>QFCJ01000043.1_pt1 | contig 948326 bp, 886 predicted proteins | sample 5346051 | NCBI WGS metagenome assembly QFCJ01 (sample SAMN09062257, study PRJNA434731) | Human gut metagenome, whole genome shotgun sequencing project. | isolation source: stool timepoint C gemcode assembly | host: Homo sapiens | collected 2016 | reverse complement strand
CCGTTCACGCGACGGAATATCTGACGGTGCAGCAGGCGCAAGCGCAAATGTTTCCGGGAGCAACGTTCCAGCCGGTACCGCTGCAACTGAGCGATACCGTGCGCGATGCCTTGAACGAGCGCAGTGGCGTACACGAACCATTCAACGACAAAGGCGTCTGGAAAGCCTCGTCCGGCGGCTGGTTCATCGTCGACCGGGTGGTGGGCAAGCACGAAAAAATCACCTATGCCGTGGCGCTCGACGCCAAAGGGGCTGTGCGCGCGGTCGATATCCTGACCTACCAGGAAACCTACGGCTACGAGGTGCGCAATGCTGACTGGCGCGCCCAGTTCATCGGCAAGACCGCGCAAGACCCGGTGCAACTCGGCAAGGACATTCGCAATGTCAGCGGTGCGACGCTTTCGTGCAAGCACATCACGCAAGGCGTCAAGCGCGTGCTCGCGGTGTACGACCTTCTCCTGTCCAAGATGTGATTCGCCGCGCCAAACCATTGCTTGGAACCGTGGTGGAGGTGCGCATCGACGATGCGCACCCGCCGACGGACGGCGCGCATGAACGTGCGTTGGCGACAGCCTTTGACGTCATCGGCCGCGTCGACGCCTTGATGAGCGTGCACCGCGTGGATAGCGACTTGTCCCGCCTGCATGCGGCACCCCCGGGAGACGCCGTTTCGGTGCACCCATGGACGGTCCGCGTCCTGCGCGAGGCGCAGCGCATGCACGCGATCACCGGCGGGCTGTTCGACCCGACTGTCGCCCGACTGCTGGTGGAGCACCGGCTGCTACCCCGCCCACCCGGGCCTGAAGCCGAGCCGGACGCCCGTTTGTCGGATGTCGTGTTCGCCGGCCCAACGACGATCGTCAAAAAGCGGCCCGTGTGGCTGGACTTTGGCGGCATCGCAAAAGGGTTCGCGGTCGACATGGCGGTCTTGGCCTTGCGCCATGCCGGCGTGCGCAACGGTGTGGTCTGCGCCGGCGGCGACTTGCGCGTGTTCGGTTGCAATGAGCAACCGATCCACGTTCGCTGCCCCGACGCGCCAAACCAGATTCGGCTGATCGGCATGCTCGGCCGCGGCGCGGCGGCGTCCAGCGGCAACTATTTTGCCGAGAGCTTTGACCGTCCCGCCCACGTGTCCGCCATCCAGTCGCCGCTGGCGTCCGCCCGCCCGGAAGGCGCCCAGCCTGGCGTGACGTGCATTGCGCCACGTTGCATCTGGGCAGATGCGCTCACCAAGGTCGTCACGCTCGCTGGCAACAAATCGCCTGCCGCGCAGCGTGCATTGCTGGCCTACCACGCCTACGCCATCGCATCATGAAGCCCTCTCATCATCGACATCCGCTCAAAGGCACCGGTATCCGGTTGCATCCCTATCACTACTGGCTCGCGCTCGTCGTCATGGCCGGCCTCGCTATCTCGGGACTGCTGTGGAGCACGCTGCATGACTTGTTGCATTGGGAGGACGTGCCCATGGTGCGCAAGCTCCTGGTGGCCCATGGCGGCTTTGGCTTTGCCAGCCTCGTGCTGCTGGGGGCCATGCTGCCGCAGCATGTTCGCTTTGCATGGGTCGCCCGCCGCAACATGGCCACCGGGATCACGGCGATTCTTGTATTCTTGTTGCTGATCGTCACGGCCTTTGGGCTGTACTACGGTCCTGAAGAGTGGAACGCCTTCACCAAGCAGTCGCACCTCATCATCGGAATCGTGGCCGTCGCGGCCATTCCGATCCATATCGTGGTGGGGCGCTTCAAGCAAGGGACCTATCGTCGTTCAGCCGGCCGGTAAAGGGCGGATGCGGGCCTACACTGTGTTCATGGAGTGGCACCAATGGGGCATCCCAGTTACCCGGCAGGTACTCAGCCGCTGACCATATATCGGGTAGCCCCACACGCTGCCGACAAATAAAAGACCCCCATGCCAGACCTGACAAGAACCCTGATTGAGCGGTGGAAGCTCGATGCAGACGGAACCTACCAGACTTGGTTTCTTTGGCCGGAGCGTCTGAAGAACTTCCGCTCGATCCGGCGCGGGATCGGCGCGGTGGTCGAGGAAATCCAGGCCGGAACCTTCGGCAACGCCTATCGTGGCTCTTCCCTTGAGACCGTCGTCTCCTCGATTGCCGAGCAACGCCAGATCTTCAAGGGCGCGGATCACGCCTTCCTGTGGAAGCCCAAGCTTCGCATTCCGGACATCTACGAGCATGCGGACAATCAGCGGGCCTTTGCCAGGCTGCTCCACACGTGCAACTGCTGCGATACCGAGCAGGAAGTCGTCCAGGCCATCCAGCGCCTGAGCCAGCACGGGATCAAGGGCTTGGGCCCCGCGGCGGCGAATCTGCTTTACTTTATCCACCCGACGCTGGTCGTGCCATTTAATACCGCCATCGTCAACGGCTACAACGCGCTCACGGGCTCCAGCGTCAAACTGGGCAAGTGGGACCACTACCTCGCCATGCGCGAAGGCGTGCTCGCATTGAATGCGCGGTATCGCGATGTGTTGTCGAACGATCTGGGGGCGGTGGCCGGGCTGCTGTTCGACATCGGCGTGAATCGCTATCCGGTGCCACCCCAGCAGACCGATGTGATGGCGGTCGCCGCGTGGCAAGAGGATTTGCTCCGCGTCCGGGAAGAAGCGGCCTCGTTTGCCAAGCAGCTCCAGGCTGGCAGACAGGAAGATGCCACGCATACCGAAGTGCAAGGATGGTTGCGAGACCTGGGCAAGGCGCTGGGCTTTGCAGTCTGGATCGCGACCAACGACCGCAGCCGCCCGTATGGCGATGGCGCCTTGGGTGACGGCTGTCTGACCTCGCTGCCGAGTTCCTTGCTCGTTGCCGACGCCGACACCGTGCCCCTGATCGACGTGGTGTGGCTCAACCCGGCGTCCCTGGAGGTGGAGGCTGCGTTTGAGGTCGAGCACACCACCTCCATCTATTCCGGCATCGTGCGTCTTCTGGACCTGGCCCTCGGTACGGCCCCGTCAGCAAAGAAACACCTGTTCCTGGTGGCACCGGACGCACGCGAGGCGGACGTGCGTGCCCAGCTCGCGCGGCCTGCATTCAGCCGCGTTGCCGAGCTCGGTATCCGCTATGTGCCGTACACCAGTCTGAGCGAGCACAGGGCCAATATCGCGCGCTTCGGCGCGGGCATCAAACCGATGGAAGCCATTGCCAAAGCGCTGTGATGCGCCGCTCGGCCATGGCTGATGAGTGCGGGCAGTCCATCGCAGCCTGCCGGCGGTTTGCGGCATCGTGCTTGCTGAGTCGAATCTGCCAAAGTGAAACACCTCCGGCGATCCGCGTATATGGCGACGCGCATTGCGCGATCGTCGGGGCGTACCGCCGGTGAAGCCCGCTCAGTGAGCGTGTGGACTGCGCTTCGCCAAACGGAGGTGCCGATCGGCAGGCGAGTCGCCTCTTGACCTTCCCATTCTGGGAACGTCTAAGATGGTTTTGTACGTTGAGAGCGACGTGAATCGCCTCGTCCATGGCGCACGCCTGGCAGGCGGCGAGCCTCTTAGCGGCGGCATCTGTACGAAATCTCGGCAGCGACGGCCATCAACGGGAGCGACGGCCCATGGAAAATCATCGTGAAGGTTCTGGCGGGCAACCTGCCCATCACCACGAGGGGCACGGCCATCCGCCGGCGACGACGCACAACGCGGCCCACCATCACCATTCTGCAAGCGAGCCAGCGCCCGGCGCACCGAGCGAGACGGACCCGGTGTGCGGCATGCAGGTATCTCGGGATTCGCGCTTTCATGCCGAGCATCAAGGTACCGTCTACCACTTCTGCAGCGAACGCTGCGAACAGCGGTTCCAGGCCGATCCGCAAAGATACCTGAGGCCCGCTCCCGACGCCGAACAGCCGCCGGTGCCACAGGGGACGATCTATACCTGTCCCATGCATCCGGAAATCCGGCAGGATCACCCCGGCAACTGCCCGATCTGCGGCATGACGTTGGAGCCGGTGATTCCAGAACTGAACGAAGCGGAGAATCCCGAGCTGGTCGATTTTCAGCGGCGTTTCTGGTGGACGCTGCCACTGACGGTGGTCGTCTTTATCTTGGCCATGTTCGGGCATCGGTATGGATGGATGCCGGCGTCAGTCCAGAACTGGGTTGAACTGGTGCTCGCCACACCCGTCGTGCTGTGGGCGGGGTATCCGTTCTTCGAGCGCTGCCTGCAGTCCTTTATTCACCGCAGTCCAAACATGTGGACCCTCATCGGGTTGGGAACGGGCGCGGCCTACGTCTACAGTGTGATCGCGACTGTTGCGCCGGGGCTGTTCCCGGACACCTTCGCGATGCACGGCCGTATCGGGGTCTATTTTGAGGCCGCGGCCGTCATCATCTCGCTGACGCTGCTCGGTCAGTTGCTTGAACTCAAGGCCCGCTCCGAGACCTCGGCCGCCATCAAGTCACTGCTGGGCCTGGCGCCCAAGACCGCACGGCGCATCAATCCGGATGGCAGTGAAGCGGACGTGCCGCTCGCCCACGTGCACGTGGGTGACCGGCTGCGCGTGCGCCCCGGGGAAAAAGTGCCCACCGACGGCATCGTGATCGAGGGCTCAAGCTCCCTGGATGAATCGATGATCACGGGCGAGCCCATCCCCGTGACCAAGCGCGTGGGCGATCGCGTGATCGGCGCGACGATGAACACCGCAGGCAGCCTCATCATCGAATCGGAGAAGGTGGGCTCCCAGACCGTGCTCTCGCAGATCGTGCAGATGGTCGCCCAGGCGCAGCGCTCGAAGGCGCCCATGCAACGGATGGCGGACAAGGTCGCGGGCGTGTTCGTCATCGCGGTGATCGCCATCGCGGTGCTCGCGTTCTTCGCCTGGGGGCTGTTTGGACCGCAGCCGAGTTGGGTCTATGGCCTCATCAACGCGGTGGCCGTCCTCATCATCGCCTGCCCCTGCGCGCTGGGGCTGGCGACACCCATGTCCATCATGGTCGCAAGCGGCAAAGGCGCCACGGCTGGCGTTCTGTTCCGCGACGCGGCGGCCATCGAGAACCTGCGCAAGGTCGATACGCTCATCGTCGACAAGACTGGGACACTGACCGAGGGCAAACCGTCGTTCGAGCGCAGCATCGGTACCAATGGGTTTTCCGATACCGATGTGCTGCGCCAGGCGGCGAGTCTCGATCAGGGCAGCGAGCACCCGCTCGCGGCGTCAATCGTGGCCGCGGCCCGTGAGCGGGGCCTGTCGCTGGAGCGCGCCGAGGACTTCGAGTCCAGCACCGGCATCGGCGTTCGCGGTACCGTGGCGGGCCACCAGCTCGCGCTGGGCAATACCGCGCTGATGGACTCGCTGGGCGTATCGACCGCTGCGCTTGCGCCATCCGCCGACGAGCTGCGGGGGCGCGGTGCGAGCGTCATGTATCTCGCAGTGGATGGCGCACTGGCCGGTCTGCTTGCTGTCTCCGACCCGATCAAGGCCACAACGGTGGAGGCGCTCAAACAGCTTCAAGAGGACGGCATCTGTGTCGTGATGGCAACCGGCGACGGTGCCGTGACGGCGAAGGCGGTCGCGCAGGCGTTAGGCATCACCGAGTTCCACGGCGAGGTCAAGCCCGCCGACAAATTGGCCTTGGTGGACCGGCTTCAGCGCGAGGGGCGCGTGGTGGCCATGGCCGGTGACGGCATCAATGACGCACCGGCGCTGGCCAAGGCTCACGTGGGCATCGCCATGGGCACAGGAACCGACGTGGCGATGAACAGCGCGCAGTTGACCCTCGTCAAGGGCGATCTGCGTGGGATTGCGCGCGCGCGTCAGCTATCCGAGGCCACCATGGCCAATATGAAGCAGAATCTTGGATTTGCGTTCCTGTACAACGCACTGGGCGTGCCGCTCGCGGCGGGCGTTCTGTACAGCGCGACAGGTCTGCTGCTCTCGCCGATGATCGCCGCACTGGCCATGAGCCTCAGTTCGGTGTCGGTCGTATCAAATGCGTTGCGCTTGCGGCGGGCAGCGATTTGACGTTGAATCGGCTCGCACCGGCCCGCAGAAAAACTTGGCCATGCACGACGTCGACCGCTATCTGGAAGCCGCCACCCGCGACAACACGCGGCGCAGCGACCAATCGGCCATCCGGTACTTCGAAGTTGAATGGGGTGGCTTCCTGCGCGCGAGCGCCACAGCATCGCACGGTGCCTAGCCGATCACATGAAAGGTACGACTACCCCGCGAGGTCTACCCCGACACCGGCAAGGTCACGCTCAAGCACGGCGCGATCGACAACCTGGGCATGGGCGCCATGACGATGACGTTTGCCGTCAAGGACAAGGCAGTGCTGAAGAACGTCAGAAGGACGACAAGGTGTCGGCGGTCTTCGATACGGTCGACGGACAGCCGACGGTGGTAGAGATGCACCGGCTGTAAGCGACCGGTGAAGGCTTGGCCGCCGGTAAGGCGGTCAGGCTTCCTGTTGTGTCAGGTCTTTCATCATGCACACTGCCGACGTTGGGCACAGTGCGCTGAATTGCGAACTGGACCGCAGCGAGCTGGGGGCAGCGTTGCGCGCGAACGGCTGATACCCCAACATGGCGAAGTAATGCGCCGCAGAAGTGGTCAGCAAGAAGAGGTGGCTTACGCCCAGCGCCGTGGCATCGCGCTCAGCGATGTCCACCAGGGCGCGGCCGAGCCCGCGCGTGCGGGCGCCTTTGGCCACCGCAACCGAACGCAGCAATGCATCGGCATCGTACAGCTCCAGCCCCACGCAGCCGCAGAGCTTCTCGCGCTCAAATGCCACATGGAAACGACCCGTCCCCGCCACGGTGACATCCTCGTACGGCAACCCCTCGTCAGCGAGCAGCGTCTGGATGGCCGCAAAGTCCTCGGGGCGTGCGGGGCGGAAGTCAGGGGCGCTCATGGTTATCGTGGGCTCAGTCGACTTGGTGTTCGCCTGAAGACTCGATCACATTGGGGTGATCGCGTCGGGCCAAGCGAGGCTCCAGCATCCGATGCAGCATCAGCCCGATCGCCGCGCCGACGCACTGCGCGATCACGAAGCCTGGCACGCTGGCGGGTGCAATGCCAGCGAAGCTGTTGCTGAACATCCGCCCGAATGCCGCCGCCGGATTGGCGAAGGACGTAGAAGCCGTGAACCAGTAAGCCGCACCGATGTAGGCTGCCACCATCGAAGACGCCCGCCCGTTGGGCGCGCGCAGAATCACCAGCAGTAGGCCAGCCGTCGCAACAGCCTCGGCAATCCACTGGCCTGTGCCGCTGCGCACCTTGGTGGAGAACTGCAGGATTGTCATGTCGAACATGGCGTGTGCCAGCCATGCACCCAGCACCGCACCGACCAACTGAGCGGCGATGTATGGCAGCAGCGCGGCGCCCGGCAGTTCACCGCGCACCGCCATCACGGCGCTGACCACTGGGTTGAAATGCGCACCACTGACCGGCCCCAAGGTCTCGATCAGAATGTACAGACCGCCCACCGTGGCCGCCGTGTTGGCGAGGAGCGCCACCGCGACATTCCCGCCCGCTAGACGCTCGGCCATGATGCCCGAGCCGATGACGACGGCGAGCAGCAGGGCCGTTCCCAGTGCTTCAGCGGCGAGCCGGCTGCGCAAATCAGTCATGGTGCTCAGTCCTGCGAAATGCGTTCAAGCTCGGCCTGTAGTTCGGCATTGCTGAGCGTATCGAGCGGCAACGCGAGAAGCTGCAGCATGCGATAGCCGATGGCCTGGCGTGTCAGCTCGAAGGCCTGGCGCTTGCCTTCGTCACCGCCCGGCGCGTTGGACGGATCGGCGTAGCCCCAATGCACCTTCACGGGACTGCCAGGCCAGTATGGGCAGGTCTCCGCTGCGGCGCTGTCGCACACGGTGATGACGATACGCATCTGCGGCGCACCGTCCGTGACGAACTCGTCCCAGCTCTTGCTGCGATAGCCGGTGGTGTCGATATCGGCGTTGCTGAGCGCTTCCAGTGCGAACGGGTTGAGGCGGCCGCTCGGTGCGCTGCCAGCGCTGTAGGCGCGTACGTCTTTGCCGAGCTTTTGTGCCCAGTGGTTGAGCATGCCTTCGCTCAGCACGCTGCGTGCGGAATTGTGGGTGCAGAGAATGAGAACGTTGGTAGTCATGGAGAACGTCTCTATTGTTGGCCGATATCGCGTACAGCCTTTTGCAGGGCGACGGTATCGAGCTTGGGAATGGGTAGCGACAGGAACAGCTCGATGCGGCGCTTCAGGGTCAGGGCGGCATCGCGAATGGCTTGCTGCTTGCGCTCGTCGGAACCTTCAACGGCGGCGGGGTCAGGCACGCCCCAATGCGCGGTCATGGGCTGACCCGGCCAGACGGGGCACACCTCGCCGGCCGCCTTGTCGCACACGGTGAAGACGAAATCCAGCTCAGGAGCGCCGTCCTGGGAGAACTCGTCCCAGTTCTTGCTGCGAAAGCCATTCGTCTCGATGCCAAATTGCTGGAGCGCTCGCAACGCAAACGGGTTCACTTGGCCAGTGGGATGACTGCCGGCGGAGTGGGCTTTGAATCGGCCATCGCCCTGGTAGTTCAGCAGCCCCTCGGCCAGGATCGAGCGCGCTGAATTGCCGGTGCAGATGAACAGCACGTTGTAGGTCTTGTCGGCCATGGCAGTGCTCCTAGCAGCAGGACGAGCCCGACTTCACTGCAATCCCAATCGGCTTTCCACCGGGTGCGCGCGGTGTGCAGCAGGCGGAACCTTCCGTGGCGGCGTCTTCCTGTTTGCCTTCGCTGAACACCGGGATATTGCCGAGCGAATGGAAGTGCTCCCACGCGATACCTTGCGGGTCGGTGATCCAGTGTTTGTCGCTGCGTGCATAGCAGCAGGTGGTTTCGCCCTCGTCCAACAGCGCCATGTCTGCGGCTTCGGCGCGGGCCTTCAGCTCGGCCAGTTCGGCGGCGTCATCCACCTGGAAGCCGAGGTGGTCCACACCAGCCGCGTTGCCGCGCGTGGAGATGGCGAAGTTGATACGTGGGTCGTCCAGCATCCACTTCGCGTAGTCGCCTTCCACACGAGTGGGCTCGGCGGCGAACAGCTTGGAATAGAAGGCGATGCTCTTGCTCAGGTCGTCAACGTGGACATGGACGTGGAATCGTTTCATGGGGCGCTCCTTCAGCATTTGCAATCAGTGGAACTGGCTTCCAGGCAGGCCTCGCCCTGGCAGCAGTTGGCGGTCAGGAAGCCCAGCAAGGCGTCCATGTGGTCGTAGGCCGCGCGGTAGATCAGGTTGCGGCCGTCGCGCTCTTGCGTCACCAAATGCGCGTTCATGAGTTCCTTGAGGTGGAACGACAACGTCGCGCCCGGCACGTCGAGCTGTTCGGCGATCGCGCCTGGCGTCAGGCCCGCAGGCCCTGCTACCACCAGCATGCGGAACACTTGCAGGCGCAGACCGTGGGCCAGCGCGGCGAGCGATCGGATAGCGTCGTTTTCTTCCATATTTCCAATATATTCGAAGTATTGTGCGAAAGCAACCTGGGCAGTGCGGCAATCGGCCCTGCATTGCGTGTGCGTGGGGGAAGCAGTCCACCTGTTCCCATTCGGCTGGGCAAACAGCGACAATAGTGCCGACAGCATTCGCGCAATGACTCAATGGCAGATATCGACCGGTACTTGGACGCGGCAACGCGCGATCACACGCGGCGCAGCTACCAATCTGCGATTCGCCATTTCGAGGTTGAATGGGGCGGCTTTTTGCCGGCCAGTGCCGATGCGGTCGCCCGCTACCTGGCCGAGCACGCCGAGTCGTTGTCGCTCAATACCCTGCGCGCACGGCTGGCAGCGCTCGCGCAATGGCACCAGACCCAAGGGTTTCCCGACCCGACCAAGGTGCCGCACGTGCGCAAGGTCCTCAAAGGCATTGCGGCGCTGCACCCCTCGACAGAAAGACGCGCCAAGCCCCTGCAGCTCGCGCAACTCGAAGCGCTGGTGGCCTGGCTGGACGCGCGGCTGGCCTACGCCAGCGCCAACGGGGAACGACGGACCTATGCTACTCACGCCCGCGACAAGGCCATCGTGCTGATCGGCTTCTGGCGCGGCTTCCGCTCCGACGAACTGAGCCGGATGTGTGTCGAGCACGTCGAGGTGGAGGCCGGCCGCGGCATGACGGTGTTCCTGCCACGCACGAAAGCGGACCGCACGCACCATGGCACGACCTTCAAGGCGCCCGCGCTCTCGCGCCTGTGCCCGGTGGCGGCCTACGAGGCCTGGCTCGCCGCCTCTGGCCTGACCGCAGGCCCCGTGTTCCGGCGCATCGACCGATGGGGACATGTTGGCGGCGAGGCGTTGCGCGCCAGCAGCTTTGTGCCGCTGCTGCGTGCGCTGTTCCGTGCCGCGGGATTGCCGGCGCCCGATAGCTACAGCAGCCACTCACTGCGGCGCGGCTTCGCGACCTGGGCCAACGCGAACCAGTGGGACCTCAAGATGCTGATGGAGTATGTCGGTTGGAAGGATGTGCGCTCGGCCATGCGCTACATCGACGCGGCCGACCCGTTCGCACAGCACCGTATCGAATCGGCGCTGGCGCCGCCTGCAGTACCGGTGCCGCCCCCGATGGCCATCCCATCCACGCCACCGGAGCAACGCCCCACGGCTGCGCCCAGGCCCGTAGCGCAGACGCGCTTGACCGTGCACCTCCATATCGAGCGCAACAGCAAGTTCGTGCGCGGCAAGTCCAAGGCGCGTCGCTGGATCGAGCAGTTCTGTCTGTCGCCGTATCAAATGCGGCCGCTTGAGGGGCCGCGCACCGGCTACGAGATCGTCATGCCGTTTGCCGCCGGGCCCGAGCTGGAACAGGCCATCGCGGAACTGATCTCGGAGATGCATGAGCACGCGGACCTGTGCAATTGCTTTGTCGAGGTGTCGCTGCACGATCCGCTGACCGATACCTACTGGAGTTAGTCAGGCGGGCGCCCTCGGTCAGATGGACGGCTTCACGTTAGCCCGCACGCCGGCGCGGCACCGTCTCCAGCAAGGTGTCCTGATACTGATGAATCGGGAAACTCAGGATGCCCCGGAAATTCACGTGTGCGAAGTGCGCCGGGCCCATGCGGCGCAGCCAGTCGTCTTCGACCCGCTGCCCTTTGCGGCGCCACGCATCGACCGTGGCCTGCATGCGCTGGGTATTCCACGCAATCACCAGGTTCGTCAGCAGGGTCAGCGACCCGGAAATCGCGATCATTTCGTCCTGGCGGCGCCCGCGGTCATGCGCCACCTTGCTCGAATAGATGGCGCGCTGGAGCTGGTGGACCGACTCGCCCCGGTTGAGCAGCGTGCGCAGCTCCCGGCGAAACTCCATATTGCTGAAAAAGTCGCATAAGAACAGCGTGCGCAGCAGTTTGCCGAGGTGATCCGCAGCCTTGTGGATGGGGTCGCCTTGGGAGGCACTGCCGAAGCGCTGCAGCGCGACGATCGCGCTAACGCGTCCCGAGTAGATCGACGCCACCAGGCGCAGCAGCCCGTCCCAGCCCTCGCGAATGGCCTTGAGCGAAATCTCGTGCGAGACAGCCGTCGCCAGGCCATCGGCCACCTGCAGGCCGCGCGGCAGGTACAGCTTGCGCTCGGACAGGTTGCGCAGCCAAGGACACAGGTCGAAGCCGAGCAGTTTGGAGACCGCCATCCCCACGTTCGTATATCCATGGGTATCGACCGCGAGCCGCAGCAGCCCACCATCGGTGCGGGTCTCGTTGTGGCGCATCACACCTTCGATCGCCACGCCGGTTTGACGTTCGTTGAGCACCATGGGCTGGTTGTACGCGATGCCGTGCTGGTCTAGCACGTGCGTGTAGAACCCAACTGCGTGGGTGCGCCGGCGGGGATCGGCACGCGCGTAAAACAGGTGCGGGGAGGTATCCAGGCTCATCGAGTCGCTCGATGCCTGTTGGCCGGTTCCCCACAACTCGGTAATCGGGTGTGTGCGCTGGAATTCCACCACGCGCTCATTCGCGCGGCGCAAGCGCCCCGGCATCTCCAGCGCGCGCATCGCAGTAGAGACGTGCGCGGCGTCCAGTTGGGGAATCATGGCCGCCACGCCCTTGGCTTCCAGTTCAGTACCGTGCGCGATCAGCGCCGCGTACAGCGAGATCAGCTCGTGCGCATCGCGCGCCTTGCGTGCCAGCAGCACTTCGCTGAAATTGGTACGGGCGTCCATCTCCAGGATCATGTCGGCAAACTGCGCGTTGCCAATGTCCTTGAAGAGTAGGTCCCGTGTGCGCATGGGTACACCGTCCGTTTGTGCTGCCTCAAGCGGCGACAGATGCAGCACACCATTCGCATCGATCGTGAAGTGACCCGCCTCACGGGCTTCGTCCAATGCCGCGAGGCCCGCCTTCAGATGATCCGTGAGGCGATTGAGGTAGGTGTCGGCCTGGTTCGGCAAGCCAAGCGAGGACAGATACCGGTCCCGCTCGGATTCCCACTGTGCCGGCGGGATTAGCAATTGGTCGCGCTCCCGGAACGACAGGCTGTGACTGATCCAAACCGTGCCGCGTCGCAGCCCTTTGCGCAAGCCCATGATCGCGCAGGCTTCCATTGCGCGCAGCGCGCGCTTACGGTCTTCGCCATCGACCAAGTCACGCCAACTGGCGCTCACCGGCACATTGCAATCGGGCGGCAGTTCCGTCGCGCCTTGGTCGTGCAGCTTGCCGATGACCTCAAGTTGCCGCATGACCGGCTCGTTGCCGTGGCTGGCCAGCTCCAATTGGCGCAGGGGCGTCAGCAGGTTGCGGATGCGGTGGTGATCTTCTGTGAGCGTTTCGCGCACGCTGGCGGCGTGACTGGCGGGGGGCTTGGCAGACAAGCCTTCCAATAGCTTGCCGATGTCGGCCAGCCGCGCTTCGGCGGGGCGACTGGTATCGTCGACCAGCGCCTTGATTTCGACCAGTTGCTGCCGGTATTCAACCGCCGAGCGTGCTTGCTTGGTCGTGGTCTTGTTGTAAGCCTGCCGGACCAGGTCGGAGACGCGGCGCCCCGCTTGGTAGGCCATCGCGTCCGTCAACTCAAGCAGGGTCACGCGCAGGAAGAACACCAGTTCGATGGTGCGCGTGGAGGTCTTCAGCTCGCGGACTTTGGCGGGGCGGCGGGCCTGGACACGCTGGCCGTAGGCGCGTTGTTTCTCGATCGGGATGCCGTCAAACGCCCAGGTATGTGCGCCCAGCCCTTTGAGGAAGCAGATCTTGTCCAGCGTCTCGCTCATGGTTGACGGGCTATGGCGTGCGGGCGGCGTCTTGAGCCATTCCAGCACGGTCGTCCCGGAGCCCGCATGTGGCGCAAATACAGCGGTCTCGGCAGCAGCAATCTGCTCCGTGGACACGACGGTCTCAATCGTGGCCAGCAAATCCCGCTCGATGCTGGCCCAAATGGAACGGGCCAAGTCCTGCAGCGCACGCGTGGAAGGAATCAGAATTCGCCGCTCGTACAGCCAATAGTTGGCGTGCTGGACCAATTCCTCAAGCGACAGCGATTCGATGGCGTCCTGGCGCATCCAGGCTTCGAGGCCCGTCCACTGATCTTCATCGAGCCGGCCCAGGCCGAGGTAATCGCAAGCCCAGAGCTGGTGTTCGTAGAGCGTCTTGTAGCGCTGGTAGATCGTGCGTAGCGACGCGATGGTTGGAGTTGGCTGGCCGAGCTTATCGCCGACGTAGCGCAGTAACTGCCGGGGAAGCGTGTTGAGCTGGTCGAGGGTGCGGCCGCTGGCGCGCAGGAAAACCAGTTGGATGGCGGCGCCTGCTCGCCCATCCCGTCGGAACTTGTCGTTGATCGCAGCGATATCACTGCCGGTCAGCGCGAAATAATGATCGACATCGAACTCGGATAGGCGGGTCGGCAAGCAGTCCTTTCCCACATAGCGAAATAGCAAGTCCGACATCTTCCGCCCCCGTTCAGGTGACGCGATCCGAAATCGCGGGCGGACATCGTACTCCCGAAGACGCCGGAAAGCAGCAAACAATAGTCGGAATCACCTGGAAAGCCTTATAAACAAAGGCTTCTCGGAGAAACCGCCAGATTCTGCACGAAAAGTACGATTACCCCCAGAGGCAAGCTGACTTGCGTGGCGGCCGTGAATTCGTGCGCGAGATGGTCGCCCTCGGCAGTGCCCACGCTGCCGAACGGCCGCTTCTGCGAGAAGAAGTCGAGCCCGTAGCCGACCGTGGCCGACAGGTTGACGGCGCCCATCGGCTGCGCGCCGTAAAGCGCCACGCGCAATGTGTCGATAGCGCCCGATGCGCCGGTCGTGTCTTCGCCGAGCGTGGTGTGCGTGTAGCCGCCCGCCGCGCCCACAGTGGCTGCACCCATGCGGCCCTCCGCACCGGCCAGGAATCCGTACGCGTGCGTGAGGAAGCCCGGCGCATTGCCCGTGCCGCCGACCTTCGTACTGGAGCCGCTGGCCGTAGCCCAGACGCTGTTGGAGCCACCCAGCGCGTCTTGCGGCCCGGACAACCGGCCGAGCAGCGCGGCGTTGGCGCTTTGCGCCTGGAGCAGCGCCGTCGTGCCAAGCGCCGTGTAAATGGAGGTTTTTGCCGGGGCGACGACGGTCCCGCCGCCGGGTGCACCAGGCGCCGTTGCTTCAGCGAGCAGCAGATCAACCGCATTCGCTCCGTAGTCCACCGAGGTCTGCAGCGTGCCGAGGCTGGCGCCGGCCGTGGCGGTGCTGACGTTGGCGAAGCGGCCCGTCACGCCGTTGGCCGCGCTCAGCACGGTGTAGCGGCGCGCGGTGTAGGTGCCCGGATCGAACACGATGGCAAGCGACCCGCCGAGCGCCGCGGCACCGCCCACACGCAGTTGCGAGGCGTCCGTCGGGCTGACCTCAATGGCGAGCGTCCCGCCCGACGCTTGCGTGTAATTGCCGCCGACTGAGAGCGTTCCGATGGAGCCGCCCGGCGCGACGACCCCGCTGCTGCTCACGTCGCCCGAGATCGAGCCGTGGCCGCGCAGCGTGCCCAACGCGTTCACCAGGACATTGCCGCCAAGCACGGCACTGGCGTTTGCCGCATCGCCGACGGCCAGCGTGCCGCCTGCCACCGTGGTCGACCCCGCGAAGCCGCTGCTGACACCGTTGAGCGTGAGCGTGCCCGTGCCCCGTTTGATCAACGTGCCGCTGCCGCTGAGGCTACCGCTGAAGGTTTGGGACGAATCGTCAGCCAGCGTGAGCGCGCTCGCGCCCAGCACCACGTGGCTGCCTGCCACGCCGGAGAGATGCGTCACCGTCTGGTTGCCACCCGCGGACAGATCCAGCGCTGCGCCCGCGCCGGCAAGCGAGACGGACGTGGCGGACGCCAGGCGACCCGCACCCGACAACGCGAGCGTCCCGCCGTTGATCGTCGTTGGCCCGGTGTAGGTGTTGACGCCGGACAGCGTTTGGGTGCCGCCATTCAGCGTGAGGCCGCCCGTACCGCCAATCGCGCCGGTGAAGTTGCCGGCTGCGTTGGCCAGCGTGAGCGTCCGGCCACCGAGGGCGACGGTGCCCGAGCCGGTCAGTGCATTGATGGTGGCGCCCGAAGTCGTGCCAGAAATATCGAACGTGCCGTTGTTCACCACGCCGCTGGAGGCTGCAATGCTGCGCGCGCCGGACAGTGCGAGCGTGCCCGCGTTAATGGTCGTCGCACCGGCAAATCCATTGATCCCCGACAGCGTTTGCGCGCCACCGCTGACCGTGAGGCCGCCCGTCCCACCGATCGTGCCGCTGAACGTGCCGGCTGCATTGGCGAGCGTCAGCGTCCGGCTGCCGAGGGCGACGGTGCCCGAGCCGGTCAGTGCGTTGATGGTGGCACCCGAGGTCGTCCCCGAAATATCGAACGTGCCGTTGTTCACCACGCCGCTGGAGGCTGCAATGCTGCCCGCGCCGGACAGCGCGAGCGTGCCCGCATTGATGGTCGTGCTGCCGGCATAGCCCGCCGTACCTGAGATGGTCAACGTGCCGGCCCCAGCCTGCACCAGATTGCCGGCGCCGCTGATGGTGCCGGCATACGTCACCGTGTCGCTGCGATTGAAAGCCAGTGTGCCGTTGTTGACGATGTTGCCGGCCACCGAACCGGTGGTGCCGCCGTTGCCGATTTGCAGCGTGCCCGTGGTGATGGTGGTCGCACCGGTGTAGGTGTTATCGCCTGTCAGCGTGATCGTTCGACTGCCGGTAACGCCCACGCTGCCTGCACCCGATATGACGCCTGACACCACAAGGTTCGTCGTGGTCGAGTCGAGCGTGACGCGCGACGTGGCGTCGCCCAGCGTGACGTTGTTGGACAGCGAGAGCCCTGCGCTGCCGGCCGTGATCTTGGCGGCTGCGCCCGCCGCCACGTCGAGGTTGCCGATGATGTTGGAACCCGTCAGCAGTTGCAGGGTGTTGTTCGTCCCGTTGAACTGGATGGCTGCGGCCCGCGTTACGCCGTCGCTGAACAACCCGCCGCTGATCGTGCCGCTATTGACGATGACGGCGCCGTTGGCAATGACACCCGCGCCCGCGGCACCGCCGTTGCCAGCCCCACCAGTGATCGTGCCGAAGTTGGAAAGCACGTTGAACCCGGCAGCCAGATTGACGCCGGCGCCGCTGGCACCGGCCGTGCTGCCGCCGCCACCACTGGCACCGCCTACACCGCCCACGATCGACCCAATGTTGGTCACCTGGGTACCGGAGCCCAAGGTCAGCAACCCGTCGCCGCCACCACCGCCGCCGCCCGGGTTCCCGGCAGTACCTCCGTTGCCGCCGTTGCCGCCGATCAGCGTGCCCTGGTTGGACACGTCGGCTGCCGGCGTCACCATGACGAACGCTGCGCCGCCACCGCCGCCGCCACCGCCGTTGGAGGCCGGCCCCGATGTGCCGGCCCCGCCATTTCCGCCCGCGCCGCCCTGCACGGTCACCCCGCCGTTCACTGTGACGCTGGTGCCCGTGGAATACACGCCCGCACCGCCACCACCCGCGCCGCCTGCAAAATTGAATCCGTCGAACGCTTGGCCAGACCCGCCCTGCGCGTTTGCATTGACCACGGCATCGCCAGCGAGCACGACTGCCGGCGAGCCGCCCGCGCCGCCCTGCCCGCTGTCGTTCGTGGCACCGGTACCGCCCGTTCCGCCGGAAGTCGGCCCGCCCGGGACCTGAACGGTGGCCGAGCCTCCGCCCAGCGTCGAAGAACCACCGCCCCCGCCATTGCCGCTGCCGCCATTGCCGCTGCGGTTCGGGATGCCGTTGCCGCCAGCGGCGCTGCAGGTTGCGATCGTGCTCGACGAGCAGGTCGCGGCCCAGCTCGGGAGTGCCGCGCCGGCCAGACCGAGTGATACGCCGATCGAAATGATGGATGCGCGCCGACGCGCATGCGTCGTGTCGCTGTTGGCGTCAACGCCCCCGTGCGACGCCTTTGTCAGTTCCGATACCACTTGCGGAGCACGCAAGGTGCGGCTCCAGACCAGCCGATAGACCCGGTTCATGTTGATCCCCTCGTCGCATAGACCCATGGGTCGGGCGCTGATCATGGAGAGGCTGGACCCGTGGCGCGAGTGACCCGTTTTTTTGTCTTGTCGTTCTCTGGCGCGCCGGCTGCGGGACTGCATTTTCGGCTCATCGGCCGGGGCACATGCGCGCGAAATATAACATTTGCCTAGGAAATATTGCCCGGGCTGCCGGTAAGGGTTGATGTCCAGCCTCGTCGTCCCAACGGAGGGCGAAAAAAAACGCGCCGAGTCGCCCCGGCGCGTGCTTCGTTTTGCTGCTGAGCGGACTGCTTACGCCATCCACTTCCGCGCGTTGCGGAACATCCTCATCCACGGGCTGCTGCCGTCGCCGAGGGCTTCCCATTCCTTCGGATGCCAGCTCATCTGCACGGCGCGGAACACGCGTTCCGGGTGCGGCATCAGCGCAGTGAATCGGCCGTCGTGCGTCGTCACCGAGGCAATGCCCTGCGGCGAGCCGTTTGGGTTCAGCGGATACGTCTGCGTGACTTCGCCGCGGTTGTCGACGTAGCGCAGGCCAACGGCCACCTTGTCGATGTCGCCTTGCTGCGAGAAGTCGGCATAGCCTTCGCCGTGCGCAACGACGATGGGAATGCGGCTGCCTTCCATGCCCGCGTAGAAGATCGACGGCGATGCTTCGACTTGCACGGTCACCAGACGCCCTTCGTACTGCTCCGACTGGTTGCGCGTGAACTTCGGCCATGCACCGGCGCCCGGGATGATCGGGGCGAGGTTCGCCATCATCTGGCAGCCGTTGCACACGCCCAGCGCGATCGAATCGGTGCGGTTGAAGAACGCCGCGAACTGCTCGGCCAGCATGCTGTTGAAGAGGATCGTCTTCGCCCAGCCTTCGCCCGCGCCCAGCACGTCGCCGTAGCTGAAACCGCCGCAGGCGACGAAGCCCTTGAAGCTGGCGAGGTTCGTGCGGCCGGCCAGCAGGTCGCTCATGTGGACGTCGTAGGTATCGAAGCCGGCCTTGTCCATCGCATAGGCCATTTCGATCTGCGAGTTCACGCCCTGCTCGCGCAGGATCGCCATGCGCGGGCGGGCGCCCGTGGCAATGAACGGCGCGGCCACATCTTCCGCAATGTCGAACGTGAGCTTGGGCGAGATGCCCGGGTCTTCAGCGTCGAGGATGCGGTCGTATTCGCTCTGCGTGCACTCGGGGTTGTCGCGCAGGCTGGCGATGCGCCAGGAGACATCCGTCCAGGTGCGTTGCAGTTCGATGCGCGACGCGCTGAAGACCTTCTTGGCGTCGCGCCAGATTTCGATGTGATCGTTGGCGTTGGGCGCGCCGATCACGTGGCTGCAACCGGCCAGGCCGTGCTCGCGCAGCACCGCGAACACCGCGTCCCGCTGGGCCAGCGGCACCTGGATGACAGCGCCAAGCTCTTCGGCAAACAGCGCGCGCAGCGTCAGGTCGGCGCGGCGGCCGGAGACTTGCTGCGCCCAGTTCTTGGCGTCGCCGTAGTCGGATTCATACGCGCCGTCGAGCGTGAGCATGTCGACGTTGATCGACACGCCGCAGTGGCCGGCGAAGGCCATTTCGCAGACGGTTGCCCACAGGCCGCCGTCGGAACGGTCGTGATACGCCAGCAGCGAGCCGCTCGCGTTTAGTTGCTGGATGGCGGCGAAGAAGCGCTTGAGGTCTTCGGCGTCGTCCACGTCGGGCACGCTGTTGCCGATCTGCTCCGTGACCTGCGCCAGGATGCTGCCGCCCATGCGGTTCTTGCCGCGGCCCAGGTCGATCAGGATCAGCGCGGTGTCGGCCGGCGCGTTGGCCGATTCGACTTGCTTGAGCTGCGGCGTGAGCGTCTTGCGCACGTCCGTCACCGGCGCAAACGCCGAGACGATGAGCGACACCGGCGCGACCACTTCCTTCGCCGTGCCTTCGTCTTCCCACTTGGTGCGCATCGACAGCGAATCCTTGCCCACCGGAATGCTGATACCCAGTGCCGGGCACAGCTCCATGCCGACCGCCTTGACGGTGTCGTACAGGCGGGCGTCTTCACCATTCACGCCGCAGGCGGCCATCCAGTTGGCCGACAGCTTCAGTTGCGTGAGGGAGTCGATCGGGGCGGCGGCGATGTTGGTGATGGACTCGCCGATAGCCATGCGGCCCGAAGCCGGTGCGTTGATGACGGCCAGCGGCGTGCGCTCGCCCATCGTCATCGCTTCACCGGCGTAGCCCTTGTAGTCCAGCGTGGTGACGGCCACGTCGGCCACCGGCACCTGCCAAGGGCCGACCATCTGGTCGCGCGTGTTCAGGCCGCCCACAGTGCGGTCGCCGATGGTGATCAGGAACGACTTGCTGGCGACGGTCGGATGACGCAGCACGTCGCGCGCGACGACTTCCAGGTCCAGCCCGGTGACATCGACTTCCGGCAGTTCCTGCGCGACGCGGCGCACGTCACGATGCATGCGCGGCGGCTTGCCGAGCAGCACATCCATCGGCATGTTGACCGGGAAGTGTTCGGGCAGGTCGGCTGCGGTGTCGCTGTCGACCACTTGCAGTTGCTGTTCGTCCGTGGCGAAGCCGACCACCGAGAACGGGGCGCGCTCGCGCTCGCACATGGCCTGGAAACGCGGGAAATCGCCGGGGGCAATCGCCAGCGTGTAGCGCTCTTGCGATTCGTTGCACCAGATTTCGGCCGGGCTCAGGCCGGACTCTTCCAGATGCACCTGACGCAGGTCGAAGCGCGCGCCCTTGTTTGCGCCATCGACGAGTTCGGGGAAGGCGTTGGAGATGCCGCCGGCGCCGACGTCGTGGATCGACAGGATCGGGTTGTCTTCGCCCAACGCCCAGCACGCGTTGATGACTTCCTGCGCGCGGCGCTGCATTTCGGGGTTGCCGCGCTGAACGGAATCGAAATCCAGGTCAGCGGTGTTGGTACCGGTGGCCATCGAACTGGCTGCGCCGCCGCCCATGCCGATGCGCATGCCCGGGCCGCCGAGTTGGATCAGCAGCGTGCCGGCCGGCAGGCCGTGCTTGTGCGTGTGACCGGCATCGATGTTGCCGATACCGCCCGCGATCATGATCGGTTTGTGATACCCGCGCACGGTGCCGCCGACGTTCTGCTCGTAGACGCGGAAGTACCCGCCAAGGTTGGGACGGCCAAATTCGTTGTTGAACGCAGCGCCGCCGATCGGGCCTTCGATCATGATCTGCAGCGGCGAGGCGATGCGGTCCGGCTTGCCGACCGGGCCCGGTGCGGCTTCATTCGGATTGCGGTGCGCCACCGGCTGGGCAGTATCGCGCGCGTTTTCCCACGATTGCACGGCCTCGGGCAGCAGCAGGTTCGACACGGTAAAGCCCGTCAGGCCGGCCTTGGGCTTGGCGCCGCGACCGGTCGCGCCTTCGTCGCGGATTTCACCACCGGCGCCGGTCGACGCACCCGGGAACGGCGAAATGGCCGTGGGGTGGTTGTGCGTCTCCACCTTCATCAGCGTGTGCGTCAGGGCTTCGCGGCGGCCGTATTGCGGCACGCCCGTCTCGCCTTCCGTGCCCGCGTGCGGGAACCAGCGCTCGGCCATGCCACCTTCCATCACGGCGGCGTTGTCCGAATACGCGACGATCGTGCCCTGCGGCGCGAGCTGATGCGTGTTGCGGATCATCGCGAAGAGCGACTTGTCCTGCGTTTCGCCGTCGATGGTCCAGTCTGCGTTGAAGATCTTGTGGCGGCAGTGCTCGCTGTTGGCCTGCGCGAACATCATCAGCTCGACGTCGGTCGGGTTGCGTTCGAGCTTGCGGTAGGCGTCGACGAGGTAGTCGATTTCATCGTCAGACAGGGCGAGGCCCATTTCGACGTTGGCGGCTTCCAAAGCACGACGACCAGCCTCCTGGCCACCGGCGATATCGACAAAGCGCAAAGCCTTGGCGGGCAACACGTCGAACAGGCCGTAGCCGGCTTCGCGCGTGTCGATGACCGTTTCTGTCATGCGGTCGTGCAGGTGCTCGGCAACGGCGGCGCGGGTGGCGTCGTCGAGGTGCTTGGCAGCGCCGGTCAGGCTGCGGATGAGGCCCTTCTTGCACGTGACAGTGAATTCCACGCCGCGCTCGATGCGGTGGATTTGCGGCAGTGCGCAGTGGCGCGCGATTTCCGTCGCCTTGCTGGCCCACGGCGAGATCGTGCCAAAGCGCGGGATGACCACAAAGCGGTCGCCCTCGACATCGGCCGGAGCGGGCGAACCGTACGTCAGCAGCGCTTGCACACGGTCGGATTCATCGGCCGACAGCGGCGTGTCGGCGGCCACGAAATGCAGGTATTGGGCACTGACGCCATCGATGTCCGGATCGATGCGCTTGAGGGTGGAAAGCAGGCGTTGCTGGCGGAAGGCGGACAGCGCGAGAGCGCCGGGAAAGCACGAGAAATGCGCCATGGTGGGCAAGGCAGGCAGTAGCTGGAAGGAGGGACTTCCCGGCGTGCGCGGGAAAACCGCTATTGTACCTTGCCCGGCCCTTGTTACCGACCCTCAAATCGGCCCGAAATGCGCCTGCCTCGGCCCGAAATCGTCGAAAACGCCCGTTTTACAGCGACGTGGCGGACCGCGCAGCCTGCTCGTACAGGCCTGTCAGCACGCGCAGCAGGCGCGCCAGCTCGCCAATCTCGGCATTTTCCTCGCCGCTGGGCGAAATATTGCTGGTCAGGCACTGCTCGCGAATCTCGCGGTAGCGGGCGCAGGCCTTTTCGCCTGCTTCGGTGGTGGTGTAGGTGACTTCCTTGCCGTTGCGCGTGCCTTCCACCAGCTCCATCCCCTGCAGTTTCTTGAGGGAATACGTCACGAGATGGGTGTCTTCCACGTTGAGTACGAAGCAGATGTCGGCCAAACGCTTGGCCCGCCCGCGGTGGTTGACGTGGTGAACCACCAGCACATCGAGGAAGGTGAGGTCCCGCACGCCGGCAGCGGCCATGCAGCGCACGCACCAGCGGTTGTAGGCGTTGTAGGCGGTGTTGAGCGCAAACTCGAACTCCGACAGCTCGGGGCTGCGCGCCGACACCAGGTGCGACGAAGATACGATCGGCCCGCCCTTCCCTGCGTCCTCATTGACTGCGGATTGCGGCAGATCAGCTTTCGGGGTGGTCGGCGATTTGGACATTGCAACGGGGCTGGGAAAGGACCGGGAACGCGGGCTATTGTAAGAGAATAGATCGTCATGTCTGTACAGCAGAAAGCGTAGTTGCCATGTCCTCACACCCCGCCTGGCGCGAAATCCTGATCGACGGAGCCTTGGCCGCTCACACCGGCGCCGACCTGCTCTTCGGCACGGCCGGCATTCGCGCGCTGGAAGCGGCTGCGTACCGGACCCTCGAACCGTTCACCCTGATGGCCCGGGCCGGCGAAGCCGCCGCCGACTGGCTGCAGACGCGTGCGCCCCATGGGCACGTGCTGCTTGTTGCCGGCCCTGGCAACAACGGCGGCGATGCGCTGGTTGCGGCGACGGTGCTGCATCTGTCCGGGCGCGCCGTCACGGTATGGCTTGCCGCAGACCCGGCCAAGCTGCCTGATGACGCGCGCCGCGCCTGGACGGAGGCGTGTGCCGCGAATGTTCCCATTGAACCCCTGCACACGGCCGCTTCGGTGCCGGCGGCCGCCTCCGTCATCGTCGACGGTCTCTTTGGTATTGGACTCGCCCGGCCGCTGACGGGGTTGCATGCCGCACTGGTCGACACCATCAATGCCAGCGGCTTGCCGGTGTACGCACTGGACATTCCCTCCGGGCTGAACGGCGATACGGGTCAACCGCCCGCCGCTGAGTCCCCCGTTATCCAGGCGCGCGCCACCATCACCTTTCTGGCGGTCAAGCCAGGCTTGTTGACAGGGGATGGCCGCGATGCCTCCGGCGACATTGCGCTGGCCGATCTGCAAGCCGCGCAACCGGCTTATGACGGCGTGATTGAAGCGGACGCCTTCGTCAACACGCCGTCACGCTGGCTCCCGCACGTGCCGCGCCGGCGGCATAACGGCCACAAAGGTACCTACGGCAGTGCGGCAATCGTGGGCGGTGCGGCAGGCATGGTCGGAGCGCCGCTGCTGTCGGCGCGCGGCGCGCTCCATCTGGGCGCGGGCAAGGTGCACGTCGTCTCGCTTGCGTCCGATGCTCCGCGTGTCGACCCCGCGCAGCCTGAATTGATGCTGCACAGTTGGGGCACCCTTGATCTGGGTGGCATGCAGGCGCTGGCCGTGGGCCCCGGCATGGGCACCGGCAAAGAATCGGAAGCCGCGCTCGAGCATCTGCTGGACCGCATGCTGGCAGCGCACACGCCCGCCGTGTTCGACGCCGATGCACTGAACCTCCTTGCGAAAACGCCTGCGCTGCTCGCACGGCTCACACAGTTGGCCGGAAGCGGTGTGCCGTTGGTGCTGACGCCGCATCCGCTGGAAGCCGCGCGACTGCTGCACACCGATGCGCGCGCCGTCCAGCAGGACCGGCTTGCCGCCGCTCAGGCGCTTGTCAATCGGACGGGCGCGGTGGTCGTGCTCAAAGGCTCGGGCACCATCATCGCGGCGCCGGGCACCACGCCGGCTGTCAATCCAACCGGCAACGGCGGGCTCGCAACCGGGGGAACCGGCGATGTGCTGACCGGCATGATCGGCGCATTGCTTGCGCAGGGCATGGGTGCGCGCGAAGCCGCACTGGCGGCTGTATGGCTGCACGGGCGAGCCGCCGACGACCTCGTCCACGCGGGCGTCGGTCCCATCGGCCTGCACGCAAGCGAGCTATGCGCGCCGGCGCGAGGCGCGCTCAACGCCTTGCTGGCGTCGGACGTTCGCCGATAGAAACACGTCATACAGCGCCGTTATACTGCCTACTCGCTTTCCCGCAACAACCTCACGTCACATCACGCCGTATGCCCACAGCCCTACCCGCCTGGCAGTCCCTGACGCAACATGCAGAATCGATCCGCGCGGCACATATGCGCGACTGGTTCGCCGCGCCGGATGCCGAAGAACGGGTACGCGCGTTCACGCTGGATGCGGCTGGCCTGACGGTCGACTACTCAAAAAACCGCATCACCCCCGAGACCCTGGCGCTGCTACTGCAACTTGCGGACGAGGCCGGCGTGCTTGCGCTGCGCGATGCCATGCTGCGTGGCGACCGCATCAACAACACCGAGCACCGCTCCGTCCTCCACGTGGCCCTGCGCGGACAATTGGAAGACGACTATCGCGCCGATGGCGAGCCCGTCATGCCCGAAGTGCTGCGCGTGCGGGCGCAGATGCACGACTTCGCCAACCGCGTGCATAGCGGCGCGTGGACGGGCCATTCCGGGAAGCGCATCACCGACGTGGTGAACATTGGCATCGGCGGTTCGGACCTCGGCCCGCGCATGGTGTGCCGCGCGCTGGACCACCTTGCCGTGCCACAGGTGCGCGTGCATTTCGTCTCCAACGTCGACGGTACGGATTTGGCCGAAACGCTCGACCATCTCAACCCCGATACCACGCTCGCGATTGTCTGTTCGAAGACGTTCACTACGCTCGAAACAATGGCGAACGCGCACAGCATGCGCCGTTGGTTTGTCGAGCATGGCGTAGCTGAAGACCAGCTCAGGCACCACTTCGTCGCCGTCTCCACCAACCGTGAGGCCGTCGTCCAGTTCGGCATCGACCCGGACAACATGTTCACGTTCTGGGATTGGGTGGGCGGGCGGTTCTCGCTGTGGTCGGCGGTGGGCCTGTCGATCGTGCTGGCAATCGGGCCGCAGGAATTCGAAGCGATGCTTGATGGCGCGCGCGCCATGGACCGCCACTTCGCCACGGCCGCGCCGCGTGAAAACTTGCCGCTCATTCTCGGGATGCTGTCGGTCTGGTATCGCGGCTTCTTCGACGCGGCGAGTGCCTGTACCGTGCCCTACTGCGCGCCGCTGGAGCTGCTAACCGACTTCATGCAACAGTTGGAGATGGAGAGCAACGGCAAATCTGTCCAACGCAACGGCGCGGCCATCGATACCGACACCGGCCCCATCGTCTGGGGCACGGCCGGCACCAACGGGCAGCATGCGTATTTCCAGCTGATCCACCAGGGCTCGCAGATCGTGCCGGTGGATTTCATCACCACGCTCGAGCCGGTGCGCACCCTGCCCGGCCACCACGCCAAACTGCTCGCGAACTGCTTTGCGCAAGGCGAGGCGCTGCTGCTGGGGCGCACCGCCGATGAAGTCCGCGCGGGCGGCGTCACCGACGAAGCGCTGGTACCGCACATGGTGTTCGAAGGTAATCGCCCGAGCACGACCATCCTGATGGAAAGGCTGGACGCTGCGTCACTGGGCGCACTCATCGCCTGCGCCGAGCACCGGACCTTCGTGCAAGGCGCGGTGTGGAACATCAACTCGTTCGATCAGTGGGGCGTGGAGCTTGGCAAGAAACTCGCCAAGCCGATTCAGGCAGAGCTGGAAGGTGCACCGGCCTCGGTGGCGCATGACGCATCGACGGCGGCGTTGATCCGCCGCGCCAAAGTCCCGCTCTGACGCAAACGTTCAGAGTTCGGTGACGATCTCGTCGCCGACAAGATGCCCGGCTTCGATGGTGAGAATGCGGCTGCAACGCGCCGCGACGGAGCGGTCGTGCGTCACCAGCACCAGCGTGGAGCCGGCACTGCGGTTGAGTTCAAACATCAGCGCGATCACGGCCTCGCCCGTGGCGGTGTCGAGACTGCCGGTCGGCTCGTCGGCAAAGAGAATGTCGGGCTCGGTCACGAACGCGCGTGCCAGAGCCACGCGTTGCTGTTCGCCGCCCGACAGCGTCTTCGGATAGTGCGACAGCCGTGCTCCGAGGCCGACACGCTCCAGCAGGACCGTGGCGCGCCGGCGCATATCGGCGGTGCTCACGTCGCCCTGCAACTCCAACGGCAGCATCACGTTCTCAAGGGCCGTCAGATGAGGCAGCAACTGGAACGACTGAAAGACAAAGCCGACGTGGCTGCCGCGCACGGCGGCACGGCCATCCTCGTCCAGTTTGAACAGGTCGTTGCCCAGCAGCTTGACGGAGCCCGATGTCGGCAGGTCCAGGCCTGCAAGCAACCCAAGCAGCGTCGATTTTCCCGAGCCCGAGGCGCCGACAATCGCCAATGTCTCGCCCCTTTCCACACGGAAGGCAACATCGCTCAGAATAGGCAACTCACCGGTGGCATCGCGCACAGTCTTGTGCAGCGAATCGACTTCAATCACCCAGGTAGCGGAAGACGACATGATTGGACTGGTAGGTAGTAGAAGGCGCAGCGTGAAGTTACTCGCCGCGGCGCTTGGCTGCGCAGTGTTCGGCATGCTGCCACTCGCACAGACGGCTGCAGCACAAGGCGCGCCTGTATCGCATCGCGTGGTGGTGCTCGGTGACAGCCTGTCGGCGGGATACGGCCTGGCACAAGGCACAGGATGGGTGGCGTTGCTCGACAAGCGCCTCAAAGAACGGCAGCCCGATTATAGCGTCGCCAATGCAAGCATCAGCGGCGACACCACGGCCGGCGGCCGCTCGCGCCTGCCCGCCGTGCTGGCACGCGAAAAGCCCTCCATCGTGATTCTCGAACTGGGCGGCAACGATGCCCTCCGGGGCCTTTCGCTCGCCTCCAGCGAGGCCAACATGAAAGCAATGATCGAAGCGTCGCGAGCAGCCGGCGCGAGGGTGCTGCTGGTTGGCATGCGCATCCCGCCCAACTACGGCCCGGATTACAGCGAGCGCTTCTTCGCCATGTTCGGCAAGCTGGCGCAGCAGTACAAGCTGCCACTGGTGCCATTCCTGCTCGAAGGGGTTGCACAGCGGCCCGACTGGTTCCAGGAAGATCGCATCCACCCCATTGCCGCAGCGCAGCCGACGATGCTCGATAACGTCTGGCCGAAGCTGGAACCGCTTCTCAAAACCCGGGTCGGAAGGTGACGATTCTGCTGCACCGGCTTGCGCCGCTAGGCGCGTTGGGTTCCCCGGTCGAGTGCGCGGCTACCTCTCATGCAGGCCGACACAATGAACCTTCTGGCAAACGGGCTGCGTGCAGCGCGCGACAACAAACGTTTCCTGGTCGGCATGTCGTTGCTCTTTGCGTTCCGCGCCTGCATTGCCGACTGGTCGGTCGTGCCCAGCGGCTCAATGAACCCCACCCTTATCGAGGGCGACTACATCCTGATGAACCGGCTGGCCTACGGTGTGCGCGTACCGGCCACTACGGTCTGGCTCAAGCGTGGCAGCGAGCCGCGGCGAGGTGATGTCGTGGTGTTCTCCTCGCCGGAAGATGGCACGAAGCTCGTCAAGCGGCTGATCGGTCTACCTGGCGACGTTGTTGAAATGCGCGGCGAAGCGCTCTATATCAATCACCAGCGCGTCGCCTATACCCCATTGCCGGATGTCGCTCCCGGAGCTCTGCCGCAAACGACGGCGACGCTGCCGCACGAACTCTGGTCCGAAGCGCTGCCCGGCCGCGAACACACCATGATGGTCTTGCCCGAAGTGCGAGCGATGCGCAGCTTCGGCCCCATCGCCGTCCCCCAAGACCACTACCTCATGCTGGGGGACAACCGCGACAACAGCCGCGACTCCCGCTACTTCGGCCTCGTACCGCGCAAGAATCTGATCGCCCGCGCTTCCCACGTGGCCCTATCGTTCGATCCGGACCACTTGTACATGCCGCGCCTCGCACGCATGGGCAAGCCGCTGGACTAGCGCAACGCCCAAAAGTACGCAAAGAAAAAGCCCCCTCGTTATTGAGGGGCTTTTTCGTCAGACTAACGGCTCTGCACGCCGTATCAGTCCTCTGCCGTATTGGCTGGCTTGCTGCTGTCGACCGCGCTGCTGTTGATCTTCACCTTCGAGCGCGCCTTCAGTGCTTCATAGTAGGCGTTGAACTCGGTCTGACCCGCTGCCTGAGCCAGTTGCTGTGCATCGGCAGCACGGCGCGTCTCGTCCACATTGGCTGGCGGCAGCACCTTGTTGATGCGATACAGCGCGTAGCCCTGGGCACCGAGGTCGACGCCGATAGTGACCGGCAGCTTAGTCGCATCCGCACGCAGAATAGCCGTCAGCGCCGCAGGCGACGTGCCTTGTGCTTGCTGGCGCGAGAGCGTCTGTGCGGCGCTGAAGCCCTCGGCGCTGTTGTTTTGCTTCACAGCAGCCAGCTTCTCTTCGCCAGCCTTCTTGGCCAGCGCAGTGGCTTGCTCGGCGATCACCTTGGCCTTGACCTGCTCGCGCACGTCGGCCAGCTTCTTGACCGTTGCCGGACGATATTCCGCTGCACGGGCTGCAACCAGCGTGGTCGGACCCACCTGGATGGCAGCCGTATTGCGGTGGTTCTTGATCACGTCGTCCGCAAACAGCGCCTTGAGCACCTTGTCGTTGCCGATGGGGCTGCCGGACTGCGCCGGGCTCGGCGTGCGGGTCACGTTGTCGGCCGTCTGGATCTGGAGCTTAAGTTTGTCGGCCACCGGCTTCAGGCTGTCTGACTGGTCTTCCACGGTGTTCGAAAACGCATCCGCCAGCTCCGAATACCTCTTGTTGGCAAGTTGCGTACGCAGTTCGCGTTCAAGCTCAGGCTTCACGGCTTCCAAGGGCTGCACGCCGCCACCCTTCACTTCTTCCAGCTTGATGATGTGGAAACCAAAATCGCTTTGGACCACGTCACTGATGTCGCCAGGCTGCTTGAGCGCAAACAGTGCGTTCTCAAACGGCGGCACGGTCGCGCCCTTGCCGAGGAAGCCCAGCTCGCCACCCTGCGCGGCTGAACCCGGATCGCCCGAGTACTTCTTGGCCAGCTCGGCGAAGCTCGCCGGGTTTTTACGCACCTCGGCCAGAACTTCTTCGGCCTTCTTCTTGGCGGCTTCCTTGTCAGCAGGCTTGGCGCTGTCCGGCAGCTTGATCAGGATGTGAGCGGCGCGACGTTCTTCCTGTGTCTTGAAGCGCGCAGCGTTCTGATCGTAGTACTCCTTGATCTGCTCGGGCGTGACCGGAATCTGCTTCATCATGTCTTCGCCCGAGAACACGACATACTCGGCCTTGACTTGCTCAGGCACAGAGAATTCCTGCTGGTGCGCGTCGTAGTAAGCCTGGATGGCCTTGTCGTCCGCGTCCACTTTCGCAGCGTAGTCGGCCGGTTTGAACAGCAGTGCCTGAACTTCACGTTGTTGATCGCGTACCTGGATGAGGCGCTCCACCAGCGACTTCGGCACAAACGCCGACGACACGATGGATTGCGGAATCTGCTGTTGCGACAGCTCGAAACGCAGGTTGCCTTCCAACTGCTCGGGCGTCATGTTCTGCGCTGCAAGCAGTCGCACGTAGGCTTCCTGATCGAACGAGCCATCCGGTTTGCGCAGCGCTGCCACGGCCGGAATTTGGAGGATGGTGTCGCGAATCTTTTCGTTCGAGATGGTCAGGTTTGCACGCGTGACCTCATTGGCCAGCACGCGTTGCTGAATAATCCCGTCAAGCACGTCGCGACGCATCTGCGGCCCCTCGAACTGGCGCGGATCATATTGCGCGCCAAGCATCTGGCGCAGACGCTCGGTCTGCTCGCGCACGCGCACGTCGACTTCGTTGGTGGAGATGACCTTGCCGTCGACCTTGGCGGCGTCATGCGAGCTGTCCATGAAGCTCGAATAGCTCTGCACGCCAAAGAACACGAACGACGGGAACACCAGAATCAGCAGCACCAGAAACATCAAGCGCCGATGCGTACGTACGAAATCAAGCATGCTGGACCGGAGGTGAATGGAAGATGGAAAATCCGGCGATTCTATCAGGTGCCGCCGACATTCCGGACAATCGCGGCATGACGCACAGGCATGACCTGCAAGCATTCGCCGCTGAAAAGACAAAGGCCCGAACGAATCGGGCCTTTGTACAGGATTCTGGCGGAGCGGACGGGACTCGAACCCGCGACCCCCGGCGTGACAGGCCGGTATTCTAACCGACTGAACTACCGCTCCAGATTGGGTCGGACCTTCCGACGCTGGAGCGGCAATACGAACGATGGTGGGTGCTGAGAGGCTCGAACTCCCGACCCGCGCCTTGTAAGGGCGCTGCTCTACCAACTGAGCTAAGCACCCGTTCGTACCGCCGGCGTAAGCCGGACTGTCCGGCGCCCGTGTTGTCACCCACGAGCACCAAAGCCCGCTAGTTTAGCGCATCTTTCAGCGCTTTACCAGGTTTGAATTTAGCAACTTTACCGCCTTCGATCGTGATGGCCGCACCCGTGCGCGGATTGCGTCCATTCCGCGAAGATCGCTTGCCGACCAGGAACGTGCCAAAGCCGACCAGCGTGACCGAGCCACCGTCGCACAATGCATCTTTGATACCGTCGATCAGCGCGTCGATGGCGCGCCCCGCTGCGGCTTTCGACATATCAGTTTGCGCTGCCACATGGTCGATGAGATCTGTTTTATTCATCGTGCCACCTCCCCGAACACCGCTAGTGTGGATTCATTAAAGTGGCCGCCAATCGACGTGTCAAGGCGAAGAACTCTGTCCCACACGTCGCAGCCTATGTAAAGAAAAAGGGCCCGAACATGTCGGGCCCTTCCTCAACCTTGGCAGGCTACGGTGTCAGTGATGCACCATTTCCTGCGACTTGCCGTCTTCGCCCTTGGCGGGCGCAGGCTTGGCTTCTTCTTCCGGCAGCGGCTCAGGCTTACGCACCAGCGCGAGTTCCAGCACCTTGTCGATCCAGCGGACCGGCTGAATCTCGATGCTGTTCTTCACGTTGTCCGGAATGTCAGCCAAGTCCTTGACGTTCTCTTCCGGAATCAGCGCGAGCTTGATGCCACCGCGGTGAGCGGCCAGCAGCTTTTCCTTCAAGCCACCGATCGGCAACACTTCGCCGCGCAGGGTGATTTCGCCGGTCATTGCCACGTCTGCGCGCACCGGAATACCAGTCAGCACCGACACCAGCGCCGTCGTCATTGCAATACCTGCCGACGGGCCATCCTTGGGCGTCGCACCTTCGGGTACGTGGATGTGGATGTCACGCTTCTCGAACATCTCATCCTTGATACCCAGCCGAGCCGACCGCGAACGCACCACCGAGCGCGCAGCCTCGACGGACTCCTTCATCACGTCGCCCAGCGAACCCGTGCGGGTGATGTTGCCCTTGCCCGGCATCAGCGCGGCTTCGATGGTCAGCAGATCGCCGCCCACTTCGGTCCATGCCAAACCGGTCACCTGGCCGACCTGGTCTTCCTTGCCGGCCAGACCAAAGTCGAAACGACGCACGCCAAGGAATTTGTCCAGGTTGTCCGAATCCACCTTCACGGACGTATTGGCTTCCTTCTTCAGCAGCAATTGCTTGACGACCTTGCGGCAGATCTTCGAGACCTCGCGTTCCAGCGAACGAACACCGGCTTCCCGCGTGTAGTAGCGGATGATGTCGCGCAGCGCGGCTTCGGTCACCTCGATCTCGCCCTCTTTCAGACCATTGTTCTTGATCTGCTTGGGCAGCAAGTAGCGACGGGCGATGTTGACCTTTTCGTCTTCCGTGTAACCCGACAGGCGAATCACTTCCATCCGGTCCAGCAGCGGCGCCGGAATGTTCAGCGAGTTCGACGTCGCCACGAACATCACATCCGACAGGTCGAAGTCCACTTCGATGTAGTGGTCCTGGAACGTGTGGTTCTGTTCCGGGTCCAGCACTTCGAGCAATGCAGACGACGGGTCGCCGCGGAAATCCGCACCCATCTTGTCGATCTCGTCGAGCAGGAACAGCGGGTTGCGCACGCCGACCTTCGTCAGGCTCTGCAGGATCTTGCCCGGCATCGAACCGATGTACGTACGGCGGTGACCGCGAATCTCGGCCTCGTCACGCACGCCACCCAGCGCCATGCGCACGAACTTGCGGTTCGTTGCACGCGCCACCGACTGCCCGAGCGACGTCTTGCCAACACCCGGCGGCCCCACGAGGCACAGGATCGGCGCCTTGAGCTTGTCGACGCGCTGTTGCACGGCGAGATACTCAAGGATACGTTCCTTGACCTTTTCCAAACCGTAGTGGTCTTGATCCAGCACCTGCTCGGCGTTCGACAGGTCGTTGTTGACCTTGCTCTTCTTGCGCCACGGCAGACCAACCAACGTGTCGATATAGTTGCGCACGACCGTCGCCTCGGCCGACATCGGCGACATCAGCTTGAGCTTCTTGAACTCGGACTCGGCTTTCTTCTTGGCCTCCTTTGGCATGCGGGCGGCCTTGATTTTCTTGTCCAGCTCTTCGAGATCGGCGCCTTCCTCGCCTTCGCCCAGCTCCTTCTGGATGGCCTTGACCTGTTCGTTCAGGTAGTACTCGCGCTGGCTCTTCTCCATCTGGCGCTTCACGCGGCCACGGATACGCTTTTCCACCTGCAGGATGTCGATTTCGCCTTCCAGCTGCGACAGCAGGCTCTCCAGACGTTCGGTCACGTTGAACATCTCTAGAATCTTCTGCTTCTGCTCGAGCTTGATCGGCAGATGTGCGGCGATGGTGTCAGCCAATCGACCCGGTTCGTCGATACCCGACAGCGAAGTCAGAATCTCAGGCGGGATCTTCTTGTTCAGCTTCACGTACTGGTCGAACTGCGACACGATGGCGCGACGCAGCGCCTCGGTCTCAGCCGATTCAGTCGGTTCCGGGCCGACGGGCACCGCTTCGCAGAAGAAGTGCGATTCGTCGTCGGTGACGGACAGGATGTTGGCGCGCTGCGTGCCCTCGACCAGCACCTTCACAGTGCCGTCCGGCAGCTTCAGCATCTGCAGAATGTTGGCGATACAGCCGACCTCGTACAGATCCTTGTCGGTCGGCTCGTCCTTGGCGGCCGTCTTTTGCGCAACGAGCATGATGCTCTTGCCCGCTTCCATCGCGGCTTCCAAAGCCTTGATGGATTTGGGGCGCCCCACGAACAGCGGAATCACCATGTGCGGAAACACCACCACGTCACGCAGCGGCAACAGCGGCAGGCGAATCTGCTCAGCGGGTAAAAGTTGGGTTCCGGACATTATTTTCCCCAGAAAGTCATGTAAGGGCTAAATTGGGCACAGCGACGGTTTTACAAGACCGCTGCTGCAAGTCGCATGCCGACCCGGTTTCCCGAAGCAAAAAAGCCGCTCGCAAGCGAACGGCTTCCTGCATGGGACGCATACGGCGCATCCCGGCCGGGCATTCGCGTCAGTTGGAACCTGCAACCTTGGGTTGCTCTTCGTAAATCAGCAAGGGTTTGCCTTCGTCGGAGATCGTGCTTTCATCAATCACCACCTTTTGCACGCCCTTGTGGTTGGGGAGGTCATACATCACATCCATCAAAGCGTGCTCGACAATGGAACGCAGACCCCGCGCCCCCGTCTTCCGCTTGATCGCCTTGCGGGCGATTGCCGTCAGCGCGCTAGGACGAATTTCCAGCTCCACCCCTTCCATTGCCAGCAGCTTCTGGTACTGCTTGACGATTGCGTTCTTGGGCTCGACCAGGATTTCCATCAAGGCTGTCTCATCGAGTTTGGCCAGCGTCGCCACCACGGGCAGACGGCCGATCAACTCGGGAATCAGACCGAACTTGATAAGATCTTCCGGCTCCACTTGCGGCAGCACTTCGCTGACGTCGCGCTCTTCCTTGCTCTGTACCTCTGCACCAAAACCGATTCCAGTCTTGTCAGAGCGCTGCATGATGATCTTCTCCAGACCATCGAACGCGCCACCACAGATGAACAAAATATTGGTGGTATCCACCTGCAGGAAATCCTGGTTCGGATGCTTGCGACCACCTTGCGGGGGCACCGATGCCATCGTCCCTTCGACCAGTTTAAGCAGCGCCTGCTGGACGCCTTCACCGGAGACGTCCCGGGTGATGGAAGGGTTGTCTGACTTGCGTGAAATCTTGTCAATTTCGTCGATGTAGACAATGCCACGCTGGGCCTTATCCACCTCGTAATTGCAGTTCTGCAGCAGTTTCTGGATGATGTTCTCGACGTCCTCGCCCACGTAGCCCGCTTCGGTCAGCGTGGTGGCGTCGGCAATGACGAACGGCACGTTCAAGAGACGCGCCAGCGTTTGAGCCAGCAGAGTCTTGCCCGAGCCAGTCGGCCCGATGAGCAGAATGTTGCTCTTGGACAGCTCGACATCGTCCTTCTTGCCGAGGTGCTTCAAGCGCTTGTAATGGTTGTAAACCGCGACCGCCAGGATCTTCTTCGCCTGCTCCTGCCCGATAACGTACTGGTCGAGGCTTTGGCGAATTTCATGCGGCGTGGGCAGGTCGGACTTGACCGCCAGACCACCTTCTTTTTCAGAGATGGCAGCTTCGTCCCGGATGATTTCATTGCACAGGTCGATACATTCATCGCAGATGAAGACCGAGGGGCCGGCAATCAGTTTTTTGACCTCATGCTGGCTCTTGCCGCAAAACGAGCAGTACAGCAGCTTTTCGCCAGTCGAGCCTTTCTTGTCCGCCATAACGATTACCAGTAGTTCTTGGCAGCATCATACGCCAAATTATCTGGCGACGATCCGCAGGTGTTGTTCCAAGCAAAAACGAGGCGCGAGGCCTCGTTTTTGACACCGCTTGACATGTTTCGTGCGGTTAGCCGGTGTGCCGTAAAACGCACCGGCCACGCCGTCTATCCATAGATCGGCACATTACCTCGACACTTCAGCGCTTTGCGATGACCTGATCGATCAGGCCGTATTCCTTAGCCTGTTCGCTGCTCATGAAGTTATCACGATCCGTGTCGCGGGCGATCTTATCGACAGGCTGACCAGTCACTTCCGAAAGCACCGTGTTCAGGCGCTCGCGCAGGTACAGAATCTCACGCGCCTGGATCTCGATGTCGGAAGCCTGGCCCCGCGCGCCGCCCAGCGGCTGGTGAATCATGATGCGCGAGTTCGGAAGCGCCAGACGCTTGCCCTTCGCGCCGGCTGCCAGCAGGAATGCGCCCATACTGGCTGCCATACCCATGCAAAGCGTGGATACGTCCGGCTTGATGAACTGCATCGTGTCGTACATCGCCAGGCCGGACGAAACCGAACCGCCCGGCGAGTTGATGTACAGCGAGATGTCCTTGTCCGGATTCTCACTTTCCAGGAACAGCAGCTGTGCCACCACGAGGTTGGCAGTCTGGTCGTTGACCTCGCCCACCATGAAGATCACTCGCTCCTTGAGCAGGCGCGAGTAGATATCGTAGGCGCGTTCGCCGCGGCCCGACTGCTCGACCACCATCGGCACCAGACCGAGCCCCTGCGTTTCGAGCGCGGAAGCTTGGGTACGGGCAAGTTGGTCGATCAGTTCATTGCGGATCATGCGGTTCTCCGGTGCTTATTTCGGAAACTTTATCGATCGAATCAGCCTTGCGCCGGCGTGGCGGTCAGCTCTTCGAACGACACGACCTTGTCAGTCACCTTGGCCTTGTCGCACACAAAATTTACCACGTTGTTTTCGAGCACGTAGGCTTCCATCTCAGCCAGGCGCTGTTGGTCACCGTAGTACCAGCGGATGACTTCCTTCGGATCTTCGTAGCTCTTGGCGAACTCTTCGATCTCAGCCTTGATCTGCTCCGGCTTGGCTTCCAGGCCGTTGGCCTTCACGACTTCGGCCAGCACCAGGCCCAGCTTCACACGGCGCTCGGCTTGCTGCGTGAACATCTCCGCCGGGATCGGCATGTTCTTGGCGTTCGGCATGCCGCGCGATTCTAGGTCGCGGCGCGCCATTTCGACCAGACGCTCCTGGTCTTGCTCGACCAGCGACTTCGGCACGTCCAGCTCTGCCACCTTCAGCAGCGCTTCCATGACTTGATCCTTGAGCAACGCGTGCGTGCGGCGCTTGACCTCACGCTCGAGGTTTTCGCGGATGTCGGCGCGCATCTTGTCGAGGTTGCCGTCGGCGATGCCCAGCGATTGCGCGAAGGCTTCGTTGACTTCCGGCAGGTGCGCCCACTCAACTTGCTTGAGCGTGACAGTGAACTCAGCCGTCTTACCGGCGACGTCCTTGCCGTGGTAATCCTCGGGGAACGCCAGCGGGAATTTTTTCGATTCGCCTTGCTTCAGGCCCAGCGTGGCTTGCTCGAACTCAGGCAGCATGCGGCCTTCGCCCAGCACGAAGCTGAAACCTTCAGCCTTACCGCCGGCGAATTCCACGCCGTCGATCGTGCCGACGAAATCAACCGTCACGCGGTCGCCGTCTTGGGCCACTGCAGCACCGCCGTCACCGTGCTCGCCGGCTTCGCCGCGCGGGTGGTAATGCACGCGTTGCTTGCGCAGGATGTCGAGGGTCTTGTCGATTTCGGCATCGGTGATTTCGGTCTTGGTGCGGGTCAGTTCCGCACCGGCCAGATCGCCAAGCTTCACTTCCGGGTACACCTCGAAAGTGGCATCGAACGCGACTTGGTCATCGGCCACGCCTTCGGTCTTCAGCTCGAAGCGCGGTTGGCCGGCGACCTTCACGCCCTGCTCGTTGGTGATGTCGAAGAACTGACGGGCCGCCTTGTCGTAGCGGACTTCGAATTCGACTTGTTGGCCGTATTGCTTCTCGACCATCTTCATCGGGACCTTCCCCGGGCGGAAGCCGGACATCTTGACGGTCTTGGACAGACGCGCCAGACGGCTTTGCTTCTCTTGCTCCACTTCGGCCTTCGGGACAGCCAGGGTCACTTTGCGATCAAGCTTGCCGAGGTTTTCGATAGTCGACATGGTCGTAATTCCAGATTCAGAAGATGGTTGCGTCGAACGGCGCAGCGCCAGCAGCAGCCGTGGTTCAAAGTTCTTGGTCTTGCCGGGCTTGCAGGAATGCGGCGCGAGGGCCGCTTCAATGCACAATGCACGGCACGTCGGGCGCGTTCAGGCTGGCAAACGCAAAACGCATATTATGGCATGGAACGTTCGGCGGCCCTGATTTTTTGGGTCGGAACGCTTGGAAAACCCTTCAATCGGCGCGTTAATCCGGCGGTTCTTCGGCCATGCTGTCCGTGCGAGCGGCGCCCTGTCCTTGGAGGCCTCCGTGTTGCAACGCACGCAGGACAAAGCGGCCAGGGTCGAGCGCTGCCACCAGGTCGGATTCCAGGGGGAGCGGGCCACCGTCAATCTGTGCCGCCAGCAACTCCGCGCCCAGTACCGACCATGTGAGGCCGCGCGAACCATACGCAAGTGCGGCATACAGCCCGGCAAGGCGAGGCAATTGCGCATGCGGCCCGCGCAAGCGAAAACCGGGTACCGCAGCGGCGGCCTCATCCGCCAGCGGACCGATCAACGGCAACCGATTGGCCGAGACGCACCGCACCCCGACATAGCCTCGTAGCTGGGCAGGGTCGAGCTTTGCCAGCGCGCCGGCTTGGCCCGGTTGCAACGCGGTCAGCCGCCGGAGATTGGCGACGTGATCGGCGACGCGCTCCGTCAGATCGGATGCGCCCGGTTGAAATGAGGAACCTATGCGCACTGACTGTGCGCCCTGCTCGGCAGGCAAGAGGTACCCCTCGCCGCAAACAACGGCCTTTGGCCACGCGGCGCCAGCTTGCAATGCAGTGACGGGCACATCGGTGAGTTGACCGCGCAGTGGCTTGAGCGACGCAGATGTCAACGGCGCCAGACGTGCCGCACCGAGACTGTTGGCGAGAACGATGACCGGCGCCCTGGCGATCACATTCCGGTGCGCGTCCAGCGCCGCCCATTGATCGCCGTCTTGGCGCAGCGATTCGACACGCGTGTTCCAACGTGCATCGACAGCGGCCCCGGCAGCGGCGAGATTGGCACGGCAAATGTCCGGCGGTGCGACCCAGCCGGCTTGCGCAAACCACCACCCTCCCTGCGGAACGCTGGCTCCGATGCGTTCGGCGGCCTCCTCCACATTGAGCCAGTCGATGTAATCGGTTGGATAGCCGAGCGCTTGCACGATGCGTTGCTGCTCGATGGCGTCGCCGGCGTGTTCAGCGAGTTGCAGGACACCGGTGCGTTGGAAACCTGTGGCGAAGCCGGCGCGATCCAGCGCGTCCCAGTGGCGGCGCGCAAGGAGATTGCCTGCGCGCGATAGCCGCGACAGCAGGCTGTCGTCGATGGACACATGGGGATGCATGGCCGCTGCACGATGCGCAGACGTGCCACGCGCGGGGCCCTCGTTTTCATCGATGAGCGTGATGCGCCAGCCGCGCGATGCGAGCCGTTCTGCAACGGCGCAGCCGGCAAGCCCGGCGCCGAGCACGATGGCGTGATGTTGGCTCCAGACCGGCGCTTCAGCCGGTCCGCGCCGCGTGCGCCAGTGGGTTGGAAATTGCGCGACGGTCATGTCGCGTTTGGAGCCGAAACCGGGCGCCTTGCGCACCTCGAAACCAGCTTCCTGCAAGCCGCGCCGCACGAATCCAGCGGCGGTGTACGTGGCCAATGTCGCGCCGGCGCGCGCTACCCGCGCAAGCTGCTTGAACACGCGCGGCTGCCACAAATCCGGGTTTTTTGCGGGAGAGAAGCCGTCGAGATAAAACGCGTCGGCAGCGCACGACAGTTGGGGCAGCGTCTCCATCGCGTCACCAAACAGCAGCGTCAGGGTGACGCAGCCGCCATCGAGGGCCAGGCGATGCACACCCGGCACGGGCACGGGCCACGATTGACGGAGCATCTCGGCGAGCGGCGCCAGCGGGCCGCCTTGTGGATGCACGATCGACAAGCCGGCGCGATCGAATGGGTGCTTCTCGATCGAAACGAAATCGAGTCGCGCGCAACGCTGCGGATCGTCGCGCCACGCGGCCCACGTGGCAAGGAAATTCAGACCTTGGCCGAAACCTGTTTCGACAATGGTGAAGCTTCGCTTGCCCTGCCACGCGGCGGGTAAGTCATTGCCGCCCAAGAAGACATGATGCGCCTGCGCCAGACCGCCTTGAGAGCTGTGATAGACGTCGTCGTATTGCGCGGAGAACGGCGTGCCGTCCGACGTGAGCTGAGGCGTGGCGAGAACGAGGCCGCGTGGCATGAAACACCCTGGGAGGAAGCGCAGAATTGTAACGCTGCCCCTCCCGCGTGCCTTGACCTGAAGCAGTCGGGCTGCCGAGGAAATTTGGAAAGGAGTGCCAGGAATCGGTGTGGCGCAGCAAGACGGCCTTAACCGACATCGCCTGGAGACCTGCGGCGCCACGCCATCAGAGCAACCGCGAGCGCGGCCACCGACAGGCCGATCGCCAGCCCGGTCCACCGCCCTGAGCGACGCGCTTCCTCGGCCTGCTCGCGCGCCTCGATCGCTTGGCGCACGGCCTCCCAGAAGGCCTCGCGGTGCTCGTTCTCGTCAAAGATCGACATGGCGCGCTTCCCCGTTATGCATGCCTTGCCCTGTCATCGTAGGGAACGTGCGGCGGGTATGCCACCGCGCGTTTCGCGTAGGAGGCGGTGTTCCATACGCCGAAGGAGGCCCACGCTGTCATTGCCACCTACGGGCGATGCGGTGCCCGTCACTAGCCGCTTCCTGGAGTACCTCAAAGCCGCGGAGCAGGACAAGGTCAAACCTTGAAGACTCAACTCACAACGTCTTGCTCAGGAAAACGCGGCTCGTGCCGGGCGGATCGCACGGGACCTCTCCAAACCGTACCCAGCCGTTTCGTTCGTAAAACTCCGGCGCCTGAAAGCTGATCGTATAGACCACCGCAGCGCGACATCCCCTGCGGCGCCCTTCTTCCTCAAACCTGCGCAACACCTCGGTTCCGATGCCCATGCCGCGCAATGTCTGGGGCAGATGGAACAGATCGAGGAACAGCAAGCCGAGCGACGTGCGACCACTCGCGCCGCCCACGACATCGCCGCTGTGGGGATCTCGGACGAGCACCGCAAGCGGTCGCCGGTCGCCATAGCCGACGTGCATATCGTTGAACTGGTTCAGGCCGTTCCCGATGATCTGAATCGATTCATCATCCGCGTCGTCGGTAACGATAATCTCTGGAGCGCGCATGCAGGCCCAATGCGTCTATTGCGTCCGGGCCGGCAGGACGGTAGGCGTCGTCTGCGCGGGCCGCATGTGCGGCATCATGTTTGTATTCAGGTGGTACATCACCCAAAGCGAACCACTGAGCGTGATGACAACCAACACCAACGTGAACATCAGCGACAGCATGTTCCAGCCGCCTTCGGATTTGGCGTTCATGTGCAGGAAAAAAATCATGTGCACCACGATCTGCACCGCACCGATGAGCAGGATTGTCACGGCGGTGGTTGACGATCTGTCGAAGACGTTCGCCATCACCAGCCAGAACGGAATCGCCGTCAGGAAGACAGACAGAACGAAGCCCGTCAGGTAACCGCCCAGTGTGGCGTGCGGCCCGATCTCTTCTTCGTGGTGATGGCCCTCGTGGCCATGACCGTGGCCGTTCATCGTTTGATCATGCGCGCTCATGGCAACGTTCCCATCAGGTAGACGAAGGTAAAGACGCCGATCCAGACAACGTCCAGAAAGTGCCAGAACATCGACAGGCACATCAGCCGACGCTTGTTGGCCGTGATCAGCCCGTGCTTGGACACTTGCACCATCAGCACGATGAGCCAGATCAGGCCAAACGTCACGTGCAGCCCGTGCGTGCCGACCAACGAGAAGAACGAAGTCAGGAATGCACTGCGCGTCGGCCCCGCACCCTCGTGGATCAGGTGAGCGAACTCATAGAGTTCCACCGCAAGGAACGCGGCACCGAAGACCCACGTGATGGCCAGCCAGATCTGCATGGCCGACACCTTGCGCTGCTGCATCTGCAGCATCGCAAAGCCGTATGTAATGGACGACAGAAGCAGGAAAGACGTGTTCAGCGCCACCAGCGGCAACTCGAAGAGCTCCGCCCCGGTAGGCCCGCCCGCGTATTCGCGGCCCAGTACGCCATAGGCGGCAAACAGGCAAGCAAATATCAGGCAGTCGCTCATCAGGTACAGCCAGAACCCGAGCAACGTGCCGTTTGGCACGTGCGGTTCTTCGGTGACGTGGAACTGGTAGCCGCCCGGCGGTATGTCATCCACCGTGGTGGTACCGCTGGGGCCGGTCACATGCAGGGATGCGGTCGTTTCAGCCATGGCCTGCCATCAGTTGGGTGCGCGATGCTTCGGTCCGGATCACCTCTTCCGCCGGAATGTAGTAGTCGCGCTTGTAATTGAAGGTGTGGATGATCGCCGAGATGATCGTGGCCGCGAACGACGCGATGGCCAGCCACCAGATATGCCAGATCAGCGCAAAACCGCACAACGTGGAGAGCCCCGCCAGCACGATGCCGGCGGCGGTGCCCTTTGGCATGTGGATCGGCTTGAAGCCCTCCTGAGGACGCCGGTAACCGTACTGCTTCATCTGCCACCAGGCGTCGGCGTCATGTACGAGCGGCGTCATTGCGAAGTTGTATTGCGGAGGCGGAGAGGAAGTCGACCACTCCAACGTGCGGCCATTCCATGGGTCGCCGGTCGTGTCGCGGAGTTCCTCTCGACGCAGGAAGCTGACCACCAGCTGGATCAGGAAGCAGGCAATGCCGACGGCGATCAGCAAGGCGCCCAATGCGGCAATCTGGAACCAGATCTGCAAGGACGGATCCTGGAAATGGTTCATGCGGCGTGTGACCCCAAGCATGCCCAGCCAGTACAACGGCATGAACGCGATGTAGAAACCGACAAACCAGAACCAGAACGAGGCCTTGCCCCACGACGACACCAGGCGGTATCCAAAGGCCTTGGGAAACCAGTACGTAATGCCGGCCATGAGACCGAACAGCACCCCGCCAATGATCACGTTATGGAAGTGTGCAATCAGGAAGAGGCTGTTGTGCAGCGAGAAATCGGCCGGCGGCACCGCCAGCAGCACGCCGGTCATCCCGCCAATGACGAACGTCACCATGAACCCGACCGTCCACAACATCGGCGGCTCGAAACGGATCTTGCCGTGGTACATCGTGAACAGCCAATTGAAGATCTTGGCGCCTGTCGGGATCGAGATGATCATCGTCGTGATCCCGAAGAACGAGTTGACGCTGGCGCCGGAGCCCATGGTGAAGAAATGATGGAGCCAGACCAGGTAAGACAGCACGGTGATGACGACCGTGGCGTACACCATCGACGCGTAGCCGAACAGGCGCTTGCGGGAGAACGTGGCCACTACCTCGGAGAAGATGCCGAACGCGGGCAGTACCAGGATGTAGACCTCGGGGTGCCCCCAGATCCAGATCAGGTTCACATACATCATCGCGCTGCCGCCCTGCTCGACGGTAAAGAAATGGGTGCCCAGGTAACGGTCCAGGGCAAGCAGCGTCACGGCGGCCGTCAGCACCGGAAACGCTGCAACGATCAGCGTGTTGGTGCACAGCGCCGTCCAGGTGAAGATCGGCATGCGCATCAACGTCATGCCGGGCGCGCGCATCTTGACGATGGTGACCAGCAGGTTGATGCCCGATAGCACGGTCCCGACGCCCGCTATCTGTAGCGCCCATATGTAGTAATCGACGCCCACGTCGGGGCTGGCAACGATGCCCGACAGGGGTGGATAGGCCAGCCAGCCGGTGCGTGCGAATTCGCCCACGAACAGCGACATCATCACCAGGACGGCGCCGCCTGTGGTCATCCAGAAGCTGAAGTTGTTGAGGAAGGGGAACGCCACGTCGCGGGCACCGATCTGCAGCGGCATGACAAAGTTCATGAGCCCCGTCACCAGCGGCATGGCGACGAAGAAGATCATGATCACGCCGTGCGCGGTGAAGATCTGGTCGTAGTGGTGCGGCGGCAGGTAGCCCAGGTTGTCACCAAAGGCCACCGCTTGTTGTATTCGCATCATGACGGCATCCGCAAAGCCGCGCAGCAGCATCACGATGCCCAGCACGACATACATGATGCCGATCTTCTTGTGGTCGATGCTGGTGAACCATTCACGCCAGAGGTAACCCCAGACGCGGAAATACGTCAGCGCACCGACCAGCACGAGACCGCCCAGCGCGACGACCGCGAACGTGGCGAGCAGGATCGGCTCGTGATACGGAATGGCCTCCCACGTCAGGCGGCCAAAAATCATGTTGGCGAGTTCAGAACGCTCGGGCATGGATGTCACCTGTGCCTGTATTGACCAATTCTGGCCGATCAATGTTGGCGAAAAACATCAACGGGGCGAAAAGAGCGAAAAGCCGAGGGTAAGTCTCGGCCTACCGCAACAACCTTCGACCGTCGTTGATGGCCGCATCCGCCGCAAACATGGGCATGACATCGACCGTGTTGCTGGCGGTACAGATTTCCGCCGTCGGGTCGAAGCGCTTCACGTTGCGGTTGCTCGCCATGGTGTTGGCCAGGCATGCCTGGCCGTCCACACAGCGGTTCAGGATGCGGTCATAAAGGTCTGGCGCCACGCTGGCGTAGCGCTGCACGGGTTCGCTCTCGCTCGGCTTGGCGAGCTTCAGGTAGGTGTCTTTCGACAGCGACGTGCCAGAGGCCTTGACCTGCTGGACCCACCGGTCGAACTCGTCGTTCGGCAGCCCGTGGAATTTGAACCGCATGTGCGAGAAGCCTTCGCCGCTGTAGTTGGAAGAGAACCCGTCATAGACGCCGGGCCGGTTGATCACCGCATGAAGCGTGGTTTCCATGCCCGGCATCGCATAGACCATGCCCGCAAGAGAAGGCACGAAGAACGCGTTCATGACCGAGGTCGCCGTGATCTTGAACGCAATGGGCCGGTCGACCGGGGCGGCCAGTTCGTTGACGGTGGCGATGCCCTGCTCGGGATAAACGAACAGCCACTTCCAGTCCATTGCCACCACCTCCACGGTAAGCGGCTTGGTCTCGGCGGGTATGGGGCGATCCTGATCCAGCCGCGTCAGCGGCCGATATGGATCGAGTTGATGGGTGCTCACCCAGGTGATGGCGCCCAGCGTAATGATGATCAGGAGCGGCGCAGCCCAGATGGCCAGCTCCAGCACGGTGGAATGATCCCAATCGGGGTTGTAGTGCGCGTTTTCAGCGCTCTCCCGATACCGCCATGCAAACAACAGGGTCAGAACGATCACCGGGACGATGATCAGCAACATCAGACATGTCGCGATGATGATTAGATCCCGCTGTCGCACCGCCATGTCGCCAGCCGGCGACAACAGCACCGCGTGGCTACAACCTGTAAGGGTCACCAACAAGGCAATTGCTGCACCTCGCCAAAGCGACCTTCCCGTAATTCCAAGGGGTGTCACTACTGCATTGAAGCGTGGCATGGGTCTCGGAAGTGGCGTTTGATTAACGTCGCGCTGGGATGGCCCAACGATCTTTCGACTTGTCGTTGCAGTTTAGGCGCTATTCTGGTCTTGTGATGACGGACTTTTTGATCGCCGTACGACACCCCTCCCCCGAATCCCGATGGAGACTCAACGATGGCAAGTCTGACCCACCAGCATCGCGCGTCGCCCACTGCACCGCCCGCCCCAGGACACCATGAAGTTGCTCCGGCAGAGATTGCCATAGGCGTCGTGATCGGACGCGCGTCGGAGTACTTCGACTTTTTCGTCTACGGCATCGCGTCGGTGCTGGTGTTCCCTTCGGTCTATTTTCCGTTTGCGAGTGAATTGGCCGGTCTGCTGTTCAGCTTCACGGTCTTCTCGTTCGCCTTTATCGGGCGCCCGTTCGGCACAGCCCTGTTCATGCGCATCCAGCGCCGATGGGGACGCAGTACCAAACTGACGGCGTCGCTCTTCCTGCTCGGCACGGCCACAGTGGGCATTGCGTTCTTGCCGTCGTACGCCACGATCGGCCATTCGGCCATCTATTTGCTGGCGCTCTTCCGCTTCATGCAGGGCATTGCGTTTGGCGGCTCGTGGGATGGCCTGCCCTCTTTGCTGGCGCTGAACTCCCCTGAAAACAAGCGCGGCTGGTATGCCATGGTCGGGCAGTTGGGCGCCCCGACCGGGTTCATCATCGCCGGGGCGCTGTTCCTGTTCCTCTACACCAGCCTGACGTTTCAGGAATTCATCGATTGGGGCTGGCGTTATCCGTTCTACGTCGCCTTCGCCATCAACGTGGTGGCGCTATTTGCACGTCTGCGGCTGGTGGTGACGCACGAATACACGCAACTGCTTGAGGAAGAACAGCTGGAACCCATCAGCACCCTGCAGATGGTGAACGCGCAAGGGTTCAACATCTTCCTGGGGGCCTTTGCCGCGCTGGCCAGCTATGCGCTGTTCCACCTGGTCACTGTCTTCCCACTGTCATGGGTATCGCTGCGCAAAACGCAAAGCGTGCCTGCCGTGCTGACCGTCCAGATCATCGGCGCTGCGATCGCCTTTGTGGGGACACTGGTTTCCGGCCTGATTGCAGACCGTTTCGGCAGACGCACCACGTTGGCGGCAATGGCCGTGCTGATCGGCCTGTTCAGCCTGGCCGCGCCGTGGCTGCTCGATGGCGGGGTTGCAGGGCAGGACACCTTCATTCTGGTCGGCTTCGGCCTGCTGGGGTTGTCCTACGGTCAGGCGGCCGGGGTGGTGACATCCAACTTCGAGAGCCGATTCCGCTATACGGGTGCGGCCCTGACGACCGATTTCGGCTGGTTGTTCGGTGCAGCATTTGCACCACTCGTGGCGCTAGGTTTGTCGTCCTTGTTCGGGCTTGGAGCGGTAAGCCTGTATCTGCTGTCCGGTGTGGTCGGGACGCTGGTGGCGCTGAGAATCAATCAAGCGCTCGGAACCCCCGACGCATAACGTGGATGCCGGGCACGTGAGCCCGGGCATACGTGTGCATACGGCCGGCGTTCGGTGCCGCACCGCAGTTGCCAGCACGCCGCAGCCACGCTCAGGCACGCCACCTGCTACACACTCGCAGTGCGCAAGAGCGCATTTTCAAAGGAGCAGACCATGAACAAGGATCAAGTGAAAGGTACTGTCGAGAAAGTGAAAGGCAAGGTCAACGAGGTAGTAGGCAAAGCAACGGACAACCCTGCCCGCGAGCTGAAGGGCGACCTGCAGCAGGCCGGCGGTCAAGCTCGCAAGAATGCGGGCGACGTCAAGGAAGCAGCGAAGGACATTGCAAAGAAGTCCCGCTGAATGGCGTCCACATTGGCGCGGCCCGCTAGCGCTCATGTGGACAGCCGACAAAAAAGGGGACCGGGTGGTCGCCTTTTTTGTTTGTTCACACGTCTGCAGAAGAGAGGCCGAGCGGTCATCGGCTTCGGACGACCGGAGGCCTTCAGCAAGGTGGCGCCCGGATGACAGTGTGGACCGCCGGAGAACGGTCGGCGTCTGCTCGGCCGCCGGCGCCCCCAAAGACCGAACGCGGTCAAACCGTGCGAAAAAGCCCGATGCAGCAAAACGGCTGAATTTTCAATGATTTGAAAATCCAAGTCGTGGATCTTCAAGGGAGTTTTGGTGCGAGGGAGGGGACTCGAACCCCTACACCATTGCTGGCGTCAGGACCTAAACCTGGTGCGTCTACCAATTTCGCCACCCTCGCCGGATGGATCGCGGCGCCCCTGAGCGGAGGCGCCGGAAAGGAAGCCCGCGATTATATCGCAGTCGTTGGGGGGTTTCCATCCCCTACCCGATTTGACTAGGTGTACGGGTTCGAGTCCCCTCCCTTGCACCCGCTGCCTGCGCGCAAACGTCAGACCGTCGGGGCGGCTGCTTGCGAATCGGGCCGTTTGACGCGGAACCACGCCGCATACAACGCCGGCAAGAACAGCAGCGTCAAGACCGTGGCGATGATCAGGCCACCCATGATGGCGGCGGCCATCGGGCCCCAGAACACGCTGCGCGACAGCGGAATCATTGCCAGCACCGCCGCCGCCGCGGTCAGGATGATCGGCCGGAAACGACGCACGGCCGCTTCGACGATGGCATTCCACGTCGGCACGCCGGCCGCCACATCCTGCTCGATCTGGTCCACCAGAATGACCGAATTACGGATGATCATCCCGATCAGCGCCGTAATACCGAGTTGCGCAACAAAGCCCATCGGCGCGCGCAGCAGCAGCAACGTGGCTGCCGCGCCAATCAGCCCCAGCGGGCCGGTCAGGAACACCATCACCGAGCGCGAGAAGCTGTGCAGCTGGAGCATCAGCAGCGTGAAGATGATGAAAATGCACAGCGGCATTTGTGCAGCGATGGACGCACCCGCGTTGGCACTTTCCTCTTCTGCGCCCGCAATCTTGATCTGATAGTCCGGCGGCAGGTTCGCGCGAATCTTGTCGAGCAGCGGGTTGATCTGCGCCGTGACGGTCGGGCCCTGCACGCCGTCCACCACGTCGGATTGCACGGTGATGCCGTAGTCGCGGTTCTCGCGCCAGATCACGCCGGGTTCCCACGCAAAACCAACTCGCGCCACCTGCGTCAGCGGCACCGTGCGGCCACTGCTGGTCGGGACTTGCACGCGCTGCAGTGCGTCGAGCGTGTTGCGCTCGTCCTCCTGCGGTCGCATCACGATGTCGAGCAGCTTGTCGCCGTCGCGGTATTGGGCGATGGGCGCGCCGGACATCACCGTCTGCGTGACCTGCGAGATGGAACCGGTCGACACACCCAGCGCACGCGCCTTGTCCTGGTCGATGTCCAGGCGCAGCACCTTGACGTTCTCGTTCCAGTTGTCGTTCACGCCCACGGTGTTCGGATTGGCGCTCATGATGGCCTTCACCTGATCGGCAATCTTGCGCACCCCACCGATGTCCGGGCCCATCACGCGGAACTGCACCGGATACGGCACCGGCGGCCCGTTCGGCAGCAGTTTCACGCGGCCGCGCAGATGCGGGAATTGTGACTTCAGCAGCCCGATGACGTGTTGCCGCACGCCCTCGCGCGCCTCCAGCGAAGTGGGCATCACGATGGCCTGCGCCACGTTTGTCTGAGGAAGAATCTGGTCCAGTGGCAGGTAGAAGCGCGGCGCGCCGGAGCCGATGAACAGCGTCACGCTGTCAACGTTCTGCTCCTTGCGCATCAGCGCCTCGAAGCGTTTGGCTTCAGCTTCGGTCTGGTTGAAGCTGGAGCCTTCCGGCAGCCACAGCTCGACCATCAGTTCCGGGCGGCTGGAGTCGGGGAAGAACTGCTTCTCGACATACTTGAAGCCGAACACGCCCAGCCCGAAGGCCACCAGCGTGATGACGATCACCGTCTTGCGGTACTCCACGCACCAGTTCACCCAGCCGCGGAAGCGGTTGTAGAACGGCGTGTCGAACAGCTCGTGGTGCCCGCCGCCCTCCACATGCGATTTCGTCCGCAGCAGCAGGAAACCGAGATACGGCACAAACACCACCGCCGCAAACCACGACAGCACCAGCGCCAGCGCCGTCACCGCAAAGATGCCGAACGTGTATTCACCCACCGTCGAACGCGCCAGCCCCACCGGTAGGAAACCCGTGGCGGTGATGAGCGTGCCCGTCAGCATCGGCATGGCGGTCGAGGTGTATGCGAAGGTGGCGGCCTCCATCTTGGAGAAGCCCTCTTCCAGCTTGCGCACCATCATTTCGACCGCGATGATCGCGTCGTCCACCAGCAGGCCCAGCGCGATGATCAGCGCACCAAGCGAAATCTTGTGCAGCCCGATGTCGAAGATGTTCATGAACAGGAACGTCACCGCCAGCACCAGCGGGATCGTCAGGCCCACCACCAGGCCCGGCCACACGTCGATGCGCAGCTTCGGCTTGGTATGCAACCCGAGCGAGAGGAAACTCACGCCAAGCACGATCACCACCGCCTCGATCAGCACGTGCACGAACTCGCCCACCGAACTCTGCACCGATTTCGGCTGGTTCTGCACCTGCTGCATCTCGATGCCCATCGGCAGCTTTGCGCGGATCTTGTCGACCGTGGCGCGCAAGTCCTTGCCGAGCTGGATGATGTCACCGCCCTTGGTCATGGAGATACCCAGGCCGATCACCTCCTTGCCGTTGAAGCGCATCTTGGCGTGCGGCGGGTCTACGTAGCCGTGCTTGACGGTGGCGATGTCTCCGAGGCGGATATTCGTCGTGCCGCCGGGGCCGCGCAGCGTCAGGTTCTCCAGATCGCGGATGTCCGAAAACTGGCCCGACAGGCGAATCTGCACGTTGTCGGTCGGCGTGACCAGCACACCGCTGGGGCCGATGTTGTTCTGCTGGCTGATCTGCGTGGCGATGCTGTTGATGTCCAGACCCATCTGCGACAGCTTAGCCTGCTGGAACTCGATGTAGATCTTTTCGTCCTGATCGCCCAGCAGTTCGACCTTGGCGACGTTGGGCACGCGCAGCAGCTGCTGGCGGATCGCATCGGCGTAGTCGTTGAGCTGGCGATAGGTGAAGCCATCGGCGGATAGCGCATAGATCGAGCCATACACGTCGCCGAAATCATCATTGAAGTACGGTCCGCGCACGCCTTGCGGCAACGTAGGCGCGATATCGCCCACTTTCTTGCGCACGGTGTACCAAAGCTGCTGCGTTTCCTTGGCGGGCGACGTGTCGGCCAGCTGGAAGGTGACGAGCGTTTCGCCGGGCTTGGAGTAGCTGCGGATCTTCCAGGCGTACGGCACTTCCTGCAGCGCCTTCTCGATCTTGTCGGTGACCTGGCGCGACATCTGCTCGGCCGTGGCGCCGGGCCAGAAGGCCTGCACGACCATCGCGCGGAAGGTGAAGGGCGGATCTTCATCCTGCCCCAGCTTGGAATACGCAAAGATGCCGCCGAGCAACAGCGCCACCAGCAAGAAGCGCGTGAGCGGTTGATGTTCAAGCGCCCAGCGTGACAGGTTGAAACGGGAATGTTCCATACGCGCGAAGGTTGGCGTGTTGGGGCGGGAGCCGGATGCGGCTTACCGGCGCGGCGTGATGGCGGACTGCGCCGACGGCTGATCGGCCGGCGCCATCGGCATCACCTTCTGGCCGGCCTTGAGCAGGTGCACGCCGGCGGTCACGATGGTCTGGCCGGGTTGCAGCCCGCTCGTCACCAGCAGCACGTTGTCGCGTGGCGCGCCCACCGTCACCGGCACGGGCTTCACCGTTTGCGATGCGGCGTCGTACAGCCAGACCACATTTTTGCCTTGATCCTGGAGCAGCGCGCTCATCGGCACCCGCACGCCCATGCCGCCGCTATCGCCACCGCCGCCGGGCCGCACAAAGGTGGCCGCAGCGGTCATGCCAAGCTTGAGTTCCGGCGGTGGATTCGGTACCGAAATCTTGACGGTGTACGTGCGTGTGACCGGGTCGGCTGCCGGCGCAATCTCGCGCACCTTGGCAGGAATGCTGCGCGACTGATCGGCCCACAGCTTCACGCTCACCTCGGGCGATTTGCGCAGCGTATCCACCTGATCCTCGGGAATGCCGACCACGACTTCTTTCTCTGCCGTTTGCGCCACGCGCACCACCGGTTGGCCTGCGGACACCACCTGCCCGACTTCGGCGTCGTACAGCCAGACCACATTTTTGCCTTGATCCTGGAGCAGCGCGCTCATCGGCACCCGCACGCCCATGCCGCCGCTATCGCCACCGCCGCCGGGCCGCACAAAGGTGGCCGCAGCGGTCATGCCAAGCTTGAGTTCCGGCGGTGGATTCGGTACCGAAATCTTGACGGTGTACGTGCGTGTGACCGGGTCGGCTGCCGGCGCAATCTCGCGCACCTTGGCAGGAATGCTGCGCGACTGATCGGCCCACAGCTTCACGCTCACCTCGGGCGATTTGCGCAGCGTATCCACCTGATCCTCGGGAATGCCGACCACGACTTCTTTCTCTGCCGTTTGCGCCACGCGCACCACCGGTTGGCCTGCGGACACCACCTGCCCGACTTCGGCGTCGACCCCGGTCACTACGCCATCGGCGTCGGCTTCAAGCGTGGCATAACCAGCTTGATTCACCTGGTTGCGGTAGCCGGCGCCGGCTTGCTCGTAGCGGGCTTGCGCGGCGTCATAGTTGGCTTGATGGCGCTGCTGTTCCGCCGCGCTGATAAAGCCCTTGGCGAACAGTTCGGAGTAGCGCTTCAGATCAGCGGCGGCCTGTGCGCGATCGGTCTTGGCCGCCGACAACTGCGCCTGGGCCGATTGCTGGGCAAGCGCCAGATCGGTCGGGTCCAGCCGCGCAAGCACCTGGCCTTTCTTGACGGTGGCGCCAACGTCCACGAGCCGGGCGACGATCTTGCCCGGCACGCGAAAACCCAGGCGCGATTCGATGCGCGGGCGTACGTCGCCGGAGAATTCCGCGGTGCCGGCGCCCTGCTCGCTGGTCACCGTCATGGTCCGCACCGGGCGCACCTCGGGCGCCTTAGGTGGCTCCTTGCTGCAGCCGGCCAGTAGCGCCGCGCCGGTCAGCAAAGCCGCCGATGCCGCTGTCGGCAATGAACGCCTGCGCGGCCGAGACCGCGTGTCGGAGAAACCGGTGAAGTCGGAATGCGGGTACGGCAAACGCAACGCTGGCATGACACGCTCTCAGTAAATAACTGACCGGTCAGTAATATACCCACGGCAATGCGCAGGGTCAACGACACGGCCGCGTCTGATTGACTTTTCTCGGCAGGTGCCCAGGCAAGGCTTTACGGCATGCTGCACCGCAACGCGCTGTAGAATGGCCGCCCTGCTTCAAACCTCACCAGAACGGCCTTCCCGTGACCCCCGACGATTACTGCGCCGACAAAGCGGCACCGCCCGGCAGCGACGTGTACTACAGCGTATTGTTTCTGGCGCCCGAACGCCGCCGCGCGACCATCGCGCTGGAAGCCGTACGCCGCGAACTGGAAGACGCCGTACGCGACGCGAGCGATCCGGCGGTCGTTCAATCGAAGCTGCAGTGGTGGCGGCAGGAACTGGCGCGGCTGTTCGAGGGCCGCCCTGAGCACCCCGCGGCGAAGGCATTGCAGCCGCATCTGGCCCGCTACGATATCGGCGCCGTGCATCTGGGCGAATTATTGGCCGGCGTCGAGGCAGACGCCATGCAGAACCGCTATCTGGATTGGCCCAACCTTCGCCGTCACGGCGATCAGGTGGCGGGCGTGGCAGGCCGGCTGACGGCTCGCATTGCCGGACAGACGCATGCACGGACGCTGGAGTTCGCGCGGCTGATGGCGCTAACCGAACAGCTTGTCCATTTCATCCGAAACCTGGGCGAAGACGTGCGCCATAACCGCGTCTACATCCCCGTCGACGAACTACAGCGGTTCAACGTGCCCGCCGCCGATCTGTTCAACCGCCGGTATGCAGAGGGCTTTAAGCCGTTGATGGCATTTCAGGCCGAGCGTGCCCGCGCGACCTACAAAGAAGCACTTGCCGCGCTGCCAGCAGAAGACCGCCGCGCGCAGCGTTCAGCGCTGATTCGCGGCGTGCTGGCCATGCGCTTGCTTGACGAGGTGGAAGCCGACGGCTTCCAGGTGCTCACGCAGCGTACGGACCTGACGCCGCTGCGCAAGCTCTGGCTGGCCTGGAAGACACAGATCCGAGCTTGATCAGGCCTTGATGAGGTCCAGTGGCGCAAACCGCCCAGCCAACACGGGCTGCGAATCCATCCCCCACCAGCGCTCCAGCACCGTGGCGTAAAGCGAGCGGAAATCGACCGACGGGTCGAGATTGCCGCCGCCGTCCAGCCGTTCCAGCACCGGGCCCTGCCCGGCCAGCCCACCCTTGACGCGGCCACCGGCCACGAAATGGGCGGCAGCCGTGCCATGATCCGTACCGTTGTTCAGGTTTTCGCGGGGGCGGCGGCCAAACTCCGAATACGTGACGATCAGCGTGTCGTTCCAGCGGCCCAACTCCGTCAACGCGCTCTTGAGCGAAGCGATGCCCTCGCCCAACTGCCGCAGCAGGTTCGCCTGCGTGCCTTGCTGATTGGTATGGGTATCAAAGCTGCCTAGCGACAGGCACACCACGGCAACGTCCGCACCGCCTCGGCCTGGTGCTGCCACCACCTGCATCGCCGCCTTGATCGAGTTACCGAACCCGCCGTCCGGAAAATGCGTCTGGAACGCGAACTTGCCGGACTTCGGACGCAGACCGTCGGCGGCTTTGACAATGTCCGACTCGACCTTCAGCACGTGCGCCAGCGTGGCGTTGCCCATGGCATGCGAAGGCATCGCCAGTTTGGCTTCGTTGAGAAACGCATCGGGATTGGCCAGCGCCACGGCACGTGCGCCGCCGTCGAGCGGGCCAAGATCAGCAGTGCCGATGATCACGCCATCGGCGCCGAACGATGGCGGCACGGGCCGCGCGGCAAACGCACGCGTCAACCAGCCCTCGCGCAGGTACTGGTCGGAGCGCGAGGCCGTGTCCCAGATCTCGATCGAGCGAAAGTGCGAGAGATTCGGCTGCGGATACGACAGGCCCTGCACCACCGACAATTCTCCCGCCTGCCACAGCGGCATCATCGCCTGCAAAGACGGATGCAGGCCGTAGCGGTCGTCCAGTTGCAGCACCTGCTCCCGCTTGATGGCGATGCGCGGGCGCAGCGCGTAGTACTGTGCGCTCGTGTAGGGCACCACGGTGTTCAGCCCGTCATTGCCGCCCTTGAGTTCGATGAGGATGAGCAGATTGCCGTAGCCCTTGCGCTTGTCTTGCCCTTGCGCAAAGACAATCCCCGGGACCGCGCCACCCATGCCGAGCATGGCGCCTGCCTTCAGAAAATCTCGACGTTCCATGATGTGTGCTCCTGCAGCGATGGCGCTACTTCAATTGGTAAGCCGGGTCCATCATCAGCGTGCGCAGGTACGCCGTACCGGCCAGCTTGACGGGAATCGGCGCGGTCGGCTCGATGGGCAACACGGCGCGCTGGATCGAAATGCGTGGGGCCAGTTGCGGAGGGTCATCTCCATCCGCGCCAAACTGCGCCAGCCATTTGGCCGAGTTGAACGACACCATCGTCTGCGACTGCGCCAGCTTGAAGCGGCCCTCCTGGCCCATGCCCTTGAGCGCCTGCCCCAGACCCTGCACGGCGCCGCCCTGCTTCAGGTCTTCGCGCATGGCGGCCATCATCATGCCGGGCTTCTGTTGTTGGCTCTGTTGCTGGGCCTGCTGCTGCCCTGCCGGCGCCTTCATTTCCGTCGAGCGGAAGAGTTGGTCGAGGAACTGCTTGCGCCCCAGCAACGTCGTCGCGTTGATCCACGCATCGCCGCCCGGCCAGCCCTTCACGTTGGGCGGGGCCAGCAGGTTCTGCCCAAGCTGCGCGGACTTGATGGCAAACGGCGTCGGGTCGGTGTACTGCACATTGAACTGCTTGAGCGTGCCGACGATCATTTCCACCGGGGACTTCACGAGCGTTGCGCGCGATTGCGGCGCCCAGAACGCCGGGGTGAGGAAGAGCTCGCGCAACGCCACCTTGATGTCGTAGCCGCTTGCCCGGAACGCATCGGCCACGCGCTGCGCCTGTGCCGCATCTACGTCAGGCGAAATGAACTCGCGCCAAAGCTTGGTAACGATGAAGTTGGCCGTCTCTGGGCGAGACAGCAGGATGTCGAGCATCTGGTCGCCGTCGTAATCGCCGCTCTGGCCGAACACCGTCTTCACGCCCGTGTCGTGAATCTGCGGACGCCAGATGTAGGTGAAATCGTGTTCGCGGTCGATGCTCCAGCCTGTGTAGGTGCGCGCGGCTTCCTTGATGTCCTGTTCGGTGTAATGGCCCTCACCCAGCGTGAACAGCTCCATCACCTCGCGCGCGAAGTTCTCGTTCGGCTTGCCCTTGCGGCTCTCGGCGCCGTCCAGGTAAATCAGCATCGCCGGGTCCTTGCCGATCGCGTGCAGCATGGTGCCGAAGTTGCCCACCGCGTTCTGGCGCAGCAGCACGTTTTGCCGATACATCAATTGCGCGAACGGCACCTTCTGCGAACTGGAAACGAAATGGTTGTGCCAGAACAGCGTCATGCGTTCTGTCAGCGGCGACGGCGTCTTGATCATCTCGCCCATCCACCAGGCCCGCAATTCCAGCTCGTGCGCAGCATTTTTCTGGCGCGCCGCCTTGCGGGCATCCTCGTCGGGCAGCTTGTTGTAGGGGACGATCGGTTCGTTCACCCACGCCGGGGGCGTTTGCGTGGCAGCGGTGCCCGTCTGGGCGAGCACCCGGTCGACGGCTTCGCGGTGCGTGAGTCCGGCGTAGGCGTCGAGTTCGCTTTCGGATGGAGCAAAGCCGACGCGGGTGAGGAAAAAGCGCGCATCGTCGCGGTCGAGGCGTTGCTCGTCGGCGGCCGGCGCCTTGGCTTGCGCAGTGTGTCGATGCGGCTTGGTCTGCGTTGCCGCGTAGGCGGTCTGCAGTGAAAGCGCGCCGGCGGCTGCCAGCGCCAAGAAGATCGTGGTGCTATGGATTCGCATGTCGGTCCCCCGAAACGACCCTACTGCTTTACCGGGGCAGCGACTCCTGCGCCGTTCCTCGGCCCCTACCTAGCCGCCACGATGGTAGATATCCCGCGTGACGTCATAGATGTTCTGACGCAATTGCTTGCGTTCCTCGGGAGACAGCTTGCGTTGCGCAGACCCTCGATCGGCATTCTCTCCACGACGGTTTTCCATCGCGGCGGCACGGCGACTGTGTTCTTCGCCGCCATGGCCGCGCGCCGGACCCTGCCCGCCCCTTTTTTCCTGCGCTCCGGCCTGCATCGTATGACCGCCGCCGAAAAAACCGCCGAATCCGCCAAAGCCACCGCGTTCACTGCGCGCGTGCGCCTGCGAGCCGGCCGCACAGAGGGCAAGAACACAGGTCAACAGCGCCGCGCGCCGCCGAAACATCACCGAGCGATTCGAAAAAGGGAGTTGAGAAGCCACGTCTTTGTTGCTGGAAACCGATGCGCCATGCATCATTGCGCGACAATCGATAACAGGCAACCGCATTGCACGCCAGTCCCCTCCACGGGGGGCAACAGACCCCAAACCGTTGCGAGGAACTGCCAAGGCAGTGTAGCTGCGCGTCCTACAGACTGTTCGCGTGACTCGGTAAATAATGTAACCGTCTGTTTCAATTGGGCTATTACCGCCTCCTGTTGTCGATTGGGCCCATGTTTTTGTCGTTACCATTAGCGCCATGGAAAATTCCGGTCAAAAGATTCTCGTCGTCGACGACGACCCCCGCCTGCGCGACCTGCTGCGCCGTTACCTGGGGGAACAGGGCTTCACCGTGCTGGTGGCGGAAAACGCCACGGCCATGAACAAACTCTGGCTGCGCGAGCGCTTCGACCTGCTCGTGCTTGACCTGATGATGCCGGGTGAAGACGGCTTGTCGATCTGCCGTCGCCTGCGCGGCGCAAATGATCAAACGCCCATCATCATGCTTACCGCCAAGGGCGAAGACGTCGACCGCATTGTCGGCCTTGAAATGGGGGCGGACGATTATCTTCCCAAGCCTTTCAACCCCCGCGAACTGATCGCGCGCATCCACGCCGTGCTGCGCCGCCGCGGCCCCGCCGAAATCCCGGGTGCGCCGTCCGAGACGCCGGAAACGTTCGCTTTTGGCGATTTCGTCCTCAACCTGGCCACGCGCACGCTCAAGAAAAACGACGAAGAGATCACCCTCACGACGGGTGAATTCTCCGTGCTCAAGGTGTTTGCACGCCATCCGCGCCAACCCCTATCGCGCGAAAAGCTGATGGAAATGGCGCGCGGCCGCGAATACGAAGTGTTCGACCGCAGCCTTGATGTGCAGATTTCGCGCCTGCGCAAGCTGATCGAACCGGACGCCAGCAACCCGCGCTTCATCCAGACCGTGTGGGGCCTGGGCTACGTGTTCATTCCCGACGGCGCCAAGTAAGCGCCCGAGCAACCTTTCTCTTCCGCATCCGACTTGCGCATCCCGCGTCCGGCCGCGTTACGGCGTCTGCTGATCAGTGTGTTTGGCTCGCTGTTCTGGCGAACCTTCATGCTGATCGCATTGCTGATCGCGATCTCTCTGGGCGTATGGTTCCAGAGCTTCCGTATTTTCGAACGCGAGCCGCGCGCCCAGCAGATCGCCATGCAGGTCGTCAGCGTGGTCAAGCTCACGCGCGCGGCGCTGCTGTATTCCGATCCGTCGCGACGCCGCTTCCTGCTGCTCGATCTCGTGCAGAACGAGGGCATCAAGGTCTACCCCCGCGAGAAGGAAGACGAATATCGCGAGCCGCACACCAACCCGTACCTGACGCAGCTTGTCCAAAAGGAAATCCGCAACCGGCTCGGTGCCGACGCGGTGATCGCCACGGCCGTCAATGACATCCCGGGCGTGTGGGTCAGCTTCCAGATCGAGGGCGACGACTACTGGGTCGCCATCAGCCCGGACCGTTTCGAGCACGTGCCTGGCTTGCAATGGCTGTGGTGGTCGATGGCGGCGCTGGTGTTGTCGGTGCTGGGCGCGGCGTTCATTACGTCACGCGTGAACCAGCCGCTCAAGCGCTTGGCCGACACGGCGCGCGCCATCAGCGCCGGAGAGGACCCGAAGGCGCTGCCCGAAGGCGGCGGCACGGAAGTGGCGCAGGCGAACCATAGTTTCAATCAGATGGTGCGAGACCTCAAACAGCTTGAGGCCGATCGGGCCGTCATGCTGGCCGGCATCTCGCACGACCTGCGCACCCCGCTCACGCGCCTGCGCCTGGAAACCGAGATGAGCCCCGTCGACGAGCAAACACGCGAATTGATGGTGGCCGACATCGAACAGATGGACGCGATCATCGGCCAGTTCCTCGACTACGCGCGCCCCAACGGCGAGATGCTTGAAGACGTGGACCTGACCGAACTGGTGCGCGACACGGCACCGGTCTACTCCGCTCACGACGACATCGACCTGACGCTCAAGCTCGCGCCCGAGGCCATCGCCCGCTGCAACCGCATGGAAACGCAGCGCATTCTCGACAACCTGATCGAAAACGCACGGCGCTACGGCAAGACGCCGGGCACGAACCGCGCCGAGATTACCGTCAGCACATTCCTGCAAGGCAACGAGGTTGTGTTGTGCGTGGCAGATCGGGGCGCGGGTGTGCCGACGGATCAGCTTGCCTTACTCACCCGACCGTTCTACCGCCTCGAATCGGCACGTAGCGAAGCCAAGGGCGCCGGGCTTGGCATGTCGATCGTCAATCGCATCTTGCAGCGCAGCGGTGGCCGCCTCGCGCTCGAGAACCGCACACCGCCCGAAACGGGGCTGCTCGTCAGCGCCTGTTACGCGCGCGCCTGATTCGGCACACCGCCCGGCACGCACTTCCGGGCACACCCCCTGCTTCCCAACACCGTCATGCGCGGCCGATAACGTGTGGCGGCAGGCAGCGCTATGGCTCGCGTTGAGAATTTCAATTGGCCGGTTTTGAAATCATCGCCAATACTCCAGCCGCCAGGCTGCGCGCCTGCGCGTTCTTCGTCTCCGTCCGATTCCCGCGTCGAACCCGGACGGCCGGTGAGCGTGTGTCTGCAAGTCCCCGTCTGGGTTCCGTACCCGTTGCCACACAACTCCAGGAGAAGCTCATGAAGACCATTGGTGACAAGCTCGAACCGTTCAAGGTCGTCGGCGTCAAGCCCGGGTTCAACAATCATGAAGAGAACGGCGAGTCGGCGTTCGAAGACATCACCGAAACGTCGTTTCCGGGCAAATGGAAAGTCATCTTCTTCTATCCGAAGGACTTCACTTTTGTCTGCCCGACCGAAATCGTCGCCTTCGCCAAACTGAACGACGACTTTGCCGACCGCGACACCATCGTGCTCGGCGGCTCGACCGACAATGAATTCGTCAAGCTCGCATGGCGCCGCGAGCACAAAGACCTGAACAAGCTCAACCAGTGGTCGTTTGCAGACTCGACCGGTGCGCTGGTCGACCAGCTTGGCGTACGCGAGCACGAGGCCGGTGTTGCGTTGCGCGCCACGTTCATCGTCGATCCGGACAACGTGATCCAGCACGTGTCGGTCAACAACCTGAACGTGGGCCGTAATCCGGACGAAGTGCTGCGCATTCTCGACGGCCTGCAGACGGACGAACTGTGCCCTTGCAACCGCGCAGTCGGCGGCTCGACGCTGTAACGGCCACGCAGCACACTCCAAAGCTGAAGCCCGCCCCCGCGCGGGCTTTCTTTTCAGTGCGCGCTGATGGGAGACAACAATGGAATTTTTGCAGACGCTCAAAGGCCGGATTCCCGACTACGCCAAAGACATCCGCTTGAACCTGGACGGCACGATCGCGCGGTCGTCGCTGGAGGGCAATGACGCCGTGGGCGTCGCGTTGGCGGCCGCCTTTGCCACGAAGTGCAAAGTGCTGACCGACGCCATCCGCAATGCCGGGGTCCTATCGCCCGAGGAGGTGAACGGCGCGCTGACGGCCGCCGCCCTCATGGGCATGAACAACGTCTGGTATCCGTACGTCGAGATGGCCGACGATTCCGACCTCGCGCAGCAGAAAGCGGAGTTGCGCATGAACGCCTACGCCAACAATGGCGGCGTCGACAAGCGCCGGTTCGAGATGTACGCCCTCGCCGCGTCCATCATCGGCAAATGCCATTTCTGCATCAAATCGCACTACGACTTGCTGAAGAATCATCAGGGCATGAGCGCGCAGCAATTGCGCGATGTGGGTCGTATCGCGGCTGTGATCAACGCGGTGGCGCAGGTCATCGCGGCCGAATAGTCGCGTCGATGGCACAAACAAAAAACGGCAGCCCGGACTGCTCCGTCGCTGCCGTTTGCCTTGCCGTGATGGCGACGCGAACTCAGTCCTGCTCGGCGGTTTCTGCGCGATAGATCAACACCACCGCCTGCGCGACGATGCCTTCCTCCTTGCCTTCGAAGCCGAGCTTCTCATTCGTCTTGGCCTTGACGTTGCAACGCTCGGGCGCAATGCCCAAGTCTTCGGCAAGGTTCGCCACCATGCCCGGCACGTGCAGCGCGAGCTTCGGCTTCTGCGCGATGACGGTCGCGTCGACATTGCCGATCGCATAGCCGGCCTTGTGCACGCGGCGCACGGCTTCGCGCAGCAGCATGCGGCTGTCGGCGCCGGCAAACGCCGGATCTGTGTCGGGAAAATGCCGGCCGATGTCGCCTAGCCCGGCGGCGCCGAACAGCGCGTCGGTAATCGCGTGCAGCAGCGCGTCTGCGTCGGAGTGACCGAGCAGGCCACGGGTGTGCGGAATCTCCACGCCGCCGAGAATCAGCTTGCGGCCCTCCACCAGCGCGTGCACGTCGTAACCTTGGCCAATGCGGATGTCCATCCAGTTCATGCTTGCGATGCCTCGTCGGGTGGTGCGCTCTGCGCGAGGATGGCCTCGGCGAGCGCGAAATCGTCGGGATACGTCACCTTGAAGTTGCGCAGCGCCCCCGGAACAAGCAGCGGCGGGTGGCCGGCGGCTTCAATGGCGCTGGCTTCATCGGTGACGATGCGATGTTGCAAGAGCGCTTCCCGCAAGGCGCGCTCCAGCAGCCCGAGCGGGAACATCTGCGGCGTCTGCGCTTGCCAAAGGCCATCGCGCGGCACGGTGGCGTTGATGTGCTGAGCCGCATCGGCACGTTTGAGCGTGTCGGCCACGGGCAGCGCAAGGATGCCCCCCGCAGCTTGCGTGCCATCTGCCTCTACCGCCGCGACCAAACGAGCGATCAGGGCAGGCGTCAGGCCCGGGCGCGCTGCGTCATGCACGAGCACCCAATCGTCGTCGTGCGCCCCCAGGCCACGCAACGCCGCCAACCCGTGCGTGACGGATGCGTGGCGCGAGTCGCCACCGCAATCGACCTCCACCAGCTTGGGCGCGTCGAAACCGCCGTCGCGAAAGCGCTGTACGAGCGGCTGTGCGCCGGGCGTCGTCACCACCAGCACGGTATCGATTTCGGGGCTGGCCAGGAACGCCTGCGCGGTATGCCAGAGCATCGGCCGCCCGGCAATTACCTGGTATTGCTTGGGCAGATCGCCGCCGGCGCGCGAGCCGGTGCCGGCCGAGGGAATCAGCGCAAAACGGCGTCGGCCAGGGTGGGAAATCGACATGACAGGCGGGAAAGTGAACGTGGGCGCAGCGTTTGCGTGGGTTTTGGCTCGCCCAAGCGCGCGGCTGGCGCGGATTTTATAATAGCGGTCTGCGTCACGACACCCCGCCTGCACATGCCGGCGGGGTGTCGTGCTTTGTCTTGCAGTCGTGCCCTACACAACCTCACGCCTCATGTCCGATTTTTCGCTCTCCGCCCTGCCCGCCGTCAAACCGGGCTCGCGCTTCGTCTTCAGCGGCCTGCAGGGGGCGGCAGACGCCCTGCTTCTGGCGCGTTACCTCGAGCAGCATCGCGCCACCGTGCCGATGCTGGCGGTGGTCTGCGCCAATGCCGTCGATGCCCAGCGCCTGACGGAGGAGCTACGCTGGTTTGCCCCGCAGGCACGCGTGAAGCTGCTGCCGGACTGGGAAACGCTGCCGTACGACAATTTCTCGCCGCACCAGGATCTGATCTCCGAACGGCTGGCGACGCTGCATGACCTGCAGAACGGTGCGTGCGACATCCTGCTCGTACCGGCTTCCACGGCGCTGCAACGCGTGGCGCCGCCATCGTTCCTGGCCGCCTACACGTTCTTCTTCAAGAAGGGCGAAAAGCTGGACGAGGCTGCGCTGAAAGCGCAATTTACCCTGGCCGGCTACGAGCACGTCAGCGCCGTGATGCGCCCGGGCGAATATTCCGTGCGCGGCGGCCTGATCGACTTGTTCCCGATGGGCTCGCCGCTGCCCTATCGGCTGGACCTGTTCGGCGACGAGATCGAGACCATCCGTTCGTTCGACCCGGACACGCAGCGCAGCCTCTACCCGGTGAACGAAGTCCGCCTGCTGCCGGGCCGCGAGTTTCCGATGGACGAGGCGTCGCGCACCGCCTTCCGCGGTCGCTGGCGCGAGGTGTTCGAAGGTGACCCGACGCGCTCGCCCATCTACAAGGACATCGGCAACGGCGTGCCGAGCGCCGGCATCGAGTATTACCTGCCGCTGTTCTTTGAAGAGACCGCGACGCTGTTCGACTACCTGCCGGGCGCCACACACCTTGCCTTCGTCGGCGACATCGAAGGCGCGGTGCGACGCTTCTGGGCCGACACCACGCAGCGCTACAACTTCATGCGACACGACCGCGAGCGGCCGCTGCTGCAGCCGTCGGCGCTGTATCTGGACGAAGAGGCGTTCTTCGTTGCCGCCAAGCCGCACGCGCGTCTGGTGTTGCGCGCAGAGCCCGGCGATGCACCGCTTTCGCTGCCGTTGCCGAACGTTGCCGTCAACCGCCGCGCGGAAGACCCGTTGGTCAATCTCGAGTCCTTCCTGATGCGCAGCAATTGCCGCGTGATGATCTGCGCCGAATCCGCAGGCCGTCGCGAAACGCTTGCGCAAATGCTGGCCGCCAGCGGCCTGCACCCCGAAGGCGTCGCGGACTTCGCCGACCTGATGAGCGGCGATGCCAAGTTCGTGCTCGGCGTGGCTCCGCTTTACCAGGGTTTCATCCTCGGCGACGAACGCGTCGCGCTCATCACCGAGACTGAGCTGTACGCGCAAACCGTGCGCCGCGCAGGTCGCCGCAAGCAGGAACAGGCCACCGCCGTCGATTCGATGGTGCGCGATCTGGCCGAGTTGAAGATCGGCGACCCGGTGGTGCACAGCGAACACGGCATCGGCCGCTACCAGGGCCTCGTGTCGATCGACATGGGCAATGGCGAGGAAGAGTTCCTGCACCTCGACTACGACAAGGGCAGCAAGCTCTACGTGCCGGTGCATCAGTTGCACGTGATCTCGCGCTACTCCGGCGCCGACCCGGAAACGGCGCCGCTGCATTCGCTCGGCTCCGGCCAATGGGAAAAGGCCAAGCGCAAGGCGGCGCAGCAGATTCGTGATACGGCCGCCGAACTGCTGAACCTGTACGCGCGACGTGCGCTGCGCCAAGGCTTCGCGTTCCCGCTCACGCCGGAGGACTACGCCACGTTTGCCGAGAGCTTCGGCTTTGACGAAACGCCAGACCAAGCCGCCGCCATCGCGGCAGTAATCGCCGACATGACGTCGGGCAAGCCGATGGATCGCCTCGTCTGCGGCGACGTCGGTTTCGGCAAGACGGAAGTCGCGCTGCGTGCCGCATTTGTTGCGGTGATGGGCGGCAAACAGGTGGCCATCCTGGCCCCGACCACGCTGCTGGCCGAACAGCATTACCAGACGCTGGTCGACCGCTTTGCAGATTGGCCGGTGCGCATTGCCGAGATTTCGCGTTTCAAGAACAAGAAGGAAATCGACACCGCGATCGAGGCTATCAACGCCGGCACCATCGACATCGTGATCGGCACGCACAAGCTGCTCTCGCCGGACGTGAAGTTTGACCGGCTGGGGCTCGTCATCATCGACGAGGAACACCGCTTTGGGGTGCGCCAGAAAGAAGCGCTCAAGACGCTGCGCGCCGAGGTGGACGTTCTTACGCTCACCGCCACGCCGATCCCACGCACGCTTGGCATGGCGCTGGAAGGCCTGCGCGATTTCTCGGTGATCGCCACCGCGCCGCAAAAGCGGCTGGCCATCAAGACGTTCCTGCGCCGCGAGGAAGACGGCGTGCTGCGCGAGGCTATCCTGCGTGAGTTGAAACGCGGCGGGCAGGTCTACTTCCTGCACAACGAGGTCGAGACCATCGAGAACAAGCGCGCCAAGCTCGAAGAGCTGATCCCGGAAGCGCGCGTGGTGGTCGCCCACGGCCAGATGCACGAGCGCGAGCTGGAGCGCGTGATGCGCGATTTCGTGGCGCAGCGCGCCAATATCCTGCTGTGCACGACGATCATCGAGACCGGTATCGACGTGCCGACCGCCAACACGATCCTGATCCACCGCGCCGACAAATTCGGCCTGGCGCAGTTGCACCAGTTGCGCGGTCGCGTCGGGCGCTCGCACCACCAGGCGTATGCGTACCTGCTGGTGCACGACGTCGACGGCCTCACCAAGCAGGCGCAGCGCCGCCTTGAAGCCATTCAGCAGATGGAAGAATTGGGAGCAGGCTTCTACCTGGCGATGCACGATCTGGAAATACGCGGCGCCGGCGAGGTGCTGGGCGACAAGCAATCGGGCGAGATTTCGGAGATCGGCTTCCAGCTCTACACCGACATGCTCAACCAGGCGGTGAAGTCGCTCAAGGCCGGCAAGGAACCCGACCTGATGGCGCCGCTCGCGGCCACGACCGAGATCAACCTCGGCACGCCGGCCCTGCTGCCGCAAGACTATTGCGGCGACGTGCAGGAACGCCTGTCGCTGTACAAGCGTCTGGCCAATTGCGAAAGCAGCGAGACGATCGACAATATCCAGGAGGAGCTGATCGACCGTTTCGGCAAGCTGCCGCCGCAGGCGCAATCGCTCATCGAAACGCACCGGCTGCGCATTGCCGCCGCGCCGCTGGGTATCCGCAAGATCGACACCGGCGCAAACGCGGTCACGCTGCAGTTCATACCGAACCCGCCTGTCGACGCCATCAAGATCATCGATCTCGTGCAGAAGAACCGGCAGATCAAGCTGGCGGGGCAGGATCGCCTGCGCATCGAGAACATTCCGGCGGAATTCGCCGCGCTGACGCAGACCATCCGTCATGCCATGCGGCAATTGGCGTGATCCGGTAGCATCCGCCGATCAGAACAAGGACACCATCATGAGCAGCGCCGTCACCCCGTTCTCCACCCTCGACTGGACAACCAAGCTCGTCAGTTTCGACACCACCAGCCGCGGCTCCAACCTGGCGCTGATCGAAACCGTGCGCGACTACCTGCGCGGCGTCGGTCTCGAATCGCATCTGTCGCATAACGACGATGGCAACAAGGCCAACCTGTTCGCCACGATTCCGGCAGCGGACGGCAGCGTGCAAGGCGGCATCGTGCTGTCGGGCCATACCGATGTGGTGCCGGTGGACGGCCAGAAATGGGACAGCAACCCGTTTGCGCCGGAAGTGCGCGACGGCAAGCTCTACGGGCGCGGCACGTGCGATATGAAAGGGTTCATTGCCGCGTCGCTGGCGCTGGTGCCGTCCCTGCTGCAGGCCAGGCTGCGCGAGCCTGTGCACCTTGCGCTGTCATACGACGAGGAAGTCGGCTGCGTAGGCGCGCCGCGCATGATCGAAGATCTGATCGCCCGCGGCATCAAGCCCGCCGGGTGCATCGTGGGCGAGCCCACCTCCATGCGCCCGATCGTCGCGCACAAGGGCATCAACGCCTACCGCTGCCGGGTGCATGGTCGCGCCGCGCATTCGTCGCTCACGCCGCAGGGCGTCAATGCCATCGAATACGCCGCGCGCATCATCTGTTTCGTGCGTGACTTGGCCGATGAATTTCGCGCCAAGGGCCCGTTCGATGAGGCGTTTGACGTGCCGTTCACCACGGCATCGACGGGCCTCATCCACGGCGGCATTGCGCTGAATACGATCCCCGCGCTGTGCGAGCTGGTGTTTGAATTCCGCAACCTGCCAGGCGTGGATGCGCCGGCCATCCGCGCGCGCGTCGAGCGCTATGTGCGCGAAACCATCGAGCCCGCCATGCAGCGGGAGCATCCTGACGCCCACATCGAACTCGACGAGATTGCCGCTGCGCCTTCGCTGGACGCCTCTGAGCAAGCCGCCATCACGCAGCTGGTGCGTGTGCTGACCGAAGATAACGACGAGCGTAAGGTCGCCTACGGCACGGAAGCCGGCCTCTTCCAGCGTGCCGGCATTCCGGCCGTACTGTGCGGCCCGGGCAACATCGAACAGGCGCACAAGGCCAACGAATACGTCGAGCTCGCCCAGCTCGACGCCTGCGACCGCTTTCTCGCCAAGGTGGCGCGCAGCCTGATGGTCGAAACCGCGTCCGCCTAACGCCTACACAGCAACGCCTCACCTTTTGGTGGGGCGCATTCTCTCCGGGGCGTTCGCTACAATGTTGCGCTTCCCCGGCGCCGAACTGCTCGCTCCCCCGCTCCCATCACTCCATGCCCGTCATTCTGCAAAGCCCGTCGCCGCTGTCCACCGGCGACATTGAATCCGTCCGCAGCCTGTTCGGCAGCGCCACCTACGAGATGCGTGCCCCCAACGTCGCGGCCATCGAATGGGTGCACGAACTGCCCAGCGAATTACGCGTCCAGCTTGATGCCATCTGCGCCCACCTGAAGATGGACTACGCATGGATTCCCGACGAATGGACGTTTGGTGATTTCCGTGTGCTGGCGATGGACATGGATTCCACGCTGATCACGATCGAGTGCATCGACGAAATCGCAGACTTCTGCGGGCTGAAGCCGCAAGTGGCGGCCATCACCGAAGCGTCGATGCGGGGCGAAATCAAGGATTTCAACGAGAGCCTGACCCGTCGCGTCGAACTGCTCAAGGGCCTGGATGCGAGCGTGCTGGAGCGGGTCTACGCGGAGCGCCTGCAGCTCTCCCTTGGCGCGGAAAAGATGCTCAAGGCCGTGGAGGCACTGGGCATTCGCACGCTGCTGGTGTCGGGCGGGTTCGAATTCTTCACGTCGCGCCTGCAGGAGCGTCTGGGCCTGGACCGCACGCGCGCCAACACGCTGGAGATTGTCGACGGCAAGCTGACCGGCCGCGTGCTCGGCGAGATCGTCAACGCGGATGTGAAGGCGCAGACGCTCAAGGCCTTCTGCCAGGAACTGGGGGTGTCGCCGCACAACGCGATTGCCATGGGCGACGGCTCGAACGATCTGAAGATGATGGGCGTGGCGGGCCTGTCGGTCGCGTTCCGCGCCAAGCCGATCGTGCAGGCACAGGCCGACGTGGCGTTCAACGTGGTCGGGCTGGACGGGCTGTTGAATCTGTTTCCGCAGCAATAAGCCGCGATGGCGACCCGCCCGCCTGCCCGCAGAAAACTCGCACCGGTGGTGCGAGAAACGGTAGATGCGCAGGATTACGCAGCCCTGCTCACCGAGATCAGGGCGCGCATCCAGGCTGCGCAATATGCTGCCCTACGGGCGGTCAACAAAGAACTGGTGGGCCTGTATTGGGACATCGGCCAACTGATCGTGGCGCGGCAGCAAACCGAGGGTTGGGGTAAAGCGGTCGTGCAGCAGCTCGCCACAGACCTGCAGGCGAGCTTTCCCGGCACGGGCGGCTTTTCAGCATCCAACCTGTGGCGGATGAAGGGATTCTTCGAGACGTACTGCGACGCGGCAAAACTCGCACCACTGGTGCGAGAAATTGGCTGGAGCCATAACCTGCTCATTCTTGAGCGCTGCAAAGACGCTCAAGAACGCGAGTTCTACTTGCGCATGACCCGCAAATTCGGCTGGTCGAAGAACGTTCTGGCACATCAGATCGATAACCAGAGCTACGAAAAATCGCTCCTGGGCCAGACCAATTTCGACCAGGCGCTGACGCCGGCCCTCCGCGCGCAAGCCAAGTTGGCGGTCAGAGATGAATACGCCTTCGATTTTCTCGAACTCGGCGCCCAGCACAGCGAACGGGAGCTGGAGCGCTCACTCATCACCCGCATCGAAGATTTCCTGCGCGCTATGGGCGGCATGTTCGCCTTCCTGGGCAGCCAATACCGGCTTGAAGTCGAGGGCGACGAGTATTTCATCGATCTGCTTCTATTCCACCGCCGTTTGCGTTCGCTAGTCGCCATCGAACTGAAAATCGGCAAATTCGAGCCCGAGTTCGTCGGCAAGATGCAGTTCTACCTGGCGGCTCTCGACGAACAGGTCCGACAGGACGACGAAAATCCATCCATCGGCATCATTCTGTGCAAGGAAAAGAAGCGCACCATCGTCGAATACGCACTGCGCGACGCAAGGAAACCGATTGGTGTGGCGACCTACGCCATCACCAAGAGCTTGCCGAAGGAGCTGCAAGGTCAATTGCCATCGCCTGAAGCCATTGCGCGCCTGCTTGAAACGCTGTAGCCACGACCATTGAAAACGGGGCGCTACGATCAGCTCGCACGCCCCGTCACACCGCCTTCTGAAGCCTGAACGGTCAAGCCGCCAGGTGCGTTTCCATCGCCTGCTTCAAATCCGCAATCAAATCACGCGGATCTTCCAGCCCGATATACAGCCGCACGAAACCGCCCGCGTTCTCCCAATCAGCCGGCGGCCAGGCGGTCGCTGTGCGCATCGACGGGATGTTGTACGGCAGCGCCAGGCTGTGCGCCCCGCCCCACGAAAAACCGATCGCAAAGTAACGCAGGCCTTCGATAAAGGCATCGATCTGCGCCTGCGAATAGCGCTCGTGCAGCACGATCGAGAACAACCCGCTCGCGCCGGTAAAGTCGCGTTTCCAGTTTTCATGGCCCGGACAATCCGGCAGCGCCGGGTGCAGAACGCGCACGACTTCCGGCCGATCCGCCAGCCATTCGGCCACTTCGCGGGCATGCGCGTCGTGCGCCGCCAAGCGCGTGGGCAGGCTCGGCAGGCCACGTAGCACGAAATAGCAATCGTCCGCCGAAACGCCCCAGCCCATGCGCATCCGCGTGGCCAGCAGCTTGTGGTGCAGCGCTTCGTCATTCGTGATGGCGGCACCCATGAGCACGTCGCTGCCGCCCGATTGGTACTTGGTCAGCGCTTGCACGGAGATGTCGATACCGTGCTCGAAAGGCTGGTAATACACGCCTCCACTCCACGTGTTGTCGATTGCCGTAATGGCGCCGGCCTTGCGCGCCACCTCGGCGATGGCCGTGCAATCGGGCACCTCCATCGTCACCGAACCCGGCGCTTCGAGCCACACGAGTTTGGTGTTGTGACGGATCAGGTCGGCAATGCCGGCGCCGATCATCGGATCGTAATAGCGCACGGTAATGCCGAACTGGCGCGCCATCCATTCGCCGTGGTCACGGTTCGGGCCATAGGCGTTGTCTGGAATCAGCACGTCGTCGCCGGATTTGATAAGCGTGAAGTACACCAGCGAAATCGCCGCCAGCCCGGAAGGCAGCAGCAGCGTGTGCGAACCGCCTTCGATCTGAGCAAGGGCCTGGCACAGCGTGTCGGAAGTTGGCGTGGCATGCAGGCCATAGCGCCAGTGCACCACGCTGCCGCTGCCGAAGGCGCGCATATCGGCAAGATTTTTGAACACCACGGTCGACGCACGATGCGTGGCATGCGAGAACGCTGCAAAGCCCGGCGGGATCTGCAATTCCGGGTGTACCGCCTGGGTCGCGGGAAACATCGGCGGGAGCTTGGTGTCGTCGTTCACGTGGTTTCCTGTTTGATGGCGTATGAGCGATTTCGGGTGGCTTACCAGTGCGCGCTGGATCGTGTTGGATTGCCGGCCGGCGGTGCGATCTGACCCGGCCCGGCAGGAACCAGCGGCGTCATCGGTGTGGCCGGCGTGGCCGCATTGCTGTTGGCAGCCGCATCGTACGGCGGAATCACGACCACGGCGACGGGCCGCAACACGAACGGCAGCGTATGACCGTCGTGGGAGACGTCCGTCCAGGTGCCGCGCACAATGCCGTGGCCGTCGATGGCGCCCTCCCACGTGCCGGTGACGTGCGTGCCGTCATCGGACTCCTCCATGAGAAAGCCGCCGTTTTCATATTCACCGGTCACCAGACGCACGCCCGCCGCGTTGCCCGCAACGTATTCGCCGTGGACGCTGTCGATCTCGCCGGCCTTGCGGCCAAGACGCATGCGGATCGGCATGTCGCCGATCACGCCGGTATAGACGGGATATTTCGCGTAGTCGGGCTGCGGTTGCAGCACATGGAGCGGCGTGGTCTGGGCAGAGAATCCGTTGTCGCCCTTCATCGCCTGGGCGCGGCGCTTGTCGCCATCGGCAATGGCGCGGTTCAGGCCCAAGTCGCCGGGCTGCACGTTCGTGCTGCCGGTCGACACGTCGTAGCCATTGTTGGCAGCCGGTGTCTGCGCAGACACCGGCGCCACGCCTGCGGCCAGTACCAGCGCAAACAGCGCGCCGGTTGGCCAACTCAGACGCTCGATCGAGAAAATGCGTTCAGATGCGTTCGAACACCGCCGCAATGCCCTGTCCTCCACCAATACACATGGTCACCAGCGCGTAGCGACCACCGATGCGCTGCAGTTCGTGCAGCGCCTTGACCGTGATCAGGGCACCCGTTGCGCCGATCGGGTGGCCGAGCGAGATGCCGGAACCGTTCGGATTGACCTTGGCCGGATCCAGGCCGAGTTCCTTCGTCACCGCGCAAGCCTGGGCAGCAAATGCCTCGTTGGCTTCGATCACATCCAGATCCTTGACCGACAGGCCTGCGCGCTCCAGCGCCTTGCGCGTCGCCGGCACCGGGCCGATGCCCATGATCTTCGGATCCACACCCGCATGGCCGTACGACACCAGCCGGGCCAGTGGCTTGAGACCGCGCTTCTCGGCCGCCGAGCGCTCCATCAACACCAGCGCCGCGCCTGCATCGTTGAGACCTGAAGCGTTGCCCGCTGTAACCGTACCGTTTTCTTTCGCGAAGACCGGCTTGAGCTTGGTCATGTCCTCGATGGTCGCGTCGTGACGGACGTGCTCATCGGTATCGAACTGGATATCGCCCTTGCGCGACTTGATGGTCACAGGAACGATCTGGTCCTTGAAGTAGCCGGCCTGGATGGCGCGCGATGCGCGCTGATGCGATTCCAGCGCGGTCTGGTCTTGCTGCTCGCGGCTAATGCCGAATTCACGGGCGACGTTTTCCGCGGTCACGCCCATGTGGATCGTGTGGAACGGGTCGTGCAGCGCGCCGAGCATCATGTCGACCATCTTGGCGTCGCCCATGCGCGAACCCCAGCGGGCGGCAGGTGCCAGGTATGGCGCGCGGCTCATGCTTTCTGCACCGCCAGCGATGGCGACATCTGCGTCGCCCAGCAGCACGGTTTGCGCGGCGCTCACCACGGCCTGCAGGCCCGAGCCGCATAGCCGGTTGACGTTGAATGCAGGCGTTTCAGCCGACACCCCGCCGTTGACGGCGGCCACGCGCGAGAGATACATGTCGCGCGGCTCGGTGTTGATCACGTGGCCAAACACCACGTGGCCGACTTCCTCGCCCTTCACACCGGCGCGGGCCAGCGCCTCGCGCACAACGAGCGCGCCCAGTTCGCACGGCGCCACATCCTTCAGGCTGCCGCCAAACGTCCCGATTGCGGTACGAACGCCGCTGACCACCACCACTTCACGTGCCATTGCTGTCTCCTGAGCCATCGAAATTGGATGGCGGCCAGTATAAACGCACGACCGTTCGCAAAATTTAGGTACGACTACCTAAGTGGGTCAGACCTCGCCCCACAGGTCGTGGCCGTCCGCGCCGGTAATCTTGACCGACACGAAATCGCCCGCCTTGTAGCGCTTGTAAGGCTTCGATGGCGGCGCGATGTAGACCAGGCCGTCAATCTCAGGCGCATCCGCCGACGAACGGCCGATGCCACCGTCCTGATTGACCTCATCCACCAGCACGCGCAGCGACTTGCCGACCTTGCGCTGCAAGCGGCGGGCGGACACCCGCTCGGCGACTTCCATGAAGCGCGCGCGGCGCTCCTCGCGCACCTCGTCGGGCAATGCGCCCGGCAGGTCGTTGGCGGTGGCGCCCTCCACCGGCGAATAGGCGAAGCAGCCCACGCGGTCCAGCTCGGCCTCGGCAATGAAGTCGAGCAGCGTTTGGAACTCTTCCTCCGTTTCACCCGGGAAACCCGCAATGAACGTGCTGCGGATGGTCAGCTCTGGGCATACCTCGCGCCAGGAGCGGATGCGGTCCAACGTTTTTTCGGCGTTGGCCGGCCGCTTCATGCGCTTGAGCACGTCGGGGTGGGCGTGTTGCAGCGGCACGTCCAGATACGGAAGGACCTTGCCCTCGGCCATTAGCGGCATCACCTCATCCACGCTCGGATACGGGTAGACATAGTGCAGGCGTACCCAGGCGCCGTACTGCGCCGCCAGTTCACCCAGCGCCCCCACCAGCTCGGTCATGCGCGTCTTCAGCGGGCGACCGTTCCAGAAGCCCATGCGGAATTTGACGTCTACCCCATAAGCGCTGGTGTCCTGCGAGATGACAAGCAGCTCCTTCACGCCGGCCTTCAGCAGGTTTTCGGCCTCCAGCATCACTTCTGCCACCGGGCGCGAGACAAGATCGCCGCGCATCGACGGGATGATGCAGAAGCTGCAACGGTGGTTGCAGCCCTCGGAAATCTTCAGATACGCGTAGTGCTTGGGCGTCAGCTTGATGCCCTGTGGCGGCACAAGGTCAATGAACGGGTCGTGCGGCTTGGGCAGGTGCGTGTGCACTGCCTCCATCACCTCGCCCAGCGCATGCGGCCCGGTCACAGCCAGCACCTTCGGGTGCACGCTGGTGATGATGTCTTGGCCGGCAGCGTCCTTTTTGGCACCCAGGCAGCCGGTCACGATCACCTTGCCGTTCTCGGCCAGCGCCTCGCCAATCGCATCCAGGCTTTCCTGCACGGCCTCGTCGATGAAACCGCAGGTGTTCACGACCACTAGGTCCGCCCCGCCGTACGTGCCGGAAATCTCATACCCCTCCGCACGCAGTTGGGTGATGATCTGCTCGGAATCGACCAAGGCCTTGGGACAACCGAGACTGACGAACCCCACCTTGGGGCTCTGGGTACTGACGTCGGACATGGGAACAACCTGATGTGGGAGAGGATTTGCGCTGCGCACGTGGGGTGTGCTGCGCGGTTGCGTATTTTAACCGTTCGCCGCGCCTGGGCGGCCAAGCCGAAGCTGCATCTGTTCAATCACGCGCTCGATTTCCAGCGCGTCCTGCAGCCTGCGAATGGCATCGTGCAGCTCTGCGGCCTGCGGCCACGTCCGCTTCAGATAGCTCAGCCACAGTTTGACGCGGCCATGCTCGTGCTTGGCTGAGATGCGCGCATGCAGCTTCTTCAGGTAATCGGCGAGATAGCCGAGCACGATCGGCCACTCCGCCGCGGACGGCGCCTCGTCCATCTGGCCGCGGATGCGCTGGGCCAGGAACGGGTCGGACACGGCGCCACGGCCGATCATCACGTCACTACAGCCGCTGACGGCGCGGCAGCGCGCCCAATCAGCCACCGTCCAGACCTCGCCGTTGGCGGTCACGGGGATGCTCACGGCATCGGCAATGCGAGCGATCCAGTCCCAATGGGCGGGCGGACGGTAGCCGTGATCGCGCGTGCGGGCATGCACGACGAGCGATTCGGCACCGCCTTCCGCCAGCGCCGTCGCACAGTCAATCGCGCGGGACGTATCGGAAACACCGAGCCGCATCTTGGCCGTCACCGAAATATTGGCCGGCACCGCGGCCCGCACGGCATGCACGATGTCGTACAGCACTTCGGGCGTGGCGAGCAGCATGGCACCGCCGCCGTGGCGGTTCACGACCTTGGCGGGGCAGCCGAAGTTGAGGTCGATGCCATGCGGCGTGAGGGTTGCCGCGTATGCCGCATTGCGGGCCAGCCATTCCGGATCGCTGCCGAGGAGCTGGATGGTCATCGGCGTGCCGCTGGCGGTATAGCCACCGTTGCGAATCTCGGGCGTCTCACGTTCGTACGTGCGCGCGGGAAGCAACGAGCCGGTCACGCGCACGAACTCCGAGACGCATCCGTCGTAGCCGCCCGCTTGGGTCAGCACGTCGCGCATGACGTAATCGGCAACGCCCTCCATCGGGGCAAGAAAAAGCCGACTCATGGCAAAACGGAAGACAGCCGGCACGCTGGCCAGGGACGGACATCAAACATGGGGAAACCGGGGAGGGATCGTGATCGTCGGAGAGGCGTACACCTCACCTGAAGGACCGGTATTTTACCTTGCCGCCCTCTCCGGCGTACGCCCAACAAAAAAGGCGAACCGCCTCGCGATTCGCCTTGTTTTGCCAGCCCGCCGAACTTACTTCTTCTCGGGCGGCTGGTTGAACGGGAACGTCCCGAACATGTTCTTGGCCTGGCTCTGCATCTGCTCCTGCATCTGCACGAACAGGTTTTTGCTCTGCTCGATGTAGTTGCTCATCATGCCTTGCATCATCGGCCCCTGCATGTTCATGAACTGCGACCACATGTCCGGGTTGAACGTGTTGCCGCTGTACAGGTCCTTCGAGTTCTCGGCCAGCTTGCTCTGGATGTCGACAAACGCCTGGATGTTCTTTTCCAGGTACGTGCCCATCATGCCCTGCATGGCGTTTCCATAGAAACGGATAATCTGCGCGAGCATCGCGCCGGAGAACATCGGCACGCCGCCTGTTTCCTCTTCCAGAATGATCTGCAGCAGGATACTGCGAGTCAGGTCCTCACCGGATTTCGCATCGACGACGCGAAACTCTTCGGTCTCCATGACGAGCTGCTTGACGTCTGCCAGTGTGATGTACGTGCTGGTCTGGGTATCGTAGAGTCGGCGGTTGGGATATTTCTTGATCAGCCGTTCGGTGCCCTTCTTGCTGGTGGCCATCGTGCCTTTCCGTGTTGGCGATGCTGCTGCGGTGCAGCCGATGCAGTGCGAAATGACCGCACCAAGCGATGCAGCAAAATACGCGGTTGCCCGGCTGTTCCGATCTGCGCGTGAATGCTGCATTCAACAGCAGCGCAGATGCATCCGGTTATGATCGGACGCCCCGTGTCTCCCTGCGGAGCGCCTCCGTGGTTGGATTCTATGCGGATCGCCCTGCAAAGAAAAGGCGACCTTCCCCGGTAAAAACCCGCAGCATTTTGATGCGGCTCACGCACTCGAACCGCCGTCCGCGGCAAATGCAAGATGCCTGCTGCAATGCGATCGAGCATCGCAGCATGCACGCCATTCAGGGGAAAAAATGCTGCGCCCATGCTGCAGCATTGCCGCAGCATGGACGTGGGGCGTCAGCCCATGTGCAGGCCGCCGTTCAGGGAGAAGTCCGCGCCGGTGGAGAAGCCGGATTCTTCAGATGCCAGCCATGCGCAGATCGAGGCAATCTCGGTCGGTTCGCCCAAGCGCTTGACCGGAATCGTGCTGACGATCTTGTCGAGCACATCCTGACGAATGGCCTTCACCATGTCGGTCGCGATATAGCCCGGCGACACCGTGTTGACCGTCACGCCCTTGGTCGCGACTTCCTGCGCCAGCGCCATCGTGAAGCCGTGCAGGCCGGCCTTGGCGGTGGAGTAGTTGGTCTGGCCAAACTGGCCCTTCTGGCCATTCACCGACGAGATGTTGATGATTCGGCCCCAGCCGCGATCCGCCATGCCGTCGATGACCTGCTTCGTCACGTTGAACAGCGACGTCAGGTTGGTGTCGATCACCGCATCCCAGTCGGCGCGGGTCATCTTGCGGAAGACCACGTCGCGCGTGATACCGGCGTTGTTGATCAGGACGTCCACCTCGCCGACTTCGGCCTTCACCTTGTCGAACGCAGCCTTGGTCGACTCCCAGTCACCGACGTTGCCTTCGGACGGCACGAAATCGAAACCAAGCGCCTTCTGTTGTTCCAGCCATTTCGCCTTGCGCGGCGAGTTCGGGCCGCAGCCTGCGACAACGGTGAAGCCGTCGCGCGCCAAGCGCTGGCAAATCGCCGTTCCGATACCGCCCATGCCACCGGTGACGTATGCGATGCGTTTGGTCATGTCCACTCCTAGTCCTTGTTGTTAGAACCGCCCTGCGTCTTGCCGGGCGGCAGATGCTCAGGCGTCTCCGATTGGAGTGTGCGGCATTCGTTCCGCGTCACGCCAATCTCACTGCAAAAAACTTACGGACGCTCGACGGCCAGCGCCACACCCATGCCGCCGCCGATACACAGCGAGGCCAGGCCCTTCTTCGCATCGCGCTTCTGCATTTCGTGCAGCAGCGTGACCAGGATGCGGCAGCCCGACGCGCCGATCGGGTGACCGATCGCAATCGCACCACCATTGACGTTGATCTTGGACGTATCCCAGCCCATCTGTTGATGCACTGCCAGTGCCTGGGCCGCAAACGCCTCGTTGATCTCCATCAGGTCAAGGTCGCCCACCGACCAGCCGGCGCGCGACAGGCAGCGTTTGGATGCCGGCACCGGCCCCATGCCCATGACCTTCGGGTCCAGGCCTGCGCTGGCGTATGCACGGATCGTTGCCAGCGGTGCCAAGCCCAGCTCCTTGGCCTTGGCGGCCGACATCACCACGACAGCGGCGGCGCCATCGTTCAGGCCAGAGGCGTTGGCCGCCGTCACTGTGCCGGCCTTGTCAAAGGCGGGTTTCAGGCCAGCCATCGACTCGAGCGTGGCGCCATGGCGAACGAACTCATCCTGCGCAAAGGCAATCGGATCGCCCTTGCGCTGCGGGATCAGAATCGGAACGATCTCGTCATTGAACCGGCCCGACTTCTGCGCGGCTTCCGCCTTGTTCTGCGACGCCACGGCAAACTCGTCCTGCGCTTCACGCGTGATGCCGTATTCCTTGGCAACGTTCTCGGCCGTGATGCCCATGTGGTACTGGTTGTAGACGTCCCACAGCCCATCCACAATCATCGAGTCGATGAGCTTGGCATCGCCCATGCGAAAACCGTCGCGCGAGCCCGGCAGGACGTGCGGCGCGGCGGACATGTTTTCCTGGCCGCCAGCCACGACGATCTCGGCATCGCCCGCGATGATGGCGTTGGCGGCCAGCATCACGGCCTTCAGGCCGGAGCCGCACACCTTGTTGATAGTCAGGCCCGGCACCATGTTCGGCAGCCCAGCCTTGATGACGGCCTGGCGCGCCGGGTTCTGCCCCGAACCTGCCGTCAGCACCTGGCCCATGATGACTTCGCTCACCTGGTCCGGCGCCACCTTGGCACGCGCCAGCGCTTCGCGGATGACGGCCGCGCCCAGCTCAGGCGCAGCAATCTTCGCCAGCGAGCCACCAAACTTGCCCACGGCGGTGCGTACCGCCGATACGATCACAACATCGGTCATTTGCTTACCTTCCACTGTCGAAAGAGGGGTCGTTGGACACCGTCAGCGGCCGAAGCCGCGACGGCAACGGGGGTTCATGCGCGCGATCTTACGCTTTCTGTTTGACGTAGCGGCCAGGTGCCGGCTCGATGGCCGGGTAGTTCGCATTGCCATAACCTTTGGGTGCAGCTTTCTGCGCACCGGCATGTGAGGCGAGCCAAGTTGACCAATCCGGCCACCAGCTGCCCGGATGCTCCTTCGCGCCCTCGAACCACGCATCGGCGGACTCAGGCAGCTTGGCATTGATCCAGTGCGAACGCTTGTTGGCCGCAGGCGGGTTGATCACGCCTGCGATATGGCCGGAGGCGCCCAACACAAAACGCCGCTTGCCCTTGAGCAGCGGCACCGAGCCATAGGCCGACTTCCAAGGGACGATGTGATCTTCACGCGAACCGTAGATGTAGACCGGCGCATCAATCTTGCCGAGATCCACCGGCGTGCCGTTCACCTTCAGCTTGCCCGGCGTCTTGAGGTCATTCTGCAGATACGTATGGCGCAGGTACCAGCAGTACCACGGACCGGGCAAATTGGTCGAATCGCCATTCCAGTACAGCAGGTCGAACGGCGCGGGGGTCTTGCCTTTCAGATAGTTCTCGACAACGTAGTTCCAGACCAGATCGTTCGGGCGCAGGAACGAGAACGTGTTTGCCAGTTCCACGCCACGCAGCAGGCCCGGGCCGGTCGGCGCATTGGGGCCAATCGTCTTCTCCCGCATTTCCACCTGGGCTTGATCGACGAAGACGTCGAGAATGCCGGTGTCAGTAAAGTCCAGCAGCGTCGTCAGCAGGGTCAGGCTTGCCGCAGGATGCTCGCCGCGTTCAGCAAGCACCGCCAGCGCAGTCGACAGGATCGTTCCGCCCACGCAAAAGCCCAGCACATTGATCTGGTCCTGCGCTGAGATCTCGCGCGCGACACGAATGGCCTCGATCGCGCCGCCTTCGATGTAGTCGTCCCACGTGCGCGACGCCATGCTCGCGTCTGGATTGCGCCACGACACCAGGAACACCGTATTGCCCTGCTCTACCGCGTAGCGCACGAGCGAATTGGCCGGCTGCAGATCGAGGATGTAGTACTTGTTGATGCAAGGCGGCACCAGCAGCAGCGGGCGCGCATGCACCTTGGCTGTCAGCGGCTTGTACTGGATGAGCTGAAAGTAGTCGTTTTCGAAGACGACGGCGCCTTCGCTGTTGGCGACGTTGCGGCCGATCTCGAACGCGGTCTCGTCGGTCTGCGAGATCTTTCCGCGCTCCATGTCCTGCAGCATGTTCAGGATGCCGGTGCGCAGCGATTCACCACGCGACTCAATCAACTGCTTCTGTGCTTCAGGGTTGGTTGCCAGGAAGTTGGACGGCGACATGGCGGCCGTCCATTGCGACACGGCAAAACGCACGCGCTCGCGCGTCTTGGCGTCGGCCTGCACGGCGTCAGCCATTTCCATCAACGTGCGGGCGTTGAGCACGTAGAACGCAGCCGCGTAGCCGTAGAGCGGGCTCTTGCGCCACGCATCGTTCGAGAAACGGCGATCCGACGGCGCCACGGCCTCGGCGCTTTCGCCGGTGCTCATGTGACGCCAGATCTGGAGCCACTCTTCGAGATATTTCTGCTGGATTTCCGCCAGCCGCTCGTGCGGGATCAGCGCGAAAGGAGCCGCGCCTTCGCCCGTCGCTGCACCGTTGAATTGGCCAAGGCCGGGCGCCGCAGTACCGGGTTGCGCGAGGCCACCCGCGAAGGCTTGCCATTGCTTGAATTGCTCAGCCCACTGCGTAGGGTCCGACAAGCCCTGCCAGGGAGCTTGGGTGTGGGCGCTAGATGCTTTGGATGATGTCGATTGACGCGATGCCATAGTGCCCTCGATCCGACGATGTGCGTCGCTCCGGTTGGAACGGCGGCGCAACTCGTAGTATTGCGGGGCATTGTTGCCTTGCCGTTTCAAGGCTGTCAATCGGAGTTACCTGACGATCGCCTGGAAACGCCCGCCCAGCGCGGTTTATGACGCGCTGAACAAAAGCGGCACCGACCAAATGGCTAAGTGCGGCGCCGGGGCTCTGGTCCAATGTGCGCAATTTCATGCGAGACTGCCACATTGCGCAAATGCCGGGCACCGCTTTCTTCCATGTATATCGTCGCCATCGCCTGGCTCTACGTCGTGCTGATGATGTCCTTGACTGAGCAATCTTGGATTGCCGGCATCGGCACCTTCGTCTTCTACGGCGTGGCGCCGCTATGGCTGTTTTTGTGGATTGTCGGCACGCCGGCACGCCGACGGCGACGGAAAGCCCAGGAAGCCGCTCAAGGCAAGACAGACACCAGTCCCGCACTGAGCAACGACACCGGCGACGGCGCCTCCTGAACGCTCACTCTGCGCGCCAGATCAGCGTAGCCATGCGGCCCGTGATGCGCTCCCGGCGGTACGAATAGAAGCGCTCGGCGTCAGTCATCGTGCACAGGCCGCCGCCGTACACGTCGGTACAGCCGGCGCGTGCCAGCCGCAGTCGGGCCAGCGCATACAGATCGGCGAAGAACTTGCCGGCAGATGCGCCCCTCACAAATGCCGCTTCGGTGGCCGGCAATTCACCGGGCTCCGCGGCTTCAATAAAGGCTTGGCGAACTTCTGCACCGACTTCAAAGCACGATGGCCCGATGGCCGGGCCCAGCCATGCCAGCCACGTTGGATCGGCTTCCTGGCCGCTGGCACGCAAGCGCTGCATCATGGCGTCGAGCGTGCGTTCGATCACGCCTCCGCACAGACCCCGCCAGCCCGCGTGCGCTGCACCCACGGTTACGCCGCGAGCATCGCTCAGCAAGACAGGTAGGCAATCGGCCGTCATGACCACGCAGACGCGATCCCGCCAAGACGCCACCGCCGCATCGGCAACCACAGGCGCAGACGTGCCGACAAGTTGATCCAGATCCGCCACGCCGGTGCCGTGCACCTGATCCATCCACGTCGGCTCGGCAGGTAGTGCTGCACGCAGGATGCGGCGGTTTTGTTCGACCGCCTCTGGGGCATCACCGACATGCTGGCCAAGGTTCAGACCGCCGGGCAAGCCGCCAGCCAATCCGTAGGGCCCGGTGCTGATGCCACCGAAGCGGGTCGTGGCCAGCGCTTTCACATGCGGATGCGCTGGCCAGTCCGGGACGATCCAGTCAGTTGATATCGGCATCGGGATCCAGGTCGAGGGCTTCCAGCAGATCGGCAAAGTCATCAGGCACGCCGGCTTCCCAATGCACCGCTTTGCCCGAGGCGGGATGCACGAGCCCCAAGCGAACCGCGTGCAACGCCTGCCGCGCAAAAGGCACAGGCAGCGGCGCCTTGATCGTCTGCGGCTGACCACGTCGGAAGTTACGCGTGTAGACCGGATCACCAAGCAACGGATGCCCCTCCGATTCAAAGTGCACCCGGATCTGGTGGGTGCGACCGGTCTCAAGCTGGCAGCGCACCAGCGACACCTGTGCGCGCCCGAGGTCCACCACGTCAAGCGTCTTGAAATGCGTGCGCGCCGGCTTGCCGCTCGCCGTCTCAATGATGGCCATGCGCGTGCGGTCGCGCGGGTCGCGGCCGATCGGCGCGTCGATCGTGGCCTCTTCCGGTGTCTCGCCCCACACCAGCGCGAGATAAGTCCGCTTGACGGTACGTGCCTGCAATTGCCGCACGAGATCGGTTTGCGCTGGCAACGTACGAGCGACCACCATCAGGCCGGAAGTGTCCTTGTCGAGGCGGTGGACGATGCCGGCGCGCGGCAGCTCCACGGCGTCCGGATAGCGGTGCAGCAAGCCATTGAGCACCGTGCCGCTCCAGTTGCCCGCAGCCGGATGCACCACCAGCCCGGCCGGCTTGTTGATGACGAGCAGCGTGTCGTCTTCGTACACCACATCAAGATCGATGGGTTCGGCAACGAAAGCGTTTTCGTCCGCCGCGCGTTGCGGCACGACTTCGATGCGGTCGCCGCCGGAGATGGCCGCACGCGGGCGCACCACCTCTCCATGCAGGCGAACCGCGCCGGCATCAATCCATTGTTGAAGGCGACTACGCGAATAGTCGGGCAGCAGCTTGGCAAGCGCCTTGTCCAGGCGCTCGCCGTGCATGGCTTCAGGAATCTCTACGATGATCGGCTCGGCTGCCTGGGCCGCACCGGCGGCAGGCAAATCGAGCGCCTCATCATCGAGGGCGTCTTCCGTCTCCGGCGCAGTGAGGGAAACGTCAGCCAGTGCGTCGTCTGACACAGGGCTTGGGCTATAATGCTTGATGCGATTTTTCATTCAGAAAAGGTGCCCATGTCGGTCACGAGCGTAAAGCAGGCGCGTATTGTTAGTCGAGTCGGCAATCGAATCCGCGCGCAAATCGGAGCAGTGTTGGTGGCAGGCGTTGCATGCCTTGCTATCTCGGCCTGCGGCATCCTGCCGGAACAGCAAGACGAAACGGCTGGCTGGTCAGCCAACAAATTATATTCGGAAGCGAAGGACTCGCTCGACGGCGGCGACTACGCCAAGGCGGTCAAGTACTACGAAAAGCTCGAAAGCCGCTATCCGTTCGGCCCGTACGCCCAGCAAGCCCAGATCGAAACCGCCTACGCCAACTATAAGGATGGCGAGACGGCTGCCGCGCTGGCCGCGGTGGATCGCTTCATCCAGCTGCACCCGAATCACCCCAGCGTCGATTACGCCTATTACCTCAAGGGCCTGATCAACTTCAACGACAACCTGGGCTGGCTCGGCCGCTTCTCGAACCAGGACTTGAGCGAGCGCGACCCGAAGGCCGCACGCGCAGCCTACGACGCGTTCAAGACGCTGATCACGCGTTTCCCGAACAGCAAGTACACGCCGGACGCCACCCAGCGCATGCAATACATCGTCAACGCGATGGCTGAGCATGAAGTGGGCGCCGCACGCTACTACTATCGCCGCGGCGCTTACCTGGCTGCCGTCAACCGCGCGCAGGACGCCATCAAGGATTACGACCGCGCCCCGGCAGTGGAAGAAGCGCTGTACATCATGATGAAGTCGTACGAAGCGCTGGGCATGAAAGACATGCGGGACGACACCGAACGCATCATCAAGCAGAATTACCCGAAGAGCGATTTCCTCGCCTACGGTCAGCGCAAGAAAGACAAGCCCTGGTACCAATGGTGGTAAGCAGCGCTTGAGCAGCACAGAAAAAAGCCCGGTCGATTGGCTGGGCTTTTTGTTTGTTCGTGCGGATATTAGTCATCCGTTTCGGTCGGCTGTGGAACGTCCGGATCCGGCCGCAGGGAGCGCAGGAATTCGGCCGCCGTCTCGGCTTCGCGCGTACGCTTGAACGGCGGCAGGCTCTGCCAGATCTGGCGACCGTAGTTTTTCTCGACCAGCCGCGGGTCGCAGATCATCAGCACACCGCGATCGGTCTCGGACCGAATCAACCGCCCTGCGCCCTGCTTGAGCGTGATTACGGCGTGCGGCAATTGGTGCACGGCAAACGGGCTCAGCCCCTTTTCCTCCAACGCCTCCATGCGGGCACTGAGCACTGGGTCATCGGGCGGAGCAAACGGCAACTTGTCGATGACGACCAGCGAGAGCGCCTCGCCGCGTACGTCCACCCCTTCCCAGAAACTCTGGCTTCCGATCAGCACGGCATTGCCGAGCGCGCGGAAACGGTCCAGCAGTTCCGTCCGGCTGGCCTGTCCTTGCACGAGCAGCGGGAAATCCCAGCCGCGTTGCGCGAATTCGTCCGTCAATCGTTCGGCGGCGCGATTCACGGCACGCAGCGTCGTGCATAGCAGGAAGGTCTTGCCGCCCGCCGCTTCGATCAGCGGCAAGGTTGCGTCGAGTACCGCATCGGTAAAGCGCGGGTCGCTCGGCTGCGGCAAGTCGCGCGGCACATAGAGCAAGCCTTGCGATGCATAGTCGAACGGGCTGTCGAGCGTCATCGATCGATCACGATCCAGGCCCAACTGCGCGGCATAGTGCGTGAAGTTCCCGCGCACCGACAGCGTAGCCGAGGTGAAGACCCACGCGCGCGGCTGGCCGGCACGCTGGCGCGAAAAAATCGGCGCGATCGACAATGGCGTCAGATGCAATTGCACGGAGTTGGCGAATACCTCGACCCAGCGCACGCGTTCGTCGACAGGCGCCGCGCTTTCGCCCTCCTTGCCCTCGTCGTCACCTTCCTTCTTTGGCGCCTTTGGCGGCTGGGGATCGACCCACGCCTCAAGCTTGTCGCACAGCGCCACGGCCCGGCGATGGCATTGCTCGATGGTCTCCGCGCGTTCCGCCTGGGCCTCCAGCGCGCCGGTAAAGTCGGAGAGCGCCTGCTCGAGCTTCGGCAGTACCTCGTAGAACGGCTTGGCGAGCGCCGCGTCGTTGTCGATCTGCTTGATCGACAGTCGTGAGCCGTCTTGCCGGAAGACGAGGCGCAAATCACGTGCGGCACGCTCAAGCGGTGCGGCAATCGCGACCCAATCCACCGCGTCGCGGGCGTGCGAAAGGCCTTCGGCCACGCTGTCGCGCGCGAGTTCGAGAATCTGGTTCGTCGAGATGGTCTCGCCAAAGAACAACGTGGCCGTTTCTGGCAGCTGGTGCGCTTCGTCGAAGATGATCGTGTTGGCAGCAGGCAGCAGCTCCGCCATGCCGGTGTCCTTCAACATCACGTCCGCGAAGAACAGGTGATGGTTCACCACGACCACGTCGGCCTGCTGCGCCTCCTTGCGGGCGCGCATGACAAAGCAGTCTTTGTAGTAGGCGCAGTCCGAACCGAGGCAGTTGTCGCGCGTGGAAGTCACCAGGTTCCACACCGGCGCATTCTCGGGGACGCTGGCAAGTTCCGCCTTGTCGCCCGTTTTCGTCGTCTTCAGAAACAGGTTGATCTGGCGCAGCCATGCGGCGTCCTGGCGCGAAGAAAGACGCCCGTTCTGCGACGTGCGCTCGACGTGGTAATGGCAGACGTAGTTGGCGCGCCCCTTGAGCAGCGCCACCGACACCGGTGCATTCAGCGCCTTGCGCACCGTGGGGATGTCGCGGAGAAAAAGCTGATCCTGCAGGTTCTTCGTCCCGGTGGAGACGATCACCTTGCCGCCCCAAAGCATCGCCGGGACAAGGTAAGCGTAGGTTTTGCCCGTGCCCGTGCCGGCCTCGACGATGATCGAATCGGCGGCTTCGATGGCGTTCGCAACGGCCTGCGCCATCGTCAGCTGCGCGCTGCGGGGCCGGTACCCCTCGATACCTTTGGCCAGCGTGCCGTCGTCGGCGAACAGCGTCGCCAGCTCGGCATGATGCGCATCGGCAGGTAGAGAAGCGGCGGGAGCCGAAACGTCGCCGGCAGCGGCGTCGGAGTCAGCCGACGGCTCGGCCAGCGGGGAAAGCGAAGTCAACGCGGAATCCGTGGGATCAAATGACGGAGGCCGCACGTGATTGCGGCCTCTCAGGATGAAATCGAACCAACTGTGGGTAGGCGCTAAGCCGGCACGTCCGGCTCAAGCTGCAACTGTAGCAGGGTGATGGTGTCCTTGAGTTTCAGGCGGCGTTTCTTGAGGCGGCGCAACTGCAACTCGTCGTGATTGGCGGTCGTCGCCAGCCGGTCGATCAGGAAATCCAGATCGCGGTGCTCGATCTGCAATTCAATGATGCGACGCGAGATCGTATTCAGATCGCTGTCCATCGCTTTCCTCCCGGAAACCCGGCCTTGGCTGAAGTTTAGAACCCCAGCGGACTGGTGTTGTTCTGGTTTTGCTGGTTGCGGCGCTTGGTTTGTTCGCGGCGCTCGTCCAATTCCTTCTGGCGCTTGGCCGCGTCTTGCTGCTTTTCCTGGAATTGCTTGGCGCTTTCCGCACGCTTGGCGGCATTGGCTGCGCCCTGCTCCCGCGCGGCTTTCAGCCTGGCGTCGTAATCTGCCTGCTTCTTGGTTGCGGCCTGCGCGTTGGCCGCACGCTGCGGCGCTTCGGCCTGGCGCTGCGCCTCATTCAGGCGCTGCTGCTCCTGCTTATTCTCAAACTCGGAGCGATTCTTCTGCTCGGCGGCTTCGCGCTGCGGGCGTTCGGCGTTGTACTGCGCATCACGGATGGCGCGCTCCTGGTCGCGTCGGGCAGCGCGGTCGGCACGTTCGGCCTCGTCCAGCGCAAGCTCGCGCTCGCGGATGGTGTGGAGTTCTGTGCGGCGCACATCCTTGGCCTTGTCGATGCAGCGCGTAACGAGGAACTTGTCGTAGCAAGCGCGCTCCGCCTCGGCGTACCGATATTCGGCCCAGGATTTGGCGCTGTTGATGCGATCGTGCTCAGCGCCGAAATCGGGGGAAGTGGCGGGCGCTGCAGCGGCTGGCGCAGCGGCCGGCTGCGACTGACTCCATGCGGGCGCGGCAAGCAGCGCGACGCTGAGCACGGACACCGGCAGAACCAGACGGGTAGCGATGTGCGCGGCGGCGCGGCGACGGGCAGAAGACGGGAGCGTAGGCATAGCGCGCATTTTATCACCGCGCCTGTGCGGCAAACGCCGCGCGGCCACGGATTTCCGCTCAGGAACAGGGTTGGCGTTGTGGCAAAATGCGCGGCTTTCCATCGCACTCTCTGGAAGCAATGACTGATTCCGTGTTGCAGAAGATCGTCTCCCGCATCGCCATTGAATTGGCGGTCCGGCCGCAGCAGGTTGCCGCCGCCGTCCAACTCCTGGACGAAGGTGCCACCGTGCCGTTCATCGCGCGGTACCGCAAGGAAGTGACTGACAACCTGGACGACACGCAACTGCGCAACCTGGAAGAGCGCCTGCTGTACCTGCGCGAACTGGAAGACCGCCGCGCGGCCATCCTTGCCTCCATTGAAGAGCAAGGCAAGCTGACGGACGCCCTGCGCACCGCCATCGAGGCGGCCGAAACCAAGCAGGTCCTGGAAGATCTCTACCTGCCCTACAAGCCCAAGCGCCGCACGCGCGCCCAGATCGCCCGCGAATGCGGCCTGGAGCCGCTCGCCCAGGCGCTGCTGGGCGACCCCACGCTTGATCCGCAAACCGAAGCCGCCAAGTTCGTCAACGGCAACCCGACCGCCGACGGCGGCGTGCCGGACGTGAAGGCAGCGCTGGACGGCGCGCGCGACATCCTCTCCGAGCAGTTTGGCGAGACGGCGGAGCTGCTTGGCAAGGTGCGCGACCATCTCTGGAACCAAGGCCAGGTGTCGTCGACCGTGGTGGAAGGCAAGGAAACTGCCGAAGAAGAAAAATTCCGCGATTACTACGCGTACAGCGAGCCGATCCGCAACGTGCCCTCGCACCGCGCGCTGGCCCTGTTCCGGGGCCGCAACGCCGGCGTGCTGTTTGTCAAACTCGGATTGGGCGAAGAACAGGATGCCCTGAGCCCGCACCCGTGCGAGATCATGATCGCGCGCCATGTCGGCATCGAAAACAAGGGTCGCGCGGCTGACAAGTGGCTGTCGGACGTGTGCCGCTGGTGCTGGCGCGTCAAGGTGCAACCGCATATCGAGACCGAACTGCTCACGCAACTGCGTGAGTCTGCCGAGGCGGAGGCCATCAAAATCTTTGGCCGCAATCTGCACGATCTGCTGCTGGCGGCACCGGCTGGGCCGAAGGCCGTAATGGGCATCGACCCCGGCATCCGCACCGGTTGCAAGGTGGCCGTGGTCGACCACACCGGCAAGCTGCTGGAGACGGCCACCATTTATCCGCACGAGCCGCGGCGCGACTGGAACGGCTCGCTGGCCACGCTCGCGCGGCTGGCGAAACAGCATGGGGTGGCATTGGTCTCCATCGGCAACGGCACGGCAAGCCGTGAGACCGACAAATTGGTGCAAGACCTGATGCGCAACGCGCCGGAGCTGAAGCTGACCAAGATCGTGGTGAGCGAAGCTGGCGCGTCGGTGTATTCGGCATCGGAATTGGCCGCCAAGGAATTCCCGGAACTGGACGTGTCGCTGCGAGGGGCGGTGTCGATCGCACGACGCCTGCAGGACCCGCTGGCGGAACTCGTGAAGATCGACCCGAAGTCGATCGGCGTCGGCCAGTATCAGCATGACGTGAATCAGCGCGAGCTGGCCCGCGCGCTGGACGCCATCGTCGAGGATTGCGTGAACGCGGTCGGCGTGGATGTGAACACGGCGTCTGCCCCGCTGCTGGCGCGTGTATCCGGCCTGAATTCGATCCTCGCCAAAAACATCGTCGAGTACCGCGATGCCAACGGTGCATTCCCCAACCGCGACGCGCTCAAGAAAGTGCCGCGCCTGGGCGACAAGACCTTCGAGCAGGCCGCCGGCTTCCTGCGCATCAATGACGGGGACAATCCGCTCGACCGCTCCTCGGTGCACCCGGAAGCGTATCCGGTCGTCAAGCGCATTCTGGACAGCATCAAGAAGGGCATCGGCGACGTACTCGGCAACCGGGAGGCACTGCGTGGCCTGGCCGCCCGTGACTTCACCGACGAGAAGTTCGGCCTGCCCACCGTGGTCGACATCCTGTCTGAACTGGAAAAGCCCGGCCGCGACCCGCGCCCCGAGTTCAAGACGGCGACGTTCCAGGACGGCGTGGAAGACATCAAGGACCTGCAGCCCGGCATGGTGCTCGAAGGCGTGGTGACGAACGTGGCGGCGTTTGGCGCCTTCATCGACATCGGCGTGCATCAGGACGGCCTGGTACACGTGTCGGCGCTGTCGACCAAGTTTGTGCGTGATCCGCATGAGGTGGTCAAGCCCGGCCAGATCGTCAAGGTCAAGGTGATGGAGGTGGACGTGAAGCGCAACCGCATCGGCTTGACGATGCGCCTGTCGGATGAGCCCGGTCAGACGGCCGCACGCACCGGCGGCGGTGATCGCCCGAGCACCGGCGGCGGTCGCCACGGCGGTCAGCAACGTCGTGCGCCGGAACCGTCCGGCGCCATGGCAGAAGCGTTCGCCAAGCTCAAGCGCTAGTGCGCATTCTGTTGAGCGGAACCCGCCCAGTTTTCCGACCCGGCGGGTTTTTTCATGGCCGTGCGCGGCCGTTACAAGTCCTTACGCGCATGGATGTTTGCTAACACTCGTGCGTCGTCGACCCGTCTTTTCGGCCCGTTAAGGAGACACAGGCACACCGCCTGGGACCCACGAGGAGAAACGCCATGAAGACGAGCCACACCCTGATTGCCGCCCTGCTTGCTATTGCCGGTACCGCCGCTTTCGCGCAGACGACGCCAGTCCAGCAAGTTCAGCAAGACAATCAGCAGATCCGCCAGGACAACCGTGACATCCGTCACGACAACCGCGATATCCGCCGTGATCGCGCGGACATCGGCGCCGACAAGGCCGCACTGAACGCCGACCGCGCCGCACGCAACGCCGATCAACGTCGCGAAGACCGTGACCTGGCCAATGGCAACGTCAAGGGCGCCGAATACTGGAACAAGAAGCGCGCCGAAGAGCAGCACGAAGTCAACGCCGAGCGCCGCGACCTTCACCACGACCGCAAAGACCTGCGACACGACGTCAAAGACCGCAACCACGACGTGCACGCCCGCAACGACGAAGTCCGCGAACGCAATCACGCTGCTGCGAAGATGTAATTGGGGCCTTGCCCCGGCAAACAAAACGGCCCGTGCGTCTCTCTCGCACGGGCCGTTTTGTCATACAGCAGTCGGGTCGATCAGATCTCGACCTTGGTGCCCAGTTCCACCACGCGGTTCGCGGGGATGTGGAAGAAGTCCGATGGTTTGGCGCCGTTCTGATGCATCCAAGCAAACAACCGCTCGCGCCACATAGACATGCCCGGCAGCTTGGACGGAACCACCGACTCGCGCGCAATGAAGAACGACGTATCCATCAGCTCACAGCGCGAGCCGATCTGCGGCTGACCGAGTTCGAGCACACGGTACACGTCCGGCGTTTCCTTGAAGCCGTATTCCGCCTTGACGATGTAGATGCCACTGCCCAGATCCCGCACAGACACGCGGTGCTTATCGTCCACGTACGGGATATCCCGCGTGACGAAGCTGATGAAGATCACGCGCTCGTGCAGTACGCGATTGTGTTTCAGGTTATGCAGGAGGGACACCGGAACGAATTCGGTATTACCGGTCAGGAACACCGCCGTACCTTCCACGCGATGCGGCGGATGCGCCAGCAGACCAGCCAGGAATGGCTCAAGCGGGATGCCATCCTCCAGGCTGCGCGCGCGGACCAGCTTCTTGCCCTTGTACCAGGTCATCAGCAGGAAGAACACGGCGCCACCCAGCGTCAACGGGAACCAGCCGCCATCGCGGATCTTCAAGAGGTTGGCCGCGAAGAACGCCATGTCGACCACCAGAAAGCACGCGCTCACGAGCGTGACCAGCGCCGGGTGCCAACGCCAGACAGAGCGCATCACCACCGCCGCGAGCACCGTGGTAATGACCATCGTGGTCGTCACGGCAATGCCGTAAGCAGCGGCCAGGTTGTCCGACTTCTTGAACGCCAGCACCACGCTCACCACCAGGATCAGGAGCATCCAGTTGACCATCGGCACGTAGATCTGGCCAATTTCTGCTTCCGACGTGTAGCGAATGCGCATGCGGGGCACAAAGCCCAGTTGAATCGCCTGACTCGTCAGCGAAAAAGCGCCCGAAATCACTGCCTGCGAGGCGATGACGGTAGCCGCCGCAGCCAGCACCACCATGGGCAGTTGCAGCGCTTCCGGCATCGAACGGTAGAACGGATTTTCGATGGTGCTCGGGTCGGTCAGCAGCATCGCGCCCTGGCCGAAATAGTTGAGCAGCAGGCTCGGCGCCACGATAAAAAACCACGCCCAGCGAATGGGACGCGCGCCAAAATGGCCCATGTCGGCGTACAGCGCTTCGGCGCCGGTCAACACGAGGAACACCGAACCCAGCACGATGAACGCTTGCAGCGCGTGGTCGTGCAGGAACGAAATCGCATACATCGGGTTGACGGCCACCATAATCTGCGGTGCCTTCACCAGATTCATCATGCCCAGCGCGGCCAGCGCGGCAAACCACAGCAGCATCACGGGGCCAAACAGCTTGCCGACCACCGACGTGCCGCTGCGCTGGATCAGGAACAGCGCGACCAGGATCACGATCGTGATCGGGAGCACAAACGGCGACAGCGCTGGCGCGGCGATCTCAAGGCCCTCCATGGCAGAGAGCACAGAGATGGCCGGCGTGATGACCGCGTCGCCGTAAAACATGCACGCGCCGAAGACGCCGAGCATCATCAGCAACGACATGCGCTTCGAATCGGTATTGGCCGTACGCAGCGACAGCGCCATGAGCGCGAGGATGCCGCCCTCGCCGTTGTTGTCTGCGCGCATGACGAACAGCACGTACTTGAGCGACACCACGATCACCATCGCCCAGAACAGCATGGAAATGATGCCGAGCACCGCGGCACTGGAGAACGGAATGCCGTGATCGGGGCTGAAGCATTCCTTGAGCGAATACAGCGGGCTAGTGCCGATGTCTCCGAACACTACACCGACGGCGCCGATCACCATGGCGCGCAGGTTCACGTTGGTCTGGGGCGACCCGGTTGCTGTTAGAGCTTGACTCATGAACTTGGAAATCGGCCAGAGGGGTGGCCGCTCAAAAAATCGTGCATTGCACAATGAGGGCGGATTGTACTCCCCGGCTTCGTCACGCCAACCCCTCAAACGGCCATTCGTTGCCGCAGTGCATCACGGTGCACTGCCACTGCGCCAAAGCGGTTTGCAGGGCCGAAAGAAGCCTGCCAAGGCATAAAAATGGCGCAGAAGCCATATTTTCGCCTCCCGATCGCCTCAGTCGGCGCACATGCCACAGGCAATGCAGGCTCTGCTGCACATAGCCGAAAGTAGGACAGCGGCCGACAGAACTTTGTAGGAAAATGCCGGACAAACCTTGATTGCAAACTTTGTTGAGCGACTGGTACCCAGCTGCTCGACGCTTCCCACCGGGGACAGCTTTGCCCCATTCATCCCTCCGCATCTTGGGCCGCTCAAAGCCCTCGCTGACCGCACTGATCGTGTTGCTGGTCGTGGCCGCCCTGTTGTTTGCGATCCCGCGCATGATCCTGCCGTGGGCGCAATCGGCCTTCCTGCAAAACCTCGACCCGGCGGTTTGGGCCGATTACGCGGGCCCATATGACCTGGCAGCCGCAGTGGTGGCCGCCAGCGCGTTCGTCATCTTCCTGCTCCGCCGCTAGGCGCGGCGCACCTGCCGCACTTGTTCTAACGCGCCAACGCGCGCGCGCATTCGGCAATCAGGGCCGGGCCGCGATAGATCAATCCCGTATAAAGCTGTACCAGTTGCGCGCCCGCGTCGATCTTCTCGCGCGCGTGCCCGCCGGCCAGGATGCCGCCCACGCCAATGATGGGCACCGCATCGCCCAGCAAACCATGCAAGGCGCGAATCACCCGCGTCGAGCCCTCGCGCACCGGCTGGCCCGACAAGCCACCCGCCTCTTCCGCATGCGCCAGACCGACGACCGCCTCACGGCTGATCGTCGTGTTGGTCGCAATCACGCCGTCCATCTTATGGCGCAGGAGCGCGTCGGCAACGTTGGCAATCTGGTCATCGTCCAGGTCTGGCGCGATCTTGAGTGCCACCGGCACGTAGCGCTTGTGTTGATCTGCCAGGCGCTGCTGTGCCCCGCGTAGCGTCCCAAGCAGACTGTCCAGTTCGCTCGCGCCTTGCAGTTGACGCAGGTTCTTCGTGTTCGGCGACGAAATGTTGACCGTCACATAGCTTGCATGCGGATACACGCGCTCCAGGCAATGCAGGTAATCGTCGACAGCACGCTCGATGGGCGTGTCGGCGTTCTTGCCGATGTTAAGTCCCAGCACGCCGCCCCCCTCCCTCCACTTCGATGCCTTCACATTGTTGATGAACGCATCGACACCGCCGTTGTTGAAACCCATGCGGTTGATCAGCGCATTGGCCGCCGGCAAGCGGAACATGCGCGGGCGCGGATTGCCCGGCTGCGCACGCGGTGTGACCGTGCCGACCTCAATGAAGCCGAAGCCGAGGGCGCCGAGGGCATCGATATACGCACCGTCCTTGTCCAAGCCGGCAGCCAGCCCAACCGGATTGGGAAACTTCACGCCCATCACCGTGCGCGGTTGCGCTGCTACCCGCCCACCGATACAGCCCGAAAGCCCCATCGCGTGGGCCCGCTTGAGCTGATTCAGCGTGAAGTGATGTGCGTCTTCTGGGTCCATCGAAAACAGCAGCGGGCGGGCAAGCGGGTACAGGGCGTTGAGCACGATCGGAATCAAGAGAAGAACGCGAAAGGCGGCATTGTAAACGGCCGGCACGCCGCAATGCATCGTGTGAGCCGCTTTCGAACGTAGCGGCGCACGACGTGTCCAATCATGAGTCTGCGCGGGGATTCGCGAGCTCGCTAGATGGACAGCACGCACCGTCAACATGCATGCCACCTGAGAAAGGTGTTGCGTCGCCGCACAAGTCTCGCTATACTCTTTTATTCGACGGACGCGGGGTGGAGCAGTCTGGCAGCTCGTCGGGCTCATAACCCGAAGGTCGCAGGTTCAAATCCTGCCCCCGCAACCAGCCAGAAAGTCGAATGCGTTTCTACGGACGCGGGGTGGAGCAGTCTGGCAGCTCGTCGGGCTCATAACCCGAAGGTCGCAGGTTCAAATCCTGCCCCCGCAACCAGCCAAAGTAGAACGGCTCGCTCCAAGACCTGAGCCGAATAATGAAGCCCGCACACAGCGGGCTTTTTGCTTTTCTACGTTTCCACCCGTCGCTTTGCGTGCAACTCAGTCGATACGTGTGCCCCGCCGGAGCCACGCGGGACCGTATCGCCGCGGTGATACACTGAGGCATTCCACCCGCGACGATTCCCCATGAAATTCTGTTCCAACTGCGGCCAGTCAGTCGTCTCGCGCATTCCTGCCGGCGACAACCGACTGCGCGACGTTTGCGACCACTGCAATACGATTCACTATGTGAATCCGCGCAACGTGGTCGGCACCGTGCCCGTTTGGAACGACCAGGTCCTCCTCTGCAAGCGCGCGATTGAGCCGCGCTACGGCTTCTGGACCCTGCCCGCCGGCTTCATGGAAATCGGGGAGACGACCGCCCAGGCCGCCAACCGGGAAACCGTGGAAGAAGCCGGCGCCAATGTTGAAATCGGCGAACTGTATTCGGTGCTCAACGTGCCGCACGTGCATCAGGTGCATCTGTTCTATCTGGCCAAGTTGAACGATCTGGATTTCGCGCCGGGCGAAGAAAGCCTGGAAGTCGCACTCTTCAATGAGGCCGACATACCTTGGGATGATCTCGCCTTCCCGACTGTCATCCACACGCTGCGCTGTTTCTTCGCAGACCGCGCGGCTGGCAAGCTTGCCGACGGCAGCTTTCGACTCCATACGCTCGACATCTACAAGCCGATGCGCTCCGCCGCGATAGACACGCCGGCCACGACGCCGTAACGCCCACCCCACGTTGTCTGCATCATGATCGCCTGGCTGGATCCGCATGATCCCTTCCCGCCGGTCGATCGTGCGCTGGGGCCGGAGTCTGAAGCGCCTGGTCTGCTGGCCGCAAGCGCCGAGCTATCGCCGCAACGGCTGCTGATTGCGTATCGGCAAGGCATTTTCCCGTGGTACGCCCAGGGCCAGCCTGTGCTGTGGTGGAGCACCGACCCACGCATGGTGCTTCGCCCCGAAGACTTTCGCGTATCGACGACATTTCGCAAAACGCTGCGCCGCGTGCTTGACGACCCCGCGTGGGAAATCCGCATCGACCACGGGTTCCGAGAAACGATGGTGGCGTGTGCCACCACAGCCCGCCCCGGCCAGCATGGCACGTGGATCACCGAAGACGTTATTCAGGCGTACACATCCCTGCACCGCCGCGGCTATGCACACAGCGTTGAGGCCTGGTACGCAGGGCAACGCGTGGGCGGCTTGTACGGCGTGGCGCTCGGCCGCATGTTCTATGGCGAGTCGATGTTTGCGCATCGCACCGATGCTTCCAAAATCGCGCTGGCGGCGCTCTGCGCCTTCCTCGGCGGTCAGGGCGTCGCGATGATAGACTGCCAGCAGGAGACCGAGCATCTTGCGTCGCTGGGCGGCGCCCCAGTGCCGCGCGCGGCGTTTCTTGCACATGTGCGGGAAGCGGCCAACGCGCCGGCCATTGTGCCTTGGCACTTCGACAAATCGGTGCTCCGCCGGTGGACCGTGCGCAATGAGCAAGCTTAAGGAACTTCCCCTCTCAGCATTGCAGTTCTATGCAACCGCGCCCTACGCGTGCAGCTATCTGGATGGCCGCTTGGCGCGCTCGCAGGTCGCTACGCCGGCACATCTGATCAATGCCGATGTCTATTCGAAGCTTGTGCGCGCCGGCTTCCGGCGCAGCGGCATCTTCACCTACCGCCCTCATTGCGACGACTGCCATGCATGCACGCCATGCCGCGTCGTCGTTGACCAATATTCGCCTTCCCGGGCGCAGCGGCGTGCCGCCGAGCGGCATCAAGCGCTGGAGGCGTTGGTTGCGCCACTCACTTATGTCGAAGAACACTACCAGCTCTACCTGCTGTATCAGTCGGTCCGCCATGCGGGCGGCGGCATGGATCACGACAGCCGCGATCAATACGAGCAGTTCCTGCTGCAGAGCCGCGTAAATTCGCGTTTGGTGGAGTTTCGCGAGCCGCCCGAATCGCCATCGGCGGGCAAGCTGCGCATGGTCAGCATGATCGACGTGCTCGAAGACGGGCTGTCGTCCGTCTACACGTTCTACGATCCGATCGAGCAAAAGGCGAGTTACGGGACGTACAACGTTCTTTGGCAGATCGCCCAGGCGCAGGCGCTGGATCTTCCCTACGTCTATCTCGGCTACTGGATCGAACAGAGCCGAAAGATGGCCTATAAGGCGCACTTCCAGCCGCTGGAACTGCTCGTCAACGGCGAGTGGCGGCGATTTGAAGACGTGGTGCCGCTGTCCACGGAATGATCAGCGCGACGTGCGCTCGACCCCGACATCGACGACGCCGTAAGCACTGATGTTGGAACTCTCGCGGTATTGATCGCGCGAAGTCGTGCAGCCTGCCAACGCGCCGGCTGCGCAAACCAAACCAGCCGCCCAGAGTGCAGTGCGTTTCCACCAAGTGGTTTTGTTCATGAGGTCGATTCCTTTCAGGGCGTGGTCGAAAGCTGCTCGGCTAGCGCCGTGTTGTGGGCCCGGACCATTCCGGGAATCAGGAACACGTCCACCAGCACCCACAGTCCGCCGATAACCGCTAGCACCCAACCTGCAGTGTTGCCCATGTCACGAAATGCGAGCCATGTGCCGCCAATGTTGGCGATGGCCTGCGCGATGCCGCTGCCTGGCCGCTTCAGGTAGAAGCGATGCGCCCCAAGAAAGCCCAGCAAAAACCACCACAGATAAGCCACGCCAGAACTCTTCTTCTGGGCGTCGTACAGCATGATTTCGCGGGCGGTCTGGTTCATGGCATTGGATGACACGGGAATAGGCTCTCAGACACTAGCACGCATCCCGCGTTCCATGTCGCCTCCCAATTACATGCTGGCGAGCTTGGCCTCGGCCTTGTCCGTCCACAAACGCATTTCGGCCAGCAACGACGACGGCGAGAAAGAGCAGCTTTCCTCGCCAAACGACACCGCCATATCGAGCCGTTGCAGCAAGGAGCGCCGCACCTGATCGTACGCCGGAGGCAAGACCGCCAACGGCGCGAGAACGGCATCGTCGCGCCACTGCTTGAGCAGGTGCGGCAAATCGGCCGACTTTGCGTGTCGATCGAGCGCGTCGCGCAGCGTTTCGAGGGATTCAGCGGTGGTCATGCTCGGGCCTTCTTTTCACGGTACAGCTCACGGAATGTTTTGCCTGCGGGGGCCGGCATGTCGCGTGTGTCCGTCCAACCTTTGCCGACGGGCAGCGAGCGGATCAACTTCTTGTCCCCGCCCATCCAGCGCAGCACGCGCGCTGCCACCCAGGTACCGGCCGAATACAGCGCCGGTCGCCGTGCCATGAAGCCCCACACGCGCAAGCCAAAGCGTTCCGCCTGGGGGCGAAGTTCGCGCTCCATCTGTTTTTCGCGCAGCGTACGCAGCAGGTCCGACAACGGGATCGACGCAGGACACACGCGATTGCATTCACCGCACAGCGTCGCCGCTTGCGGCAGGTCCAGCGCGTTCGACAGCCCAACGTAGCTCGGCGTCAGCACGCTGCCCATCGGGCCCGGATACACCCAGCCGTACGCGTGGCCGCCGATCTTCTGATAGACCGGGCAATGGTTCATGCAGGCGCCGCATCGAATGCAGCGAAGCATCTCCTGGAATTCGCCGCCGATCAGGCCGCTGCGGCCGCCGTCGACGATGACGAAGTACATATGCTCGGGGCCATCTTTCTCGCCGAGCGCGCGCGGGCCCGTGAGCAGCGAGAAATAGTTCGAGATCGCCTGCCCAGTGGCCGATCGTGGCAGCAAGCGCATGACGGTGGCCAAGTCTTCGAGCGTCGGCAGCACCTTCTCGATGCCCGTCACGGCAACGTGCACGCGCGGCATGATCGTGCACATGCCCTCGTTGCCCTCATTGGTGACGATCGCCACGGAGCCCGTCTCGGCAATGATGAAGTTGCCGCCCGTCACGCCCATGTCAGCGGACAGGAACTCCGGCCGCAGCACCTCGCGCGCCTCGCGCGTCATCTCGGGAATGTCGGTCAGACGCGGCTTGTTGTGCGTCTTTGCGAAGAGATCGGCGATCTCCTCTTTATCCTTGTGCACCACCGGCGCAATGATGTGCGACGGCGGCTCGCTGTCGTTGATCTGCAGGATGTACTCGCCCAGATCGGTCTCGATGCTCTGCACCCCCATCTCGCCGAGCACCTGATTGAGGCGCATTTCTTCGGTCACCATCGACTTGCTCTTGATGACCTTCTTGACGTCGTGCTTGCGGGCAATTTCTGCCACCAGCCGCGCGGCATCGGCCGTGGTTTCGGCAAACAGCACCTTGGCACCACGGCGCGTCGCTTCCGCCTCGAACGTGGCAAGCCACATGTCGAGGTTTTCCAGCGCGCGGTTGCGGCGCTCCTTCAGCGCTTCACGCGTGGCCGGAAAATCGATGTCCTGGATGGCCGCCGCGCGTGCGGTGACAAACTTTGTCGAAAGCTTCGTGAGGTTCTGCTGCAGGCGCTTGTCAGCGAGCTTCTGCCCGGCGCGCGCCTTGAATTCCATGCTGCGGACTTGCATGCGATTGCGTCTCCGTCGTGTTCGTGGCGTTGCGATTTACGCGTCGCCGGCGAGGACTTGCGCGATGTGCAGCACGCGCGTGTGCGTGTCACCCGTACGGCGCAGCCGGCCTTCGATGTTGAGCATGCAGCCCACGTCGCCGAGCACCACCGCATCGGCGCCGCTGGCCTTGATGTTGGCGCATTTCTCATCCGCAATCGCGGTGGAGATATCGCCGTACTTGATCGAGAACGTGCCGCCGAAACCGCAGCAAGCCTCGCATGCAGGCATCTCGGTCAGTTGCACGCCCGGAAGTTTGCGGAGCAACTCGCGCGGCTGCGCTTTCACGCCAAGCTCGCGCAGACCTGAGCACGAATCGTGGTATGTCACGTGGCCGTGAAACTCCGAGTCGAGCGCTTCGATGCGTGCCACGTTGACGAGAAAATCGGTCAGTTCGTACACACGCGGCGCAAGGCGCTCGTAGCGGCCTGCGAGCTCCGGATCATCGCGAAACAAATCGGCGTAGCCCTTGCGGATCATGCCGCCGCACGACCCGGACGGAATGACAACGTAGTCGAACTGCTCGAATTCCTTGAGCGTTTTCTCGGCCAAGTCACGGGCCAGTGGGCGATCCCCGGAGTTGTAGGCGGGCTGCCCGCAGCAGGTCTGCGCGGGGGGCACCACGACGTCGTAACCGGCCTTTTCCAGCAGCTTGAGCACCGAAAACCCGATCTCGGGCCGCATCAGATCAATGAGGCAAGTGACGAACAAACCTACGCGCATGGGAGTCTCGTGTGTTCTGCTGGAAGCCGCCATTATGCGCCTGCTGCCTCGCCTGGCGCGGGTCTGCGGGCACAGAACTTCTTCATGTCGATGGTGAGTGCGCTTCACGAGGTGGCGCCAAGCACAGTTGCTGGCCGACCGAGAAAGCCTTCGAAAATACACGGAATCATGCGTCGGGATGGTGCGTATTTTCACATCGTGGGATAGAATTTTGCATCGCATCCGCAACCCACTGCACCCATGGCAGAAGCAGACAAGGACCCCGGCAAGACGTCTATCCAGGTCATCGAACGCATGATGATGCTGCTCGACGCGCTTGCCGATCACGCCGATCCGGTCAGCCTGAAGGCGCTCTCGGCCAGCACCGGCCTGCACCCGTCCACCGCGCATCGCATCCTGAACGACATGGTGGCTTGCCGCTTCGTCGATCGCTCCGACCCGGGCAGCTACCGTCTCGGCATGCGTTTGCTGGAACTCGGCAACCTGGTCAAGGCGCGCCTGTCGGTACGAGAAGCGGCGCTGGCGCCGATGCGCGCCCTGCACCGCCTGACGGGCCAGACCGTCAACCTCTCGGTGCGTCAGGGCGACGAGATCGTCTACATCGAGCGCGCCTATTCCGAGCGCTCTGGTATGCAAGTCGTGCGCGCCATTGGTGGCCGCGCGCCGCTGCATCTGACTTCGGTTGGCAAGCTGTTCCTGGCTGCTGATGAACTGGGCCGTGTGCGCGCCTATGCGACTCGCACGGGCTTGTCTGGCCACACTCGCACCTCCATCACGGATTTGCCCAAGCTTGAACGCGAACTCAACTGGGTGCGCACCAACGGCTACGCGCGTGACAACGAAGAACTGGAACTCGGCGTGCGCTGTATCGCTGCCGGCATCTATGATGATTCGCGGCGTCTGGTCGCGGGCTTGTCGCTATCGGCACCGGCAGACCGGTTGCAGGACAGCTGGCTCGACAACCTCAAAGACACTGCGCTGCAAATCTCCAAAGGGATGGGCTACACGCACGACGACGATACGGTGCGCGCAGAGTAAGCCGCTGGCGTTGACCAACAAAAAAGCGCGTTCGATGACGCGCTTTTTTGTTGGGCGATGCCCCGGCTCAAGCGCCGTGCTGGTCCGACGCCAGTACGGTTGCCGGCTGCGTGGACACCGGCACATTCCGTAGCGGCGCTGCAGCCTGCGTGGCGGGCTCGATGTGCGGATTGCGCTCCAGCCAATTGCGCACGCGCGTGGCGTCTGCAAAACGCGTGAGGTTGCCGGCCGAATCCAGGAACACCATCACGACGTTGCGGCCATGCACGTTGGCCTGCATCACCAGGCAGCGGCCTGCCTCGTTGATGAAGCCGGTCTTCTGGAGGCCGATATCCCACTCTCCGCCGCGCACCAGACGGTTGGTGTTGACGTAGTGGAGCGTGCGCCCGTTGGCGCTGACCGTATGTTCAGGCGTGGTCGTGAACTGCCGAATGAGCGGTACCTTGTAGGCCGCCATCACGATCTTGGCAAGATCCTGCGCGCTCGACACATTGCTGCTCGACAGGCCGTTCGAATCGACATAGTGCGTATCGTTCATGCCCAGCTCGCGTGCCTTGCGGTTCATGGCGGCAACGAATGCCGGACGACCGCCCGGATAGTTGCGGCCAAGTGCAGAGGCCGCACGGTTTTCCGACGACATCAGCGCCAGCAGCAGCAGGTCTTCGCGGGTAAGCATCGTGCCGAAACGCAGGCGCGAGCCCGTGTTGCGCTCGTAGTCGCGATCTTCATCGGTAATTTCAAGCAGCTCGTCCATCGGCTGATGGGCATCGGTCACGACCAGTGCAGTCATCAGCTTGGTGATCGAGGCGATCGGCAGCACGGCCGACGAATTCTTCTGGAACAGCACTTCGCCGTTGTTCTGGTCCATTACCAGGGCGACGGAGGAACGCAGCGCCAACGCATCGGGCGTCGCACGCAGGCCCATCGCTTCACCCAGCGTCGGCGATGCCGGCACAAACGCGGCGCGCACCGGACGAGCACCGCGCTCAACCATGATCACGCGGCGCTTGCCCTTCACTGTGACGACCTTGCGGACTTTGCTGGAGACGACTTCATCACCATTCGCAGCCGCGACATTGGCGCTGGCCTTGCGATTAGCGACGGTCTTGCCTTTGGATTTGGCTTTCTTGCTGGCGGCGGGTTTTTTATCGGTCGTGGCAGCGTTGGCTACGGTAGCGACTGAGGCAGCAGCGAGCGCGACGGTCATCAGCGAAACAAAGCCGAGACGTCGAAAAAATGAGGAAACAGACCGTGACATGGTTCGATCACCCGCGCGTGAGATGGCGCAAGTGTAGGCAAAAACAAAATTCTTAGCAAGATGAAGGACTTAGCTCACGGCCTTAAAGTTTGACCTGTGGAGCCTTATCATTCGGTCATCAATTCGACGCAATTGTCTGCTCACGCAGAACTGCAATGGCGAAGAAAGTTGCGCAAAGCGCACATAACGCTCAGGGAGGAATCATCAACGGATTCCGGAAGTCCCCGTGAGTTCCGTGGCGCTTGCCGACAATCACGGTTTACAACCGAAGCCAACAGTTCCTAACAACACGTGCGCGTCATACGCCGAGTCACAGATGGAAGTCTAACGACGGATGCGCAGTATCTGTTGACATAATTCGATGACTTTTCGCCGCCATTTCTCGCTTTGCACGAATATGTGCGCCGTAGCGCGCGGGCTCCGGCACGATGACGACATCAATCCAGGAAGCGAGTGAACTCGGAGACAGGTGCGCGCTCGGTGACGAGCGTATTTTCGATGGCAGCACGATTCGCATAACCCATCGACATGCCGCAGACGAGCATTTCGTCATCGGTCAGCCGCAGATGCTCGGCGATGATCCGATGGAACTGCGTGAAAGCGGCCTGTGGACACGTATCGATGCCGCGAGCACGCGCTGCCACCATCACCGCTTCCAAAAACATGCCGTAATCAAGCCAGCTGCCCTGCTCCATCACGCGGTCGATTGTGAAGATGATGCCGACCGGTGCATCGAAGAATCGGAAGTTGCGCGCATGCTGTGCGTGCATGCGCTCCTTGTCGGTGCGGCCGATGCCCAGCAGGCCGTAAAGATCCCAGCCGACCTTGCGGCGTCGGCTCTGGTACGGATCGATCCATGTGCGGGGGTAGTACGGATACTCCTCGCGATGCACCGTGTCCGCCTCCGGGTGGTCGTACGCCGCCAACACCGATTCGGACAAGCGCGCTTTCGATTCACCCGTCAGCACATAGACTTTCCACGGCTGCGTGTTGCTGCCTGACGGCGCACGGCGTGCGACATCCAGAATCGCTTCGATGTCTTCACGAGCGACCGGCGTCGGCAGGAACGCGCGTACGGAACGGCGCGAGGTGATTGCCTGATCGACGAGCTCGACTTCTGCGGAGGTGGGGCGTCGGTCGGTCATGGCAATGCGTACAAATTCAAACGGTGATATTGGACGCCAGCGGCTCCAGCACGGCGCGCAACGCATCGGGCAGCGGCACCGGCCGGCGCGTTTCGCGGTCGACGTAGACGTGCACGAAATGGCCCTGCGCGGCCGCTTCTTCCGTGTCGCCGCGGAACAGACCCACCTCATAACGCACGCTTGTGTTGCCCAGGCGCGCAACACGCAGTCCTGCCACCACGGGGTCCGGAAACGACAATGGCGCGAAATAGTTGCATTGCGTCTCGATGACGAGGCCGATGGTGTCGCTGTGCTCGGGGTTCAGCACGCCCTGCTCGATCAAATAGGCGTTCACCACGGTGTCGAAGTAGCTGTAATAGACGACGTTGTTGACGTGGCCGTAGACGTCGTTGTCCATCCAGCGCGTGGTGATGGTGTGGAAGTGGCGGTAGTCGTCGCGCGTCTGACGGGGCGTGCTCATAGGCGGCAAGCGGGTCGCAGTGGAAAGTGATCAGGATACGCCAGCCGCTCCAACCCGGTCACTTGCGGATGACGAGCGCCACACCGCACGCGGCGATGACCATGCCGAGCGCTGCCAGCGGTGGAAAGCGTTCACCGAACAGCGCCCAGGCCATCACGGCGGTCGTGGGCGGCGTGAGATACAGAAGCGACGTCACCTTGGTGGCCGCGCCCTTGCGGATCAGCACAAACAGCAGCGAGATCGCGCCGATCGACAGTGCCAGCACGGACCACACCAGCGAGCCGATCATCGGCAGCGTCCAATGCACCTCGCGCGTCTCAAACAGGAACATGAACGGCAAACACAGCAGTGCCGATGCCCCGAACTGGATGCACGCGCCCATCCGCAGGTCGAACACCGGGCAATGGCGTTTTTGATATAGCGTGCCGACGGTGATCGACAGCAACGCACCCACGCACAGCGCAAGCGTCGTCACGCCGACGCCTGCCAGGTGCAGCTTGTTCGCCACCACCAGCCCCACGCCGGCGATGCCGCAAAGCAACCCCAACCATTGGCGATTCGACACACGCTCGCCGCGCATTGATACATACAGCGCAGTCAGAATCGGCTGCATGCCGACGATCAGCGCGGTCATCCCAGCCGGCATGCCGAGCTTGACCGCTGCCCAGACGCCCGCCAGATAGCCCCATTGCATCAACAAACCGGCCACCGCGATGTGGCCGACGGCCGCCCAGTCGGTGTCGCCCGTGCCGGCGCGGCGCGGCAACGGTACGCGCGCAACCCAGACCAGGGGCAGCAGGCACACCAGCACGCCCACGAACCGCAAGAACAGGAACGTGATCGGCTCCGCGTACGGCATTCCGTACTTGGCCACGATAAAGCCCGTGCTCCAGATCAGCACGAACAGCCACGGCATGGCAACGACAAACAGGGAGTCGCGCGCGGAGCCGGGCGCGACGGAAGACACTTGGGTCATGCGGAAAGCGGAAGAGAGGTCGATGCGCCAGCGCCCTCGTCGCGTGCTGCCCAGCGCTGTGCGTGGCGGGCAGCCAGGGCGATGGTCTGCGCGTGGACGGCCACGGTATCGTCGATATTGTTGCCGTAGCCGCCCGCCATGGTAACGGCAACCGGTATGCGCCGTTGATACGCGAAATCGAAGACATCCTGATCGCGCCGCGCCAAGCCCTGCAGCGTCAGTTTGAGCCGGCCGAGCCGATCGCCCTCGTGCGGATCCGCGCCGGCCAGATAGATGATCAACTGCGGCTTGAAGCGCCCGGCCAGGATGTCGAGTGCGCCGGTCAGCGCTTGCAAATAGTCTTCGTCGCCGCAGCCATCGTGCAGACCGACATCCAGGTCTGACGCCTCCTTGCGGAACGGATAGTTTTTTTCGCCGTGCAGCGACAAGGTGAAAACCGTGGCGTCATCGCGCAGGATGGACGCCGTGCCATTGCCCTGATGTACGTCTAGATCGACGATTGCAACCGGAAAATCCCCCGGCGTCCTGCCGGCTTGCCGCTGGATCCAGCGGGAAGCGATGGCTGCGTCGTTGAATACACAAAAACCGCCGCCCTTATCTGCATACGCATGGTGCGTGCCGCCCGCAAGATTGACGGCAATGCCATCGGCCAGCGCTGCATCACATGCGGCCATCGTGGCGCCGGCCGAACGACGGCTGCGCTCCACCATTTCCGGTGACCAAGGAAAGCCGATTTCCCGCTGGCGCGCCGGATCAAGCCGACCGGCGGTGACCGCATCAACATATTCAGTCGTGTGCGCCAGCAGCAACGCGTCATCATCTGCCCGCGGCGCCTCGTGCATTGACAGCCCCGGGACGTCTGCCAGGACCCGCGCCCGCAGGTCGCTGTACTTGCGCATCGGGAAACGATGCCCCGGCGGCAATGGCAAGACAAAATGGTCGGTGTAAAACGCCCGCATGTGAATAACAAATCGCAACGCAACGAAAATGGCACCCGGGCGCATCCTAACCTAGGCTGCACTCGTGTGTTTTTTGAGACGGAATTACGGCCGAAAGTGGTCGACGGCACCCCTCGCGCACCAAGAGCGCGCATTTTTCTGCCACAAAAAATTACGCCAAACGGTTGAACACGCAATTCCTGTGCACGAAAAATCAGGGAATTCTGATTTTTGTGCGATGCACAAAGAACGCTTGACACTGATTTGCCATTCAACAACAATGAAATTGTTGCGATGCACCATCCCGAATTCATCGCGATGTCGCCTGGAAGGCCCGACGCTGACCGTCATGCTTTGTACATCTGGGCGATCTAAATTTTCATTTTGATTCCCCGACCCACCTTTGTATTTGGAGAGACAACATGCTGACTCAGGAACAGATCGCTGCGGCGCACAAGGCCAACCTGGAAACGTTCTTCGGTCTGACCAACAAGGCTTTTGAAGGCGTCGAAAAGCTGGTCGAACTGAACCTGCAAGTCGTCAAGGCGACCCTGGCCGAGAACGTCGAACACGCCAAGAAAGCGCTGACCGCCAAGGACGCACAAGAGCTGCTGTCGGTGCAAACCGCCGCTGTGCAGCCGCTGGCTGAAAAGGTTCTCGCTTACAGCCGCCACCTGTACGAAATCGCTTCGGACACGCAAACCGAATTCAGCAAGGCTGCTGAAGTGCAAATCGCTGAAAACAGCCGCAAGCTGCAAGCGCTGGTCGACAATGTGTCGAAGAACGCTCCGGCTGGTTCGGAATCGGCAGTTGCCCTGGTGAAATCGGCTCTGTCGGCCGCCAACAACGCCTACGATTCGGTGCAGAAGGCCACCAAGCAAGCTGTGGAACTGGCTGAAAGCAACTTCCACGCTGCTGCCAATGCCGCCAGCAAGGCAACCGCTCAGGCTTCGGCTCAAGCGCGCGCTGCCACCGGCAAGAAGTCGACGACGACCGCTGCCTAAGCGCTAAGCTGCTTCAGTTTTCTGGTTGTTGAAGCGGGCTTCCCTCGGGAGGCCCGTTTTGTTTTGGCCGTCGAGCCACTCCTCCAAACAGGTCGTTTGCGCGCATTTGCGCGGAACCGAAACGCACGCCCTGCGGTCCATTCCACCGTGTTCGTCAGATTGTCTCCTCGGTCCCGCTACCGAAACCTGTCCTCAGTGGTGATCAGTGGGTACCTTTAGCCCGGCTTCGGCCGGGTTTTTTGTGTGCGCCTGAAACGTGCCGCGCCTTCAAATTGCGAACTTTGCAGGCGGGCGGCGCTCCATTCTGTATTGCGGCCCACCGTTTTTTCTCAGTCCCAATGTCTCGCGAATCTCTGGCCAAGCGCAGTCTGATCGTCGGGGCGGCGCTTATCCTGCTGTTAGAAGAGTGGATCTGGAAGGCCATGCAGCGGGCAACCGCCCGTTTGGCAGCGCACCCGTGGGTCGGCGCAGCGGAGCGGAAGTTAGCCCAGTTGGAACCCATCGAGGCGCTCTGCGCTTTCGCCCTGCCGATGTTGGCCTTGCTGCCCTTCAAGCTGGCCGCCGTCTACGTGCTGGCGCGAGGCCATGTGATCGCAGGGACGTTCGTTCTCGTTGCAGCGAAAATTGTCAGTACCGGCCTCGGCGTGCGCATTTATTCCGCTGTGCGCCCTCAGCTGCACACAATCGCCTGGTACGCCCACTTGGAATTCGCGTTCCTGGCTTGGAAGCAGCGCATGATTGCCGCCCTGCAAGCAACGCCGACCTGGCAAGCGGTTCGGGTTCGAATCGCCATCTGGCGCATGCGGAGACACGGACTGGTGCGACAGATGTGGCGCCGGCTGACCGCGGCGGTGCGCCTGCTTCGCCGGTATCGGCGCCGAGCCCAGCCTCGGCACTGACTCCCCGCGCGCCACTCCAAAGAAAAGGGCCGCCCAACCGTGCGGCCCTTTTTTTGCCAGCCAACTTTTGAAGTGCCCCCCGCAATCTGGCAGTTAATTGCAGTTCAACGCTTGCGAGCGGGCGGCACGTCCGTGCAAACGCCTTCGTAGATTTCAGCAGCCATGCCCACCGACTCACCCAGCGTCGGGTGCGGGTGGATGGTCTTGCCGATATCCACGGCGTCCGCGCCCATTTCGATGGCCAGGCAAACCTCGCCGATGAGGTCACCCGCATGCGTGCCAACAATGCCGCCACCGATGATGCGGTGGGTTTCCTCGTCGAAGATCAGCTTGGTGAAACCCTCATCCCGGCCGTTGGCAATGGCCCGGCCCGAAGCCGCCCAAGGGAACACGCCCTTGCCGTACTTGATGCCCTGCGCCTTGCATTGCTCTTCGGTCAGCCCTGCCCAAGCCACTTCTGGATCGGTATAGGCGACCGACGGAATCTGCTTGGCGTCGAAGTATGCCTTCTCGCCGTGCGCAGCTTCCGCCGCCACGTGGCCTTCGTGCACGGCCTTGTGTGCCAGCATCGGCTGCCCGACGATGTCGCCGATCGCGAAAATGTGGGGCACATTCGTGCGCTGCTGCTTGTCGACGTCGATGAAGCCACGGTCCGTCACGGCCACGCCGGCCTTTTCTGCGCCGATGCGCTTGCCATTCGGCGCGCGGCCCACTGCCACCAGCACCATGTCATAGCGTTGCGGCTCCGCTGGTGCGGCTTCGCCCTCGAACTTGACGTAGATACCGTCCGGCTTGGCTTCCACCCCGACCGTCTTGGTCTTGAGCATGACCTTGTCGAAGCGGCCCTTGTTCATCTTGTCCCACACCTTGACGAGGTCGCGGTCAGCGCCCTGCATCAGGCCGTCGAGCATTTCCACCACGTCGATCCGGGCGCCGAGCGTGCTATACACCGTGGCCATTTCCAGGCCGATGATGCCGCCGCCGATGACCAGCATCTTGGCCGGCACTTCGCGCAGTTCCAGCGCGCCCGTCGAGTCGACGATGCGCGGATCTTCCGGAATGAACGGCAGCTTCACGGCTTCGCTGCCTGCAGCGATGATCGCCTTGGCAAAACGGATGACCTTCTTCTCGCCCGTCGTTGCCTTGCCTTCGCCGTCCGTCAGTTGCACTTCGAGGTGGTTCGGGTCCAGGAACGCACCGACGCCACGCACGACCTGCACCTTGCGTGCCTTGGCCATGCCGGCCAGCCCGCCGGTCAGCTTGCCGATCACGGACTCCTTGTGCTTGCGCAGCTGGTTGATATCAACCGTGGGTTCGCTGTAGACAATGCCGTGTGCGGCCATGGCCTTGACTTCCTCCATGACAGCCGCGGTGTGCAGCAGCGCCTTCGACGGGATACAGCCCACGTTCAGGCAAACGCCGCCCAGCGTGGAGAAGCGCTCCACCAGCACAGTGCTCATGCCGAGATCCGCGCTGCGGAAGGCGGCCGAATAACCGCCGGGGCCCGAACCAAGGACGAGCATCTCGCATTCGATATCAGCGCCGTCGGCATGCTTGCTCGCTTGCGGCGCGGGGGCCGATGCGGCCGGCGCAGCAGCGGGCGTTGCGGCCGGAGCCGGTGCTTGCGCAGGCGCCGGAGCCGCCGCCGCGCCCGCTTCCGCCGTGGCGATCACCGTGCCTTGGCTGACCTTATCGCCCACCTTGATCTTGACTTCGACGATCTTGCCAGCCACATCCGACGGCACGTCCATGGTGGCCTTGTCGGTTTCCAGCGTGATTAGCGCCTGATCGACAGTGACGGCATCGCCCGCCTTCACCATCACTTCAATGACGTCCACGTCCTTGTAGTCGCCGATGTCCGGCACCTTGATTTCCACCACGCTCATTCCTGACTCCTTGTTCTTGTCGTCGGCACCCGGCATCGCCCGGGCCCGCTGACGCTTTTCAATCCTGCAGACGGACTGTGTGCACTTCGATCGGGCCGCCCGAACTCTTGTCGAACTCCACGCCTGCGGATACGCCCACCTGGGCAACGTCCGCGGCCGACTTGCCCGGCATGTCGTACACCGCCGACATGGCCCCCAGCGCAAAATTGCGCCCCGAGCCGATGCCCCAGAAGCGGTCGAACGAAAACACCTCGCGGTACGAATAGACGCCGTAGATGCCGGTGGCGTTGGCGATCAGGCAGGTGATCTGCGACGACTCGTAAGGGTCATCGTCGTCTTCCTTGGTGTTGACGAAATACTCGTCCTTGAGCTTTTCGTGCACCTTCAGAAAGGTCCGGAAGACGTCGTCGCGCGTGCCGAGGCGGCATTCATCGGCCAGCCCCGCCAGCAGGCTCCGCATGACCGGAAAGTGGGCCGTCGTGCCCGCCAGCGCGATCAGCGAATCGCCCACCTGGAAGATCTTCTGGTTCTGCTCGTAACCGCGCGCCAGGCGCGTATCGCCGAACGTCACCAGCGAATCGGCCGCAATCGCCACTTCGCCGTCTTTCTTGACCACCACGCACGTCGTCATGTCGTCCTCGCCATCAGTCCACTGACCAGTCCGCCGACCGCTGCAAACCCAACCGGGCCGGCACGCACAGGCCCGAAGCCAGATGCGTGCCGCGCCCGCGTGGGCTTACAGGCTGACGCGGCGGAAGTCCGCCAGCACACTGGCCAGATACGCGTTGAAGCGCGCAGCCTCGGCGCCGTCGATCACGCGGTGATCGTACGACAGCGACAGCGGCAGCGTCAGGCGCGGCACGAACTGCTTGCCGTCCCACACCGGCTTCTGATAACCGCGCGACAGGCCGAGGATGGCCACTTCCGGTGCGTTGATGATCGGCGTGAAATGCGTGCCGCCAATACCGCCCAGCGACGAGATCGAGAAGCAGCCGCCCTGCATCTGGTCCGGCTTGAGTTTCCCTTCGCGCGCAGCCTTCGAGAGGTCCGCCATTTCCTTGGCGATGTCGATCAGCCCCTTCTTGTCCGCATCGCGGATCACCGGCACCACCAGCCCATTCGGCGTATCAGCCGCAAAGCCGATGTGGAAATACTGCTTGAAGACCAGGTTGTCGCCGTCCAGGCTCGCGTTGAAGGTCGGGAACTTCTTCAGCGCACCCACGACTGCCTTGATCACGAACGCCAGCATCGTGAATTTCACGCCGGCCTTTTCGTGGTCCTTGTTCATCTGCACGCGGAAGGCTTCCAGCTCGGTGATGTCCGCTTCGTCATTGTTCGTGACGTGCGGGATCATGACCCAATTGCGGTGCAGGTTCGCACCCGAAATCTTCTTGATGCGCGACAGCGGCTTCGGATCGACCGGGCCGAACTTGGTGAAGTCGACCTTCGGCCATGGCAGCAGATTTAGCTCGCCGCCGCCAGCCGGTGCACCGGCGGCAGCCTTGCCCGGCGCCGCGGCTTGGCCGCTCATCACGCCCTTGACGTAGCGCTGCACGTCTTCCTGCGTGATGCGGTTCTTCGGGCCCGTGCCGCCCACGAGATTCACATTGACGCCCAGCTCACGCGCGTACTTGCGCACCGAGGGGCTGGCGTGGGCCGCCTTGCCGACCGTACCGACGGTGTCGGCGGTGTACGTAGCAGGCGCTGCGGCCGGAGCAGCCGCGGGGGCGGCCGCAGGGGCCGGGCTCGGTGCAGCGGCAGCCGGTGCGGCTGTGGGTGCCGGTACCGGGGCTTGCGCAGGTGCCGGCGCAGCGGCAGCACCGCCAGCACCCTCCAGCACGACGATCAGCGTGCCTTCCGACACGGCATCGCCCACCTTCACGCGGATGTCCTTGACCGTGCCGGCAGCCGGCGACGGCACATCCATCGTCGCCTTGTCGGACTCGAGCGTGATCAGCGACTGCTCGGCTTCCACCTTGTCGCCCACCTTCACGCTGATCTCGATCACAGGCACGTCGGTGTAGTCGCCAATATCCGGCACTTTCACTTCGATCGTGCCGCCACCAGCAGCAGCCGGCGCAGGGGCCGGCGATTGCGCGGCCGGTGCGGGTGCCGGTGCAGCAGCGGCCGGAGCCGGTGCGGGCGCAGCTTGAGGTGCGGGGGCCGGGGCGGCAGCAGCGCCCTGCTCTTCGAGCAGCAGCACCAGCGAGCCTTCCGACACGGTGTCACCCACTTTGATCTTCACTTCCTTGACGACGCCGCTCTTGGGCGAGGGCACGTCCATGGTCGCCTTGTCCGATTCCAGCGTGACCAGCGAATCCTCGGCGTTGACGGTATCGCCCGCCTTGACCAGCACTTCGATCACCGGGACGTCTTTGTAGTCGCCGATGTCCGGCACCTTGATTTCTACGACTTGACTCATTCTTCTGTCTCCAGAGGTCTGGCGGCGAGAGCATCCGGCGGCGGACACGCGTTGCCCCGCAGGCTACCGCATCGTGCTGGCAATTGCACGTTGCGGGAAGTCTGTCGGGCGGTGCCCGGCCGGGACGCAACCCGCGCGCCCGGCGGCTCCGTTATACGGTCATCGGGTTGGGCTTGTTCGGATCGAGGTTGTACTTCTTCAGTGCCTCGGCCACCTTTTCGCGCGGCAGCACGCCTTCGTCGGCGAGCGCCTTGAGCGACGCGACCGTCACCCAGTAGCGATCCACCTCGAAGAAGTGGCGCAGCTTCTCGCGGGTATCCGAACGGCCGAAGCCGTCGGTGCCCAGCACCACGTAGCGACGCGGCACGAAGGCGCGGATCTGCTCGGCGAAGGTGCGGACGTAGTCGGTCGATGCGATAACCGGGCCGCGTGCGTTCTTGAGCAGCTTCTCGACGTGCGACTCGCGTTGCGGCTCGGTCGGGTTGAGCAGGTTCCAGCGTGCGATGGCGTTGCCTTCGCGGGCCAGCTCGGTAAAGCTCGGGCAGCCCCACAGGTCGGACTCAACGCCCCAGTCCTTCTTCAGCAGATCGGCAGCGGCAATCACTTCACGGAAGATCGTGCCCGAACCCAGCAGTTGCACGCGCGGTGCATTGCTGTTTTCGACGCCCTTCTTGAACTGGTACATCCCCTTGATGATGTCGGCCTCGACACCCGCCGGCATTTCGGGGTGCTCGTAGTTCTCGTTCATCACCGTCAGGTAGTAATAAACGTCTTCCTGCTCGACATACATGCGGCGCAGGCCGTCTTGCACCACCACCGCCAGTTCGTACTGGAAGGTCGGGTCATACGAGATGCAATTCGGGATGGCAGCGTGGTACACGTGCGAGTGGCCGTCTTCGTGCTGCAGGCCTTCGCCGTTCAGCGTGGTGCGGCCAGCGGTGCCGCCCAGCAGGAAGCCGCGCGAGCGCATGTCGCCCGCGGCCCAGCACAGATCGCCGATACGCTGGATGCCGAACATCGAGTAGTAGATGTAGAACGGGATCATCGCCACGCCATGCGTGGAATACGACGTTGCGGCCGCGATCCAGTCGCACATGGCGCCAGCTTCGTTGATGCCTTCCTGCAGCACCTGACCCGTCTGCGATTCCTTGTAGAACATCAGCTGGTCGTGATCCTGCGGCACGTACTTCTGGCCTTCCTGGTTCCAGATACCAACCTGGCGGAACAGGCCTTCCATGCCGAACGTGCGCGACTCATCCGGCACGATGGGCACGACGTGCTTACCGATGTTCTTGTCCTTGAGGAGGATGTTCAGAATGCGCACGAAGGCCATCGTCGTGGACACTTCGCGGCCTTCACCGGTGGCCTTGAGCAACGCGTCAAACGCAGACAGCGCCGGAATTTGCAGCGCGTCGGCCTTCTGGCGACGGGCCGGCAGGTAGCCGCCGAGGTCCATGCGCGCCTTGCGCATGTATTCCAGTTCCTTCGAGCCCTCTTCGAACTTGACGTACGGAACGTGCTCGAGTTGGTCGTCGGCAACCGGAATGTTGAAGCGATCACGCAGCTTGCGGATGGCATCCACCGGCATCTTCTTCTGCTGGTGGGCGATGTTCATCGCTTCGCCGGCTTCGCCCATGCCATAGCCCTTGATGGTCTTGGCGAGAATGACGGTCGGCTGGCCCTTGTGGTTGGTCGCCGACTGGAACGCCGCGTAGATCTTGTGCGGATCATGGCCGCCGCGGTTCAGCGCCCAGATATCGTCGTCGGACCAGTCGGCCACCATGGCCTTGAGTTCCGGCGTGTTGAAGAAGTGCTCGCGCACGTAGGCGCCGTTCTTCGACTTGAAGGTCTGGTACTCGCCGTCGACGCATTCCATCATGCGGCTCATCAGCAGGCCCTTGGTGTCGCGGGCGAGCAGTTGGTCCCAGCGGCTGCCCCAGATGACCTTGATGACGTTCCAGCCGGCGCCGCGGAATTCGCTCTCCAGCTCTTGAATGATCTTGCCGTTGCCGCGCACCGGACCGTCCAGGCGCTGCAGGTTGCAGTTGATCACGAAGACGAGGTTGTCCAGCTTTTCACGGCCGGCCATGCCGATCGCGCCCAGCGATTCCGGCTCGTCGGTTTCGCCGTCGCCCAGGAACGCCCAGACCTTACGGTTTTCCCAGTTCTGGATCAGGCCGCGGCTGGCCAGGTACTTGGTGAAGCGCGCCTGGTAGATCGCCATGATCGGACCCAGGCCCATCGACACGGTCGGGAACTGCCAGAAATCCGGCATCAGCCACGGGTGCGGATACGACGAGATGCCCTTGCCGTCCACTTCCTGGCGGAAGCTGTCGAGCTGATCTTCCGACAGGCGGCCCAGCAGGAATGCGCGCGAATACACGCCCGGCGCCGAGTGGCCCTGCACGAAGACCATGTCGCCGCCGTGCTTGTCCGACGGGGCGTGCCAGAAGTGGTTGTAGCCGACGTCATACAGCGTGGCCGCCGAGGCGAACGACGAGATATGGCCACCTACGTTGGTGTCTTTGTTCGCGCGCAGCACCATCGCCATGGCGTTCCAGCGCGTGTACGACCGGATGCGGTGCTCGATTTCCTGGTTGCCAGGAATGCGGTCCTGGTTCTCGACCGGGATCGTGTTGATGTACGGGGTTTCTGCGTGCAGCGGAGACGTCACGCCGTTGATGCGTGCGTACTCGATCTGCTTATCAAGAAGGAATGCCGCACGCTGCGGGCCTTCCGCGCCGATGACGCCTTGCAGCGCCTCCAGCCATTCCTTGGTTTCCTGGGGATCAGCGTCGCTGGCGCTCGTGGCACCCAGGACTTGTTCTGGTACGGCCGACATGGCGGTCTCCTTGGTAGCAGTAACGGTAGTTGCGTCTCTTGTGAGGCGCCCTCGGCTCGCACGTTTGCACGCGCGCAAGGACCACCCCGACTTTTGCGCTGATTCTATGGGCACCCGCAAATGCAGCACAAGCGGAATTTTCAAATTGCGATATGGTTTTTTATAATGTGGAATATTGCGGCGACGCAAAACAAATCACTTTTGACATTGCACTGCAGCATTAATTGAGCGCCCAGAACCCCTCACCAAGCGGTTTCCCCAAGCGACCCGCAAGTTGATTGCCGTTACACTTAGTTTTGCGCAGTTGCACAGATCTCCACTCCCTTACCTCTGCAGAATTCCGGCGTTCGTCCGCCCATCATGCTTGCCCCCTCCCACGCTTCGCAGGAACCGGCCGCCAAATCCGAGCCGTCAACGCCTGCCGCGCCTGCGCCCATTTCCGTGAATACGCCGGAGCTCCCTTCCGACGAAGCCGTGCGTCCGAATGTGCCGCGCCGCCTTTGGCTGACGCGCCTGGGCCGCCTGTGGACGACCAACTGGTTCATGTTCATTCCGCTGGTGGCGATCGTCCTGTTTGCCGGCGCGATGATTTTCATCCTGTATCAGTTGCACGCCACGGAGGTGCAGCAGCAGCGCGACGCCCTCTACCGCGATGCCGCCTGGGCCGAGCAGAAGGTTCGCCTGTCCCTGCAGAGCAACCAGGATCAGGTGGCCGCCCTGGCACGCGATATCGGTGCTGCGCAACTCGACCCGAGCGCCTATCGGGATGCCGCACGCCAGCTTCTGCGTGAGAACCCTGAACTGGTCTTCATCAATTGGCTGGATGCCACACGCCGCCCGCGCTGGGCGTTCCCGTCGACTTCCGAATTCACCGCGCGCGTGCGCGAAACGCGCGACCATCCGCTCGAACCTGAAATCCAGTCCGCCTACGATGCGGCGCGTGAAACCCAGCGCGCCGTCTACTCCCGCCCCATTCAGAACGAGCGCGGCGAGAGCTTCATGCTCATGGAAGTTCCGATCGTGCGCGACAACGAATTCCTGGGCACGGTTGGCGCCATGTATTCGGTCACGGGCATCCTCACGCAGCTGCTGCCGGGCGAGCTGACCGACCGGTATCGCTTCTCGCTGGTCGACAAGAACAACGTGGTCCGGGCCAGCACGTCGTTGCGGCCGGTGCCCAAGGCCGCCGCGTCTTACGAAGTGCTGCTGGACCCCCCGGGGCATTCGCTGTCGTTGCGGGCCGAGGCGTATCCGGCGCCGTCCAACCTGCCCAACAACATGCTGATGTGGCTGGTGGCCGGCCTGTCGTGCTTCGTGATCTGGAGCCTGTGGAGCGTGTGGCGGCACACCAGCCGCCGCTCCGAAGCGCAGCGCGCACTGCTGGCGGAAACGTCATTCCGCCGTGCCATGGAAAACTCCATGGTGATCGGCATGCGCTCGCTCGACCTCAACGGCCGCATCACCTACGTGAACCCCGCGTTCTGCCGCATGATCGGCTGGACCGAAGCCGAGTTGGTGGGGCGCATGCCGCCGTTCCCGTATTGGCCGCCCAACGAGATCGGCGAGATGCAGAAGCACATCGAGCTGACCCTGCGCGGCAAGGCGCCCGCCAACGGTATGGAATTGCGCATGATGCGCCGCGACGGCACGAGCTTCTATGCGCGGATGTACGTTTCTCCGCTGATCGACGCGCGCGGCCGGCACACCGGCTGGATGAGTTCCATCACGGACATCACCGAACCCAAGCGCGCCCGCGAAGACCTCGCCGCTGCGCACGACCGCTTCACCACGGTGCTGGAAAGCCTGGACGCGGCCGTGTCGGTACTCTCGACCGACAAGGCCGAACTGCTGTTCGCCAACCGCTACTACCGCCAGCTCTTCGGCTGGGAAGCGTTCGGCCATCTGCAGCTCTCCGGCAACGACGTCAACACCGAAGACGTTTCCAGCGATGCGCTCGACCTGGTGGACGCCTACGCCGGCCTGCCGGCCTCCGAATTGACGCCGCACGCCGCAGATGCACGTGAAATCTACGTGCCATCGATGCAGAAATGGTTCGAGGTGCGCCGCCGCTACATCCAGTGGGTCGACGGCCACCTCGCGCAGATGCAGATCGCCACCGACATCACCGTGCGCAAGGCCGCTGAAGAAATGACGCGCCAGCACGAAGAACGCCTGCAGTTCACCAGCCGTCTGACGACGATGGGCGAGATGGCCTCGTCGCTGGCCCACGAGCTGAACCAACCGCTGGCGGCCATCAACAACTACTGCATGGGTGCGGTTGGCCGCCTGAAGTCCGGGCGCAGCACGCCGGAAGAGCTGATCCCGGTGCTGGAAAAGACCTCCGCCCAGGCCGTGCGTGCCGGCACCATCATCCAGCGCATCCGCGGTTTCGTGAAGCGCAGCCAGCCGCAGCGGCGGGAGTCAGACCTGCGCGATATCGTGGCCGACGCGGTGGGCCTGGCCGAACTCGAAGCCACCCGGCGCGGCATCACCATCCTCACGCGCCTGCCGGGCGATCTTCCGCCCTTGTATGTCGATCCGGTGCTGATCGAGCAGGTGCTCGTCAACTTGCTCAAGAATGCCGCCGAAGCCATGGCCGCCCACCCGCGCCTGCGCGCTGCCAGCGTCCTGCGCCTGCACGCCAACCTGATCAACGACCCGGAAAATTCCGTGCTGATCGAGGTGATCGACCAGGGCCCCGGGGTGGACGACAGCACCAAGGAGCGGCTATTCGAGCCGTTCTTCAGTACCAAATCCGACGGCATGGGCATGGGGCTGAACATCTGCCGCTCCATCATAGAATCCCACCTCGGCAGGCTCTGGGTAGAAAACAACGCCGATGGCATCGGCTGTACGTTTAAAATCATCCTGCCGTTGAATCCGCTGTAGACCGTTTTTAAAACATAGAACGTAGACCGAGGACTCCTCCATGAGCACAACGCCCGCCGCAGTTGCGCCGCGCAACGAAACCGTGTTCGTCGTCGACGACGATGAAGCCATGCGTGACTCGTTGACATGGCTGCTCGAAGGCAACGGCTACACCGTCCGCACCTACCGCAGCGCCGAAGAATTCCTGGTCGACGACAAGCGTGGCGAAGGCGTCGGCTGTCTGATCCTCGACGTGCGCATGCAAGGCATGAGCGGCCCCGAGCTGCAGGATCGCCTGGTGGCCGAAAACAGCCGCATGCCGATCGTTTTCGTCACGGGCCACGGCGACGTGCCGTTGGCCGTGTCGACCATGAAAAAAGGCGCGGTCGATTTCATCGAAAAGCCGTTCGACGAATCCGAACTGCGCGAGCTTGTTGAGCGCATGCTCAGCAAGGCCCGCAGTGAAGACTCGGTCGCCCGCGAGCAAAAGGCTGCCAAGGACCTGCTGGGCCGCCTGACCACACGCGAGCAGCAAGTGCTGGAGCGCATCGTCGCCGGGCGTCTGAACAAGCAGATTGCCGACGATCTGGGCATTTCCATCAAGACGGTGGAAGCCCACCGCGCCAACATCATGGAAAAGCTCAACGTGAATACGGTGGCAGACTTGCTGCGCCTCGCCCTGTCGCGCAACGCCTGATTCGGCCGCAGGAACGGTCCAGCGCTCAGCGGTGCGGCTGGAAGGGAGGCGGCGATTTATAATCGCGGTTTGCCTTCTCCCTCCTCCGCCCAGCCATGACCGCCCAACTCATTGACGGCAACGCGCTTGCCAAACAACTCCGCGCCGAGGCCGCACAACGCGCCGCCGCCCTGACCGCGCGCGGGCACCAGCCCGGCCTCGCCGTCATCCTCGTCGGCGAAGATCCGGCCAGCCAGGTGTATGTGCGCAACAAGATCAAGGCGTGCGAAGACAACGGCTTTCTGTCCAGCTTCGACCGCTACCCGGCTGACTTGTCCGAAGCCGACCTGCTCGGCCGCATCGACGCGCTGAACCGCGACCCACGCATCCACGGCATCCTCGTCCAACTCCCGCTGCCCAAGCACATCGACAGCCACAAGGTGCTCGAGGCCATCGCGCCCGAGAAAGACGTGGACGGTTTCCACGTGGCCAATGCCGGCGCACTGATGACGGGCGCCCCGCTGTTTCGCCCGTGCACGCCTTACGGCTGCATGAAGATGCTGGAATCGATCAACTACCCGGTACGCGGCGCCAATGCTGTGGTGGTCGGCGCCTCGAACATCGTGGGCAAGCCGATGGCGATGCTGCTGCTGCAAGCCGGCGCCACCATCACGATCTGCAACAGCAAGACGCGTGACTTGGCCGCCCACACGCGTGAGGCCGACATCATCGTGGCCGCCGTCGGGCGCCGCAACATCATCACCGCCGACATGGTCAAGCCGGGCGCGGTCGTCATCGACGTGGGCATGAACCGCGACGACGCCGGCAAGCTGTGCGGCGACGTCGATTTTGCCGGCGTCAAGGAAGTCGCCGGCTACATCACGCCTGTTCCGGGCGGTGTCGGCCCGATGACGATCACCATGCTGCTGATCAACACCCTGGAAGCCGCCGAGCGCGCTGCTGAAGGAGCCGCGCTGGCGGCGTAAGCTTCACCCTGATCCAGTTGGAAACGGAAAAAGCGTCCCCACCTCTTGGATCGGACGCTTTTTTTTTGTCCCCCGAAATTCTCTACCGAGCCCGCCATGACCGACATTTCGCCCAAGGTTGCCACTCCGGCCAACAATCCGCTGCTCGATTTTTCTGGTCTGCCGCGCTTCGCGGACATCCGCCCGGAACACATCACGCCGGCCGTCGACGTGCTGCTCGAGCGTGCCGCATCCGCGGTGGCGCAGGTCAAGGACCCCGCCACGCCTGTCAGCTGGAACACCGTCGTGACCGCACTGGAAGAGGCCACCGAGCCGCTGGGCCGCGCCTGGGGCATCGTCAGCCACCTGAGCGCCGTCGCCGACACGCCCGAGCTGCGTGAAGCGCATGCCGCCAATCTGCCGCGCGTGACCGAATTCTGGTCGAGCCTCGGCCAGGATCTGGAACTATTCGAGAAGTACAAGGCGATTGCCGATAGCGCGGAATACGCCACGCTGTCGCCCGCGCGCAAGAAGCTGCTTGAGAACGAACTGCGCGGTTTCCGCTTGGGCGGCGCGGAGCTGCCCGAAGACCAGAAGCCGCGCTTTGCGGCCATCCAGGAGCAGCAGGCGCAACTGACCAAGGCCTTCAGCGACCACGTCCTGGATGCGACCAACGCCTACGCACTCGTCATCGACGACGAAGCGCGCCTCGCCGGCCTGCCCGACGACGCCAAGCAGGCTGCACAGGAAGCGGCACGCCGCGACAATCCTGATGCGACCGGCTGGAAGTTCTCGTTGCACTTCCCGTCGTATTTCCCGGTGCTGCAATACGCGGACGACCGCGCATTGCGCCGCACGCTGTACGAAGCCAACGTCACGCGTGCGTCCGAATTGGGCGCGCAGTACGGCGGCGGCAAGGCCGAGTGGGACAACACCGCCAACATGGCCGAACAACTCACGCTACGCGCCGAAGAAGCGCACATGCTGGGCTATCGCAATTTCGGCGAAGTGTCGCTCGTGCCGAAGATGGCCGACTCGCCCGAAGAGGTGCTGCGGTTCCTGGGGGAACTGGCTGACCGCGCCCGTCCGTTTGCCGAGAAGGATTGGGAAGAGTTGCAGGCGTTCGCCAAGACCACGCTCGGCATCGACAAGCTCGAACCGTGGGACATGGCCTACGCGTCGGAAAAGCTGCGCGAAGCGCGCTACGCGTTTTCCGAGCAGGAGGTGAAGCAGTACTTCCCGGAACCTGCCGTGCTGGATGGCTTGTTCAACGTCGTGCAGACGCTGTTCTCGGTGAAGATCCTGCCGGAGGCGGCCGAGGTATGGCACCCGGACGTCCGCTTCTTCCGCGTCGAATCTGCCCAGGGCGAATTGCTCGCACAGTTCTACATCGACCTGTATGCGCGCGAAGGCAAGCGTGGCGGTGCATGGATGGACGATGCACGCGGCCGCAAGCTGCTGGGCGATGCGGGTGTGCAAACCCCCGTGGCTTACCTCACCTGCAACTTCTCCGGCCCGGTCGGCAACAAGCCCGCGCTGTTCACCCACGACGAGGTCATCACGCTCTTCCACGAGTTCGGCCACGGCCTGCACCACATGCTCACGCAGGTGGATGAGCTGGGCGTATCGGGCATCAATGGCGTTGAATGGGATGCGGTAGAGCTGCCGTCGCAGTTCATGGAGAACTTCTGCTGGGAATGGGAAGTGCTCTCGCGCATGACCCGCCACGTGAATTCCGGCGAACCGCTGCCTCGCAAGCTGTACGACAGCATGCTGGCCGCGAAGAACTTCCAGAACGGCATGGCGACGCTGCGCCAGATCGTGTTCTCGACGTTCGACATGCACCTGCACACGGACTTCGACCCGAAGGGCGCGACGTCGGTACTGGAGCTGTCGCGCCAGATCAACAATCGCTTCCACGTGGTACCGCAGGCCGAGCTGTCGCGCTGGCCGAACACGTTCAGCCACATCTTTGCGGGCGGCTATGCGGCGGGCTACTACAGCTACAAGTGGGCCGAAGTGCTGTCGGCAGATGCCTATGCCGCGTTCGAGGAGGCCAGCAAGCTGGGGGGCTCGGTGCTGGATGCAGAAACCGGCGCCCGCTATCGCCGTGAGGTGCTGGCAGTTGGCGGCAGCCGCCCGGCCATCGAATCGTTCACGGCTTTCCGAGGCCGTGCGCCCAGCATCGATGCACTGCTGCGCCATGGCGGCATGGTGGCGGAAGCCGCGTAACGGCCTGCTGGGCCAGCCGTGACAACGCCGCTTCGCGCCTGGTGCCGAAGCGGCGTTTTCATTCAAGCCCGCAGCGCTTGATGGCACAATATCGCACCCCTGAACGGCGCCAAACTGTGCGCCGTCGCCATTTGCAAGGACCGAGCCCTCATGCGAGTCGCCACCTGGAACGTCAACTCTTTGAAGGTCCGCCTACCGCACGTGCTGCAGTGGCTGGCTGAGCGCGAAGCCGACGCCACGCCCATCGACCTGCTCTGCCTCCAAGAGCTCAAGCTGCCCGATGACCGCTATCCGCTCGCCGAACTGGACGCAGCGGGCTATACGTCGTTGTTCACAGGCCAGAAGACGTACAACGGCGTTGCCATCCTCTCGCGCAAGGCCTCTGTGCCGGAAGGCCGCGATGTGGTGAAGAACATCCCGGGCTTTACCGACGACCAGCAGCGCATCGTGGCCGCCACATATGACGTGGACGGTGGCCCGGTCCGCGTGATTTCTGCATATATCCCAAACGGACAGGCGCTTGATTCCGACAAATTTGTCTACAAGCTGCGCTGGCTGGAAGCGCTGCAGGCGTGGCTGACGAGCGAGATGGCAGCAAACCCGCGGCTGATGCTGCTGGGCGACTTCAACATCGCCCCTGAAGATCGCGACGTGCACGACCCGAAAAAGTGGGAGGGGCAGAATCTGGTGTCGCCGGAAGAGCGCGCGGCGTTTCGTGCAATGCAAGCTGCGGGGCTGGTCGATGCCTTTCGCATGTTCGAGCAGGAAGACAAGCTGTTTTCGTGGTGGGACTACCGCATGTTCGGCTTCAAGCGCAACGCGGGCCTGCGAATCGACCACATCATGCTGTCGCCCGAACTGGCCAAGCTGTGCGAGTCGTGCCATATCGATCGGGTGCCACGCACGTGGGAACAGCCGTCGGACCACACGCCCGTGGTCGCCGCCTTGCGCAGCGCATAAGGAGCGCCCTGCATGGCTTCCGCCTTCAAGCACCGCAATCTGCCGCATCTGCTGCTGCGCGCGCGTGAGACCTTCATGGCGCGCTTTCGCCCGATCCTGCGCGAGCGCGGCATCACCGAGCAGCAATGGCGCGTGCTGCGTACGCTCAACGATACCGGCGACATGGAGCCCAACCAACTCGCCGAGGCATGCCTGATCCTGAGCCCAAGCCTGACGCGCATGCTGGCGGCAATGGAGCAGTCCGAGATGATCGTGCGTACGAAGTCATCGGTGGATCAGCGCCGCCAGGTGATTTCGCTCACACCCAAAAGCCGCCAGTTCCTGGCCGACGTTGAACCGCAGGTGGATGCGGAATACGCGCGCATCGAAGCACAGTTGGGCCGCGCGCGGCTGGACGCGCTCTACGCAGCCATTGATGAGTCGATCCAGGTCATGGAAACGCACACGCCCATGGGCCGCTTCATCGGCGACGAGTAACGCCCGTCAATACACACTGGCGGCGGGCTGGGGACTGGCTGCGCCGTCTCCCTTGAATGCCTTGGCCAGTTGCTCTGCGCTGCGCGCCAGCAACGTGACATCCGTGCCTACGGCAACGAACGTCGCACCCAGCGACAGGTAGTGCTTCGCCTGCGCCTGATCGGCCGACAGAATGCCCGCCGCCTTGCCTGACGCAACGATGCGTTGAATCGCGCCGTCGATCGCCTCGCGGACTTCCGGATGCCCCGGCGCCCCAAGATGCCCCATGGATGCGGCGAGGTCGCCCGGGCCAATGAAGACGCCGTCTACGCCGTCCACCGCAAGCATCGCGTCAAGATGCTCCAGGCTTTCTGCCGTTTCAGCCTGGATAAGCGTGCACATCTGCGCATCGGCCTGGTGGAGGTAATCGTCCACACGGTTCCAGCGTGATGCTCGCGCCAACGCACTGCCAACGCCGCGAATACCGTTCGGGGGATAGCGCATCGCCTCGACGGCGGCACGCGCCTCGTCGGCGTTCTGCACCATCGGCACAAGCAGCGTCTGCGCGCCGATGTCTACCAGGCGCTTGATCTCGACCGGATCGTTCCAGGCCGGCCGCACGATGGGATGCGAGGCGTACGGCGCAACCGCCTGCAATTGCGCAAGCGTCGATTGCAGTTGATTCGGCGCATGCTCGTTGTCGATCAGTAGCCAGTCAAAACCAGCCCCGGCCACAATCTCTGCCGGGTACGGATGCGCCATTGCGAGCCACAATCCGATCTGCGGCCGGCGCTCCGCCAACGCTCGCTTGAAGTTGTTCACCGGGAGTTGCATGGCCAGGACATCCTTTGGGCGTTAGACAGTTAGACGAAATGGCAGGCGACGCTGCCAAGCGGACCGTAGTCGCAATGGAATGTATCACCGGCCCGCGCGGGCACGGGCCGTGTGAATGAACCGCCAAGGATGACCTGGCCCGGCTCCAGTGCAACGCCGTGCGGCGCCAGCTTGTTGGCCAGCCAAACCACGCCGTTCGCTGGGTGGTTCAGCACGCCGGCTGCCACGCCTGTCTCTTCGATGACGGCGTTGCGCGAAAAGATGGCACTCACCCAGCGCAGGTCCACATCGCGCATGCGGATGGGACGGCCGCCCATCACGACGCCAGCATTGGCCGCATTGTCGGCGATGGTGTCAAACACCTTGCGCGGGCGCCCGCTGTCAGGATCAATCGATTGTGAGCGTGCGTCGATGATCTCCAAGGCCGGTATCACGTGATCCACCGCGTCGTACACATCGAACAGCGTCACCTCCGGCCCCTCCAGGCGCTTGCCGAGCACGAAGGCGAGTTCCACTTCCACGCGCGGCACGATGAAGCGGCTGGTGGGGATCTCGCTCCCCTCGGCAAAGAACATGTCGTCGAGCAGCGCACCATAGTCCGGCTCGTCGATCTGTGAAGACTGCTGCATGGCGCGTGATGTCAATCCGATCTTGTGGCCCTTCAAGCGTCGCCCCGCTGCCAGCTTCATCGCGACCCATTCGCGCTGGATGGCATAGGCGTCTTCGATGGTGATGTCGGGGTGGTCAAGCGAGACCTGGCGGATCTGCCTGCGGTCGATCTCGGCCTGATGCAGGCGACGCGCGATGGTCTGGATGATCGTGGTGTCGAGCATGCGTCAAGCCTTGCGAAAACGCGCGTGGATGTTGTTGTGCTTGTAGCTGCCGCCCTCGTCGAACTCGGTCAACTCCATCGACAGCGCCAGATAACGGCGCGCAAAAGCCTGCGCAAAATGTGCCTTGATCGCCTCGAACAGCGCGTCGCAGGCGGCCTTCTTGACCTCAGGCGTGCGACCCCCTGCGATTTTGAACGTGACGTGAACGAAAGCGTCGTCCTCTTTGCCGTCGGCCACGCGGTACTCGGTCAGCTTGATGGCGCGCGACCGGATACCGCCAGTCGGAAATACGCCGTTCTGCGCCATCAGCGTTTCGTTCATCGCTTGCAGCAATTCCGGAATGCGGGCGTCGTCGCCCAAGTTGTCGGTGTATTCGACAATGACGTGCGGCATGGCGACCTCCTCAGGCTTCAACTTGTTCACGTCCGGGCAGCGGGAAGATCGCGTTGATCTGGCCCGTGCCGGAACTGGCGAAATATTCGGTGATGACCTCGACGCCCCTGTCATAGGCATCCCAGCCAAGCAGCCCGAGCAACATGGCTGTGTCGTGCATGCCGCCCTCGCCCTCGCACAGCGATGCGTACTCGGGCAGCATCGCGCAGAAGGTCTTCCAGTCGCCCTGCTTCCAGAGCTCGACCACGCGCAGGTCGACTTGCCTGAAAAACTCGCGGCTGATCTGGTGGATGGATTCTTCGGGGCTGCCGTTGTCGTTGAAACGGTGCGAGAGCGATCCGCTGGCGAGAAATGCGACGGTGCTGTCGCTGGCCTCGATGGCCTCGAGCAGCGCTGCGCCGAAGCGGCGGCTTTCTTCCAGTTGGTGCCACGCGCACCACCCGGCAATCGACACGACCTTGAAGTGCTGGTCGCTGTTCATGTACCGCATCGGGACCAGCGTGCCGTATTCGAGTTCGAGGCTGTTGATCTCGTGCGCACGCGTGAACACGCCGCGCGCCGTTGCCGTCTCTGCAATCAATCGACCCAGCCCCGGATTGCCGGGATACGCATATCGCATGTCCTTGATGAAATGCGGCAGCTCGTTGCTCGTGTAGACGCCTTCGAAGCGTGCATTGCAATTGACGTGGTAGCCGGCATTGACCAGCCAGTGCACGTCGGACACGACGATGGTGTCCACGCCCAGATCGCGGCAACGCTGTCCGATGATGCGGTGGCCCTCGATGGCCGCCTCCCGGCAGCCATGGTGCTTGCCCGGCAGTTCTGACAGGTACATCGACGGCACGTGGGTGATCTTTGCGGCCAAGGCCAGCTTGCCCATGGTGTCTCCTTCCGCCCTCGTTATGGTGCGTCCGGCGGCGCGTCAAACGCCCCAGCGCGGGATATGGTGGCTGCCCATCGAGATACAGACATTTTTGATCTCGGCAAACACCTCGAGACTGTACTCGCCGCCCTCACGCCCGGTACCGGACGCTTTGACACCGCCGAAAGGCTGCCGCAGGTCGCGCACGTTCTGGCTATTGACGAAGACCATGCCGGCTTCGATCCCACGCGCCACACGGTGCACCTTGCCCACATCCTGCGTCCAGATGTACGAGGCCAGACCGTATTCCACGTCATTGGCCAGTTTCAGGCCATCGGCCTCATCCTTGAACGAAATGAGGCAAGCCACGGGGCCAAAGATTTCTTCCTGCGCCACCCGCATGCGGTTGTCGACATTGGCCAGCACCGTGGGCGCCACGAAGTTGCCGTTCTGCAGGTGGCCGGGCAGGCCAGCGGGCTTCTCCGCGCCGCCGGCCAGAATCTTCGCGCCTTCCTGTTCGCCCAGACGGATGTAACCCGTAACCTTCTCCAAATGCGCGCGCGTGATCATCGAGCCGACATGGGTCTTCTCGTCCGCCGGGTCGCCCACCACAAGCCGCTTGGCACGTTCGGCAAACTTGCGTACGAAATCGTCGTAGACGCTTTCTTGCACGAAGATGCGCGAGCCGGCCGTGCAGCGTTCGCCGTTGATGGAGAAGATGGTGAACAGCGACGCATCCAGCGCGCGATCCAGGTCCGCATCGTCGAAGACCAGCACCGGCGACTTGCCGCCGAGCTCCATTGAGAATTTCTTCAGGCCGGCGCGCTCCATGATGCGTTTGCCGGTCGTCGTGCCGCCGGTGAACGACACCACCCGCACATCCGGATGGCGCACCAGCGCATCGCCGGCCGTGGCGCCATAGCCTTGCACCACGTTGAGCACACCGGGCGGAATGCCGGCTTCCAGGGCCAGGCGGCCCAGTTGATCCGCTGTCAGCGGCGACAGCTCCGACATCTTCAGCACGGCCGTATTACCCAGCGCCAGGCACGGAGCGACCTTCCAGGTGGCGGTCATGAATGGCACGTTCCACGGCGAGATCAACGCGCAAACGCCCACCGGCTGATACAGCGTGTAGTTGAGCATCTGGTCATCGACCGGATACGTGCGGCCATTGACCTGCGTGCACACCTCAGCGAAGAAATGAAAGTTATCGGAAGCGCGCGGAATGAGCTGCTTGCTCGTCTGCGCGATCGGCAGCCCGGTGTCCATCGTCTCCAGCGCGGCCAGGTGCGGCACGTTCTGTTCGATCAGCTCGCCCAGTCGGCGCATCAGCTTGGCGCGCTGCTTGGCTGACGTGTTGGCCCAGGCCGGAAATGCCGCCTTGGCCGCCGCGACCGCCGCGTTGATCTCCGCCTCACCGCCCGATGCCACCTCGGTAATGGCCTCGCCCGTGGCCGGATTGGTCGTGACGAAACGCTCGGCACTGTCGACCTGGCGGCCGTCGATCCAATGCTTGACTGGGTCCATGTTGACGCGGCTCATGCGGGCTCCTTGTTCGGTTCTTCGGCAACGATGGTGCTTACCAGCCTGCCGATGCCTTCGATTTCGGTGATGACTTCGTCGCCGGGTCGCGTGTCAGCCAACCCCTCGGGCGTGCCGGTGAGAATCATGTCGCCAGGGCTGAGCGTCATGAAGCTGGAGAACCACGCGATCAACGTCGGAACGTCGAAGATCATGTCGCGCGTGCTGCCTTCCTGCGTGACACGGCCGTTGACGGCGGTCCGCAGTGCCAGATTCATCGGGTCAAGCACATCGTCTCGGTCGACCAGCCATGGGCCGATGGGCGTACAGGTGTCGCGGCTTTTCACCCGCAGGTTCGGGCGGTAGTAGTTCTCGAGATAGTCGCGGATGGCGTAGTCGTTGGCCACCGAATAACCGGCCACGTATTCATAGGCGTGCTCGCGCGGCACATCGCGCGCGGTCTTGCCGATGACCACGACCAGCTCGCATTCGTAGTGCATGAACGCAACGCCATCCGGGCGCACGGTGTGGGCGCGATGGCCGATCAGTGTATTGGGCCCTTTCAGGAACGCAAGCGGCTCCTCGGGCGCCTTGAAGGCCAGCTCCTTTGCGTGGTCGGCGTAGTTCAGGCCCAACGCGAAAACCGTGCGCGGCACGACCGGCGGCAACCAGACGACCTCGCTTTCATGCAAGACGCGGCCGTCTGCCAGTCGCAGGTGGGAATCGTCGCCGGGCATGGCCGCGGCTTGATGGATCGCGCCGTCATAGGCAATACGCGCGTGCTTCATCGCGAGGCCTCCTGTGCGTGGCGGATCAGCGCTGTCGTCAGCGTGCCAATGTGGGCGATGTCGATATCGATGCAATCCCCTGCCCGCGCCAGCGGCGGATGCTCCGGCATGCCAACGAGCAGCACGTCGCCCGCTTCGAGCGTCATGAAAGCCGTCACGTCAGCGAGCAGTTTCCCGATGGGCCGCACCAGCGTCGATGTGTTGGTACGTTGCTTGATCTCGCCATTGATGCGCACGGCAATATCCAGCGCATTGGCGTCTGGCACATCGTCGCGGTCAACCATCCATGGCCCCATCGGGCAAAAACCATCGCGGCACTTGTGGCGGATCGCAGGCCGGTAGTAATTCGCGTGTGGCACGGTCAGGTCGTTGACGATGGTGTAGCCGGCGATGAAGTCTGCAGCGCGCCGCGCAGGCACGCGCGTGGCGGTCCGCCCAATCACCACGCCCAGGCAAGCACCCGCCCAGACGCCATCGACATCTGCCGGCAGCACAACATCATGACCATGGCCGATACGCGTGTTGGCGGGCTTGAGATACAGAATGGGCGCCTTGGGCGGTGCCTGGTAAGGCGGCGCAGACAGCGCGTCACCCAACGCATCGAGTTCTCCGCGGTAGTTGAGCAAGGTCCCGACGACCGTGCCTTCGACCGGCGGCAGCCAGTGCCATGAATTTGCGGGTTCCGCGGCGGAGGAAAACACGGTTTCCCGTATCCGGCCGTCCGGCAATATCACTCTGGCTCGCCGCATTGCTCGTTCTCTCGCTCAAATAATTAACATGTTAATCATCTGGTCGGATTGCGGTCTTGTCAAGTCGGGAAAATGCGGCGCCATGAAAAAAGCCGGTCACACGGACCGGCTTTCTTCAGGCGGCGGACGCGGTGTCCGCCATGCAGAGTCATCGGCCAAGCCGATGCCTACGCGGGCAATCGAACGGACTCAAACCACGGCTATATGCGCGCGCTTGACCACGACCGGTTGCGGCAAATCCTCCAATCCGTGAGATCGCTGCACGCCGTCAGCAATCAGTACGCGCGCGGCATCCTGGATCCGCTCTTGACCAGCCTCGAAGGCTGCCTGAAGCGACAACACCTGATCACCTTCCAGGCCCTCCCAAAGCGCCTCACGCGTTGCCACGCAAGTCACCTTTTCGCCGTCGACGAGTGCGTCGAACAGCAGGCCTTCGTTGTTGATGTCGTACGCCTCTTTCTTTTCGAACTTGATTTCCATCGTCAAAGCCCTCCGATTGCAATGGACAACAACGCACACGCTGTTGCGTGGAAACCGTGCGGGGGGGCCGGCAAGGTTTCGTCAGACATTGTGTCTGGCTGCGCAAATCATTTTAACCACAGCTTGCGATGCACGTGCGAGCGCTATTCGCAGCGCAGCAGCCAGCGAGCGGCGGCTTGAAGCCGCCATCCCAAGCGGCATCAGGCCTTGGGAGGCCTGCGGTCGAAGCTATGCTTTTTTGTCAGGGTCGCGCACGTGCCCGCTGAGCAAAGCAAAAGGCACATGCAAGGCCCGTGCCGGATACGAAGCCTAAGTGCGCGCGCTAATGCAACCACATGGATTGCGACACCTTGATGTCAGTGCCGGAAGCGCTGAAAACCGTGCCCTATAAAGTGCGCTGATTGAACGCAATACACCGGCGTTGTAATAGTTTCTCGCCGACTGAGGCCAGTTCTGCTCAGTCGGCGGCCCGAACGACAGTGTTTGGCTGCGTGGCAGCCATGTCGTCAGGGAATGGGCGCGCGTTTTTGATCAGTGCACCGTCTCGGAAACCGGTGCCGGTCCGGGCTCCAAACCGTGCAGCAGCGAACGACGGCGCGCGTAGCCGAAGTACACCACCAAGCCAATCAAGACCCACACCACAAATGCGATCCAGGTGACAGCCTGCAGTTGGCTCATCAGGAACAGGCACAGGCCGATCGCCAGCAGCGGCATCACTGGCACGCCAGGGCAGCGGAAGCCGCGATGCAGGTCCGGACGGGTCCGGCGCAGCACCAGCACGGCCACGGCGATCAACGAGAAGGCGGCGAGCGTGCCGATGTTGATCAGTTCAGCCAGCACATTCAGCGGAACAAATGCGGCGATCAGCGCAAAGACAATCCCCACCACCCAGGTGTTGAGGAACGGCGTCGAGTAGCGTGGATGAATGTGCGACAGGCGCTTGGGCAGCAGGCCGTCGCGCGACATGGCGAAGATGATGCGCGTCTGACCGTACGCCATCACAAGGATCACGGTCGTCATGCCAATGATGGCGCCCAGATCGACAAAGCCCGCCACCCAGTTTTCACCGGCCACTTGGAGCGCCAGCGACACCGGGTGATCCACGCCCGCAAACTTCGCGAACGGCACGATGCCCGTCATGATCGCGGCCACCACCACATAGAGAATCGTGCACACCGCCAGCGAACCAATGATGCCAATCGGCAAATCGCGCTTGGGATTGCGCACCTCTTCGGCCGCGGACGTCACCGCGTCGAAGCCGATGAACGCGAAGAACACGATGGCCGCAGCGCCAAACACGCCCTCCATGCCGAACGGCATGAACGGCTGCCAGTTGGCCGGCTGCACATGGCGCACACCCACGACGATGAACAGCAGCACCACCGTCACCTTGATGGCCACCATGATGTTGTTGGCGCGGGCCGATTCGCGAATGCCAAACGACAGCAACGTCGTGATCAGCAGCATGATCACGAGCGCCGGCAGGTTGAACAGCGTCTGCACGCCCGGAATCGCGCCAGGCGCGGCCGTGAGCGCCACCGGGAGATGCAGGCCGAAGCCTGAAAGCAGCGACTGGAAATAGCCGGACCAGCCCACCGAAACAGCCGATGTGGCCAGGCCATATTCGAGCATCAGATCCCAGCCGATGATCCAGGCGACCAACTCGCCCATCGTGGCGTAGGCATACGTATAGATGGAGCCCGACACGGGAATGGTCGAGGCAAATTCGGCGTAACACAGCGCGGCAAAACCGCAGGCCAGCGCCGCGACGATGAAAGACAGCGTGAGCGCCGGCCCCGCTGTCAGCGCGCCGGTGCCGGTCAGCACGAAGATACCGGTACCGATGATGGCGCCGACACCAAGCAATGTCAGGTCGAGGGGTCCGAGGACTTTCTTCAGGCCGGTATCGCTGTGGCCCGCGCGGATCATGTGATCCACGTTTTTGGTGCGAAACAAACTCATTGACTGCGTCTCCTGTCTGCGTGCGGCCGAATGTGACGGCATGCACTGTCGCGCACGTGTTATGCGCGGCGGCGGATTATGCAAAAAAGCGGGCATTCTACCCGCAGGCGACATTCCGCCCTTCTATCGCCATCATGCAGACGGGAAAATAGGACAATTCGTACCCGATTGGCGGGTCGAGCGGTTCAATCTCAATCGGCGGCAGCAGGGTCTTCGGCAAACAGCGGTTGCTGGCGCGCATGCGCGTCGGACTCGTATAACCGCACGCCCACGCCCAGCAACCGGACGGGAATGCCGCGACGCTCAAACCCTTGCGCGAGCAATTTGGAGAACACCGGCAAGGACACCTGCGGCGAGATGCATTCCACCGTCGTGCCACGAAAATCGGCAAAACGAAGCTTGACGTAGGTTTTGTGGATCATGTTGCCGGCGCGAGCGCGCTCGACGCGGGCGGCCAGCTGCTCGACGAGAACGCTCAGCTCACGCTGGCAGTCATCGAGCGTGCGCAGATCGGTGGCGTAGGTTTCTTCCACGCTGACTGATTTGCGGATCTGCGAAGGCTGCACTTGCCGATGATCGATGCCGCGGCAAAGGTCATGCAGCCGGAAACCGAACACCCCGAAATGCTGCTGCAAGCGGTCGGTGCCCCAGGCGCGCAAGTCGCCGCAGGTCTCCGCGCCGAGGCGACGCAGCTTGGCCGCCGTCACCTTGCCCACGCCGAACAGGCGGTCGACGGGCAACTCCGCAACAAACGCGTCGATCTGCTCCGGCCGCACGACGAACAGGCCATCGGGCTTGTTCCAGTCACTGGCAATCTTGGCGATGAATTTGTTGGGTGCAACGCCCGCCGATACGGTAATGCCAATCTCTTCGCGCACGCGGCGGCGGATGTCTTCAGCGATGCGGGTGCCGCTGCCCGCGAGCAACGGGCTGTCGGTCACGTCCAGATACGCCTCGTCCAGCGAGAGCGGCTCCACCAGCGGCGTATAGCTGTGATAGATGGCGAAGATCTGGCGCGCGACCTGGCGGTACTTCTCCATGGACGGCGGCACGATCAGCAAGTCCGGGCACCGCTTGACGGCCTGCGCCATGGGCATCGCCGAATGGATGCCAAATTTGCGCGCTTCGTAGTTGCAGGTTGCGACCACGCCGCGGCGCTCAGGCCGCCCACCGACGGCCAGCGGCTTGCCAACGAGGCGCGGATCGTCGCGCATCTCGATGGCAGCGTAAAAACAGTCGCAGTCGCAGTGGATGATCTTTCGCACGGCACAAGGCCAGAACCGGCTGCGGGAGGCAGCATCGGCGTCGGGCTTGCTCGTTCAGGAGGAACGCAAGCGTATCAGCTTCCAACGGCTGCGCATGCAACGCCGCGCAACAATGCATTTCGCCGATATTGCGACGCAACATCGGCGAATGAGAGGAGCAGAAGAAAAAGCGGCTTAGCGTCCGATATCGTGCGCTACGGCGCCGAGTTCGTCGTTCAGCGCGCGTTGCTCGTCTCCGGACAAGCCGCCGCGATGCTGGCTGGCCATGTCGTTGGCTTCCTGGCGAATGCGGCGCAGGCGGTCTCGCAGGCCGTCTGCGCGGTACGGATCGATGTAGCCCTCGGATTGGCGAACGTCGACACGATGGAATTCTTCCGCCAGGCGGCCCTGCACTTGATCAAAGCGCGCGCGCGGGTCCACCGGTGCAGGCGCCGGAACCGGAACCGGCTCACGCACCACCACTGTTCGCGTGGGCTGCGTCGGCGCCACGACACAACCGGCCAGAGAGGCCGCCAGTACAGCGCACAGGGTCAGACGCGGAAGAATCGACATGTTTGGGCTCGTATCGTTGTTGTAGAAACGCGCAGTCGCGCGAGAACTGGCGCTTATCTTACGAACCGCTTGCCGCAAAGCTGTGACGATTGGTAACAGCAGATTACCGCCGCGACCACTCCGGTGGCTCGACTGGCGGCGGTGGCTCATCGGGCGATGGCAGATCGGGTGGGATCCCCGGCGGTGAAGGCTCATCGGGTGGGGGAACAGTATGTGCGGGCAGCACGCAATTTACGGACATGGTTTCCCTCCGGGCAAAACGCATTGACAATCTAGTACGCGATTCCCATGCCAACAAGCCACCTTGCCCTGCCTATGTACGACCTGCCCACCGCCAGCTTCCAGGACCGCACGCTCATCCGCATTGGTGAGCCCCACGCCGAAGGCTCCATGCTGCTGCTCGCGCCGGAGGCCGGCGGGCGGCTGGTGCGCTGGCGCCATCGCGGCGAAGACATTCTCTTTTGGCCCGAACCGGCCGATTGGACAAATCCAGCCAAGGTGCGTGGCGGCAATCCGCTGTTATTCCCCTTTATCGGCCGACATTTCGTCGACGGCGAAGTCGGCCGCTGGCGCGACGCGCGCGGGCAACTTCACGAGCTGCCGCAACACGGCTTTGCACGCGCCTTGCCGTTCGAGGTGGAAGACGCAAGCGACGCGCACATCGTCCTGCTGCTGCGCGACAGCCCCCAGACGCGTCAAGGCTATCCGTTCGCCTTTGAGTTTCGCGTGACGTACCGGCTGATTCACGATGGGCTGGAGGCGACCTTCTCCGTCAAGCATCTGGATGAAGGCGACGCGCATGCCACGATGCCGTTCTACGCTGGTCATCATTTCTACCTGGCGTTACCGCATGCGTTGCGCGGCGCGACCGAAATCCTGATGCCGCCGTCGCGGCTGTCGCGACAGCTGGCCGATGGGAGTCTCGACCGACCCGAGCCCGGCCGCGGGAACTACCAGCTCGACGACCCGGCGCTGCAAGACCGCTATCACCTGCTCGATGCAGCCGGCGCTGCAACGCTGGTCATTCCACCGCACCCGGAAGCACCACTCGGCCGTCGCATTCGTTTCGAAGTCGACGGCGCGCCGGTGCCCTGGCACGCCATCACCACGTGGACAGAAAACGCGGCCTCGGACTTCTACTGCGTCGAACCGTGGATGGGCCTGCCGAATGCAATCCACCACGGCGAAGGCCTGCACCTGCTCGCACCCGGCGAGGCGCGGCAGGCCACCTGCCGTCTGCGGATCGCCCGCTAGCCTACGCGCTCAGGCCTTCTCGTAGGCCTGCACCGCATCCATCACGCGCGCGGAATACACCAAGGCTGCCCCGGCATTGAGCGAGATCGCCACGCTCAGCGCGTCGGCAATCTCCTCGTGTGTTGCGCCGTGCTTGAGCGCCTCGGCGGTGTGCACCGTGATACAGCCGTCGCAGCGCGTGGTCACCGCCACGGCCAGCGCGATCAGCTCACGCGTCTTCGCGTCAAGGCTGCCCGTCGTAGCAGCCGACAGCGTCTTGTAGCCCTTGACGGTATCCGGCGTGATCTGACCAATCTCGCCAATGCGCCCCAGCAATTCCTTCCGATACTCGACCCAGTTCAGCATGATGTGCTCCGGTGGTGTGGCGCTAACCCTGTGTCGGCGCCGTTGGAAAGAGTATTGTCTTAATGCATGATTCGTTGAATACTCAATCAACGCAATTTCTGTCGAAATCGTCTCATGGACGCGCTCAGTCAATTCATTCAGCTCACCCGGCCGCAGGCCAGCCTCGATTTGCGCTGCCTGTTCCAGGGGCGATTCTCGATCCCGCACGCTCCGGATCCAAATGGTCAAGCGCTGTTCCACCTCGTGCTGTCAGGCTGTTGCCGAGTCGAAACCGGCGGCCGCACGCTCACGCTGCACGCAGGCGATTTCATCCTGTTTCCGCGTGGTGAAGCACACACAATTCACGACCCGGTCAGCAAAGAGGCGCCCACCGCCAAGCCACGCACATCGCACGACGGCATGCTGCCGCTTCGTCAAACCGGCCGGGGCGCGGCTGACGTCGATCTGCTTTGCGGCCGCTTCGTTCACGAGCACGGCTCGACCACGCTGCTTGTGCGCACGCTGCCCGATCCGTTGCATGTGTCATTGACTGATAGTGCGTCATTTACGGCGCTGCAAGCACTCATTGGGCTGATGCGCGACGAAGCCGAAACGCGCGCACCGGGCGCGCTGGCGATCGTCACCTCCCTGAGCCAGGCTTTGCTGACGATGGCCCTGCGCGCCTATGGTCAGCGAGAAAACGCGAGCCCAGGCACGTTGACGCTGCTGTCGGACGCGCGCCTCGGCCCCTCCATACAGGCCATGCTCAACGCGCCCGAACGTGCGTGGACCATCGACGCCCTCGCCGATCTGGCGGCCATGTCACGCGCTACCTACGCGCGACACTTCAAGGCGCGCGCAGACATGACGGTATGGGATTTCCTCACGCGCGTGCGCATGACGCGGGCCTGCGAGACGTTGGTCCATACACGGCTCAGCGTAGGCGAAGTGGGCACACGTGTGGGCTATCAATCGGAGGCCGCGTTCGGCAAGGCGTTCAAGGAGCAATTGGGGATGACGCCGGCGCGGTATCGAAGGGGGATTGGCTCAACGTGAGCCGATCAGACACTGCATACGCCCGCATGCAAACCGCCATGCGGGCCCGCGCCCGAACTACACGAATAATGCAGGTGTGGTCATGCGAGAACGCGAGCCTCGCCTCTTCAGGGCGGCAGAGAATTTGAATTTCCGACGTTGCCGACCGAAAGCGACGAGGCCTCCGCGAGGTAAATTGCCCTTAGGCGACGCGCCCGTAGTGATCCTCGAAACGAACAATGTCGTCTTCACCGAGGTAAGAACCGGATTGCACTTCAATAAGTTCGAGCGGAATCTTGCCCGGGTTTTCCAGGCGGTGCGTCACGCCCAGCGGGATATAGGTAGATTGATTTTCTGACAGCAACAGTACCTGGTCACCGTTGAACACCTTGGCGGTGCCACACACCACGATCCAGTGTTCCGCGCGATGGTGGTGCATCTGCAGGCTGAGCGACGAGCCAGGATTGACGATGATGCGCTTCACCTGGAACCGGTCGCCCTGATCGATCCCCTCGTACGAACCCCACGGGCGGAACACCTTGCGATGCGTGATCGATTCACTCCGGCCTGAACTGTTCAGACGCTCGACGACCTTTTTGACGTCCTGCGCCCGATCACGGTGAGACACCAGGATTGCGTCGGCCGTTTCCACAATTACGAGGTCTTTAACGCCTACCGCCGCCACCATGCGGTGCTCGGCGCGCACGTAAGTGTTGCTCGTATCCTCGGTCAGTACGTCGCCAAACAATGCATTGCCGTCTTCGTCGGCGTTGGCGATCTCAGCCAGGGCCGTCCACGAACCGATGTCGTTCCAGCCGAGGCCAGCCGCCTTCACGACGGCAGCGCGTGCGGTCTTTTCCATGACGGCATAGTCGATCGACAACTTGGGGCTGGCCCCGAAGGCTTCTGCGTCGAGTCGCACGAAATCTGCGTCGCGCTTGGCAGCGTTGAGCGCGAGTTCTGCCTGACGCAGAATGTCCGGCGCGTGCTGGCGCAGTTCGTCCAAGTACGCAGACGCCTTCAGCATGAACATGCCGCTATTCCAGTAGTACCCACCCTCTTCGAGCAGGCGCGCGGCAGTGGCGGCATCCGGCTTTTCGACAAATCGTTCGACCTTGTACGTACCATCGCCCGCACCCAGGGCTTCGCCACTGCGGATGTATCCATAGCCCGTGTGCGGCTCAGTGGGCTCGATGCCGAAGGTAACAAGGAAGTTGTCCCTAGCAACGCCAGCTGCAACGTTTGCGAGCTGGCTGAACACAGCGTCATTCTGGATCACATGGTCTGACGGCAGCACCAGGAGCAGCGCGTCGGGCGCCGCCTGCTGGGCAATCAGGGCCGATACGGCTACGGCGGGTGCCGTATCGCGGCCCACCGGCTCGAGCACGATGGCCGAAGGTTGCACAGCGATGCTGCGCATTTGCTCGGCCACAATGAAGCGCTGATCTTCATTGGTGATCATGATCGGCTCAGCAACATTGTCGATACCGCGCAAGCGCAACGCGGTCTGCTGCACTAGCGTGTGCTCGCCAGTGAGCTTGAGATACTGCTTCGGATATCCGCCGCGCGACATTGGCCAGAGACGGGTACCGCTACCCCCACACAGAATGACGGGGTAAATGTTCATATCAACTCCCTAAGAAAAGTCACCATTCGCTCAATTAGCGCACCTTCCGGATCGCAACGGCTCCTGCGTCCGCTAGCATCACCCCACTCAGCCGCGTCTGTCTGCGTCGCGTCCAAGCCCAAATCCCATACCACACCGTGTTTCGGCTCCATCGCCACGCCTTGCGCAACGGCCGCCGCCAATCGCCTGCAATCCGTTCGAGCGGACGCGAGGCGGTCAACCCCAGCTTGCGGACCACCGCCTCAGGGGTGGTGAACAACTGCGTGGTCCAGTCCCAGTAGATCGGGTAGCGCAGCAGCGTGCCTGCGACCAGCATGTCAAGGGTCAGGGTGCGTTGCCGCCAGGGCTGCACCAAGGCGTCGTGTGTCAACCCCCAGCCGGCATAGAACGGGAGGCCATAGGTAAATACTCGCTTGCCCCGCAAGAGGGCATCGAAACCCGCAAGCGATGAGAGCACGTGCACCTCGTCGGCTCGTTCGAGCAACGAGACCAAGTCAGCCTCCGCGTCAACAACATCGGCCAGTTCGCGTGCATGTATCAGCCCTTGCCGATTTCCGGATAAGACATCCGGATGGGGCTTGTAGACGATAAAACCATCTGGATTGCACTTGCGCACAGCCTCAAGCAACGCTTCGGCAGTAGCGATCGCGCCTGTACCGAAGCGGATCGAAGCGTCGTCTGCCACCTGACCGGCCACGAGAATGATGGTCTTACCGCCCGGCGCCTCCCAGTCCGGCGCGCGGCGCCCCAGGTTGTACTTTGTGACACCCAATTGCGAGACCAGCCGGCGCAGCGCCGCTGCACGAACGAGTTCGGCATCATCGAAGTCCGCGGTGTTCAGGATGTGCGTGAGCTCGCTGGGGGTGCGAGCATCGAAATACAGCCCCTCTCTATCCAACACTTGGCTGCATGGAGCGTTCATGTCGGAGCCCAGCCCGTTGGAATGGAAAAAGCCATCTTCCATGCGGAGCATCGCCGCTCCAACTGGAATACCGTGCGTGCTTTTTCCGCCCCAGACAACAGCACGCTCGCTGGCGTCCAACTGCTCAGGTGCACGCGTCCAGCGCAACATGCCGCCGCCAGCGGTGAGGTAAGGTGTGGCAAAGCGCCGCTTCCATCGCTGGAAACGCACACCCGCTACGCGCTGGCAATCGACATAACGCGCACGGACCGCACGCTGCAACTCGATGCTGTCGAGCACGCGCTCCAGCGTGCCATCGTCATGGGTTTCCGGGTCGAGATAGCGGGCCAGCCGTAAATAGATGGCGTCGAACAGCGCGGTGCGGGTCAGGCGCTGCCGCCGATCCGGCATTGGAAATTCATCTGCTGTCAGGCCCAAACCCGCGTAGTAAGGGCGCCCAAACACGCGAACCGACACGCCTGCCAGCAGCGCGTGCATGCCCTCTGGCGCACTCACCGTATAGACATGGTCGATATGCGGCAGCGTGGCCAAGAAGCTGAACCCAGCGGCGACGCTACGAACGCCAGGTGCAGCCCACCCCTCAAGGGAAATACCACCCCGGCCGCCAAAAGCTGCTGGCCAGACCCAGAATTCCGCCTCCGGGTGCTCACCCTGCGCCGCCCTCACCATGCGATCAAATGCAGCCAGCGCGGCATCAGACTCACACGGCTGGTCGATCAGCAGCACCCGGGGCCGGCTGCGTCGCTGCATCAACTCGGGCGGACACTCAGGCACGACGTTGCGCGCGAAATCGGCCTGTGCGGCCACCACGCGCGCCATCAAGCTTGGCAATTCCGGTGCAGTCCCCAGACCGTCGGTGCTGGCGAGCAAGGCATCAAGGGCGTGCCGTAAGGCGTCGTCTATTGCGCAGGGCCCGGGCAGCACGAACCAGGACAGCATGGGCTGCCCTGGCTTACATGCGGACCAGATCGGACCGGGAAGCAATGCCGGTGTGGTTGCGTCGAAGATCCGTTTGAGTCGAAGCAGCACACGCCCCGCCCTTCGCTCGCTAAAGACGCCGCCCGCAAGGCCTCGCATCGATGCCAACGTGCGCCAACCGCGCGTCACGCCGCGCATGGGCGACGCTCCCTTCGGCGCAGGCCGCGTTGCCACACCAAGGTTGCTCATTTAGAGCAGGCCCTCGATGAACTGATCCACCACCTCGAAATGCTGCTGCCAGGTCGGCTCGCGAAACCCTTCAATACGACCCAATTGGCTCGCACGCGGCACGCTGCCTGGCGATGCATAGTCTTGAATACGTGCGATCCAACCAGGGCCGTCGAGCGGATCAAGGTAGTCGGGGATATCGCCGGCTATCTCACGGAAAACGGGCAAATCGCTGGCAATCACGGGCAACCGCATCGCAAGTGCCTCTGCAAGCGGCATGCCGTAGCCCTCAACAAACGAGGGGAACAGTAGCGCCTGAGCGTAATGCAGGTAGTTGTGTAGACGCGCATCGGAGCAATCCGCTTCTTCGATGACGAAGCCGCGCAGCTCCGCGCACCGCTCCAGCATATCCACCACGTTTTCGCACTCCCAACCACGCCGGCCAATGACGACCAGCTTGGGAGCACGTTCGCCCAGTGTTTCAACCAAACGGCGCCATACATGCAGCAATAGCCAATGGTTCTTGCGTGGCTCGATGGTGCCCAGCATGACGAAATACGGCTCCGCGAGCGGCCGCTCGCCCACCTCGACAACCGGCACGCCGGAAGCCAGACGCGCCACCACAGATTTGGGGACCGGCCACCCTGAGCGGCGTGCCTCGTCAATCAGGGAATCGAGCGTCGCTTGCGAATTTGCGATCACGCCCGCCGCATGACCAAGCGCTACACGCATCCGCTCCTGATGCGCCTCTCGCACGCCGGGGCGGCAATACTCGGCATGTGTGAGCGGAATCAGATCGTGCAGCATGAAAACCGTACGGATATTCCGGTTTGTTAACGATCGGAAATATCGGCCATATTCCAACCCAGAATGGCTGGTATGCAAAAGCACGCCGCGCTCAAATCGCTCTCGCCGAAAGGCGGCGAGGCTAGCACGCACCATCAGCATTCGAGCACCCCTCCAACGGGTGGAGTCCTGATTTAGCAACAAATCGAAAGCTCGCGCCGATTCCTTTTCCGACAACACGACATAAAATCCGCGCTCGCTCAGAACGGCGCGGGCCCGGCGCGCATAGTGGCGGATATATGCAAGGCCAACACGGTCGACGCCGGTGGGCAGCGTTCGCTTGGCGAGCCTGTCGAGAAGCCGCGTAACGTCGAGGAATATGGGTAGCACAGTTTTTTTATGCGTACGTGAATCCACGCAGGAAACGTCAAAATATGCCAAGGATTTTTGCGAGAAAGCGCGGCGAAGCTGCGTATTCTAGCGATGGGCATGGGATACTTGTAGAGTTTTGCTTAGCTTAAAGAATCTCTCTAAGAATGCGCAGCCTGTCCGCCTTGCTGGCGGCCGTGTCAATTGCCGGCACGGCTAGCCTTACCGCTTGCTCCTCTGTTCCCTCTTCTGGCCCGACACGATCGCAGGTGGCAGATGCCACTGAAGCGTCCGTCACCGCTGGCATCCAGATTGTCGACGTGACTGAAGAGGTAGCCCAGCGTCTTTTGGCCGAACGCCAGACAACGGATTTTGCCCGGGCCCTAGGCGATGGAGCACAATTCCGGCAACAGTTGGGCGTAGGAGACATCATTGAGGTGTCCGTTTGGGAAGCTCCACCCGCCACCCTGTTTGGCGCCACTGGCATGGACCCGCGCGCGACACCAAGCAATGCACGCGTCTCTGTGCTGCCTGAACAGACCATCAGCGGCGACGGTTATATCAACGTGCCATTTGCAGGTCAGATCAAGGCCGCTGGGCGCACAACCACGCAGTTGGAAAAAGACATTACTGCGGCACTCAAAGGCAAGGCTAACCAGCCTCAGGTTTTGGTTCGCTTGTCCAAGAACGTCACGTCCTACGTGACTGTGGTAGGGGATGTTGCCGCCAGTACCCGCATGCAACTCACGGCACGCGGAGAGCGACTGCTCGACGCCGTAGCCAGTGCCGGCGGCGTGCGCCAGCCCGTGGACAAGATGACCATTCAGGTCACGCGCGGTAATGTGGTCCAGACCCTGCCGCTGCAAACCATCATCCGGGACCCGCGCCAAAACGTCGCTCTGCGCGCTGGCGATGTCGTTACCGCATTGTTCCAGCCACTCAGCTTTACCGCGCTAGGCGCGACCGGCAAGAACCAGGAAATCAACTTCGAGGCCCAAGGCATCACGCTCGCGCAGGCAATCGCCCGTGCCGGTGGCCTTGAAGATTCGCGCTCCGACGCGCGGGGCGTGTTTATCTTCCGCTTTGAAGACGCCAGCGCCCTGCCCTGGCCACGTCAACCGGTACGCACAACACAGAACGGCAAGGTGCCGGTGGTCTACCGCGTGAACCTGAAAGACCCTGGAAGCTTCTTCGTGGCGCAGACATTTGTAATGGACAACAAGGATCTGCTGTACGTGTCGAACGCGCCGATTGCCGAACTGCAGAAGTTCTTGAATGTGGTGTTTTCCGTGGCTTATCCGGTTGTCACCACAGTGAATACATTCAAATGAGTATTTCGGGCGGTCTGCACGCTCTTCTAAACAGATTCACTGGCGCGCAGCTGCACAAGGCCACTGGAAAATAGCACCCAGACAACGGCACCTTAATTCGCCGATACCTCTTAGCTCAGCACGCGCCAATAGATATCAACGATTCCATTGAAGATCCTGTTTTATCTGTATCCCGGGATCCTGCCTCAGGGCCCGGACTTTACCGGAGGGTGGACAGGGCTGTTTGCTCGCCTTGCGCGAACGCTAGGCAGTACGACGTCCACAGGTGAATACTTCATCGTCACCGCCGCTCGCTTCGCACATCACGCGACAAACCTGCCTGAGCGGGCCCACCTCCGGCTCATCGATGACGTGGCACTGCATGTTGCCGCGAGGGCAATCGCGCCTTTGGACAGCACACCAACTGCGCTGGCAGATCTCGCGCGGCGGGAAACAGACGAATCACATCCTGTTATCCGACTACTCAATGACGAGATTCGGGCCGCCTGCGCCGGTTTCATGCCCGACCTGATTGTCACGTTCAGCATGCAGGCCGAATATCTTCATTCGATTTGGCCTGAAGCGCCCATCCTGAATGTGGAGGCTGGCGCCTTCTCTCGATCGCCATTTGCGTTCAGCCTGTATTTTGACCATATGGGCATCTACCGGACTTCAGCACCGGCCGGGCTGCCCATCTGGAATCTGAGAAATACGCTTACCACAGACTCGCTAGACCTAGCCGCCGATTTCCGAGCATGGGCGAGTGATGCGTTGAGCCAGGAGGACCCATTTCGCCAGCACGATTACCGTGCAAAGTTCGATTGCCTGGCGCTGTTGCCACTGCAGGTATCGAACTGGCACTCATTTGATGAGTACTGCAACTACAAGACGCAGTTTGAATATCTTTTTGACGTCCTGTCGGCGGCACCCAAAGATATCGGCGTCATTGCGACCGAATATGTTCAGTGGGGCAACGTGTTCGATGCAAGCGAGTCGGGCACCAATCTCGAATTTCTGCGCCGCAATTTTCCAAATCTGATCGTCCCGCCAACGGCGCGCAAGTACGCGTCACCGTCGCAGTACCTTGCGCAGCATGTGGACGGCGTCTGGTCCGTATCGTCCAACATAGGGTACCAAGCGCTACTCTTTGGCAAAAGGCTGGGCTCTCCCCTGCGCAGCTTCTACCGCAATGTCGCCCACAACCATACACCGGCAGAGTTTTTCGCGAACCTGCGCCACACAGCATCGGCTGAAGACCAGCTCCCGTTTCTAGCATGGCACCTTGACCGGTACCTTGTGCCAGAGGCCCTACTAGACAATGGCAATTGGCTTCTTCAGTACCTTGATGCGCGTCGCATGGCGATCCTGGGCGCCTCCAATCCCCTCGACGCCTTTGTTCCAATTGGGGATCCCGAAGAAATCCGCCGAGCATGGAACTTGAAGCCGCGCAAAGGCCGAGCGAGTCGCTGGGCCAACAGAGGACTGCAACGACTGCAGCGGGAAGCCAAAACCGAGATTCTGCTGACTAAGCACGAGAACCAGGCGGAAGCCGCTCGTCATCCCGCGCCCCTCTGCGAGAACGATGAGGGGGATGGCTACATTCTGGTCAATGACACTCGCGCCATCGACCAAGCGCTGCATCTGGGACGCAATGTCGTCGTTGACTACATTCATCGCCAGCTGTCCGCCACTGGACTCCGCTGCCTGGGCACCGCCAATACCGCTGAGGACTGCGGCACCCTACTCAATGCTCCCGAGATATCCAAAGTCCGGCTCATTGTGTTTAATGGCGAAGGCAGCCTGCACCTCGACAAAGCGCGCTGCAAAGCGCTCATGGAGTTTTGCGCCTACATGAAGCAGCGCTCCGTGCGATGCGTCCTAATCAATACTGTCTGGCACGAGAACTTAGACTACCTCGGTGAGTTGCTTCCGATATTTGATCTTGTGACCGTCCGTGAATCCATCAGCCACAGCTCAATTCAACGTTGGCGGAGCGATGTCACACTGGTTCCGGATATTTCGTTTGCTGCCTTCCGAGAAGAGCTCGCCAGCACTCGCCGCCCGTCTTCCTCGCAAAGCGAGAGTACAAACCAGTTTGCTGTCATTGACAATGTCAATGCTGATGTTGCCAGGACGTTAGCCGAGTTTGCTGAGTTTCATCGCTTCCCCTACTACCTGATGGGTGGGCTCCATGTCGACAGCACCGTGACTGACGGTGCCATAGCCTACGAACTCAACGGCATGGTTTTTCCACGCATTCTCCGGTCTGCACAGACACTTCGACAAATGAATGCCGTGCTGACTGGCCGCTTCCACGGCCTGACAGCAGCTTTGGCTGCCGGCACACCGGTTGTTTCCCTCGCTTCCAACATGCCAAAGATCGAAGGATTGCTGAAGGATATTGGCGTACAAAACTGCTCACTATTACCTGCTGACTGGCTTCAGCTCGGACACAACCAGCGGTACGGAGCAATTGAAGCCATGCTCGCCAATTGGAACTCGTCCCTCCTTGGCCGCGTAGACGCGTGGGTCAATGCCGCGGTAGCGAATATCGATCAGATGTTTATGGAAATCAAAAAGATGGTGGGTGCTGATTGTTGCACTAAGCCGGCAATTTAATTCACTAAATACGGCATGATTACCTCTTACGCGCAGAACTTTGAAGACGTGATGTTATGGCGTGCGTTGTCGCACGTGGAACACGGCTTCTATATCGACATTGGGGCACAGGATCCCGTCGTCGACTCCGTCAGCCTCGCCTTCTACGAGCGTGGTTGGCGCGGCGTCCACGTCGAGCCGACAGCTCGCTATGCCGAAGCGCTGCGCGCCCATCGTCCTAACGACACCGTGGTGCAAGCCGCTGTTGCGGAGCGACCTGGTGTGCTCAATTTCTTTGAAATTGCAGGCACGGGCATTTCTACGGCCGATCCGGTCATCGCCGCCGGTCACAAGGCGCGCGGGTTCGATTTGCTGGAGACCGTCGTTCCCAGCATATCGCTCGCGGACATCTTCGCCGCAAACCCCGAGCGCGAAGTGCACTGGTTGAAGATCGACGTTGAGGGCTTGGAGTGGGCAGTGTTGAGGGGATGGGGCGATTCGTCAGCTAGACCGTGGATAGTCGTAGTTGAGAGCACCTTGCCGCTCACGCAGACACCGAGCCACCAAGAGTGGGAGCCGCTGCTGCTTGAGAGGGGCTACGAAGTAGTGTATTTCGACGGACTAAACCGGTTCTATCTGTCGCGTGCCCACCCGGAATTGCGTGACGCATTTGCCGCGCCGCCGAATGTGTTCGACGGTTTTCGCCTGAACGGCACGGCAAGTGCGCCATTTCACACCTTGCTGGCCGATCGACTGCGGCAAACCGTCGAACAAATGCAGACCGCGTTGGAAGCACGGGAGGCGGAACTGCGGGATGAGGCGCAAGCAAGCTTGCGCGAACTGAAAGAGCAGTTCAACACTGCGCGCCGCCGGGAAGCGGCCGCCTTGGCGTCTTTAGTGGGCGTCGTCGTCCAACTGCGTCAGGTGCATGCATCCGAAGCCCTACAGGATGGTGCCCGGCCGCGGAGCAATCGGCTGATCGGCGAACTTGAACATATCGGGCTCACGTACGAGCCCGAACGGGAAGCATACTGCGAGAAAGACGAATTGATGGCAGCGCATCTCGACGCACTGCGCCAAGAGTGTACGCAACTCATTGAGCAGGCGGCCGTACGGGAGCTGCACCTCGCCAACGCGTTGTGCGGCGCCGAGGCAGCAGCGGCAAGAGAGTCGGCCGCAGTACGCGAGGGGCTGGAGCAGCTTGTCCGCCAACAGCGCGAGCACGCGCAAGAGTTATCAGTGCAGGCCGCACAAGCCGATCGTCGACTCGCCGAGCAAGCAGCAGAAGCTGCGCACCAACTTGCCAAGGAAGCCGCGCGTTCGGAGGCACTGGCCGTGTCGCACATGCGCGAGCTATATCGCGCCCGCGCGGACTTGCGAGCCGTGCAGGCTGCGTTGCGCCGCGCGCAACGCCAGCATGCCGAAGAAATCAGACGCATCGGGGCGCGTCTCAATCTGGCACGACGCCACAAGCATGCAATCGAGCAGGCCGCCCTTACTCGGGAGCGTCAACTCGAAGCCGAACTTGCCGCAGCACGCGAGCGCCATGCATCCGAGTTACACGTAAAGGCGCTCGAGTCAACTAAGCGCGAGCATCGTCTGATCTCCGAACTAGAACTGGCACGCCACGAATTCGAGACGAAGGCGAAAGAGTGGAACGAAAGCCGGCAGCAAACAAGTGAACACTTGGCGATCCTGCATTCGCTGCTGGAGACCGAGCGTAGGGACTTCACTCAACGCGACGCGCAAGCATTTGAACGCATAGCCGACCTGGAGCGGAAATACGTGGACGCGGTAACGCATGCTGGTCAGCTGATGAAAGCGATCAACGTCATCCGGATGTCGTTCGGCTGGAAAATCATGACTCCATTTCGGGCCGTGTTCGAGAAAAAGCTCTATGTCGCGGTCGAAGGCATGCATGCATACCGGAGAGAAGCGTCAAACGTTACCTTGCCGCGAGGAGACAATGGGCATGCATCACCGGATACTTTCTTGAGTGATTCGGCAGCGGAAACTCAATCTTCAACACCTACGGAACAAAACATGAGCGATGGTCTCACTAAGGCGCTAGCCGACAGCGGGGAAACAGCGCACGCAAGTACACATCGTTTGCGCGATTTCATGACTGGCGACGATTCGAAGTTTGTCGTGCAGGCCTACCGGGCATTGCTACGGCGCGATCCGGATCCTGACGGTTTCCGGCATTTCCTGGATCGGGCACGTCGGGGCGATTCGCGTGTGCGGATTCTGGCCGCAATCCTCCGGTCGGAAGAAGGGAAGATAAACAACGTCCGAGTATCCGGTCTGAAGTCAGCGGCTTCGAAGCTGAGGTTTGCATCTATCCCTGTGATCGGTCCCGTTTTCGCGAAGCTGTGGGGGTACGACGAGCAGCGCGAACTGGCGGTCCGTCGCTTCACATCGATTGAGGATCGCCTGGAATCGATCAGCGTTGCGCAGGCATCGTTGCTAGCCGCGCATGAGCGCAAGACGAGTGACATACAGGCGTCGATTGCGGCACTGGCTGCCCGGTTTGACGCACTTAGCGCACACATCAATATCTCTGCCGCCGCATCGGCGACTGTGCATTACGCCGCAGCCGCGCCAGTGACCACAGCTGCGTTGAAGGAAACGCCCGGCGCATTGGCAGCCGGAGTTCCGGCCGATGTCTCGCCGAAGTCAGTGCTAGATGCGCCGGTGATCCTCACCCAACCAGACGCGCAAGACGTAATTAGCACTCTGTCGACACTTCTAGGTAGCTCGCGGGAAGCTCAGATGCTGGCTGCTCGCTGAAACCCTGCCTTAATGAACAAGCCACACCGCGCGCCAACTAAAGATTATTCGGTCATGCAAAAACCGCCCGTAATGTTCGATACCAATTTCTCCGGCAGGATCTTTCAACTAACAGAGGCGCTGGATTTTGGTGATGCCGTTTCCAATCAGGTCATAGCCCTTGATCAAATGTTCAAGGGCCTCGGGTTGCAATCGCACATCTACAGCATGTGGCATAACCAGAAAGTGGCCCAATATCGAAGCAACCTCGACGAACTGCAGATTCAAGACAACGACGTACTGATCATTCACTTCGCCGGTTATTCCGAGCACGTGATGAAGGCGTTTCACGCGAAGCGCTGCACCAAAATCTGCGTTTACCACAACATCACGCCGCACGAATTTTTTGAAAAGGGTACCGAGCTCCGCGATTTCTGTCAGCGAGGACGCGAGCAGTTACGCGAGATCGTGTCGAGCTTCAATTATTTCTGGGGCGACAGCGAGTACAATCTCCGTGAAATCATCGATCTCGGCGTGTCTCCCGCTCGGTGCAGTCTCGTTCCGATCATCGTCGACGCTCCATCGTCGGCGGAAATTGTGCAGGCGGCTACGCAGCGCAAACGCGGTAACTGGCTGTTCCTCGGCCGCATAGCACCGAACAAGGGGCAAGTTGATCTCGTGCAAATGTTCGCCGAGATACATCGCGCATCTCCGGATATTGCATCGCGCCTGTCTATCGTCGGCGGTTTCAATCCGCAGGATCCGTACTACCAAAAGCTACTCGCGACGATCAAGAAACTCAAAGTCGAGGATCTCGTCGAAATCACCGGCAAGGTGCCCGACGAAGCCCTCATCCGCCATTTCGGCGAAGCTTTCGTCTATGTTTCGCTGAGCCGCCACGAAGGATTTGGCGTACCGCTCATCGAGGCGACGCTCCATGGCCTGCCGGTCGTGGGCCTCCACAATACGGCGATCGGTGAGACCCTGGGTGTGAAAGGCAATACCATTGATTCGATCGACAAACTGAAAGCTGAAATCGAACGCCTTTCAAACGACGAAACAGCCTATCGGACCCTGCTCGAATCACAACGCCGGAACGCCGAGCGTTTCACTTCGGACGCGGTGCGCAAGAACGTAGTAGAGGCACTGCGCAAGGTTTTGCCGGGATCGAAGCGCTTCTCGACCGTATCGGTCATCATCTGCACCTACAATCGCGGCGACCTGCTCGAGCGTTGTCTCGATTATCTGCAATATCAGACGAACCAGAATTTCGAGGTGGTGGTCGTCAACGGGCCCTCCAATGACAACACCGACAAAGTACTGGAACGGTTCAAGGATCGCATCAAGATCGGCGTGAACCCGCAGCGCAACCTCGCGATCTCGCGCAACATTGGTATCGATCTCGCCGACGGCGATCTGCTTGCATTCATCGACGATGATGCGTTGCCGTTCGACGATTGGGTTGAGACGCTGATCGACGAGTTCAATCGGCGGCCGTTGACCCTGGGTGCGTTGGGTGGGCCGGCCTACTATGCCGGTACACTGCGTTACCAGTCGGAAGATATCGGCATCAATCGGTTCGCCGAGGCAAAGGTCAATATCGATTCGCGGGAGATCGGCGAGCATGGCTGGGAGCGTTCGCTACTCGGAACCAACACTTGCTTCAGCGCCGAAGCTATACGCGCGGTGAACGGATTCGACGAGCAGTTCGACTATTTCCTGGACGAATCGGAGCTCTGCTTTCGAATGCGCCAGCTCGGCTACCTCGTTGCCTATCGCCCGGATCTGTATCTGCGCCACGAATTCGCACAGAGCCATAATCGAGGTGGCCGTTACAACTACAACTGGTTCACGATCTGCAAAAACACCGCCTACTACATCGCGGCCTATTCGGGCCTGAAAGGCGCTGAGTTGACGAAGTACATCGATCAACGGATGCAAACCGAGCGCGTCGCCCCTCTTGCGGCTGCACATCGCGCGGGCGAGATTGGGAAGGCCGAGTACGACGGGTACCTTACTGCTATCCATTCGGGCGTAGAGCAGGGTCTCAAAGACGCTGCAAACTTTCCCAAAACGCGCAAAATGCTCAAGGGCACGGGTGCATTTAAGGTTTTCACGAGTGCAGCCGCTTATCCCTTGGTCGGATGCGACACGCGTCGTTTGCATATCTGCATCGTCTCGAAGGAATTTCCACCGTACTCGGCGAGTGGCGGCATCGGAACGCTGTACTACCATCTCGCCAGCGAACTACTGCTGATGGGGCATCACGTCACCGTGGTCACCCCAGGCACCGAATCCCATAGTTATCGTTGCGGCCGCTTCGTCGTCCAATATGTGCCACTACAGGCCAACGTCACGGACGCGCTTGGCTCGACCGGCTTCGTCAATAACCTGAATTGGGGGATAACCGCCCTGCGTGCAGTTGCGGAACTGCACACGGAGCATCGGATCGACATCATCGAATCCGCGCTGTGGGATGCAGAGGCCCTCCCGATCGCACTGCTGCCGAAGGATGACCGGCCGCCCGTCGTAGTTCGCCTCGTCACGCCGTTCCCCGTCGCAGCTCGGCTGAACGGCTGGCAAGTGCCCTCGCGCGAAGCAGACCTATTCCTGTCCGCCGAAACGGCGCTGATCCAACATGCAGATCTTGTCGTGCCGATCAGTGAATCCATAGCTAAGACAATCGAGAGCGAGCATTCAATCAAGCGCGATTCGCGCTGGAGCCTATCCCACTGCGGGATAGCGTACTGGCCGTTCTTTGATGCGTCCGCCGGCTATACCTCGCTCGAGGATAAGGAAGGCAAGCCATTGAAGGTGTCCGCGGAAATGAAATTTGTGCTGTTCGTCGGCCGCCTGGAAGGTCGCAAGGGCGTCGGCACACTCCTCAATGCCGCGAAGCGTTTCCTCGCCGAGGATAAGGATGCCCATCTCGTGCTGGCGGGCCGCGATATTGAAAACTGGACCGAGCGAGCGAAGGACATCCTCGACAGTTCGTTGATGACGCGAGTGCACTTCCTTGGCGGCGTAGAGGACCAGACGCGGGAGAAGCTTCTGAATGCTGCCCACTGCGTAGTGTTCCCATCGCAGTACGAATCGTTCGGACTGGTTCCGCTAGAGGCATTTGTACATGGCAAGCCGGTAATCGCCTCCCGTGCGGGGGCTATTCCAGAGGTAGTAGCCGATGACCAGGCAGGTCTATTGTTTGAGGCGGGCAATGCCGAAGCGATGGCGGATTGCGTATCACGTGTCCTGACAGACAAGGCGCTGCATGCGCGGCTGTCGGACGGTGCACGCGAACAGGTCCGCGTGTTCAGTTCGCGGAATTCTGCGATCCGAGCCGTCAGCGCCTATGTGGCACTCCAGCGCGACCGGCTTCGCGTCCACGAGAACAGGAACCCTCAGGCAGCGTCGGTCCAAGTCTAATTTTCAATCTGGGAAAGAAACCATGAAGAAAGCAATCATCACCGGCATCACCGGTCAAGACGGTGCCTACCTTGCTCAACTACTCCTGGAAAAGGGCTACACCGTCTACGGCACCTATCGCCGCACCAGCTCCGTCAACTTCTGGCGCATCGAAGAGCTCGGTATCGATCAACACCCGAACCTGCATCTGGTTGAATACGACCTGACCGACTTGAGTGCGAGCATTCGCCTGCTGCAGACCACCAAAGCTACTGAGGTTTACAACCTCGCAGCGCAAAGCTTCGTTGGCGTGTCGTTCGACCAGCCGGTCACGACGGCTGAGATCACCGGCATCGGGCCGCTCAACCTGCTGGAGGCTATCCGCATCGTCAACCCGGAAATCCGCTTCTACCAAGCCAGCACGTCGGAGATGTTCGGCAAGGTTCAGGCGGTTCCGCAGGTCGAAAGCACGCCCTTCTATCCGCGTAGCCCGTACGGGGTCGCAAAGCTCTACGCTCACTGGATCACGATCAACTACCGCGAAAGCTACAGCATCTTCGGTACCAGCGGCATTCTGTTCAATCACGAGTCACCGCTGCGTGGTCGCGAATTCGTGACACGCAAGATTACTGACAGCTTGGCCAAGATTCACCTGGGCAAGCTGGACGTGCTGGAACTGGGCAACCTCGATGCCAAGCGCGATTGGGGCTACGCCAAGGACTACGTTGAAGGCATGTGGCGCATGCTGCAGGCCGACAAACCAGACACCTATGTGCTGGCCACCAACCGCACGGAGACGGTGCGCGACTTCGTCACGATGGCTGCCAAGGCGATCGGCACAGAGATCATGTGGGAAGGCCAAGCAGAGCAGGAGGTTGGCTACGATCGCCAAACGAACAAGGCCATCGTGAAGATCAACCCAAAGTTCTATCGCCCCGCAGAAGTCGAATTGCTCATCGGCAATCCGGCCAAGGCCCGCGAAGAGCTCGGCTGGGAACCCAAGACCACGCTTGAACAACTCTGTCAGATGATGGTGGAGGCCGATATCCGGCGTAATCAGGCGGGCTTTTCGTTCTAACGCATGGCAAAGGTCCTGATCACCGGCATCCGCGGTTTTACTGGCCGACATCTGGCCACGGAGCTGCTTACGGCCGGTCACGAAGTCTGCGGCCTGGCACACGCATCGGCGCCAGGGGCGCCGGTGCCTGTCCACGTTTGCGATCTGCTGGATCGTGCAGCGCTGACCGAAGTGTTTGCACGCGAGCGCCCCGACGCAGTTGTACACCTCGCTGCCATTGCGTTTGTGGCGCATGGCGATGCCCAGGCGATTTACGACACCAACGTGGTCGGCACCCGCAATCTGTTGGATGCAATCCATGCTTCGGGCTGTCAACCAAAGTCAGTGCTGTTGGCTAGCAGTGCCAACGTCTACGGCAATGCGGACCGCGAGATTCTTGACGAGGCCACTCCCGCTGCGCCAGCCAACGACTACGCCGTAAGCAAGCTGGCCATGGAATACATGGCCAAGCTGTGGGAAGACAAGCTACCGATCACCATTGTTCGGCCGTTCAACTACACAGGCGTTGGTCAATCGACCAACTTCCTGCTGCCGAAGATCGTCTCGCACTTCCGCGAGCGCAAGCCTGTCCTGGAGCTGGGCAACCTGCACGTCGTACGGGATTTCTCCGATGTGCGCAGCGTCGTAGCAGCCTATGCACGCCTGCTCGACGGCAAGGTTGCCGGCCAGACATTCAATGTTTGCTCGGGTGTCGGCTATGCGCTGAAGGACGTGCTTGCCATGATGCGCGAGCTCGCCGCGCATCAACCTGAAATCAAAGTGAATCCGGCGTTTGTGCGGGCAAACGAAGTACACACGCTAATCGGTAGCAACGCAAAGTTGCGCGAGGCCATCGGCGAGTTGCCCACCTTTGCGCTGCGCGACACCTTGCAATGGATGCTGGAAACGAAGGAATGAAGTTGATCTTAGCGGTGGACGCCATCAAGCCACCATTGACCGGCATCGGCCGCTACACCTGGGAACTGGCCAAGCACTACACCCAGCCCCCTCTTGCCTTGGATGAGGTCCGTTTCTTTTCTGCCGGGCGCTGGGTGGAAGATCCGGCCTCCCTTCTGCTGCCGCCGGTAACACAGCCGCGTCGACGTAAAAGCTTGCTCCCTCGCATGCCCGCCGGTTTGCGTCGCTGGAAGATGCAGCGTCAGATGCGAGGCCACGTATTTCATTCGCCAAACTACTTTCTGCCCGAGACGATGGAAAGCGGCATCGTCACCGTGCACGACTTGTCTGTCTTCAAATATCCGGAAACCCATCCGGTCGAGCGCCGGCGGCACTTCGAGCGAAGTTTCGCCTCCACGCTCAAGCGCGCCGCGCACCTTGTCACGGACTCCGAAGCGATTCGCTTAGAGGTGGTCGAATACTTCGGTTGGCCGCGCGACAAGGTCACTGCAATCAAACTCGGGGTGCCTGCGGAGTACCACCCTCGCCCTCACACAGAGTTGGCAATAGACCTGAGTGAATACGGCTTGACGCCGGGCGCTTACGCGCTTTGTGTCTCCACGCTCGAGCCACGCAAACGCGTTGACCGTCTGGTGAGCGCCTATAGCACCCTTCCTTCCGCATTGCGCGAAAGCTACCCGCTTGTGCTGGCTGGCAGCAAGGGATGGTTGAACGACACATTGCAGGCGCAGATTGCACGCGGCCAAAACGAGGGATGGCTGCACTACTTGGGCTTTGTACCGGAGCCCATTCTTCCCGCGCTTTATGCAGGTGCCCGCGCTTTTCTCTACCCCTCGGTCTACGAAGGCTTCGGGCTGCCCGTCCTGGAGGCACTCGCCAGCGGCGTGCCAACACTGACATCGAACTGCTCTTCGCTGCCAGAGGTGGCTGGAGGCGCAGCATGGCTTGTCGAACCGGACAATGACGAGGCGCTACGTGAAGGCATAGAACGCGTATTGACTGATCAGCCGTGGCGTAACAACGCCGTTGCCTTGGGGAGGAGCGTTGCCGCCGTGCACAGCTGGCAACAATGCGCTACCGAAACACTCGCGCTGTGCAAGCGCTTTGCCTGAGGGGTTCTCGCATTACGCAATGTCGGCCAGCAGCGTCCTGAGCTGTTCCGCGCTTTCACGCCAGCTATGACGACGGAGATCATGGCTAAGAGGTGCATCGCCCGCCTCCAATCGACCTAGCCAATCGGCCAACTGCGGCGCGAGTTCGGCTCCGGTCTGGCCAGTGAAGTAGCTGGCATGTTCGACGGCCACCTCCCGAAATACAGGTAAGTCACGTGCCAGAATCGGCATGCCGTAGTGGGCCGCCTCAACCAGCGGCAAGCCGAAGCCCTCCCCCTGGGATGCCATCAGCAGCCCGCCGAGGGTGCTGTACAACCCAGCTAGCTGAGCATCGTTCACGTCCGTCAACCAGACCAGTCTCTTACCGGCTTCGGGGTGCGTACGCAGGCGCTGTGCGAGCGAGGCCACATGCCAGCCTTCCCGCCCCGCGATAACCAGCGAGGCACCATGTCCTTCTGCCCACAGGTGCTCGAAGGCATCAAGCACCTGTTCATGGCCTTTGCGAGGCTCGACTGTGCCCACCATCAACACGCTTTGGCGTAATGAAGCCGCGCCTCTCTCCTGAAGTTGCTCCCCAAGGTCTGCGGCGCTCCACTGCGCCACAGGCAGCTCAGCCCCCAAGTGGAACCACCGAGGGGCCAGTTCACTGCCCCCGATACTGCAGTGCTGCCACAACCAAGCGGCAGTTTCATCCGCCACCGATCGCGAAATGCAGCACAAGACGTCGGCGTGCACGGAGACAGTCCGAAGCCAATGCCGGAACGATTTACGTGCGCGCAGTGTGAACCATTCGGGATGCAGCACGGGCAGCAGATCGTAGACAACAAAAGCAAAACGTACGCCTTGAGCTCGCCAGCGAAGGAACTCGCTTTGCCGGCTGGGCGCAATACGGCTACTCAAATCGAGCCCGAGAAAAATATCTCCAGGACCGACACGCAGAGGCGAATCCTCGGTCGAGGTTGCGTGAACTCCAAGCGAAGATAGGTACGCATTGGCGTAACGATAGGGGGTCTTGCGTGTGGCCCGTACTGGCCGAACCTCAAAACCGGGAGGTGAATCACGCAGCAGTTCCAACAGCAGCGCGCGGACGACGCGCTGGATGCCTGTGCCCGCATCGTGGCCGGCAATGATCGATACATCGACCAGCAACTGGCGGCGCCCCGCGCCAAGCGAAGAGCGATTCGATGACAGGGCCACCTGGGACGAGACGGCGCGCCGCGCGACACCCGCCCAGCGCGCTGAACCCCATATCGCAGCAAACTGCAGGGCCGCGGCCCTCGCCTTCTTATACATGCGGGCTTGGCACTAAGGTACGCGCGATCACTGTCTGGATGCCGTCACCCAGCGCTTTGCTGATAAAAGGCATAGGCATCGTCGATCTGCTCAAACGCGTGCAGCTTGCCCGCGACCAGAACCGCCGCCCGATCGCAGTGCTCGCGAATGTAGCCTGCATCGTGACTGACGATGATCAGCGCGCGATCGCGGCGATGTTCAAACAGTTCCTGATGGCATTTGGCATGGAAACGACTGTCCCCCACGGCCACAATCTCGTCGATCAGAAAACAGTCGAACTCGATCGCCATCGAAATGGCAAACGCCAAGCGTGCACGCATACCCGCGGAATAGCTCTTGACGGGTTCACGCAGGTAGTAACCCAACTCCGAGAACTCCTGAACAAAAGGCTCGGCCGCTTTGGGATCTGCACCGTAGACGCGGCAGATGAAGCGCAGGTTGTCCATTCCGGTCAGGCTGCCCTGGAACGCACCGCCAAACGCAAGCGGCCAGGAAACGCTCATGTCGCGCACGATTTTGCCGGATGTCGGTAACTCGGCGCCGCTTATCATCCGGATCATGGTCGACTTTCCCGCACCATTGCGGCCGAGAATGCCGATTTTCTCACCAGGAGCTACCTGGAGATTGATGCCATCCAGTACCCGACGGCGGCCCTGACGCGTGTGGTAGTCCTTGCAGACGTTCTGAAGCCGGATCATTCTGGTTCAACGCGCTTGCTGGCGTCACGGGTCAGCAGGAGACCAAAGAACAACAGGACTAGGTCTGCAATCACCATGAACTCAACGTCGTAGTGGGGCTTCACCAGTGAACCGAAGTAGCCGGCCCGGAGCATCTCTACGCCATGAACCATCGGTAGAAATAAGATCAATTTTTGCGCACCGGCTGGCAACCACTCGACCATGAATACGGCGCCCGACAACGGGAACAAAAGGTAGGCGATAGTGTGCCAAAGCCGATCGATCGCCTCACTGCGTTCGCTAAGAGCGCCGATGATTAAACCCAAACCACTGCCAAAAAACGCGAGAAAGACCCACCCGCCAATCACCAGTGACAGGTTCTGCGGCGGCTCCATCAAGCCTACAGTTATGAAGAGTATCGATAGCACCACTGCAGAAATTGTTGCACCTGAAATCTCCAGCAGCAGCCGGGCGAAGAACAAGTCAATCACCCGTACATTGCGGTGATAAAGAAGGCTCAGATTTGGTTGAATTGCCAATGCGCAGCGGTTTGCACAGTTCCGCCACAGCAGCACCGACGAGTAGCCTGTAACGGCGAATGCCGTGATTGGAAGGTTGGATCCGTGGGTCGCCTTTGTCAGCGTCCACAGCGTGGTCACCCCGAGCGTGAACATCATCGGCTCAAAGAACACCCACAGGAAACCGATGTTATGACGCCCATAGCGGGTGATGATCTCTCGCATCAACAGCGCGCCAACGACGCGCAGCTGAATCTGCAATGACCTCAAGAACGGTGTTTCGTGATGGACTGCGCTCATCTCAGTCGTGATGCTCACGTACGCCGGTCACCAGCAGGCTCAAAACACCCCACGCAATCATGCCGAGTGCAAACACCTCAAAAATTCGTTTCAACCGCTTCGGCTCAATGGCCACATCAGGTTGGTTTGGCTCCACCAGACGCTCTAGATAGAGCTGCTTGCGCTGCGCTTCGGCCCGAGCGTTTTCGAGGGCGGCCATCGCCGAAGCCAACTGCTTGTCGGCAAATTGCGAATCGAGTTGGAGCCGGGTGTAGCTGCTCGCCTTGTCCGACAACGACCCTTTTGCACCGGCCACACCGCCCGTTGCTTCCTGAATCTGCTTCTCAACGGCGGCGATGTTGGTCTTCAGCACAGGGATCTGCGGGTTCTGCGGCGCAATGGCCTGCAGCTGGGACAACTGCGTCTGCGCGCTGAACAACTGCGCCTGCAAAGCAGTGACCTGCTGGAGTTGCAGGGCTGATTGCCTCTCAGGGTCAAAAACCGTATTGGATTTGCGGTATGCCGCCAGCGCTGCCGCCGCATCCTTCGCCTTGACGGTCGCCGCATCCACTTCACCACGCGCGAACTGCACCATGTCTTTCGCAGCGCGTTCGTTCATGCGGTTGATCAGATGCTCGCTCAGTTCGAGCAGAGACTCGTTGATCTTGACCGCATCTTGCGAGGTGAACGAACGCACCTGCAGCGTGGTGATCGCAGACGTGGTATCGAACTCAACCGCGACCACGCGCTTGTTGTAGTACTTCCACAGCGCTTCGAAACTATCGTCGAACTGGCGCAGGAATCGGCTTAGCAGATCGCCCCGGTTGCCGTACGCATCCAAAATGTAGTTGCCGCGGTTAAGTTCCTTGAGAGCATCGCGCGATTCGATGTAGTCGATCACGGGATACGTGTCATCCTGAGCCCGCGAGAACCCCGTGCCTTGCAGGAGGGCGCTAAGGCTTCCACTCTGGCCCTGCCGTTGCGGACTGCGCACGACAAAGCGAGATTCGGAGACGTAGACGTCGGACGCGATGAAGCCGAAATAGACCGTTGCAAGAACGGTTGGAACCACGACGGTACCGAGAAAAAGCCGGTTTGCGTTTTTCAAACGCAACCAAAGCCCATTCTTGCTTTTGGTCGCCTCAGCGGCCGTGTCTTCCCTCAGTACTGTATCCAACGTATTTTCCAAAACAGTGCGGCTCGGTGTCGCGCAGGGGCTGCTTCCCTGACCTTAGGCAAGTGTTCGACACAGGGCAATCCATCGAGAAAAGCAGAGTTATCTGCGCTCTACCAACCCAATATGACAGCTGCATGTAACCACTGCGGAGCCGCCTTTTGGGGGCCCTGATTATAGCCAGCGCTTCGCTGCGGCGCTATTGCAGGTCGCCGTCAGTTGCATTCGATTGACAATGCCCTGGAGGATTTTTTCTAACGAGACATGACCGCTTACGGTATCCTCCCACCCTGCCCGAAAGCCATACTAGACTTGCTTCGCCATGGCGTGCGGCGCCCCATCGACCTTTTTTAAGTTTTCTTAACATTCAGCCGGCCGCCCCGCTTCTCTATTGATGCGCCGATCTTTTCTCGCCCTGCAAGGCACGGCTTCCCCATTTTTCCGCGAGTTGCTGTCGGCTCTACAGGAGCACGGACACCGCGTGCAACGCGTCAATTTCTGCGGCGGCGACCTCGCATACGCCGGATCCGAGGTGGGAATCGATTATGCAGACGAACCCGAAAACCTTACCGGTTGGTATTCCGACCTGCTTAAATCCGGCAACTTCTCCGATATCCTACTCTTCGGGGATTGCAGAAAAATTCATAAGCCGGTATATCCGATTGCCGAACGAAATAATGTTCGTGTAAACGTTTTTGAAGAGGGTTATGTTCGGCCACACTGGCTGACCATGGAGACACATGGCGTCAATGGCCGTTCACGCTTGCCGCGCGACCCGGCCTGGTATCGCGAGCATCGCGCCGTGACGCCACCCAGCCCATCTGGCCAGACCACGGGTTACAACCTCTACGAACGGGCCTTCCACGACATCCGCTACCGCATGGCTAATGCCTTGTACGCAAGTCGCTTTCCTCACTATGAAAGCCATCGCCCCCATAACGGCTACCGCGAATACGTGGGCCTGGCCAAGCGCATGCTCCGGCAACGCCCGCACCGGGTGGAGGCAGAGCGGCTGACGGAGCGCCTGCTCACTAAGAATCTCCCCTACTACCTCTTCCCGCTGCAGTTGAATTCCGACTCCCAGATACAGGTCCATTCGCCGTTTACTAGCGTTCGGCAGGCGATTGATCAGGTACTGACGTCGTTCGCAGCGCATGCCCCGGCAGATGCGCTGCTGGTCATCAAAAATCATCCGCTGGATACCGGGCTGATCGAGTACCGCCACTACGCCAGGCTGACCGCACAGGGGCTGGGCATGGCGGAACGCCTTGAGTTCATTGATGCCGGCCACCTTCCTACGTTGCTTGACCATACGCGCGGTGTAGTGGTGGTCAACAGCACGGTTGGACTGTCTGCCTTGCACCACCGCCGTCCCCTCATCGCGCTGGGCACGGCCATCTACGACATGCCGGGCATGACGTGGCAAGGAACCCTGGACACATTCTGGCAAGAGGCGGAAGGACCGGACATGGCCCTATACCAGGCGTTCTTGGACTACTTGGTTCACCACACCCAGATCAATGGGGACTTTTACACTCGCACCGGCATCGCCATGGCCACGGCTGGCGCGGTAAAGCGGCTGGAGACGATCGCCCATGGCTGACCGCGACCCCCGTTGCATCGTCATTACGGGCGCCAGCGCAGGGATTGGCCAAGCATTGGCCCACGCCTACGCCGAACCCGGTGTCACGCTCGGACTTGCTGCGCGCGACGCAGCGCGCTTGGAAGCCTGCGCGCAGCAGTGTCGGCAGACGGGCGCTACGGTCGTCACCGCCCAAGTGGATGTCCGTGATGCTGACGCAGTAGCCGCGTGGCTGACCAAATTCGACGATACGCACCCAATCGACCTTCTGATCGCGAACGCAGGCGTGGCAAGCACGCTCTCTTCGTCCGATGATTGGGAAGACCTCGCTCGCACGCGCGAGGTCTTCGACACCAACTTCTACGGCGCATTCCACACGCTGCTCCCCGTGCTGGAACGCCTACGCGCGCGCAAGCGTGGTCATGTGGCAGTGATCAGCTCGCTTGCAGCTATCCGCGGCATGGCCATCTCGCCGGCGTATTGCGCAAGCAAATCTGCAATCAAGGCCTATGGTGAATCCGTGCGGCCGTTGCTGGCCGCCGATGGGGTGCGGCTGTCGCTGGTGTTCCCCGGTTTCGTCAAAACGGCAATGAGCGACGTCTTTCCGGGGGACAAGCCTTTTCTGTGGTCGGCCGACAAAGCAGCGCGGTACATCCGCGCCAAGCTGGAGGCGGGGCGAGCGGAGATCGCCTTTCCTGCGCTGCTGGCGCTGGGCATGCGCCTGCTGCCGCTGTTGCCGCCGTTGCTGGGTGACCGCATCCTGGACCGACTGTCTTACCTGCCCCGGGCAGAGCGCTGACCCAACATGTCGAGCGCAGCCATCTTCTTGTTTGCGCTAGCGATGTCGTTCCTGCCGGACGCCATTGCGTTGCCGCGTTCCGTGCCTCCATGGCAACGCAATGCGGCGGCGCTTGCCACCCACGCATTTTCAGTGGCGACGATCTTCCTGCTGACGCTCGCGATGTCAACTCGCCCGTTGTTTGCGGGGTTCATGGCGTTGTCGCTGACAGCACTCCTGGCGGTGGTCAGCAACGCCAAGTACGCCTCTCTGCGTGAGCCACTCGTCTTCACAGATTTGAGCCTGTTTAGCCAGCTGTTCCGGCATCCCCGTATGTATCTGCCGTTTCTCAGCGTTGCCAGCGTGCTGGCGCTGGGCATCGGCGTAGCGGTCTTCTTGTGCGTGCTGGTGCTCAGCAAACCTCTGCCCGATGCCCCGCGAGGACTGCTTTTGGCCGGGGCGGCGGCCACCGCCCTGATACATGCGCTGGCGGCCCGCGCCCTACCACTGACAATACAACCCGGCAACGATCAGCGCCGCCATGGCTTCTATGCGGTGTTCGTCGCAGGCCTGCTGAATGGCTTGCGCCCATCAACGGCGGCAACACTGCGGACGGCCATGGGCCGCGGTCCGTTTTCGCGCACAGCTGCACCAACGACCCGGCCAGACGTCATCGTCATCCAGAGCGAGTCGTTTTTTGATGCGCGCCGACTTGGCCCCGAGGTACATGCCGATCTGCTGCCCAATTTCGATGCCGTCTGCGCCGAAGCTCTCCAGTACGGGCAACTGGAGGTGCCTGCCTGGGGCGCCAACACGATGCGCACCGAATTTGCACTGCTGTCCGGCCTGGATGCCGCCGACCAGGGCTATGCACGGTTCTACCCGTATGCCTATATCCGGCAGCCATGCGCTTCGCTCGCCGGATGGTTTGGGCGCGCGGGTTACCGCACGGTCGCAATACATCCCTATCACGGCGATTTCTTTGGTCGGCAGCGCGTGCTGCCCTTGCTGCATTTCGATCGGTTTCTCGACATTCGCCATTTCGACGGGGCGCAGCGCGCCGGCCCGTATGTGGCCGATCTGGCTGTGGCAGATGCCATTCAGGCCCAACTGGAAGCTGCCGGCGATTCGCCGGCGTTCGTCATGGCGATGACAATCGAAAACCACGGGCCGCTGCACCTTGAACATGTAGCCCCCGGCGAAGGCGCCCCATACCATGCATTTGGCGAAGGCAAACCCTGGGACGACCTGACGGCGTACCTGCGCCATTTAGTGAATGCCGACGCGATGATCGGGCAGTTGAGACGCTATCTAGCAGGGCGCAAGAGGCCCGCGATCCTATGTTTTTATGGTGACCATGTGCCGGCGCTATCCGCGGTCTATCGCCAAGCCGGTGTGCAGCCCATGGACAGTGATTATCTCGTTTGGCGCAGCGACGCTGCCAACACACCGACACCTCGGCAGAAGAGCGTACGGGCGCGTATCGAATCGCTGGGGCAACTGTTGATCGATTCGATCAGCGCACCCCTACCGGCATCACACGGTGCCGGTGCATCAAGAACAAACACGGCGAACACAGAGAACCAGCAGCACTAGTTCTGCCATCGTGGTGTGCACCAAGATGGCAATGTGGAGCCTTTAGCAGAGCAGAAATCGAGCAGGTTAAGAAGATGAAGGATGCAATCGCTGTCGTTGGAATGTCGTGTCGCTTTCCGGGCGGAGTTCACAGTCCGGAGGATTACTGGAGGTTGTTGGTCGCAGAAACCGATGCCGTGACAGAAGTGCCGCCCGATCGCTTCAGCACGGAGTTCTATCAGCACCCTTCCAAGCGAGAGCCGGGGAAAAGCTACACCTTCGCGGCTGGCGTCATCGGTGACGTGGCAGGTTTCGATGCTGCCTTTTTTGGTATCTCGCCGCGCGAAGCGCAGCAGATGGATCCACAGCAGCGCTTGCTGCTTGAGCTTGCGTGGGAAGCCTTTGAGCACGCCGGGCATGCGCCCAAGGAAATGGCCGGACAGGACTGCGCAGTATTCATCGGCGTAGCGGCGCAGGACTACGGCGACCGCGGCGTCGACGACCTCAGCGTCGTGGATGCCTATTCTGCGACTGGCAACACCCTGAGCATCGCGTCTAACCGCATTTCGTATCTGTTCGACCTGCGGGGGCCCAGCATGTCGATCGACACAGCATGCTCGTCGTCGCTGGTAGCCCTGCACCAGGCGTGTAATGCGATTCGCGCTGGCGAAGTGGAAACGGCGCTGGCCGGAGGCGTCAACCTGCTGCCGCACCCGTTCCCGTTTGTCAGCTTCGCCAAAGCATCGATGCTGTCGCCCAATGGTCGCTGCCGCGCATTCGACGCTTCGGGAGACGGCTACGTGCGCGCCGAAGGTGGTGCGCTGGTGGTGCTCAAATCGCTATCCAAGGCGTTGGCCGACGGCGACACCATCCACGCCGTGATCGCATCATCGGGCGTCAACTCGGATGGCCACTCGCAGGGGGGCATCAACGTGCCAGCCTCCGCAACGCAGGCGGCGCTGCTGGAGAACGTTTACGCGCGTGCTGGTATCGACCCGCGCGAGCTCGATTACCTGGAGGCGCATGGTACGGGCACCGCAGTTGGAGACCCCATTGAGACGCGGGCGTTGATTGACGTCATCGGCAGGCTGCGCAGCCCCGACGCGCCACTGCTGATCGGCTCAGCCAAGACCAACGTCGGTCACCTCGAAACCGCATCGGGCATGGCAGGTCTGATCAAGGCGATTCTGTGCCTGAAGCACCGTGCGGTGCCTGCCTCGATCCACTTCCGCACGCCGAACCCAAATATCGACTTCACGGGCGGCAACCTGCGTGTGGTCGATCGCTACACAGCGTTACCGCCCAAAGACACGCCACTGCTGATCGGCGTGAATTCGTTCGGCTTTGGTGGCACCAATGCACACGTGCTGCTGCGCGAAGCAACGCCGGCACCCAAGGCCGCGGCGGCCAGCAAAGCGGCCAACACCATTTCTGCAACGAGTCGACCGGCCCCACTGATGCTCACTGCACGCTCAGAAGAAGCGTTAAGGGCACTGGCCGCTGCCTATCGTGACCAACTCAGCGCGGGCACGGCGTGGCAGGCCCTGGCGGGCGCCACGGCACATCGCCGGCAGCCTCTGCATCACCGAATGGTCATTGACCCATCAGATGGGGGAACCGGCACGGAAGGCATGACGGCGCTGACGGCACTGGCACAAGGTGAAAGCTCTGCTGCCGCAGTCGTCGGCGAAGCCGTCACCAGCGACGGCAACCTGACGTTGGTGTTCTCTGGTAATGGCTCGCAGTGGGCCGGGATGGGCAAGCGTCTACTGCAGGAAGACGATGTCTTCCGCGCCACCATAGAAAAAATCGACACTCTCTGGTGCGCCGACGGCAGCGCCTCCCTGCTTGAAGTCATGCGTAGTGGCGCTTCCGCTGAGTGGCTTCACCGTACTGAGAACGCGCAACCCCTGCTGTTTGCCATGCAGGCGGGCATCGTTCATTCGTTGCTGGCGCAAGGACTGCGCTTCGACGCATGCTACGGCCATAGCGTGGGCGAAGTGGCAGCTGCATACGCAGCTGGCGCCCTCTCGATGCAACACGCCGTGCGCGTCATCAAGGTGCGTAGCCGCGCGCAGGCGCTGACTGCCGGCAAGGGCAAGATGGCGGCAGCGGGCGTGAGCGAAGACACTGCCCGCGCATTGATCGCCGAGTTGGCCCTGGATGGCGCTCTGGAAATCGCGGGCGTCAATAGTCCTGGCGGAGTCACGCTGGCGGGCCCCATCTCGGCGCTGGACGCCATGCGGGCGCGCTTGGCACAGACCGGCCAGTTCTTCCAGGTGCTTGACTTGGACTACGCTTTCCACAGCAAGCAGATGGATGCCATCCGCGACGTCGTAGTCGACGGCTTGCGCGATCTGCAACCGCAAGCCACGCACTGCACTTTTGTCTCGACGGTGACGGGCAAGCCTTTGTCTGGTGTCGAACTAAACGCCAGCTATTGGTGGCGCAATATCCGCGAGCCTGTCCAGTTCGAACCCGCTACGCGCCACTTGATCGATAGCGGGATGCGGCTGTTCCTGGAGGTGGGGCCGCACTCCATCCTGCGAACCTACGTATCGCAATCGCTGGAAGCCTCACGTGCGAACGGCATCGCCCTTCCGACGCTGAAACGTAACCTCGATCAGGGCAGCCAACTACGCTACGCATTCTGTGCAGCCCTCGCGCACGGCGCCCGGCTGGACCGCGATGCTGCCTTCCCTGACCCGTACCGCGACGTGGTGCTGCCGACCTATCCCTGGCAGCGCACGCCGTATTGGGCACCCATTACGGCTGAGGGGTACGATCTTGTCCACCGGCACCGCGAACACCCCCTGCTTGGCTACCGGCTGAAGGACTGTGCCGCCGCCTGGGAAAACCAGATCGACCCGGTCAAGCTGCCGATGCTTGCCAGTCATGTGGTAGACGGTGCTGTCACATTCCCGGGCGCTGGTTACGCAGAAATGGCCTTGGCTGCGGCGCGCAGCTACTTCGGTACTGCAAGTTGCGCAGTCGAGAATCTTGAGATTCGTACCCCGGTGGTGTTCCAGCCCCAACAAGGCCGCCTGTTCCGCTTGACGCTGGACCCGCGCACTGCGGGATTCGTGATCGAGACGCGTCCGCGCGTGAGCGACGACCCCTGGACCATCAATGTGGTGGGCCGTCTCTTGGTCGGTGGCCCATCGCAAACCATGCCGATCGTTGAGCCGCATTGCATTACAGCGCTCGAAAGGCAAGCTCCCATTGCGGGCAACGCGCTTTATGCTGCGGCACAATCGGTCGGCTTGGAGTTTGGCGACGCCTTCCGCTGGGTACAGGCCGTCCGTGTTGACGGTGACGTTGCGCTCGCGGAGCTTGCCGTACCTGCGTCTCAGCGGGACCAGCTGGAGCGCTATGCGATGCATCCCGGCGCCCTCGACAGCGGCCTGCATCCGCTATTGGCGCTAATGGCCACCGGGAAGCCCGGCGCCAGCCAGGCCGCCTATGTGCCGGTGCAGTTCGGCCGAATGGACTACTTTGGCGGCGTGCCGACCCAGGTAGTGGCGCGCATCGAACGCCGCAGCCCCCATTCGCTGGTCGCCGCCTTCCACTACCTCGATTCGGCCGGCAATACGGTGTTGAAGCTCTCCGCATGCCGCTTCCGCCGAGTTGATCTGGTCGGCCGCCGCCATGGTAAGCCCGGGCGCTATGTTTATATGTTGGAAGCCCGGCCGACCACCGAAACAATCGCTGCAGTACCGACACCCGCCAACGTACTGACAAAGGCAGCCATCGTTGTCGCCAGGAAGGAAGACGCCACGCACCGTAACCGGCACCTCGTCGAAGTCATGCCCCTGATCGATGTGCTAGCCGCGGCCTACGCGTTGCGCGCCGTCGAAGCGCTTGGCGTGCTGGACAATGCCGAACTTCCAGCGTGTGCAAACCCCGCATTGCTCTCGCGACTGGTCGATATGCTGGTGGAAGATGCCATCCTCACTCGCCGCGGCGGCAAGCTGGTACTGGATGATGAGACGCTCCCAGCAATCGATGAACTCTGGCGCAGCCTACTGGCGCTTTCACCGGGCCATGTTGCCGAACTGACGCTGCTTGCCCATTGCGGCGCTGCGCTACCCGCCGTGCTGAGTGGAGAACAGGATGCGGCCGTCGTGCTGCCCCCGGTGCGCAACAGCCTGCTGGACCATTTGTTCGAGGCCTCCCCAACGTGGACGCATGTGAATGCAATGGCCAGAGCCAGTCTGGAGGCATGCGTCGAGGGGTGGACCGAACGGCGCCCGATGCGCGTGCTGGAAATCGTCACACCGCAAGCCAATCTATTCGAGCCGATTGGAGCACACCTGCAGGGCCGGTGCGACTACACCATCGCCGGAAGCGATGAACAACTCGACGCCTTCGATAGAGGTCGCCATCCGCTGATCCGAACCGCGACACTGCAGTTGGGCGATCAGCCTGAACTGACTGTCGAGGCCGGCCGTAGCGGGACATTCGACGTGGTAGTGATCAACAACCTTCTGCGTGCGTCGGCCCAGCCGCATCGGTTGCTGGCGGCGTTACGCACATGGATGACGCCGGGTGGGCTGCTGGTGCTCAGCGAGGCGCAAGCCAGCAGATTCTCCGATATTGTCTTTGGCCTTTCGACCGAGTGGTGGTCTACAGTCCGCGGCGACCTGCTTACCGCTGAGACCATCGAAGCGATGCTGCTGGCCGAGGGCTTTCAGACTCCGGCCCGCCATGTCGAGGCTGACCTCCAGATCGAGGGCACACCTGCACTGCTGCTCGCACGCCGTCAGCTGGGCCGCCAAGCTGATTCGCAGGATGCCGCAGAGGTGGTTTCGGAGGCCGAACAGACCTCGGCAAACTGGCTGGTGGTCTGCCCCGGCACGCCAGGCGGCCTTGCCACCACGCTCGCTGCTGAGCTTGGCAAGGCGATTGCCCGTGCAAGTTCGACGAGCCATGCCTCCCAAGTTGCATTGGTAGAGTCGCCCGAAGCAGCGCTGGCGCACCCGGCACTGGGCGACACAGCGACGCCGTGCCAACTCGTGTTCCTTGCCGCCGATGCTGGTCGGCTTGGTGATGACGCAGATGCGACCACGCTGATGCAAGCGCAGGAAGCCACCTCGGTGGCTTTGGCACGATTGGCCCGCGGCTTGAGCGGCAAGCGTGCGAGCGCGCGGCTGTCGGTTGTCACCTGTGGAGGCGCGCCGCTGGCCATGCCAGATACGCCGGCATCAGCGCTACAACCATCACAAGCTCCTCTGTGGGGACTAGGCCGCGTGTTGATGAATGAGCACGCCGAACTGCAGTGCAGGCTCATCGACATCGACGCACGTGAGGCGCTGCCGGTGCCGGTGCTCTGCCGTGAACTGCTGCGCGCCGATGCGGAAGACGAGGTTGTCCTCACCCCGGAAGCTCGCTATGTGTCGCGCATGGTGTCCGCGGAAGTTGCCGAACTACGGCAGCAGAGCACTCCAGCCGAGGCCGGCATATCGACTCCCCCCGCTGTGCTCGGCTTTGAATCGGCAGGCTCGCTCAGCCACCTGCGGTGGTTCCCACTGCCGGCATTCAAGCTGGAGCCGGACGAAGTGGAAGTCGAGCCCATGGCTGCGGGCTTGAACTTTCGCGACGTCATGTATGCAATGGGACTGTTGTCCGACGAGGCCGTGGAAAACGGCTTTGCCGGTCCAACCATTGGCATGGAGTTTTCTGGCCGTGTCACGCGTGTCGGCAGCGCCGTCAACCATTTCGCCCCGGGTGATTTGGTACTCGGTTTTGCTCCGGCTTGCTATGCAAGCCGGTTGCGCACCCGCGCAACGGCGCTGGCACAAAAACCCGCTCGACTGAGCTTTGAAGAAGCTGCCACGATACCAACGACGTTCTTTACGGCGTATTACGCTCTGAATGAGCTAGCACGCCTTCGCAGAGGCGAGCGGGTGCTGGTGCACGGCGCAGCCGGTGGCGTTGGCATTGCCGCAGTACAACTGGCGCGGCACCTTGGCGCCGAGGTGTTTGCCACTGCCAGCAGCAATGAAAAGCGTGAATTCGTGCGCCTGCTTGGTGCCAGCCGCGTGTTCGACTCGCGCAGCTTGGTATTTGCCGACGATATCCGACATGCAACCGGGGGCGAAGGCGTCGATGTCGTGCTCAACTCGCTGGCCGGTGAAGCGATGGTGCGCAGCATCGACGTGTTGCGTCCGTTCGGTCGCTTCCTTGAGCTAGGCAAGCGCGATTTCTACGAGAACAGCCGTATTGGCCTGCGCCCCTTCCGCAATAACATCAGCTATTTCGGCATTGACGCCGACCAGTTGATGGATGCGTCGCCGCAGCTCACTGCTTCCCTGTTCGCGCAGGTGATGGCACTGCTGGAACAGGGTGTACTCGACCCGCTACCGTACCGTGCTTTCCCCGCCGAGCGTATCGAGGAAGCCTTCCGCTACATGCAGCAGGCGCGGCAGATCGGCAAGATTGTCGTCACCTTCGCTGACGGGGTGCCAGCTCCGCACCAAGCCACCGACACACCGCACTTGGAGCTTGACCCGGCAGCGGCCTACTTGATCGCGGGCGGCACTGGTGGGCTGGGCTTCGCCACAGCCCGCTGGCTGGTCGAGCGCGGCGCACGCCATCTCGTGCTGGCTAGCCGACGGGGCGCGCTCACGCCCGAACTGGCCGAGGAAGTGGCGCGCTGGCGCGACGCGCTGCAGGTCAACACAGCTGTTGTGCCCTGCGACCTCAATGATCGTGCAGCAGTGCAGGCGCTGGTCGATGGATTGGCCACCCGCGGCACGCCGCTCAAGGGCCTTGTGCATTCTGCGATGACCATCGCCGATGGTCTGATCGTCAACCTTGACGACGCCCGGATGCGGGATGTGTTGGCGCCCAAGGTCGCCGGTGCCTGGAACCTGCATCAGGCCACCTGCGGACTGGCCTTGGACTTCTTCGTGGTTTATTCGTCCGCCACCACCTTCCTGGGCAACCCCGGACAGTCCAACTACGTAGCCGCCAACGCGTTTCTCGAAGCGCTGGTTCACCAGCGACGTGCGCAGGGATTGCCGGGCACCTACATGGCCTGGGGCCCCCTTGAAGACGTGGGCTTCCTGGCCCGCAACACGCAAACGCTCGAGGCGTTGCAGACCCGAATTGGCGGGCGTGCGATCACCTCGGCACAGGCCATGGCGGCCCTTGAGCAAGTACTGCAACGGGGCGATGCCGGCGAGGCGGTGCTATGGCTGGATTGGGAATCTATCTCGCGCGTGATGCCGGCCGCCCGCTCGCTACGCTATCTCGACATGCGCAGCGGCGCCGGGCAGGAATCGCAGCATGCCGATGGCGCCAGCATGCAGGCGGAGATCCGCGCGCTTGGCATCGCCGAAGCCACAAAGCTCGTAATCGAAACGCTGCAGGCGCAGATCGCGCGGATCCTCCATCTGTCCGCCAGCAAGATCGATCCCGACCGCTCGGTGACCGATCTCGGCATGGACTCGTTGATGGGCATGGAGTTGGGCATGGCCATCGAAGAGTGCTTCGAGGTCAAGCTACCTTTGATGATGCTGGCTGAAGGTGCAACCGTCCGATCGCTGGCGCAGAAGATCGCCGAATCGGTGCACACGGGCGCGACCGAAGGCCAAGACGCAAGCGCTACAGACGATGTCGCGCAGCAACTGGCGACCCTATCGGCAATTCACGGCGCGGAAATGAGCAGGGACGAACTGCAGCAAATGGCGCGCGAAATGGGCGCCAATAGACACGTCAGCGATGTTGCTACCGAGACGACGTCATGACGGCCGCTCACGGCTGGGCCGCTGACCAAGGAACGCTGGCGCGCGAACTGCGGCTGTCCGGCCACGGATTGCATACCGGCCAGCGCGTGAATGTGCGCGTGCTCCCCGAAGATGTCGGGCACGGTATCGTCTTCCGACGCATGCGTGGCGGCCGTCAACTTGCAGTGTTGCCCGCTTCTGCGTCGCTGCGCCTCGCACAGCCGCTGTGCACAGCCCTGCAGGATGCCGACGGCTGGCGCGTGCGCACGGTCGAACACCTGCTGGCGGCACTGCTGGCCGCCCAGATCGACCACGCCACTGTCGAGATCGATGCAGAGGAGGTGCCGATCCTGGATGGAAGCGCGCAGCCTTGGTTGCAGGCGATCGAAGCTTGCGGACGCCTGCCGTTGGGGGTGCCCAAGCGTTTCCTGCGCATTCTCGACACGATCACGATTGAAGATGGCCCTATGCATTGCACTACCGTTGCGCCGGCCGACCACTATGAGGTGTCAGTCACCAACGACCTCAAGGGGTTCGGTGAGATGACTTGGCAGGGCGTGATCGATCCGGCGTCGTTCGCCAACGATATCGCTCCATCGCGCTCATATGGGCGCCTGCGCTGGGCGCTACCCGCTATTTTCTTCGGCTACCTGCGGGGCACGCCGATTCTGCGCGGGGCCAGGCCGTCATGCACCGCCACCATCGTCGGCACGAATGTGATTGGCGGCATGCGTCTGCCAATGGAATTCGTGCGGCACCGGGTGCTGGACCTGATCGGCGACCTTGCCCTGCTGGGCGCGCCACTGCAGGGCAAGGTCACGGCGTTGCGCCCCAGTCATGAAATGAACTACCGGCTTTGTGCCGCCCTGCTCGACCGGCCCAGTGCCTGGGAGTGGGCAACGACAACTCTCTGACGAAGGAATCCGCAGTATGGGACTGGGGGACCAGTTGCGGCAGCAACTTGCCGCAAAAGCCTTGAAGCGACAGCTTGATCGAGTTACCAAGGAAATGGAGACGGCCGCCGAGGAGGCTACCGCGACTGCGCGCGTCATTGAGGCGTCATCGGCAGCGCCCGCACGCTCGACCACCGCAGCCGACTATGCGGCTCTGTGCCGGTTCGACACGCTGCCCGCGTACCAACAAGTCTCGATCATCCGCAAGGCGAGCGAGCACATGGGCATCGCTTCACCTTTCTTTCGTGTGCACGAAGGTGTGGCGGGAGCAACCACGCAGATCGATGGCCAAAGCTACATTAACTTCGCCAACTACAACTACCTTGGTCTAGCTGGTGATGCCGTGGTATCGGCCAGCGCCAAGGCAGCCATTGATCAGTATGGCACTTCGGCGTCGGCAAGCCGGATGGTGGCTGGCGAGAGGCCGGTGCAGCGCGAGCTCGAGCGCGCGCTTGCAAGCGTCTACGAAGTCGACGACTGCGTCGCCTTCGTCAGCGGGCATGCCACCAACGTCACCGTGATCGGTTGCCTGTTTGGTCCCGGCGACCTGATCGTGCACGACTCGCTGGCGCACAACAGCATCGTGCAAGGGGCGCAGCTCAGCGGGGCCAAGCGATTGAATTTCCCGCACAACGACTGGGAAGCATTGGACACGCTTTTGACGCGCGTGCGGCGCGAATACCGACGCGTGCTGATTGCCGTGGAAGGTATCTACAGCATGGATGGCGACTTCCCGCAGTTGGGCCACTTCATTGATATCAAACGGCGTCACAGCGCTTTTCTGATGGTCGACGAAGCGCACTCGTTTGGCGTGCTCGGCGCAACCGGCAAAGGCATTCGAGAGCATTTCGGACTGGCTGGTCGCGACGTCGACATCTGGATGGGGACCTTCAGCAAGACCATGGCCGGCTGCGGCGGCTACATCGCCGGCGAGCAGGCGCTGATCGACATCTTGCGCCACTTGGCACCCGGCTTTCTATATAGCGTCGGCTTATCGCCAGTGCTGGCTGCTGCATCTCTGACTGCTCTAAAGCGCATGTTGGAAGAGCCCCAACGAGTCGCCACTCTTCGCGAGCGTGGACGTCAATTTCTAGAGGCGGCCCGCGAAGCGGGCCTCAATACCGGCCTCAGCGCCGGATACTCGGTCGTACCCGTCATCATCGGCAGCTCGCTCAAAGCCGCACAATGGGCCAATGCCTTGTTCGAGAGAGGGATCAATACGCAACCCATCTTTTATCCTGCGGTAGAGGAAAAAGCCGCGCGGCTGCGCTTCTTCATTTGCTGCACCCACACGCCGGAACAAATCGCCTACACGGTAGAGTCCGTCGCACAATTGGCGCGCCACTGAGATGATTACGACACGGCGGGTTGACCCAGGTCTTGGCTCTGCACTCCACTTTCGCCACGCCATGGCTAGCGATGCCGCCGCACTTGCCCCCTTGGTGCTGGCCTCCGGTGACCAGGAGTTTGACTGGCTACTTGGTGTACCGCCCGCTCAATGTGAAGCCTTCCTGCGCCGGGCCATCACCGCCGCAACCGGGCGATTCTCGTGGAAGCGCCATTTCGTCGCGACACTCGACGGCCAGCCAGTCGCTGTGCTCGCAATTCAGAATGGCCGAAAAAATGGGCTTGATGATCTCTACTCTGTGCGCGACTTCGTGCAGCATTTTGGAGCACGCCGCACCCCCGGCCTGATTCGACGGGGGCTTATTCTGGAAACCGAGATCCCCGCTCCAACGCGCCGTCAGACGCTGCTCGCCCACTGTGCCACGCGCCCAGACCTGCGCGGACGCGGGATATTCAACGCCCTGTTCTCCCAGGCCATCACGCAGCAGTTGCTTCCCGCCACGCCCGGTCAAATGCTTGTGCTTGATGTGCTGAACACGAACGAACGTGCAGCGGCGCTCTATCGGAGCCTCGGGTTCGAACCGGTAGAAGGTCGCCGGCGCTCGGCGAACTTGCCAACCTATCTTGCGGCAACCCGGATGCAATACAGGCCCCGAGGCCATTGACTTTGGGCCAGCCTGTAGGGAGACCAAGGCATAAAGCAAAAACCCGCACAGCGAATGACTGTGCGGGTTATGTCTGGTCGGGGCGAGAGGATTTGAACCTCCGACCACCTGCACCCCATGCAGGTACGCTACCAGGCTGCGCTACGCCCCGAAGCAAATAAGTATAGCAGAGCATCTCTGCCGGTGACTAGGGGGTTACCGCCTGCTGCCTATCATTTGTCCGTACGCAAGATGTCCAGTACTGACTGCAATGCGCGATGCAAGGCCCGCACATCGACCGCACCGCTCGCCGCCATCACCGCCGGCGTTTGGACCTCGGGCACCGCCGCCTCCTCAGGCTCCGCACTTACGCCATGCCGCAACTCATCCAGCCGATTCCGCGCGCCATTGATCGTGAAGCCTTGCTCATATAGCAGCTCGCGAATGCGCCGGATCAGCAGGACTTCATGATGCTGGTAGTAGCGTCGGTTGCCGCGTCGCTTGACTGGCTTGAGCTGCGTGAACTCCTGCTCCCAATAGCGCAGCACATGCGGCTTGACGGCGCACAGGTCGCTTACCTCGCCAATGGTGAAGTAGCGTTTGGCAGGAATCGGCGGCAGGTTGACCCGCTCCGTGTGTTTGTCGGCGGCCATACAGGGCTGGACTACAGGGCTGGCGAAAGAAACGGATTGAACAGACGGCTGAGCGAATTCACGCAGCAGAATTACGCGACGTCGACCGGCAGCGGCTCGACGCGCTCTTCAACGAGCGCCTTGAGCTTCTGGCTAGCGTGGAACGTCACGACGCGGCGCGCAGTGATGGGGATGATTTCCCCCGTCTTCGGATTTCGGCCCGGGCGCTGCGGCTTGTCGCGCAACTGGAAATTACCGAAGCCAGACAGCTTGACACTGTCACCCTGCTCGAGCGCCTCGCGAATCACGTCAAAAAACGCTTCAACCATGTCCTTCGACTCGCGCTTGTTCAAGCCGACCTGCTCGAACAGCATCTCGGCAAGCTCGGCCTTGGTAAGCGTCGGCACGTCCTGAGCGCGCGCATCACGTGCGTCGGCCAATGCCGCCGAAGAAGAACCGAGCGAGTCGCCCAAGGATGCCGCCAACGCGGGCGCGTGTTGATCGTTCATAGGATTCGCTTAGCGTATTCGATCCGAATGCCGAGGTTCGTTCGAGCTGTCTCTAGCGCAGTGCGGACGTCTGAAACGTCAGGCACGCAGGCGCGCGCCGAATGCATCGCCGGCCGCTCGAATCAGTTGCTGTGTGGCGGCCTCGACAATGTCGTCCTGAAGGGTGCTGTCAGTATCTTGCAACGTAATTCTGAAGGCAAGGCTTTTCTCCTGCGCCCCAATGGCAGCCGTGGCGGCCTTCGGACGGAATTCATCGAACAGCACAACGCCTTGCAGATAGCGTTCCCAAGGCGTGCCAACGGCCGTCTTTTCGAAGATATCGACGAGGTCTTGCACCGCCACATCCTGACGTACGACGAGCGCAATGTCGCGCGTCACTGCTGGCACACGGGGCACTTCGCGATACTTCGGCAGACCGACAGCGGTGATGGCATCAAGCTCCAGCTCCCACACCACCGGCGCAGTCGGCAGGTCGTATTTCTGCAGCCAACGCGGATGCAGTTCGCCGATCCAGCCGATGGCACGGCCATTCAGCACCACGCGTGCGGAGCGGCCCGGGTGGAGCGCGGGGTGCTCCGCGCGCTCGAAACGCGCCTGCAACGGCCACAGCAGCGATTCGACGTCACCCTTTACATCGAAGAAATCAACAGGGCGTGTCTGCACGCCCCACTGCTCTTCCTTGGCCGGACCATATGCAATGCCACCGGCCATCATCGGCTGTGCGTACCCGGCGATCGACAGACCACCATCGGCGACAGTCGCATCGAGGTGGAACACACGACCCACCTCGAACATGCGTACCCGCGAAGCCTTGCGGTTCAGGTTGTAGCGCACCTTGTCCAGCAAGCCGCCGATGAGCGTGCTGCGCATCACCGAGTACTGGCTGGCAATCGGATTCAGCAAGGGAATCGGGTTGGTGTTGCCGGCAAAGTCGGCTTCCCATTCGGTCTCGACAAAGGCGAAGTTGACGACCTCGTGGTAATCACGTGCAGCAACGGCATGACGCACGTCGTGCATCGTGCGGTGCGCCTCGTCAGTCGGGCGCATCGCATTCTCGGCCACGGGGGGCTTGGCGGGAATCCGCTCGAAACCGTAGATGCGGGCGACTTCTTCAATCAGGTCTTCTTCGATTTCAAGATCGAAGCGATACGACGGCGGCTCGACGATGAACACATCGCCGTCCACGCTGAACGTGAGGCCGAGGCGCTTGAACACGTCCGCCACAACGTCGTGCGACAGCGGAATACCCAGGACGCGCGCGGCACGTGCGACACGCATGCGCACAGGCTCGCGCTTGGGCAGATTGACGATCTGGTCATCGATCGGTCCAGCCTGGCCGCCACAGATTTCGAGGATCAGCGCGCTGATGCGTTCGATGTGTTCAACGGTGGTCGCGTAATCAACGCCGCGCTCGAAGCGGTGGCCCGCATCGGTCGAGAAGTTGTAGCGGCGCGCACGGCCCTGGATGGCTTCCGGCCACCAGAATGCGGCTTCAACATAGATGTTCTGTGTATCGAGCGTGACGGCCGTCTTGTCGCCGCCCATGATGCCGGCGAGGCTTTCGATGGCCTGCTCGTCCGAGATCACGCCGACCTTTTCGTCGACCGTGATGGTGTCGCCGTTGAGCAGCTTCAGCTGTTCGCCAGGCTTGCCCCAGCGCACCGTCAGGCCGCCGTGGATCTTGTCCAGGTCGAACACGTGCGACGGGCGGCCCAGCTCCAGCATCACGTAGTTCGAGATATCCACCAGCGCCGACACGCTGCGCATGCCCGCGCGCTCGATGCGCGACACCATCCAGGCCGGCGTCTTTGCGTGCGCGTTCACACCGCGGATGATGCGGCCCGAGAAGCGACCACACAGGTCCGGTGCTTCCACCTTGACCGGCAGCTTGTCGGCCAGCGTCACCGCCACGGGTGCCATCGACGGCACGGTAATGGCGGCGCCAGTCAGCGCGGACACTTCACGCGCCACCCCATGGATCGACAGGCAATCGGCCTTGTTGGGTGTGAGCTTGATGACGAAGATCTGGTCGTCCAGATCGAGCACCTTGCGGATGTCTTCGCCCACCGGCGTGTCTTCCGGCAGAATCAGCAGACCGCCGTGGTCTTCCGACAGCTTCAGCTCGCGCGCCGAACACAGCATGCCGTAGCTTTCCACGCCACGCAGCTTGCCGATCTTGATCTTGAACGGCTTGCCGTCCTCGCCCGGGGGCAGCTCGGCGCCGACCAGCGCGCATGGCACCTTGATGCCTGCCGACACGTTCGGCGCGCCGCAGACGATCTGCAGCAATTCGCCCGTGCCCGCATCGACCTTACACACGTTGAGGCGATCGGCGTCCGGGTGTTTGTTCACCTCGACCACATGGCCAACGACGATCTGCGAGAACGGCGGCGCGACGGGGTCGACCTCCTCCACCTCGAGGCCAGCCATCGTCAGGCGATGGGAAAGCTCATGCGTGGTGATCGGCGGATTGACGAAACTGCGAAGCCAGGATTCCGGAAATTGCATGGCGCGACAGGAAAGAGAATTCGATTAACGGAGCGATGAAGTACCAGTGCGAGCGCGCGGCGCTTACGCGAACTGGCGCAGAAAACGTACATCGCCCTCGAAGAACAGGCGCAGGTCATTGATGCCATAGCGCAGCATCGTCAGGCGCTCCAGGCCGGAGCCGAACGCGAAGCCGATGTAGCGCTCGGGGTCGAGGCCCATGTTGCGCACCACCGTCGGGTGCACTTGGCCGGATCCGGAAATCTCCAGCCATTTACCGTTGCCGAACGCCATATCGATCTCGGCCGACGGTTCGGTGAACGGAAAATACGACGGGCGGAAACGCACCTGGATGTCGTCGCGCTCGAAGAAATTGCGCAGGAAATCGGTATAGACGCCCTTCAGGTCGGCAAAGCTGATGTTGTCTGCAATCCAGAGGCCTTCGACCTGATGGAACATTGGCGAGTGCGTGGCATCGCTGTCGACACGATACGTGCGGCCCGGGGCGATGACCTTGATCGGCGGGATGCGGTCGAGGTGCTTGTACTTCTCCACGTGCATGCGGGCATAGCGCACCTGCATCGGGCTGGTGTGCGTGCGCAGGAGCAAGAGCTTGTCCTCGCTGTCTCGACCGTCGATGTAGAACGTATCCTGCATCGAGCGGGCCGGATGGTTGTCCGGGTTGTTCAGCGCCGTGAAGTTCATCCAGTCGGATTCGATTTCGGGGCCGTCAGCGACATCGAAGCCGATCGAACCGAAGATCTTGGCGACGCGCTCCCAGGTGTTCATCACAGGGTGCAGACTGCCCTCTGCCACGTCGCGCCCGGGCAGCGTCACGTCGATCGCCTCCGCGGCCAGGCGTGCATTCATCAGCGCATCGGCCAGCGCCTGGCGGCGGGCGTTGAGCGCTTCTTCAACGCGGCTCTTGGCTTGGTTGATGCGCGCGCCCTCGGACTTGCGGGTTTCCGGATCGAGCTTACCCAAGCCTTTGAGCAAGTCGGTCAGCACGCCGGACTTACCGAGAAAGCGGGCCTTCTCGTTTTCCAGCGAGGCGTTGTCCTGCACAGCGGCAAACGCGTTTTGGGCATCGACGACGACTTGATCCAGATCCAGTGACATGGGAAGGCGAGCGAAAAAATTCGGGGGATTCGGGTCCGCGAAAAGGCGCGGAATAAAAAACGGGGCTCGGTGAGAGCCCCGTCAGGGTGATCAGCCGGCAAAGTTACTGGGCAATTCCAGCAGCCTGCCCGGCTAATCCAATTCAGGCGACGTTGGCTTTCACCTGGTTCACGATGGCAGCAAAAGCCACCTTATCGTGAATGGCCATGTCCGACAGCACCTTGCGGTCCAGCTCGATGGACGCCTTCTTCAGGCCGTTCATGAACTTGCTGTAGGTCAGACCATGCTCGCGTGCGCCAGCGTTGATACGAGCAATCCAGAGCGCACGGAACACGCGCTTCTTGTTGCGACGATCGCGGTAGGCGTACTGACCAGCACGCATGACCGCCTGCTTGGCGATGCGATAGACGTTATTGCGGCGGCCGCGGTAACCCTTGGCTGCGCTGATAACCTTCTTATGACGGGCCCGCGCTGTGACCCCACGTTTTACTCGAGGCATGAAATGCTCCTTTCGTAGTTAGTTAGGGTTAGGCGTACGGCATCATTGCGCGAACGGACTTCAGGTTCGTCTCATGGACGCCCTCGGTACCGCGCAGGTGACGCTTGTTCTTGGTGGTCTTCTTGGTCAGGATGTGACGCTTGAAGGCTTGGCCACGTTTGATCGTGCCACCAGGACGGGCAGTAAAGCGCTTGGAAGCGCTTTTCTTCGTCTTCATCTTCGGCATGGAACAACTCCGTTTTTGACATGAAGCCAGGTGGACGGCTGGCGCCGACACTTGCAAGACCCGGGCTCACTTGTTGTATCGCGGCAGGCTTTGACACCTGCCGCGTCTTCCGACGTTTCCGTCTGGAACCTGCTCAGCGCAACCGGAATCGCCCGGCCGCCGCTGCATTACTTTTTCTTCTTGGGCGCCAACATCATCACTGCCTGGCGACCTTCCATCTTCGGCATCTGCTCAACCTGACCGAATTCCTCCAGGTCAGACTTGATACGCTCCAACACGCGCATACCGAGTTCCTGGTGAGCCATTTCGCGGCCCCGGAAACGCAAGGTAACCTTTACCCGGTCGCCATCCTCAAGGAAGCGCGTTGCGTTGCGCAGCTTGACCCCGTAGTCGTTGTCGTCGGTACCGGGGCGGAATTTGACTTCCTTCACCTGGATGACCTTCTGCTTCAGCTTGGCCTCGTGAGCCTTCTTCTGCTCCGAATACCTAAACTTGCCATAGTCCATCAGGCGACAGACTGGCGGCGTTGCAGTCGGCGCGATCTCGACTAGGTCGACGTCCTTCTCTTCTGCCAGACGCAGCGCGTCGAACAGTTTGACGATGCCGAGCGCCTCATTATCAACCCCGGTTAGCCGGACTTCCGGCGCGGTGATCTCGCGGTTGAGGCGGTGAGAAGATTTGTCAGTAGCGATGTTGATGTCCTCAAAGATTCAAAAAAACAAGCCGTGCCCAGCTCATGACTTGTTGGCGAGATCGTTCTGCAGTCGCTCAACGAACGCCGACAGCGGCATGGAGCCTAGATCGACGTTGCCACGGGCACGCACGGCCACCTGATTTTCGTCCCGTTCCTTATCGCCAACCACAATCTGGTAGGGGACCTTCTGAACGGAATGCTCGCGGATTTTATACCCAATCTTCTCATTCCGCAAATCGACGACCGCCCTAAATCCTTGTTTTTGCAGGGATTGCACAACGGATTGCGCGTATTCGGCGTGCGAATCGGTGATGCTGAGCACCGCAACCTGCACGGGCGAAAGCCACGTGGGCAGCGCTCCGGCATATTGCTCGATCAAGATACCGATAAAGCGCTCAAGGCTGCCAACGATGGCCCGGTGCAGCATGATCGGTCGATGGCGCGCGCCATCTTCGCCGACAAATTCAGCATCCAGGCGCTCCGGCAGGTTCGGGTCGACTTGGATCGTGCCGCATTGCCACTGGCGGCCAAGTGCATCTTTAAGCACATACTCGATCTTGGGACCGTAGAACGCCCCCTCACCCGGCAGGTACTCAAACTCGCAACCCGATGCACGCAAGCCCTCGGCCAACGCAGCCTCGGCGCGGTCCCAGCTTTCTTCGGTGCCGATGCGCTTGTCCGGACGCGTCGACAGCTTGTAAAGAATCTCGGTAAAGCCGAAATCCTTGTAGACCTTCTGCAGCAACGTCGTAAACGCCGTCACCTCGGCCTGGATCATGTCTTCCGTGCAGAAGATGTGGCCGTCATCCTGCGTGAAGCCGCGCACGCGCATGATGCCGTGCAGGCCACCCGAAGGCTCGTTGCGGTGGCACGCCCCGAATTCGCCAAAGCGGAGCGGCAGATCGCGGTAGCTCTTGATGCCCTGCTTGTAGATGAGGATGTGGCCGGGGCAGTTCATCGGCTTGAGCGCGTACTCACGCTTTTCCGATTCCGTGATGAACATGTTCTCGCGGTATTTGTCCCAGTGGCCGGTCTTCTCCCACAGCGTCTTGTCGAGAATCTGCGGCCCCTTCACCTCCTGGTAGCCGTTCTCGCGATACACGCGGCGCATGTACTGCTCGATCTCCTGCCAAAGGGTCCAACCCTTCGGATGCCAGAACACCGTGCCGGGCGAATACTCGTCGATGTGGAACAGGTCGAGCTCGCGGCCGAGCTTGCGGTGGTCCCGCTTCTCGGCCTCTTCCAGCATGTGCAGATAGGCTTCCTGGTCTTCCTTCTTCGCCCAGGCCGTGCCGTAGATGCGCTGGAGCATCTCGTTATTGTGGTCGCCGCGCCAATACGCGCCCGCCACCTTCATCAGCTTGAAAACCTTCAGCTTGCCCGTGGAGGGCACGTGCGGGCCGCGGCACAGGTCGACAAAGTTGCCCTCGCGATACAGACCAATCTCCTGATCCTCCGGAATAGAGGCGATGATTTCAGCCTTGTATTTCTCGCCCATGCCCTCGAACAGCTTGACGGCTTCGTCGCGGCTCAGCACTTCACGCGTGACTTTTTCGTCCTTTTTGGCGAGCTCCGTCATCTTCTTTTCGATGGCGACGAGGTCTTCCGGCGTGAAGGGGCGCTTGTAGGCGAAGTCGTAATAGAAGCCGTTTTCGATGACCGGGCCGATGGTGACCTGTGCGTCCGGATACAGTTCCTTGACCGCGTAAGCCAGCAAGTGGGCCGTGGAGTGGCGGATCACGTCAACGCCATCGGCGTCCTTGTCGGTGATGATGGCGAGCTTGGCATCCCGGTCGATCGTGTAGCTCGTATCAACCATCTGACCGTCCACGCGGCCCGCCAGGGCTGCCTTGGCGAGGCCTGCACCGATGCTCTGCGCTACTTCAGCCACCGTGACCGGGCCGGGAAACTCGCGCCGGGAACCGTCCGGCAGGGTGATTGCGATCATGCTTGCTCCTGTGGAGTCACCGTCGCGCTTGTCGTCCGCGCGAAGGCTGTCATTCTGTCGTGCGCCACGCCGGATCGACGAGGCAGTTTGTCGAATTGGATGCTTCGCAGCGTTTTCAGCTTGATCGCCACGCGTGACACGAAATCGCGGACGAAAAAAAAACGCGGCCAAGGCCGCGTTTTCATTTGCGCCATCTCCCGCTTGGGCAGACCGCAAAGGGCGAAAACCGCACCTTGACTACTGTCGCTCCGAAGCGGTTGTAGTTCGCAGTGCCTGAATCATATTTCGCCTTGTGTTCAGTGGTACGGGACAAACCCGGGAATTACGAGGATGACGGCTTGGACACCCTACCCGACGCGTCCTGCTAAATGCGTTGGTAGGCTCGATTGGACTCGAACCAACGACCCCCACCATGTCAAGGTGGTGCTCTAACCAGCTGAGCTACGAGCCTGCCGAAGAACAAGACTATACCGTCACTTCCTTCGGGCTGTCAATACCCCTTGCACTTCTTCGATCAAAGTCAGCGCGCGCTGCAGCTGCGTCGCCTCGGACACCTCCGCAGTGAACTGCATTTTTGCGACGCCCTTGCTCGACAGCGTGCGCACGCCGGTCACATTGATCTTTTCGCGCGAAAGGATTTCCGAGATGTCGCGCAACAATCCCTGCCGGTCCAGCGCCTCGACCTGGATATCGATTGGATAGACCGAATCGCTGCGTTGGCCCCATTCCGTCTGGATCACGCGCCCCGGCGCGCGGGCCGCCAGTTGCTGGAACGTCGCGCAACTCTGACGGTGGATCGAGACACCCCGCCCTCGCGTGACAAAGCCGACGATGGGGTCCGGCGGCGCAGGCTTGCAGCAACGCGACATTTGTGTGAGGAGCGAGTCGACGCCCACCACGAGCACGCCGCTCTTGGCGCCACGGGCCACGCTGGTGGCGCGGCTTTTCTTGGTGATGGCGGCTTCGTCGTCGACGGGTGCCGGCGGCGGCGCACCATCCGCGCGCAGGACCGCTTCGATACGGCGCAGGCTCAGCTCGTCCTTGGCGACGACAGCGTAGAGATCGTCCGGCGTCTTGTAGCCGAGCTTGGCGGCCAGCTCTTCCAGGTTGACGGCGGTCTTTCCTTCGCGCTGCAATGTCTTGTCGATGAGCGCACGGCCTTGCGCGAGCGTCTCTTCCAGCTCCATCGCGTTGAACCACGCGCGCACTTTCGTGCGTGCTCGCGGGCTGACGAGATAGTGCAGCTCGGTGTTCAGCCAATCGCGCGACGGGCCACCCTGCTTGACGGTGACGATCTCGACAGTCTGGCCGTTCCTGAGCGGTGTGTTCAGAGGCACCATCGTGCCGTCTACACGCGCGCCGCGGCAACGGTGGCCGAGATCGCTGTGCAGGTAGTAAGCGAAGTCGACCGGCGTCGCGCCTTGCGGCAAGGCGATCACGCGCGCCTGCGGCGTCAGCACGTAAATGTGGTCATCCAGCTCGGTGTGCTTGAGTTGCTCCCAAGGCGAATCCTCGTGCGCGACGGTGTGCTCGGCATCGTCCTTCCAGGCGAGCAGTTGGCGCAGCCAGGCGATCTTCTCGTCGTAGCGCTCGCTGGCGGAGAACTGGCCGGCGTAGCCCTTGTTGCCTGCCTCCTTGTAGCGCCAGTGCGCCGCCACACCGTACTCGGCAAAGTGGTGCATCTCGCGCGTGCGGATCTGCACCTCCAGCGCTCGACCGTCGTCGCCGATCACCACCGTGTGCAGAGACATGTAGCCGTTGGCCTTCGGACGCGAGATGTAGTCGTCGAATTCCTTCGGGATCGGTTGCCACATGTGGTGCACGAAGCCAAGCACCGTATAGCAATCCTTGATGTCGTCGACGATGACGCGAAAGGCGCGCACGTCGTACAGATCGGCAAAATCGAGTTCCTTGCCGCGCATCTTTTTCCAGATGCTGTAAATGTGCTTGGGCCGGCCGCTCACCTCCGCCTGGATGCCGGCGTCGTGCAAAGTCTTTTGCAGTTGCTCGATGGCCTGGCCGATGAACTTCTCGCGCTCGATGCGCTTTTCATCGAGCAGGCGCGCGATGCGCTTGTAGGTATCGGGATCCTCGAAGCGGAAACCGAGGTCTTCAAGCTCCCACTTCAGTTGCCAGATGCCCAACCGGTTAGCGAGCGGCGCATAGATATCCAGCGTCTCGCGCGCCATGCCTTCCGGCGCCGACCGCTTCGTCTGCGCCAGCCAGCGCAGCGACTGCAACCGCGACGCCAGCCGGATCAGCACGACGCGAATGTCCTGCGCGAACGCGAGCAACATCTTGCGCAACGCCTCGACTTGCGCGCGGCGCGCCTCGGCTTCGTTCTTGCGCGTGATGCTGGCATCGGTCGGACTGACGAGGCCGGCAATGGCGCCAATGCGCAGCAGTTGCCGCACATCGTGCACGAGCTTGACGACCTCAGCCCCGAACGCGGGCTCAAGCGCCTTTTCGTTGTCCATTGCCAGCGTGGGCAACAGAAACAGCGCGGCCGCCTGCAATGACGGCGTATCGACGCGCAGCCCTTCAAGGATGGCGATCGTGCCGCGCGCGTGCGACTCCAGCGGCTCGCCGGTCAGCGTGACGCTGTCTGCGGCATTCGCCACGAGGTATTCGATCGCCCGAGCGATCTGCTCTGCCGTCGATCCGGACCCCTCGGCCGGCCGTTCGGTCTTGTTCTCCATGATGCGTCCTGCTTGCGTCCTGCTGTGACGCGACGGGCTCAGCTTTTCTGCGCGGCCGTCACGACGATTTCGATGCGGTACTTCGGATTGGCCAGCGCGGCCTCAACGGTGGCGCGCGGCGGCGAGTTCTTGGAATCGGCGGCGACCCACTGGTCCCACACCTCGTTCATCTCGCCAATCTCGCTGATGTCTTTCAGGAAGATCTGGCACATCAGGATGCGCGTCTTGTCGCTGCCATTGGCGGCCAGCACGCGATCAATGATGGCGAGCACTTCCGCCGTCTGCTCGGCAATGCCGGCGTCGAGCGTGGTCTCGGGCACTTGGCCGGCCACGTACACGACACCGTTGTAGACGGCTGCGTCGGAATAGCGATGTTCGACGTTGTAACGCTTCAGTTCAGTGCTCATCTTGCAAATCGAATAAGGTCATGTAACCGGTCATTGACCGAGGAAGAATTTGCGGGCGATCGCCACCTGATCGGGCTGGATGAAGGTCGGCGCATGGCCCACATCGGGAATTTCCACCGTGTTCACGTGTTGGCCGCGCTGCATCATGGCCTCGACGGTCTCGCGCGTCAGCAAGTCGGAATGGGCGCCGCGCACCACCAGCACCTCACCGGGAATCGCCTCAAACAGATTCCACAGTGTGGCCTCGCCGGCGGCGATCATTTCGGGCGTGGTGTTCTTGAACGGCTCGGCCAGGCGCGGATCGTAATGCAGGATCCACTCGCCGCCCTGGGGCTTCAGGATCGCGGTATTCAGCTCCCGCCATTGCTCCGGCGTGTGCGGGCCGAATGAAGCGCTGATCGTCTTGAGGTAGGCCAGCCCTTCATCGAACGTCTTAAAGCGAACGTTCAGTCCGAGATAAGCACCGATGCGCGTCAACGACGATTCCGTCACGCGCGGGCCCACATCGTTGAGCAACAGCTTGCGGATCGGCGATTTCGGCAAGCCTGCCAAGCCGATGCCGATCAGGCCTCCCATCGAGGTTCCAAACCAGTCGACGGACTCGGCATTCAGCCGCGCGAGCAGTGTGACCATGTCGGATGCGTACTGAGACAGCACATAGCCTTTCGGGTCGGCCAGCCAATCAGAGCGCCCCCGGCCCACCACATCGGGGCAGATGACGCGATAGTCGTTGCACAGCACCTGTGCCAGCACGTCGAAATCACGCCCCGTGCGCGAGAGGCCATGCACGCAAACCAGCACGCGCGGATTCTGCGCGTCGCCCCACTCGTGATACGCCATCCGGTGCAAGCCGGACGGGCTCAGACACTGCACGAAGGCAAGACGCGGCGAAACTGGCATGTACAACTCCTACACGGGAATGACGGAGACAGCGAAGCCTGATTGTACGCGGCCCCACGGGCATGCGGCGGCGCAGCAGACTTCCGCGCCGATCCCCAATAAAAAAGCCTCGCCGGAGCGAGGCTTTTTCTGGAGCCGATCGGCCTACTGCGCGACCCAGCCGCCATCCATGTTCCACGCCACGCCGCGCACCTGCTCAGCCGCATCGCTGCACAGGAAGACCGCCAGCGCGCCGAGTTGATCGGGCGTGACGAACTCGCCCGATGGCTGCTTTTCCATCAGCAAATCCTTCTTGGCCTCGAGCGCGGACAGGCCATCCTTCTCAGCCCGCGCATCGATCTGCTTTTGAACCAGGGGCGTCAGCACCCAGCCCGGACAGATTGCGTTGGACGTGATACCCGTCTGCGCCGTCTCCAGCGCCACAGATTTGGTAAAGCCGACGATACCGTGCTTGGCCGCCACGTACGCCGACTTCTGCGCCGACGCCACCAAGCCATGCGCCGACGCGATGTTGATGATGCGGCCCCAGTTCTTGCGCTTCATGCCCGGCACGGCAAGCCGCGTCGTATGGAAAGCCGAGGTGAGGTTGATGGCGATGATGGCGTCCCAACGTTCGGTCGGGAAATCTTCGACGTTCGCCACGTACTGGATGCCGGCGTTGTTGACGAGGATGTCGACGCCACCAAATTCAGCGTCGGCATAGGCGAACATCGCTTCGATCTCGGCCGGCTTGCTCATGTCGGCACCGTGATATCCGATGCGGATGGCATTCTTGCCCGCGGCGGCGATCTGCGCCTTGGGTGCTTCCACATCGCCAAAGCCGTTCATGATGATATTGGCGCCCTGCGCGGCCAGCGAGCAGGCGATACCCAGACCGATCCCGCTGGTCGAGCCCGTAACGAGGGCGGTTTTTCCTTGCAGCATGCGTGTCTCCGGATGGCAGCGATTACAGCAGGTTGACGCCAGTCTTAGCCTGGATCTCTTCGCGCGACACACCCGGCGCGGTTTCGATCAGCTTCAGGCCCTGCTCGGTCACGTCAATCACGCCGAGGTCCGTAATGATGCGATCCACCACGCCCACGCCCGTCAGCGGCAGCGTGCACTTGGGCAGGATCTTCAGGTCTTCGGTGCCGTCCTTTTTCTTGGCGGTGTGTTCCATCAGCACGATCACGCGCTTGACGCCGGCCACGAGGTCCATCGCGCCGCCCATGCCTTTGACCATCTTGCCGGGGATCATCCAGTTGGCGAGGTCGCCCGTCTCGCTCACCTGCATCGCGCCAAGAATCGACAGGTTGATCTTGCCGCCGCGAATCATCGCAAAGCTCTGGTCGCTGCCGAAGATGGCGCTTCCGGGCAGCGTGGTCACCGTTTGCTTGCCCGCGTTGATCAGGTCGGCGTCCACCTCATCTTCCGTGGGGAACGGACCGATGCCCAGCATGCCGTTTTCGCTTTGCAGCCAGACCTCCTTGTCGCCGGTGTGGTTCGCAACCAGCGTCGGGATGCCGATGCCGAGGTTGACGTAGAACCCGTCTTGCAACTCCTGGGCAGCGCGCGCCGCCATTTGGTCTTGTGTCCAGGCCATGTCGGTCTCCTTAGTTGGCTGCTCGGATGGTGCGCTTTTCGATGCGCTTCTCGGGCGTGGCATTGAGCACGATGCGGTGCACATAGATGCCGGGCAGATGGATGTCGTCGGGTGCAAGCTCGCCCACCTCGACGATCTCTTCGACCTCAACGATGCAGATCTTGCCCGCCGTGGCCGCAGCCGGATTGAAGTTGCGTGCGGTCAGGTTGAAACGCAGGTTGCCGGACTTGTCAGCCACCTGGGCTTTCACCAGCGCCACGTCGGGCACCAGCGAGCGTTCCATGACGTACGTCTCGCCGTCAAACTCGCGCAGCTCCTTGCCTTCGGCGACAAGCGTGCCGACACCGGTCTTGGTGAAGAACGCCGGGATGCCGGCGCCGCCGGCGCGCAGCTTTTCGGCCAGCGTGCCTTGCGGGGTGAATTCCAACTCGAGTTCACCGGCCAGATACTGGCGCTCGAACTCCTTGTTTTCGCCCACGTAGGACGAAATCATCTTTTTGATCTGGCGGGTTTCCAGCAGCAAGCCCAGGCCGAAACCGTCGACGCCGGCATTGTTGGAAATGCACGTGAGATTCTTGACGCCCGAATCGCGCAGCGCGGCAATCAGCGCTTCCGGAATGCCGCACAGGCCGAAGCCGCCCACGGCGATGGTCTGGCCGTCTTTGACGACGCCCGCGAGCGCCTCGCTGGCGCTGGCGAAGATTTTGTTCATGCGTGCTCCTTCCTTGGTAGTCCAACGAATCCAGCTGGTTTTGACCGCACGCACACTTGGGGTTTGTGCGGTGCAGCGCCGGAAAATTGTAACGGTACAATCTGGCGAGAATACGCAAGCGTCGCGCGACGCAGCAATACGTACGAATACATATGCCCGCCCTCGACTACCAGACTGCGTTCCAGCTTGCCCCTGTGGGCATGGTGATGTCCCGCGAGCGGGTGATGCTCGACGTCAACGACGAAGCCGCTCGCATCTTCGGTCACTCGCGTACGACCATGATGGGGCAATCGTTCGAACTGCTCTATCCGACGCATGACGAATTCGAACGCACCGGCGCACGCATCATCCCCGTCATGAATGCGCGCGGCAGCTATTCCGACGAGCGCATCATGAAGCGCGCCAACGGCGAATTGTTTTGGTGCCACGTCACCGGCCGTGCGCTGGATCGTGCGAAACCGCTGGGCGAAGGTATCTGGACGTTCGAAGATCTCTCAGCTCATCGCCCCGTCACGGCGGCGCTCACGCCGCGCGAACGCGATATCGCTGCGCAGTTGGTCGAAGGCAAGACCAGCAAGCAGATCGGCAAACAGTTGGAAATCAGCCCGCGCACGGTGGAAATCTACCGCGCGCGACTGATGAAGAAGTACGCCGCCAACACCTCGCTCGAACTTGTGCAGCGGCTTATGGGGCATTAAGGCTGCTGAAGCGTTACACCATGCCGTCGTCGGCGTTGATGACCGCGCCGTTGATGAAGTCCGACTGATCCGACGCCAGCAGCAGAATCAGCCCATCGAGGTCTTCCGGCTTGCCAACGCGCTTGCGCGGCAACATCTGCACAAGCTTTTGACCCGGTTCGGTTTCCCAGTGGTGATGATTGATTTCGGTGTCGATGTAGCCCGGGCAGATCGCGTTCGTATTGATGCCGTAACGGCCCCACTCCAGCGCCATGGCCTTGGTCATGTGCACCACGGCGGCTTTGCTCATGCAATACACGCCAATCTGCGACAGCACCTTCAGCCCCGCCACAGATGCAATGTTGACGATGCGCGATTGCGGCAGCGGTGAACCGTTTTTCTCCGCACCCTTTGCGCGCGCAATCATGCGCTTGGCCGTTTCCTGCGCAACAAAGAATGCGCCACGGGTGTTGGTATCGAACACGAAATCGAAGTCGTCCGGGGTGACGTCCACCATGCGCTGCGTGGTCGAGACTCCCGAGTTATTGACGAGAATGTCGATGGTGCCGGCCTCGGTTTCAGCGTGCGCGATAGCGGCGCGGATGCTGTCGGGATCCGTCACGTCCAGGCGGACGACGTGGGCGCTGCCGCCCTTGGATTCGATGTCGGCGCGCAGCTCCTTCAGGCGCTCTACACGGCGGGAGGCCAGGACGACCTTTGCACCCGCGGCGGCCAGCGTGTGGGCAAAACGTGCGCCCAGGCCGCTCGATGCGCCGGTGATCAGCGCGACTTTGCCTTCCAGATTGATCGACAGACCCATGATGCGTGTTCCCCGTGTGTTGGTTTGGCAGGCGCCCGGCTGCTCGGAAGCAATATCGGCATGTGATTTGAGCGCAGCTTAGCAAAAAATCGAACGATCGTTCAGAAATTTCCCTTGCCGCATCCGGGCGTGTCCCGGACAATGCGGAAAATTCTAATGCAGCAATCCGTCATACCAATAAGCAAACGCCCCTAACTGTCCCCAAAGCAGCGAAGAGACACTTATGAACCAGCAGCAGCTCCTCGAACAATACGGCCCGCGAGAGTCCATGGAGTATGACGTCGTTATCGTCGGCGGTGGCCCTGCCGGCCTGGCGACAGCGATTCGCATCAAGCAACTGGCCGCGGAGACGGGCAAGGACGTGTCCGTCGTCGTGCTGGAAAAAGGTTCCGAGCCCGGTGCCCACATTCTGTCGGGCGCGGTGATGGATCCGCGCGCGATCACTGAATTGCTTCCCAACTGGAAGGCCGACGGCGCCCCGCTTAACCAGCCGGTCACCGGCGACGACGTGCTCTTCCTGAGCGAAACCGACTCCAAGCGCACGCCCGACTGGCTCGTACCGCGCAATTTCCACAACGACGGCTGCTACGTCATCTCGCTGTCGAACGTGGTGAAGTGGATGGCCACGCAGGCCGAAGCGCTGGGCGTGGAAATTTTCCCGGGCTTTGCTGCAGCCGAAGTACTGTATGACGACAAGGGGGCCGTGCGCGGCGTGGCCACCGGTAACATGGGCATCGGCAAGGACGGCGAGCCTACGGAGAACTTCCAGCTCGGCATGGAGCTGCTCGGGAAGTACACCATTTTCGCAGAAGGCGCGCGCGGCCATCTGGGCCGCCAGTTGCTGGAGAAATTCAAGCTCAACGCCGGCAAAGACCCGCAGACCTTCGCCATCGGCATCAAGGAACTCTGGGAAATCGATCCGGCCAAGGCCAAACCCGGCCTCGTGGTCCACACCGCCGGCTGGCCGATGGAAGACGACACCTTCGGCGGCGGCTTCCTGTATCACCTGGAAGACAACAAGGTCACGCTTGGCTTCGTGATTGGGCTGGACTACAAGAACCCTTGGATGAGCCCGTTCGAAGAGATGCAGCGCTGGAAGGCTCACCCCGCCATCCGCGCGCACATCGAAGGCGGCAAGCGCATCGGCTACGGCGCACGCGCCATCAACAACGGCACGCCGCAGGCGCTGCCGAAAACCGTGTTTCCGGGCGGTGCGCTGGTCGGTTGCGATGCTGGCTACCTGAACGCGGCGCGTATCAAGGGCAGCCACGCGGCCATCAAGAGCGGCATGCTTTGCGGCGACGCCGTGTTCGAAGCTGTGACGGCTGGCCGTTCCGCTGATGAGCTTTCCGCATACCCTGCGGCCTTCGAACAGAGCTGGCTGAAGGAAGAACTGGATCAGTCGCGCAACTTCAAGCTCTGGTTCAAGAAGAGCCCGACACTGGGCAAGATCATGACCGGCATCGAACAGTGGCTGCTGCCCAAGATTGGCGTCAGCAATCCGCCTTGGACGCTGCACGGTACGAAGTCGGACAACCAGTCGCTCAAGCCGGCATCGGAATGCCCGAAGATCGAGTATCCGAAGCCGGACGGCAAGATCACGTTCGATCGCCTGTCGTCGGTGTTCATCTCGAACACGAACCACGAAGAGAATCAGCCGGCCCACCTGACGCTGAAAGATCCGACCGTTCCGACGCGCATCAACCTGACGCAGTTTGCCGGCCCCGAGCAGCGCTACTGCCCGGCCGGCGTGTATGAGTTCGTCAAGAACGATGAGGGCACGGAGCGCCTGCAGATCAACGCGCAGAACTGCGTGCACTGCAAGACCTGCGATATCAAAGACCCGACGCAGAACATCGTGTGGGTCACGCCGGAAGGCGGTGGCGGACCGAACTACGTCGGCATGTAAGTGCTAGGCAGTCGCCCAACAAAAAAAGACGGCTTGAAGCCGTCTTTTTTGTTGCCTGAGCGAATCAACTCAAGGAGCTTTTGCCGAAATCGCCGGCGTCTCGACCGACACGTCGCCGCATTGCGCACGATGGCGCAGCGCGTGGTCGATCAGCACGAGCGCCAGCAGCGCCTCGGCGATCGGCGTGGCACGGATGCCAACGCAGGGGTCATGACGGCCGAACGTCTCGACCACAGCCGGATCACCCGCCTTGTCGATCGAACGGCGCGGCGTGCGAATGCTCGACGTCGGCTTGATTGCCAGCGACACGGAAATATCCTGCCCCGTCGATATCCCACCCAGGATGCCACCGGCGTTGTTGCCGACGAAGCCTTCCGGCGTCAACTCGTCGCCATGCTCGGAACCGCGCTGGCTGACCGCGTGGAAGCCCGCGCCGATTTCAACGCCCTTCACAGCGTTCAGCCCCATCATCGCGTGTGCGATATCGGCATCCAGGCGATCGAACAGCGGCTCGCCCCAGCCGACGGGCACGCCCGTGGCCACCACTTCAATGCGCGCGCCGACGGAATCGCCGTCTTTGCGCAGTGCATCCATGTAGGTTTCCAGTTCGGGAACGACCTGAGCATTTGGCGCGAAGAACGGGTTGTTCGGCACCTCATTCCAGTCCATGAACGGGATCTGGATATCGCCCAGTTGCGACATGAAGCCGTGGATTTCAACGCCGAACTTCTCGCGCAGCCACTTCTTGGCGACGGCACCTGCGGCCACCGTCGGCGCAGTCAGGCGTGCGGAAGAACGGCCGCCGCCGCGCGGATCGCGGATGCCATATTTGTGCCAGTAGGTGTAATCGGCGTGGCCCGGACGGAAGGTCTCGACGATGTTGCTGTAATCCTTGCTGCGCTGGTCGGTATTGCGGATCAGCAGGCAGATCGGCGTGCCCGTGGTTTTCCCTTCGTACACGCCTGAGAGGATCTCGACGAGGTCCTCCTCCTTGCGCTGCGTCACGTGGCGGGAGGTGCCGGGCTTGCGCCGATCCAGATCGGGCTGGATGTCTTCTGCAGACAGCGTCATGCCGGGCGGGCAGCCGTCGATGACAGCGCCGATGGCCGGGCCATGCGACTCGCCGAAGGTGGTGACGGAAAACAGCAGGCCCAGGATATTGCCAGACATGATCGTGCTCAGGAAAGCGCCGCGACTGCCGCGGCGCGAAACATCAGGAAAACGCTATTGTAAGGCCGATCTATCGGCCCTTTGCTCAGCCGCCGATACCGAGCAGTTCGACCTCGAAGTTCAGCGTCGAATTGGGCGGAATGGTGCCGGGAACGCCGCGCTCGCCGTAAGCGCTGGCCGCCGGGCACGTCAGCTTCGCCTTACCACCCACCTGCATTTTCTGCACGCCTTCGGTCCAGCAGGGAATCACGCGATTCAGCGGGAACGAGATCGGCTGGCCGCGCTTGTAGGAGCTGTCGAATTCTTTGCCGTCTGGGAGCGTGCCGCGGTAGTGCACCTTAACCGTGTCGCTGGCCTTGGGCGACGGGCCGGTGCCCTTGGTCAGCGTCTGGACGATCACACCGGAGGGCAGCGTCTCGGAGGCCGGCGATGCGGCTTGCGCGCTAACGGCAGCCAGGGCAAGCAATGAAGCAAACAGCAGCGGGGAAACGTGTTTCATGGCTGGTAACGGGAGAGTTGGAGGTCAGGAAAAATGCATGAAGGCCGATTGCAGGCCGCCCGGCAGTGTATCGAAGTCCGTAGGCCTGCCACGCGCTAGAGCCGCTCGCCGCGCAACGCCAGTACGGCCGCCTGCATCGTTTCCGGCGACACGGCATGTGCCGGCACAGGCGTGCCGATGCACAGCTCCAGCTTGTTGAGAAAACCGCGACGGAACGGGCGCGACATCGCCGCCCCGCCCTTGCGTGAGAAAAAGCTGCCCCAAAGGCCGCGCAGCGCCATCGGGACCACCGGCACGGGCGTGCGCTCGATGATGCGGCGCATGCCGTCCTTGAACGGGTTGATCTCGCCCGTAGCGGTGATCTTGCCTTCGGGGAAGATGCAGACCACCTCGCCTTCCGCCAGCGCGGCGGCAATCGTGTCGTAAGCGCGCTTGAGCATCTCCGGGTCTTCGTGCATCGGCGCGATCGGAATCGCCTTGACCGTGCGGAAGAACCACGACAGCAGCGGCACCTTGAAGATGCGGTGGTCCATCACGAAACGCACGGGCCGGCGCACGAACGCGCCCACCACCACGGCATCGACGAAGCTCACGTGGTTGCAGACCAGCAGGCACGGACCTTCATCGGGAATCTGCTCCGAGCCCTCCACCTTCACGCGGTAAACGGTATGGATCAGCAGCCACATCACGAACCGGATCAGGAATTCCGGCACCAGCGTATAGATGTAGATCGCCACCACGGCGTTGAGGATGCCGGTAACCATGAACAACTGCGGGATCGTGAACCCGGCACGCGTGAGCACCATCGCAAGCACGGCGGAAGCGATCATGAACAGCGCGTTCAGGATGTTGTTGGCGGCAATGATGCGCGCGCGGTGCGTCGGCTCGCAGCGGCTCTGGATCAACGCATACAACGGCACGCTGTAGAAGCCGCCGAACATTGCGAGCAGGAACAGGTCGGCCAGCACACGCCAATGGCGGTGGTTCTGCAGGAAGCCGGAAATGCCCGTTAGCACGTCGTGCGCGACCAGTGCCTCGGCATGCGAAGCAAAGTACAGATCCACCGCGAACACCGTCATGCCAATGGAGCCAAACGGCACCAGGCCGATTTCCACCGTGCGGCCCGACAGCTTCTCACAGAGCACCGAGCCCAAGCCGATGCCGACAGAAAACACGGCCAGCAGCAGCGTCACGACATTCTGGTCGCCGCCAAGCACGTTGCGCGCGAAGGCAAAGAACGACGTCAGGAACGTCGCGCCCACGAACCACAGCCACGAAATGCCCAGCAGACTCAGGAACACCGCACGCTGGTTGCTCGCCAGCTTCAGGTTGCGCCAGGTCTCGGAGATCGGGTTCCAATTGATGCGCAAGTCCGGCTGCGATGCCGGGGACACCGGCACACCGCGTGCCGTTATCCAACCGGCCACGGCAATAGCAATGCAGGCGATGCCCGTGAACATCGGGCCGATCAACTCGCCATTGCGCGTGTAATTGGCGAGCTCGCCACCACCGATGGTGCCGATCAGGATGGCGACAAAGGTGCCCATTTCCACCAACCCGTTGCCGCCCACCAGTTCAGCCGATTGCAGATGCTGGGGCAGATATGCGTACTTCACCGGCCCGAACAACGTCGAATGCACGCCCATCAGGAACGTGCACAGATACAGCAGTTCAACGTGACGCAACGCAAAACCCGCACAGCCTATCGCCATGATGGCGATTTCCAATGTCTTGACCAGACGGATCAGCCGCGCCTTGTCCATGCGATCGGCAATCTGCCCGCTGGTGGCCGACAGCAGCACAAACGGCGCAATGAAGATCGCGGAGATCAGGAACGCCGCGGACGCCGGGTCTGCGTTGCCGAACAACGCTGCGTGGTACGTCACCAAGGAGGAAAACGCCACCTTGAAAACGTTGTCGTTCATTGCGCCCAAGAACTGGGTCCAGAAGAACGGTGCAAAACGACGCTGCTTCAGCAGGGAAAACTGGCTCGATTGGCTCATCGGCAGGAGGCTGTTGGTTCAACAAAAAACCCGCTCGCAACGGCGGGCGGGTTTCAGGAATGCGGTGAAGAGATCGCGTAGATCAGTCTTCGTTGGCCTTTTCTTCCGGCCAGTCGCGAATGTACGCCTTGAGCATCTTGTTTTCGAAACTTTGGTCTTCGAGCACCGCTTTGGCGACGTCGTAGAACGAAATCACGCCCATCAACGTGCGGCTGTCGAGCACCGGCAGGTAGCGCACATGGTGCTCCAGCATGATGCGGCGCACTTCGTTGACTTCGGTTTCAGGCGTGCACGTGACGGGATGATCGTCCATCACCTTGCGGATGGTGGTGCCGTCGCCCACGGAACCGTGGTTTTTGGCGACCACCTTGATGATTTCCCGGAAGGTCAGCATGCCGACCAGTTCGCCGTACTCCATGACCACGAGCGAGCCGATGTCTTTTTCCGCCATCGTCTGCACGGCCACCTGGAGCTTGGTTTCAGGTGCCACGGTGTAGAGCGTGTTGCCCTTCACGTGGAGGATGTCGCTGACTTTCATATTGCGTCTCCCAGAGTTCGGGGTGCCGGTCTGCCGGGGAGCGACCGCGCGCGGGTTGTGGTTATGTTTATGTTTCGATCCTAGCCCAAACCCGATCGCTTCGACAAGCATGCAGCGCAGAAAAAACCTGTCAAAAACGGCGCCCGCTCGGCGTTTGCCCGGAATGCGCTGCAACAGGGAGCAGTGCTAGCATGCCCCGTCCAAACCTGTTCCCGCGCCCTCTCCGGGTGCTTGAATCCATGTCCAAAGCCCGCTTCGACACGCTGGCCCTGCATGCCGGCGCCGCGCCCGACCCGGCTACCGGCGCGCGCGCCACGCCGATTCACCTGAGCACGTCCTTTGTGTTCCGCGACAGCGAACATGCGGCGTCATTGTTCAATATGGAACGCGCGGGCCACGTGTATTCGCGCATCTCCAACCCGACCGTCGCCGTATTCGAGGAGCGCATGGCGGCGCTGGAAAACGGCGTAGGCGCCATCGCCACGGCTTCGGGCCAGGCGGCGCTGCATCTGGCCATCGTCACGCTGATGGGCGCCGGCTCGCATATCGTCGCGTCTTCGGCGCTGTATGGCGGCTCGCACAACTTGCTGCACTACACGCTGCGCCGCTTCGGTATCGAGACAACCTTCGTCAAACCCGGCGACATTGATGGCTGGCGCGCTGCCATCCGCCCGAACACACGGCTGCTGTTTGGCGAGACACTCGGCAACCCGGGGCTGGATGTGCTCGACATCCCGACCATTGCATCGATTGCGCATGATGCGGGCGTGCCCCTGCTGGTCGACTCGACCTTCACCACCCCTTGGCTGCTGCAGCCGTTCGCGCATGGCGCAGATCTCGTCTATCACTCGGCCACCAAGTTCCTGGGCGGGCATGGCACGACCATCGGCGGCGTGCTTGTCGACGGGGGCACATTCGACTACGTGGCCGCCGGTAAGCACCCCGAACTGACCGAGCCGTACGCGGGCTTCCACGACATGGTGTTCGCAGAGGAAAGCACCGTCGCACCGTTCCTGCTGCGCGCGCGCCGCGAAGGCCTGCGCGACTTCGGTGCGTGCATGAACCCGATGGCCGCGTGGCAACTGCTGCAAGGCATCGAGACCCTGCCGCTGCGCATGGCCCGACATGTGGACAACGCTCGCCGCATCGTCGCCTTCCTGGCAAGTCACCCGATGGTGGCGTCAGTCGCCTACCCGGAGCTGGAATCGCACCCCGATCACGCGCTAGCCAAGCGCCTGCTGCCGCGGGGCTGCGGTGCAGTGTTCAGCTTTGATCTGCGCGGCGACCGGCGTGCCGGCCAGCAGTTCATCGAATCGCTCGGCCTGTTCTCGCACCTTGCCAACGTGGGCGATGCGCGCTCGCTGGTCATCCACCCCGCATCGACGACGCACTTCCGTATGGACGCCGACGCGCTGGCCGCGGCCGGCATCAGCGAAGGAACGATCCGCCTGTCCATCGGGCTGGAAGATGCAGACGACCTGATCGACGATCTCAAGCGCGGCCTGAAAGCCGCCGAGCGCGCGATGTCCGCCGCGCCCGGCAAAGCCGCCGCCAACGCAACGGGAGCCCGCTGATGGAATGGACCGTACAGGGCGAGCGCGCCTACGCCTACACCGGCGGCAAGCCGTTCAACGCAGAACTGCCGTGCGTCGTATTTGTGCATGGCGCGCAGAACGATCATTCCGTCTGGGGCTTGCAGACGCGCTGGTTTGCGCACCACGGTTTCAGTGTTCTGGCGGTGGACCTGCCGGGGCACGGCCGCAGCGGCGGCACACCGCTTGAGACCGTGGAAGCCATGGCTGACTGGGTGATGGCGCTGGTGCACGCGGCCGGCGTCACGCAGCCGGTGATCGTGGTCGGCCACAGCATGGGCTCGTTGATCGCGCTCGAGTGCGCGTCACGGTACGCAGATCGCGTACGCCGCATCGCACTGGTGGCAACGGCTTGGCCGATGAAGGTGTCGGATGCGTTGCTGGATGCCGCGCTCAACAACACGGCGGGCGCCATTGAAATGGTGAATACGTGGTCGCATTCGAGCCTCGCCAACAAGCCCTCGTCGCCCGGGCCGGGCTTCTGGATGCATGGCGGCAGTCAGCGGCTGATGGAACGGGTGGCGCGCGGTACCGAGGCGCCCGTGTTTCACACGGATTTCGCGGCCTGCAACGCCTATGCACGCGGCGCCGAAGCGATGGCGTCCGTGAAGTGCCCATCACTCGTGATCGTGGGCGAAAAAGACCAGATGACGCCAGCGAAAGCTGGACGTCACGTGGCAGCCGGATTGGCCGGCAGCCGCGTCGTGGGGCTGCCGGGCGGGCACGCGATCATGGGAGAATGCCCTGACGGCACACTCGACGCGCTGATCGCCTTTGCGCGTGAACGAGACGCAGTCGCCGCATAAGTCGCCTCCTGGAGACGCATCATGGCCACCACCGACAGCCATAGCTTCGGCAGCTTCGCCGAGTTCTATCCGTACTACCTGAGCGAGCACCAGGATCGCACCTGCCGGCGCCTTCACTTTGCCGGCTCGACGGTGGCGCTGGTGTGCCTGATCCTCCTGGTGTTCACGGGCAACCTGTGGTGGTTGCTGGGGGCGGCCGTGAGCGGTTACGCGTTCGCGTGGGTCGGACACTTCGGGTTCGAGAAGAACCGGCCCGCCACCTTCCGCCACCCCTTCTACAGCTTGATGGGTGATTGGGTGATGTACCGCGACATCTGGACGGGCAAGATCCCGTTCTGAGACGTCAGACGCTGGCGTTGGCAGCTGCGGGCATCCCAGAAGCCGGCGCCGGTGCCGCAGCGGCCTGCGTGGCAGCCACCACGCCGCGTTCACCCGTCGCGAAAATGCTCTCCAACGTGGCGTCGAGCGCCGGATTCTGCAATTGGCTGACCAGCGCGTGCGTGTCTCCCAAATGGCGAGCCAGCGCGGTGCGCGGCAAACGCGGCAGATTCAGCACGAGCTTTTCATAGAGCGGACGCAAGGTGGTCGTGTGCGCATCGCATAGCAGTGCCCAGTGGGCCTCCCCGCGATCCTGCTGCAGTTTGCCGATGAGGTGCAGCGCTTTAAGCTTCGTCAGCAGGTCGACCAGGTAATCGGCTTCCAACTGCAGACGCCGGCCGATATCACGCTCGGCCACGGTACGCGGCGCCTGTTCGCGAGCGCGATACAGCAGCAACAGCACCCCAAGCGCATCAAAGAATTCGCTGCCCGGAAATGTGCGCCGCCGCCAGTAGCCTTGGCGGATGATCGGCAGCGTCGACGCGATCGTCGCGCCGAGCAGCGTCACGAGCCAACTCACGTAAATCCACGTCAGAAAGATCGGCAACGTGGCGAACGCGCCGTAGACGGCCGTGTAGGTCGGGATATGTGCGACGTAAGCACCAAAGACGCGCTTGGCGATTTCAAATGCCCCGGCGGCAATCAGACCAGCAATAAACGCATCGCGGCGTTCCACGTTGGTATTCGGCACGAAGACGTACAGCATCGCAAACGCAATCGCCGAGAGCAGAATTGGGACCAAGCCCACGATCACGCCCAGGCCGAACGGCAGCTTGTGCACATAGCCCGCCGAGATCGACACGAGGTACGAACTGACTGACAGGCTCGCCCCAATCAGCACCGGCGCGAATGTCATCAGCGCCCAGAACACCAGAACCCGCTGCGCCAGAGGCCGACGATGACGCACGCGCCAGATGGCGTTCAAGGCGTTTTCAATGGTCAGCATGGTCATCACCGAAGTCACGACCAGGCCGATCAGGCCTGCTGCCGTGAGCCCCTTGGCGTTGCTTGAAAACTGGTTGAGATACGTCAGGATCGGCCGGCTGATGCTGCCCGGCACGAGATTGCTGAACATGTAGCCCTCGATGTCCGCCCGGAAGCTCTTGAACATCGGGAAGGCCGTAAACAACGCAAACGCAACGGTCAGAATCGGAACCAGCGACAGCACCGTCGTGAACGTCAGGCTGCCCGCGACTTGCGGCAGCCGGTCTTCACCGGCGCGACGCAAGGCGTAACGCGCCAGCGCACGCAGCTTTGCGGCATTCCATTGACGAAGCGCACGGGTGTCAAAAAGCATGAAAAATGAGGCGGGAGGCGGGGTTGGGGGGCGCAACTATAATACCGCGACGCTCTCAACGCTTTGTTATGAAAGATATCCTGGTCCTGTACTACAGCCGTCACGGCAGCACGCGCGCTCTGGCAGAAGCCATTGCGCAAGGCATTGAAAGCATCGACGGCGCTCAGGCGCGTGTGCGCACGGTGCCTGCCGTCTCCACCGTCTGCGAAGCCACGCAGCCCGACGTGCCCGACAGCGGCCCACCGTATGTGGAAATCAGCGACCTGGAGGAATGCGTGGGCCTGGCTTTGGGCTCCCCCACGCGCTTTGGCAACATGGCGGCGCCACTGAAGTACTTCCTGGATGGCACCACGCCGCAATGGCTGGCCGGCGCCCTGGCCGGCAAGCCGGCCTGCGTGTTCACCTCCACGGGCAGCATGCACGGCGGGCAGGAAACGACCCTGCTCTCGATGATGCTGCCGCTGCTGCACCATGGCATGGTCGTGCTCGGCCTGCCGTATCAGCACAGCGAACTGCTCTCCACCGAGGCGGGCGGCACGCCATACGGGCCGTCGCACGTGGCGCACCGCGGCGATACCGCACCGCTGACCGTCCACGAACGCACGCTCGCCACCGCCATGGGCCGGCGGCTGGCACAGACTGCGCTGAAGCTCGCCGCATGAACTCCACCGACAACGCCGTCACCGAATCCCGAACACTGGCTCTGCTGAGTGCAGGCAGCCTCATCGCATTGATCGTCCTGTGTGCCGCATGGGAGCTGTGGCTCGCGCCCGTGCGCCCGGGCGGCTCGTGGCTGGTGCTCAAGGCGTTGCTGCTGGCCTGGCCGCTGCCTGGCGTGCTGCGCAAGAACCGCTACACGATGCAATGGGCGTCGATGTTTATCCTGCTGTTCTTTACCGAAGGCATCGTGCGGGCAACATCGGACGTTGGGCTTTCGCGCTCGCTGGCGTGGGGCGAGGTGGCCCTCAGCGTGGTGTTCTTCGCGGCGACCATCTTCTATCTGCGCCCGTTCAAGCGTGCAGCCAAAGCCCGCGCCAGCCAAAGCACCTGACCCGCCATGACTCACGATGCCTTCCTGCAAGCCTGCGTTGATGCGATCGGTGCCACGCATGTCCTGACTGCACCTGAAGACCAGGCGCCTTATCTTACGGACTGGCGCAAGCGCTTTTCGGGGCGCGCACGCGCAGTGTTGCGCCCGGGGAGCGCAGACGAGGTGGCGGCGCTCGTGCGCCTGTGCGGCGAACACGGCGTGCCGGTCGTCCCCCAAGGCGGCAACACCGGCCTGTGCGGCGGCGCCACGCCCGACATGAAAGGCGACGCGGTGGTGATCTCGTTGCAGCGCATGCAGCGCGTGCGCGCCGTCGACCCGATCAACAACACCATCACCGTGGATGCTGGCTGCATCCTGGCCAACGTGCAGCAGGCCGCCGCAGATGCCGACCGCCTCTTCCCGCTGAGTCTGGCTGCAGAAGGCAGCTGCACAATCGGCGGCAATCTTGCGACCAATGCTGGCGGCACCGCGGTCCTGCGCTACGGCAACGCGCGCGAATTGTGCCTCGGCGTCGAAGCGGTGCTGCCCAACGGCGAACTGTGGAACGGCCTGCGCGGCCTTCGCAAGGACAACACCGGCTACGACCTGCGTGGCCTGCTGATCGGCGCGGAAGGCACGCTCGGCATCATCACCGGGGCGATGCTGAAACTGTTTCCGCAGCCGCGCGCCAAGGTGACGGCGCTGGCGGCGCTGCAATCCCCGCGGCAGGCGTTGGCGTTTCTATCGCTGGCGCAGGGCCATGCAGGCACGCTGCTGACCGGCTTCGAGCTGATGTCGGCGTTTTGCCTGGAGCTGGTGCGCAAGCATTACCCGCAGTTGCGCGTGCCGTTCACGCAGGCGTATCCGCAATACGTGCTGTTGGAATTGTCCGACCTGGAGAGCGAAGAGCACGCGCGCACGCTGTTCGAATCGTTGATGGAAGACGCGCTAGCACGCGGCGTGATCGACGATGCGGCAGTGGCCGAGTCGGTGGCCCAGTCGCGCGATTTCTGGAGCCTGCGCGAACACATTCCGCTGGCGCAGGCCGATGAAGGCAAGAACATCAAGCACGATATTGGCGTGCCCATCTCGCGCATTGCAGACTTCATCGACGTGACCGACCGCGCCCTGGCCGCGGCCTACCCTGACATCCGCATGGTCACGTTCGGCCATCTAGGCGATGGCAACCTGCACTACAACGTGTCGCCGCCGGAAGGCCATGCGCACGATGCTTTCCTGGCCCACCAAGACGGCATCAACCGCATCGTGCACGACAGCGTGCATGCGCACGGCGGTTCTATCTCAGCCGAACACGGCATCGGCCAGCTCAAGCGCGACGACAACGCGCGCTACAAGAGCCCCGTTGAAATGGCGGCCATGCGCGCGATCAAGCAGGCGCTGGACCCGCGCGGCCTGATGAATCCGGGGAAGGTGTTGTAGGGCGATCCGGCCTTGCCTCAGCCGAATAGCTTGAACGTGTAGTTCGCCACCGCGAAAAGGACCGTGGCTGCCAGCAGCCACAGCAGCATGCGCGGTACGCCGCTGGGTGGCAGACGATGCTCGTTGGCGTTGGAACGATCGCCGATACGCCCGCTCTGGGCGCTACGAATGTAAGTGGTGCGCGACGACCCTGCCGGGCGTCGTGGATGACGCATGCTCATTGTTGTTTCCTCCCTGCCCCATGGCTAGCGCCTCGCCCGGCTCCCTGCAGCCACGGCGAAGCACAGCAGGCCCATGGATCGCTCCAGGGCTGCCCAAACAAGACTCCCTGATTTCCCGTCTAGTCGGAACCCAAAAGGCTTCGACACGCCCGTTTGGCGTGCGTAGGCACGGCGTTCCGCGTCATTGCGCGGAATTTCGAATGAAACGTTATTGTTGTGTGGCACTATCCGACGCCACGAAATGTATCAAAAATCCCCCCAATTGGGGGGTACGCATTTTGGGTATGTGTCCTTTCGGATGATGCGCAGGAACGACGCTTGCGGAACAGGTCAGGGCAAACCCGGAATTCGACTCACATACGGAGGCAGCCCATGCCAGCTTCGCCCGATCTGACCAAGCGCGCCCACATCACGCCGCCGCAACCGCCCGAACAGCCCCCGCACCCGCCACCGGAAATGCCGCCCCCCGACGAACCGGCGCATGACCCTGTGCATGACCCCGAACCCCAAACGCCCCCGATCGAACTGCCACCCGGCGAGCTACCGCCGGAAATCCCGCCCCAGCATTAGCGCGGCGCAACATCCCATCTGTTAGAATCGCGGCCTCCCAGGCGACCGGAGGCCGCGCGTTTTTCGGTATGCCTGGGCAGCCTGCTCCTCTGCATTTCTGCCCATAGCTCAGTTGGATAGAGCATCGGCCTTCTAAGCCGACGGTCGGGGGTTCGAATCCCTCTGGGCAGGCCAAAATTCCCTTTGGATCAAGCACTTACGTTGAGCGTCACTGCGACGGTTTAACAAGTGAGCGCGGGATAGTGTGACCAGATTTCATCCTTGGCACGTATCGCTCGGTCTCGACTGGCCGTCAACGTCACTGCTTCTCGTTCACTAGCCACACAAATTTGCCTCGTTGCCCCACTATCGCCGAAGGCCTGTTGGCTCCGAATTTGGCACGCTTTCAAGAACGATCTCCACGCGTCGGTTCAATGCCCTACCCGCGGCGGTGCGGTTATCTCCAACGGGATCCTTCACGCCACGACCGATGATGGACAAGCGGTCCGAAGCGATCCCGCGCTCTTGCAGATGCCGCGCGACCGCCGTGGCGCGTGCGGTTGACAGCGCAAGGTTTGATGCCACGCGATCGCGCGGGCCGGGGGCGTCGTCGGTGTGCCCAAGAACGATGACCTTACCGCGCGTGTCGGCAAGCACGGTGGCAAGTCGATCGAGCTGACGCGCGAGCATCGGCATAAGGTCGGCGCGCCCGGAGGCGAAACCTTCGTCGCTATTAAAGGCAAGATAGATTCGATCGTCTTTTGTGCTGATGCCGATGGGGGCCGCGCCGGCTTCGGGCGCCAGCGCGCGCGCAATGCGATCCGCCAACGATTCACGTTGCTCGGCCAATTGCGCGGACAGTGCCTCCACCTTCGCAACCAGCGCTTGATTGTCCTGATGCTGGCGGCGGAGCATAAACGTCATGCCGAGCACGATCCCTGTCACGATGAGCCCGGTGACGACAACGATGGGCAGCCAAGACCGCTCCAGGGGCGCTTCTCGCAGAAGAACAACTTCGGGTGCAGGTTTGTTGACCGGCCCGGCCCACTCCGGTATCCAACGTCCGTAGGGGATGTGGGGAATGCCCGTCGTCGTGGATGCGAGCTGCTGGCGCGCTGGCAATGCGATCTTCGGCAATGGCAAGCCGCGCTCATCACGAAGGCCGCGCGCGGTCAGTTCTGCGATCACTTCCAGCGCGTTTGCGCTGGCGTTCGGTGTTTGCTGGAGTTTTTCGATCCATCCACGGCAGCGTTGGCCGCAGGCGTTTTCGTAGTAGAACTCCGCGAGCAACCCATGTTGGAGCCAGACGCCACGCAGGCTGTTCGCGCGTCCGCGCACCTGGCTCCCCGCCTGGTCGATGGCAGCGCAGAAGCAGTAGTGCACAGCCTCGATGCTGTCGGCGTTAAGTGCGGCTGCCAGGGAGGCCTTCTTGAAGGTCCTCAACCGTGTGCGGGCCTCCGATCGGAGGGTATCGAGCCGCGCCGCCGACTCCAGCTCTGGCGACAGCTCAGCCAGCAACCAGAACAGCGGTTGGGCGAGGCGAAGGATGTGGTTCTTCGACTGTGACCGGTGATCCATCAACCCGACCTCCCCGGACACTGAAAGCCCTGCAGCAACCCGGTCGTCCACGGATTGGCCTGACTGCCGGTGTTGACATCGAGTTTCGCCTTACGTCCGTCGAAATCGTACTCAGCCACAAAGTGGCTGGGCGACGCCGAGTTGTCCAGCTTGCCCTTGGCAATCACGCGCATCATGGCCCACGGGCCGTTGGCGATGAGCGAGGACGTCTCGGGCCGAACACGCGGGTTGGCCGTGATTTCCGCACCCTGCCCGCCACGCGGCCCCGGCCACGTCACCTTGAGCGGAATCACCGGCCCGTGGACGTAGCGCTGGCTCTGGCCATCGAAGTCCATCGTCAGCTCAACGATTTCCGGGTCCAGTTCTACCACCTTCAAGTCGACTTTCCAGGCTATTTTCTTGGCACCAGGGTCGCGAAAGAACACTTCGCGGATTTCTCTGGCCCGTTGGAACGGAACAAGACTGGGGCCGGCAACCGGTGGTACATCCGGCGCGGTCAGCTTGTAGCGCCATGGCGAAATCGTCGTGTCCACATGTGGCGCCAGGACTTTGTGGAAGAAGTCATCCAGCACACCGCCGCTGGCGAAAACACGCGCAAAGTCTTCCGTATCCACGTCCTGTTTGGATGTCGGCGTGAAGGGGTACTTGCCGTCGATAGCGCTGCGGCAACTCTCGCCGATGACTGCGTTCATCTGCGCGATCAGGATGTCGCCGATTCCCTTGTTGACGTCACGCGTGCCCTGGATCACCAAATCTGCTAGCACCTCCTTGAGCGGTGCCGGCAGCTTGGCGGCTTCCATGCGCAACTGTGCACCGGCTTCGGAAGGCGGTGGCAAATTGCGAGTCTCCAACGCGTTGCTGGCGACCATCAACGAGGTGTAGTACGCGTTGACCATACCGGCAATGGCATCCAATCGCGGCTTGTTGTTGGCGGCTTGCGCGTTGGGGACAGCAACGTCGGCCTGCCCCATGACAACTTCGCGCAACGCGGCGAAGCGGCTGTCGACCAACGCACGCTCTTGGCGAGCTTCGGCGCGGGATGCGAACCCCGTGATTTTGTCGGCTTTGTTGTCCAGAGCGGCGAGCGCCTTGTCGGCCAGGGACTTGTCCTCTTGTTCTGCCGGTTGGCTGAGGGTCGTTTCCTTGACGACGACACGCCCTAGACGCGCGAGCGGCGAGTCCGGGGCAGCGAAGTTGCGCAGCACCTCTAGGTCGAAGGTGAGGTTGTTGCCGGTGAGCGCGCGAATATCGCGCAAGAATTCCGTCCACCTCTGCGCGTATTCCGTCAGGTACAGGCGGCGGATTTCTCGCGTGACGGGGTCGTCGCCGGTCAGCTTGCCAGCGGCGCTCTCAAGCGTTTTTTTTTGAGCGCCGCCTGCACGCCCCATCACCCAAACGTCAATCGCCTGGGCCTTGTTGACAAACTCCGGCAGGCGGGCATTGAACAGATTGTGATAACCCGCGTAGGTGAACAGGCCGGGAATACCGCGCTCCAACGGCTCCCCACTGGCGCGCGAGAAGACCGTACCGGCCTGCGGGCCGATCGCACGCACAAGCGTGAAATCGGCCGGGGCCTCTTCCATCATGGCGGCTTTGGCACGCTCGTATAGGCGTTCCGTGGAGGTGTTGCCGTCCAGCAGCAATGCTATGACAGCGACGCGCGTGCCAACACCGGCTAGCGGCACCATGCCATCGAAACTCAGTAGCGGGCCAATCCACCAGACAGCGGTAGAAAGCAGCACGATCGCTGTGAGGGCCAGCGCCTGCCAGGACACCATGGCGGTGCCCACCTGTTTCAGAAATTTCATGTCTGCAATCTCACTGCTGCGTGACGTCGATCTCGACCCGGCGATTCTTTGCCCGGCCGTCCGACGTGGTGTTATCTGCGACAGGTTCGGTATCGCCCTTGCCGATGGCTTCCAACCGCCCCTGCGCGACGCCCTTGCTGGCCAGGTCTTCCGAGACGTGCGCAGCACGTTCTTCCGACAGCACTTGGTTCGAGGGGAATCGGGCGGTGCGGATAGGTTGGTTGTCACTATGGCCAGTGACAGTGACCTTGCCCGGCACCTTGGCGATCTCGGCGGCCACCTTGTCCAGCAACGGCTGAACTTTGGCGTTGACGTCGGCATGGCCAGCAGCAAACATGTCGTCGCCACGGAAAATGACGGCGCTGTGTTTGGCGTCTTCGTTGACCGTCACCACGCCACGGGCAATCTCGTCTTTGAGCAACTCGGCCACGGTGGCCTTACCAGCGCCGCCGCCACTGCCCGAGTGCATGGTCGAGAGCTGCTCGATCTTCCAGCTCCAGTTGAGCACTTCCACTTCGTTCTTGTGCGACGCGTCTTGCGATTCGCCATCGATGCCATTGATCTTCAGGAAGATGTCCTGTGCCATTGCAAAGCTCCTTGATTGTTAGCGGTACAGCAAAAAGCCGAAACAGTCCCCCACGGGCCTGCGGATGCAGGCCAGAGAGATACGGTTTTGGTTGAAATTGAGGGGGTCTTGGCTTACGCAGCTTCCTTGACCGATGGCAGGCGTGCCACCAGGCGCAGCGACACGGTCAAGCCTTCGAGCTGGAAGTGAGGGCGCAAGAAGAACTTGGCGCTATAGAAGCCCGGGTTGCCTTCCTGCTCTTCCACCACCACTTCAGCGGCAGCCAGCGGGCGGCGTGCCTTGGTGTCTTGCGAGGAGTTTGCCGGGTCGGCATCCACGTAGTTCATGATCCATTCGTTCAACCAGCGCTGCATGTCTTCACGCTCCTTGAACGCGCCGATCTTGTCGCGCACGATGCACTTCAGGTAGTGCGCGAAGCGCGAGCAGGCGAACAGGTACGGCAGGCGTGCCGACAGGTTGGCGTTGGCCGTGGCATCGGCATCGTAGTACTCCGCCGGCTTTTGCAGCGACTGCGCACCGATGAAGGCGGCGTAGTTGGTGTTCTTGCGATGCACCAGCGAGATGAAACCGTTCTTCGACAGCTCGGCTTCGCGGCGGTCCGAGATGGCTATCTCGGTCGGGCACTTCATGTCGATACCGCCGTCGTCCGTCGGGAAGGTGTGGCACGGCAGGTTCTCGACCACGCCGCCGCTCTCCACGCCGCGGATCAGCGTGCACCAGCCATATTGCTTGAACGAGCGGTTGATGTTGACCGCCATGGCGTAGGCCGCGTTGCTCCACACGTACTTGCGGTGGTCAGCGCCATCCGTGTCTTCTTCAAAGTCGAACGCATCCACCGGGTTGGTGTTGATGCCATACGGCAGGCGCGACAGGAAGCGCGGCATGGCCAGGCCGACGTAGCGGGCGTCTTCCGAGTTGCGCAGCGCGTTCCACGGTGCGTATTCCAAGTTCTGGAAGATCTTGGACAGATCGCGCGGGTTGGCCAGCTCTTGCCACGAGTTCATCTGCAGCACCGACGGCGAAGCGCCTGCGATGAACGGCGCGTGCGCCGCAGCCGAGATCTTGGCCATCGAGCTCAGCAGTTCCACATCGGGCGGGGTGTGGTCGAAGTAGTAATCGGCGACTAGGCAGCCGTAGGGCTCGCCGCCCAGCTGACCGTATTCTTCTTCGTAGAGGCGCTTGAAGAGCGGGCTTTGGTCCCAACCGATGCCCTTGTAGCGGCGCAGCGTGCGGCGCAGTTCTTCCTTGGACACGTCCATCACGCGGATGCGCAGCTTCTCATCCGTCTCGGTGTTCGACACCAGGTGATGCAGGCCACGCCAAGCGGATTCCAGCTTCTGGAAGTCTTCATGGTGCAGGATCAGGTTGATCTGCTCGGAGAGCTTCTTATCGATCGCGCCGATGATGGCTTCGATGCTCTTGTAGGCATCGTCGCTCATCGTAAAGGTGCTGGCCAGTGCCTGCTCGGCCAGCGTGCGGACGGCCAGGTCGACAGCCTCGCGTGCCTGGTCGGTCTTGGGGGAGAACTCGCGGTTGATTAGCGACGCGAAGTCCGACTGATCAACCGTTGCGACGGTCTGTTGTTGACGTTGTTGTGCGGAAGCCATGGATTGTTCGCTCAAAGGTGGAATTCAGGAAGGCGCGAAACCGCGTAATTCAGGACTCGGCCGAGTCAGCGCCCGCTGGGACTTGGGCTGGTTCGGACTTCGGCGCCTTGGCCAGCGCTTGCAGCAGGGCCGGGTCTTGCAGAAGTTGGTTGATGAGCGACTCGGCGCCGGACTTGCCATCCATGTAGGTCTGCAGGTTCGCCAGTTGCGTGCGGGCCTCGAGCAGTTGCTTGAGCGCATCGACCTTGCCGGCCACGGCAGCGGGCGAGAAGTCTTCGATGCTCTCGAAGGTCATGTCGACCATCAGTTGACCTTCGCCCGTGAGCGTGTTGTTCACGGCAAACGCCACGCGCGGCTTCATGGCCTTCATGCGCTCGTCGAAGTTGTCAATGTCGATTTCGAGGAACTTGCGGTCGGCCACCGGCGGCAACGGCTCGGCGGGCTTGCCCGAGAGGTCGGCCAGCACGCCCATGACGAAGGGCAACTCGATGCGCTTTTCCGAGCCATACACTTCGACGTCGTACTCGATCTGCACACGCGGCGCGCGGTTACGTGCGATGAATTTCTGCGAGCTGTTCACAACAGACATGATTCTCCCCAGTGGGTTACATGGAAGGGTTGAGGTGCCGCACGGCCTCAGGCCGGTTCGGCTGCGGGAATCGCCGGCGTGGTGGTACGGCCGGGAAGGTATTCGGGGTGGTAGAGCAATTCAGCGCTGTCACCCTCGGCTAAGTGGATGTCGATGGCCAGCAGTTGGCGCTTCTCGGCGAGCGCCCCCAGCCAGAGCTTGGCCAGTTGCGGCTGAATGACTTGCTCGATGAAGCTGATGAGCTGGCGGGCACCGGTCTCCCCTACCGGGCAGCGCTCGACGATGTGTGACACCACGGCGTCGCCATAAGTGAGCGCAATATCGTGCTGCTCACGCATGCGGGTGACCACGCGGTCGAGGTGGAGGCGTACGATCCGGCCGAGGCTCTCTGCCGCAAGCGGCAGATACGGCACCACCACTAGGCGGCCCAAAAACGCTGCCGGAAACACCTTGCGCAGCTCGGGCATCAACGCATCGCGCAGCGCGGCGGGCTCGGGCATCAACGTTGGGTCATCGCAGAGGCTGCTCAGCAGGTCCGAACCGGCATTGCTCGTCAGCAGCAGGATGGTGTTCTTGAAGTCGATGTGGCGCCCTTCCCCGTCTTCCATATAGCCCTTGTCGAAGACTTGGTAGAAGACTTCGTGCACGTCGGGGTGGGCTTTCTCGACCTCATCGAGCAGCACGACGCTGTAGGGGCGGCGGCGCACTGCTTCCGTCAGCACACCGCCCTCGCCGTAGCCCACGTAGCCCGGCGGCGCGCCCTTGAGCGTGGAGACCGTGTGCGACTCCTGGAATTCGGAGAGGTTGATGGTGATGAGGTTCTGCTCGCCACCGTAGAGCGCATCGGCCAGTGCCAGCGCAGTCTCGGTCTTGCCGACACCAGAGGGCCCGACCAGCAGGAACACACCCACGGGCTTGTTCGGGTCGGTCAGCTGGGCACGGGCGGTCTGGATGCGTTCGCCCAGTTGGACCAAGGCGTGGTCCTGGCCGATGACGCGGGCAGCGAGCGTTTGCGGTAGCGCCATCACGGTCACGACTTCGTCGGCCACCATGCGGGTGACGGGGATGCCCGTCCAGTCCGCCACGATGGCCGCGACGACGGCTTCATCCACCTCGGTATACAGAAGCGGCGTCTCGCCTTGCGCGGATGCCAGTTCGGATTCCAACGCCATCAACGCTGCGCGGGCCGCATCTTCCGTGCCCGCAGCCAAGGACTCGACAATGGCCTGACGTTGCGCAAGTACGCCGGTTGCCAAAGCGGCCTCTTGCTGCCAGCGTGCTTCGGTCTGGGCAAGCTCCGTCTTGATCTCGCGGACCGTGTTCTCCACGTCAGCGACGCGGCGGTTGTCCTGTCTGCCGAAGGTCGCTTCCTTGGCCAGCAGCGCTGCCTCGGCCTCGACGGCAGCTAGGCGCTGGCGTGGCAGCTCAACGGCGGCGGGCGGTGCGTGTAACGAGAGGGCCACGCGCGCGCAGGCGGTGTCGAGCAGGCTGATGGCCTTGTCCGGCAACTGGCGCGAGGGGATGTAGCGATTCGAGAGCTTGACGGCGGCGCGCACGGCTTCATCGCGGATCAGCACTTTGTGGTGCATTTCAAAGGTCGGCACCAGGCCGCGCACCATGGTGACGGCGCTGGCTTCCTGTGGCTCCATGACTTGCAGAACCTGGAAGCGGCGTGTGAGCGCAGGATCTTTCTCGATATGGCGCTTGTATTCGCTCCACGTGGTGGCGCCGATCGTGCGCAGTGCGCCCCGCGCGAGCGCGGGCTTGAGCAGGTTGGCGGCGTCGCCCGTGCCGGCTTGGCCGCCCGCACCCACGAGCGTGTGGACTTCGTCGACAAACAGGATGATCGGATTGACCGATTTGGCAGCCTCCTCCAGCACGCCCTTGAGGCGGGCCTCGAACTCACCCTTCATGCTGGCACCAGCCAGAAGTGCGCCAACATCCAAGCTCAACACGCGCACATCGGCGAGGCTCGGCGGGACTCCGCCAAAGGCGATGGCTTGGGCCAGGCCCTCCACCACTGCGGTCTTGCCGACGCCCGCTTCGCCGGTAATCAGCGGATTGTTCTGACGGCGGCGCAGCAGAATGTCCGTCATGGTGCGGATTTCGTGCTCGCGGCCAATGACGGGGTCGAGACGGCCGGTGCGGGCATCTTCGGTCAGGTCTCGGCAGTACTGGGCCAGGGCGCTCTTGCCCGATGCGCCGGGGGCCATGGCGTTGCTGGCATCACCTGGGACTGCTGGTGCCAGGCCGCTGCCGTCGTAGGCGGCTTCGGTACTTTCGGGCGACTGCGCAGTGAGGGCGTGAATGCTGTCCACCAGATCGTCGGCACGCACTTTCGCAAACTGGGACGAGATGCCGAGCACCGTGCGGCGAAGTTCCGGGGTCTTGAGTAGCGCAGTCAGCAGATAGGCGCCGCGCACGCGGTCGTCTGTGAACGCCAGGGTGGCGTAGACCCAGGCACGTTCGACGGCGGATTCGATCTGAAAGGAGAAGTCGCTGATGGATGTGGAGCCGGCGGGTAACGCCGAGAGTGCGCGCGCAAGATCGGACTCCAGCGCCTGAAGTTCTGCGCCGGCGTAGCGCAGGATGCGCTGAATGTCACCATCAGGTGCCTGCAGCAGCTGATGCAGCCAGTGCACGAGTTCAACATACGGGTTGCCGCGCAGCTTGCAAAAGGCCGTGGCGCTCTCAATCGCCTTGAAAAGCGTCGGATTCAACCGACCAAACAAGGCCTGACGTGAAATGTCCATGCGTTCTTATTTATAAGTCCGGCCTGCATCGCAATGCGGCCCAGAAAATCATTCCCTTTATTTATGTTATTGGACGCATTGAAAACAAAGCAACCGAAGTAATTCTCTAAAAATATGCACAACTATTTACAAACAATGATTCACGAAAATCTAAGGGAATCGAGATCCTCGCCAGGTGATAACGCTCGCAAAAATTTTACCGATCACCATCCCTCTGACACCAATGGCACAAGCATTTACAAATACATATGCCCGGACCATTGACTAAAACAGAAATACTCATGACAACCAATTGAATACAAGAAAGACACCAGACAAAATCACTTACTACATTTAATTCTGATTTTAGAAATCAGAAGATCATCCTTGTTGTGATGTATTCCTTTATTCAGTGGTTTGCGTCTATGATCGGCGCCGTTTTTCTGAGAAAAAGTGGGCGCGGATATCATGAGCAACCAGCAACGCCATTCTTCAACGGGTGGAAACCTCGACGACTTGGTGCCAACAAGTGAGGCTTCCCCTTGGAAGGGCTGTGTGGATGACCCGTTCTCGATCTTGCGCACCAATAGCGCGACGCCCCTCCCCGCTGTGCCGGATGCAGCGGCTGAATCCACTGATGTTCTGGCGGTACTCAGCCGTGAAGCCGCGGCCGTACTGCGCAACCCCGAGCTGGCAAAGGTCAACTGGTATCTGGCCTCGCCCAAGGGAGAGCTTGTGCAGCCTGCTGGCCACACGGACGACCCGATGCCAGCAGACGCCTCCGCCAAGGACGCGAGCCTGTTGGATCTACTAGCAGGTCCAACACGTATCGAAAGCCTGATCGGCGGACCCGATTCGCTCGGTGCCCCCTTGTTTGCGGCGCCCGCCATGCCGGACGTGCTGCACCTCTTTGCGGGTGACATCCCTGTACCCGACCGGCGTGGCATCAAGGCGGCGCTGACAAAGCGCGAGCATCACCTCGTGTCGATGGACAGCGCCTATCACCCTGCCCCGGCACAACCACAGGAGCCGAATTCCCATGACGACTGATACCTCGCTCTTGGAGCCTGCCTTGAAATCCAGTCTGGCAGCGGCTTTGCAGCACAGTGGTTCGGTTGCCCAGGCGCTGCAGAATGCGGAGGTACGCGTGCGCCAGCAGCCTGGCGCGTTTGCGGAGCGTTGGCAGCTATTCCAATGGCTGTGCGTGATGGAAGATTGGCTGCGTGCGCTCAAGCAATTGCAGGTGGCAACGCAGTTGATGCCGGACCTTGCACAGACTGCGCATGTTTACCGAGACTTGATTCGGGTCGAGGTGCTTCGAGTCGATGTCGTCAAGGGCAGGCGTGAGCCGGGAGGGTTGTTGCCCTCGCCTGACTGGGTGACGCCGCTGCGCAATGCCCTTGCGCTCGCTGAGGCGGGTGACATGAACGGTGCGGATCATTGCCGGCAGCAAGCGTTATCCGAAGTGTCAGACTGTGGCGGCGCTTTCAATGGCACCTCGTTTGACTGGATTGCTGATAGCGACACCCGGTATGGCCCGACCTGCGAAATTGTGTTGGGCGGGCGTTATGCCTGGCTGCCATTTGCGCAGATGCGCAAGCTGGAGATGGGGCCGGTGACAGGCCTACTCGATCTGGTCTGGCGCTCAGCAACGGTCACTCTGGCGGATGGTTCTATCCACCGTGGCTTCACGCCGGTGCGCTATCCGGGTTCCCAGCGCGGTAGCGATGCGCTGCGATTGGCGCGCGAGACACATTGGTCGGAGGTCGGCGAGACCGGCATCATCGCGCTTGGCCAGAAGACGTGGATGACGAGCGCGGGTGACGCTGGGCTGCTGGACGTGTCGACGCTGATCTTGGGCGACGCCGATGAGTGAGTACCGCGCGCCCCGGCGCCCCAATGCACAACTCCTGCCGACGCTGTTTGATCGATTGCGTGATGATGCGCCGCCCCGCCAGACCGAAGGCCCGGAGGAATACACCATGAAGCGCACGCAGATGCGCGAGATCATTCAGCGCGATCTGACCTACCTGCTGAACACCACCAATCGCGAAGATGACATCGAACGGGTTCAATACCCGGAGGCGGCCGCATCGGCCATCAACTATGGGGTGCCACCGGTTGCCGGCTCCTATATGTCGGGACACAAGTGGGCCGACATCGTGAAGATAGTGCGGCGGGCGATTCTGGACTTTGAGCCGCGACTCGTTCCGGGCTCATTGGAAATCAATCCGCTGCGCAAGGAAGACGCCCACCTGCGCTACAACATGCTGGTGTTCGAGATCAGCGGGCTGATCCACATGGACCCGTATCCGATGGCATTTAGCGCACAGAGTTCGCTGGACCTGGAAACCGGCCGGATAAACGTCCGCTCTATTCACGCCAACTGACGCCATGGACCCGCAACTACTGGATTACTACAACCGCGAGCTCGTCTACATGCGCGAGCTGGCAGGCGAATTCGCCAAGCAGCACCCCAAGGTGGCACGGCGTTTGGGGATGCACGGCATCGAGGTGGCCGATCCGTATGTAGAACGGCTGATCGAGGCGTTCTGCTTTCAGACCGCACGCATGCAGATCAAGCTGGATGCGGAGTTTCCGCGCTTTACTCAACGTCTGCTGGAAGTCGTCTATCCCAACTACGTGGCGCCGACCCCCGCCATTGCTGTGGCGCAGTTCCACCCCAGCTATCAGGAAGGGGGATTGATGCGCGGCATGGCGGTACCGCGCGGTACGATGCTGCATGCGCGGGCGCCCGCCGGGGAAGCCACGGAATGCGAATTCCGCACGACACAAGCACTGTCGCTGTGGCCCATCGAGATTGCCGAGGCACGCCTTACTGGCATTCCGCCCGACATCCAGGAGCTGGAGCGCTATGTGCCGTCCCATGTGACCATTCAAGGTGCGCTACGCCTTCGGCTGCGACTTCATGGCGAAGGCACCTTTTCTCAGTTGGATGGTTTGGATACGTTGCCAATCCACCTGTGCGGCAATGATCAAATTGCATCCCACCTGTTCGAGCTGCTGCACAGCGCGGGCTGTGCCGTACTGATTGGCAAGCCGGGAGCCATGGGCGAGCGCTTGCATGCCGTAACAACCAACGCGGTGAGCCGTGTCGGCATGGCTCCCGAAGAAAGTGCATTGCCGCTGGATTGGAACAAATTCCACGGCCATAACCTAGTGCACGAGTACTTTGCATGCCCGCAGCGCTTCTATTTCTTCGGGCTCAATGACCTCGCGCCAGGCTTGCGCAGAATCAACAGCCGAGAAGCCGAGCTGGTTGTGCTGCTCTCGAAATCTCCACAAGCACTGGTCAACCAAGTGGATGCAGGGCAGTTTGCGCTCTTCTGCACCCCCGTCGTCAACCTCTTTCCGATGCGTACCGATCGGATGGAGATTCAGCCCGGGCGCACGGAATTTCACTTGGTGGCAAGCCGCCGTCGCCCGCTCGACTACGAGATCTTTTCGGTCCAGACGCTGTCGGGGCAGGCGCATGAACATGCTACTGCGGTCGAATTCCGGCCGCTCTTCGCGACCCTCAATCGGGATGAAGGCAACCACGGGCGATATTTTTCGGTGCGGCGCGAGAGGCGGCTGGCCTCTAACCATGCTCGCAAGTACGGAACCCGGACGGCGTATACCGGCACAGAGGTCTTCGTTTCTCTCGTGGATCAAAGCGAAGCGCCCTACCCGAACGATTTGCGATACCTCTCGGTCGACGCGATGGCCACCAATCGGGACTTATCGAATCTGGTGCCGCGCAATGGCTTCAACGATTTGCGCTCGCCGGATTCGATTCCGGTGACAGGTGTCGGCTTGATTCGGCCACCGTCCGCCCCGCGTGCGCCGTTTGCTGAAGGCGAAATGGCTTGGCGGTTGATCCGCCAGTTGGGATTCAACTATCTCTCGCTGACCGACCTGGATCACCGCGAAGGCGGACAGGGCCTGCGCGACATGTTGCGCCTGTTCGTGGCCAGTGATGACGCAGCCCAGTTACGCCAGATCGACAGCCTGATTGGCTCGAAGGTCAAACCGGTCACCCGACGGCTACCGGGCAGCGGCCCCATCATCTACGGCCGTGGTGTGCAGTGCCAGTTGACAGTGGACGAGACGGGGTTCTCGGGTATCAGCCCATATCTCTTTGGGATGGTGCTCGAGCAGTTCCTGACCCGGCATGTGTCGGTGAACTCGTTCACAGAGACGGAGTTGCATTCGATTCAGCGTGGGCGCGTGCATCGGTGGCCAGTGCGCATGGGCACGCGGAGTACGGTGTAGCCATGTATCGAGGCTTTGAAGACAGCACGCTGCCGACAACTGGCTCACCGACCACGCAAGCGATCCCTGCAGCGCAAAGCGAAACCTGGCGGTTGAGCTTTTTGGGCCTGTTACGTCAACTCGCAGCGCATCGCCCCGATTTGCCGCCGATCGGTCAAGCACGCCGTCCACAGGACGAGCATTTCCGGATTGGACAACTGGCCTCCCTGACGTTTGCACCGCGCGAAATCGCACAGCTGCAGCAAGTGCAGGGCAAGCTCAAGATCCAGCTATTCGGGCTGGGCATGCTGGGGCCGAATGGTGCCTTGCCGCTTCACTTCACAGAAATCGTGCGGGAGCGCACGGAGGCACATCGCGACACCACCACGGCGGATTTCCTGGACCTGTTCCACCACCGGGCGCTGACGCAGTTCTATCAAGCGTGGGCGCATTCACAGTCAACGGCGGGGCTGGATCGCCCGGATGACGAGGTGTTCTCGCGCTATGTCGGGTGGCTGGCCGGGTCCGATGCAGCCGAGATTGCAGGAAGCCGGCTACCACCGCACGCGCGGTTGGCGGCCAGCGCGCACCACGTGCGCGAATCGCGCAGCCCGGACGGCATTGTCGCCACGCTGGCCCACTTCTTTGGCGTGCCGGTGCGCCTTGATGAGTTCGTGCTGCATTGGATCGCGGTTGACCCGGATGAGCTTTCTCAGCTGGGGCACCCGGGCCCGCCCAGCATGATGGGGCAAGGCGCCATGCTCGGCGAGATGGTGCCAGATCGACAGCACAAATTTCGGCTCGTCATCGGGCCGTTGAACCTGCAGCAGTATCTGAATTTCACGCCCAATGGACGGGACCTGCCCGTGCTGATCGAATGGGTGCGCTCGTTCGTTGGCTACGAGTTCGTGTGGGAGGTTGAGTTGCAGGTGATGCCTGACGCCGCTCCGCCAGCCGTGCTCGGCTCATCGGAACGCCTGGGCTGGTCGACCTGGCTGGGCGAGCCCGACCGCAGCCGTGCCATTACCGGCATGGTGTTCGAGCCGGAGCAGTACGCGAAGCACTGAGTCACTCCATCAACAATCCATCGTCCATCGAAATGACCACATGGCGGTGGCGCCATAGCCGCCGTTACCCATTACATGTTCTTCAGCAAGAAAACCAAAGATGCGCAGCCCGCGCTCCGTGCTCTGATCTTCCCCGAGCTGTTGGAGCCCATCTCCGAAGCGCATCCGTGCGGGACCGATCTGGAATACGACCCCGAGTTCGTTCTTCTGCAAAGCAAGGTCACGCCCAAGCAAGATGCTCAGTACGGTGATTTTGTCAGCCCTCCCGAGGCAATCAACTGGACGGAAGTGGAGCGAGACTGCCGTCGCCTGCTGCTGCGCACGCGGGATATTCGTATCCTCATATTGCTGGTGCGCTGCCGGGTCCGGTTGGACCAGGCAATTGGGTTGCGGGACGGGCTGTGCATTCTGTCTCGATTGCTAGAGGCATGGCCGGAGACCATCTACCCGCAAGTGGTGGTGGACGGTGAGCCGGACCCGGCCGTGCGTGCTAACGCGCTGGCCGCCTTGGCCGACCCGCAGGGGCTGATGCACGACGTGCGGGATCTAGTGATCTCAACCAACAGCGTGTTGCGCCTGCGAGTGCGCGACGTCGAGCGATCATTGAGCACTCCACGCGCAGCAGATGCGTTGGCACCCGAGGCAGTGCAGCACCAGCTCCACGAACTGCGCAACCAAAACGACGAGGTACTGTCCGCGCTGGACGAGGCTCAAACCTTTGCGTCATCGATCGACTCCTGGGCGCGACATCACCTTCCGGACGACCATCCTGACCTGGGCACCTTGTTGCGATTGCTGGATACGGTGACTGGCGCGTCACCACCGGCGGCACCTGCTGTGATTGCACTTCCGGTCTCGGAACGCTCGCCGGCCGTCTCACAAGGCTTGATGGGCACCACCATCGAGGGCCCGGTAGTAACGCCGCTTGATAGCAACCCACCTGAGCCCGTCATGGACCGTAATACCGCCCTCGCCTCCATTCAAGCCGCCCGGATCTGGTTTGAGGCGCACGAGCCGAGTAGCCCTGTGGCGCTTCTGCTCAAGCAAGCGGAACGGCTGACCGGCAAGCGCTTTGATGAAGTGTTTCAGGCGATTCCGGCAGAGCTTGTTGAGCGCTGGGCGCGGGAGCACTGAGGAGCCCCACGTTCAGCCGCGATACAACCATCCGACTGGCGCGCCACCCAAGCCCTCACTCCCCCTGCCCAACGTCCCGCACCGGCAGCGCGGTCGAATACTTGATCTGCTCCATCGAGAACGATGAACTCACGTCCGACAGGGGCACGGATTTGATGAGGTGTTTGTACACGCGGTCGTAGTCTTCGATGCCCGCCACCGCAACGCGCAGCAGATAATCCATCTCCCCGCTCATCCGGTAGACCTCCACCACCTCGGGCATATCGCGCACCACTTGCGTGAAACGCTGCGCCCACTTTTCGGTGTGCTGGTCGGTACGTACGGCCACGAACACCGTGGTGCCGACCCCCAGCTTGCGTGCGTCGCACAGCGCTACCTGGGCGCGGATGACGCCCGTGTCCTTGAGCCGCTGCACCCGCTTCCAGCAAGGCGTTTGCGAGAGGTTCACGCGCTGCGCTAGCTCTGCGATGGGCAGCGTCGCATCGGCCTGCAACAGCCTCAGTAGTTCGCGGTCAATGGCGTCCATTTCGGTCGAGAAATTTTCATCTTTCAGTTCTGCATTTTAGAGAATTTTCTCGTTCAAATCGAGCAATTTGCAGGAAATTTTGAATTATTTTTCCCAGCTATCGGCCGTATCATTTTCGTGCCTCTACCGCAGCACAGAAACAAAATGAGCGACCGCAACACCCTCCACTACCTCGACTACGCAGCCACCACGCCGGCCGACCCACGTGTGATTGCAGCCATGACCGCCTGCCTTGGCATGGAAGGCGCGTTCGGGAACCCTGCGTCCAATTCGCATGCGACGGGCCGCGCGGCGCGGAACAAGGTCGAGCAAGCGCGCGAGCAAGTTGCCGCGCTCATCGGCGCCGATGCCGACGAAATCATCTGGACGTCAGGCGCGACCGAATCGAACAACCTCGCGCTGAAGGGCTACGCAGACGCCGCCCCCGGCAAGCGCCACCTCATCACAAGCCGCATCGAACACAAGGCTATTCTCGACACGATGGCGAACCTGTCGGCGCGCGGCTGTTCGGTGACGTATCTCTCGCCGACACGCGACGGTGAAATGACGCCCGAGGCGGTCGCCGCTGCGATGACGCCCGACACCGGGCTCGTCTCGCTCATGCTGGTGAACAACGAGCTGGGCACGCTGACCGACGTTAGTGCGATCGCGCAGATCGTGCATGCCGCCGGCGCGCTGTTCCACGTCGACGCCGCACAGGCACTCGGCAAGACGCCGATCGATGTGCGTGCGCTCGGGATCGACATGCTGTCGATGTCCGCCCACAAGGTGTATGGCCCCAAGGGTATTGGGGCGCTGTATGTGCGCCGCGACATTGCCTCGCGCCTCGCGCCGCAAATTCACGGTGGCGGACACGAGCGCGGTCTGCGCTCGGGCACGCTGGCGACGCATCAGATTGTCGGTATGGGCGTGGCGTGTGAATTGGCGGCTGAAGAGCTGGAGCACGAGACCGCCCGCATTGCTGCGCTGAGCCAGCGGCTGAAGGCAGCGGTGCTCGCCCTTGGCGACGTGGTGCACAACGCCGATGTGGCCCGACGCATTCCCCACACCCTGAGCCTGACGGTGAACGCGCCCGGCTTCATGCCGATGATGCTGGGCGACGATCTTGCCGTGTCGTCAACGTCCGCTTGCAACTCCGCCGCAGGCACGCCGTCGCACGTCCTGACGGCGATCGGCCTGGATCCCGAAGCTGCAGGCCGCACTGTGCGGATCAGCCTGGGCCGCTTTGCGACCGAGCACGACGTCGATTTTGCCGCTGCGTGCTTCCAGCGCGCGATCGAGCAATGCCGCGCCACGGCATCCAGCGGGTTGACGGCGACGCGACAGATCATGCCTGCGGAACTGAAGGCCATCCGCAATGCAGGTTTCCGCTCGGTCATCTGCAACCGCCCGGATGGCGAGAGCAGCGACCAGCCCGCCTTTGAAGACGTTGCCGCTGCCGCCCGCGCGCTGGGCCTGGAAGCACGCTATCTGCCGGTCGAGCCGAATCGCATTGGCGATGCAGAGGTTGCCGCCTTCGGCCAACTCGTCGACACATTGCCCAAGCCGATCCTCGCGTATTGCAGAAGCGGCAACCGGGCCAGCATGCTGTGGAACCGCCTGATGGATCAACGCAAGGGCTGAGCAGCCCCCTCCCTCGATCAAGCCACCGGCAGTTCCGTCGTCGACAGCACCTGCTTGAGCACCATGAACGTCCGGATCTGCCGTACGCCTGGCAGATACAGCAACTGCTCAGCGTGGAGCCGGTTGTAGCTTTCGTTGTCTTTCGTGCGCACGAGCATGAAGTAGTCGAACTCGCCGGTTACGACGTGGCATTCAAGGCAACCGGGCACCTTCTGCACCGCTTTCTCAAATGCCGTGAACGATTCCGGCGTCGAGCGATCCAGCACGACGCCAATCATCACCAACGACCCAAGATCCAGCGCACGCGGATCGAGCAGCGCAACAATCCCCTTGATCAGCCCCAGCTCCTTGAGCCGTTCCACGCGGCGCAGGCAGGCCGGCGGGCTGAGGTTGACCGTGGCCGCCAGGGCCACGTTGGAGATGGACGCATCGCGCTGGAGCGCCCGGAGAATCGCGCGATCGGTGCGATCCAAGGCGTGGCGCGCCGAAGCTGCCGACGCGGCAGAATCTGCCTGCAATTTTGGTTCGCTCTTTTTCATTTTTAAGAAATAAAGAGATTCTTCATCCTATATACGGCCGGCTACGTTCCGGATAGTAGACGATCTTTGCAACCTCATTTCGCAGCGTTCTGCGTACCATAGGCTTCCGGTCATCCCGCCACGTGCGGCATTGAAGGAGCCAGCTCATGAACCTGCAAAGATTCCCCCGCTATCCCCTGACGTTCGGCCCGACGCCCATCCAACCGCTGAAACGATTGAGCGCCCACCTGGGCGGCAAGGTGGAGCTGTTTGCCAAGCGCGAAGACTGCAACAGCGGCCTGGCCTTCGGCGGCAACAAGACGCGCAAGCTCGAATACCTGATTCCGGAAGCGCTGGAAGGCGGGTACGACACGCTGGTGTCCATTGGCGGCATTCAGTCGAACCAGACGCGCCAGGTGGCCGCCGTGGCCGCGCACCTCGGCCTCAAGTGCGTGCTGGTGCAGGAAAACTGGGTGAACTACTCCGACGCCGTGTACGACCGCGTCGGCAATATCGAGATGTCGCGCATCCTGGGCGCCGACGTGCGCCTCGATGCTGCGGGCTTCGACATCGGCATCCGGCCCAGTTGGGAACAGGCCATGGAAGACGTGCGCAAGCGCGGTGGCAAGCCGTTCCCGATTCCGGCCGGCTGCTCCGAACACCCGCTCGGCGGCCTGGGCTTTGTCGGCTTTGCTGAAGAAGTCCGCCAGCATGAAGCGGAGCTGGGCTTCAAGTTCGACTACATCGTCGTGTGCTCGGTCACGGGCAGCACGCAGGCCGGGATGGTCGTTGGCTTTGCAGCAGATGGCCGGGCTGACAAAGTGATCGGCATCGACGCCTCGGCCAAGCCGGAACAGACGCGCGCGCAGATCCTACGCATCGCGCAGCACACCGCCGAACTGGTCGACCTCGGCAGAAACATCACGGAAAAAGACGTGGTGCTCGACGCGCGCTACGGCGGCCCGGAATACGGCCTGCCCAACGAAGGCACGCTGGAAGCCATTCGCCTGTGCGCGCGCCAGGAAGCCATGCTGACCGACCCCGTGTACGAAGGGAAATCCATGCACGGCATGATCGACATGGTCCGCAACGGTGAATTTCCTGCGGGCTCGCGCGTGCTCTACGCACATTTAGGCGGCGTGCCGGCACTCAACGCGTACAGCTTCATCTTCCGCAACGGTTGAAATTGGGCTCAACTCACCGAGATGGCAGCTCGACGTTTGCGGCCTTTTGCTCGACTGCAGAGCGCTTGGCTTCGGACGTCGCGGTTTGCGGCCGGCGCGTGCCGCATTGAAGATCGGCCGCCAGTGCCGTCGATGTGTCGGCACAGCGAAATGGGCCAAGGGGCGGTCTTCTGAAATCGCGCTTGCGGCCGGGTAAGCCAAGCGCGTTGCGTCAGCGCCCTTTTTCGTTTCGAAATGTTACGGCGTGCATCCCGGTCGACTTCGCAGAGCGCAAGCAGCGGAGCTGTGCAGTACAGTCCATGCCATGAGAAAAGCCCTTACCTGCCCGTCTCTCGTCCTGCTGGCTTTGCTCGGTGCTTGCGCATCGCACCCGCAGCAGCAGCCCGTTGATTCCACCACCGCCGCGGCGGCGTCCACAGATGCCAGCGCAGACAACGGCTGGCAGGTGCTGCGCGCCAACTACATGGCGTGCGTCCAGCGTCAGGCAGACAGCGGCGTGTCGGGTACCACGCAGACGAAGGACGTGGTCGCCTCCGCGCTCGACGCCTGCGAAGGTGACCTGCGCACCATGCACGACGGTTTCCGCGATCACCTCAGCGCGTCGATGTCATCGTCCGGCGCGCGCAAGGCAGCCGACCGCGTCACCAAAGACACCCGCGAGAAAGCCCGCGTCTACCTGATGGGCTACGTCGACCACGCGCGCTACCTGGCAAAGTCGCACTGAGCGCTTCGCGCGCTTAGCACGCTCAGAGCATCTCCAGCGCGCGCGGCCCCTTGGGCGGCGGGAAGATGCTGTCCAGCGTTGCCAACTGCTCAGCCGTGAGCGTATGTGACAGCGCGCCGATGTTCTCGCGCAAGCGGTCGCGGTGGCCGGTCTTGGGAATCGCGATGATGTCGTCATTCGCCAGCAGCCACGCGAGCGCCACCTGCGCAGGCGTCATGCCGCACGCCTGCGCGAAGCGCACCAGCTTCGGATGCCGAACGAGCCGCGCCTGCTCGATGGGCGAATAGGCCATCACCGGCACGCGGCGCTCACGCAGCCAGGGCAACACATCCCATTCGATGCCGCGCCGGCTGAGGTTGTAGAGCAGTTGGTTGACGGCGGTCTGATCGCCGCCGGGCGCGTCCCACCATTCCTCCATGTCTGACAGGTCGAGATTGCTCACGCCGTATTGGCGGATCTTGCCCTCGCGCTGCAGGGCCTGCAGGCCTTCCAGCGTCTCTTCGAACGGCACATCGCCCCGCCAGTGCAGCAGGTACAGATCGAGCCGGTCGGTGCCGAGGCGGCGCAGGCTGCGCTCGCACGCCGCGGCGATACCGCCCCGGCTGGCATTGTGCGGATAGACCTTGCTGACGAGAAAGACCTCATCGCGCCGTCCGGCAATGGCCTCGCCTATCAGCGATTCGGAGCGGCCTTCGCCGTACATCTCGGCGGTGTCGATCAGGCGCAAACCCAGGTCAAGGCCCAGGCGCAGCGTGGCGATTTCTTCGGCGCGGGTGGCGCGGTCGTCGCCCATGTTCCAGGTGCCCATGCCGAGTGCAGGGACGCGTTCGCCGTTGGGCAGAGTGACGTGTTTCATGTCGTGCTTTCCGATCGGAGGCAAAACATGAATCTACAAGAGACGCGGCGCATCGGTAAGGCTGCGCCGGTCCGGTCAGAAAATATGCGCTAGCGCGCCTGGCGTTGCGCCGTCCATCGACGATAGCGCCGCGACTGGCACGCTGCGGCCAGTTGCTGCTGAATCAGCGCGCGCAGCGGCGACACGTGCGGGTCCGTCGTGCGCCCCTCGCTCAGCCGGTTGAGCTGAAACTTGACGACCGCCATGTTGGCCAGTGCCCCCAGCGCCTTGTTCTTCCACGTAATGGGCTGCAGCGCGGGCGCGTTGTTCTTGCCGCCAGCCCAGTCGCGCGGCAGGTTTGGATCGATGGACAGCGCCGTCGCAATGCCGACCATGTCGACACCGCTGTCGACCACCTGCTCCGCCACGGCCCGGCGCCGGATGCCGCCCGTGACCATCAGCGGCATGCGGGCAACGGTGGCGATGTCCCGTGCGAATTCCAGGAAATACGCTTCGCGGGCCAGGGTACGGCCGTCGCGCGCGTGCCCTTGCATGGCGGGCACTTCGTAGCTGCCGCCGGAGAGTTCAACAAGGTCGACGCCCAGCGGGTTGAGCAGCTCAACCACCTGCTTGGCATCGTCCGAGCTGAAGCCGCCGCGCTGGAAATCGGCCGAGTTCAGCTTGACCGACACCACAAACTGCGGCGACACGGCGGCGCGTACGCTGCGCACGATATCGAGCAGCAGGCGCGCACGGTTTTCGATCGGGCCGCCCCACTGGTCCTGCCGCCGGTTGGAAATCGGCGAGAGAAACTGACTCAGCAGATAACCATGGGCGGCGTGGATCTGCACACCGGTAAACCCGCTCTGCTCGGCCAGTTGCGCGCTGCGCGTGAAGCGCTGCTGGACATCGCGGATATCGGCCTCGGTCATCTCGCGCGGCACCGGAAACTGCTTGGACAGCGCGCCCAGCGCCAGCGGAACGGCCGACGGCGCCAGCGTCGGCTGCCCCAGCGAGGCCGGCATCTGCCGCCCCGGGTGGTTGATCTGGACCCACGCATGCGCGCCCTGCGCCCGCGCGACCTCCGCCCAGCGGCGGAAGCGCTCCAGATGCGTGCCGTCTTCCAGCACGACGCCATTCGGGCCCGTCATGGCCCGGTGATCGATCATCACGTTGCCGGTCAGGATCAAGCCGGCGCCGCCTGCGGCCCACGCCTCATACAGGCGCAGCAGCGCGTCGGATGGCGCGTGATCGGCATCGGCCATGTTCTCTTCCATGGCGGCTTTGGCAAGGCGATTGGCGATCACCGCGCCGTTGGGCAGAACGAGGGGCGTGAAGAGCTTCATGGGTGGCATCCGCTACCGGGATTTGACGTTTGACGACACCTGAACCCTAAGCTTAAAGTCAACTTGAATGTCAAGCCTGCGGAGCACGCACATGAAAATTGGCGAACTGGCCCGCCTGAGCGGCGTGGCGGCCTCGCGCATCCGGTTCTATGAAGCGAGCGGCCTGCTGCACCCGGCCGGGCGGCAATCCAATGGGTATCGGGAATACCCGCCCGAGTCGGTGACGCGCTTGGAGATCATCCTGCGCGCGCAAAGCGCGGGGTTCTCGCTCGAAGAAATTCGCGCCCTGCTGCCGGGGCATCTCGGGGAGTGGCCACGCGAGCAACTGCTGCAAGCCCTGCGCCGCAAAGTCGCGGAAATTGATGTGCTCGAGCAGCGCCTAGCGCAAAACAAGCGCGACTTGAGCGCGCTCATTCGCGAAGTCGATCACGAGCCCGACGGCGAAGACTGCGCCGACCGCGCCCGCCGCGTCTTCGACAAGATGAACCTGCGGCCACTCAAGCAGCCCGCGGCAGAACCTCCGGCGCGCGCCGCAAGAAAGCGTGGCTAGGGCTCGTCCAGGAATGGCCATCAGCTGAATCCGACTCCGCCGAGCGCGTGACGCAACAGCAAAGCAGACAGCACAAGCATCGTCACGCCAATCAGGCCATCCAACACTTGCCACGCGCGGGGCCGCGCAAACCATGGCGCGAGCCAACGCGCACCAAACCCCAGCGTCACAAACCAGAGCAGGCTGGCGGAGCCCGCACCCGCCACAAACCATCCGCGCAATGCCGCGGCCTGCTGAGCGCCGATGCTGCCGACCAGCAATACGGTATCCAGATAGACGTGCGGATTGAGCAGCGTAAATGCCGCCGCCTGCGCCAGCGCCGCGCGTCGGCTCAGCCCACCGCCCCCTGGGGCTGCCCGTAACTGGCAGGAATGCCGCGCCCGCCGCAGCGCCTGGACGCCATACAGCAATAGAAATGCGGCGCCGGCCAACGCGAGAAAGCGCGCAAGGCTGGGCCGTTCTCCCAACGCCTCTGCCATACCAAGCACGCCCGCAAGGATCAGCAGCGCATCGGTCATCGCACAGAACAGCACGACGCTGCCCACGTGTTCACGGCGCAGCCCCTGACGCAGCGCAAAAGCGTTCTGCGCACCGATGGCCACAATCAGACCAAGGCTCAGCGCCACGCCGTGCAGGAAGACGGATGAGGAAGTCGCAAGAGATGTCGTCATGCGCGCAGCTTGCCGGGGCCGTCGAATGAAGACAAACTATCTTTACTTCATTCACCTTAGCTTCTCTAATTCACGTGCTGGATTATTCCGCCCTGGCGGCATTGGCTGCCGTCATCCGGGAAGGCAGCTTCGAGCGCGCGGCCCGCGCACTGAATGTCACGCCTTCGGCCATTTCGCAGCGCATCCGGCTGTTGGAAGAACGCGTTGGCTGCGCGCTCGTGGTGCGTGATCAGCCGTGCCGCCCCACCGAGACGGGCCGGCGGCTTTGCCAGCATGTCGATCGCGTACGCCTGCTCGAGCAGGAACTACAAGGCGCACTACCGACGCTGGCGCCAGATGGCGCCGCCCGCGTTGCGCTGCCCATTGCCGTAAATGCGGACAGCCTGGCGACGTGGCTCGCACCTGCAATCGCCACGTTTGCAGCGGCACACCCGGTGTTGATGGAGGTGGCTGTCGATGACCAGGATCACACGAGTGAATGGCTGCGCAGCGGTGCCGTGCTGGCAGCCGTTACCGCCACCGCGCGGCCGGCCACGGGCTGCAATAGCCGCCCGCTCGGGGCCATGCGCTATCTGGCCGCGGCCAGCCCGGCATTCGCGCAGAAATATTTCGCAGACGGGGTTGGCGCAGGTGAGCTGTCGAAGGCGCCCTGCCTTGTGTTCAACACCAAGGACGCATTGCAGGCCACCTGGGCCCGGCGCCTGTGCCATCGCCATGTGGAATTGCCGCGCCATCTGTTGCCTTCGTCACAGGCGTTTGTGACTGCGGCCGTGGCCGGAATGGGTTGGGGGCTGCATCCGCATGCGCTGATTGCGCAGCATCTTGAAGACGGCTCGCTGGTCGAGTTGGTGCCAGACACACCATTAGACGTGCCGCTGCATTGGCAGCACGCGCGGGCGGCATCGGCGCTGCTCGACGAACTCAGCCGAGAGGTGCTGACGGCAGCCCGCGCTGCGCTGCTTGCACCTTGAGCCGCTACAGCGCGTTCAGCGGAATCTTGAGGTACTGCACGCCATTCGGCTCGGCCGGGGGCAACATGCCCGCGCGAATGTTCACCTGAATGGCAGGCAGCATCAGCGTCGGCATGCCGAGCGTGGCATCGCGCTTCGTGCGCATCTCAACAAACTCGGCCTCGGTCACGCCGTCGCGCACGTGGATGTTGGCGCGGCGCTGCTCGGCCACCGTGGTGTAGCAAACGGCTTCGCGGCCGGCGGGCGGATAGTCGTGGCACATGTAGAGCCGCGTGTCCGGCGGCAGGTCCAGCAGGCGACGGATCGACTGGTACAGCGTGCCCGCATTCCCGCCCGGAAAATCGCAGCGCGCGGTGCCCACGTCCGGCATGAACAGCGTGTCACCCACGAACACCGCATCACCCACCTGATACGCCATATCCGCGGGCGTGTGGCCCGGTACCGCAAGCGCCTTTGCTTGCAGTTCGCCGATATGGAAGACCTCGTCGGGCCCGAACAAATGATCAAACTGCGAGCCATCGAGGAGAAACGCGGGCTCGAGATTGAAGATCGGCTTGAAGACGCCCTGCACGACGCGAATGCGCTCGCCGATGGCAATGCGCCCGCCGAAACGCCCACGCAAATACGGTGCGGCCGAGAGGTGATCGGCATGCGCGTGCGTCTCCAGCAGCCATTCGATGCGCAAGTCCTGCGCTTCGATGAAGGCGGCAACGCGGTCAGCAGATCGCGTCGTCGTGCGGCCCGATTTCGGATCGTAGTCGAGCACTGAATCGATCACGGCACACGGCGTGCCGCGGCCCGCGTGGACCACGTAGGTCACGGTGCAGGTATCGGGGTCGAAGAAAGATTCGATCTGGGCGTGCATGGCGGGATTTTGCTAACAATCTATATTTTTATAGAATATCGTCTGACATTCTGTCTGCCAATAGCGCAAAAGGCGCGAATAGCCCCTGCATCACACCGCGATGAGCCTTTCCACTACCAGTCCCGACGTCGTGCCGCTGCCCGATGCGGCCATCTCCATGCTGCGCGCGTCTGCATCGCAAGCGTGCGCCGTGCTCAAGGCCATGGCGCACGAAGACCGTCTGCTGCTGCTCTGCCAGCTCACGCAGGGCGAGCGCAATGTCGGCGAGCTGGAGGCGCTGGTCGGCCTGCATCAGCCCAGCCTGTCGCAGCAATTGGGCGTGTTGCGCGACGAAGGGCTGGTCACCACGCGGCGCGAAGGCAAATACATCTACTACCGGCTCGCCAGCTTCGAGGTCATCCAGATCATGCAGACGCTCTCCGAGCTTTACTGCGGCAAGGTCTTGAAGAAGATGGCAGGACGCTGACCATGTCGCCTGTGGAAGCGGGTTGGATCGTCAGCACCGGGCTGGGCTCTGTGGTCGGGCTCATCCTGGCGCTGACAGGCGCAGGCGGGGCCATTGTCGCAGTGCCGCTGCTGATTTTTGGGTTGCATCTGTCGGTGCCTGAAGCTGCGCCGATTGCGTTGCTGGCGGTGGGACTGTCTGCGGGGCTCGGTGCGATGCTCGGATTGCGCGAGGGCAAGGTCCGCTACAAGGCCGCGGGGCTGATAGCGCTGTGCGGCGTGGCGGTCTCGCCGTTTGGTATCTGGGTTGCGCACCGCGTACCGAACACGCCGCTCACGCTGCTGTTTGCGGTGGTGCTGGCCTACGTGGCGCTGCGCATGTTCCGGCAAGCGCGCGCAGCCCCGACAACCGAGCCGCAGTTGGCGCGAACGGGACCACCCTGCCACCTCGATACCACCACAGCCAGGCTCATCTGGACGTTGCCGTGCGCGCGCGCTTTGGCGGCATCCGGCGTGGGTGCCGGCTTCCTGTCCGGTTTGCTGGGTGTGGGAGGCGGCTTTGTCATCGTGCCCGCGTTGCGCCGCGCGACCGATCTGCCGATGCAGACGATCGTCGCCACCTCGTTGGCAGTGATTGCGCTGGTCTCGACGGGCGGTGTCGTGGCCTCGGCCATCGGCGGGCATGTCGATTGGCATATCGCCCTGCCGTTTGCGGTCGGCGCCCTGACCGGCATGTTGGTCGGCCGGCGCTTTGCGCAGCATTTGGCAGGGCCCGCGCTGCAGCAAGGTTTTGCCGCGTTCGCGGGTGTCGTGGCGCTTGGGATGATCGCCCGAACACTAATTTGACCGGCCTGTTGCAAAACCGGTACAATCGCGGTCTTCGGGGCGTAGCGTAGTCTGGTAACGCGTCCGGTTTGGGACCGGAAGACCGCGGGTTCAAATCCTGCCGCCCCGACCAGCATTGAGCAGCAAACAAAACGGCTTACGTTTCCTACGTAAGCCGTTTTTGTTTTGGAGCGATGCGCTGCGGCTCAGGGTGTCATCTGCCGATGCTATAAAGGCAACATTCGCATCACGCAATGCTTCGCATCTTCACCATGAACCTCATCCTGTGGCGCCACGCAGAAGCCGAAGACGTGGCAGCATCCTTGCGCATCCAGCGCAACACCGATCTGCAGCGAGAACTCACCAAGCGCGGCCACAAGCAGGCCGAGAAAATGGCCGATTGGCTGCGCCCCCGCCTGCCGGAAGGGACGCTCGTACTTGCCAGCCCCGCAGTGCGCACGCAGCAGACCGCACGCGCACTCACCGAACATTTCCAGACGCTGGCCGCACTTGCGCCCGGCGCCGACGTCAGCGCGATCCTCGATGCGCTGGACTGGCCGTCGAATGCGAATCTGCTTCTGGTCGGTCACCAGCCGTGGCTCGGCCGCCTCGCGAGCCTGCTTATTGCGGGCACGGAGATGGACTGGAGCGTGAAGAAAGCCGGCGTGTGGTGGCTCTGCCGCCGTATGCGCGAAGACGAAGCGCAGACAGTGCTGCGCGCGGTGATGAACCCCGATCTCGCATGACACTTCACCCTGGTCACAGTATCGACACGCAAAATTCACGCAACGGTCACGATTGACACGCTTTTGTCGCGGATCTGTCATGCAGCGTCTCTAGAATCGCCCCGAAATTCACCCTTGGGGATGCACGAATGCGAGACCTGCCGACGCCCACCCAGCCGTTGATCGACGCACTGCCGAGCCTGAATCTGGGCAACGCTCGGAGGGGCCTTCCTCGCTCACCCGAAGCTGTTCCGGCGCGTGACAAGCCTGTTCTGGCCGTTTCGTGGGCGCGCCATCAGGATGAAGTAACCGAAGCACAGCGCCTGCGCTACAAGGTGTTTGCCGAGGAAATGGGCGCCCGCCTGCCCTCGGCCCACACCGAACTGGACGTCGACATGTTCGACGCCGTGTGCGACCACCTGATCGTGCGTGACCAGAAGACGCTGCGCGTGGTCGGCACCTATCGCGTGCTGCGTCCGGACGCCGCCAAGCAGATCGGCTGCCTGTATTCGGAATCCGAATTCGACCTTGTGCGTCTGGCGCACCTACGCCCGAAGATGGTGGAACTCGGCCGCTCGTGCGTGCACCGCGACTACCGTTCGGGCAGCGTCATCATGGCGCTGTGGGCAGGTCTGGGCGAATACATGCAACGCCACGGTTTCGAATCGATGCTGGGCTGCGCAAGCGTGTCGATGGGCGATGGTGGTCACTTTGCTGCAAGCCTGTATCGCAGCTTCGTCGACGACGGCTCGCTCGCACCGATCGAGTACCACGCCTTCCCGCGCGTGGCACTCCCGGTGGACGAACTGAACCAGGATCTCGAAGTCGAGCCGCCTGCGCTCGTGAAGGGTTATCTGCGCCTGGGCGCACGCATCTGCGGCGCACCGGCCTGGGACCCTGACTTCAACGTCGCCGACTTCCTCACGCTGCTGCGTCTGTCCGACATCAACCCGCGCTACGCACGCCACTTCCTGCGCGGCTGATATCGCTCCGAACACCTTCACGCAAAACAAAACGGCCCGGGTCACTCCGGGCCGTTTTGCTTGGATTGCGGCAAGGCAACTTACACGTACACCACCTTGTAGCGGCGGCCGATACGCTGCCACTCATCGGCTTCCTTCATCAGGCTGTATTCGACTAACGGGTTCTGCTCGATCCAGCTTTTCGGCAGCTCGACCTCGAAACCACCTTCGTTGAGTTCGCCTTCGCTGTGGCGCACGCGCAAGCCCGGCAACTGGATCGCTCCGCGCCTGCGGCACAGCACAAATGCCAGACGCAGGCTGAACAGCATCCGCCAATCCAGGAACTTGCCGCCGCCCGAGAGCTTGCCAAGCTTGCCGGCATGGCCCAGCAGCAGCGTCGCAAGACGTGCCTGGTCGGTCTTGGAGAACCCCGGCATGTCGGCGTGGCTGGCGATGTACGCCGAGTGCTTGTGGTAGCCGCTGTGCGAGATACTCATGCCGATCTCGTGCAGGTTGGCCGCCCACCCCAGCAGCGCGAGATTGTCTTCTCGGCGCTCATCGGGCGGATCAGGAAACTGCGACAGCAGCGCGGTCGCCGCATCGCGAACGCGGCTCGCCTGCGCTCGATCGACGTTGTAGCGGCGCATGAACTGCTCGATCGTCACCGTGCGCATGTCTTCGTGGTGCGTACGACCGAGCAGGTCGTACAGCACGCCCAGGCGCAAGGCGCCATCGGTCACGTCCATGCGGTCGACGTCGAGTTCCGCAAACACGCCGAGCATGATCGACAGCCCGCCCGGCAGCACCGGAATGCGGTCGGACTTCAGACCGTTGAGCTTCAGACGATTGGTGTTCTCGGATTTGACGAGCGCGCGTTTCAGGCGCTCCAGCCCTTCTCGCGTGATCCCGTGTTCGTTGCTCTTGTCGTTGAAGCCGTTCAGCTCGATCAGCTCGGCCAGCGCACGCGCCGTACCCGATGAGCCAACGGCCTGGGTCCAGCCGGCCGTGCGGTACTGCTGCACCAGCACCTGGATCTCGCGACGTGCGGCCAGCTCAGCCTGCTTCATCGCGTATTCATCGACATTCCCGTTTGGAAAGAAATGCCGGCTGTGCGAAACGCAACCAATATAGAGCGACTCCATCAGCTTGGGCTTGTAGCCATTGCCGATGATGAACTCCGTGGAGCCGCCGCCGATGTCGACGACCAGCCGGTTGCCCTGGCACGCCGGTGCGTCATGCGATGCACCGAGATAGATCAGCCGTGCCTCTTCGCGGCCCGCGATCACCTCGATGGGAAACCCGAGCGCGGCTTCCGCCTCGATCAGGAATTCCTGCGCATTCTTGGCCACGCGCAAGGTGTTGGTAGCCACGGCACGCACATGTTCGGGGGCAAAATCACGCAAGCGATCGCCAAAGCGGCGCAACGCATCCACGCCGCGCCGGCGCGCGGGCTGATCCAGGTATTTATCTTGCGTAAGCCCAGCGGCCAAACGGACCGGTTCGCGCAGCGCATCGACCTGGAAGATCTGGGTACTGCTGGCGCCATTGGCACCGAGGGTCTCATCGACGCGGCCGATCATCAGCCGGAAGCTGTTGGAGCCCATGTCGACAGCAGCCAGCAGACGGGGGGTGGGACTCATGAATGAAAACGGGTAGGAGCAGGATCAGGGGCGCGGGGGTATTGTCGTTCGAAACAATGCGCAACAAAATATGTCTTTATTGTGTCCCGAACGTGACAAATTCAATGTGTCACAAATTTGACACCCAACTATGAAAAAGTGGCCGGATCGTCATCCGTCTGAACACAACATGTCGACATTGCCCGCGGGCGATCTGCTCAATCGCGAACTGGGCATCCTGGAATTCAACGCCCGTGTGCTCGCCCAGGCCGCTGACCCGGGTGTGCCGCTGATGGAGCGGCTGAAATTCATCTGCATCGTGTCGAGCAATCTCGATGAGTTCTTTGAGATCCGCATTGCCGGATTGAAGGAGCAGATGCGCGACAACCCTTCGTCGGTCACGCCCGACGGGCTGTCGGTGCAGCAGGCATTTGGCGTGGTCTCTGAGCGGGTGCGGCAGCTGGTCGCGCAACAGTATGCCATGTTGCAGGACGAGATCCTGCCCCTGCTGGAGAAGGAAGGTGTCTTCTTCCACATGACGACCAACTGGAATGAAGCCCAGCGCGCCTGGTGCCGCAGCTTTTTCCAACGCGAACTGGTGCCCATCCTGACGCCGATGGCGCTGGACCCGGCGCACCCCTTCCCACGCGTGCTCAACAAGAGCCTCAACTTCATCATCGAGCTATCGGGCAAGGATGCGTTCGGCCGTGAGGCTGAGCTGGCGATCGTGCAGGCGCCGCGCGCCCTGCCCCGGCTCGTGCAGATGCCGCCGGAGCTGTCGGGATACCAGTATGGTTTCGTGCTGCTGTCGTCGTTCATGCAGGGTTTTGTGCATGAACTGTTTCCACAGATCGACGTTCACGGCTGCTATCAATTCCGCGTGACGCGCAATTCCGACCTGTTCGTGTCGGAAGATGAAATCACGGACTTGCGCGAAGCGCTGCAGGGCGAGCTGTCCACGCGCCATTTTGGCGATGCGGTGCGTCTCGAAATCGCGCACGACACGTCGCCGGCATTGGTGGTGCGGCTGCTGCAGGAATTCGGCCTGACGGAAGCGGACTGCTACCGCGTCAAGGGACCGGTGAACCTTGTGCGGCTGCTGCAGGTGCCTGACATGGTCGACAAGCCGGTGCTGAAATACCCGCCCCACGTGCCGGCAACAGTCAGACAGGTCGCCAACAGCTCGAACGTGTTCGACGCCATCCGCCAGGGCGACATCCTGCTGCACCATCCGTACGAGAGCTTTACGCCCGTGCTGGAGCTGCTGCAGCAAGCTGCGCGTGACCCCGACGTGGTTGCCATCAAGCAGACGGTCTACCGTACCGGCAACGAATCCACGGTGATGGAAGCGCTCATCAAGGCGGCACGCAACGGCAAGGAGGTGACCGTTGTCGTCGAACTGCTCGCGCGCTTTGACGAAGAGACGAACATCAACTGGGCAGATCAGCTGGAATCGGCCGGCGCGCACGTCGTGTATGGCGTGGTTGGCCACAAGTGCCACGCAAAGATGCTGCTGGTGGTCCGCCGCGAGGTGTCCGGCAAGGGCAAGGCGGTCAGGCTGCGCCGCTACGCGCACCTCGGCACGGGCAACTACCATCCCAAGACTGCGCGCCTCTACACCGACTTCGGCCTCATGACGGCCAACGAGCAGATCTGCGAAGACGTCCACCACGTGTTCCAACTACTGACGGGCACGGGCGCGCAGGTCAAGTTGCATCATCTGTGGCACTCGCCATTTACGATGCACGACAACCTGATCGAGCACATCCGCGCCGAGGCACGCGCCGCTCGTGCGGGCAAACGTGCGCGCATCATCGGCAAGATGAATGCGCTGCTGGAGCCGACCATCATCGACGAGTTGTACAAGGCGTCGCGCGCGGGCGTGAAAGTCGACCTGATCGTGCGCGGTGTCTGTGCGCTCAAGCCGGGCGTGCCGGGCCTGTCGGAGAACATCAGCGTGCGCTCCATCGTCGGGCGCTTCCTGGAGCATCACCGCGTCTACTACTTCCACGCCGGCGGCGAGGAAGTCGTCTATCTTTCCAGCGCCGACTGGATGGACCGCAACCTGTTCCGTCGCGTGGAAGTGGCCTTCCCCGTGCTTGATCGCAAGCTCAAGGCGCGCGTCATCAAGGAAAGCCTCCAGGTGCATCTGCGCGACAATGCGTCGGCGTGGGTCATGCAGCAGGATGGCCGTTACGTGCAGCGCCAGACGCGCGGCAAGCATGTGCGCGTGAGCCAGTTGGAACTGCTGAACCATTTCTCGCCGCAGGCCGCTGCTGCAGCGGAAACGGCGGCCGCAGTGGCAGCGGCAACAGCCGCGGAACCGACGGTGCGCGCTCCAGTGGAGATCTCCGCAGGCTGATTCTCGGGCTTGCTTGCAAACAAAAAACGCACGCTCGACAGCGTGCGTTTTTTATTGGCGCCGCGGCACAACCCGCGATCAGGCGACGCGCTCGTCCGTCACGGTGGCGCTGCGCACGACGGTGCGCTCCGGCGGGAAGACGGCGCGGAAGGTGCTGCCCTTACCGTGCTCGCTCGTCACCTGCAGCTCCCCTCCGTGACGCGACAGCACGTGCTTCACAATGGCCAAACCCAGCCCGGTGCCGCCGGTATCGCGCGAACGGCTGCGGTCAACACGATAGAAACGCTCGGTCAGACGCGGAATATGCTCGGGCGCAATGCCGATCCCCGTGTCGGTGACGGAGTAGACAGCGTGCCCGTCGCGTACACCCCAATCGAGTCGGATACTGCCGCCATCCGGCGTGTAGCGAACGGCGTTGGACGCCAGGTTGCTGAATGCGGACAGCAACTCAAGCTCGGCGCCGCACACACTCACGGCCGGGTCGCACGTCATGGTGACCGTGTGTCGGCCCGCAGACAGCGCTTCGATGTCGTGCTGGAGCTGCAGCATCATGCGCTGCATCGGCACCGGCGCCACCGACGGCGGCTCGGAGTTGCCTTCCAGCGTGGCCAGCGCCAACAAGTCTTCCACCAGATGCTGCATCCGCATGGCCTGCGTATGCATCATGTCCAGATAGCGTCGCTTGTCTTCTTCCGGCAGCGGTATGTCGCGCACCGTCTCCAGAAATCCCGAGAGCACGGTCAGCGGCGTCTTCAGTTCGTGCGAGACGTTGGCCACGAAATCGCGGCGCATCGCTTCGGTGTTCTCCAGCTTGGTGATGTCCTGCGACACCAGCAGCTTGCGGTCTTCGCCGTACGGCAAGATTTGGGCAGAGACGATGCTTTGCTTGTGCGGGCCCACGTCATGCATGGTGAGCGGCTCCTCGAACTCGCCGCGCGCCAGGTAGCGCACGAACTCCGGTCGGCGGATCAGGTGGGTAATGCGTTGGCGCAAGTCACGCTTGGCAGAGAGCCCGAAGTGCTCTTCAGCTACTGCGTTGCACCATTCGATCTGGTCTTCGCCATCAAGCATCAGCACGCCGTTGGGCGATGCCTGAATGGCCTGAATGAAGCGGCTGTGCTGTTGCTCGACCTGCAACACCTGCGTGCGCCAGCCCTTCATCAACCGGTGCAGGCGATAGTAGACCTCGCCCCACAGGCCAAGCGCGCTCGGAATCTCGCCATAGGCCGGCGAGTCCAGCACACGCCACAGGCGCTGGATCTGGTAGATGTAATAGAGGAGCATCGCCAACAGCATTGCGCTGAGCACGGCCAGCGCAACGACATGATTGACGAAGAGATACAGGCATGCCGTGACGATGCCCATGAGGGCGGCAAAGACGGCAAAGCGGGTCCAGAAGACGTTCATGAAGGCATTCTAAGCGCTGGACCGCGACGGGCGTGTGAACGCGCGATTGAAAAAAGCCTCTCTCGCGCGTTCGTCTGACAGATGCGTTATTGCCCCGGATTGCGCGCCAGGCGATACCCGCTGCCGCGCACGGTTTCGATCATGTTGCTGTACCCGCCAGGAGCGAGCGCTGCACGCAGGCGTTTGATGTGGACGTCCACCGTACGCTCTTCCACGAACACGTGGTCGCCCCACACCTGATCGAGCAACTGCGAGCGGCTGTGCACGCGCTCTGGATGCGTCATCAGGAAATGCAGCAGGCGGAACTCCGTCGGGCCAAGGTCCAGCTTGATCGGGTTTTCGGCCTCGACGTTCGTGGCCGTCACGCGGTGCGTGGCCGGGTCGAGCTTCAGGCCGTTGATGGCCACCACGTCGTCGGTCAGCTGGGGGGCGCGGCGGCGCAGCACGGCCTTGATCCGGGCCAGCAATTCCTTCGGCGAGAACGGCTTGGTGACGTAGTCGTCCGCACCGCTGTCCAGGCCCATGATCTTGTCCTGCTCTTCGCTTCGGGCCGTCAGCATGATGATCGGGATCTGGCGCGTGCGCTCATTGGCGCGCAGCTCCTTGGCGAACATCACCCCCGATTTGCCCGGCAGCATCCAATCGAGCAGAACGAGGTCGGGCAATACGTCGCTCATCAGCGACAGCGCCTGCTCGGCGTTGTACGCGCGGATCGGGTAGTGCCCTGCGTGCTGCAGGTTGACGGCGATCAGCTCGGCGATCGCCGGTTCGTCTTCTACGACGAGAATACTGCTCGGCATGCTCACGTCTCCAGTCCTGCCTTTTATTCGCCCTCGCCCAGGATCTCGCGCTCCAGCGTCTCGCGTGAAGCGTGCCGGACGTCGGTGCCCTTGACGATGTAGATAATAAATTCGGCGATGTTCTTGGCATGATCGCCGATACGCTCAATGGCCTTGGCAATGAACAGCAAATCCAGGGCCACCGAAATCGTGCGCGGGTTCTCCATCATGTACGTGATGAGTTCGCGCATGAAGCCACGAAATTCCTCATCGATGGCCTTGTCTTCCTGCAGGATCGACACGGCGGCAGCGGTGTCCAGGCGCGCGAAGGCGTCCAGCGCGTGGCGCAGGATGGTCGCTGCCATCTCGCCCGAGCGCTCCACACCGGCGTAGTTCAGCGCATGTGCCGACGGATCCTGCATGATGCGCTTGGTGCGCTTGGCGATCTTCTCTGCTTCATCGCCGGCACGCTCGAGGTTCGTGATGGTCTTGGAAATCGCCATCACCAAACGCAGGTCGCGGGCGGTCGGCTGGCGGCGCGCAATGATGTTGTTGCAGTCGCCATCGATCTCGATCTCCAGCGCATTGATTTCCAGTTCCACGGCCAGGACCTGATCGCACATGGCGGGGTCGAAGTTGGCCAGCGCACGCATGGCGCGTGCGATCTGCGCTTCCACCAGGCCGCCCATCTGCAGCACCTTGGTGCTGATGGAGGTCAGGTCGGTGTCAAACTGCGATGACAGATGCTTTTCAGACATCGGTTTCTCCTTGTCGCTTCAGCTTCAGCGTTGTTGCAGGTCAGCCGAAGCGGCCGGTGATGTAGTCTTCCGTTTCCTTGCGCTGCGGCTTGATGAAGATCTTTTCGGTATCGCCGAACTCGATCAGTTCGCCCAGGTACATGTACGCCGTGTAGTCGGAGCAACGCGCCGCTTGCTGCATGTTATGCGTGACGATGACGACCGTGTAGTCGTCCTTCAGTTCGGCGATCAGTTCTTCGATCTTGCCGGTGGAAATCGGGTCGAGCGCGGAGCACGGCTCATCCAGCAGCAGCACTTCCGGGCGGATGGCAATGCCGCGCGCGATACACAGACGCTGCTGCTGACCGCCCGACAGGCCGTAGCCCGACTGGTTGAGCTTGTCCTTCACTTCGTTCCACAGCGCGGCCTTGGTCAGTGCCCATTCCACGCGGTCGTCCATCTCGGAGCGCGACAGGCGCTCGAACAGTTTCACACCGAACGCGATGTTGTCGTAGATCGACATCGGGAACGGCGTCGGCTTCTGGAACACCATGCCGACCTTGGCACGCAGCAGCGCAATGTCCATGCGCGAGGTCAGCAGGTTTTCGCCGTCCATGTTGATCTGGCCTTCGGCACGCTGCTCCGGATACAGGGCGTACATCTTGTTGAACGTACGCAGCAGCGTCGACTTGCCGCAGCCCGACGGGCCGATAAACGCAGTCACCTGCTTTTCGGGAATCTGCAGCGAGATGTTCTTCAGCGCGTGGAACTTGCCGTAGTAGAAGTTCAGGTCGCGAACATCGATCTTCGGGCTTTGGGTGCGCACTTCGAGGGACGTAGCGGTCATGGTCATTTCTTGGTGAACAAGGCACGCGCGAGGATGTTCAACCCCAGCACACCCAGCGTAATCAGGAACACCCCGGCCCAGGCCAATTGCTGCCACTCGGGGAATGGGCTCATCGCAAACTTGAAGATCACGGTCGGCAGCGTGGCCACCGGCTGATTCAGATCCAGGCTCCAGAACTGGTTGTTCAGCGCGGTGAAGAGCAGCGGCGCCGTTTCGCCGGCAATGCGGGCCACAGCCAGCAGCACACCGGTAATCACGCCGGCATACGACGCCTTCAACGTAATCGACAGGATCATCTTCCACTTGGGCGTGCCAAGCGCCATGGCGGCCTCACGCATTGCGTTGGGCACCAGATTGAGCATGTTCTCGGTCGTACGCACCACAATCGGAATCTGCAGCAACGCCAGCGCGATCACACCGGCAATGCCCGAGAAGTGCTGCACGCGCGCGACCACGACGGCATACACGAACAGGCCGATCACGATGGAAGGTGCCGACAGCAGGATGTCATTGATGAACCGGGTGGCGCTTGCCAGCGGCGAAGTCTTGCCATACTCGGCCAGATAGATACCGGCCAGGATGCCCAGCGGCGTGCCGATCAGCGTGGCCATACCCACCAGCAGGAATGAACCCGCGATGGCGTTGGCAAGGCCGCCTCCCGGCGTATTGGGTGCCGGCGTCATCTCCGTGAAGAGCGACATCGACAGGCCACCCACGCCCAGCGAAAGCGTGGTCCACAGGATCCAGGTCAGCCACACCAGGCCGAAGGCCATGGCAGCGAGCGACAGTGCCAGCGCAATCCCGTTGATGTTCCGGCGGCGCGCCTGCAGGCGCGCCTTGATCTTGTCAGAGTCGGCGCGAACGGCAGGAATGGAAGACGTACGCATGGTGTTGGGTCTCATAGCGTCAGGCAGATCGCGTTGGTTCACTTTTGACCCTCGCCCTTCTGCAGGCGCAGAAGCAGCAGCTTGGACGCCGCCAGCACGATGAACGTGATGACGAACAGGATCAAGCCCAGCTCCATGAGCGCCGCGGTGTGCAGGCCCTGGCCCGCTTCCGCAAATTCATTGGCCAGCGCCGAAGTAATGCTGTTGCCCGGCGAGAACAACGACGCATCGGACAGCAGGTTGGTGTTGCCAATCACGAACGTGACCGCCATGGTCTCGCCCAGCGCACGACCTAAACCCAGCATCACACCACCGATCACACCAGCCTTGGTGTACGGCAGCACCACGTTCCACATGACTTCCCACGTCGTGCAGCCGACACCGTAAGCCGACTCCTTGAGCAGCGTCGGGGTGATTTCGAACACGTCGCGCATCACCGCCGAGATGTACGGGATGATCATGATCGCCAGGATCACGCCCGCGCACAGCAAGCCGATGCCGATCGGCGCGCCCTGGAACAGCGCCCCAATGACAGGAACCTTGCCGACGGTCGCGGCCAGCGGCTTTTGGAAGTACTCGCCGAAGATCGGCGCAAACACGAGCAGGCCCCACATGCCGTAGACGATGGACGGCACTGCGGCGAGCAACTCGATGGCGGTACCGAGCGGTCGGCGCAGCCAGGCCGGCGACAGCTCGGTCAAAAACAGGGCAATGCCGAAGCTCACGGGCACGGCAATGATGAGCGCGATCAACGATGTGACCAGGGTGCCGTAGACGGGCACCAGCGCGCCATAAATATCGGAGGGCGGATCCCACTCCGAATTCCACAGGAACGACAGGCCGAATTTCTGGATCGTGGGCCAGGAACTGATGATGAGCGAGATGATGATGCCGCCCAGGAGCAACAGCGTAACGATTGCGGCAAGGCGGGTCAGACCGCCAAACACCAGATCGCCAAGGCGGCTGGGTGCGCGCATACGGGAAGCGCCGGAGGAATCAGAGAGCGTGGCCATGAGGGAACCCGGTCAGCCGTGAAAGAAGCTTTTGGAATGATGCGGGGGGGTCGGCTCTTACCGCCCCCCCGCACGTTGTGCTGCACCTACTTATGAGCCGTTATGCAGCAGGCAACGATCATTGGTTGTAGACAACCTTGCCCGATGCATCCTTCACGCTCGACTTCCAGGTTGCGCGGATCTGGTTCTTGACAGCGTCCGGCAGCGGCACGTAGTCCAGGCTCTTGGCAGCGTCGTCGCCGCCCTTGTAGGCCCAGTCGAAGAACTTCATGACTTCAGCGCCCTGCTCCGGCTTGGCTTGCGTCTTGTGCAGCAGGATGAACGTTGCGCCGGCGATCGGCCATGCGTCCTTGCCCGGCTCGTCCGTCAGGATCTGGTAGTACGACTTGCTCCACTCGGCGCCGGCGGCTGCAGCCTTGAAGGCTTCAGCGGTCGGTTGCACGGTGGCGCCGGCCTTGTTCTGCAGATTCACGTACGTCATCTTGTTCTGCTTGGCGTAGGCGTACTCAACGTAGCCGACTGCACCACCCAGACGCTGCACGAACGCGGCCACGCCTTCGTTGCCCTTGCCGCCCGTACCGGTCGGCCAGTTCACGGTCGTGCCTTCACCGACCTTGCTCTTCCACTCGGCGTTCACCTTCGACAGGTAGTTCGTGAAGATGAACGAGGTGCCCGAACCGTCGGCACGGCGCACCACCAGGATGTCCTGGTCCGGCAGCTTGGCCTTCGGGTTCAGCTTGGCGATGGCCGGATCATTCCACTTCTTGATCTTGCCCAGGTAGATGTCGCCCAGCAATTGGCCGTTCAGCGTCAGTTCGCCCGGCTTCACGCCCGGCAGGTTGATCACAGGCACCACGCCGCCGATCACCGTCGGGAACTGGATCAGACCATCCTTGGCCAGCTCTTCGTCCTTCAACGGCATGTCCGATGCGCCGAAGTCCACGGTCTTGGCAGTGATCTGCTTGATGCCACCCGACGAACCGATACCTTGGTAGTTCACCTTGGTGTTGGTCGCCTTGTTGTAGTCGGCCGCCCACTTGTTGTAGACGGGTGCCGGGAACGTTGCGCCAGCGCCGGTGATGTCGACAGCAAACGCGGCACCAGCAAAAGCCAGTGCAGCCACGCCAGCGAGTGCGGTTTTGACCAGTTTCATGAGTTCTCCAGAGGAGCGGTTGAGCGATGACAGATTTTTGACACCCGAACTTTAGGCCGCCCAAATGACAGTTCTGTGACAACACGAAAACTTCTCATAACTGACTTGCAAGGCACGAAAGTCGACTTCCGCGCATAAAAAAAGCGGCCCGAAGGCCGCTTTTCTTTGTTTTTGCTTGATCTGGCAGCAATTTACTGCAACGTGGCGGCAAGACGCTCCGCATGTTGATTGGCCATGTCGGCATCCTGCGCTTCCACCATCACGCGAACGACGGGCTCCGTCCCCGAAGGACGAATCAGCACGCGCCCCTTGCCATCGAGCTCGGCCTCGCTGGTCTTCAACGCTGCCTGCAAACCCGCGTGCGACTTCCAGTCGAAGCCCTTTTCGACCCGCACATTGATGAGTTTTTGGGGGAATAGGCGCACGCCGTCCAGCATCTGGTCGAGCGTCTGGCCGCTACGGCGCAATGCCGCAAGCACCTGCAGCGCCGAGATGATGCCGTCGCCCGTGCTGTGCTTGTCCAGGCAAAGCAAGTGGCCCGAGCCCTCCCCGCCCAGCAGCCAACCATTCTTCTTCAGCTCTTCCAGCACATAGCGGTCGCCCACCTTGGCACGGACGAACTCCACGCCCTGCGCCTTGAGCGCCAGTTCCACGGCAAGATTCGTCATGAGCGTACCAACGGCGCCGGGCACTGCCTGGCCGGCAGCGCGGCGCGCCTGCACCATCACATAGAGCAGCTCGTCGCCGTTGTAGAGGCGGCCATTGCGATCCACCACTTGCAGGCGGTCGGCATCGCCGTCGAAGGCCAGGCCAATATCGGCGCCATGCTCGCGCGTGGCCTCCACCAGCTTGCCCGGCGCCGTCGCGCCATAGCCGTCGTTGATGTTGCGGCCATTCGGCTGGTTACCGATCGACACCACATCCGCGCCCAGTTCATGGAAGACGTGAGGGGCGATGTGATAAGCAGCGCCATGCGCGCTGTCCAGCACGACCTTCATGCCGAACAGGTTCAGATCGCTCGGGAACGTGCTCTTGCAGAACTCGATGTAGCGCCCCGCAGCATCCTCGATACGGCGGGCGCGGCCCAGCGCATCGGACGCGGCGTACGCCATCGGCTTTTCCAGTTCGGCTTCGATCTGCAGTTCCGTCTCATCCGGGAGTTTGTCGCCGGTGGCCGAGAAGAACTTGATGCCGTTGTCGTAGTACGGGTTGTGCGACGCAGAAATCACCACACCGGCCGACAGCCGCAAAGCGCGCGTCAGATACGCCACGCCCGGCGTGGGCAACGGTCCGCTCATCAGCACATCGACACCGGCTGCGGTAAAGCCTGCTTCCAGCGCGGCTTCCAGCATGTAACCCGACAGGCGCGTGTCCTTGCCGATCAGCACAGTGGGACGGCCGTGGCCGTGCGCTTCGCCCCCGTGGGCCAGCACGCGGCCGGCGGCATAACCCAGACGCAATACGAAATCCGGCGTGATCGGGCTTTCACCGACACGCCCACGGATGCCGTCGGTGCCGAAATACTTCCTGGACATGGGAGTCTCTCCTGGAGAATGTTTCTTTATTTGTTTGTAAGGCGCCGGCCATCGCCGGGCAATCCTCTATTCGCTTGACCCCCGGCCGCGTGAGGCCGGGACGGCTGTCAGGCCAGTGGCGGATTTACGCGCTCATGACGCATGGCCCACCAAAGTTGAATCGCTTCCACGGTCGGCCGCACGTCGTGCACGCGCACGATGAACGCACCCCGCTCCACCGCCAGCAGCGCTGCCGCCACACTGACGGTGAGGCGTTCGGCAGGCGGTTTGCCACCAAGCACGGCACCCAGTGTAGATTTGCGCGACAAGCCGGCCAACAGCGGCAAACCGATCCGCCCGAACTCCGCCAGGCGATTGAGCATGGTGAGATTGTGATCCGGCGTCTTGCCAAAGCCAAATCCCGGATCCAATGAGATACGCTCGGCCGCAACGCCGGCAGCCACCAGCGCCTCCGTCTGCGCGCGGAGGAAAGCCGCCACCTCGCCCATCAGATCGGCATAACTGGGCGCTTCCTGCATCGTTTCGGGATCGCGCTGCATGTGCATGACACACAGGCCCGCGTTGCCCTTGGTCACAGCTTCAATCGCGCCAGGCCGGCGAAAGCCCCAGATATCGTTGATCAGGTCGGCGCCTGCGTCCAGCGTGGCGCGCATCACTTCGGGCTTGTAGGTATCGATCGACAGCGGTTTGCCGCAATCGCCCAATGCCTCGACGATGGGCATCACACGATCCAACTCGGCTTGCAGGCCGAGCGGCTCGGCGCCCGGCCGACTCGATTCGCCGCCGATGTCGATCATGTCGACGCCTTCGGCGATCAATTGCTCAGCGTGGCGCAAGGCTGCATCACGCGTCGCGTGCTGCCCGCCATCGGAAAACGAGTCGGGCGTAACGTTCAGAATGCCCATGACCAGCGGGCGCCGATCCCGCGCGTAACGGAAACGGCCACATTGGAAGTGTGTGGTGGTCGGAGTGGAGGCGGACAAGATAGATGGACGGAAATGCTGCGCAGGACCGGAATGCTACGCTAAGCCCGCCAGAAAGCGCCAACAAAAAAGCCGGTGCACTTGCACCGGCTCTTCCGCGTCGCCCCGGAGGCGACAACTAATGGGACGTCATTACGCCGTGGCGGGCACGTTGCCCGGGCTCACGCTAGCCGGCGTACCGCCGCCCGGCGGGGTGCTGCCGCCACCGGTCGAGCCGTAGCGCGGCGGGCGCGGCGGCTTGCCTTCCATGATGTCATTGACTTGGTCTGCGTCGATGGTTTCCCACTCGAGCAGCGCCGCAGTCATGGCTTCGACCTTGTCGCGATTCGCTTCGAGCAAGCCCTTCGCCAAGGCGTACTGCTCGTCGACAATACGGCGAATCTCCGAATCCACCTTCTGCTGAGTGGCCTCGGACACGGTCTTCGATGCCATGCGACCGAAGAAGCCGTCCTGCTCCGTATCGACATAAACCATGGTGCCGAGGGCATCGCTCATGCCATAGCGCGTCACCATGTCGCGGGCCATCTTCGTAGCACGCTCGAAATCGTTGGAAGCGCCGGTACTCATCGCACCCAGGAACACCTCTTCCGCGGCACGGCCACCAAACAGGATGGCGACCTCTTCGAGCATCGTGTCCTTATAGGCGTAGTGCTTGTCGTGCTCCGGCAGCTGCCAGGTCAGACCGCCAGCCCAGCCGCGCGGCATGATCGTGACCTTGTGCACCGGATCAGCCTTCGGCAGCAGCTTGGCCACCACCGCATGGCCCGACTCGTGGTACGCCGTAGCGCGGCGCTCCTCTTCGCGGATCACGGCCGACTTGCGCTCCGGACCCATGTAGATCTTGTCCTTCGCGTCTTCGAAGTCCTGCATGTCCACCACGCGCTTGTTGCGGCGTGCAGCAAACAGCGCAGCTTCGTTGACGAGGTTGGCGAGATCGGCGCCCGAGAAGCCCGGCGTGCCACGCGCCAGCACCGATGCATCGACGTCGTTGCCGATCGGCACCTTGCGCATGTGGACCTTGAGAATCTGCTCGCGGCCACGGATATCGGGCAGCCCGACGTAAACCTGACGATCGAAGCGGCCCGGACGCAGCAGCGCCTTGTCGAGCACGTCTGCACGGTTCGTTGCGGCGATCACGATGACACCCGAGTTGGCCTCAAAGCCGTCCATCTCGACCAGCATCTGGTTCAGGGTCTGCTCGCGCTCGTCGTTGCCGCCACCCATCCCGGCGCCACGATGACGGCCAACGGCATCGATTTCATCGATAAAGACGATGCAGGGCGCCTGCTTCTTGGCGTTTTCGAACATGTCGCGCACGCGGGCCGCGCCCACACCGACGAACATTTCAACGAAGTCCGAACCGGAGATGCTGAAGAACGGCACCTTGGCCTCGCCGGCAATGGCGCGCGCCAGCAGCGTCTTACCCGTACCCGGAGGGCCTACAAGCAGCACGCCGCGTGGGATACGCCCGCCAAGCTTCTGGAATTTCTGCGGATCTTTCAGGAAGTCGACCAGTTCGACGACTTCTTCCTTCGATTCATCGCAGCCCGCAACGTCAGCAAACGTGACGCTATTGTTGTTCTCATCGATCAACCGTGCCCTGGACTTGCCGAACGAGAAGGCACCGCCTTTCCCGCCGCCCTGCATCTGCCGCATCATGTAGAACCAGAACACGATGATCAGCAGCGTCGGGCCGAGGTAGTAAAGCGCGGTAAGGAGCACACCTTGCTCCTCTTCCGCCTTGCCGGTCACCTGCACGCCGTACTTCATCAGGTCGCCGACCATCCAGATGTCGCCCGGCGAGATGATCGAATACTTGTTGCCCTCGTTCGGCGTGACCAACAACGTACGGCCCTGGACCTCGACGCGCTTGACCTTGCCGGCCTTTGCATCGTCCATGAATTGCGAGTACGTCACACCTTCTTGGGCGCGGGGCTTGTCGAACTGCTTGAAGACGGTGAACAGCACCAAGGCAATCACCAGCCAGATGGCCGCCTTCTGAAACCAGTTGTTATTCAAGGCGAGACTCCTTTAGAAATGCCTTGACGGGATGCTTGGCATTGTAATGCACGGACACCGCCGCGGGTTGATTGCCCGCAAGACCGACGGAGCGCCGTGCCAGCCGGGGCCCCTTCCTGAGTAACGTCCGTCAGCCGGAATGCTTGAGCTGGCGGCCCAACAGGAATGTTTCGGACGATTTGTCGCGGGAGGCTTTAGGCTTGCGCGGCGCCACGATCCTGAAATGACGCTTGAACATCTCGACGATCTGACTATAGCCGCTGCCATGGAAACATTTGATCAGCAGCGCGCCCTCAGGTTTCAGGTGCGCCATGGCAAATTCCACAGCCAGCTCGGCGATGTGCTCCATGCGCGCGGCGTCTGCCGACGCCACGCCAGAGAGATTGGGGGCCATATCGGACAAAACAAGGTCCACTTTTCCCCCGCCTGTGGCTTCCAGAACGATTTCTTCGAGTTGACGGAAAACGTCGTCCTCGCGGAAGTCACCCTGGATGAAGGTGACATCGGCGATGGCTTCCATCGGCAGGATGTCGATGGCGACGATCGCCCCGTCGATCCGGCCGTCTTTGGCGCGGGGCGAGGCGGCCAGCTTGTTGCGCACGTACTGGCTCCAGCTTCCCGGCGCGGCGCCAAGGTCGACGATGACCTGACCCGGCTTGATGAGCTTGTCCTGTTCGTCGATCTCTTTCAGCTTGTAGGCCGCACGCGCGCGATAGCCTTCGCGCTGCGCCAGCTTCACGTACGGATCATTGATGTGGTCGTGCAGCCACGACTGGTTGAACTTGTTCTTTGCCATCGAATTGGTTGCAATTTCGCCCGGATGTAGCGCCAAACATGGCGGCCAGGACTGGTTTTGGCGGATAATACGCGCCGTTTGTCTTTTTGCGCGATCTCGCCCCTATTTATGCCCGCCCTTATCCTCACCCCTGCCCAACGATCGGAACTGCGCTCAGAAGCGCACGCGTTGAACCCGGTCGTCATCATCGGTGCGGAGGGTCTGACGAAGGCCGTTCTGGCCGAAATCGACCGCTCGCTGGCGGCCCACGGGCTGATCAAGATTCGCGTCTTCGGTGATGATCGCGAAGCCCGCATCGAACTCTATGACACCATCTGCGCCCGCCTGCAGGCTGCCCCGGTACAGCACATCGGCAAGCTGCTGGTGATTTGGCGCGAGGGTCCGGCGTACTTGAAGGAAAACCAGCCGCGAGACCTTAAGCCGCCTCGCAAGACGACCGTTGGTGCCGGTCCGCGCTCGGTCACCGTGCGCAAGCCGAACCCGAACACCGCACGTCGCCCTAAACCGGTCCGCCTCAGCGTGCTCGGTAACGAACGGGTCACGGCCGGCGGTAACGTCAAGCGTGCCAAACCGCGTCAAACCAGCCAGAAGAAGAAAGCGCTGTCCTGAACCTGCTCGGCAGCCCGCACAGAAAACGACCGGCTTTCCAGCCGGTCTTTTTTTTTGGAGGCCTCAGGCGGTTTGCCGAACGCCGGCCGCCTTCCAGATCAGGGCCAACCCCAGGAGGCTCTGCACCAGATAAAACACGCTCGATATGCCGTGCAACAAGCCGAACTGTGCGCGGTAAGGCGAATCCCCCACCGCCACACCAAGCGCATCGGCCTGTTCGCGCAGCGAGGCCATGAACGGCTGCAAGCCGAAATAGCCCACCAGCACACACAGCAGCATCGCCAGCACGAGCCAGCGCAGCCGCCGGTATCCGGCCTCACCGCGGCGTACCAGCGCCGTGGCAGCCACCAGCAGCAAACACCCAGTCGCCAGGCCGATCCACGCTTCTGCATGAAACAACCGGCCGGCAATGGAGCCGGCCAACTGGCGATCTCCCAGCATTGCGAACAGCGTCGGCGCGACGATGTAACCGATGGTCCAGAGCGAACCACACCATACCGTGGCAAGCAACTGGAAGAAGCGCTGCGGCATGGTGGTTGTCCCGAATCAGGTTAGAGGTACTTGACGGCCAGCACTTCGTACTCGCGTTCGCCGCCCGGGGCAACCACGGTAGCGACATCGCCTTCGAACTTGCCGATCAACGCACGAGCGATCGGCGAGCTGATCGAAATCTTGCCCGTTTCCAGATCAGCCTCATCATCGCCGACGATCTGATACGTGACGGGCTTGCCCGAATCGAGATCTTCCAGATCGATGGTGGCGCCAAAAACCACGCGGCCGTCGGCATCCAGCGAAGCCGGATCGATGATCTGCGCAGCGGACAGCTTGCTCTCGATTTCCTGGATGCGGCCTTCGATGAAGCCTTGGCGCTCCTTGGCAGCATCGTAGTCGGCGTTTTCGGACAGATCGCCCTGGGCACGTGCCTCGGCGATGGCATTGACGACGGCCGGACGCTCCTTGGTCTTCAGACGGTGAAGCTCTTCTTTCAGCATCTCGGCACCGCGCTTGGTAATCGGAATGGTGCTCATCGTAAGTAATTCGGAATCACAAAAAAATCAGCCGCTGCGAAGCGGGAGGGCGCGTAGCGCACACCCGCCTGACGGCGGCTGTCGTTGTTTTGACACGGACGCTCTAGTTTAGGCGAACCGTCCGGAGGCGGCAACTGCTCCTCTCCGGCCGGCTCACCGCGACGCTTTGCCGCGCCGCGGGCCCTGGCGATGGGCTTACAGGGTGGCGTGCAGGCCCTGCAGGTCATACACATCCAGGTGCTGCATGTGCTTCAGACCTTCCACCGCGGCGCGCGCACCGGCGATGGTCGTGTAGTACGTGACGCGCTGCGCCAACGCTGCCTGCCGGATCGAGCGCGAGTCAGCGATTGCGGCACGCGTCTCATCGACAGTCGTGAAGACGAGCGCGATCTCGCTGTTCTTGATCATGTCGACAATGTGCGGACGGCCGTCCTTCACCTTGTTGACTACGCGCACCGGAATGCCGGCGGCTTCAATGGCAGAAGCCGTGCCGCGGGTCGCCACGATCGGGTAGCCCAACGTATGCAGCGCGCGGGCGACTTCCACGGCTTGCGGCTTGTCGCTGTCCTTGACGGTCATCAGCACGGTGCCCTTCTCGGGCAGGCGCGAACCGGCGGCGAGCTGGCTCTTGAAGAGCGCTTCGCCAAACGTCTTGCCGACGCCCATGACTTCGCCAGTCGAGCGCATTTCCGGTCCGAGCACCGGATCGACGCCCGGGAACTTGTTGAACGGGAACACTGCTTCCTTGACGCTGTAGTACGCCGGCACGACTTCTGTCTCGACGCCTTGCGACTCCAGCGACTGACCCGCCATGCAGCGAGCGGCAACCTTGGCCAACGGCACGCCGGTCGCCTTCGAAACGTACGGCACCGTACGCGAAGCACGCGGGTTCACTTCCAGGACGTAGACGATGTCTTCGCCGCCCTTCTGCTGAATGGCGAACTGCACGTTCATCAGACCGATCACGTTCAGCGCCTTGGCCATCGCGGCGGTCTGGCGCTTGAGTTCGTCGACGGTCGCCTGCGACAGCGAATACGGCGGCAGCGAGCAAGCCGAGTCGCCCGAGTGCACGCCAGCCTGCTCGATGTGCTCCATCACGCCGCCGATGAACACGCGCGTGCCGTCGGACAAGCAATCCACGTCGCATTCGATGGCGTCGTTCAGGAAGCGGTCGAGTAGCACGGGGCTATCGTTCGACACCTTCACAGCCTCGCGCATGTAGCGCTCGAGGTCGCGCGGCTCATGCACGATTTCCATCGCGCGGCCGCCCAGCACATACGACGGACGCACCACCAGCGGGTAACCGATTTCTTCGGCCAGCTTGAGCGCTTCATCTTCAGCACGCGCGGTGCGGTTGGGCGGCTGGCGCAGGCCCAGCTCGTGCAGCAGCTTCTGGAAACGCTCACGGTCTTCGGCGGCGTCGATCATGTCCGGCGACGTACCGATGATGGGCACCCCGTTGGCTTCTAGATCCAGCGCGAGCTTCAGCGGCGTCTGGCCGCCGTATTGCACGATCACGCCAACCGGTTTTTCCTTGTCGACGATTTCCAGCACGTCTTCCAGCGTCACCGGCTCGAAGTACAGGCGGTCGGACGTGTCGTAGTCGGTCGAGACGGTCTCCGGGTTGCAGTTGACCATGATGGTCTCGTACCCGTCTTCGCGCAGTGCCAGCGCGGCGTGCACGCAGCAGTAGTCGAATTCGATACCTTGGCCGATCCGGTTCGGGCCACCGCCCAGGACCATGATCTTCTTGTTGCCCGTCGGCTCGGCTTCGCACTCGCCATGCTCGGCTTCGTACGTCGAGTACAGGTAGGCCGTGTTGGTCGCGAATTCAGCGGCGCAGGTGTCGACGCGCTTGTAGACCGGACGCACGTTCTCGGCGATACGCTTTTCGCGCACGGCCTTGGCTGTCGTCTTGGTCAGCTTGGCAAGGCGGCGGTCGGAGAAACCCTTCTGCTTGAGCAGACGCAGCTCGGCAGCCGACAGGCTTTCCAGGGTGCGGGACTTCACCAATGCTTCCGTCTTGACGATGTCTTCGATCTGCGCCAGGAACCACGGATCAACGGACGTCTCGGCATAAACCTCGTCGATCGACAGGCCCAGGCGGAATGCGTCGCCCAGATACCAGATCCGATCCGGACCGGCTTCGCCGATCTCTTCGATGATCTCGTCGCGGTCGGTGGACTTTTCGTCCAGGCCGTCCACGCCGACTTCCAGGCCGCGCAGTGCCTTCTGGAACGATTCCTGGAAGGTCCGGCCCATGGCCATCACCTCGCCGACCGACTTCATCTGCGTGGTCAGGTGGCTGTCGGCCTGCGGGAATTTCTCGAACGCGAAGCGCGGCACCTTGGTGACCACGTAGTCGATCGACGGCTCGAACGACGCCGGGGTCGCACCGCCGGTGATCTCGTTCTTCAGCTCGTCCAGCGTGTAACCAACAGCCAGCTTGGCAGCAACCTTGGCGATCGGGAAACCGGTGGCCTTCGAGGCCAGTGCCGACGAACGCGACACACGCGGGTTCATTTCGATCACGATCATCCGGCCATCCTTCGGATTGATCGAGAACTGCACGTTCGAACCGCCGGTATCCACGCCAATCTCGCGCAGCACGGCCAGCGAGGCGTTACGCAGGATCTGGTATTCCTTATCGGTCAGCGTCTGTGCAGGCGCCACAGTGATGGAGTCACCGGTGTGGATGCCCATCGGATCCAGGTTTTCGATCGAGCAGACGATGATGCAGTTGTCGGCCCTGTCGCGCACGACTTCCATCTCGTATTCCTTCCAGCCGAGCAGCGACTCTTCGATCAGCAGCTCGTTGGTCGGCGAGAGGTCGAGACCGCGCTTGCAGATCTCTTCGAATTCTTCACGGTTGTAGGCGATGCCGCCGCCCGTGCCGCCCAGCGTGAACGACGGACGGATCACGATCGGGTAGCCGCTCGTGCCGGTTTCCTTGGCGATCTGCGACTGCACGGCCACGGCTTCGTCCATCGAATGTGCGATGCCTGACTTGGCCGAACCAAGACCGATCTTGGTCATCGCGTCCTTGAACTTCTGGCGGTCTTCCGCCTTGTCGATGGCCTCGGGCGATGCGCCGATCAGCTCAACGTTGTACTTCTTCAGCACGCCGTGGCGATGCAGGTCCAGCGCGCAGTTCAGCGCGGTCTGGCCGCCCATCGTCGGCAGGATCGCGTCGGGGCGCTCCTTGGCGATGATGCGCTCAACGACTTCCCACGTGATCGGCTCGATGTAGGTCACATCGGCCGTGTTGGGGTCGGTCATGATCGTGGCCGGGTTGCTGTTGACCAGGACCACCTTGAAGCCTTCCTCACGGAGCGCCTTGCAAGCCTGCGCGCCGGAGTAATCGAATTCACACGCCTGGCCGATGATGATCGGACCCGCGCCGATGATCAGGATGGTTTTGATATCTGTACGTTTTGGCATAACCCGCTCGATTCGATTAATTCAGTGTGGCCGTCGCCAGCTTGGCGGAAAAGCCGATAAACATGGCGCCGACGCCGCTGCTCATACCGGCAGACAGTCGTCGTCGCGCGCGGAACGCCGCGGCCAGCCGCGCGCCCACGAAGATGATGGTGGTCAGGTACAGGAAGCTGCAGATCTGGCAGACCAGCCCCAGGACGACGAACGACACGACCGGCAGCGCGTAGTGCGGATCGACGAATTGGATGAAGAACGAGATGAAGAACAGGATCGCCTTCGGGTTCAGCAAGCTGATAATCAGCGCTTTCTTGAACGGATGCGATTCGTCGGCCGGCGCCGCGTCTTGTGCAACGGACTCGCCGGCCTTACGCACACGCCAGTTGAGAATCGCGCCACGCAGCATCTGCAGGCCGATCCACGCCATGTAGGCCGCACCGATGTACTTCACGACATAGAACAGCGCCGGACTCGCCTTCAACAGCGAAGCCACGCCCGCTGCCGACAGCACCATCAGGATGGCATCGCCCAGGAACACGCCGCACGCGCCCTGGTAACCCGCGCGCACACCGCGGCGGGCCGCCACCGACAGCACGTACATCGAATTCGGCCCGGGCAGCAGCACGATGAAAATCGTGCCGAGCAGGAAGGTCCAGAATTCGGTGATGCCGAAGTGGGCGAGCATGAAGGCGTTCATGGCGATGCGATCTCGTTTGCTTTACTGCTTGGCTGCGTCCATCGCCGCCGTAAAGCGGTCAAACAGATACGCGATGTCGTGCGGACCGGGCGATGCTTCCGGGTGGCCCTGGAAGCAGAACGCCGGGCGATCGGTCAGCTCGAAGCCCTGCAGCGTGCCGTCGAACAGCGAGACGTGCGTCACGCGCGCGTTGGCCGGCAGCGATTCCGGGTCGACTGCGAAACCGTGGTTCTGCGAGGTGATGACGACGCGGCCGTCCTGCAGATCCTTGACCGGGTGATTCGCGCCGTGGTGGCCAGTCTTCATCTTGAGGGTCTTGGCGCCAACGGCCAGGCCCATGATCTGGTGCCCCAGGCAGATGCCGAACGTCGGCAGGCGACGCTCCAGGAACTCCTTGGCGGCTGCGATAGCGTAATCGCACGGCTCCGGATCGCCGGGGCCGTTGGAAAGGAAGACGCCATCCGGGTTATGCGCCAGGACGTCGGCTGCGCTGGTTTGTGCCGGCACCACAGTCACGCGGCAGCCACGCTCGGCCAGCATGCGCAGGATGTTGAACTTGACGCCGAAGTCGTACGCGACCACGTGATACCTCGGGGCGTCCTGCTTGCCGTAGCCGCGGCCCAGCGCCCATTCGGTCTGGGTCCACTCGTACGACTGCGTCACGGACACGACTTTCGCCAGATCCATGCCCGACAGGCCCGGGAACGAACGCGCGAGGTCGATGGCCTTCTGCACGTTGTCTTCGCCCGCGAGAATGCAACCGTTCTGGGCGCCCTTCTCACGCAGGATTCGGGTCAGCTTGCGGGTATCGATCCCGGCAATGGCGACAACCTTTTCGCCCTTGAGGTAATGCGAGAGCGTGTGCTCCTTGCGGAAGTTCGACGCCAGGATCGGGAGATCCTTGATGATGAGACCGGCGGCATGGACCTTCGTGGCTTCGACATCCTCACGGTTCACGCCAACGTTCCCGATATGCGGGTACGTGAGCGTGACGATCTGGCGCGAGTAGCTCGGATCGGTAAGGATTTCCTGATAGCCGGTGATAGCGGTGTTGAACACCACTTCGCCGATCGTATGACCGGCCGCACCGATGGAATAGCCACGAAAGACCGTGCCGTCTGAAAGCGCGAGAATGGCGGGCGGGAAAGACGGCAACACGGGTAGCTCCTGCTGGATTCACCCTGTGCCGACCTGATCACCTTGGCGCCAAAACGGTATTCCGGCTGCGCGGAATCCGGACCGTCTGCGCGTCGGGTCGGGGCTGGGACAGAACTCACCAGAAATCACCGAGAAGCGAGGCAGACGGGGCGGTAGGCGGGAGGTAGGAAGCGGTTGGCGCTAGGGTGATGGGTTTCTGAACTCAAACCCGACGAGTATACCCCGGCGCCGCAAAAAACTCAATAAAAGGAAGGACTTAACGGCGTGCGGCCGCCGAATTGGCGCGCCTCAGGAAGCCGGCAAGCGCCGCCCGGAGCAGGCGAGAACGTCACTTCTCTGCCTCCCTTTACTCGCCTCGTAGAGCAGCCTGGACCTGGGCCAGCGCAGTGGGATCTTCGATGGTGGTGAGGTCTCCGGGGTCGCGCCCCTCCGCCACCGCTTGCATCGCGCGGCGCAGCAGTTTGCCGGAGCGCGTCTTGGGCAGCGCTCCTACAAAAAAGACCCGCGACGGCCGCGCCACGGCGCCGAGTTGCGCCTCCACCGTGCGCATCAGCTCCCCTTCGAGAGCCAGGCGCCCCGCGGACTCGGCAATGCGTGAAGCGTCACGCACGATGGCAAACCCCATCGCCACCTGCCCTTTCAGTTGATCGGCCACGCCCACCACAGCCACCTCGGCGATTGCGGGATGCGACGACAGGCTTTCTTCGATCTCGCGGGTGCCCAGACGGTGGCCCGCCACGTTGATGACGTCATCAGTGCGGCCGAGAATCGTCACGTAGCCCTCCTCGTCGCGCACGCCCCAGTCGAAGCTCGAATAGATGTGCCGCCCCGGGAACGCAGACCAGTAGGTGCTCAGAAAGCGGGCATCGTCGCCCCAGACGGTGGTCATGCAGCCCGGCGGCAGCGGCGCGGACACCGCGAGCAGGCCTTTCTCTCCAGGGGCGCAAGGTTGCCCGGTGGCCTCATCCAGGATGTCGAGCTTGTACCCGTAGACAGGAAAGCCCGGCGAGCCGAGCTTTTGCTCGGAAGGCTCAACGCCTTGCGGAATGGCAAGCATCGGCCAGCCGGTCTCGGTCTGCCAGTAGTTGTCAACGATGGGCTTGTGCAGCGCCTCACCGATCCAGCTTGCGGTGGGTTCGTCCAGCGGCTCGCCGGCCAGGAACAGGCGGCGCAGACTCGACAGGTCATGCCGCTGCAGCAGTGCAGGATCCTGTTTCTTGAGCACGCGAATGGCGGTCGGCGCGGTAAACATCACGTTCACGCGGTATTGCTCGACGATGCGCCACCAGACCGCCCCGTCCGGGCGAATTGGCGTGCCTTCGTACATGACCGTCGTCAGGCCCGCGAGCAGTGGCGCATAGACGATGTAGCTGTGGCCCACGACCCAGCCCACGTCCGAAGCGGTGAACATCGTGTCGCCAGGCTCCGCGCCGAAAATGAGTGGGATCGACGCCGCCAGCGCGACCGCATAGCCGCCGGTATCACGCTGCACGCCTTTTGGTTTGCCGGTGGTGCCGGAGGTGTAGAGGATGTACGAGGGCTCGCTCGATTCCATCCATTCGCACGGCACCTCGGCGTTCGCGTGCTGCGCGGCGAGCGTTGCGTAATCGACATCGCGCGCGTTGTGCTGCATGGGCGCGAGTTTGCGATTGACGAGCAGCACGCGCTCGGGCTTGTGCGCCGCAAGGTCAATCGCGGCATCGAGCAATGGCTTGTACTCGACCACTTTGCCCGCGCGCGAGCCCGCATCCGCACTGACGATCACGCGCGGCGTGGCGTCGTCGATGCGCGTGGCGAGACTGTTGGACGCAAAACCACCGAACACCACCGAGTGGATCGCGCCGATGCGTGCACAGGCCAGCATGGCAAAAGCGGCTTCAGGAATCATCGGCAGGTAAATCAGCACGCGGTCGCCGCGCTTGACACCCAGCGCCTGCAGGCTCGCCGCCATGCGGTTGACCTCGCGATGGAGCTGGCGATACGTGTACGTGGCCTCCAGACCGGTTTCAGTGGAGACATACACGAGCGCCGCCTGCTCGCCGCGCGTGGCGAGATGCCGGTCGACGGCGTTGTGGCACAGGTTGGTACGTCCGCCCACGAACCACTTGGCGAATGGCAAGCGCGAATCGTCGAGGACCGCGGAATACGGTGTTTGCCACTCGATACGCTGGGCCTGTTCGCCCCAGAAGCCTGCGGGGTCGTCGATGGAACGCTGATACAACGCGTGATACGCTGCGGACATGGGCATGACGTTGTCTCCTGGCCGTCGTGAGCGACGGCTCGATCTTGGATGTGCGGGATGCGCCTACTGTGCGGCGGCCAACTTACGCAGGTCTTACCGCCGCCCCCAAAACAAAAACGGCGCCCCGCAGGACGCCGTTTCTTTTGCCAGCCTCAGCGCTTCTTGCGCTTGGTCGCACTGGATGAAGTTGCCACCGGTTTGGCCTTGACCACCGGCTTGCCAACCACCTTCGCAGTCGGAACGCGGGTGGTTGCCGCCGTGGCGCGCGACGTGGTGCCCGATACGCGCATCACGCGCACATGCCCGCCACGGCTGCCCTCGCGTGCTTGCGGCAGCATCAGGACGACACTGTGGCCCTTCGGGATGGCGTCGCCAGGAAGCTGATTCCACGCACGAAGCTGGGCAACGGACACGCCATAGCGCCGCGACAGACCTGCAACCGTGTCACGCTTGCCCGCACGCACGACCACCCTTCTGAGGTCGGGCATGTCGGGTTCGACCGCCATGGTGGCGTTCTCGGCCAGTTCAGGGCTGATGTCGGGTGCGTTTTCCTGGGCGCCATCAGAACGCGGTACGACCACGGTGGAGCCCGCCTTCAAACGCATGCCCTTTGGAATACGGTTGATCTCGCGAATGGTGTCGGGATCGACCTTCAGCCGGGCGGCCAACGCCTCCACACGCTCCCGGTTGCCGACCGTCACGGCCGTCCAGCTTGAAAGGCCGCCGCGATAGGTGTTGAGGTTGTATTGGAACGTTTCCGCGTTGTCGTAGGGCAGGAGAATCTGCGGGTTCGACGCACCCAGGATCACCGGCCGGTTGAACGACGGGTTCAGCGCCTTGAACTCGTCCATCGGCAGATTCGCCAGCTTGGCGGCCAGCGTCACATCAATATCGCGTGAAGTGGTGACGGTGACGAAGTACGGGTGGTTCGGGATGTCGGGCAGCGTGACGCCATAGCGCTCCGGGTTGGCGATGATGTTCTTCACCGCCTGGAGCTTGGGCACGTACATGCGCGTCTCGGCCGGCATGTTCAGGTTGACATAGTCGGTCGACAGGCCGGCAGCCTGGTTGCGCGAAATCGCGCGTGCCACCGCACCTTCGCCCCAGTTGTAGGCGGCCAGCGCGAGTTGCCAGTCGCCAAACTGGTCGTGCAGCTTGGAAAGATAGTCCAGTGCAGCGTCGGTCGAGGCAAGCACATCGCGGCGCTCGTCCTGGAAGACGTTCTGCTTGAGGTTGTACGTTCTGCCGGTGCTCGGAATGAACTGCCACATTCCGGCGGCCTTCGCGCTCGACACGGCCTGCGGGTTGAATGCGCTTTCCACGAACGGCAGCAGCGCCAGCTCGGTGGGCATGTTGCGCCGCTCCAGCTCTTCGACGATGTGATACAGGTAGCGGTTGGACCGGTCCACCATGCGGCGGAAGGCATCCGGGCGCTGCGCATACCAGTCGGTACGATCATCCACGGCCGAGCTTTGCAGATCGGGCATGGAAAACCCTTGGCGAATGCGCGCCCAGAGATCCTTGGCGGGCCCTTTCAGGGACGCGACGGGCTGCTGATCGATATTGACGACCGGCGCAGACGCTTGGCCGGCGGCGGTGGAGGCGCTGGTGCTGGCCGTGTCGGCGTTCGGCCCGGGGGCCGTTGCACAGGCCGCGAGGAGCAGACTGAGCACAGTTGCCGCAAGAAGTCGCACGGATCGCATCAAGTTCTGAGGGGTTAGGGCTAAAAATTGCCCCAGATAGTAAGAAACGCGTCCGACCGCGTCAACCCGCGTTCACCCGGCGGTGGGCCTGCTGGATGCATCACATGTGGCCGCACCCTCACCGCGCGCCTCGGTTTCTCAACGGAAATCGTTCTTCCACTGACGCAACGCGGCGAATATCGCAACCGGATCATCGCCGTCGATACCCGCATGGCGTGCCACGGCCTGCGTCACATTGGCGTCATCCGATCGCATGAACGGATTGGTCGCCCGCTCGTGGCCAATGGTCGTGGGCACGGTCGAGCGGCCCTCGGCCCGCAACGCCGTTACCTCATCCTCCCAGGCTGCCAAGCCGGCGTTACCAGGTTCGACTGCGCGCGCAAAACGCACATTCGATGCAGTGTATTCATGCGCGCAATAGACACGCGTATCGGGCGCCAACGCCGCCAGCTTTGCCAGCGACGCGCGCATCTGCGCAGGCGTCCCTTCGAAAAGCCGGCCGCAACCGGTGGCGAAGAGTGTATCGCCACAAAACAGGCTCGCCGATGCGGCATTACCCTGAAGCTGACCCACATAGGCAACGTGACCGCTGGTATGACCTGGTACATCGATCACCCTGAATGTTGCGGCTGGCTGCGCGAGCGTCACGACGTCGCCTTCGCGCACAGCTTGCGTGCGGCACGGGATCGATTCGTGGGCTGGACCGATGACCGGCAGCGGCGCGCCCTCGGGATTATGCGGATACGCGTCAAGCAGTTCGCGCACCCCGCCGACGTGATCGCCATGATGATGTGTGATTACAATGGCACCGAGCGCGAGCCCGCGCTCCTTCAGGAAGCGCAGCACCGGTTGCGCGTCGCCCGGGTCGACGACAGCAGCCACGCGGCCATCGTGTAGTGCCCAAATATAATTGTCCGTAAACGCAGCGATCGCTTCCACCTCAAGCGCTACACCACGCGGCACACCACCCTGGACCATGTCCGACTCCTCTAACGATCGTCGCATTATAGATTGGCACCGCTGGCTCGCTTCGCCGCCCGGGCAATATGTCCTGCGCTGGGAACAGGCCCAGTTCGATCGCACGGTGGCCGACATGTTCGGCTATCACGCGCTGCAGTTGGGCCACCCGGGTTTTGGAGCGCTGCGCGAGAACCGCATCCCGCTGATCGCCCGTGTGGTCGATGACATCGATCCGACAGCCCCCATCGAAACGCTCGACCCGATGGAAGGCAACCCCGCCGAATCCGCCGATCCGGCCGACGCAGAGCCGGACGCCAGCACACCCCAGCGCCAAGCCACGCCCCGCGTGATCTGCCGCTATGACGAGCTGCCCTTTGCTTCGCAGAGCATCGATCTCGTCGCCCTGCCCCACGTGCTGGAATTTACCGACGATCCCCACGAAGTGCTGCGCGAAGTGGCGCGCGTGCTGATGCCCGAGGGGCGCTTGGTCATCACCGGCTTCAACCCGCTCAGCCTGTGGGGCATGCGCCAGGGCATGCGGCGCTTGGGCACGGAATCGTTTCTGCCTGCGCAGAGCCAGATGATTGCGTTCACGCGCCTGAAGGACTGGCTGAAGCTGCTCGGATTTGATATCGTGCGCGGCCGTTTCGGCTGCTACTGCCCGCCCAATCGCTCGGACAAATGGCTGCAGCGCACCGCCTTCATGGAGAAGGCCGGCGACCGCTGGTGGCCGATCTTCGGCGCGGTTTACATGCTGCAGGCTGTCAAGCGCGTGCGCGCTATGCGCCTGGTCGGTCCGGCTTGGAAGACGCGTAAATCGCCGTCGCTGGTGCCGGCCGGCACGCCGGTCGCGACACCTTCGGGCTCGCATTCGACCAAGGCACCTTCGGCTACTGCGCGCGACGGCAAATCGGGCGTCTGAGCGCGCCCGTTCCACTCACTGATCACCCATCGTTTCTCAATGCAGGAAGTCACCGTTTATTCCGATGGCGCGTGCAAGGGCAACCCCGGCCTTGGCGGCTGGGGCACCGTGCTCGTCTCGGGCAGCCACGAAAAAGAACTCTTTGGCGGCGAAACGCTGACCACCAACAACCGCATGGAATTGATGGCCGTGATCGAAGCATTCCGCGCGCTGAAGCGGCCGTGCCGGGTGCAGGTGTACACCGATTCGCAGTATGTTCAAAAAGGCATCAGCGAATGGTTGGCCGGCTGGAAGGCGCGCGGCTGGAAGACAGCCGACAAGAAGCCCGTGAAGAACGACGACCTCTGGCGCACGCTGGACGAACTCGTCGCCGGGCATGAGGTGAGCTGGCATTGGGTCAAGGGCCATGCCGGCCACCCCGGCAACGAGCGCGCCGATGCGCTTGCCAACAAGGGCGTCGAAATGGCGCGCCAGGCAAAGGCCTGACGCGGCGGCCGTACGCCCGTTCACCTGCCCGCGCAGCGCTGCGTCGGGATCCGCGGCGCATTCGCGGCGGTGGTCGTGACGTACTGCGGCTTGCCGTCCTGCGCATAGATGAGCCGCAGCGGGCCACGCTTGGAAAGACCATCGTCGATGTCCGCCTGCAGCAGGCCGGTCGGCCCCCAAGGGTCACCGCCGATGCTGCGCTTGTGCATCATGACAGGGCGATTTGCACCTGGCTCCCAGTTGGCTTGGTGCTCGGGCACGTAGCGGTTGGGCAACGTGCCATAGGCGTAGAGCTGATTCAGGGTGTCGGCCAAGTACCGCCCGGCTTGATCGTTGAACTTCGGAAGCTCTTGCTCGGCAAGTTCGCTGCGGATGCGCTCCGCTTCGACGGCGCAGGTTGGCGCGGCCATGTCGGCCGCGCGTGCATAGGACATGCCGATCGCAATGGCTGCGGCGGCAAGCCACGTCAATACGCGATATAGGCGGCGTGGGCGGGTGGTGGGGATCACGGACATCGGTTGGGTATGCATGCGAGCTTCTCCGGTGGAAATAACGTGGTTGTGAATCAGGACAGGAACAACTTGCGTTCGGCCTGGCGGCGCTTCGTCAGTCCTTTGAGCGGCTTGCCGCCGGCCTTGTCCCACAGCAGGAACTGATTGGCCGCGCCGGCGTAGTCGCCCGCGTTGAGCTTGCGCAGCAGCGTTGAAGAGCGAAGCCGCCCCGCCCCCAGGTTGAAGACAAAGGACGCCAGTGCGTCGAATTGACCTTGCGTAATCGACACGCGCACGGCCTTGGCAATGCCCTGCTCGGTGTCGACCAGGTCTTTGCGCAGCAGCGCTTCGGCCTGCTGCTGCGAGATCGGCCCGTTGAAGGTCTCGCCAGGCCGGATCAAATGGCCGTAGCCGATGGTCGGCTTACCGACCGCATCCAGATACGTCGACAGACGCAGTCCTTCCGATTCCTTGATCAGCGCGAGGCCTCGCTCGCCGGTGGTGCGCGGGTTGTGCTCAGTGCTCATCGCTCTTCTCCTGCGGCGTGCTGGTTGTGCCGGGGCCATCGGAGGCGGCGGCATTTGGCTGCACGGGCCTTGGCACCAGGCGATTCGTGTATTCGTCGATGACGCGCATCACGGCTTCCGGCGGCTGCAGCGCGGTGAACTTCATCTCGATGTCGATGTGCTCGCTGTCGCGGCCGGTGTCACGCTTGGAGTGCGGCGCAAGCGAGACGTAGAAACGGCCTACGCCACCGGCGGCTGCACCGTGCAAGGGCAAGGCGTCGGCGATGTCGCTGCGCACGGTCATGTTCACCGTCATTTCATCGAGCGCGAGGCCACGCGGCATCGCAAGCGACACCAGCGGCAGCGCCAGCCGGTGCTGACTGTCGAGCGCAAGTTCGACCTCCCGCGCCACCAGCGTGCCGGCCTCGTCGGCATCGAAAAACTGATCGAGTAGCGCGGTGTACTGCTGCGCAAGCATCTGGTTGGCGGACGCGGCGGCGTGCTGCATGCCACGCGTAATGTCGTCTAGCGTCAGGCCATTCAAGCCCGGATGGCCGTGGCTGTTGCTGCCACCGCCGGTGCCACCGCCAGGCGGCAACGCACCGGGTGGCGACGGCGGAGGCGCATCGGACGCAGCCTCGGGAAACGGCGCAGGACCGGAAGACGCAGGTGGCGTTGGTGACGTGCTGGCGGGGCGCGCCGGCGGTGTGGCGGGCGCCGACGACGCGTGGTCATCATCACGCCCACGGCGGCTGAAAAGTTTGAACATGGTGTCGGGTCGGTCGAATCGATCAGGTCAATGGGCGGCGCGCGGCTGGCGTGCACCGAACAGGACACCGGCCGTGGGGAGGCCGGCCGGCGTCCGTCGCCGTGGCGGCTTACGGATTTGCCGGAGCCGGGGCTGGCACGTTGCCGCCGGCCGGCACCTTTTCGCCGACCATCGTGCCGTCGGTCGGCGTGGCGGGCAGCGGCTTGACGTCGTTCTCCTTGCCCTTGACGACCACCGGCTTGGTTGCCGCGTCAGTCAAGAACTCCATCACGCGCATCAGCGCTTCCGGCGGGCTCTGACGCTTGACCTGGGTGTGGAAGGAGTACTTGGCGCGCGTATCCGTGCTACGCGTCTGCTCCGACTTGTGCGAGGCGCGGCCCGACACCGATACGCTGAACGGGCCCCAGCCGAATTTGGCCTGGAAGGAGCCTTCTGCCTCGGTGGTGGACGACGATTTCTCCGACTGCGTAATCTCCAGTTCGAAATCGATCGTGCCCTCCTCGATGGCAATCACCGGATGCACGACCGCGCACAGCAGCGGAATACGCATCGTCTTCTGGATCGTGCCCTGCGCCACGCCCTTCTCGTCGACGATGGTTTCGTCGTAATCAAATTGCACCGCAACGGCTTTGCCGTTCTGAATACATACCTGCAGCAGAAAATCGGCATAGGATTTTGCCGCCGAGGTTTGCGCCGCGATCATCGCCTGCAGCGGCGCAGAGATCATCTTGTCGATCGGCAGCGCATTGATAACCGACCCCATAAGTCCGTTGTCCATTTAAAACTCCTCACATTGAATTAATCGGACGCGCAGGTTTGTGCGCCCGAATCCAAAGTAAGAGTTTTTCCTGCGGGGTTCGATGCCTCGAAAGTCCCAGTCATGGCCACGGAACAGCGGCCCAGTACATGGCGATTGGCAGCCCGTGACTTTCGGCACTGCACTTCCGTTTCAATGCATCCGGACCGATCCCGCTCTACAAAATAATCGGTTTCGCCGAAAACAATTAACTGTAGTACGAGGGGTCGATGAATATTCTGGTAATCGATAGCTTGCCGCTTTTTGCGGCAGGTGTGTCCAATGTATTGAATGCACTCGACGCGCAGGGTGTGTTTATCGATACACACTACACCGCGCAAATCGGACCGGCTTGCAGGCAAGCCGAACCCACAGCCGTCGTGATGGAATGGAGCGCAGAGGACGACGACGCGCGGCAACGTTTATCGGAGTTGAAAGCGGTGCTGCCTGAAGTGCCTGTGCTGCTGACGGTGCAAGCGGTGGGCCGGCACGTGGTGGGCGACGCGCTGCGCTTCGGCGCCGCCGGTGTGGTCGACCGGCAGGCCACGGCCGATGTCCTGCTGGAGGCCCTGCAGCGCATTACCTCGGGCGCGGTCTATTTGCCGCCCATCAGCAATCTCTACCCCGATGATCCGCGCCACACCCCTGGAGAGAGCCCGGCCGAAATCTGGCGTCGCCTCACGCCGCGGCAGCACGAGGTGCTGCAATTGCTTGCAGAGGGCAAATCCAACAAGCAGATCTGCCGCGTACTCAACGTGGCTGAAGGCACCATCAAAAACCATCTGTACGCGCTGTTCCGGCAGATTGGCGTGAACAATCGGACCGAAGCGGCGCTCTGGCTGTCACGCTGCAAGGCAAGCCTTGCCCGACTGCAGATGTGCGCAATGTAGCGCGGCTCGCCTCCACATGCCCGTGGCATCCGGCGGGCTGATCGGGCGTGGCGCGCCAGGGCTTCGCCACCGGGTGAAAACACGCAGCGGCGACATTGCATTCACGCGACCACGCCATACACTGGTTGGAAGGCGGCGCACCGTGCGTCGCCGTCTTTTCATGGAGGCCGCCCATGGAAACCATCGAATTTCACACCAGCCCGCCACGCTATTGCGCTGCGGATCTCACCCTCACCTGCAGCGCCAGCGTCGACGGCGTCCCGGCCTGCTATGCGGTGACGGCGGAAGCGCTCGAGGAGCATTTCGGCGCCCGCTCGTGGCGGCAGGAAGATCTGCTGCAAGCGATGGAATCGCACCGCGGCACTATTGAAGACATGGCGCGCTCGCTGTTCAAGCTGACGGACTCGCACAACATCGTGCTGCGCAGCGGCCATTTCCGGTTCGGCATGTAGCTGTCCCGAGAGCAGCATGGCCGACATCCGCGCCTGCGGTGGAAAAGAAGAAAGCCAGCGCAAGGCTGGCCTTGTGGAAACGGACGGGTGCTAGTCAGGCCTGCACTCGTGCTTCATCTCACGGCGCCCGTCTTCGTAGACGACTTCCAGCCGGCACGTAAAGCCCCACAGGCGCACGACGTGGCGCAGCATCTCCTCGTAGTTCGACGCGAGCGGGCGACGGCTGCTCTGCAAGTGCCGCAGCGTCAGTGAACGATCGCCGCCCACGTCGACGTTGGTCACCTGGATGTTGGGCTCGATGTTCGACAAGTCGTACTGCCCTGCCAACAACTCTCGGATCTTGCGATAGCCGTCCTCGTCGTGGATGGCGGTGACGCGCAGCTTGGCATCGCGGTCGTCATCAAGCACGGAGAACAGCTTCAACTCACGGATCACGCGCGGCGAGAGGAATTGCAAGAGGAAGCTCTCGTCCTTGAAGTTGCGCATGGCGAAGTCGAGCGTCTTCTGCCAATCGCTGCCCGCGATTTCGGGCGCCCAGCGGTAGTCTTCCTCTTCCGGCGATTCACAGATGCGCCGAATGTCCTGGAACATGAGAAAACCCAGCGTGTACGGGTTCAGGCCGCTGTAATACGGGCTGTTGAATGGCGGCTGATAGATCACGTTGGTGTGGGCCTGCAGCAGCTCGAGCATGAAGGCGTCGTTGACGAGTTTTTCGTCGTACAGCTTGTGCAGGATGGTGCAGTGCCAGAACGTCGCCCAGCCTTCGTTCATCACTTTGGTCTGCCGCTGCGGATAAAAGTACTGCGCGATCTTGCGCACGATGCGCACGATTTCTCGTTGCCATGGCTGCAACTTGGGCGCGTTCTTCTCGATGAAGTACAGCAGGTTCTCTTCCGGTTCCGGCGGGAATTGCGGATCGGGCTCCGGTATGTCGTCCGCCGTTGCGAGCGCGCGAGCGCGGTGCGTCGGCAGCGTGCGCCACAGGTCGTTGACCTGCGCTTCCAGGTATTTCTCGCGCTCCGCCTGGCGCGCCTGCTCTTCGTTGATCGATAGCTTCTTCGGCCGCCGATAACGATCGACCCCGTAGTTCTGCAATGCGTGGCAGGAGTCGAGCAGCAGTTCCACCTCCTGCTCGCCGTAGCGCTGCTCGCATTCGGCCACGTAATTCTTGGCGAAAAGCAGGTAATCGACGATCGCGTCGGCGTTCGTCCACGTGCGGAACAGGTAATTGCCCTTGAAGAAGGAGTTGTGGCCATAGCAGGCATGCGCGATCGTCAGCGCCTGCATCGGCATCGTGTTCTCCTCCATCAGGTAGGCGATGCAGGGGTTCGAATTGATGACGATCTCGTAAGCCAACCCCATAAGGCCGCGTTGGTAGCCGCGTTCGGACGCCAGAAAGTGCTTGCCGTATGACCAATGGTTGTAGCCCAGCGGCAAGCCGGACGACGCGTAGGCATCGAGCATCTGCTCGGCGGTAATGATCTCGATCTGGTTCGGATAGGTGTCCAGACCAAAGTCTGCGGCAATCTGGGCGATGCTTTGGTCGTAGCGCCTGATCAGCTCGAAAGTCCACTCCGAGCCCGTAGAGAGGTAGGCCATGCTCGTTCCCGTTGGTCCATCACACTGGGTCACAGATGGTGTGCTCGCCATGGCACACACCGCCACTGCACGGCGACAGTGCCAAGCTGGAGCAACCTCGCGCCGCCCGATCGGCGATCAGGCAGCGCGCTTCTGGAACAACTCGTGCAGTACCGGATAGATTTCGTCCGCCTTGAGAATGCGCTGCATCGCGAAGTTGTCGTGCCCCGCCTTCAACGTAAGATACTCCTCCCACAGGTTCTGGGGCTCCGTGGAAACCACCTCAACGTAGGCGTAATACTGCGTCAGCGGCAGGATCGTTTCGCGCAGCAACTTCGCGCACAGCTCAGAATCGCCCGCCCAGTTGTCGCCGTCCGAAGCCTGCGCACAATAGATGTTCCATTGGCTCGGCGAATAGCGCTCCTGCATCACTTCCGCCATCAGCTTGAGTGCGCTCGACACGACAGTGCCACCCGACTCGCGCGAGTGGAAGAAATCCTCCTCATCCACCTCCTTGGCCACGGTGTGGTGGCGGATGAAGACGACGTCGATGCGCTCGTAGTTCCGCTTCAGGAACAGGTACAGCAGCATGAAGAAGCGCTTGGCCAGGTCCTTGCGCGATTCATCCATTGAGCCGGACACGTCCATCACGCAGAACATCACCGCCTGCGCCTGGGGGCGCTTGCGCATCACGCGGTTGTTGTAGCGCAGGTCGAGCTTTTCGATGAACGGCACGCGATCGAGGCAGGAGCGCAGATGGCGCATCTCCTTCATCAGCTCTTGCGCGCGTACGCTGTAGGGCCCGTCGTTTTCCAGTTCTTCGTTGTACTCGCGTTCCAACTCGTGCAGGCGGCGCTGATACGGGCTCGACAACGCGATACGGCGACCGAGCGAGCTGCGCATCGTGCGCAGAATCGACAGGTTGGACGGCGTGCCGTCGAGCGAGAAGCCCGCGCGCACCTTGCGCACCTCCGCGATCTTGGCCAGGCTGCGCTTGGCAAGATCGGGCAACGCCATGTCTTCGAAGAAGAAGTTGAGAAAGTCCTCGCGCGAGAGCGTGAAGATGAAATCGTCCTCGCCCTCGCCCGAGTCGCTGGCTTGCGAACCGGTACCGCCGCTGCCCTGCTGCGGGCGGTCGAAGCTGTCGCCGCGAATGAACTCTTTGTTGCCCGGGTGGACGCCCTCGCGGCGCCCGCCCGAGCCGTGGTGGAACATGGGCTCCGAGATGTCCTTGACGGGAATGGACACCTGCCCGCTCTGCTCGATGTCCATGATCTTGCGGCCCGTCACGGCCTTGGCCACCGCGCGGCGGATCTGGTCTCGGTAACGCTTGATGAAGCGTTGCTTGTTGACGGTGCTTTTGCCGCCACCGTTCTCCCGCCGATCAATGATCGTGCCCATGTAACTGCCCTCGATTGGAAGTTCGCCGGGGTGTCCTTGCCCTCTCGCCTTACCTCCTCAAGACGACTTCCTCACACGCAGGTACCACTCCACCAACAAGCGCACCTGCTTCTGGGTGTAGCCCTTCTCCACCATGCGATTGACGAAGTTCTCGTGCTTTTCCTTGTCGTCATGCGACGACTTGGCATTGAACGAGATGACCGGCAACAGATCCTCCGTGGTCGAGAACATCCGCTTCTCGATCACCGCACGCAACTTCTCGTAGCTGGTCCAGACCGGGTTCTTGCCTCCGTTCTTGGCCCGCGCACGCAGCACGAAATTGACGATCTCGTTGCGGAAGTCCTTCGGGTTGGAAATGCCCGCGGGTTTTTCCACCTTCTCCAACTCGTCATTCAACGCGCTGCGATCGAGAATTTCGCCCGTGTTCGGATCGCGATATTCCTGATCCTGGATCCAGAGGTCGGCGAACACTACGTAGCGGTCGAAGATGTTTTGCCCGTACTCCGAATACGACTCCAGATACGACGTTTGGATCTCCTTGCCGATGAACTCCACGTACGGCGACGTGAGGTACTCCTTGATGTAGGACATCAGCTTGGATTCCGTCTCCGGCGGGAACTGCTCGCGCTCGATCTGCTGCTCGAGCACGTATAGCAAGTGCACCGGATTGGCCGCCACCTCCGTCCCGTCGAAGTTGAACACCTTCGAGAGCACCTTGAAGGCAAAGCGTGTCGACAAGCCCGTCATGCCCTCGTCGATGCCGGCAAAGTCGCGGTACTCCTGGTACGACTTCGCTTTCGGGTCGACGTCCTTCAGGCTCTCGCCATCGTACACGCGCATCTTCGAGAAGATGTTGGAGTTCTCGGGCTCTTTTATGCGCGTAAGCACCGCGAACTGCGCCATCATCTTCAGCGTGTTCGGCGCGCACGGCGCAGCGGCTAGCGAGCTGTTGCGCAGCAGCTTGTCGTAGATCTTCACCTCGTCCGACACGCGCAGGCAGTACGGCACCTTGACGATGTAGATCCGATCCAGGAAGGCCTCGTTGTTGCGATCGGACTTGAAGCTTTGCCACTCCGCCTCGTTCGAGTGCGCCAGGATGACGCCATCGAACGGGATTGCGCCAAAGCCCTCCGTGCCCTTGTAGTTGCCTTCCTGCGTGGCCGTCAGCAGCGGGTGCAAGACCTTGATCGGCGCCTTGAACATCTCGACGAACTCGAGCAGCCCGCGGTTGGCCAGGCACAGCCCGCCCGAATACGAATACGCATCCGGATCGTCCTGCGGATAGTCCTCCAGCTTGCGGATGTCGACCTTGCCGACCAGCGACGAAATATCCTGATTGTTTTCGTCGCCCGGCTCGGTCTTGGAGATCGCAATCTGCGACAGCACCGACGGGTGCAGCTTGACCACGCGGAAGCGCGTGATATCGCCATTGAACTCGTGCAGCCGTTTCACCGCCCACGGCGAGGCAATCGAGTTCAGATAGCGCTTCGGGATGCCATAGTCCTCCTCCAGAATCTTGCCGTCCTCCTCAGGCGAAAACAGCCCGAGCGGGGACTCGTGAATCGGCGAGCCCTTCAGTGCGTAGATGGGGATCTGCTCCATCAACGACTTCAACTTCTCGGCAAGCGAGGATTTGCCCCCGCCCGGAGGCCCGAGCAGGTAAAGGATCTGTTTGCGCTCTTCAAGACCCTGCGCGGCATGCTTGAAGAAGGAGACGATCTGCTCGATCGTATCTTCCATGCCGTAGAACTCCCGGAAGGCCGGGTAGATCTTGATGACCTTGTTGAAGAACAATCGCGACAGCCGCGGATCGTGGTGAGTGTCCACCAGTTCGGGCTGCCCGATTGCGGTGAGCATGCGCTCAGCGGCGGTCGCGTAGGCGGTCGAGTCTTTTTTGCAGATATCCAGATACTCCTGGATGCTGTACTCGTCCTCTTTGCGTGCTTCAAAACGCGTTGCGTAGTGGCGGAAAATATCCATATCTCCCCCGTAGATTTCTTCCCTACTCCACACCAACAAGCGAGAGCCAGGCTAGTTCTTGCGTGCGTTGCTGATTCCACTGTAGACGAATCACCGATGATCACAAGAACGGTTGATGGCCCCGAACGGTGCACAACCAATCGCGATTGCGTTAGCGCTCGACTGCATGAAGTGCTAAACGGACCTTGCACGATGCATCAACACACACGCACCACGACGATCGGCTACCCGAGCACAGCAGAAAGCGTACCCATGCCGCCTTCCCGCGCTCGCAGGTTGGTACGTAACCGATCTGCGTGAGTTCCCGCACGCACGCTGAATCCAGGAGGGGATATCCCTGCATTTCAGTGCGCCGCCGACTGTGATATGGCTGAAATCGCGCTTGGTGCGCGCTCGCGGCGCTACGCTTGTAACGGCAGCTTTTCTGGCCGGGACGCAACAACGCATTGTGCAAAGCGCGGGACGATATGCGTTTTATCGCCGGGCAATACGCCCACAGCTCCTGCGGAAACGACCGAAACGGATCGACCGAAGCTGTCTCTTTTTTGCCCAAGAGGGAAGTCTTATGGGACGCCAGAATACGGTGAGCGCAAAGCCCGTACGGGGAACGCGGACAAAGAAAAAGGCCCTCGGCGATTGCCTGAGGGCCTTTTAGGCGATTTCTCGCCAGTTTGGTGGGTGGTACAGGGATTGAACCTGTGACCCCTGCCGTGTGAAGGCAGTGCTCTACCGCTGAGCTAACCACCCGAATGCGGTGAAAACGAGATTATGGCGAAAAGGCGCGGCCGTGTAAATACCCTGGCCGCACATATTTTTCATCAGGCAGCCGGCTGGACAGATTCCACGGGTTCACGCGTCCAGACGGTCTTGCCGCCGCTGGCCTTGTCGATCTCCTTGAGCACGCCGGCATGCGCTTCGGCCTCGGCTTCGGTTGCCAGCAGCACGGGCAATTGCAGCGCGCTCAGGTCGACGGCAACGGCTTCGGCCGATGCGCCTTCGCCCGACTCCAGCATGTCGATCACCAGCGTGTTCTGGCCGCGCGTCATGGCTAGGTAGACCTCGGCCAGGAGTTCCGCATCGAGCAATGCGCCGTGCAGCGTACGGTGCGCGTTGCTGATGCCCAGACGGTCGCACAGCGCATCCAGGGAATTGCGCTTGCCAGGGAACATCTGGCGCGCCTCGCGCAGCGTGTCAATGTGGCCCGACAGGTGCTCGCGGAAGGGCGGCAGGCCCAGGCGCTGGAATTCCATGTCCAGGAAGCCCAAGTCGAACGCGGCGTTGTGAATGATCGCCTCGGCGCCCTGCACGTAGTCGCGGATCTCGTTGACGATCTCGGCAAACTTCGGCTTGTCGGCCACAAACTCGTTGGTGATGCCGTGCACGGCCATCGCGCCTGCGTCGATCTCACGCTCGGGGTTGATGTAGAAGTGCAGGTTCCGGCCGGTCAGGCGGCGGTTGACCATCTCCACGCAACCGATTTCGATCACACGGTCGCCCGTGGCGGCATTCAGGCCGGTGGTTTCGGTATCGAGAATGATCTGTCGCATCGCGCGCTCCCCTACTCTGACTGGATTACTTGAAGACGACGGTCTTGTGGCCGTTGAGCAGGATGCGGTGTTCCGCATGCCACTTCACGGCGCGGGCCAGCGCCACGCATTCCACGTCGCGGCCGACGGCGGTGAGCTGCTCCGGGTCCATGCTGTGGTCCACGCGCTCGATTTCCTGTTCGATGATGGGGCCTTCGTCGAGATCGGCAGTGACGTAGTGAGCCGTCGCGCCGATCAGCTTCACGCCGCGCTCATGCGCCTGGTAATACGGCTTGGCGCCCTTGAAACTGGGCAGGAATGAGTGGTGAATATTGATGGCGCGGCCTTCGAGCTTGCGGCACAGGTCGTCGGAAAGAATCTGCATATAGCGCGCGAGCACGACGAGGTCGATCTGCTGCTCCTGGGCGATCTCCCAGATGCGCGCTTCCTGCTGGGCCTTCTGCGCGTCTGTCGCCTGCAGCAAAGGCAGGTGCATGAACGGCACGTCGTAGGACGCGGCCAGCTGGTAAAAATCACGGTGGTTCGACACGATGGCCGCAATCTCGATCGGCAGTTGCCCGGCGCGGGCACGGAACAGCAGGTCGTTCAGGCAGTGGCCGATCTTCGAGACGAGAATCATCACGCGCGGCTTGGCTGCGGCGTCGAACATGCCCCACTGCATGGAGAAACGTTCGCCGATGGGCGCAAAGCAGTCGCGCAGCGTAGCGAGATCAAGCGGTTGCCCCTGCGGCACAAAATGCACGCGCATGAAAAACCGGCCCGTGAATTCGTCGCCGAACTGGTCCGAATCGAGAATGTTGCAGCCCTGTTCGAACAGCAGGCCCGACACGGCGTGGACAATGCCGGGCTGGTCTGGGCACGACAGGGTAAGAATGAAACCGGAGTGACTCATGAAGCGTTTTATGTGTTGTTGTCGGACGCAAACCGCTGCGGCGCCCGGGGCAATCTCAGGCGCGCCAGGGCGTCGAGAGTAACGAGCGTGGCGTCGACCGTCATCGCGAAGTCCGCCATGATATCAAGCACTGTGTCGGGGCTGGCGCGCAGGTGGCCCGCAACCTCCCCGTCCTGATTGGCGGGGACGAAGCTGTCTGGCAGTGTCAGGTCGAACGCGAAAAGCGTTTCGCACTGGATGCCTTCCGGCACTTCGCGCAGCACATCCAGCGTGCCGCGGGGCGTCAGCGACGCTGCCAGATCGGCGCCGATGCCCGCCTCTTCCCAGCATTCCTTCTCCAGCGCACCACGTGCATCGAAGCCGTGGCCGATGCCGCCGGCGACGAGGTTGTCCCACATGCCGGGGTCGATCGGTTTTGTCTCGGCGCGGCGGGCTAGCCAGAGCGCCGGCCCGGCACCATCTGCGCCGTCGATCAGGCCGTTCATGTGTGCAGCATAGGTGCGAATGCCGAAAAATCGCGCGGCGGCGCGTTCGATCAGCGCCAGCGTGGGCGTGCCCCAGCCGGTGTTGACGGCGAAACGCTCGTCGCGCCAGCCCCGCACGTGGCCTTCTTCGGCCAGGCGCATGATGACTTCGGCCAGTGCCGCGGTGCGCTGCGCCTCGGTGGCGACGGTTTCCCGCAGATCGACCCGCTGCGTCGACACATCGAACCAGTGCGGCCAGCGCGCAAGCAACGATGCGCGCTCTCGACTCAACCAGCCGACACGTTGCCCCGCAACAATCCACGGGATCAGCGCGTCGGCATCGAACGCCTGCCGGGCGGCCAGCCCTTCCCGAATGCGCTGAATGCGCGGATCCGTCATGTCGGGACCCCACAATGTCGGGCGTGCATTGTGCTTTCCGTGCAGCACGGGTCGCGCGATAATGCGCCGTTAATACAAGCCGTCATCAGACTGGAGAAACAAGGATGGATGAAATCGACGAGCTGTCGGATCTGCCGACCCCACGCTTTATTTGGGGCTTCGCCATTGCCGTCACACCGTCCGGCGAAGTGTCGCACGATGAATTCGAATATCTGACGCACACCCGCACACCGCGCTTCACCTGCCGCGTGGTCGAACTCGAAGACGCGCCCGCCGAGCCCGAAGACGCAGGCGACATCGACGGCCGCATCGTCCACTTCGACAATCCGAAGCGGATGTTCTACATCACCGATCTGGGCCTGGCCCTAATGAATTTCACCCTGTTCGACAAGGTGGATAACAAGGCGAAGCTGAAGGACGCCTGCGATCAAGCCATCGCGGACTGGCTCACCCGCCGCGAGTTTCTCGACTCCGAACCGGACGACGACGAGGACGATTGAGCCTCATCGCTTGATCGCGCGAGATCATTCAGCCCTGACCGGCAGCGCCGTCTTCGGCAAAGCGCAGGTCGGTCAGGCGCACATCGGTGTAGGAACGCCCGGCATCGAGCAAGGCCGAAACCTGCGCCTTCACCCGCTCCTTCTGGGCGCGCAACGCACGCGGCGGCACGGTCGAATCCTGACCGGTGTGGTGCAGATACAGCATCTTGTAGGTGAGTTGGCTCACCATCCACTGCCGTAGCACGCGGCGCCGGCCGGCATGGTCGGCCTCGAATCCATCGATTTGTCCGAGCAGCACAGAAAACGCCCGCGCGAGGCTCGCCGGCTCCGCGGTCTCGCCGGCGATGCAACGTTCGGCGACGGCCCGCGCCTCTGCGGGTGACATGGTGTGGTCCGTCTCGACGAAGCGCTCGGTGGCAGGGTCTGGCCGCGGCATCGGCGGCCGATTTGCCAGCCGCGCCGACACCGCAGACAGCGCTTCTTGCGCACGGCGCATGGACGCTTCCAGCGATTGCGCATCGCCCGGCTCCACGCCAATAGTGGTCGGCATATCGCTGGATTCTCCGTCGCGTTTGTTGACGTCCATCGCTCCCTCCGGTGATCGTCCGCGACCAGATGCCGCCGGACGAGAACGGAATTGTAGAACGCGGCGCACATTTCGCGACAAATCGACACCGACGTTCCACATTACGAAGTGCGCGCAAACGATAACGTGGGGTCACAAAACCACGGTGCATTGTTGGCCGAAGTCAACGCGGCGCAGCTCGGCCCCGGGTAAAATGCCGGTTTGCGCCACCTGCGCATGCATTCAATAGCTGACCGCCTTCGCGCGGCAAGGAAATCGCCTTGATCAAGTGGATTATCGTGGCCCTCTATCTGGGCTCCATTCTGTACGTGCACTTTCGCGGCAAGGTGCGCCTGAAGTTCTGGCGCCAGATGTTCGACCACTCGGCCGTCGTGGCGCCGATCAACTGCTTCATGTACGCGTTTTCGGGCGTGCCTCAAACGCCGTATGTGCCGGTTGAGCGCTTTCCGGACCTGGAAAAACTGCAGGCCGCATGGCCGCAGATTCGCGACGAAGGCCTGGCGCTCATCAACCTGCGCAAGATCAAGGCCGCCGAGAAAAACGACGATGCCGGCTTCAACTCGTTCTTCAAGAATGGCTGGAAGCGTTTTTATCTGAAGTGGTATGAGGCGCATCACCCCTCTGCCGAACAGCTCTGCCCGCAGACCGTCGCGCTCCTGCGCGATCTGCCCAGCGTGAAGGCGGCGATGTTTGCCGAGCTGCCGCCGGGTGGCAAGCTGAACCCGCACCGCGATCCGTTTGCCGGTTCGCTGCGCTACCACCTGGGCCTCTCTACGCCCAACGACGACCGCTGCTTCATTGAGGTCGACGGCCAGCGCCACAGCTGGCGCGACGGCCAGGGCGTCGTCTTTGACGAAACCTATCTGCACTGGGCCGAAAACGCCTCCGACAAGGACCGCCTGATCCTCTTCTGCGATATCGAACGCCCGATGAAATTCGGCTGGGCGCAGCGCATCAATAAATGGCTGGGCCGCAAGGTCATGACTGCCGCCAGCTCGCCCAACGACGACGGCGACCAGACCGGCGGCATCAACAAGCTGTTTCGTTATGTATGGGTGATGGGCCAGTACCGCCGCCGGTTCAAGGCCTGGAACCGCAAGGTCTACTACGTAGTGAAGTTCGGTCTGATCATTGGCGTGGCGGCGTTGATCATCTGGATCTGAGCGCTCCCCCCCTTCCGCTTCGCACAAAAAACCGGCCCACGCGCCGGTTTTTTGTTGCGGGTGAAAAAGCTACCTGTATTGCGGTCGGCTTGCGTTTTTACAAAGCAGTGAAGGAAAAGCGCCACATGGGGCACAAATCTCGCCTAATGTCAGGAACTGAGCGCTCCAGCGCTTATTCGATATGGCGGGCACGCCGCTTGCTCTCCCATCCTTCGACAACCCTTGCGCTTTGCATGGGACCGAGTCAGAGCCGGGACGCGTGTGCCTGTGTCCCTCGTCAACAACAAAGACAGTGAGATCAATCGCCATGAAAAAGAACCTCATTAGCCGCCAGACCATCGTCACCCGCGCCGCCGCGCTTGCTGCTGTCGCACTGCTCGGTACCCAGCTCGCCGCGTGTACCACGACCAGCCCGAATGCGCAGGGCTCCGACGTGATGTCGTCCACCAACAAGCACGCCACCACCAACTCGCAAGCCGATTCCGTGCTGTCGCGCCTGTACACCACGGCCAGCGGTTCGCGTGAGCTGGTGGCACGCGCCAAGGGAGTCCTGGTGTTCCCGTCGGTGCTGAACGCCGGCTTCGTGGTAGGCGGCCAGTACGGCGAAGGCGTGCTGCGCACCGGCGGCGGCCGTCCGCTGGGCTATTACAACATCGCCTCGGCGTCGGTGGGCTTCCAGGCCGGCGCGCAGTCGCGTGCGCTGATCATCCTGTTCATGACGGACGAAGCGCTGCAGAAATTCCAGGCGAGCCAGGGCTGGACGGCCGGCGTGGATGCCACCGTGGCACTGGCAAAGATCGGTGCGAACGGCGCGGTCGATACCAATACCGCCCAGCAGCCGATCATCGGCTTCAACCTGACCAACGCAGGCCTGATGGCCGGCGCATCGGTCGAAGGCACGAAGATCACGAAGCAGAACAACTGATCGACGCTTCGCTGACCAGCCATGCCGCCGTCTCGTACGGCGGTTTTTTTTGGGCAGAACCCGGCAGGAAACGGTGCGGCAAGGTTGCAGCCCTAGGGAAATTGAAAAGTCCTCGACACGCGCCGTCTGTGGCGCAGGACTGGGATCAGCCGGCAAGATTGACATCGGTGGGTTGGACATTCGCTACGGCCCCAACCTGCACAAAGGACCGAACGATGTCGGGTCGACGGTGATCGGGCCGCACGGCACGTTCGTCAGATAAAGTGTGGACGCTGGTGCGCGGGCCTGCCTGGGCAGTTGCTGTACCGCACGAAATAGCGGTTGCCAGCGCAAAACGCATGAGTACATAAGAAAATACTATTTGGAATTCGCATACTGCCTCTACCAGAATACAGGAACCACATGCATGACTGGGATCAAACAGGCGGATGGAACTCCGACAACTCGAAGCGTTTGCCGCGGTCATGTCGACCGGCAGCGTCACCGCGGCGGGCAAGCTGCTGGGACGCTCGCAGCCCGCCATCAGCCGGCTCATCCAGGATCTGGAAGCCGAGATTGGCTACGCCTTGTTCACACGAGCCGGGCCCCGCGTATCGCCCACGGAGCAGGGTTTCCTGCTGTACGAAGACGTTGAGCATACGCTGATCAGCTTACGTCAGATTCGCACGCGCGCCGAAGAAATCGCGCGTGGCGAGGCACGCCCGCTGCGCCTTGCGGCCACGTCGGCATTGGCCGCCGGTTTGTTGCCCGCCGCCTTGGCCGGCGAGCCGGAACTCGCGCAACACGTCCAGATTCGCAGTGCCTCGCCCGAGCAGGTGGTGCACGCCGTGCTGACCGGCGCGGCCGACCTGGGCATCAGCAGCCTGCCGCTGGAACATCGCGGCGTCACGGTGCATTGGATCGGCGAAGCCGCGTGCGTGGCTGCCGTGCAGACACAGGACCCGCTGGCCGCCGGCAGCCGTGTTGCGCTGGCCGATTGCGCCGGACAGCGCATCATCACGATGCACAACCCGTATCGCCTGCGCCGCCGTCTGGACCAGGCGCTGGCGAAGGCCGGCGTGGAGCCCACCGCCCTCATCGAGACCAACGCCTCGCTGAATGCGCTGACCGCCGTGCGCGCGGGCCTGGGCGTCGCGTTGCTGGAGCCTGTGACGGCATACGGCGTGCCGATCGACGGCGTGACAGTGCGCCCGATCGACGCCGATATCCCTTTCTTCTTTGGCGTGATCACCCCCGAGGCCAGGCGGCCATCGGCGGGGGTGACCTCATTGACCGACGCCCTCGCGCGGGCAGCCCAGCGCCTGCTGCCGGACTGCAAGCTGCACGACCCGGCGCGCCACGCCAACATGCTGCAGGTGCTGTACGGCGAACCCATCAACGAAACCGAAGGCGCGTCCGCATGACCGCTGCACAAGAAGACAATGCGCTGCAAGTGACCGGGCTCGCGGCGCTCGAAGCGCGTTTGCACCAGGACCTGTCGTGGTTGGAGCTGCCCGCGAAGAACTGGACGCTGCCGCACACGTTGGAGGGCCAATCCGTGCTGGATGTGGCCGTCATCGGTGGCGGCATGGCAGGCCTGGCGGCCTCGGCATCGCTCAAGCATCTCGGTATCGGCGTGGTGGTGTTCGACCGCTCGCCCGCCGGCTTCGAAGGCCCATGGGCAACGACGGCGCGCATGGAAACGCTGCGCTCGCCAAAGCAGTTGACCGGCCCTGCGCTCGGCCTGCCGGCCTTGACGTTTCGCGCATGGTTTGAAGCGCAGTTCGGCACCGATGCGTGGGAGGTGCTGGACAAGATCCCGAGACTGCAATGGATGGACTACCTGCGCTGGTACCGCCGCGTGCTGCAGCTTGACGTGCGCAACGAACACCACGTGAAGGCCATCTACCCGCGCGTGGATGGCGCCGTTGAATTGCTGATCGACGCGCCGGGCCAACCGACGCAGCGCGTGTTTGCGCGCCGCGTGGTGCTCGCCACCGGCCGGGACGGGCTGGGCGGCGCATCCGTGCCCGATTTTGCGCATCGGCTGCCGCGCCGCTGGTGGGCGCATTCGTCTGACGAGATGGACTACGGCACGCTGGCCGGCAAGCGCGTGGGCGTGATCGGTGCAGGCGCATCCGCAATGGATTCGGCAGCGACGGCGCTCGAGGCCGGCGCCGCCAGCGTGGACATGCTGATCCGCCGGCCCGACCTGCCACGCGTGAACAAGGGCAAGGGCGCCGGGTGCCCAGGCCTCGTGCATGGTCACCTGCACCTGACCGATGCCTGGAAATGGCGCATCCGTCATTACATCAATGTCGAGCAGGTCCCGCCGCCGCGCGGCAGCACGCTGCGTGTGTCTCGGCACCCGAATGCGCGCTTCAACCTGGGTTGCGGCATCCTGGGCGTGGACGAGCACGACGGCGTGCTGCACGTGGCCACGACCAAGGGCGTATTCCAACTGGACTTCCTGATCTTCTCGACGGGCTTTCGCACCGATTGGGCCTCGCGCCCCGAGTTCAGCGCACTGGCACCGCACATTCGCCAATGGCGCGACCGCTACACGCCGCGCCCAGGCGAGGAAGACGCGGAACTGGCCGATTCGCCCGACCTCGGCCACGCGTTCGAGTTTCGCGAGAAAACGCCCGGCACGCTGCCCGGCCTGTCGCGCGTGCATTGCTTCTGTTATCCCGCGTCCGTCACGCACGGCAGCGTCTCGGGCGACATCCCCGCCATCAGCGAGGGTGCGAAGCGCTTGGCGCAAGGCATTGCCGGCTTGCTGTACCAGGAAGACATCGACGGACACTACGCCGCCATCCAGGCCTATGCCGAGCCGGAAATCTTTGGCGATGAATGGACGCCCGCGCCGCCGCCCGGTGCGGAGGCGAATGCCACTTCCGGCCAGGAGGCTGCACGATGACAGGCTGGCTCATCCGCCGCATGGGCCAGGCGCTGCTGGTCGTGCTGGTGATGACGGTGATCGTCTTCATCGGCTTGCACGCCATCGGCAACCCGGTCGACATTCTGATCGGCCAGGACGTAGACCAGATCGACCGCGCGCGCATCATTGCCGAACTGGGCCTCGACAAACCGCTCTGGGAGCAGTACCTCGCCTTCCTGAAAGGCGCGCTGCACGGCAATCTCGGCAAGAGCTTTGTCTACAACGAACCGGCCATCCAACTGATCCTGCAACGCCTGCCGGCTACGCTGGAGCTGGCGTTTTCTGCGCTGATCATCGCTGTGGTGATCGGGGTGCCGCTGGGGCTGTTCGCGGGGCTGTATCCGCGTCATCCGGTGTCGCGCCTGCTGATGACGGGCAGCGTGGTGGGATTTTCGCTGCCGACCTTCTGGGTGGGCCTGATGCTGATCATGGCGTTCAGCGTGAGCCTCGGCTGGTTGCCCGCCAGCGGGCGCGGCGAAACGGCGCGTCTGTTCGGCATCGAATGGTCGTGGCTGACAGTGGATGGCCTGCGGCACCTAGTGCTGCCGGCGGTCAACCTGTCGCTGTTCAAGCTCTCTCTGGTGCTGCGGCTGACGTCTGCCGGCGTGCGCGAGGTGCTGCCACTGGATTTCGTGAAGTTCGCGCGTGCCAAGGGCCTGTCGCCGCTGCGCGTGGTGCTGGCGCACGTGCTGCGCAATACGCTGATCCCGCTGGTGACGGTGCTGGGCCTGGAGCTGGGCTCGACCATCGCCTTTGCGGTGGTGACGGAAAGCATCTTTGCGTGGCCCGGCGCGGGCAAGCTCATTCTGGATAGCATCAACTCGCTGGACCGGCCGGTCATCGTGTCGTACCTCATCGTCGTGGTGTGCCTGTTCGTGTCGCTCAACCTGATCGTCGACATCCTGTATCGGCTGCTGGACCCGCGCGTGCGCGCGGCGGACAGCGCGGAGGCTGCATGATGAATACAACTCCGCAACCCACCACCGCAGCCGCGGTTGCCGCCCCGCGCAAGCAATCTCCGTGGCGCCGCGTGGCGTCCGATTTTCTGGCATCCAAGACCGCCGTCTTTGGGCTCGCCGTGGTCGTGACCCTGATGCTGGCCGCGCTGGCCGCACCGTGGATCACGCCCCAGAATCCATACGACCTGATGGACCTTTACATATTGGACTCGCGCCTGCCACCTGGCTCGCCAAATGGAGCGGGCACGTTCACGTACTGGCTGGGCACCGACGACCAGGGGCGTGATCTGTACTCCGGCATCCTCTATGGCCTGCGCATCAGCCTGGGCGTGGGGATCGGTTCGGCCGCCGTGGCCGCCGTGATCGGCACGCTGCTCGGCCTGATTGCGGCGTATGCCGGCGGCCGCGTCGACAGCATCATCATGCGCACGGTCGACCTGCTGCTGTCGTTCCCGTCGGTGCTGGTGGCCATGATGATCCTCGCCTATCTCGGCAAGAGCATCACCAATGTCGTGTTGACGCTCGTGCTGCTGGAGTGGGCGTATTACGCGCGCACGGTGCGCGGGCAAGCGCTGGTCGAGCGTCGCCGCGAATACGTGGAGGCCGCACGTTCGCTGGCCCTGCCCGGCTGGCGCATCGCGCTCAGGCACATCCTGCCGAACTGCCTGCCGCCGCTGATCGTCGTGGGTACGCTGCAGGTGGCGCGCGCGATCACGCTGGAGGCAACGCTGTCGTTTCTGGGCCTGGGCGTGCCGATTACCGAGCCGTCTCTGGGCCTGCTGATTTCCAACGGATACCAATACATGCTCTCAGGCCAGTACTGGATCAGTTTCTATCCTGGCATTGCGCTGTTGCTGGCGCTGGTGGCCATCAACCTGGTGGGCGACCGCCTGCGGGAAGTGCTGAACCCGAGGACGCAACGATGACGGCGTCCACCAACGCGACCACCCTCGAAGTCCGCAACCTGCGCACGCATTTCTTCACACGTGAAGGCGTACTGCCGGCTGTGGACGATGTGTCGTTCTCGCTCGCGCGCGGGCGCATCCTCGGGCTGGTGGGCGAATCCGGCTCAGGCAAGTCCGTCACCGGTTTCTCCATCATGGGCCTGGTGGACCCGCCCGGCCGTGTGGTCGCCGGCGAGATCCTCTACCAGGGCCGCGATCTCACCAAGCTCGCCCCGCGCGAGCTGCGCAAGCTGCAGGGCAACCGCATCGCCATGGTCTTCCAGGACCCGATGATGACGCTCAACCCCGTGCTGCGCATCGATGCCCAGATGATCGAGGCCGTGCGCGCGCACAGCAGCATGAGCCACAAGCAGGCGTGGGACCACGCGCGCGACACGCTCGGCCTGATGGGCATTCCAAGCCCAGAAGAACGGCTGCGGGCGTATCCGCATCAGCTTTCGGGCGGCATGCGCCAGCGCGTGGCCATTGCCATTGCGATGCTGCATCGGCCCGACCTGATCATTGCCGACGAACCGACCACGGCGCTGGACGTGACCATCCAGGCGCAGATCCTGTCCGAAGTGCAGAAGCTCGCGCGCATGCACGGCACGGCGCTGATCTGGATCACGCATGACCTGTCTGTCGTGGCCGGCCTGGCTGACGAGGTGGCTGTGATGTACGCCGGGCGCATCGTCGAACACGGTCCCGTCGATGCCGTGCTCGATGCCCCGCTGCACCCCTACACCATGGGCCTGATCGACAGCCTGCCCAGCGAGAACCGCCGCGGCCAGCGCCTGCGCCAGATTCCCGGGATGACGCCGAACCTGCTGTCGCTGCCGGCAGGCTGCGCGTTTGCAGCACGCTGCCCGCGTGCCACCGAGGTCTGCGGCGTGGCGCCGGAAATCACGCAACCGCTGCCGGGGCGCCTCGTCCGCTGCTTCCATCCCGGCGCGCAGCACGCGTCCTCGCGGGAGGTCGCGTGAGTACGCCGCTCGTTGAACTCAAGCAGGTCAGCAAACGCTTTGGCGATCGCAAGGTCGGTGCGGGTGATCGCGTCTTGCAACGCTTTGGCCTGGCGCATCCGCCTGCAATCGTTCGTGCTGTTGATGGCGTCGACCTTGCGATCCAACCAGGTGAAGTTGTCGGCCTCGTCGGCGAATCGGGCTGCGGCAAATCCACGCTCGGCCGGATTGCTGCGGGCCTGATGCCGCCTTCGGCCGGTGAGGTGCGCGTGGACGGCAAGGCTGTCGACGCGCTCTCCGCCGAGGAAGCCCGCGCGGCCCGCCTGAAGATCCAGATGATCTTCCAGGACCCGTACGCCAGCCTCAACCCCCGCCTGCGCGTGGAAGAAATCGTTGGCGAAGCGGCGCGCGTGCATGGCCTGACCGACCGCGCCAACTTTGCCGATTATGTGGCCGCGCAGATGCAACGCGCCGGCCTGGACCACGCCCTGCGCGACCGCTACCCGCATCAGTTCAGCGGCGGCCAGCGCCAGCGCATCGGCATTGCGCGTGCGCTGGCGGTGCAGCCCTCGATGCTGGTTTGCGACGAAGCGGTGGCAGCGTTGGACGTGTCGATCCAGGCGCAGATCCTGAACCTGTTCATGGATCTGCGCGAGCAGCTCAACCTGACCTACCTGTTCATCAGCCACGACCTGGGCGTGGTGGAACACCTGTCCGACCGGGTGGTGATCATGTACCTCGGCCGCGTGGTGGAATCGGCTCCGGCGGAGGAAGTCTTCCGCCGCCCGAACCATCCTTACACGCAGACCTTGCTGGCGGAGATTCCGCGCCTGTCGGCCCGGCACAAGACGTTCACCGCCATTCAAGGCGAGATGCCGAGCCCGCTGCATCCGCCTACGGGCTGCCATTTCCACCCGCGCTGCCCGCACGCCATGCCCCGCTGCAAGACCGAGACGCCGACGCTGCGCGGCATTGCGGTCAACCATGTCAGCGCCTGTCATTTGAACGACGCGACCTGAACGACATTCAATAAGCCAACGATTCCAAAAACAGGAAATGGGAACCCACGTGAAACGCCTCCTTGCCTCGTCGCTTGCTGTTGCACTGTTTGCAGCTGCCGGCGCTGTCAGCGCGCAAACCCTGAACATCGCCTTTGCCGATCCGCTGTCGTCGCTCGACCCGCAGTTGAACAATCACGCAGGCGACCGCTCCGTCGACGTGCACTTCTGGGATCTGCTGGTCGAGAACAAGTGGAACAAGCTGCAGCCCGGTTTGGCCCTGTCATGGAAGACGCTGGACCCGAAGACGTGGGAATTCAAGCTGCGCCCGAACGTGAAATGGCACGACGGCCAGCCGTTCACGGCGGACGACGTCATCTTCTCGTATCAGCGCGCGCGCAGCGTGCCGGGCAGCGTGGCAACGTTCGCGGGCTATCTGCGCACGGTGGAGTCCGTCACCGCCAAGGACCCGCTCACGCTCATCATCAAGACGACCATCCCGAGCCCGGACTTGCCGCTGAACTTGGCATCCGTGCACATCGTCAGCAAGCACGTGGGTGAGAAGTCTTCCACCGAGGATTACAACGCCGGCCGTGCCGTGGTGGGTACGGGCCCCTACAAGTTCGTCTCGTATGTGCCCGGCGATCGCGTGGTGATGGCGCGCAACGACAACTACTGGGGCGACAAGCAGCTCTGGGAGAAGGTCAACTACCGCTACATCAACAACGCTGCCGCTCGCACGGCCAACCTGCTTTCAGGCGAAGTCGATGTCATCGACAAGGTGTCGGTGTCTGACCTGGCGCGCCTGCGTCAGTCGCCCAACGTGAAGGTGTTCGCCTATCCGGGCCTGCGCGTGATGCTGCTGCAACCAAGCTTCCGCAAGGGGCCGAACGACTACATCACCGGCAACGACGGCAAGCCGCTGCCGAACAATCCGCTGCTGGATGTGCGCGTACGCCGCGCGCTGTCGCTCGCGATCGACCGGAAAGCGATCGTCGACCGCATCCTGCAGGGCGCCGCCACCGTCGCCAACCAGTGGATGCCGTCCGACACGTACGGCTACAACCCCGATGTGAGGGACATCGCTTACGACCCCGCGCAGGCCAAGAAGCTGCTGGCTGACGCTGGCTTTCCGCAGGGCTTCAACCTGGTGATCCACGTGCCGAACGACCGCTATCCGCAAGGCCCCGAAACGGCGCAGGCGGTGGCGCAGTTCTGGACCCGCATCGGCGTAAAGGCGCGCGTGGAAGTGGTGCCCTGGTCTGTCTACTCCGGCCGCGCCAACAAGAACGAATATGCGATGAGCATGCTGGCCTGGGGCAACGGTACGGGCGAGGCGAGCTACGCGCTGGTCAACGTGCTCGCCACGGTCGACACCAAGAAGGGTCTGGGTGCGTCCAACTGGGGCCACTACAGCAACGCGGCTGTCGACAACGCATTGAACGCCTCCACCGAGGAATTCAACGTCGAAAAGCGTGCGGCCATCCTGCGCCACTCGGTCAAGCTGGTCTCGGATGACGTGGGCGTGATGCCGCTGTACCACTACCAGAACGTGTGGGCCGCCAAGAAGGGCCTGAAGGTGACGCCGATGACGAGCGATCGCACAGCAGCCCAAATGGTCGCCAAGGACGGCAAGTAAGCGCCATGGGAACGTTCGCGCTCGGCGTCACGCCAACAGACGACCTGATCGACGTATCGCGCAGCATCGTCGTGACGGGGCTTGCGCCCGGCGCGCAGGTCGGCATCGTGGCGCAAACGCGTCGCGGCAATGGCGTGCTGTGGCACAGCCGTGCGGCATTCGTTGCGGATGCGCAAGGCACCGTCGACCTCACGCGCGACGCGCCTGTCTCGGGTGACTACACCGGCGTCAGCGCGATGGGCGTCATCTGGAGCCAGCGACCGGAAGACGGCAAGGCGCGCGAGGTCTTTCCGCAGCCTGCCACGGAGCCGTTGACGACCACGCTCACGGCCACGGCCAACGGCGAGTCAATCCATGCGCGCTTCGTCCAACGGCTGGCCGCACCTGGCGTGACGCGCCACGATGTGCGCGCACCGGAAAATGAGCACGGTCTGGTCGGCACGCTGTACCTGCCCGATCCGTATGCGCACCCGGGGCCCCGCCCTGCCGTGCTGATCCTCAACGGTTCGGGCGGCGGCATCAACGAGCCACGCGCGGCGCTGTATGCCTCGCACGGCTATGCGGCGTTTGCGCTGGCCTACTTCAAGGCGCCGGGGCTGTCGGACTACATCTCGAATACGCCACTCGAATATTTCGAGCGCGCGCTTGCCTGGCTGCGCAAACGCGTGGAGCCGCTGCACGACTTCGTTGCCGTGAGCGGCCAGTCGCGCGGGGGTGAACTGGCATTGCTGCTGGGCGCGACGTTCCCGGAAGCGGTATCTGCGGTCATCGGTTACGTGCCGGGCGCCGTCGTGCACAGCGGGCAGAACGCCGCCGACCCCGCTGTCGGCCGCGAAGGCCCCACGTGGCTGTATCGAGGTCAGCCGCTGCCGCATCTGTGGGAAGGCAACCGCACGGCGACCTGGGCACCGTTCGACGAAGGCCCCGCGCCGCATCGGCATGAACGCGCCATCCGCACCGCGCTGCAGGATGCAGACGCGGTGGCGCGCGCTCGCATCCGCATTGAGCGCGCGCGTGGACCGGTCCTCCTGCTCTCCGCCACCGATGACGGCTCGTGGCCCTCGAGCGACTACTCGCGCATGGTGACGACCAAATTGGCCGAGGTACGCCACCCCTACCCCGTCCAACATTTCGACTATGAAGGCGCGGGTCACGCCATCGTCTTCCCATACGTGCCGACCACGCAGCTCGTCTATGCGCACCCGGTGTCGGGCCGCATCAGCACCGGCGGCGGCGAGCCGCGCGCCAACGCTCGCGCCGACGCCCAGTCGTGGGCAGCAGTGCTTCGCTTCCTCGCCAGCGCGGTGGCCGCGCGCGGCGCGTCCGTACCCGATTCCCGGAGCCTTTCATCAATGGATTTCACGCCCGCACACGATGTGGTCGACCAGATTGCCGGCCTGGAAGACGGCAGCGCCACGCATGCGCTGCGCCATGCCCGCGAAAAGGTCGCCACGGCCACGCAGGGCAGCTACGACGCATTGTTCGATGCAGACCTGCCCGGCCTGACGTTGGGCGAACGCCTGCTCGTCGCGCTGTACGCCTGCCGCCTCACCCCGGCGCCCGAACTGGCCGAACACTACCGCGCGCGCCTCGCGAATACGCCGGTCGACGCGGATGCGTTGCAAGCCGTCGACCACGGCGATATCGACACGCTGACCGACGCCCGCCTGCGTGCCATCCTCGCCTTCACGCGCACGCTCGTCGAACGCCCCATCGAGGGCGACCGCGATGCGCTGTTGCGATTGCCCGCAGCGGGCCTGGCCACGGCCGACGTCGTGACGCTCGCCCAGCTCATCGCCTTTCTGTCGTATCAGACGCGGCTCGTCGCCGGCTTGCGCGCCCTTCGCGAAGCCGCCGGCAGCGGCAGCGCCACCGCCTCCACCGAGACCGCAGCATGACCGAGATCATCCGCGCCCACGGCTTCACCAACGAATCGCTCGAGTGGCAATCGTGGCTCGATGTGGTCGACCTCGACCGTGCCACGCCCGAGCAGATCGCCGTACTCGAAGAGAGCCATCCGAAGGCGAAAACGTCCGACTACTACCGGTTTCTCGTTCACCAGCCCGAGATCCTGCGTCAGCGCTCGGCGGCGTTCAACGCGATCATGTATGCCCCGGGCGGCCTGTCGCGCGCTGAACGCGAACTCGCCAGCGCAGTGGTGTCGCGCGTCAACGGCTGCGTATATTGCGCATCCGTCCACGCACAGCGCTTCGAGCAGCTTGCCAAGCGCAACGACGTGATCAAGCAGGTCTTTGAAGACCCGCACATCGCGGGCACGAACGCGCGCGAGCGTGCCATCGTGCTGTTCTCGATCGACCTGACACTGCGCCCCGGCGACGTGCGCGGCGAAGACCTGAAACCGCTCAAGGACGCTGGCCTGACCGACGCAGAAATTCTCGACTTGATACACGCCGTGGCCATCTTTGCCTGGGCGAATCGGCTGATGCTGAATCTGGGCGAGCCGGTGTTTCCGGGCGCGGCCTGAGCCAGGCGGCATCGCTCCAAAAAGAAAGCCGCAGGTTTGCGCCTGCGGCTTTTTCGTTCAGTGCAGCAGCATCACACCATTGGCAACTGCCGCACCGGCTTACCGGTCAACTGCGCCACGGCGTGCGCCACAGCCGGCGCGATGGGGGGGACTCCCACCTCACCCATGCCGCTGGGCTCCGCCGTGCTCGGCACGATGTGCGTTTCGATGACGGGTGTCTCGGCCATCTTGAGCGCCGGGTAGTCTGTGAAGTTCGACTGCACGACCTGGCCGTCCTTGATGTCGATCCGGCCGTACAGCGCCGCCGACAGACCAAAGATGACCGCGCTTTCCATCTGCTGCGCAACGATGCCCGGGTTGACCACCGTGCCGCAATCGACAGCACAGACAACGCGATGCACACGCGGCTTGCCGTCCTTCATCGACACCTCCACGACCTGCGCGACCACGGAGCCGAAGCTCGGGTGCAGCGCAATGCCGCGCGCACGCGGTGCGCCGTCAGCGGCGGGGGCCAGCGGTTGTCCCCAACCGGCTGCCTGCGCCGCCGTGTCCAACACCTTCAACTCACGCGGATGGTCCTTCAGCAACTCGCGCCGGATCGCCAGCGGGTCAAGCTTGGCCTGGGCCGCCACCTCGTTGAGAAAGCCCTCCATGAAGAACCCGTTGTACGAGTGCCCCACGCTGCGCCAGAAGCCCACGGGAACCGGCAGATCGACCGCCAGATGCGCGATGTGCTCGTGTTCGATTTCGTACGGCAGGTCGAACAGGCCTTCGGCGGTGTAGCGATCGATGCCTGCTGATGGCGCACCGAACAGTCGATCCAGCTCGCCCGCAAGAATCGATTGGCCGGCGCTGCGCGAAGCAATCGCGGTGACCTTGCCGTTCTGGACACGCGCCTTGAGCCGGGCGATGGCGTGCGGGCGATAGAAGTCGTGGCGGACGTCTTCCTCGCGCGACCAGATCACCTGCACGGGCTTGCCTTCGGTCTTGGTGGCGATGGTCACCGCCTGGCCGATGAAGTCCGATTCCAGCCGTCGCCCGAAACCGCCGCCGATAAGGGGGATGTCGATGTGGACCTTGTCGCCGCTCACCCCGGCCGCGCGCGCCGCTACCAGCTGCGCCAGCGTGGCGACCTGCGTCGGCGCCCAGAGATGCACGCCCTCCGACGTCACCTGCGCGGTGCAGTTGATCGGCTCCATCGTGGCGTGCGCAAGATACGGCGCGGTGTACTCGGCCTCGACGATGGTGGCCCCATCGGTCTTGTCGAAGGCTTTCAGGCCGTCGCCCGTCGATCGATACGTGAAGCCGCCCTTGTCGCTGTCTAGCGCGCTGACGAGCTGCTGCCGAATGCCTGCGGAATCGAGCTTGGCATGCGGGCCGTTGTCCCACACGGGTTCGAGCGTTGCGAGCGCCTGCCGGGCCTGCCAGTAATGGTCTGCCACGACGGCCACGCCCGGCGCGCCGCCGCCTGCGCCCTCGAACGGCACCACGCAACGCACGCCCGGCATGCCAAGCGCCGCTTTCGACTGGAACGTCTTGAGCTTGCCGCCAAACACCGGACACATCACGACCGCGGCATACAGCATGCCGGGCAGGCGCGTGTCGATGGAGAAACGCGCGCTGCCATCCGTCTTCGCAGCGAGATCGTTGCGCGGCGCCGGTTTGCCGATCAACTGGAATTGCGAGGCCGGCTTGAGCGTCACGTTGGACGGCGCAGAAATACCGCGCGCCGACTTGGCCATCTCGCCGAACGTAGACTGTTTGCCGCCGGGGCCGATCAACTGGCCTTCACGGATGCTGACGTCTGCAGCCGGCACGTTCCATTCGCGCGCGGCGGCTTGCACCAACGCTGCACGCGCCGTGGCGGCGGCCTCGCGCACGGGCTGCCAGCCATCGGCGGTGCTGCTGCTACCGCCGGTGATGATGAGCCCGATCTCACGCGCGCTCTTGGCCATGATCCAGTGCAGTGCGCGTGCCCAGGTCTTGTCTGCGCTATCGGGATGCAGCGGCAATGAGCTGTCGCCCATGGCGACGACGTTGCCGTAGATGCGCTCCACCGGCGCGCTTTCGATGCGCACGCGCGCGAGCGGAATGTCCAGCTCTTCGGCCGCCAGCATCGACAGCGCGGTGTGGATGCCTTGGCCCATCTCCACACGCGGCATGGCGAGCACGACGTCGCCTTCGGGTGTGATCTTGATCCAGCCGTTCAGGGCAATCTCGCCCTTGTGCTCGGGGAAGATGTCCGGATCGCCCACGCGGCTGCGCGGCGGCATCACGCCCCAACCGACGACGAGTGCGCCACCGATGCCGAGGGCGCCGAGCAGGAAACGGCGGCGTCCGCTGCGCGGTTTTGTAGTCTTCGCGTTCATGCGCGGCCCTCCCGCAACGCCTTGGCAGCGCGCTTGATAGCGGCGCGCATGCGCGGATATGTGCCACAACGGCAGATGTTGGTCATGGCCGCGTCGATGTCGGCATCCGTCGGGTCAGGGTGTTGGGCCAGCAAATCCGCCGCGGCCATGAGCATGCCGGACTGGCAGTAGCCGCACTGAGGCACCTGCTCGTCTATCCAGGCTTGCTGCAGCGCGTGGCGTTTGCCATCGCCGCTGGCAAGTCCTTCGATGGTGGTGATGTGCTTGCCGGCGACAGCCGCCACCGGCAGCACACAGGACCGCACGGCCGCGCCGTCCACGTGTACGGTGCATGCGCCGCACGCCGCGACGCCGCAGCCGAACTTCGTACCTGTCAGGTTCAGGTGATCACGCAGCACCCATAGCAGGGGCGTGGCCGGGTCGCACTCAACACTGACCGGCTTGTGGTTGACGTCCAGATCCATGGGGCGGTGGTCTCCTTGTCCTTGTGATTTTTCTTTGCTGGTCAAGCGTACGTTCAAACGGCTTGCAGCGGCAATAGTGGACACCCTCGGTCGGAGGCCGCGGAGGAGAACCGACAAACCGGGCCAGACCAAGGCTGGAGGGGTTGGCTAGCTCGCCCGGTGTGCTACAATCGCGGGCTTCCGGAGAGATGGATGAGCGGTTTAAGTCGCACGCCTGGAAAGCGTGTATAGGTTAATAGCCTATCGGGGGTTCGAATCCCCCTCTCTCCGCCACTATTCCTATATGCAGTAAGACTTTGCGGGAAACAAGCTGCGATTACTTGCTGCTGTTTTCGCTGGTTTTCTGTACAGAATCGGCAGGAAATCGCAACATCGCTGCGAACCTCTCAACCGCCTTGCTTCCCGCCTCTTGGTCGGCCTCTGGCATCCACCGCGCGTAAGTCTTGAGCGTGATGGTTGCGTTGGCGTGGCCCATCTGCCGGGCTACCCACATGGGGTGCTCGCCTGCCGACAGCATCATCGAAGCGTAGGTGTGGCGTGTCTGATACGGCTTGCGGTAGCGTACGCCAGCCGCGCGCAGGTAGCGCGTCCACAGTAGCCGGATCTGCATATCACCGCCCCAGCGCGCGCCGTGGCGCGGGTCTTGGAAGACTTCCTTGTTTGCCAGCGCCGTGTGCGCCTTCTGCATAGTCAGCGCCTGAAGCGCGGGCGGCAGAAGCTTGACCTCACGCCGTCCGGCCGCCGTCTTGGTGCCCTCTGGAGCATCAGCCGTCTGCGTCTGGGCCCGGCGCACGCGTACCGTTCCCTTCGTGAAATCCACGTCCCGCCATTCCAGTGCCACCAGTTCCGACGTGCGCAGGCCGGACCAGAACGCGAACTGCACCATGTTCGCCATCTGCTCGGGCATGGCGGCGATGATGGCTGCCTGTTCCTCTGCAGTGAACGGGTCAATCTCGTCCTCTTCCTTGGGCTCTTCTTGGCGCGCGTATGTCCAGTCATGCAGGGGATTGGCCGGGATCAGTTCGTCTTCGTCGGTGGCATCCTGCAGGGCAGATCGCAGCACGCTCTGGATGTTCGCCAGGCGCTTGTTCGTGCATTCGAGCGTCGCCAACCAGTCGCGCACGTGCTGCCGCTTGAGGTCGGCCAGCACTTCTTTGCCGAGCGCGGGGATCAGTTGGTAGTTGACGATCTTGCGGTAGCCGTCCCAGGTGCTGGCCTTGAGGTGCGCTTTCTTGCGCGCCAGCCACTGCTCTAGATATTCGCCGACGGTCTGCACCTCACCTTTGAACTCGGCGAACTTGGCAGCGTTTGGGGAGTTGGGAAAGCTCTTGGCGTAGACGAAGGTGCCGTTCTCGATGGCGAGCAGGACGGACGCCCGCCACTGCTCGGCCCGCTTCAGATTAGCGGCGGTGGGCTTGAGCCGAATGCGCTCGCGGCATTCGACGCCCTTGTACGTGAAGGCGATTTGGATGCTGCTTTCCGAGGCTTTCTTAACGCCCCTCCCGTCTCTACCCATCGCTCGTACCCCTCAGTGTCGATCAGCACGCGGCCGTCGGCGGCCTTCGTCCACACCTCACCCTCCGGCCAGGTGCCGTCGTTGATCTTGTTGTACACCGCCTTCTCCGTGTATCCGGTTAGGTCGGCGAACTTGCGGATTGTAATGTGCCGGATCATGGTAGGCCCCAAAGGCGTCGCGTCCTCTCAATGACGCGCTGCGCTGCTTCATTCATGCCAATTATTCTCGTCTGGAGCGCCGGGTATAAACGCCGCCGCGCTCGTCTCCAGAATCCTCGTCAGTGCTGCTTGGTGGGTCATGCTGAAATGTCCTTGGCCCGGAACATGGCGCCGTTCATTAGCTGGCACTGCGATTCCTTGATCCGCAACAGCGCGGGCCATTTCTCCATGCGCTCTTCCTTGGTGTCCTCGCCGACCTCTTTCCAGCGGGCGTACCATTTGCATTCGTCGCAATAGGACATGCAAGAGCCAAGGCAGAAGTAGTCCTGCGTTTTATCCATCATCCCTCCCCGTCATCGCGGGCGGTTGCCCTTCATACCGGCTGCCGGGCTGCCCAGGTTCGTTGCTGCCGGTGCATTCATAGCCGTGGTACGTGCCATGCGGGCATCGCTTGTTGCCGCACTTTGGGCAGACGATCATGCGCGTCATCACGTATGGAAATCCGTCTTCCATGCGATCCTTGTTGCAGTTGTAGCAGTGGCACTTGGGCTCACTCATGCTTCGCCTCCGGCGTTTCGGGCGGTTGGGTCATCTGCGATGCCAGTGCATGCAGTTGCGGATCTGCTTGTGTCATAACATCCAGAAGCAAGCGCTTTTCCTCCAGATAGGTCACGGCGAACTTCGGATCGTGCATGACAATGCTGGATGTGTTGCTGATCAAGTCGGCGCATTTGATGGTCTGCACCCACCCAGGCGCGGCGGCCAAACGCTCACGCGACGCGGCCTTGCGCGAGGCGCGGTTGCCGCACTCCATATCACTGAGCCATTGCACCCCCAACGCTACGTCTTCGCCAAACTTGGCGTACAGGTCTCCTCGCATGACGCCTTGATCCTCGATGCAGTCATGCAGCCATGCGACAGCGATCATGGTTTCGCGCGCTGGAGCCGTCTTTGAAGACGAGACTGTGGCAACAATCCCAGCCACCTCCGCCAAGTGGTCGGCATACGGGTTGTTGGTGTATTTTCGGCGTTGGTTCTTGTGAACCTCGCGCGCGAAAATCATTGCGTCAAAGGCTATGCTCACTTGCTCTCTCCAAGGGCTGCGGCTGCGCGGACAACGAAGCCCAAGCCGGATTTTTCCAATGCCTCGGCGTTCCGTTTGCCGTAGGCGACTAGGCAGATGGGCGCACCAGAATTGAAAGGTGCGCGGCTGCCGTCGATGTAGTAGAAGTGCGGCCGGCCCTTGATGAACAGCACGGCGTCAGCCACGCCCCAGACGCATTCGTAAAACATGGCCGTCTCCGTGCGTGCCGGAATGAGTGCGATCCCATCGCCATGTGCCGCCAGCTTTCGCAGCCACTTCACAGCCTCGCGCCCAAACGGAGGATTGCACCAGACGCGGCCATTCCACATGCACGACAAACCGTCGTCTTGGACCGAGAAATGATGTGCGGCGGTGCTCCACGGACGGCGATCCCAGGACGGCGCGCATGGGTCAAGATCGAATCGGCCCAGGCGTTCAAGGATCTCCGGTGGCGTCAGCCACTCGTCGTTCTTCATGCGCGCGGATTGATGTCCCGACAGGCTCATTCGCTCCGCTCCTGCTGCTGCGTGGGGGCGGCGGCGAGAAAAGATCGATAGACCGATTCCGCTGCGTCTTGATCGCGGCGTGTGCTGCCTTGCTTCCAATTGCGCGCCACGTCGAAAAATGCTTCTCCTGCTGCGACAAGCATTTCCACTGTTGGAGTCATGGGCACCATCTTCCACCCCTCCGCCACGCCCGCCCGCTGGCCGGATTGGGCAGCGAGGTCGCGCAGCAGATCGGCGCAATCGTCCAACGTTGCCGTGATGGCCTGCGTTTGAATGCCGCGTTCCGACAGATCAGCTAACGTTGCGCGCCGTGCTGCAATGCTCTTGAGGACACGCTTGGCGCGTTCACCCCCCACCGGCTCGGCCTGCTGCTGGGCGGCTAGTAGCGCAATAGCTTTGTCCACGGATTCCATGTCACCGAGCAACTTGCTGTAAGCTGGAACAGCACGAACGTGGTTCGCCAAGCCTATCAACGCTGCGCGCACAACAGATGCGTCAACCTCGCTCGGCTCGGCCACTGTTGCGGCATTACGGAAGCGAATTCCCTTAGCAAACTTGAGCAAATCCTCTGCAGTGACAACGGAGACCGCCGTGAATCGCGGCCACATGTGGCCTGTGCTCATCCGCCATTCACTTTCGATTTCGTCATCGCTCAACCCCTGCGCTGCCGGGAGGGAATGGTTGGTGTAGAGCTTGTCGCCCACCTTGATGTTATGCGCAGCGACGATGGGTGCAATCGGCCCTGACCCGATCCATCCCAACTGGAAATCGGAACCAACGATCGCCACCGCCTCCGCATCAGCCTGCGCGCGGAGCGCAGCAAGCAACGCCGTACGGTACTGCCCCATGCTCTGAAACGACGCCGCATAGCCGTCATCGGCGATCAGTGCTCGAATGTCTGTCGTCATTGCTGTTTCTCCTTCTGCAGGTCGAGGGCGGCGTCGATGGCTTCATCGAGCGCACTTTCAACCAAAAGAACTGTCGGTTCTTCCGTGTGCGGAAGCCGCTCCATGTACACGTTGATCTCGCGCTGGCCGGGCATGACTTCGATGTCATCGCTTCGCAGCCACTGATACCGCTCCGCATCCTTCAGCTGCGGCTCAAGGTGCTGGTAGCAGCTGAGCCACCCTTCTAAGCGAGAATCCCATTCGGCAGCATCCTCAAGCGCAGCCATTTGCATCCCAAATGAGCCCTTGGCTACAGGCCGTGTTCCGTACTTCTCTTCAAACGCAGCCCTAATCTGCTTCTCGTCCATGTCTTCCCCTCAGAACCAGGCGGCCTCGGCGCGGCGCGGCTTCCACTGCTGCGCCCAGCACTTGTGATTGCGCAGGATGTCTTCGCGCATCGCGAGTTCGACGTCTGTCTCCGCGCGCTTGGCGATCCACTCGTTGAGCGTCAGGCTCGGCGCGCTGCCTAAGCCCCACGCTTCGACGTTGACGCTACGCAGTTCGCGGAAGTCGCACACGCGCACGCGGTTCTGTGCGAACAGCTCATGCACGCGCTTGCGTGCGCGCGTTTCCGATAGGCCGGTAACGCCCATGATTTCGGATACCGTCAAGCCGCCGGGCGATGCTTCCAGCAGCGCGGCCAGCACCATTTGCTCCGCAGCGTCGCGCAGCTTGCGGTTTTTCTCCAGCAGGTTTTGGCCGCGCTTGGTCATGCTGCTTGCTCTCCGAACAGTTCTTGCACCGTGCTCGGCGGCGGCGGTTCGATGCTGATCTCGGTTTCACGCTGGATCAGCGAGCACAGCGGCCCGACAACCTTCTCGTCGAGGTGAGCGATCGCGCGGAACGACACCAGCACCGTGCCACCTTCCTGCGGCTGCAGGCGGAAGCCATTGACGTTGATGCCTTCGACCACGATGTCGCTGCTGCCACCGATGCCGTAGGGAATCGTCAGCGTGTAACCCACGCCTTCCCAATCCCATTTGAAGCTGCCCATCTTCGGAAAGCGCAGCGCGCTTTCGCGCTCTTCGTCGATGAGTTCGCCTTGTGCGTCCGACTTCTTGTACAGGCTGCTGCGCAACTCGGGCGCGAAGAACGCCAAGCACTCATTGCCCAGCGCGACGGTGAATTTCAGGTCGAATGCAGGTTTTCTTTCCTCCCCATGCAACTCTGCACGGGCGTTCACGCTGTCAAGCTTTGCCTTCTGGTTGTTCAACTCGAACATGGGTTGCCTCTCTGGCTGGGGGAATAAAAAAGGGCGGCGCCGACGGGAAAGGTCGCCGCCCAAGGGGTGGGTTCTTACTGAGCCGCCAGTTCGTTGCGGCGGTCCCGATAGGCCTGCTCCAACTTCACACGGTCCGCTTCCGGGTAATCGCGCAGTTCGTCCGCCATCAGATCGAGCACTTCCACATCGGTGCAGCCCTGGATGCGGCCAAGCGCAGAGCTGTAGGGCGACAAACCTCCGGTCGATTCGTCCTGGTGTTCATTGCTGGTAACACCGGGGCCGATCACTTCACCGGTTTCGAGATCGGTGACGGTCACGAAGTCGCCATCAATGACAGCATGCTTTCCGGATTCCGCTGCGTCATTGAGCGCGAGCGCATTGGACAACTCGATGGACTTCGGCATGTACTTGAGCACCTGCAGAAGCGGAATCTTGCGGGCGTACATCTCCCAATCACGGAAGCTGTAGTGAGCACCGCCTACCTTGTTGTACTTGTCGCGATGCTTCTTCACCTTGCCAACCGTCCACACCTCAATCACCGGCAACTGCGAGCCGTTCACGCGGCCGACTGCATATACGTGGGTGAGTTTCGAGGGATCGTTCTCTTCGCCCGGGCGATGCTTGATGTACGGCGAATCGCCCAGTGCATAGTCGAACTCGTCACCCTCAAACACCGCACCCGTCCACACGGTTGCGCGGCCGCTGCGCGACACCAGGTCGACAAGGCCTTTCCAGCCCGGGATACATTGGCAGGTCTTGCCATACGGCACCAGGAAGCACTGCCCATCCACGCCGATCTCTAGGCCCATCGTGGCGGCTGTCATGATGCTGCCGACGATGGTCTTGGGCTCGCATTTCTGCAGCTTGTCGTTCGTGCTGAAGGCCGTGACGGCCAAGCGCGCCATGCGGTCTGCCGTCAGATGCTTCGGCAACGCCAATGCCATCTGCGGCTTGAACTTGTCCAGGAAGTTGCTGAACGATGCGACCGGGTTCTTTTCCTTGCCGGTCGCGACGGATTTGAGTGCTGCGGTGCTCATTTGCTTTTCCCCTTCTTGAGACGAAGAACACGGATTTCTTTGGTGCGCTTGTACTTCTCGTAGATCTCTGGCATCTCTTCCTTCAGCGCCTTCTCGTCCAAGCGCGTGTCGAATTGGTTCTTCCACGAAGCGATTTCGTGACCGCCAATAGTCAGGAAGGCGTTTGGACGCATGAAGTCGACGATCCGAAACTTCAGGTATTCTTCGCGCTCTTCGAGAACCTTGAGGCGCGCTTTCACCTCGGCCAATTCGTGGACAGCTTTGTGAGTTGCGGTATCGGCTTCAATGCTGGCGCCGTTGGCCTTCGAATAGATGGCCTTGCAGTCGTCAAAGTCGATCGGATCGGGTTCCACGTCGGCCAGCACGCAGTCGTTCCAGAACTCGCACACGCGGTTGCGGATGCCCGCGATGGTTTCCTCGTCGCGCTCGACCCAGTAGACCAACAGGTCATCCATGCCGATCAACGATGCGACGATGCACAGACGTTTCTTGGTAATGCCCAGGCCATGCATGAATTGCGCGGCGTAGTCGATAGGCACCTCGTCGGTGCCTTCCTCGCCCCACTTCTTGGCCGCGAACGGGTGAACGCTCTTGCAATCGCCGTTGATGTGCTCACCGTCGAGGTAGACCGGCTCGCCGGCAATCTCGATTTCACCGGTGATGCGCAGCTCGAAATCGATCTCGCATGCCATGAAGGCATGCTCGCTGTCTACATAACGCTCGTTCTTGGCGAGGACTTCGACTTCCAGCCCTTCGTCGCGCAGGCGATCAACCAGCATGTCGAGAATGACGGGTTCCAAGCGGTGGCCACGGTCGAACCGCTTTTGCTGCTCGGGCGTGACTTCGGCTTTGGGGGCGCGGCCGGTCTTCTCCAGCCACAGCTCATATGGGGATTTCCACGGGCTCACGCCCAGGATCGCAGCCACATCGGAGCCGCCTATGAACTTCGTGCGGTCGGGTTGGGAAACAGTCAGAGGTGCATTCATGGCAGGATCACCGAACGAAATTGGTAGACCAGAAACCACGTGGTGCCGACGCCGACGCCCACGAGGAACATGCAGAACACATCCAGCGCGAGGTCTTTCATAGCGTCACCTTCGTCACCACGCGCAGCACCAGCACAGCGATCACCAGGCCGGCCAAGATCGCGTACAGCTTGTGGCGGTTTTGGCGTTGCCACTGCATGCGTTCGAGCGGAGTCATTGCTGCGCCTCCGCTTTGGCTTTGGCGATCAGCGCCTTGTATTCGCTTACGTCAACGCTTTCGTCGCATGAGTTATCGCGGCCGCTAAGACCCTCGATGGTCCAAACGGCGTCTTCCAACGCCTCCACCAACTCCCCCACAAGGTTTTCATGGTCGGCGGATCGGGCGATGGCCTTCTCTTGGGCGGTGGTCATGTCAGGCTCCCATCAGGTCATCGCCCATGCATTCGCCGTTGCAGTCGCTGCTGAAGCAACTTGAGCAAGGCTTGGCAAGCGAGTTATTTGCAGCTCGATTCTTTTCGCCTTCGCGCTTGATCTGCAGGCTGATCAAGTCGCGCACCACGCTAGCGCGAAAATAAATCGCTGTTTCCTTGTCGTCGAAGAAGCCTTCGTGCTTCTTCATTGCCGTGATCACGTCATCGATGGAAAAGCGACTCGTGGCGTGGCCGCCTTGTGTAACCTCTCCGCGACCATCCTTGCCGGGATGATTCGGCCTGTGCCAGTCATCGCGTGGCCCGCGCTCTTTCGTGCTGGTGTCGCTCATGTCATTGCTCCCTTGCGCGCAGCGCGTTAGCTCTGGCCGTGGCCGAACGTGCCGGACGCGAAGATGTGCCCAGCAGCATCGATGTCAGCGTCACCACCGTTGTAGCCATTGCCGTTGCCGAGGTTCTGCAGCAGGCGACCGTATTGGCCGGTGCGCTTCTCTTGCTCTTTGGCCTTGCACGACTTCGAGCAGAAGCGAGCCCAGCCGCGTTTCACGTCTGCTTTGCGTGCCATGAACTTGGCGCCGCAGCATTTGCATTTGCGTTCGACCTGCATGTCTTTCCTCTCTCGTGTTCAGTGGCGGATTACTCGGCGCTCAATTTCACATCGAGCACCTTCCAGTCCTCGACGCGTGCCATCGTGCGCCGCGCCTTGATGCCGGCTTCTGTGTAGTCAACAGCCCGCAGGCGGCGCATCAGCACGCTCATAGGGCTGCCCGTAATGGTGTGGATGTTGACTAGCTCCACGTCGAATTCCTTCATCATGGTTGTCTCGTGTTCAGTGGCGGGGGTTAGGCGGGTTGCCAAGTAGGGCAGTTCTTGCCGTCACCAGGCCAGATTGCAAAGCGCGTTATGGACACTTCCTTGACGCTGGCCGGTAGCGGTGCATCTACTGTCATCCAATCGCAGGCTCCTGCTGCGTTCTTGATTCGGCCTGTCGGCGTGCGTTGCCACTCGGCATACCCGCAGTTTTTGCATTGCGGCGTCTCATTTTTGGCGGCCATGTTCATCCCCTGTTGGTCAGCAGCGCCGGTTAGGCGTCGTACCACATAGCGCTGTAATGGGCCTGCGCTTCCCAGTTCTCGCGGACGGGCTTGAACGCCTTCACGCCAGCCTCATAACCAAGCCATCCCGGAGTGCCGCGCTCATATTCGTTGCGGCCCAGCCCATCTGCGCAGTCGGCTTCGCCATCGTTGAAAGCGTCGTCGTACTCCGCGCGTTGATCGGCGGTGGAAACGCTTTCCGGGTATTGGTGTGCAGTCATGGTCGTCACTCCTTAGAACTCGTTTAGCGAAACAGGCAAACTCGATGAGCGCATGTCGGTGCGCTCGATCTTCACGGTGTGGATGCGATCAAGCAGGCTTGCGGGCGCCAATGCGTACGTCTTTGTCATTGCCGCCTGCGGATTCGTGGTGAACAGCTCGGATGTGCCGAGCGTTTGGCCAGCGCCATCCAAGAACGTCACGCGCCATGCTTTGATACCCATCACCATTCCCCTCATCAGCAGCGCCGCCGTTGGCTGCGCTCGTCGTCTTGTTCGTCTTGCGGTTGCTCTTGCTTCGGCGCGATCAGCAGCGCCATAAACACGCCCAGCGCTGCGCCAATCAGCGACAGCAGGAACAGCACTGCGCCGATCCGGATAAGAAGGCCAGTCATTGCTCACCCCGTTCTTTGCGGTAGATGCTGTAGCCCCACCAGCCAAGCGCCGCGAGCGAGGCGACGCCCCACAGCAGCAGGCACCACACGGCGGCGCTCATGCTGCGAGCCCTAGGCGTTGCTCGCGCCGGTCGTCGACGCGGTAGTCCTCGGCAGCCGGGTACGGCGAGCGCATGCCGTCTGCGATGTCTTGGGCTTCCTGCAGCAGGCCATTCCACGCGCCGCCCTTGCTCTGGTCGATGACGCTCTCCAGCGAAACCATCGTGCCGGCCAGCGTCACTGCCCACAGATCCACCTCGCCGCGGTCAACAACGCCGTGCAGGTCGACCAGCAGGTCGCCGTAATGCACCGTTCCTAGCTTCTGCATGCGCTTGTCAGCGACGAGCTGCGGCTGCAGGGCCAAGGTTTCGGATTCGGTTTGGGTGGTGGGCATCGCCATCTCCATCGGGTTGCGCGGTGCGGTGCGCTGATGGAGTCATTAAACACCACGTTTAGTCAGGTGTCAAACACTTTGTTTAGTTTCAGGCGAAAAAAAGGCCCGCACATGGCGGACCGCGTGATTTCGGGATGGGTGCTGCTTCAGAAAAGGCTGCGTTCGTAGCACATCGCCAATTTCTCTACCGGACACTTTTCCCAAGCGCCAGGATTGAACGTGTATCCCTTGGCAAGCATGCACAGGTGGATCGCTGCATCGATGCTGTCGTGCGGATTGGCAAACGACTGGACCGGATTGTGCCTACCTGTGCGCTGGTCCTCCCAATACGAGGCTGAAGATGCCAGGTTGCACTGGTCGAAATCCCCGTTCTTAGTTGACTGGACACGCGAATAGATGATCAGCGCCACCACGGCAAGCAAAAACAGACCGGTAACAAGTTTCTTCACAGGCGCGCACCCATCCAAAGGACGCGGCCAATGATGTCGATGTGTTCTTCCTTGTCGGGCGTGACAAGAATGTCGGGATAGCGCCCCTTGTCCGGGTTGTCGGAGACGATCCACACGCCGCCGCCGATCTCTTTGCGCAGGCGCTTCACCAGGATTTCGCCGTCGACGCGGATCACGTGGATCTCGTTGTTTCTCATGTCCTTGTGGCTGGTGTCGATCAGCAGCACGGCGCCGTCTGGAATCTTGGGCTCCATACTCTGGCCGTCTGCGTAGATCAGCACCGCGTCGTTCTCGCGCACACCGATGTGGCGCAGGAAGTCTCGGCGGAAAGCCAGGCGCCCCTTATCCGTCTCCATGAACACGAGATTGCCGTCGCCGGCCGACGCCTTGACGTCTAGGCGTCGCAGCATGGCGAAGTCCCGCTCCATCGAATCTTCCTGCACGGCGTCGTGCAGCATCGGCCCGCGGCCGGTATCCAGCCAGGACGCACTCACACCGAATTCGGCCTGAGCCAGCAGCATGCCCTGCTTGGACATGCCGCGGCGCTCCCAGTTGTTGATCGTCTGTTGTGACTGGCGCATCTCTCGCGCCACATCCGTCGGCGTAGTGAGCTGGCGCAGTTCAAGTGCTGCCTTGTACAGGCGGGTCATGGTGTCGTGCATGACCTGAATTCTGCGCGAAGTAAACGAAGTGTTGATAAACGCCCCGTTTGCCTTTTTCTTAAACATGGTGTTTAATCCCGTCATAGACCAACCACCGAGACCCCGAGATGGACGACCGAGAAGTCATTGAGCGCCACGGCGGATCCGCTGCGCTGGCGCGAAAGCTGAACATGACCAAGGAAGGAAGCACCCAGCGCGTCAACAACTGGAAGACGCGCGGTATCCCGCCGGCGGTGAAGCTGGAACGCCCCGATCTGTTCTCCGCCGAGGCGATTTCCAATCTGCCGACGCCGGCCATTGATCCGGTCGCAGCCTGACTTCGCCCTTGGCGCTGCCACAGCGCCATTTTTGTTGCACCGCATTGATAACCGGCGTGAACCGGCGATACGAAATGAAATCGAGCGTTATCAAGCAGCCTGAAAACCAGCTCGTACTCGACTTCGAGCCGGGCCTCACAGAGCGCTATTCCAGCGCCCGCGATGCGATCGCCACTGGCGTATATCAGCGCGGCCTCAAGCGTGTGGCAATCGATCTGGACATGGCGCCCAGCAATTTGAGCGTGCAGCTGTCCGACGATCCGAGTCGGCATTTTTCACTCGACTCTGCCGAGCGCTACATGGACAAGACGGGCGATCTGACGCTGGTCTACTACTTCGTCGAGAAATACCTCGGCGACAAGCGCAACTCAAAGCAGGCTGCGCTTGAGCAAATCCAAGCGCTTGGACCTGACCTGATCGCGCTCCTCAAGAAGGCAGGGATTGCAGCGTGACTGACCTTGCCCAACCTCTGACACCTGCCGACTGCGACCTGCGGGATTTTCCCTACGTGCAGGTCGAGGTAAAGCGGCTGCTTTCTTCGGAAACGTGGGTGCTCGGCACTGGCGACGAGCGCGCCGCGGCGATCACGCTGTGGTTTGAAAGCTGGCATCAAGTGCCGGCCGCCAGCCTGCCGAACAACGACCGCATGCTTGAACACCTTTCCCAAGCCAAGAACTGGCGCAAGGTTAAACAGCACGCGCTGCGCGGCTGGCTCGAGTGCACCGACGGGAAGCTGTATCACCCTGTGGTCGCTGAGAAGGCCCTGGAAGCCTGGATGACGAAGCTCCTGAGCAGCCTGTCGGGCGCTACCGGCAACGCCAAGCGCTGGGGCATTGTGGTCGACACCGAGGCGGTCAAGGATCAGATCATCGAGGCCGCAACCCTTCTTCAGGCGATCGCCCCCCAATCAGAAACTCTCCGCAAAAAGCAGGTCCGCGAAATCGTGTCGGGATCGCACCCCGATTCGCCACCCGACAAAAAAACCATCGCCCCCCGATCAGAAATTTCATCGCCCCCCGAATCGCCCCCCGATCGCAATAGAGAGGGAGAGGGAGAGAGAGATAAAAAAGAAAAGCAGCAGCATAACCACGGTGGTCAGTCGCGCGCGCTTGGGGATGAGCGGATCGAACGTCACGTCGCCGTCGCCGTGCTCCTGCGGTCCCTGGGCGTGTCGCCGATGACCGGCTCGCACCCGCTGGCGATGGTGTTCGCCAATGCCGGTGCCACCGACGAGCAGCTGCGCGCCGCCGTCGAGATCGCCAGGGAGCGCAAGCCAGCGCCACAGCCGATCTCGCCGGCCTACCTGCAGCCGATCCTGCAGGACGTGCTCAATCCGCCGCAACCCAAGCCGCAGGCCTATCGCCCGCCGCCGCTGCACGCCATGAGCGACACGCAGCTCAACGCCGAAGGCCGCCGCGTTGGCGCAGGCGAAGCCCGCATGGGCGAAAGCCGGCCCGAGTACATCGCCCGCATCCAGACCGCAATCGCCGAAGCCCAAGGGAGGGCCACCGCATGACGCTCGATCGCACCCCGATGAACGCGCCCGACCAAGGGCCGCACAAGCCCGGCCAGTGCTCCGCCTGGGGCTGCCCGATGTGGGCCGGCATCAAGGTCGCCGGGGACTGGATGTGCGCCCAGCATGCGTTCGCTGACGCGGGGAAAACGCAGGAGGTCACGCAGCGCCTGCGCCAGCGTCTGCCGCTCATTCGCACGCTGCACCGAGCGATGCACACTGATCCGTTTGCGTTCGACAAGGAAGGCCAGAACATCGCTGCCGGCGAGCGCATGCGCAAGATTGGCCGGCCGGATTTGACGCCGATGAGCGTCACGCTTGCGCACCCGTATCGCGACCGGCACACCGGCGAAACAGTCGAGCGCAACGTCACGCAGGACGAAGGGCAGCACCTGGCGCTCTGGGTGCAGCGCATCCACGGCGTGCTGTTCCGCGAGTGCACGAACGACGTTCCCGCTCCGCAGCAGCCCGAGACGATTGCTCGCGCGACAGGCCCTCAGACGGTGGGCGATTTCTTGCCGGAGGTGGCGCATGGTTGACCTCGTCATCGCCAACCCGGGCGAATTCATGGACTCGCTCTTCGGTGCAATGGAGCGTGAGTCTGCTGCGCGAATGGCGTCCACCACGCGCGCGCGCGCATTTGCCGCGGCGAACTGCAACCTCATGGCGCTCGACCTGGGCACGCGGTGTGGCTGGGCTGTGGCCACGCGCGACGGCAAGTTCGTCAGCGGTTCCGACCGGTTCGACGCTGCTCGCTGCGGCGGCACCGGCAAGCGCTGGCTGGCCTTCCGCGAATTCCTGACGGCCCGCGCTCGCGAGGCTGGCGGCATTCAGGCCGTGTACTACGAGGACGTCAAAGCTCACGGCCCTGGCGTGCAGGCTGCACACGTCTACGGCGGCTTCCTGGCCATTCTTGAAGCTTGGGCCGCCTCCAACAACATTCCTCTGCAAGGCGTCGGCGTCGGCACGATCAAGAAGCACGCCACCGGCCGCGGCAACGCCAAGAAGCCCGACATGATCGCCGCCGCGCAAGCGCTGGGCGTACGGGTGTCGACCGACGATGAAGCAGACGCAATTGCATTGCTGTCCTATGCACTTTCTCAGGAGCGATGAGCATGGAATGGAGAACTTGTCCTAGCTGGCCCGACTATGAAGTGAGCGAAAGCGGCGACATCCGGCGCGTGGTGAAACGGAATGGTTTTCAAGGGATGCGCAAGTCGTACCTGACGACTACGGGCTATGCCTACATCGTCATGAGGCACGCAGGCAAGCGCATGGCTTGCGCAGTTCATCGCTTGGTGGCCGAGGCGTTTATTGGAGCCGCCCCTTCCGCGCAACACCAGGTCGCCCACATTGATGGATCTCGCCTCAATAACCACTGGACAAATCTTCGGTGGAGCACCCGCGTCGAGAACGAAGCCGACAAGATTTCTCATGGCCGTACAAATCGAGGTGAAAGATTCGGCCGCGTTCGGCTGACAGAAGCTCAGGCATTGGAGACGAAGCGTTGCTTAATGCGCGGTGTCCATCCATCTCAACTTGCGCATCGTTTTGGGGTCGCCGTGACCACTATCAAATCGATCAAACAAGGCCGCTCTTGGGCCTGGTTGGAGGCCTGACATGCCCTGCTGCGTCTGTAGCTCCCCCGAACACACGTCACCGCATTGCCGGTGGGTCAACGTATATCGCGACAAGTACGGAAAGTACCGCTGCAGCGAGATCGGTTTCGCTACGTATGAGGCAGCGCGCAACGTGGGCGAGGCGCACGGCGAAACCTATCGCCTAAGCGTGCCGGTACCGCTGAGGGAGAACGAGTAATGGCCATCACAACCGACCAAATTCGCTTGGCGATTGAAGTTGCAGAGCGTCGACGCGGATCGATTACCGCATCGCAATGCTTCGCTGAATTGGGCGGCTGCATCACGTCGGCGCGCAAGGTTCTCAATCGCGCGGTCGAACTTGAGTTCATGACCGTCACCAAGCGTGTTCCGCAAGAGTCGATCTACAAGCTCACCGGAAAACCTCTGTCCGAACTGCAGGAAGAAAGCTACTGCCTAGTGGCGCGTTTCGAAGAACTGTTGACCGCGTGGGGCATTCCGATGGCCGCTCCGAATGGGCAGCCAGGCCGCGTGCATCAGCGTTTTCTGAAGTACCAAATGTGACCCAATTTGTCAGCCCCAAAACCTTTTCACCCGCAACTGAGGAAATCATGGACGAACAGCAGACCAATCAAACGACCGACACGACGAACGCGGATGCACCGCAGCAGGAGGCGACAGGCAGGATGCCGGGGGAGTCTTCAGCTTCGGCGGATACCTCCGCTGCCCTTGGTGCATCGGTAGCATCTTCCGACTTGAGTGCATCTGTTCAATTGTCCGCGCCCGCGGAATCGACCCAACAAACATTGGGTAGTCAGGAGGTGGGCACGACCGCAGTGGACCCTACCGATGCTTCTGTGAGCAGTGCACCGGTGGCTTCTTCCGATCAATCTTCGGGTTCGATCTCTTCTGACCTGGGAAACGCATCCGCCGCGTCGTCCTCCAGCGATGTCGGTGCGGCGCCTGTCTCGCCATCTTCTGTTGCTGCTGTGACGGGTGAAGACCCAAACGCTGGCTTGTCTCCGGCTCCGCATCAATGGACGCCCGAGCAGCTCGCCCAGATTCAGGCGATTGGGAGTGCGCCGATCCCTCAACTCGACGTTGCGTTGAATGTGGGAAACCAGTCCGAAAACGTCACGCAATCGTCTGTGAGCGTTGCGTTTCAGGGCGTCGGCACGCGGGCAATCAACGCTTCCGAATCCCTCGCTAAAGAATCGCTCGCAAGCCTGCAGCGCCTGCGCAATCACCTGTGGACGTTCGAGCACAGCGCGGTGGCACATCTGCATGCCGAGATCGACAAGCTCGAATCGTTCTTCCGATAGGAGGCCGACATGGCAACCAAGAAACCGCAACCCATGACCGCTGACGAAAAGCGCTGGCGCGCACAGTCCGACGCCGAGACGTTGGCGCGCGCCGAAGAGATCCGCAGCGACAAGACACGGCACACGGCAGCCAAGACGCACGCGGAAAAAGAAGCGAAGCGTTACAGCGCCGTGTGCAAGACGCCGATGCCGAGGAAATGACCATGTTCCGCTTCGTCGCCGCTTTGTTCCTCTTCGCGCTCGAATGGCTGCTCGGCATGGTTGTCGTGATAGCTGCGTCGCAGGTCGCGTTCTGGGCCGGCGTTCCCTCACCGGAGTGGATTTCGGTATGGGGCGCCATCGCCTGGACGTTCTTCATCCTGTGGCAGGTCGAGCGCGGTCTGCATTACGCATTCAGGAGCCCAACCCGTGAAATCAAACGCCGGACTCGCTAACTTGCGTCCGCGCCAGACGGACTATCGCGCTGAGTATGCCGAGCTGGCGCGCAACTATTGCTTGCTCGGCGCCACCGATGCCGACTTGGCCACGTTTTTCGAAGTGTCGGAACGGACGATCTACCGGTGGAAGAAGAATCAGCCGGAGTTCGCCGCGGCAATCGTCGAGGGCTCGCGCCATGCGAACGCCAAGGTCACTGGCCGGCTGTATGACCGCTGCCTTGACGGCGAAGTCACAGCCATCATCTGGTGGACGAAGAATCGGATGGGCTGGCGCGATCGTGCTGATGTTGTGGCCAAGGTCGGAATCTCTCCGATCGACGAGCTGCTGACCGAGATCGAGGGATCAACCTTCAAGCCTGGAGGCACGGCCTGATGGGCGATCCACGCCTGAAGCTTGAGGACTGGAGCAACCCCGTCTGGCGGTTGCACAACCTCTACTGGATCACCGATAAGAACAATCGGGCGGTCAAGTTCCGCCCGAATCCTGAGCAGACAACATTCCTCGAAGAGCTGCACTACCGCAACGTCATCCTGAAAGCGCGTCAGCTTGGCTTCTCGACGCTGATCCAGCTGATGTTGCTCGACGCAGCCGTGTTCACGTCGAACATCCGGGCCGGCGTGATCGCCGATACGAAGCCGAACGCCGAGATCATCTTTCGCGACAAGATCCGGTTCGCTTACGACCGGCTGCCAAGTGGTATACGCGAGCGCCGGTTCCCAGAGACTGACAGCACGACAGAACTGCTTCTGTCGAACAACAGCAGCGTGCGCGTTGGCACGTCGATGCGCTCGGGCACGCTGCAATACCTGCACGTGTCTGAGTTCGGCAAGATCTGCGCCAAAGACCCGAAGCGCGCGCGCGAAATCGTCACGGGTGCCATACCTGCGCTGACACCCGAAGGCTTTCTATTCGTCGAGGCGACCGCCGAAGGACGCGACGGCGAGTTCTACAAGATGTGTGAGGACGCGCGCAAACGCATTGGCCATCCGCACCAAGCGCTCGAAGAAAAGTTCCACTTCTTCCCGTGGTTTGTCCGCGACGAGTACGAAACCGATCCGTCGGGCGTCGTGATCTCGGTGAAAGAGCTGGAGTACTTCGCCAAGGTTGAGAAGGAAACCGGCTGCCGCCTCTCGGAACGCAAGCGCGCCTGGTACGTGCTTACGCAGCGCCGTCTCGGCGCCGACATGAAGCGCGAATATCCCAGCACGCCGGATGAGGCATTCGAAGCGGCCAACGAGGGTGCGTGGTATCGCGAGCAGTTCGACACCATGCGCCGCGAAGGTCGTATCTGCCGCGTGCCGTATGACCGCAGCGTGCTGGTGAATACCTTCTGGGACATCGGCGCCAACGACCTGAATGCCATCTGGTTCCATCAGCAAGTTGGTCCCGAGCATCGTTTCCTGCGCTACTACGAGAACAGCGGACGCACGCTTGATCACTACGTGCAGGTCATGCGCGACACCGGCTACACCTTCGGCACTGCCTATCTCCCCCACGACGCCGCGCACAAGCGCCTCGGTACCGGCTTCAAGAACAACTCGGTGCAGGACATGCTGCGCGATCTTGGCATCACCGACACGTTCATCGTGCCGCGCATCGATGACGTCACCGTCGGCATCAATCAGACACGCATGGCGATGTCTCTTGCGGTGTTTGACGCGGAGAACTGCAAGGAAGGGCTCGATCACGTCGAGAAGTATTCCAAGGAATGGGACGAGCGCGCCGGCACGTGGAAGGACTACCCCAAGCATGACACCCACTCAAACGGCGCGGATGCGCTTCGCCAGTGGGGCCAGATACACAAGAACCTGCGCGGGCCGAAGAAGCCGCCAGAACCCGTTGAAATCCCCCGCACCGTAAGCCACTGGAACGCACGCCGTTAAGAAGGACAGAACATGACCCGCACGAAAGAAGAAATTCACGCCGAAGTCGTCGAAGAATCGACTTTGCATTTCAGCAAGGCATATTCCTCACAGCAGGAAATTCGCTTGAAGTGCTTGCAAGATCGTCGCTTCGTCTTCGTCGACGGCGCGCAGTGGGAAGACGCGCTGCGCTTGCAATTCGACAACAAGCCGCGGTTCGAAGTGAACAAGCTGCACATGGCTTGCGTGCGCATCTTCAACGAGTACCGAGCCAACCGCATCAGCGTGCAGTTCTCGCCCAACGACGATGACGCCGATCAGCAAACGGCCGAGATGTTGGAAGGCGCGTATCGAGCTGACGAACAAAGCTCTGGCGGCCAAGAAGCGTACGACAACGCCTTTGAAGAAGGCGTGGCCGGTGGCATGGGTGCCTGGCGCCTGCGCAACGTCTACACCGACGAGATGGACGAGGACGACGACACACAGAAGATCGTGTTCGAACCCATCTATGACGCCGACTCATCGGTGTTCTGGGATTTGGCCGGCAAGAGCTACAGCAAGAGCGAGGCGCGCCGCTGCTGGGTGATTACGTCCATGTCTCGCGAGGAATACGCAGAGCAATACGGCGAGTCTGGCCCTGCCGACCCGTTCGCAAGCCCAGGCCAAGGGAAAGCCAACACCTTCGGCAAAGTGCAGCACATGACGGAATTCGACTGGTACACGCCCGATGTGGTCTATATCGCCGAGTACTACAAGGTCGAAGAGGTCAAGCGCAAGATCCACGTGTTCCGGCTGCTCAATCAGAACAAGAAGGACGTCAAGATCGACGATGAAGACCTGGACGACGAGACGCGCCAGGATATGGAAGCACAGGGATACAGCCACGTCCGCACGCGCACTGTGAAACGCCGCCGCGTTCACAAATGGATTCACGACGGATCGCGTGTGCTTGATGACTGCGGATATATCGCCGGGCCGAACATTCCGATCGTGCCGTTTTACGGGAAGCGCGCCTACATCGACAACCAGGAACGGATCATGTCGCATATCCGTCTGGGCAAGGATGCGCAGCGCCTGTTCAACATGCAGATTTCGCTGCTTGCGATCATCACGGCGCTGTCGCCGCGCCGTAAGCCGATCTTCACGCCCGAGCAGATCTCCGGGCATGGCATGACCTGGGCGAACGACAACATCGACGACAACCCGTATCTGCTGATCAACCCCATCCCCAACCCTGACGGCAGCGCTACGCCTTCTGGACCGGTTGGCTACAGCGAGCCTCCCAACGTGCCGGAGCCCTTGGCGGCGCTCATCCAGATCACCGATGCAAGCATCAAGGAACTGACTGGCAACCAAGAAGCCGGCGAGCAGGTATCGGCCAACATCTCCGATGCGCTGATGGAGCGGGTGCAAGCCAAGGTCGACATGATGGCCTTCATCTACATGGACAACATGTCTAAGTCGATGCAGCGCTCTGGCGAAATCTGGCTCGGCATGTTCCGCGAGATTGCTGATGAGGAAGGCCGCAAGATCACGACCGTCGGCAAGGATGGCAAGCGCGGCAAGGCCACGCTGCGTCAGCCGAAGATGGTCGACGGGGTTGCCCAGGTGGTCAATGACCCGAGCAAGGGCAAGTTTGAAGTGACCGTCGACGTCGGGCCGGCGTTCAAGAGCCGTCGCGATGCCACCGTGCGCAAGCTGATCGAGATGCTCAAGCTGGTGCAAGACCCACAGCTGGGCCAGATCCTCGTTTCGCTGATCCTGACCAACATGGAAGGCGAAGGCTTGGACGATCTGCAAGAGTTCCTGCGCATGCAGCTGGTGCGCCTGAAGGTCATCAAGCCCAACGACCAAGAGGCCAAGCAGCTCGACCAAGAGCAGCAACAGCAGGCCAACCAGCCTCCCGATCCGCAATCGCAGTACTTCATGGCGGCTGCACAACGGGAAGCTGCTGCGGCCGGCAAGGCCCAGGCCGACACGGTCAAGACGTTCGCCGACGCTGCAAACAGCCGCGCCGATGCGATCGCAAAGCTCGCCAACGCGCGCCGGGACGATCTGCAGATGGCCTACGAGATCCTGCAGACGCTGATCGGACAGACCACGCAGGATGCAATCGCTGCCCAGACGCCTCCGCAACAACCTGCCACGGCACCAGCGTAGTCGCGCAATTTACAGCCATACATTCTTGAATGCGCGGACATTTAATGCTAAAACGGCGGCATGCTTTCCGCGGAGCATGAAGCGCGAGTCGATACGGTGATCGAATGGAACCCACGGCAGAAACGCTAGAACAGCAGCAAAACGCAGCTTCCAACGCTGATTCGACGGAACTGAACACCGAAACCGGTGCAGAAAACCTCGAAAACATCGCGAATGATGAGCAAACCGATCCGCCCGCAAGCGAGATTGATGGCTCGGCAGACGAAGGTGAAGGCGAAGACGAGCTGACGCTGCAGTTCGGTGATGAGGCATCGCCGACCTCGACCAGCCCGGAGCAGGAAAACGCTCCCGCATGGGTGAAGGCCCTCCGCAAAGACTACGCAGCTGCGCAACGTCGCATCCGCGAACTCGAAGCGAAGGAAAAGACGCTGCAGCAACCGCAAGAAACGCAAGTCCCGACGCTCGGCGCAAAGCCGAAACTCGAAGACTTTGACTACGACGAAGGCAAATTCGACGAAGCGCTGGGTAAGTGGTACGACACCAAGCGTGAAGTCGAGGCCGCGCAAGCCAAACAGCGTAAAGCGGCGGAAGAGCGCCAACAGGCCATCCAGGCACGTCAAACCGGATACCTGAAGGAAGCAACCGATCTGCGCGTCAAGGACTTTCAGGACGCAGAAACAGAAGTCGTAGCGGCTCTATCCGTCGAACAGCAAGGCATCTTGCTAGCCGGCGCAGACAAGCCCGCGCTTTTGGTCTACGCGCTGGGTCGCCATCCCACCAAGCTGCAAACGCTGGCACAAATCAAAGATCCCGTCCGGTTCGCATTCGCGGCGGCAAAGCTGGAGAAAGAATTGAAAGTCACGTCCCGCACTGCGAGCAAACCAACGCCTGAAGGTCGCGTCTCGTCTGGCTCAAGCGCCCCTGTGGGGCCAGGTGCCAGCGAACGCAAGTTGGAGCAGTTGCGGGCGGAGGCGGAAAAGACCGGCGACATGTCGAAGGTCATCGCCTACAAAGCACAGATGAAGAAGGCGCAGCAAAAGCGCTGATCTGCTTGCCCGTAATTGCTCCGTTTCGCAATGAATTTGGAGCAATGAAATGGCAAACAACTTCTCGAAAGAGGAACGTGTCGCCTTCGAGCAAATGCTTGAAGGTTTCCACGACATGCTCGTGATGTCGCGACTGGTCAGCCGGTACACCACCGACCAGCAAGCGATGGAACGATCCTTCAACATCATCTGGCGCCCGCAGCCGTACATCGCGCAGTCGTATGCCGGTACGGACATGACCGGCAACTTCAACGCTTCGACGCAGCTGTCGGTGCCGGCGCAAATCAACCAGCCGCGTTCGTCCCCGTGGACGATGACCGCCCTGGAACTGCGCGACGCACTGCAGGAAAACCGCCTTGGCGAAGCCGCCAAGCAAAAGCTGGCTGCCGACATCAACGTCGCGGTGAACTCCGCCGTTACGTCGCTGGGCTCGCTGGTCATCAAGCGCACCTCCGCCGCGTCCGGCTTCGACGACGTTGCGGCTATCGATTCGGTCTACAACGAACAAGGGCTGGGCGCTGAAGAGCGTTACGCCGCTTTCTCGTCGCGCGACTACAACTCGATGGCAAGCAACCTGGCGGCCCGCCAAACGCTGCGCGATCGCACAGAAACCGCGTATGACAAGGCGTACATCGGCGAGGTTGCCAACTTCGACGTGTTCAAGATGGACTATGCACCGCGCATCAGTGCAGCAGCAGGCGGTGCGATCACGGTGAACGGCGCCAACCAGTACTACGTTCCGCTTGCCACCGTCGCAGCCCCTGGCGGCGAAGTGACCAACGTCGACAACCGCTTCCAAACCATCACGGTGAGCGCGACGGCTGGTGTTGCCGTCGGTGATTGTCTGCAGTTTGCTGGCGTCAACGCGGTTCACCACATCACCAAGCAGGACACCGGGCAACCGAAGACCTTCCGCGTCGTTTCGGTCGTCGACGGCACTCACCTGCAAATCACGCCGCCGCTCATCAGCGGCCAAGGTGGTTCGAACGCTGAAATCTGCTACCAGAACGTGACTGCAACGCCGGCCAACGGCGCGGCCATCACGTGGCTGAATACGGCAGCCTCGGCGATCAATCCGCACTGGAAGAAGAGTGCCGTTGAACTGCTGCCGGGCCGCTTCGCTCCGCCCACCGATACCGGCGTGCAGATCATCCGCGCCACGACCGAACAGGGCATCGAGATGACGCTGGAAAAGTTCTACGACATCAACACGAAGAAGATCCTGTACCGCGCGGACGTGATCTTCGGCGTGGCCGTGCTCAATACCGAGATGTGCGGTATCGAGCTGTTCAACCAGATCTAAGGAGGAACGAATCATGGCAAACATCACTCGTTTCCTTTCCGACATCTACAGCGGTGTCAATCCGAAGACCGGTTTGGGCGGCGGCATTCCATCGCAACCGATCGGTACCGGCGGCGGCGCCGGCTACTACTGGTATCCGATCACGAAGGTAGTGGCGCAGGCCTCTGACCCGAACCCGCTTGTGTTCCCTGTGACGAGCAACGACACGATCATCGAGGTCGACGCGTCTGCGCAGAATGTGCAAGTTGTCTTGCCGAACGCCACGCAATCGAACGGCCAGGGCAAGATCATCAAGCGGGTGGATTCGTCTTTCAATGCGGCCAACACCGTCACGATCGTCGACGCTGCAGGGAACAACGTGGAAGGCGCAGCGAGCCAAACGCTCAATGCGCTGAACGCGATCTTCCAGGCGCAATCCGACGGAACGTCATGGCAGTGTATGGGTGGCTCGAACTCGGCGGCTTGGGGGCATGTACAGGCCATCGCGAACGTCGCACCCGGTGCCTCGCCGTACACCTACACCGCTTCGGCAGCTGGTTCGGTGGTGATCACTGGCGGTACCGTCTCGGCTATCCAGCTGAAACGTGGTTCCACCACGATCACCGTCGCAGCCGCATCGCCGGCCGTGGTTCCCGTCAGCGCTGGCGATCAGGTCATCACGACCTACTCGGCTGCGCCGACGATGAGCTTCGTCCCGCGGTAATCCTTGGGCCGCCCTTCGGGGCGGCTTTTCCACTTCTGGAGACTCCCGAATGGTCCCGATGAAATCGCCCACGATGCTGTATCGCAAGGGCACCACCGAACGTATCCATGGCGTGCATGTCGACTGGACGATCGTCGACGAGCAAGAAGTCGAAGACTACCTGGCACAAGGCTGGTTCCGTACGCCTACGGAAGCCGGCGCGGGTGAGCACGCAAATGAGGGCGAACGCCACGCAGCAGCCGCACGCGCCGAGCATGAGCGCGCCGAACTTGAACGCCGCGCCAACGAAGAAGCCGCGCGCGCTGCCGAGCTGGACGAACGCGAGAAGCGTCTCGCTGCCCAGCAGGAAGAAATTGATCGCAAGCTGGCCGAGCTGAATGCTGCCACATCGAAGAAATCCGACAGCAAGGGTGAGAAGCCCGCAGCTGACAAGTAACCATGACCACCAAGGGCGATCTCGTCAACGCCGCCTACGAGGAAATCGCGCTCGCCGGCTATGTCTTCGATCTGACGCCGGAAGAGCGCAATAGCGGCGTGCTTCGCATGGAGCGCATGGCGGCGGCGTGGGACGCCCTGGGCATCCGTCTCGGCTACAACCTGCTGGGCAAGTTGGCCACGATGAACGATCCGGTTGGCATTCCGGATTGGGCTGAAGAACCCTTCTATACGAACTTGGCTTGCAAGATTGCTCCGACGATCGGCAAGCAGCTTCACGTTCGCACGATCAAGGCCGCAGCCGACGGCTATCGCTTGCTCTGCCTCATCTCTCAACAATCGATCCCGCAGATGCAGATGCCGCGTCACATGCCGATCGGCCTCGGCAACCGTCGCAACACGAAGAACCAGCAATTCTTCGCGCCAGTCGACCGCGTTACCACCACGACCGATGCACCGCTTGAACCAAGCGGTGATCCCTGGCCAGACTCGAACTGAGAACCGATATGAACATCAACCAGCTATCCCAAGACTCACAGCTTCAGACGTCGGACCTCATTGCGATCTGGAGTCAGAGCAATGGGCAGCCGCGCCAAGCGTCTCTGAGCCAGTTGCTTGCCCTCTTTACGGCGAATTTCTCGCTCGCGAGTGGGGGTCTGCTGCAGGCGGGTTCGCTCTACTCGCTGCGCCGAACGCAAACCGAAAATTTAGCGCTGACGACCCTTCCCGCTGTCGTCGCGCCATACGACGCCAACGGCAACTCGGTGCTTAATGCTGGCGGCCAGGCGCTGACGCAGAACGTCACCACCGGGCTGATGCAGGCCACGCGTGCAATCAAGGGATGCGCTTTCTGGGTTTCCCTGGTCGGTTCCCTGCCGTCGCCGCGCGTTCTGACGCTGCAACTGCAGACGGGCCCGCTTGCTGGGCCGCTGTTCACTTCTGAATTTGAGGCGATTGCGGTCGGCACCGGTTCAAACCAGTGCTACGCATTCTCGGGCGTCCTGCAGAACCCGAACAACGTGAATGGCCAGATCAACTTCGGCGACATCATCCAGCTGGTCGCGTCGGCCGATGCTTCCACCACCCTTTCCATCAGCCGCGCGACGATGATCGTGCAGCCGCTTGACGGAGTTTGAACCATGCTCGAACAACCTTTTTCGCCAAATCAAGCCCAAACGCAAGCAGTCGCAGTTACCGATTCTGCACAGTGGATCGGTATCGACAAGAACGCCAAGCAGGTGCGCGTGCTCAATGCGAACAACTTCCCGGTCTATGTCCGCTGTTCTGATGCTGGCAATCCGCAGGCCGCAGTGGCGCCTACCGTTGGCACGTTCGGCGACTACGCGATCGGCCCTAACTCGTCGGAAGTGATCACCAAGGCGGACACGCACGGCGCTATTTCGCTTGTCGCCGACGCCGGAAAGAGCGGCACCGTGTATGTGACGACTGGCGAAGGTTACCAAAGCGCCGCCGCATAAGATGCCGCAAATTCCGCTCGCCTCCGGCAGCTACACGGACGTCGGCGCAGAGTTCCGCACGTCCTACCCGCGCAACCTGGTGCCGGTCATCAAGAACACTGGCATCAGCAAGATGTTCTTGCGCTCCGCCGAAGGTCTGACGCGCTTCGACGTCAACGCGCCAGTTCTCACGGGTTACGATCGGGGCGCCATCGTATGGCAGGGCGTCTGCTATCGAGTGATCGGAACGAACTTCGTTTCCGTCGATGCGAGCGGCACGGTCACTGTGCTCGGTCAGCTTCCTGATGACGGCAATCCAGTTGTCATGGCGCATGGCTATACGAACCAAGGCATCGGCATCATCAGCGCCAAGACGCTGTGGTTCTACACAACGCAGACGCCGAAAGTCAACGTAACGTTGCCCTTGCCGGCACTCCAACAATGCACTGACCCTAACGTCGGCAAACCGATTGATCTGCTGTGGTTCGCCGGCTACTTCGTGCTCACAGACGGCACCGACTGCTACGTCACGCAGCTGGCGAACCAGTTCACGTTCAACTCTCAGTTGTTCGGCAGCGACAGCAATGCGAGCGATCCTTTGAATGCGCTGCTGAAGTTCCGGAACGAGCTTTACATGTGCAATCGCTACACCATTGCGGTGTTCGATAACACAGGCGGCACCGGTTTCCCTTTCACTCAGAACCCTGGCGCGACGATCCAAAAGGGCGTAATCGGTCCGTATGCCAGAACGCTGACGAGTCAGGGGTTTTCTTTTGTGGGAAGCGCCGACGGCGAAGCGCCCAGCGTGTGGCTATCGGTCGGTTTGGGTGTGGCTACGAAGATCGCTACGCGTGAGATTGAGATGCTGCTCGCGCAGTACACCGAAACGCAGCTTTATAGCGGCGCGGCGCTCGAATATCGAGCCGAGAAGGAGCAGCAGTTCATCTATCTGCAACTTCCCGACTACACGCTAGCCTATGACGTCGCCGGCTCACAAACGGCGCAGCAGCCGATCTGGTTCATGCTGGATTCGAGCGCCGATGGCAATGGCACCTGGCGCGCATGCCGTCCCGTGTACTGCTACGGGAAGTTTCTAGTCGGAGACAAGTTCGACCAGCGCATCGGGTTCATCGATCCTACGACAGCAGCGCAGTACGGCACGAATGCGCGCTGGCAGTTCGACACCATCTTTGCGCACAACCAGGGCAAGGGCTTCAGCGTCAACTCGCTTGAGATCATCGGAACATTGGGACATGCCGCGCTCAATGAGCAGGACACCGTGAGCATGCAGTACACCAACGATGGCCGCATGTGGAGCACGCCGCGCTACATCAGCATGGGTTCGCAGGGACAGGCCAATAAGCGAGCGCAATGGCGTCCGAAACACTTCTTTCGGAACTTCCGCGGTTATCGGTTCGCAGGCTTCAATGCCGCCCCCGTTTCTATCGCTGCGATTCAGGCTGAAGGCGAGCCGCTTCTGGCATGACCACGCGCAACTACACCATCCTCAGCACGCCGCCAAACCGGAAGGAGTTTGCGGAAGCGTTCGGCCAGAACCAAGCGGCAGTGCGTCGGCTGGAAAACCTTGTTCTTGACGTCACTGAGGGACTTCCCGGAGGGATTGACTCGAACACCGCGCTGATCCAGTTCGGGATCATGAATTCGCTCTCCGTCACGCCTTTGCCGTCGCAACAGACGCTCGGCGGCCCGCTGGCGATGTTGGTGAATGCTTCGGTGCCTCTTCCGTTGAACGTCGGTGCATCTGCCATGTTTGCGCTCATGGAAAGCGTCAGCCGCGTTGGCCAGGTTCCGGGCAACTACCCGGTACGGCAACCACTTGGCTCGTTCCAAAGCGCATCGACCACGGGAACGTCCCTATCCAGCGGTACTACAGCGAATGTCGCCAGCTTGCCGCTGGCTGCCGGCACTTGGGACATCTCCGGGATGGTTGTCTTCAACCAGGCCGCCACCACCGTGATTGAACAGCTCACTGCGGGCGTTTCCACCGTTTCGGCCACGTTGGGCACGCCTGACACTTACCAGCAGTTGCCCGAGGCGATCAGCACCGACATGCCTGTCAATCTCCAAGCGCCTCTTACGCGCATCACGCTGGCGTCGGCCGCAACCGTGTATTTGGTCGCTCAATCGATCTTCACCACTTCAACCATGACCGCTGACGGGTATATCAAAGCCCGGCCGGTGCTGTAGGGGAAACATCATGGCTACTCAGATGAATTGGGCGCAACTGTGCCAAGTCGTGAATGGCGCGTCGGCCGTCGCTGTGTACGGGGCCGTACCGACCGGATCGCAAGTATCGATCACGGCAGCCAGCGCGTGGAATCCTGTTGGCGCAGCGGGCTCGGCCGTGGTGGACCTGTTTATTGGCACGTCCGCTGCAGATGCCACCCACGTTGATCGAGTGTCAGTCCCACCCGGCGCTGCTTTGTCACTGGTCAACGCGATCAATCAGAAGCTGACCGCCGGCATGTCAATCTACGCGGCAACGAATGGCGCAACGCTGACGGTATCAGGCGCAATTGCATCGTGATTTACTGCTTTCTTGAAATGTTGTGCCTTTTGTTGTACCGTTCGACGCAATAAAACATCACCCGCAGCCGCGTACCGGGTGATTTCTCCCAAGCAGTGCGACGCGAGTCTATTTGCCGGCATGCATGTGCATGTCGCAACCAAACGACTCGGCGCACATGCAACCCAGCCTCCGAACCGAAGACCAGAAGCCTCTCGCGCAAACAACGCGCGAGCAGGTGCTTGCGCTTGAGCGTGAGATTCAGAAGCAACCGCCTGTCGATTTTCCTATCCGGCACTACTACGCGCCCGGCCTGTACGCACGCGAAATCACCATCCGCAAAGGCTATGTGCTGACCGGCGCGGTCCACAAAACGGAAAACCTTGCGGTGCTGTCTGCTGGGCGCCTCCTGCTTGTGACAGAGAAAGGCGTCGTCGAAGTCGCCGCGCCGCACACGCTCACCGTCAAACCAGGCCAGAAGAACGCCGCCTATGCGCTTGAGGATTCGGTGTGGACGAACTTCTTTCCGACCACGGAAACGGACCCGGACAAGCTCGTTGAACTGCTCACTGAATCAAAAGCGAGTGAGCTGATCGGCGGCCTGGAGAACGTGCAGGCGATGAACAATCGCTTGGAGCAATAGCCATGGCATTCGGACTTTCAGGCGCTGCCATCGGCGGCATTGCTTCTGGAATCGGTGCGATCGGCGGCGCTCTCATCAATTCGAACAGCTCACAGGGAGCTGCTGATGCGCAGGGCGCCGCTTCACAGGCTGGGATTGCCGAACAAGGGCGCGAGTTCGACAAGATCCGCTCACTCCTGCAGCCATATGTGGACGCAGGTACAGGCGCTCTCCCTGGCTACAACTCAGCAGTTGGTCGCTACACCAGCACGCTTGATCAGCTCGACAACTTGACAGGCGCCAATGGTCAAGGCGCGCAGCAGAACGCGATCAACGGATTGACCAAGAGCCCGCTTTATTCGACGGCGATGAATCTTGGCCAGCAGTCGATCTTGGCCAATGCAAGCGCCACTGGTGGGCTGCGCGGTGGCAACACGATCGCCTCTCTGGGCTTCCTGCCGCAACAGGTGCTTTCCCAGGTCATCCAGAACCAAATCGGAAACCTTGGTTCATCGCTCACCGGAGCGCAGTCGCTTGCCGGCCTGCATGGCGGGTTGTTGAACTTGGGCGAGAACGCAGCCGCCGGTACTGGCCAAGCTGCAATGAGCACAGGCAACAACATCACAAGCCTGCTCGGCCAACAGGGCGCCGCAACTGCGGGCGGAATTCTTGGAACTGGTAACGCCATCAACAGCGGCATCAACGGCGTCGCAAGTGCGTTCGGCCAGTTCATGAACTCCACAAGCACCCCGTCATATTCCTTCGCCGCGCCGGCTTACTTGAACGCCGGTGGCATTTCAACGAACGGCTCATCCACGGGGCTGTTCAACACCCCGCTCTTTAACTGAGGCGCGCCATGGCTGATATCTCGTCCGCGCTGCCACAGGCAGCAAATTACACGGGGATGCAGATCCAAGCAGACCCGGCTACCTCGTTCCTCAAGGCAGCGAATATTGGCGCGCAGACGGGTCTGCTCAATGCACAAGCCCAGCAAGCGCAAGCTCAGTCGACGCTCACCGGCATTCAAGTCGCAAAGCAGCAGGCGTATCCGCAGATGCTGCAGCAAGTCCTGCACGACCCCACGCCATCGAACTTTGCTGCTTTGACGGCGATGTTTCCAGAGCAACACGCGGCGATTACCAGCTCGTTCGATATGAGCCAGCTGGCGCAGCGTCAGGCGGTGATCCAGCCGATGGCGCAAGCGTATTCGGCAATGCTGAATGGCCGGCCTGATCTGGCGCGCGACATTGTTCAACAGCAAAAGGATGCGCTGCTCAACTCGAACCCGAATCCCAACGATCCGCAGGTTCAGTCGAAGATTCAGCACGCCGATACGCTGCTGACGCAGATTCAGAGCGACCCCAAGGCCGCCACTGGCCTGATGGGCGCAACGCTCTCTTCGGTGCTTCCGCCGAACGAGTTTGCGCAGATGTTCGGCAACTTCATGACTACGCCGGCCACCGTTGGCACCGCCAACGCGAATGCCGCGATCGCGCAAGCCAAGGCGTCGACGGCACCCGCTCAAGCCGTTGCTGACTTGGGCGTCACGCAGGCGCAAGCGAAGAACATCCAGAGCGAAATCGAGAATCGCGCCGCTGAATTCGGGCTGCGTCAGCAAGAGTTCCATACCAATGTGGCGTTGAAGCTGCGCGAGCTGGACTACGCGCAGAACGTGCCGAACATGCGAGGAAACACGGCCGAGATCGTGAACAACTCGGCCATGGACAGCGTGCAGCACGGCATGCAGGCCGATCGCATTCAGACAGCGCTGAACAACATCGACTCGCTCAAACAACAAGGCCGCTGGACAAGCGGCGCGCTGGCGGACATGCGCGCGCGCGGCCAGAGCATCGTCGGCGCTCAGGATGACTGGAACTCCCTGCGCACTGAATACAACGCGCTGCGTAATGGCTCGATCTTCACGGCAGTTCAGGGTGGCCGCACAACAGACGCTGACCTGAAGGTGCTGCAGCAGGGCTTCCCTGATGCAAACGCGAATCCGGCGCAGATCGAGACGTTCCTGAACTCCATGCGCAACGTCGAGCTGCGCCAGGCGCGCGCCGATGAAGGCAAGGCGGCGTGGGGTTCTGCATTCGGATACATGGGGCCCGCTACCCATGACGCCACCGTTGGCGGCCAGACAGTGGCGAAAGGCACCTCCTACGCGGACTTCAGCAAGACGCGGCTGGCAACGCTTGCGACCACGCCGTCGGCCTTTGCAGCGCCGTCTGCCGGCCCTGGCGTGCAGGTGGGCAACCCCCAAGGCGGCCCGCAAGTCGGTCAGCCGGCCGGGCAGCCTGGCCAAGCGCCTGGTCAGGCGTACCCCACGACCCTGACGGGCCCCCTTGCTCGGTACAGCAAGTACCTCACGCCCCAATAAGCGATGCCGAACGGATACAACGCGAGCGCGTTCCCCACCAGCTTCAAAGACCCGGCCTATGACCAGGCCGACCAGTCTGCTGCTGCCGCGGTCGGCATCCCCGCTCAGTGGATCACGAACATCCGCACCAAGGGTGAGCGCAGCAACGCCGACCAAATCAGCAGCGCAAACGCGGCAACGCCGTATCAGATCACACCCAAGACGCGCGACGCGATTCTGAAGCAGACGGGCGTCGATCCGTACTTGAGCCCTCAGACGGCAGCTTATGGCGCAGCGTACCTGCTCAAGCAGTCGGCAGATCGGAATGGCGGGAACCCAATCCTAGCCACCGCCGAATATCACGGCGGCACGGATCGCGATGCTTGGGGCCCGAAGACGATGGCCTATGTGAAGCGTGTTACCGGCGCTTCGCCTGCGAATCCGAATGCCACTCCCGAATGGGGTGGCTCTGCTGCGAGCGGCAACAGCCCATATCAGCTGACACCTGCCCCCACCGTCACCGCGGCGCCTGGTACGGGCGAAAGTGGACCCTCTCCGCTGACTCAGCTCTACAACGCCTACCAGACCGGCAAGATGACGCCGGATGACGCCAAGGCGTTCGAGCAGGACGTGCAGAGCGGACGCATCGTGCTGCCGGCCGGAATGGGCGTCAAGGCATCGCAAACGACGCAGACGTCCACATCCCAGACGCCGACGGCGCCGCAGCAACTGGTTGAAGCGTTCAACGCCGGCAAGATGTCGGACGCCGACGCGTTGCAGTTCCAGCGCGACGTGAAAGAGGGGCGTCTTCAGTTGCCCGCCGGCGCGAACCTCACGCCTCCCCCGCCGCCGAGCGCAGGCCGCGAAACCGGTATTGCCGCGCGCGGCTACTTGCAAGGCCTCTCCAGCGCCGTCGATCAGTACTACGAAAAGGGCAAGGAAATCGCCAACATGCCGCTGGACGCCATCAAGGCGATCGGCACGGGTGGCGGCTTCATCAACGCGATCGACAAGCTGACCGGCACGCACATGGCCGATGCTCTGCCGAACGCGCAGGTTCCCAACCCGGCTGCCGGCGTGCCAAACACGATTCCGGCGAACTCGCCGACGCTTCCTGACACGGCCAACGAGCTGATGAATCGGGCCGGCCTCCCCACGGCCGGTACTGATGCCGAAAAGATGCTGCAGGCGGGCGCTGCCGGCGCCGGCATGATGACCGTTCCTGCGCCTGGCATGTCGTTGAAGGCAATCCCATCAATGGTTGCTGCCGGCGCGGCTGGCGGCACGGTCGGTGAAGCAGTACACCAAGCCACCGGTAGCCAAGCGCTCGGACTGGCCGCCAACCTGCTGACGACGGTTCTTTCGCCCGCTGCAGCGTCGCGCGTGATGAAGGTGCTGGCGAACGAGGCGCCCGAAGCTGCAGCCGTTGCTGGGCGCGCAGAGCCTACGCTTCAAGCGTCCGCTGCCGATGCGTCTCAAGCCGGCGCAAAACCTGCGCAAGCGCTGCCCGCTGCAGAAACCGCTCCGAAAGCTCCCGTACAAACGCCGGTCGGCGCGCCAATGGCTCAAGCGGTACAGCAGCCTGCCGAAGCAGCTGCTGTATCTCAAGCACCTTTGACCGCAACGCAAGCCGCAGAAAGCGCATCGGCGGGGCCGGCCGCGCAGGGGGCCGCCGGTAATCCGGCTGCCGGCGCTGTCAATCCTGCAGCGTCCCCGTTGTCGTCCGCAGCGCAGAACTTCCTTTCGTCGGAGCAGCTTGCCCAACAAGCACGCAAGGCAGTCGGCGCCGAGGGTAAGCCTTTCGGGCTCGGGAAGAACACCGCGCGCGAAGTGCTGGCCACACAGGGAGCGCCCGACGCTGAAACGTTGGCGGCTGCGAAGCGGCTCGGGATCGCAGACAACCTGCAGCCGGATCACCTGACTTCGAACCAAGCGTTCCGCGAGCTTGCACAGGCCATCAAATCGACGCCAGGGAGCCTCGCGCGCGCTGAAGAGATGAACGGCCTGCAAGCGGTTGGTCAGCGCGGCATGCAGATCATTGAAGATGCGGGCGGCACGCGCGATCTCAGCCAGCTTTCGTCGCAAGTCAAAGCCGAGCTGATGACATCGCAGCAGCAACTCGACCAGAAAGCGGAAGCGCTCTACAAGTCGATCAAACAGGACGTTCCGCCTCGAACAGAAGCCCCTGCGCAGAACGTCCTGAACTTCGTTCAGCAGCGCGCAGAAGATCTTGGCGGGGCGAAAAATCTGTCGCCGATCGAAAAGACCATCCTGGCAAAGCTCACGCCGAAGGAAGTTCCGATCACGATCAACGGCCAGCCCGTCGATGCGGCAAAGATCGGCATGCAGTCGCAGATGCAGCAGCCAACGTATGCACTGCTTGATGACGTGCGGCGCGACATTGGCGCCGGCCTTCGCAATCAAGGCCCGTTCAAGGACGCCGACACAGGCTTGTTGAAGGCGCTCTACAAGAGCATCTCAGAAGATCAGCGCGCAGCGCTTACCGGCGTACCGGGGGCACTTGAGAAGTTCGATGCCGCGCGCGCCGCCGTGCAGATGCGCAAGAGCGTCGAGGACGACATGACGTCGCTCTTCGGCAAGCAACTTGGTGAGTCCGTTGTCGGCAAGCTCGGCAGCGCCATGTCGTCTCTGCCCAAGGGTGACGAATCAAAGCTCGTTGAGCTTCTGAAGGCAGTGCCGGCCAGCATGCGCCAGCAGGTCACGGCAAGCGGCTTGGCTTACGCCTTCGGCAAAGCCACCAAGAACGGCGAACTGAATTTCAAGACGTTCGCCGATTGGATGGACGGCCTGAAAAAGAACTCGGCTTCTTTCAATGCTGTCATGGGCAACCTCCCGCCCGAGACGCGCACTCAGCTGCTCGATCTAGCCAAAGTATCCCGCGGCATTTCTGACGCGACTCGCGAATCCATCACCACCGGCCGAATCATGGCTGCGCGCGAAGAACTGAATGCACATGCTGACAACCTCGTTGGCAAGGTCATGAACACCGCGCGCGAGGCGGCCATAGGCCACGTCGGAACTGCCATCTCTGCAGGCGCCGCGCACGTGGCCGGGCCTGTCGGGGCCGGTTTAAGCCACGCGGTGATCAGCGCGCTATCTCGTGGCAAGCCGGACGTCATGAAACGCGCGGATGAGCTGATCGCCTCCCCCGAGTTCCAGCAGCTCGCCAAGCAGGGCGCAGCGCCGTCCGAACAGGCCATCAAAACGGCCGCAAATTCCTCCGCGTTCCGCCGCTTTTATGACGGCGCACGCAGCGCGACGGCTGCAAACGATCCGATCTCCCGTGAGCGCTGGTTGCGCAGCGCATTGGTTGTGTCCGAACAGGCGCAACAGCAAGACCAACAGCAAAAAAGGTAAGCCCTATGGTCAACATCGTTGCCAATCCCGTACCCCTGTTCGTTGACACCAATGGTCAAGCACTGAACAACGGCACCATCTACGTCGGCTTGGCCAACGCGGACCCGGTGAAGAATCCGATCAGCGTGTTTCAAGACGCCGGTATGTCTGTTCCGTTGGCGCAACCGCTGGGCGTGCAGGCGGGCATGCCTTCGCTGAATGGCACACCGATTCAAGTCTTCACCGCATCGAGCAACTTCTCGCTGGCGGTATTCAACAGCGCCGGCAACTTGGTGATGTCGATGCCGAACGTGAGTTCGATCGCGCAGCTTCCGCCGATCTCAGGCGTGATTGACAAGAAGTACGTCGCGGGGACTGATTTTGTTCCTGGCACGACAGTTCAGCTTACTTTGCCGACGAACCCCGGTGCCGTTTCCAATCTGTGGATTTTCTTCGATGGCGTCTATCAGGCTGACGATCAAATCCAGGGCGTCAATGGACCGATCCTTACGTTCAATTCGCCTATTCCTGTAGGGGTACAGGAAGTCAACATCAAATGCGGCACAACCTTCACTGCAGCCACGCCCAGCCAGGGCACGGTTACTGACGCCTCTGTTGCCTCCAACGCAGGCATCAAAAGCTCGAAGCTTTCTTTTCTGCAAGCTGGCGCAGGTGCGATTGCTCGCACAGTGCAGGACAAGCTGCAGGATACCGTCAGCGTGTTCGACTTCATGACGCCTGCGCAGATCGCAGATGCGCGATCTAACGCTGCCACGATCAATGCAACGGCATCGTTCCAGGCTGCAGTCAATGCTCTTGGGACGTCTGGCGGCACGATCAGCATTCCGCCGGGCACGTTCCTGCTGGACACGATCGTGTTTCCGTACGATCCGGCCACCATCAACCTCGTCGGCTCTGGCATGAGTTCGACTGTGCTGTTGATGAACAACCCGAGCAACCCGATCATTCAAATGAGTCGGGCGACGGGCAACAGCCGGATGACGGGTAGCGTAATTTCCGACTTCTCGATCAAGGCCAACACCTCGGGCTCCGTGAGCAATCCGGCTCACATCGCCATCGACACCGTTGGTTTTGATGGCTGCAAATTTGCGCGCATTCGCTTCTTGTCGAATGGTGCTTCGGGTTCCTGCTATGCGATGTTCCGCACGGCCGCATCGCCGCAGCTTACCTACTCACAGGTATTTGAGCAGATTCAAGTGGCCGGCCAGGTTGGGCCTGGCTATGTGCTTTCCACACAGAACAACGGGCTTGGTGTTCTGTACAACACCAACATCATCGCGGTGCGCGATTGCTGGTTCTACAACAACACCAACATGGTTGCAGCACTGGACATGTCCAACTGCACCAATTACTCGATCAGCAACTGCGAATTCGAACAGACCGGCAACTATGGCGTAATTCTCGGCCATGGCGGAACTTTGACGCAGAACTGGTTCGAGTTTCAAACAACAGCGCCGCTTCAGTTCCAAGCCACTTCCAGCGTTCCGTCTGCGCACAACCTCATCCAAGGCAACTATTTCAGCGCGTTCAGTGGCGCATTCGTCATCCCCACAGGATGCGATGACAACGTGTTCATCAGCAACGCGGGCGGCAACTGGACGATTTCCGCAGCAAACGGCGAGGCGAAGGTTGTCATCGGGGGCATGCGCAGCTCGTTCGGCACCGCACCGACTTTGGCTCAAACACTCGGTGCCGCTGGCGGGACTCTGACAGTGCAGTCGGCGTTCTTGGTTGGCATTGCCGACAACACATGGAAGCTGATCTATTCATTCACGCCGCCCGCTGCCGGCACCTTTGGTTTCACTCTGACGCTGCCTTCTGGGTTCTCGCTCGCTCGCCTGACGGGTGGCTGCGCCGTCGGTTCTTCTGGCGTGCCCCTGACATCCGCGGTTTCGGATGGCGGCCAGTTCTACATCACTGCGACGGGCACTGCGCAGACCAGCATCACCCTTTACGCCACCTTGCAATAGGACTTGAATCATGAAGCGATTTTTCATTGGCGCACTTGCCGCGTTGTTCAGCCTGGCAACATCGGCGGCCACCCTCACACCGATCCAGCTGCTCAATCCTGCGGGTTCAAGTTCTGGGCAGGCTATCGTCTCGACCGGGGCTAGTTCTGCTCCGGCGTGGTCGAACGTCACTGCTAGTGGCCTTACGCCAGTAGCGGCGAATACGGTAATCGCCAACTCCACGGCAAGCAGCGCGTCGCCAACAGCACTAGCGATGCCGGGTTGCAGCGGCACGAACAACGCACTGCTGTGGGTAACAAACACAGGCTTCACTTGCAACTCGACGATCAATGCGGCCACTCTTGGGGGCGCCACGTTTGCTTCCCCCGGGGCGATTGGTTCGACAACGGCAAACACAGGCGCATTCACCACTCTGACGTCCACAACGTCGGGTAGCACGTCATCAGTAACGGTCACGGATACCGGCGCTAACGGGGCCAATATCAAGCTGACTGGCAACGGTGGCACCACGCCCAGCAAAACGCTACGGGTGGTAAGCGGTGCATTTGGCATCGTCAACAACGCCTACAACTCGCAGATCCTTACGCTGTCCGATTCCGGGAATCTTTCAGTGACCGGCAGCATTACGCCGCCGAGCACAGCCGGGATTGTTGGCACGACCACCAATGACAATGCGCCGGCCGGGGCCTTCGGTGAGTACCAGTCCAACTCTATAACCGGCACATCGCTGACCACCGGAACCAACGTCAATGCGATTTCCATTTCGTTGACTGCGGGCGATTGGGATGTGCAGGGCACTGCCGTGTTTAACCCGCAGGCGTCGACGACAGTTCAGTACTTCTCAACCGGCATCAGCACGACGTCAGTCACGTATGGCGGTATTGGTACGCGCGCGCTCTTGCAGGGGGCGTTTGCAACCGGCGGCCAAGGGATGCTGACGACGCCAACAGTGCGGATCAGTCTGTCAACCACGACAACCGTCTATCTGGTCGCATCTGCTTCATTCGGCGTGAGCACGATGACAGTAGATGGATTCATCCGCGCGCGCCGCGTTCGATAGGGAGTCACGCATGCAAAACAACAACGATACGTGGTGGGCCATCACGAAGGGGTTTTTCGCTTGGGTATTCGTCCTGATCGGCAGCTTGACGGCCTCGCAGATCGCTATCTATCTGGCGATCTTGTTCACCGGGTCGCAGCTGTATTGGGGATGGCGAAAGCATCTGAAGGAACTGCGCGAGGAAAAGACCAGTGGACTATGAACGCCTCAAGTCAGACTTGCGCCGCGATGAGGGCGTGCGTCGGACTCGCTACCTGGACACGGTAGGCAAATGGACGATTGGCGTCGGCCACAACATCGACGCCGATACGCACTACCCGTACGCGGTAAGCGATGAGCCGTTGAGCGATGCGGATATTGACCTCTTGCTTGAGGAAGACATTGCCCGCGTCGTTGCCGCGCTGGATGAGAACTTGAATTGGTGGCGCGCATGCCCTGAGCCCGTGCAAAGAGTCCTGTGTGGGCTCGCATTCAACATGGGAATCAACGGGCTGCTTGGCTTTAAGAACACCCTAGACGCAATCCACTTCAACAAGTGGGACGTGGCAGCGGCCGGCATTTTGGGATCGAGATACGGCCAACAAGTTGGCGCGCGCGCACAGCGTTATGCAAGCGTGCTGCTGGCCCAAAAAGGAGCATGAAATGGACTGGTCAAAAGTCAAAGCAGCAATCGGAACCATAGCGCCGTGGCTTGCCGGTACGCTTGGCACGCCCGTGGCTGGCGTTGCAGTCAAGGCGATTTGTGATCTGTTCGGCCTGAATAGCGGAACAGCAACCCCGGAAAACGTGACAGCAGCCCTCGCTGGCGCAACACCGGATCAGTTGATCGCTCTGAAGCAGGCCGACATCAAGCACCAAGAGTTCATGGCGCAGATCGGCTATGACCATCTCGACAAGCTGGTCGACGCCGAGGTCAAGGACCGGGACAGCGCGCGTAACCGCGAAATACAAGTCAAGGACCGGACGCCCGCGCACCTGGCCTACATGATCATCGGCGGCTTCTTCGGCGTAGCCACGGCCCAGCTTGTGGCCCTCATGGGGTGGCCTGATGTGGCAGCCAAGATTCCTCCGCAGGGCTGGGTGATCATCGGAAACATCAGCGGCTACCTTGCGGCAGAGGCCAAGGCCGCTGCGGCGTACTACTTCGGCACGACGCAAGACAGCGGGCGCAAAACCGAACTCCTTGCCCAATCGACGCCGATTCAGCAGGGGGCACAGCAATGAACGCGCTGGGCCGATACATCATGAACTGGCTACGTTGGCTCGATGAAGGCCTCAACGTCCTGACCGGAGGCGACGCCAACGAGACCATGAGCAGCCGGGCAGGCAAAGGCGTCAAGGAAGGTAAGCGTTGGGCGTGCGTGCTCTGCAAGTTTCTCGATCTGTTCCAGCGCGATCACTGCCAGCGCTCCATTAACCCGGATGACGGCGCCAACGCAACGATCCCTGACTAAGCATATTTTTCCGAAATGCGGGTGTAGTATGGCGTCCTGTACACCGAAAACAAAAAGAAATGGGCCGCATCGATTTTGCGAACTCACTTCGGGGGATCGCTGCCATTACCGTCCTGTTTTCCCACTATGTGCTGATGTTCAGAGCCATGGGGGGCGCGTATGCAGGACTCCAAGAGCTGGGTATCCCCATCTATCCGGCCTGGTTTCCTTATGAATGGGTCGGGTCAGTCATAAACTTTGGCGCGTTCGGCGTTGCGTTGTTCTTCCTGATCTCGGGCTTGGTTATCCCCAACTCCGTAGCCTCGTTCTCGCGCAGTTCTGCACCGCGCATCGGGTTCATCATCAATCGCTTTTTCCGACTGGTGCCCACCTACGCATGTGGCCTTTTGTTTGCCTTCTTCGCGCTATGGTTTGCTGCACTGCAGGGTGGAAACCCATTTGCGCTGACCGCGGCAGATTACTTCTGGAATATCTCGTTCTTCCGGGACTGGACGGCGGTCGCGCCAGTTGGTGGGGTTATCTGGACGCTCGAAGTCGAGGCCAAGTTCTACCTGTTCATTCTGATTTTCTGGGCGCCACTCGCGCGCGGCAGGACATGGCCGGTGGCCGTGGCCGTGCTTGCCATGTTGGCCGTTGCCCCGTTCCGGGCACAGATACCGGATGGCTGGTCGCCTCCGATGAACTTCGTATGGTTCTTCAAGTACGTCGCTTTCATGTGCATCGGCATCCTGTACAACTTCCACTACCGGAAGCTGATTTCGCTCAAAGCACTTTTGGCGGCCGCAGTCGTCTGCTTGGGTGCCTTCGTGGCGACGATGCAGTTTGAGCGGCAACCTGGCATCGTTACGGCTTCGTATGTGGCCGCATTCGTTCTGTTCAACGCGCTGTACCTCTTCGCGCGCGGGTGGTCTGGCGGGCCCGTGGTGCGCTTCCTTTCGGATATCAGCTACCCGCTATACGCGATGCATGCGTCGTTTGGCTACGTGGGCTTGTGGTGGCTGATGCATAACGGCATGCAGCCAATCTTCGCGCTTCCGTTGCAAACCGGCTTGACGATCCTGATTGCGTGGGCGATTCACCGGCTCGTTGAGATGCCCACGCACCGGCTGGGTAAAGCGCTGGCGAAGGGGATTGGAAAGGGGCCTAGCGCGCCGGGTGTGCCCGCGGCCTGATCCAAAGCTGCGGTTTATTCGGCGTTTTATCGCAGCATCTGCCCGCAAATGGCGTAGCCACGTGGAGCAACGGGGGTTCGAATCCCCCTCTCTCCGCCAGGATTCATTCTCAGCGACTCTCGCTGTGTCCCAGACGCTCTCGCGATCCCCGCTAAATAGCGGGTTTCGTGGGTAACAGCGTTCTTGCCCCGTCCCAGGGCCTCCCAAATAATCCCACCCTCAATTGTGGGTAGGATTGTGGGTATGGCTTCTTCCAGACAGATACACCGCCTCAATGCTCTGCGCGTCGCCAAACTGCTGACGCCTGGCTACCACGCCGACGGCGGCGGCCTGTATCTCCAGATTTCCGATAGTGGCTCGCGGTCATGGATCTACCGCTACTCGCTGGCCAAGCGTGCGCGTGAGATGGGGCTTGGCCCGCTATCTGCCATCTCCCTGGCGGAGGCCCGGGCCGAGGCGGCCCGCTGCCGCAAGCTGGTGGCCTGCGGCATCGATCCCATCGAGGAGCGCAAGGAGCGTCAGCGCGCCGCCGAAGCTACCCCCAATTCGATGCCTTTCCGCGAAGCCGCGCGCATGTACATCGAGTCGCAGCGCGAGGGCTGGAAGAACGCGAAGCACGCGCAGCAGTGGGAGAACACACTCACCACCTATGCCTACCCCATCTTGGGCGACGTCGACGTCCGGGACGTGGACACGGCGATGATCTTGCGCGTGCTGCAGCCAATCTGGACGAAGAAGGCCGAGACGGCCAGCCGGGTGCGCGGCCGCATTGAATGCGTGCTCGACGCGGCCAAAGTCCTGGGTAAGCGATCCGGCGAGAACCCCGCTCGGTGGCGCGGCCACCTGGACAAGCTGCTGCCAAAGCGCGAGCGGTCTAAGAAGGTGAAGCACCACCCGGCCCTTCCCTGGCAACAGATTCCGGAGTTCATGCCGCAGCTCACGGCGCGCGACGCGCCGGCGGCCCGCGTGCTGCATCTGCTCATCCTGACCTGTGTGCGGACGACCGAAGCGCTGCACGCTCGACCGGAAGAATTCGACCTGGAGCGCCGCGTGTGGACCGTGCCGCCCGACCGCATGAAGATGGAAAAGGAGCTGCGCGTGCCCCTCTGCGCCGACGCTGTACGCCTGGTGCAGGAAGCGATGAAGACTGCCACCGAATACCTGTTCCCCGGCCAGAAGAAGGGAAAACCGCTGTCGAACATGGCCATGCTCAACATGCTTGACCGCATGGGCTACAGCGACATCACCGTCCACGGTTTCCGGTCGACGTTCCGCGACTGGGTGGCTGAATGCACCGAATACCCCGACTCGCTGGCCGAGATGGCGCTCGCCCACGCCGTCGAGAGCAAGGTGGAAGGCGCCTACCGTCGCGGCGACATGCTGGAGCGCCGCCGGAAGATGATGGAGGACTGGGCCAGGTACTGCAGCGGCCGAACGGGCGTTGTCGTGCATCTAATGGGTGACCAGGCGGCGGCGTAACCCGAAGCTGCGAGGTCGAACGAAGAACAGCATGAGAGCGGCGACACTCGCCTGCCGACCGGGCATCTGGTCCCGTCCCGTTCCTACAGTTGACCATCGGAAAAAGGTAATCTCGGTAATCCCCCAAGCCGTTTCGGCCGCAAACCTTTGTGGGACAAGGCTTTGCAGGTCATGGAGTAAAGGTAATTTCTTGGTAACCTATAGGTAATCTCATTACCTTTGTAGAGAGTGATCTCTCGGCTTACCGCGACCTATAAAAATCAAGGACTTATGAGGGGATTACCTTTTCGATTACCCAACATTACCTTCTAGGGGTAATCCGAAAAGTGGTGGTAGATCAAAGGGATACGTTGCTTTTTGGGGTGGGGTCACGGAAATTACCTTTTTCCGATGCTGTTCCCCAAGACATGACAAACCAGGCGGCATGTGAGAAAACTCATTCTGAACCTTTGCATCGTTGTCGACCTCGCTCTGGCGGGCTTCGCAGCGCATGTCGGTCGGCCAAGCGTCGTAGTCATTTGCCTCGTATTTGCGGCTGTCACATGGCTTGCCTCACGGAGCCGCTCTTCAGGAACCGCGTAAGGCCGCCGAGCTGGCTTTGGCGCCCGATTACGGGTTGCTGCATGTCTACCCTTACCGACCGAACGGCTGCTGAGAATCTCATTGGCAATATGCGCATAGGTTGACTGCATCAGGTCGCATACATTCGCTTAGGCGCTGATCCCTCTACGGCACGATGCCCAGACCCGATCTAGCGGGTTCATGCGCTTGCATAAAAACAGCTCAATGAAGCGCGCAGGTGAGGCGGGGTCCCAACGGCGCGCGCCGGGTCGCATGCGCCAGCCCCACCTCTGTCGACAGCAAAAAGTAGAGCAGCGCTAGGCTTGCAGAGCCATTACCCATTTTTGCTTGTGTGAGTAGGGGGTGAACCCAACAGAAACACCTAGACCGTTGAGGGGTTCCAGAACGTATAGCGTGTGCGGTATTCTTCTGATGGGCGAATGGTGTAATGGAAACACACCCGTAAGGGAGTATTTGGGGGGTTCGATTCCCCCTCCGCCAAAGGGCATGGATCCTTTCGTGCCCTTTGGCAGAGCTTAGACTACATACGCCGATGGTCAGCAAAGCAACTGTCGAAGAACTTTATCGGTTCCACACCGCGAATCTTCGCGCGCTTAAAGCCGCGAAGAGCCAGATTGCTCCTCTTGCAAGGGCCGCCATCGCCACTCGGCGACAAGCTGAATTATCCTCATTACTGAAGCTTTATGCGTTTTTGGTGGGCGCATGGGCGGAGGTTCGGCTACAAAAAGTAGTTCATGAACCAAAAGCCTTTTCGGATGACGAACGCAGCTTGATCTTGGGCAAGAGTACGCAGCTCGACCAGTGGAAGACGCTCGCCGAAACCGCTTTCCGAAAGCACTATGCAATTGGCGGTTCTAGTTCCATGAAGAACTTGCCGTTCACACCAAGATCGCGATTCGAGGCAATCCTTAGCCTCTTCAATAATGAACTAAAAACTGTCATTACCGTAAGAAACAAGTTAGCCCATGGTCAGTGGGAATTTGCACTAAATGGCAATAATGACGCCATTGAGCCCGGCATGATGGCTGAATTGAGAAAAGAAAATTTTTTGTCCCTTCAGTTTAAAGACGATTTAATTGGCTGCATTGCGGAAATCGTAAATACACTATCTGTATCCCGAGAGACGTTTGAGAGAGATTTCGACGCTCTATTTTCTAGTCTCGAGCAGCTTCAATCGAATCTAAAGAACCGGCAATACGCTAAGTACGAGGCGATGCTCGTCGCCCGTCATCAGATAGCCAAACAAAGGCGGACTATAGGCAATGTGCCTGATGACACTCAAAACTGAGCAGCTTCCTCCGCGTAAGCGGACGGCTTGGGCCGACGGAGAAACATCCCGCGACGTTGACCCTTAACTTGCCAACCTAGCCACCAAGGCGCAATAGAAAGTCAGTTTCGCGCAGTGCTGCATAAGCCTCGCCTGCATTGTCTACGTTGGCTCGTAGGATGAGAGTCCTTAGGGGGAGTAATGAAGGACGTCGCTGCATTGATCTCCGCCATCGCATCACTTCTTTGGCCGATCTTCGCGTTCGCAGTATTGGCAATTTATAGAAAGCAGCTCGGCGACTTCATTGCCCGCTTGCGAAAAGGGAAAGTCCTAGGTCAAGAAATCGAGCTTGATGAGTCCCTAGACAAACTCGAGAAATCCGCTGTCGCTGTTGCTCAAGAAGTTGCAGCACTTCCGGCTCCCGTATCCGATGAAGTGCCGATAGATTCCAGCGACGATCCAAGCGACGGCATCCTGCGCGAGGCAAGTCGCTCACCAAAGGCAGCGCTCCTACTACTTGCCTCTGAGCTTGAACGAGAGGCGCGGCAGCTTCTGGCAAGCGTCGGCCACCTTAAGGGGCAGAAGTATGTACCGCTATCGCAGGCGCTTGAAGTTCTGCAAAAGCAGTTCGGTGGCTTGCCCGGCCACATTCCGAGTTCGCTCAAGCTGTTCTGGGAAGTGCGGAATCGCCTTGTACACGGAGGGCATGCAGAGGACGAAGAGATCCTCCGGGCAATCGACTCAGGTATCACGATCCTCAATGCCCTCCGCGCATTCCCGAGAGAGACGAACTATGTATATCACCCGGGAGTCGATGTGTTTAAAGATCCCGGTTGCACCATTCCGTGGCCGGACACCAAAGGCGTCATCTTGGAAACGGAGACTCCAGGCGGCACGCAGCGCTTCTTCCGGATTTTTCCCACAACGCGAACTCATTTCCAAAAAGGCAAGCGGGTCGCTTGGGAGTGGGATAACAGCAGGGCCTGGAACGATGCTTGGTATAAAGATCCGGACTCTGGCGAAATCAAATTGGCTTGGAACAGTGCCCTCGAGTTTGTCGGAAGACATCTCGAAGACGTGTAGCCGAGATTCGACGATTCGCTCAAGTCGGCGACGCCCCGTCAGAGCCCATACTCCTCAAACCTAACCACCTCCTCCCCCACCCACTCATTAATCGCCAACAACCGATCCTGCAGCGGCTTAACCTCATTCCGCGCGAACACCAACGCCGCCTTCTCAACGTCGCCAAAGCCCCCGGTATTCGATGGAATGATCCCCATGAGCTGGGGCGGCACCCGGTGCGACGCGAGCTGGTCATCGCGCGTCACGCTCTTGATGTTCCAGAACTCATCCTTCGCCGCCACCTCTGACACCGGCAAAATCTGAATCCCCTCCTTCTTCCCACCAGGCGCATACATGAACAGGTTGCGGAAGTTACCCGGCCCCTTGGCGTTCTTCATCGCCTCGCGCAGCCGGTCCACGTCTTCCTGGTTCTGCGCCGCGTCGGTCATGTACAGAATGAACCCCGCATGCGACCCGTTCTTGTAATACCGCCGCCGGAACAGCGTCGCCGACTCGTTCAACCACGTCGCATTCAGCGACGATAGGTATTCCGGCAACCCATACACCTCCTGGTTGATGTCCGGCTCCTGCAGATGGAACACCGTGCCCCGCGCAAACTGGTGCGGCTCGGCAGCGCCCTGCACAAAGTAATACGTCGACAGGTCAACACCCCGCCGCATGTACTTGGCCATCGCCGGTACCAAGCCCATGCTGGAGCCCGCCCAGCTCAACCGGTTCTCCAGATACGCATTCCCAAACACCTGCCAATCGAGCACAAAGCGCTCGAACGCCGCACGCGAGAACAGCGGGTGTGGAATGAAGGTACTCACCAGGATGTTGCGCTTCACATAGATCGCCGAGCTGTGATGCGCAGCGGCCCGGAACGACTTCGCCAAGCCCTCCCACGGCAGCGGCGGCTCGAACCACTTCCCCATGCGCATGCACTCCAGGTACTCCAGCAGCTCGCGCCGGTCCAGCACCTCCATCGGGTCGCCAAACGAAAACGCGTCCACACTCGGCGCGCGGCTGCTGTGCTGTTCGACGGGCGTGGCTGCGCAAGCGGCGCGGCGGTTCTTCCTGCGGCTCATGAAAACTCCAAAATGCTTGAATTGGTCGAGGTCGCGCCTTCGAGCGGTTCGTGCGAAAGCGCATGCATACAGGCCCACGCCAGATCGGCGTGGCTGGTGTCCTCCGAGCGCCCCGCCTGATACGTGACGCGCGCGCCGGAGGCGGTAACGGTTTTCTTGATGGACATGAACGACGCGGCGAAGTCGGTCCAGCCCGCGTCGAACTCCAGCCGGCCCTTGCTGATAACGTCGAACGCCTTCAGTACCAGGCTGGTCTTTACCTCTACGGAATACGAGAAGCCGCGCGCATCCGGCCGCGACTTCGTCACGAGCTGGTAGACGGCATCGCCGACACCCGTGCGGTCGATACCGATGAAGGTGACGTTGTAGCGGCCGCACACGCGCAGGATGGCGCGCGCCTGCTCCTCAAAATCGATGCCCTTGAACTGGTGCTTCTCCAGCACGCGGAACTTGCCGCCCGGCACCGATGGCGGAGCCACCACGACAATCGCCGCGCTGTCGCCAGTCGGCCCGCCCCCGTTTGGGTCATACCCAAGCCATACCTCCCGCGCGCCGAACGGGCGCGGCGCAAACGGCCGGAAGTCGGGCCAAAGCTCCCAGCTATCCACCATCCCGCGCATCAGCATCGACAGCGGGAACACAGACGCCGTGTCATCCACGAACTGGCACATCAGCAGGTTCGCGTAATCCGGCTCGCTGTACTCCAGGCGCAACTGGTCCAGATCGAACAGGTTGCAGCCGCCGCGCAGCGCATCCTCCACCGTCACGATCTGGCGCCACTGGCCATCGGCGCAGCGCAACCCGTCGCGCAGGGCGGCATGGCTCACGTCAATCTTGACCTGGCGGTCCTTCGCCTTGCCCCGGTTGAACAACGCGCCCGACCAGAACGGATACGCCTCATGCGCCAGGCTGGAGGGCGTCGAGAAATACGTCTGCCGCCAGTGCTTGTGGATCGCCATGCCAGAGGCAACCTTGCGCAGCTCCTGGAAGCGCGGCACCCAGAAGTACTCATCGAAATACAGGTTGCCGTGATAGCTCTGCGCCGTGCGCGCGTTCGTGCCCAGGAAGTACAGCGTGGCGCCGTTCGGCAGCACGATCGGATCGCCCTTCAGCTCCACGCCGGCAGCGTCCTTCGCAAACTGCACCATGTACTGCTTGAACACGTGCGCCTGTGCCTTGCTGGCCGACAGGAAGATTTGATTGCGCCCCGTCGTCAGCGCATCGATAAACGCCTCGCGCGCGAAATACCAGGTCGCCCCAATCTGGCGTGACTTCAGGATGTTGCGAATGCGCTCCGCCTCGCCCGCGCGGTGCCACACCTCCTGATACCCGAACAGCGAATCGCGGAACGCATCCAGCAACTGCTCCTGCTCTTCCGGGCTGACCGCGTTGCGCTCCGGCTTCTTGCGCGGCCCCGCATTGCGGTTTGCCACCTTGGGGTTGAGGTCCGTCTCGTTGCCGCCATCGCGGTAACGCTCGCGCCGCGCGATGTTGTTGAGCTGCCGGTTCAGCAGGTCGATCTCTTTGAAGTCGCGCCCTTCTTTCTGCTCCTTCGCCACCAGGCGCATCAAGCGCTCTTCAATCGTCAGCGCCACGCGCTCATCCGGCGTCGTGTCCGCCCACCCGTCGCGGCGCTTCCAGCTATGCACTGTCACCGGTTTCACCTTGAGCATTTCCGCGATGCGCGCCACGCGGTAGCCCTGCCAGTAGAGCGAACGCGCCACGCGGCGCGGGTCCATTTCCGGGTCAATTGAGAGCGAAGCGATAGGCGGCAATGTAGTCATGCCGCAACGCTACCGGCCACGCGCGCGCGTGCCACGCGCTGCCTGTTGTAGCGCCGGTTCGCACAACACCAACGCGTTGCCCGCGCGTGTGCCCAGCGCTGAAGATGGACGGCACCACCGAACCACACACTACCGAGGACAACATGGGCACCAAGGCCACCAAGTTCTTCCGCATCGCCACTGAAGGCGCCACCAGCGACGGCCGCGTCATTGATCGCAACACGCTCGTGCAGATGGCGAAGAACTACGACCCGAAGACGTACACCGCGCGCATCAACATGGAGCACATCCGCGGCTATTCGGCGGCCGGCCCCTTCAAGGCCTACGGCGATGTCGTTGCACTCAAGGCGGAAGAGCACGACGGCAAGATGGGCCTGTACGCGCAGCTCGACCCCACAGACGAGCTGATCGCCCTCACCAAGGCACGCCAGAAGATTTTTTCGTCGATGGAAGTGCAGCCGAGCTTCGCCGACACCAAAGAGGCCTACCTGGTCGGCCTGGCTGTGACGGACAACCCCGCAAGCCTCGGCTGTGAAGTGCTGCAGTTCAGCGCCACCGCCAAGGTCAACCCGCTGGCCGCGCGCAAGCAAGACCCGAGCAACCTCTTTACGGAAGCCGTGGAAGTCGACTTCGACTTCACACCCGAGCAGCCCAGCGCCGCCGCAGGCCTGGCCGACAGCATCAAGCGCCTCTTCTCGCGTCAGGCCAAAGCCGAGACCGGCAACGACGCCCGCTTCTCCGACGTGCAGGACGCCGTGCAGATCATCGCCACGCAGGTGCAGTCGATGGGCGACCAGTTCACCGCAGGCCTCAAGACCATCAACGAGCAGATGGCGCAGCGCGACAAGGCCTTCAACTCGCTCAAGCACGGGCTGGAAAACACGCCCGCCTTCACCGCGCGCCCGCCTGCCACCGGCGGCGATGGCACCGCCGACATCAAGACCGACTGCTGACCCTGCCACGGCACAACACAGACCCACACCCGGAGCCAACTCAATGCGCAACGATACCCGCCGCCTCTACGACGCCTACACGGCCGAAGTCGCCAAACTGAATGGCGTCAGCCGCGTCGACACCAAGTTCTCGGTCAACCCGAGCATCCAGCAGCGCCTGGAAACAAAGATTCAGGAATCGAGCCAGTTCCTATCAAAGGTGAACATCCACGGCGTCTCGGAACAGGAAGGGGAAAAGATCGGCCTGGGTGTGTCAGGTCCCATCGCCAGCACGACCGACACCACCAAGCAAGATCGTGAAACGGCGGACCTGTCGACGCTCGACGCCATCGGCTACCGCTGCGAGCAGACCAACTCGGACACGCACATCACGTACCGAAAGCTCGACGCTTGGGCTAAGTTCTCGGACTTCCAGACCCGCATTCGCGACGCGATCATCAAACGCCAGGCGCTGGACCGTATGGTGATCGGCTTCCACGGCATCAAGCGCGTGCCCACGTCGGACCGCGTAGCCAACCCGCTGCTGGAGGACGTCAACAAAGGCTGGCTGCAGCACATCCGTGAAGGCGCCCCGCAGCGCGTGATGACGCACGACGGCAAGAACGCCGACAAGATCGTGATTGGCGGTAGCGGCTCCGCATACGAGAACCTGGATGCGCTCGTCTTCGACATGACGGGCAATCTCATGGAGCCGTGGTACGCAGAAGACCCGGAGCTGGTCGTCGTGTGCGGCCGCGAGCTGCTGGCCGACAAGTACTTCCCCATCGTCAATACCAACCATCAGCCGGCCGACATGATGGCGGCCGACATGATCATCAGCCAAAAGCGCATCGGCAACCTGCCTGCGGTGCGCGTGCCGTACTTCCCGCCCAATGGTTTGCTGGTTACGCGCTTGGACAACCTGTCCATCTACTACCAGGAAGGCACCCGCCGCCGCAACATCGTCGACAACGCCAAGCGTGACCGCATCGAGAACTACGAGTCGAGCAACGACGCCTATGTCGTGGAAGAGCTGGGCTGCGTGGCAATGGCCGAGAACGTCCATGTCACTGGCGCTTCGCCAAAGGCGGCCGAGAAATGAGCAGCCCCGCCCGCAATCACTTCCTGCGGGTCTCCGCCGCCCAGGCGGCGCAGGCCGAGCTGGAAGCCAATCCGCTGCGCCACGCCACCGGCTACGAGCTGATGCTCGCGCAGCTCGCCGAGCACAAGCGCCAGCTCAAGCAGGTGCAGTCCGTCGAGCGCAAGGCCGAAACCAAACGTCGCATGCTGCCCGAATACGCGGCCTGGGTCGAAGGCGTCCTGCAGGCCGACAACGGCACGCAAGACGACATCTTCATGACCGTGCTGGTCTGGCGCATCGACGTGGGCGACTTCGCCGGCGCCCTGCCCCTCGCTGACTACGCCATCCGCCACAAGCTGGCGATGCCCGACCAGTACCAGCGCACCACCGCCTGCCTTATCGCGGAAGAGTTCGCCAACATGGTCCTCAAAGACCCGGCTGCAATCAAATCGGCCGACGTTGAAGCGCTGGTCGAGGTGGAAGCGCTGGTGCGCGACCAGGACATGCCCGATGAAGTCCGCGCCAAGCTGCACAAGGCGCTGGGCTACGTCATTGCAGAGCTGGCCACCGGGCAGGAGCGAGGCACCGCCAACGCCTGCCGCGAAGAAGCCCTCGCGCACCTGCGCCGCGCGCTGGAGCTGCACGACAAATCCGGCGTGAAAAAAGACATCGAGCGCATCGAGCGCGACATCAAGAACGCAGCCAAGCCCGGCGACGGGAAGAGCTGACACCGAGCGTGACCCCGCGCATCAGGCGGCACGGGGCAGTCTTCCGGCGTGCCGCGAAGCCTCGCCCCGTCCACCGCCTCCCAGCCTACTGAACCTATGTCTTCCTTCATCGCAGCCGCATCCGTGCCCACGGCGGCACAACCGGGCGGAGAGCCGATCGGCAACGACGGCTTCTTCCCCGATATCAGCGTCGACCACGCCTACGCCGCCATGCGCCTGGACGGCACCGTCACGCAGCAGCGCATGCGCGCCGCACTTGTCGAGGCGGTCATCTCCGTCAATGACGAGCTGCAGGCCTGGAAGGTCGCGCAGGTCTCGTTTGGTCGCAACACGCTCGCCGACGTGCCGGCGCCCAAGATCGACGGCCGCAGCGCGCACCTGCACCGGTACGAGCGCGCGGTGCACTGCCTGGCCGCCGCCTGGCTCATCGAGCGCTACCGCACCATCGACGCCACCGCCGCCGGCGACCGCAAGGCCGAACCCGAAAACCTCGGCGTTGAAGACCTGCGCCGCGATGCCCGCTGGGCCATCAGCGACATCCAGGGCGTCGCCCGCACCACCGTCGAACTCATCTGATGCGCGTACGGGCCATCCAGGGCGACACCGTGGACGCCATCTGCCACCGCGTCTACGGCCGCACCGCAGGCGTCACAGAGGCCGTCCTGGCCGCCAACCCGGGCATTGCTGAGCTTGGCCCCGTGCTGCCGCACGGTACCGAGCTGGTCATGCCCGACATCTCCCCGCAGCCGGCCATGCAAATGGTCCAGCTCTGGGACTGACCTCCAAGGAACCCAATGGCTGAACCCATCTCCACCGGCTCCACCGCCACCCTCGCCGTCACGGGCGTGGGCGCGTTGTCCCTGCTGCCAGGCGTCGACCCCGGCACCGTGCTGGGCGCCTTCGCCGGCGCCGCCGTCTTCGTACTCAACAGCGGCGAGCTGGGCACCATCAAAAAGCTCGGCTTCCTGGCCGCCTCCATCGTCGCCGGCCTGCTGTCCGCGCCGCTCGCCGCCGCGCTCATCGCCAAGGCCCTCCCCACCAACACCGAAGTCAGCCACGCCGTGGGCGCCCTGGTCGCCTCCACCGTGGTGGTCAAGCTGCTCCTGGCGCTCATCCGCCTGGCAGACAACAGCGACCGCCTGTTCACCGCACTCAAGGGCGGCGCAGACAAGGGAGGCAAACAACCATGAAAACCCTGTTCATCGTGCAGGCCGCGTTGTGCGCGCTGATCGCGCTGCGGCTGCTGCTGTTCAAGCGCGGCGGCGCCACGCACCGGCCGTGGGCATCCCGCCTGGCGTACGGCCTGGTCGTGCTCGCCGGCGCCGTCACCATCGGCGTGCTGTTCGGGCGGTATGACTGGGCGCTCGCCGCACAGAACGGCATCACCGCCGTGCTGTGCGTCGCCGTGTACGCCGTGCGCGGCAACGTGGTCGAGCTCTTCCGCATGGGCGGCGCGCGGCAATGCTGGTTTGTTCGCATCCTGCGGAGGTCCGCATGACCATCCTGCGTGAAGGCATGGTCGGCGCCGCAGTGCTGGAGCTGCAGCGCCTGCTCATCGCCAACGGCTTCAATGCCCCCGATTCGTGCGTGTACTGCGCGGACACCGCGGCTGCCGTGCGCGCGGCACAGATCCGTTTCGGCCTGGTCGTCGACGGCATTGCTGGCCCCAAGACCCTGGCCGCCCTGCAGTCCGGTGCGCGCAACGTCCGCCACCTGACCGCCGCAGACCTGCAGGCGGCGGCAGAAACGCTCGACGTTCCGTTGTCGGCCGTGCGCGCGGTCAATGAGGTGGAAAGCCTGGGCAACGGCTTTCTGCCCGACGGCCGGCCGGTCATCCTGTTCGAGCGGCACATCATGCATCGCCAACTTCAGCGCGCCGGCAAAGACGCCGACGCCCTGGCCCGCCAGTTCCCCAACCTGGTCAATCCCAAACGCGGCGGCTACGTCGGCAACGCCGGCGAGCACATGCGCCTGGCGCGTGCCGTCCAGATCGATGAAGACTGCGCCCTCGCATCGGCAAGCTGGGGCGCCTTCCAGGTCATGGGCTTTCACTGGAAGCTGCTCGACTACCCGAGCGTGCAGCATTTCGTCGCGGCCATGCGCACCAGCGAAGCCGCACAGCTCGATGCGTTTGTGCGCTTTGTGAAGGCCGACCCGACGATGCTCAAAGCGCTGCGCGCCGGCAAGTGGGCCACCTTCGCCCAGCTCTACAACGGCCCTGCGTACAAAGCCAACCTGTACGACGTCAAGCTGGCCCGCGCCTTTGACCGCTACCAGGCCGAAGAGGAAGTCGCGGCATGAAACGCGCCGTCGTCATCGTCACGCTGCTGGCAATCGTCGCAGGGCTCGCTTGGTGGGCCACCGACACTTACAACGCCGCAGTCCAACGCGCCGCCCTGGCCGAGACCACCGCAGCCACCCTGCGCAAGCAACTCGACAACGCCCAGGGCGCCACCGTCACCGTCACGCAGTACGTCGACCGCGAGCGCGTCATCCGCCTCAAGGGCGACACCATCATCAAGGAAGTCCCGCGCTATGTCCCCGTTCAAGCTGACGCTGCCTGCGTTGTCCCTCGCGGCTTTGTGCGCCTGCACGACGCCGCAGCCGCCGGCACCGTGCCAAATCCAGATACCAGAGATGCTGATGCGGCCCCCTCAGACGTTGCGCTCTCTACCGTCGCCGGCACCGTCGCAGCAAACTACACCGACTGCCACGTCGACGCCGCACGACTGAGCAGCTTGCAGCAGACGCTGCGCGACCAGGGCGTGACCATCATTGGCCAGCCCACCGCGCCATGATGAAAGCCAACAGCCTGCGTGAGGCCTTGACCGCCGCCGTGCCCTACCTGGCCGCGCACCCTGAAGCGCTGCATGTCTTTGTCGATGAGGGAACCGTGGTGGGCACCGGCGCGCGCTCGCTCGGCTTCGAGTATCGGTACACGCTGACGTTGATCGTGACCGACTACCCGGACAGCTCCGACACCGTCGTCGTGCCCGTCCTGGCCTGGCTGCGCACCCACCAGCCTGACGCTTTCACCAACCCAGACAAGCAGGAAGACGCCTTCAAGTTCGAGGCCGAAATCCTGAACCACACCACCGTCGATATCTCCATCAAGCTGAAGCTGACCGAGCGGGTGACAGTGAAGGTCGACGGCAAGGGCTACCACGTGCAGCACCACCCCGAGCCGATCAACGAAGCCGATGACCCCGCCACGTGGAGGGCTGCGTGAGGCCTTGACCGCCGCCGTGCCCTACCTGGCCGCGCACCCTGAAGCGCTGCATGTCTTTGTCGATGAGGGAACCGTGGTGGGCACCGGCGCGCGCTCGCTCGGCTTCGAGTATCGGTACACGCTGACGTTGATCGTGACCGACTACCCGGACAGCTCCGACACCGTCGTCGTGCCCGTCCTGGCCTGGCTGCGCACCCACCAGCCTGACGCTTTCACCAACCCAGACAAGCAGGAAGACGCCTTCAAGTTCGAGGCCGAAATCCTGAACCACACCACCGTCGATATCTCCATCAAGCTGAAGCTGACCGAGCGGGTGACAGTGAAGGTCGACGGCAAGGGCTACCACGTGCAGCACCACCCCGAGCCGATCAACGAAGCCGATGACCCCGCCACGTGGAGGGCTGCGTGAGCAACCTGCACGAGCTGGACGCCTACCTGGTCGGCCTGCTGGGGAAATTGGAAGCACCCCAGCGCCGGGCATTGGCCCGCGCCATTGCGGTAGAGCTGCGCCGCCGGCAGTCAGCGCGCATCTCCGCGCAGCGCAACCCGGATGGCACCCCCTACGAGCCGCGCAAGCCGCAGCTACGGCACAAGCGCGGAGGCATCCGGCGCTCGATGTTCACGCGGCTGCGGATGGCGAAGTACATGCGCATCGAGGCGAGCCAACACGCAGCCGTCATTACCTTCGCTGGAAAGGTGCGGCGCATCGCGACGGTGCATCACTTTGGACTTCGGGATAGGGTCAATGTGAATGGGTTGAAGGCTCAGTACCCTGCCCGAGAGCTACTGGGTTTAGATCATAGCGACGTGGGCACTATCACTGAACTGGTTTTGGCTCATCTCGTCGTCTAAGATCGCCAGGACGGACCCCTCACTATCTTGTGCCATGGACATAGCTCCCCCGAGAGTATTCGTACGTAGGTTTGCCCCAGAACAATGGAATGAAATCCATTACTTCAAGCGCTTTTACATGGGCACGTACCAACTGAAACCGGAGGACGAAAAAGCATTGCGGGGCGTCACCGCTCATTTCCGCAAAGCACACGTGCTCCTTAGATTGGCGCGCAGACTGGCACCACAGCTTGAGATCGATCTCATGCAGATCCACACGCAGGGCTATACGCCTGCCGTCAATGCTGAAGAATTCTCCGCTGTGATCGAGGAGGTATTCACTGAACTGTACTCATCGATTGACTGTGCTAGGTTCGTCATCGTCGCTACAAATAAAGGCTGCAAGGGCATGCCAACGAATTCGACCCGCAAGCTATTTCGCGCCGTCACCGACAAGAAAATTAGCGCAGATTTCCCTGCACCAATTCGGCAGGCGATCACGGACGCTCATTGGTATAACGATCTCCTTTTCCTCAGAGATGCGCTTACGCACAGCAATATAGGAAATTGCCACCTTGACCGGGCTACCAAGGTGATTTTCTACATGCACCAAGACATCATGAAGGCTGGGAAAACTCTGGTGATCGATAACATTATTGAGCACGCAATCGTCTTGTGCAAAAGCGTCGAGGCTTTTCTGAAACAGGTTTTCGCCTACCTGAACACGCAACTCAAACCTTACGTCGTTGACGAAGTCTGCGGCATCTTTTACAGCAGGGTCTATACGAGGACGCTACCTTCCGCAACACCTATTACCTGGGACAGCGGCACCTGTACAGCACGCCACTGGTTCGACAAAGAAGCTCAACGTCGATGCCCTTTTGCCGACAGTTGCGGTGCATACGGCCAAGTCGAGCCCCCAGCTCTCAACGCTGGGGCTTAACTGCTCCTCCCATATGCATCGACTTGACGCAGGTCAGTGCATTCTCAAACGCAAAATGCCGACGCTATCGACTCCATCACTCCTCCGGCTACGCAACGTTTCATCGTCTGATCGGGTATCCACATACGCGGAGGTTGCGGCGCGCATCGATGGATGCCGCAACGTGCTCGCTGACAAAGGCTTGGCGATTAAGCCGAACAGCGCGTTGGGCCAACTTTTTGCGGAGGCCGACCGGCTCAACAGAGCTTGGATCGCGCAAGACGACAGCGAGGACGTCGCAACGCTGTGCGCCGCAGACGATGCAGTTTGGATAGCAGACGCGATCCTTGGGGCCATTTCTGATCCCGCTTCGCACGCAGCGATTCGCCGGATCTCGAAAAGCGACATGCGCCTCTCGTTACGTCATTTCTCCCAAGGCAAGGACGCCTTGTGGGAATTGTCGTTACGGGAGTTCCTTCGCCTGCGTGGCGTCACCGCGGCCTTCAAAGACCCGCCAGACCTTGAAATTGTCCTCCCCGACATGCTCGGGGATCTTGGCGTCGCATGCAAGAAGGTCTACTCAGAAGGGTCAGTCGAGAAGCAATTCTCAAAAGGGCTAGCACAACTTAAGCCCTATAACGGCGTCGGCATCGTCGCCTTCAATCTCGATGATCTGTTGCCAAGCGGGCGAATCCTTTCAGTAACGACCGCAGATGAGGGTTTCGGCATGTTGAACGAGTTCAATCTCGACTTTATCGATCGCCATCGACGGCATTTTGCCCCGGCGGTAATGAAAGGGAGATGCCTAGGAGTTTGGGTCACCACCACAATGCAGATGGATATTGCGAGTCAGCGGACGCGATTCAATCGCGGCACTCAACATAATCTCTGGACCGTGGCGGAAGCGGGTCTCGCAACCAAGATTAGAGTTTCCGAGCTTGCGAGGCTCATCGACGCGAGCGGTTCCTAGTTCCCCCTTGGATACGGTCGTCGGTGTTGTCGCTGACGACGCTACAACAATCGGCGCGTGACCCCCACGCGCGCGCACGGCACTCTGCAGGCATGGACCTCGCAGAACTCGCCCGCCTCATTGAAAACCTGATCCGCATCGGCACCGTGGCCGACGTGCGCCACGGCAACCCGCCTGCCGTACGCGTGCGCACCGGCGGCATCACCACCACCTGGCGCCCGTGGTGCGAACGACGCGCCGGCGGCACCCGCACCTGGAGCCCGCCCACCAAGGGCGAACAGGTCGTGCTCCTCTGCCCCAGCGGCGACCCATCCAACGGCATCGTCCTGTGCGCCATCCCGTCGGCCGCCAACGACGTGCCGAGCCATTCGCCCAACGAGACCGTCACGCTGTACCCAGACGGCGCCCTCACCAAGTACGACCACGCCGCAGGCCTGCTGACCGTCCAGGGCGTCAAAGCCGTCTTCCTGGAAGCCGCCACCAGCGTGCTGGTGAAGTGCCCCGACACCACCTTCGACGGCTCGGTGACGGTCAAAGGCCTGCTGTCCTTCATGAACGGCATTGCCGGCCAGGGCGGCGACAACGGCAACGTCATCACGGGCGACCTGACACACCAAGACGGCAAGCTGTCTTCCAACGGCGTTGTGCTCGATGACCACGGGCACGGCGGCGTCAAGCAAGGCGGAAGCTGGACGGACGGCACGCGATGACAGGCATGAACAACACCACGGGCCGCGCCGTCAGCGACGTGGCCCACATCCGTCAATCCGTGCGCGACATTCTCACCACGCCCATCGGCTCGCGCCTCATGCGCCGCGAATACGGCTCGCTCATCCCTGAGCTGATCGACCAGCCCGCGAACCCGGCCACCCGCCTGCGCCTCATGTCGGCAACGGTCTCGGCCCTCGTGCGTTGGGAGCCGCGCATCCGCATCGCTTCGGTTCGCTTCTCGATGGGCGCTGACGGCAGCGCAGCGCTCGACATCGAGGCAGACCGCGTCGACGGCCCGCGCGGCGAAGCGCTCGGCACGTTGAGCGTGCCACTGCGAGGCTGACCATGGGCACCCTGATCGATCTTTCGCAACTGCCACCGCCCGACGTGGTGGAACCGCTGGACTACGAAACCATCCTCGCGGAACGCAAGGCCGCGCTGATCGCACGGTACCCGGCAGAGAAGCAAGCCGAGATTGCGACGGTGCTCGCGCTCGAATCCGAGCCGCTGACCAAGTTCCTGGAGGAGTCGGCGTTGCGGGAGCTGCTGCTACGCCAGCGCATCAACGAGGCCGCGCGCGCGGTGATGCTGGCCTACGCCAAGGGCGAGGACCTGGAACACATCGCGGCACTCTTTGGGATTGAGCGCCTGGTCATCAATCCGGCCGACCCGATCGCCGGGACACCGGCCGAGATGGAGAGCGATGCCGACCTGCGCCTGCGCGTGCAGCTCGCGCCGCAGTCGTTCTCGGTCGCCGGCCCGGAAGGCGCCTATCACTCTCACGGGCGCAATGCGGACGGTCGCGTCCTGGATGTGTCGACCACCAGTCCAACGCCTGGCGAAGTGCGTATCACCGTGCTCTCGCGCGAAGGCGACGGCACCGCCGCACCCGATCTGCTGGACAAAGTTCTGGCGGCGCTGCGCCCGGAAGAAGTGCGCCCACTGACCGACTACGTGACGGTACAGTCGGCCACGATCCTGCCTTATGCGGTCTCGGCCACGCTGCACCTCTTCCCAGGCCCCGACGCCACCGTGGTGGTCACCGAGGCCCGCAAGCGCCTGGCCGCCTACGTGGAGGCCTGCCACCGACTGGGGGCCGTCGTGGCGCGCTCCGGGCTGGACGCCGCCTTGCACGTTGCGGGCGTGCAGAAAGTGGAGCTGCACTCGCCCGCCGATGAGATTCTTGCCGATCCGACGCAGGCCCCGTATTGCACGGACATGACCGTCTCGCCAGGAGCCCAGCGTGCGTAGCCTGTTGCCTCCGAATGCGTCGGAGCTGGAGCGCAACGCCACGGCCGTAGCCGGCGTCATCAGCGATCTGCCGGTCCCGCTGCGCACTCTCATCGACCCGGACACGATCCCCGCGCACCTGCTGCCGTGGCTTGCTTGGCATCTCGGCATCGAAACCTGGAAGGACTACTGGCCCGAACAGGTCAAGCGTGCTCGCGTGCGCTCCGCCATCTCCATCGCGCGTAAGAAGGGCACAGCGGCTGCGGTGCGCGAGGTCGTCGCTTCATTCGGCGCCAACATCGCGCTGGGCGAGTGGTGGCAGATGGAACCCAAGGGGCGGCCGTACACCTTCGACCTGGTCATGACCGTCAGCGGCCGCGACGGCAACCCGCCGACCGCGGAATTCATCGGCGACATCGTTGCCGAGATCAACCGCACCAAGCCCGTACGCGCGCACTACACGTTCACCCAGGGCTTCAACCAGGCCGGCGGCATCGGCATCAGCGCTGCCATCCGCCCCGCACTCTTCACCCGCCTATCTCTTTCGGACGTTTGACATGGCTGGAACCACCATCAACATTACTGACGCCGGCCGCGCCGCCCTGGTCAACGCAGAGCACACCGGCACCGCCGCCCGCAAGATCGTCGAGGCCGGCATCGCCACCGCGCCGTTCGACTTCGACCCAGGCCTGCAGGCGCTGCCCAACGAGCACAAGCGCCTCGCTACCATCTCTGGCGAGACCATAGCCGCCGACACCGTCCACGCCACCATCCGCGACGACAGCGCCGACCAGTACACCACCTACGGCTTCGGCCTGTACCTGGACAACGGCGTGCTGTTGGGCACCTACTGCCAGGCCACGCCCATCATGGAAAAGGCCCCCGTGGCCATCCTGCTGCTCGCGGTCGACATGGTGTTCAAGCAGCTCGACGTGACCGCACTGTCGTTTGGCAACGCCACCTTCACCAACCCGCCATCCACCACAGAGCGGCAAGGCGTGGTCGAGTTGGCAACCCCTGCGGAGACCATTGAAGGCACCGACGCGCAGCGCGCAGTAACGCCGGCAGGGCTGAACGCCCGCACGGGAACTGAAGACCGTACCGGCCTGCTGCAGCTCGCCACAGAGGCGGAAGTCGCAGGCGGGAAGGACGACGGAAAGGCCGTTACGCCTCGGAAGCTGGCGCAGCGGCTCGCCAAAAAGGCCGACCTTGCCGGCAACAAGACGCAAGCTTTCGCTGTGAGCCAAGCCCTTAGTGACGACCACGCCGTACCGCTGGCGCAGGCTGACACGCGATATGCCTCGCCTGCATCAGTCAAGGCAGCGCAGGACACCGCAAACACGGCGAAGGCAACGGCCGACGCTGCTCTGCCGAAGAGCGGTGGCGACATGACCGGCCCGATCAACTTGAAAGGCCCGGCCGTAGAACTGCAGTTCACCGACACCACGCAGTCGCTTACGACGGGACGCTTCCGAGCCGTGTCGAGCGCCACCAATTGGGTCTTGGACAGGAACACGGACCCTGCCGGCGATTTCGCCTCCTACCTTCGGCTGCTTTCCGTCGACGGTGAAGGCAGCATGGATGTAAGGGGCCAGCTCACGGCCACTACGATCAGGACGCACGCGAACGTCAACCTGCCGGCCCACAACGCTGACGGGCGAGGGTTCCTGGAGTTCGGGGGCGATACCGTCTTCTGGCGACTGTTTATGAACGGCCCCACCGGAGACCTGCTGCTCAACGGCTACAACGCCGACGGCACCAACCGGCACCAGCCCTTCTATATCGAGTACGTGTCAGGCAAGGTCATCCTCGCCTCGCGCCCATCGTTCAACGGGGCCACGCCCTGGGATTCCGTGAACCTGCCCAACCCCCTGACCACAGACGGCGGCTGGCTGAAACCGAATCGCGGCATCAGTCTGGCCGTTGGGTATGGCATAAGCGCACTGCAAGTTTCGACAGTCGGCACTGACTCTATCGGCGGCGCCTTCACGGAGTGGAACAACACGCGTTCCCCCGCGCTTCAAATCGACTGTCCAAGTAACGTCAGCGCCTACATGGGCATCCGTTGGACACAATGGGGCAAGCGGCACCTGGCAGCCATTGATTGCTATGCGGGTGGCAGCGACGCATCGCTGCCCTACATCTCCATGCATGTCGGAACCTGCGTCAACGCATTCAAATTCAGCGGTAACGGTGACTTTGAGGCGCGAGGCGCGATCTACGCAGGCGGTGGCGGTGGCGTCCTTGCAGGCAACGGAAATGTCTACATGTCCTGGGCGGGGATGTGGCTTTCGGACTATCTCTCGAACCTGAACAACGGCAAGGCAGCGACCGGGGCTTCATGCCAGTGGAACAGTGGGATTGTCGAGTTCGGCGCCGTGCCCACCGGGGAGCGTGCGGGCGTTGCCGATCTACCCGCGCCCTATGTCCTGGTGGGCCTGCGTAACGCCTTCTACCTTCTGTATCTGCGCGCGGTCCATCTGCGCAACCAGTAACGAATGACCATGCTGACACACGACGAACTCATCTTCTGCATCCAGCAGGAATACCCAGGCGCCATCCACGGCAAAGATTTCTGGGTTGGCCATGTAGTCGATAAAGAAACCGGCGTCCAGATCGAAAACGCCCGCGTCTACGAATGGCATCTACCCGACGTGCAGCCCACCGACGAGGCGCTGCAGGCGCTGGTACGCAAGCACGGAAAAGCTGCAAAGACATTTCTGGCCGAGCGCGAAGCGCGCGATGAGCGTGAGCGGCGGCTCAAGGTCGCGGATACGCTCGTCTACAAGGCGATGGACGCCGGCGACATGGAGAGCATGCGCCTGGCCGGGCAGTACCGTCAGGCGCTGCGCGACGTGACATCGCAGGCCGGCTTCCCATTCAACTTCGAATGGCCAAACGCGCCAGAGCAGCTTGCCGGCGAACCATGATCGGCCATTTGAAGGCCATCCATGCCATATCACTGAACGGAGCCTATCGCTGCGGATTTGCTGCGATAAAGCGATCAACGTATCGTCGGCACTCCGCACGCACCCGCTCGGGATCGTCTTGGGTTTCCCAAGGGCTATGCATCTGTATGAAGATCAGTTTGCCCTGGGCGAGAACTACGTGCGTACACATCAGCGTAACCAAGGACTGATTTCTTCCTTGAATCTCCCCGTTCACCCTAAAGGCAGCGGTGTAACCAGAAGAAACCGCGTCCTCCCGTCCGGGCCCGATCAAAACGGGCTCGCCAAAACGCACATTCCCGATCGTTTTCTGAGTGGCATCAGCCAGCAGTTGCTGATTCTCCTGAGCCTGGCGGTTCCCGATTTCAACGGACTTGGCCAAGTTCGCCTGCGATTCATGCATGTGGCGAGCAAAATACTGAAACTGCCCCACGGTGAACGTAGCGGCCATGGTGTCCTTGAGCGTCTTGACTACAAAGAACGTGTTGGCCCCGTTTGATCGCGGCTGCATCGCCAACAATACGGACCCCTTGTCTATCGAGGCATTCCCCAACTGCGCACCTGCCGGCGTATCCGTGGTGTCGACGTGGCCTTCCGCAACAGGAATATCAATCTGTGTGCGGCCGACGGTCACTGTCCTGTCAGCGGCGCTTACGGAGCTGTACACAGAAGCTGCAACCAGAAAAGCGAGAAGACTTTTTACGTGACGACGAGGCATCTGAGGCATGGTTTCGCAGGAAGGAAATGAGTTGTTCTTAAAGTAATGCTCGAAGGCCGACGACCTTGCCGCAGTTGGCCACGCGCACCGCCTTCTTTCTAAAATCGAGAACAATCCGCATAGTGCAACGCCGCGCGCGGCACCGCTCGAAGTTCGGCCCTTCCCCCCTCTTCTGACGGGTCCAGATGCTGCGAATTTGCGACACATGCCGCTGCAGGCTGTGTTCTGTTGTGCAACCTCGCCCCACAACACCCAGCGCGCGACACGCTCGCGCGCGCGCCGCATCCTACCGGGACGATTCAACGTCGGCCCACCCCGGAGGAATGCATGCCCACCGACTACCACCACGGCGTCCGTGTCATCGAGATCAACGAAGGCACACGCCCCATCCGCACCATTGAAACCGCCGTCGTCGGCGTGGTGTGCACGGCCAGCGACGCGGATGCGGCCGCGTTCCCGCTCGACACCCCCGTGTTGCTCACCGACGTGCAAGGCGCCGTTGGCAAGGCCGGCGACAAGGGCACGCTCGCGCGCACGCTGCAGGCCATTGCCGACCAAACAAGCCCGCTGACCGTTGTCGTCCGTGTGGCAGAAGCCAAGGCCGAAGGTGAGACCACCAGCAACCTCATCGGCACCACCAACGACCAGGGCCGCTACACCGGCATGAAGGCGCTGCTCGCCGCGCGCAACCGCTTCGGCATCACGCCGCGCATCCTGGCCGCACCGGGGCTCGACTCACTGCCCGTCGCCTCCGAGCTGGCCTCCATCGCGCAAAAGCTGCGCGCCTTTGCCTACGTCAGCGCCGCCGGCTGCAACACCAAAGAAGACGTGGTCGCGTACCGCCAGAACTTCGGCGCGCGCGAGCTCATGGTGCTGTGGCCCGATTTTGTTGGCTGGGACAGCGCCGCCAATGCCGAGCGCACGCTCTGGGCAACCGCCCGCGCCGTCGGCCTGCGCGCCAAGATCGACAACGAGACAGGCTGGCACAAGACGCTCTCCAACGTGCCCGTCAACGGCGTTACCGGCCTCTCGCGCGACGTGTACTGGGACTTGCAGAACCCCGCCACCGACGCCGGCTACCTCAACTCGCACGATGTCACCACGCTCGTCCACCAGAACGGCTTCCGCTTCTGGGGCTCGCGTACCTGCAGCGCCGACAAGCTCTTCGCCTTTGAGAACTACACCCGCACCGCGCAGGTGCTGGCCGACACGATGGCAGAGGCGCACATGTGGGCCAATGACCTGCCGATGACCCCCTCGCTCGTGCGCGACATCCTGGCCGGCGTCAACGCCAAGCTGCGCAGCCTGGTACGCAACGGCTACCTGCTGGGTGGCGAAGCGTGGTTCGACCCAGCGGCAAACGGGAAAGAAAGCCTCAAGAGCGGTCAACTGGCCATCGACTACGACTACACGCCCGTCCCACCGCTGGAAGACCTCACCTTCCGCCAGCGCATCACAGACCGCTACCTCATGCAGTTCGCCGACGCCGTCAAGGCGGCTTGAGCTGCGCACCACCTTAGCAAGGAACCACGATGGCACTCCCTCGCATCCTCAAACACTTTAACGTCTTCGCAGACGGTATCTCCCACGCCGGCGAGGTGGAAGAAATCACCCTGCCCAAGCTGACCCGCAAGCTGGAGGAATACCGCGCCGGCGGGATGAACGGCCCGATCGACATCGACCTCGGCAATGAAAAGCTGGAGCTGGAAACCACCTACGGCGGCCTGATGCGCGACATCCTCAAGCAATACGGCACCACGACCGTCGACGGCGCGATGGTGCGCTTCGCTGGCGCCTACCAGGCAGAAGACACCGCCGGCGTCGATGCCGTGGAAATCACCGTGCGCGGCCGCCACACCGAAGTTGACTTCGGCAACGCCAAGGCCGGCGGCAAAGAGCCCTTCAAGGTCAAGTCTTCGCTCTCGTACTACAAGCTCACCGTCAACGGCGAAGAGTGGATCGAGATCGACCACGTCAACTTCATCGAGCGCGTGTTCGGCGTCGACCGCCTGGCCGAGCAGCGTAAGGCCATCGGCCTCTGATCCCGCACCTGCCGCACAACGCGGCACCCTCCACTTTCTGAGCCCTCACCACCATGGAACAACTCACCACCAACATCCCACTCGACACCCCCATCAAGCGCGGCGACCAGGTCATCAGCGTACTGACCCTGCGCAAGCCCGGCAGCGGCGAGCTGCGCGGCGTCAGCCTCATGGACCTCATGCGCATGGACGTGACCGCCCTGCATACCGTCCTGCCGCGCATCACCGCGCCCACGCTCACGACCGCAGACGTGAGCAAGCTCGACCTGGCTGACCTGGTCAAGATCGCCACTGAAGTGACCGGTTTTTTGCTCTCGAAGCAGGATCGGGAAGAAGCCTTCCTGACCGAGTCGAAAACGCCGCCGCAGACGTTGCAGTGATTTTTGGCTTCCGCCTGGAGGAGCTGTACGCGATGAGCATTACCGAGCTGATGGAGTGGCGCGAGCGCGCCCGTGAGCGCAGCGAGGCGCGCGAATGAGCGACGCCCGCCGCCTGCGCCTGGAGGTTGTGCTGCAGGCTGTCGACAAGGCCACGCGGCCGCTGCAGCGGCTGTTGGGTACCAACAAAGACTTGGCCCGGACAGTCAAGGCAACGCGCGACCAGCTCAAAGCGCTGGAGCGCGCCAAAGGGCTGACGGGTCAGTTTGACGGCCTGCGCGGCAGCATCCGCGATACCGTTGCAGAGATGCGCAAGGCGCGCGAGCGCGTGGAGCGGCTCGAACAGGCGATCCAGAAGGCCAAGGCGCCCAGCGCGCAGCTCACCGAAAACTTCAAGCGCGCCTCCGCCACGGCAGAACGTCTGACCAACAAGTTCCGAGGGCAACAGTCGCAGCTCGCGGAAGTGCGCCAGAAGCTGCAGCAGGCCGGACGCGGCTCCATGACGATGGCGCAGTACCAGGAGCAGCTACAGCGCGCCACCACCGCCGCCACGCAGGCCCTTGCCAAGCAGGACGCACAACTTAAGGCCCAAAGCGCACGGGCGCGCGCAATGGCCGCCAGTCAGCAAGCGGCCGACCGTATGCGCACGCGCGCCGGAAATCTGGCCGCTGCCGGCGCTGGTGCATCCGTTGCCGGCGCGGCGACCGCCGCCCCCATCTGGAAAGGCCTGGGCGAATCCAAACACTACGAGCTGGAAAAGACCCGCATGGGCGCGCTCGGCTTGGGCGACGCCGCCACCAAGGAATCCATCGAGTTTGCCAAGCAGATGAAGGCCTACGGCGTCAGCCAGGTCGACAAGGCCGAGTTGATGCGCGACGCCCTGAGCACGTTTGCCGATGCGCACCATGCAGAAATGGTGCTGCCCACCCTCGCCAAGATGAAGTTCGCCAACAAGGCCGTCTTCGGCCAGGCGCAGGGTGCGGACAACGAACGCATGTTCATGGACTTGCTCAAGGTCATCGAGCTGCGCGGCGGCCTGGCCAGCGAGGAGGAATTCCGCAAACAGGCGGACATGGTTCAACGCGTCATCACCGCCACCGGCGGCCGCGTGCAGGCCGACGAATGGCTCAACGTCATCAAGCGCGGCGGCCTGGCTGCCAAGGGCGTGGACAGCGAAGCGTTCTTCTACACGCTGGAGCCGCTGGTGCAGGAAATGGGCGGCAACACCGTCGGCACGGCCATGATGAGCGCGTACCAAAACCTCTACCAGGGCAAGACCACCAAACGCACGCTCGGCAACCTCGACCGCTTCGCCCTCATCGCAGACCGCAGCAAGGTCAAGGAAGACAAGGCCGGCCAGGTCTCCTTCATGGACCCCGGCGCGCTCAAGGGCGCCGATATCTTCCGCAAGGATCAATTCGCCTGGCTGGAGCAGGTGCTGCTCCCGACCCTCAAGGAAAAGGGCATCACCGAGAAAGACCAGGTGCTGGACGCCATCGGCAGCATCTTCTCCAACCGCACGGCATCGGGCCTGATGTCGCAGATGTACCTGCAGCGCGATCAGATCCACAAAAACACGCGCCTGAACAAGGGCGCCGCCGGGATTGACCAGCTCGACACAGCCGCCAAAGGCCTGCCGCAGGGCAAGGAGCTGGAGACGCTCGCCAAGGTGCACGACCTGCAGAAGGAGATTGGCGAGAAGGTCATGCCGCTCTATGCGCGCGCTCTGGAATGGGTTGCCAAGGCGGCAGACCGCGTGACGAAGTTCATGCAGGAGAACCCAGGCGTGGCAAAGGCAATGGCCGTCGGCGTTGGTGTCCTGGCCGCGACCCTGCTCACCATCGGCCCCATCCTGCTCACCATTGCGTCAGTGATGTGGCCACTCGCCAAGCTACGCACGATTTTCGCCAAGCTCTCCGGCGGAGCGCGCCTGGGCTCCATTGCCATGCGGTTGTTCGCAGGCGCCTTCAATCTGCTGATGCGATGTGTTGGAGGCGTCGCCAAAGTGCTGTTGTGGGTCGGCCGCCTGGCGCTGGCCAACCCCCTGCTGGCCGTGATCGCGTTGATCGCCGCCGGCGCCCTCTACATCTGGCAGAACTGGGAAACCATCGGCCCCAAGCTGGCAGCCCTCTGGCAAGGCATCAAAGACGCCTTCGGCCGCGCGTGGGACTGGATCAAAGAAAAGGCCAGCGGCATTGCCGACTGGTTCACCTCCACCAAAGACAAGCTGCTCGACGCCGGCCGCGCTATGGTCGACGGCTTGCTATCTGGCATCTCCGAGCGCTGGGCCGCGCTCAAGCAGAAGGTTAGCGAGCTGGCGGACGGCGTTGCAACGTGGTTCAAAGAGAAGCTCGGCATCCACAGCCCCAGCCGCGTTTTTGCCACGCTGGGCGGCTTCACTATGGCCGGCCTCACCCAAGGCCTGGAAGACGGCCAGGACGCACCGCTGAAGGCTGTGCAGACCCTGGCTACCAAGCTCACCGGCATCGGCGCCGGCATCGCCATTGGCAGCACGGCAGCGGTGGCCGCACCCATTTCTTTTGACACGCGCCCGCCGCTCACCACCAGCGCGGCGGCCACGGCGCCGGCGGCTGCAGCCGCGCCCATCACCATCAATATCCACCCGCCCGCCGGCGCAGACCCGCACGCCATCGCCCGCCTGGTGCGCGACGAGCTGCGCCAGATCGAAAACCAGCGAGCCGCCCGCCAGCGCTCGCGCCTTGCAGACAGGGACTGACCATGATGATGGCCCTGGGCCTGTTCGTGTTCAGCTTGGACACGGCGCCCTATTCCGAATTTCAACGCCAGGTCGGCTGGCGGCACCCCGGCAACAACCGCGTCGGCCGCCGGCCGTCGCACCAGTTCATCGGGCCGGACGAGGAAACCATCACCCTATCCGGCAAGCTCTTCCCCGAGCTGACCGGCGGCGAATGGACCCTCGCCGCCCTGGAACTGATGGCCGACAGCGGCGATGCCTACACCCTCATCGAGGGCACCGGCCACTACTACGGCCAGTTCGTCATCAACAACCTGGACACCACCCGTACCTACTTCTTCCAGGACGGCGCCGCCCGCGCATGCGACTTCACCCTCAAGCTCACGCGCGTGGATGACGGCCTGCTCTCCAAGGTGGCCAGCGTCGCCACCGGCCTGCTGCAATGACGGACAACAGCGCTGCCGACCAGTCCCCGCGCCCGGCCTACCGCATCAAGGTGGGCGACAAAGACATCACCGGCCGCTTCCAAGGCCGGCTCATTGAGCTGACGCTGACCGACAACAGCGGCTTCGAGGCGGACCAGCTCGACATCGAGCTCGACGACAGCGACGGCAAGCTCGACCTGCCCGAGAAAGGGGTACGCCTGTCGCTCTCGCTCGGCTGGGAAGGCGCCGGCCTGGTCGACAAAGGCACCTACAAGGTCGACGAGCTGGAGCACACCGGGCCGCCGGATCGCCTGGTCATCCGCGCGCGCAGCGCCGACATGGACGGCGGCCTCACCACCCGCCGCGAGGATTCCTACGCCGGCAAGACCGTGGCTGAAGTCGTCCAGGCCATCGCCCTGCGCAACAAGTTCACGTGGCTGGTGGGCAAGAAGCTGGCCGGCCAGGTCATCACCCACGTCGACCAGACCGGCGAGTCAGACGCCAACTTCCTCTCGCGCCTGGCGAAAGAGTTCGACGCCATTGCCACCGTCAAGAACGGCACGCTGCTTTTCATCCCCGCTGGCGAGCCGACCAGCGGGTCAGGCCTGCCGCTGCCCACGGTCAGCATCACGCGCGCGTCGGGCGACACGCACACGTTCAGCGTTGCCGACCGGGAGAACTACAACGGCGTGAAGGCGCACTATCAGGACACGCGTGCCGGCGTGCGCGGCGAGGTGGTCATCGACGCTTCCAACGCCGTGGCCACGAAGGAGAAGCGCACAGGCAAGGGGAAAAAGAAAAAGCAGCAGACCGTGCAGGCCAACCCGAACCCGGACAACGTGAAGGTGCTGCGGCACACGTACGCATCACGGTCCAACGCCGAGCGCGCAGCGCGGGCCGAATGGCAGAAGATTCAGCGAGGCGTGGCCAGCTTCAACATCACGCTGGCGCGTGGGCGGGCCGAGTTGTTTCCGTCGCTACATGCGAAGGTGAGCGGGTGGAAGCCGCAGATTGATGGGACGGGGTGGTCGATTGGGCGTGTCGTTCACACTTTGAACGACAGTGGCTTTACCACCGCCGTGGCATTGGAGATAGAGCTCAAGGAGCGTCTTGCGCAAGACCGCACTTAGCCGACGCGATGGTTATAGCCCCCCAATCTCCCGCAAGCCTCCCGATCTAAGAAGACTCCCCACCACCGCCCTTTTTGAACCGACTCCGCAGACCGATCAATGTCAACGCAATCAAAGCAACGGAAAGCACAGCTTGCAGTAACGAGAGTGCATATACGGACAGCCCGGTCGGCGTAACAACCCCTTTTTCAGTAAACAATGCAAGGGGATTGAAAGCGTTCTGAAGCGATAGGCCGATGGCAGGGTAAGATGAGAACAACCCTTTGCCATCCACGCTCCCAAGAAAATCATAAGCGAACGCAAACAAAAATATCTGCGCTATAAAAAACAGAATTGGCCTACCAATAGAATTTCCGTAATTCGAAAAAGCGTCATATACGATCGAAAGACACCTATCGAATAGACCACCTTCGCCACACAGCCTTTGACTCCGCTGTTCTAACGAATAGAACATGTTTTCTTGACTTATATCTTTCTGCCTAGAAAAATGACTTCGCAAGTATCTGTATTTCGCAACATCCTCACCCGAACAGTACGACGAAAGAAAACTCCCGGCCTTTATGAACTTGCAATTGAAAAAACGGGTGTACTGCCGATCCATGTTTGCCCCAATGAAATTCGGAACCAACAGAAAATCACAGCCCTTAAACTGCCATCCATTTGAAAATGCGCACCCCGTAAATCTCGCAATATTCATATCGCAGCGTTCCACCTGCAGTACACCGCCAAAATCGGCACTATCGGCTGTTATATTTCTGACGTCCAACAACGTCAATTTGACATCGCCTAGTTGCGCGCCCCGGAGATTGACAAAGACTGGACGCATGCCCGTATTCGAGCTGACGTTTAGCTCGGCCCTCCGCTGGGTGTCGCTCAATACAAGGCTGAACGGCGAGCTCGGCGTTCTCTCTGCTTGCGACATGTCGATGACCAAGCGATCAATCGCAGAACGAGGAGCCTCGAACTTTCCACAGCCCGGTAATACGCTGAGGTATACGGTACCGGCGCACGAGGACCCACTGAAAACTACCGGAACACTCGTTTTGATCCGCAGGTCGCCAGTCGCTTGCACATTGCTTAAGTCGGCATAGATCGTCGGCGGATGCACCACCGACCGGGGCCATTTGATTGCACGTGCCTCTTCAGCAATCTTTTCGACCTTATCCAAGTAGTCTTGGACTCCCTCGTTGGACGCCACGAGAACCATGGCCCCACCTGTATCGTTGGAGCGCAAACTTGGCAACGGGCTGCTAACGTACCCCGCCCGTGCCCAAATCATGTTCAAGTGGCGCGTCGCATCTACAAGTTTCGCTTCGATCGCTCCCTTCTTTGGCTCAAACTCAGCACGCAGCGCATCAATTTCCTCTTTGGTTAGCCTTTTCCTTTGCTCCATCCTGCCTCCGCCCGTATCAGATACGATTATCAACAGTCGGCGAGCATACCCCGTATCCCGTACCCGGTCATATACCGCCCGCTGGTGGTGCGACGACGGTAGCTCTAACCTCGATACGAGCAGGAAGTGATTGCACCGAGTGGGTCCAGCAAGGAACATCGGGCAGTCCCTGTCACAGATCGCCCCACTTCGGTAGGCTTTGCATCTGCTCTATAACGGGAGAGAATGATTATTGGATATATGAAGGATTCTGCTCACCGGAAACAGGGCTCGCGCACGAATCAGCGCGCAGGTCCCGCTCTTTCGACCGCGCCAAAAACAACAAGCCATGAGCAAGTACGCTCCTCTTGCAGACTATTTTCGCGCAGCGACCGGCGATGAGATCAACCTGACATTCAGTCAGGTTGAGCAGATCATCGGTGCCAAATTGCCGCCATCCGCACTCAAACACGAAGCGTGGTGGCAAAACTCCACGCCAGGGGTTGACTCGCATGTGCAAGCGCACTCATGGATGACAACGGGTTGGCGCAAACGGCGTGTCGATCTTGCGGCCAGCTACGTGGTGTTCAGTCGGGTCGGCAGCCACCCAGATGAGGAGGCATTGGATAACCTTGTTCCCCGCCGCAAAGAGGTCATCTACGACATCCTGCAACGGGCAAAGATTTCGGTCGACGGGTGGCACAAGAGAAAGGATGGCTCCGAAGTCGATGACTTTCGCTCCAACCCCCAGTTTTGCTACAACTGGTCGTACGGCTCACCGGTAGAAGGCTACGTCTTGTGTCTTTGGCACGGAACGTTTAAGGCTGCCGAGGGCGTGCCGTACTTCGCCGAATCCGTGCGCGACACAGAAAATGAACTTCGCCGCATTGCAGCCGATATGTCGAACACTGCTTCTGCGAGGGCGCGAGCCACTGAACAAGCGGACCGTGCCGGCAATCTCGATAGGGCCATAGCGGAGTCTTACGGACGGCAACTGCCGGTGCGCGTCATTGTTTGCGAAGGCGATCGACGTAAGCGCACCGAGCTAGCGGAAAAGGCGTCTGCAGTGAGCCGGCGCTTCCTGGACAGCGAGCCCTGGTACGTTCACCACTATGACCGCGTATCTGGTATGTGCAAAATCGTGCGCGGCATTAAGCCAGATGTCGATGCCCCGCCGACAAGCCCCTCCGCTGGGGCTACAGACGAGACAGAAGACGTCATCCAAAAGAGAGCAATCAAAACTCGACGCGGGCAGGACGACTTTCGTAACCGGCTGCGCGCGGCGTACCGCCGCCGTTGCGCGGTAACAGGGTCCTTCGTCGACGCGATTCTTGAGGCGGCACACATCATGCCGCACGCGGAGAAGACGGACTACCAGACGCGCAACGGCGTTCTGCTCCGCCCTGACATCCACACTTTGTTCGACCTGAACCTTCTCACGATCGACTCCCGCTACCGCGTGAAGTTATCGAAACTGCTCGAAAACTCCGAGTACAAGGACTACAACGGCCAGCTTCTGAAAGTCCTACCAGAACGATCCGAGGATCAACCGTCCGTCGCCGCGCTCGAGCAGCGCTTGCTCGCGTTTGAAGCCGAGGAGAAGCGGCGCTGACAGTCAGCGCGTCTTGTTGTTTCGACGCCGCCTACAACAGCATTTAGGTGCGCAACGCACGGTCACACGGCATCCTGCATCACAACCTTGAAGCGCCCAGCCATCAAACAGCCAGGGCATAGAGAGGAGCCTCGCAAAGGGCACGCCGGCGGGGAGCACCGACGGCAAGAAAAGACGCGGCGACGTGGAAGGTGTTGGAGCACCAACCACGACCCGCTCTAGCAGATAGCACCTGCCAGACCGGCCAGGGCCGCGCCACCTCGCGAGGCGGCGGCATCCTAGCACAGCAGGAACAGCCAGAAATGCAGGACATTCGTTGCGGCCAATGCAACCGAAAGCTTGGCGCAGGTGAATACGTGCGCCTATCCATCAAATGCCCCCGCTGCGGGGCATTCAACGTTTTGAGGGCTGAGAGCCCCGCACCAGAGAGCCGTCGAGCTTCGCACAGTGGAGATCCCACCCATGAGCACGACCGCTCGCGCCCACGCGCAGCTCAACACCCTTCACCTGGCTGACGCCATCACCGTACTGCGTGACCTGCCTGACGCCAGCATCGACATGGTGTTCACCGACCCGCCGTACTCTTCGGGCGGCACACATAGCGGGTCACGCACGCAGCCGCCCGGCCAGAAATACGTGAACCAGAGTCGGGACAAATACCCGACGTTTTCCCACGACAACAAAGACCAGCGCTCGTGGACGTTCTGGTGCATGACCTGGCTGGCAGAGGCGTACCGCGCCACCAAGGAAAGCGGCTACCTCGCCTGCTTCACCGATTGGCGGCAACTGCCCAGCCTCACAGATGCGATTCAAGGGGCCGGCTACATCTGGCGCGGCGTGGCCGTGTGGGACAAGACACCCGGCCGCGCCCGGCCGCGCGCCGGTGGCTTCTCGCAGCAGGCTGAATTCCTGGTGTGGGCCACGAAAGGCGCTATGCCGGCGGGCGCCGATGTGTATCTGCCTGGCGTGTTCCCCGACCGCCTAAGCTTTCCCAAGAAACACATGACCGAGAAACCGCTCGGCCTGGCGCGTGAAGTCGTACGCCTGGTGCAGCCGGGCGGTGTTGTGTGCGACCCCTTTGCGGGCTCTGCCACGTTCCTGGTGGCCGCGAAAGAGGCGGGACTGCAGTGGATCGGATGCGAGCTGGAGCCCGCGTATCACGAGCTGGCGTCGCAGCGCCTTGCTGCACAGGAACCGGCCGCATAACGCTCGGGCGCAGTGGCGAGAGGTAGGGCTGCTCGATCATGTCGGCACAATCGCAAATCATCGTTGCATGTCCCGCCGCTCCCTTTAGGTTCGGCCGTCGGCGAACTATGCTCGGCAGCTAGGGTTGCCACACTCGTTGACCCACAGCCCCGCCACCGCGCCGTAGCCTCTTCGCGCGGCCCCGCGCCGCTGTTGGAGATACGTAAGTGAGCAACAAGACAAACATCAAGCAGAGCATTTCCGCCGGTAATGGAAACGTGCAGATCGGCCAGGTCATCCTATGCGGGTCGGCCGCCCATTCACACTGCCCCACTCCGCCGGCGCCAGCCAAAGAACGCATGACCATCGAGCAGCGGGCAGAACTCACTCACATCGCATTGCAGATCGAATTGGCAGAGGAAGGCGCCGTAGACGCCGGCACGGTTTGGAAGGCCCTTTGCAATCACCTCAACGGGCGCGGCCTGGAGGATGTGCGAGACAACACCGAGTTGTCGCACGAGCAGTATTGGGCGGCTCGGTCTTACCTGGACGGCTGGTTGTCCTGCGCCCGTGGTGACAGCCTGCCGCGTACCAGCATGATTCGCGAGATCATGCGGATGTGGGGTATTCGGAGTGGATTGCGGGCGGCGACAATGGCGCTGTGCGAGGCCCGGTTCCGAAAAGCGACTCTGACCGATTTGACCGAAGCCCAGCTGCGTGCCGCATTGTGGGTGACAGTGGCGGATTGGCGGGCATATTGGGTGGAGGAGCAATCTCCCTAGCATGGCGAACCTGTACCGTGACCGGCACGCCCAAATTAGGCATCCAAAAGACGTTGGACAAGATCCCTAAAGCCCTCGCATGTGTGGGGCTGATAAGCCACGATGAGAGCTAACCATGTCATGTGAAACTGATCCGTCCGCTTGGCTCGAACTTGGAAAGACTGTGCTGAGTACCTTCGCGGGTGCCCTACTCGCATTCGGCACAAACCTCCATCTTCAGCGTCTGCAGCGACGGCGGAGCAATCTCGCAGCCGGCAATATGGCCCTGTCGATCTTGTCCAAGCAGTTCGGCGATTTCGCGGTTTTCTCCGCGTGGGTGGATCAGGAACTCCAGGAGTTGAATGGGTGGCCGATGTGGCTCAAGATGAAGCCATCAGTGATTGGTTTGTCTGAAAATCTTCGATTCGACTTGCCGAGCCTCTCCTTCCTCTTCGAGCATCAGGAGCACGAGCTGCTGGGCAAGCTGATGGAGGCGGAAACCTGCTACCACGAGTTGCGAACTATCCTGGCCCAGAGCACCGAAGCTTGCGACCTTCGGAATCAGCGCTTGGCAGAAGCCGGGTTTTCCAATCCGAGCTTGGCTGATCTCCACAAAATGGAGAACGCAGTGGGTGCGGTCTTGGAAGCAAAGTGCGACGCGTTCAACAGTATCCTCAAGTCGCGGTCGGACAAAGATGCCAAGGTATACCACGCCGCTGGTGAAGCTCTTCGGGCCGCAATGAGAATCTTCTTCGAGCCTGAGCAAGTAGCCCCGTTTGTCCCACTCGGTGCCAACACGCTGGCTGCAAATGCTGCAGTTGCCAAAGCACAAAGACCGCGCACTCAAGCATAGTTGAGCCGGTCCACGAGATAATCGTGGACCGTTGCCACTACACCTTCGGCCCACACCCCTTCAACATCGGGCTACCCACAATCCGCCCATCCCCCACGCACACCAAAGCAACCTTCGCCCCCTTCTTCAGCGAAGCCGCCATCGCCGCATGCTGATCGTCTAGATACGCATGCACCGCCATGAACGGGTTGCCGGAAGCGAGCTTCACCACGATGCTGTCGATGTAGTCCTTGTCGATGCTCTGCACCGTGCCGGTCACCAGTAGGCTCTTGCCCTTGTACTTCAGATCGGCGGCCACCTCGTTGTCCTCATACGCGCCGAACAGCTCTTGCGCCTTGACCGGCAACGGTGGCTCGGCCGCTTCTGCGGCCTCCACCGGGTTACCCGTTGCAGGCGCGCTCGCTGCCTTCGGTTTCGGATCAGTCAGGTCACTCAGCACGCCGATGACGATGGCGACAAACGCAAGACCAAACAGCCACTTCACTACTTTCATTACTGCTCCTTTCTACCTTCCCGTCTGTGTGGATTGATAAAAAGGCTGTATCCCGCGCCCCCCGCGCGGCTACTGCTCTTGTTGCTTTCGGCTGATAGGCGTCGCACGGCAACGCCATACCTGCTTATCACTTGAGCTGTGGGTCCGGCAACACGCCACCCTCGCTGTCATGGTCGAGAAGCGAATCACGGGTTCCACATACCTGATTGGCGTTGTCGTACATCTGGTCCAACTTGTCAGTGTCGCTGCCGGTGATCGGCCTATTCTGCGCACGAAACTCCTTGTCGGCATTCGCCTTGCAGCTCATCCATTTTGATTCAGCACGTGCATAACGTAGACCATGCCACTGATCCTGAGTCACATCGGCGCCGATGGCACATGAAACACCCGTGCGGCCGAAAATCCGAACGTACGTGCCTGCCTCGTCGTCCACCCGCCCTTGATATGTGAAGAAGTGGACCCCATCGGTTGCCATAACGAACTTTGCCTCAGGCAGCCACTTGCGGATGGCCTCATCGGATACACAAGCGAACGAAGGCAAGCCACCGAACGCAAACGTAGCCACCGACCGATTGCGAAAATTGTTGCTGTTGGTGCATGCCACAATTCTCGTGATCGAATACCCGATGCTCACTTTCCCTGCGTTGTCAGCGGGGTTGATGAACGCTGCGGGAATGGTCATGTTTGATATGCCTGTCGGCATATCTCGATACCACGATGAGCCGACCAAAGTCATGGTGGTCTTGATATTCGAGCGATCGTACCAAGGGTGTTCACATGCCGGTGGTTGCGGGATCTGCTCCTTCGTTTCCGCGTTGAACTCCATGCCGAGCTGCTTAGATACCGACGTCGAATCAAACAGGTTTCCGTTGTCAGCAAGGTCCTTCAAAACCTGAAGAAACTCGCGAGCATCGGAGTGCTGCTCGACAGGATTCTGCGAACTGCGAGCCTGTTTTGGGCTGTCAGCCCAGGCCGATGTACCACCAAGCAAAAGAGCGATCAGCACGGTAGCCAGCATTCGGCAGGTCATGGTTTTCTCGTCAAAGGTTGTAGTTGAGTTGGGCGCCTTCTGATCAGAGCGACAATCGAAGGCGTCGCTGCCCTATTACTTGCCGTGGTGCTTCGCTCTTATGTCTGTCCGACTCGATTGAACGCCACCCCACCGGCCCACAATGGCCTGCAAATTAGGATCGAACGACAGACCGCACCACTCGCTCAATAAGCAAGGCCACACCAATCAGCAAAGCCCACCCGACCGCGATCATGGCGTGATGGCCAATTTGCATGAGACTCTCCGAGCCCAATCGGACGGAAGAGAGTTGTGTCCCGCCACCGAGCGCGACCGTGAACGGTATGAGCGTCAGCACGTAGTGCAGCACCACGAGCATGGCGAGCAAACGCCAAAGATGGCGATGTGCCCCGATTACATGTGCCAGCCACATGTGGAGGGCAATAGGCGCTGCTCCCGCGATCCAGAACCACAGCCTCATCATCCGAAACTGCCACTCCGCAGGTGGCTTGGGCCAGACCCCTAGCTTGTCCAGGATTGCAGGGAAGTACAGGACCACAACAAACAAGATCAACGGCGCGACGTACAACGTTGCGACCGGCCATTTTTGGCGCGCTGGTTTTTCCATCCTCTCCCTCTCAATTTCTTGGCTGTCGAGCTGCGCTGCGCATTGCCGGTCCAGCACGTCGAATGATGTCGTTCTAATAAGTCAGAAAAACCGCTTAGCCGCCGAAGTTATGTACCTGCGTATCGGCGATCTCGGCAAAGAGCCGCCAAGGGCAATCACCGCGGAATTGACGCAAACTCTCCTTCGCTTCGTCGGCAAGCCCTGCGTCGAACTGCTCACGGGTCTTCAGCAGCAGTTCACCGAGCGCCCGTGACCATGCCTTTTCGTTTTTCCGGAGATCAAGCACGCATTGGGCAAACTCATCGGCAGAGGCGAAGACCTCGCCCTCTAGGCTTGTATCGACTAAGCATGTTGTGACCACCTCACGCAGCAGCGCTTGGCTCGCGTCGTCAAACTGTGCGGCAATCGCTTCCTTGGTTTGGCCTGCGAAGGCATGCCATCGTTCGACCAGCTCTTCCATAGTTCGCCCCAATTTCAGCTTTAACGTGCGCGGTGTCGTGGCTTCATCGAAGTTGCGATACACCATTCGAGGGCAAGAAACAGCGTCACCGCCGCACTCCACCAAGCAGCGAGGCCAATTCCAGCCGCTAGCCCAAAGGTGAGGTAAAGGACGATGCTGGTTGGCCCCGGCCCCTCCATGGGCACCGAATCCAGCGGCTGCTTCTGCCCACTCGCCGCCTGGAGCACGGGTGTCGGCGTCGCATTACCGACCGATCTTTGTTTTTCGGAACCCGCTGGCTCTTCCATTAGCCGCTGAAGATGCGTATCCCGCTTCATCAGTGATTCGGCTTGAGTTGGTGACTCAATCCGAGATCGCGATGTGCCAATTTGCTGAAAACCGAGGATGCTCAAGCTCGCTAAGGTGAGGCAGGCAATAAGCACGAAGAAGTGCCGCTTGACGCGAATGAGGCGGACAGCAGCGGCGTACAGCACAACAGCCAGCAAACTCAAAATCAAGAGGCACATGCCGTTGCTTTTAGCGAGCAGCACGTTTGGCGGCAAGCCCGCCATCGTGCAGACCGTGATTGCCACCGGTACGGCCATCGACCCTACGGTTGCGAAGAAGCGTGGCTTCGTGTCTTGTGGCTTCATGTTCGCTTCCGCTTCGCTGTTGTAGGTCCGCCGGAAATCTGCACATTGTTCGAGCCGCCGACAATAACTTGAGATCGCTTGCCCGCCTTAACCGGCTGCTGTTCAGACGCAACGCCAGACAGTCCACCGATCAAAGCCAGCACACCCGCCCGCCCCCGCGCATCGAGCTCTCGATAGCCGGCGACGACTACGCCCTCTTCTGCTGACAGCAGCGACGGCACATGCTCCCCTGTGAGCACATAGAGGACGTCGACACCGTGCCGCGCCACGGCGGCCAGATAGTTAGCGTCCGGCACGCGCTCTGACTTTTCGTAGAGCACCTGCGTCTTCACCGTAACCCCGCCAAGCGCCGCAAAGTCGGTTTGATTCAGCCCTTGGCGCCGACGCTCATCGGCCAGGCGTTCACCAAAATTTACCGAACGCTCCATTATCTTTATTCCAATTAAACCGATCGGTTCATATAATCGGTTATGCAAGATTTTCTTTCACGAGTATATCGACCATGCCCCGTGGAAATGTCGCGAAACGTCGCGCGCCAATTGGCGTCGTGACTGACAAGCCCGTCTACATCCGCCTTCGGCCCGAGGAGCTTCTGAAGTTCAAAGCACGCGCCGCGACTGAAGGCCGGTCCCTCGGCAACATGGGCCGCGTTCTCATCCTCAGCGCGCTGGCCCAGCCGAGCCCCAACAAGCTTATGCAAGCCGTGCCGCAACGGCACGCAACTTCCGTTGTCGAGGATTGATCATGCACACGCAACACCGAATAGAACACGCCCTGCGTCGCAAGCTCTCTGGCCCCACCCGCCAAGACGTGCAGCAGACGATGGGCTGGGACAAAGGCGCCATGAGCCGCTTCCTGAGCGGCGAGCAAGGCGTGCTGATCGACAAGCTGGATACGCTGGTTGGCGTGTGCGGCTATGTGCTGGTCACGCGCAAGTACATGGATGCCGTGGCCACGCTGGGCGAGGTCGGCATGTTCTGCGAGTGCGCGCGCCAGGGGCACGGCGAGTGCGGCCGGCCGCAAGGGGGAGGGAAATGAACCGCCTGCAGAACCGCTTTGCGCGTCTGCGCGCCCGCAGCGAGCGTGCACAGGCCAAGTTCGACCGCGCCTTTATGTCGTGGGTGCGATTAGACGGTGGGCCCGAAAAACTCAATAAATCCCTGGCGCTCTTCTATGCCAGGTATCCGAGCCTGACACTCCGGGCAATGAAGCACCGTCTTGCCTTGCTCGAATTCCAGCTCCGACTTACGACTTACGTAAGCGCACGCTGCACAAACGTACACACGCCTGTCGCGCTGGCCGGGTGGAAGTGGCTCGGCAAGGCAGAGGCCGCCCAATGGCGTCTTAAACGGTTCGTATTGGGCGAGTTCGCCTTCGCGCTCAAGCAGCTCGGTCAACTGCTGTCTGAGGTCCACATTTTCCTGCTCTGCAGTGGTTACGCGCTGCGAGAGCACCGCATTCGCCTCTTGAGGAGCACGTGCCAACTTCAAGAGCTGCATACGCTGACGCTCAAGCACGTCTTCAGCCTTTGCAAGTCCGGCACTGTCTCTGGCCGCAAGAGCGGTTTTGGCAGCGGCGAACGTGTTGGAGATGTCACTAAGCAAGGTATCGATTTCCATGAGGGCTCCTCTGTTGATGATTCAAACGGTGTGAGAACCAATGAGTCTATGGCCGAGGATGTCCCTCACCCACCTTCCGTAAAACAAAGCCACAAACAGGACCGCCCATGCTGATGACCTGCCCCCACTGCAAAGGCCGTCTGAAAATCCGCACCAGCCGCGAGGTGTCGCTGCTCACGCGCGAGGCGTATCTGCAGTGTGAAGACGTGCACTGCGCGTACACCTGTGCGGCCATCATTTCGCAGGTGCGCACCATCGCGCCCAGCATGAAGCCGAACCCCCAGGCCTATCTGCCCGTGAGCCGTAAGCGGCCAACGGCGCAAGACACGCGCCAAATGGATCTGCTCGGCGGCAAGTAACCGCCCCTCTCTTTCCTCCCTTTTTCCCCTGTCCGACGGCGTGTCTCCCCCACGCCGGAGGGCGGCTTTTTGCCCAATTTTTCTGAGGCCCGTATGCAAACCAACACAGTCCTGACCTTTGAAGACGTCAACTTTGACGTGATCGATATCCACAACACCCCGTGGCTAAGGGGGTCGCAAATTGCGACAGCCTTGGCATACACCGGCGCCAACCGAATAGCAGAACTCCACACCCGCAACGAGGACGAGTTCACCGAAGAGATGACCCGACTCTTTGAGGTCGACACCGTTGGCGGCCGCCAGCAAGTGCGCATCTTCAGCCCGCGCGGCTGCTACCTGCTCGGCATGCTGGCGCGCACAGAGCGCGCCAAGGCGTTCCGCCGGTGGGTGCTCGACGTGCTGGAAGGCCGGCTGGTGCCGCAAGAGACTGGCCGCATGACCGTACCGCAGCGGTTGGCGGCGCTGCGCTATCGCGGCTCGCTGGTCAAAGAGCTTGCCAACGCCCGCACGGCTTCGCTCGCGGTGGAGCTTTACGCCAACCTGCAGCAAGTCTCACGGCTGCTTGGCATGCATGCGCAGCCGATCGGCGTACTTGCGCCGGTAGCACGGCAGAACAGCCTGCAGGGCATTGAGTAAGGAGGCGGGCATGAAAACCTACCTCGTCCGCGTTGCCGCCGGCGGCCGCCGTCTGTCGTTCCACACCATCGCCGCATCCAGCACCGATGCACTCATGTCCGTGATGCACACGGCTGAAGCGCTCGGCATGGACGCGCGCGCCGGCTCCGCCCGCCTGGTCGGGAGGCCCGCGTGAACGTCCTGCAACTCGTTGCCATGTTTGCCACCCTCGCCGTGCAGGCCGCTGCCGTGGGCCTGCTCTTCGCCTGGCGCAGCAAGAATGACCCGACCGTCAACGCCTACACCGCGCAGCCGAAGCGCTTCAACGGCGTTGTGCGCGTGCTGCTGTGGGTGGCCGTGGTGTGCATCGGCGGCGGTGTCGTTGCCACGGGCCTGTTGGCCTACGGCGTGTTGGTGGAGGCCGCGTAATGCTCGCCCTCGTCAATCTCTGGATGCTGGTCACGGCCTTCGTTTCCGTGGCGCTGCTCAACTACAGCGCCAACACGCAGCGCTGGGGCGCACTGGTCGGCCTGCTCGGCCAGCCGGCATGGCTGTACCTGACGCACGTCACAGGCGAGGCCGGCATGTTCACCGCGTCGGTGTTCTTTGCTGTCTGCTACGGGCGCGGTGTGTGGCTGGGCTTCCTGTCCAGGAGCGCCCGCCATGCCTGAGCCTGTCGTGACTGATGTGGACGTGCGCCGGATGCATCGCTTCCTGCGCCTGACCACCCCTTACGACGCCATGTCGCCGCTGCTGCGTACTGCCGTCACCGCTGCAGCAAAGGCGATGGTGACGGTGCGCGAGCGGCGCCGCGCCAACCGCGCCACCGTCGACCTCAAGCGCCGCGCCGCCGGCGATGTCGACGACTGACCCCACCTTCCCTGATCGCAATGAACCTCGACCTCTCCTCCGCCATTGCGTCGCGCCTGGTGCACGACTACGGCTTCAAGGAACGATCGAACAAGCTGGAGAACGGCACCTGTCCCTCCTGCGGCAAACGCTCGCTGTGGGCCTTTGCAGACGCGCCCTGGGTCGTCCGCTGCAACCGGCAGAACAAGTGCGCAGCCGAATACCACGCCAAAGAGCTGTACCCCGATCTCTTCGCTTCCTGGAGCGACCGCTACGTCAAAACACCCGAAGCGCCCAACGCTGCGGCCGATGCCTACATGCGCGATGCGCGCGGCTTTGACCTGGCACGCGTCGCCGGCTGGTACACGCAAGAGAGCTACTACAGCCACGAGCTCAAAATCGGCAGCGCCACCGTCCGCTTCCCCTTGAGCGAAGGCCGCTATTGGGAACGCATCATCGACCAGCCCGAGCGCTTTGGCGACCGCAAAGCCACGTTCAGCGGCTCATACGCGGGCACCTGGTGGCAGCCGCCCACCCTGCCGGCCCAGCCAAAGGAGCTGTGGCTGGTGGAAGGCATCTTTGATGCCATCGCCCTGATGCATCACGACGTGGCCGCCGTGGCCACGTTCTCCTGCTCGCACTACCCAACCGCCGCACTGGCGGCGCTGGCCGAGCAATGCGCCGCCGGCGGCCACCGCCGCCCGCACCTGGTGTTCGCCCTGGACAACGACCCCGCCGGCCGGCGCTACGCGCTCAAGCACATCCAGCGCGCCCGCGACGATGGCTGGTCAGCATCGGCCGCGCTGCCCAAGCAGGCCGGCAAGACAAAGCTCGACTGGAACGAGCTGCATGTGCGCGACCGCCTGTCCAAACGTGACCTGGACGAATATCGCTACCTGGGCGACCTCTTCACCGCCGCCACGCCATCGGACAAGGCGCGCTTGATGTACCGCCGCACAGGCGATGCGAAGTTCCCATTCGAGCACCGTAACCGGCTGTACTCGTTCAAGCTCGACCTCGACGCCTTCCAGCGCGAGAGCACGACCGTGCGCGAGGTGCATGAGGACATGGCCGAAGACGAGGTGCGCGATCACGCCCTGCAACGCGCCTGCATCGTGCAGCCCATCGCCAACTGCTTGCCAACGGCGCTTTACTACCAGGCCAGCCCGCAGACGGATGAGTCCTGGTACTACTTCCGCATCGCCTTCCCGCACGATGGCCAGCCCATCAAAGCGACCTTCACCAGCGCGCAAATCGCCAGCAGCAGCGAGTTCAAGAAGCGCCTGCTGGGCGTGGCACCCGGCGCCATGTACACCGGCACCGGCCAGCAGCTCGACGAGTACCTGGAGAAGCAGCTCGCCCACATTCCAACGGTGCAGACCATCGACTTTGTTGGCTACACCAAGGAATACGGCACCTATGTCTATGGCGACGTGGCCGTGAAAGACGGCAAGCTGTACCAGCTCAACGACGAAGACTTCTTCGACATCGGCAAGCTCTCCATCAAGACCATCAGCCAGGCCGCAACGCTCTCGCTGTCCACCGCCGTACAGGGCATGCAGACGACCTGGTTGCCGCTGCTGTGGCAGGCCTTCGGCGCCAAGGGCCTGGCCGCGCTGGCGTTCTGGTTCGGCAGCTTGTTCGCAGAACAGATCCGCCAGGAGCACAAGAGCTACCCCTTCCTGGAGCTGGTGGGCGAACCCGGCGCCGGCAAGACCACGCTCATTGAGTTTCTATGGAAGCTGTGCGGCCGGCGTGACTACGAAGGCTTCGACCCGAGCAAGTCATCGCTCGCCGCCCGTGCCCGGAACTTCGCCCAGGTGGCCAACCTGCCGGTCGTGCTCATCGAGGGCGACCGCGGCGACGAAGGCGCCAAGCAACGCGGCTTCGATTGGGACGAGCTGAAGACCGCCTACAACGGCCGCAGCACCCGCGCACGCGGCATGAAGAACGGCGGCAACGAAACCTACGAGCCGCCCTTCCGTGGCGCCATCGTCATCAGCCAAAACGCCGAAGTCAGCGCCAGCGACGCCGTGCTGCAGCGGATCGTCCATATCTACTGCGACCGCTCCGCGCAGACGCCAGCCACCCGCGCTGCAGCCGAAGCGCTGGAGCGCATCCCGGTGGAGGATGTGTCGGCATTCCTGCTGGCCACCGTCATGGCCGAGGCCAAAGTGCTGGAAACCTTTGCCGCCCGGGTGGGCGTTCACGAACAGGCCCTGATGGCCCGCCCCGACATCAAGACCGTGCGTATCGCCAAGAACCACGCGCAGATCATGGCAATGGTCGACAGCATGCGCCACGTGCTGCCGCTCACCGACGAGCAGCACGCCGCCGCCCTGGACGAGCTGGGCCGCATGGCTGCAGCGCGCCAGCAGGCCATCAGCGCCGATCACAAGCACGTGCAGCAGTTCTGGGAGGTCTACGACTACATCGAGTCGGCCGACGACGACCGCCCGATCCTCAACCACGCACGCGGCGGCGGCCTGATCGCCATCAACCTGCAGCACATGGAACAAGTCGCCGGCGAACGCCGCATCGAGCTGCCCCCGATCGCGGACCTCAAGCGCGTGCTCAAGACCTCGCGCCAGCGCAAGTTTGTCGACATCCGCGCCGTCAACAGCGCGATCAATGCCCACTTCAACCGTGAATACCCGCTGCAGCCCAAGCGGCCGGAGACGGTGAAGTGTTGGGTATTTGAGTCCCCGTCTTCCAAGCAACACAGCAACACAGGAACCGCAGCATGAAAGCCCTGAACATCCACCAGGTCGCCGACAAAGTCTCGCTCGGCAAATCCACTATCTACCGCCTGATCGCCAAGGGGGAGTTTCCGAAGCCCTTTTCGCTGGGCGGTAACCGCCGCGCATGGCTGGAAGAGGACATCAACAAATGGCTTGCAGCCCGGGCAGGCAGGCCATCGCCGCAAATCAGCTCAACCGCTGCTGCAGCGCGCATATAACGGTTGCGGACACACCCAGCTCTACCCTGGTAAATCGGCCCGAATTTTGGGTTTTGGCCAAATTGTGGGTAGGGTTGTGGGTAGAGACGATTATCTAGATGGGGAGCCATATCTGGCGCGGCTTTCCGGGCCGCATTGAGCGGTCCCTCTCTCCGCCAAAATACAAATGCCCGCGCAAGCGGGCATTTTCATTTCCAGGACACACTCCAGTCGCTCCAACACAAAAGGCCCGGTCTCCCAACAAGGCCTTCAGCGTCCCACCGCCGACACGTCTTACGCATTCGGCATCCCCACGGCAGACTCAATGCAGCGTGGCTGGCGTTTCGCTCGTCTGCAGCGTCTGCGTAACCTGATTGCGAATCGACTGCGCTTTCAGCAGCAGGCGCAGGGCAATATCGGCACCGCGGCTGTTTGCCACGTGCTCGATAAACGCGTTGCGTGCGCGTTCATTCAATGTGGCAACGTGCGCAGCCTCGGACCACACGCGCCATGCGGAAGGCTGGCCGGCAAACTGCTCCCGGCGGCGAAGCAGATCCGAATCAATGGCAGCGGCAATCTCGACGTCTTGAATGGTGCGATCCATGATGGCCCCCTTGCGGTCTATGCAGTTTCTGCGATCTCTGCGTGGCGCCCTGTGCCGGGCGTGCCAGCCTGACTATGCAACGTCCATGCCAATATCCGCGGGCGATCCAATCCGCGTTCCGTGCATGCATGCATTGTCGTTTTGATCTGTTTGAAACGCTCTGTCGACGCGGGTTGAGGGGCAGCCTCCCTACCTTGGTGGGGTGCAGAATTCTCATCTGAAAACGGCGGCATCGGGCCGTTCGTTACGTGGAACGTTACGTAACGCGGGGAGCGTTCCGGGCGCCAACCCACCTACCACAGCGCCGTACAACGCCATCCGCCGGTGACGAGCGGTGGGCATGCTTGGTGCTTTATCCGAGCGCCCAAGCCCGCTGGCGCGCGGTCGGTCGTGTCACCCACCCCTCTTCTGCGCCGGCCTCTTCGCTTGCTTCGCTCCCGAACCGGAAGCGATCGGCCGCGTGCCGCCACCCTCGGCGCGCCGGCCATCCCCCCCACACAACAAAAGCATTCAAGAGGAGACACCCCATGCAGATGGGCAACCCGCGTGTGCGACACGGTCGCATGCTCATGTCAGCGCTGCTGTGCGCGGCGCTTTCGCTTTCAATCGGGGGCTGCGGCGGCGATGACGGTTCGACTGTCGCCAACAGCACACCCGCCGATTCAAACACCACCACGCAGCCACCACAGCCGACACAGCCTGCCGCTGCCAACTGGACCACGCTTGGCACGCGCGCCGCGCCGGCGCAACCAGGAACGTCCATCACCAGCAACGCCGGCGCCAAGTGGGCCGACTACAACCCGCCCGCGCTCTACGCAGGCTTTGCGAAGCAAGCCACGCAGTACATCACGATGCCCGACGGCACAAAGCTGGCGGCATACGTGACGCTGCCCGCCGACGCATCCGGCAAAGCCGCGACCGGCACTTTCCCGACGGTGCTCGTGCAGACCTCGTACAACGGCGGGAACGCGCAATACGAAGCATCGATTGGCGCAGCGTTGGGTGCAGCGGATCCGTACATCGTTCAGCACGGCTACGCGACGGTAGTGGTGGATGTGCGCGGCACCGGCCAGTCGCAGGGCACGTGGGACGCCTTTGGCGCCGATGAGCAGAGCGACTACGGCCACGTGGTCGACTGGGTGACGCAGCAATCGTGGAGCAACGGCGCCATCGGCCTGTACGGCGTGTCGTACCTCGGCATCACGACGGTCATCACGGCGGCGCAGAACCATCCGGCAGTCAAGGCGGCCTTCCCCATCGTGCCGATTGGGGACGGCTACCGCGACATCGTCTTCACGGGCGGGCAGACCAATCTGACGTTCATCCCGGCGTGGTTCGGGCTGGTGTCGGTGCTCAGCCTGACCGATCCGACGCTCGTGACAGACCCGACAATCGGTCTGCCGGCCGTGCTGCAGCATCTGGTGTCTGCGGTCACGACGTTCCAGTTGCCCACCATGTTGCAAGCGCTGCTGGGCAGCACCGCCACGGCCTATGACGGCGCGTTCTGGGCGACGCGCTCGCCGCTGGAGAACGACGGCAAGATCAAGGTGCCGACCTTCGTGGTGGGCGGCCTGCACGATCTTTTCCAGCGCAGCGAGCCGCTCACGTACGAGCGCATCAAGACACAGGCGCCGGCCAAGCTGCTGATCGGGCCGTGGACGCATCTGCAGGCCGCGTTGGGCAGCGGTTTGCCCATCGATGGCGTTCCGCCGCTGAACCACATTCAGTTGCAATGGTTCGACCAGTACGTCAAAGGCATGAACGTGGGCGCAGATGCGCTTCCCAATGTCACGCAATACGTGACCGGCCTCGGCCACTACGCCACCGCCACGGACTGGCCGCATCCGCAGGTGCAGGCGCAGCAGCTCTTCCTGCGCGGCGACAAGAGCCTGTCGACCACCGCGCCGGCCGCCAAGGAAGCGTCGAACAAGGTCGCACAGCAGCCGCTGAATGGCGCGTGCTCCATCAGCCTGTCGCAATGGACGGCAGGCCTGACGGGCTTCATCCCTCTGCCATGCCAGACGGACGACACGCTTGCCGAAGCCGCCGACGTGAGGTTCGAAACGCCGTCCATGCCGGCCGATGTCTATCTCAACGGGCCGATCGAAGCCGATGTGTGGATCTCGACCACCGCGCTGGACGCCGGCGTCTCGGTCCGCATTGACGACGTGGACGCTGCCGGCAATGTCACGCCGCTCACCGATGGCCTTCAAACCGCCTCGCTGCGTGCGGTGGACGCGAGCCGATCGCGCACGATGAACGGCCTGATGATCCAGCCATGGCATCCGTTCACGCCCGGCTCCGTCCAGCCGCTCGTGCCGGGCCAGGCCGTCCTGGTGCCGGTTGAGGTGTTCCCGACCAGTGCTCTCATCGCCAAGGGCCACAAGCTGCGTGTAGCGGTGGGCGCAAGCAACCTGCCGCAGGGCGTGCCACCGCTGCCTACGCTGCTCAACTCGTTGATCGGCGTGCTGACGATCTATAGCGATGCTGCGCACCCGTCCAAGGTGGTTCTGCCAGTGGTGCCCGCCACCGCGCTGTAGCAAAAGCGGCTGCTGGCAATCACACGGCCCACTTCGGTGGGCCGTTTTCTTTACACACCGGCTACCGCCAAAACACCTAGCGAGCTAAATACATACGTAAAACTACGGAGCGTAAGTGATGCGAAGAGAAACTCGAATAACTGACATTAAATAACCTAAATACGGTAGGAAAACGTTGGCGTCGCCCAGTCCGCATAATTCATCGCACGATTCGAAATGCGGATAAGCCAGCCCTTGCCACACAAGGTTTCGCTGGTAAAACAATCCCCTCGCATGCATTAAGTAAAAACGCGCATGAGAAAGTTATTCAGGATTTTCTTTTGAATGCCGATAACCCCGTGGAGACCGGAAAATCAGACAAAGATAACTCGGTCACACCATGACATAACCTGCATCCTTCTTAAGTACAGCACCTTGCATATAACAAACGTGGTCGTCGACCGTCCTTTTCCAGCCGCTCCGGTGCGCGACCCCATCTCAATTCATTCAGCAAACCGGAGGACGCTGTGAACCTTTCCCAGATGACCATCAAGGCCAAGCTCACGATGGGCTTTGGCGTACTGGCAGCCATTGTTGTCGTGGTATCGGGCATGTCGTTGCGGGCACTGTCCGAGTCGACCGAAGGATTCTCGAGCTACGTGCACGGCATCAGCGCCCGCGCAGACGTCGCCAACGACGTGCGCACGGCGGTTGATCGCCGCGCGATTGCCGCGCGCAACCTGGTTCTCGTGGTAACGCAAAAAGACCTGGATCTGGAAAAGGCAGAAGTCCTGCGCGCGCACGACGATGTGAAGAGCAAGCTCAAGCAGCTCAACGACCTGTTGGTGGGCGCCAAGGACGTCACCGACCGCGCCCGTACGCTGGTGGAAGACATCAACCGCGTGGAAGCGCAGTACGGCCCGGTGGCAACCGACATTGTCGGGCTGGCGCTGGCGGGCAAACGCGACGAGGCCGTCCAGAAGATGGACAACGAATGCCGCCCGCTGCTGGCAGCCCTCATCAAGACCACTGACGCGTATGCCACCTACACACACGAACGTCAGGAGCAGCTCGTGCAGGCGTATGAGGCGCAGTACGTCTCGCAGCGCAATCTGCTGACCGGCCTGTCGATCGGCGCGGTGCTGCTGGCGGTGATTGCCGGCATGGTCATCACGCGTTCGATCACGCAGCCGATCCGCACGGCAGTGGATGTCGCCCGAACGGTGGCACGTGGCGACCTGAGCAGCCGCATCGACGTGCGCGGCAAGGACGAGACGAGTCACCTGCTCTCCGCCCTGCGCGACATGAATGGTCGCCTGACCGAGATCGTCGACAAGGTGCGCGACAGCAGCAGCAGCGTCGCGGGCGCCGCCAAACAGATTGCCGCCGGCAATGCCGACCTGAGCCAGCGCACGGAAGCGCAGGCATCTTCGCTGCAGGAGACCGCGGCCAGCATGGAAGAGCTGACGTCCACCGTGAAGCAGAACGCGGAAAACGCCCAGCACGCCACCGCGCTCGCCTCTACTGCCTCGGAAGTGGCGCTCAAGGGCAGCACGGTCGTCAGCCAGGTCGTGTCGACCATGCAGGACATCAGCGACCGCTCGAGCAAGATTGCCGACATCACCGGCATCATCGAAGGCATCGCGTTCCAGACCAACATCCTCGCGTTGAACGCCGCCGTTGAAGCCGCACGCGCGGGCGAGCAGGGCCGCGGCTTTGCGGTGGTGGCCAGCGAGGTGCGCAGCCTGGCGCAGCGTTCGTCAACGGCGGCCAAGGAGATCAAGGAACTGATCGCCTCGTCGGTGGAGCGCATCCATGACGGCTCCACGCTGGCGGGCGAGGCCGGCGAAACGATGACGGAGGTCACGCAAGCTGTTGCCCGCGTCACGCACATCATGGAAGAGATTGCCGCCGCATCGGTGGAGCAGAAGCGCGGCATCGAGCAGGTCAACCAGGCGATCTCGCAAATGGATGAAGTCACGCAGCGCAATGCGGCGCTGGTGGAAGAAGCCGCCGCCGCATCGCAATCGCTGCAGGACCAAGGGCAGGAGTTAAACGCCACAATGTCGTTCTTCCGCGTCGATCCGCACGCCGTACACGTCTGATCCGGACACTGTCACTGTTGTAGCCGTCATCTCCAATCTGTCCTTCAGCCCGCCGCCGAAAGGCCGCGGGCGTTTTCTTTTTTCTGTCCTGTGTCTTTCGTTAGGCCGTCGTTCGTGACTTCCGCTGCATTGGCGGGCTCGCACGCGCGACGCAAAGTGAACTTGCCCAGTCTCTCATCTGCGACGGGGCAAGTTGGGGCCGCGTTCGGCCCACCCTGCCGACGAAGGCCACCATGCGACACACAAGCCCACACCTGCAACGCGGCCCGCTTCCCACCCTCCTGCCGTGCACGCCGCTCGACGACCGGAGGCCGGCATGATCCGGCTGCGCCTCGCGCATTCGCTGCGCCCACGGGCAGTACCGCAGACACAACCCATCCCGCCGCTCGCTGAACAACTGCGTGAAGAGTGCGAAGCCATGGCCCGCTTTGCCCTGCATCACGGGCTTTCCGTTACGCCGGAACTCATCGGTCAGCTCGGCGCACTCATCGACGGTCAAACGTCTGAGCATGCCACACCGCACCACGCGCTGGCCGCAATCCACCGCAAACTTGCGGCAGCCATTGCCCCGGCCACACCGCAGGCCGTCACGCTGCTCGACGCACAGCATCGCAGCGATCATCCGTTCCCGTGGCTCGGCCCGGTGCCGTTGATCCGGCTGCTGACCAGCGCCGCGATCGTCTTCCTGATCGCCGTGATTGCCACGGGCATGTCGCCCGACGTGTCGAGCGCGAACATCGACCGGGGCTTTCTGGATTCGGACGGTGCGCCCCTGCTATGGAACACACTGTTCCTGCTGTTCTGCGCGGGCTTGGGTGCCTCGTTTGCCACGCTGTTTCAGGCGCATCGCTATGTGGCCGCGTCCACCTACGACCCCAAGTACGACGCCTCCTACTGCGCGCGGTTGATCCTCGGGGTGATTGCCGGATTGATCCTGGTGGAGATGCTGCCCGCGCAAGTGTTCGACCGGGGCAGCATGCACAGTTTCGGCAAACCGGCGCTGGCGATGTTGGGGGGCTTCTCTGCCACGGCGGTGCACCGGCTGCTGCAGCGGCTGGTGGATGCGTTGGAAACGCTCGTGCGCGGTGATCGGTCCGCCGATACCGACGCGGCCATGCAGGCCCACCGGGCCCGCGCCGCCAGCGAGCGCACGCAGTGGCAAAGCGAACTCGCCGCCAACCTGATCGAGCTGCAGCAATCGTTCGACGGCACTGCTTCTCCCGAGGCGATGCGCAAGCGCCTGGCCGACTTCACGCGCGCCATGCTCGCCGCCAGCGACCCGGCGGCCACCCCGCCGCCGTCTCTCTCAGCCGGCGGCCCTTCCAAGGAGTGACCTCATGCTCTTCCTCTACAACATCCCCGCATGGGCGATGGGCGCGGTCATCGTCTTCGCCACGCTGCTCATTGCATTGGGCGGCTACGTGCTGTCCCGTCGTGTTTTCCCGGTCACGCTCGACGCCGAACAGCGCAACATGACCATCGCCATGATGACGGCTGTCACCACCATCAACTCGCTGCTGGTCGCCTTTTCTGCCATCTCGGTATGGGGTGCCTATCAAGCCGCGACCGACATCGTGGCCGCGGAAGCTGCGTGTGCTACGGAACTTGCACGCGACCTCTCCGCGTTCTCGCACCCGAGCGCCACCGCCGCGCGCAGCGAGCTGGTCACTTATCTGCAGCACGTTGTGCGCGACGAATGGCCGAGCATGCAGCAGCACGCGCATCCTGATGCCAACACGGAGGCCGCGTTCGACATCATGTTCGCTACGGCCAACCGCATCACGCCACGCGACGACCGCGAGCGCGTGCTGCTGATCGAAGTGCTCGCCCGTGTCAACGAGATGGTGAAGTATCGGGAGAAACGCCTGCAGAACCTGGAAGCCGCCATGCCCGGCACGCTGTGGGGCGTGATGCTGATCGCCAGCGGCCTGTCGTTGTTGCTGCTCTACGCGCTGCCGGCCACGCGCTTTCACATGGCGCTGGTGGCGGTGTGGGCGACCACGCTCGGCCTGGCGTTTTTCTTTGTGCTGGCCGTGGACAGGCCCTTTGCCGGGGAAGTCAGCGTCAGTGCGACGCCGCTTGAGCGCGCCATCCAGACGTTATCGAACGACAAGCCGCAGGCGCATCCCGGGCTCGACTGAGCGCGCGCCGCCTCGCCGCGATGCCCCGCTTGCGTTATGAGGGCTGGCGGGAGAGGTCAGCCCCGGAGCCGGAGTTCCCACGCTTCGGCCCTGCCCTTTGCCGGCTCGTCGGGAGCCGGCTTTTTTACAGTGGATCGCGAATGTAGCCAACGAGTTTGTCGACCACCGGCCGGTTCGGCTTGGTCAGCAGGCTCACGACAATCGCCGCAACAAACCCCGCCGGTACGCCGAACGCACCCGAGGCGATCGGATCGACACCAAACCAGGGCTGGCCGAGTACACCCGTCATGCGCGTGAAGAACGGGTAGTTGGCGATGATGTAGTACACACTCACGGCCAGCCCCGTCAGCATGCCGGCGATGGCACCGGCACGATTGGTGCGCTTCCAGAACACGCCCAGCACCAATACCGGAAAGAAGCACGACGCCGCCAGCGAGAAGGCTGCCCCGACCAGGAAGAGGATGTTGCCCGGCTTCAATGACGTCACATAGGCAGCCAGCAGAGCCACGCCCAGCAACACCACTTTGGCGCTCGTCACGCGCCGCTGGTGGCTAGCCGTGTTGTCGATCATGTGGAAGTACACATCGTGCGACAGCGCATTGGCGATGGTCAGCAGCAGGCCATCCGCAGTCGACAGCGCCGCCGCCAGCGCACCGGCCGCGATCAGGCCCGACAACACGTACGGCAGCCCGGCAATCTCGGGCGCGGCCAGCACAACCATGTCCGGCTGCATCATCACCTCCGCCCACTGCACGATGCCGTCGCCGTTGATGTCATGCAGCGCAAACACGGGCGGGTCGACCTTGCGCCAAGGCACGACCCATTGCGGCAGGTCGGCAAACGGGGTGCCGACGAGGTGCTGCAACAGATCGAGCTTGACGAGCGCCGCCAGCGCCGGCGCCGACACATAGAGCAGCGCCACGAAAACCAGCGTCCAACTCACGGAATTGCGCGTCTCGCGCACCGACGGCGTGGTGTGAAAGCGCGTGAGGATGTGCGGCAGGCTGGCCGTGCCAACCATCAGGCAAAACACCAGCAGCACAAAGTTCAGTCGCTCGGTGCCCCGCTCGTTTTGCGACGCCGACGGGAATGGTTCGGTGGACGGCGGCGCCATGCGGCTGCGTGCCAGCGCATCTTCGCGCTGCTGGTTCCAGAGGATCGACGCGGTGGCCGCATCCGGCGGAAACTCTTCGCGCTGGCGCTCCAGCGCCTTGATCTCGCGCAGCGGCGCGTTGCGTTCGCGGGCAAGTTTGAGCTGGGCATTCAATGCCTCGCGCGCATGCTCGAACGACCGCGGCAACTGCGAGATGCGCTCCTGCAGCGCCTTGGCCTCATTCAGAAAGTGGTCACGCACGTGCTGCTCGGCCGGGTCGTGCGCAATGCGCCGCTCCTCTTTCTCGATCTGCACCAGCAGCCGACCCGTAGAAAGCTGCGGCACCGGATCGTGATACCGATGCCAACCGATGATCGCCACCACGCCCAGAAAGGACACGATCATGATGATGTACTGCGCCACCTGCGTCCACGTCACAGCACGCATGCCGCCCAGGAACGAGCACACCAGAATGCCCGCCAGCCCGAAGAACACGCCCACCGAAAACTCGACGCCGATAAAGCGCGTGACCACCAGCCCCACACCCTGGATCTGCGCGACAAGGTAGACGAAGGAACACAGCGACGCGCCCAGCACCGCGATGCCGCGCACGACAGAACTTCCGCCGCGCTCGCCGTTGCCGTATCGGTTGGCAAGGAAATCCGGCACCGTGTAACCACCGAACTTGCGCAGATATGGCGCGAGGAGGAAAGCGACGAGGCAGTAGCCGCCCGTCCAACCCATGACATAAGCGAGGCCCTCATAGCCCGAGGCGAACACGATGCCCGCCAGGCCGATGAACGAGGCGGCGCTCATCCAGTCGGCCGCCGTTGCCATGCCGTTGAAGAATGCGGGGACGCGGCGCCCTGCTACGTAATACTCGGTCAGATCGGCGGTGCGGCAGATCAGTCCGATGCACGCATAGATCGCGATGGTGACGAACAGGAACACATAACCGAGCCATACGCCCGGCCCGCGCACGTGTTCGATCGCGCCCATCATCACGATGAAGAGCAGCAGCCCTACGGTATAGAGCCCGTAATACAGAAACAGCCGCTTGCGGAAGCGGCTGTCTTGTTGCGAGTCGGTGGCCAAGATTGGCGACCAGCGCTGGCGGTTAGCGCGTTTCCTTCAGTTGATCGAGGATGGCTGGGTTCTCAAGCGTGGACGTGTCCTGCGTGATGTCCTCGCCCTTGGCCAGCGAGCGCAACAGGCGGCGCATGATCTTGCCCGAGCGCGTCTTGGGCAGGTTGTCGCCAAAGCGGATGTCCTTCGGCTTGGCGATCGGCCCGATCTCCTTGCCGACCCAGTTGCGCAGCTCGTTGGCGATCTGCTTGGCTTCGTCGCCATCGGGGCGCGCGCGCTTGAGCACCACGAACGCGCAGATGGCTTCGCCGGTCATGTCGTCGGGGCGGCCCACCACGGCGGCTTCGGCCACGATCGGGTTCGCCACCAGCGCCGACTCGATCTCCATCGTGCCCATGCGGTGGCCCGAGACGTTCAGCACGTCATCGATGCGGCCCATGATGGTGAAGTAGCCGGTCTCCTTGTCCCGGATCGAACCGTCGCCCGCCAGATACAGCTTGCCGCCCAGTTCTTCCGGGAAGTAGCTTTTCTTGAAGCGCTCCGGGTCGCCCCAGATCGTGCGGATCATCGACGGCCACGGACGCTTGACCACCAAGATGCCGCCCTGCCCGTTCGGTACGTCGAGCCCGGTTTCATCGACGACGGCAGCCATGATGCCCGGCAGCGGCAGCGTGCACGAGCCTGGCACCAGCGGCGTGGCCCCCGGCAGCGGCGTCATCATGTGGCCGCCGGTCTCGGTCTGCCAGAACGTGTCGACGATCGGGCAACGGCCGCCGCCGATATTCGTGTGGTACCACATCCAGGCTTCCGGGTTGATCGGCTCGCCCACGGTGCCCAGCAGGCGCAGGCTTGAGAGGTCGTACTGCTTGGGGTGGACCTTCTCGTCCGCTTCGGCGGCCTTGATCAGCGAGCGGATCGCCGTCGGCGCGGTGTAGAACGTGTTGACCTTGTGACGCTGGATCATGTCCCAGAAGCGGCCGGCGTTCGGATACGTCGGCACACCTTCGAACACGACCTGCGTGGCGCCGGCCGCGAGCGGGCCGTACGCGATGTAGCTGTGGCCCGTCACCCACCCGATGTCTGCGGTACACCAGAAGATGTCGTCGGGTTTCAGGTCGAACGTCCACTGCATGGTGAGCAGCGTCCACAGCAGATAGCCGCCCGTGCTGTGCTGCACGCCCTTCGGCTTGCCGGTCGAACCCGAGGTGTAGAGGATGAACAGCGGATGTTCCGCGCCGACCGGCGTGACTTCGCAGGTGTCCGGCTGGCCGGCTTCGACCTCGTCCATCGCACGGTCGCGGCCTTCCACCCAGTTCACGTTGCCGTTGGTGCGGCGGTAGACGATCACGTGCTTGACGGCGTCCGTGCCTTCCATGGCGAGCGCTTCGTCGGCGATGGCCTTGAGCGGCAGCGCCTTGCCGCCGCGCATTTGCTCGTCTGCGGTGATGAGCGCCACGGCGCCCACATCGACGATGCGCTCCTGCAGCGACTTGGCCGAGAACCCGCCGAACACCACCGAGTGCGTCGCACCGATGCGCGCGCACGCCTGCATTGCGACGATGCCTTCCACCGACATCGGCATGTAGATCACCACGCGGTCGCCCTTCTTGATGCCCAGGGCCTTCAGGCCGTTGGCGAAGCGGCAGACGCGCGCGTGGAGTTCGCGATACGTGACGCGCGAGACGTTGCCGTCATCGGTTTCGAAAATGATGGCGACCTTGTCGGCGTTGCCGTTTTCAAGGTTGCGTTCGAGGCAGTTGTAAGACGCGTTGAGTTCGCCGTCTTCAAACCACTTGTAGAACGGTGCGTTCGATTCGTCCAGCACCTTGCTGAAGGGCTTGTGCCACAACAGGTGCTCGTGGGCGAGGCGCGCCCAGAAGCCCTCGTAGTCTTTCTCGGCTTCGGCACACAGGGCACGGTACGCATCCATGCCGGCGATGTTTGCCTGTTTGACGAAGGATTCGGGCGGGTTGAAAACGCGCGTTTCCTGCAGGACAGATTCAATGCCAGCCATGGTGTCTCCTGATAGCGATGTCTGTAGTCGTTTTGCGGCGAATCTAAGGGGCTGACCTGACTCCAGCCTTACGCATTTCTGCGCCGCAAACCGACGTGAAGGGCATTACTATAATGCGTCACTTCCTGTTACGGCACGCATCGCAGCGCAACATAGCCGGCCAGAGAGCCGTGTCCCGTGCCGGTTTCCACTGATTTCTCATCGTGCCCATCCACGCCCTTTTCCTGATTGCTGCCATGGCACTGGTCGGCAGCAACGTCGGTTTCGGTAAATCGATCGTCGCCGTCATGCCGGTGATGCTGTTTGCGTTGCTGCGTTTTCTGATTGCCATCGTGTGCATGGCGCCGTGGTACAAGCCCGCGCGCATGCGCCGCGTGACGCGCGGCGAGTGGACCAACCTGTTCCTCCAGGCCTTTTTCGGTACGTTCGGTTTTACGCTGCTGATGCTGAACGGCGTGCGGCTGACCTCGGCGCTGGCTGCGGGCATCATCACCAGTACGATTCCAGCCGCGGTGGCGCTGCTGTCATGGCTGGTGCTGCGCGAAAAACCCTCGGGGCGGACGCTGACGTCGGTGGTGCTGGCGGTGGCCGGCGTCGCCATTCTCAACGCGTACCGCGGGGGCGAATCCTCGGGCGCTGCCCCTGCCGATGCGGCGCAGGCACTGCTGGGCAATGCGCTGGTGATGGGCGCGGTCTTATGCGAATCGATCTACGTGATTCTGTCGCGGCGGCTGACGCAAACCTTGCCCGCTATCGAGATCTGCGCGTACACGCACCTGATCGGCGGCCTGCTGATGCTGCCGCTGGGGCTGATGCCGCTGCTCACGTTCGATCTGTCGGGCGTGCCGTTGCCGATCTGGGGCCTGGTGCTTTGGTACGCGCTGTCGGCCAGCATCTTCTCGTTCTGGCTGTGGATGAAGGGCATTCGGCACGTGCCGGCTCACCTTGCGGGCGTGTTCACTTCGGTGCTGCCGATAGCGGCCGCCACCTACGGCATCGTGGCGCTGGGCGAAACCCCGGGCTGGCCGCACGGCATTGCGCTGGCGTGCGTCGTGGCAGGCATCCTTGTCGCGAGCTGGCCAGCACGGCCGCGACATCCGGCGCGCCGCCCCCGTGTGGCGGACCCGCTGGACCCGCTCGATCCGTCACTGGACCGCGAATAGCGCAGGTCGGCTGCAGCCGTCTTTCACTCAGCGATTCGGCAAACTTGGGACGCTACAATCGCCCGCTTTTCACCCGCCCCTGTTTGCCATGAAGTCGCCCATCGCTCCGCTGCGCCCGATTCCGCGCCTCATCTTCTTTTCCCGGTGGCTGCAACTGCCGCTTTACATGGGGCTGATCATCGCCCAGGCAGCGTATGTGTACCTCTTCGTCGTCGAGGTGTGGCACCTGGTTTCGCACCTGGGCGACATGGACGAAACCAAGATCATGCTGGCCGTGCTGGGCCTGATCGACGTGGTCATGATCTCCAACCTGCTGATCATGGTGATCATCGGCGGGTACGACATCTTTGTGTCCAAGCTCGGCATCGAAGGCCATGAAGATGAGCCCGAATGGCTGGACCACGTCAATGCCGGTGTGCTGAAGGTGAAACTGTCGATGGCGCTGATCAGCATCTCGTCGATCCACCTGCTCAAAACGTTCATCGACGCGGCCCAGAAAGACACGCACACGATCCTGTGGCAGGTAGCGATCCACGTGGCGTTCCTGGTGTCTGCGCTGGTGATGGCGTGGGTGGACCGCATCGTTTCGCACGCGCATCCGCACGGCGAGGCTGCCGACGCACATTGACGCTGCGCCCTTGTCGGCGCGGCGATTCCGACGAACGCGCTCGGACAATCCGCGCCCGACATTGGGTGTATGATCTCGGGCTATTCTGAGCCTGCGGCGCCCGCCGTCCAGGCCACAGGCAGGGAGTGAAGGCCACAGAGCACTGCCCTGCCGCACCGGCTTTTCATTCCTATACGTTGGTCCCCCACCATGACCGTCATTCGTCAAGAAGACCTCATCCAGAGCGTCGCCGACGCCCTGCAGTACATCAGCTATTACCACCCGATGGACTACATCACTGCTCTGGGCCGCGCCTATGAGCAGGAACAGAGCCCCGCAGCCAAGGATGCCATCGCGCAGATCCTGACCAACAGCCGCATGTGCGCAGAAGGCAAGCGCCCGATCTGCCAGGACACCGGCATCGTCACCGTGTTCCTGAAGGTCGGCATGAACGTGCGCTGGGGAAGCGAAAACGGCAACGCCACGATGAGCCTGGAAGACATGGTCAACGAAGGCGTGCGCCGCGCGTACAACGACGTCGACAACAAGCTGCGCGCAAGCGTGCTGGCTGATCCGGCCGGCAAGCGCACCAACACGAAGGACAACACCCCGGCCGTGATCAACATGTCGATCGTGCCGGGCGACACGGTGGACGTGATCGTCGCAGCCAAGGGCGGCGGCTCGGAGGCCAAGTCGAAGTTCGTGATGCTGAATCCGTCGGACTCGATCGTCGACTGGGTGCTCAAGACCGTGCCGACCATGGGCGCCGGCTGGTGCCCGCCGGGCATGCTGGGCATCGGCATTGGCGGCACGGCTGAAAAGGCCATGCTGCTGGCCAAGGAAGCCCTGATGGAGCCGATCGACATTCAAGACCTGATCGCCCGCGGCCCCAGCAACCGCGCTGAAGAACTGCGCATCGAGCTGTACGAGAAGGTCAACGCACTGGGCATTGGCGCGCAAGGCCTGGGCGGCCTGGCCACCGTGCTCGACGTGAAGATCCTGGACTACCCGACGCACGCCGCCAACCTGCCGGTCGCCATGATCCCGAACTGCGCCGCCACACGTCATGCGCACTTCACACTGGACGGCAGCGGCGTTGCCAAGCTGGAAGCGCCGGACCTGTCGCAATGGCCGAAGGTCGAGTGGGCACCGAATACGGAAACGTCGAAGCGCGTCGACCTGAACACGCTCACGCCGGAAGAAGTGGCCTCGTGGAAGCCGGGCCAGACGCTGCTGCTCAACGGCAAGATGCTGACCGGCCGTGACGCTGCACACAAGCGCATTGCAGACATGCTGGCCAAGGGCGAGAAACTGCCGATCGACTTCACCAACCGCGTGATCTACTACGTCGGCCCGGTTGACCCGGTGCGGGATGAAGTCGTGGGCCCGGCCGGCCCGACCACCGCCACCCGCATGGACAAGTTCACCGAGACGATGCTCGCCCAGACGGGCCTGATCGCCATGGTGGGCAAGGCCGAGCGCGGCCCGGTCGCCATCGAGTCCATCAAGAAACACAAGTCGGCTTACCTGATGGCCGTGGGCGGCGCGGCGTACCTGGTGTCGAAGGCCATCCGCGGTTCGAAGGTGCTGGCGTTCGAAGACCTGGGCATGGAAGCCATCTACGAATTCGATGTGAAGGACATGCCTGTCACCGTCGCGGTGGACAGCTCGGGCACGTCGGTCCACAAGACCGGCCCGGCGGAATGGCAAGCGAAGATCGGCAAGATTCCGGTCGCAGCGGGCTGATCCGTTCATTCACATTCAATATGACGACACGCGCGCAGGCACCGGTCGGGGTCTTTGATTCCGGCCTTGGCGGGCTCTCCGTCCTGCGCGCGATTCGCGCCGAACTGCCGGCCGAATCGCTTCTCTATCTGGCGGATTCCCGCCATGCCCCGTACGGGGAAAAATCTCCCGAATTCATTGCCGAGCGCACGCTCCGTGTGTGCGAATGGCTCGTAGACCAAGGCTGCAAGGCGTTGGTGATCGCCTGCAACACCGCCACGGCGCAGGCTGTACATGTGCTGCGGGAAAAGCTCGCGGTGCCGGTGATTGGCGTCGAGCCCGGCTTGAAGCCAGCGGTTGCCACCTCGAGGAGCCGTGTGGTCGGCGTGCTCGCGACCGAAAGCACATTGCGCAGCGAGAAGTTTGCACGCCTGCTGGCGGCTGCCTCCGGCGATTGCAAGGTGCTGAGCCAACCTGGCTACGGCCTCGTCCCCCTGATCGAGCGCGGCGATACCCACTCGCCTGCGGTGCTTGAACTGCTGCGGGCCTATCTGCAGCCCATGCTGGACGCGCATGCCGACACGCTGGTGCTCGGCTGCACGCACTACCCATTCCTGGAAGATGCCATCCGCCAGATTGCGGGTGATCGGCTGACATTGATCGACACCGGCCATGCGGTCGCGCGTCATCTCGGGCGCACGCTTACGGCGGCGGGATTGCACGCGTCGGGCCAGGCTGCTTCGCCGCGCTTCATGAGCACCGGCGACGTGCTTCCGCTGCAAGCCATGGTGGCTGCATTGCTAGGAGAGGCGCCCATGGCGCAGCGCATCGACATTGGCGATGCGCCGCTCACCCCTGCAGCGACCTCCCTCTCTTCGCAAGCTGAATAAAAAAACGCCACCTGGGTAGGTGGCGTTTTTACCTTGGGCCTCAGCCGAGGTTCGGCTGCGCGGCGACTTCGGCCTCGCTTTCTTCTTCAGCCGGTTCGTACTTCGCCACCACGGCCGTGGCCAGGCTGTTGCCGATCACGTTGGTGGCCGTGCGGCCCATGTCGAAGAACTGGTCGATCCCGATGATCAGCAGCAGACCCGCTTCGGGCAGGTGGAACATCGGCAGCGTGGCCGCCACCACCACCAGCGAAGCGCGTGCAACGCCCGCCATGCCCTTGCTCGTGAGCATCAGCACCAGCAGCAGCGTCACCTGCTGTGTGAAGCTCATTTCGATGTTGTACGCCTGCGCAATGAACAGCACCGCAAACGCCTGATACATCATCGAGCCATCCAGGTTGAACGAATACCCCAACGGCAGCACGAAGCTGGCAACGCGCTTGGGCACACCAAATTTTTCCAGCGCTTCCATCGTCTTCGGGTACGCCGATTCGCTGCTGGCCGTGGCAAACGCCAGCATGGTCGGCTCACGAATCAGGCCCAGCAGACGGCCCAGCGAGCGGCCCAGCAGCACATAGCCGACAAAGAACAGGATCGCCCACAGCAGCGCAAGGCCCAGGTAGAACTCGCCGATCAGCTTGCCGTAGGTCACGAGCACGCCCACGCCTTCCACCGTGATGGCAGCGGCCATGGCGGCAAATACGCCCAGCGGCGCGAAGCGCATCACATAGTCGGTAATGCGGAACATCAGCTTGGTCAGCTCTTCCAGGCCGCGGCCGATCACGCTCTCCATCGGGTTCTTCATCGTCGACAGCGCGGCGCCGAAGAACAGCGAGAACACCAGGATCTGCAGGATCTCATTGGTGGCCATGGCCTCAACGATACTGCGCGGGAACACGTGCGTGATGAACGCCTTGAGCGTGAAGTCGCCTGTCTTCAGGCCCGACGTGGCCGATACGTCCGGGAGCGCCAGGTTCATGTGCATGCCCGGCTGGAAGAAGTTGACCAGCAGCATGCCCAGCGCCAGCGACGTAGCCGATGCACACACAAACCAGATCATGGCGCGCAGGCCCACGCGGCCGACCGAACGGCCGCCGCTCATGCTCGCCAAGCCGGTCACCAGCGTCGAGAACACCAGCGGCGCAATGATCATCTTGATCATGCGCAGGAAGATGTCGGTGATGATGCTGAAGTACGAAGCGATGTCCTTGGCCGCCGCAGCGTCCTTGGCGTATTCGTGGCAGCCCCACCCGACGGCAATGCCCAGCAGCATTGCCAGTCCGATGTGGGAGGTCAGACGTTTGGTGTTCAAGACTTTCTCCAAGGGATATCGTGGCCGGAGGGACGGCGCTCGACAGACGCAGATCTCATGGGGCCAAGGGCCGGCCCAAGTTCGTCATGCTTTGTAAAAAGCGACGATATTAGAGAAGCGCATGGCGATCGTTATGTCGATGTTGCATAGCATCATGCAATTTCTGCATACATTGATATGGCGCCATCGCCTGCCTGCTGCAATGCCGCATGGGCGGCGGAATCCCGCGAGGTGAGCGGATTATTGAGCGCCGCGCAATACCGTCGGGGAGTACCAACAAGCGCCGCATACGGCACATCGAATGCGGAGCACGCATCACGTGGGCGGCTGATACCATCTTGGACTCAACTCACCCACCGGAGTCCCGCGATGAAAATGGCGCCCTTCGCGTTCGGCACGACCGATTGGTCCACCGTTGAAGCCACCGAACACGCCGGCGAGACCGGCATGGCGATCTGGCGAACACGCTACTTCGGCGACGAGTCGAATCGCATCCGCGTGCGCATGGTCGAGTACACCCCGGGCTACCTGGCGGATCACTGGTGCAAGAAGGGCCACATCCTCTTCTGCCTGGATGGCGAATTGGAAACCACGCTGGAAGACGGCCGCAAGTTCACGCTCACGCCAGGCATGAGCTATCAGGTGGGTGACGATGCCGAGGCGCATCAGTCATACACCCGGAACGGCGCCCGGCTATTCATCGTCGACTGATCCACACCCGTCGCCGAGGCGGCCCCAATCGATCCTCTGGGCATCTGCTCGGGCCGCTTGCGGCGGCCCGTCGCGGCGTACGGTCAGCGCGGTGTGAATCCGATGGAGCGCCGCTCGCGCAACTCGGGCTTGATGGAATGCTCCTGCCGCAATTGCGCGAGGAAGGACTCCGGGTCAAGCATCTCGCCCAGCAGCACAGACTGCTGTTTGACCACCGCGAAGTCCCCAGGCGTCAGCATGTCCAGCGACGCCAACATCTCGCGCCACACAGGCTTGAGCGCCTCCGCCTTGCCCCCCAGCGCCTCGGCAATGAACATCTGCTCGCGCTGCGCACGCACCAGCGGCTTGAAGCGGATCTTGAACGCAAACCGCCGCAGCGCCGCTTCGTCGATCCGATCAAACAAGTTGGTCGTGCAGACGAAGATGCCGTCAAAACGCTCCATACCCTGCAGCATCTCGTTGACTTCTGACACTTCGTAATTGCGCACGGCCCCCTGGCGGCTCTGCATGAAGCTGTCCGCCTCGTCGAGCAAGAGCAGTGCACGCTCCTCTTCGGCGCGCGAGAACATCGCGGCGATCTGCTGCTCGGTTTCGCCGACGTACTTGCTCATCAAGTCCGACGCGCGGCGAATCATCAGCGGCATATCGAGCTGCGCCGCGATGTGCTCGGCCAGCACCGTTTTGCCCGTGCCCGGCGGCCCGTAGAAGCACAACGTGCCGCGTCGCCGCGCGCGCAGCGCTTCGATGACGCGCTCGACGGAAAACCGCGTTTCCAGGTTCAGATAGTCCAGCTTGTATTCGGTCACGACGCGGTGCGCCTGCACCTCGGGCCGCAGGCCCATCGCCTGATCGGCGTGGTCGAGCTGGCGTTCGATCAGCGATTCGGCCGGCTCTTCCATCGCCGGCTGCGTCAGGCGCGCGAAGCGCGCGGCAGAATCGATCTGCGCTGGCGTGAGCGTCTTGCGCGCTGCCAACTTGGCCATGAAGGCGTCCGACACCTCCAGCCCTTCCAGATGCTTGCGGATGATGCTCTCGCGCACCGTCGGCGGCGGCACCTTCAGCTCAAGGTGGAACTGGAAACGTCGCAGGTACGCCGGGTCGATCTGCCGGATGGAATTCGACACCCAGATCACCGGCACGGGGTTCTGCTCCAGCGTCTGGTTCACCCACGCCTTGCCGTTGACGGAGCCACGCGGCTCCTCGTGGCCAAAGAGGCTCATCAGCTCACGCGTCGGGCCGGGGAAGACGTCTTCGACCTCGTCGAACAGCAGCACTGCGCGGGGCCGCCCCCGCAGGAACGCCTGCGACACCTGCAGCGAGCGGTAGCGGTCTTTGCCCGTGAGGCTGTTGCCGTCCTTGTCGAGGCAATCGACTTCGTACAACTCGCAGCCGGCATCGCGCGCGAGCACGCGGGCGAGTTCGGTCTTGCCGGTGCCGGGCGCGCCGTACAGCAGGATGTTCACGCCCGAGGCGCGCTGCTGCGATGCGTTCTCCAACAGCGCGGTCAGGTAGCGTGCATCGGTTTCCACATGCGGATAGTCGGACTGAGACAGCATGGTCGGCGGCGCCGGGCGCGTGAAGACGGCCATCATGTCCGCCTCGCTGGCGTAGTCGCCCAGCAGCACGTGCAGCAGGCGGTCCGAAATACGCATCAGATCGCCCAGGTCGGTGACGCTGTTCTCGGGCAGCGGCGGTTCGATGAGTCCGAGCGTCTCCAGCCGCGAACCCGGCCGCAATGACGCCGCGACTTCCGCCGTGCTGGCTCCCGCCAGGCTGGCGAGCAGCTGGAACGCTTCCTGGCTGTGCGCGACCTTGCAGTCGACCATGACCGCGCGCAGGTCGCGCTTGTATTTCACCAGGGAGGCAAACAGCAGGAGCGCGCGTTCATGCGGGGGCAGCCCGAGCACGCGGGCGAGCATGTCGATGTTGCCAACGAGCAGCACACGCTCGCCGGAGAGCCGCTCGCCCAGCGCATCGCACGACGCACCGAACACGGTGAACATGTCCTTGGCGTGATGCTTGACGTATTCGTCCAGGTAATAGAACAGCGAGCTTTCATCAAAGGCGCTGCTCCACTGGCCGTGGCGGTCCATGAACGTAGGCAGGTCGAGCTTGCCGACAGCGCGCCAGCCCGGCATGTCGGCGCAGCGTGCAGACAAGAAGCGCTGCAGCCGCTGGATGACCGTCACAGGCCAGATCAGCTCCGGCGCGCAAACGGTCAGGATGTCGTTGATGTTGGTGCGCAGATTGAAGCGCAGGCCCATCGCACAGACCGTACGCAGCGCAAATTGCGCGCACATGGAATCGAGCGACGAAAGCAACGCCTGCGGTTGCCTGCCGCCCGTGGGGACGAACGTGCCATCGTCGTCAGCGTCGTCCATGTTGAGGTTGGCTTCATCCATGGTCGCCCCCTTCTTCCCCGTTTCACGGTTGGCCGGCCGGTCACCGTGTTTGAATGATTTTCATCCTAGCGCGTTTGCGCGCACAGCGTACCCCGGGTCGACCCGTGTCTTTGCAAGTTGCGAGCCCGCAGCGCCTGAAATGGCCGACCGCCTGCACAGGCAGGTTTTTGCCATCAGCCGTCTGGACGTGATTGCCACCCTCCAAAGACAGGAATTTCTTCGCAAATAGGAATCATTATCGTTTATACTTCACCTATCGATACAATAGGCTGAACGCAAACCGTGCTCGGTTGTCGCAACACTGTTGCAGTTGCAGGCCTACAATATCTGTCACGCTGGCGGCGACCCCGCCGGCTTCAACGCTAGGCGCCATGGAATTGCTCCTGAGTCTGCTCATCAGCATTGGGATTTCACTGATCGTCTTCGGCAAGCGCTGACGCCGCGCCGCTTTCGTTGTTCATCCCACCACCATCGCATCGCATTCCCTTTTTCTGCTTTCGATTCCCGGTCGTTGATGATTCACCCTCGTACTCTCAAGATTCTGGTGGTCGTGCTGTTGTTGCACGCGGGCGTGCTGATGCTGATTCAGCTGGGCCTGATCGCACCGCGCCCGACCGTCGAAGAACCGCTGGAAATTCAGGCGCACATCATTCCGGCTGCGCCTCAGCCGATCAAGCAACCGGAGCCGCCGAAGCAGCAGCCGGTCAAGCAGGAGGCGCCCAAGCCCGTCAACATCGTCAAGCCGGTCGCGCAACCCAAGCCGACGCCGATGCCGACGCCTACATTGCCGCCGTCGGACACCGCCCCGGTGGTGCCCGCCACCCCGCCGACGCCGCCGGCACCGGCTCCAGAACCCGCGCCCGCGCCGGCACCGGCGCCGTCCGGCCCGATCAGCATCGGCATCAACGACATCCAGTGCAGCGAACCACCGCTTGTCTATCCCAGCATGTCGCAGAAAATGGGCGAGGAAGGCCGCGCCATGGTGAAGATCTCCATCGGCACGGCCGGTGAAGTCACCAATGTTGTGGTCACGTCGTCGTCCGGCTCGCCTCGCCTGGACCGCGCTGCCGCCGATGCGGCGCGCGCCATCAAATGCAGTCCGTACAAGCAGAACGGCCGCGCCGTGCCTGTGGTGGCCAGCAAGCCGTTCGTCTTCAAGCTCGACAATTAATTCGATTCCGCTTTTCGCTTAGCCTCTCGCTCAATTCAGGATATTCATCATGCAGGAACTCGGTCTTTCCCACCTCTGGACACAAGGCGACATCGTCACCCGCGCCACGGCGATTCTGCTGCTCATCATGTCGCTCGCCTCGTGGATCGTCATCTTCACCAAGGCGTGGGACATCGTGCGTCTGAAGTCGATGGCGCAAGGCGCTGAAAAGCGTTTCTGGCATTCGGACGATTTTGATCACGCCATGCAGACGCTTGGCTCGCCCAAGGACAACCCGTTCCACACGCTCGCACAAACAGGCCGCGAAGCCGCGCAGCATCACCGCGCCAGCCAGCCGCAGCTGCATGATGTGATGGATATTTCCGACTGGATCACGCGCTCGCTCAAGAGCGCCATTGACGAGTCGGTGGGTCAGATGCAATCGGGGCTGGCCGTCCTGGCATCGGTGGGCTCGACCGCGCCGTTCGTCGGCCTGTTCGGCACGGTGTGGGGCATCTATCACGCCCTGCTCGGTATCGGCGCAGTGGGCGTGCCGACCATCGACAAGGTGGCCGGCCCCGTGGGCGAATCGCTCATCATGACGGCCTTCGGCCTGGCTGTGGCCATTCCCGCGGTGCTCGGCTACAACGCCCTGACGCGCGGCAACAAGGCCATCATCGCCAAGCTCAACCGCTTTGCGCACGACCTGCACGCCTACTTCGTGACCGGCGCGCGCCTGCGCCCGGGCGCTTCGCGCGACGACACCGGCGTGCGCCTCACTGCGGTCAAGCAGCAGTAAGGAGCAGCTATGTCCTTCGGATCTTTCGACAGCGACGACGAGGTGATGAGCGAGATCAACATGACGCCGCTGGTCGACGTCATGCTGGTGCTGCTGATCATCTTCATCATCACCATTCCGGTGATCAACCACGCGGTAAAGATCGACCTGCCGCGCGCGTCCAACAAGCCCGACGACGCCAAGCCTCAAAGCGTGAACGTCGAGATCAACGCAGACGGCCAGGTGTTCTGGAACAACCAGCCCGTGGACGAGGCGACGCTGCAGGCCGACATCGCTCAAGCCGCGCAGCAACAGCCGCAGCCGGAAATGCACCTGCGCGCAGACCGCAACGTACGCTACGAGCGCGTGGCGCAAGTGATGGCGTCCATCCAGCGCGGCGGCCTCTCGCGCATTGGCTTTGTAACGGAGCCGCAGCACTAAGACGGCATCACCACGTTGCCCGGCCTCCGTTCTCGCGGAACGCGGGCGGCGGCACGGCTATCGCAGCACTTCTACACGACCGGGCCTCGCGCCCGGTTTTGTTTTTCCGGCCGGGCTCAGCACATCGTCAGCCTGCACTTGTAATGATAACTATTCTCATTTAATCTATTTCGGATTCGCTGGCATCCTTTTGCCAGCCCACGTCTCAGCCCATGTTTCCGCCCGCCAGGACATCGCCATGAACGCTTCCGAACACCAAGACGCAGGACGTACCGTGAGCCGCCGTCGCCACGTCATCGTGGCCCGCAAGCGCCCCGCTGATCTGAATGCCGCGTCCGCAACGTCTACCGCATCGACTGCATCCGAAGCTGTTCGCGACATTCCCACCGCGATCGGGGACACGCGAATGATGACTTCCGAACAACTCTTTGCCGGCCAGAACGCGGTGGCGATCCGTCACAACGGCGCGGTCTACACGCTCCGCGTGACGCGCTTCGGCAAGTTGATCCTGACCAAGTAACACCGCAGCACGCACGGCTCTTTTGTGGGGACGTCTCTCTCAGGAGACATTCGGCCGTAGCCAGCCGTCGTCATTTCGCACTGCCGGACGAACGCCAGCCACGCCGTTCTTTGCCCGCATCGTGCGCGCCCAAAGAAAAAGGGCGCGACTGCTGCCGCGCCCTTCCCTCTGTTGGTTCGTCTTGCGTGACTGCAGATCAGCAGATCACGTGCAGCGCGGCAATGCCCGCCTTGGCGATCACGACATCCTCGGTCGACTTCACGCCTGACACGCCCACTGCACCGGCACACGCGCCTTCCACCATCACCGGCACACCGCCTTCGAGCATGCCCTGCAGATGCGGCGCCGACAGGAACGAGATGCGACCGTTGTTGATGATGTCTTCGTAGATTTTCGACTCGCGGCGGCCCAGCGCTGCCGTACGCGCCTTTTCCGGAGCGATGTACGCCGAGATCGTGGCGCAGCCGTCCATGCGACGCAGGCCCATCAGATGCCCGCCATCGTCCACCACCGCGATCGTCACGTTCCATTGGTGCGCGCGCGCTTCTTTCTCGGCGGCATCCAGGATCTTGGTGACATCGTCCTGGCACAGGCACGGTTTTGTTTTCATGACGTTCTCCTTGGTGGTTGTAATGCAAAGGCGCAAGGGCTGCGCAAAGCCCGTATCAGGCAAAAGTATGCCACTGCCATCGACGGCTACCACGACACGCTCCTGAACCAATGACGCAAAAGAGTCGATACATTCCTGCGCTTCAGTATGGTTGAGGAGCGTTCCGTTTGCGCCGTACGGCGGCGTTTCTGGGCCGTTGCGGGCCGACGTTAGCACGGGGCGCGCGTCAGAAAGATGCACAAAGAAAAAGCCCGGGTATCGCCCGGGCTTGATGTTGCGATGCGGCAGCGCCTCTGCCGCTCTCCCTCTATTGCTTGCGATCGCTGCAGGCGCCGTCGGTGTACGGGTCGGCACGGCCCACCTTTGCCCCGTCCGTATAGGGATCAGCGCGGCCCATCTTGGCGCCATCGGTGTAGGGGTCGGCACGACTGACCTTGGCCCCATCGGTATAAGGGTCGGCGCGGCTCACCTTGTGGGTGGGCTGATACGGGTCGATCGAGCCGGCGTGCGCGACCGCCGCGCCCAGCGCCAAGGCCAGGCCGCCGGCGGTTGCAATCAGGGTGCGCTTTGCAATGCGTTGCTTGGTGTCTTGCATAGGAACTCCTTCGGTCATGACACTGCGAACATGGCGTGCGCCGCTGCGGCACACGTATCCGCTTGATTCATGCGGACGTCATATCGACCGGATAGGCGGGATGCCAGTTCTGCACCGCGCCGCTTTGTCACGGTGCTGGCGGGGCGCCTACCCGACGTTTTCTTCTACGCAGTTACCGTGCCAAAACCTGCATGCCGGCAAAGAAAATGGGCTCCCGAAGGAGCCCATTTTCAGATCGAGCGCTTAACGCCAGTGTCCCCAGTGACGGCCGTCGTACCAGCGGTAACGCGGACCCCACCGGTACCAGCCTGCGCCCACCACCACCGGTGCGGGACCATAGACAGGCGGGCCGTAATAGACCGGTGCCGGGGCGTAATAAGCAGGGGGCGGCGGGGGCGCGTAATAAACCGGCGGCGGCGGCGGGTAATACACCGGAGCGGGGGCAACATACACTGGTGCCACCGGCACGCCAAATCCGATGCCGACGCTCACGTGCGCCGACGCCATCTGCGGCACCGCGAGCACTGACAGTGCGGCTGCACCTGCAATCCACAGCACATTGCGTCGAATCATCTTCATCACCTGCAGCTTGAAGCGCCGGGCAAATCCGTAGCCGGCACGAAATACGTCTCTGTATTGTATTCAGGGCCGCAAACACAGGTGATACGGCGCTGGCGAATTAGTAACAGAACGTAACGCCACGCCGTCTCAGCATACGGACACCGGCATCAGTTCAGCGCGGTGCTGCAGTCGAGCTCGCCAGAGGCGATCATCGCTTCGGCATACGCGCGCGCGGCTTCCAGGGCGCTGGCGGCGCTCGGATACGTGTTGGCCGATTCGCGCACCGTCGTACGGGCTAACAGGGTCTCGCCATCGCTGACGCGAAGAATACCGACTTCGGCGCGCCAAGCTTGCGGCGAGAGTTCATAGGCAGATACCTCGATTTTGCAGTCGTCTCGGAAAGTCATGTGTCCTCCGGTTGTATGGGGTAAGCGAAGCTGCGCGTCAATGCACGAACAGCCAGATCACCAGCAACACAAGCGCGGGAACACCCAAGAGCCACGCAACGAGATAGGACATGACGACCTCCTACATGGTTGATAGGCATGTAGGAAGTGTAGAGAGGCGCGCACGGGCGGAATGTCGATCTCCGCCCGTACCGTTTTGTAGGACTGTACCGAAATGACTGTCGGCACACGCCGACGCATCTCACCCGGACAGAGGAGCTTCAGCGTGTCGTGGTGTCCAGGGCGCCCACGTCACTTGGCATTAGGATTCGGCTCGCGCCGGCTTCTTCAGCCGCCTCGGCCGCTGCCACTTCCAGGCCGACAGAGGCTTTGAAAAAATTCACCGCCGCCTCGGCTCCAGGAGGCGCGGCGTCCACAAAATTTTCCGCAACGAAACCCCATTGGCGGCGGACTTCGTCACCATGGCGCTGCAACGCACGAGCGATTCCGTTTTGCGTCTCCACACCAATTTCAACAAAGTTACGCGTGTAGCCTGAGACGCGTTCCCCAGCGGGTTGCAGATAGCGCGCTTGAGCGTTCCACCATTCGCCCGCGTCTTGCGCGCCAACGGCTTCGTGCAGGCAGTGCTCCGTCTCGCCGAGCCCCGCCTTGATGGCCTGCAGATTGAGCCCGATCAGACGATTGACGCCGCTGACCGCTTCGTCAGTGACAGCCATCCAGGTTTCGAGTTGTGATCGCTGCAGAACGCCGAGTTGCTCCAAAGTCATCATGTCGGTTGCTCCCTGGTGAGGTCGATGATTACGGCCACAATGTGCCGAGCGTTTCAGTGTAGTTGCGTGCGGAGCCGATTTCCGTGACATCACCCGTTTGTCCTACAGGCATATCGGACGCACTCGCCTGCGCCGGCGGCCACGTGCACGGTAGAGTCCAGCGCATCTTTCACCAGACCATGGAGTCACGATGAAACGTCTCGCTGCTGCCCTGATCGCTACCGCTTCCATTGCTGCCGCGCCGCAGGCTTTCTCGCAAGTCGCGGGCCACGCCGCACTCGGTGTATCCGTGACCGAACTGGACGCGGTCATCAAGGGCGTGAGTGTGAAGAAACAAGTGCTGGGCAAGACTATCTACAACGAAGCCAACGAGAAGGTCGGCAGTGTTCAAGATCTAATCGTGACGCCGGAGAACGCCGTCTCATTTGCGATCGTCGGGGCGGGCGGCTTTGTTGGCGTGGGGCGCCACGACGTCGCCATCCCTGTGAACCAGTTCAAATACGACCAGGGCAAGATCGTGCTGCCCGGCGCCACCAAGGATGCCATCAAGGCGCTGCCGGAGTTCAAATACGAGCGCCAGCAGAAGCCCGCCAAGGCCTGATGATCGGCGGGGACTTTGCTGCCGGAAGCTGCGCCGGAACTGTGGGAATTGGCTGACACGCCTTTCAGGCAACGTCACCTGCACATAACGGCGCGCAAGACCTTCAATAGAGGAACACAAACGACAAAAGGAGCCCGTTATGCGTGCCTTCGTATCCTTGATTCTGGCGGCCGCACTGGCATCCGTCAGCGGATGCGCGGACATGACGCCAAAGCAGCGCAATACCGCGTTGGGCGCAGCCGCAGGTGGTGTCGCCGGGGCGGCCATCTGGGGTGGTCCGGGCGCTACGCTGGGTGGGGCCGCACTGGGTGGTGTGGTCGGTAACGCAGTGACGAAATAAATCCCGCACGCCGCATGTGCGCTGCAGGCACGGGCCAGGCGATGACGCCTGGCCCTTTTTGTTGGCTGAGAGCGGCGTCATGCCACCCCACATTCCCCTCATACGCATAGGCAAATGCCGGCGCATAATCGGCGTTTTGCAACGGAGGCAATGTGCGATACGAGCAAGAGGGTTTTGGCGTGAGCACCACACCGATCCTGAGCGTCGAGGGCCTGCGCAAACGTTACGGTGATCAGACGGTCGTCGACAACCTCAGTTTCCACGTGCGACGCGGCCAGTGCTTTGGGCTGCTCGGCCCCAACGGCGCCGGCAAGACCACCACGCTACGCATGCTGCTAGGCATGACAATGCCCGATGCGGGCAGGCTGCGACTGTGCGACGAGCCCGTCCCCGAAGCCGCGCACCGTGCACGCATGCGCGTGGGCGTGGTGCCGCAGTTCGACAATCTGGACCCCGACTTCTCCGTCTCGGAAAACCTGCGCATCTTCGGGCGCTACTTTGGCCTGTCAGCGGCGACCATTCGCGAGCGCATTCCCACCCTGCTGGAATTTGCGCGGCTCGAACAGAAAGCCGATGCACCCGTGCGCGCGCTCTCGGGTGGCATGAAGCGGCGGCTGACGGTCGCGCGCGCGCTGATCAACGATCCCGACATCCTCGTCATGGACGAGCCCACCACAGGCCTCGACCCGCAAGCGCGGCACCTGATCTGGGAGCGCCTGCGCTCGTTGCTCGCTGCTGGCAAAACCATCTTGCTGACCACGCATTTCATGGAAGAAGCCGAGCGCCTGTGCGATGAACTCTGCGTGATCGACAACGGTCGCAAGATCGCTCAAGGCAAGCCGCAGGAACTCATCGCGCGCGAAATTGGCTGCGACGTGGTTGAAGTCTACGGCGACGATCTCAACGCCCTTCGCACGCTGCTCACACCGCTGGCCGACCGCGTGGAAATCAGTGGGGAGACGCTCTTCTGCTACGCACGCGATCCACAGCCGCTGGTGGCCGCACTGCGCGCGCAGGCAGAAACCCACACCATGCCGGGCCTGCGCTATCTGCATCGCCCAGCCAATCTCGAAGATGTGTTCCTGCGCCTGACCGGCCGCGAAATGCGTGACTGAGAGAACCCGCACATGCCCACTGAAACCGCACTCACTCCCACGCAAAAACAGGCCTTTCCGCAGCCGCTGCTGCCGCTCAACTTCCGCAACTGGCAGTACGTCTGGCTGCGCAACTTCATGGTGTGGCGCAAGCTGGCCATTCCATCGATGGCCGGCAACCTGGCCGACCCGATGATCTACCTGTTCGGTCTCGGGCTCGGCCTGGGCCTGCTGGTCGGGCGCGTTGACGGCGTGTCGTATATCGCATTCCTGGCGGCCGGCACCGTGGCGTCCAGCACGATGATGTCAGCCAGCTTCGAGGCGATGTATTCCGCGTTTTCGCGCATGCATGTGCAACGTACGTGGGAGGCGATTCTGTACGCGCCTCTGAGCCTGGGCGACGTGGTCCTCGGCGAGCTGTTCTGGGCGGCCAGCAAGTCGGTGCTCTCCGGCCTGGCGATCATGCTCGTCGCGGGCGCGCTCGGCTATGCATCGATGCCGCAGGCGCTGCTTGCCCTGCCCGTCATCGTGCTGACCGGCTTCACCTTTGCCTGCCTGGCGATGAACATGACGGCGCTTGCGCCCAACTACGACTTCTTCATGTTCTACCAGACGCTGGTGATCACGCCGATGATGCTGCTGTCGGGCGTGTTCTTCCCGCTGTCGCAATTGCCAGCGCCTGTGCGCGCGGCGACGAGCGTACTGCCACTGCCTCACGCGGTGGACCTGATCCGCCCGCTGATGCTCGGCCGCACGCCCGACAACATCCCACTACACCTTGGCGTGCTGCTCCTGTACGCCGTCGGCGCCCTGCTGCTGTGTCTCTGGCTGCTGCGTCGTCGCATGCTGAAGTGAGGCGCGGTCCGAACAGTCAACAAAAAAACCCGTCACGATGACGGGCTTTTCGTTTGCTGCGTTCGAGATTTACTCGTTCACGGCGGAGCGCTGCAGGTGCAGTTGCGTGCGCGGATCATCGTTCTGCGCGTTTTCACGATCAGCCTTGGCGGAATTGTTGCGCGCGGCCTCGAGACGATCCAGGTACGCCTCGTCAATGTCACCGGTCACGTACTTGCCGTCAAAGCATGACGCATCGAAATCCTTCAGCGCCGGATTGACGTCGCGCACTGCACGCTTCATGTCTTCCACGTCCTGGTACACGAGTTGGTCTGCGCCGATGATCTTGGCAATCTCTTCGTGCGTGCGGCCATAAGCGACCAGTTCTCCGCGCGTCGGCATGTCGATACCGTACACATTCGGGAACTTCACCGGCGGCGCAGCTGAAGCGAAGATCACCTTCTTCGCACCGGCATCGCGCGCCATCTGCACGATCTCGGACGACGTCGTGCCACGCACGATGGAGTCGTCGACGATCAGCACGTTCTTGTCCTTGAACTCGATGGCCATGGCGTTGAGCTTCTGGCGCACGGATTTCTTGCGCACGGCCTGGCCCGGCATGATGAAGGTGCGGCCCACGTATCGGTTCTTGAAAAAACCTTCGCGGTACGGCACGCCCAGGTGGTTGGCCACTTGCATGGCGGCCGGACGGGACGAATCCGGAATCGGCATCACCACGTCGATCCTGTCGGTCACCTCGCGCTTGATCTTCTCGGCCAGGTAATCGCCCATGCGCAGCCGCGCGTCGTACACCGACACACCATCCATGCGCGAGTCCGGACGGGCCAGATAGACGTATTCAAAAATGCACGGCGAAAGCACCGGGTTGGCAGCGCACTGCTTGGTGTGCAGGTTACCTTCAAGGTCGATGAAGATGGCTTCGCCGGGCGCCACATCGCGCTCGAACTTGAAGCCAATGCCTTCCAGCGCGACCGATTCCGAAGCAACCATGTATTCGATGCGGCCCTCTGGCGTTTCCTGGCTACCCAGTGCAAGCGGGCGGATGCCGAACGGGTCGCGCACAGCCAGCACGCCGTAGCCCGAGATCTCAGCAGCAATGGCGTACGAACCGCGCACGCGGCGGTGCAGGCCTTCCACCGCCGTAAAGATCGAATCGCGATTCAGCGGAATATCGTTGCTGGCACGTTGCAGCTCGTCGGCCAGCACGTTCAGCAGCACTTCGGAGTCGGACTGCGTATTGATGTGACGGCGATCGCGTCGGAACATCTCTTCGCGAAGCTGATCCGAGTTCGTCAAGTTGCCGTTGTGTGCCAGCACGATGCCAAAGGGCGCATTGACATAGAACGGTTGAGCCTCTTCCTCGCTGGAAGAACCCGCGGTCGGATAACGCACTTGGCCGATGCCGCTCGTGCCCGGCAGACCGCGCATATTGCGCGTGCGGAACACGTCGCGCACCATGCCGTTGGCCTTGTGCATGTGGAAAGTGCTGCCTGATGCGGTGGCGATGCCCGCCGCGTCCTGCCCCCGGTGTTGCAGGAGCAACAGGCTGTCATAGATCAGCTGATTGACGGGCGTGGCGGAGACCACCCCAACGATACCGCACATGTCGAACTCCAGCGAGAACGTATTTGGTGGCGCCCACACCCGTTGCGGGCGCCGAAGAAGCTTCCCGAATTGCCTAGCTTGTGGCCAGACGCTCCAGATCAATAGTGAACATACTTTGCGACATCCGGTGGCAACAACGGCTTGGCAGCTTGTGCTGCCTGCTCCGCATAGGGCCGCGTGATCGCATCGCGCCAGAACGGTTGCTCCGGCAGGCTGGTAAAGCCGGCCACCGTCATCAACACGAGGATGATCACGCCACCGCGTGCCAACCCGAACACCATCCCCAGGCCGCGATCCGCCGGCTTGAGCCCCGCGCTGGCCAACACCGCCGAAAGCAGCGCACCCACCAGCGACGTTGCAATCACCGTCACGATAAACAGTAGGACGAATCCGAGAATAGTGCGTGCGACCGGGCCGCCAGGCAGCGTTTCCGGCATCCAGCCCGCCGCCACCCCCGAAAACGTGTATGCCACCCAAGCCGCAAACAACCACCCCAGCAGCGCCAGCACCTCGCGAATCAGCCCACGAAACAGCCCGATCAGCGCCGACGTGACGATGATGAACAGCACGCCGTAGTCAAAAAAAGTCGGTTGCATCGGACAGCGGCTTGGATTGACTGTGGCGAATTGCGGCACGATGAATCAGCGAGCCAGACGGGTGCGCTGAGTACACGTTCGACCGCATCGTCATTGCTGCACGAGTTTGGGCGTCAGGCCGATCTGTTCGGCGCGCTTCTGCGCCGCTTCCGCAGATGCCCGATCGTTGAACGGCCCCGCGCGCAGCAAGGCCAGATCGCCCTTCTCAGGCACCTTCTTGTGTTCGATGTAACCAGGGATCTTCTCGCCCTTGAGCTTGCCCAGCCAATTGCGGGCACGGTCTTCGGAGGCAAAGGCACCGATCAGCAGGATGAACTTGCCGCCATTGGCATCGGTGCTCGGCGCCGCGGCTTGATGGGCGGGCTGGGCGGGCTGAGCGGCCGATGTGGCGGGTTTCGTTGCGGGCTTGGACTCAGCGACCGGCGTCACGCTCGCGACCGTCTTAGGAGGCGTCGCAGGCTTGGCTGCGGCAGGGGCATCCTGAGCCGCCGGCGCATCCGTGCTGGCAACCACCTCTTCGCCCTGGTCAAGCGCCTGCGCCTGATCTGTCGACGAACCTGACGTCCGCGGAGCGGAACGCCGGCTGGCGACCTTCGGTTCATCGGTCGACGGCTTTGCACCGCGATCAACCGGCTGACCCTGTATCTGCACGGCTACGGCATCGGTCACAGGTCGCGGCTTGGCATCGAAGATGAGCGGCAGCACGATCACTGCGGCCCCCACGAGCACAACTGCACCGATCAGGCGGCGGCGAGCACGTTGTTTTTGCGGGAGTTCGGGGTCAAGGCCGTCGTCGTCATCGTCGGTGCGACGCGACGCCCGGCTGCGGGCATTCGCCGATGCGCGCGAACCACGCACCGCATCGCGGGCCACATCGGCAGCACTGCCTGCGGCTGCGCCGCGCGTGCGTTCGCCTTCAGCGTTCTTGCGGGAGGAGAAGATGGAAAACAGTCCCATGAGGGCCCCGGGGTTTAGTGCGCGCGACGCTTGCGCTCCGCCAGCACGCCGGCAACGGTGTAGAACGATCCGAAGACCACGATTCTATCATCCTCAGTCGCCCGCTCCATGGCGTTGCGGTAGGCTGTGGCGGGATCGCTGAATGTGCTCACGCTCGAATCCTTGCCGGCGCGGAAACCGGCATCGGACAGCGCCCCCGCCAGGTTAGCCGCGCTTGCGGCGCGCGTCGTGGGCAAGTCAGTCAGGCACCAGTGATCGACCTTGTCGAGCATGTGGCTCAGCACGCCCGCGATGTCCTTGTCCTGCATCGCACCGAACACCGCATAGGTGTAGCGGTAGAAGCCCATGTTCTCGAGATTCTGGCCCAGCGCTGCCGACGCGTGCGGGTTGTGCGCCACGTCCAGGACAACGGACGGACGGCACGGCAACACCTGGAAGCGCCCCGGCAATTCCACATGCGACAGCCCCAATCGCACGTCCTGCGCCGAGATCGGCAGCCGATCGCGCACAGATTCCAGCGCAGCCAACGCCGCCGAGGCATTCAGCAACTGGTTCGCGCCTCGCAATGCCGGATAGCCCAGGCTCGGCCAACGGCGCCCGCGTCCGCTGAAGCCCCACTGCTGCTTGTCTCCCTGGAAATTGAAATCGCGGCCGATCAGCCAGAGGTCCGCGCCAATCGCTTCAGCGTGTTTGACCAGGGAGATGGGCGGTACAGGGTCAGAGCAGATCGCCGGCTTGCCAGCGCGGAAGATGCCGGCTTTCTCAAAGCCGATCGCTTCGCGGGTGTCGCCAAGGTAAGCCATGTGATCGAGATCGACGCTCGTGATGACGGCGCAATCGGTATCGACAATATTGACCGCATCCAGCCGGCCGCCCAGGCCGACTTCCAGGATCACCGCGTCGAGACCCGAGCTGGCGAACAGATGCATGATCGCCAGCGTGGTGAATTCGAAGTACGTCAGGCTGACGGGCTCAGGAAAGCTGCAGCGCGCACGCTCCACCGCCTCGAAGTGCGGCAGCAGCATCGCGTCGGTGGCAATCTCGCCATTCACGCGTGCGCGCTCGTTGAAGTCGATCAGGTGCGGCGAGGTATGGCAACCCACCTTGTAGCCGGCCGCCAGCAGGATCGCCTCCAGCATCGCGCAGGTCGAGCCCTTGCCATTGGTGCCGCCCACCGTGAAGACGACTGACTTGAATTCCAGCCCGAGCGCATCGCGTACGCGACTGATGCGCGCCAGACCCATGTCGATGCCGACCGGGTGTGCGGTTTCCAGATGAGCGAGCCAGTCGGGCAGCGTGTCGAATGTAGGCATGCGAAATAGGTGGCGCGGCATTAGGAAAACAGGCCGCGCAAAAACAAGAAGCGCGGACTCTCGCCCGCGCTTCGGTTCAACAGATGTGCAGCATCAGGCCAGTGCGTCGGCCGGTTGCTTCTGCAGGAGCGCCAGAAGCTCGGCGATCTCGCGGCGCATGTTGCGGCGGTCGACAATCATGTCGATCGCACCCTTCTGCAGCAGGAACTCGGCGCGCTGGAAGCCTTCCGGCAGCTTCTCGCGAACGGTCTGCTCAATCACGCGCGGGCCGGCAAAGCCGATCAGGGCCTTCGGTTCGGCGATCACCACGTCGCCCATGAAAGCGAAGCTGGCGGACACCCCGCCCATCGTCGGATCGGTCAGCACGCTGATGAACGGCAGCTTGGCTTCCGCCAGCTTCTGGATCATCGACGTCGTCTTGGCCATCTGCATGAGCGACAGCAGGCTTTCCTGCATGCGCGCACCGCCGGTGGCCGACACGCAGATGAACGGCACCTTTTGCTCCAGCGCCGTCTGTGCGCCGCGCGTGAAACGCTCGCCCACCACGGAGCCCATCGAGCCGCCCATGAATTCGAACTCGAAGCAGGCCACAACGACCGGCAGCGCGTGAATGGCACCGCCCATCACGACCATGGCGTCGGTTTCACCCGTGTCGTCCATCGCCGCCTTGATGCGGTCGGGATACTTCTTCGTGTCCTTGAATTTCAGGGCGTCGACGGGGACGATCTCCTGGCCCAGCTCATAGCGGCCTTCGGCATCCAGCAGTGCGTCCAGGCGGGCACGGGCGCCGATGCGCATATGGTGATCGCACTTCGGGCAGACGTGCAGGTTGGCCTCGACGTCGGTCCGGTACAGCACCGACTCGCAAGCCGGGCATTTGACCCACAGGCCTTCGGGAATGCCCTTGCGCTGCGACGGGTCGGTCTGTTGGATCTTGGGCGGAAGCAGTTTGTCCAGCCAGCTCATGCGTGCTCCTTGAATGCAGTGTCGCCGAGATCAGGCATCGAGCGCCTGACGAATCTCCGCGATGAAATCAGTCAAGTATTGTACCGCTTGTTCGCGAGGTGCTTCCTCAAGCAGTTGCACAATGCGGGATCCGATGACCACCGCATCCGCAACACCGCCGATGGCACGTGCAGTTGCCGCATCACGTATGCCGAAACCGACGCCCACCGGCAGCCGCGCGTGCTGGCGGATCTGCGGGATGCGCTCAGCCACCGCGTCCAGGTCGATGGTGGCCGCGCCCGTCACGCCCTTGAGCGAGACGTAATAGATGTAGCCCCTCGCCACGCGTGCAATCTGCGCGATGCGTGCTTCCGTGGAGGTGGGCGCCAGCAGGAAGATCGGATCGATGCCGGCGGCGCGCATGGTCTTGGCAAAGGCCTCGCACTCTTCCGGCGGATAGTCGACCACCAGCACGCCGTCGACGCCCGCTTCGGATGCAGCCTTGGCAAAGGCTTCAACGCCCATGCGCTCGATCGGATTGGCGTAACCCATGAGCACCACCGGGGTGGTCGAATTGGTGGTGCGAAATGCCCGCACATACTCGAGCACCGTGCGCAGACCGACCTTCTTTGCCAATGCGCGCTCCGAAGCACGCTGGATAACGGGGCCGTCCGCCATCGGGTCGGAAAACGGCACGCCCAGTTCGATGACGTTGGAGCCGCCCTTGACCAGTGCGTGCATCAGGTCGACGGTCATCTCGGGGTACGGGTCGCCCGCCGTGATGAACGGAATCAGACCCTTGCGGCCCTGTGCGGACAATTGTGAGAACGTTTGAGCGATGCGTGACATAGGGGGATCAGGTTTCAGGCGACCTTGATGGTCTCAGGCGCCTGCGATTCAGTCGGTTGGGCGTTGGCGGCCGCGGCGGCATGTACGGCGGCCACGCGCTCGCGTGCCACGCGGCAGTAGTCGGCGTTGATCTCGAAGCCGGCGAAACGGCGGCCCAGCCTTGCACACGCCGCTGCCGTGGTGCCGCTGCCCAGAAACGGGTCCAGCACCAGGCCGCCCGGCGGGCAGCTTGCCAGGATCATGCGTTCCACCAGTTCCAGCGGCTTTTGCGTCGGGTGCTCGGCGCGCTCCGGGTCTTGCCGGTGCAGGCGCGACACGCTCCACACGTCCTTCGGGTTGTAGCCGACTTCCAGCCACTTCTTGCCCTCGAAACGCTTGCGGCTGCGCGCTTTCTTCGTTTCGGCGTCGTACGGAATGCGCACGGCGTCGACATCGAAGTAGTAATCGCGTGAAGCGGCAAAAAAGCCGATGTTGTCGTGCACCGACGAGAACTTGCGCGTACTGCCGCCCATACTCGGCACGCGGCGGTCCCAGATGATCTCGTTGACCATCGTGAGGCGCTGCTTGAGCATGACGAACAGTTCCGGCGCGTATTGCCACGTGCAGAACAGGTAGAGCGATCCGTTGCGCGCCAGCTTCGGCCGCACCGCATCGATCCAGCGTTCGGACCAGGCGAGGTATGCATCGCCCGACAGCTTGTCGGAATCGTTGCCGTAATCCTTGCCCAGCCCGTACGGCGGATCGGCGATGACGAGGTCCACGCTGCCGTCGGCCAGATGCCCGACCCCGGTAATGCAGTCCTCGTTGAAGATGCCGTCGATGGCGCGCTCGGTCATGCGTGTGCCAGTGCCGTTAGAGTTGGATGCCGGAGACTTCTGCGACGGTATGCATGTCCTTGTCACCACGGCCTGACAGGTTCACGAGCAGGATCTTGTCCTTGGGCAGCGTCGGCGCCAGCTTGCACGCATACGCCAGCGCATGGCTCGATTCCAGCGCCGGGATGATGCCCTCCATGCGGCACAGGTCATGGAAGGATTGCAGCGCTTCCTTGTCGGTAATGCCGACGTATTCCGCGCGCTGTACATCCTTCAACCAGGCGTGTTCCGGACCGACACCCGGATAATCGAGCCCGGCCGAGATCGAATGCGTCTCGATGATCTGGCCGTCTTCATCCTGCAGCAGATAGGTGCGGTTGCCGTGCAGCACGCCAGGCGAGCCGCCCGTGAGCGACGCGGCGTGGCGGCCGGTCTCGATGCCCTCACCCGCTGCTTCCACGCCGATCAGCTTCACGTCGGCATGGTCGATGTACGGGTAGAAGATGCCCATGGCGTTGGAGCCGCCGCCCACGCAGGCGATCACGGCGTCCGGCTGGCGCCCGGTCATCTCTGGCATCTGCACCTTGCATTCCTCGCCGATCACGGCCTGGAAGTCACGCACCATCATCGGATACGGGTGCGGGCCCGCCACCGTGCCGATGATGTAGAACGTGTCGGCCACGTTGGTTACCCAGTCGCGCATCGCTTCGTTCAGCGCGTCCTTGAGCGTGCGCGATCCCGATTCCACTGGTACTACGGTCGCGCCCAGCAGCTTCATGCGGTAGACGTTCGCGGCCTGGCGGCGCACGTCTTCGCTGCCCATGTAGACGACGCATTCCATGCCGTAGCGCGCGGCAATCGTGGCGGTCGCGACGCCGTGCTGGCCGGCGCCGGTTTCGGCAATCACGCGCGGCTTTCCCATGCAGCGCGCCAGCAGCGCCTGGCCGATCACGTTGTTCACCTTATGCGCGCCGGTGTGGTTCAGGTCTTCGCGCTTGAGATAGATCTGCGCGCCGCCACAGTGTTCGGTCAGACGGCGTGCGTGATAGATCGGCGACGGCCGGCCGACGAAGTGCTTCAGTTCGTATTCGTATTCCTTGATGAATTCGGGATCGTGCTGGTAGCGCGCGTAGGCGGCGCGCAACTCATCGAGCGCGTGGGACAGTGTTTCCGCAACGAAGGTACCGCCGTAAGGGCCGAAATGGCCGTGGGCGTCGGGCAGGTTGTACATGGCAATCTCTCGAGGCATCCGCCAAGGTCAGGTTGGAGACCGTCGGCAGAGATATTCAGGAAGGCGTACGGCGCGAGAAACCTGCCAGATCGGCTCAGGCCTGAACCGATGCGTCCAGGGCTGCATCGGCCTCGCGCACCGCACGCACAAATGCGGTCATCCGGGCGTGGTCTTTCACGCCCCGTGCAGCCTCGATCCCGCTGCTGACATCCACAGCGTATGGCCGCACGCGTTCAATCGCGCCAGCGACGTTTTGCGCGCTCAACCCACCACTCAAAACGAGCCGAGGAGCGGCGCTTGTGGTTGGCAAGGATGGCGATTGCGGGAGCCATTGCGGAGGAATGAGGGTCCAGTCAAAGACGTGGCCGCCGCCGCCATACCCCTCGACAAATGCGTCGAGCAGCAGGCCTTGGGCAGCGGCAAACCGATCCGCGAATTCTACCAAATCGGCCCCGGGCTGAACACGCAGGGCGCGCAGCCACGGCAGCCCTACCTTCCTGGCAATCTCGGCGCACAGCTCCGCCGGCTCATCACCATGAAACTGAAGCAACGTCAGCGGCACTTGGTCGAGCACGCGCGCCACGTCGTCCGCGCTGGCGTTGACAAACAGACCTGTTACGGTGACGAACGGGCCGGCACGGCGCGCCAGTTCTGCCGCCCGCTCGATGGTGACGGAACGGGGGCTGGGCGGATAGAACACCAGCCCGATCGCATCGGCGCCGAGTGCGACAGCGTGGTCGACGTCGGCCGGGTGGGTCAGGCCGCACAGCTTGATACGGGTACGGTGCAACGGCATGGTGGGAGCAGGATTCACGGGCCGGCGTGCTCGTCGAACACGCCGCGAAACAGGCTGGACGATGCCGGAGACGCCGGCAACGAGAAAGCATCAGGATAGCCGACCTCGGCCAGATACAGTCCGTCGGGCATGAACGTGGGCGCTGCGGCCAAGCGGCTGCGGGCGGCCAGCACATCGCCCATCCACGACGCCGGCTGGCGGCCGCGCCCGATCGCCACCAGGCAGCCCATGATGTTGCGCACCATGTGGTGCAGGAACGCGCTGCCGCGAATGCGCACGAACACCCATTCGCCCTCGCCCCGCACCTCGACTGAATACATCGTTTTGACGGGCGACTTGGCTTGGCATTCGGCCGCGCGGAAGGACGAGAAATCGTGTTCGCCGACCAGCACCTGGGCCGCCGCGTTCATGGCTTCCACGTCGAGGGATTGGCCTGGCGGAAGCATCACGTAGCCCGCCTTGTCTTCAAGCAGCGGTGCCAGCGTCGGACCAAAGGTCAGTGCGTAGTAATACGTGCGGCGGTGCGCGGAGAAGCGCGCGTGGAAACCCTCCGGCATCTCCTGCGCCCATCGCACGGCCACCGTGGGGGGCAGAAAGGCGTTGGTGCCGCGCACCCACGAAAACGGCTCGCGCACGAGATCGGTATCCAGATGCACCACCTGGCCCAGCGCATGCACACCGGCATCGGTGCGGCCAGCCACCGTGGTCGGCAGCGCCACGCCGGCAAATTGCCGCAGCGCCGACTCCAGCGCGTCTTGCACGGTATTGCCGTGCGGCTGCGATTGCCAACCCGAAAACGCGGCACCGTCGTACTGGATGCCAAGCGCGATGCGCGTCATGCCGTGTGAATCCTCGTGCGGAAAGAAAAACGCCGGCAGGATACCACCCTGCCGGCGCTGTCGATGGCGTAAGACGCTTGGCCTCAGCCGATCTGGCGCATCAAGGCTTGCGCCTCGGCGTGGAACGACGGATCGCCCAGGTCCAGTACTTCCTGCAGCAGTTCGCGGGCACCTTCCTTGTCGCCAATCTCGATGTAAGCCTTGGCCAGATCGAACTTGATCTGCAGATCGCGCACACCATCGGCGCCATGCTCGCCCGACAGCGTGTGCGGCAGGTTGGTGTCCAGACGAATGGCCGATTGCGGTTCGTCGTTGGCAACTTCAGCGTGCTCTGCGTGATGCGGCTCGGATTCGAAATGCATCGGGGCCTGCGACAGGTCGGTCGGCTGAGCCCAGCTCGGCAGGCTTTCCTCCGCGGCACCCGAGGGTGCAGGAGCAGCCGTTTCTGCGGCGGGCGGCGTCGGGTTCAGGTCCAACGACAGGTCCGACAGATCCATATGCAGCGGCGGCGCGGCGACGGGCTGATAAGGCTCGCCAGCGTGTGCGTTGAATTGCGGCAGATCGGCCTGGGGTTCGGCATGCACCTTGAAGATGTCCGAAGCCTCTTCTGGCGCGGTGATCGGCTCGCCCGCTGCCGACGCCGGGAACGACTCCAGCGGCAGATCGAAATCGGCCAGTTGCGGTGCCTTGGTCGACGGCGCGGACGGATCCAGATCCGGAGACAGCGTGGTCCAGTCGTCACCGCGACGCGTAGTCTGCCCCGTCACGGTGGGGCTGAAGGCTTCGGCGGCCACTGCGGCGCCCACACCTGCCAGGGCGGCGGCGCCTGCAACTGCGGCACCTGCGTGGCTGGGCTCTGCATGCGCTTCGGCACCCGGATGGCTTCCGTCACCCTGCACCGTCAGATACAGCGGGTTGGCCGGATCGAACTTGCGGCCCATCGCGGCAGCCTCTGCCCATTCCGGCGAGGCCGCGCCAACTTGCGCCAGCATCTCTTCAGCAATGGTCTGGAAGCCGTGGGCATCCTGACGATTGGCGTAAATTTCCATCAACTTCAGGCGAATGGCTTGGCGCTCCGGATGCTGCTCCAGTGCCTCGCGCAGGATTTCTTCGGCTTGCACATCGCGGCCGTAGGCGATGTAGACATCGGCCTCAGCAATCGGGTCGACTTCATTGCTCTCGTTGCCGCCGCCAATACGGAAATCCGCACCGAACACGCTGTGCTGCGAGGTGTCGACACTTTGGCCGCCGGCCGCGCCAAACAGCGAATTGGCACCCGCCATGACGGTGCTTTCCTGCGACAGCAGGCTGTCCTGGAAGCCATGTGCCTGCTCGGGCTTCTGCTGGCGACGGCGATACACCACCAGACCACCCAGCAAGGCCACCACCAAGCCGCCCAAGCCCAAGGCCATCGGGTTGCCCAGCAGCGTTGAGAAGAACGATTCCTCTTGGATCGGAGGCGGCGGGGCCACAACCACCGGCGCCTTCTTCGGCGCGGCAGCGGGAGCCGATGCCGCAGCCACCGGTACGCTGGCAGCCGCTTGCGGTGCCGAGGCTGCAGCCACGGGCGCCGATGCGGCCTCCGGTGCCGAAGCCGCCGCAGCAGCCGTCGCAGACGAAGCCGGAGCAGCCGCGGCCGTTTCCGCCGACGCAGCGGCAGCCGGGGCCGGGGCAGCCGTAGACGCTGCTGTGGGCGCGGGCGCATTGGCCGCCGCAACGGCCGGAGCCGCCGTCGACGGTGCAGCACCGGCGGCCGGCTTGGCAGCGCTGGCGGCCTTGGCCAGTTCAGCGTTCTTCAATTCAACCAGGCGTTGCATGTCGGAGAGGTTTTTCTCCAACTGCGCGACGCGCGATTCCATTTCCTTGAGCGCGCGCTCTTTGGCAACGAGCTCCTCGTCACGGGCGGCTGACGCGCCAGCCTTGCCGGCACGGTCCGCCTTGGACAGGCGCAGCTCGTCGCGGCCGCTTGCGGCCGGGGTAGCCTGATCCTGCACGCGGGCCGACACGCTGCCGCTTTGCTGGCGAGCGGAGTCCGTATCCGTCGCTGCGTTGGCTTCAGCCGCCGTTGCGAGGCGGTTGCGATAGCCGGCAAAACCGGACGTCTGCGCAATCACTTCGCGGCGCGCCTCACGCGCCGGCGTTTTCTGCGCCTCTGCCTGCGACGGCACCTTCAGCACCGAGCCGGTACGCAGCCGGTTGATGTTGCCGCCAATGAAAGCGTTGGGGTTGTTGCGATACAGCGCCAGGAGCATCTGGTCGAGCGAAACGGCGTCCTGACCTTGCGCGGCCGTCGATGCCACGTCGTACAGGCTATCGCCACGCTGCACCGTATACGAACCGCCAGGCGTAGCATCGGGCGCAGCGGCAGCAGGAGCTGCTTGCTGCGGACGTGCCGCCTGACGGGCAGCACGCGGCTGACGTGCCGGAGCCGGTGCGGCGGCAGCCGGGGCCGCGGCTTGCGGTTGAGCGGCCGAGGCAGCCGGCGCCGATTCGGCGGCGCCCGGCGTCGTGGCCTGCACCACCGGCGTCGGCGCAAAATTCTGTGCGGTATTGCTGGAGCCCACCGGGTCCAGCAGGAACGTATAAGCCCGCGAAACGTGGCCGCTTGCCCAGTTCAAGTCGACCAGAACATCAACGAACGGCTCTGCGACGGGCTGTGTCGAGCGCAGACGCACCACGTAATTGCCGTTCGACTGGCGTTCCAGCGAGGCACGCAGCGAGGAGACGATCGGGTTGTAGGTCAGTCCGGCACGCGAATAGGCATCCGGCGCAGCCAGCTTGGCGACCAGGTTTTGTGCCTCTTCGGGCGTCACGCCGGTCAGATCGATTTCGGCCTGCAGCGGCTGGCCGAGGCTGGAACGCACATGCAGCGCGCCGAAACCGGCCGCTTGCGCAGCGGGCTGAATCAGCAGCAGGCTCGCCGCGGCAAACGCGACGGCCGACCAGCGAGGACTGCGATGGGACGATTCTCTCCGGCGGTATTGGCTCACCCTCACCTTCGACTCCGTTATCTTTTAATGTGCAAACGAACTTAACATCAACGAGTTAGCGCAGCAAGTTCACCCAAAACGTGAAATGCTGGATAAGAACCGCCGTCAATTCTTATGAAACGACACAATTGGCGAGATTCTGAAGCACCCGACGTACCCCCCGGAATGCGCGTGCTTCATGTGGCGCTAACCCTTCCCCGTGCCCCGTCCACCCCACGAATGGGCGGACGGCGTTCCGGCCGCTATTGTGTACCAACGTTACAAGCCGTGGGCATCCAGATGGCACAACGCCGCGCAGGCCGCGCGGCGTTGGTTGAAAAAGCACACTTTCTGTTGTCAGGCCGCAACGACAACGTCGGATACGCGGCCCGATAACGAAAGCAAAGCTTTGATCACTTGTCCAGCAGGATACGGAGCGTGCGGCGCAACGGCTCAGCGGCACCCCACAGAAGCTGATCGCCGATCACGAAGGCGCTTACATACTCCGGCCCCATGTTGAGCTTGCGCACGCGACCCACACCGATTTCCAGGCCACCCGTGATGGATGCCGGCGTCAGTTCCTTCTCGGTGATGCTGCGATCGTTCGGGACCCACTTCACCCACGGGTTGCCGGAGCGGATGATCTGCTCGATTTCGTCCAGCGGCAGGTCGCGCTTGAGCTTGAGCGTCAGGCCCAGGCTATGGCAGCGCATCGCACCAATCCGCACGCACAGGCCGTCGACCGGAATCGTCTGCGCCGTGCCCAGAATCTTGTTGACCTCGGCCTGGCCCTTCCACTCTTCCTTCGACTGACCGTTATCGAGCTGCTTGTCGATCCACGGGATCAGGCCACCCGCGAGCGGCGCCGGGAAGAATTCGGTCGGCACATCTTCGCGGATGGTCTTGGCAACCTTGCGATCGATGTCCAGGATGGCGGACGCCGGGTTGGCCAGCTCGTCAGCCACGGCGCCGTGAATTACGCCCATGCCCTTGAGCAGTTCACGCATGTGGTTCGCACCACCGCCCGAAGCTGCCTGGTAAGTCATCGAGCTGACCCATTCGACCAGACCTTCGCGGAACAGGCCACCCACGCCCATTAGCAGGATGGAGTTGGTGCAGTTGCCGCCGATGAAGTTCTTGGTGCCAGCCGCCACCGCGTTCTTGATGAGCGACAGGTTGACCGGGTCCAGCACGATCACGGCATCGTCTTCCATGCGCAGCGTCGAGGCGGCGTCGATCCAGTAGCCGTTCCAGCCGGCAGCGCGCAGCTTCGGGAAGACTTCGGTCGTGTAGTCACCGCCCTGGCACGTGATGATCGTGTCGCAGGCCTTCAGTGCTTCGATGTCGTTGGCGTCGGCCAGGGGCGCATCCGTCTTGGCGAATGCGGGCGCCTTGCCGCCGGCGTTGCTGGTGCTGAAAAACACGGTGTCGATGAGGTCGAAATCCTTTTCTTCCTGCATGCGTTGCATCAGCACGCTGCCGACCATCCCGCGCCAACCGACGAGACCTACCTTCATGATTGTGAACCTCTAGTGATTTTCCCCGCCTCGGTCGCCCGGCGTGACCGCGCGGGGAAGGCGAACGGGCACGACGGACGATCTACGAGATCGTTTTTTTGGTAATGATTTTCGTGGTCGTGCGAATCTCGACAGGCGTCATGCGAGCGCGCGCGGCGGTACCCTTGGCGGCGATAGCCAGGGTGCCCAGAATGCCCAGTACGAGGACGGGGAGCGCGATCGAGATCATCTGCAAAAATATACACGATTTGGCGGGTACACAATGCACTGCAGCATGTGTCCACCGAAAAAACGACGATTGCGGCACCGGATGTGACGGCACCGCAACGCCCGTTTCGTTACAGTGCAGCGACCACCGCGTCGCCCATCTCCACCGTGCCGACCTGCTTGCAACCCGGCGTCAGGATGTCGCCCGTGCGATAGCCCTGGGCGAGCACCTTCTTGACCGCGTTTTCGATGCGATCGGCCTGCTCGGCCTTGTTCAGCGAGTAGCGCAGCATCATTGCCGCCGACAGGATCGTCGCCAGCGGGTTGGCGATCCCCTTGCCGGCGATGTCCGGCGCGGAGCCGTGCGACGGCTCATACAGGCCTTTGTTGTTCGCGTCGAGCGACGCCGAGGGCAGCATGCCGATCGAGCCCGTCAGCATGGCGGCCTCGTCCGACAGGATGTCGCCGAACATGTTGCCGGTGACGATTACGTCGAAGTTCTTCGGCGCCTTCACGAGCTGCATGGCCGCGTTGTCCACGTACATGTGCGACAGCTCGACTTCCGGATACTCCTTGTGGACGTCGGTAACGATGTCTTTCCAGAACTGGAAAGTCTCGAGGACGTTGGCCTTGTCGACGCTGCACAGCTTCTTGCCGCGCTTGGCGGCAGCCTGGAAGGCGACGTGCGCGATGCGGCGGATTTCCGGCTCGGCGTAGCGCATGGTGTCGAAACCTTCGCGCGCGCCGGCGAACAAACCGTCGGGCGCCGCGCGCACACCGCGCGGTTGGCCGAAGTAAATGTCGCCGTTCAACTCACGCACGATCAGGATGTCCAGACCGGCGACGATTTCCGGCTTGAGGCTCGATGCGCCGGTTAACTCGGGGTAGCAGATCGCCGGACGGAAGTTGGCGAACAGTTGCAGGTGCTTGCGCAAACCCAGAATGGCCTGCTCCGGACGCAGTTCGCGCGCCAGCGTGTCGTACTTCCAGTCGCCCACGGCGCCGAACAGGATCGCATCGGCTTCCTTGGCGAGCTTGAGGGTGTCTGCCGGCAGCGGATGGCCCTTGGCCTCGTAGCCGGCGCCGCCCACCGGGGCAAATTCCATCTCGAATGGCTCGCCCAGCACTTTGAGGACCTTCACGGCCTCGGCGACGATTTCCTTGCCAATGCCGTCACCCGGCAACACTGCAATCTTGGTCATGTGGTTGTCCTTGTTGTTCTGGTGTCTGCTCAGCCGACGAGCTTGTGCGCGAGCCACGGCATTCTGGCCAGGCGCTGCGCTTCGTAAGCCTTGATCTGGTCGGCGTAGCGCAAGGTCAGGCCGATATCGTCGAAGCCGTTGAGCAGGCAGTATTTGCGGAACGCCGTGATGTCGAACGGATAAGCCGTCCCGCCCGGCGTGACGACGACCTGCTTGTCCAGATCGACGGTCAGCTGGTAGCCCGTAAACGCTTGCGTCTCGTTGAACAGATGGTCGACCTGCGACTCCGTCAGCACGATCGGCAGCAGGCCGTTCTTGAAGCAGTTGTTGAAGAAGATGTCGGCAAAGCTGGGCGCGATGATGGCGCGGAAGCCATATTGCTGCAGCGCCCACGGTGCGTGCTCTCGCGAGCTGCCGCAGCCGAAATTCTTGCGGGCGAGCAACACCGATGCGCCCTGGTAACGCGGCTGATTCAGCACGAAATCCGGGTTCAGCGGTCGCTTGCTGTTGTCCTGGCCAGGCTCGCCGACGTCCTTGTAGCGCCATTCGTCGAACAGGTTTGGGCCGAAGCCGGTGCGCTTGATCGACTTGAGGAATTGCTTCGGGATGATGGCGTCAGTGTCGACGTTCTCGCGGTCGAGCGGCGCCACGAGGCCTGTGTGGATGGTGAATTGTTCCATGATTGCTCTCTCTATCCTGCCGCTCAAGCGAGCTTGCGCACGTCGACGAAGTGGCCTTCGAGCGCGGCCGCAGCGGCCATCGCCGGGCTCACCAGGTGGGTGCGGCCACCCGCGCCCTGACGGCCTTCGAAGTTGCGGTTGGACGTGGACGCGCAGCGCTCGCCGGGCTCGAGACGGTCCGCGTTCATTGCGAGACACATCGAGCAACCCGGCTCGCGCCACTCAAAGCCCGCCGACTTGAAAATCTTGTCGAGCCCTTCGCGCTCGGCCTGCTCCTTCACAAGGCCCGAGCCCGGCACGACCATCGCCAGCTTCACGTTCGACGCAATGCGCTTGCCCAGCTTCTGCACGACCCACGCCGCGGCGCGCATGTCTTCGATGCGGCTGTTGGTGCAGGAGCCGATGAACACCTTGTCAATGTTGATGTCGCTGATGGCAACGTTCGGCTGCAGACCCATGTATTCGAGCGCGCGCTCCATGGCATTGCGCTTGTTCGGGTCCTTTTCTTTGTCGGGGTCCGGCACGCGGTCTTCAATGCTGACCACCATTTCCGGCGACGTACCCCAGCTCACCTGCGGGCGAATCTCTTCAGCGCGCAGCTCGACCACCTGATCAAAGTGCGCGCCCTCGTCAGAATGCAGCGTGCGCCAGTAAGCGACGGCCTGCTCCCACTCCACGCCTTGCGGCGCGAACGGGCGGCCCTTGATGTACTCCAGCGTGACATCGTCCACGGCGACCATGCCTGCGCGGGCGCCTGCCTCGATCGCCATGTTGCACACCGTCATGCGGCCTTCCATCGACAGTGCGCGGATGGCCGAACCGCCGAACTCCATGGCGTAGCCCGTGCCGCCAGCTGTACCGATCTTTCCGATGATGGCGAGCACGATGTCCTTGGCCGTGCAGCCGCGAGGCAGCGTACCTTCCACCTTCACCAGCATGTTCTTGCTCTTCTTGGCGAGCAGCGTTTGCGTGGCCAGCACGTGCTCGACTTCCGAGGTGCCGATGCCGTGGGCGAGCGCGCCGAACGCGCCATGCGTGCTGGTGTGCGAATCACCACAGACCACCGTCATGCCCGGCAGCGTTGCGCCCTGCTCCGGCCCGATCACGTGCACGATGCCCTGACGCTTGTCGTTCATCTTGAATTGCGTGATGCCGTAGCTGTCGCAGTTGGCGTCGAGCGTATCGACCTGCAGTTTGGAAACCGGGTCCGCGATGCCGTGCGAGCGATCGGTGGTCGGCACGTTGTGGTCCGACACGGCCAGGTTGGCGCTGATGCGCCACACCGGACGCTGCGCCAGCTTCAGGCCCTCAAATGCCTGCGGGCTGGTCACTTCGTGCAGCAGTTGACGATCGATGTAGAGAACGGTTGTGCCGTCATCTTCGGTATGAACGACGTGATCGTCCCAAAGTTTGTCGTAGAGCGTCTTGGCCATGATGCGATCCGTACACAACGCGCCATCTGAAATCAGGGCCGTTGCGCGAGCAGTTTCGTGGGGAGTGATCGATTATGCCACCCGGTGCATCTGACACCGGACGTGACTGACGAAAGGGGGTTTCGCCATTTCGCGAAGGCCTTTCCGACACCGGCACAGGTGCATGCAAGAAAAAACCCCGCCTGGTTTCCCGAGCGGGGTTTCTGTAAAACGAACAGCCTGACTTAGCGCTTGTCGATCGGCGGCACTTCGCGGGTCGCTGCGCCGTTGAACAGCTGGCGCGGACGGCCGATCTTGTATTCCGGATCGGTGATCATCTCTTCCCATTGCGAGATCCAGCCCACCGAGCGTGCCAGCGCGAAGATGCAGGTGAACATCGAGGTCGGGATGCCCAGGGCGCGCTGAACGATACCCGAATAGAAGTCGACGTTCGGATACAGCTTGCGGCTGACGAAGTACTCGTCTTCCAGGGCAATCTTCTCCAGCTCCATCGCGAGCTTGAACAGCGGGTCGTTGTGCAGGCCCAGCTCATTCAGCACTTCATGGCAGGTTTCGCGCATCAGCTTCGCGCGCGGGTCGTAGTTCTTGTACACGCGGTGGCCAAAGCCCATCAGGCGCACGCCGCTGTTCTTGTCCTTCACCTGCTTGATGAACTCGGGAACCTTGTCCACAGTACCGATTTCTTCCAGCATGTTCAGAGCCGCCTCGTTCGCACCACCGTGCGCCGGGCCCCACAGGCAGGCGATACCGGCAGCGATGGCTGCGATCGGGTTGGTGCCAGACGAGCCCGCCAGACGCACCGTCGACGTGGAGGCGTTCTGTTCGTGGTCTGCGTGCAGGATGAAGATGCGGTCCAGTGCCTTCTCCAGCACCGGGTTCACCTTGTAGTCTTCGCACGGCGTGGCAAACATCATGCGCATGAAGTTGCCCGTATACGACAGGTTGTTCTGCGGGTAGATGAGCGGCTGGCCGATGTTGTACTTGTAGGCCATGGCCACCAGCGTCGGCAGCTTGGCAATCAGGCGAATCTGCGAGATTTCGCGCTCGCGCGGATCATTGATGTTGGCGGCATCCGGATAGAACGCGCTCATGGCACCAACCAAACCCGTCAGCACGGCCATCGGGTGGGCGTCACGACGGAAACCGCGCAGGAAGAACTGCATCTGCTCGTGAACCATGGTGTGATTCGTCACCACATGGTTGAACTCTTCCTTCTGCTTGGCGTTGGGCAGTTCGCCCTTCAACAGCAAATAGCAGATTTCCATGAAATCGCACTTGCTGGCCAGGTCGTCGATGGCGTAGCCGCGGTACAGCAGCTCACCCTTGTCCCCATCGATGTAGGTAATCTTGGAATTGCACGACGCAGTCGACATGAAGCCGGGGTCGTACGTGAACTTGCCCGTCTGACCGTACAGCTTGCGAATGTCGATCACGTCCGGGCCGACCGTGCCCTTATAGATCGGCAGCTCGACGCTGGGCGAGCCATCGGAAAACGATAGGGTGGCTTTCACTTCGGACGGCGTCATGTCGGTTTCCTTCTCTGCTGTTTATAAAAATGAAGTCGGGAGACTCCCGCCAGACGGATCAAGGGGCGCCGGCCGGGGGCGGCTGGACCGATTCGTCTTGCGGCAACCTCTCGCGCGCCGGTTCAGACCGAGCGCAGCAAGGTCAGGACGTGCTGAATGTGGGGCACGTCGAGTTCGCCCTCCGGCTCCTTGCGTGCAAGCAGGAGATCCATCAGGTCGTTGTCGGGTAGCTCGAACAACTGCGAGAGTGCGGCAACGTCGTCGTCCGACAGTTCCGTCTCGTAGCGGTTGAAGAAGCGCTCGACGATGATGTCGTTCTCAAGCAGACCGCGTCGGGCACGCCAGCGCAAACGGGCACGCTTGTGCGGATCGGACTGATGGGAGAACGTCGGAGTGTTCACAGCAACCATACTTCCTAGAAATGTGTCGCCGGAGAAACCGCCCCGGCGACACACAATGCCAAAATGCGCTGACTCGCGCCTTACACGGCGCGACGCACCATCAATTCCTTGATCTTGCCGATGGCCTTAGTCGGGTTGAGACCCTTCGGGCACACATCGACGCAGTTCATGATGGTGTGGCAACGGAACAGGCGGTACGGATCTTCCAGGTTGTCAAGCCGTTCGCTCGTCGCCTGGTCGCGGCTGTCGGCGATGAAACGATACGCCTGCAGCAGACCAGCCGGGCCGACGAACTTGTCCGGGTTCCACCAGAACGACGGGCACGACGTCGAGCAGCTCGCGCACAGAATGCACTCGTACAGGCCGTCGAGTTCTTCACGCTCTTCGGGCGACTGCAGGCGCTCTTTCTCGGGCGGCGGCTCGTCGTTGATCAGGTACGGCTTGATCGAGTGGTACTGGTTGAAGAACTGCGTCATGTCGACGATCAGGTCGCGCACCACCGGCAGCCCCGGCAGCGGGCGCAGCACGATCTTCTCGGGCAGCTCACGCATGTTGGTCAGGCACGCCAGACCATTCTTGCCGTTGATGTTCATCGCGTCGGAGCCGCACACGCCTTCGCGGCAAGAACGACGGAACGCGATCGACTCGTCGAGCTTCTTCAGCTTGACCAGCGCATCGAGCAGCATGCGCTCGTGACCGTCGAGTTCAACCTCGTAGGTCTGCATGCGGGGCGCTGCGTCCTTGTCCGGATCGTAGCGATAGACTTCAAAAATACGCTTCATTTTTGTGGGTCCTTCTTATCCGTTAGAACGTACGCGCCTTGGGCGGCACGGTTTCCACCGACAGCGGCTTCAACTGCACAGGCTTGTAGTCGAGGCGATTGCCTTCGGAATACCACAGCGAGTGCTTCATCCAGTTTTCATCGTCGCGGTTCGGGAAGTCGCTGTGGGCGTGTGCGCCGCGCGATTCCTTGCGGGCGGCAGCCGACACCATCGTCGCCTTCGCCACTTCCACCAGGTTGGCCACTTCCAGCGCTTCGACGCGGGCGGTGTTGAACACCTTGGACTTGTCCTTTAGGTGGATGTTGCCAGCGCGTTCGGCCACTTCCAGGATGCGCTCGACGCCTTCATCCATCAGCTTCTGCGTACGGAACACGCCGGCGTGCGACTGCATGTTGCGGCGGATGTCGTTGGCAACGTCCTGCGCGTATTCGCCCGAGCTGGACGAATCGAGCTTGGCCAGGCGCGACAGCGCGCGGTCGGCAGCGTCGGCCGGCAACGGTTTGTGCTCGCGGTTCTTGAGGTTCTGGGCAATGATGTGGTTGCCCGCCGAACGGCCGAACACCACCAGGTCGAGCAGCGAGTTCGTGCCCAGGCGGTTCGCGCCGTGCACGGACACGCACGAGCATTCGCCGATCGCGTAGAAGCCGTTGATGACCTCGTTCGGATTGCCATTCTTCGGCACCACGACCTGACCATGATAGTTCGTCGGAATGCCACCCATCTGGTAGTGGATGGTCGGCACCACAGGAATCGGCTCCTTGATGGCGTCGACGTTGGCGAACTTCAGGCCGATCTCGCGGATCGACGGCAGGCGCTTCATGATGGTCTCGGCGCCGACGTGCGTCAGGTCGAGCAGCACGTAGTCGCCGTTCGGGCCGCAGCCGCGGCCTTCCTTGATTTCCTGGTCCATCGAGCGCGACACGAAGTCACGCGGCGCCAGATCCTTCAGCGTCGGGGCATAGCGCTCCATGAAGCGCTCGCCGTCCTTGTTACGCAGGATGCCGCCTTCGCCGCGCACGCCTTCCGTGATCAGCACGCCCGCGCCCGCCACGCCGGTCGGGTGGAACTGCCAGAACTCCATGTCTTCCAGCGGCACGCCTGCGCGCGCTGCCATACCCAAGCCGTCACCGGTGTTGATGAAGGCGTTGGTGGACGCTGCGTAGATCCGACCTGCACCGCCCGTGGCGAACAGCGTCGTCTTGGCTTCGAGGATGTAGACCTCGCCGGTTTCCATTTCGAGCGCGGTCACGCCCAGCACATCGCCTTCTTGGTCGCGGATCAGATCCAGCGCCATCCATTCGACGAAGAAGTGAGTCTTGGCCCGTACGTTACGCTGATACAGCGTGTGCAGCAGCGCATGGCCAGTTCGGTCAGCTGCGGCGCAGGCACGCTGCACGGGCTTTTCACCGTAGTTCGACGTATGGCCGCCGAACGGACGCTGGTAGATGGTGCCGTCAGCGTTGCGGTCGAACGGCATGCCGAAGTGTTCCAGTTCGTAGACCACGTTCGGCGCCTGGCGGCACATGAACTCGATCGCGTCCTGGTCGCCAAGCCAGTCGGAGCCCTTGACGGTGTCGTAAAAGTGATAGTGCCAGTTGTCTTCGCTCATGTTGCCCAGCGAAGCACCGATCCCACCCTGCGCTGCAACAGTGTGCGAGCGGGTGGGGAAAACCTTGGACAGCACGGCCACGGAGAGGCCGGCTTCTGCCAGCTGCAGCGATGCGCGCATGCCCGAACCGCCCGCACCGACGATCACGACGTCGAATTTGCGGCGCGGCAGCCCAGTCTTGACTGCGACCATGTCTTAAACCCTCCAGAGAATCTGAGCTGCGTAGCCCGCACAACCGACGAGCCACAGAATCGTCAACACTTGCAGCGTCAAACGCACTGCCACGGGCTTCACGTAGTCCATCCAGATATCACGGACACCAATCCAGGCGTGATAGGTGAGCGACACGAACGCCAGGAACGTCAGCATCTTCATCCACTGGTTGGAGAACAGCCCAGCCCAGCTTTGGTACGACGTGTCTTTCGAGAGCAGGAATGCAGCCAGCAACACGATGGTGTAGACCGCCATGATCACCGCGGTGACACGCTGCGCCAGGAAGTCCTTCAGACCGTAGTGCGCGCCGACGACGAGGCGCTTGGGACCGATATTGTTATTTGCCATCAGGAACCCCTCAGAACAGGCCGAACAGCTTGGCGCCAAACACCACCGTCAGCAGCAGGCTGACGATGAGCACGCTCACAGCTGACTTGGAAGCCGAGGTCTTGTCGATACCGATATGCAGATCGAGGATCAGGTAACGGATGCCAGCGCAGAAATGGTGCAGATAAGCCCAAATGAGCGCGAGGACGACGACCTTGGCGAAGCCGTTGGACAGAAGCGCCGTGAACTTGGCGAAACTGATTTCCGACGTGAGACTTTGCTCAAACAAGTACAGCACGAACGGAAGAAGAAGGAACATCAGCGCACCGCTGGCACGGTGCAGGATGGACACCTTACCGGCCCAGGGCAAGCGGTAGCGGGCAATGTCGCCCAAACCGATGTTCCTGAATACCGGCCTGGCTTTCTTGATGGCTTCTGCCATGGTCAGACCCCAATTGGCTAATCAACAAACAAAACAGCTTTGCACAAATCCGCGAGATTCTAGCGCGCTTTTGTTGCGCAGCGCACCATTAATTCCATGCGGGACGCTCCACTTTTGTGCTTCCTGCCCTCACCTGCCAGTGGCGTAGTACGGGGCAGATTGTCCTATCTACTCTGACTTCATGACGCGCAATGCACCGTTGCGAGACTCACAAAGTGAAACGCCATTGAGTTGGCTGGCAGCCGCACGAATCGAGCCCGAGGACGCACTGTCAACTCAGTTCGTTCTGGTAGTAATGCCGCGTCGTGACGTACAGACCACGGCGTATTTCCACCGGCTTGTCGCCGAACGTATGCGACACGCGCTCCACCGAGAGCAGCGGCGAGGCGGTCGCCACCGACAGCAACTCAGCCGTGGCGGCATCCGCTGCCACCGCACGGATGCGCTCCGTGGCGCGCAACATGCGCACACCGAATTCCGCCTCGAAGAACGCGTACATCGGCCCCTTCCACTCTGTCAGCTTTTCCGCGGTCAAGCCCTTGAAGCTTGCCCCGGGCAGCCAAATCTCTTCCAGCACGGTCGGCTCACCCGAAAAGAAGAGGATGCGGCGGATCTGCACGACGCTGTCGCCGGCCTTCAGTTCAAGCAAACGGGCAATCTCGGCCGGCGCACGCATGCGCTTGCACTCCAGCACACGACTGCTCGGGTAATGCTGCTCACCCTGCTCCGGCATCAGACGCAAGAAACGGAATTGCACCCCTTCTTCGTAGTGCGTGGTGACGAAGGTGCCCTTGCCCTGGCGCCGCGCGACCAGGTTTTCGGCCGCCAGCTCGTCGATCGCCTTGCGCACCGTCCCCTGGCTGACCTTGTAGCGGGCCGCCAACTCCATCTCACTGGGGATCATTTCGCCGGGCTTCCATTCGCCCGCTTGCAGGCTTTGCAGGATCAGCGTCTTGATCTGCTGATAGAGCGGACTGAAGGTGGGAGAGCCCCCCGCGCCGCCAGCAGATGCAGGCGATGCGCCGCCCTCGCCGCCTGGGGGCGGCATCGCAGCTGACAGAGGACTGGGTGTGCTCGACATAACTGCCGATTTCACCACAAAAGCGACAAACGCGTCCAGCCCGTTTATAGAATGTCTTATGTCTTATATAAGACAGAAGATTAATTGACTTCTGGGCAAAGCCGGACCTACACTCGCGCCTGTTCCGGGCGACGGCCCACACACACGCAACGACGCCCTCAAGGTCAATCGCAAGTGTGTTTCCACATCGTCATGCGGACGCAGTAAACTGCGAGGCTCTTGCCGATTCTGAGCCGACCGCCCACGAGGCGCCGACCGTTGCCGGCAATGCCTGCGAGGCTGCATTGACATCCTGCCGGGATGCCCGCCGCGCGCAGTGCGATCCGCTTTCACTACCGTTTGGAGAGTTCTCATGGCAAAAGCACCCATGCGCGTCGCAGTGACCGGCGCTGCTGGACAGATCGGTTACGCCCTGCTGTTCCGCATCGCCGCCGGCGAAATGCTGGGCAAGGATCAGCCCGTCATCCTGCAACTGCTGGAAATCCCCGATGAGAAGGCCCAAAAGGCGCTCAAGGGTGTGATGATGGAGATCGAAGACTGCGCATTCCCGCTGCTGGCCGGCATGGAAGCGCATTCCGACCCGATGACCGCCTTCAAGGACGTCGACGTGGCCCTGCTGGTGGGCGCGCGCCCCCGTGGCCCGGGCATGGAGCGTGCAGACCTGCTGTCGGCCAACGCCCAGATCTTCACGGCACAAGGCAAGGCGCTGAACGCCGTGGCCTCGCGCAACGTCAAGGTGTTGGTGGTCGGCAACCCTGCCAACACCAACGCCTACATTGCCATGAAGTCGGCGCCGGATCTGCCGCGCGAGAACTTCACCGCCATGCTGCGCCTGGACCACAACCGTGCCCTGTCGCAAATCGCTGCCAAGACCGGCAAGCCGGTGTCGTCCATCGAAAAGCTGTTCGTGTGGGGCAACCACAGCCCGACGATGTACGCCGACTACCGCTACGCCACGATCGACGGCAAGAGCGTCAAGGACATGATCAACGACCCGGTGTGGAACAACGACGTGTTCCTGCCGACCGTTGGCAAGCGCGGCGCCGCCATCATTGAAGCGCGCGGCCTGTCGTCGGCTGCTTCGGCTGCCAACGCCGCCATCGACCACGTGCGTGACTGGGTGCTGGGCAGCAACGGTAAGATCGTCACGATGGGCATCCCGTCGAACGGCGAATACGGCATTCCGAAGGATGTGATGTTCGGTTTCCCGGTCACCACGGAGAACGGCAAGTACAAGATCGTCGAAGGCCTGGAAATCGACGAGTACAGCCAAGGCAAGATCAAGATCACGCTCGACGAGCTGGAAGCCGAGCGTGCAGGCGTGCAGCACCTGCTGTAATCCGCATGATCTAAAGGAAGAAACCGGAGCGGATCGGCAGCGAACCCTCCGGTTTTTTCACACCTGGATTTCGAACAAGACGCAGGCGCTATAGGCGCCGCACAACCGATACCACTCCGTGCACCCCACCGAGGTTTTGTTCCAGGACGATGCCCTTCCGGCTCAACTGCCGGTCTGCGACCACTACGCGGGCGCAGAAAAACTGATGCGCAAATCGCTCGCCCTGCAACAAACCCTTGGCCCCGTCTTCGACATCACGTTCGACTGCGAAGACGGCGCCGCCATCGGCCAGGAGCGCGCACACGCCGAACTTGCCGCCGCGCTCATCAACAGCGACGACAACCGCTTCAACCGCGTTGGCGTGCGTATCCACGATCCGAACCACGATGCGTGGACGCAAGACGTCGATATCCTCGTAGGCCTTGCTGGCCGCCGCCTCGCCTACGTCACGGTGCCCAAGGTGCGTGACGTGGTGGAAGTGGCGCGCGTGACCGATCGCATCAACCAGGCCGCCAAGGCAGCGGGCATTGCGCGGCACCTGCCGATCCACGTCTTGATCGAAACACATGGTGCCCTGGCGCAGGTGTTCGATATCGCCTCGCTGGTGCAGGTGGAATGCCTGAGTTTCGGCCTGATGGATTTCGTTTCGGCACACAACGGCGCGATTCCGGGCGCGGCGATGGGCTCGCCCGAGCAGTTCGAGCACCCGCTGATCCGCCGCGCGCTTGCCGATATTTCCGCCGCGTGCCACGCGCACGGCAAGGTGCCGTCGCACAACGTCAGCACCGACATCAAACACCCGGACCGCGCCGGCGCCGATGCCACTCGCGCGCGCAACGAGTTCGGCTATCTGCGCAAGTGGAGCATCCATCCGGACCAGATTGCGCCGATCGTTTCGGCTTTCCGCCCATCGCACGAAGAAGTGACACACGCGAGCGCCATTCTTGCATCTGCGCAAGACACCGCGTGGGGACCGATCCAGCACGAAGGGCGGCTGCATGACCGCGCGAGCTATCGCTACTGGTGGGCCGTGCTGCAACGGGCGCACACCACCGGCGTGGAGATGCCGCCCGACGCGGTTGCGCGCTTCTTCGCGTGACGGGCACAGACAGGAGAATCGCCATGACTGCACACACCCAAGCCAGCGCAGGGGCATGCTTCCGCCAGGCGCTGGTTGAAGAATCTCCGCTGCAGGTGGTTGGCACCATCAACGCCAACCACGCGCTGCTGGCCAAGCGCGCCGGCTATCGCGCGATCTATCTTTCGGGCGGCGGCGTGGCAGCGGGCTCGCTCGGATTGCCGGATCTCGGCATATCGGGCCTGGACGACGTTTTGACGGACGTCCGCCGCATCACCGATGTATGCGATGTACCGCTGCTGGTCGATGTCGACACGGGTTTCGGCGCTTCCGCATTCAACGTAGCGCGCACGACCAAGTCGCTCATCAAGTTTGGCGCCGCGGCCATGCATATCGAAGACCAAGTCGGCGCCAAGCGCTGCGGCCATCGACCCAACAAGGAGATCGTCTCGAAGGAAGAGATGGTCGACCGGATCAAAGCGGCCGTCGATGCTCGCACCGACGCCAACTTTGTCATCATGGCCCGCACCGATGCGCTGGCCGTCGAAGGGTTCGACCGCGCCCTGGAACGGGCCGTGGCCTGCGTGGAAGCCGGCGCGGACGCGATCTTCCCGGAAGCAATGACGGAACTCTCGATGTACCGCAAGTTCGTCGACGCGGTGAAGGTGCCGGTGCTGGCGAACATCACCGAATTTGGCCAGACGCCGCTGTTCACGCGCGATGAGCTGGCCTCCGCGGGCGTGTCGATGATCCTGTATCCGCTGTCGGCATTCCGCGCCATGAACAAGGCTGCGGAGAACGTGTACGCAGCCATTCGCCGCGACGGCACGCAACAGAACGTCGTCGACACCATGCAGACGCGCATGGAACTCTACGACAGCATCGGTTACCACGACTACGAAGCCAAGCTGGACGCGCTGTTCGCACAGAACCGCGGGTAAGCCGGCCAGCCTCCCGACCAACGCAAGCAAGGAGAACGGAAGACAAACACTGCGGGGCGAGTTGCGCGGGAACGGTCCCAAGATCGATGCTGATGCCAAGCCGATACCGCCGTTTGACGGAGATGTCGGTCTCGCATGTAACAGAACGTTGGGCACGGCGTCCAAATCGGTCAAAATACCGGCCGGTGTGCGAAATGCCGTGGCAACCGCGACCTGGATGCCGCCTCCCTACTCTGTCTTACCGAATTACCGAAGGAAACCCTATGAACAAATTCATCGTGGGCGCCTGTGCCGGCGTTCTTTCGCTGGCTGCATCGCAATATGCAGCCGCCCAGACCGCGCCCGCAAAGCCGGCCGCCAAAAAGGCTTCGGCCAAGAAGAAGGTCACCAAGAAGGCAGAACCTGTTGCAGCCGCCAAGCCTGAAGGCGTGCAATGGAAGTGCGAACTTGGCAACGAGCTCTACATTGCAGGTGACATGACGCGCGACCAGATCATCAAGCTGCACTGGAAGGGCAAGAACTACGACCTGCCGCGCCAACTGACCCGCACCGGTGCCGACCGCTACTTCGACCAGAAGACCGGCTTCGACCTGGTCGTGATCCCGGCGAAGGCCATGCTGTTTGATCGCAACGAAGGCCACCGCCTGGCTGATGAGTGCCAAACCGCTGAAATGGCTGCCGGCGCACCGGCCCCGACGCAAGCCGGCGCCCTGCGCGCGCCGGCCGGCCTGCCGTTGATGACCCCGGACAGCCCGGCCCCCGCGCCGGCCCCGGCGCCGGGCACGGCCCAACCGGCCCAGCAGTAACCCGCCATCGCGCAAGAGGCCCACGGGAGCCGCCCATGTCCGCAACGGTTGCGAACATCCGCATGAATCCAGACAAGGTCATCGTCGACGACGTGACCTTGCCCGGAGGCGCGGGGCGCCCTGGGCCCACAGCATCCGGGGCCATCGAGCCAATTGGAACGATGGCGCTCGGTACCGCCCTGGTCGCCGGTCAGGCCATCGAGGCGCACCAAGACACCGTCGTCCGCGGCACGCGCAGCACTGCGGTGCGTATGAAAATTGCCTGCGCGGACGACAAGCCTTTCACCACGATTGACCACGACGCCAAGAAACGTCCGATTGCCGATGGCATCCCCGCCCGCATCAACGGCGGCAAGAGGTTCAGCGGAGTTGTGGCGCAGTATCCGCCCGGTCAGAAGCCTTGCCGGTCGACGCGTTTGCCGGTTTGTATGTGATTTGATTTTGTCGATTTGATGTATCCGCACGGGGCACCCTGGTACCCCGCGCAATCCTCAAGCCTTGGAGTCATGCCATGCCCCACAATCTGAAAAAAACACTCAAGGAATTTAAGGTCAACGGCGGCCAGACCGGCAAGTTCTACTCCCTGCCGCAACTGGGCAAGGAGCTGGGCGTGGCGATCGAGCGCCTGCCGGTGTCGATCCGCATCGTGCTGGAGTCCGTGCTGCGCAACTGCGACGGCAAGAAGGTGACCGAAGAGCACGTCCAACAATTGGCCAACTGGAAGCCGAACGCCGAGCGCGTTGACGAAATCCCGTTCGTGGTGGCCCGCGTGGTGCTGCAGGACTTTACCGGCGTGCCGCTGCTGGCCGACCTGGCCGCCATGCGTAATGTGGCCGAGCGCATGGGCAAGAACCCCAAGAAAATCGAGCCGCTCGTGCCGGTCGACCTGGTGGTGGACCACTCGGTGCAGATTGACCACTTCCGCGAGAAGAAGGCGCTGGACCTGAACATGCAACTGGAGTTCTCGCGCAACAACGAGCGCTACCAGTTCATGAAGTGGGGCATGCAGGCATTCGACACGTTTGGCGTGGTGCAGCCGGGCTTCGGCATCGTCCACCAGGTCAACCTGGAGTACCTGGCACGCGGCGTCCATAAGAAGGACGGCGTGTACTACCCGGATACGCTGGTCGGCACCGACAGCCACACCACCATGATCAACGGGATTGGCGTGGTGGGCTGGGGCGTGGGCGGCATCGAGGCAGAAGCCGGCATGCTGGGCCAGCCGGTGTATTTCCTGACGCCGGACGTCGTAGGCGTGGAGTTGAAGGGCCGCCTGCGCGAAGGCTGCACGGCAACCGACCTGGTGCTCACGATCACGGAAATGCTGCGCAAGGAAAAGGTCGTCGGCAAGTTCGTCGAGTTCTTCGGCGAAGGCACGGCCAGCCTGTCGCTGCCGGACCGCGCAACCATCGGCAACATGGCACCGGAATACGGCGCCACGATGGGCTTCTTCCCGGTCGACGATAAGACCATCGATTACTTCAAGGGCACGGGCCGCACGAAAGAGGAAATCGCTGCGTTCGAAAGCTACTTCAAGGCGCAGAAGCTGTTCGGCGTGCCGAAGGCTGGCGAAATCGACTACACCAAGACGCTGACGCTGGATCTCGGCACGGTGGCGCCGTCGCTGGCCGGCCCGAAGCGCCCGCAAGACCGCATCGAAATCGGCAACGTGAAATCGACGTTCTCGTCGCTGTTCTCGAAGCCCGTTGCGGAGAACGGCTTCAACAAGAGCGCCGAAGACCTCGACAAGACCTTCACGACCGCCAACGGCGTGAACGTGAAGAGCGGCGACGTGCTGATCGCGGCCATCACTTCGTGCACGAACACGTCTAACCCGAGCGTGCTGCTGGCGGCCGGCCTGCTCGCCAAAAAGGCCGTCGAAGCCGGCTTGGAAGTGGCACCGCACATCAAGACCTCGCTCGCCCCGGGGAGCCGTGTGGTGACGAAGTATCTGGAAGCCGCCGGCCTGCTGCCGTACCTGGAAAAGCTGGGCTTTGGCGTGACGGCCTACGGCTGCACGACCTGTATCGGCAATGCCGGCGATCTGACGCCGGAATTGAACGAAGCTATCGTGAAGAACGACATCGTTGCTGCCGCCGTGCTGTCGGGCAACCGCAACTTTGAAGCGCGTATCCACCCGAACATCCGCGCCAACTTCCTGGCTTCGCCCCCGCTGGTCGTCGCCTACGCGATCGCCGGCAACGTGACGCGCGACCTCATGACCGAACCGGTCGGCAAGGGCAAGAAGGGCAAGGACGTCTACCTGGGCGACATTTGGCCGACCTCGGACGAAATCGCCAAGCTGATGAAGTTCGCAATGAACGCCGACACGTTCCGCACGAACTACGAACAGGTCAAGAAGCCGTCCAAGCTGTGGGCCAACGTCAAGGGCACGAAGGGTCAGGTCTACGACTGGCCGAAGTCCACGTACATCGCCGAGCCGCCGTTCTTCGAAGGTTTTGGCATGACGCCGGCTGTTGCCTCGGCATCGGTCAAGGGCGCCCGCGCACTGGGCGTGTTCGGCGATTCCGTGACGACCGACCATATCTCCCCGGCCGGTTCGATCAAGGAAACGTCGCCGGCCGGCAAATACCTGCTGGCCAATGGCGTGCTGAAGGCCGACTTCAACAGCTACGGCTCGCGCCGCGGCAACCATGAGGTGATGATGCGCGGCACGTTCGCCAACGTGCGCATCAAGAACCTGATGATCCCCGCCAAGGCCGACGGTTCGCGCGTGGAAGGCGGCGAAACGCTGTTCCAGCCGAGCGGCGAACAAATGTCGATCTACGACGCCGCCATGAAGTACATCGCCGAAGGCACGCCGACGGTCGTGTTCGGTGGCGAAGAGTACGGCACGGGCAGCTCGCGCGACTGGGCCGCCAAGGGCACGCAGCTGCTGGGCGTGAAGGCTGTGATCGCACGCAGCTTCGAGCGTATTCACCGCTCGAACCTGGTTGGCATGGGCGTGTTGCCGCTGCAGTTCAAGGGCAGCGACTCGGCGCAGTCGCTGGGCATCGTGGGAGACGAAACCTTCGACATCGAGGGCCTGGACGGCGAAATCAAGCCGCAACAGGACGTCACCCTGGTCATCCACCGCGCCAACGGCGAGACCACGCGTGCACAAGTGCTGCTGCGTATCGACACGCCGATCGAAGTGGACTACTACAAGCACGGCGGGATCCTGCCGTTCGTGCTGCGTCAGCTGCTGGCGGCTTAAGCTTCACGCCACTGCGCTGCTGCAGAACGGAAACCGGCTCTTCGGAGCCGGTTTTTTATTGCCTGCCGAATCAAACAAGGTGACGATGCCCCAATCGATGCGCAGGCTTTGATACAGTGTGCCGCATCGGCCGCGCGATGTGCTCGCCCCTTTGGCGGTGACATTGGCGCCCGCCCTCGCCTGACCGTTTCATTGCTGGAGTTCCGCACCCATGGCCCAAGTGGTACTTGCCTTCATCGTCGTGGCGGCCGCCGTGTTCTACATCCTGTTCAAGGCTCCGCAGACCGACGCCCAGGCCCCAGCCCAAACCGCGTCCGCTGCGGCGGCTGCGCCCGTTCCTCCGCCTCCGCCGTTGGCTGCTTCTGAGCCCGCCACCGAGACGCGTGCCGCACCGGCCAGCGCACCGGCCGCACCCGAACCCGCAGTGGCTTCCGTCCCCGCAGCCGCGAGCAGCATGGCAGCGTCAGCATCGGCACCTGCGGTCAAGCCTTAACGTTTTCGCGCTACGGGTTTTGTCAGAAGCGTCGCGCGGCAGCGTACAAGGGTAAAATAACGCCCCTTCATTCTTCCAACGAACGGTACGGCACAGCATGGCAGGATTCCGCTCCAAGGCTCCCCAACGTCTTTCCCCCGATGCAGAACGCCTGGTGGCCGATGCGCTGGCGCTGGACGCGTCGGGCAGTCGCATCGAAGACGTCTATTGGGAACAAAGGCTGTCCGAACGTCTTTCCCGGCTGCTCAAGAACGGCAGCCAGACCGCGCTCGACGCCGCGCTAGATCATCTTTTCAAGCACAACGAGGAAGCCTCCGACGTGCTGGCCGAACAAGCCGAGACGCTGGCTGAATCGGCCATCCTCAGCTCGGGCGGCGTCGAATATGACGCGCTGCTGATCGCAGCGCCCATCCTGGCACACACGCGTTACATGATCCCGTCGGGCACCATCAAGCCCGAGATGGCGCAAACGCTCCAGGTACACCTGCAGGCCCACGTGATGGCTTCCAACGCCCGCGTGGCACTCGCGCCGTACCTGTACAGCATCGACCAGTTGCCGCGCACCCATTCCGACACCTTTGCGCTCACGCACAAGCTGGCCGCCTATGCGCTGGCCGGGCAGCCGGCAAAGGTCGAATTGCGTGACATGCCCGAGACGGCACCGATCCTGGCCGATCCTCGCTACCTGGTAGCGATCGTCGTGGCCCAGCACGGCCAGGCGCTGTTTCGCTGGCAGGAAGACTCCAAGGAGCATCACGCCGAGCGTTCCGCATGCCTGGAGCAATGGCGCGAGCAGGTCACGCCGACCATCTCCGCGCTGATGCCGGGCTGCGAGTTCGACCTGCTGCTGCCCGACGCCTTCTTCCTGTCCTGCCGCGAGTCCGACAAGCAGATCCGCCCGTTGACCGTGCGTGCTGCCGTCAATTACTTGCAGGGCGCGCTCGACATGCCCGCCAACCGCTTCGGCGCCATCATCGGCGCATTCGGCGAAGAGCAGATCGAGGAATACCGCGTCGCCTTCACGGTGCGCGGCGAGAAAGACCTGATCTACGGCATCGTCTGGCCCGTGTACGGCCGCGATGGCGGGGCCACGGATGTCACTGCGGAAGGCGAACCGGGCAGCCCACTTGAGCAGATCTGCGATGAGCTGCGCGCCTGCGGCATCGAAGATATCTTCCGCCACGGTCAGCTCTTCGAGCCCGAGTATTGCGAAGACTGCGGAGCCCCGCTCTATGCAGACCGCTCGGCCGAAATCGTCCACGCAGAAATGCCGGAAGACGCACCGACCCAGCAGCCGCTGTTCCACTGATCGGCGGCGCACGCAATCAGAGCCACCCTCGGGTGGCTTTTTTATTGCTCCGCCATCGTTCATATTGATTCTCGGTTTGCGTCGCACACGCCAATGCGGGCTGCGGCACAATGACGATCTTCCGCCACATGGCATCACCGCCCGAACCCCAGGAGCCTCTCGATGACAACACGTCCCCTCTTGTGTGTTCCCATCCGCGCCTTGATTCGCAGTTTCGCCGCAGGCGCATTGGCTGCGGCCGCCGCGATGCCGTTCGCGGCGCAGGCCGACGACTTGCGCATCGGCCTGTCCGCCGACGTCACGTCGATGGACCCGCAGTGGAACAACGCCGGCCCCAACAACGCCATGGCGCTGCACATCTTCGAGTCGCTGGTCTTTCTCGACAAGAATGGCCGCTACACGCCTGGTTTGGCCACGTCTTGGAAGCCCGTCGATGCCAACACGTGGGAGATCAAGCTCCGCCCCAACGTGAAGTGGAGCGACGGCACGCCGTTCACCGGCGAAGACGTGAAGGCATCGATCGAGCGCCCGGCACGCCTGACGAACAGCCCGGGCCCGTTCACGAGCTATACCAAGTCGATCACCGAAGTACAGATCGTCGATCCGCTCACGGTGCGCTTGAAACTGTCGACACCGAATTACGCGAGCATCCCCAACGATCTGAACAGCCTGCCCATCATTCCCAAGAAGGTGGCAGACGCCGCGCAGGCGGACTTTGATGCGGGCCGCGCCATGATCGGTACGGGCCCGTTCCTGTTCGACCACTTCACGCGCGGGCAGGAAATCGTGCTGAAGAAGAACCCGCACTATTGGGGCCGCGTGCCGCAGTGGGACAAGGTGACCTTCAAGATCATCACGGACAATGCCGCGCGCACAGCCGCGCTGCTCTCGGGCGATGTGGATGTCGTCGAGGCCGTACCGGCTGCGGACGTGCCGCGCATCAAGCAAGACCCCAAATTCCACCTCGAACAGCAGGTGTCGTGGCGCACGATTTTCTGGCAGATGGACCAGAGTCGCGATGCGTCGCCGTTCGTGACCGACAAATCCGGCAAACCGCTGGCCAAGAACCCACTCAAGGACCATCGCGTGCGTGAGGCCATCGCGCTGGCCATCAACCGCGATGCCATCGTCAGCCGCGTGCTGGAGGGCCAGGGCGTCGTGGCATCGAGCATCGTGTCGCCGCAGATCTTCGGGCACCCGGGCGGCAAGCCGATCGCATATGACCCGGCACGCGCCAAGAAACTTCTTGCCGAGGCCGGTTACCCGGACGGGTTCGGGCTCACGCTGCACGCAACCAACAACCGGTATCTGAACGATGCGCAGGTCGCGCAGACCACCGCACAGCTGCTCACGCGCATCGGCATTCAAACGAAGGTGGAAACCTTGCCGGTGGCAGCGTACTTCTCGCGCGCGCGTCAGGGCGAATTCTCGTTCATGATGCTCGGCTGGGGCTCGGTGGCGGCGGACGTGGCGCTGCGCAGCATTCTCGGCACGCCCAACGCGCAAACCGGCTACGGCTCGTGGAACTGGGGCCGCTACAGCAACCCGGAACTCGACAAACTGGTACAGACGTCGCTCTCAACGGTCTCGAGCGAACAGGCACACGAGCAGGCCGCCAAGACCGCGGCGCGCTTTGCGCAGACCGACTACGCGATCATCCCGTCGCATCACCAGCTCGCCACATGGGCCATGCGCAAGGGCATTCGCTACGAGGCGCGCACCGACGAATGGTCGCTCGCGTGGTTGTTCACCAAGCAATGATGGTCAGTTGGTAACCAACACCGTGCCGTAACGCGCTGTTACAGCAAATTCGCCTGATGTGCCGCATTGGGGACGCATTGGGGTAACTAGCAGGAACTTTCGACCCGAGCTTTCCTCTATCATGGCGATTTCCACGCCGACACCCTGTAACACTCGTGATGTTGCGACCCAAACTACTCTGTCTCGGCGTCGTCGCTTTGCTGGCCGCCTGCTCCAACTTGCAGACTGAACCGACCAACCCGTCGGGCCAGGCCACCAACGCCACGCCGAGCACCCCGGCCGCTCAAGCCAAGCCGGTTATCCAGCCCGCCGCCACCACGCCGCCCATCGTCTTCGGTTCGACCGACAGCAGCGGCACCACCACGGTCAACCTGCCGTCCAAGGACAAAATGAGCCTGTCCGAGTACCGCGCACAAACCCGTGACCGCCTGATTCAATCGGAAGGTGCCCGCCCCGACGTGGCCGACTGCGCCGCGCATGCGAGCTGGATCATTCCGCGCTCGACCAATTTCGATCAGTTCCGCCTTCCTACCGGTGCGCTTTCCAACGACCAGGCCAAGGTCGAGCCGTGGGACTCGCGCTTCTCGTCCAGCAAGCAAGGCGCCATCAAGGTGTCGAGCGTGATCACTTTCAATGCCGCCGTGCACAAGCGCGGTACGGGCAATGACCAGTGGGAACCCGTGCGGGTGCGCTGCGGGTACGACGAAGGGATGATGCTGGCGTATGAGCTGCTCGACGCCAATGGCCAGCCGTTCGCCGCGCCGGCCGCTGCGCCCGCGTCGTCGACAGCGCGCACGCATTGCCGCCGCGGCCATCGCTGCACGACCAGTGCGGCGGCGCGCGGGAAGAGCACAGCCAAGGGTAAGGCCTCGACAAAAGCGACGGCCAAGTCTGCCAAGGGTAGCGGCACGGCCAAGACCAAGTCGACCGCGGCAAGCAAATCCACCGCCAAATCGACGGCCAAAAAGACGACGAAGAAGTCGTCCTCGAACTAAGCGCAACGCGCCGCCGACACAGGCGGCGCGACGCTTATTTTCAGCCGAGATACTCCAGGATCGCCTGCAGCATGGCCGCACCCAATGCGGCGCTGCGGGCGCCGTCCCAGCCCACGCGTGCGTCGGGCAGGTCGGCGTTGTCCTTGAACGGCATTTCCAGCGTCAACGACAGGCAGCCATACGTGTGGCCGATGTACTTGGAGGCGAGCTTCAGCGCGTCTTCGTTGTACTTGCTAGCCTCGTAGCCGTATCGCGTCTGGAAATCGGGTGACGCACGCAGGAACGCCGCGACAAAGCGGTCCTGGTCGGCACGCTGTGCATCGGTAAAGCCCGGCAGCATTTCGCTGCCGGCCACGAACACATAAGGCAGCGCCTCGTCGCCGTGGATGTCGAAAAACAGGTCGACGCCGGTTTGCTCGATCGCCTGACGCACCGCCAGCACCTCGGGGCTGCGCTGCGCATCGGGTTCCATCCATTCGCGGTTCAGGTTGGCACCGGCCGCGTTGGTGCGCAGGTTGCCCAGGAAGGAGCCGTCCGGGTTCATGTTCGGCACGATATGAAAGACGGCGCGCTCGGCAAGCGCGCGACCAACGGGATCGCCACTCCAGACACCCTGACGCGTCAGACGTGCGAGCAGCCCTTCAACGAACCACTCGGCCATCGTCTCGCCCGGATGCTGGCGCGCGATGATCCACACGTTTTTCTTGCCGGGACCGGGTTCGCCGACGGTGATGCTCGTCATGTCGCGGCCCTGCACCGTTTGCCCCAAGCGCTGGGTGCGCACACCTGGCCTCGTTTGCGCAGCGGCCACGAGCGAAAGGTGCCGCTCGTCCGAATACGGCTCGAAATAGGCAAACCAGATGCTGTCGTGCTCGGGCGTCACCTCGATCGTCAACGTCTTGCCGTCATAGCGGGTCGGCACGCGGAACCAATGCTCGCGGTCGTACGAGGCGACGGCACGGTAGTCCTTCCAGCCGGAGGCATAGGTGCATTCGCCGGCGTTTTCCAGCGCAAGCGTGCAGGCCTGGCCCAGCACCCCTTGCAGGCGGAAGTGAAACCATTGCGTGAAGTCGGCGTGCGAATCGCGGCGAATGCGCAGGCGGATGGCATCGGCGCGGGCGGCATCGACGATTTCGATGGCGCCGCTGTCGAACGCGCTGGAGATGTGCGGTTGCGTGGCTGTCATGTCGGATCCTGTCATCAGGTGAGCTTGCGGCGGAAGATCCAGCGCTCGTCGTCGGAATCGGCAGCGACAAAAGCATAGCCGTCGACATCGAACGCCTTCAGCTTGCGCGGATCGGTGATGCGGTGCTCGATCGCATAGCGCGCCATCAGACCGCGCGCACGCTTCGCGTAGAACGAAATGATCTTGTACTGGCCGTTCTTCCAGTCCTCAAACACCGGCGTGACGATGCGGGCCTTGAGCACCTTGGGCCGCACCACCTTGAAATACTCTTCCGACGCGAGATTGACGAGCACGGGGTCGTCGTCCTGCTTGAAGAGCTTGTTAAGCGCAAGCGTCACGTCATCGCCCCAGAAGGCGTACAAATCCTTGCCGCGCGGATTGGCCAGGCGCGTGCCCATTTCGAGGCGATACGGCTGCATCCAGTCGAGCGGGCGCAGCACGCCGTAAAGCCCCGACAGAATCCGCAGATGCTTCTGCGCGAACTGCAGATCGTCCACCGCCAGCGAGTTGGCATCGAGCCCGCCGTAGACATCGCCGTCGAAGGCCAGTGCGGCCTGCTTGCTGTTTTCGGCAGTGAATTCGGGCGACCAATCGGCATAGCGCGTGGCATTGAGCGCCGCCAACGGGTCGGAAATGTGCATGAGCGTGCCGATCTGGGCCGGCGACAGCTTGCGAAGCACGTCAATGAGTTCTGCGGAGCGCGCGATGAAATCGGGCAGCGTGTGGGTCTTGGTGCGCGGCGGCGTGTCGTAGTCGAGCGACTTGGCCGGCGAGAGGACGATGATCATGTCAGAATCGCGGTTCACAAGTCTGGAATTGTATCGAATGGCAGACGCTGCCGCCCTCGCCCACTCCACCCAGGCTCCGGCCCCGCGCGTGGTGCTGGACTCCAACATCTGGGTCGACATCCTGATCTTCGACGATGCGGTTGCGCGCCCGATCCGCGCTGCGCTGGAAGCCGGCCAGCTGGACGCCATCATCAGCCCCGCCTGCCGCGAAGAATTGCGCCGCGTGCTCGGCTATCCGCAATTCGCCCGCTACGCCGTCGACACGCAGGCCGCACTCGCATGGGTCGATCGCGTGACCCGGTCCGTGGCCGATCCTGAAGATGGTGCCCGCGTGCAAGGCGAAGCGTTCGTCCCGCGGTGCAAGGATCGCGACGACCAGAAATTTCTCGCCCTCGCCGATGCCGCCGACGTTGCCTATCTCGTTTCCAAGGATCGCGCCGTGCTCAAGCTCAAGCGCCGCATGGCCAAGTATTGCGACGTGGCGGTGCTGCCGCCCAAGCAGTTCGTCGCGCTGGTCCAGTTGGAAAACACGCCTCCTGCTGCCATCCCGAATCAAGCTTGAAGCCGTCTTGTCATGACCACTGTTGAATCGCTCGCACCCATCGCCCCACCGCCGTCGCGCCTGCCGAATGTCGGCACCACCATCTTCACCGTGATGTCCGCGCTGGCCGTGGAAAAGCAGGCCGTCAACCTGGGCCAGGGCTTTCCTGATTTCGATTGCGACCCGCGCATCGTCGATGCGGTGTCCGACGCCATGCGCGCCGGCCTGAACCAGTACCCGCCGATGACGGGCGTGCCCGCCCTGCGCCAGGCCATCGCCGCCAAGGTCGCCAATCTGTACGGCTACGCTTACGATGCCGACCGCGAGATCACCGTCACCGCCGGCGCCACGCAGGCGCTACTGACGACCGTGCTGTGCTGCGTGCATCCGGGCGATGAAGTCATCGTGTTCGAGCCGACGTACGACAGCTACATTCCGTCCATTGAACTGGCGGGCGGCAAAGTCGTGCCGATCACGCTGAACGCGCCGGACTTTCGCATCCCGTTCGACACGCTGGCCGCGGCCATCACGCCGCGCACGCGCCTGATCATGCTCAACACGCCGCACAACCCGACCGGCACGGTCTGGCATGCGGACGACATGCGCAAGCTCGCCGAGATCCTGGCGCCGACCAACGTGCTGCTGCTCTCCGATGAGGTGTACGAGCACATGGTGTACGACGGCGTGCCGCATGCCTCGGTGGCGCGCATTCCCGAGCTGGCGCGTCGCGCCTTCGTGGTGTCGAGTTTCGGCAAGACGTATCACGTGACGGGCTGGAAGGTCGGCTACGTGGCCGCGCCTGCCGCGCTCATGGCGGAATTCCGTAAGGTGCACCAGTTCAACGTGTTCACCGTCAACACGCCGGTGCAGCACGGCCTGGCGAACTACATGGCGGATCCGCGTCCGTATCTGGAGTTGCCGGCGTTCTACCAACGCAAGCGCGACCTCTTCCGCGCCGGCCTGGAGAACACGCGCTTCAAGCTGCTGCCCTGCCAGGGGACGTACTTCCAGTGCGTGGATTACAGCGCCATCTCCGATCTGCCCGAGGCCGAGTTCGCCAAGTGGCTGACGAGCGAGATTGGTGTGGCGGCAATCCCCGTGTCGGCGTTCTACTCGCAGCCGCACGAATCGGGCGTGGTGCGCTTCTGCTTCGCCAAGAAAGAGGAAACGCTCCAGGTTGCGCTGGAGCGCTTGTCGAAGGTGTAAAGCCGTAAAGCTGAGGCCGATCAGCGCTTGCTGGCGTAATGCGCCAGCATCTGCTCCAGATTGGCCTTGCTGTCTGCCCGCACTTTCTGCACGTTGGGGTTCTCGGCCATTTTGGCCAGGTAAGGCTTGACGCCCTCGACCTGCGCCAGCAGGTCTTCACCGTAGATGATCTTGGTGGCCTGGCTGACCAGGGGGAAATGCACGATGGCCGCGCAATCCGCAATGGTGAACGTGTCGCCCGCGACATAAGGCGAGAACTTGAACAGCTTGGCCGCCGCCGGGATGTTCTTCTGCAGTTGTTCGCGCACCTTGACCTTCAGGTTGTCGCTGATCTTGCCGCCGAAGAACGCCTCGGGAAACAACTGGCGCGCCACCAACTCCAGGTGCAGCTCCAGGAACGTCACCACCTCTCGCACCTTGGCTGCCTGGAACGGATCGGCCGGAACCAGCGGATGCTCCGGATAACGCGCCTCCAGATAGTCGACAATGACCTGCGATTCGCACATGCCGAGATCGCCATCCTTCAGATACGGCACCTTGTGCAGCGGCGAGATTTCGCCGTCGGTCTGGTCCGGCCAGCGCAGTGATTCCTCAAAAGGGAGTCCCTTTTCCAGCAGGGCGAGCTTGACTTTGTTGTAGTAGTTGCTCGCAGAAAAGCCGTAAAGCGTCAGCATCAAACCGTCTCCTTGGTAATTTGGCCGTTCGTTATGGTCGGTGCGGATGCCAGAAATCGCACGCTCGTGCTATTTTAGCCAGACTTCTTTCGATCGCAGCGGATTTCATATGCAGACTATCGGGATTGTGGGCACCGGCGCCATGGGGCGCGGCATTGCACAGATCGCGGCCCAGGCAGGTTTGCGCGTCAAACTGTTCGACGCCAATCCGCAAGCCGTGGAAGCGGCGCGCACTGCACTGGCCGATACGCTCGCCAAGTTGGCCGCCAAGGGCAAGATGACGGCGGAGGAAGCCGACGCCACCGTCGCGCGGCTCGTTCCTGCGGGCGCGCTCACCGATCTGGCCGACTGCGATCTCGTGGTCGAGGCCATCGTCGAGAAGCTTGACGTCAAACGCGACCTCTTCCGTCAGCTCGAAGACATGGTTCGCGCGGATGCCATCCTGGCGTCGAATACATCATCACTGTCGATCACGGCGATTGCCGCGACATGCAAGCACCCCGAGCGCGTCGCTGGTTTCCACTTCTTCAACCCGGTGCCGCTGATGAAGGTGGTCGAAGTCATCGACGGCCTGCGCAGCGCGCCCGCCACCGGTGACGCCCTGGCCGCACTGGCCAAGCGCATGGGGCACACCGCCGTGCGCTGCATCGACATGCCGGGCTTCATCGTCAACCACGCCGGGCGCGGCATGAATACCGAAGGGCTGCGCGTGGCGCAGGAAAGTGTGGCGGCCTATGCGGACATCGACGCCATCATGCGCGAGCAGGCCGGCTTCCGCATGGGGCCGTTCGAGTTGATGGACCTCACAGGGCTGGACGTTTCGCACCCGGTGATGGAATCGGTCTACCGCCAGTTCTACGACGAGCCGCGCTATCGTCCGTCGCAGATCACAGCGGTTCGCTTTGCCGGCGGCATTCTGGGCCGCAAGACGGGCGAAGGTTTCTATCGTTATCCGGATGGACAGAAGCAAGTCCCCGCCGAAGCGCCCGCCCCGTCTGCGCGCCCGTCTTCGGTGTGGATCAGCCGCGCGCATGACGCCGGCCACGCCGCAGCGCAGCGCCTGTTGCTCGATCTGGACATCACGCCCGAAGCCGGTTCCAAACCGTCCGCCGACGCATTGATCATCGTCACGCCGCGCGGGCTGGATGCCACGGCCTGCGTGGCCGCCGAGGGGCTCGACGCACGCCGCACCGTGGCGCTCGACACGCTCTATCCGTTTGCCGCCACCAAGCGCCGCACGCTGATGACCACACCCGCCACCGATGCGGCCTACCGCGATGCCGCACACGGCTTGTTCACGTCCGACGGCGTGCCGGTCACGGTGATCCGCGATTCGGGTGGCTTTGTCGCGCAGCGCATCGTCGCATGCATCGTCAACATCGCGTGCGATATCGCACAGCAGCGCATTGCCACGCCCACCGACATCGACCTCGCCGTCACGCTGGGACTCGGTTATCCCAAAGGGCCGCTGGCACTCGGCGATACGCTGGGCACGAACGCCATCCTGGAAATCCTGCGGAACCTCTACGCGCTCTATGGCGACCCGCGTTATCGCCCGAGCCCGTGGCTGCTGCGCCGTGCCCGTCTGGGCATGTCGCTGCTCACGCCTGATGCCTGACGCCTGATGCCTGATTGCCGCTTACCCTGACGAGGCCGCCATGACTGCGCAATTGCTCTCCAAACGTATCGGCTCGACGCTGGTGCTGACGCTGTCCAACCCTGACGCGCGCAACGCGCTGGACCCGGTGATGTACACCGCGTCGATGGAAGCGCTCGACCGTGCCGTCACCGACAACGAGATCCGTGCCGTCATCTTCACGGGCGACGGCAATGCCTTCTGTGCGGGCGGCAATCTGAACCGCCTGCTGGAAAACCGTGGCAAACCGCGCAGCGTTCAAGAAGAAGGCATCGACGCGCTCAACCACTGGATCGAGACGATCCGCACGTTTCCCAAGCCGGTGATCGCCGCGGTGGAGGGCCCAGCGGCAGGCGCCGGTTTCTCGTTGGTACTAGCTTGCGACTTTGCGATTGCCGCGTCCGATGCGAAGTTCGTGATGGCGTATGTGAACGTGGCGCTCACGCCGGACGGCGGCGGCTCGTGGCACATCGCGCGCTTCCTGCCGCGCCCGCTGGCGAGCGAAATCATCATGCTCGGCAAGCCTGTCAGCGCGGAGCGGCTGGCGCACTTTGGCCTCATCAATGAGGTAGTCAAACCCGGCCAAGCATTGGATCATGCTTTGGCACTGGCGGAAAAACTCGCTGCGCAATCGCCGCACGCGGTGGGCCGCATCAAGGGCCTGATCGCGCACGCCGAAGACGCCTCGCTGCACGACCACCTCAAGGCCGAGCAGCACAGCTTTGTCGAAGCGCTGCACCACGCCGACGGCAACGAAGGCATCTCGGCGTTCCTGCAAAAGCGCAAACCCCAATACCGCTGATTTCCGGCCCGCATGGTTCCCTTCCCGACACCCCAGCGCCGGCGCATCTATCTTATGCGTCATGGCGCCGTGACGTACTTTGACGAAACCGGCCGCCCCGTTCCCTCGCCCGAAGCCGTCCCGCTCAACGAACTCGGCCGCAGCCAAACCACCGCCGCCGGCAAGATCTTTGCGGCCGAGAACATCGTCTTCGACCGCGTGATCGTCAGCGGCCTGCCGCGCACGGTAGAAACCGCGCAGCGCGTGCTGGCCGAGATGCCCGCGATGCAGGAACGCGGCATCGCGCTTGAACACTGGCCCGAGCTGCAGGAAATCCGCGGCGGCAAGCCGGCGGAAATTCCCGAGCACGAACTCGCGCAGGCTTTCATCGGCGCGTTTGAGGGCACGGTGTCCGAAGACCGGCGTTTTCTCAACGGAGAAAGCATCGGTCAATTTCTTGACCGCGTGATTCCAGCCATCGCCCGCCTGCGCGCGCAAACCGACTGGGACACCGTGCTGCTGGTGCTGCATGGCGGCACCAACCGCGCGATCCTCTCGCACGCCATCACCGGGGGCGAGCGCGTGTTCTTCGGCAGCCTCGCGCAGACCGCCGGCTGTATCAACGTGCTCGATGTTGGCGAAGCCCCGACCGACTGGGTGCTGCGCATGAGCAATTTTTCGGCGCCCTCGCCAACGCATGTCGGCTCACGACTCACGACGATGGAGGTGCTGCTGCAGCAATACCTTCGCCATCGCCAACCGACCTGATCAATCCTCGACACCCAAGACAGACAAGAAGATTCGGAGACACACCCATGGCACAAACGGACCAGCAGGATTTTTCCGCCTTCGAGGGCACGCGCCCCGTGGCAGAACAGCAGAAGTTCGACATCGGCGCGCTGGAAGCGTGGATGCGCGAACACGTGGATGGCTTTGCCGGCCCGCTCACGGTTGAGCAGTTCAAGGGCGGCCAGTCGAACCCGACGTTCAAGCTGATCACGCCGTCGCGCACGTACGTGATGCGCGCCAAGCCCGGCCCGAAGGCAAAGCTGCTGCCGTCCGCGCACGCCATCGAACGCGAATATCGGGTGATGGATGCGCTCGCCAAGACCGACGTCCCCGTCGCCAAGATGTATGCGCTGTGCGAAGACGAAGCCGTGATCGGCCGCGCCTTCTACATCATGGAGTTCGTACAGGGCCGCGTGCTGTGGGATCAGGCCCTGCCCGGCATGGCGCCTGCCGAGCGCAGCGCGATCTATGACGAGATGAACCGCGTCATCTCTGCGCTGCACACGGTGGACTATGCCGCCATCGGCCTGGCCGACTACGGCAAACCCGGCAACTATTTCGCGCGTCAGATCGAGCGCTGGAGCAAGCAGTACAAGCTGTCGGAAACCGAGTCGATTCCGGCCATGGACAACCTGATCGAATGGCTGCCCAAGCACGTGCCGCAGGAAGCCGAGGAAATCACCAGCATCGTTCACGGCGACTACCGGCTCGACAACCTGATCTTCCACCCGACCGAGCCGCGCGTGCTGGCCATCCTGGATTGGGAACTGTCGACGCTGGGCCATCCGCTGGCTGACTTCAGCTACCACTGCATGAGCTGGCACATCGAGCCGGGCCAGTTCCGCGGCGTGGCAGGACTCGACTTCGCGGCACTCGGCATTCCTACAGAAGCCGAGTACATCCGCCAATACGAGGAACGCACCGGCCGCCGCATCACGGGCGACTGGAACTTCTACCTCGCCTACAACATGTTCCGCATTGCCGGCATCCTGCAGGGGATCATGAAGCGCGTGGTGGATGGCACGGCATCGTCGGCGCAGGCGATGGAGGCCGGCAAGCGCGCCCGCCCGATGGCCGAACTGGGCTGGAAGTACGCGCAGCAGGCCGGAGCCTGACGCCGCGGCTTTACTAGTACTCGCGCGCCGCTTCCAGCGGACCCGACATTGGCGCCTCCAGCTCCAGCACCACCCCGCCCGGCAACTGCACGAAGATCTGTGCCGCAGGCCGCGCGGGGTGTTTTCTGACCTGGTGCGGCATGCTGCTCTCCCGCACAGCGGCCAGCACGTCGGCCGCATCTTTCCGGGTGCGGAATGCGATGTGCGAAAACAGCAGTTCCGGCGTATCCCCCTCCTGCGTCACGAGGTGGACGAGCGCATCGTCGTTTTGATACAGCCACGTGCCGGGAAACGGAAACGCCGGGCGCGGGCCCGGTTTCCAGCCGAGCACATCGGCGAAGAATTTCAGGATGGGTGCATCTCCAGCCACGTGAAAGTTCACATGGTCGAAGGTCCAATCGCTGTCAGTCGTCATAGCAAACCGCCTCCTTCAATGTCGATGATTGCGCCGCTCATGAAGCCGTTGGTCATGGCCAGCAGGTAGCCCTGAGCCAGATCATCCGGCGTGCCGACACGGCCGACTGGCAAGCCGCTGCCGATGCGCGCGAGCATGGCTTGTCGATCGGCCGGGGCGCCCCACACATCCGTATCGACCACGCCCGGGCTGATCACGTTGACGCGGCGCGGTGCGAGTTCCTTCGCCAGGTTCTTGGCGGCGGCTTCCACTGCAGCATTGATCGAGCCACGCAGCAAACCGGTTGCCGTCGCCTTGCGCGAGAGCAGGCCCGAGGTGAGCGTAATCGATGCGTTGTCCGCCAGATACGGCAACGCAGCCTGCACCGCCATCAGTGCGGCAAACAACTTGGTGCCAAAGGCCTGCTCGAGGTCGGCACGTTGCAGCGAGGCAAACGGCGGCGGGCTCGTGCGCGAGCCGATGGTGATGACAAGGTGGTCGATCTTTCCAGCGCCCGCAGCCTGCGCCAGCGCGGCGGCCAGCGACGCCGTGTCGTTTGCATCGACGGCAATGCCCCGGATGCCGTCATCCGCCTTGGCCGAGCGGCCCAGCACCGTCACGCGGGCCCCTTCGGCTGCCGCCGCGCGGGCCACGCCCTGCCCAATACCGGCCGTACCGCCCAACACCACCACCGACTGGTCCTGCAAGGTCTTCCAAGTCATGCCAATGCTCCTTTGCTGTGAGAAGTAGAAGAAAAACCGTCAATCGATTGGGGCCATTGTTTCATCAAACAAAAGCAAGATAATCCAGCTATGCTTTGATGATTCTCCAAATCCGATTTGACAATGATCGCCCTCGACGACCTCCGCCTGCTGGTGCGCATTGCTGACGCCGGCAACCTTTCCGCCGCCGCGCGCCAGCTCGGCTGGCTGCCCGCCACCGCCAGCGCGGCGCTCAAGCGCGTGGAGACCGAACTCGGCGCCCGGCTGTTTGAGCGCACCACGCGCAGCATGCGGCCCACCGAAGCCGGTCAGCGCTATCTAGGCTATGCCAGACAGGCGCTGGAAGCCCTGGACGAAGGCGCGGAAAGCCTGGGGCAGGATCGCACGGAGCTGTCCGGCCCCATCCGCATTGCCGCCACATCAGATCTGGGCCGGCACATCCTGCGCCCCTGGCTCGACGCGTTCTGCGATGAGCACCCCGGCGTGCGGATCACGCTGGTGCTGGGCGACCGGCTGGCCGACCTGATGCGCGAAGACCTCGACTTCGCGCTGCGCTATGGGAATCTGCAGGATTCGGCGCTGGTGCGGCGGCCGTTGGCGTCGCATCCGCGCGTGATCGTGGGCGCGCCGTCGTACTTCCGGCAGCATGGCCGGCCCGCACACCCGAGCGACCTCGTCGACCATCGCTGCCTGATCCTCCTGCGCAACGGCGAGCCCGTCACGCGCTGGCAACTCACGCACGCCAGCGGCCCCGCCCCGATCGACGTGCGCGGCGGTTTCCAATGCGACGACGGCGCCGTGGTGCGCGACTGGGCCGTCGCCGGGCGTGGCCTGGCATTCAAATCATGGTTGGATGTCGCGCAAGACGTGTGCGCCGGCCGTCTGGAGGTGGCACTGCCAGCATGGAGCCATGCGCCCACGCCGCTGCAGCTTGTCGCCCTTGCGCGTCGCCATCGACCGGCGCGACTGACGGCGTGTGCGGATTTTCTCGCCGCCCGCTTTGCGGAGTTCAGCGCGCGTTACCCGTTCCCGTCCGCACAGGCGGCAGCGGCATCGCAAAAACCGGTCAGGGCGCCCCGGGAGACCAAGGCGACCAAGGCGACAAGAACCAAGCCGGCCGTGGCCGAGAACACGTAGGTGTGCTTACTGGTTGTTGCGGCGGCGGACCACCCACCACGCAATGATCACGGTAAACGCCGCCACCAGCCCCACCATCAGCCAGAAGCCGTGGTGGTTGTCGGCCAGCGGCACGCCACCCACGTTCATGCCGAAGAGCCCTGCGACGATATTGATGGGCAATGCCAGCACGGTTACCAGCGTCAGCGTGAACAGCGTCCGGTTGTTCTGCTCGTCCAGACGCGCGATCACCTCTTCCTGCAGCAGCTTAATGCGTTCGATCAGGCCGCTCATGTCGCGCAGCACGACGGAAAACTCCTCGGTGGACTCGCGCAATTGCTGCACATCTTCCGGATGCAGCCACGCCGGCGGTCGCGCCAGCAAGCGAAAGACCGAACCGGGCTCGGGTGCCAGCATGCGCTGAAGCCGCACCAGCACGCGGCGCGTCCCCGCAAGCTCCTGGCGCCCTGACGTGATCTTCGACGCAAGAAAACGGTCTTCGATGCGGTCGATATCGATGCCCGTCGTGCGGACGATCTGCGTCATCAGGTCAGCCTGATCGCACATCAAATGGCCCAGCAGATCGGCTGGCGAGCGGAACGTCTCACCGCTGCGAACGCACTCGCGCAACCGGTCGACCGAATGCAATGGCTTGCGGCGCAACGTCACCAGCAGGCGCCGGTGTGCGTAGACCCACTGCGTTGCCACCTGCGTGGGCGTGCGCTCGAAATCGAAGATCACGTCATTGAAGACAGCGACGAGCGCGCCGTCCTGCTGCTCGATGCGCGTGGAATGGGCCTCCTCGCCCAGCAACTCGAGGAAAGGCTCCGGCAGCTCGAGATGGCTTTGCAGCCAGCGCAGGCACCCCGCCCGCGATAGGTTGAAATGCAGCCAGATGAAGGCGTCCTGGGCACCCTCGCCTTCCACATGCTGGAGGGCATCCGCGATCTCGGACGAATCCAGCGCAACGCCCGGCTTGCCCGGTTCGAAACGAAAACCGCAGATGAAGCCGGTATTGTCGGATTGGAAGCTGATCGCGGACGCAGTCGCAGTCATACATCAGAAGGGAAGACGGTTTTCCGGGAAGCGCAGCCGCCGGACAGTCGAATGGAAAATGCCATCAATCTGTCATAAACCGGCGTGGTTACGCCATCTGCGCTGCGCAGCCCCGATGATTGCGTCCGCCCCGGCGTTCGTCAACGCCCGTCTGCGAATGCCGCCACGGTGTCGTCCAGGGCCACCTCTGCCATCGCTGCGAACACGTGGTCGCGCAGCCAGCGGCTGGCGGCATCCTGGTCGCTGTTCGTGTGCCAGTACAGGTACAGCTCAAGCGGCTGCACGTTGAACGGCAGCGGCAACATCACGTTGCCATACGGCTCGTTGGCGATGCGCGCGTAGCGGATCGGCAACGTCGCAAGCAGGTCGGTACAGCTCACTACGCGGCAGGCTGCCGGGTAATGCTGACAACGCAGCCGTACGCGCCGCTCGTGGCCAAGGCGACGCAGCTCCACATCCTCCAGCCCTGCGCCACGGCGCCGGGACGACACGTGCACGTGTTCGCATGCGAGGTAGCGCTCCAGCGTCAGGGGTTCATTTGCAATGGGATGGCCGGGGCGCGCCAGCACCACCATCGGGTCGGTCAGTAAGGGCGCGTGCCGGATGGCCGGAGATGCCGGCAGCAGAATGTCCGCCGCCGCATCGATGGTGCCGGCCAGCAGCTCGGTTTCGAGCTGCCGGCGGTCTCCGCGCACGGTCGTCACGTCGATGCGCGGCGCCTCCTTGGCAATGGCCGCCATGAGCGGCGGCAGCAGCGTGGCTTCCAGCGCATCGCGCATCGACAGCGTGAAGCGGCGCTCACTCGTGGCCGGGTCGAACCGCGTGCCCTCGCGCAACGTGCGCTCGAAGCCCTGCAGCGCGGAGCGCACCTCGGCGATGAGCGTGCGCGCCAGAGGCGTCGGCACCATGCCCTGCCCGCGCCGCTCGAACAATGGATCATCAAACAACTCGCGCAGACGCCCGAGCGCGTGGCTTACCGCCGGTTGCGTCAGGTTGAGCGTGCGGGCAGCCGCGGTAATCCCGCCTTCCGTATAGATGGCGTCGAAGACGACGAACAGGTTCAGGTCGACGCGCGATATATGCATGACATTGATGGACCGCAATCTACGAAATTCATTTCTCTTATTGTAGGCGAAGGCTTATTCTTCGGACACCATTTGGGAGTTGCGCCACGCGCCATGACCACATCCCCCGATCTCGCCGTTCCCCCGGGCTTTGTTCTGCTGAACAAGCCGAGCCCTTTCCTGACGATGCTGGGGCCGGTGTATGCCAAGGGGATGGGCGCAGCAATGGTGATGGGTTTTCACGTGCAGCATCACCACCTGAACCGGCGCGGCATTCTGCATGGCGGCGTGGTGGCATCGCTGGCCGATGCAGCGCTCGGTTATTGCTTGGCCGAACCCGGCGAAGGCACCGGCGGCGCGCTGGCCATGTCGACTGCCAGCCTGACGGTAGATTTCATCGCCTCTGCCGGAGAGGGCGATTGGATCGAGATCACCCCGGAAGGATTACGCACGGGCAGCAAGCTGGCCTTTGCGCAGGCGCTCTTCCATCGCGGCGACCGGTTGATTGCGCGCGCGAGTGCCGTGTTTGCCGTGCTCGGCGGGCGTCTTTGACGCATGGCCGAGCGCGTCTGGTCTGAACTGAGTTGAGGGGTGCCCGTTCAAGGCGCTTGTTCGATGTACTGAGGAGACACCATGAATTTCGATTACACGCCCAAGGTCAAGGACATGCAGGCACGCCTGCTTGAATTCTTTGACCAGCACATCTATCCGAACGAGCACCGCTTCCACGAAGAAATCGAAGCCAACCGCCGTGCCGGCAATGCGTGGATTCCCACCAAGGTCATCGAAGAACTCAAGCCGCTGGCACGCAAGGCCGGGCTGTGGAACCTGTTCCTGCCGCGTTCGCCGCGCGCACCCGAAGGGCTGTCGAACCTCGAATACGCGCCGCTGTGCGAAATCATGGGCCGCGTGCCCTGGGCGCCGGAAGTGTTCAACTGCTCCGCGCCCGACACCGGCAACATGGAAACGCTGGAGCGCTACGCGTCCGAAGAACTGAAAGACCGCTGGCTCGAACCGCTGCTGCGCGGCGAGATCCGCTCGGCCTTCCTGATGACCGAGCCGGCCGTGGCGTCGTCGGACGCCACCAACATCGAATGCCGCATCGAGCGCCAGGGCGACGAATACGTCATCAACGGCCGCAAGTGGTGGTCGTCGGGCGCCGGCGACCCGCGCTGCGCCGTCTACATCGTCATGGGCAAGACCAACCCGGATGCGGGCCGCCACGAGCAGCAATCGATGATCGTAGTGCCGGCCAACGCGCCGGGTATCACCGTCATGCGCCCGCTGTCGGTGTTCGGTTACGACGATGCGCCGCACGGCCACATGGAAGTCGACCTGAAAGATGTGCGCGTGCCGGTGGGCAACATCCTCCTGGGTGAAGGCCGCGGTTTCGAGATCGCTCAAGGCCGCCTGGGCCCGGGCCGTATCCACCACTGCATGCGCAGCATCGGCGTGGCCGAGCGCGCGTTGGAGCTGATGTGCAAGCGTCTGTCGTCGCGCATCGCATTCGGCAAGGCCATCGCACAGCACAGCGTCTGGCACGAACGCATTGCCGAAGCGCGCTGCATGATCGAGCAGGCCCGTCTGCTGACGCTCAAGGCCGCGTACATGATGGACACCGTCGGCAACAAGGTCGCCAAGGCCGAAATCGCGATGATCAAGGTCGTGGCCCCAAACATCGCCTGCCAGATCGTCGACTGGGCGATCCAGGCACACGGCGGCGGCGGCGTGTCGGGGGATTTCCCGCTGGCGTCGGCCTATGCGCACCAGCGCACGCTGCGCCTGGCCGACGGCCCGGACGAAGTGCACCGCGCCGCCATCGCCAAGCTGGAACTGGCCAAGCATCTGCACCTAAAGGACGTTGTCGACATGCCCGTCACGCGCGGCGCCTGATACGCCGCACGGCCGTACCGTTCACTCCTTAACCCCGCCTTGAGCGGGGATTTTTTTGCCCTCTTCCCGGCGTCTGCGCGTTTCTGCGTTCTGTGCTGGAATGGAACACTTTGCAGGCTGCTGGTGGCCTGCACCTCTCTTCCCGGCCAGAAGCCAAGGAGCCAACTCGATGATCGACGTCTATAGCTGGGCCACGCCCAACGGGCACAAAGTGCACATCATGCTGGAAGAATGCGAGCTGCCTTACCGCGTTCACGGCATCAACATCGGCGCCGGCGACCAGTTCAAGCCCGACTTCCTCAAGATCAGCCCCAACAACAAGATCCCAGCCATCGTCGATCAGGATGGCCCCGACGGCAAACCGATCTCGCTCTTCGAATCGGGCGCGATCCTGCTGTACCTCGCAGGCAAGACCGGCAAGTTCCTGCCCGACGACGTGCGCGGTAAATACGAAGTGCTGCAGTGGCTGATGTTCCAGATGGGCGGCGTCGGCCCGATGCTCGGCCAGGCGCACCACTTCCGCATCTACGCGCCTGAGAAGATCGAGTACGCAGTCAACCGTTATACGAACGAGGCCAAGCGTCTGTACGGCGTGATCGACAAGCGCCTGGGCGAATCGAAATTCCTCGGTGGTGCGGACTATTCCATCGCCGATATGGCGACCTGGCCCTGGCTGCGCAGCTGGAAGAATCAGGGGATCGAGCTGTCGGATTTTCCGAAGCTGCAGCGCTGGTTCGAAGCCATTGAAGAACGGCCCGCCGTGCAGCGCGCGGTAAAGGTGCTGGCCAAGGAGCGGCCGGCTGTGCAGGACGACAAGGCGAAGGAAATCCTTTTCGGCGCGACGCAGTACGCGCGGCGCTGATTCCACGTCTTCGCATCGAAAGACAGGCTGCGAGATGCGGCCTGGGGGGCGCGGGCGAGCGGCCTACACTGGCTCCACTCCATTCACGCGATCCCACACAAACGCTATGGCAGCCTCACTCAAAATGGGCCTCGCGGCTGCGGTGTCCATCGCGGTTTATCTCGGCCTTGCCGCGCTCGGTTCGGGTGGCGTGGGCGCATTCCTGGCCCATCCCGCACGCGTCGTACTTGTGGTGATCACGGTATTGCTGGCCATCGCCGCCTTGCTTGCGGGCGGCAACCTCAGCCCCGGAGAACGTGAGGATCGATCCAACCGCTGGGTGCTGCCGGTGTTTGGTGTGATCGGCTTCGTCAGTGCATGGCTGCCGGCGTACACAGACCGGCTCGACCTCTGGTGCATCGATGGCGATGCCGTACGTTGGCTGGGCGTCGTGCTCTACGCCGCAGGCGGCGCGTTGCGTGTGTGGCCGGTGTATGTGCTGGGCAATCGATTCAGCGGGCTGGTTGCGATCCAGCCCGGCCATACGCTCGTGACCGGCGGCATCTACCAATACGTGCGCAATCCAAGCTACCTGGGATTGCTGATCGGCACGCTGGGCTGGGGGCTGGCCTTTCGGGCACTCGCCGGTGTGGCGCTGACGCTCCTGCTGATTCCCCCGCTGGTGGCGCGCATGCGTGCAGAAGAAGCCCTCCTGCAATCACAGTTCGGTGCGGAGTACGACGCCTACCGCGCCCGGACGTGGCGCCTCATTCCCGGCCTCTATTGATGCCGTTCATCATCATGCTGGCGATCGTTGTCGCGCGATTGCATGCGCCCATGTGGCGCGGACGCTCCGACGCTACCTGACAGAAGACACCTGATCGCCAGTCCGGGGCAACGCAAAGCACTGCACGTCCGGCGCGGTGTAGACAGTCGGATACGGCGACCGGGGCCCCGTCTGCATCCGCAGCGGTTGTGTCGCCAATACTTCGGCCTCGTTACGCTCCCGCACCGTCAATGGCTCCGGCGGTGGCACCGGCAAGCGCACCGGTTGATTCACCGCACACCGCACAGGTTTCCCATCGGCCAGCCGTACATCCATCGTGTAATACGGCCCGTCGATGGTCGGCGCACAGGCCGCCGCGCTCAAGACCCACGTCAGCACGGCTACAGAATGCAACGCCTTCATCACCCACCTCCGCAACGCATGCGTGAGTGCTTTTGACTGAGCACGACACCCACAAGTGCCGCAGTTTCAGGCAGCCGCCGTCAGCATCCCCTGTTTCTCAATAAAACGGATCACTTCATCCAACCCGCCCTGCGCCCGCAGGTTACACATCACGAACGGCCGATCGCCGCGCATCTTGCGGGTGTCGCTTTCCATCACCTCCAGCGACGCGCCGACGTACGGCGCCAGGTCCGTCTTGTTGATGATCAGCAGGTCCGACTTGGTGATGCCGGGGCCGCCCTTGCGCGGGATCTTCTCCCCGCCCGCCACGTCGATCACGTAGATGGTCAGGTCCGACAGCTCGGGGCTGAACGTCGCTGCGAGGTTGTCACCGCCCGACTCGATAAAGACCACATCCGCATCCGGAAACTTCGAGAGCATGCGATCCACCGCTTCGAGGTTGATCGACGCATCTTCACGGATGGCCGTGTGCGGGCAGCCTCCCGTTTCGACACCCATGATCCGTTCTGCTGGCAGTGCGCCGGAGATGGTCAGCAGCCGCTGATCTTCCTTCGTGTAGATGTCGTTGGTGATCGCCACGAGGTCGTAGCGCTCGCGCATGGCCTTGCAGAGCATTTCGAGCAGCGTGGTCTTGCCGGAGCCCACCGGGCCACCCACGCCAACGCGCAGGGCTGGAAGTTTCTTGGTTCGCATAATGATCAGGTTCAGGATCGAAAGAGTCGTGAATATTGCGTTTCATGCCGGGCGGACAACACGCCCAGCCCCGGCGAAAACGTAGACAGTTCAGGCGGATGGCAAGCCGCACGGCGCGTGGCCTCTTCCACCGCACGCGCCACCGCAGTGTGCAGGCCGAAGAGAATGCGTTGCCCCGCAGCCTGCCCGAGCGGCACGGCCTTGACTGCGGCCGCCATCTGGTTTTCCACCCAGGCAAAGCAGTACGCCGTCACGCCGTCGCGTGGGTTGACATTCAGCGCGGCAGCGGCGGCGGCAAAGGCCGTCGGAAAGGTCACGGACGCACGCGCGGCCAATGCGCTGCGCAGCGCGCCATCGCCCCACTCCATCTGCTGGATAAGTCGATTGAGCGACCAGCCCATCTGGGATGTTTCCAGCCGCAGCTCGCGCGTCTCGCGGGTGGCACGGAACCATGCGTCGCGCTCGGCCACGGCATCGAAGCGACCCGCCTGCCAGTCGGCGAACTGCAGCAGCCACAGCGGTGCCTCGCAGGCGGCCAGGACGTCAAGCCCTTCGGCGATCCACGCCGCAGCCGACGCTTCATCCGCTACGTGCCGCACGTCCACCGCCGCTTCCAGCCCCTGCGAATAGCTGAACGCGCCAACTGGCAGCGCCGGGGACGCGAGATGCAGCAAGGCGGTGAGCTGCGCGGCGTTAGTCATGGTGATGGTGGTGGTGATGGCCGCAGCCCGGGCCATGCAGTTGGCCATGATCGTGACCGTGCGCGTGGTCATGCTCGTGGTCGTGGTCATGCGCGTGACTGTGGCTATGATCGTGCCCGTGATGCTCGTGATACAGCGCCTGCGCGGCCGCGTAGTCCTCTGCGAACGTCGCATCGTGGCCGTGACGATGGCCGCCGCCATAGGCGCCCGCCTCCGGCTCGAACGGCGCCTCTACATGCGCGACGGTCACGCCCAGGCGTACGAGCATGTCTTCGAGCACTGGATCGGCTTCGAGCTGCAGCGCATCGGCGCTGACCTGCACGGGTGTGTGGCGATTGCCGAGGTGGTAGGCAGCACGCATCAAGGCGAGGCGGTTGTCGCTCGTCACACGCAGGACGTGCTCCGGTGCGGCCTGTACTTCAACCAGCGTGCCGTCTTCAGCGACCAGCACATCACCGCCGCGCATGACGGTGCCGCGCGGCAGCACGACGGCCACGTCACGGCCATCGTCGAGGGTGGCGCGCAGGCGGCTGCGGCTGCGCTCCAGGAATGGGAGTACCAGCTTGGGTGCGCGCTTGACCAGCACGGGGGCGAGGCCGTGCGGCGCGGGGAGGTGTTTGTTGATGGAAAGCATCTTTAGGACCTGATTCGTCATCCAACTATGAAGCGCGGGGATCTGGACTGCACGCGCTGAGTTCTGAACTCGGAGCGCCGCGTTCCGAACTGCAAGCGTCCAGTTCTGAACTTCAAGCGTCGGGTCCTGAACTACAAACATGCGGTTCCGAACTCGAAGCGCTGAGTTCTGAATTCCAAGCGTTGAGTTCAGGGACCCCATGCATCGGGTTCGGAACTTCACGTGTCGCGTTCTGATCTCCAAACGCCGAGTTCTGATCCCCAAGCATGGAGGTTTGATCTCGGCGCGGCAGCGCATCCCCTATTTCACCCCCTGCCGGGGGCGACTCACTTTCTTTGTCTTGCCAAAGAAAGTAAGCAAAGAAAGGCGCGCCCGAGATGGCGACCCATCCCTTGAATTTTCGTAACCGGACGGAGACGGGAAAAACTCGCTTCGCTCAGACAGTTTCCCGTCTTTTTTCCGCCCGCTTACGAAAATTCAAGGCGCCATCTAGGGCAGGGGTAAAGCACACAATCTTCTGCCCATGCACTACTCCGTTGTGTACGTTCAGAACCGTCGCACGCCTTTGCTCTTGCTCTTGCTCTTGCTCTTGCTCTTGCTCTTGCTCTTGCTCTTGCTCTTGCTCTTGCTCTTGCACTCGCACTCGCACTCGCACTCGCACTCGCACTCGCACTCGCACTCGCACTCGCCGAGCCCCGGCACCCACCTAAGTTCCCCCGCCGGTGTGGCTTTTGACTTACCTGCCCTAGATGGCGCCTTGAATTTCTGTAAGCGGGCGGACAAAGGAAGGAGGCCTGTCTGAGCGAAGCGAGTTTGCCTCCTTCCCCGCCCGGTTACATAAATTCAAGGGGAAGTCGCCATCTCGGGCGCGCCTTTCTTTTGCTTACTTTTCTTTGGCAAGACAAAGAAAAGTGAGTCGGCCCCGGCAGGGGACGATACAAGGGATGAACCAACAACAACAAACCCAAGCCCATCCCACCCACCAGCTAGAACAAAAAATACCTCTGCGCCATCGGCAACACCTCCGCCGGCTCACAAGTCAACACCGCCCCGTCCGCCACCACCTGATACGTCTCCGGATCAACGGTAATGTGAGGCTGCCAGTCGTTATGAATCATGTCCGCCTTGCTCACAGTACGCGTACCCTTGACCACCGCGGTGGTCTTGGCAAGCCCGTACTGCTCCGCCACACCAGCCGCAGCAGCCGACTGCGACAGAAAGCTCAACGAAGACCGCCCCAGCGCCCCACCCGCCGACCCGAACATCGGCCGATAGTGCACCGGCTGCGGTGTCGGGATCGACGCATTCGCATCCCCCATCGCCGCAGAAGCAATCATTCCGCCCTTCAGGATCAGGCTCGGCTTCACACCAAAAAATGCCGGCTTCCACAGCACGAGGTCTGCCCACTTGCCGACTTCAACCGAGCCCACCTCGTGCGCAATGCCGTGCGTGAGCGCAGGGTTGATCGTGTACTTGGCCACGTACCGCTTGACGCGGAAATTGTCATGCCCGCCGCGCGCGTCGTTCGGGTCGCCAGCCAGCTTGCCGCGCTGCACCTTCATCTTGTGCGCGGTCTGCCACGTGCGCAGCACGACTTCGCCGACGCGCCCCATGGCCTGCGAGTCGCTGGAGATCATCGAGAACGCGCCGAGGTCGTGCAGGATGTCTTCGGCGGCAATCGTCTCGCGGCGGATGCGGCTCTCCGCAAAGGCGATGTCCTCGGCGATGGACGCATCGAGGTGATGGCACACCATCAGCATGTCGAGATGCTCGTCCAGCGTGTTGACGGTGAACGGCCGCGTCGGGTTGGTGGACGACGGCAGCACGTTCGATTCACCGCACACGCGGATGATGTCGGGCGCGTGCCCGCCGCCCGCGCCTTCGGTGTGATACGTGTGGATCGTGCGGCCTTTGAACGCAGCGACGGTCGCTTCAACGAAGCCCGATTCGTTCAACGTATCGGTGTGGATGGCGACCTGCGTGTCAGTGTCGTCCGCCACGCCCAGGCAGCAATCGATGGCGGCGGGCGTGGAGCCCCAGTCTTCGTGCAGCTTCAGGCCGATGGCACCCGCGTCGATCTGCTCGCGCAGCGCGCCCGGCAGGCTGCCGTTGCCCTTGCCCAGAAAGCCGATGTTCATCGGATACGCATCCGCGGCCTGCAGCATGCGCTGCATGTACCACGGGCCCGGCGTGCAGGTGGTGGCGTAGGTGCCGGTGGCGGGTCCGGTGCCGCCGCCGATCATCGTCGTCACGCCGCTGTTGAGCGCCTCGTCGATCTGCTGCGGGCAGATGAAGTGGATGTGCGTGTCGACGCCGCCGGCGGTGACGATCATGCCTTCGCCCGCGATGATCTCGGTGCCGGGGCCGATGACGATCGTCACGCTCGGCTGGATGTCCGGATTGCCCGCCTTGCCGATCGCCGAGATGCGGCCGTGCTTCAGGCCGATGTCAGCCTTGACGATGCCCCAGTGGTCGATGATCAGCGCGTTGGTGATGACGGTGTCAGCGCAGTCTTTCGATTCGCGCTGGCTCTGTCCCATGCCGTCGCGGATGACCTTGCCGCCGCCGAATTTCACTTCCTCGCCGTAGATGGTGAAGTCGCGTTCAACTTCGACGATGAGGTCGGTGTCGGCCAGACGCAGGCGGTCGCCCGTCGTGGGGCCGAACATTTCCGCATAGGCGCGGCGGGTGATGTTGAGTGTCATGTCCGTTCCTTCTGGGTCGACTTCACAGCTTGCCCATCACTCGGCCGGCAAAGCCGTAGACCACGCGGTCACCGGCCAGCGCCACGAGCTCGACCGTGCGCTCCTGCCCCGGCTCGAAGCGCACGGCCGTGCCGGCGGCGATGTTCAGCCGAAAGCCGCGCGCAGCTTCGCGGTCAAAGCGCAGCGCGTCGTTCACTTCATAGAAGTGATAATGCGAGCCGATCTGCACCGGGCGATCGCCCGTGTTTGCCACCGTGACCGTCACCGTGGGGCTGCCTGCATTGAGTTCCAGATCGCCGTCTTGCGGCAGCAGTTCACCGGGGATCATGTCGCGCCCCTTCACACAGCTGCCGCGAGCAGGCCGGCACCATACAGCGCCACGCCCACACCCGACAGACGCGCCAGCCATGCCAGACGCGGCTTCAGCGCAAAGCCCCCGCCGATACCGGCGGTGTGCAGCAGCGCCGTCGCCACGGCAAAGCCGCCGACGAAATACGGGAACATGGTCTGCGCCCCTGCGGGGAATTCCGTGCCGTGCGCATAGCCGTGGAACAGCGCGAACGCGCCGCACACCAGCGCACCGCCCCACGTCGGCAATTGCGCGCGTGCGGCAATCAGCAGGCCGAACACCAGCAGCGATGCGGCGATCATCGGCTCGGCCATCGGCACCGCCACCCCGCCGGCGCCGAGCAGCGCGCCCAGGATCATCAACGCGACAAAGGCGATGGGCGCCCACAGCGCATCGCGCACCGAGCGGAAGGCCAGTGCGCTCCACACGCCCACGGCCACCATCGCCAGCAAATGGTCTGCACCGGTGAGCGGATGCAGGAACCCGGCGAGCAGGCTGCCCTCGGCGGTATGGCCAGGGTGGCCGGGGTGGGCAAACGCGATGGAGGCGGCAAACGTGAGCGCAATGGCCGCAGCGGGCCGGACGAAGCGAGACAGGGTAGGCGTCATGGCAGGACTCGTAGTAGTGAGTGGCGTGCGGACTTCAAAACTTCAAACAATCGGGTGGTGGACGGTGACGAGCTTCGTGCCGTCGGGAAACGTGGCTTCGACCTGGATGTCGGGAATCATCTCGGCCACGCCGTCCATCACGTCATTGCGCGTGAGGAGCGTGGTGCCGTAGTGCATGAGGTCGGCGACCGTCTTGCCGTCGCGCGCGCCTTCCATGATGGCGGCGCTGATGAAGGCGACGGCTTCCGGGTAGTTGAGCTTGAGGCCGCGGCCCTTGCGGCGCTCGGCCAGCAAGGCGGCGGTGAAGATCAGCAACTTGTCTTTTTCGCGCGGGGTCAGTTCCACGTGGGGCTCTCTTCGGTGAGGGTCAATTCAGTTCAGTGCAGATCGGGCGATTCGAGGTCAGGTCGCCATCGTGTGGCCGTCATGTAGACCAGAGGCGCAGCGGACGGCCTGCCACGCCATGCATCGGTTCGCGCAACGCGAGCCACGTCTGTGACAGCAACGCGCGCGCATCTTCGGGCCGGCGTGCAAGCACGCGCAGCAACAAAACGTTTGGCAGGCCAGGCGCATCTTGCGTGAGACACGTGACGCCCGCGCGCAGGTCGAAGTTGTACGGCAGGTGCTCGGCCATCGATTCGGCGAGGGCTTCGGTGGCGCCTTCGCCCACGGCCCACAGCGTGCCGACCACGTGAAATCCGGCCATGCCCGTCGTCGCATTCAGCACGGGCGATTGCGCGTCGAACGCCGCCGATTCAATCCACAGCGGCTGACCGTTGCAGCGCAAGGCGGTGCGCATGGCGATGCGGCCTTCGGCCCACGATTCACCGGCGGCGTGGCGGCCGAGCATGATGGTGTCCCAGCCGATGGCGGTGGCGCCTGGCGCCAGGTCCAGCGTCAGGTCAATGACCGGGCAGGCCTGGTTGAAGACGATGTTCTCTTGCGGGAGCCAGTCGAGCCGCGCGCCTGCCTCCGCCCGGATGGCAACGCGCTGCGTGGCCGTGCGGCCGAGCGACTTGTACCACTTGGTGGCGCCGGGCGTGGTCAGGACCGCATGTGCGTCGGCACCGAGTTCGATGTCGATATCGAGCACATCGCCACCGGCAATGCCTGCGGGCGGATGCAGCATGACGGCATGGCAGACGCGCTCGCCTTCCGGATACAACGCCTTCTGCACCCGCAGCGGCCCTTGGTGCCGGCACGTGGCCAGCACGGTGCGCTCCCCGCGCCGTGCAAACGCCAGACGCAGCGAGGCTTCCCAGGACGCGAACGAATCGGCCTGCGGCGGGACAGGAAAATCGGGATGGCGCATCAGGAGAGCAGCACGACGGCTAGGAATTTCCTCATCATAGCCAGATGCCACGGATTTGGCATTCGACTTTTTCCCCGGAACGCCGGGCCATCAAACGGCCACCAGATCGCGCACGCCATCGGTTTCCATATTGGCGGCGTCGCCCTGGGCGATGACCTCGCCGCGGCTCATGACGACGTAGCGGTCGGCAATACTGCGCGCAAAGTCGTAGTACTGCTCGACCAGCAGGACCGACATGCCGAACTCATCGACGAGGCGGCGCAGCGTGCGGCCGATCTCCTGGATGATCGACGGCTGGATGCCTTCGGTCGGCTCGTCCAGGATCAGCAGGCGCGGTTCACTCATCAGCGCGCGGCCGATGGCGAGTTGCTGCTGCTGGCCGCCGGACAGGTCGCCACCGCGCCGGCCCTTCATCTCCTTGAGCACTGGAAACAGCTCGTAGATGGAATCGGGCACCTTGGACGGCGCGCGCTTGGCGGCCGCACCAATCAGCAGGTTTTCTTCCACCGTCAGACGGGGGAAGATCTCGCGCCCCTGTGGCACATAGGCGAGCCCCTGAGAGACACGCTCGTACGCGGGCAGCTTCTGGATGGTGCGGCCTTCCCAATCGATCAAGCCGCTGGCGGTGGGCACAACGCCCATCAGGCATTTGAGCAGCGTCGTCTTGCCGACGCCGTTACGGCCAAGCAGCGTGGTGAGCTTGCCCGTAGGGACGTCAAAGCTGACGTTGCGCAGGATGTGGCTGCCGCCGTAGAACTGGTTCAGTTGCTGGACCTGCAACATATCAGCGCCCCAAATAGGATTCGATCACACGCTCATCGCGCTTGACGGCATCGAGCGTGCCTTCGGCCAGTACGCTGCCTTCGGCCAGCACGGTCACGCGCCCTTCCGCCCCTGCCAGCGCGGCGACGAACTCCATGTCGTGCTCGACGACCATGATCGAGCACGTGCCCCGCAGGCCGTTGAGCAACGCGGCGAGCTGCATCGTTTCTTCGTCCGTCATGCCGGCAACGGGCTCATCGAGCAGCAGCAGTTGCGGTTGCTGCATCAGCAGCATGCCGATCTCCAGCCGCTGCTTTTGCCCGTGTGACAGCAGCCCGGCGGGCCGATAGGCCTCCGCTTCCAGATGGATACGACCGAGCGTTTCTTCGATGCGCTGGCGGCCGTCGTTCAACAGGCGCGCACGCAGCGAGACCCACCAGCGCTTGTCGGCCTTCATCGCCAGTTCCAGGTTTTCCCACACGGTGTGCTGCTCGAACACGGTCGGCTTCTGGAACTTGCGGCCAATACCGATCTGGGCGATGCGCGGCTCGGTCAGGCGCAGCAGGTCGATGGTCTGGCCAAGGAAGACGCGGCCGGTCACGTCGGCATTGCGCGGCCCGGTCTTGCCGGTAATCACGTCCATCATCGTGGTCTTGCCCGCGCCGTTAGGACCGATGATGCAGCGCAGCTCGCCGTGGTCGATCGACAGCGTGAGCGCGTTCAGTGCGCGAAAGCCGCCGAAGCGCACCGTCACGTCTTCGAGATACAGGATGGCGCCGTGCGAGACGTCGATCGTGTCCGGCTCGACCAGATGGCCCATGCCGGTGGCGGTGCCGGTCTCCGCGCGGTCGGGGAGTGCAGTGAACGTGCTCATGCGTGATCTCCGGTGACGGTCGCGGCTTCATGCGCCTTGGCTTGCGCGGGGGCCCGCTTCTTCATGCGCAGCTTGCTCATCAGGCCCAGCACACCGTTCGGCAGATACAGCGTCACCAGTACGAAGATCGCCCCGAGCACGAACAGCCAGTATTCCGGCACCCATGCGGTCAGCAACGTCTTTGCCCCGTTGACGAGGAACGCACCGATGATCGGGCCGATCAACGTACCGCGTCCGCCCACGGCCACCCACACCGCCATCTCGATGGAGTTGCCCGGCGACATCTCGCCCGGGTTGATGATGCCGACCTGCGGCACGTAGAGCGCACCTGCGATGCCGCACAGCACGGCCGAGAACGTCCACACGAACAGCTTGTAGCCGAGCGGGTTGTAGCCGGAGAACATCACGCGCGCTTCGGCATCGCGAATGGCGGTGACCACGCGGCCGAACTTTGACGTGACGATGGCGCGGCAGGCGACAAACGCCAGCACGAGCGCCACGAACGTCGCCACGAACAGCACAGTGCGCGTCGGCAGCGCCGAGATCGGGAAGCCGAGGATGCGTTTGAAGTCCGTAAAGCCGTTGTTGCCGCCAAAGCCCGTCTCGTTGCGGAAGAACAGCAGCATGGCCGCGTACGTCATCGCCTGCGTGATGATCGACAGGTAGACGCCTTTGACGCGTGAGCGGAAGGCGAAGAAGCCAAACAGCCACGCCAGCACGCCGGGCACCAGAATCACCAGCAGCATGGCCCAGGCAAAGTGCTCGGTGCCGTGCCAGAACCAGGGCAGCTCCTTCCAGTCGAGGAAGACCATGAAATCCGGCAGGTCGCTCTTGTACACGCCTTCGCGACCGATGGAGCGCATCAGGTACATGCCCATGCCGTAACCGCCCAGCGCGAAGAACAGCCCGTGGCCTAGGCTCAGGATGCCGCAATAGCCCCACACCAGATCAAGCGCCAGCGCCGCCAGCGCATAGCACATGATCTTGCCGACGAGCGTGAGCGCATACGCCGACAGATGCAGCGGGCTGCCCTCCGGCACAAGCAGCGCGCACACCGGCGCGCCAATGCACACGATGAGCGATACGAGCACCAGCGCAGACCACCCGCGCCGCGACAGCAGCGGCATGCGCGCCGGAATATCGAGAGAGAACTTGGTCGTCGTCATATCAGGCCTCGGCGCTGCGGCCCTTGAGGGCGAACAGGCCCTGCGGACGCTTCTGGATGAACAGCACGATCAGCACCAGCACGATGATCTTCGCCAGCACCGCGCCATAGAACGGCTCGATGAACTTGTTGATGAGCCCCAAGCCGAACGCGCCGATGATCGTGCCGGCCAACTGCCCCACGCCGCCCAGCACCACGGCCATGAACGAATCGATGATGTAGCTCTGGCCGAGATCCGGCCCGACGTTGCCGATCTGCGAGAGTGCGCAGCCGCCCAGGCCGGCAATACCGGCACCGAATGCAAACGCGTAGCTGTCGACCTTCCACGTGCGCACGCCAACGCAGGCAGCCATCGTGCGGTTCTGCGTGGTGGCGCGCACGAACAGGCCCAGGCGCGTTCGGTTGAGCACCGCCCAGGCGATCGCCACCACAGCCAGCGCAAACAGCAGGATGACGAGCCGGTTGTACGGCAGCACGAGGCCCGGGTACAACGCGATGCCGCCGCTCATCCAGCTTGGGTTCGCCACCTCCACGTTCTGCGCACCGAAGAGCGAGCGCACCGCCTGCATCAGCAGCAGGCTGATCCCGAACGTGGCGAGCAGCGTTTCCAGCGGACGGCCATACAGGTGCCGCAGCACCAGCCGTTCCAGCGCAAAACCGACGATGGCCGCCGCCAGGAACGCGGCAGGCAGCGCGGCGGGCAAATACCAGTCGAATGCGCTGGGGAAGTGATTGCGGAAGATCGTTTGCACCACGTAGGTGGCATACGCGCCGATCATCAGGAACTCGCCGTGCGCCATGTTGATGACGCCGATGAGCCCGTAGGTGATGGCCAGCCCGAGCGCCGCCAGCAGCAGCACCGAGCCGAGGCTCAGCCCCGCAAACAGGTTGCCGACCAGCTCGGCCTTGCGTTGCTGCGCGGCCAGGCCGTCGAGCGCCTGTTGGGCCGCGGCGCGCAGTTCATCGTCGGCGCCGCTGTCCTTGGCAAGCAACGGGGCGATGCGCTGGCGCGTCTGCGGGTTAGTATCGCCCGCAAGCAGCTTGAGCGCTTCCAGCTTCTCGGCATGCGTACCGTCGTCGAGCGCGAGATTGGCCCAGAGCACATGCAGCTTGCTGCGCAACTCCGGATCGGTTTCATGCTTGCGCGCCGCGTCGACAATGGGGCGCGACGCCGTCTCGGGATGCGCAAGCAACGTATCGACGGCCTGCGCGCGCACGGCACGATCGGGCGATTGCAGCACGAAGCCGCTCGCCGCGCTGTCCACCTGCGCACGCAGGGCATTGTTCAGTGTGAGGGACTGCAGGTCGTCGGCCTTGACGGTGACGGGCAGGCCAGTGATTGCGTCCAGGTATTTCTCGCCGTCCTGACGCACCATGCCGGCGGCGGGCGCGAAGAACAGCGCGTCATTTTGCAGAGCTTGCAGGATCGGCCCGGCTTGTTCGGCGGGCGCAGCGGTCAGCGCGTTGAGCGCCTTGACCTTGGCATCGAAGTCGTCTTCGGCCAGCGGCTTGAGATCGGCCTGGGTCAGGGGTTGTCCGGCGGCCCACGCAGAGCCTTGGGGCGTCGCAGCCAGACAGAAAGCGCACAGCAGTGCGGCAAGAGAATGAAACCACCAGCGGGACAAGCGCATCATGGCAATCCGATGCGTGGCGGCCGGTGTTGGGGCCGTCCGCCACGTCGTGCAGCGTCGTTCAAAGGACCGGCCGCGCTGTATGCGCCGCCGGTCCGCCTGATTACTTCACTTCGTCAGGCTTGCCCTCGTTGCCCGGGATGTACGGGCTCCACGGCTTGGCGCGGATCACCGTCGGCGTCTTCCACACGACGTTGAACTGGCCGTCGCCGCGCACCTCGCCAATCATCACGGGCTTGCTCAGGTGATGGTTGTTGTTCATCACCAGCGTGAAGCCCGACGGTGCCTTGAACTGCTGGCCGTACATCGCCTTGCGGACCTTGTCCACGTCGGTGGAGCCGGCCTTCTCGACAGCCTGCTTCCACATCATGATGCCGACGTAGGTGGCTTCCATCGGGTCGTTGGTGACGCGCTTGTCGCCGCCCGGCAGGTTATTGGCCTTGACCCAGGCAGCCCACTTCTTCTTGAAGTCGTCGTTGACCGGGTTCTTGACCGACATGAAGTAGTTCCATGCGGCCAGATGGCCTACCAGAGGCTTGGTGTCGATGCCGCGCAGTTCTTCTTCACCCACCGAGAAGGCCACCACCGGCACGTCCTTGGCCTTCAGGCCGGCGTTGCCGAGTTCCTTGTAGAACGGCACGTTGGAGTCGCCGTTGATGGTCGACACGACGGCCGTCTTGCCGCCCTGCGCGAACTTCTTGATGTTGGCAACGATGGTCTGATAGTCGGAGTGGCCGAACGGCGTATAGACCTCTTCGATGTCGCTGTCCTTCACGCCCTTGCTGTGCAGGAAGGCACGCAGGATCTTGTTGGTCGTGCGCGGGTAGACGTAATCGGTACCGAGGAGGAAGAAGCGCTTGGCGCCGCCGCCTTCCTTGCTCATCAGGTATTCCACGGCCGGAATGGCCTGCTGGTTGGGTGCCGCGCCGGTGTAGAAGACGTTCTTCGACATCTCTTCGCCTTCGTACTGCACCGGGTAGAACAGCAGGCCATTCAACTCTTCATAGACCGGCAGCACGGACTTGCGCGACACCGACGTCCAGCAGCCGAATGTCACGGCCACCTTGTCCTGCGTCAGCAGCCCGCGCGCCTTCTCGGCAAACAGCGGCCAGTTCGATGCCGGATCCACCACCACCGGCTCCAGCTTGCGGCCCAGCACGCCGCCGCTCTTGTTGATCTCGTCGATCGTCATCAGCGCAACGTCTTTCAGCGACGTCTCGGAGATGGCCATCGTTCCCGACAGCGAATGCAGGACGCCGACCTTGATCGGTTCTTTTGCCTGAGCAAACGCGAGGCTCGACACGGACAACAGCGTTGCGGCGGCGACGGCAGACAGCTTCAACAGCTCACGACGTTTCATTGCGGCTCCTTGGGTTTATTGGTGGCGAGAACGACTCCCGGGGCCTAAAAGTGCAACTACCGTGCCATCACATTTGGCTCATTCGAAGGGAAATTCGCGCCAAAACGGTGCCAATGCAGCGCCAAGTCAGCGCATTTATTGTTTTGAATGCGCCTGCTTGGGGCGCGCGAATACAAGCACAAAACAAGCGGAGCGCAAGGGCAAACCGACGCAAAGAGAAAGGCCGGCATTGCGCCGGCCCGGTGAGCTTGCGAAAGACGCGACTCAGGAATAGCGGCGCGAAATCGATTCGGCCACGCAGACGGGGCGGTCCTGCCCTTCACGTTCGATGGTCACGGCCCAGGTCATCTGCGCGCCCGTCAGCGTCGGTGCATTGGGCAGTGGTGGGAGCGCTTCCATTGCCACCAGCGTCACGCGGGCACGCACACGGCTGCCCACCGGCACGGGCGCTGTAAAGCGGACTTTGTTCAGGCCATAGTTCACGCCCATTTTCACGTCCGACATGTTGATCGCGTTCGCCATCAGCATCGGCAGCAGCGACAGCGTCAGAAAGCCGTGCGCCACCGGTGCGCCAAACGGCGACTCGCGCTTGGCTCGCTCCACATCCACATGAATCCACTGGTGATCGCCCGTGGCCTCGGCAAAGAGGTTCACCTGCTGCTGCGTGATCTCGGTCCAGTCACTCACCGCAACTTCCTGGCCGATCAAACCTTTCAGTTCGTCGAGCGATTCGATGATGCGCATCCGCGTTGTCTCCTTGTTGTGATGCGATGACGTGTAATCAAGCCTTCGGGCGCCGGCCAAACAAGCCCATGCCCGTGACCGTGCAGACTAGTTCGCCGCGCTGGTTGCGCGCTTCCCAACGGTTGACCGCCACGCCACGGTCCGGCTTCGACTGCGACGGACGCACTTCCATGCACGTGCTCGACACCGACAGCGTGTCTCCGGGATACACCGGCTTCATCCACCGGATTTCATCCACACCCGGGGAGCCCATGCTCGCCGCCTTGCCGAGGAAGCCGGTCACCATCAGCCGCATCATGATCGAGCACGTCATCCAGCCGCTCGAGATGATGCCGCCGTAGATGCTGTGCTTCGCGGCCTCTGCGTCGATGTGGAACGGTTGCGGATCGTACTGCCGTGCAAAGGTCAGGATCTCTTCTTCGGTGACCGTGTACGTGCCCATCTGCAGCGTGCGACCGACTTCAAAATCATCGAAGTAGAACTCGTACGATCGTGTTGCTTCTGCGCTTTCGTTCTCCGCCATGTCGTCTCCTCCAAATGACAACGCCCCGCACGAATGCGGGGCGTTCAGGTTTGCTGTTACGCCGCCTGCTGGAATCCAGGCAGCGATGCGAAGCGTGCCAGGTGATGATCCACATCACCCAGCGTCGTGTTGATCATCGTCAGCCGCTTGAACATGTGCGCGGCGGGCAGCTCGTTCGTCACGCCCATGCCGCCGTGCAGTTGCACAGCTTCCTGGCCAACGTCACGTGCTGCCTGGCCAACACGCGCCTTGGCCGCCGAAACATAGCGGCGGCGTGCCTCGACATCGCCATCTTCAAAGTGCGCAGCGGCCAGATACGTAATCGAACGGGCTTGTTCGCCATGGATGAACATATCGACCATGCGATGCTGCAAAGCCTGGAAGCGTGCGATGGGCACGCCAAACTGCTGGCGGGTCTTGGTGTACTCAAGCGTTGCGGCGTTCAGCGCATCGATGAGGCCGATCGCTTCAGCGCACAACAGCACGCAGCCGAGATCGGCGACGGCGTCGATGGCCTCCCACGCTTCACCGGCCTTGCCCAGCAGCGTTGCCGGCGCGTTGTCGAAGCGGATGTCTGCAGCGTGCAGGTTGTCGATCGTGCGGTAATCCTTGACCGTCACGCCAGCGGCATCGCGGTCGACCACGAAGAGCGACAGGCCCGACGTATCACGCGCTTCGCCACCGGTGCGCGCCGAGACGATGAGCTTGTCTGCCTGCGCGCCATGCACCACAACGGCCTTCTCGCCGGTGAGTGTCCATCCGCTGCCCTGCTGCGCAGCGCGCGTGGTGACATTGAACAGTTCGTAGCGCGATTGGCGCTCGCTGAAGGCGATAGCCAGCTTCAGAGCACCACCCGCGACCTCTTCCAACAGCGCGTCTTGGCCACCTGCGAGCTTCAACGCCTGGGCGCCCAGCACGGTCGCCTGATACGGCTCGACGACCAGCCCTCGACCCAGTTCCTGCATGACCACCAGCAGGTCCATCGCACGGCCGTCGAAACCGCCTTGTGCTTCGGGCACGGGCAGCGCAGTCAGACCCAGTTCGGCCAGCGCATCCCAATGGGCCTGGGACACCCCTTCAGGCGAGTACACCACCTTCTTGCGCGCCTCAAAACCGTAGTCCTTGTCGATGAAGCGGCGCACTGCATCGGCCAGTTGCTTCTGTTCGTCGGTGAACGAGAAATCCATGTTTGTCTCCGCTATGTGTTCTGTCGCCGTTTTGCTCAGACGCCAAGGATCATCTGCGAGATGATGTTGCGCTGGATCTCGTTCGACCCGCCGTAGATCGAAGTCTTGCGATAGTTGAAGTAGTACGGTGCCAGCGGCGCGGCATCGTTGTCGCCCGTCACGGCCTGCAAGGTCTCGCCTTCCAGGTAGCTCGGGTCGAACGGCTGGGCGTACGGCCCCACGGCCTCGACCATCAGCTCGGTCAGCATCTGCTGGATCTGCGTACCCTTGATCTTGAGCAGCGATGCCTCAGGCCCCGGACCCTTGCCGGCGTTCTCGCTCGACACCACGCGCAGCACCGTCATCTCGAGCGCCAGCAGTTCGATCTCCAGCGAGGCCACCTTGGCGCCGAACACCGGGTCCTGCAGCAGCGGCTTGCCGTTCTTCTGGTGTTGCAGAGCGACGCGCTTGAGAAACGCGAGTTCGCGCTTCGAATTGCCCACACGCGCAATACCCGTGCGCTCGTGGCCGAGCAGATATTTGGCGTACGTCCAGCCGCGGTTCTCTTCACCGATCAGGTTTTGAACCGGCACCTTGACGTTGTCGAAGAAGACCTCGTTCACCTCGTGCTCTTCGTCCAGCATGATGATCGGGCGCACGGTGATGCCCGGCGTCTTCATGTCGATCAGCAGGAACGAGATCCCCTCTTGCTTCTTCGCGTCCGGATCCGTGCGGACCAGGCAGAAGATCATGTCGGCGTGTTGGCCCAGTGTCGTCCAGGTCTTCTGGCCGTTGACGATGTAGTGGTCGCCTTCGCGCACGGCGCGTGTCTTCACCGAGGCCAGATCGGAACCGGAACCCGGTTCGGAATAGCCCTGGCACCACCAATCGGTGCAATCGACGATGCGCGGCAGGAAATAGCGCTTTTGCGCTTCGTTGCCGTACTTCATGATGACGGGCGCGACCATGCTGACGCCAAACGGCAGCACGCCTGGCGCGCCCACCTGCGCGCACTCTTCGTCCCAGATGTGTTTTTGGATGGGGGACCAACCGGTGCCGCCCCACTCGACCGGCCAGTGCGGCACCGACCAACCCTTGGCTGCGAGTGCCTTGTGCCAGCGAACGAAATCGTCGCGGTTCAGGCGGCGGTGGTTCAACACCTTGTCTTGGATGTCCTTGGGCAGATTGGCTTCCAGCCAGCCGCGGACTTCCTGGCGGAACGCATCATCTGCCGCCGAGTAATTCAAATCCATGCCTGTCTCCTGTGGTTGGCTCCCCACCGTGGCAAATCGGCGGAGAACGTTCTGTCGGACCGGCGCGGACCTGAATCGGGGCAGCTAGTGCACGGGCTGCTTGAGCACGTCAGGCACCAACAGCGGCATCACGTCGATGCCCTCCTCCGCCAGCTCCTGCGCTTCCTCCCGAGAGGTCGTCCCGCGAATACCCCGCTCCGGCGCCTCCTTGTAGTGCATGCGGCGCGCCTCTTCTGCAAACCGCTCGCCCACGTCTTCGGTATTGGCAAGGACGTGGCGCACGGCTTTCAGGTAGAGCTGTTGCAGAGCTGCGGATGCACCGCCATCTCCGCCGGCCGTCTGGGCGGCAGCGCCCTTCTGGGCAGCGTCCGCTCGTGACGACGACAGATTCAGGCGCGGCGCACTCGGCAAGCGCTCAACCTCGTTGTGACCGCAGACAGGGCACGTCAACAGCCCGCGTTCTTGCTGCGATTGCTGGTCGGCATCGGAGCCGAACCAGCCTTCGAAGCGATGGTCATTGGCACAGCGGAGGTCCAGCACTTTCATGATCGGTCCAGCGCATGGGAATGAGTGTATCCCTGATTCAAAAATTTGTGAACGGTCGTGCTAATTTTTTCGCACGACCGTTCGCTATGGTAGCGGCAACACGCGAAACACGCAGTCGAGCGACGAGGGCAAGCGGCTTAGGCTGCACCTGGCGTCCAGGCGCCCGACAGGATCTTCTCGAGCCAGAAAGTGCCGATGATGGTCTTCACGTCCGAAATTTTGCCATCGCGCACCCAATCGATGAGTTGGCCGGCGGACGTGACAAAGGTCTCGAGGAATTCGCCTTCATCCAGCATCGCCTCCCCTTGCTTGAGATCGCGTGCGAGATAAATGTCGATGAACTCGGTGGAATATGAAATGACCGGATGAATGCGGGTGAGGTAGTCCCAGCGCTCGGCCGTGTAGCCGGTTTCCTCGCGCAGCTCGCGCTTGCCGCACGCGAGCGCCCCTTCCTGCGGATCGAGCTTGCCGGCGGGGAATTCAATCATCACCCTGTCGACTGGGTAGCGAAACTGGCGCTCCATCAGCACAGTGCCATCGTTGAACAGCGGAATCATCATCACCGCGCCCGGATGAACCAGATATTCGCGGCTGGCGTTGCGGCCGTCCGGCAGCCGCACGATGTCCTGCTTGAGCGTGAGGAATTTACCCTGGTGCATCAACGCAGATGCAACCTGCGTCTCGCGCAGACCGGCGTCCAGTTCCTGTGTGGTATGGGGAGGGTCGTTCAGCGGAGTGTGATCGGACATGGCGCTCTCTCATGCCGAGACAGCGGGAACCTGCCCGGCGGGAATTAACGGGAATCGCGATGATGGCGAACCAGGTATTGCCACGTAAAGCCAGGAAACGCGAACACCAGCATCAGGCAAGCGGTGATCGCATAAAACTGCCAGCCTTGCGCAAACGCATTCCCCTGGCTCGATTCGATACCGAAGCCAATCAGCCCAACCACGACATACATGGCAATCAGCTCGACGCCGCGCAGCCAGAACGGCTTGCGCGACCAGCGTGCCGGCACAATTGCCAGCACGCGTTGGTTGACAAACGGCAGGTTGGCACAGATCAGTGCCAACACGATGACAAACAGACCGCCCGTCGATGTGCTCATGAAGCCGGGCGTGTTACGAAGCCAGTGTCAGGCGGATCGCCTGATAGCACACGGCCATGAGACCGGCCGGGAAGATACCGAGAAGCAGCACCAGCAAGCCATTGACCGACAGCAGCGAGCGCAGACCGAAGGTGGCCTCCACCGGGCCTTCGTCAGCGGGCACATCGAAGTACATGACCTTGATGACGCGAAGGTAGTAGAACGCACCCACCAGCGAGAAGAGCACGGCGACGACGGCCAGCCAGGACATGCCAGCATCGACCACTGCCCCCAAGACCGACAGCTTCGCGTAGAAACCAACCGTCGGCGGCAGGCCCGCCAGCGACATCATGATGAACAGCATCAGCAGCGCGAACCACGGGCTTTTCTTCGACAGGCCTTTCAGGTCGGCGATGTCTTCCGCCTCGTAGCCTTTACGCGACAGCAGCAGGATGATGCCGAACGCGCCCAGTGCGGTCAGCACGTAGGTGATGGCATAGAACATCGACGCACTGTAGGCCTGAGCTGTCAAATCCGGCTTGCCGGAGCTGACGCCCGATACCAGGCCCAGCAGCAGAAAGCCCATGTGGGAAACCGTCGAATAGCCCAGTAGACGCTTGAAGTTGGTTTGCACCACGCCGGTGATATTGCCGATGGCCAGCGACACGACAGCCAACACGATCAGCATGTTTTGCCAATCGAATGCCAGGGGCAGCAGGCCTTCGACCAGAATACGAAGCGTCATTGCAAAGGCGGCCACCTTCGGCGCACCGGCAATCAGCAGCGTCACGGCCGTCGGCGAGCCTTGGTACACATCGGGCACCCACATGTGGAACGGCGCCACACCAAGCTTGAAGCCCAGGCCAGCAACAATGAACACCACGCCAAACACGAGGATCGTCTTGTTGATCTCGCCGTTCTTGATGGCGTCAAACACCTTGCCCAGTTCCAGCGAGCCGGTCGCGCCGTACAGCATCGACATGCCGTACAGCAACAGGCCCGATGCCAGTGCGCCGAGGATGAAATACTTCATGGCCGATTCGGACGACACGTTCGAACGGCGGCGCAGCGCTACCAGCGTGTACGACGCCAGCGACAACAGTTCCAGGCCCAGATAGAGCACGAGGAAGTTGTTGCCGGTGATCATCACCACCTGGCCGCCCAGTGTGAACAGGGCGAACATGTAGAACTCGCCCGCGTACATGTCGCGGTCGGCCAGATAGCGGCGCGTATAGACCAGCGTGGCAAACAGCGTCAGCGCACAGAACGACGCCAGCACGTTGGCCATCGGGTCGATCACGGCCATGTTGCCGAACACGTAGTGCGTTTCACCGTTCCCAGCATTCAAGCCGAACCACACCGCCAGCACCAGCGTAATCACCAACGAAACCGGATAGGCCACGCTGCTTCGCTTCTGGCCGCGCGCCAGGTCAATCCAGTTGACGGCACCAATGCCCAGCGCGAGAAAAACGATTGGGGCAAAAGCCGCAATAGAGGAGGACGATTGCATAGTTTCTTCTCGCTGCTTACAGCTTCGACTGAGCCACGTGGGTCAGCAAGTTGACCACGGACGCATGCATGACATCGGTGAAAGGCTTCGGATACAGGCCCATGTACAGGGTGGCAATCGCCAGCACGCCCAGCATGAAGAACTCACGACAGTTCAGGTCCTTCAACTCGGCCACGTGCTTATGGGTCACATCACCGAAGATCACGCGCTTGACCATCCACAGCGAATACGCTGCGCCAAAAATCAGTGCCGTGGCGGCCAGCAGACCAATCCAGAAATTGAACTTGACCGAGCCCAGGATCACCATGAATTCGCCAACGAAACCCGAGGTCGCCGGCAAGCCGCAGTTGGCCATGGCAAAGAAGACTGACAGCGCCGCGAACTTCGGCATGGTGTTCACAACACCGCCGTAATCCGCAATCTGCCGCGAATGCACGCGGTCATACAGCACGCCAATGCACAGGAACATCGCGCCCGAGATGAACCCGTGCGAGATCATCTGGACGATACCGCCCTCAACGCCGATTTCGTTGAAGATGAAGAAACCCAGCGTGACGAAGCCCATGTGCGCGATCGACGAATACGCGACCAGCTTCTTCATGTCGGCCTGCACCAGCGCCACTAGACCGATGTAGATCACGGCAACCAGCGAGATCGCGATGATGAACGCGGACAAGCTATGGCTTGCATCCGGTGCGATCGGCAGCGAGAACCGCAGGAAACCGTAGGCGCCGAGCTTCAGCATGATGGCGGCCAGCACCACCGAGCCGCCAGTCGGCGCTTCCACGTGGGCGTCCGGCAGCCAGGTGTGCACCGGCCACATCGGCACTTTCACGGCAAAGGCCATGAAGAATGCCAGGAAGATCAGGATCTGCTCGTTCATCGACAGCTTGACCTGATGCCACTGCAGGATTTCGAAAGTGCCGCTGTGGAAATACAGATACAACAGCGCAACCAACGTCAGCAACGAACCCAGCAGCGTGTACAGGAAGAACTTGAATGCTGCATAGACACGGTTCGGGCCGCCCCACACACCGATGATGATGTACATCGGGATCAGCGTGGCTTCGAAGAACACGTAGAACAGCAGACCGTCGAGCGACGCAAACACGCCGATCATCAGGCCCGACAGGATCAGGAACGCGGCCATGTACTGCGCCACACGCTCGGTGATCACCTCCCAAGCGGCAATGACGACGATGACGGTGATGAACGCGGTCAGCACCACGAACCACATCGAGATGCCGTCAACACCCAGGTAGTAGCTGATATGGAAGCGCTCGATCCACGACGACTTCTCGACAAACTGCATCGCAGCCGTCGTCTTGTCGAAACGTGTGATCAGCGGCAACGTGATCACGAAGCTGATCAGCGAGCCGATCAGCGACATCCAGCGGACATAACCGGGATTGCGGTCTGAGCCCGAGGCCAGCACCAGCACGCCGAAGAAGATCGGCAGCCAGATCGCAAAAGACAGAACCATTTTTGTAATCCCTTATTTGCCTGCCAGGAACACGAAATACGTCAGCAGCCCAACCGTGCCGATGATCATCGCGAACGCATAGTCATAGATGAAGCCGGACTGGAGCAGGCGCACGACCGTCGCGAACCAGCCCACCAGACGCGCGCTGCCGTTCACGACAACACCGTCGATCACACCTTGATCGCCGCCCTTCCACAAGCCACGGCCAAACTTGACCGCACCATTGGCAAAGACGATCTCGTTGATCTTGTCCATGTAGTACTTGTTATCCAGCAGCTTGTAGACGCCGGAGAAACGCTTGGCGATCGCCGCCGGAATATCCGGGCGCTTCAAGTAGAAGAACCACGACAGCACGACACCCGACAGCAGCAGGATGAACGGTGCAGACGTAAAGCCATGCAGCGCCATCTCGACCCAACCGTGGAAGTCTTCGGCCAGCACCTTCATCGCTTCATGGTTCTCGCTGTTGAAGATGACTTCCGAGAACACCACACCGTGCTTGAAGAACTCGCCGAACAGCATCGGCTGAATCGCCCAAGCACCGATGATGACCGACGGAATTGCCAGCAAAACCAGCGGTACCGTCACCACCCACGGCGACTCGTGCGGCTTTTGGCCCGGAGCCAGCCCGTGATGGTGATCGTGATCGCCCTCTTCCTCTTCATGGTGATCGTCGTGGTGGGCGTGAGCCTTGCCAAAACGTTCTTCACCGTGAAACACCAGGAAATACATGCGGAACGAGTAGAACGCGGTCACGAACACGCCAGCCAGCACAGCCCAGTAGGCAAAGCCGGCGCCCGGCAGGTGAGATTCGCGCACCGCTTCGATGATCGAGTCCTTCGAGTAGAAACCTGCAAAGAACGGCGTACCAATCAGCGCCAGCGACCCTACCAGCGAAGTGAGCCACGTAATCGGCATGTACTTGCGCAGGCCGCCCATGTTCCGCATGTCCTGATCGTGATGCATGCCGATGATGACCGAGCCCGCACCCAAGAACAGCAGTGCCTTGAAGAACGCATGCGTCATCAGGTGGAACACGGCCACTTGGTACGCGGACGCGCCCAGCGCGACGGTCATGTAGCCGAGCTGAGACAGCGTGGAATACGCGACCACACGCTTGATGTCGGTCTGGATGATGCCCAGGAAGCCCATGAACAGCGCCGTGATGGCGCCGATGATCAGCACGAACGACAGCGCGGTATCCGACAGCTCGAACAGCGGCGACATGCGCGCGACCATGAAGATACCGGCGGTCACCATGGTGGCCGCGTGAATCAGTGCGGAAATCGGGGTCGGGCCTTCCATCGAGTCCGGCAGCCACACGTGCAGGGGGAATTGGGCCGATTTACCCATCGCGCCGATAAACAGGCAGATACAGGCGACCGTCAGCATGTGCCAATCGGTACCCGGGAAGCCGATCGTGGCCAGGTTGTCGCGGGCGGCGAACACGTCGGCATAGCTGAGGCTACCGCTGTAGGCGAGCAACAGGCCGATGCCGAGAACGAAACCAAAGTCACCCACGCGGTTGACCAGGAACGCCTTCATGTTGGCGTAGATGGCCGTCGGGCGCTTGAACCAGAAACCGATCAGCAGGTACGACACCAGGCCCACGGCTTCCCAGCCGAAGAACAGTTGCAGGAAGTTGTTGCTCATCACGAGCATCAACATCGAGAACGTAAACAGCGAGATGTATGCGAAGAAACGGTTGTAGCCGTCGTCTTCCGCCATGTAGCCGATGGTGTAGATGTGCACCATGAGCGAGACGAAAGTCACCACGCACATCATCATCGCCGTCAGCGAATCGATGAGGAAACCGACTTCCATCTTGAGCGTGCCAACGGTCATCCATTCATAAACGGTGCCGTTGTAGCCAGCACCATTGATGACGTCAGACAGCGTCAGCGCAGACAGAATGAAGGCGATCGCAACACCGAGGATGGTGACGCTGTGGGATGCCGTGCGGCCGATCTTCTCACCAAAGAACTTGGTGCCGAACAGCCCGGCGATCGCCGCGCCGGCCAGCGGCGCGAGCGGGATCGCCAGCAGCAGGTTGGGATTGAGCGTGGTAGCCATGGAACGCTTCTTATAGGTGGGATGCGGAGGTCAGCCCTTCAGGCTGTCCAGATCGTCGACGTTGATGGTGTCCAGATTACGGAACAGCACCACCAGGATGGCGAGACCGATCGCGGATTCCGCCGCAGCCACCGTCAGGATGAAAAACACGAACACCTGCCCCGCCAGATCGCCCAGGTAGTGGGAGAACGCGACGAAGTTCAGGTTGACCGCCAGCAGCATCAATTCGATCGCCATCAGCAGCACGATGACGTTCTTGCGGTTCAGGAAAATGCCGACAATGCTGATGGCAAACAGCACCGCGCCGAGCACGAGGTAATGGGCAAGGGATAATGAAGACATATGGGTTCTCCCGGGGCTCAGCTCTTGGATTCAGCCGAAGCTGCGCCGGCGGACTTTTCCGCCGGCATCGAGACCAGGCGCACGCGGTCCTTGCGCTTCACGCGGATCTGATCGGACACGTTCTGTGCCTTAGTGTCCTTGCGGCGGCGTGCGGTCAAGGCGACGGCGGCCACAATCGCCAGCAGCAACACCGCGCCAGCCACTTCAAAGGCATAGATGTAATCGGTATAGATCAGCTTCCCAAGCGCCTGTGTGTTCGGCCCATTAAAGCCCTTCGGCAGCTCCTGCACCGGCTGCACGCGGCCCATGAAGGTCTTGGTCAGCACGACGGCCATTTCCAAGATGATGACCACGCCCACGAAGGCCGCCATCGGTACGTAGGTCCAGAAATCGCGTCGCAGGTGTTCGATGTCGATATCAATCATCATCACCACGAACAGGAACAGCACCATCACTGCCCCAACGTAGACCAGCACCAGCGTGATGGCGAGGAATTCCGCCTTGAGCAGCATCCAGATCGCCGCCGCAGTGAAAAACGAGAGCACGAGGAACAGCGCCGCGTGCACCGGGTTCTTCGCGGTGATGACCTTCAGTGCTGCGAGCACCAGCACGAGCGCGAAACAGTAGAAGATGATCGTCGTGATTTCCATGATCCTGGCACGGGCCGTTTTGCGGCACGCGCTTGTCCAAAGCTGCGATGGCATGACGCCACCGCAACTGGTTGGCTCTGCAAGAGCCGTTGTCCAACCGGGATGTCAACTGCACCGCCCGCCTACTGCTCGGCGGACGTCTTGAATCAGCGGTACTTTGCGTCGGCCGCTTTGTTGGCCGCGATTTCCGGCTCGAAGCGATCACCCACGGCCAGCAGCATGTCTTTGGTGAAATACAGGTCGCCACGCTTTTCACCGTGGTATTCGAGGATGTGCGTCTCGACGATGGCGTCCACCGGACAAGCCTCTTCGCAGAAGCCGCAGAAAATACACTTCGTCAGGTCGATGTCGTAGCGCGTGGTGCGGCGGGTGCCGTCGTCACGCTGATCCGACTCGATCGTGATGGCCAGAGCCGGGCAAACGGCTTCGCACAGCTTGCACGCAATGCAGCGCTCTTCGCCGTTCGGATAGCGACGCAGTGCATGTAGACCGCGAAAGCGCGGCGACAGCGGCGTCTTCTCTTCCGGAAAGAGAACGGTGATCTTGCGCGCAAACAGGTAGCGCCCGGTCAGCGCCAGCCCCTTGAAGAGTTCCTTCAGGAGCAGGCTGTTGAAGAATTCCTTGATGGCAAGCAACATGGTGCCTTCCTATTGTCCCGTTACTTCCAGATGTTCCACGGCGACACCAACCAGATGGCGACGACGACAAGCCAGCCCACAGTGAGCGGAATGAAGATCTTCCAGCCCAGACGCATGATCTGGTCGTAGCGATAACGCGGGAACGATGCGCGCAGCCAGATGAAGACCGACAGCAGCAGGAAAACCTTGATCAGCAGCCAGAAGAAGCCCGGAATCCAGTTGAAGACCGGTGCATCGATCGGCGAAGCCCAGCCGCCCAGGAACAGCGTTGCGGTCAGCGCGGAGATCACGATCATGTTGATGTACTCGGCCAGGAAGAACAGCGCGAACGCCATGCCCGAGTATTCGATCATGTGACCGGCCACGATTTCGGATTCGCCTTCCACCACATCGAATGGGTGGCGGTTCGTTTCAGCCACACCCGAGATGAAGTAGACGCCAAACATCGGCAGCAGCGGCAGCCAGTTCCACGAAAGGATGTTGATGCCGTGACCCGCAAAAAAACCGCGATTCTGCGAATTAACGATGTCCGACAGGTTCAGGCTGCCGGTCACCATCAGCACCGTCACGAGCGCGAAGCCCATCGCAATTTCGTACGAAATCATCTGTGCCGAAGCGCGCATCGCACCCAGGAACGCGTACTTCGAGTTCGACGCCCAGCCGGCCAGGATCACGCCGTATACGCCCACCGAGCTGATCGCCATCACGTACAACAGGCCGGCGTTGATGTTCGACACCATGGCTTCCGCCTGGAACGGGATCACGGCCCAGATCGCCACCGCCGGCATCAGCACCATCAGCGGCGCAATGATGTACATGCCACGGCTGACCGCGCTAGGCACCATGACTTCCTTGAGCAGCAGCTTAAGCACGTCGGCAATCGGCTGCAGCAGGCCCATCGGGCCAACGCGGTTCGGGCCCAGACGCACGTGCATCCAGCCGATGAGCTTGCGCTCCCACAGAATAAGGTAAGCCACGCACAGCAGCAGCGGCAGAATGATGCAGACCGCGCGAACCAGCGTCCAGATCAGCGGCCACCACCCACCGAAGGTAGCGGTACCGAAAGAAGTAATCGACTCGATCATGTTGACCCTTACACCGTAGCCGCCAGCGCGGACGATTCAACCTTCTCAACGCTTACCGCACCGAACATGGCACCCAATTGCGCCGACGCTTCGGTAGCGGCCGGCACGCGGATCACGCCAGAAGCCAGCGACTTGTCCAGCACGGCCGGCAGCACCACGCTGCGCTGCCCTTGCGTCACGCGCACGGCGTCACCATTGGCCAGGCCCAGTTGTGCGTAGAGATCAGCCGGCAAGCCAGCACGCACGGCAGCACGTGCTGCAGCCGTCAGTTGCAGCGAACCGGCGCGGCGCACGATCGGATCCGCGTGGTAAATCGGCACGTCGGCCAGACGCTCGATGCCTGCCGCAGTAGCAACTGGGGCGGCGGTCTGCGCAATCGTCGCGTTCGACAAACGCTCGGCGACCGGCTTGGCCAGCACTTCGTCGCGCACCACTTCCGAGCTGTCGTACTCAAAGCCAGACACGTTCAGCAGGTTGCCCAGCACCCGCAGGACCTTCCAGGCGGGTCGCGAGTCACCCAGGCTGCGCACAACGCCATTGAAGCTTTGCGGCAATCCCTCGCAGTTGATGAACGTGCCCGAGGTTTCGGTGAAGGGAGCAGTCGGCAGCAGCACGTCCGCGTACTCAAGTGCGGCGCGAGAGGCAAACGGCGCAAGCACGATCACGGTGTCGGCCTGGTCCAGTGCTGCACGCGTTTGCGTGGGGTTGGCGGTATCGAATTCCGGCTCGGCGCCCAACAGCACGTAAGCGCGGCGCGGTTGCGCCAGCATGGCGGCGGCATCCAAGCCATTGCCTTGGGGGAGCGCCCCGGCGATGTAACCACCAACCGTGTTGGCTGCTTCCGTCAGGAAGCCAAGCGTCGCGCCGGTCTGCTGCGCGACCCACTGGGCCAACGCATGCAGTTGCGAAAACTGCGGGTGCGCCACGGCGGCGTTGCCGAGGAACACAGCCTTGCGCTCGCCCGAAGCGAGGCTTGCGGCGATGCGCTGGGCAATGTCACCGGCTTCGATTCCATCGGTGCCGCCTGGACGGGCAACATTATTGGCAGCAGCCACGGCCACCACCACTTGCGACAGCAGCGACAGCCATTGCGACGGTGCGCCCAACAGTTGGGTGGCAGGCATCAGCAGATCTTCGCCACCTGCGCCGATCATGCTCAGTTGCGCACCCTTCTTGCCTGCCTGACGCAGACGCGCGGCCAGCAGTGGGTGATCCTTGCGCAGGAAAGAGCCTACGACCAGCGTACGCTGCAGCAGCGACACGTCGGCGATAGGCATGCCAAGCCACGGAGCGCCCGTTGGCTTGACCGAGAAATCGGACTGACGCAAACGGAAGTCGACGTTGTCGCTGCCAATGCCGCGCACCAGCTTTTGCAGCAGGAACAGCTCTTCAAGCGTGCTGTGCGGGCTGGCCAATGCACCGATTTGCTCCGCGCCGTGGTCACGCTTGATTTCGTTCAGGCCGTTGGCAACGTACTCCAGTGCGGTAGTCCAGTCGACAGCCTTCCATTGACCACCTTGCTTGAGCATCGGTTGGGTCAGGCGGTCATCGCTGTTCACGCCCTCATAGGCAAAGCGATCCTTATCGGAAAGCCAGCATTCGTTGATGGCTTCGTTGTCCAGCGGAAGAACGCGCATCACGCGCTGATTCTTCGTCTGGACGATCACGTTAGCGCCCAGGCCATCGTGCGGCGACACCGACTTGCGGCGTGCCAGCTCCCACGTACGAGCGGAATAGCGGAACGGCTTGCTGGTCAGTGCGCCAACGGGGCACAGATCGATCATGTTGCCCGACAACTCGGAGTCAACGGTTTGCCCGACGAACGTTGTGATCTCGGAATGCTCGCCACGGTTGAGCATGCCCAGTTCCATCACGCCGGCAATTTCCTGACCGAAACGGACACAGCGCGTGCAGTGAATGCAGCGCGTCATCTCTTCCATGGAGATCAGCGGGCCCACGTTCTTGTGGAACACCACACGCTTCTCTTCCTGGTAGCGCGATTCGGACTTGCCATAACCCACGGCCAAGTCCTGCAGTTGGCACTCGCCGCCCTGGTCACAGATCGGGCAATCCAGCGGGTGGTTGATCAGCAGGAACTCCATCACGGACTTCTGCGCCTTCACTGCCTTCTCGGAGTTTGTGAAGACCTTCATGCCCGCGGTGACGGGCGTGGCGCAGGCCGGCAGCGCCTTGGGCGCCTTCTCGACCTCGACCAGGCACATCCGGCAGTTGGCCGCGACCGACAGTTTGCGGTGATAGCAGAAGTGAGGAATGTAGGTGCCCGTCTGGCGAGCAGCCTCCATCACCAGGCTGCCTTCGGCAACCTCGACCTTCTTGCCATCGATTTCGATTTCAACCATGTTCTGCCACGCTTAAATGTAGGTGGGCACCATGCACTGCTTGTGTTCGACGTGATACGCGAACTCATCCCAGTAGTGCTTGAGCATGCCGCGGACCGGCATCGCGGCGGCATCGCCGAGCGCGCAGATGGTCCGGCCCATGATGTTTTCGGCCACGTTGTTCAGCAGGTCCAGGTCTTCCTGGCGGCCCTTGCCGTGCTCGATGCGATCGACGACGCGGTACAGCCACCCGGTGCCCTCACGGCACGGCGTGCACTGGCCGCACGACTCTTCGTAATAGAAATAGGACAGACGCAGCAGCGACTTCACCATGCAGCGCGTTTCGTCCATCACGATGACGGCGCCCGAGCCCAGCATCGAACCCGCCTTGGCGATCGAGTCGTAGTCCATGTCGGAGGCCATCATCAGGTCAGCCGGCACCACCGGCGCCGACGATCCACCCGGGATGACCGCCTTGAGCTTCTTGCCACCGCGCATACCGCCGGCCAACTCCAGCAGCTTAGAGAACGGCGTGCCGAGCGGAATCTCGTAGTTGCCCGGACGCTCCACATCGCCAGACACAGAGAAGATCTTGGAGCCGCCGTTGTTCGGCTTGCCCATCTTCAGGTAGTTGTCCGGACCGATGGCCAGCAAGAACGGCACCGCGGCAAAGGTTTCGGTGTTGTTGATGGTGGTCGGCTTGCCGTACAAGCCGAAGCTCGCAGGGAACGGCGGCTTGAACCGCGGCTGGCCCTTCTTGCCTTCCAGCGATTCGAGCAGCGCGGTCTCTTCACCGCAGATGTATGCGCCATAGCCATGGTGCGCATGCAGCTGGAAGTTGAAACCGGAACCCAGGATGTTGTCACCGAGGAAGCCCGCAGCGCGCGCCTCTTCCAGTGCCTGTTCGAAGATCTTGTATTCGTTCCAGATCTCGCCGTGGATGTAGTTGTAGCCCACGGTGATGCCCATCGCGTAGCCGCCGATGGCCATGCCTTCGATCAGCGCGTGCGGGTTGTAGCGAATGATGTCGCGATCCTTGAACGTACCCGGCTCACCTTCGTCGGTGTTGCAGACGAGATACTTCTGGCCGGGGAACTGGCGCGGCATGAAGCTCCACTTCAAGCCGGTCGGGAAACCCGCACCGCCACGGCCGCGCAGGCCCGACGCCTTCACGTCAGCGATGACCTGCTCGGGGGTGATCTTCTCGGTAAGGATGCGTTTGAGCTGTTGATAGCCGCCACGCTTGACGTAATCTTCAAGATGCCAGTTGTCGCCGTTCAGACCGGCGAGAATCAACGGCTGGATATGTCGATCGTGCAGAGAGGTCATTTACTTGCCTGCTCCGTTGGTCGGCGCCTTCGACTGGAGGTCGGCGATCAGCGCGTCGAGCTTCTCGTTGCTCATGAAGCTGCACATGTGGGTGTTGTTGACGATCATGACGGGTGCATCACCGCACGCGCCCATGCACTCGCCTTCCTTCAGCGTGAAGTTGCCGTCGGCGGTGGTCTCGTTGAAACCGATGCCCAGCTTCTTCTTCAGGTAGTCGGCAGCACGTTCGCCGCCCGACAGCGCGCACGGCAAGTTCGTGCACACCGACAGCTTGAAGCGGCCAACCGGCTTGGTGTCGTACATGTTGTAGAACGTCGCCACTTCCTCGACCCACACCGGCGGCATTTCGAGGTACTCGGCCACGAACTGCATGACTTCGGGCGAGACCCAGCCTTTCTCGCTCTGCGCGACCGCCAGCGCCGCCATCACGGCGGACTGCTTCTGGTCGGCGGGATATTTCGCGACCGCCCGGTCGATTTCCTTGAGAGCTTCTGCTGATAGCATGTTCGTTGCGATTGGTGCGGGACGCGGGGCGTATTACCTAAGTACCTTACCCCGGCATGCGTCCTCGTTTCACAGCCGCGCTTGCCTGCGCGTCAAACCGTTGTTTCCTGCGGGTTCAGCGATCGATCTCGCCAAACACGATGTCCTGCGTACCGATGATCGTCACCGCATCGGCAATCATGTGACCTTTCGCCATTTCGTCCAGCGCGGCCAGATGAACGAAGCCCGGGGCACGAATCTTCAGACGGTACGGCTTGTTGGCGCCGTCGGAGATTGCATAAATGCCGAACTCGCCCTTCGGATGCTCAACGGCGGCATACGCCTCGCCTTCGGGCACGTGCATACCTTCGGTGAAGAGCTTGAAGTGGTGAATCAGCTCTTCCATGTTGGTTTTCATGTCCACGCGCGACGGAGGCGCCACCTTGTGGTTATCGGTGATCACCGGACCCGGGTTTTTGCGCAGCCACTCGATGCACTGACGGATGATGCGATTGCTCTGGCGCATTTCTTCGACGCGCACCAGATAGCGGTCGTAGCAATCACCGTTCACGCCGACCGGAATGTCGAAATCGATGCGGTCGTACACTTCGTACGGCTGCTTCTTGCGGACATCCCACTCGATACCCGAACCACGCAGCATCGCACCCGAGAAGCCTTTGTTGAGCGCGCGCTCCGGACTCACCACCCCGATGCCAACGAGACGCTGCTTCCAAATCCGGTTGTCGGTCAGCAGGGTTTCGTATTCGTCAACGTACTTCGGGAAGCGGTTGGTGAAGTCTTCAATGAAGTCCAGCAGCGAACCCGAACGCGCTTCGTTCAGGGCAGCCAGGGCCTTCTCGTTGCGCACCTTGGATGCCTTGTATTGCGGCATCGTGTCAGGCAGGTCGCGATAGACACCGCCCGGGCGGTAGTAGGCTGCGTGCATGCGCGCACCCGAAACCGCCTCGTACATATCAAACAGGTCTTCGCGCTCACGGAAGGCGTACAGAAACACCGCCATGGCACCCACGTCCAGCGCGTGCGAACCAATCCACATCAGGTGGTTCATGATCCGCGTGATTTCGTCGAACATCACGCGGATGTACTGCGCACGCAGCGGCACTTCGAGACCCAGCAGGCGTTCGATTGCCATGACGTAGGCGTGCTCGTTGACCATCATCGACACATAGTCGAGTCGATCCATGTACGGCACGCTCTGAATCCAGGTCTTCTGTTCAGCGAGCTTTTCCGTCGCGCGATGCAGCAGACCGATGTGCGGGTCGGCGCGTTGAATGACTTCGCCGTCCAGCTCCAGCACGAGGCGCAGCACGCCGTGTGCGGCCGGGTGTTGCGGACCGAAGTTCAGGGTGTAGTTCTTGATATCTGCCATGATCGGGCGCCCTTCAGTGCTTCAGACCACCGTATTGATCCTCGCGGATCACACGCGGCGTAATCTCGCGCGGCTCGATGGTCACCGGCTGATAGACGACGCGGCGCTGCACCGGGTCGTAGCGCATTTCAACATAACCCGACACGGGGAAATCCTTGCGGAACGGATGGCCGATGAAGCCGTAGTCGGTCAGGATGCGACGCAGGTCCGGGTGGCCTTCGAACACCAGGCCATAGAGGTCAAATGCCTCACGTTCGTACCAGTCGGCGGAATTCCAGATCGTCGTCACGGACGCCACCACCGGCAGGTCATCGTCCGGCGCGAATACGCGAACGCGAACACGCCAGTTGTGCGTGATCGACAGCAGGTGGGACACAGCAGCAAAACGCGGGCCGTTCCAGGCACCGTCACCGTAATCGGCATAATCGACGCCACACAGGTCGATCAGCTGCTCAAATTTGAGCGAGGCGTCGTCGCGCAGCGTGCGCATGACGTCGTAGTAATCGGCAGCCTTCACTACGAGAGTGAGTTCACCAATCGACTCGGTCAGGCTTTGAACGCGATCGCCCAGCGCCTTTTCCAGCGCGGCCTTCAGGGTGGCAAGCTTCTCGGTCATGTCAGGCCTTGCGCGCGATGGTGTTGGTGCGACGGATCTTGGCCTGCAGCTGGATGATGCCGTAGATCAGCGCTTCAGCCGTGGGCGGACAGCCCGGCACGTACACATCGACCGGCACGATGCGATCGCAGCCGCGCACGACAGAATACGAGTAGTGGTAGTAACCGCCGCCATTCGCGCACGAGCCCATGGAGATGACCCAGCGAGGCTCGGCCATCTGGTCGTACACCTTGCGCAATGCAGGCGCCATCTTGTTGCACAGTGTGCCGGCCACGATCATCACGTCAGACTGACGCGGCGACGGACGAAACACCACGCCAAAACGGTCCAGGTCATAACGCGACGCGCCGGCATGCATCATTTCAACAGCACAGCACGCCAGACCGAACGTCATCGGCCACAGGGACCCGGTACGGGTCCAATTGATCAGCTTGTCAGCGGTTGTCGTGACAAAGCCTTCGTTGAGTACGCCTTCGATCGCCATTTCACATCACTCCCAATCGAGCGCGCCTTTTTTCCAGATGTAGACGAAGCCCACGAGAAACTCGAGAAGAAACACGCCCATCGCGAAGAACCCCGGCCAGCCGATCTCACGCAGCGCCACGCCCCACGGGAAGAGGAACGCAGTCTCCAGATCGAACAGGATGAACAGGATGGCGATGAGGTAATAGCGCACGTCGAACTTCATGCGCGCGTCTTCGAATGCTTCGAAGCCGCACTCGTACGGCGAGAGCTTGTCAGGATCGGGATTGTTCGGACCGAGGACTCGGCCGATGGTCATCAGCGCAAGGCCAAGGCCAACACCGACAACGATGAACAACAGTACGGGGAAATAGGCTTCGAGGTTCAAGGGACGCCCGCCTTTTTGAATGGTTGCAACAGCACTGCCCGCAGGCGGCGCCTTGTCGCCCCATCGAAGGCGCCGGGTCCGCAGCCTTACGACGCCTCAACTGCGCGTCGTCTTGCGGAGGGGCCTGCGCGGAACATCCCGTGGAACAGACCCCGAATTCGATTGGTGCCGACGGCGAGACTCGAACTCGCACAGCTTTCGCCACTACCCCCTCAAGATAGCGTGTCTACCAATTTCACCACGTCGGCTGGGGGAAGAAACTCTATCAGGAACCCGGTTGAGACTTAGCGCCCCTGCCCGTTTTCCGTATTGTTTCAAGCCTTGCATTCTACCGCAAAGCGAAGCTTTTGTTCAATGCACAAAGAAAAATCTTATGCTTCGCGGCGCGCTGAAAACCCAAACAGTACGCCGCGATCGTTACATCAAATTACTTGGGCACAGCTGGCGAGGAAGCTGCGGCCGGACCAGCAGCCGGAGCCGAGGCCGCCGGTGCCGATGCCGTGGACGTAACAGGTGCGACCGAACCCATCACACCCGCAGACACACTGCCCTTGCTGGTGCCGATCAGCGTCAGCGCCAACGTGGCAATGAAAAACACGGTAGCCAGCACAGCCGTCGTGCGCGACAAGAAGTTGGCCGAGCCTGTTGCGCCGAACAGGCTACCCGACGCACCGGAGCCAAAGGCTGCCCCAACGTCGGCGCCCTTGCCGTGCTGCAGCAGCACCAGGCCGATCACACCGAGCGCGCTCAGGATTTGTGCCACCAGCAGCAGAGTCTTCAGAATTGCCATTTCGTTTCTCTCAATAATATGTTGCAGTCGCACATCGGTGACATTGCGACTCGATCCGTCGTTTATGCGCGACCGATCGCCAGGAAATCTTCGGCCTTCAGGGAGGCGCCGCCGACCAGGCCACCATCGATGTCCACCATTGCAAACAGTTCGCCGGCATTGTCGGGCTTGACGCTTCCGCCATACAGAATTGCCAAGCGCTGCGCCACACCCGCATCACGGGCAGCGACGCGCGCTCGAAGGAACGCATGCACAGCCTGCGCCTGCTCGCTGGAAGCGGTTTTGCCTGTGCCGATCGCCCAGACCGGCTCGTAAGCCACAACAATACGACCCAGTTGCTCCACCGACAGCGCTTCCAGTACCGCATCCAGTTGCCGGCCCACCACCTGCTCGGTCTCACCGGCTTCGCGCTGCGCAAGCGTTTCGCCCACACAGACGATCGGTGTGATGCCGTGTTCGAGCGCGCGCAGGGCCTTGGCCGCCACTTGCGCGTCGGTTTCACCGTGGTACGACCGACGCTCGGAGTGCCCAACGATCACGTAGCCGCAACCGAATTCCGACAACATCGACGCCGCCACTTCGCCCGTAAAGGCGCCGCGCGCTTCAGCCGAAACATCCTGTGCACCCCATGCCACCGCAGAACCGGCGAGCAGCGACTGGCACTGCGCCAGGTACGGAAACGGCGCACATACCGCCAGCGTGGCGGCGGTTTTGCCTGCGGCCTTGATCTGCTCAAGCAGCGCGGCGTTCGTGCTCAGGCTGCCATGCAGCTTCCAGTTCCCCACCACCAGCTTCGGTCTTGCGTTCACGTTTTGCCCGGTCGACTGTCAAATAAACCCGGCATTCTACCGTGGCGGCAAAAACAGGGTCAATTTTGACGTCTTGGAATCAATCCCAAACCAACATGATCTTGCCGATATGGGCGCTCGATTCCATCAGCGCGTGGGCCTGGGCCGCCTGCGCGGCCGGCATGACCTCATGGACGACCGGCTTGATGCGCCCCGAAGCCAGCAACGGCCAGACCGTTTCATACAGGTTGGCCGCGATGGCCGCCTTGAACGCGACCGGACGCGGGCGCAGCGTCGAACCCGTCAGCGTAAGGCGGCGGCGCAGGATGTCACCCAGCGGCACCTCGGCTTTGGCGCCGCCCAGCAATGCAATCAATACGATGCGACCGTCGTCAGCAGTGCAGGCAATTTCGCGCGCGACATAGCTGCCGCCGACCATGTCGAGCACCACGTCGGCGCCGCGTCCCGTCTCAGCCTTGACGATCTCGACAAAATCTTCGGTCTTGTAATTGATGGCGCGCGTAGCACCGAGTTTGACGCACGCGTCGCATTTGTCGGCGCTACCTGCCGTCGCAAAAACACGGTGACCCAATGCGGACGCGATCTGAATGGCCGTCGTTCCGATGCCACTGGAGCCACCTTGCACGAGCAGCGTTTCATCGGCACCGTGTGCGCCGCGCCCCAGCAAGCCGCGGTCGAATACGTTCGACCACACGGTGAAATAGTTCTCCGGCAACGCAGCGGCTTCCACATCGGACAAACCGGCCGGCACGGGCAGCACCTGGCCCAGCGGTGCCGTGCAGAACTCCGCGTAGCCCCCACCCTGCACCAGCGCGCAGACGCGATCGCCCACCTTCAAGCCGTAGCGATTGTCAGCATGCGCCAGATCACCACTGACAATTTCGCCCGCGACTTCCAGTCCGGGAATGTCGGACGCACCGGGCGGCACCGGATAATTGCCTGTCCGCTGAAACACATCCGGCCGGTTCACGCCGGCAGCGCGCACACGGATCAACACCTCACCAGCCTTGGTTTCCGGCATCGGGCGCTCGCCGAGCTGCAGGACGTCGGGGCCACCGTATTGGGTGATTTCAATCGCTTTCATGGGAATCGGATCAATGAGGTTTACGACGCGACGCTCGAGTTACGAGACGCTACGCTTGGGCTCGACAAAATGTTGCGGAATGCCACGCGTGGTTTCGCGCATGATTTCCTGTTTGCCGTGGACGATGCCGTCGGCGATCTTCCCGATATGCAATTTCAGCCACATCTCTGTCGGGGAGCCCGCGCGATAGTCCGCCGGGCCGAGCATGTCGACGCGATCATCGGCACGCAAGTTGTCGGCCTGCTCGAACGAACGCGGGCTTTCAGGGTTGTAGACCGCATAGGTACGGCCGCCGCCCTTGCGGGCGACCGAAAACGCCGGAATGTCGCTCGGCCCATCGGCCACGTAGATCATGTTTGCGAACGGCACGCGGCGCTCGTCTTCGGCAATCGAGGAGTTGACACTCACGGCTTCGGGGTGCTTGTTGACGCCCTTGTTGATCTCAAATAGCGCCCGCGTCTTGGTCGTGTTGTCGATCGCATAGATGATTTCCGAGACGACCGGCCGACCATCCGCGTTCATGTCGGGCGCCTCCAGGAATTCGCAGCCCCACACGCCATCGATGTATGGGGCAATGGGTGAGCCCTTGATCATCTCCGTCAGGCCCGTGCTGACAATGTAGTGCTCAAGCTTGATGTCGAACGCTTGGTAGGCCCCGTTGTCGCGCACCCACGCCTTGCTGCGCTCGAAAAAATCCGTTACGCCGGGAAAGAATTCAAGTTCGGCGCCCAGCTCGCGCAGCGTAGCGTTGTCGAGACCGCCCATGCGGCCGTCGCGCACATGGCGCAGCAGCACATTGAGATAAAACGTTTCGCGGTTGACCTTCTGGCCACGCGATTCGATTTCGCGCGACCCCTCTGCCACTTCATCCCAGAAGGCTTGCTCGGAGATGTTGAAGCGGTCGAACAGCGGCACTTGCATGTAGCGCGGGATCAGCGTCTTGTCGAAGTCCCAGACGATGGCGATGCGGTTTTGCTCGAACAGGCGGCTCATGATGGGGCGCAAAGGCGCAACGGGAAGAACTCGCGACGCAGTGTAAACAAAAAAACGGCTGGACATCGTCCAGCCGTTTTTCTTGGCGAAAACCGCTCGCTTATTGCTGTTGTTGCTGCTGTTGTTGCGAGGCGGCGTCGCCAGCACCCGGTGCTTGCGGTGCAGCGGCCGGCACGTCGCCTTCTTCGGCCTTGGCGGCCTTGATCGACAGACGCATACGGCCCTTCTCGTCAGTGCTCAGCAGCTTCACGCGCACAGCCTGACCTTCCTTCACATAGTCGGAAACCTGGTTCACGCGCTCGTTGGCGATCTCCGAGATGTGCAGCAGACCGTCCTTGCCCGGCAGGATGTTCACGATCGCGCCAAAGTCCAGCAGCTTGAGAACCGTGCCGCTGTAGATCTTGCCCACTTCGGCTTCGGCCGTGATGCCTTCGATGCGACGCTTGGCTTCTGCCATGCCTTCCGAGGACGTCGACGCAATGGTGATCGTGCCGTCTTCCTGGATGTCGATCGTGCAGCCGGTTTCCTTGGTCAGCGCCTGGATGGTCGAACCGCCCTTGCCGATCACGTCGCGGATCTTCTCCGGATTGATCTTGACCGTGATCATGCGCGGAGCGTGTTCCGACAGCTCGGTACGTGCGCCGCCCATGGCAGCCTGCATCTTGCCCAGGATGTGCAGACGGCCTTCCTTGGCTTGCGCCAGCGCCACCTGCATGATTTCCTTGGTGATGCCCTGCACCTTGATGTCCATCTGCAGTGCGGTGATACCAGCGTCGGTACCCGCGACCTTGAAGTCCATGTCGCCCAGGTGATCTTCGTCACCCAGAATGTCGGTCAGCACGGCGAACTTGTTGTCTTCCAGGATCAGGCCCATGGCCACGCCGGCCACGTGCGCCTTGAGGGGCACGCCAGCATCCATCAGCGCCAGCGAACCGCCACACACCGAAGCCATCGACGACGAGCCGTTCGACTCGGTGATTTCCGACACCAGACGGATCGTGTAAGCGAATTCGTCGTCCTTCGGCAGCACCGGAATCAGAGCGCGCTTGGCCAGACGGCCGTGGCCGACTTCGCGGCGCTTCGGGCTGCCCACGCGACCGGTTTCGCCCGTGGCGAACGGCGGCATGTTGTAGTGGAGCATGAAGCGATCACGGTACTCGCCTTGCAGCGCGTCGATGATCTGCTCGTCGCTCTTGGTGCCGAGCGTGGCCACCACCAGCGCTTGCGTTTCACCACGCGTGAACAGGGCCGAGCCGTGCGCACGCGGCAGCACCGACGAACGGATCTCGATCGGGCGCACCGTGCGGGTGTCGCGACCGTCGATACGCGGTTCGCCGTTCAGGATCTGGCCGCGCACGATCTTCGATTCGAGTTCGAACAGGATGTTGTCGACTTCCACGCCGTCAGCTTCCACACCGGCTTCGGCCAGCTTGGTCGCAACCGACTTGTAGACTTCCTTGAGCTTCTGGCTGCGGGCCGACTTCTGGCGCAGTTGGTAAGCGGCTTGCAGATCGGCCAGGCCCAGTTCGGACACCTTGGCGACCAGCGCTTCGTTCTTCGGAGCCGCTTGCCAATCCCACTCGGGCTTACCGCCGTCGCGCACCAGCTCGTGGATCGCGTTGATGGCGATCTGCATCTGCTCATGGCCGTACACCACGGCGCCCAGCATGACTTCTTCCGACAGCTGCTGCGCTTCCGATTCGACCATCAGCACAGCACGCTCGGTACCGGCCACAACCAGGTCCAGATCCGAATGCGCGAGTTGGGCACGATTCGGGTTCAGCAGGTACTGGCCATCCTTGTAACCCACGCGGGCAGCGCCCACCGGGCCGTTGAACGGCAGACCCGACACGGCCAGCGCAGCCGAAGCAGCCACCAGCGCCGGGATGTCGGCCGGCACCTCCGGGTTCATCGACAGCACGTGGATCACGACCTGGACTTCGTTGTAGAAGCCTTCCGGGAACAGCGGACGCAGCGGACGATCGATCAGGCGCGAGGTCAGCGTTTCGTTTTCCGACGGACGGCCTTCACGCTTGAAGAAGCCCCCCGGAATCTTGCCGGCAGCGTAGGTCTTCTCGAGGTAGTCGACGGTCAGCGGGAAGAAGTCTTGACCCGGCTTCGGGTTCTTGGCGCCCACCACGGTGGCGAGCACGACGGTGTCGTCCATATCGAGCAGCACAGCGCCGCTCGCCTGACGGGCGATCTCACCCGTCTCCATGCGGACCTTATGGCCGCCCCATTGGAATTCTTTGACGACCTTATTGAACATGGTCATAGCATCTCCTGTTCGGTATTCGCGGCGCGCTTCATTACGCTTCACCGCGACAAACACGTTCCGTAAGACGGTGCGGTTGCAGAGGTGTGTTTTATGCCATTCCAGCGCAGCGCTGGCATCAATGCCGCGTTGGAATGACACAAGGCCCTGCTTCCTGCCGCCCCCGGTCCTTGGCAGCCGCTCCATTTTGAACTAGCCGACTGCCATCACTCACCGGTTGCCCGGCGCGGCCACAAACGCGGCCGCCAAAAACAAAATGCCTGCATCAGCACGCTGACGCAGGCACTTTTCATCACGCGCAGTGCGTGATACCCACCATTACTTACGCAGGCCCAGCTTCGCAACCAGGGCGGTGTAACGGTCAGCGTCCTTGCTCTTGAGGTAGTCCAGCAGACGGCGACGACGGCTCACCATGCGGAGCAGACCGCGACGGCTGTGGTGATCCTTCATGTGCGCCTTGAAGTGCGGCTGCAGTTCGTTGATGCGGGCGGTCAGCAGTGCAACTTGCACTTCCGGGCTACCCGTGTCGTTGGCGCTGCGGCCGTTATCTTTGACGATGTCTTGCTTGTTGATGTCAGCGACGGACATTTTGATTCCTTTGACTTGCGGACACTGCAGCGCCGGAATGGCCGCCGTTGGTGCCGTGTTGAACAATGATCTTGCCACCCGATACCAAATCGCCCCGGACAGCAAGACCGCGATTATAGCCCAGAACGCCATCCTGACGACAATCTCGTGTCAGGCTGCTCAGGGACGCACCATTTTGCACGACGTGGCCAAAGCAATTTGCGATGCTTGAATCACTTTCAGTGTACGGAAACCGTAGCCAGAGCCTTCAATATCGAAGGGTGTCCCGGGCGCCCCTGCCCGCTCCATTTGCGTGACGATAAGCGGTTGAATGGCTTGGTGATCCTCCGCTCGCAAGGTGATCCGGTGAAACCCGTTATCAAGCGATGCGCCTTCCAGCGCACGTGCCACCCCTACCGCTTCCGCGGAACCGGCCCGCTCGATGGCGGTGGCCAGCATATCCACCATCATCTGGTCGCGCAGCAGCGGGTAGTCGTCGGCGGGCGCCGGATAACGGGCGCGGAAGGCCTTGTAGAAGGCATCGGACTTGGCCCCGCCCAAATTCGGGTGCCATTCAGCGACCGCTACGACACGGCCAACGCCCGCATCGCCCATCGCACTTGGCGCGCCCAGCGAGTTGCCATAGAACGTAAAGAAGCGCGCCTTGAGCCCGGCATCCCGAGCAGCCTTGACGAGCAGCGTCAAATCGTTACCCCAGTTGCCAGTGATGACCGTATCCGCCCCGGATGCGGCAATGCGCGCCACATACGGCGCGAAGTCTTTTACCTTGCCTATCGGGTGCAGCACCTCGCCAACGATCGCGACGTCTGGCCGCTTCTCGCTCAATTGCTGGCGCGCCAATTGCGCCACCTGGCGGCCGAATGTGTAGTCCTGCCCGATCAGGTAGACCCGTTTGACGGCTTTGTCCGCGCGGATCACTTCCGTGAGCGCGTGCATACGCATGTCGGCCGATGCGTCAAAGCGGAAATGCCAGAAGCTGCATGCTTCGTTGGTCAGCGCGGGATCGACGGCGGCGTAGTTCAGAAACAGCACGCGCGCGCCCGGATGACGCTCGTTGTAGCGCGAGATTGACGTCGACAACGCCGCCGCTGCCGCCGAACTGTTGCCCTGCAGCACAAAGCGGATGCCCGCATCCGTTGCGGCCTGCAACTGCAGCAACGACTCGTCGACACTGTTCTTGCTATCAAAGCGCGCAAGGGCAAGCGGATGCATGCCGTCGGGCAACTTCACACCGCCGCGCGCATTCACGCCCTCGATCGCCATGCGCAGATTGCGCTCAACTGCCTCGCCCGCGTTGGCAAACGGGCCTGAAAGACCTTCAATCAGCGCCAGCCGGATCGGCGCGGCTTCGGGCTGGGCACCCGCTGTTCCACACAACCCAACGGCCGCCAGCGCGGCCACAAACCAACGAAACACCATGGCAAATCTCCGTGAAGCGCGGATGGTAAAGCGCCGGCGCCTATCGACACAAGCCGGCACAAATCACTCGCCCGCCTACACTAAGGGCATGGGAGGAACCACTGTGAACATTCGATCGACATGGCAGTGCGCGGCGCTGCTCGCCGTAGCGCTGGCGTCAACAAGCGCGTGTACCGTATTGGCGCCCGTACAAACGGGCGAAGCACTGGTCGGCCAACCCGCTTCTGCCGTGGAGGCACGGTTTGGCACACCACCGGAACGGTATCCCCGCGCCGGTGGCGGCACGCGCTGGCTATATCCAACGCAGCCTTATGGGCAATTCACCTATGCCGCTGATTTCGACGCAAGCGGCAAGCTCGTCTCGTTCCGGCAGATTCTGACCACGATGGACTTTGCGCAGATCCGCGTCGGGACCGCGACGCAGAATGACGTGCTGCAGATATTCGGCAAGCCAGAGGAGACCGCGTATTTCCGACTGATGGATCGGCAGGTGTGGTCCTACCGCTTCAAGCATGAAGGCGTCTGGCCCTCGCTGATGCACTTCTATTTCGACCGCGATGGCGTCGTACGGCTCACGCAGGTCAGCCCCGACCCCATGTACGACCACGATCACGATTCCAGCCGCTGAGCCAGCGTCAACCGCCAGAACGGCAACATCCACGCGAGGCGGATCGCCTGGCGTGGACCTTCGGGTCGGCCATGTCGTGGATCGCACAGACATCGCTCTCAAAGACGGCCGGCATGGTGCACGCTCCTGACGTGCCCGGTGCCGCCGCACCCGCTTCGCGTTCCGGTGGATAACCGGGTGCGCGCTCAGTGGTGATCGTGTTGGGGTCTGGGCTGACTCCTGCGTGTGTTGATGAAACCCGCGATCAGATCTGCGGGTTAAGTTTTTCGCTGCTCTTGTCCTGCAGCTTGTTCAGCGCGGCAAGGTAAGCCTTGGCAGATGCCGCAACGATGTCCGGATCGGTGCCCACACCGTTGACGATGCGGCCCGACTTGGACAGCCGCACCGTCACTTCGCCCTGCGCCTGCGTGCCCGTCGTGATCGCGTTGACGGAATACAGCAGCTGCTCTGCGCCGCTGGCGACCTTGCTCTCAATCGCGTTCAGCGTGGCGTCGACCGGGCCATTGCCCTCCGCTTCGCCCGTCACTTCCTTGCCGTCCGCAACGAAGACGATGCGCGCGTGCGGACGCTCGCCAGTCTCTGAACGCTGGGCCAGCGACACGAAACGGAAGTGCTCGCCCTCGCTGTGCTGCGCCTCGTTCGAGACGATGGCGACGATGTCCTCGTCAAAGATCTCGGCCTTCTGGTCGGCCAGCTCCTTGAAGCGGGTGAAAGCTGCGTTCAACTCGGCTTCGGAATCCAGCTCGATGCCCAGCTCCTGCAGACGCTGCTTGAACGCGTTGCGGCCCGAGAGTTTGCCCAGGACGATCTTGTTAGCCGTCCAGCCCACATCTTCGGCACGCATGATTTCGTATGTGTCACGCGCCTTGAGCACGCCATCCTGGTGGATGCCCGAAGCGTGTGCGAACGCGTTGGCACCCACGACAGCCTTGTTCGGCTGCACGACGAAACCAGTGATCTGCGAGACCAGCTTGGACGCCGGCACGATCTGCGAGGTGTCGACACCGACATCCAGGTTGAAGTAGTCACGACGCGTCTTCACGGCCATCACGACCTCTTCGAGGCTGGTGTTGCCAGCGCGCTCGCCCAGACCGTTGATCGTGCATTCGATCTGCCGCGCGCCGCCCAACTGGACAGCGGTCAGCGAGTTTGCAACGGCCATGCCCAGATCGTCATGGCAGTGCACTGACCAGATCGCCTTGTCGGAATTGGGGATGCGCTCACGCACCGAACGGATCAGCTCGGCGTAGCCTTCCGGCACCGCGTAGCCCACCGTATCCGGCAGATTGATGGTGGTTGCGCCTTCGGCGATCACCCCCTCCAGCACGCGGCAGAGGAAGTCCATGTCGGAGCGGCTGCCATCTTCCGGCGAGAATTCGATGTCGTCAGTGAACTGGCGGGCAAAACGCACCGCCAGGCGCGCCTGCTCGTACACCTGATCCGGCGACATGCGCAGCTTCTTCTCCATGTGCAGCGCCGATGTGGCGATGAACGTGTGGATGCGGAACTGCCCCGCCGGTTTGAGCGCCTCGGCAGCGCGAGAAATATCACGGTCGTTCGCACGGGCGAGCGAGCAAATGCGCGAATCCTTGACCGACTGCGCAATCGCACGGATCGCTTCAAAGTCACCGTTTGAGCTTGCCGCAAAGCCAGCCTCGATCACGTCCACCTTGAGCCGCTCAAGCTGCTTGGCGATGCGGATCTTCTCTTCCTTGGTCATCGACGCCCCGGGGGACTGCTCGCCGTCGCGCAAGGTGGTATCAAAAATGATGAGTTTGTCGCTCATGGCGGCTCCTTGGTAGGTTGACGTTTTTGGCGTCGGTCTTAGTGGTGTCTCGAATGGTTTTTTGCGGCGCAGAATGCAAAACGCCCCGGCGTGCATGGTTGCAGGCCGGGGCGCTGTGAATCCTGGTTCGCGAAAACTTGGCGGCTTCTACTTGCCTTGTTTTGCGATTTCCTATGCGCGTGTCCCGACCTGACGACCTAGTAGGCCATCAATCGAGACTAGCGTAATCAGAATGGAAATCGGGTGCGAAAGCATGCGATCGACTATAGACGAATTCAAAAATCGGCGCAAGCGCACATTGGTGCAGCGCATCCGTCACTCATGCGCAGCATCTTGCGCCTGTTTCGGCAAGCGCGGGCTACCTTGTTGCCCATGCAGCGCACGCCAGCCCCACAGCAGGTAGCCCGATACCGCGTAACCAACAAACAGACCAAAGAGCGCGACCGGCGGATCGCTCGATATGACCACAAACAACACCAGCACCAGCACCATCACGCCGAACGGCACACGGTGACGAACGTCGAGCGCCTTGCCGCTGTAGAACGGCGCGTTCGACACCATCGACAGCCCTGCATACAGCGTCAGCCCAAAGGCCACCCACGGCATCCACAGTTCTTTGACCGGCAGCTTGTTGTCAATCGCGAGCCAGACGAAACCCGCGATGAGCGCCGCGGCTGCCGGACTCGGCATGCCCTGGAAGAAGCGTTTGTCGACCGACCCGATGTTCGTGTTGAATCGCGCCAGACGCAGTGCAGCGCCAGCGCAATACACGAACGCCGCGAGCCAGCCCCACTTGCCCAGATCGCGCAGGATCCATTCGTACATGACCAACGCGGGCGCCACGCCAAACGACACCATGTCCGACAGCGAGTCATATTGCTCGCCGAACGCGCTTTGCGTGTTGGTGATACGGGCGACGCGGCCGTCCATGCCATCGAGGACCATCGCAGCGAAGATGGCGATGGCGGCGGTCTCGAAGTTCAGGTTCATTGCCTGCACGATGGCGAAGAAGCCGGCGAACAGCGCAGCCGTCGTAAACGCGTTGGGCAGCAGATAGATGCCGCGGCGCCGCGGACGCACGATCTCAAGATCGTCGTCATCCGGCCTAGGCTGGTTGTGCCGCAACGGACGCAGGTGCGTCACGTTGCCGGCGGTAAAACGCTTCTTGCGTCGGTTGAACGCGGGCATGGCGGCCTCCGGATCAGTCCAGCTCAGCAAGCACCGTAAGCGTGGCGGATACCTTTTCGCCGATGGTCACGCGCGGGCGCGCCGTCAGCGGCAAGTACACGTCAACACGCGAGCCAAAACGGATGAAGCCATAGCGCTGACCACGCGTGAGCACTTCCCCTGCCTTGGTATAGCAAAGGATGCGCCGCGCGATCAATCCGGCCACCTGCACCGAAGTGACGAGCTGGCCATCAGCGCGGCGCAAAACGATGGCGTTGCGCTCGTTCTCGAGCGACGCCTTGTCCAGGTCGGCATTGACGAACTTGCCCGGGAAGTACTGCACCTGCTGCACCGTGCCGTCGACCGGCGCGCGGTTCGAGTGCACGTTGAACACGTTCATGAACACGCTGATCTTCAGCGCGTCGCGATCAGCGTACGGGTCACGTACCTGCTCGACTGCGACGATGCGACCGTCCGCCGGCGAAAGAATCGCATTGGCCTGCGTTGGCACGGCGCGCGCCGGATCGCGGAAGAACTGCAGCACAAACAGCGTCAGCACCCAGAAAGGCCAGGCCCAGCCGAAACCGGCGGCAGCCTGCACGATGAGCGTGACGATGAAAATCCCGCCCAGGTACGGCCAACCCTCGCGGGCAATGATGGGATGCGGATACGTGTTGTTCAAATCAGACCTCGACAGCGTCTTGAAGGAAATGCGGCATTCTAGCCGACGCGGGGCAGCGCCAGCACTGGAAACAACGTTTGGCGCCCTCGAATCAGCATAAAAAAAAAGCCAGCCCGAAGGCTGGCTTTCTCGCACAAGGCGCGGGCGATCAGTTCTTCGACTGGTCGACCAGCTTGTTCTTGGCGATCCACGGCATCATCGCACGCAGCTTGGCACCGACCTGCTCGATCTGATGCTCTTCGGTCAGGCGGCGGCGCGAGATCAGCGTCGGCTGGCCCGCCTTGTACTCCAGCAGGAAGCTCTTGGCGTATTCGCCGGTCTGGATGTCCTTCAGGCACTGCTTCATGGCCTTCTTGGTCTCATCCGTCACGACGCGCGGGCCGGTGACGTACTCGCCGTATTCGGCGTTGTTCGAGATCGAGTAGTTCATGTTGGCGATGCCGCCCTCATAGATCAGGTCGACGATCAGCTTCAGCTCATGCAGGCACTCGAAGTACGCCATTTCCGGAGCGTAACCGGCTTCCACCAGCGTCTCGAAACCGGCCTTGATCAGTTCGACGGTACCGCCGCACAGCACGGCCTGTTCGCCGAACAGGTCGGTTTCGGTTTCTTCGCGGAAGTTCGTCTCAATGATGCCGGCGCGGCCACCGCCGTTGGCCGTGGCGTACGACAGAGCGATATCACGTGCAGCGCCCGACTTGTCCTGGTGCACTGCGATCAGGTGCGGCACGCCGCCACCTTGCGTGTACGTGCCGCGCACGGTGTGGCCCGGCGCCTTCGGGGCGATCATGATGACGTCCAGGTCCGCGCGCGGGATCACGGCACCGTAGTGCACGTTGAAGCCGTGGGCGAACGCCAGTGCGGCGCCTTGCTTGATGTTGTTGTGCACTTCGTTCTTGTACACGTCGGCGATCTGCTCGTCCGGCAGCAGGATCATGACAACGTCGGCTTCCTTCACAGCCTCGGCCACTTCCTTGACCTGCAGGCCAGCGTTAACAGCCTTGTTCCACGACGCGCCATTCTTGCGCAGGCCGACCGTCACCTTCACGCCCGAGTCGTTCAGGTTCAGGGCGTGGGCGTGGCCTTGCGAGCCATAGCCAACGATGGTGACGTTCTTGCCCTTGATCAGGGAGAGGTCGGCGTCCTTGTCGTAAAACACTTTCATGGTGATGTCCTAATTTTCAAATACTTCAATATCGATGGGGTCCGGCTGCAGCTACACGTTGGTGCACGCGCCGGCTCAAACCTTCAGAATGCGCTCGCCGCGGCCGATGCCCGAGCCGCCTGTGCGAACGGTCTCGAGAATGGCAGTGCGATCGATGGCATCGAGAAACGCGTCAAGCTTGCTGCCGTTGCCGGTCAGCTCGATCGTGTAGGTCTTCTCGGTCACGTCGATGATGCGGCCGCGGAAGATGTCCGCGGTGCGTTTCATCTCCTCGCGCTCCTTGCCGACCGCACGCACCTTCACGAGCATCAGCTCGCGCTCGATGTGAGCACCTTCGGTCAGGTCGACGACCTTGACGACTTCCACCAAGCGGTTTAGGTGCTTGGTGATCTGCTCGATGATGTCGTCCGAACCGGTCGTGACGATCGTCATGCGTGACAGCGAGGCGTCTTCGGTCGGGGCGACAGTCAGCGTCTCGATGTTGTAGCCGCGCGCCGAGAACAGGCCCACCACGCGCGACAGCGCGCCCGGTTCGTTTTCAAGCAGGACAGAAATGATGTGGCGCATTACAGATCCTCCGCGCCGAGCAGCATTTCAGAGATGCCCTTGCCAGCCTGGACCATCGGCCAGACGTTCTCAGTCGGGTCGGTCTGGAAGTCGAGGAACACGGTGCGATCCTTGAGTCGGAAGGCTTCGCGCAGGGCTGGCTCGACGTCAGACGTCTTCTCGATGCGCATGCCGACGTGACCATACGATTCGGCCAGCTTCACGAAGTCGGGCAGCGCCTGCATGTAGGAATGCGAGTAGCGGTTGTCGTACTCGATTTCCTGCCACTGGCGGACCATGCCGAGGTAACCGTTGTTGAGCGAGCAGATCTTCACGGGCGTGTCGTACTGCAGGCAGGTCGACAGTTCCTGGATACACATCTGGATCGAGCCCTCACCCGTAATGGTGACGACTTCCTTGTCCGGGAACGCCTTCTTGATACCCATCGCGTAAGGCAGGCCGACACCCATCGTGCCCAGACCACCGGAGTTGATCCAGCGGCGCGGCTCGTTGAACTTGTAGAATTGCGCGGCCCACATTTGATGCTGACCGACGTCGGAGCAGATGAAAGCGTCGCCGTTGGTCAGTTCCCAGATCTTCTCGACCACGTATTGCGGCTTGATGATCTCGGAGGTGCGGTCGTACTTCAGGCAGTCGACGCTGCGCCACTGTTCGATCTGTTCCCACCACTTGGCCAGCGCCGTCTTGTTCGGCTTGGCTTCGCCAGACTGGATCTGGGCGATCATCTCCTGCAGCACGTCCTTGACGTTGCCGACGATGGGGATGTCGACCTTCACCCGCTTTGAAATGGACGACGGATCGATGTCGATGTGGATGATCTTGCGCGGCTGCGAGGTGAAGTGCGCCGGGCTGCCGATCACGCGATCATCGAATCGCGCGCCAATGGCAATCAGAACGTCGCAGTTCTGCATCGCCATGTTGGCTTCATACGTGCCGTGCATGCCGAGCATGCCCACGAACTGCTTACTGGTGCCCGGGAAAGCGCCCAGCCCCATCAGCGTGTTCGTCACGGGGTAGCCCGTCAGCGCAGCCAGCTGGCGCAGCTCTTCGCTGGCCTCGGCAAGCACCACGCCGCCGCCCGAGTAGATATACGGACGCTCAGCCTGCAGCAGCAGGCTCACTGCCTTCCGAATCTGCCCCGAATGCCCCTTGTTGACCGGGCTGTACGAGCGCATCTCGATGGTCTTCGGATACTCGTAGTTGCAGAGCTCGCGCGAGACATCCTTGGGGATATCCACCACCACCGGGCCCGGACGACCCGTTGCGGCGATGTAGAACGCCTTCTTGATGGTCGAGGCGAGGTTGCGCACGTCCTTGACCAGGAAGTTGTGCTTGACGATCGGGCGGGTAATGCCGACGGTGTCGCACTCCTGGAAGGCATCCTGGCCGATGGCGTGCGTCGGCACGTTACCGGTGATGATCACCATCGGGATCGAATCCAGGTAAGCGGTGGCGATGCCGGTCACGGCATTGGTCACGCCCGGGCCGGACGTCACCAGGGCGACACCGACCTTGCCCGTGGCGCGCGCATAGCCGTCAGCCGCATGGACTGCCGCCTGTTCATGGCGCACCAGGATGTGTTCGATCTTGTTTTGCTTGTAGAACGCGTCGTAGATATAGAGCACCGCGCCGCCGGGATACCCCCAGACGAACTCGACGCCTTCTGCCGCGAGCGCATTGACGAGGATGTCAGCCCCCATCATGTCGGCAGATGAACCGCTATTGGCGTGGGAAAATTCCGCGCTTGGCATATTCATGTCAGTCCTTTGCAATTTTCGGCAAAAAATTGTTTGGATGCTCTCTACCGGGCTTGTGGCGCGGATTTGAGCGGTGCGCGTCTGCATGGATGGTCCGCCTGATGGGCGTCCAGATGAGACAAACCACAGATATTGTGAACCGCGGATGATACTGCAATGCCGCATAGCGGTCCAGCGCCGGCGCGAATCGCCAAGTCAACGGGCCCACCAGACAGTCGGACTGTCCGTAGAGCCGCATTTTTGCTAGCATCGCAACATTTTTCACGGCCAACGCCGTTGACGCCACGCGGCGTGACCATCACATCTTGTGAATGTGAATTTTCGCGCGGCCGCCTTACAGGAATCGCATCCGCCGTTGTATGGCCTCTGAACAGGAACTGTCGGCCTTTCTCCTAAGCGTCGAGAAACGCGCCTTCAAGCAGGCGGTCTTCGCGGTGCGCGATGACGATGCCGCGCTCGATATCGTGCAGGACGCCATGATCAAGCTGGCCGAGAAATACGGCGACAAGCCGGGGGCCGAGCTCCCCCTGCTGTTTCAGCGCATTCTGCAGAATACGATTCATGACTGGTTTCGCCGCTCCAAGGTGCGCAACACGTGGGTGAGCCTGTTTTCCAGCTTCCGCACGGACGCCGAGGGCGACGACACCGACCCGCTTGAACTGATCGAAAGCGAAGCCGGCACCACAGCGGCGGAAAGCAGTGCTGACAAGGTCGAGCGATCGCAGATGCTGGAAATCCTGGAACGCGAAATCGAGAAACTCCCCACGCGTCAACGGGAGGCGTTCCTGATGCGTTACTGGGAGGACATGGATGTTGCAGAGACGGCCCAGGCGATGGGCTGTTCCGAGGGCAGTGTAAAGACGCACTGCTCGCGGGCAACACACGCCCTGGCCCAAGCGCTGCGGGCGCGAGGGATCCGACTATGAACAAGGTAGAACTTCGAGAACGCCGTTTTGCGCATGCCGTCCGAACCGCTCTGAATGAGTCGGCAGGACAGTTGCCGCCCGATGTGCGCGACCGCCTCGCAGCGGCCCGCCGGACGGCGCTTGCGCACAAGAAAGCGGAAGTGCCGAGCACGGTGCGCTCCCCTGCCTTGGCAATGCCGGGCGTCGGCTCGGTGTCCTTCGACACGGAAGGCGAGGCACCGTCGCCGCTGCAACGCGCTGCCGCAGTCCTGCGCCGCCTTGGCCTGTTGTGGCCGACCATCGCGCTCGTGGCTGGGCTCGCGGGCATCTATCAGTGGCAACAGCAACAACGTGTGGACGAATTGGCGGAAGTCGATGCCGCAATGCTGCTCGACGATCTGCCGCTGGCCGCTTACGCCGATCAAGGCTTCCATCAGTACCTCAAGCACGATCAGTGAAAGGCTGATCGATGAGCAACTTCCAGCACACCCACGGCCAATCACCGCGAGGCGGGAGGACGCTGCGTCTACGCGCCGGCATCGTTGCCTTGATCGGCGCGGTCGGACTGACGACGGGGCTCGCGATCGCGCAGGTTCCAGCCGCTTCGGCGCCTGCGGCCGGTCCCGGCGTAACAGTCAACGCGCCGGTGACCGATCTGCCGACGCCGCCCGCCACGAATCCCCTGCCCGCAGTCCACCCCAACTGGACAGAGTTGACCATCGTGCAGCAGCGCATCTTTGCGCCTCTCGCACAGGAATGGAACGGCCTGCCAGAATTGGCCCGCAAAAAGTGGCTGCAGATTGCCCAGGCGTATCCGAAGTACTCGCCGGCACAGCAGCAGCGCCTGCAAACGCGCATGGCGGATTGGGTCAAGCTCACCCCTGAGCAGCGCCACCGCGCGCGGGAAAATTTTCAGACCACCAAGTCGCTGCCTGTGCAGAAGAAGAGCGAGGCGTGGCAAAGCTATCAGCAGTTGACGGAAGAGCAGAAAAAGGCACTGGCTGCCGCAGCAAAGGCGCAAAAGCATCCGTCTGCGGTGACGGCGCTTCCTGGCAGCACAGGCCTGGCGAAGGACGCCGCCAAGTCGCTCCACCACGGTGCGCGCACCAAGCCTGGCACCACGAAATCGGTACCGACGAACAAGGCGACCGCCACGGCATCCGCGCCGGCTGCGACACCCGTGCCCGCACCGGCTGCTGCCGCACCGGCGCCGGCTAGCGCGCCGCCGCTGCCGCCTCACCCGGTTGCACCGCCAGCGACCACCGGCGGCGACTCGGGCAACCCGCCGCCCTCCACGGTGCTGGGCGGCTAAGGCCCACAAACCCTTTGGCATAATCCGAACCACGTGCCCGCGAACGTTGCGCGGCGCCTGATGGACTGCGCTTACGGCGCTCACACTTTGTTCGATGGCCACCTCCGCTTCTTCGACTTCGCCGGTTGCGACGCCTGATCCGCTCGCAGCGCCCACGCTGCGTCGCCGTCTTGCCGCCATGCTGTACGAAGGCCTGCTGTTGTTTGGCGTGATGTTTGGCGCAACGGCTGTTTTCTTGCTGCTGCGCCTGATCGTTCCGCCCCTTGCCCGGACCGGCGATGTGGGACTGCAGGTGTGGGGCTTCCTGGCGCTGGGTCTGTACTTCGTGTGGTTTTGGCGCAAGCGCGGCCAAACGCTTGCAATGCAGACATGGCGCATGCGCGTGGTCAACGCTGATGGGTCGCGTATTTCGCTGGGCCGTGCCATTGCACGCTATCTGCTGGCGTGGGTGTGGGTGGCCGCAGCGGTCGGCGTCATCCATCTGAGCGGCGCGTCGCGATGGACCGGTGCCGGTGTCGCTCTCGCATGCCTGCTGGTTTGGGGCGCGTTGGCGTGGTTCGATCCGCAGCGCCAGTTCCTGCACGATCGCCTGGCCGGCACGCGGCTGGTGCGTGACTGATCAGTTTCACATTCGGCGGCCACCTCCACCATGACGCACGCCGATCTTCCAGCCTCCCCTGTTCCTTTCGCCTCCCTGACCGCCGCCACTGTGCGCCGCACTGCCGTTGCGCTGCAATGTGCCGCGACGATCGCGGTCGGCTGGGCAGCGCATGACTGGGCGGGATGGCATTGGCCGGCCGCAACGTTGCTCGCGGGCGCGGCGCTGGTGCTGGGCTATCTTCTTTCGGTCGGATGGGCGTTCCTGGTGTCGCTGAAGAGCCTCGGTACCGCGATACCGGACGACCCCATGTGGGACCGCATGCCCGTGCCGTGCGAACAGCGCATCGGCATCACCGGCTTCATCGAATGTTGGTTGCGCGAATGTGTATCCGTAGCGTGGATGTTCAACGTGCTGCAGCCGTTCCGCGCACGCGCAACGTTCGATGCGCCCGCCGATGCGGGCAGGCGCGTGCCTGTGCTGATGGTCCACGGCTATGGCTGCAACCATGCGGTGTGGCTGCCGATGCAGCAGCATCTGGCCGCCGCCGGACATCCGACCGACGCCATCGATCTCATGCCGTTGCTGGGCGACATCGACGAATACGCCCAGGACATTGCTGCGGCCGTCGCGCAGCTGACGCGCGCGCACGGCCGCACGCCCGTCTTGCTCTGCCACAGCATGGGCGGACTCGCTGCGCGAGCGCTGCTTCGACAAGCGGAGCCTAGCCCGGTGACCCACGTGATCACGCTCGGCACGCCACATCGGGGCACGGCAATGGCGCGTACAGGGCGCGGCCGCAACGTCCGTCAGATGGCGTGGGCGAGCCCGTGGCTGCGCCAACTTGCGGCATCTGAAACGCTGGCCGTTCGGGCGCGCATCACGTCAATCTTTTCATGGCACGACTCCATTGTTGGGCCACCCGGTGCGTCTTGGCTGGAAGGCGCGCGGCACATCCCCCTTGCAGGGATCGGCCATGTGTCGCTGCTATGCGACGCACGCGTGCGCGATGCTGTGCTGGCGGAGCTTGTACGGATTGAAGGCGTCACGGCGACCGCCTCTGCTTGAAACCCGCGCCCGGCGTACTTCTTGGGCGTACGCCTCTTCCGGCCCGGCAACCACGTCATGTGACGGTCATGTTTCTGACACGGCTTTTTCATGCAGCGATGGCGAAATCCGTCTAACGCAGCCTCTGTTGCCGACATGGTCCTGCCAAAACTGCCATCGCGCCCTGGTTTCCTCCGCCGCCTCGCGCAACGCTTTCGCGCTGCTCCCCTCACCGGTTCCGACTGGAACGCTCCACCGCCTCTGATGCAAATGGCCGCCGGGCTCGCCGCCGCGGGCGCGCTGGGCTCGGCTGTACCGGCAGGTCGGGGCGATGTGCGCGAACACGAAGCACCGGTCGCCACGCCAGCTTCGACAGCAACACCGGACCGCGCGGCTGACACCGACACTGACCCGCCCGCCGAGAAAATTCAGCGCTATCGCACGATCTGGCTGTCGGATATCCACCTCGGTACGCCGGGCTGCCAAGCCGATTACCTGCTCGACTTCCTCAAACACCACGAATCGGACACGCTGTACCTCGTGGGGGACATCGTCGACGGCTGGCAACTGCGCAAGGGCTGGTACTGGCCGCAGGCCCACAACGATGTGGTGCAGAAGGTGCTGCGCCGCGCGCGCAAAGGCACGCGTGTGGTCTTCATTCCGGGCAACCACGACGAGATGGCGCGCCAGTTCCACGGCCTGAACTTTGGCGATATTGAAGTCGCTGAAGACGCGGTGCACGTCACCGCTACGGGCAAGCGCCTGTGGGTCGTGCACGGCGACCTGTTCGACGGCGTGATGCAGCATGCGCGCTGGCTGGCTTACGTGGGCGATTCGCTCTACACCTTCATCCTGGCGATGAACCGGCACTTCAACCGCATCCGCGTGCGGCTTGGTTTTCCGTACTGGTCGCTGTCGCAATACCTGAAGCATCAGGTCAAGAACGCGGTCAACTTCATCAATTCGTTCGAGCGTGTGATGACGGACGAAGCGCGCCGCCGCGGCTGCGACGGCGTGGTCTGCGGGCATATCCACAAAGCCGAGATCCGCGAGATCGACGGCCAGCTTTACTGCAACGACGGCGACTGGGTGGAGAGCCTCTCCGCGTTGGTCGAAACCATGGAAGGCGAACTGCAGATCGTCTACTGGACGCATCTGCTCGATGCGCCGCGCACCTCCCGCCGCGCACGCCGTGCCGCTGCGGCCGCCGCCTGATGGAAGCCCCTATGACCAACACCAGCATCGACCTCGCCCAGCCCGCTGCAGCCCAACCTACCCCCCAAGGAGAGCCCGTGAAAGTCATGATCGTCACCGATGCCTGGGAACCGCAGGTCAACGGCGTCGTCCGCACCCTCACCCAGACGCGCCGCGAGCTGGAGGCCATGGGGCACATCGTCGACATGATCACGCCGCTGGAATTCAAGACGGTGCCGTGCCCGACGTATCCGGAAATCCGCCTGTCGATCCTGCCGTCCAAGCGCGTGCGCGAGCGCATCGAAAAGTTCGCCCCGCAGGCCTTGCACATCGCCACCGAAGGCCCGCTGGGCCTGGCTGCACGCGCCTACGCGCTGCGCCATAAGCTGCCCTACACGACGGCATACCACACGCGCTTTCCGGAGTATGTGCAGGCTCGCTTCGGCATTCCGCTGGCCTGGACGTATCGCTTCCTGCGCTGGTTCCACAGCCCCGCGCAGGCCGTGATGGCACCCACGCCAGTGGTGCTGAAGGACCTTGCCGACTACGGCATCACCAACGGCGTGCTGTGGACGCGCGGCGTGGACCTAGACATCTTCACCGCCCAGCGCAGCAACGTGCTGAACACGGCGCACCCCATCTTTCTGTACGTCGGACGTGTGGCCGTGGAAAAGAACGTCGAAGCATTCCTGGAGCTGGATCTGCCGGGCTCCAAGTGGGTCGTCGGCGAAGGTCCCGCGCTCGCCGGGCTGAAAGCCAAGTACCCGAATGCCAGCTACCTCGGCGTGCTCAAGCAACCGGAACTGGCCAAGGTGTATGCCTCGGCCGATGTGTTCGTCTTCCCGAGCCGCACCGACACGTTCGGACTGGTATTGCTGGAGGCCCTTGCCAGCGGCTTGCCGGTGGCGGCGTATCCGGTAACGGGCCCGATCGACGTGCTGGGCGATTCTCCGGCTGGCGCATTGCGCGAAGATCTGCGCGAAGCCTGCCTGGAGGCGCTTCGCATCGACCGTGCCACGGCAAGGGCGCATGCCGAGAAGTTCTCGTGGCGCGCTGCCTCCGAACAGTTTCTCGCACACCTGCGTCCGATGCCCGCTGCCTCCGCCGGCAACACGACGGCCGCCGAACCTTCCACCGCCGCGGGTGCCTGAGCCTTGCGTTCCATGAAGCCCACCACCCCGCCGGATCGGCGACTGGAAAATCCGCCTGCACCACCAGCGGCCGGCGCCTATTCACCGGCTGACAACCCGCATAAAGGCAATCGCGGGGTCACGCGGGCCTGGTTTGCGCTCAAGAACTCCATCAGCGGCATCCGCTTCGCCATCGATGAGGAAAGCGCGTTCCGCCAGGAGCTGACGCTGTGCGCGATCCTGTTGCCGTGCGCCTTCGTCATTCCCGCCACAGTGGTCGAGCGCATTATGATGCTCGGCACGCTGGTGCTGGTGCTGATCGTGGAATTGCTCAATTCGAGCGTGGAAGCGGCAGTCGACCGCATCTCGCTGGAGCAGCACGGGCTGTCCAAGCGTGCCAAGGATTTCGGCAGCGCGGCGGTGATGCTGGCCCTGCTGCTGTGCGTGGGGACGTGGGTAGCGATCGCCTGGCCGTGGGTGGCATCGCTGTTGCATTAGCATCACCAGCGAAAAGCGCGCGACAACGTTTGGCAACGTATTCCCCCGCGGCATGTGGGGATCGTTGCACAAGCACGATCTCTTATAATCCGGGCACCAATACGCCACGGAGACAGGGCCACCGGCCTTGGCAGTTCAATGGAAACCAAGCAGCATTCCACCGGCCCGCGCCGGACGCGCGATCGCATTCTCGAAGTGTCGCTGCGCCTGTTCAACGAACTGGGCGAGCCCAACGTCACGACCACGACGATCGCCGAAGAGCTGGAGATCAGCCCGGGCAACCTGTACTACCACTTTCGCAACAAGGACGACATCATCAACTCGATCTTCGTGCAGTTCGAGCAGGAGATCGCGCGTCGTCTTAAGCTGCCGGACGATCACAAGGCCACACTCGACGAAACCTGGGGCTACCTGCAGTACATGTCGGAGTTTCTCTGGAACTACCGCTTCCTGTATCGCGACATCAACGATCTGCTCGCGCGCAACCGCATGCTTGAACTGAACTTCAAGCGCATTGTCGAGCAGAAGCGCCACTTCGCCATGGACATCTGCCACCAGTTCATCGAAGACGGCGAGATGGAAGCCACGGCCGAGCAGGTCGACGTCATCTGCACCAATATCGTGGTGATTGCCACCTACTGGCTGTCGTTCCAGTTCGTGCAGCATCCGCGCCAGTACAACGACCAGAACGCGATCCGTGACCACCTGCACGGCGCGAGCTACCACATCCTGTCGATCCTCGCGCCTTACCTGCGCGGCAAGCCCCGGCGGGCGTTTGATTTGCTGGCGGTGAGCCGCAGCAACGATCCGCCCATCGGCGCCCCGGGCACCCCCCGCAACAACACCCCTGCTCCATGAAATCGATCTGCGTCTATTGCGGTTCCAGCCCCGGCGAGCGCCCGGAATACAAAGCCAACGCTATTGCGCTGGGCAACGAGATGGTCAAGCGTGACCTGACGCTTGTCTACGGCGGCGGCAACGTCGGCCTGATGGGCGTGGTGGCCGACGCAGTGCTGCACGGCGGCAGCCCGGTCATCGGCATCATCCCGAAATCGCTGGTGCGCAAGGAGGTCGGTCATAAGGAGCTGACCGAACTGCACATCGTCGACAGCATGCACCAGCGCAAGCAGATGATGGCCGATCGAGCGGATGCCTTTATCGCCATGCCCGGTGGCGTCGGCACTTATGAAGAGCTGTTCGAAACCTTCACGTGGCTGCAGCTCGGCTATCACAACAAGCCCATCGGCCTGCTGAACGTGGCGGGCTTCTACGACAAGCTTCTCGCGTTCATCGACCATGCCGTGCAGGAAGGCTTCCTCAAGCGCCATCACGCCGACCTGCTGCACGTGAGCGACGACCCGGCCGCGTTGATCGACATGCTGGCGCGTGCGCCGCGCGAGACGGTCGACAAATGGTCGGAGCGCCGCGAGCGCACGTAAGCCCCGCCAGGGCTAAAACGACGACCCTGGCTGCTTCAGAAACTCCACTTCCTCGGGCGTGGAAACGCGCCCGAGCGCTTCGTTGCGATGCGGAAAGCGCCCGAAGCGCGCCACGATCTCGCGGTGCTTCTCCGCCCATAAGAGCGGGTCCGCATCGCCTTCCTGATCGCGCAGGCGTGTGTAGAGGCGAATCGATTCGTCCTGCGCAGACAGCGCCTCGCTGTGCTCGAACGGCAGGTAGCAGAACACACGGTGATGGCGCGTCGGCAATCGCGCATCCCAACCCGCGGCCACAACGATTTGCGCGGTGTGCAACGCAGCCGCATCGCTGGCAAACGCGCGCGCGGTGGCGCGAAACATGTTGCGCGGAAACTGGTCGAGTACGACGATGCGCGCGATGGCTTCGAGCGGCGTATCCATCCAGGTGTCGGCGTCACCCGTGGAAAGCGCTTCCCACAGCGGCAGGAAACGGGCGCGGATCTCGGCATCGAACGCGTCGGACTTGGTGAACCACTCCGGCCGTGCATCGATCAGCGGCGCGTTGCCGAACCAGAATGTGAGCACGTCGTCTGCCGTGGGCAAACCGATCATCGGGGTCTCCTCGAATATGTTCTTGTAGGGTGCGCTTTCGCGCGGCACCTTAGCGTTGCACGTTCCGCATCCAGTCGGCGGTCTGCCAGAACGCCTGCATCAGGCGCATCTGCAGGGCTTCGTCCAGGCCGATGTCTTGCATGGCGAGGGCCATGCAGCGCATCCATTGATCACGCTCCTGCGTGCCGATCTCGAACGGCATATGGCGCGCACGCAGACGCGGGTGGCCAAAGCGCTCGATGAAATGATTCGGGCCGCCCAGCCAGCCGCACAAAAACCAGAACAGCTTGTCCCGCGATCCATCCAGACTTTGCGGATGCAGCGCGCGCAGCACGGCAAACTCGGGCTCCAGATCCATGAGGTCATAGAAGCGGTCAACGAGTTCGCGCACACGCGCTTCGCCGCCAATCAGGTCAAACGCCAGGGTCTCCTGGCCGGAAGTTGCGTCAGTCATACAGCGTCATTCACATCAAGAATCCAGGCGTCGTCATGCATCGCGGAGCGTTGCCATGGCGGGGCGGCGCAGCACGTCGCGCAAGCCCAGCCAGCCGCCAACAAAGGCGCACGCCATGCCGCTCACGATGCCCACCGGCAGGATCGCCGGGTTGAAACGATACGGAAAATCGAAGACGTACGCCGACAGCACCCAGCCGATGGCGATCGCGCCCAAGCCGGCCATCAGCCCGGCGAGGCCACCAACGATCAGCACTTCTGCGTACTGCGTCTGACGTACCACACCGGAGCCTGCACCGAGGGCGCGCAGCACACCGGCATCGCGCAGGCGCTCGTCGCGCGAACCGGAGAGCGCGGCATACAACACCAGGACACCCGCCGCGAGCGTAAAGACGAAAAGGAATTCCACCGCCGCCGTCACCTGGTCCAGCACGCCCTGCACCTGCTGCAAGATCAGTTCGGTATCGACCACCGTGAGGTTCGGAAACTCGCGCACAAGCTTGGCCGGCAGGTCGGCCTGCCCGGCGGGAATGCGGAACGCGGTCACGTACGTCTGCGGCATGTCGCGCAGCGCCACGGGCGGCAGGATCACGAAGAAATTCACGCGCATCGAACTCCAGTCGAGCTTGCGCAATGACGTGATGGGCGCATCCACCGTCTGCCCGGCGACGTCGAAGCGCAGCACATCGCCCAGGTGCAGGTTGAGCGTCTTGGCAATGCCCTCTTCCACCGAGGCCTCGGGCTTTTGTCCACTGAACCAGTGTCCGGAAACGATGCGGTTTTCAGGCGGTTGCGTGGTCGCGTACGACAGGTTGAATTCGCGTTCGACCAGGTTGCGGGCGCGCGATTCGGCATAGGTCTGGCGATCGATCACCTGGCCATTCACCTGCGTCAGGCGCCCGCGCACCATTGGATAGAGTTTCGGATCGGCCACGCCGGCCTGCGCGAGGGCCTGCGCCACCGCCTGCATCTGGTCAGGCTGGATGTTGATGATGAAACGGTTGGGCGCATCGGCCGGCGTGGCGTTATGCCACGAGCGGATCAGGTCGTTGCGCGTCATGGCGAGCAACAGCAGCGCCATCAGGCCGACCGCAAGCGCTACGGTCTGCAGCACGCTCACGCCGCGACGGCGCTCCAGTACGGCCAGTGCGAAGCGCCAGCCCACGCCCAGCGCACGACCGCGTCCCAGCGACACCGCCAGCGCACGCAATCCACCTGCGGCCAGCAGCGCAAACACGACGATCGCGCCGGCAAACCCGGCGGCGGTCAGCGCGCCAAGCTTCACGTCGCGCGCTGACACCACGAGGAGCGCGAAGAACGCCGCCCCGCCCAGCGCATAGCCGATCCAAGCTGCAACGGCACGCTCAGCCACGTCGCGCCGCAGCACGCGCAGCGGCGCCACACGCACGAGGCTCAGCAACGGCGGCACGGCAAAGCCGATGAGCAGCACCAGCCCCGCCGTCACGCCCACGATCGCAGGCCAGGCGGATGGCGCAGGCAACGTCACCGTGACAAGATCCCCCAGCGACGCCAGCAACAGCCAGTGCGCCCCATAACCCAGCGCCACGCCCACCGCCGAACCCAACAGGCCGATCAGCAGAAACTCCAGCGCGAATGTGCCGAGAATCTGGCGCTGCTTGAGCCCGAGGCATTTGATGACGGCCACCGCATCGGTATGCCGTGCGGTGTAGCGGCGTGCGGCCATGGTGATCGCCACCGCGGCAATCATGGCTGCCAGCAAGGCGACGAGCGAAAGGAAACGCTCCGCGCGGTCCAGCGTTTCGCGCATCTGCGGCTGGCCGTTCTGCAACGATTCAACGCGCACGCCACGCAACTGGCGCGTCTTCGCTTCGTTCTCAGCCCAGGTGTGGAACGCGCTGGCCGCGGCATCGGGGCCGGCCACCAGCAGGCGATACGTGACGCGGCTGCCATAGGTGACGAGGCCCGTCGATCCCAGATCCGACATCGGCAGCATCACCCGCGGAGCAAAATTCATGAAGCCCGCGCCGCGATCGAGTTCCTGAGTGATGACGTGGGCGATCTGGAAGGTGCGCGAGCCCAGGCGCATCGCATCGCCCACGCGCATGCCGAGCGCTTCGAGCAGCGGTGCGTCTACCCACACCGTGCCGGCGGCGGGAATGCCCCGTATGGGCGCACCCGCGCTATCCCGCCCGTCATCGCTGACCTTCAGCGTGCCGCGCAACGGGTACCCCACGTCGACGGCCTTGATGGCGGCGAGTTGCGATACCGGTTCGCCCGACGCGCCCTTGGTCAACGTGCTCGCCATGCTGGGGAAGGTGGCGGTGTGCGTGACCTGCAGGCCGCTCGCGCGCGCATGCGCCTCGATGTCGGGCGGCAACGGCTGGTCGGAGACGACAAGCACATCCGCGCCGATCAACTGCCGCGCATCGCGCTCGAGGCCCGCATGCATGCGGTCGGCCAGAAAACTGACGGACGCCAGCGCCGCCACGGCCAGCACCAGTGCGACGAGCAGGAGGTTCAGTTCACCGGCGCGCCAGTCGCGGCGCAGCATGCGCAGGGCTTGGGTCCAGACGGAGAAACGTGACATGGGCAGAACATGGACGGGGCGCGCAATGGCGCAAACCCCGCCATGTTCGCACGACTTCAGCGGGCCAGCGCGCGGGCCTCGTCAGCGTGCCAAGGCAGCGCCTGCTCTGCGGTCAGCAGCGAAACGTGCTCGGTCGGCCGGTAGCCGGCGAGATGGCCCAGGCCTTCGCGAAAGGCCGGCTGCCCGATGCGCTCGATCAGCTCGCGCACCCAGGGCGACAGTGCGTCGTTGCGGCGCACCGCCAGGTAATACGTCTCGCGCGTCAGCGGCACAAAATGCAGGCCGTGCGCTTCGGCGCCGGGGCGCAGGCCGAAGCCGACGTCTGCCCGTCCTTCCTGCACGGCCACGGCGATCTTGTCGCTGGAGAACTCCTGCTCGTCATACCCGTGGATCTGATCGGGATACAGCCCGGCGGCCACCAGCAGCTGATCGAACAGCAAACGCGTGCCCGAGCTCCGCTGACGGTTGATGAACCGGGCCTGCGTGCGCGCCAGATCGCCCAGCGACTGCACCCGCCCCGCCCATTCCGCCGACATCATCAACCCCTGCTCGCGATCGGCCAGGGCGATCAGGCGCACGGCGGTCGGACGCAGCCACTTACGCAAGGTCTGGTGCGCGATCGAGCCTGCGCCCTGCTGCGGCGCCACGTAGAAGCCGGCCACTTCGCATTGTTTTTCCTGCAGGCAAATCAGCCCTTCGACGGCGCTGCAGAACACGGTATCGATGTGGGCGCCGTGGCTTTGCCGCGCAAACGTCTCGGCCAGCAGTTCCACGGCCGGGTCATGGCTGCCCGAAAAACGGATGCGCGCCTGCGACTGCGACGCATCTTCCAGCTCCGAGAGGAACTGCCCCATGGCCTGATGCAGGGCCGGCTCGAGCTGCTCGCGCAGCCGCAGTTCTGCGCGCAGCATGCGCTCGCCGAACAGCGTGAGCGAGGCCCCCCGACCCCGCTCCATGTCGAGCAGCGAGCGGCCGAGCATCTCTTCCCACGACCGCATCACCCCCCAGGCGTGCCGATACGACAGCCCCACCTGTTTCGCCGCGCGGTGTAGCGATCCCGTCTCCCGAACGGCACGGAGCAACTGAAACACCTTGCCGTTGGCACGCGGGTTGTCGTCCGGCCCCACCACCGGAAATACTTCGAACTGGAATGTCATTATGTTTATGGTTTCCTATTTACTTCGGCCGTGCCCCGGGAAAACAATTCTGCTCATTCCGGGGGCGGACTTCTTGTGGTCGCTGGCTGCCCTCCCGACGTTGCCGCCATCATGCAGCAACCGACATAAAGCGTCCACGCCTTCGCACTCACCCCTACACCATGGCCGGATTCTCTCAAGCCCTTCGGTTATCTGCTGTCATCTGCCTGACGCTCGCGGCTGCCACGGCTTCATATGCTGGCAATCTCCGCATGGCGACCACCACCAGCACCGAGAATTCCGGTCTGCTGAAAGTCCTGTTGCCCAAATTTGAAGCCGCCACCGGCGTCCATGTGCAGGTAATTGCCGTTGGCACCGGCAAGGCAGTCAAGCTGGGCGAATCCGGCGATGTCGATGTCGTGCTGGTGCACGCCCGTCCACTGGAAGACGCTTTCGTCGCCTCGGGCGGCGGTATTGACCGCCGCGACGTGATGTACAACGACTTCATCCTCGTCGGCCCTGGTGCAGACCCAGCACACGTGCGCGGCCAGAAAAACGTCATCCAGGGGATGGAGACGATCGCCGCGGCAGGGGAAAAAGCCGGCGCCAAGTTCATCTCGCGTGGCGACAACTCCGGCACCGACGTCATGGAAAAGGCCTACTGGAAAACGGCCAACATCGACCCGAAGGGCAAGCCGTGGTACATCAGCGCCGGGCTGGGGATGGGCGAAGTGCTGAACATGGCCGCGCAAATGAACGCCTACACGCTCTCGGACCGCGCAACCTACGGCACCTACCGTGCCAAAACGGGCCTCGACATCGTGCTGGCTGGTGACCCACGCATGTTCAATCCCTACGGCATCATCGCGGTCAACCCGAAGAAATATCCGGGCGTCAACTACACCGACGCGACCAAACTGATCGAATGGATCACGTCACCTGCCGGGCAGCAGGTGATTGCCGACTTCAAGGTCAACGGTGAACAGGTGTTTTTCCCAGACTACGGGAAGGCGGTCGCCAGCGGAAAGTAACGCCGCGCGGCGGCATGGCCACCCAGGCCCTGCAAATTCAGGCCACGGCCGATTCCAACTGCGAATGCTGCGGCAGCTCGGCAGCCACTTCGCCAATCATGCGGCGTAGCCACATTACATCGGGCGCGGCATGGCTGCGCTCGTGCCAGAGCTGGTAGAAGCGCATCTTCGGAAACGCCATGGGCGGCGGCAGGATGCGGATCGGCAGATACTGCGCGCAATGCGCGGCGAACTGGCGGCCGGTGGTGAAGACGAGATCGGTGCGCATCAGCACATACGGCACCAATCCGAAGTACGGCAGCGACACCTGGATCTGGCGCTTCAGACCTTGCTCCGCAAGTGCCTGATCGATCATGCTGCGCTGCATGACAGCGTACGGCGCCGGCGCAAGATGCGGCATCTCCACATAGTGCTTGAGCGAGATCCCCTTGCGCGCCAGCGGGTGCTGCGCCCCCAGCATGCAGACGACTTCATCGTCGAAGAGCGGCGAAATGTGCAGATGCTCGGGCGGCGACAGCCAGTTGCCGATCACGAGGTCCATGCCGCCCTGCTCCAGCGCAGCCAGGTAATCGACACCGGCATTGAGCGGATGCACGACCAGCTTGGCTTGCGGCGCCTGCTTGCGTAGACGCTCGACGATATTGGGCAGGAAAAAGGCGTCCAGATAATCCGGCGCCCCCAGATGGAACGTGCGGGTGGTGTTGCCCGGGTCGAATTCCTGAGACGGGCGGGCGATACGTTCCATCGCCTCCAGGCTCTGCTGCGCGAGGGCCAGCAAATCGTGGCCGCGCTCAGTCGGCACCATGCCGTTCTTGCCGCGCACCAGGATGGCGTCGCCGGTGATCTCGCGCAGGCGCTTGAGCGTGTTGCTGATGGCCGGCTGCGACTGGCCGAGCTTGACCGCCGTACGGGTCACGCTCTGCTCGGTGAGCAGCGTGTAGAGAACGCGCAGGAGATAGGTATCGAGGTGATCTTTGCCGTGCATCTGGAGGCGGTACAGGCCGTGCCGTACCTTCAAAAAAACGTGCTTGGGGACGCTGTCAGTGTATGTCACTTGTACACCGCGCCGCCAGACCGCTACCGGCGGGTATACCCCGGATTTTGGCTTTCCGATGCGGGTTATCACATGGGCCAAATATTGCATTCCTGGCCCGGTGCTATGGTTCCGTTACACACACAAACAGGCGTAGAACCCCCATGGAGACTCAGCCCATCCGCTTCTTCCACCGCGGCCAGGTCCGCACCGTCACGGACGCCCCGATCACCAGGACGGTGCTTCAATATCTGCGTGAGGACGCACACTGCACCGGCACCAAGGAAGGGTGCGCCGAGGGCGATTGCGGTGCGTGTACCGTCGTGCTCGGTGAGCTGCAGGAAGACGGCAGCGTCGGCTTGAAGGCCGTCAACGCATGCATCCAGTTCCTGCCCACGCTGGACGGCAAGGCGCTGTTCACCGTGGAAGACGTGCGCGGCAAGGACGGCACGCTGCACCCAGTGCAAGAGGCCATGGTGGAGTGCCACGGATCCCAGTGCGGCTTCTGCACGCCGGGCTTCGTGATGTCGCTTTACGCCCTGTACGAGAACACCGGCAATCAGACGCCCATCCCCTCGCGCCAGACCATCTGCGATTCGCTCACCGGCAACCTGTGCCGCTGCACCGGCTACCGCCCCATCATCGACGCGGGCGAACGCATGTTCGAGCTGCCCGCGCCGGCAGGCATCGACCGCACGCAACTGGCCGACACGCTGCGCAAGCTGCAGCGCAAGGACACCTTCAGCTATGCGCCCGTCGGCACCGAGAATGCGCCGCGCTTCTACGCCCCACGCACCGCTTCAGCCTTCGCCGCGATCAAGGCCGCGCATCCGAACATCCGCATCCTGGCCGGCAGCACCGACGTCGGCCTGTGGGTCACCAAACAGTTCCGCGACCTGGGCGACATCCTGTACATCGGCCAGGTGTCGGATCTGTACGCACTGGAAAAGCGCGATGGCTGGATCGAGATCGGCGCTGCCGTCTCGCTGGAAAAAGCGTACGAATTTCTGGCTGCGGACTACCCCGAAATGACGGAGCTGTGGAAGCGCTTTGCCTCGCTGCCGATCCGCAATGCCGGCACGCTGGGCGGCAACATCGCCAACGGCTCGCCGATCGGCGACTCGGCACCCGCGCTCATCGCCATCGGCACGCGTGTCGTGCTCCAACGTGGCGAAGTCCGCCGCGAGTTGCCGCTTGAAGACCTCTACCTCGCCTACCAGAAGAACGCGATGGAGGAAGGCGAATTCGTTGCGGGCCTGCGCATCCCCGCGCGTGAGGGCCGCGACGCCCTGAGCTTCCGTACGTACAAACTCTCGAAGCGCTTCGACGAGGACATTTCCGCCGTGTGCGCGGCGCTGGCCATCGAGCTGGACGGAAACATCGTGCGCAGCGCGCGCATCGCATACGGCGGCATGGCGGCAACATCCAAGCGCGCGACGGAGACGGAAAACGCCATCCTTGGCCAGCCGTGGAACGAGGCGACGGTGCGTGCTGCCATGGCAGCCATGTCGCGCGACTACACGCCGTTGACCGACATGCGCGCGACCGACAATTACCGGCGCATCTCGGCTGCCAACACGGTGTACCGCTTCTGGCTGGAAACCCGCACTGACGCGCCGCTCGCGCCCGAACAGATCAACGTGCGCGCGGTCGAATTGAATACCCTCACGGCAGCCTAAGAACATGAACAAGCAAACCGAAGCCTTCCTGCTGGCGGAAGCCGATATTGCTGGAGCCGTGTCTGGCCAGCGCGGCGCTGTGGTCGGCGTGTCGCGCCCGCATGAGTCTGCACACCTGCATGTTGCGGGTACCGCCACCTACACCGATGACATTCCTGAGCTGGCCGGCACGCTGCACGCGGCGCTCGGCATGAGCACGCAGGCGCATGCGCGCATCGTCAACATGGACCTGGACCGCGTGAAGGCCGCGCCGGGCGTGGTGGCGGTGTTCACGTCGGCCGACATCCCCGGCACGAACGATTGCGGCCCGATCATTCACGACGATCCGATCCTCGCAACCGACACGGTGCACTTCGTCGGGCAGCCGATGTTCATCGTGGTCGCCACGTCGCACGATGCGGCGCGCCGTGCGGCGCGTCTGGGCAATATCGAATACGAAGTCCTGCCTCCGCTGCTGACGCCTGAAGAGGCTCGCGCCGCGGGCAAGTCGGTGCTGCCGCCGATGCACCTCAAGCGTGGTGAGCCGGCCGAGCGCATCGCCGAAGCGCCCCACTCCGAAGCCGGCAAGATGTCGCTGGGCGGGCAGGAGCAGTTCTATCTCGAAAGCCAGATCTCGTACGCCGTGCCGAAGGAAGACAACGGCATGCACGTGTGGTGCTCGACGCAGCATCCGACCGAGATGCAGCACATGGTGTCCCACATGCTGGGTTGGCACGCCAACCAGGTGCTGGTCGAATGCCGCCGCATGGGCGGTGGTTTCGGCGGCAAGGAATCGCAGTCCGGGCTGTTCGCCTGCTGCGCTTCGCTCGCGGCATGGAAGCTCGCCTGCCCCGTCAAGCTGCGTCCAGACCGCGACGACGACATGATGATCACCGGCAAGCGGCATGACTTCCGCTTCGCCTATGAAGCCGGCTACGACGACGACGGGCGCATCCAGGGCGTCAAGGTCGACATGACCTCGCGCGCCGGTTTCTCGGCCGACCTGTCGGGCCCGGTGATGACGCGCGCCATCTGTCACTTCGACAACGCCTACTGGCTGCCCGAAGTGGAAATCGACGGCTTCTGCGCGCGCACGAACACGCAGTCCAACACCGCATTCCGCGGCTTCGGCGGGCCGCAAGGTGCGTTCGCCATCGAATACATCATGGACAACATCGCGCGCTCGGTCGGCAAGGACGCGCTCGACGTGCGCCGCGCCAATCTGTACGGCAAGGACAAGAACAACGTCACGCCATACGGGCAGACCGTTGAAGACAACGTCATCGATGAACTGCTCGATGAACTGGAAGCAACGTCCGACTACCGCGCGCGCCGCGAAGCGATTCGCGCATTCAATGCGACCAGCCCGGTGCTCAAGCGCGGCCTGGCGCTGACGCCGGTGAAATTCGGCATCTCGTTCAACGTGAAGCACTTCAACCAGGCGGGCGCGCTGGTGCACGTCTACAACGATGGCTCGATCCTCGTGAACCACGGCGGCACCGAAATGGGCCAGGGCCTGAACACGAAGGTCGCGCAGGTCGTGGCGCACGAACTGGGCGTGTCGTTCACGCGCATCCGCGTGACAGCCACGGACACCAGCAAGGTGGCCAACACGTCCGCCACGGCGGCATCCACAGGCAGCGACCTGAACGGCAAGGCTGCGCAAGACGCCGCACGCCAGATCCGCCAGCGCCTGATCGCGTTTGCGGCCGAGCATTACGAAGCGCCCATCGAGACGGTGGCGATCGTGGGCGACCATCTGGAAATCGGTACGCGCCGCGTGCCGTTCGACGAGCTGGTCGGCAAGGCCTATGTTGCCCGCGTGCAATTGTGGTCCGACGGCTTCTACGCCACGCCCAAGCTGCACTGGGATCAATCCAAGCTCAAGGGCCGTCCGTTCTACTACTTCGCCTATGGCGCAGCGGTGTCGGAAGTGGTGGTCGATACGCTGACCGGTGAATGGCGCCTGCTGCGCGCCGACGTGCTGCACGACGCCGGCCGCTCGATCAACCCGGCCATCGACATCGGCCAGGTGGAAGGCGCGTTCATCCAAGGCATGGGCTGGCTCACGACCGAAGAGCTGTGGTGGAACAAGAACGGCAAGCTGATGACGCATGCGCCGTCCACCTACAAGATTCCGACGGTCAACGACTGCCCGCCGGACTTCCGCGTGAATCTGTTCAACAACGCCAACGTGGAAGACAGCATCCATCGCTCCAAGGCACTGGGTGAGCCGCCTCTGCTGCTGCCGTTCTCGGTGTTCTTCGCCATTCGCGATGCGGTGGCCGCCGTGGGCGACGGCCGCACCAATCCGCCGCTGAACGCACCGGCCACCAGCGAGGAAATCCTCAAGGCTGTGGATGCCATCCGCAGCGCCCCGCTGTCCGCCTGAGTTCGGAGAACAGACCATGGACCACACGCAACTGCGCCCATTCCGCTTCGCCGACGTGCTCGCTACGGTGCAAGCGGCGCAGCCGTGCGTGCTGGTCACGGTAACGGACGTGCAGGGCTCTGCCCCGCGCGAACCAGGCACGCTGATGCTGGTATGCGCCGGCGGCTTTTTCGGCACCATCGGCGGCGGCCATCTCGAATGGCGTGCGATGGAAATCGCGCAGACGATGATGAATGCGCCTGAAGCCGCCGGCGAAGCACGTCGGCAGTTCGTGCGCATTCCGCTCGGCCCTGCCCTCGGCCAATGCTGCGGCGGCGTGGTGCGGCTGTCGCTTGAACGACTCGACGCGCGTGATGTGAAGTGGATCGCGCTGGCCGACGACGCCATGCGCCAACGCCGCAGCCTGCGCCGTATCGTCTCCGCCGATCCGGCGGTCGCGGTTGAAGCGAGCGTGGGCGACGCAACCGCAGCCGGCGTGCAACTCGACGCCGGCGGCTTCACCCAAACCGTGCTGCCGCCCGACATGTCCATCGTGCTGTGCGGCGCGGGCCACGTCGGCCACGCCATCGTGCGCGCACTGGCGCATCTGCCCTGTCGCGTCACGTGGGTTGACGAGCGGGATGCGATGTTCCCGTTTCCCACGGAAGTGCCGCCGAACGTCGTCATCGAATCCACCGATACGCCAGAAGCCGTGATCGACCACGCGCCCGCGGGTAGCTACTTCCTGGTTATGACGCACAACCATGCGCTGGATCTGGCGCTGTGCGAGCGCATCATGCGCCGCACGGACTTTGCCTACTTCGGTCTGATCGGTTCCAAGACGAAGCGCGCGCGCTTCGAGCATCGCATGGTCGAGCACGGCGTGGACCCTATGCGCCTGCCGGAAATGGTGTGCCCGATTGGCGTGGCGGGCATCGTGGACAAGGCGCCGGATATCATTGCGGTATCCGTCGTCGCGCAACTGCTGCAGGTGCGAGAGCTGCAACAGCATGCGCTCACAAGCGCGAGCAGCGGCGCGGCGGTCCCTTACCGAGTCCCCACGTCTGTCTGATCATGCCGATTTCTTCCGCGCTTGCAGAACGCATCGCCACCAGCCCCAAAGCTGAACTGCACATCCACATCGAAGGCTCGCTCGAACCCGAACTGATGTTCGCGCTGGCCGAGCGCAACGGCGTAAAGCTGCCGTATGCGTCCGTTGAAGAAGTACGCGCGGCTTACGCCTTCAACGATCTGCAATCGTTTCTCGACCTGTATTACGCCGGCGCCAGCGTGTTGCTCACCGAGCAGGATTTCTACGACATGACCGCCGCGTACGTGGCACGCGCGCTTGCCGACAACGTCCACCACGCCGAAATCTTCTTCGACCCGCAGACGCATACGGCGCGCAACGTGCCCATGCATGTGGTCGTTCACGGCATCGTCCGCGCCCTGGACGACGCCGAGCGCGAGCACGGTTTCTCCAGCGCGCTGATCCTCTGCTTCCTGCGGCATCTGAGCGAAAAAGACGCTTTCGACACGCTTGAAGCGGCCCTGCCCTATATCCAGGATCCGGCCAACCGCATCATCGGCGTGGGGCTGGATTCGTCCGAGCGGGGCAACCCGCCGGAGAAATTCGCACGCGTATTCGCACGCTGCAAGGAACTCGGCCTGCGCCTGGTCGCCCACGCTGGTGAAGAAGGCCCGGCGCAATACGTGATCGACGCCCTCGACATCCTCAAGGTGGAGCGCATCGATCACGGCGTACGCGCCATCGACGATGCCGCGCTCGTCAAGCGCCTCGCGGCCGAACGCATCGCGCTGACGGTCTGCCCGCTGTCGAACGAAAAACTGAAGGTCTACCCTGACTTGCGCGATCACTCGCTCAAGCAACTGCTGGATGCCGGCTGCGCCGTAACGCTGCATTCCGACGATCCGGCCTACTTTGGCGGCTACATGAACACCAACTGGCTCGCCACGTTCAACGCCCTTGACCTGTCTGCGGCCGATGCCCATACGCTCGCGCGCAACAGCTTCGAGGCGTCCTTCCTGCCCGAACAGGACAAAGCCCTGTGGCTTGCCAAGGTCGACGACCACTGGAAAGCCGCACACTAAAAATCACAAGACGACATGACCACGATGCCTCCGACTTCCAACACCGTTCACGCCTACCGCGGCCGCGTGCTGCATTTCCTGCACGATCCGCAGTATCGCGAGCGCGATGCCTATGAGTACTGGGAGGACGGCCTGCTCGTGGTCTTGGGCGGCAAGGTGATCAAGGCCGGCGACTATGCCGCGCTGCGTGAATACCTGCCGGCCGGCGCGCAATTGCACGACTACAGCGGCAAGCTGATCGTCCCCGGCTTCATCGACACGCACATTCACTTCCCGCAGACGGACATGATCGCGTCGCCGTCGCCGGGCCTGTTGCACTGGTTGGAAACGTACACCTTCCCGGAAGAGCGCCGCTTCGAAAGCGAGCAGTACGCCGCCGGCGTCGCCTCGTTCTTCCTCGACGAACTGCTGCGCAACGGCACGACCAGCGCGATGGTGTGGAGCACCGTGCATCGCGGCTCCGCCGAGACACTGTTCACGCAAGCCCAGCAACGCGGCATGCGCATGATCACCGGCAAGGTGATGATGGACCGCAACTGTCCGGAATACCTGCGCGACACAGCGGAATCCGGCGCGCGCGACACGGCTGATCTGATCTCGCGCTGGCACGGCAAGGACCGGCTGGCCTACGCCATCACGCCGCGATTCGCGCCCACCTCGAGCGAAGCCCAGCTGCAGGCCTGCGCCGAACTCGCCAAGCAATACAAGGACGTTTTCATCCAGACACACGTCGCAGAAAATCCCGACGAAGTGAAATGGGTGGCCGACCTGTTCCCCAACGCACGCAGCTATCTGGACGTCTACGACCGCTACGGGCTGCTGCGCAAAGGCGCCTTCTACGGCCACGCCATCTGGCTGGACGACGGTGACCGCCAACGCATGGCCGAATCCGGGGCCGCCGTCGCGCACTGCCCGACCTCCAACCTGTTCCTGGGTAGCGGCCTCTACAACTTCCACAAGAACGACGCGCACCGCCTGGCGCTCACGCTGGCGACCGACGTGGGCGGCGGAAGCTCGTTCTCGATGCTGCGCACGATGGGCACGGCGCACAAGGTCGCGCGCATGGGCGGGTATCACCTGACGGCGCTGCGGATGTTCTACCTGGCCACGCGCGGCGCCGCTGAGGCTCTGGGCTGGGAAGATCGCATCGGCAGCTTCGTGCCGGGCGCGGAAGCCGACTTCATCGTGCTGGACCCGGCAGCCACACCGCTGCTCGCCCGCCGCAACGCGCGCTCGGAGACGCTGGAAGAGCTGCTGTTCTCGCTGGCGCTGTTGGGCGAGGATCGCGCCGTGGCTGCCACCTACATCCAGGGCGAGCCGGCCGAATTCGCGATTGGCGCCAACGCTTGATGCACTTATAATCGCGGCTTCCATTGGGGAGTAGCCGCTCGAAGTCGTCACCTCGAGGGCCACGTCAACAGACTTGACCGCCGTCGCAACGACAGGTGGTTATGGCGTGGTCAGCCGCACTCAGGGTGCCATCCGTGCACCCGGTGACGCGCCTGGCGAGACCGATGACAACCCACTGCGGACAGGGCCGGCAGTGGCGCGTCATTGGTTCGCATACGGCCCGGACACCACAACAACATGGAAGCTTTTCTCGTCTCCACCGGCATCGTCGCGCTCGCAGAAATCGGCGACAAGACCCAGCTGCTATCGATCCTACTGGCCGCGCGTTTTCGCAAGCCGGTGCCGATCATTCTCGGCATCTTCATCTCCACCCTCGTCAACCACGCACTGGCCGGCGCCGTCGGTGGCTGGATCACGCACGTGCTCGGCGAAAACGTGCTGCGGTGGATCCTGGGCGTGGGCTTTATCGCCATGGCCGGGTGGATGCTGATTCCGGACAAGCTCGACGACGACGAAGCGCCCTCGACGGCGCAGCGCGGCCTGGGCATCCTCGGGACGACCATCGTTGCGTTCTTCTTTGCCGAGATGGGCGACAAGACGCAGATCGCGACCGTGGCGCTGGCCGCACGCTTTAACGACGTGTTTTCTGTCGTGGCGGGCACCACCGTCGGCATGCTGCTGGCCAATGTGCCGGCCGTGCTGATGGGCAACAAGTTCGCCTCGCGTATGCCGATCGCGCTGGTGCATCGGATTGCGGCGCTGATCTTCCTGGTGCTGGGTGTCATGGCGTTGCTGGGCGTCGGAAAGTAAGTCGTCAATCCGAGGCTCTGGGGCTGCCCTGTCGGCGCCCCTTGCGGCCGGTGACGCAGCGGCGAATCGAGCCCAGCCAAGGACACATCGCTGCAGACGCTTCAGGCGAAAAAAAACGGGGCCGCAGCCCCGTTCAACCCTCACCGGTCACGCCATCCGCTAGGGAACGAATGGCATGCTCCGATAAACCTTTCCGTTGTTGCTCAGCATGCGCTTCAGTTCGTCTTGGCGCCGCCTTCGAACCACTTGGCAATGATGGTGCGCTCGTCGTCGGTGATTTGCGTCACGTTGCCCAACGGCATCAGCTTCTGCTGGACGACCTGCTGGTAGACGAGCTGCGCATGCTTGCCCAGTTCGTCCGGCGTATCGAGCAACACGCCCTTAGCCGGTGAAGGCATCAGGGTAGGATGTGCCGAGTGACATTGGTAGCACCGCGCGGTAACGACTGCCTGTACTTTGGTGAAGTCCGAACCGCCGGCAGCTGCCGCAGTGGCCTGGCCTACTGCAGCCGGTGTCGAAGCGCTGCCTTCTGCCGCTGCTGCAGGCGCCGTCGCCGCCGGGGTTTCTGCCACCGGGGCTGCCGGACGCGACGCCGGAGCCAGCCACACGGCCACACCCAGCAGCACAGCCACGCCAGCTACCGGATAGCCCCAGTTGATCACGCCCTTGTGCTTCAGGATGAAGAACTGACGGATCAGCACGCCGGCCAGCATGATCAGCACGAGCACAACCCAGTTGTACTTGGCGGCGTAAGTCATGCTGTAGTGGTTCGACAGCATCGCGAACAGCACCGGCAGCGTGAAGTACGTGTTGTGCACGCTGCGCTGCTTGCCGCGCTTGCCGTGGATCGGGTCCGGCTTTTCGCCAGCCTTGAGCGAGGCGACCACCTTGCGTTGCCCCGGGATGATCCAGAAGAACACGTTGGCGCTCATGATCGTTGCGATCATCGCGCCGATCAGCAGGAATGCCGCGCGGCCCGAGAACAGGTGGCACGCCGCAAACGCCGCAATCACCACGTAGATCGCCACGAGAATGCCGACCACGCGGTCGTTCTTGCCGAACACACGGCAGATCGTGTCGTACACCAGCCAGCCGACCACCAGGAAGCCCAGCGCCAGCAGCACGGCTGTGGTCGCCGTCATGTCGAACACGCTGCGATCGATCATGTAGACGTTGGCGTTGAAGAGGTACACCACCGTCAGCAGGGCGAAGCCCGACATCCAGGTCGAGTAAGACTCCCAGTAGAACCAGTGCAGATGATCGGGCAGCTGCTTCGGTGCCAGCAGGTACTTCTGCGGGTTGTAGAACCCGCCGCCGTGCACGGCCCACAGCTCGCCGTCGACGCCCTTGTCCTTCAGGTCCGGTGCGGTCGGCTTGGTCAGGCTGTTATCGAGCCAGACAAAGTAGAACGACGAACCGATCCACGCGATCGCGACGATCACGTGCAGCCAACGCAAGAGCAAGTTGGCCCAGTCGAGGATATAGCCTTCCATGATGACTCCCAGCCCTGTTAGCTACCGCGATAGGTCGAATACGACCACGGCGACACCAGCAGCGGCACGTGGTAGTGCGCGCTGGTATCGGCCACGCCGAAGCGCAGGGTCACCACGTCAAGGAACGCGGGCTCGGGGAGTTTCACGCCGGCAGCGCGGTAGTACTCGCCCACGCTGAAGTCCAGCTCATACACGCCGGTTTGCAGCGCGTCGCCTTCAAGCAGCGGCGCATCGCAACGGCCATCGTGATTGGTGCGGACCGACTTGATCGGTTGCCGCTGATTGTCGACAATTTTGAACAGTGCGATCGCCAGGTTTTGACCCGGCGTGCCTGCAGCGGTGTCGAGCACATGGGTGGTCAAGCGTCCCATTTGTCTTCCTCTGTAGTTCGAATTTTCAGAAGCGCCGCTGCCTCCACTTGCACCTCGCGCCAAACCCTTGTGTGACAAGGGCTGGCGTCGGGGCCCGCTCGGTACGTGCTGTGCACGCATCCCGGCGCGCGTCCAGCCGGTTTACGCCTGCCATCCATGTGGGGAGGGGCATGCCAAACCGGCAAAGCCGTCGCTGGTTCTGGGTCCGACGCCTTGCTCCCGCCGTGTCGTTAGACTCGGCTTGAAACAGGGATTTCCCTAGTTTGTCGGATTCCCGAACACATTTTGTTGACAATATTGAAGGCCGCCACGAATAATTGTCAACAGATTTTCGCAGTTGCTTATGCTGCGGCGCGTTACTCAAAGGCGGATCTGCCATGTCCAAGAATCTCAAGCTGGTCTCCACGGAAGCGACGTCGAAGTCGGGCGTCAAGGCATCGGGGGCAACACGCATGTCGGTCGAAGAACGGATGTACCACGAGATCTACGACGCGATCATGGAGCACCGCCTGCCCCCGCGCACCAAGCTGACGGAGCATGCACTGTGCGAAATCTATGCCACCGCGCGTCATACCGTGCGCAAGGTCTTCTCCCAATTGGCCGCTGACGGCCTGGTCGACCTGGAGCCGAATCGCGGCGCGTTCATCGCGGCGCCCTCCATCGACGAAGCCCACGCCATGTTCGAGCTGCGCCAGATCCTGGAGCGCGCGGTGCTCGACAAGGTTGGCCGCAGCAGCAACCCCAAGGCAGCTGTCGCCCCGCTGCTCGAACTCGTCAAACAGGAACGCCAGGCGTTTGTCACCCAGGATCGTCCTCGCTGGATACGTCTGTCTGCGGAATTTCACGTGGCGCTGGCCGAGCAGTCCGGCAACCCGCTGGTGGTCGAGATGATGCGGCGGCTGGTGTCGCGCACCACGCTGATGATCGCCAGCGTGGAGGCTCCCGGCAACAACGCGTGCTCGTTCGACGAACACCTCGACATCCTCAATGCCCTGGAGCGTGGCGACGCCAGCGCTGCCCAGGCCCACATGGCCCAGCACTTGCAATGCTGCGCCGATCGCGTGCGCCCCGAGGCGCCCGCCGATTTCGATCTGCGTTCGGTATTGGGCCCGCGCGGCGGGAAGGACAAAGTCTAGGACCGGTTTAGCTGTATGGGGCGAGCCGGCACGACAGAGGCCGGCCGCCCAAGAACCTGTTCACGAACCGTAGCGACCCGCCGAAGGTTGGCCCGAGAGACACCGCCCGACATCAGGACGGCACGTGTCACAAGGCCAGGACCGCGGCGCGCTGCAGGAATGTGGACAGGCTCCAAGCCGGACGCCGTCCGGCTTACCACCCAAAGGAGACCTTTATGGCAAGCAGCACCATCGCCGCCCCCACGGCGGATCTGACCAATGAGCGCGTGGCGTACGGACGCCTGCTCGCATTGGGTCTGCAACATGTATTGGTGATGTATGCAGGCACCGTGGCAGTGCCTCTGATTGTGGGCGGTGCACTGCATCTGCCCAAGGAACAGCTCGCTTTCCTGATCAACGCAGATCTGTTTGCCGCCGGCCTTGCCACCCTCATCCAGGCCTTCGGCATCTGGAAGTTCGGCATTCGCATGCCTGTCATGATGGGCGTGACCTTCGCATCGGTGGGCCCGATGATCGCCATCGGCACGGACCCGAGCATCGGCCTGCTCGGCATCTACGGCGCGGTGATCGCGGCGGGGTTGTTCGGCATCATCGTCGCGCCGCTCATGGGGCGTGTGCTTGGACTCTTCCCGCCGGTCGTGACGGGCACCGTCATCACGCTGATCGGCATGTCGCTTATGGGCGTGGGCATCAACTGGGCTGCCGGCGGCCAGCCGACCATGAAAACCATGGTGGACGGCGTGCTCAAGACCGTGCCCAACCCGGCCTACGGCGACCTGAGCGGCCTGGGCATCGCGCTGGCAGTGCTCGTGATCATCCTGTTGCTGACGAAGTACGGCCGCGGCCTGATCGGCAACATCGCGGTGCTGCTGGGCATCGTGATCGGCACGTTCATCGCCATGGCATTCGGCAAGGTCAGCTTTGCCGGCATCACCGAAGCCGACTGGGTGGCTGTGATCACGCCGCTGCACTTCGGCATGCCGACCTTCCACTTCGGCGCCATCGCCTCGATGTGCATCGTGATGTTGATCACGCTGGTCGAATCGACCGGCATGTTCCTGGCGCTGGCGGAAATCACCGGCAAGAAGCTGACCACCGATGACCTCACCCGCGGCCTGCGAGCAGACGGCCTGGGCACCGTGATCGGCGGTGTGTTCAACACGTTCCCATACACGTCGTTCTCACAGAACGTTGGGTTGGTGACGGTCACGGGTGTGCGTTCGCGATTCGTGGCGGCCATGGGCGGCGTGATTCTCATCGCGCTCGGCCTGTTCCCGAAGATGGCGCACATCGTGGCGTCGGTTCCTTCGTTCGTGCTGGGCGGGGCGGGCATCGTGATGTTCGGCATGGTGGCCGCCACGGGTGTGCGCATTCTCGGCTCGATCGATTTCAACAAGTACCGCCACAACCTGTTCATCGTGGCGATCGCGATCGGCTTCGGCATGATCCCGACGCTGGCCCCGACCTTCTTCCAGTACCTGCCGCATTGGCTGGAGCCCGTCACGCACAGCGGCATCGTGCTCGGCACGCTGGTCGCGGTGATCCTGAACCTGTACTACAACGGCATGCAGTCGACCGAGCACGCAATGCGCGAGGCTGCCGCCAACACCCACGGCACGGAGTAATTGCATGAATGCCACTGTCGCGCACAACGACCCGCTTCTGATCGCCCGTCATGCGGACGTGCTGGTCACCATGGATGCGCAACGCCGCGAGATCGCAGACGGCGCCCTGGTTGCGCGCGGTGGCGTAATCGAATGGGTTGGCGCCACGGCCGATCTGCCGTCGCAGTACCGCGAGGCCATCGGGCAACCCAACGTACGTGTGATGGAACTGCGCGACCACGTGGTCACACCGGGTTTCGTCAACACGCACCATCACATGTATCAGAGCCTGACGCGTGCCCTGCCCGCCGCGCAGGATGCCGAACTGTTCGGCTGGCTGACCAACCTGTACCCGGTGTGGGCCGGCCTCACGCCCGAGATGGTGCGCGTGTCTACGCTCACGGCGATGGCGGAACTGTTGCTGTCGGGCTGCACGACGTCCAGCGACCATCTCTATCTGTACCCCAACGGCAGCCGACTCGATGATTCGATCGAGGCCGCGCAGCAGATCGGCATGCGTTTTCACGCGGCGCGCGGCAGCATGAGCGTCGGCCGCAGCCAGGGCGGTTTGCCGCCGGACCGCGTGGTTGAAGGCGAAGAAGCCATCCTGAAGGAAACGCAGCGCCTGATCGAAACGTGGCACAACGCCGATCGCCATTCGATGCTGCGTGTGGTGGTGGCGCCGTGCTCGCCGTTCTCCGTCTCGCGTGACCTGATGCGCGAATCGGCCAGGCTTGCGCGCAGCTATGGCGTATCGATGCACACCCACCTGGCCGAGAACGACAACGACATCGCTTACTCGCGCGAGAAGTTCGGCATGACGCCGGCCGAGTACGCAGAAGACCTCGGCTGGGTCGGCCGTGACGTCTGGCATGCGCACTGCGTGAAGCTCGACGCGCACGGCATCGACGTGTTTGCACGCACCGGCACTGGCGTGGCGCATTGCCCGTGCTCGAACATGCGGCTGGCTTCCGGCATTGCACCCATCCGCACCATGCGCGATGCCGGCGTGCCGGTGGGCCTGGGCGTGGATGGCAGTGCCTCGAACGATGGAGCGCACATGCTGGGCGAAACGCGCCAGGCCATGCTGCTCGCGCGTGTCGGCTTTGGTCCCGCGGCGATGAGCGCGCGCGAGGCTCTGGAGATCGCCACGCTCGGCGGCGCGCGCGTGCTCAACCGCGACGACATCGGCGCGCTTGCACCCGGCATGTCGGCCGACTTTGTCAGCTTCGATCGTCACCAGGTCAGTTTTGCCGGCGCCGACCACGACCCGGTCGCGGCGCTGGTGTTCTGCGCCCCGTCCAATGTGGCGCACAGCGTGATCAACGGGCACGTGGTCGTCGAAGACGGCCGCCTGACCACGCTGGAACTCGACGCCCATCTCACGGTTCACCGGAGGCTCGCGCTGGAACTCGCGCAGGCTGCCCGGGCAGTCCCGGCCTGACGCGGCGGCGCCTTGCCTCGTTCATGACGCCGCCGTGATGTCGTGAATTTGGAAAGCCGCATTCCACTGTCTGACCGGCGTTGTATGAAGTCTCCTCGACATGAAAAAACCATGACAAACAATAACTATCCGCGCGATCTCATCGGTTACGGCAAGAACCCGCCGAATGCCAATTGGCCGGGCGGTGCGCGCGTCGCCCTGCAGTTCGTCCTCAACTACGAGGAAGGGGGCGAAAACTGCGTGTTGCACGGCGATGCGGCTTCTGAGCAGTTCCTCTCTGAAATCATCGGCGCCGCGGCCTACCCCGCGCGCCACATGAGCATGGAGGGGATCTACGAATACGGCTCGCGCGCGGGCGTGTGGCGCATCCTGCGCGAGTTTGAAAAGCGCGGCCTGCCGCTGACGGTCTTCGGTGTGTCGATGGCCCTGCAGCGCCATCCGGACGTGACGCAAGCCTTTGTTGACCTGGGCCACGAAATCGCCTGCCACGGCTGGCGCTGGATCCACTACCAGAACATCGACGAAGCCACCGAGCGCGAGCACATGCGCATTGGCGTCGAGATCATCCGTGAGCTGACCGGCAATGCGCCGCTGGGCTGGTACACCGGTCGCGACAGCCCCAACACGCGCCGCTTGGTCGTCGAGCACGGCGGCTTTGCGTATGACGCCGACTACTACGGCGACGATCTCCCCTTCTGGACCGAAGTCGAAACCTCGTCCGGTGAGTACAAGCCGCACCTGGTCGTGCCGTACACGCTCGACACCAACGACATGCGTTTTGCCAGCCCGCAAGGCTTCAACACGGCCGACCACTTCTACCAGTACCTGAAGGACGCCTTCGACGTGCTGTACGAGGAAGGCGATCCGAATGGCCTTGCGCAGCCGAAGATGCTGTCGATCGGCATGCACTGCCGCCTGCTGGGCCGCCCCGCGCGCTTCCGTGCGCTGCAGCGCTTCCTCGACTACGTGCAATCGCACGACAAGGTTTGGATCTGCCGGCGCATCGACATCGCACAGCACTGGATCCAGAACCATCCGTATGCAAAGCAACCCGTTTTGAGCACCGCAGCATGAGCCAGACCACTTACACCCTCTCGCAACTCAACGGCATGGACGCATCGCAGTTCGTGCAAGTCCTCGGCGGCATCTACGAGCACTCGCCGTGGGTTGCCGAACAGGCCGCAACGCAGCGCCCGTTCGCTTCGGCCGAGGCGCTCGCGGCTGCCATGCGCAATGCCGTGGACACCGCCGGCATTGAGCCGCAGCTCAAGCTCGTGCGCGCTCACCCCGAGCTGGCGGGCAAGGCGGCCGTGCGCGGTGAACTGACCGCCGAGTCGACGCGCGAGCAAAGCGGTGCGGGCCTGAACCAGTGCACGCCGGAAGAGTTTGCACGCCTGCAGGCACTCAACGCGCAGTACAACGAGAAGTTCGGTTTTCCGTTCATCCTGGCGGTGCGCGGCTATGACCGCCACGGGATCATCGACAACTTCAGCAAGCGCGTGGAAAACGACCGCGATACGGAGCTGCGTGCATCGCTCGAACAGATTCATCGCATCGCGGGTTTCCGTCTGGCAGATTTGATCGCCGCCAACTGATTTCTCAGGTTCAGCAGCAAAAAACAACGCTGTGGGCGCGGTGTCATGGGGCATGGGACACCGTCCGGCATGGAGCCTGACCAGCCGGCCTGTGACTGCATCGAAGAATGCGGCGCAACCTGCAGTGATCTTCAACAACAAAGGAGGTAGCAATGCAGTCGAAATTCAAGCGTGGCATGGCCGCGCTGGCAGTGGCATCGGCACTGGGGGCAGCAAGTGCCGGTGCGCACGCGCAATCGTCCGTCACGCTGTACGGCCAGGTGGATGCCTGGGCGGGCGCCACCAAGAGCCTGGGCGCATCGGACCGCGCCTGGGGCGTCAACTCGGGCGGGATGTCCACGTCCTACTGGGGCATGAAGGGCAGCGAAGACCTCGGCAACGGCCTGAAGGCGATCTTCACGCTGGAAGCGTTCTTCCGCCCCGACACCGGCAAGTACGGCCGCTTTGACGGCGACACGTTCTTCGCCCGCAACTCGTTCGTCGGTCTGCAATCGAGCACCTGGGGCTCGATCAAGCTCGGCCGCCTGACGCCGCCGTATTTCGTGTCGACGATCCTGTTCAACCCGTTCATCGATTCGTACACGTTCTCGCCGATGGTGTTCCACACGTACCTCGGCAACGGCCTGCGCGGCCCCGGCGGTATCTCGGGTCTGGTGGGCGATTCGGGCTGGAACAACGCGATCATGTATTCGACGCCTGACTTCAACGGTCTGACCGCCAACTTCATCTACGGCGCGGGCGAACAAGCCGGCCACAACGGCCAGAACAAGTGGGGCGGCAACTTCCTGTACTTCCATGGCAACTTCGCGGCCACGGCAGCTTTCCAGCAAGTGCGCTTCGATTCTGCCCCGGGTGACTTGAACGCGCTGGTAGCGGGCTTCTCGCGCCAGACGGCCGCGCAACTCGGCGCCACATACGACTTTGGCGTGGTCAAGCTGTACGGCCAGTACCAGTACATCAAGAACGCCATCAACTCGGGCGATGCGAAGAGCAACGGCGGCCAACTGGGCGTGTCGGTGCCGGTGGGCCCGGGCAGCATCCTGGCGTCGTACGCGTACACCAAAACTTCGGGTGCGGCTGACGTGAAGCGCAACACGTGGGCGGTCGGTTACGACTATTCGCTGTCCAAGCGCACTGACGTGTACGCCGCGTACATGCGCGACAAGGTGACGAGCCTCAGCTCGGCAGACACCTTTGGCGTGGGCATCCGCGCGAAGTTCTAAGCAGTCGGCAGCAAAGAAAAACGGCGCCTGGACTTTCCCCAGGCGCCGTTTTCTTTTGGGCCGCCAACCTTCAGCGGCCCAACAGTTGGATCAACCAATCAACGCGTAGCCGACACGTCTGCCACCGCCAGCGCCGTCATGTTGACGATGCGGCGCGATGTGGCCGACGGGTTCAGGATGTGCACCGGCTTGGCCGCGCCCAGCAGGATCGGGCCCACCGTCACGCCCTGCCCGCCCGTGATCTTGAGCAGGTTGAACGCGATGTTGGCCGCGTCGAGCGACGGCATCACCAGCAGGTTCGCACTGCCGGAGAAGGCGCTCTTCGGCAGGAAGTGATGGCGGATGTCTTCCGACAACGCCGCGTCACCCTGGATCTCGCCTTCCACCTGCAGGTCGGGCGCTTCCACCTTCAGCAGGTCATACGCAGCGCGCATGCGGCGGGCCGATGCGTTTTTCGACGAGCCGAACATCGAGTGCGACAGCATCGCCACCTTTGGCTCCTGGCCGAAACGGCGCACTTCTTCTGCCGCCAGCTTGGTGATGTCGGCCAGTTCTTCTGCGGTCGGCAGCTCGTTGACGAACGTATCGGTGATGAACAGCGTGTGCTTCTCCAGCATCAGGCCGTTCATGGCGGCGAACACCTTGGCGTTGGGGGCCAGGCCGATCACGTCGCGCACGTGTTCGAGGTGGGCATCAAAGCGGCCGACCGTGCCGCACAGCAGGGCATCGGCGTCACCCAGGCGTACCAGCAGTGCACCGATCAGGGTGTTCGAGCGGCGCAGCGCCGACTTCGCCATGTCCGGCGTCACCCCGTTGCGGCCCATCAGCTCGTGGTAGGCAGTGTGGTACTGGTGATAGCGGCGGTCGTCTTCCGGGTCCACCAGTTCGAAATGCACCCCCGGCTTCAGGCGAAGGCCGGCCTTCTGGATGCGCATTTCGATCACGTGCGGACGGCCGATCAGGATCGGCTTGGCCAGGCCTTCGTCCACCACCGTCTGCACGGCGCGCAGCACGCGCTCCTCTTCACCTTCGGCGTACACGACGCGCTTCGGGTTAGCCTTGGCGGCCGAGAACACCGGGCGCATGGTCAGGCCCGTGTGGTACACGAAGTCGCTCAGTTGGGCGCGATAGGCATCCAGATCCTTGATCGGGCGCGTGGCCACGCCGGATTCTTCCGCGGCCTTGGCGACGGCCGGTGCGATCTTCTCGATCAGGCGCGAATCGAACGGCTTCGGGATGATGTAATCCGGGCCGAAGGTCAGGTCCTGGCCCGCGTAAGCCTGCGCCACGGCATCGTTCGTTTCGGCTTCTGCCAGCTCGGCAATGGCCTTCACGCATGCCAGCTTCATCTCTTCCGTGATCTTGGTGGCGCCGCAATCGAGCGCACCGCGGAAGATGTACGGGAAGCACAGCACGTTGTTGACCTGGTTCGGGTAGTCCGAGCGGCCCGTAGCGATGATGCAGTCCGGGCGCGCGGCCTTGGCGATTTCCGGGCGGATTTCCGGCTCGGGATTGGCCAGCGCCAGGATGATCGGCTTAGGCGCCATGGTCTTGACCATGTCGGCGGTCAGCACGCCGGCGGCCGAGCAACCCAAGAACACGTCTGCATCGCGCACGATGTCGGCCAGCGTACGGGCCGACGTGTCCTGCGCATAACGGGCCTTGTTCGGCTCCATCTTGGCGTCGCGGCCGGCGTAGATCACACCCTTCGAATCGACAACGTAGACGTTCTCGCGCTTGACGCCCAGGCCCACCATCACGTCCAGGCAGGCGATGGCCGCGGCGCCCGCGCCCGACACGGCCACCTTCACGTTGCCGATGTCCTTGCCGACGACCTTCAGGCCGTTGAGCAGGGCCGCCGACGAGATGATCGCCGTGCCGTGCTGGTCATCGTGGAAGACGGGAATATTCAGGCGGTCACGCAGCTTCTGCTCGATGTAGAAGCACTCAGGCGCCTTGATGTCTTCGAGGTTGATCCCGCCGAGCGTCGGCTCCAGCGAGGCAATGATGTCAACCAGCTTGTCCGGATCGCGCTCGGCCAGTTCGATATCGAATACATCCACGCCGGCAAATTTCTTGAACAGGCAGCCCTTGCCTTCCATCACGGGCTTGCTGGCCAGCGGGCCGATGTCGCCCAGCCCCAGCACCGCAGTGCCGTTGGTGATCACGCCGACGAGGTTGCCGCGCGACGTGTACTCCGCCGCCAGCGACGGGTCTTGCTCGATCGCGGTACACGGATACGCCACGCCCGGCGAATACGCCAGCGAAAGATCACGCTGATTGATCAGCGCCTTGGTCGGGCGCACTTCGATCTTGCCGCGCGTGGGGGTGCGGTGGTATTCAAACGCCGCGCGGCGCAGTTCGGCCTCGGCGCCTTGGTCTTGGGAATCCGGCGAGGCGTCGTGAAGCTTGTCGTTCATAGCAATGAATCCTGATGGGGAGGTCCGCAGATAAGGCGCACAGGCGCTCAGGCGGAAACTCCCTGAGACGAAATGGCAAAAAACAGTGGGAACAGAGAGAAACCGGGGGTGAGGCCGCACGCGTTGCTGGGCACCGTCAGGAGGGTAGCGACGGAGCGGACGCAGCGCCGGCCAAGGGTGGCGGTCGGCGCGAGACGGGATGAAGTGACAACGCTCAAGCGGGGTACGGCTGGCGGCCTACAGATTAGGTCCCGCATTCTAACGTAGACCGCTCGCCAAAACCCACCCGGGCGCACTACTTAGGTGCCGGCCCGGATGCGGGTTTCACTGCCGGTTTCACCGATGGATCAACGGGCAGTTCTATGAGGATCGGTTGCGCATTCGGTGCCGGGAAATTGGCAAATGCGCTGCGCACCAGATACGGCATCACAGCCGCCAGCGAGCCATTCCCCCCCTGCGTTTGCGCTGTCACCTGATAAACACGCTGTCCCGTGGCTGCCTCGTCAATTTCCGCGTGATAGGCGTAGAACGGCACTTGCACGTTGGTATCGACGTATTGCGGCCCCCACGGGCCCCAGGGCCCCCAAGGACTACGCCATGGCCCCCAAGGCCCCGGCCCCCAGTACGGATCCGGATACACGGGCTGGCGCACCTGCACAAGGCGCGTTGCGGTTGAATAGTCCAGGCGGACCACATAGCGCGCGCTGGCACGCGGCACGCTGGTAAAGCCGTGGGCAGCAAGCTGGTCTGATGTCCAGGCCTCGTAGGTCTGGCGTTCCAGGTCATTTTGCTGCGCTGCGGTGTGCTCGATGGCATAGGTGCGCGGCGGGTTGTCGGTCCAGCCGGGTTGCCGGAACGCTGTCACCTGGCTGGTGACCGTGCTCGCACAGCCCGCCAGCAGGCTGGCCGCCATCACCGCGCCGGCCATCGGCCCGATGCCCGATGACTTGATCCATTTCCACATGAAAATCCCCCTACTCTCAATCAGACAGATGGCCGCAAGCCCGGAAACTGGCCGCACGCGGTCTGATACTCAGAGTGACGCCCGCCGCGGAAGATTCCCGCCAAGCGCCTGAGTACAATGGCCTTTTGCGTACCTCCACGAGGATGTTACCGATGTTGCGCACCGATACCGCCGTCACGATTTACCGAAAGGACTACACCGCGCCCGCTTTTCGCATTGACGAAGTGGCCCTGGAGATCGATCTGGTGCCCGAGCGCACCCGTGTCGTCAACCGCATGCGCATGACGCGCACGGACGCCGGCAAGCCGCTCGTGCTGGCGGGTGAAGGACTGGAGCTGGCGGGCGCAACCGTCGACGGCAAGGCACTGTCCGGCCTGCAGGCTTCCGGCGACACGCTCACCATTGAGGCCGTACCGGCCGATGTGGGCACCACCTTCACGCTGGAACTCACCACTTACTGCAATCCCGCAGCGAACTCCTCGCTGATGGGACTGTACGTTTCAAACGGCAACTTCTTCACGCAGTGCGAGGCGGAGGGCTTTCGCAAGATCACCTACTTCCTCGACCGCCCGGACGTGATGACGGTCTACACCGTTACGCTGCGCGCATCGAAGAAGGACTATCCGGTGCTGCTGTCCAACGGCAATCTCGTGTCGGAGCGCGACCTGCCGGACGGCCGACACGAAGCGGTGTGGCACGACCCGTTCAAGAAGCCGTCGTACCTGTTCGCGCTGGTGGCCGGCAAGCTCGAGTGCATTGAAGAACGCATCCAGTCGGCTTCGGGCAAGGAGAAGCTGCTGCAGGTGTGGGTTGAAGCGCAAGACCTTGGCAAGACGCGCCACGCCATGGATTCACTCATCCACTCGATCCATTGGGACGAACGCCGCTTCGGGCTCGAGCTCGATCTCGACCGCTTCATGATCGTCGCCGTGGGCGACTTCAACATGGGCGCGATGGAAAACAAGGGGCTGAACATCTTCAACACGAAGTACGTGCTGGCCAACGCCGAGACGGCAACCGATGTGGACTTCGCCAACATCGAATCGGTGGTCGGCCACGAATACTTCCACAACTGGACGGGCAACCGCGTCACTTGCCGCGACTGGTTCCAGTTGAGTCTGAAGGAAGGCCTGACGGTGTTCCGCGATCAGGAGTTCTCCGCCGATATGGCGGCACAAGCGGCCGCGCAAGCCGGCAATGAAGCCGCTGCTGCCAGCGCCCGAGCCGTCAAGCGCATCGAGGACGTGCGACTGCTGCGCCAGGCGCAGTTTCCGGAAGATGCCGGCCCGATGGCCCACCCGGTGCGGCCCGACAGCTACGAGGAAATCAACAACTTCTACACCGTCACGGTGTACGAAAAAGGCGCAGAAGTCGTGCGCATGTATCAGACGCTGCTCGGCCGCGACGGCTTCCGCAAGGGCATGGATTTGTACTTCCAGCGCCACGATGGCCAGGCAGTCACCTGCGACGACTTCCGCGCGGCCATGGCCGATGCCAACGGCCGCGACCTCACACAATTCGGCCGCTGGTACAGCCAGGCCGGCACGCCGGTCGTTGCCGTGGACGGCCACCACGATGCAGCCACGCACACCTATACCCTCACGCTGCGCCAGCGCTGCGAGCCGGTCGGCATCGAAGTCAACAGCGGCATCCAGAAGCAGCCATTCCACATTCCGTTTGCAATCGGCCTGATCGACAAGAACGGCCGCGACTTGCCTCTGCGCTTGCGTGGCGAGCGCGCATCGCCGTCGCCCGTGACCACACGCGTGCTGGACTTCACGGAAACCAAGCAGACCTTCGTCTTCGAAGATGTGGCCGAAGCGCCGTTGCCCTCGCTGCTGCGCAATTTCTCGGCGCCGGTGATCGTCGAATACGGCTACACGATCGACCAACTCACGTTCCAGCTTGCGCACGATACCGACCCGTTCAACCGCTGGGAGGCCGGCCAACGCCTGGCCACGGACACACTGCTGCGCATGGTGACGGACATCCAGCACGGCCGTGCGCCGCTGGTGGATCCGGCGCTGGTCGAAGCCCTGCGTGCCGTGGTCGCCGACACCTCGCTCGATCCGGCCTTCCGCGAGCAGATGCTGATCCTGCCCGCCGAAAGTTACCTGGCCGAACGCATGGGCATGGCCGACCCCGCTTCCATTCACGCCGCACGCCGCACGCTGCGCCGCACGCTTGCGGAGAAGCTCAACGCAGAGTTGCTGCGCGCCTATCAGGACAACCAAACCGAGGGGCCCTACTCGCCAGATGCGGTGTCTGCAGGCAAGCGTGCGCTCAAGAACATCGCCCTCGGTTATCTGGTGGAAACCGAAGCCCCTGAGGCGCTGGCCCTGGCCGAACGGCAATATGCCGGCGCCACCAACATGACCGACCGCATGGGCGCCCTCTCCGCCATGGTGAACAGCTACGCCCCTGGCCGCGAAGCGGCGCTGGCCGATTTCTACACGAGATTTGCCGACGATGCCCTCGTCATCGACAAGTGGTTCTCGCTGCAAGCCATGCAGCCGGGCGCCACCGGCAAGCCAACGCTGGAAACCGTTCGAGCCCTGATGACTCATCCGGCCTTTACGCTGCGCAATCCGAACCGCGCGCGCTCGCTGATCTTCAGCTTCTGCTCGGGCAACCCAGCGCAGTTCCACGCCGCCGATGGGTCGGGCTATGCGTTCTGGGCCGAGCAGGTGCTGGCGCTCGACGCCATCAACCCACAGGTCTCCGCCCGCCTGGCACGTGCGCTGGACCGCTGGCGCAAATACGTGCCCGTGTTGCGCGACGCCATGCAGGACGCGCTCAAGCGCGTGGCGGCACATCCGAGCCTCTCGCGCGATGTGCGGGAGATCGTCGGCAAGGCGCTGGCCTGAATGTCACCGCTTGTATCGTAAAATCGCGCCCGTCTCAGGAGAACCCATGAAGCGCATCAACCTCACCCGCTACCTGATCGAAGAGCAGCGCGAGCACAACACCATCCCGGCCGAGCTGCGCCTGCTGCTCGAAGTCGTGGCGCGCGCCTGCAAGGCGATCTCGCACAGCGTCAACAAGGGGGCCCTTGCCGGCGTGCTCGGCTCGGCCGGCACCGGCAACGTGCAAGGCGAAACCCAGCAGAAGCTGGACGTGATCGCCAACGAAGTCCTGCTCGAAGCCAACGAATACGGCGGCAACCTGGCCGCCATGGCCTCGGAAGAAATGGAATCGTTCTACGAGATTCCGCACCGCTATCCGAAGGGCGAATACCTGCTGCTGTTCGATCCGCTCGACGGCTCGTCCAACATCGACGTGAACGTATCGATCGGCACGATCTTCTCGGTGCTGCACATGCCCCAAGCGGGCCAGGCTGTGACCGAAGCCGATTTCTTGCAGCCGGGGGCAAAGCAGGTTGCCGCCGGTTACGCCGTGTACGGCCCGCAGACCACCCTGGTGCTGACGGTTGGCAATGGCGTGCACATGTTCACGCTCGACCGCGAAGTCGGCAGCTTCGTGCTGACCAGCCGCGACGTGAAGATTCCGGTCGACACGAAGGAATTCGCCATCAACATGTCGAACATGCGCCACTGGGCCCCACCCGTGCGCCGCTACATCGACGAGTGCCTGGCCGGCACCGAAGGCCCGCGCGGTAAGGACTTCAACATGCGCTGGATCGCCTCGATGGTGGCTGACGTGCATCGCATCCTCACGCGCGGCGGCATCTTCATGTACCCGTGGGACAAGCGCGAGCCGGGCAAGGCCGGCAAGCTGCGCCTGATGTACGAGGCCAATCCGATGGCCTTTCTGGTGGAACAGGCCGGCGGCGCGGCCACCAACGGCGAGCAACGCATTCTGGATATCCAGCCCGAAAAGCTGCACCAGCGCGTGGCGGTGGTCCTGGGATCGAAAAACGAGGTGGATCGTGTCACGCAATATCACCTCGAGGCCAAGCAAACGCCGTAACAACGTCATGTAAGGCCGTTGTTCCAGCGGTTCTTGCAGAGCGACAAAAAGTTCTGTTAGAATCGCTGTTTCCGACGCCGCTGTAGCTCAGTCGGTAGAGCAGCGCATTCGTAATGCGAAGGTCACCAGTTCGATTCCGGTCAGCGGCACCAGAATAAAAAAGCCCAGTCTTCATCGACTGGGCTTTTTTCTTTGCACCTCCGAAACGAGGCAAGCCGAATCAAGCCGCGGGGATGCGCAGCTTCTGCCCCGGGTAGATCTTGTCCGGATTCGACAGCATCGGCTTGTTGGCTTCGAAGATGGCCGGGTACTTGTTCGCATCGCCGTAGAACTTCTTGGCGATGGCCGAAAGCGTATCGCCGCGCTCCACGGTGTGCCACTGCGATTCTTCCGACTCGGTGTTGACCGACATCTGGTCATCCACCGACTTGATCCCCTCGACGTTGCCGCAGCACAGGATGATTTTCTCGCGCGTGGCCTGATCCGGCGCTACGCCAAACACCTTCGCAGCATCGCCTTCCACCTGCACCGACAACGCCGTGGCGCTCAGACCCTGCTGCGCGATGTAGTCCTGAATGGCTTGGCCCTTGGCATCGTCGGCCGCCTTGGCGGCGTCGGCATCTGCTGACGCATCGGCGGGCGCGGCTGCGGCGGCGCCATGGAAAAGCTTCTCGCCAGCCTCTTTGATGAAGTCAAAAAAACCCATAACGACCTCCATAAGTACACAACGGGGAACGGGGAAAGTGGAGACGCCCACTGCGGGGCTCGTCCGTCGCGGCAGTGTAGCCGCTCACCAACGGTGTCTCCATGACAGCCGCGCTCAATTGCAAACTTTGCGCCTCATTCAGGCGCCGATGCGGCGCTTCGCCCACTTTCAATGCTGCGACGCAACAAAATCGCTGGCACACTGTCTTACCACCATCAAAACCACTTGCGACTCTTCGAAGAGCACGGGCACCATCGCCCTCATCGGAGTTCCCTCCCGCCACCATGCACCGTTCGTGGATGAAATCGATCACCCGGCTCGTCGATGCCCTGACCACACCAGGCTTCGGCCGCCAGTCATGGCCACCGAAGCCGGTGAAGCCGCTCAAGCCAACGGCACGCCGCGACATTCCGCGCCGCGTGCACCCAACGCCCACCGAAGGCACCTTCGTTCGCGAACAATTCATCTACGAGCCTGAGTCGCCCGCCCTGGTGGCGCGCCGGCCGGAATACTGGCTTTACACACCGCCCCTGCGTGGCAGCAAGCCACCCGCGCTGATGGTGATGCTGCATGGCTGCAAGCAGTCGGCCGAAGTCCTGGCGCATGGCACGCGCATGAACGCGCTGGCCGACCGTGAAGGCTTTATCGTGCTGTATCCGGAGCAGCCGCGCCGCGCGCATCCGCAATGTTGCTGGCACTGGTATGACCCTGAGCACGCCGGTGCGCGCGAGGCTGACGGCATTGCTCAACTGGTCGAGCAAACGCTTGCACAAACCGGTGCCGATCCGTCGCGTGTCTATCTGGCGGGGTTGTCCGCCGGAGCTGGCCTGGCCGGCCTGATCGCAATGCGTCATCCGAAGCTGTTTGCCGCGTTGGCCTTGCATTCGGGCCCGGCGCTAGGCGTGGCACGCTCGCCAGCGTCTGCATTGAATCTGATGCGACGCGGGGCAAGGGTCGATGCTGTCGAGGCACTCTCGAGCGTGGTCGACGTGGCCACATACCCCGGCATGCCGACGATGCTTCTACATGGACTGCGCGACGAGGCGGTCAACCCAGCCAACCAGGCGCAACTGGCGGCGCAATTCCGCGCACTGAACCACCTGGGCGATAGCGGCCATGTCTCGCGCGACACCATGCGCGGCGACGGCTATGTCCTGCGCAACGACGTGCGCGACGGCGAATGCATTGTCAGCTTGTGCCAACTCACCGCCACGGGCCACGCGTGGAGCGGCGGCGATCCGCGCTACGCGTTCCACGCGCCGGGGCCTGACGCGACGTGGCTGTGGTGGCAGTTCGCGCGCCGGCACGTTCGCGAGACGGCGCTGGCGGCGTAGCGGGCGTTAGAGATCGATCGACCGCTGCACGGCGTTGCGCCCGAGCAATTCGTCGATCAAGCCATAGCCGCGCGTGAGCCCGGCGTCTTCGGCGGCTTCGCGCGTGGGCAGCGGGCGCTCGTCATGCGAATGGGCGACAAGCGTTTCGACGGCCGTCGGGTCGGCGCCGGACTCGCAGATGCGCACGACGAAATCCCACTGCGTGGAGCCTTGCGCCCTCGTATCCGATTTGCGTTCGGCGCGGGGAATGGCGAGCACGTAGACGTCGAAGTCCTTGTACAGCTCGGTGCGCCAGTTCGATTCCGTTGTCATGTTGCCTCCCGAAAGACGCCGCGGCGTCGCAAGACTCGCCCGCAAAAAACAGGCCGGTTCATGACCGGCTTGGCGTTACATCATCAGCATTCGCCCTTGCGCGCGTGGCCCGGAGGGCAGTGGTAACGGTCGTCGCGATCGCGGCGGCCGTGATCCCAGTCGCGGTCCCCATCGCGGCCGCGCCAGCGGCCGTCGTCTCCGCGGTCCCAGCCGCCGTCACGCATCCGCCAGCCGTGCGGCCCCTGCTCCCAACGCGGCTCGCGCCAGTGGTAACCCGGTCGGCCGTGTTCACGATAGCCGCGACGCCAGACATAGCGCCCGTCGCGCCATTGCCAGTAGCCCGGCACCCATACGTAGCCGGGCTGCAGGACCGGCACGGGCTCATATTGAGGCGGCGGGGGCGCGTAAGTCGGGCTGATCTGCACGCCGATCGACACTTGCGCCTGCGTGGGCACAGCGATCGAAGCCGCCACTCCTGCAGCGGCCAGGCACGCAGCGAGAACCCATGCATTCTTCTTCATATTGGGGACCTCCTTTGAAGCCATCGAACTCATGTCGATCGTAGCACCGGGTTTCGCGCCAGCCTCTGGGGCGTTACGCGTCGTTACCTCCGTTACCGGAGGGCGGAAGTCCCTTCACGTTTGCGTGACGTTGCGGGCGTTCTGCGCCCAGCCACGCACAAAATGCCTGCACCACTTCGTCACCAAGATTACGCGCTGGGCTGTACCAGTAGTAGCTGCGTGCCACTAACGCGAGATCGGGAAACGGTGCCACAAGACGCCCCTCTTCGAGATCGTCCGTAATAAGCGCCGAGGGCCCCATCGCGACACCCAACCCATCGATGGCCGCTTGAATCGACAGATAGAAATGCTCGAACGTGAGGGCATGTGCAGGGCGCAGGTTCGGCACGCCGGCCAGCACCAGCCAGCTTGGCCACACCGAGGGCAACGTGTCCGAATGCAGCAGCGTGTGCTGCCGCAAATCCGACGGCGTCGACAACGGCAAGCGCTCCAGCAACACTGGGCTGCACACCGGGAACCGACTCTCATCCAGAAAGCGCCCCGACTGAAAGCCTGCATGAATCTCCGGCCCGCCACGGATGATCACGTCGAAATGATCGGGCAAGTCCTCGATCTCTTCGATGGAGGTAGTCAACCGCACCTCCACGCGCGGAAAGCGCATCTGAAATGTGGAGAGCCGCGGAATCAACCAGCGCATTGTGAACGTGGGGATGCTGTTCACACGGAGAATGCGCACCGCATCGCGGTCACGCAGCGCCTGGCTGGCAGTGCTGATGCGATCAAGCGCCACGCCAATCTCCGACAGATAGCGCTGGCCCGCATCGGTGAGCTCCACACGCCGGTTCAGTCGTCGAAACAGCGCCACACCCAACCATGCCTCCAGCGCCTGAATCTGTCGGCTGATAGCACCATGCGTGACGTTCAGCTCTTCGCCCGCGCGCGTAAAGCTCAGATGGCGCGCCGCCGATTCAAAAGCACGTACGGCATTCAACGGGGGCAACTTGCGCATATCGCGTGAGTTTTTTGCACAGATCGAGTCAGTATATATCGATTGTTGATCACACCCTACGCGGCTACGCTGTCGTTTTCTTGCTCTGATCGGCTCCAGCATCGAGTGAGAAAAACCGACCCGATTCTCACTTCGCGCCATCGTCCATCGTGACCCCCGCCGTCATCGCCCTGGTGCTCTGCGCCGCCCTGCTCCATGCCTCGTGGAACGCCTTGCTGAAAAGCGACTCCGACCGCCTGCGCGCCATCACGCTGATGACGCTGGCCTCTGGCGTGGCCGCAATACCGATGGCGATCGCATTGCCCTTGCCTGCACCGGCCGCTTGGCCGTACGTGGCGCTGTCCGCGGTACTGCACGTCGGCTACAACGTGTTCCTCGCGCGCGCGTACCGGTTTGGCGAGTTCGGCCAGGTGTACCCGATCGCGCGCGGCTCATCACCGCTGCTCGTAACGGTGGGCGCCTCGCTCTTCGCGGGCGAAATGCCGGGCGTGATTGCACTCACGGGCGTAGTGCTGGTGAGCGGCGGCATTCTGAGTCTGGCGCGCGGCCGCAAGGCCGATCTTGGCTCAACGCTGGCGGCGCTCACTACCGGTGTATTCATCGCGTGCTACACGGTGTGCGACGGCATCGGCGCGCGGGCCGCCGGCAATGCGAACGCGTACTCGGCCTGGCTGTTCATGCTTGACGGCCTGCCGATGGTGCTGCTCTATCGCGTGTGGAAAGGCCCGCTGAACATCAACCTGCGCGACGCCAACACACTCAAGACGTTTGGCGGCGGCGTGGTCTCCCTTGTCGCCTACGGCATCGTGATCTGGGCCGTGACGCTCGCGCCGATGGGGCCGGTGTCGGCTCTGCGCGAAACGTCGGTCGTGTTTGCTGCGCTGCTCGGCCGACTGTTCCTGAAAGAATCGCTCACCGCACGGCGCGTGTCGGCCTGCTCGGTCATCGCCTTTGGCGCTTACTGCCTGGGGCACCCGGCCTGAGTACAACACTCAGGCTGAGCGCGGCGGATATTTGACCTCGAGAATATCGATCTGCTCGACACCCGTGGGCGTGCGCAGCGGCACCGTGTCGCCCTCGCGCGCCTTGATGAGCGCGCGCGCAATCGGCGAGATCCAGCTCACGTGCCCGATGTCCAGGTCGACCTCATCCATGCCGACGATGGTGATGGTGGTCTCTTCACCGCGCTGGTTGGCGTAGGTGACAGTCGCACCAAAGAAGATCTGATCGTTGTCGCCCTGCAAACTGGCGTCGACAACCTCCGCCTTTTCGATGCGACGCGTGAGAAAGCGGATGCGACGATCGATCTCGCGCAGACGCTTCTTGCCGTACAGGTAGTCGCCGTTTTCCGAGCGATCGCCATTGGATGCGGCCCACGACACGATGCCGACCACCTCAGGCCGCTCGGTGTCGATCAGGTGCATCAGTTCGCTACGCAAGCGCTCGTAGCCCGCAGGCGTGATGTAGTTCTTGGAACCGGGGGGCAAGGGCGCGGCGCCCTCGGGCAGATCGTCTTCGTCATCGCCGGAATCTTCCCGGACGAAAGCCTTGTTCATGATGGAAGCCACGGTGGATCAAGGCTCCATTATAGAAAGTCGGGCCCTCTCCAAGAAAAAGTGAAGAAGGGGGTTCACAAGGCGGAAAATCTCTGTATAATCTCATTTCTCGGTTGCGGCTGTAGCTCAGTTGGATAGAGTACTTGGCTACGAACCAAGGGGTCGTGGGTTCGAATCCTGCCAGCCGCGCCAACCTAATACGAGAACGAAAAGGGCTTCCAGAAACGGAAGCCCTTTTCTTTTGTCCGTATCGAGCGTCGCTGACGACGCAGGCAGCGTCACAGCGCTTGCACATGCTACCGGCGGGCCACAAACAAAAAAGGCGAAGCCCTCTGGCCTCGCCTTTTTTTGCGTGGAGAATCAATCTCCACCGCGATCTCGCGCAATGCGAATCACATCCGGGTTCCGTCGCAGCGCGCGCATCACATCGGCCAAGTGCACGCGGTCGTGCACCTGGATCAGGAACGTCATGTACGTCGCTTCCTGATAGCCCTCCTGCTCCATCGATACGTGTGCCACGTTGGCATCGGCCGAGGTCAAGTCGGCGGCCACGCGCGCCAGGATGCCCTTCGTATTGCGCACCAGCACCTTGATCGACACGTCGAACGCGCGTGTCGTGTGCTCTGCCCACATGACGTCGATCCAGTGCTCCGGATCCTTGCCATGCAACCGCTTGGCCACGCGGCATTCCTGCACATGGATCTGCAAGCCTTCCCCCTTGCCGATATAGCCGACGATCGGGTCGCCGGGAATCGGGCGGCAGCAGGGCGAGAACACCATCGCCATGCCTTCGTCGCCACTCACGGTGACGGCAGGCGCCTCGTCCCCCGCGAAGGTGTGTACGGCCGCCATCAAAGCTTCATCGCCCTCGTGCCCGCCTTCCTGCAAGAGAATTTCCAGGCGGCGCGCGACCACCGCGGCCACGCGGCGGCCGAGTGCCAGATCCGCAAACACGTCTTCGCGCGCCTTGTTGCCCGTCCACTGCACGACGCGCTCCCACACTTGGGCGGATACGGCCTTCATGTCGATGCCGATCTGGCGCAGCGCCTGTTCGAGCAAACGCTCGCCCAGTTGAATCGCCTCGTCCAGCTTGGCCGTCTTGAGGAAATGCCGAATCGCGGCGCGCGCCTTGCCCGTCCGCACAAACGTAAGCCAAGCCGGGTTCGGCTTCGAATACGGCGCCGTCACCACCTCGACGATGTCGCCGTTCTTCAGCTCCGTGCGCAGCGGCAGCAGCTCGTTGTTGATCTTGACGGCCACGCACTGGTTGCCAAGGTCACTGTGCACCGCGTAGGCGAAGTCCAGCGCCGTCGCACCGCGCGGCAGTGCACGGATCTCGCCCTTGGGCGTGAACACGTAGACCGCATCCGGGAACAGGTCGATCTTGACGTGCTCCAGAAACTCTTGCGAATCCCCCGTCTGGCTTTGAATGTCGAGCAGCGATTGCAACCACTGATGCGCTTGTTGCTGAGCCCGATCGGGCTCGTCGTGGTGCTGCTTGTACATCCAGTGCGCAGCCACGCCGGCTTCCGCAATCTGGTTCATCTCGCGCGTGCGGATCTGGAACTCGACCGGCGTACCGAACGGGCCCACCAGCGTCGTGTGCAACGACTGATAACCGTTGATCTTGGGGATCGCGATGTAATCCTTGAACTTGCCGGGCATCGGCTTGTACAGGCTGTGCAGCGCACCCATCGTCATGTAGCACTGCATCTGCGTGTCGACCACCACGCGGAATCCATACACGTCCAGCACCTGCGAAAACGACAACTGCTTGTCGTGCATCTTGCGGTAGATGCTGTACAGCGTTTTTTCGCGGCCAGTCATCTCGGCCGGAATGCCCGCATCGGTCAGCGCACGCTGAGCCGTTTCGAGAATGCGGCTCACGACTTCGCGTCGATTGCCGCGCGCGGCCTTCACCGCTTTCTCGAGCGTGGCATACCGGAACGGCGAACCGATACGGAAACTCAGTTCCTGCAACTCCCGATACGTCGTATTCAGGCCGAGGCGGTGCGCGATCGGCGCGTAAATCTCCATCGTCTCGCCGGCAATGCGGCGCCGCTTCTCCGGCGGCACGTGGTCGAGCGTGCGCATGTTGTGCGTACGGTCGGCCAACTTGACGAGAATCACGCGCACATCGCGCGCCATCGCGAGCAGCATCTTGCGAAAGCTCTCGGCTTGCGCCTGCTCCCGGCTCTGGAATTCGAGCTTGTCCAACTTGGTCAGGCCGTCGACCAGTTCTGCGACCTTCGGGCCGAACTTCTCGGCCAGCTCGCTTTTGGTCACGCCCTGGTCTTCGATCACGTCGTGCAGCAGCGCCGCCATGATCGATTGCACATCCAGCTTCCAGCCCGCGCAGATCTCTGCCACGGCCACGGGATGCGTGATGTAAGGCTCGCCACTCTGGCGGTACTGCCCGAGGTGCGCCTCGTCTGAAAAGTGGAACGCTTCCTTTACCAGCTTGAGGTCGGCCGGTTTCAGGTAAGACAGCTTTTCGGTCAACCCCGAAATGGAGACGACCTGCTGGCGCGGCGGGGCCGCGGGCTGCGAGGTCGGGCCGAACAGATGCCGATAGGTCTGTTCCAGTACCGCATCGATGAATAGCGTGTCGCCGCCTTCTGGCTTGGCTGCCTGCGCAGGCACGTCGGCACTTGCAGCCTTATGCGACTTCGGCGGCAGAGCTGCCCGCTCACCCACCAAGTCCGCACCGCGCGGATCAGGCAAGTTCGGCGCGCCGGTGCGAGGCGACGCGGGGCCGGAGCCGGAAGCGGATGACGGCATGGACACGATGGAAGCGGTGGAAGACCCGGAAGAGACCGTGGAAGCGCCCGGCTCAGGACCGGACGACCTCGCGGACGATTCCACCGACGGCACGCTGTGTTCGTGCGTGGCGGAATGTTGGGTCCTGGGCGAAGAAGAAGCGGGCGAGGTAGGCATGCCGGGGTCTAGTGCGTTCGCGGCTTTCACATCCACGAAAGATCGCAGGAACGATCAGTGACCGGGGCAGCGTACCACGCCAGGTAATGCCAAGTAACGCGCGTCAGCTCAGGACGGAACCTTCTTAAGCATTTCGATACCGACTTGGCCCGATGCGATTTCGCGCAATGCGGTCACGGTCGGCTTGTCCTTGGCATCGACCTTGGGCGTGTGGCCCTGCACCAACTGACGGGCGCGGTACGTTGCGGCCAATGCCAGTTCGAAGCGATTCGGAATCTGTTTCAAGCAATCTTCGACGGTAATACGCGCCATGAAAACTCCACCTTGAGGCAAATCTTGTTGATCTCGATATTTTAGCAGCAGCGCAGCACTCCCTTCCGACTGCACTTGGGCACAGGCGCTACCACACTTTCGCAACCGCGCTGAAAAGCGCGATTGCACTCGTTGCTCAGTGAATGCCCAGCTCGACAAACAGCTCACCGTGGCGCGCCTTCTGGGCACCGAAGCGCAGGCGCGTGGCCTGCACCACGGTGCGCAGCTCGGCCAATGCCGTGTCGAACACTTCGTTGATGATCACGTAGTCGGCCTCGGGCGCGTGCGCCATCTCGGAGCCCGCTGCGAGCAGGCGGCGCACGATCACGTTCGGCTCGTCCTGGCCGCGCTTCTTCAGACGATCCTCCAGCGCCGTGAGCGACGGCGGCAGGATGAAGATCTCTACGGCATTGGCGAAACGGCGATGCACCTGCTGCGCGCCCTGCCAGTCGATTTCAAGCAGCACGTCGGTGCCGGCGCGCATCTGTTCTTCGATCCACACGCGCGAAGTGGCGTAGTAGTTGCCGTGCACCTCTGCCCATTCGAGAAACTCGCCGCGATCACGGCAAGCCTTGAACTCCTCGACGGTCATGAAGTTGTACTCACGGCCGTGCTGCTCGCCTGGGCGCGGCTTGCGCGTGGTGGCCGAAACCGACAGGCGAATCGACGAATCGTGCGCCAGCAGCGCATTCACCAGCGTCGACTTACCGGCGCCCGACGGTGCGACGACCATGAACAGGCTGCCCGGAAAGTGATTCTCGATGGGCGTATCGACGGCAGAGTGCGCTTGAGAGGATGGCATGTTCTAGTTCTAGCGTTTCAAATTATTCGAGATTCTGTACCTGCTCGCGCATCTGCTCGATGAGCAGCTTGAGTTCCATCGATGCATCGGCCAGCTCCTTGGCGGCGGCCTTCGAGCCGAGCGTATTCGCCTCGCGGTTCAACTCCTGCATCATGAAGTCCAGGCGTTTGCCGATCTGGCCGCCCTTCTCCAGGATGTGGCGCGTTTCGCGCAGATGCGCCTGGAGGCGCGAGAGTTCTTCGGCGATGTCGATGCGGATGCCGTAGACGGTGGCTTCCTGGCGGATGCGCTCCGACAGCTCGTCGCGCGTCAGTGCCGGAGTGCCGTCGGGCGCAGCCAAGCCAAAGGCCTCGCGAAGGCGTTCGGTCAGCTTGTCCTGATGCTGCTGGATCAGCTCCGGCACCATCGGCGTCAGTTTGTCGACAATAGCCAGCATCGCGTCAGCGCGGTCCAGCAACACGGCCTTCAGGGCATCACCTTCGCGACGGCGCGACTCCAGAAGTTGCTTGAGCGCCTCTTTGGCAGCCTCGATCACGGCGTCGCGCAGCGTGTCTTGTGTCAGTTGCGGCTCGGCCAGCACGCCGGGCCAGCGCAGGATTTCGCCCATGCGCAGCGAACCCGATGCCGGCAAGTAGCGCGTGACCGCCTGCTCCAGCTTCGCCAGCTGTTGCAGCAGTTCCACATTGAGCGCCGCGACATCGCTGGCGGCTTCCTGGCGTTGCAGGTTGATCCGGCATTCCAGCTTGCCGCGCGAAAGCGCGCTCATCAGCATTTCGCGCAGGGCCGGCTCGAAGGCGCGGCACTCTTCCGGAGCGCGGAAGAGCAGATCGAGGAAGCGCGAGTTGACGGTGCGGAATTCGACCGAGACGGTGGCGACGCTGCCGCTGGGGGCGCCATGGGCATCGGTAAAGGCTGCCTGGCGTGTGGCGACGCCGTAGCCGGTCATGCTGTGGATCATGGAATCGTGGTGTGTTGTTCTTGGTCGAATCGGGAAATCCGGCGGCAGTATTTAACGCCCGGAATTGGCGGGGAATCCCCCACCTTTTGTCGCTTTACAACGTGTGGACTGGTCAGGGAGAATCCGACAGCCATTTCGCCACACAAACCCATGACAGAGTCAAAAGGCTCAGGACAGCCACGCAGTGCGCCGTTGCCGGTGGGCACTTTGCTGTCCAATTATCGTATTGTAAAGAAGTTGGCCAGCGGGGGGTTCAGCTTCGTCTATCTTGCGACCGACGAGCATGGGACGCCGGTGGCCGTAAAGGAATATCTGCCGTCTTCGCTGGCCCGTCGTGCGCCCGGCGAATTGATTCCCGTCGTGCCTGAAGAAAGCGCGAGCGCGTTCCGCCTCGGGCTCAAATACTTCTTTGAAGAAGGCCGGTCGCTGGCCAAGATTTCTCACCCTGCCATCGTGCGCGTGCTCAATTTCTTCCGGGAAAACGGCACCGTCTACATGGTGATGACGTACGAGCAGGGTAAAACGCTGCAAGAACACATCCTCACAGCGCGCCAGCAAGGCAAGCTGAAGATGCTGCGCGAGCGCTTCATCCGCCAGGTGTTCCATGACCTGATGAGCGGGCTGCGCGAGGTCCACATCCACAAGCTGCTGCATCTCGACATCAAGCCCGGCAACATTTACCTGCGCGAAGATTTCTCGCCGATCCTGCTCGACTTCGGTGCCGCACGGCAGACGCTCACTGCCGAGGCCTCGCGCTTCCAGCCGATGTACACGCCGGGCTTCGCCGCGCCGGAGCTGTACCGCAAGCACAACGAGCTGGGACCGTGGACGGACATCTACAGCATCGGCGCCACGATCTATGCCTGCATGGCCGGCACGCCGCCCCAGGAAGCCACGCAGCGCGAGAAAGACGACAAGCTGGAAGAAGGCCTGGAGCGCCTGCGCAAGGTCTATACAGCCAGCCTCATCGATCTGGTCGGCTGGTGTCTGAAGATGAAGCCCGAAGAGCGCCCCCAGAGCGTGTTCCGTCTGCAAAAGGTGCTGCGCGAAGAAAGCAACGCGCTGACCGAATTGCAAGCACTGACGGCGGTCACCCAGGGTGGGCCGGTGTCAGAGGAAAAAGAGGCGTTGACGACGCGTTTCATGAGCCGTCTGTTGCGCCGCCGGGACAGTTGAGCACCCGATCGCCGCTGACAGGCGGAGTATCATCCCGAAATGGTGCAACACTAGGCGGGACTTGCCGCTGCACCGCCTCCCTCACCGAATATTCATCTAGCCGCAATGCGATTCTCGGTTTATCAAGAAAGCAAAAAAGGCGCGCGACGCGTCAACCAGGACCGCATGGGCTACTGCTTCACGCGTGACGCCATGCTGATGGTGCTGTGCGACGGCCTGGGCGGGCATTCCCTGGGCGAAGTTGCGGCCCAGCAGGCGCTGCAGACCATGGCGCGCCAGTTCCAGCGCCACGCGCGTCCGTCGATTCGCAATCCGCGTGATTTCCTGCACGAGAGCATCATGCTCGCGCACCGCGACATCCATCGCTATGCCGAGACGAACGGCCTGGCCGATGCGCCCCGCACGACCATCGTCTGCGCGCTGGCCCAGCGGGGCTCGCTGCACTGGGCGCACGCTGGGGATTCGCGAATGTACCTGATGCGCAAGGGCGAACTGGTGACGCGCACGCGCGATCACTCCAAGATCGAGAACCTGCTGCAGCAAGACCGTGTGCTGCCGATGCAGGTCGCGCATCACCCCGAGCGCAACAAGATCTACAACTGCCTCGGCTCGCCCAATCTGCCGTTGATCGACATCGGCGGGCCCGTCAATCTGGAGCCGGGCGACGTTGCCATGCTGTGCTCCGACGGGCTGTGGGGCAGCGTGCAGGAAGACGAACTCATCGATACCTGCACCAGCTTCTCAGTCACGCAGGCGATTCCCGAACTGATTGCCCGCGCGCTGCGCAATGCCGGTGACACCGCCGATAACACCACCGCCATCGCCATGATGTGGGAGCTGGACGCGGTGACCACCACGCAGGATTCGGTGCAGACCGATACCCTTCCCCTGAACGCGTTCACCACGTCCATCCTGGACGCACCGCAAAGCGAATCGGGGCTGATGTCGGAAGAGGAAATCGAGCGCTCCATCGCTGAAATCCGTGCCGCCATCGACAAGACCAGCAATCTGACGCGCTAAACGCCGTTGCACCGCCCTCCTCCGGCCCGCCCTGCCAAGCGCAGCGCGGGCCGGTATCATGTCGGGCTATCCGTTTTCTTCAGCGAGACCCCACATGCGACCCAGCGGCCGCCAGCCCGACCAACTCCGCCCCGTCACCCTCACCCGCAACTTCACGCGCCACGCCGAAGGCTCGGTACTGGTGTGCTTTGGCGACACGCAAGTGCTCTGCACGGCCAGCGTGCTGCCCAAGGTGCCGCCGCACAAGAAGGGCAGCGGCGAGGGCTGGGTGACGGCCGAGTACGGCATGCTGCCGCGCTCGACGCACACGCGCTCCGACCGCGAGGCCGCACGCGGCAAGCAGACGGGCCGCACGCAGGAGATCCAGCGCCTGATCGGCCGCGCGATGCGCTCGGTGTTCGATCTGCGCGCGCTGGGCGAGCACACGCTGCATCTCGACTGCGACGTGCTGCAGGCCGATGGCGGCACACGCACCGCCAGCATTACCGGCGCGTTCGTCGCGGCCTATGACGCAGTCTCTGTCATGCGCGAAAAGGGCCAGCTGGTGGGCAACCCGATCCGCGATTTCGTGGCTGCCGTGTCGGTGGGCGTGGTCGACGGCGTACCGGTGCTCGACCTCGACTACCCCGAAGACTCGGCGTGCGATACCGACATGAACGTCGTCATGACGGGCAGCGGTGGCTTTGTGGAAGTGCAAGGCACTGCAGAAGGCACGCCGTTCTCACGCGCCGAAATGGACGCGCTGCTGGGGCTCGCCGACCAAGGCATCCGCACACTGATCGGCCTGCAGAAGCAGGCGCTGGGCCTCTGATCGATACGGCCATGCGCAAGATCGTTCTCGCATCGAACAACGCCGGCAAGCTGGCAGAATTCAACGCGCTGCTGGGCACCCTCGGGTTCGACGTGACGCCGCAAGGCGCGCTCGGCATTCCCGAGGCGGAGGAGCCCTATGCGACCTTCGTTGAAAACGCGCTCACCAAGGCACGCCATGCGAGCCGCGCGTCTGGCCTGCCCGCGCTGGCAGACGACTCCGGCATCTGCGTGCATGCGTTGGGCGGCGCGCCAGGCGTGTATTCCGCTCGCTATGCGCAACTTGCGGGCGAGCCCAAATCGGATGCTGCCAACAACGCCCGCCTCGTCCGCGAGCTGGCCGGCAAGGCCGATCGCGGAGCACACTATGTTTGCGTGCTTGTCTACGTGCGCCATGCCGATGACCCGCAGCCGATCATTGCCGAAGGCAACTGGTTTGGCGAGGTGATCGACACACCGCGCGGCGACGGCGGCTTCGGCTACGACCCACACTTCCTGCTGCCCAATCTCGGCAAGACCGCCGCCGAACTGACCAAGGCCGAGAAGAACAGCGTGAGCCATCGTGCACAAGCCCTCGCGCAGCTCGTCGAACGGCTGCGCACCTTTGAAAACGCCTGACGTTCCAATGATCCCGATTTACCCCGCCGGCGCAGCCAAGACGCCTACCGCGACTGCCGCTGAGACCGGTGACAAGGTCACCTCCGTCTTCCTGCAGCCGGGCAAGATCAACTTGCCCGCTTCGCCGCCGCTGTCCTTGTACGTGCACGTGCCGTGGTGCGTACGCAAGTGTCCGTACTGCGATTTCAACTCGCATGCGGAGCCGGAACAGGGCATCCCGGAAGAGCGTTTTTTGGCCGCCGTGCGGCAAGACCTAGAAGCCGCGTTGCCAATGGTGTGGGGCCGGCATGTGCATACGATCTTCATTGGTGGCGGCACGCCGAGCTTGTTGTCGGCACAAGGGCTGGATCGCCTGCTCTCGGACATCCGCATGCTGCTGCCGGTCGACGCCGACGCCGAGATCACGATGGAGGCCAACCCCGGCACCTTCGAGGCCGAACGCTTCCGCAGCTATCGCGCCAGCGGCGTGAACCGCTTGTCGATCGGCATCCAGAGCTTCAACGATGCGCACCTGCAGGCGCTGGGCCGCATCCACAGCGCCGCTGAGGCGCGCGCCGCCATCGACATCGCCCGCGGCCATTTCGACAACATCAACCTCGACCTGATGTTCGCGCTGCCGGGCCAGACGCTTGCCGAGTGCGAGGCCGACGTGGAGGCCGCGTTGTCGTTCGATACGAACCACGTGTCGCTGTACCACCTGACGCTGGAGCCGAACACGTACTTCGCCAAGTACCCGCCCGCGCTGCCGGATGACGACGCGGCGTTTGCAATGCAAGACTGGATTCACGCGCGGTTGGCAGCAGCCGGCTACGAGCACTACGAGGTATCGGCATACGCCAAGGCCGGCAAGCGCTGCAAGCACAATCTGAACTACTGGCAATTCGGCGATTACCTCGGCATCGGCCCCGGTGCGCACGGCAAGCTCAGCTTTCCGCATCGGGTCATCCGCGAGATGCGGCACAAGCATCCAGACACGTACCTGCGTCAGGCCGAGACTGCCGGCGGTGCGGCCGTCATGCAAGAGCAGCGCGAAGTCGACGCCGCCGACCTGCCGTTCGAATTCATGCTCAATGCGCTGCGTCTGACCGACGGCTTCCCCGTCACGCTGTTCCAGGAACGCACCGGTCTGCCGCTGCGCTCGATCGAGCGGCAACTCGACGCCGCCGAGCAGCGCGGTTTGCTCACGCGCGACCATGTCGCCATCCGACCGACCGAGCTGGGGCAGCGATTCCTCAACGATTTGCAGGCATTGTTTTTGGCCGACGACGAAAACTGACAGTACCCGGTGCCAAGTTGCGCCAGGTACCGTTACAATGGCGCCCTTGCTCGCAACGAGCAGCGCAGTACGAAGGAAGCGTGGCCGAGTGGTTTAAGGCAGCAGTCTTGAAAACTGCCGATGGGGTGACCCATCCGTGAGTTCGAATCTCACCGCTTCCGCCAGCCCTTGGTTCCAAGGCGCTCCAGATTTCTCCCCCACTCTTCCAGACCATACCGTTTTGTCAGTGCCTCGCCGCGGGCCAAAGCGCATCGGCGGTCTTGTCCTAGCGCCCCCGGGCAATCGCGAGGCGAACGCGCTTCGCTCTATTGCCCGCGATGGAAGACGACAGCAATTGCAACGTGACGCCTTCCAAACCCAGTTTTTCCGGGCAACCTCGTAGCGTGGTCTTCCCGAAACGCGCTTCAAAGAGACGTTTAACGAGTGGGAGGGCGCGGGAAACTTCACGAGGACCCGACGGCGGTCTTCCCGCCGGGCTTCTCTTCTTGCGCTCTGACTGCTTGATGGGGAGAACTGCCGATTGAGGGAGAGGATTCTCGGCTATGCAGCGGCCCAGGTTTGCTAACGCTTCGCCGGGTGCTGCAGCATCGCGCCTTGCGCCACCCACACCGCAAAACAATTGCCGCGATCTTGGTACAACCCGACCTTGCAAATCAAATCCATTTGATTTGATCTTCAAATCAGTATCGTTTTATTTATTTGGAATGAAATAACCTGACAGCGCCCCGTCATGCCCCGTTGGCAGAGAATGGGCGAGAGCACTGCCTCAAGCCCCGAGGAGGCTTGAGGCAGGTCTAGCGCGTAAAGACACTCCCCGTTCTTCGAATTCGGCATGCGCCGTTCTTATGTGGTTTTCACCAATCATCTGATTGGTAATCACCCTGCGCATCAACGCCAAGCAATATCGCCGGAATGCCAACTCGAAAAAACGGGGTGAATCCGCTCACCCCGTTCCTCCGAAGCTGACCTGGCCTGTCGAAGCCGGGCGACCTGCTGTTTTCCCCGTTGCCCGCCCTGCGCCGGCTCCATGGAACCGCGCGGGCGCTGAACTTTTTTATTAGGCGTGATGCCAATGCCGAATATTGTCGGGAACGATAGCAGACGCTATTCTGACTGGCACCCTGCTAAATAGAGGGCACGCACCTGCCGCCAAATGCCGTCCATGCGAGCCGGAGCGTGGGAAATGGAGCCGAGGGGCGGTAATCACAATGTTGGTGCAGCCGCGTGTCGGTGATGAACGTGGCACACGGCTGGTAAAGCACATCGGCGCCTGGCTATCGGTTCTTTGTATTGCAACCACCCGCGGCAGACCATGGAAATCCTCAAGGATGTAAGCGCGATTGCTTTAGCCAATAGTCTTCCAGACGGCGTCTTCCTGGTCGACGAGCGTGGGCGGATTCGTCACGCCAATGCAGCGTGGGAAGACATTCTGGGTTATCGGGCATCCGATCTGCTGGGGCAAACCATGCTCGAACTCGTGGCGCCGGACGACCGCGACAGAACGCAAAAGCAAGCGGGTCGCGTGCAGGCTGGCATTAAGTGCACCGGATTTGAGAATCGCTATCGGCACCAGTCGGGCACCGATGTCCATTTGTCATGGTCGGCACAGTGGAACGTGGAGCATCGACTGCGTATTGGCGTGGCGCGCAATGTCACCGCATTGAGGACGCTGGCGGAGCCCAGCCCGCTGGCGCAACTGCAGGCGCGTCTGGCACCTCACGAATCCAGGGTATTGCAGTTGCTGTTGACTGAAGCCGCAGAAAAGCAGATTGCGGAACAGCTCGGTCTGGCCACGTCGACCACGCACTCTTACATTACGAGCGTCTATCGCAAGTTCGGCGTGCGTGGGCGCGCGGGGCTGATGAGCCTGTGGCTCAAAGAGATGCAAAGCCGCTGATACCCCCCTGTATCACGGCATCGTCGCATCACCAACTGGCACAAATCGCGCGCGCGCCCTGGGCTATACTGCCGCCCGTCACGCACACAACGTGACCTCGGATTGGCGTCCGAGAATGACAAAGGCGGGCAACCGCCGACCGGCGGTTTTTTTTCGCCCGCATCAAGTGCCCTAATGGCCGGGCCTTGGTGGGGGAGCGCTTGCGCTCGCCGGTTTCCTTTGTCACCGGTACGCCAACCTTGCCATGTGCCCGGCCACCCCGATTGGCGTCGGGCACCGGGTTAGTCAACCCGACAAAGGAGGTGCACTGTGCGTCAAGCACCCGCTCGCCCCGAGCAATCGCAGTCCCCTTCCCAACAAGCCAGTCGCAAGCTCGAGCGCGAGATTGAATCGCTCCAGCAGCAACGCGCCGACCTCGTGCGAGCGTTGGCAGCGGCCGAAGCATCCGTAAGAACATTTCCCATCGGCTCATTGCAACAGGCCAACGCACGGGCCCGCGTCACGCGTTTGCAGAGAGAGTTGCGGCGCTTGAAAGCCGCCCTTGGCACGTCAAAGCGGCACCAGGACGTGGGCGACTTCCTGATCGAGATCTTCCGCGAGCGCGTGTCCTTCAGCGAATGGCAGTGCATCGTGGCCGAGGCGCGACGCCGCCATGATTCAAAGGCGACGGAAGGTCAAATCGGTACGCTGCCTGCGGGGCCGGGCGCACAAAGCTGATATAGTCGCGTCGGCTCCGATTTCTGAACCTTGCGATGTCTCTCGTACTCCGCCGAACCGCTCTCTCGTTCGTCGCCGCAGCCTCGGTTGCAGGCGCTGGCCTGGTCCATGCGCAAGCAAGCGCACCACAAGCACCGGCAGTAACCACGGCTGCGTCGGGCGGCACAGTCGCTGAACTGCAGCAGTTGCTGGCGCAGAAGCGTCTGACCGAACTGCGCACGACCTACAACGGCGACTACGGCACGAGCCTGCTGCTCGTCAACGAAGACACCACCGCCTACGTTGCCCTGTCGTATCGCAAAGAATTGTGGCGTGTGTACAAGTTTGCGTCGGTCGCTCCGGCCGAAGGCGCATACGAAACGCTGGCCGGTCAGACCCGGACGTGGGCCGAAGATGACCTGCGCCGCGCCGTCACGGCGGGCCAAAAGGCGCAACTGGAGCGCGAAGCCCAGGCAGCTCAGCAGCGCGCCGCATCCCTAAGCCAGGAAGTGCGCATCATGCAGGCGCAGCGTCAGAAGATGCTGACCGAACAGCAGACCATGCGTCAGGAGACGAAGGCGCTGGATATCGAGCGCCGCGCGTACCAGACCCAGGTCGAATCGCTGCAGCAGCAGATCCGCTTGCTGGAAAAACAGCTCAACGATCCGCACTGGTCGCCAGCACCTTAAACGTCTCGTCAAGGGCTTTGACATTCACCTTCCTGGCTTGGCCCAACTGCGGCAGGCCAGCGACCTCTCCTCCTTCGATGCAACGCGCATCGACTTAGGAGCAATCTGATCGACCACCGTCCAACTGCCACTTAGCATGGCGCCTGCTTGCGCAGCCGGCTTGGATGCGCGCTGCGGCCATCAGCGGAGACGGACTTGGAATCCCCCAACTTCATCATCGACGGACACCTGCGCCTACCGGGCTTGGTGCGTATGCCGCCGCCCTTCGGGCCAGCACTCGACAGCGCGCAGCCCGGCGCCGCGACACAGGTCAGCGCATCGATCGATCCAGCAGCCCACTCGTGCGGTAACACCGGTACAGCACGCCATAGGCTGTGGCCTCAACGCCTGACCGCGCTGTCGATTGGCGTGGCATGCACGCTGGCGGCCGCGCTGCTGGGCTGGCAGACCGGGCAGCATCGGCAGCCGGCCGCAGAGCTTGATCAAACAACCGTGGCCGCCCTCGCCCCGCAGACCGCACCGCCGGTGCCGCTTGAACATGCTCCTGCATCGCCGGTGACGCCCGTGGAAATCGACGAAGCCCCGGAATCCGAAGCCGTTACCACAGCCGCAGCCGACGTTGTCGAGGCGCCCGACATGGCGTTCGACGAAACGGAAGTGGCCGCGCCGGTCATCGCTGCTGCACCGCCGGTCGTGACGCAATTGCCGGCTAAACCGATGCGACCGCACGCACTGCGGCAGGCCGTTGCGCCCAAGCCGACGCATCCCAAGCTGCAGCACACGCCCGTATTGCACGACGAAGCGCCAGCGACCATCGAAGTTGAGTGGGCAGCGGCCGCGACGGCGCCGATCACATCAGCCTATGCTCCGCCGGGCACCCCGGTGCGCATCGAGCTGCAACGGCATACGCGCTTCACGGACTGACCAGAGCGCGTGCTGCCACGCCGGCTCAGTGCAACTGGCCGCCGGTTTCGCGTACGTCGTGCAGCGTGCGCAGCGTTGTCTCGATGGCGATTCGCAGGCCGGTGACGATGGTGTCGTGCGCCATGCTCGGTTGCCCCGGATGCTTGGCTGCCTGCGACGGGAGATATGGGATGTGGATGAAGCCGCCGCGCATCGGCCGCTTCTGCCGGGCGATGGCATGCATCAGCCCATAGAAGACGTGGTTGCAGACAAAGGTGCCCGCTGTCTGCGAGACGGAGGCGGGAACACCGCCCGCACGCAGTTCGCGCACGATCGTCTTGATCGGTAGCGTTGAGAAATACGCGGCCGGCCCATCACTCGCGATGGCGATATCGATTGGTTGCTTGCCGGCGTTGTCGGCAATGCGGGCGTCGTCAACATTGATGGCGACGCGCTCGATGGCCATCTCGGCACGGCCACCGGCCTGCCCGACGGCGATCACCACATCCGGCTGCAAGGTCTGCAGCAACTTGCCGAGCACTTTGTTGGACTCGCCAAAGACGGTCGGCAACTGGCGCGCGACGATGTCGGCACCGGCGATTCCCTGGCCATCGAGGGTGCGCACGGCTTCCCACGACGGATTGATGGGTTCGTTCTCGAACGGGTCGAAACCGGTGACGAGGACGGTTGGCATGATGTTCTCCTGCGCGCTGCGTAAGACAAAAACGATGATAAACGTCTGTCGAACATCATGCCCAAGCGCGTTGCGGCGTCAGTTTGCCTTGCTGCGCTTGTTCTCGAAGTTCAACAGGATGTCGACTTCTTCCGTGCCCGCGGTATGCAGCCATTCGCGCGTCAGACGTTCGCCCAGGCGGCGCATGTCGCCCTGCAGGGTCACGTCGGGATTGAGCACGCGCACGCCGGTCTTGGCGAGTTCGGCTTCGTCGCGCTCGTAGGTCTGGCGGCTGGAATCCCAACCGCGCGCCTCGTAATCCTTGGCGAGTTTGAGCACGGTCTGCTGCGTCGCGGGCGGGAGCTTGGCAAAGCGCGCCTCGTTCACGAACACGGCGTTCTTCGGGATCCACGCGTTGACCTTGTAGTAATAGGTCATGCGCTGGCCAGCCTTCGTCTCCAGACCAGTGGACGGCGAGGTGACCATCGTGTCGATCCGGCCGCCGGCAATCGCGGCAGTCAGATCAGCGGCTTCCACCTGCACGGCCTGCGCGCCGTACAGCTCGGCAATGCGTTTTTGCGCTGCGTTATAGGTGCGCAAACGATGTCCTTTCAGGTCGGACAAACGGGCGATCGGTGTTTCGGAATACAGGTTCTGCGGCGGCCAGGGCACGGCGTACAGCAGGCGCAAACCATTGGCCTTCATCAACGCTTCGATGTGGCTGCGCGAGGCATCCCACAGCAGGCGCGCATCGTTGTAGCCCGACACCACGAAGGGAATCGAATCCACGCCGAAAAGCGGATCGCGCTGAGCCAGCGTCGAGAGCATCACTTCGCCCGCTTCCGCCTTGCCGTCCTTGACGCCGTCAAAGATGGCGGCCGGCTTGAGCAGCGTGCCGTTCGGATAGACCTCGAGCTTGAGACCGCCGTTGGTGGCGCTGCTGACAGCGCTGGCAAAGGCCTGCAGGTTTTGCGTATGGAAATTGACGGCCGGATACGGCGTGGCCACTCGGAGCGTTTCCGCGCTGGCTTGCGCGGCGGAAATCAACGACAGCGCGCTGGCTGCGAGAACACAAAAAAAGCGGCGTCCTGACATGGAACGGCCGCTCGTCATCTGGCTGCTCATGAATCCCCCCGGAGAAAGAGCACGATGCGAGGTCGACACGACTGCATGCCCTTGTCTCCCGGGCAGCGATCGCGCTGGGTGGCGTCCGCCGGCTGAGAACTGCCGGCGTGGCGCACACCGCACGCGACGCATTAAACACGATTAGTGGAGCATCAGGAAGTACAAGAGCACGATATTGGCTGCAAGCAACAGTAGCGCGGTCGGGACTTGCGCTTTGATCACAGCGTTCTTATCGGACAACTCCAGCAGCGCAGCCGGCACGATATTGAAGTTCGCCGCCATCGGCGTCATGAGCGTTCCGCAGTAGCCGGAGAACATGCCGATCGCCGCCATCACCGCCGGGTTGGCATGGAACACGCCCACCAGAATTGGCACGCCCACGCCGCCCGTCATGACCGGGAAGGCTGCAAAGCCGTTACCCATGATGACGGTGAACAATGCCATGCCCACGCAATAGACCACCACCGCGACCAGGCGATAGTCCATGTTGATGTAGGCGGTGGTCAGGTGCGCCACGGCCTTGCCCACGCCGGCATCGGCGAAGACCAGGCCGAGCATGGCCAGCATCTGCGGCAGTACCAGCGCCCAGCCGAGCGACTCCGTCAGCCGACGCGACTCACGCATGGCCTGCACCGGCGTGTCACGCGTCAACCAGCACGCCAGCGCCAGCGAGATGATGCAGCCCAGGCCCAGCGAGACAAAGGTCTGGTTCTTCGGATCGAGCAGCAGGTCGCCACCGATCTTTACGTCTTTCAGGAACACGCTGCCGATGACGGTGACCAGCGGAATGGTCAGCGCCGGAATGAACAAGCGGTTACCCAGGCGCTTGGCGGATGCGCGGCGCTCTTCCGCCGGCAGTTCACCGTGCTTGCCCAGCGTCACGCCGCCCGTGCCGGCCAGCAGTGCCATCACCACGGCACCCACGCCCACCACGATCGGCGGGAGCTTGTCGCCAACGAGGAAGATGACGGCGAAGATCGCCCAGAACAGGCCCGTGGTCCAGCGACGGGGGTGGTTCTTGTCGGCAAAGGTCATCAGCGCGGTGATCGTCAGGATGATCCCGGCCAGCCAGTACAGATAGTTGATCGACAGAATCATGGCTTACCCCTGCTTGGCCGCAGCCGCGTTGGTGTTAGCGGAGGCACCCATTTCACGGGCAAGCCAGCCGTCCAGGCGCTTGAGGCGCACCGAGTGGATCAGGAACGCGCAGACCGCCGTCGGGATGCCCCACACCGCAATGTGCAGCGGTTCCACGTCGATGCCCGAGCCGAGCAGGAACGTGTGCATCAGCGCGATGGCGCCGAAGGCCACGAAGATGTCTTCGCCGAAGAACAGGCCGACGTTGTCGGTAGCGGCACAGAACGCCAGCAGGCGTTCGCGCACCGGCGCCGGCAGCTTGCCGAAACGGTTTTCGGCGGCGCCTTCGGCCATCGGGGCCAGCAGCGGACGCACCATCTGCGGATGACCGCCGAGGCTCGTCAGACCGGCAGCCGCCGTCAACTCGCGCACGGCGAGGTAGACGATCAGCAGGCGGCCAACCGTGGCCGATTGGATGCGCGAGATCCAGTTCTGCGCGTGTTCACGCAAGCCGTGCCGCTCGAGCAGACCCACCACCGCCAGCGGCAGCAGGATGATCAGCGGCAACGTCCGCGTCTTGATGATGCCCGTCCCGATCGCCGTCAGGATCTGCTCGATGGACATCGATGCCGCAAAGCCGGTGGCGATGGCGGCCACGGCCACCACCAGCATCGGATTGAATCGCAGGATGAACCCCGCGATGATGACGACCACCCCGATCAGCGGCCATAGATTCACTGCCGTACCCATGTGGTGCTTCCCCCCAAGTTGATAAAAAGCCCCGCTGGAAGGACGGGGCCGTGGCTCAGGCGCCGGCGCGAACAGCGATGCCTTCGCTGCCAAGCCGTTCCCGAATGCGTCGCGCGAACGCCAACGCATGCGCGCCGTCGCCGTGCAGACAAACCGTTTCCGCGCGGATCGGAACCCACGTGCCGTCGATGGCCTTCACGCGCTGCTCGCGCACCATCGTCAGCGTCTGGTCCAGCGCGGCATCTTCGCTGTCGATCAGGGCGCCCGGCGTACCGCGTTTGACGAGCGAGCCGTCCGCGTTGTATCCGCGATCGGCAAACACCTCTTCCTTGGCCTTCAGGCCGAGTTCACGTGCAGCCTTGACCAGCTCACCGCCCGCCAGGCCAAACACCACCAACGACGGATCGAAATCGCGAATCGCCCGCACGATGGCGACGGCCAGAGGCCGGTCACGCGAAGCCTGGTTGTACAGCGCGCCGTGCGCCTTCACGTGCGCCAGCTTGCCGCCCTGCGCACGCACGATCGCCGAAAGGCCACCGATCTGGAACAGCACGCCCGCGTAGATTTCATCCGCCGGGAGGTGCATTTCAGTGCGGCCAAAGTTTTCGCGATCGGGGAAGCTCGGATGCGCGCCGATCGACACGCCTTCGCGCAGCGCCCAGCCCACGGTCTGGCGCATCGTATTGACGTCGCCGGCGTGCCAGCCGCACGCGATGTTGGCGGAACTCACCAGGGCGAGCAGCGCCTCGTCGGTATCGCAGCCTTCGCCGAGGTCGGCGTTCAGATCAATTGCAGTCATGATGTTGTCTTCCGGTGCATCAGGCATTCAGTCGCGTCTTGGCGGTGCGATGCGCGCTCGACAGAATGCCTTGGCGCTGCCAATCCAGCGCGGTTTCGATTTGCTGCAGATACCGTGCCACGTCGGCACGGGCGGCTTCGGCCTCTTCCAGCGTCACACGCTCGAAGCGCACGCGTGTGCCGAGCGGAATCTGCGCCAGGCGCCATTGGTCAGCCAGGATGACGGAGCCGATCTTCGGATAGCCACCGGTGGTTTGTGCATCGGCCATCAACACGATGGGCTGGCCCGATGGCGGCACCTGGATCACGCCCGGCACCACGCCATGCGAGAGCAGATCGCCGCTGCGCTGCTTCTTGCGCTTGAGTTCCGGCCCCTGCAGGCGAAAACCCATGCGGTTGCTGTTGGGGGTGAGCGTCCAGTCGGATTCCCAGAATGCGGCTTGCGCATCGGCAACGAAATCGTCGTATTCAGGACCGGGCAGCACGCGCATGACAGGCGTGTCCTTCTGCGCGCGGTCGAACGTCCAGCGGGCGGCCTTTACGGCAACGGTATCGCCGCTGATGTCAGGGGCGTACGTTGTGTCGGCAGGCAGCACGGGCAGCCTGTCGCCATCCTTCAGCGGGCGCCCTTCGAAACCGCCAAAGCCGGCCTTCAGATCAGTGCTGCGCGAGCCCATCATCTCGGGCACGTCGATGCCGCCGGCCACGCACAGATACGCGCGCACGCCGCCCTGCGCCACCCGCAAGGTCAGCATCTGCCCGCGTTGCACAGGGATGGCGCGCCACGCATGCACCGGTGCGCCATCGAGCGTGGCGCGGCAATCGGCGCCCGTCAGCGCGATCAGGCCATTGGCGTGGAAGCGCAGCGTGGCATTGCCCAGCGTGAATTCGATGCCCGCCGCGTCGCTGCGGTTACCGACCAAGCGGTTGCCCACATACAGCGATAGCGGATCCAGCGCGCCCGACGTGCACACGCCAAAGCGGCGATAGCCGGTGCGGCCCAGGTCTTGCACCGAGGCCAGCACGCCGGCCCGCACGATTTCGATCATGGGTTGGGGTTTCGAACTCATGCACGCACCTTCGAAGCAACAAAGCGGATGCGGTCTCCGGGCGAGAGCAGCGTGGGGGGATTGCGCTGCGGCATGAAGAGCGCGGCGTCTGTGCGGCCGAGCAATTGCCAACCGCCGGGGGATGCGGCCGGATAGATGCCGGTCTGCTCGCCGCCGATGCCGACCGAACCGGCCGGCACGGCCATGCGCGGCTCGGCGCGGCGCGGCGTGGCAAGCGACTTGTCGAGCCCGCCCATGTAGGCAAAGCCCGGCTGGAAGCCCAGGAAATAGACGATGTATTCGGGTGCGGTGTGGCGGCGCACGACTTCGGCCGTGCTCAGGCCGGTGTGCTTGGCGACTTCGCGCAGGTCGGGACCTTCGTCACCGCCATAGGCGACTTCGATGTCGACGAGTTTGCCGTCGGCCACCAGCGCCTGGCTTTCTTCCCAGGCTTCGCGCAGCTGCGTGGTCAGTCGCTGCGCATCGGCCAGTGGACCGAACACGAGCGTGAGGTTGTTCATGCCGGGCACCACGTCGACCACGCCCGCCCAGTTGGACGCGCGCGAGGCCATGGCCCAGATACGCTGCTGGCAATTCAGGGTGGCCGGTGGCGGCACTTCGCACAACAGCGCCAGTTCGCCCAGCCGGTGAATCGTGCACTGCAACTTAACCCCCGTCTCGTGTGGGCCGTTGGCGGAAAGATCCCGGCAAAACGACGCTCGTTTGACAACGAAAGCGATACGTTAATAAATTGTCGATAAATTCTGTATAAGAAGTAACCCTTAGTCACTCAGGGCCAAGTCGCGCCGGGTGGCGTCCGGCTGCACTCATCATAGGTGCCGAACACGATCAGCGTGACAGGCATGTTATGCCAAAGTCATATGAAGGGATGAAGACGCCTCCCAGAACAAGAGGCGTAGCGCAAGACCCGAAACGGAAGATCAGGCGGCAGGCTCTGCGCGCGTAACACGCAGGCCAAGGACGAGCGCGACGATGGCACACACAGCCATCATGCCCAGCAGCGGCAACGCGGTCTGGCCGATGGCCGCGACCACCGTACCGGTCACCATCCCAAGGCCGAATTGCATCGCGCCCATGAGCGCCGAGCCCGTGCCCGCGCGCGCGCCCTGCCCCGCCATTGCCAAGGCGCCGGTGTTGGGCGAGATACAACCGATCGACGCGATGTAGCAGAACAACGCGGCCAGCACGAGCGGCAGCGGCGTAAAGCCGGCCGCGGCAGCCGCAGCGGCCAACACGCTGGTGATGGCCGGCACCCACAGCGCCCGCCGCAACACCCGCGCCGGAGAATACTTGCGCACCAGCCGCACATTCACGCGCGAGGCCGCGATCATCCCAGCCGCGTTGCTGCCGAACACCCACGCATAGTGCGACGGCGTCAGCCCATAACCGTCGATCAGCACGAACGACGACACGGTGATGTATGCAAACATGCCCGACAGGAAGACCGCGCCGCACCACATATAGGCGGCGTAATGGTGATCGCGCAGAAGTTCCCAGTAGTCGCGCAGCACGTGGCCGACCGCCAACCTGCGCGCCTGCTCGGGCGCCAGCGACTCGCGCATCAGGTAATGCACGGCCACCAGCGAGAGCACGCCAAATGCCGTCAGCAGGGCAAAGATGACCCGCCACGTTGTGAACTGCAGCACCGCGCCGCCAATCATCGGCGCGAGGATGGGCGCCACACCCATGACCAGCATCAGCGTCGAATAAGCCTGTGCGGCGCCGGCCGGGTCCATGCGATCACGCACCGCTGCGCGCGCGATCACCATGCCGGCGCAACCGCCAAATCCCTGCACGCCGCGCAGGACGGCAAGCATCGTGGCGTCTTTGGCGAACGCGCAGCCAATGGATGCAGCCACGTACATCGCCAGGCCGATGTAGAGCGGCGGCTTGCGGCCAAAGCGGTCGCTGGCCGGGCCATAGATCAGTTGGCCAATCGCCAGGCTGATCAGGAAGACAGTCAGTGTGAGCCCCGCTGCAGCCGACGATGTATTTAGATCGCGCGCAATGGTTGGCAGGCTGGGCAGGTACATGTCGACCGACAGCGGGCCGATGGCCGTCAGCGCGCCAAGCAGCAGGAGCCAGCCGGGAATGGGGCCGGGCATGCGGGATCGTGCAGGAGCGGGAGAAGTCATGAAGGCGGAAGCGGGACGCGGCGGACGGGGAGGCCGCCGCCGGAGCAAACCGAGAACTTTAGCGCAAAGCGACGCGCCACGCGCGCGCACCGGCCAGGTGCAAGACAGCCTGCGCGCCCCACCCGAGGGCTGCACGCGCAACCTGCATACATCGACATGACAAGCTGAGCGCTGGAAATGGCCCTGAATGGCCCGGCACGGGATTTGCACTCCGCCACCCCCCGTACGAGGCAGTCGCAAGCGGGCCGAAATCGCCGTCCGGTGCGGAGCCGGGCGATATAATTTGTGGTTGATGGCAAGCATCACGCAAACATGATGATTGCTGCGATGCGTCGGCGCGAATCTGCGTCGGCGTTGCTGCTGTGAAGTGTCGTCAACACCTAAAAAGAGACCGCCTCCGATGCGCACCCGCACGGTGAGCGGCACGGAAACCACGAGCCAACCTGTTGTGACACAACTCCCACCACGCCTGTCGCTGACGGGCATGACCAAGCGCTACCCGAGCGTGGTCGCCAACGACGGCGTGAGCCTCACGGTCGCGCCGGGCGAAATCCACGCCGTGCTCGGCGAAAACGGCGCCGGCAAGTCGACGCTGATGAAGATCATCTTCGGCGCCGTGCAGCCTGACGCCGGCGAGATGAAGCTCGACGGCCAACGGGTCGAGATTGCCAACCCGCACCAGGCGCGATCGTTGGGTATCGCCATGGTGTTCCAGCACTTCTCGCTGTTCGACACGTTGACGGTGGCGGAGAACATCCTGCTCGGCCTGCCCGCCGGCACCGATCTGCGCGACGTGGCTGATCAGGTGCGCAGCACGGGCGAGAGGTATGGCCTGCCGCTGGAGCCGCATCGCCATGTGCATACCCTGTCGGTGGGCGAGCGCCAGCGCGTGGAAATCGTCCGCGCGCTGCTCACCAAGCCGCGTCTACTGATCCTTGACGAGCCGACCTCGGTGCTGACACCGCAGGCGGTCGAAAAGCTTTTCGTGACGTTGCGCCAGTTGGCGGCAGAAGGCACGAGCATCCTGTACATCAGCCACAAGCTCGACGAGATCCAGGCCCTGTGCCACACCGCCACGGTGATGCGCATGGGCAAGGTCACGGGCGTGTGTGACCCGCGCCAGGAAACGGCGGCGTCGCTGTCGCGCATGATGATCGGCGGCGAGCCTCCGCGCGAATTGCGCCCGCAGACCACGCCGGGCGAGGTGCGCATGGAAGTGGCTGGCCTGTCGCTGCCCAAGGCACATGCCTTTGCGACGGAGCTGCATGACATCGCACTGCAGCTGCGCAGCGGCGAGATCGTCGGCATCGCAGGCGTATCGGGCAACGGGCAGCAGGAACTGCTGGCAGCCCTGTCGGGCGAAGACACCCGCGCGGCGGCACAGACCATCAGCATCGGCAACGAGCCAGTCGCCAAGCTGGACCCGCGTGCGCGCCGCAAACGCGGGCTGTCGTTCGTGCCGGAAGAGCGCCTGGGGCGCGGTGCCGTGCCGTCGCTGTCGCTGGCCGCTAATACGCTGTTGACGCATCAACGTGCGCCACAGGTGCGTGGGGGGCTCATCGACAAGAAAGCCGCCGCCAAGCTGGCTACCGCCATCATCAGCCGGTTTGGCGTGAAGGCTGGCGGCCCTGACGCGTTGGCCAAGAGCCTGTCGGGCGGCAACCTGCAGAAATTCATCGTCGGCCGCGAAATCGAATGCGCGCCGCGCGTGCTCATCGTCGCGCAACCCACCTGGGGCGTCGACGTGGGTGCGGCGGCGCAGATCCACAACGAAATCCTCGCGCTCAAGGCAGGGGGCTGCGCCATCCTGATCGTGTCGGAAGAACTCGACGAACTCTTTGCGCTGTGCGATCGCCTGCACGTGATCGCCAACGGGCGCCTCTCCCCCTCCACGCCCACGCACGCCACCGACCGCGAACAGATCGGCCTGTGGATGAGCGGCATGTGGGACAAGGCCCCGGTTTCAACCGCAGCAAGCTCGGAGGTGGTCCATGGCTGACGTCATGCTTGGCAGCCGCCTGGCGCTGCCGATCTCGCTGGAGCTGCGCGCGATCCCGTCGCGCACCATGGCCTATGCCTCCCCGCTGATCGCCCTGGCGCTGACGATGGTGTTTGGCCTGCTGCTGTTCGCGCTGCTGGGCAAAGATCCGGTGGCCGGTTTGCGCGTGTTTCTGGTCGAGCCGCTGGTGAGCAAGCGGGCCATTGGTGAAGTGCTGCTCAAGACCGTGCCGCTGGTGCTGTGTGCGCTTGGCTTGTCTGTGTGCTATCGGGCCAACGTGTGGAATATCGGCGCAGAGGGGCAGCTCATCGTGGGCGGCATCTTTGCAGCGGCCACGATCATCTACTTCGATACGCCCACGCCCGCCATCCCCGGGGGCTTTGCACTGGTGCTGGCCATCGTCGCCGGCCTGATCGGCGGAGCGCTGTGGGCCGCAATCACGGCGCTGCTGCGCGATCGCTTTCATGCCAACGAGATCCTCGTCTCGCTCATGCTCACGTACATCGCGCAGTTGCTGCTGCTGTACGTGGTCAACGGGCCGTTGAAGGACCCGAACGGCATGAACTTCCCGCAATCGATCGTGTTCGACAGCGCGTTCGTTCTGCCGACGCTCGTCGCCGGCACGCGCTTGCACGTCGGCTTCCTGTTCATGCTCGTGATGACGGCGGCGATGACGTTGTTCGTCTTCCGCAGCTTCGCGGGCTATCGGTTGCAGGTGGGTGGCCTCGCTCCACAGGCCGCGCGCTATGCGGGCTTCTCGTCGCGTGCGGCGCTGTGGACGGCGCTGCTGGTGTCGGGCGGCCTGGCGGGCATTGCGGGCGCCTTCGAGGTCACGGGGCCGATCGGGCAACTGCTGCCATCCATTTCCCCCGGCTACGGCTTTGCCGCCATTGTCGTGGCGTTCGTCGGGCGCTTGAATCCGGTGGGCACCGTGCTGGGTGCGATCGTGATGTCGCTGTTCTATATCGGTGGCGAACTTGCGCAATCGCGCCTAGGCCTGCCATCGGCCATTACCGGAGTGTTCCAGGGGATGCTGCTGTTCTTCCTGCTCGCCTGCGACACGCTCATCGAATACCGCCTGCGCTGGCGCGCGCATCACTGATCTGGCCGCACACATGGAAAGTCTCGCCCCCCTGATCGCCGCGTCGATCAACGCCGGCACCCCGCTGTTGCTGGCCGCCTTGGGCCTCTTGATGAACGAGCGCTCCGGCGTGCTCAACCTCGGCGCGGAAGGCATGATGCTGGTGGCCGCCGTGGTTGGTTTCATGGTCGGCTACCAGACGCAGATTCCGCTGCTGGGCTTTGCTGCCGGTGCGATTGCAGGCATGGTGATGGCGGCCCTGTTTGCATGGCTCGCGCTGGTGCTCGTCACGAACCAGGTCGCCACGGGCCTCGCCTTGTCGATTTTCGGCACCGGACTGTCCGCCTTCATGGGGCAGCGCTTTGTGGGCATGTCGCTGCCGGCGCAGGCGCACGGCATCCCGGGGCTGGAGTCGATTCCGGTCGTGGGCCCCGCCCTGTTTGCGCACCACTGGATGGTCTATTTCAGCCTGCTGCTGTGCGGCGCGATTGCCTGGTTTCTGTTCAGGACGCGCGCGGGCCTCACGCTGCGCGCCATTGGCGAATCGCCGGAATCGGCTCACGCGCTCGGCTACCCGGTGCGCACCATCCGCTTTGGCGCGCTGTTGTTCGGCGGCGCATGCTGCGGGCTGGCCGGCGCATATCTTTCGCTGGTCTACACGCCAATGTGGGTCGAAAACATGGTCGCCGGACGCGGCTGGATTGCCCTGGCCCTGACCACCTTCGCCACCTGGCGCCCGCTCCGCATCCTGTTCGGCGCGCTGCTGTTTGGCGGCGTGACCATCCTGCAGTTCCACCTGCAGGGGATGGGCGTGTCGGTACCGTCGCAGATTCTGTCGATGGCACCGTTTGCCGCAACCATCGTCGTGCTCGCCATCATCTCGCGCAATCCGGATTGGATTCGTCTGAACATGCCCGCATCGCTGGGCAAGCCGTTCCGCCCGGGGGCTGCCTAAACTGCGGCCTGAGCCTTCTGCATTCCCGTCTTTTGCTTCAAGCTTCAATACAGTCAACGAGCCACACAACAGGAGAAATCGATGAACGTTACCCGCAGGATCACGCTGGCCGCTCTGGCCGCCGGCGCTGCCCTGACCCTCTGGGGTTGCGGCAAGTCCAACGACAGCGCTGGCGGCAACGCCGCGCCGGCCGCGTCCTCGGCCCCAGCCGCAGCCGCACCGGCTCCGGCCAATGAGCCGCTGAAGATCGCCTTCGTCTACGTCGGCCCCGTGGGCGACGCAGGCTGGACCCACGCCCACGATGACGGCCGCAAGGAAGTCGAAGCCAAGTTCGGCGACAAGGTGAAAACCAGCTTCGTCGAAAGCGTACCCGAAAGCGCCGCGGATGCCGAACGCGTGTTCCGCGACCTGGCCACGCAAGGCAACAAGGTCATCTTCGGTACGAGCTTCGGTTTCATGGAATCGATGCTCAAGGTTGCCAAGGAATTCCCGGACGTGAAGTTCGAGCACGCCACGGGTTTCAAGACTGCTGACAACCTCGGCCAGTACGACGTTCGCACGTATGAAGGCGCATATCTGGCAGGCGTGGTGGCCGGCAAGATGAGCAAGTCGGGCAAGCTGGGCGTGGTGGGATCGGTGCCCATCCCCGAGGTGATCCGCAACATCGATTCGTTCACGCTGGGCGCACGCAGCGTCAACCCGAAGGCCACCACCCGCGTGGTGTGGGTCAACAAGTGGTTCGATCCGGGCAAGGAGCGCGAAGCGGCCACCACCCTCATCGGCCAGGGCGTTGACGTGCTGATGCAGAACACCGACTCCGCCGCAGTCGTGCAAACCGCGCAAGAGAAAGGCGTCTACGCTATCGGCTGGGACAGCGACATGACCAAGTTTGGCGAGAAGGCCCACCTGGCCGCCTCGATCAACAAATGGGGCGTGTACTACACCAAGGTCATCGGCGACGTACTTGAAAACAAGTGGAAGCCGGAAACCGTGTGGTGGGGCCTGAAGGAAGGCGCGATCGACCTCGGCGCGTACAACGCCGTGGTGCCCGAAGACGTGAAGACGCTGGTCGAGACCCGCAAGAAGGGCATCATCGACGGCTCGGCACCGATTTGGAAGGGTCCGCTCAAGGACAACACCGGCAAGGAAGTCCTGCCCGCTGACAAGGTCGCCGACGACGGCTTCCTGCACGGCATCAAGTTCTACGTCGACGGCGTGGAAGGCAAGATTCCGGGCTAAGTCGTACCCGTCTCGGCAAAAGCCGGCACCTCGCGCGAGGGCCGGCTTTTTTTTCATGGACGATGGTTTTCATCTTGAAAACCGGGCCATTTCCCCAAGCTGATACGATGGTTCGCCGGTCAAACGCTCTCATGTGACGCCGGCTTTTCATCAAGGAGCCCGCGATGTTCGGACGACTCTTCCGCCTGTGGAGCGTGGTGCGCAACGATGTGCGCCTGCTGTGGTTTGCATTGCGCCATCCGGACAAACCGTGGTGGCTCGCACCGGCTGCGCTGCTGCTGGTTGGCTATGTGGTATCGCCGATCGACCTGATCCCGGATGTCATCCCGGTGATCGGCTGGGTGGACGATATCGTGCTGGTGCCGTTCGCGCTGCACATGCTGCTGCGCGCCCTGCCCGATCGCGTGCGCCGGGATGCGCGCTTTGCGGCCGCCCGGCGTGTGAATCCCGCCGGGCGGTAACGTCTTGCCTTACGGCAAGAGGATCGTCGACCCGGTCGTCTTGCGCGCTTCCAGATCGCGGTGCGCCTGCGCCGCGTTCTGCAGGTCATAGCGTTGGTGAATTTCGATTTTCACCTTGCCGCTGCTCACCACATCAAACAGCTCTGCCGCCATCGGTTCCAGCAGTTCGCGTCGCGCCGTATAGGTCATCAGCGTCGGGCGGGTGATCTTGAGCGAGCCTTTTGCGCTCAGCACGCTGAGGTCAAACGGGGGCACCGGGCCCGATGCATTGCCGTATATCACCATCATCCCGCGCGGTGCAAGGCAATCCAGCGAGCCCATGAAGGTGTCCTTTCCAATGCCGTCGTAGACCACCGGCACGCCCTTGCCGCCAGTGATTTCGCGCACGCGTTCGGTGAAGTTCTCGCGCGTGTAGACGATGGTGTGATCGCAGCCGTGCGCGCGGGCGAGTTCAGCCTTGGCATCGCTGCCGACGGTGCCGATGACGGTAGCGCCGAGCGCCTTGAGCCACTGGCACGCAATCAAACCCACACCGCCTGCGGCTGCATGGAACAACACCGTATCGCCCGGCTGCACACGGTAGCTGTCGCGCAGCAGGTATTGCGCGGTCATGCCCTGCAGCATCATGGCTGCGCCGGTTTCAAAGTCGATCGTGTCCGGCAGGCGCACCAGAATGTCGGCCGGCATGGTTCGCACCGCCGCATAGGCACCGGTGGGGCGGCCGGCATAGGCGACGCGGTCGCCAGGCTTGACGTGCGTCACGCCCTCGCCCACCGCCTCCACCACACCCGACGCTTCCATGCCGATGCCGCCCGGCAGCGGCTGCGGATAAAAACCCGTGCGGAAATACACGTCGATGTAGTTCAGGCCGACGGCATGCTGCTTGACCGTCACCTCGCCGGGGCCGGGCGCGGGCACATCGACATCGACGTACTGCATCACCTCCGGACCGCCGGTCTCGAAGATGCGGATGGCTTTCGCTTGTGTCATGCGTGGATCTCCTTCGGATCGGGCGCCACCCGTTGCAGGGCCGACATCACCAGGTCGGCGGTTGCGAGGTTGGTGGCGCAGGGAATGTTGTGGACGTCGCAGGCGCGGACCAGCGCGTTGATGTCGGGTTCGTGCGGCTGCGGCGTCATCGGGTCGCGCAGGAAGATGACGGCGTCGACACGGCCTTCGGCCAACTGCGCTCCAATCTGCAGGTCGCCGCCCCACGGGCCGGACAGCATGCGCTGCACGGTCAGGCCGACTTCCTTCTCCAGGCGGCCGCCGGTGGTGCCGGTCGCCAGCAGGTCGCATTGCGACAGGAAGGCCTGGTGCGTTTGGGCGAAAGCGACCATGTCATCTTTTTTGTGGTCGTGTGCGATCAGTGCGACACGGCGTTTGCGGACTGCGCTTTCGGGCGTAAGAGTGGTCATCGTGATTGGCTTAGAAGGTGCCAGGAAAGCTGCCGCCATCCAAGAGGATGTTTTGCGCATTCAGGTAGCCGGCATGCTGGCTGCAGAGGAAGGCACACACGGCGCCAAACTCGGCCGGTTGGCCGAAGCGTCGGGTGGGATTGCCCTGCCGCTTGCGGGCGAAATTTTCTTCTGCGCTGATGCCGGCGGCCTTGGCGCCTGCCTCCAGCGTCTTGGTCAGGCGGTCGGTCTCAAACTGCCCCGGCAACAGATTGTTGATCGTTACGCCATGCTTGGCGACTTCACGCGCCAGGCCTGCCACGAAGCCCGTCAGGCCAGAGCGCGCGCCGTTGGACAAACCCAGCACGTCGATCGGCGCCTTCACCGCCCCGCTGGTGATGTTGACGATGCGGCCCCAGCGGCGCTCGATCATCTTGTCGACGGTGGCTTTGATGAGGTCGATGGGCGTGAGCATGTTGGCGTTGAGCGCGGCATTCCATGCGTCGCGGTCCCAATCGCGGAAGTTGCCCGGCGGCGGGCCGCCCGCGTTGTTGACAAGGATGTCGGGCGAGCCGCCCAGGCGCTCGCAAGCAAGCAGCGCTTCGGCGCGGCCTTCCGGCGTGGTGATGTCGGTGGCGACGGCCTCCACGCGCACGCCGTGCGTCGTGCGGATGCGCTCGGCGGCTGCCGACAACGCTTCGGCACCGCGCGCGACGATCACCACATCCACGCCTTCAGCGGCCAGCGCGTCGGCGCACGCAAAGCCCAATCCCTTGCTTGCGCCGCACACCAGCGCCCGCTTGCCTTTCAGGCCCAAGTCCATCTGTCTGACTCCTTGTGGTTGTTATTTGGATTATTTCGATCGGCCGCCAGTCAGCCGCGACGGCGTGACAGCAGCGCCATCCCGGCAAGCACCAACGCACTGCCGGCAATCTGCCAAATCGTGATCGGCTCGCCCAGCAGCCACCAGCCCAACAGCAGCGTCGACACCGGCCCGATCATGCCCGCCTGCGACGCCACCGGCGCACCTACGCGCGCCACCGCCATCATCGTCATCGTGACCGGCGCCACGGTACAGAAGACCGAATTGATGGCCGACAGCCCATATACCTGCCAGGGCAGCACCAGCGTCGAAACCGGCCGCAGCACCAGAAACTGGACGATACAGGCCACGGTCGACACGCACATCGCATAGGCAACCAGCCGCATCGAGCCCACGCGCTTGACCAGTTCGCCGCTGGCCAGCAGATAGATACCGTAGCTGATGGCGCTGGCGAGCACCAAACCGCCGCCCAGCCAGACGTTGTTGCCGCCCAGATTCAGGTCGTGCGCGAAGACCAGCACGATGCCGGCATAGGCCAGCGCCAGCGACATCCATTGCAAGCCGGTAATGCGCCGCTTGAATACCGTTGACGTGATCAGCAGCACAAACGACGGCGTCAGAAACAGGATCAGCCGCTCCAGCCCGGCCGTGATGTACTGCAGGCCGAGGAAGTCGAGAAAGCTGGAGAGGTAATAGCCGATGAGCCCCAAGCCGACGATGCGCCAGCGGTCCGGCACAGCCAGGGGCTCCGCACCGCGCGACTGCCACCATCCCATCGCCATGAACAGCGGCGCGGCCAGCAGCATGCGCAGGGTGATGACCATGACGGCGTCCACCTGATAGCGGTACATCAGCTTGGCGACGATGGCCTTGGCGGAAAACAGCACGGCGCCCGCCGAGGCGAGCAGCAGGCCACCGGTGTCGGTGGTTCTTGCGGGCGTGGAAGACGCAGAGGACGCGGGGGTCACAGCGGGGGTGCGGGAGAGATGCGGGCGGCGTTGGAGAGCGCTGTCGATTGTATTGGAATTCAACAAAACGTTCCGGCGCGGGGGTGCAGTGCGCGTGGCACAGGTTTCGCTTGTGGCGGCAGCGACCGCCGTACAATCGCGCCTGCATTCCGAACACCTACAACGACAACGGATCCCACATCGACATGAGCCAAACCACCTCTGCCGCATTCTCTGCGGACGCCGCCGGGGCACCTGACCCGACCCTCTGGAACGAAGACCTCAACCCGACCCCGCCCGCCGCCCGCACCTGGACGGCCACCAACTACGCCGCGCTGTGGGTGTCGATGGTGGTGTCGGTGCCGGCCTACATGCTGGCTTCGGGCCTGATGAGCGAGGGCATGAACTGGTGGCAGGCTGTGCTGACGGTGTTTCTCGGCAACCTGATCGTGCTCGTGCCGATGGTGCTGGTGGGGCACGCGGGTACCAAGTACGGCATTCCCTTCCCTGTGCTGGTGCGAGCCTCGTTCGGCGTGCGCGGTGCGCAGTTGCCGGCCATTCTGCGGGCCATCGTGGCGTGCGGCTGGTTCGGCATCCAGACGTGGCTGGGCAGCCAGGCGATCTACACGATCCTCAACGTCGTCACGGACAACATGCTGGTCGGCAGCAATATTCCGGGGCTGGGCATCAACCCGGGCCAGGGATTCTGCTTCCTGCTGTTCTGGGCGCTGCACATCTGGCTGATCACCAAGGGACTCGAATCGATCAAGCGCTTTCAGGCGCTTGCCACCCCGCTGCTGATCCTGGCGGCACTCGGCCTGGTCTGGTGGGCGTATACCAATGCGGGCGGCTTTGGCCCGATGCTCTCGGCGCCGTCGGCGTTTTCTGCCGGCGGTAGGCGCGCCGGCGAGTTCTGGGGCTTCTTCTGGCCGTCCCTCACCGCCATGGTCGGCTACTGGGCCACGCTGGCACTGAACATTCCCGACTTCACCCGCTTCGCACGCAGCCAGCGCGACCAACTCGTCGGGCAAGCGATCGGCCTGCCGCTGCCGATGGGTCTGCTGGCGCTGGTGGCCGTGCTCGTCACGTCGTCCACGGTGGTCATCTACGGCCAGGCCATCTGGGATCCGGTTACGCTGGCCGGCAAGATGACGGGCCCGTCGGTCATCGTGGCCCTGCTGGCGCTGATCACCGCCACCCTGATGACGAACATCGCCGCGAACGTGGTGTCGCCGGCGTATGACTTTTCAAACCTGGCGCCGCATCGCATCTCGTTCCGCATCGGCGGCTACATCACGGCGGGCATCGGCCTGGCGATGATGCCGTGGAAGATTCTGGAAACGACCAAGGGCTACATCTTCACTTGGCTGGTGGGTTACGGCGCGCTGCTGGGCCCGGTGGCCGGCATCATGATGGTCGATTACTTTCTGGTGCGCCGCACGGTGCTCAAGACCGGTGAACTGTTCCGCGTGGACGGCCCGTACGGTTACGGCAACGGCTGGAACGGCCGCGCCATCGTCGCGCTCATCATCGGCGTGCTGCCCAATCTGCCGGGCTTCTTCAAGCAGGCCGGGTTCGTCGCCAGCGTGCCCGGCGTGTTCGAAGCGCTGTACACGTATGCGTGGTTCGTGGGCCTGGCAATTTCGGCCGTGGTGTACGTGATCCTGATGCGCGGGCGCCGCTGAGTGCCTCACCAATCGGCACGGGGGCGCGCCGGTACAATGCGCCCCATCTGAGAATCCCTTGCCGCCATGAAACAAGATCCGCGCTTTCCGAACCTGTTCATCCTCAACCACCCGCTGATCCAGCACAAGCTCACGCACATGCGCGACAAGGACACGTCCACGCGCACGTTCCGCGAGCTGCTGCGTGAGATCACGCTGCTGATGGGCTACGAGATCACCCGCAACCTGCCGCTGACCAGCCGCCACATCGACACGCCGATGGGCCCGATGGAAGCGCCCGTCATCGCCGGCCGCAAGCTGGCCGTGGTGCCGGTGCTGCGTGCGGGCGTGGGTATGAGCGACGGCCTGGTCGAACTGATTCCGTCGGCGCGCATCGGCCACATCGGCGTGTACCGCGATGAGCAGCACCGCCCGGTGGAATACCTCGTGCGGCTGCCCGACCTGGAAGACCGCACCTTCATCCTGTGCGATCCGATGGTCGCCACCGGTTACTCGGCCGTCCACGCGGTCGACGTGATGAAGAAACGCGGCGTGCCCGATGAGAACATCCTCTTCCTGGCGCTGGTGGCGGCGCCCGAAGGCGTGGATGTGTTCCAGCAGGCGCATCCGGGCGTGAAGCTGTTCGTGGCATCGCTCGATTCGCACCTGGATGAAAACGCCTACATCATCCCGGGCCTGGGCGATGCGGGCGACCGCCTGTTCGGCACGAAAAACTGATTGCGCGCTCCCAGCGCAAGCAAAAACAGCCGGCAATGCCGGCTGTTGTCTTTGGAGTACCGGGCGCGCTCAGCGTTTCTTCGATCCGCCCAGGATGCTGCCCAGCACGCCGCGCACGATTTCGCGTCCGACGGTGGAACCGATGGTGCGCATCGTCGACTTGGCCAACGTTTCGACAATCGAATCGCCACGGCCGCTGCGGCCCGTACCCTTCGTGAGGATCGAGCCGACATCGCCCAGCCAGCCACCACTCTCCTGTTGCGCCGGTGCGGGTGCGGGTGCTGGCGCTGAACCCGACGATGCGCCGAAATCCGTACCGATGGAGCCTGGTGCGGGCGCAGCTGCCGGCCCGCCCTTTGCCACACGCCCGCTCAGGATCTCGTACGCCGATTCGCGGTCGATTGCCGTGTCGTAGCGGCCAGCCACCAGCGAATTCGCCATCAGCGCGCGGCGCTCGTCGTCCGAGATCGGGCCGATGCGCGATGCCGGCGGGACGACAAACGCACGCTGCGTGACCTCCGGGCGGCCGCCTTCGTCCAGCATGGAGATCAGCGCTTCGCCCACGGCCAACTCACCGATGGCCTCTTCGATGCTGAATTCGGGATTTGCGCGCATCGTTGTCGCGGCCGCCTTCACGGCCTTCTGGTCGCGCGGCGTGAAGGCCCGCAGCGCGTGCTGCACGCGGTTGCCGAGCTGGCCGAGCACCGTATCCGGCACGTCGCCCGGGTTCTGCGTCACGAAGTACACGCCCACACCTTTCGAGCGGATCAATCGCACAACCTGCTCCACCTTCTGCAGCAGGGACGGCGGCGCATCGTTGAACAGCAGGTGCGCCTCGTCAAAGAAGAAGGCGAGTTTTGGCTTGTCTACGTCGCCCACCTCCGGCAGATGCTCGAACAGTTCGGAGAGCATCCACAACAGGAACGTCGCATACAACTTGGGCGCATTGAGCAGCTTGTCGGCTGCCAGGATGTTGATCACGCCCTGGCCGCGCACCGTCTGCATCAGGTCGTTGATGTCGAGCATGGGCTCGCCGAAGAACCGGTCGGCGCCCTGCTCTTCCAGCGCGATCAGGTTGCGCTGGATGGCGCCGATGCTGGCCGACGAGATGTTCCCGTACTTGTTCGTGTAGTCAGACGCATGCTCGCCCACGTGCTGCAACATCGCGCGCAGGTCTTTCATGTCGAGCAGCGCGAGGCCCGAGTCGTCCGCAATCTTGAAGACGAGGTTCAGCACGCCGGTCTGGATGTCGTTCAGCTCCAGCATGCGCGAGAGCATCAGCGGGCCCATGTCGGACACGGTGGCGCGCACGGGGTGGCCGCGTTCGCCATACACATCCCACAACGTGACAGGGCAACCGGCCCATTGCGGCTCTTCCAGGCCGCGCTCCTGCAGGCGGGCCTTGAGCTTGTCGTTCGGTTGGCCGGGTTGCGAGATGCCGGTCAGATCACCTTTCACGTCGGCCAGAAAGACCGGTACGCCAATCTTCGACAGGCCCTGGGCAATGGTTTGGAGAGTCACGGTCTTGCCAGTGCCGGTGGCGCCGGTGATCAGGCCATGCCGGTTCGCGAGCTGGGGCAAAAGCACCAACTCGGCTTTGGCGTTCTTGGCAATCAGGATGGGATCGGTCATGACGTTTCGACGAGGATCAATCTGGGGGATGGCACACCGGCAAGCCGACCGGATGGACGGGGCGGCGGGGGTGTGCAGCATGCTAAAATCCCCGACCGATTATAGAGCGTGCAGGTGGCGTCAAACCGCCATCTGAGCGCCAGATTCCACTGCATTCCGCTCGGAGAGTTTCATGGCCGGTCATTCCAAATGGGCCAATATCAAGCATAAAAAAGCCGCTGCCGACGCCAAGCGCGGCAAGATTTGGACGCGCCTGATCAAGGAAATCACCGTGGCGGCCCGCCTGGGCGGCGGCGATGCCGACTCCAACCCGCGCCTGCGCCTCGCCATGGACAAGGCCACCGACGCGAACATGCCGAAGGACAACATCAACCGCGCGATCCAGCGCGGCGTGGGCGGCCTGGAGGGCGCGAACTACGAAGAAATCCGCTACGAAGGCTATGGCATCAACGGCGCAGCCGTGATCGTCGACTGTCTGACCGACAACCGCACGCGTACCGTGGCCGAAGTCCGTCACGGGTTCGACAAGTACGGCGGCAACATGGGCACATCGGGCTCCGTCGCGTTCCTGTTCGACCACATCGGCCAGTTCATCTTTGCCCCCGGCACGCCGGAAGACAAGCTGATGGACGCCGCGCTCGAAGCCGGCGCCGATGACGTCATCACGCATGAGGACGGCTCGCTCGAAGTCATCTGCCCGCCCCACGATTTCGCCAAGGTCAAGACCGCGCTGGAAGCCGCTGGCTTCAAGGCCGAACTTGCCGAAGTCATCATGAAGCCGCAGACCGAAGTCGTGTTCACCGGCGACGACGCGGTCAAGATGCAGAAGCTGCTCGACGTCCTGGAAAACCTGGACGACGTACAGGAAGTCTTCACCAACGCGGTCATCGGGGAGTAAGCCCCGGGCACGCGCATAACGGCGATCGACCTCACGATCGCCGTTTTTGTTTTCCAGATTTCGAATCGGATTTGCAATTTCAGGTAGGTACAGCATGAAAGTGATGGTGGTCGGTTCGGGCGGTCGAGAGCACGCCCTGGCATGGAAGCTGGCACGCTCGCCCAAGGTACAGGTGGTGTATGTGGCCCCCGGCAACGGCGGCACGGCGCTCGACAAGCGCCTGCAAAACCTCCCGATCACGGATCCGGAAGTGCTGGCCGCCTTTGCCGAGCGCGAAGGCATCCACTTCACGGTGGTCGGCCCGGAAGCACCGCTGGCCGCCGGTATCGTCGACCTGTTCCGCGCCAAGGGCCTGCGCATCTTCGGGCCGACCAAGGCCGCGGCGCAGCTCGAATCGTCGAAGGATTTCGCCAAGGCGTTCATGCACCGCCACGGCATTCCGACCGCCAAGTACCAGACCTTCGGCGATGCTGCACAGGCACATGCGTACGTTGACCAGGAAGGGGCCCCGATCGTCATCAAGGCCGATGGCCTGGCCGCCGGCAAGGGCGTAGTCGTGGCCATGACGGCCGAAGAAGCACACAGCGCCATCGACATGATGCTGGCCGACAACCGCCTCGGTGACGCCGGTGCGCGTGTGGTGATCGAAGAATTCCTCGCCGGCGAAGAAGCGAGCTTCATCGTCGTGTGCGACGGCAAGAACGTCGTCGCGCTGGCCACCAGCCAGGACCACAAGCGCCTGCTCGACGGCGACGCCGGCCCCAACACGGGTGGCATGGGCGCGTACTCGCCCGCGCCGGTGGTCACCCCTACGCTGCACGCACGCGCACTGCGCGAGATCATCATGCCGACCATCCGCGGCATGGAGAAGGACGGCATTCCGTACACCGGCTTCCTGTACGCCGGCCTGATGATCGACGCCGAGGGCAACCCCAAGACGCTCGAATTCAATTGCCGCATGGGCGACCCGGAAACGCAACCGATCATGGCGCGCATGAAGACCGACCTGTACGACGTGCTCGACCGCGCCATCGACGGCAAGCTTGACGGCATGGAGCTGGACTGGGATCGCCGCACCGCGCTGGGCGTGGTGATGGCCGCGCACAATTACCCGGACACACCGCGCAAAGGCGACGTCATCACCGGCATCCCGAAGGAAACCGAAGACAGCGTCACCTTCCACGCAGGCACCACGCTCAAAGACGGCGTGCTGACCACCAACGGCGGCCGGGTGCTGTGCGTGGTGGGCCTGGCAGATACCGTGAAGGCAGCCCAGCGCGCGGCATACAACGCCATCGAGCAGATCCACTTTGACGGCGCACAGTACCGGACCGATATCGGCCATCGCGCCATCCGCCATTGAGCGAGAGCACGCCGCGCTGGTGCCCCATCATGGGGCAGGCGCGGCATCCGTCACCCCGGGTGATCCCCGACTTGCCCCGGCGGCCCGCCCGCTACAATGGTGACAACCGTATGACTCGGCCCTCGCCTCGACGGGCGGCCCCCTTCTGATCGCATGGATACCCAAGCCGTCCGCGCCTACCTGCTGGACCTGCAGGATCGCATCACCACTGCCGCCAGCGCGCTGGACGGCGGCACATTCGTCACCGACGCGTGGGAAAAGCCGCCCACCGAGCGCCTGCGCGGCAGCGGTCGCACCCGCATTCTGGAAGGCGGCGCGCTGCTTGAGCGCGCCGGCGTCGGTTTTTCGCACGTGATGGGCGACACCCTGCCTCCGTCGGCGACGGCCAACCGGCCCGAACTGGCGGGGCGCGGTTTCGAGGCGATGGGCGTGTCGCTCGTCTTCCATCCCCGCAACCCCTACGTCCCGACGGTGCACATGAACGTGCGCTGCTTCGTCGCCGTGCGCCCAGACGCCGAGCCCGTATGGTGGTTCGGTGGCGGCATGGATCTGACGCCCTACTACGGCTTCACCGAAGACGCCTCGCATTTCCACCGCACCTGCCAAAGCGCCCTTGCCCCGTACGGCGACGAGCTGTATCCGCGCTTCAAGCAATGGTGCGACGACTATTTCTATCTGAAGCACCGCAAGGAAGCGCGCGGCGTCGGCGGCATCTTCTTTGACGACTTTGCTGAGCTGGGCTTCGAGCGCAGCTTCGAGATGATGCGCTCGGTGGGCGACGCCTTTCTGCCGGCCTGGCTACCCATCGCCGAGCAACGCCACGCCACGCCCTACGGTGAGCGCGAACGCGCCTTCCAAGCCTATCGCCGTGGCCGCTATGTCGAGTTCAACCTGGTATTCGACCGCGGCACGCTGTTCGGCCTGCAAAGCGGCGGCCGCGCGGAATCGATCCTGATGTCGATGCCGCCGGTGGCCAACTGGCGCTACGACTGGCAGCCGGAACCGGGTTCGCCGGAGGCCGCGCTGTACACCGATTTCCTGCCGGCGCGCGATTGGGTATGACGCTTCCCACGTTCGCGCGCCCCGATCTCGATCGCCCCTACCGGCTTGGCTTGCTGGGCGGCACGTTCGATCCGCCGCATGTCGGCCACATCGCCCTGGCCGAACTATGCATTGCCCGCCTAGACCTCGATGAGCTACTGTGGATTCCGACCGGCGTGTCGTGGCAGAAAGCCGCCGACATCACGCCCGCACCGTTGCGCTTCGCCATGACGGAACTGGCAGCCAAAGCGGTACGCGGTGGCCGCGCGCGCGTCCACGTGAGCAGCATGGAAGTCGATCGCCACGGCCCCAGCTACACCATTGACACTGTGCGGGATTTGCGCGGCATCTACGGCCCGGATACCTCCATGGCATGGCTGATGGGCGCCGACCAGCTCGTCGGCCTGGACACCTGGCACGGCTGGCAGGACCTGTTCGAATACGTCCACTTGTGCGTCGCCACACGCCCGGGTTTCGACCTTCAGGCATTGCATGTGCCGGTACAGCGCGAGCTCGATGTGCGCCGCGGCGACACGGCATTGATACAATGCGCACCCGCCGGCCATATGTGGATCGACCAGACCCTGGCCGTCGACCTGTCATCCACCCGCCTGCGCCAGCAGCTGGCCACCGGCGCGCGCTGTGACGCCGACCTGCCCGCTGGCGTGGCCGACCTGATCCAATCGCATTCGCTGTACCGCCGTGCCAATGGCACAGTCAGTGCTTGACCGCGTGATTGACCGCATTCACGCGCTTTTTTGACCTTTTTTCTCGCCCTTTAAACGTTCTTCTCACTCAGTATGGATATTCGCAAACTACAACGCGTGATCGTCGACGCGCTCGAAGACGTCAAGGCGCAAGACATCAAGGTCTTCAATACGACGCACCTGACCGAACTGTTCGACCGCACGGTCATCGCCAGCGGCACGTCCAATCGCCAGACGAAGGCCCTCGCCGCATCTGTGCGTGACGCCGTCAAGGAAGCGGGCGGCCACATCATCGCCGTGGAAGGCGAAGACGTGGGCGAATGGGTGCTGGTCGACTGCGGCGACGCCGTGGTCCACATCATGCAGCCGCAACTGCGCCAGTACTACAACCTCGAAGAAATCTGGGGTGACAAGCCTGTGCGCATCGAACTTGGCGGCACGGGCAAGCATGGTCTGCCCAAGGCCAGCGAAGGCTACGACGACGAGGAAGACGAGGCCGAAGAGGTCACGCCCGCCAAGCGCCGGACCACCAAGCCGAAGCTGGCAGGCGAGCGCCCGACCAAGGCTGCAGCGCCGGCCAAGAAGGCGCCTGCCAAGACGGCTGCCAAGAAGCCCGCCACCAAGCGCGCGGCCGGTACGGGCAAGACCGCCACGAAGACGGCCACCAAAACCGCCGCAAAAACCGCCACCAAAACGGCAGCCAAGCGCGCGCCGGCCAAGAAGCGGGCGGCGTAACGTCGTGCAAGCTGTCTTGCCATGCAGCTGCTGATCGTTGCCGTCGGGCACAAGATGCCGTCCTGGATCGAGGACGGTTTCGCTGAATATGCCAAGCGCATGCCGCCCGAGCTGCGCATCGAACTGCGCGAGATCAAGCCCGAGCAGCGCTCGGGCAGCCGCACCGCCGCCACCGTCATGCAGCTCGAAGCCGCGCGCATTGAAGCCGCGCTGCCCAAGGGTTGCCGCATGATCGCGCTGGATGAGCGCGGCAAGGACCTCACCACCGTCGCGCTGGCTGAATCGCTCACCGGATGGCAACAGGAAGGCGGCGACATCGCCTTCGTCATTGGCGGCGCGGACGGGCTGGACCCGGCACTCAAGGCCAAGGCTCGAACGCTGATCCGCCTATCGAGCCTGACACTGCCGCACGGCATGGTGCGTGTGCTGCTGGCAGAACAGCTCTATCGCGCCTGGAGCATCACGCAAAACCACCCGTACCACCGCGTATGACCATGGATGCACACGGCGCGCCGCACCTCTATCTCGCCTCGCAAAGCCCGCGCCGGCAGGAACTGCTGCGTCAGATCGGCGCGCGCTTCGAGCTGCTGCTCGCCAGCGACGATGAAGATGCGGAAGCGCTGGAAGCCGAGCTCTCCGGCGAGACGCCCGACGACTACGTTCAACGGGTCTGCGCATTGAAGGCACAGGCGGCTGTGCGTCGCCGCACTACACGCAACCTCCCCGCTTTGCCGATCCTCACGTCTGACACGACGGTGTGCCTGGGCGGCGAGATCCTCGGCAAACCTACTGACGCAGCCGACGCCCACCGCATGCTGCGCGGCATGTCAGGCCGCCAACACCGCGTGCTGACCGCCGTGACCGTCGTCAAGGCCGACGGCACGCCGATGCACGCGCTGTCCGTTTCAGACGTGCGCTTTGCCGTGGTGACAGACAACGACATCGCTCGCTACATCGCCAGCGGCGAGCCGTTTGGCAAGGCGGGCGCGTACGGCATCCAGGGGCGCGCAGCCGCCTTCGTGGCCCATATTTCGGGAAGCTATTCGGGTATCATGGGTCTACCCCTGTTCGAGACCGCCGCACTGCTCGCACAGGCGGGTATCACGCTGTGAATCACGCTGTAACTCGCGCTCTCTGACCGGCAACCGATGCACGCGCCGGACAGCGTGCGAGGGCCGGTTTCAAGACACGCTTCGGGCAACCCTGTCCGGCCCAGAGGCGGGTGCTGAAACCCGCTCTCCTGGTACCTCTCCATGTCCGAAGACATCCTCGTCAATATCACGCCGCAAGAAACGCGCGTGGCCATCGTCCAGCAAGCCGCCGTTCAAGAGCTTCACATCGAGCGCACGCTGACGCGCGGCCTAGTCGGCAACATTTACCTTGGCAAGGTGGTGCGCGTGCTGCCTGGCATGCAGTCAGCCTTTATCGACATCGGGCTGGAGCGTGCGGCGTTCTTGCACGTGGCTGACATCTGGCACCCGCGCGACGTCAAGGACGCGCCGCCCACACCGCAAGTCGCCATCGAGAAGACGCTCTTCGAAGGTCAGGCGCTGATGGTCCAGGTCATCAAAGACCCGATCGGCACCAAGGGCGCACGGCTGTCCACCCAGGTGAGCATCGCCGGCCGCACGCTGGTGTATCTGCCGCAAGACCCGCACATCGGTATCTCGCAGAAGATCGGCAATGAGGCCGAGCGCGAAGCGCTGCGCGCACGGGTGACCGCCATGGTGCCCACCGAAGAACGCGGCGGTTTCATCGTGCGCACGATCGCCGAAGAGTCGACCGACGAAGAGCTCGCCAACGACGTCGCTTACCTGCGCAAGATCTGGGCGACCATCCGCCACAACGCGACGACCCTGCCCGCCCCGTCGATCCTGTATCAGGACCTGAACCTCGCCCAGCGCGTGCTGCGCGATTTCGTAACGGACGAAACGCGCAGCATCCAGGTCGATTCGCGCGAGAACCACCAGAAGCTCATCGAATTTGCGCAGGAATACACGCCAGCCGTGGTCGAGCGCCTGACGCACTACACCGGTGAACGGCCAATCTTCGACCTGTACAACATCGAGGCTGAAGTCGAGCGCGCACTGTCGCGCCGGGTCGATCTGAAATCGGGCGGCTACCTGATGATCGACCAGACCGAGGCGATGACGACCATCGACGTCAACACCGGCGGTTACGTGGGCGCGCGCAACTTCGACGACACGATTTTCAAGACGAACCTGGAAGCGGCCCACACCATTGCGCGGCAACTGCGGCTGCGCAACCTGGGCGGCATCATCATCATCGACTTCATCGACATGGAGTCTGCCGAGCATCGCGATGCGGTGCTCGCCGAATTGCGCAAGGCGCTGTCGCGCGACCGTACACGCATCACGGTCAACAGCTTCTCGCAACTCGGACTGGTGGAGATGACGCGCAAGCGTACGCGGGAATCCCTCGCGCATGTGCTATGCGAGCAGTGCCCGGTGTGCCACGGCAAGGGCCAGGTGAAGACGCCGCGCACCGTTTGCTACGACATCCTGCGCGAGATCATGCGCGAGTCGCGGCAGTTCAATCCGCGCGAATTCCGCATCCTGGCGTCGCAGTCGGTCATCGACCTGTTCCTGGAAGAAGAAAGCCAGCACCTTGCGATGCTGGGCGATTTCATCGGCAAGCCGATTTCACTGCAGGTGGAATCGTCCGCGGCCAGCCAGGAGCAGTACGACATCATCCTGATGTAGCACTGCCCCCAAGCGCTGCGGCTACGGCTTGACCGGGCTGCCGTGCGAAACCGATGTGGCGGCCAGCGGTGCTTGCTCCCGCTCCGTCAGACGCGGAATCTGCTCGCGCATGGTGAGCAGTGCGGCGAGCACGACCAACATCACGATCCCGAGCATGGCTAGATAAGCCACCGAACCGCCAGCTGTGATGACGATCGCGCCGGCAAACGCGCTGAGGATGGCGCCCACGCGCCCAAATGCCACCGCGGATGCCGTGCCCGTCGCGCGCACCGCCGTTGGATAAACGTAGGCACACAGTGCATACATCGTCGATTGCACCGCGTTGACAAACAGGCCGTGCAGCCCAAGGCCGATGATCAGCAGATTCGTGTTCAGCTTGGCGTCGACGCCCTGCAACGCAAAGGCGCTCGCGGCCGCGCCCACGCAACACAGTGCCATTGGCCAGCGCGAACCCCATCGGGCGATCGTCACCGCGCAAGCCAAAGCGCCGATCACGCCGCCCAGGTTGTACGCGGTCAGCCCCGAGCCCGCCACGCTCACGCTCAAACCTTCTGAAGCAAGCATCGTCGGCAGCCAACTGAACGCTGCGTACACAGCGAGCAGGCACATGAAAAACGCTGCCCAGAGCGCGATCGTGTCACGCGCTTGGCCCGGCGCGAAGAGGGAGCGGAAACTTGCGTGTTGAATGACCTTCTGGCCAGCCACGTCGGCAAACACCGCGTTGGCGGGCACATCGCGCTCCATCTTGGTCAGCAACTGCGCCAGACGCGGCCAATCCGACTGGCGGCGCGCCAGGAAGCGCGGTGACTCGGGCAGCGCGGCCACCAACACAAATCCAAGCACGAGCGGTAGCGCACCGCCAATCCAGAACAGCCCGCGCCAGCCATAGAGCGGCAGCACAGGGCCGGCAAACAGGCCCGCCAGCATCCCGCCCAACGGCACGCAGACGATCGTGGCCGTCACCGCCAGCGTGCGGCGACGCGCAGGCGTGAACTCCGCCGTCATCGTCGTGGAGCTTGGCAGCGCGCCGCCAATGCCCAGGCCCGCGATGAATCGCAGCGCGGCAATCGTGGCCACGTTGGGCGCAAACCCGATCGAGCACGTCGCTACGCCAAACAGAAACACGCTGCCGATCAGCGCCAGGCGTCTTCCGAAGCGGTCGGCAAACAAGCCCGCCAACGCGCTGCCCAGCCCCATGCCGATGAGGCCCGCTGCCACCGCCGGGGCAAACGCGTTGCGCGTGATGCCCCATTCCTTGATCAGCACGGGGATGGCAAAACCAATCAACTGGCCGTCAAAGCCGTCCATGACGATGGCGAAGGCCGCAAGCAGCACCGCCATCTTCTGTGCAAGGGAAAACGGCCCGTCATCGAGGACCGTACCGATATCGACCGTGGTGTGGTTCTGATTCATGCGGGCCTCCGCTGGGACGGCGCACATGCGAAAGCGCAACGCCATACCAGCGTCGCGCTCACCCATCTGGAACTGCTCATCATGGTTTGTCTCCGTTGAAGTGGCGTCTGCGCGCCATCGAATGAAAGCTTGGGTTGCTCGGTCCGCTAACGCTCCTGCTGGTGTGCCGCCTGCGCCTGTACCTGCACCAACCGCACGAGCTGCATCAAGGTCTCGGTGTGCGGCACGGGCACTCCATGCCGGCGCGCCGTCGCTACCACGGCGCCATTGATGGATTCGATCTCGGTCGGGCGACCGGCCAGCACGTCCTGCAGCATCGATGGCTTGTGCCCGCGATGCGCGACGATGGCGTGCCGTACGTTGTCGTTCACCTTTCCGGCATCAACGGTAATGCCGCTCGCGCGCGCCACGGCCAGCACTTCGTCTACGATGGTCAGCGCCAGCGCCGGGCCGTCTTCTACCGCCCCCAGCGCATCGACGGGCCGGTTCAGCACCGTACACAGCGGGTTGAGTGCGGCATTGAAAGCGACTTTCTCCCACACGGCGCCCCACACGTTGGCATCGGCCTGGCAGTTCAGGCCTGCTGCGGACAGCACATCCACCACGCGTGCGAGTATCGCGGGCCGCTCGCCGTCAGCGCTCATCAGGCGGATCTCGCCCGTGCCATGTGAGCGCACGTGGCCCGGGCCAACCAAATCTGCCGGCCACGTCGTGACGCCAACAAAGATGCGCTCTCTCTGCACCATCGAAGCCACTGCCTCCACATTGCCCAGCCCGTTCTGCAGCGTCAGTATATGTGTCGCTGGGTCAATCAGATGACGCACGCTCGCCAGTGCAGCGCGTGTATGCATGGACTTGGTGAAGACGATCAGCAAGTCCGGCACGTCGGCCGCATCGCCCGGACGCAGCGCCTGCAGGTTGCTGACATGACGGTCGCCCCAATCGGTTTCCAGCCGCAAACCGCGCTCGGCGATGGCGTGCAGATGCGCATCGTTGATGTCGCGCAGCGTGACATGCTGGTCGGCTTCGGCCAGCAGCCCGCCAAACAGCGAGCCCATCGCGCCGGCCCCAAGAATGGCGATCTTCATGGGCATCTCAGCTCAGAAAGGGTAGTGGCGCGGCGTGGTCTGCACCGTCATCCAGCGCAGCTCGGTGAACTCGGCCACGCCGGCGCGGCCGCCGAACCGCCCCAAGCCACTAGCCTTGACGCCGCCAAACGGCATCTGCGCCTCGTCGTGCACGGTCGGACCGTTGATGTGGCAGATGCCGGATTCGATGCGGCGCGCGACGTTCATGGCCCGGGCGACATCGCGGCTGAACACGGCGGACGACAAGCCGTATGCGTTGTCATTCGCACAGGCAACGGCGGCATCGTCGCCGTTCACACGCACGATGCCCTTGACAGGGCCGAATGACTCTTCGGAGTAGATCAGCATGTCGGGCGTCACGCGGTCGAGAAGCGTCGCGGGCATCAGCGTGCTGGTGGCCTTGCCGCCGCACAGCAGCTTCGCGCCTTTGGCGAGCGCGTCGTCGATGAGGTGATTGCAGCGTTCGACGGTACTCATGTCGACCACCGAGCCCAGCACTGCCGGCCCCTTGCGCGGATCGCCAAGCGGCAGCGCTGCAGCCTTGGCCGCCAGCTTGGCGACAAATGCATCGGCGATGGATTCATCGACGATGATGCGCTCGGTGGACATGCAGATCTGGCCCGAATTGGCGAACGCGCCGAAGGCTGCGCCGTCGACAGCGGCGTCGATGTCAGCATCCGCCAACACCAACAGCGGCGCCTTGCCGCCCAGTTCCAGCACCACAGGTTTCAGATACGTCGCGCACGCCTGCGCGATGATGCGGCCCACACGCGTCGAGCCGGTAAAGTTGACGCGCCGCACGGCGGGGTGCGCGATCATCGCCTCTACGATCACGCCGGCGTTGGCCGGGGCATTCGTCACAAAATTGACGACGCCATTTGGCAAGCCCGCCTCCTGCAAGGCTTCGATGATGAGCCCGTGCGTGGCGGGCGAAACTTCCGAGCCCTTGAGCACGACGGTGTTGCCGCATGCCAGCGGCAGCGCAATCGCCCGCACGGCGAGGATGACCGGCGCATTCCATGGAGCAATTCCGAGCACCACGCCGGCCGGCTGGCGCACGCCCATGGCGAGGCTGCCGGGCACGTCGGACGGAATGATCTCGCCCGCGATCTGCGTGACCATGGCCGCGGCTTCCTGCAGACCGCTCGCAGCAAGATGCACGTTGAAGCCGGCCCACAGCGCGGAGGCGCCCGTTTCAGCAGCCATCGCGGCGGCAAAAGCCTCGCCCTTCGCCTCAAGTGCCTGGGCAGCGCGCATGAGCAACGCACGGCGCTCTGTCGGTCCCATTGCAGCCCATGCCGGGAATGCAGCAGCGGCGGCATCGACTGCGCGACGGGCATCCTCCGCCGTTGCAGCTGGCGCGCGCGTGGCGACAGTGCCGTCAAGCGGATTGCGCCGCTCGAACACGGCACCATTGGCGGCTTGCACGCGCTCCCCGTTGATCAGCATCGCAATGGTGTGGGCCGCATCCAGCGGGGCAACATTCGTGTTCGTCATCAAGCGATCTCCACTTCAATCAAGGTTGGTCCGGTGGATTGCAGGGCGCGGCGCAACACAGCCTCCAGCGCATGGGGGTCACTCACGCGCTGACCGGTGCAGCCCAAGGCGTTGGCCAGGCCGACAAAGTCGATGCCGCGCAGATCCGTGCCCTGCACCGCATCGGTGGGCGCAAAGCCGAACACCGGTGCGAAATCCTGCAAGGCAGCATAGCGGCGGTTGTTCAGGATCACGAACGTCATGGGCAACTTGAGCAGCGCCGCGCTCCACAGGGCCTGGATCGAATACATGCTCGATCCATCGCCAATCAGGCCAATCACGCGTGTGCCGGGTTTCGCAAGTGCCACGCCGACAGCGGCCGGCATGCCGTAGCCCAGTCCGCCGCTGTCCATGGTGTAGAACGCGCCAGCGCGGCGCATCGGCAAGTAGGCCTGCATGGTCGATCGGGCGCTCGGCGCCTCTTCGACGACGATGTCTGCCGGGCCGCGTACGGCATCGAGCGTCTGTAACGCAAACGCAACCGACATGGGCGTCCCCGGCTCAGCTCGCGGCGATTTGACGCGGGGTGGCGGCGCCGGCCGAGCCGGTGGGGCGGGGCGAGCGAGCAAATCGAGCACGCCCAGACGCATGTTGCCCACGGCGGAAATGCCTTCAGGCGTCCAGGCAGCGGTCGCTGGATCGTCGATCAACTGCACGAGCTTCGCCCCGACCGGCACATGCGGCCCATGGCCTTCCACGTGGTACGTAAACGCAGGGGCGCCGAGCGCAAACACCACGTCGTGCCCCTGCAGCAGGCTGACGATTTTTTCGCGCATCGCGGGCAAGAAGCCGGCGAACAGGCGGTGGTCTTCGGGAAACGCGCCACGCCCGGCCATCGGTGCCGTGAATACGCGCGCGTTATGCCTCTCGGCGAGTTGCACGACGGCGTCCCACGCGCCAGCCCGGTCAATGGCAGCCCCCACCACGAACGCCGGCCGCTGTGCCGCGTCGAGCACGTCGCCGATGCGCGCCAGCGTGACCGGATCGGGCCGCACCGCGGTGGCCACTTCGTGCACGGCGACGGGTTCCGTCGGCTGGTCCCAGTCATCCACGGGAATGGATACCAGCACCGGGCCTCGCGGCTCCTGCATCGCGATGTGATACGCGCGAGCCAGCGCCAGCGGCACGTCCTGTGCACGCGCGGGCTCGATGCTCCATTTAACGTACGGCTTGGGCAGCTCGGTCGCCTGATTGGAAGCGAGAAACGGATCGAACGGCAGGATGGAGCGTGCCTGCTGCCCGGCAGTGATCACCAAGGGCGTGCGATTCTTGAACGCCGTGAAGATGTTGCCCATGGCGTTGCCGACGCCGGCCGCCGAGTGCAGGTTCACCAGCGCCGCGTTGCCGGAAGCCTGCGCAAAGCCGTCCGCCATGCCCACCACCACGGCTTCCTGCAAGCCGAGGATGTAGCGGAAGTCCTCCGGAAAATCGCGAAACATCGGTAGCTCGGTCGAGCCGGGGTTGCCGAACACGTGCGTCATGCCGAGCCGGCGCAGCAGCTCGATGGTGGCGTCGCGCACGGTGGTCAGCGCGAGCGAGGTGCGGGTCATACGGGCCATCTCCTTGGAACAGGTCGCCAGTATGGAATCCATAGTTCTTAACGGGATATTGAATTATTTCGAAAAAGTCATTACCTTTTGGCATGACTTTCGATCTGCGCCAGCTGCGCGCATTCACCACCATCGTTTCCGCCGGCAGTCTTGGCCGCGCTGCAGAAGTGCTGCACGTCACGCAGCCGGCGCTCAGCCGCATCGTCAAGCGGTTGGAAGACGAAGTGGGCGCCCCCCTGTTCGAGCGGCACTCAAAGGGAATGCAGCTCACCGCGATCGGGCAGGCGCTCCTGCCTCACGCATCGCTGCTGCAGCACGAGGCCGATTACGCCCGTGAAGAAATCAACGCGATGCGCGGCCTCTCCAAGGGGACCATCCGCGTGGGCGCAGTCGGGAGCATTGCCAGCTATGTGTTGCCGCTAGCCGTCGGCACGTTGGTCGCGCGGTGGCCAAACCTGCGCGTGGAAATTCTCGAAGGCGTGTGGGATCGCCTGGCCGAGGGGCTGGTCAAGCACGAAATCGACCTCGCGCTGTCGATGGCGATGCCGGATACCGACGAAATCATCGCCATTGCGGATTGCCGCTGGGAGGACGCCAGCTTCGTGGTCGCATCGCCCGAGCATGCGTTGCGCGACCGCCCCGGCCTGACGCTGGCCGATACGCTCGATGCATTCTGGGCTGTTCCGCCGCGCGGCACCGGTCCGTACGAGCACATGCGTCAGGTGTTCGAGGCAGCGGGCCTTGGCTTGCCGAACATCGTGGTGGAAACACGCTCGGTGACAGCGCTCAAGAGCCTGGTGGCGCGCTCGGGATTTCTCAGCTGGATGGCGGAACCGATGATCGATGCCGAGCGCCGCGCCGGTGTGATCGAGCCATTGCCCATTCCCGGCCTGGTGGCGCGCCGCACACTGACTGCGTTCCGGCGCCGCCACGGCATTCTGCCGAGCCCCGCCGTCAAGCTGCTCGAAGCGCTGCGCGAGCTGACGGCGTAGGCCCGGGGCGCCTATTTCTTCTCGCGCGGCACGCGGCCAAGCAGGTAGAACTCGTCGTTGGGCCGCATCGAAATCACATTCGCCATTCGGTTCGACAGGCCGAAGAATGCGGTGATGCCGGTGATGTCCCAGATGTCCTCATCATCGAAGCCGTGCGCACGCAATGCTTCATAGTCGGCGTCATTGACGGTGTGCGAAGCGGTGCAGACTTTCATCGCAAAGTCGAGCATGGCGCGCTGGCGCGGCGTGATGTCGGCCTTACGGTAATTGACGGCAACCTGGTCGGCCACCAGCGGCTTCTTCTCGTAGATACGGAGGATGGCGCCGTGCGCGACCACGCAATACAGGCACTGATTGGCGCCGGAGGTGGCGACCACGATCATCTCGCGCTCGCCCTTGGTGAGACTGCTGCCTTCGCGCAGCATCAGCGCATCGTGGTACGCGAAAAAGGCGCGGCATTCGTCGGGCCGATGCGACAGCGCCAGGAAGACGTTCGGCACAAAGCCGCTTTTCTCCTGCACGTCGAGGATGCGCGCGCGAATATCTTCAGGAATATCAGCCAGCTCAGGAACGGGGAACCGGCTGATGGGCGGCGTGGTGGTCGTCACGATGTCTCCTTTGATTTGAGCATCCTGAGCACGCCGCCCGAGAGCAAGGCTTACTGGGTAGCGAACTGGATGCGATGGAGTCCAGCATACAACCCATCGCGCTCGATGAGTTCGCGGTGCGTTCCCGCTTCGGCAATCTTGCCGTGCTCAAGCACGATGATCCGGTCGGCATTTTCGATGGTCGACAGGCGGTGCGCGATCACCAGCGTCGTACGGCCTTCCATCAGGCGTTCGAGCGCGGCCTGCACCTGACGCTCGGACTCCGAATCCAGGGCGGACGTCGCTTCGTCCAGAATCAGGATCGGCGCATCCTTGTAGATCGCGCGGGCAATCGCCAGGCGCTGGCGCTGTCCGCCGGACAGCTTCGAGCCGTTGTCGCCGATATTGGTATCGATGCCCTCGGGCAGGTTGTCGACCACATCGGTCAGGTAGGCCGCCTCGAGCGCGCGGCGCACGCGTGCCATGTCGATCTCGGAGGCGTCGCGCGCGCCATAGGCCACGTTGGCAGCGATGGTGTCGTTGAACAGCACCACATCCTGGCTCACGAAGGCGATCTGCCGACGCAGGTCGTGCAGGGCCAGATCCGTCAGCGCATCGCCGTCGAGCGAGATCGTGCCCGAGGTCGGATCGAAGAAGCGCGGCAGCAGGTTCACCAGCGTGGTCTTGCCGCTGCCCGATGGCCCGACCAGCGCAACGACCTCGCCCGGCTTGACGTGCAGATTGACGTTGTCGAGCGCTGCCCGGCCATCTTCGCCATAGCGGAACGTGACGTTGTCGAAGCGGACATCGCCGCGGGCGCGATCGATCTTCTTGCCGCCCTCTTGCGGTTCGATCGGCGTGTCGATCAGGCCGAAGATGAATTCGGCGGCGGTCAGGCCGCGCTGCAGCGGCTGATTCACGTCGGTCAAGTGCTTGAGCGGCGAGATCAGCAGCAGCATCGCCATCACAAAGCCGGTAAAGCCGCCGACCGTGGTCTGGTTGGCCTGCGCCTGCAACATGGCAATGGCCAGGATGACCGACAGCGCCAGCGCCGCCAGGAACTGCGTCACCGGCTGGTTCAGCCCACCGGCCACAGCCACGCGCATGGCATAACCACGCAGACGGTTCGTCATGGCATTGAAGCGCAGCGATTCGTACGCCTCGCCACCATGCAGCTTGACGACCTTGTAGCCGCCCACAGCCTCTTCCACCACATAGGCGGCCTGGTTGGTCAGGTTCTGGCTCTCGCGGTTGAGCGAGCGCAGGCGACGGTTGATACGCGACATCAGCAGGCCGATGATCGGCAGGATCACCGCCACCACCAGCGTCAGGCGCCAGTTGGTATAGAAGAGAAAGATCAGCAGCGCCAGCACCGTCATCGAGTCGCGCACCAGTGTGATGAACACGCCGGTGAGCACCTGCAGCACTTGGTTGACCTCAAAGATGACTGCGTTGATGATCGACGCCGCCGTATTGCGCTGATAGTAAGAAGCCGGCGCTTGCAGGAGGCGCTCGAACATCTTCATCCGCAGATTCAGCAGCACCTTGTTCGACACAAGGCTCAACAGATACGTCGACGCAAATTGCGCAATGCCGCGCACGACGGCAATGCCTACCAGCATGGCCGGCACCTGCCACAGCTTGCCGGCGTACTCACCACCGAAGCCCTGATCCAGCAAATCCTTCACGACCTTGGGGATGATCCCTTCGGTGGCCGCCACCACGCCCATGGCGACCATTGCCAGGATGAAGGCGGTCAATTCGGGGCGAAGGTAGCCCCACAATCGCTTGAGCATCGGCTTGGCGGGCGCTGGGTGATCAGACTTTGCTTGTATACTCACGGCGTTTTCAAATGAGGGTGGGCAGCTTGCGTCGCATGGCGATCGCATGGCCGCCATAAAGTGCGTTGCAGCGGCTGTCATCCGACAGACGGGCGACCCGGCATTTTAGCGGCAATCCACCACCCGGCCCATCCTGCTGCGCAATGCCCGGTCCAGACTGGCCGGCGGATCACCTGACGCTTCCGCAATGAGTTCGCGCGTTCCCACGTTCTTCATCAATCTCGAACACGACGCCGGGCGCCGCGAAGCCCTGGAGCGACAACTCGATGCGTTGGGCCTGCCGCATCAGCGGTTCCCGGGTGTGTACGGCAAGGCACTTCCTGCTGACGAACTGGCGCGCCACTATGATCACGCCCGCGCCACGAGTCAAAGCCGCGAACTGACCGTCGGTGAGGTCGGCTGCGCACTGAGCCACTTGGGCGTCTACCGGACAATGATCGAGCAGAACCTGCCCTACGCGCTCATCCTGGAAGACGATGCCAAACTCGGCCCGGATGTGCCCGCCGTACTCGATGCGTTGGCTCAGCGCGTGTCACCCGACGAGCCCGTTGTCACGCTGCTCACGCACATCGACCGTTACTACAAGCGCAGTGCCCGGCCGCTGACAGCGAACCACCGCACGGTCAAGCTTGCCAACTACCAGTGGCTCGCTCATGGCTATTTCGTCACGCGCGCCGCGGCCAAGCGCATGGTCGAGCAGCTCTATCCCGTGTGGCTGGCCGCAGACTATTGGTACAAGTTCGAGCGCGAAGGCATCGTGCAGATGCGTGCGGTCGTGCCTTATGTGATTGGCGTGCAGAACTTCGATAGCGGCTCCAACCTGGAGGCCGATCGCGCCATCAAAAGCCGCGAAGCTGACAACCGGTTGGGTGTCGGCCATCATCTGCACCAGATCTTCGTGCGCAAGTTCCTCTACCAGATCTTCGTGCGCCCGTTCCTCGGCATCGCCAAGCAGAAGAAGACCTGGTGAACATGACGGCGCCCGCTCAGGCGCCTTGCTCGCGCAGTTCCGCAAGGCCGACATCCGCGCGGATCACGTTGGTATTGCGCCGAGACATCATGCGTTGATAGTTGGGGCTTTCCTGCTCCCGCGATTGCTCGCGATGCCATAGGTGGAAGACTTCGGTCGCGCAAAAGCCGCGCTTGCGCCGCACGCCGGCGTTATAAAGGCGAACCGCCAGATCGGCGTCTTCATGGCCCCATCCGACGAAGCTCTGATCGAAACCGTTCACGCGCTCGAAATCGCTGCGCCACACGCCAAGGTTGCAGCTCTTGATGCCGCGCAGACTGGTGTCCTTGAAGGTACGCGGCATCGGCAAACCCGGCACCAACAGCGGCAGGAACTTGTTGATGCGGCCCGCGCGCCAGGCAGCAAACCAATACGCGCGATCCTTCAGGTGAATGTCGATCTGCTGGGTGACAACCTCGCGCGTCATTGCCTCATTCAGCAGGATGCGACTTCCGGACAGCAGGCGCCCCCGCTCGGCCAACGCGCGATGCCGCGCCACAAAATCCGGACGCGGCACGCAATCGCCATCGAGAAAAACGAGGTAGTCGGCGTCCGTCGCCAGCACGCCGCGGTTGCGGATCTCACCAGCACGAAATCCGTCGTCGGGATGCCAGACATGGCGCAGCGGATACGGCGCGATCTTGGCGGCGGATTCGACAGCCACGCGTGTGTCATCGCGCGAACCGTCGTCGGCGACGATGACGTCGAATGCGCGATCGGTCTGTGCGCCACAGCCGGTCAGTACGCGAACCAGCGCGTCCGGGCGGTTATACGTCGTAACGATGAGGGCGATGCGACGCGGCGGATCAGCGCTTGCCATGACGATGCAGCATCATCAGCTTGACGTAGCGGTAATACGTGCCCTCGGCGTTCGACACGGCCAGCATGAAGCCCTCCGCACCATCGAGGAAGCCCCGCTGGATGATGTACGTACGAATGAACGCCCACAGCCCGTGACCGATCGCGCTGCCCAACGACGCGCGCTTGCCCTTGGCATAAGCTGCGGCCGCACCGGCGGTCGAATAATCGTTGGCCTTGTCGAGCGCGGCCTTCAGATCGGGAATCGAGTAATGAATGATGGGCGCGCGGAAGTCGCCCACCGTACCCTCGAAGACCAGGTGCGAGTGCACCGGCGCATCGAAGAACGTCACCTGCTCGCGCTTGAAGAAGCGACGAATGCGGTCCGGCCACCAGCCCGAATGCTTCATGAAGCGGCCACAAAAACTCGAGCTGCGCGGCATGGAGTAGACAGTGTGCGGGCTGCCCGATTCCAGTACGGCGATCATCTCGGCCCGCAATTCGGGGCTGATGCGCTCGTCGGCGTCCAGCGAAAGCACCCAGTCGGTGCGCGCCTCGCGCAAGGCGCGGTTGGACTGCTCGCCGTAGCCCGGCCAGTCCGTCTCGAACACGCGCGCACCGAGCTGGCGACAGATGTCCTGCGTGCCGTCCGTGCTGCCCGAGTCGAAGACGATCACGTCGTTCGCCCAGTCGCGCACCGAGCGGATGCAATCGCCGATATCAGCGGCTTCGTTCTTGGCGACGATGATGACGGCGAGCGTGGCTCGATTGGATGCAGGCATGCGAAAACAGTCTCAGAAAACAGGAGCGGCGCCAAGCTGCTGCCGGCGCCGGTGAATATGCGCGGTGAACACGGCCACCATCACGCTGTAGAACACGACCGTCTGCGCGATGATCAGCATCACTTCGGTCAGCCCAAACAGTAGAAAGCCGACACAGAGCGTGAGACCCATCGCGCCCGTCGTCCGCAAAGCGCGGTCGTCGCACAGCGCGGCGCGCAGAAAGTAGGCGGCGGGCACCAGGTACAACGCCAGCAATGCGGCGATGCCCAGCACGCCAAGCGTGGCGCCATTGTATAGAAACTCATTGTGAGCATGCTCGAAGGCCGTCGCTTCCTGCGTGATCAGGCCTTCGGCGTGAATCGCCTTGAGAGTGGGCCCGAATTGGCCTCGCCCCACCCCGGCTAATGGGTGGCGCGTCAACATCAGCGTGGCGGCTTTCCACAGCTGGAAACGGATGCCAACCGACGTGTTGGTCTGGCCAGCCTGATAGGCGTGGATGTCTTCCATGGCCTGGTCAAAGCGGGAACGGACCACACTGGACGATACGCATACGGCAGTCAGGAATACGAAGAACAGCAACAAGGCCGTCAATCGTTTCTTCCAGCTCACATGCCGCAGCGTCGCCACGGCGATCAACAACAGTACGGGGATTGCAATCCATCCGCCCCGCGCCTGCGAAAGATACGATGCATAGAGCCCAGCACAGCCAGCCAACAGACGCAGCCCAATCAGGGCCCAGCTGTCATCTTCCGTCCAGCCAATCGACATGAGGGCGAACAACGCCATCAGAAGCGAAAGGTTGCCAAACGGAATGGCATTGGAGAACGCCCCGACCATGCCAACTCGGCCCGCCCGCAATTCGAGATAAGCCCACACAGCTGAGGCAAGCGCGCCCGCAACGCAGCCCCACTGCACGCTCTCCAGCTGCTTAGGCCGCAATTGCAACAGCGCAAACAGCGCCAAGCCGAACAGCCAGAGCCGCCCATAGGCAAACGGCACATTGCGCGGCGCGGCAGGGTTCAACTGCGCACTGATCAGCATCGCGGTCGGCATGGCCGCCATCGCCACAATCAACCAACGATGTTCACGCCACATCGCTCGCAGTCGGCTCATGACCTCCGCAGGCGCGGCCAGCATCCACCCGAACGCGGCGACCAGCAGCAGCGAAAAAGACAGGAAGGCGGCGCCGCGCACGGACAGCATGAAAGCCGGGAGGATGGCGATTCCAAACACGGCCAGCGCCGCCGGTGCGCTCGCTATCAGCGTCCGGCTTCGTTGCATCAAGCTGCTCATCGCAACGTCTCCGCGCCAGGAGCAAGCGCCAGAAGCGCATCGATGTGCGCAGCGATGCTGGGGTCATAGCGCAGGTGCTCACGCGGAATCGACAGGCGCGCTTGCCCCCCCTGCACGCGTGTAACAGCCGCCTCAATCGTGCGCGCCAGCGTGGCTGGATCGTTCACGTCGAAAGTGGGCGCCCCTGCTTCCGAGATCACCTCGGTACAAGCAATATTGGCTGCCAGGACGGCCGGTGTACCGCACAGCACGGACTCCACCCCGATCAACCCAAACGGCTCGTAGTGCGAAGCAAGAATCGTGTAGTCCGCCGCACGGTAGACGTTCTCGATGTCCTTGCGATATCCCAGGTAGCGAATATTGGGCGAAGAGGACGACACTGGCCGCCCGATCACCGCCAGTTGCACCGGCAAATCCGTCTTGGAGAAAAACGCCTCCAGCAGCGGATAGCCCTTGCGTTTGTGACTCGACGACGGGAACACAAACGTGACGCGATCCTTCGCAAAACCCAACGCATCGCGCAGCCGCTGACGCTCGGCTTCATCCACGGGCGAAAACTTCGTCTCGCTCACCGGCGGATACACCGTCTTCACCTTCGCCGCAGGAATGTCGTAATAATCGAGCACCTCCTGCGCCATCAGCCGCGAGTGCGCCACGACAACGTGCGAGCGCACATAGTCTCTGCGCTCCAGTGCGATCTGCTGGCGATCCCAAAACGCGGCCTCTTTCGAAAAGCTCTTCAGATAGCCGACGTGCGTACCGCCGCAAATCGCAATATCCGAAGCGCCTGTGCGGTTGCAGCCGATCATTAGATCGATGTGCTCGCGCCTGGCCAGATGGCGCACGAGCCAGCCGAATGCGTGGTCATTCAATTTGCCGGGCAGCTTGCGCGTGGGCAATGCAACAGCCTTGACCTGGCGATATTCGGGAAGCGCCTTGTCCACCATCTTGGCGAAGAACACGGGACGGATGGCGCGCTCATGCAAGCCGCGCACCAAGTCCATCGCGTAGCGCTCGCTGCCCCCGCTGTAGCCCAGCGCGTTGCACGAGATTCCGACGTTCATGGATGCTTTAGTAATAATCGTATTGAGACCGCAGTCGTGCCGAGCCTACGCCCGGCGATGGCGCCCCCCGCGCCATCTTCGAACTACTCGTACACCGTTGCCACGTTCTCGGCATTCAGCGCCTGACGCAGCGCGGCGATCGCCGCTTCGCTCGGAACAATGCGCCAGGCGTCGCCAAGCACCGCTTCGCAGCGCGCCTGCTCGCAGACGTAGTTGATGCGCACCGAGACGCCATTGCCATCGGCCGCCACATGCGGCGAGAGCAGATCACGCAGCTTGGCCGCCGTTGAATCGCCATTCATCGACAGCCGGATCGCCCGCGCAAACTTGGCGCGCGCCTGCGTCATGTCCATGACCGACTCGGCTGTCACTCGCACGCCGCCAGTGAACATGTCATGGCGGGCGCTGCCCTGCACGATCAGCACTTCGTCTTCCTTGAACAGCGCGCGATTCGCTTCGAAAACTTCGTTGAAGACCGTGACCTCGGTAGCTTCGCTGGCGGAGCCGTCGTCGAGCATCACGATCAGCATCTTGCCGCGCTGCGTCATCTGGGTGCGCTGGCCTACGATCACACCGGCCACGGTCTTGTTGCGCGCATCGCGGTTGCCGTAGCCGCCCCCGTTGCCCTTGTCGGTCACTTCGCGCGCCAGATCGGCCAGCGTCGTGCGCGCAAAGCGGCGCACCTCGTCACGGTATTCATCGAACAGGTGGCCGGAAAGGTAGAAACCCAGCGCCTGCTTTTCTTCCTGCAGCTTGCGCTTGGTCGACCAGGCCGGCTCGTCGACGAGTTCGGGACGATGCTGCTCGGCGTCGTCGCCGCTCATCAAGTCGAAGAGCGACACCTGGTTGGCGGCCGCTGCCTTCTGCTCGGCGGCTTCCATGGCCAGGCCGATCGACGCGAGCAATTGCGCGCGGTTGTCGTTGAGACTATCGAAGGCGCCGGCCCGCACCAGCGCCTCGATCGTCCGGCGATTGACCTGGCGACGGTCAACACGCTCGCAGAAATCGAACAAGTCCTTGAATGGGCCGTCTTCGCGTGCACGCAGAATGTCTTCGATCGCCCCCTGGCCGCTGCCCTTCACGCCGCCCAGGCCGTAGCGGATGGTCTTGGCGTCGGTCGGTGCAAAACGGTACTGGCTGGCGTTGATATCCGGCGGCAGGATGGTCAGGCCGTTCTTGCCTCGGGCATCGTCGTAAAGGATCTTCACCTTGTCGGTGTCGTCCATGGCGAGCGACATGTTGGCCGCCATGAATTCGGCCGGGTGATGCGCCTTGAGCCAAGCCGTGTAGTACGCGAGCAGCGCATACGCGGCCGCGTGCGACTTGTTGAAACCGTAGCCGGCGAACTTCTCCATCAGGTCGAAGATTTCATCAGCCTTTTCGGTGGAGAGCCCGTCCTTGGCCGCACCCGCCCGGAACAGCGCGCGGTGCTCGGCCATTTCTTCGGCCTTCTTTTTACCCATCGCACGGCGCAGCAAGTCGGCGCCGCCGAGCGAGTAACCGCCCACGATCTGCGCCATCTGCATCACCTGCTCCTGGTAGACCATGATGCCGTAGGTCTCCTTGAGCACCGGCTCGACGCGCGGGTCGGGGTACTCCACCTTTTCGCGGCCGTGCTTACGTGCGCAGAAGCTGGGGATCAGGTCCATCGGGCCCGGGCGATACAGCGCCACGAGGGCGATGATGTCCTCAAAGCGGTCAGGCTTGGCGTCCTTCAGCATGCCCTGCATGCCGCGGCTTTCCAGCTGGAACACGGCCACCGTGTTGGCCGTCTTCAGGATGTCGAACGCCTTCTTGTCCGTCAGCGGAATATGGCTGCAGTTCCAATCCGCCTTGGACGGATCGAGCATGCGAATGTAGCGCTCGGCCCAGTCAAGGATCGTGAGCGTGGTCAGGCCCAAGAAGTCGAACTTGACCAGGCCAACGGCTTCCACATCGTCCTTGTCGTACTGGCTGACGACGCCGGCGTCTTCCCCGCCTTGCGTGTAGAGCGGGCAGAAGTCGGTCAGCTTGCCCGGGGCGATCAGCACACCGCCCGCATGCATGCCGACGTTACGCGTCATGCCTTCGACGCGCTGCGCAAGTTCCAGCAGCTGCTTGACTTCTTCTTCGTTGGCCTCGCGCTCGGCCAGCAGCGGCTCTTCCTTCTTCGCTTCTTCGAGCGTAACGAGCTTGCCCGGCTTGAACGGAATCAGCTTGGCGACGCCGTCAACAAAGTTGTAGCCGAGATCGAGCACGCGGCCCACGTCGCGCACCGCGGCCTTGGCGGCCATGGTGCCGAAGGTGGCGATCTGCGAGACGGCGTCCTTGCCGTACTTTTCCTTCACGTACTGGATGACGCGGTCGCGGCCGTGCTGGCAGAAGTCGATGTCGAAGTCGGGCATCGACACACGTTCCGGATTCAGGAAACGCTCGAACAGCAGGTTGTATTTGAGCGGATCCAGATCGGTAATCCCCAGCGCATACGCCACCAGCGAGCCGGCACCCGAGCCCCGGCCCGGCCCAACCGGCACGCCGTTGTTCTTGGCCCAGTTAATGAAGTCTGCAACGATCAGGAAATAGCCCGGGAAGCCCATCTTGATGATGGTGCCCGTCTCGAATTCCAGGCGGGCGTAATACTCGGCGCGTTTGGATTCGCGCACGGCCTCGTCGGGGAAAAGCACTTCCATGCGCTTTTCCAGCCCTTCCTTGGCGAGCTGGACGAGGTAATCGTCCAGCGACATGCCGTCGGGCGTCGGAAACCGGGGCAGCTTGGGCTTGCCCAGCTCCAGCTTGAGGTTGCAGCGCTGCGCGATCTGGACTGCGTTGGCCAGCGCGGACGGGATGTCGGCAAACAGCGCGCACATCTCGTCCTGCGTCTTGAAATACTGTTCGGTCGTGAAGCGGCGGGCCCGGCGCGGATTGGCGAGCAGTTCACCCTCTGCGATACAGGTGCGTGCCTCGTGGGCCGTGAAATCGTCCGGCGTCATGAACTGCACCGGGTGTGTGGCGACCACCGGCAACTGCATGGCCGATGCAAGCTTCACCGCTTGCTGGATGTAGGCCTCAGTACCGGCGTGCCCCGCGCGCTGTAGTTCGATGTAGAAAGCGCCCGGAAACACGCGGGACCAATGCGTCGCCAGCTTGCGCGCCAGCGCCTCGTTGCCATTGGCCAGCGCCACGCCGATATCACCCGCCATGGCGCCGGAGAGCGCCAGCAGACCGGCGGCCAGCGGCGCATTCTCAACGCCGGGCTCGTCGAACCATTCGGGGGCGATTTCCGCACGACCGCGATGCTGGTTGGAGAGCCAGGCCCGGGCCAGCAACTGGCACAGGTTCAGGTAACCCTGCTTGTCCCGCACCAACAACAGCAGGCGGGTCGGCTTGTCGCGCTCGTCGTGATTGGTGATCCACACGTCAGCCCCGACGATGGGCTTCACGCCCTTGCCACGCGCTTCCTTGTAGAAGCGCACCAGCCCGAAGGCATTGGCGAGATCGGTCAGCGCCAAGGCGCCCATGCCATCTTGGGCGGCAGCCTTGACGGCATCGTCGAGACGGACATTGCCATCGACGACGGAATATTCGGAGTGGAGACGGAGGTGGACGAAGCGCGGCGAATTCATCCGCGTATTGTAACGGGTGACATCTTCCGCAAAGCATTCCGGGCGTGCCCGATTGACTCGGAGCAACCCCGCACGGCTGCGCGGGCGGCTATAATTTCGGCTTACGAATCAACGGGTTACCCAAGGCGCCAGAAAATGGCGCGGCAGCACATGCAGATCGTCAATATTTCCGCTTACAAATTCGTCACCCTCGATGACCGCGAAACCCTGCGCCCCGCTCTGCTGGCCGAGTGCCAGGCGCGCGAGCTGAAGGGCACCGTGCTGCTGGCGCCCGAGGGCATCAACATCTTCCTGGCCGGCTCGCGCGAGGGCATTGACGGTATCGTTGGCTGGCTGCGTGCCGACCCGCGTTTTGCCGACCTGGCACCGAAAGAAAGCCTGTCCGACCACCAGCCGTTCCGCCGCCTGCTGGTGCGCATGAAGAAAGAAATCATCACCATGCGCCACCCGCTGATCCGCCCGGAAGAGGGGCGCGCGCCGTCGGTCGCGCCGCCGGACCTCAAGCGCTGGCTCGATCAGGGCCACGACGACGAGGGCCGTCCGGTGGTGATGCTGGACACGCGTAACGACTATGAAGTCGCCGTGGGCACGTTCAAGAACGTCGTCGAATACAACCTCAAGAAGTTCACTGAGTTTCCGCCCGCCATTGCCGCGCACAAGGACGACTTTGCCGGCAAGACCGTCGTGTCGTTCTGCACCGGCGGCATCCGCTGCGAAAAGGCCGCGATCCACATGCAGGAGATCGGTATCGAGCGCGTCTATCAGCTCGAAGGCGGCATCCTGAAGTACTTCGAGGAAGTCGGAGGCGCGCATTACGACGGCGATTGCTTCGTGTTCGACCACCGCACAGCGCTCAACGCCGAACTGCTGCCGGCGGGACCAAAGCAATGCTTCGCCTGCCGCGCCGTGGTGACGCCGGAAGAGCAGCAATCCGCCGATTACATTCCCGGCCAACGCTGCCCCCATTGCGCAGGCAACCAAACCCGCGCCGCTGCATGAAGCGCCTCGCCGCCCTGTTCCTTGTCACTACGCTGTGCCTTGCAGCGTTGGGCGGTTGCGCGACGAGTTGCGAGGGCGGGTCGAACCGTGGCGTGTTCTGCGGAGCCGGCACGCGCTTCTGACCCTTCGCAGCGCGCCAGCAAAAAAACGCCGGACATGCCGGCGTTTTTCTTTGAGCAATGCGATTTACTGGCGACCGCGCACGAACTGGTTCGTGATGGCAACAATACGTTCGCCGAACAGCTTGGCGGTTTCCAGGTCACCCGGCAGCGGACCTTCTTCAGGGCTCGCATCCGACGGCGATTGCGCCAGCGCGCCGCCAAAGCCAGCGAGATAGTTCACGTCGTTGCGCGTGGCGGCTTTGCTGTTAGCCGGCATCATGCCTGTGCCGACCCAGATCATTCCGTGCTGCTGCGACAGCGTCCACAGGTACTGGATCGACGCATACTTGTCGCCGTTCATCGATGCGGAGTTCGTGAACCCGGCGGCGATCTTGTCCTTCCACGCGCCGGTAAACCACGCCTTGGACGATGCATCGGCAAATTTCTTGAAGTCGCCCGAAACACCGCCCATGTAGGTCGGGGCGCCAAAAACGATCGTGTCGACGCCGGCCAGCAGCGCCCAGGTGTCATCGTTGACATCAGTGACCGAGATTAGGTGCGCTTCGGCGCCGGCGCCTTGAATGCCAGCAAAGACGGCCTCTGCCTGCTTCTTCGTGTGGCCATAACCGCTGTGATAAACGACTGCAACTCGTGCCATGGGAATCCTCTTGGGTTTAGGGAACGGCTGGGAACAACGGAAAAAGAAAAATGGCGCACAAAGCGTGCGCCACCAACATTACGGCAGATCGAACACCAGCACTTCGCTGTCTTCGCCACCGGAAAGCGTCACCTTCTCTTCTTGCGTCAGCTTGGCCGCATCGCCGCCAACCAGCGTGCGACCGTTGATGCTCACCTTGCCGCGCACGACGTGCACATAAGCGCGGCGGCCTGCAGCGATGGGCAGGGACGCAGTTTCCGCGCCGTCGAACTTGCCGGCGTAGAGCGACATATCCTGGTGCACCTTCACCGATCCATCGCGGCCATCGGCGCTGGCGATCAAGGCCAGCTTGCCCCGCTTGGCCGCCTCGTCGAAATGACGCTCTTCATAGCCCGGCGTGAGGTTCAACTGCGCCGGGAGGACCCAGATCTGCAGAAAATGCGTGGTCTGGTCTTGTGCGTGGTTGAACTCGGAGTGACGCACGCCTGTCCCAGCCGTCATGCGCTGCACGTCGCCCCGGCGCAGCACGCTGCCGTTGCCCATGCTGTCCTTGTGCGCCAGCTCGCCGTCCAGCACGTAGCTGATGATTTCCATGTCGCGGTGGCCGTGGGTGCCAAAGCCCATGCCGCCGGCGACGCGGTCTTCATTGATGACACGCAGCGGCCCGAATTGAACGTGCTGCGGGTCCATGTAATCGGCAAACGAGAAGCTGTGATACGACTTCAGCCAGCCGTGGTCTGCGTAACCGCGATCTTGAGAGGGGCGGATTTCAATCATTTTGATGAATCTCCTATCCAAATTACTGCGTTGATGTGTGCATGGTACGCAGATTGGCTATAGTTTCGCGGTACGGCTTTGATTCAATACATCAAAAATTCTGAATATGGCGCTATCGCTGGAATCCCTGGAAGTCTTGGACGCAATTGAACGCAAGGGCAGCTTTGCCGCCGCGGCGCACGAACTGGGCAAAGTGCCGTCGGCGCTGACCTATGTGGTGCGCAAGCTGGAAGATGATCTCGATGTCCTGCTGTTCGACCGACGCCGCCACCGGGCAGAACTGACACCCGCAGGCCGTGCGCTGCTCGACGAGGGCCGCCACCTGCTGCAGGCTGCCGATGACCTCGCGCGCCGCGTCAAACGGCTGGCCACCGGATGGGAAGCCACGTTGACCATCGTAGTCGACGATCTCGTCCACTTCCGGGCACTGATGCCCGTTATCCAGGACTTCTACGCAGAGAACACGGCCACGCGCCTGCGCTTCTGCCGTGAGGTGCTGGCAGGCACGTGGGACGCACTACTCTCGGGCCGTGCGGACTTGCTGATCGGGCCAGCCCAGGTGATGCAGGTGCAGGGCATCCAGACGCGTACGGTGGGCAACATTCCGTTCGTATTTGCGGTGGCGGCACATCACCCGCTGGCGCAGTTGGAAGAGCCGTTGCCTGCAACCGCCATTACGCGACATCGCATCGTTGCCGTGGGCGATACGTCGCGCAATCTGCCCGCACGCACCATCGGCGTGATGGCCGGACAGGACACGCTGGTGGTGCCATCCATGGCCGACAAGGTGCAGGCGCAGATTCGTGGCCTGGGCTGTGGCTGGTTACCGGTCCCGTTGGCCCAACCGTATCTGGATTCTGGCGTGCTGATCGCCAAGGAAACCTCGGAAGACAAGCGCGCCGGCACGTTCCAGGTGGCCTGGCGCAACAACATGCGCGGCAAGGCACTGCAATGGTGGGTCGATAAGCTCGAAGACCCGCGCCTGGGGCAGGCCCTGATGATGCAGTAGGCGCCTCAGGCCGCCAAATCGCGCACAATAGCGCAATCGACCTCTGCGCCTGGAGCGTAGCGTTGTCCCAAGCCAATCTCGATTTTTCGGAACCCACCAAGTCGTCGCGCGGCCAATATCGCGGCCGCTTTGCGCCCTCACCCACCGGGCCGTTGCATATCGGCTCGCTGGTCACCGCACTGGCAAGCTGGTTGGATGCGCGCGTGCACGGCGGCACGTGGCTCGTGCGCATCGAAGACATCGATTTCCAGCGCAATGTGCCCGGCGCCGATCGCGACATCCTCGCTACGTTGGAAGCGCTCGGGCTCATTCCCGACGAAGCCCCGCAGTGGCAGAGCACGCACCTCCCGCGCTTTGAGCAGGCACTTGCGCAACTGCAGGCCGTCGGCAGCCTCTACCCGTGCGGCTGCACGCGCCGCGAAATCGCGGATTCCGTCACCAGCATCGACGCCAACGGGCACGTGCGTCACCAGACGCTCATTTATCCCGGCACATGCCGCAACGGGCTGCACGGCCGTCCGCCGCGCGCATGGCGCGTGCGTGTGCCCCATGCCGATGCCGCTACGCTCTGCTTCAACGACCGCTGGCAAGGCACGCAATGCCAGAACCTGGCTGAAGCTGTCGGCGATTTTGTTCTCAAGCGCGCCGACGGTATGTGGGCGTACCAGATTGCAGTCGTGGTGGACGATGCCACGCAAGGCATCACGGACGTCGTGCGCGGCGCCGACCTTCTCGACTCGACGCCACGCCAGGTTTATCTGCAACAGTTGCTCGGTCTGCCCGCGTTGCGCTACCTGCACGTGCCGGTCGTGGTGAACCCCGATGGTGAGAAACTCAGCAAGCAGACCGGCGCGCGTGCCATCAACCGCAGCCAGCCGCTGGCCGCGCTCACCGAGGCGGCGCGGCACCTCGGGCTGGAGATTCATGCAGGGGATGTGGAAGGGTTCTACCGGGACGCCGTCCCGGCGTGGGCCAATCGCCTGGCGCAGCTGGCCTGACGCGATGGCCCCGGCGGCAGGAGCACCGCCGCGCTCAGCCGACTGACTTAACGCTTGCGCGGCACGCCACCGAGCAGGGCCGCAATCGGCCGCTTGGCGCTGCGCGGGTGTCCGGCAGGCTGTGCCGGCTTGGCGGCCTCCGCCGATTCCGCCGGCACTGACGATTCGTACGGGCGATTGAAAAACGGATCGTCCGATGGACGGAACGCCGGACGCACGATCGTGTGATCAAGCACGCGGGCGCCGTTACGCTCATCGCGCTCACGGGCCCGGCGGACCTCGCCGCGGGCACGCTTTTCGTCGCGCTCGCGGCGCTCACGGTCACGCGCCTGTTCGCCGGTCGGATCGAAATCGGCCAGTTGTTCGCGCGGCAGGTTGCGCTTGATCAGCTTTTCGATATCGGCCAGCAGGCGCTCATCGCCCGGCGCGAACAGCGACAGAGCGTCACCGGACGCGCCGGCACGGCCCGTGCGGCCAATGCGGTGCACGTAGTCTTCTGCGTTGAACGGCAGGTCGAAGTTGATCACGCACGGCATCTGCGAGATGTCCAGACCGCGCGCTGCCACGTCGGTGGCGACCAGCACGTCGACGGTACCTTGCTTGAACGCTTCGAGCGTCTGCATGCGCTCGGTCTGCGTCTTGTCGCCGTGGATGGCGTTGGCGTTGATGCCTTCGCGCTCCAGCGCACGCGCCAGCCGCGAGCAGCCGATCTTGCTGTTGGAGAAGACGATGCACTGCCGCGGCAGACCTTGCTCGGCACGCTGCTTCAACAGGTGCACGAGTGCGGCCTGCTTGTGGTTGTCCGGCACGGTGTAGATGACTTGGCGGACGTTCTCTGCCGTGGCGTTGCTGCGTGCCACTTCAATGGTTTGCGGATGACGCAGATAGCTCGCAGCCAGCTTCTTGATCTCCGGCGAGAACGTCGCCGAGAACAACAGCGTCTGGCGGTGTGCCGGCAGCAGGTTGATGATGCGCTGCAGGTCGGGCAGGAAGCCCATGTCGAGCATGCGGTCGGCTTCGTCCAGCACGAGCATGCGCACCTGCGACAGGTTCACGCTGCGCTGCTGCACGTGGTCGAGCAGGCGGCCCGGCGTGGCCACGAGGATTTCGACGCCGCGGCGCAGTTGCTCCGTCTGCGGGTTCATGTCGACGCCGCCGAACACGACAGCGCTGCGCAACGCCGTGTACTTCGCGTACTTGGCAACGTTGTCGTACACCTGGTCGGCCAGCTCGCGCGTGGGCGTGAGGATCAGCGCCCGCACCGGGTGGCGCGCCGGCGACGCGCTCGTATTGGCGTCCGGCAGCAGGTTATGGATGATCGGCAGCGAGAAACCGGCGGTCTTGCCGGTGCCGGTTTGTGCGGCGCCCATGACGTCGCGGCCGGCGGTCACCACCGGAATGGCAGCGGCCTGGATGGGCGTGGGCTTGGTGTAACCGCTTTCGGTCAGCGCGCGGAGGACGTCCGGATGCAGGCCGAAGCTGTCGAATGTCACCGATTCATTGGCCGGCGCTTCTGACGCTTCAGACATCGTTGCAGTATTCATAGGGGGAGATGCGGCATGCCGGTTGGCATGGCGGCGCGCCAAACCCAGGCGGAAAACCCGCGTGCGGCTCGCGCAAAGCGTTAAAAATCAAAAGTTTATCACGTGAGAACCGGCCCGGGACGGATGATCCGCCCACGCGAGCCGAAGGCAGCGCCACAGCTGCCTTGACACGGATCAAGTGGGCCGGGCACGCGCTGCGCCACCATCCAGGCATTCCAACCTGCGCCCTGCCCTCTCCCATGGTCACAACGCTCTATGAATCGCCCGAGCATGTCTGCCTGATGTTCTCCGACCTCGTCGACGATCACGATGACCTGCCGGTGCAGACCAACCAGTTCCTCATCGTCGATCACGGCCACGGCGCGCTGATCGATCCGGGCGGCCAGATGACCTATAACGCGCTGTTTCTGGCGATGAACCGGTACTTTCCGCCCAAGCAGCTCGACTACGTACTGGCCTCGCATGCGGACCCCGACATCGTCGCTTCGGCGGGACGGTGGCTCACGAGTTCCAGTTGCGACATCCTGATTTCGCGCGTGTGGGAGCGGTTTCTCCCGCATTTCTGCAACGTCGGCAAGACTGAAGGCCGCATCGTGCCAATCCCGGATACGGGCATGGCGATTCCGCTGGGGGATTCGCATCTGCTGGCGGTGCCAGCGCATTTCCTCCATTCGGAAGGCAATTTCCAGTTTTACGATCCGGTGTCGCGCATCCTGTTCTCGGGCGATCTGGGGGCATCGATGGTGCATGCCAACGTGGCCGCCAAGCCCGTGGAAGATTTCGATACCCACCTGGCGCTGATGGCGCCCTTTCACCGCCGCTACATGAGCGGCAACCGGGTGTGCCGGCTGTGGGCGCAGATGGTGCGGGGGCTCGATATTGAATGGATCGTGCCGCAGCACGGCCAAGCCTTTCGCGGCAAAGCCATGGTCAAGCGGTTCATCGATTGGGTTGAGACGCTCGACTGCGGCATCGACCTGATGACGCCCGAGATTTTCCGCCTGCCCGCGTTGCCGAAGGCACCGGCCGGGGCGGCGCTCAAGACGCGCGTGTAGCGCCCGATGCCGGGGCGGCCGGCAGAATGATTTTCATCATGGCGCTCGACAGCTCGTGCGCCAACACGCCGGCGTCGATGCGCGACGGATCGTGCCACGTATACATGAACCCCATCACGCCGCCCATCGAGTGCGCGGCGACGCGCGCATCGCCAAAGTCAAACACGCCGGCGCGCTTGCCCTCGTCGAGGAGCGCATAGAGATCGCGGTAATACGCCCGCGACATGCCGTGCAGCCATTCCACCGTTTCCGGACGCAGGTATTGCCGATCGCGATATGTCAGTGCCGCAGCGTAGTGGCAGTCGATGCAACGACGCGCCATTTCCAGCAGACACGCCTGCAGGCGCTCTCGCACGGGCAGGGCCGGATCGGCGGTTTCCCGGATGGCCGACAGGCAGATCTGCGCGGCTTCGCGGCACAGAATGTCGAAGATCTCGTACTTGTCGGTGAAGTAGTAGTACACCGCCGGCTTGGTCACGCCGAGCGCGTTGCAGAGGTCGCTCATCGTCATGCCGGCATAGCCCTTGGTGAAGAAAAGTTGCGCGGCAGTGTCGAGGATCTGCCGGCGCCGGGCCTCCTGCCGCTCGGCGATGTGCGGGCGCGTGGCTGGCGGTGTAACGCCAGAGGCCTCGATGGCCTCGGTTTCAGCAGACGGTTGCACGTCGGAAACGGCAGATTTGCGGACGGTGGACATGGCGCGTATTTTCGCATGCCGCCCGCAGATGCGCCGTGGGATGCGCGCATCGTGGCGACATCATCGCTCCCCAATGCTTGACGCATCAAAGAACGCTTTCTATATTCATACCCGCTGGTATAAAAAATTACTTTGCAGTATAGATAGTGCGGCGCGACGCTGCGCACGCACTGCACAACCCATCGGAGACGAGCTTTGGCGATGGACGAGTCCGACGATCTCGGCGGCGTTCGCGCCCTCTGGGCGCGCGCATGGCCGGTCGATCCCCCACGTGAACCGCACTACCCCATCGGCCGCGCCTCCTCTCCGGCCCTCTTCGGCATTGGGCCCGCACCACGTCTGATCAACCGGTCATCCACTTCGATGGGAGCGACACGACATTCACCCAGCTTAATGATCTCTCTGTCCGATTCGCTCACCGGCGGGTGCCACGAATGCCTGGCCGTCTACAAAGTACCCAACGTGCGCAAGCAGGATCTCACTCCGCTCGCTGAACAGCTCTAGACCACCCCGCTCCATGACGTTTCGCAAACTGCTGATCGCCAATCGCGGCGAGATCGCCATTCGCATTGCCCGCGCAGCCGCCGCGATGGGGTTGCCCTCCGTCGCCGTCTATTCCGAAGACGACCGCGACGCACTGCATCCCCTTCGCACCGATGACGCCGTGCAGCTGCCCGGCACCGGCCCGCGTGCCTATCTCAACGGCGCGGCAATCCTCGCTGCCGCACGGGCCGTCGGCGCCGATGCTGTTCATCCGGGCTATGGCTTCTTGAGCGAGAACGCTGCCTTTGCACGCCAGTGCACGCAGGCTGGCGTGCAATTCGTCGGACCGTCCCCGCACGTGCTTGACCTCTTCGGCGACAAGGCACGCGCTCGGGCGCTTGCGCATGAGGCGGGCATTCCCATCGTCAGTGGCACGCAAGGCGCAACCACCCTTGAAGAGGCGGGCGCGTTCTTCGCCGCGCTGCCACCCTCGCACGGCATGATGATCAAGGCCGTGGCGGGCGGCGGCGGGCGCGGCATGCGCGCCGTGCACGATGCGCAGGCGATTGCCGACGCGTATGCGCGCTGCGTATCTGAAGCTACGGCTACCGGTGGTGGCGGCGATGTCTATGTGGAAGCGCTGGTACCTGCACCGCGCCATATCGAAATCCAGATCATTGCTGACGCACGGGGCCACGTCATGCATCTCGGCGAGCGCGAATGCAGCCTGCAGCGCCGTCACCAGAAACTGATCGAGATCGCGCCCAGCCCATCGCTGGACGACGCCCTGCGCACGCGCATCGCCGACGAGGCCGTCACGCTCGCCAAAGCGGCAGGCTACAGCGGCATTGGGACGTTCGAGTTCCTAGTGGAAAACGCAGGCGCACCGGACGCCACGTTCTATTTCATGGAAGCCAACCCACGCGTGCAAGTCGAGCACACCGTCACGGAGATGGTGACGGGCGTCGACCTGGTGGTGACACAACTGGCGCTGGCGCAAGGCGCGTCGCTCACGGACTTGGGGCTTGCTAGGCCGATCGCACCGCGCGGCCACGCCGTTCAAGTACGCATCAACGCAGAGACCCTTGATGCAAGCGGCCAGCCGCATCCCTCCACTGGCACGCTCACCGCATTCGAGGCGCCCAACGGCCCCGGTGTGCGCGTCGACACCTGCGGTTATGCGGGCTACCGTCCGAACCCGCGCTTTGATTCGCTGCTGGCTAAATTGATCGTCCACGCACCGTACGGCACGTATGCGCAGACGCTGGCACAGACGTACCGCGCGCTGTGCGAATTCCGCATCGAAGGGCTGGCTACCAACAAGCGGCTGCTGCAAGACCTGCTGCGCGACGCCGACGTGCAAGCCAATGCCGTGCATACGCAGTTTCTTGATGCGAAGCTCGCCGACCTCGCAGCCGGCAACGGTGAAGCGCACCCTGCCCTGCACGCTACGTCGGTCACCACCCCGGATGTAGCGCGCGCTACGTCATTCCTCGATGAGCTTCCTGACAATGCTGAAGTGCTCACCGCTCCAATGGATGGCGCGCTGATCCAGATGCATGCGCAAGCCGGCGGCACGGTCGTGCGCGGCGAGGTGCTGGCCGTCATTGAAGCAATGAAGATGGAGCACGTCGTCATCGCACCCGCGGCCGGACGCGTGCTGCAAGTCTGCGCGCAGTCGGGCGCAACGGTGCGCGAAGGCCAGCCCCTTGCCGTGCTGCAGCCCAGCGATGCCCAACACGACAGCGCCGCAGCCGACGCAGAGATCGACCTCGACCACATTCGCCCCGACCTGCAGGCCGTCATCGACCGCCATGCGTTTGGCCTTGACGCCAACCGCCCGGAGGCCGTTGCCCGCCGCCGCAAGACCGGCCAGCGCACCGCGCGCGAGAACATCGACCACTTGTGCGACGCCGGTTCATTCATCGAGTACGGCGCGCTTGCCATCGCAGCGCAACGCCAGCGGCGCGCACTCGACGATCTGATCCGCTCGACGCCGGCCGACGGCATCATCACCGGCATCGGAACCGTCAACGGCTCGCACTTCCCCAATCAGGACGCGCGCTGCATGGTGCTCGCGTATGACTACACCGTGCTGGCGGGCACCCAGGGCACCTTCAACCACAAGAAGACCGACCGTGCACTGGAGCTGGCGCAGCAATGGAAGCTGCCCGTTGTGCTGTTTGCCGAAGGCGGCGGCGGCCGGCCTGGCGACACTGAAAAGCTCGGCGTCAGCGGCCTAGACTGCCCGACCTTCATTCACTTCGCACGGCTCTCTGGGCTGGTGCCGACCATCGGTATCGTGTCGGGCCGCTGCTTTGCAGGTAACGCTGCGCTGCTGGGCTGCGCAGACGTGATCATCGCAACGCGCGACGCGACCATCGGCATGGGCGGCCCCGCCATGATTGAAGGCGGCGGCCTGGGCGTATACGCACCCGAAGAAGTTGGCCCTGTTAGCGTGCAGGCGCCTAATGGGGTGATCGATGTGCTGGTCGACAACGAGACCGAAGCCGTCGATGCCGCGCGCCGTTACCTGAGCTACTTCCAGGGCCCGCTTGCCAGTTGGGAGGCCGGCGACGTGCGCCACCTGCGCCACGCGATTCCCGAAAACCGTATGCGCAGCTACGACATACGCGGCGTGATCGACGCGTTGGCCGACACAGGTTCGGTTCAGGAACTGCGTCAAGCATTTGGCGTGGGCATCATCACCGCGCTGATCCGTATCGAAGGTCGCGCCTTCGGCTGCATCGCCAACAACCCGCGCCACCTGGGCGGCGCAATCGATTCTGCGGCAGCGGACAAGGCGTCACGCTTCATGCAGTTGTGCAACGCGTTCGACCTGCCCATCGTCTCACTGTGCGACACACCGGGTTTCATGGTCGGGCCCGAAGCGGAGAAAACCGCCACCGTACGCCACGTCAGCCGTATGTTCGTGACCGCCGGCAACCTGCGCGTGCCTTTCTTCACCGTCGTGCTGCGCAAAGGCTACGGCCTTGGGGCGATGGCCATGGCCGCGGGCGGTTTCCAGGCGCCGTTCTTCACCGCTTCATGGCCCAGCGGCGAATTCGGTGGCATGGGCATCGAAGGCGCCATCCGCCTGGGGTTCCGCAAAGAGCTGGAAGCGGTGGAAGACCTCGCCGAGCGCGAGGCGCTGTTCCGCAAGATGGTCGAGGCCGCCTACGAGGAAGGCCGCGCGCTCAACATCGCCAGCTATCTCGAAATCGACGCCGTGATCGACCCGGCCGACACACGCCGCTGGCTGCTGCGCGGGCTTCAATCGGCGCCCCCCGCCCCGCCAAGGCACGCACGCGACCCCGCCACCCGCCGCTTCATCGACACGTGGTAGCCCAGAACGCATACCGGGAGGAGACATGCCGCCAGTAATCCACTGCAGATTGCGCTGGCGCGGGAAGGTATGCAAAAACAGAGCATTCCTGGGCGACGTCACGGTGCGCAAGATCGACCGCCAGTTGCTGCTCCCAGATTGGTATCGACGATCTCGCCGGCCGATGGAAAGACCGTCAAGATTGGCTGCGACGGCAACCAACGGGCCACAAGATCGAGAGCGCGAACCCGGCCGAAGACGCGGACCTGCCGGCCTCTTGCAAGGCGAAGCACCGGCAGGCGCGTGAACGACCAGGCCGAACATCAATCAGCGCGGTCCGCGCGCAGCGGGCCGTACTCGATCGGCACCCAGGCGAAGGCGTTGCCATCGCGGCGCACGTGGCCCAGGCCCGGGAACGGAAGATGTGCGCCGGCTACCCACAGCTTGTCTCGCGCCGCTTCTGCAAACAGCTTGCGTCGCGAGGCAACGGCGGCCTTCTTGTCGACGTCGTATTCGAACGCAACGTCCGGATGCTGGAACTGCACGGCGTGGCTGTGCACGATATCGCCCCACAGCAGCAGGCTGTGTCCCTTCGATGCGAACAGGTAACCGCTATGCCCCGGCGTGTGCCCGTTGGCGAGCACCGACCGTACGCCGGGCACCACCTCGTCACCCGGCTTGAATTGCTTGAGCCTGCCCGCAGCGGCATATGGCGCCACTGAGTCGCGCGCCATCTTGAAGAACGGTTGCATGTCGCTCGGTTTGGAAGCGGCAATCGTTTCGCTCAGCCAGAAATCGGCTTCCGGCGCGGCGACATACACCTGCGCATTCGGAAAGGCCGGTTGACCTTGCGGCGTCAGGAGGCCGCATGCGTGGTCCGGATGCAGGTGCGTCAGCAGCACGGCATCGATCTGCTCGGGCTGATAGCCGGAGGCGCGGACGTTGCCGGCCAGGCCGCCCATCGTCGGGCCAAAGCACGTGCCCGACCCCGTATCAACGAGGATGCGCTTGGCACCCGTGTCGATCAGAAAGCCGTTCACCGCCGTCTGCATGCCCGGCGTGTTCGATACAAACATCCGCGCCAGCAGGCTCTGCACCGATTGCGCGTTCAGGCCAAGCAGAGTCTTGGCGGGCAGATCGGTGTAGCCGTCGTAGAGCGCGGTCACCACGTCGTCACCCAGCGCCATACGGTAGTAACCGGGCACTTGGGTGCGTTGTTGCGTGGCAGCGGTAGCGGCTGAAGTTGCAGTTTCGGCTTGGGCGAATCCGAAAGACGTCGCCATCGCGGCGGCCACAGCGATTACGGCGACAGAAGTAAGCAAACGCATGTCTTGGCTCCTGGGAAAGACCGCTGCCCCGGTGCAGCGGCAAAAGCCGGATCATGCCACCGCCCAGCGCATTGCGTTGCCGCCATTGACGACAGGGGTATTGCCCACACAGAAAGCCGGCCCGGAAAAGAAACAAGGCCCGACATGCCGGGCCCATGCTTCAGACCAATCGACGGCGGCTGCGCAACCGCCCGTCAACCGGGTACGTGCCTATTGCACGTGGAACTTCGGCGTCGACACCACCGTGCCGCTCACCGTACAGTCCGGCGTGAGCAATGCGTTGGTGAACGTGAGCGACGAGTTCGGATCGTTCCAGGTGGTTACGACCTTGCTGGGGCCACAGCTGCCCAGCAGGAATACGCTGACTCCCGCGTTGTTGATCGACAGCTGGGTGGTGCTGTCGGCTTGGCCAGTCCACGGGGTCGCGCCCGAGATGAGGCCGCACGTCCCGCCGCCGGTAAACGATGTGGACGTGATGTTGACGATGCCCGAAGGCGTGATCGTACCGGTGAAGGTCGCTGTGCAATTGGCGCTGATGGAGCCTTTGGACAGCGTGGTCGCCCCGGTGACCGAGAATGGCTCGCCATTCGGGTTCATCGGTTGACCATCGACACGCGAAACGGTGACGGCAAGTGCGGGTGTGGCTGCTACGGTGGCAAGTGCGAGTGCAACTGCAAGAGATACGACTTTACGTGTGCTCATTTATTGCCTCACTAGAACTGACGGTAGAAACCGCCTTAAGAATGCGGCGCGAACCGGTTCCCGCTCGAATCACGCCGCGCCGATTAGCCAGGCGCAGACAGCCGACACCCGGCTAAAACTTGTACGACACCCCAACGAATGTGATGATCGGATTGGCCTTGAGCGTGGTCTTGGTGGTGGCCAGCGTGGTGCCATCCGACGCTTTGATGACGGTCGCCGCCTCGGTCTTGAGCGGCAGATACGAGACCGTTGCCGTCAGTGCCCATTGCTTGTTGATCGCGTAGCTCGCACCGAGGTTGAAGATCGGCGCCCACGACGACGACGATTTCCCCTCGACATACGTCGGCCCCGGCTTGCCCGCCCCCGCTGCCAGCACGCTGCCCAGTTCGCGATTCACCGCCGCCGCAAAGTACGGATTCAGCTCGATGTTGGTGAAGAAGCTGTAGACCACACCCACGCCCACGAACGGACGGAACGTCGACTGCGCATGCCCGAAGTACCACTGCAGGATGACACCGGGGCTCCACTGGCGCGCCTTGCGCACGGCGGGCTGATTGGACGGATCGTCCAGATCGACGTGACCAAGTGCGCCGGCGGGCCCCGGCGCCCGGATCACGCCATGCCCGGTCAGCTTGAATTCGGGCGGTACGCCGGCAATCGTGGTCAGCGCAATGTTGTCGGTAAAGAAATGCGTGAGCGTCAGGCCCAGCGTGTTGGCGTTGCTCACGCGCAGCCCGCTGTTGGGCGACGTGAAGCTTCCCGGCAATCGCAGCGGATCATTGATCGGCGCATTGATCACGCTGGTGGTCAGGTTGTTGCTCGAGTCCTGCGGCATGATGTGGAACCAGCCCACCGTCGCCACGTTGTCACCGGCCTGCTGCGCCATGGCGCCTGCGGATGCGCAGGCCGCCATCAATGCGACAGTCAGTTGTTTCATGATGCTTCCTCCTGTTGTTCTGAGCGGAGCGCGGTGGTCTGTGCCGCGCCCCGTGGCGTGTTATTCCGGAAACGTCACTGCACGAAGGCGCCCACGGTGAAGTACGGGTTCTTCGTATCGCTCATGTCCAGGAAGCCGAACGTCTTGCCGGTAAAGATGAGCTTGCCCGTCGGGGCCGAGCCGGCCGGCGCGCTGGTCTGCGTGGTGCGGATCACGCCCGGGACGCTCTGCGTGAAGTCGAGATTCAGCGGTCGCGCCAGCGCAGCCTGCGATGCGTTGAACGGATCGAGCATCGTGGCCTGCGCGCCCACCAGCGCCGTCGCGCGGTAGTTGAACGTGCTGTCCACACCCGTGTATTCGCCGTCTTGCGAGCCCTGCGCGATGTTGCCGACCGGTGCCATGATCGAAATGCCGGACTCGTCATCTGCCACCGGCGGGCCCGCCGTCAGATCGGAATTGGCCGCACCGACGCGAATGAAGATCGGCACGAGTTGGCCATACAGCTTGCCCACGATCATCACGCCCTTGCCCGCCTTGGCCGGATCCAGCGACGACACCGTTGCCGGCACCTGCGGCTGATAGTTCAGCGTGGTGAAGGCCGGCGCGTCGCTGCGCAGCGTCAGCTTCTGGTTGACCGTCGCGCTTGACGTCAGGCACGCCCCGCCGTTCTTCACCCCGAGGTTGTCGCACTCGGTGTAGGTGCCATCCGCATTGATAGTGAACCGGGCATCGACCGCCTGCTGCGAGAAGCTCTGCGACGGCACTTGGTGGTAGCCGAGCTGGTTGTAGTTGCCCGCAATCTTGGTCAGGTCGGTCTCGGTGTTCGAGAAGCTGATGAACGGGTAATACGGGAAGGTGGTCTGCGCAATCTTGCCCACGCCAACGATGCCGTCGAACTGAATCGTCGCGCCCGGAATCGTGCCGCCCAGCACGCCCTGCCCGAGGAAGAACCGCGCCGGACGGCTCGGATCGAGGCTCGCGTTATTCAGGCGGAACGCGCACTGGTTCAGCTTCTCGGTCGGTAGCGCCGTCTCTTGCGTGAGCGTGCCGGTCTGCACGTTGTTGGGCGCCGTATCGCGGGTGGGCGCCACGGTGCCCGTCTTGACCGGAATTGGCGAGGCCAGATACGTGATCTGGTAAGTCATCTTCGTTGTGTCGAGCTGCACCTTGACGAGTTCGCCCGAGCCCGACCCGCCGGTGAACACTGTGTTGTAGTCGATGGCCTGCGGACACAGGCGCTGGATCACCGGGGCCGGCGAATCATCTCCGCCGCCTCCGCATGCTGTCACCATCGGCGCGCACGCGAGCACGACCAACCATTTACGCCATTGCATTTGCGTCTCCTCCATGTTGTTGTTCAGCCGCGGCGGCGCCACGCGTACATGTCACGCACGCCGCCGCATGTGGTTTTCGTTCCTGCGCGCTTCACTGAACGAATGCGCCGACCGTGAAGAACGGGTTGTACTTGTTGTTGTTCATGAGCATCGCGTACACGTTGCCGACCTTGACCGCCACGCCGGTGTCTCCCGCCTTGAACAACGCGACGTTGCCGCTGGCGCCCCGCGCGTTGAAGTCGTTCTGCGCGGTCACGATCAGCTTGCCCGGCGAGCTTTGCGTGTAGTCGAGCCCGAACTGCGCCGTCACACGCGAGGTGAGTGGGTTGATGAAGGCGGCGGTGCCGTTCTGGAACAGTGTCGAGGTGTAGTTGGCGGCCAGCGTCGATACAGCCGTGCCGTCGCTGCAGTTGCCGGCATTGGCGTGGAAGAAGCCACCGCTGTAGGAACCCGACAGCTCCGGATGATCGATCGTCGCGTTCAAGCCGTTGCCGCTGGCAGGCGCACCGCTCGGACCGTTGTTGGTGACCACGGCGCATGCCGAGCCGCTGGTCGCCCCCACATAGCCCCCCTTGAGCGCGTTGGCCGGGATCGCCGTTGCAGGTGACAGGATCGAGATGCCGATCTGATCATCCGCCACCGAAGCCAGCAGGTTTGTCGGATCGCTATGCGAATAGCCGACACGGATCATCACCGGCACCACCTGCCCGTTGAGCTTGCCGGCAATCAGAATGCCTTTGGCCTGGCTCGGCGCCAGCAGCACCAGCGGCGACACTTGACCGACATACGGATACGGCACGCTGCTGCTGGTCGGGTTGCTGACAAACACGTTGTCCTGCGAGCCATCGGTGTTCTGACGCAGCACCCAGGGTGTGCCGGTCGTGTGGCACGAATAGTCGATGCCTTCGGCCGTGCAGGAGCCATCGGCATTCAACGTTTGCGTCCAATTGACGGCGTCGGGCTGCCAGCCTTGCGGCGCCGAAGTCTGGTTGCCCGAGCCCGTGGGCGTGACATGCACGCCAACCTGGTTGTAGCGCCCAGCAACCTGCGAGAAATCCGTCACCGTCTCGGAGAAGCCCAGGAACGGATAGAAATCAAACGTGCGCGAGGGCACTGCGCCAATGACGACGCCAGGAATCGGCTGAATGCCGGCAAACTGGATCGTCGCCCCCGGAATGCCGCCCCCCACGATGCCCTGGCCGACAAACAGCATCGGCGGGTCTTGCGGATTGACGGTGATCGCGTAGCTGTTGTCCGCCGTCTTGCCCGACTGCAGCACGAAAGCGCAGCGGTTCTGCTCAGGGGTCGGCAAGTTGGTCGGATGGACGAACGTGCCGTTGATGGTCAAGCCCTTGCGCGTCGTATTGACCTGCCCCGCCGAGGTCGGCACCGACGATTCCAGAAACTGCATCTGGTACGTGTTCTTGCTCGTGTCGAACTTGACCTTGATGTACTCGCCGCTGCCCGAGCCGCCCGTGTACGTCGTCGTGTAGTCGAGCGCTGCCGGGCACAGGCTGGTCGGCGTGCTCGGTGTGGTGACCGCTCCGCTGGGCGGACACGAACTGCCCGAACACTGCGCAACATCCGACGAGCCGGGGTCGTCTGCCCCGCCGCACCCGCCAATGAACGGCATGGCCACTATGCAACTGGTTGCCATGACAACAAAAAGATGACGTCGACTACCCATGGTTGTCTCCTCACGTTTTGGAACTTGTTGTGTTTTGGGCCGGCGAATGTGTGCAACAGCCGGTCAATACCCTGCCTGCCGGCGAATTGCAGCCGACAGCGCACGATCTGCCCCGTCGGCAGATCGACTTGCAAACGTCAAAAACGACGGGCGTGCTTGGGCCGCGCTACCGGTAATCGGCCGGTATCACGCAGATCGGCTGGGCGCCGATTCCAAGAACAATCGCGGTAATACTGCTATCGCGGACGAGCTTTACCACCGCTGCTGCAGTGATGACGATGGCGATGACGCGCGTGGGCACGCGCAAGAGCGGAATGCTGGAAGGGCCCGTTTTGAATGCGTAACATCCTGTGTCTCCGAAGGGTACGCTACTGGCTATTTACTTATCGTTATGGCCGAAACTATGGTCCGGACAGGGTATGAAGTAAATAGAGATTTCATTCAAAACAACGTCCGCCATCTCCCGCGCAAGCAGGCGCGGCGCGGTTTGGCGAATTTTCAAACGAAGGAATGAAACCGTTTCGTTTGAAGTGTTTTAAACTCCCCCTCTGTTAGGGGGAATGCCAACCGTAATGAGGCGTTATTCAATTGTTTCGAAACGAATATATTTTGAGCGCGGTATAGCGGTAGCAAAATACGGTCCCAAACGAATAGCGCGTGCAAAACAAACCATGCTTGCCCGATAAAAGGCACGCAAATGTCGGGACGGAGGCGGGGAAAAACGGTAGGAAGGATGGTGGGCCGGGTGGGATTCGAACCCACGGTGTCCTTTCGGAGGCGGATTATGAGTCCGCTGCCTGCAACCAGCACGGCGTCCGGCCCTGAAAACGGGGAAAAAAAGAGACCCGGCGCTAGGCCGGGCCTGGTGCGGGATTTTACCTGAAAGTGGGCGAGAGCCCACTCGGAAAATCGCCTGCGTCGCTACAGAATCAGCTGCCTTCCAGGAAGCTCTTCAGCTTGTCGGAGCGGCTCGGATGGCGCAACTTGCGCAGCGCCTTGGCCTCGATCTGGCGGATACGCTCGCGGGTCACGTCGAACTGCTTGCCGACTTCTTCCAGCGTGTGGTCAGTGCTCATTTCGATACCGAAACGCATGCGAAGCACCTTGGCTTCGCGCGGCGTCAGCGAATCGAGCACGTCCTTCACCACGCCGCGCATGGACCCATGCAGGGCCGCTTCGGCGGGGGCCAGCGTGTTCGTGTCCTCAATGAAATCGCCCAGATGGGAATCGTCGTCGTCACCGATCGGCGTTTCCATGGAGATCGGCTCCTTCGCGATCTTCATGATCTTGCGGATCTTGTCTTCCGGCATTTCCATCTTCTCGGCCAGCGTTGCCGGATCCGGCTCATTGCCGGTTTCCTGCAGGATCTGACGCGAGATGCGGTTCATCTTGTTGATCGTCTCGATCATGTGCACCGGAATACGGATGGTGCGCGCCTGATCGGCGATCGAACGCGTGATGGCCTGACGGATCCACCACGTGGCGTACGTCGAAAACTTGTAGCCGCGACGGTATTCGAACTTGTCCACCGCCTTCATCAGGCCGATGTTGCCTTCCTGAATCAGGTCGAGGAACTGCAGACCGCGGTTCGTGTACTTCTTGGCGATCGAGATCACCAGACGCAGGTTGGCCTCGGTCATCTCACGCTTCGCCTCGCGGGCGCGGCGCTCGCCTTCCGACATTTTGCGGTTGACGTCCTTCAACTCGGCCAGCGGCAGCACCACGCGCGCTTGCAGGTCGATCAGCTTTTGCTGCAGTTCGTGCACGGCCGGCACGTTACGTTCGACGATGGTGCTGTACGGCTTGCCGTCAGCCACCACGGTTTCGATCCACTTCAGGTTCGTCTCGTTGCCCGGGAAACGCGCAACGAACTCGCCACGCGGCATGCCGCACTTGTCGACCACGATGTTCAGGATGGCGCGTTCGAGCTTGCGCACTTCGTCCACCTGGCCGCGCAGCGTGTCGCACAGACGCTCGACGTTGCGTGCCGTGAAGCGGATCGTCATCAGTTCGGCCTGGATGGCTTCCTGCGCTTTCACGTAAGGCTTCGACTTGTAGCCTTCCTTCTCGAACGCACGGCGCATCTTGTCGAACTGCTCGCCGATCACACCAAACTTGACGAGTGCAGCCTGCTTGAGCTCTTCGAGTTGACGGGCCGAAGCGGCGGCAGCGCCGGCACCTTCATCGTCCTCGTCTTCCTCTTCGTCGCCCTCTTCTTCGGCCTCTTCTTCCTCGAACTCCTCTTCTTCCTCGGCGGCAGCAGCGGCCTCGGCTTCAGCGTTCGGGTCGATCAGGCCGTCGATGAACTCGTCGATCTTCGACTCATCGTTGGCCACGCGCTCGCCCATGGCGAGGATTTCCGAAATGGTGACCGGGCAGGCCGAGATGGCCATGACCATGTCTTTCAAGCCGGCTTCGATCCGCTTGGCGATTTCGATTTCGCCTTCGCGCGTAAGCAGCTCGACCGTGCCCATTTCGCGCATGTACATGCGCACCGGGTCGGTCGTGCGGCCGAATTCGGAATCAACCGTCGACAGCGCGGCTTCGGCTTCTTCCTCAGCCTCTTCTTCCGTGGTCACGGAAGGCGCGTTGTCGTTCAGGAGCAGCGTTTCGGCGTCCGGAGCCTGCTCGTACACGGCAACGCCGATGTCGTTGAGCGTGGCAACCAACGTTTCCATCGACTCCACGTCGACCATGTCGTCGGGGAGGTGGTCGTTGATTTCAGCGTAGGTCAGGTAGCCGCGCGATTTGCCCAGCTTGATCAGCGCCTTGAGCTTCTGGCGGCGGGCCTCAAGCTCTTCTTCCGAACCGCCTTGCTGCGAAGCAGCGAATTCCTTGAGCAGGGCCTTTTCCTTGGCCTTGCGGTCACGGGCCTTCAGCTTTTCGGTTTTCGGTGCCGGAGCGGCGGGGGTGTCAAATTCTTCAGTCACGTCCGTGCTGCTGTCATCGTCTGCCTGCGTCTCTGCCTTGGGCTTGCGGCCGCGCTTCTTGGGCTCGGCTGCGGCCTCGGCGCGGGGCGCGGGAGGAGTTGTGGGGGTGGCCCCTGCCTGGGCGTTGCGCTTGGTGTCTTCCGCGGTCGCCTTGGCTGGCTTGGCTGCGGTGCTGGTACGAGCGGTACCCGTCTTGGTTGCGCTTGCGCTGGCAGTGGTCTGCTTGCTCTCGACTTCGGTAACTTTCGATTTCGCCACGGTGGTTGTCTTGCCCTTGAGTGCGACGGAAGCGGCTGTGCCGCCAGGTCTGGCGCTCGTGCTCATCGACGTCGAGACCTTGCCTGAGGTTGAAGATTGGATCGCGCCCTTTGTGCGCGCTGTCGGTTTGACAGTCTTGGCGGCGACGGCGATATCGGCGGTCTGGCGCGGCTGGGTTTTCCCCGTCTTTGCCGGCGCAGTGGCCTTCACTCCTGTCGATCCCGCCTGCCCTACATGAGTCCGACCATTCGCGACTTTCGCCGTTCCCGCTGATGTCTTTCCTCCTCCCGAGCCGCGCGCCGATGAGGATCGCTTGGCAGAAACAGAAGCAGGACTGGCCTTGGAACCGGCCTTCGCGGAGGTCTTCACCTTCACCATGGGCACGCTCACTCCCCCAAAAATGGGAAAAAGGACTTGCAATCCAAACCGGCTATTCTAGCACGCCAGACCCAGCCGGTCTAAACGAAAATCGGGTTTTCGCCTGAAAAATCAAGGGGCTACCCGCAATTGCCCGCCCCGCTTGGGGCTTGCCTCTGCGGCGCAAGCGCTACACGAGCTGCCGCCGGCGGCTGATTTCGCCCACCAGCCAGCGCATGCGCTCCTTGTCTTCGTCGCCGGCATGACCGGCTTCCATCTTGCGTTGCAACATCTCCAGCTCGCGCTTCAGCGGCTCCGCGAGCATCTTCTGTACGGCGGTATCGAATTCGGAAATGGCCGGCTCCAGCTCGATATCGTCTTGGAGCACAGCCGTACGCAGTCCGGCAAACGCTTCGGCGTAGGGTGTCTGACCGAGACGCTCGATGAAGGCGCCGAAGTGCACTTCCGGACCCGCAGCATCGCATTCGGCGAGCAGCCCCGCCAATACCTCACCTTGGGGCAATTGAGGCGCAGTCAACTGGGCGCGGGCATCGGTGTCGAGCCGGGCCGCCAGCGCGGGATAGCGCATCAGCAGGCGCAGCACCTTCTGCTCAAGCGCCGTGGGTGCGGTGCGCGCCACCCGGGGCCGTTTCTGTGTCATGCGCCCCGCTTGTGCCGGATCGCTGCGAAGACCGCATAGCGCTTCAATATCGGCAGGCGTGGTGCCGGTCATTTCTGCCAGACCGCGCACGATCTGCAGGCGCAGTCCCCCAGCGGGCATGGCACTGAGCAGCGGCTTGGCTTCATATTGGGCGCGGGCACGCCCCTCGGGCTGGCGCAGGTCCAGGTCTTCGGTCACAGCCTGCAGCAGGAAGCGAGACAGCGGCATCGCGTTGCGCACTTCGCGGGCAAAGGCCTCGGTGCCTTCTTCGCGCACGAAGCTGTCCGGGTCGTGTTCCGAGGGCAGGAAGAGAAACTTGATCGTCTTGTTGTCGGTGGCGTGCGGCAGGCACGCTTCGAGCGCGCGACGCGCGGCGCGGCGCCCGGCGCTGTCCCCGTCGAACGAGAAGATCACCGTATCGACCTGCCGCAGCAGCTTCTGCACGTGAACCGGCGTGCAGGCCGTGCCGAGCGTGGCCACTGCATTGGCAAACCCCAACTGCGCCAGCGCGACGACATCCATGTAGCCTTCCACGACCAGCACATAGTCGAACTCGCGGATGGCGTTGCGCGCTTCGAACAGGCCGTACAGTTCGGTGCCCTTGCTGAACAACGGCGTTTCGGGGGAATTGAGATATTTCGGTTCGCCCTGCCCCAGCACCCGGCCGCCGAACCCGATCACCACGCCCTTGGTATTGCGGATGGGGAACATGATGCGATCGCGAAACCGGTCGTAGCGACGGTGCGAACCATCGGCGCCGGTCTTCTCGCTTTCGATGACGAGACCGGCTTCGATGAGCGGTGCGGCGGTGGCGTCTTCGCGGTACGGACCGAACACGGCTTCAAGCGATTGCCAGTCGTCCGGCGCATAGCCCAAACCGAAGTGCGCGGCAATCTCGCCTGTCAGGCCGCGGCCTTTGAGGTATTGGATGGCGTTGGGGGCGCTGCGCAATTGCTTGCGGTAGTGATCGCACGCGCGGGCCATGACGTCGCCGAGAGCAACGGTCTTGGCTTGCTGCTCGGCCCGCGCCGCAGGCGGCAATCCCCCGCGCTCTTCGGGCACGACCATGCCCACGGACTGTGCAAGATCCTTGATGGCCTCGACGTACGACTGCCCGGAAAACTCCATCAGGAAGCCGATGGCCGACCCATGCGCGCCGCAGCCGAAGCAGTGATAGAACTGTTTGGTGGGCGATACCGAGAAAGACGGCGATTTCTCGTTATGGAACGGGCACAGCCCCATGAAGTTGGCGCCGCCCTTCTTCAACTGCACGTAACGGCCCACCACGTCGACGATATCGACGCGGTTGAGCAGGTCGTCAATGAACGGCTGCGGGATCACGCGGGGTGCGCCCCTTCGATGCGGCGGGTGTGGGGACTCAGGCGCCGGTCAGGGCCGCCTTCACGCGGGCCGAGACTTGCGTCATGTCGGCACGGCCGGCCAGCGCCGGCTTGAGGATGCCCATCACCTTGCCCATGTCTTGCGGGCCAGTTGCACCAGCCTTGGCCACGGCGTCACGCACTGCGGCGTCGACTTCGGCTTCCGACAGTTGCGCTGGCATATAGACCTGCAGCACGGCCACTTCGGCTGCTTCCTTGGCGACGAGGTCGTCGCGGCCGGCTTGCTCGAATGCGGTGATGGAATCCTTGCGCTGCTTGAGCATCTTGTCGATCACGGCCAGCACGGCAGCGTCATCCAGCTCGATGCGCTCGTCCACCTCGCGCTGCTTGATGGCAGCCTGCAACAGGCGGATCGTGCCCAGGCGATCTGTTTCCTTGGCGCGCATGGCGGCCTTCATGTCTTCCGTGATCTGGGCCTTGAGGGACAGCTGCGACATTCCGAACTCCGATAAACGGCAAAACCCGCTTGGACGGTGGGCCCAGCGGGTTGCAAACTTGAAAAATGGATCACTGATCGTAGCACAGAACCCGGACAGTTCCAGGACCGATCCGTGGGGGATCAGCGGGCCGAGGCAGCCTCGCCTGCCGCCACGGCAGATGCCCACGCCCACTGGAAGTTGTAGCCGCCAAGCCAGCCCGTGACGTCGACGACCTCGCCGATGAAATACAGGCCGGGCGCAGATTGCGCCTCCATCGTGGCGGAGGAGAGGGCCCGCGTGTCGACGCCGCCGCGCGTTACTTCAGCCTTGCGATAGCCTTCGCTGCCGGAAGGCGTCAGTTCCCAGCGGTTGAGCGCGCCACCCAGGGTGCGCAGCACCTTGTCCGGCAACTCAGCGATCGGTGCCTGCGGGTGGGCACCGTGCGTGGCGCACCACGCCTGCGCCACGCGTTCCGGCAGGCGCTGCGCCAGTACCGTACCGAGTTGCTTGCGTGAGCCGGATTTTTCATCGCACAGCCACTGCCCGGCGTCGGTGTCGGGCAGCAGATCGATGAGAAGCGGCTGGCCGGCATTCCAGAAGCTGGAGATCTGCAGCACCGCGGGACCGGACAGCCCGCGATGGGTGAGCAGCAAGTCTTCTCGGAACGTCGTAGCGCTGCCCTTGCGGCCGCCCTTGGCCGGAGGCTGGGCAACGGTCACGTCGACTTCCATCGACACGCCGGACAACGCCGAAAACGGCGCCCAATGCTCGGCATTGAAGGTGAGCGGCACCAATGCCGGGTGCGTCTCAACGATCTTCAAGCCGAACTGCCGCGCAATGCGATACCCGAAATCCGTCGCGCCGATCTTCGGAATCGACAGGCCGCCTGTGGCGATCACCACCTTGTCGGCGACGATCTCGCCCGCACTGGTCGACAAGCGATATGCCTCGCCGTTCTTGCCAACTTCAGCGATCGAGCAGCCGGTTCGCCAGATCACGTTGCCCCGCTCGCATTCGGTTTCGAGCATGCGGATGATGTCTTCCGCGCTGTCGTCGCAGAAGAGCTGGCCCTTGTGCTTCTCGTGATACGGAATGCGGTAGCTGGAGACGAGGCTGGTGAAGTCCTGCGCCGTGTACCGCGCCAGCGCCGAGCGGCTGAAGTGCGGGTTGTTCGACAGGTAGTTGGCCGGACCCGCGTTGATGTTCGTGAAGTTGCAGCGGCCACCGCCAGAGATGCGAATCTTCTCGGCCAGCTTTGTTGCGTGATCGATCAGCACCACGCGCGCGCCCCGCTGCCCGGCCACGGCCGCACACATCATCCCGGCCGCGCCTGCGCCGATCACCGCTACATCGCACCGCATCATGATCGCTGCGCCGCCCTATTCTTGAAGAAACCGCGCATTTTAACTTGTGCTATCTTCGGCGGCCTTCCCCTTGCAACTCCTCACACCCGCTTGCCATGCTGGTCCTCGGCATCGAATCCTCCTGTGACGAAACCGGCGTCGCCCTGTACGACACGGCGGCTGGCCTGCGCGCGCATGCGCTGTATTCGCAGATCGCCATGCACCGCGAGTACGGCGGTGTGGTGCCGGAGCTGGCCTCGCGCGATCACATCCGCCGCGTGATTCCGCTGCTGGAAGAGGTGCTGGCCAAAGCCGGCGCGACGCGCGCGGACATCGACGCGATCGCTTATACGAAAGGCCCGGGGCTGGCCGGCGCGCTGCTGGTCGGCGCTTCGGTGGCCAATGCGCTGGCGTTTGCGCTGGGCAAACCGCTGGTGGGTGTGCACCACTTGGAGGGGCATCTGCTTTCGCCGCTGTTGGAAGCAGACCGGCCGGAGTTTCCGTTCCTGGCGCTGCTCGTCTCGGGCGGGCATACGCAGTTGATGCGCGTCGATGCCGTCGGCCAGTACACGCTGCTCGGCGAGACGCTCGACGACGCCGCCGGCGAAGCTTTCGATAAAACCGCCAAGCTGCTCGGCCTCGGCTATCCGGGTGGGCCAGCCGTGTCGCGTCTGGCTGAGTTCGGCAACCCGGGCGTATTCGACCTGCCCCGGCCCATGCTGCATTCTGGTAATTTCGATTTTTCGTTCGCGGGCCTCAAGACCGCGGTGCTGACCCAGGTGCGCAAGCTCAACCTGACCGACAGCGAGACCTGCCATCAGCCGCGCGCTGATCTTGCCCGCGCGTTTGTCGACGCCATCGTGGAAGTGCTCGTCAAGAAGACGCTGCGCGCGGCACGCGAGCATGGCCTCAAGCGCATCGTCGTGGCCGGCGGCGTGGGCGCCAACCGCCAATTGCGCGACGGGTTGAACGCCGAAGGCAAGAAGCGCGGCCTGCGCGTCTATTACCCCGACCTTCAGTTCTGCACCGACAACGGCGCGATGATTGCCTTTGCTGGCGCCATGCGGTTGCAGGCAGACCCCGCCCAGGTGCAGGACGGCTACGGCTACGGCGTGACGCCGCGCTGGGACCTCGAAGACATCCGCATCCACCAGGCATGAAAAAAGCCGCTCGGTTGAGCGGCTTTCTCTTGGGGCGGCGCTTCGATTACTTGTCGGTGCGTTTGTCGCGCTCGATCAGCGCATACGCGCTGTGGTTATGAATCGACTCGAAGTTCTCCGCTTCCAGCGTGTAGGCGACGATGCGGTCGTCCTGGTTCAGGCGCATGGCGATATCGCGCACCAGGTCTTCCACGAACTTCGGGTTTTCGTAGGCACGCTCGGTCACGAACTTCTCGTCCGGACGCTTGAGCAGGCCCCACAGTTCGCACGACGCTTCTTCTTCGGCCATGCGGATCAGCGATTCCACCGGCGTATCGGCGGCCAGCTCGGCATCGATCGTGATGTGCGAGCGCTGATTGTGCGCGCCGTACTGCGAGATCTTTTTCGAGCACGGGCACAGGCTCGTCACCGGCACCAGCGCCTTGACGCGAACCTTGGTATGGCCGTCGCGCACTTCGCCAATCATCGTCACTTCATAGTCCATCAGCGACTGCACGCCCGACACCGGGGCCGTCTTGCTGACGAAATACGGGAAGTGGACTTCGATGCGGCCGGCGTCGGCTTCGAGCTTCTCCAGCATCTTTTCCAGCAGCAACTGGAATTGCGCCAGATTCAGGGGCTCGCGCTCTTCTTCAAGCAGCGCGACGAAGCGCGACATGTGCGTGCCCTTCTGGTCGGCCGGCAGATGCACGTCGAGGTTGTACGTGCCGACGGTATTCAGCACGCCCGAAGGCGTTTGCAGCGACATCGGGTAACGCACGCCGCGCACGCCAACACGCTGAATGGGGATCTGGCGGTTATCGTGGCTGGACTGCACGTCCGGCATCGCGAAAGCCGGGTTCATATCGTTCATGATCGGTTTCCTTTACGGTCGCCCGGCCATCGCAGTCGGCCGGCACGCAACGAGTGTGAAACCGCGGAACCTGGCTGATGCTGACCACCCCTCAAGTGATCGAATCGGCCCATCCCGCGACTGCGCACACAATTCAAAAATAGGACTGGCGGAGTGTAAAAGAAATCTCCTACCTTTGCAGTCAACTACTCAAACCCCCGGCTGCAATGCGGGTGATTGATTCTGCCTATGGCGCGGGACCAAAGTGCGTCAGGCGACGCGCGGGGCGGCAGCACGCGGCTGGACGGCAAAACGCTCGCGGATGGAAGCGAGGATGCCGTTGGCGTCCAGACCACATTGCGCCAGCAGCGCCGCGTGATCACCGTGATCGACAAAGCGGTCTGGCAGGCCGAGTTGCAGCACTGGCGTGGCGACACCTGCGCAAGCCAGTGCTTCCAGACAGGCGCTGCCTGCACCGCCCATCACGCAGCCTTCCTCTACGGTGACCACGTAATCGTGCGTGCGGGCCATTTCCAGCACGCAAGCCACGTCGAGAGGCTTGACGAAGCGCATGTTGACCAGGGTCGCGTCCAAACGCTCAGCCGCTGCCGAAGCCGGGGCCACCATCGAACCAAATGCCAGAATCGCCACACGCTGGCCAGCCGGGGCCGTGGAAGCGCGGCGCACTTCGGCCTTGCCCACGGGCAGCGGCTCCAGCGTCGGCTGCACCGCCACGCCCGTGCCGGCACCCCGCGGATAGCGGACCGCTGTCGGGCCATCTTGCGCGAAGGCTGTGCTAAGGAGTTGGCGGCATTCGTTCTCGTCGGCCGGCGTCATCACCATCATGTTGGGGATGCAGCGCAGGTAGGCAATGTCGTAGGCACCGGCGTGCGTGGCGCCGTCTGCACCGACCAGACCTGCGCGGTCCAGCGCAAACACCACCGGCAGGTTCTGCAGCGCCACGTCGTGGATCAACTGGTCGTAGCCGCGCTGCAGGAACGTCGAATAAATCGCAACGACCGGCTTGAGCCCCTCGCACGCCAGGCCGCCGGCAAAGGTGACGGCGTGCTGCTCGGCGATGCCGACGTCGTAATAGCGATCGGGAAAGCGCTGTTCGAACTCCACCATCCCCGAGCCTTCGCGCATGGCCGGCGTGATACCCACCAGGCGCTTGTCCGCCGCCGCCATATCGCACAGCCATTGGCCGAACACTTGCGTGTACGTGACTTTGGCCGGACGCCCCGAAGGCTTGATGCCCTCCTGCGGATTGAACTTGCCCGGGCCGTGATAGAGGATCGGGTCAGCCTCGGCCAGCTTGTAGCCCTGGCCCTTCTTGGTGACGACGTGCAGAAACTGCGGACCGCCACCTTCACGTGCGCGCTGGCGGATGTTCTGCAGCGTCGGTACCAGCGATTCGAGATCGTGCCCGTCGATCGGACCGATGTAATTGAAGCCGAACTCCTCGAACATCGTGGCCGGCACGAACATGCCCTTGGTGTGTTCCTCGAAGCGCTTGGCAAACTCGAGCACCGGCGGCGCCACCGACAGCAGCTTTTCCACGCCCTTCTTGGTGGCCGCGTAGAACTGCCCGCTCATCAGCCGCGCCAGATAGCGGTTCAGCGCCCCCACTGGCGGCGAGATCGACATGTCGTTGTCGTTCAGCACCACCACCAGCGGCAGGTCTTTATAGACGCCCGCGTTGTTCATCGCCTCGAAGGCCATGCCGGCGCTCATCGCACCGTCGCCGATCACGGCAATGGCGACGCGGTCTTCACCGTTGGTCTTGGCGCCCAGGGCCATACCCAGCGCGGCCGAAATCGACGTGGAGGAGTGCGCGGTACCGAACGTGTCGTACGGGCTCTCGCTGCGGCGCGGGAAGCCCGAGATGCCGTCCAGCTGACGCAACGAGCCCATCTGGTCGCGGCGGCCCGTCAGGATCTTGTGCGGATAGCTCTGGTGGCCGACGTCCCACACGATGCGGTCTTCCGGCGTGTTGAAGACGTAGTGCAGTGCGATGGTCAGCTCGACCGTGCCCAGGTTCGACGACAGATGGCCGCCCGTTTGAGACACGGAATCGAGCACGAAGGCGCGCAACTCGTCTGCCAGGGGCCCGAGTTGGCGGCGGTCCAGGCGGCGCAGGTCGGCCGGATCGTCGATGGTGTTCAGAAGTTCGTACGTCATGTGGGACCGCCGCTCAGGCGTTTTGGCAAAGACTTCTAAGGTCCATGCAATGTTGTTCAGTGGCCACGCCGCACGATCAGGTCGGCCATCTGGGCCAATCGAACGGTACGGGCTTCGCCCGCTTCACAGCCGATCTCGCCGGCCAACTGTGCGACCGCCGCAGCCGCTGCGGCGTGCAGCTCATCGGCCAGCGCCCGGGCCTTGTCCAAGCCGAGGATGGACACGTAAGTCGGCTTGTCGTTGGCCTGATCCTTGCCGGCGGTCTTGCCCAGCGTTGCAGTATCGGCCGTCACGTCGAGGATGTCGTCAACCACCTGGAACGCGAGTCCAACAGCGCCTGCATAAGTATCCACATGCTCCAATGCAGCGGCATTCACGCCAGCACAGAGCGCGCCCATGCGCAGACTGGCTCGCAGCAACGCACCGGTCTTCATGCGGTGCATCGCTTCCAATGCATCCTGCGACAGCGCAACGCCGACGCTTTGCAGATCGATCGCCTGACCGCCCGCCATGCCAAGCGAACCGGATGCGCGTGCCAATTCACCCACCAGTTGCGCCCGCGTTGGTGCGCTGACCGCGCCCAACTCAGCCAGCAGGATGAACGCCTGCGTCTGCAAGGCATCACCCACCAGCAGCGCCGTCGCTTCATCATAGGCGCGATGCACGGTTGGGCGGCCGCGACGCAGGTCATCGTCATCCATGCACGGCATGTCGTCATGAACCAGCGAATAGGCGTGGATCATCTCCACCGCGCAGCTTACGCCGTCCAGCGAGGCAGGCGATGCATCGCCAAGCGCACCCGCGGCGTGCGCCAGCAATGGGCGCACACGCTTTCCCGCACCCAAGGTGGCGTAGCGCATGGCGGCATGCAGCCGTTGCGGGGCAACGGCTTCGGGTGGCAACGCACGGTCGAGCGCGCTTTCCGTCCGCGCGACCACGGACGCCATCCATTGGGCGAAATCGCTCATGCGTCGCCTTGCTCGTTGGTGTCGGACTCGTCGCCCAAGGGCTTCAGGGCATCACCGTCAAGCACGCGCACTTGCTGCTCGACGCGCTCCAGCACCTGCTGGCAGTACCTGACCAGTTCAGCCCCGCGTCGATACGCCGCAAGCGAGGCCTCCAGCGGCAATTCGCCGGATTCCATGCTTGCGACAAGGGTTTCGAGTTCGGCCATGGCCGCTTCATAGGAAGCCGGCGTGGCGGAGGGCGTGGCGGACGCGCTGCTGGAGGCGTCGTTTGAGGCACGGGGCATGCCGGTTGCGAATCAGAAAAGGACAATCCGGCATTTTACGGCAATTCCGCGTGCGTTCTGCGCACATCCCGCACGGTGCGGGGTAGCGGTCCGCAAGTGGGACGCGGGGCAACCTCGATGTAAGAGTTGAGGGCCCGGCGGCGGAAAGGGTTCGAAAATCAGGGACTTATCAATTTCCCTGGGGTACAATCCCCCCCTTTCCTCCAAAGGCCGGGCCGGCGTACGCCGCTCCGCACGATGGTTTGGGTCTGTTGGCCCATTGAACGTATGGTCGTTGGCCCAAGCGGGGGCCAGCAAGCGCTCGTTTCCTACCTCAACAGACCCTAGGCCACCTGCCGATGGCGTCCTTTCCCAAATCGATCTTTTCGATGGTTGGGTTGTTCACTGCTTTCACCGTTATTGGGAGTGGGGATAATGTCCAATCTCAGCGCCGCACTGAACCTGGTGCCGTCTGAAACCCAGCTGCCCGTCTCTGCTTACTTCGACGAGGCGCTGTATCAAACTGAAATCGAACGTCTGTTCAAACATGGCCCCGGTTACGTCGGCCATGAGCTGATGGTTCCGGAAGTTGGCGACTACCACACGCTTGCCGCCGAGGCCGAAGGCCGCGTGCTGGTGCGCAATCCGAACGGCGTCGAACTGCTTTCCAACGTGTGCCGGCATCGGCAGGCCATCATGCTCAATGGGCGCGGCAATGCTCAGAACATCGTTTGCCCGCTGCATCGCTGGACGTACAACCTGCAGGGCGACCTGCTGGGCGCGCCGCACTTTGAGAAGCAACCGTGCGTGCATCTGTCGCGCTCGCCGCTGCAGAATTGGAACGGTCTGCTGTTCGAGGGCAAGCGTGACGTGCGCGAAGACCTCGCCCGCCTGGGCGTGGCGCGGGATCTCGACTTTTCCGGCTACATGCTTGATCACGTCGAGGTGCACGACTGCAACTACAACTGGAAGACCTTCATCGAGGTGTACCTCGAGGACTACCACGTCGTGCCCTTCCACCCTGGCCTCGGCCAGTTCGTCTCGTGCGACGACCTGGAGTGGGAATTCGGCGAGTGGCACAGCGTACAGACCGTTGGCATCCACGCCAATTTGCGCAAACCGGGCACACCGGCCTACCAGAAGTGGCACGAGGCCGTGCTGCGCTTCAACAACGGCGAGATGCCGAAGTACGGCGCGGTGTGGCTCACGTACTACCCGAACGTGATGGTCGAGTGGTATCCGAACGTGCTGGTGGTTTCGACGCTGCATCCGCTCGGCCCGACCAAGACGCGCAACGTGGTCGAGTTCTACTACCCGGAAGAGATCGTGCTGTTCGAGCGCGAATTCGTTGAAGCCGAACGCGCAGCTTATATGGAAACGTGCATCGAAGACGACGAGATCGCCGAGCGCATGGATGCGGGGCGCCTGGCCCTTCTCAAGCGCGGCACGAGCGAAGTCGGGCCGTACCAGTCGCCCATGGAGGACGGCATGCAGCACTTCCACGAATGGTATCGGCGCGTGATGAACTACTAAGCGACGGCTGAAGGTAGGCATCCGCCGCCTTCCGCGTCACAATAGGAACGGTGCAGCCCGCGGGCCGCACCGTTTTTTTTTCGCCCTCCCCCCTTTCCATGCCTGCCGACAACGCAACCGCTGCTCCGACTGCCATCCAGACGGCCGACAGTTCCTCCCGCCAATCGCTGTGGATGATCCTCGCTGCGTTCGCCTTCTCGGCGATGGGCGTGTGCGTGAAACTGGCCTCGGCGCACTACAGCACGGGCGAGATCGTCTTCTACCGCAGCGTGATCGGCATGACGCTGATGGGCGCCATCCTCGCAAAAACCGGCGCCGGCATCCGCACGCCCTACCTTACGGCGCATATCAAGCGCAGCGTGTTCGGGGTGACGTCGCTGCTGCTGTGGTTCACGTCGATCAGCCTGCTGCCGCTCGCCACAGCCATGACGCTGAACTACATGTCGCCGGTATGGATTGCGTTGATCATCGGCGCGGGTGCAGCCATGGCCGGTAAAGCCGCGGGCGCAGACAAGAAGATGGTGGCGGCGATCCTGATGTCGTTTGTCGGCGTGCTGTGTCTGCTGCAACCGAGCGTGGGAAGCGGGCCGTCCCAGCTCGCCGGCGGCATGGTCGGGCTGGTCTCCGGCGTGTTCACCGCGCTCGCCTATGTAGAGGTCCGCCAACTGGGCGATCTGGGGGAGAACGAGGCGCGCATCGTCTTCTACTTTTCGCTGGTGAGCGCAATTGCAGGCGGCGTGTGGATGCTGATCGGGGGGGCGCAGTCGCATACCTTGCATAGCGCGGGCCTGTTGCTGGCGGTCGGGCTTCTCGCCACGCTGGGCCAGACCGCCATGACGCGTGCCTACAAACGCGGTAACACGCTCCTGACTGCTAACCTGCAATACACGGGCATCGTCTTTGCGAGCGGGTGGGGTATGTTGCTGTGGAATGACCATCTGAACGCGCTGTCGTGGGCAGGCATGGCGCTCATCATCGGCAGCGGCATTGTGACCACCGTCATGCGCGCCCGCCAGTCGGGCACCGAGCATCCGACACCGCAGACCGCCGTGTCCGGCCCGGAAGCTGAAATTCACCCGGAAGTTTGATCGACCCTGGAGATTGCCGCCATGAGCGAACGCGCTCACTACGCCACCCTCATCACCGCGCCGCAACTGGCCACGCTGCAACAGAGCGCGCCTGAGGCGGTGGTCGTCATCGATTGCAGTTTCGACCTCGCCAACCCCGCCGCCGGGCGCGATGCGTATCACGCCAGCCATGTGCCCGGCGCGTTCTACATGCACCTCGACAACGAACTGTCGGGCCCCAAAACCGGCACCAACGGCCGCCACCCGCTGCCCGACGCAGAGGCGCTGGTCGCGCGCCTGCAGGCGCTGGGCGTGAACGACGACACGCAGGTCGTCGCGTATGACCGCCAGGGCAGCATGTACGCGGCGCGCCTGTGGTGGCTGCTGCGCTGGGTCGGTCACGCCGATGTGGCCGTACTCGATGGCGGCCTCCAATCCTGGGAAGCCGCGCACTTTCCCGTCGACCAGGTCGTGCCCGAAGAACCGCAGCTCAACGCCACGCCCGGCAATATCACGCGCAAGCCCTCGCTCGTGCAGATGGTGACGGCAGAGATCGTGCAGAAATACCTCGGCCACGCCGACAAGCCCGTCGTCGACGCCCGCGCGCCGGACCGCTATCGCGGTGAGAACGAAACGCTCGATCCGGTTGGCGGCCACATCCCTGGCGCGCGCAACCGTTTCTTCCGCGACAACCTGCAGGCCGACGGCACTTTCAAGCCGGCAGAACAACTGCGCGCCGACTTTACGGCCGTGCTGGCCGGCGCCCGACCGCAAGACGCGACGCTGCAATGCGGCTCTGGCGTGACCGCCTGCCACAACGCGCTGGCCATGGAGATCGCCGGCCTCACCGGCGCCGCGCTCTACGCCGGTTCATGGAGCGAGTGGTGCAGCGACCCCTCCCGCCCCGTGGCCACTGGGCCGAATCCGTAGCGTTGCGAAGCTGACGAACAGTAAAAAGCCCGGCATCGACCGGGCTTTCTTTCTTTGGGAATGCGGCGCCTCAGTGCGCGTGACCGTGCAGACCTTCGGTCAGCAAAAAGATCATCGCGATGCCGGCAGCGATCAACGCGACCTGCACCGCCGATTCCTGCCAGCGCGGCCGGCGCTTCATCTGCGGCATCAGATCGCACACGGCGATGTAAATGAAGCTGCTGGACGCCACCACCAGCACATAAGGAATCCACGACGTCAGCCGATCCAGCAGGTAGTAGCCGAGCACCGCGCCTACCAGCGCGCAGAGGCTGCAGATGAGGTTGTAGACAAAGGCGCGCGTCTTGGAGAATCCGGCGTTGAGCAGCACCATGAAATCTCCGATCTCCTGTGGGATCTCGTGTGCGGCAATCGCCAGCGCCGTGACGATGCCAACCTTGGTGTCCGCCAGGAACGCGGCGGCAATGACGATGCCGTCGGAGAAGTTGTGCAGTCCATCGCCCACGAGGATCATCAGGCCGCTGCGGCCAGCCTCCTGCCGATCATGGCCGTGATGATGGCCGTGGCCATCACCCTCGTGATGGTGTGAATGACGGATCAGCGAGATCTTTTCCAGCAGGAAGAAACCCAGCAGCCCGGCCAACAAGGTGGCGAACAGGGCGTGCGTATTCGGCTCGATGCCGCGATGGGCTTCGAACGCCTCCGGCAACGAATGCAGCAGCGACGTGGCCAGCAGCACGCCCACTGAGAAACTGACCATCCGATCGACCATGCGCGACAGCACCGTGAGCGACAGCACGGCAGCGCCTGCCATGCTGCCGATGCCCGACAGTGCGGTGGCGAGGAGAATGCCCAACAAGGTGGTATCAAAGGTCATGCGGACGTAACGCAGCGGAAGCCGATAAACGCAACAGAGTTGCAAGAAGGGCGAATTGTATGCCGCTTTATCAACCTTTGCCAGTGCAGACAAAAGAAAAAGGCCCTGGGCCGACTCCCCAGAGCCTTTCTCGTTGGGCGCGTCTCGCTGCTACACCACACCGTGGTCCTTGAACCAGGCGAGGCACTTCTTCCAGCCATCTTCTGCGTCGGCCTTTATGTAGCTCGGGCGGTAATCGGCGTGAAATGCGTGGCCGGAATTTGGGTAGACGATGATGCGCGACGCGTGCGCCTTGGGGTTCTTGGATTTCTCCAACGCGGATTTCATCGTGTCGCGCACGTCTTCCGTGATCACGGTGTCCTTGGCCCCGTAGAGGCCCAGCACGGGCGCCTTCAGGTCGTCGACCAGGTCGACGGGCGAGACCGGTTGCAGCGGATTCGGATTGCCTTTCAGCGGCCCATACCACGCCACCGCCGCCCGGATGCCGGGATTGCGCTCCGCAGACAACCAGACCTGACGACCGCCCCAGCAGAAGCCGGTCATGCCGATACGCGCTGCATCGCCGCCGTTCTCCTTGGCCCAGGCGATCGTGGCGTCGATATCGCCCGCCACCTGCGAATCCGGCACCTTGGAGACCACGTTGGCGACGGTTTCCTGCACGGTTCCGTAAGCACGCGGATCTCCCTGGCGCACGAACAACTCCGGCGCGATCGCCAGGTAACCGAGCTTGGCAAAGCGCCGGCAAATATCGGCAATGTATTCGTGTACACCGAAGATTTCGCTGATGACGATCACCACCGGCAGCTTCGTCTTGCCTTCAGGCTGCGCGCGATACGCCGGCACGTTGAAATCGCCCACGGGCACAGTCACTTCGCCCGCCGTCAGGCCATTGAAATCGGTATGGACGGTCTGGGCTGACACCGGCAGCACCGCCGCCGCAAAGGCTGAGCCCAGCGCCGTCTTCATGAAGCCGCGACGGTCAAAGCTGCGGCCGGGTACCAGACTCTCCACTTCTGCATCAAGCTGCATCGCACTCTCCTCGCGCCCATGGGCGGTTACGGTGAACGAAGCGGCTAGTCTACCGAAGCAGATGCATTGTTGCCGAGCCAGACATCCGGCTCGGCCACGAGGACGGGCCTAGTGCAGCTTGACCCGCGGATTCGTCTTGCTGCGCAGCCAGTGCATGACCGTGTCGACCGACATGCGCACCCAGCCGTGCAGCGCCAGCACGTGCATCCGGTACAGCGATGTGTACATCAGACGTGCCATCAGGCCTTCGATGAACATCGAACCGCCGATCAGCCCGCCCATCAGGCTGCCGACCGCGCTGAAATGGCCAAGCGACACCAGCGAGCCAAGGTCCTTGAACGCGAACGGCTGGACTGGCTTGCCCTCCATGCGCTTGCGCAACGCATCGAACAGATAGGTGGCCTGCTGATGTGCCGCCTGCGCACGCGGAGGCACGCTGGACGACGCCTCGGGCCACGGGCAGCTCGCGCAATCGCCAAAGGCGTAGATCGAGTCGTCGCCCTCCACCTGCAGGGTGCGCGAGACGACCACCTGACCCAGCTTGTTCACCGGCAGCCCCAGCTCGCCCAGCACCGACGGCGCGCGGATCCCTGCGGCCCACACGGTCAGATCTGCCGGAATGGATTTGCCGCTCGCCGTGTTGACGGCGCTGGCCGTGACTTCCGTCACCCGTTCGCTGGTGATGACGTCCACGTCGAGCTTGTGCAGCAGTTCCGTGGTGGCTGCGGAAATACGCTCCTTGAGCACCGGCAAAATCCGCGGGCCGCCTTCGATCAAATGGATGCGAATGTCGTGGCGCGGGTCCAGCTTGTGCAGCCCATAAGCGGCCAGCACGTGGGCGGTGTTGCGCAGTTCGGCTGACAACTCCACGCCCGTGGCTCCCGCACCGACAATGGAGATGTCGACCTGCGGACGCGCATCGGCCACGCCGTTCTGCGCGCGCATGCATGCCGCGATGAGCTTGCGGCGAAAGCGCTCGGCCTGCCATGCGGTGTCGAGCGCGATGGCGTGCTCGGCCGTGCCCGGCACACCAAAGAAATGCGTCACGCTGCCGATCGACAGCACCAGCGTGTCGTACGAAATGGCACGCTCCGGCAGCACCTCGGTGCCGTCGGCATCGACGCATCCGGACACGATGATGGATTTGGCGACGCGATCAAGGCCCTTCAACTCGCCCTGCTGGAATTCAAAGCCGTGCCATCGCGCCTGCGCAGCGTATTCGAGCTGATGCGTGTTCGGATCCATGCTGCCGGCAGCGACTTCATGCAGCAGTGGTTTCCAGATGTGTGTGGGATTGCGGTCGACCAGAATGACCTGGGCGGCACCGCGCTTGCCAAGCTTGTCGCCCAGGCGCGTCGCAAGCTCCAACCCGCCTGCGCCCCCCCCGACCACCACAATACGCCGCCCGCCCGCCCCGCCTGCGCCATCCGTCTGCCCTGCCATGTGCCTCTCCTGGAGCCGTTGAATCTTTTCGATCACGTGATCTGTCAGGTGCAGTCTGCTGCAACGCAAAATTCACCGCAACCCCGCACGCATGGATATGGCGAATCATGGCAACCGCATGCCCAGGCCCTGGCAGGCTGCCTCGGCAGGCAAAGTGGCGCCGAGCGTTGCTTCACGGCGCGGCTCTGGCGCGGCATGCGATCGCGTCAGTGTGCTTCTTCCCAGTTCGCGCCTACGCCGACTTCGGCCACCAGGGGTACGCGCAGCGTTGCGACACTGCACATCAACTCCGGCAGGCGCTCGCGCACCACTGCAAGCTCGTCCTGCGGGACTTCCAGTACCAATTCATCGTGCACCTGCATGACCAGGCGCGAGCGCATCGCTTCGGCTTCGAGCCAGCCTTGCACTGCCAGCATCGACAGCTTGATCAGGTCAGCCGCCGTGCCCTGCATGGGCGCGTTAATGGCGGCGCGTTCTGCGGCCTGGCGGCGCGGGCCGTTGCCGCCGTTGATGTCCGGCAGCCACAGACGACGGCCGAAGACCGTCTCCACGTAGCCTTGCTCGCGCGCGCTCTGGCGGGTTTCTTCCATGTAGTTCGCGGCGCCGGGGTAGCGGGCGAAGTAGCGGTCGATATAAAGCTTGGCGGCGTCTCGTCCAATGCCAAGGTTGCTGGCGAGTCCAAACGCGCTCATGCCGTAGATCAGACCGAAGTTGATGACCTTGGCCACGCGGCGCTGGTCCGGCGTCACCTCCAGCGGCGTCACGTTGAACACTTCGGCAGCCGTTGCGCGGTGTACGTCCTGGCCTTCACGGAACGCGCGCATCAGGCCTTCGTCTTGCGACAGATGCGCCATGATGCGCAGCTCGATCTGCGAGTAGTCGGCCGATACGATGACGCTGCCCTCCGGCGCGATGAATGCTTCCCGAATGCGCCGCCCCTCTTCCGTACGCACCGGAATGTTTTGCAGGTTCGGATCGGTGGAGGCCAAACGCCCCGTCACCGCCGTCGCCTGACCGTAGGTGGTGTGGACCCGCCCGGTGCGCGGGTTGACCATTTTCGGCAGCTTGTCGGTGTAGGTCGACTTCAGCTTGGCCAGGCCCCGGTAGTCGAGCAGCAGCTTCGGCAGCGGATAGTCTTCGGCCAGCTTCTGCAGCACCTCTTCGTCGGTCGACGGCGCACCACTTGCGGTCTTCTTGATGACCGGCAGCTTCATCTGGTTGAAGAAGATGTCGCCGATCTGCTTGGGCGAACCGAGGTTGAACGGCTGACCGGCAAGCTTGTGCGCCTCGGCTTCCAGCTCGATCAGACGCAAGCCCAGTTCGTTGCTCTGCTTGGCCAGCCGGTCAGCATCGATCAGCACGCCGTTGCGCTCCATCTTCTGCAGCACGATGGAGGTCGGCATTTCGATCTGCTCGTAGACGTAGCGCAGCTTGTCGTCTTCGGCCACCTTGGGGAATAACGTGCGATGCAGGCGCAGCGTAATATCGGCGTCCTCTGCCGCGTATTCGGTCGCGCGATCGAGCGGCACCTCGTCAAAGCCGATCTGCGATGCGCCCTTGCCGCACACGGCCTCGTAAGTGATCGTCTTCAAATGCAGCACGCGCTCGGCCAGTGCGTCCATGCCGTGGTTGCGGTGAGACTCCAGCACATAGGATTCGAGCATCGTGTCGTGCTCGATGCCGCGCAGCGCGATGTCGTGGTTGGCAAACACATGCGCGTCGTACTTCAGGTGCTGGCCGACCTTCTTGCGTGATTCGTCTTCGAGCCACAGCTTCATGCGCGCGAGCACGGTGTCGCGCGAGAGCTGCGCCGCTGCATCGAGCCCGGCCACATCCGGCCCGCGATGCGCCACCGGAATGTAGCAAGCCTCGCCCGGCTTGACCGACAGCGAAATCCCCACCAACTGCGCGAGCATCGGGTCAATGGACGTCGTCTCGGTATCGATGCAGACGAGATCCACTTCGTCCAGGCGTTGCATCCACGATTCAAGCTGCGCCTCGGTCGTCACCGTCTCGTACTTGATCTCATCGGGCGGCGCTTCCACATCGAACAGATTGGCCTGTGCTTGCAGTTGTGCCGCCTCGCCGGCGTAATTCTTCACGGGCGTTGCAGCCTTGCGTGCGGCACCCACGCTGCGCGTATCGGGCAGCGCCTCGCCAGAAGCCTCGCGCAGCCACGTCTTGAAACCATAACGCGAGAAGAAATCGACGAGCTTGGATTTGTCTTCGCCGCCGTCGATCAGCGCATCGAATGTCGGCACTTCTTTGCTGAGGTCGCAGTCGAGCTTCACCGTCAGCAGTTCGCGACCCTTTGGCAGCCACTCGAGCGTGTTGCGCAGGTTCTCGCCCACCACGCCCTTGATCTCGCCTGCACGCGCGATGACGTTGTCGAGCGAGCCGAATTCCGTCAGCCATTTCACCGCGGTCTTCGGGCCCACCTTGGGCACACCCGGCACGTTGTCCACGGTGTCGCCAATCAGAGAGAGATAGTCGACGATGCGCTCCGGCGGCACGCCGAACTTGGCTTGCACGCCGGCCGGGTCGAGCGTTTCGTTGGTCATGGTGTTGACCAGGGTCACGTGGTCATTCACCAGTTGGGCGAGGTCCTTATCACCCGTTGAGACGATGGTCCGAACGCCTTTGCGAGCAGCCCGTTCAGCCAGGGTGCCGATCACATCGTCGGCCTCGACACCTTCGATCACCAGAATCGGCCAACCCAATGCCCGCACGGCTTCGTGGATGGGTTCGATCTGCGCGCGCAGGTCGTCCGGCATGGGCGCGCGGTGCTCCTTGTAGGCCGGATAGAGGTCGTCGCGAAAGGTCTTGCCTTTGGCGTCGAAAATGCAAGCGCTATACTTGGCCGGATAGTCGTTGCGCAGTTTGCGCAGCATGTTCACGATGCCGTAGATGGCCCCCGTAGGAAACCCTTCTCCGTTTCGCAAGTCGGGCAGTGCGTGATAGGCACGGTACAGATAACTCGAGCCATCGACGAGCAACAGCGTTTCTTGACTTTCCGACATTCCCATGGACTCTAAAGTGACTGGAACGCCAAAAGGCGTTTCCGATAATGGCGCTTCCGCAGAAGGCGGCGTGGCAAAGCAGGCTGCTGGCGCTTCCTCGGCCGAGGTGTCGGCGGCTGAACTGACCGGGATAAGCCCCTCGCGCCAGGCCACCACGGCCGACATGGACGTCAACGTGACAGTGGGCGTTGAACACGAGCCCAGAGCGGATGTGTCACACGGCCGTACCGATCGCAAGATGATTCCCAGCCTGCGGGCACTCGCCGACGAAGAACGCGCTACCGCAAAGAAAGCGCGCGCCTCCTGGCAGATGTTCACGATTATGGCAGAGTTCATCGAGGCAACCGAGTACCTCTCGGAGATCCGACCGGCCGTCTCCATCTACGGCAGCGCGCGTCTGCGCGAGGATTCGCCGTACTACGAACGCACCATCGAAATCGCCCGGCTATTCTCGGATGCGGGCTTCGCCGTCATCTCCGGCGGCGGCCCCGGCATCATGGAAGCGGCCAACAAAGGCGCGCACGCTGGCAAGTCGGCCAGCGTCGGCCTGAACATCGAACTGCCGCACGAACAGCAGGGCAATCGATACCAGGACATTTCGATGCGCTTCCGCCATTTCTTCACGCGCAAGGTCACTTTCGTGAAGAATTCGGACGCGTTCATCGTCATGCCTGGTGGTTTCGGCACGCTCGATGAACTGGCTGAAGTGCTCACGCTCGTCCAGACGGGCAAATCGCGCAGTGTGCCGGTGATCATGTTCGGCAGCCACTTCTGGAAGGGTCTGCTGGACTGGTTTCGCTTTACGTTGCTGCCGATGGGTCTGATCGCCGAGCACGACCTCGACATCATGCGCATCGTCGACGAACCCAAGGATGCGCTTGATGCCGTCTACGAGTTCTACGAAAAGCGCGAAGGCACCTCGCCGATTCCGCCCAAGGAAGAGATGTTCTATCTGTAACCTCGGGTGTGACATTCGGCGCCACATGAACGGACGATGGCGAGAGGCCGGACTGCTAGAATGTAGGGTCACAGATCACCCGCCGGAGTCCATGATGGATTCGCTGCTTCACCCGTCCGCCGCCGTCCCCTCCGGCTTTGCCAATGCCGCGCGCCTGATGCGCCACGCTGGGCTGCTGGCAGGGGCCGCTTTCTGCCTCGGCCTCGCCCTGCCCGCGCATGCCGAGGTGACTTCCGACAGCGCCGGTCTGGACCTGCCCGACGTCAAGGCCATCAACAATCAGCCGATTTCCAAGCCGACCCACGGCGCGATCCACAACGAGCGCGTCAAGCCGAGCTTCGACTACCGCGACAACGACGGTACGCAGGTCGAGGAATACCGCTTCCAGAAGGGCCAGGCGCCGGACATCCATGTCAAGTCCGGCATGGGCACGTCCTACAACCTCAGCAAACCTGAAGACAGCTCGCCGCGTATCCGCGAGCGCGGCGATATTGACCGCGTTCCCTCGGTCAACGTCCTGAAGTTTTAACCGGTGCCGCAATCGCGGCATCTGCTGCCCGGCCGCTTGGTGGGCCGGTTGCCCTTCCTTCCACCCGTTTCCCGTTCCTGAAGCATGGCTGTTTTCACCCCGGTCTCCGACGCCGAGATCGCTCTCTGGCTGGATCAATACGATGTGGGCGCCGTGCGCGCATTTCGCGGCATCCCCTCCGGGATCGAAAACTCCAATTTCTTCCTGACCACGGAAAAGGACGGGCAGACGCACGAATACGTGGTCACGCTATTCGAGCGGCTGACGCTCGAGCAACTGCCGTTCTACCTGTATCTGATGCAGCATCTGGCGCAGCACGACATCAGCGTGCCTGCACCGATTGCCGGCCGCGACGGCGAAATCCTGCGCACGCTCAACAGCAAGCCGGCGACCATCGTCACGCGTCTGGCGGGCCGCTCGAACCTGGCGCCCACGGTGTCGGAATGCAGCATCGTGGGCGACATGCTCGCCCGCATGCATCTGGCCGGACGCGACTATCCGCGCCATCAGCCAAATCTGCGCAGCCTCCCGTGGTGGAACGAAGTCGTGCCCGATGTCGCTCCGTTCGTGCACGGCGACACGCGCGCGCTGCTCGAAAGCGAACTCGCGCACCAGCAACGTTTCTTCGCCAGCGCCGACTACGCTACGCTGCCCGAAGGTCCGTGCCACTGCGACCTCTTTCGCGACAACGTGCTGTTCGAGCCGGCCACCGCCGGCCAACCGGAACGGCTCGGCGGCTTCTTCGATTTTTACTTTGCCGGTGTCGACAAGTGGCTCTTCGACGTGGCCGTCACCGTCAACGACTGGTGCATCGACCTGGCTACAGGCGTGCTGGATGCCGAGCGGGCACGTGCGATGCTCAGCGCGTATCACGCTGTACGCCCGTTTACCGACACGGAAGCGCGGCACTGGCAAGACATGCTGCGTGCCGCGGCGTACCGCTTCTGGGTCTCTCGCCTGTGGGATTTCTATCTCCCGCGCGATGCCGAACTGCTCAAGCCGCATGACCCCACCCACTTCGAGCGCGTGCTGCGCGCGCGGGTTGGCGCGAGTGGCCTGACTCTGGATCTTCCCCAACCATGCAACTGATTGAAGTACCGGCCAAGCAAGGCTACGTCTGGCTGCGCCAGGGTGCGTGGCTGTTTCGTAAGAACCCGATCGGGTTCTTGCTGCTGCTGTTCATCTACCTGTTTGCGGTCAACCTGCTGATGCTGCTGGTGCCGCCGATTGGTGTGTTCGCCATCCTGCTCGTGAATCCAGCCATCTTCGTGGGCTTCATGTCGGCCTGCCGCGATACGGTGGCGGGCAAGCGCGTCGGGCCCGCGTCGCTCATTGCAGGCTTTCGTGCATATGGCAAGGATGCGATGCGCGCCCTGCTCAAGCTTGGCGGCATCTACGGCGTGCTGGTGCTGGTGGTCAGCGGCGTGCTGATGACCATGGTGGATGTCGACACGCTGATGACCGTGGTCACCGACAAGCCGCTCACAACGGACGCGATCCGCGAGTTCTACCTCGCCATGGTGATGGGCTCGGTGCTGTATATCCCCGTGGCGGTGCTGTTCTGGTTTGCGCCGTTGCTGGTGGCATGGCACGGCATTCCGGTGAGCAAGGCGCTGTTCTTCAGTTGGATGGCCGTGTGGCGCAATCGCGCTGCGTTCATCGCGTACGGCGTCTTGGTAGCAATCCTGCTGATCGCGGTGCCGCTGTTCATCGATGCGCTGTTCGCGTCGAGCGGTGCCAACAACATCGCGCCCATCATTGCCACGCCATACCGGATTCTGGTGATGGCGGTGCTGTACTGCTCGTTCTATGCCACCTACCGCGGCTGCTTCAACGTCACGCAAGCCGCCGGCCAGACGACGGACACGACGGCCTGATCGGCGTTCAGTTGATCGGGTCGAGCTTGGCGATACCCAACGCCAGCGTCTTCACCCCGTGGCGGTTGAACTTGATCTGGGCACGCGCCTCGGCGCCCTCGCCTTCCAGCGTCGTGATGACGCCTTCCCCGAACTTGTTGTGGAACACCGACTGGCCGACCCGGAAGCCGGTGGCCTCTGCGCGCTTGGCATCGGCGTAGTTCTTGCCGGTGTCCATGCCGCCAGTCGGCCGGCCGGTGTAGGCATCGTCGTCGCCACGCTCCGGGCGCTTGAACCAATCCTTGCCCCAGGCGGAATCGCCTTGCACCCGGCGCGTCGCCTGGTAGCCGGCGTGCTGCGGCGTCAGCCACTTCAATGTGTCCTCAGGCAGTTCATCGAAGAAGCGTGAGCGGATGTGGTAGCGGACCTGCCCGTGCAGCACGCGGCTTTGCGCGAACGACAGATACAACCGCTCACGCGCACGCGTGATCGCCACGTACATCAGGCGGCGCTCTTCCTCAAGGCCGTCCTTCTCCATCTGGCTGTTTTCGTGCGGGAACAAGCCCTCTTCGAGCCCGGTGATGAAGACGACGTGGAATTCCAGCCCCTTGGCCGCATGCACGGTCATCATCTGCACGGCATCCTGGCCAGCCTGGGCCTGGTTGTCGCCGGCTTCCAGCGAGGCATGCGTGAGGAAAGCCACCAGCGGCGTCATCTCCGCGGGCGTCTCGTCGGTCACCAGTTCAGAAGCGGTATCGGTCTCCCCGCCTTCGATGCGCAGCATGGCGTCGTGGCGCACGGGCAGCGCGGTCGCAATCGCGTCGACGCCGTAGCCCTCTTCGGCAACGAAGGCTTGGGCCGCGGTCACGAGTTCCTGCAAGTTCTCGATGCGGTCCTGACCTTCCTTCTCGCCCTGGTAATGCGTGATCAAGCCGCTCGCGTGAATGACGTGCTGCACGATTTCAGGCAGCGTCATCTGGCGCGTGTCGGCACGCATCTGTTCGATCAGACGGACAAACGCCGACAGCTTGGTGCCCGCCGCCCCCGTGAGGTACGGCACCGCCGCCGCGAGTGAAATGCCATAGAGCCGCGCCGCATCCTGCAGCTGCTCCAGCGAGCGCGCCCCGACGCCACGCGCCGGGAAATTCACCACGCGACCAAACGCCGCGTCATTGTCGGGATTCTCAAGAAGCTGAAGATACGCCAGCGCATGCTTGATTTCCGCACGCTCGAAGAAGCGCAGGCCGCCGTACACCTTATACGGGATGCCTGCCGAGAACAGCGCGTGTTCGATCACCCGCGACTGCGCGTTGCTGCGATAGAGGATGGCGATTTCCGAGCGCGACATGCCGGTGGCAATCCGGTCGCGGATCTCATCGACAATCCAGCCGGCCTCCTGCCCATCCGTCGCAGCTTGGTAGACACGCACCGGCTCGCCATGGCCGGCGTCGGTGCGCAGGTTCTTGCCCAGCCGACGCGTGTTGTGCGAGATGAGGTGGTTGGCGGTATCGAGGATATGGCCGTGCGAGCGGTAGTTCTGCTCCAGCTTTATCCGGTGTTCAACGCGGAATTCGCGCTCAAAGTCGACCATGTTGCCGACGTTGGCGCCGCGAAACGCGTAGATGCTTTGGTCATCGTCGCCCACGGCGAAGATGGCGTTGGGCGTGACACCCGGCTCGCCCAGCCCGGCGAGGATCTTCAGCCAGGCGTATTGCAGCTTGTTCGTATCCTGGAACTCGTCCACCAGGATGTGCTTGAATCGCCGTTGGTAGTGCGCGCGGATGGCGTCGTTGTAGCGCAGCAGTTCGTAGCAGCGGAGCAGCAGCTCGGCAAAATCGACCACGCCTTCGCGCTGGCATTGCGCGTCGTAAGCGGCGTAGAGATCGGCCATGCGGCGGTCGTATTCGTTGGCGATTTCCAGATCGCCCGCGCGCAGGCCCTGCTCCTTGGCCCCGTTGATGAAGTACTGGACGTTCTTGGGCGGGAATTTCTCGTCGTCGATATTGAGCGACTTGAGCAGGCGTTTGACGGCGGACAGCTGATCTTGCGTATCCAGAATCTGGAACGTCTGCGGCAAACCAGCATCGCGGAAATGCGCGCGCAGCAACCGGTTGCACAGGCCGTGGAAGGTGCCGATCCACATGGCGCGCGTGTTGATCGGCAGCATGGCCTGCAGGCGGGCCGTCATTTCCTTGGCTGCCTTGTTCGTAAACGTGACGGCCAGCACACCCGACGGCGACACCCGCGCACTTTGAATCAGCCACGCGATGCGGGTAGTCAACACGCGCGTCTTGCCGCTGCCCGCCCCCGCCAGGATCAGCGCCGATTCATCGGGAAGCGTGATGGCAGCGCGTTGTTCGGGGTTCAGATTGGCGAGCAGGTCAGACATGCGGGAGGGGCCTCGGCAGAATCCTGAAATTATACCGGCCGCATTCGCCGCTTCGCCCGTGCCGGACATCGACACGCCGTATAATTCCATGCTTTCGCCCGCCATTTTCCTGGGCCAAACGTCTTTTTACGCCGCTTGCGCGCCCTGTCAGCATGACCGATCAAAACCAAGCCCTCGCCAAGAGTTTCGAACCCACCACCATTGAGCAAAAGTGGAGCGCAGCGTGGGAAGCGATGGGCGTCTCCCGTGCGACGCTCGAAGCTGGCAAGCCCGACTTCTGTATCCAGCTCCCGCCGCCGAACGTGACGGGCACGCTGCACATGGGCCACGCGTTCAACCAGACCATCATGGACGGCCTGACGCGCCACGCGCGTATGTCAGGCGCCAACACGCTGTGGGTACCGGGCACCGACCACGCGGGCATCGCCACGCAGATCGTCGTCGAACGCCAGTTGGATGCCCAGGGCGTATCGCGCCACGACATGGGCCGCGAGAAGTTCGTCGAAAAGGTGTGGGAATGGAAGGAGCAATCGGGCTCGACCATCACCCGCCAGGTGCGCCGCATGGGCGCCTCGATCGACTGGGAGCGCGAATACTTCACGATGGACCCGAAGATGTCGCGCGCGGTCAGCGACGTGTTCGTGCGTCTGTATGAGCAGGGCCTGATCTACCGCGGCAAGCGCCTCGTCAACTGGGATCCGGTGCTCGGCACCGCCGTGTCCGACCTGGAGGTGGTGAGCGAGGAGGAAGAAGGCTCGCTGTGGCACATCCGCTATCCGCTGGCCGAACCGGACGCCGTGCATGGCCTGACGCATCTGACGGTCGCCACCACCCGTCCGGAAACGATGCTCGGCGACACGGCCGTGATGGTGCATCCTGAAGACGAACGTTACGCCCATCTCATCGGCAAGTTCGTCCACCTGCCGCTGACCGATCGCAAGATTCCGGTGATTGCCGACGAATACGTCGACCGCGCGTTCGGTACCGGCGTGGTCAAGGTGACTCCGGGCCACGACTTCAACGACTACGCGGTCGGCCAGCGCCACAAGCTGCCGCAGTTGTCGATCCTGACGCTCGACGCGAAGATCGTTGCCGACGCGCCGGCCGCCTACGCTGGCCTGGATCGCTTCGACGCGCGCAAGAAGATCGTCGAGGATCTCGAAGCGCAAGGCCTGCTGGCCGAAGTCAAGAAACACACGCTGATGGTGCCGCGGGGCGACCGTACCGGCGTGGTCATCGAGCCGATGCTGACCGACCAATGGTTCGTTGCCATGAGCAAGCCGGCGCCGGAAGGCACGCGCTTCCCGGGCCGCTCCATCGCTGAAGTGGCCCTGGACGCCGTGCAGAGCGGCAAGATCAAGCTCGTTCCCGAGCAGTGGGTCAACACGTACAACCAGTGGCTGAACAACATCCAGGACTGGTGCATCTCGCGCCAACTGTGGTGGGGACACCAGATTCCGGCGTGGTACGACGAAGCCGGCAACGTGTATGTGGGGCGCACGGAAGAAGAAGCGAAAGCGCAAGCAGCCGCCAAGGGCTATACCGGCGCGCTCTCGCGTGACGACGACGTGCTCGACACCTGGTTCTCGTCGGCGCTGGTGCCGTTCTCGTCGCTGGGCTGGCCGGCCGACACTCCGGAACTGAAGCATTTCCTGCCGTCTACCGTGCTGGTCACGGGCTACGACATCATCTTCTTCTGGGTGGCGCGCATGGTCATGATGACTCTGCACTTCACCGGCGAAGTGCCCTTCCACACCGTCTACGTGCACGGCCTTGTGCGCGATTCGGAAGGCAAGAAGATGAGCAAGTCCGAGGGCAACACGCTCGACCCGGTGGACCTGATCGACGGTATCGCGCTGGAGCCGCTGCTGGCCAAGCGCACGACCGGCCTGCGCCGCCCCAAGGATGCACCCAAGGTCGAAAAACGCACGCGCAAGGAATTCCCAGACGGCATTCCGGCATTCGGTGCCGACGCGCTGCGCTTCACGTTCGCCTCGCTCGCCACGCTTGGCCGCAGCATCAACTTTGACCCGAGCCGCTGCGAAGGCTATCGCAATTTCTGCAACAAGCTCTGGAACGCCACGCGCTTCGTGCTGATGAACACCGAAGGCCAGGATTGCGGCATGCAGGAATGCGTCGGCGATTGCGGCCCCGAAGGTTACCTGCACTTTTCGCAGGCGGACCGCTGGATCGTCTCGCTGCTGCAGCGCGTGGAAACCGAAGTGGAAAAAGGCTTTGCCGATTACCGCTTCGACAACATCGCCAACGCCATCTACAAGTTCGTCTGGGACGAATACTGCGACTGGTATCTGGAACTGGCCAAGGTGCAGATCCAGACCGGCACACCGGCACAGCAGCGCGCCACACGGCGCACGCTGCTGCGCGTGCTGGAAACCGTGCTGCGCCTGGCGCATCCGATCATTCCTTTCATTACTGAAGAACTCTGGCAGAAGGTTGCGCCGATGGCTGGCCGCGCCAAGGGCGACGGCACCGAAAGCCTCGCGCTGCAGGAATACCCCCGCGCCGCGCTGTCCAAGATCGACGAGCAGGCCGAGCAGTGGGTGCAGCAATTGAAGGCGCTGGTGGACGCCTGCCGCAACCTGCGCGGGGAGATGAACATTTCCCCCGCGCAGCGCGTGCCGCTGTACGCCAATGGCGAAGCCGACTTCCTGCAAGTGGCAGCGCCGTACGTGCAAGCGCTGGGCAAGCTGTCTGAGGTGAAGGTCTACACGGACGCCGCCGCCATGGAACAGGATGGCGCCGGCGCACCGGTCGCCATCGTTGGCGAGAACAAATTGCTGCTGAAGATCGAGATCGACGTGGCCGCCGAGCATGCGCGCCTGTCGAAAGAAATCGACCGCCTGCGCGGCGAGATCACCAAGTGCGAAGCCAAGCTCGGCAACGAATCGTTCGTCGCCCGTGCACCGGCTGCCGTAGTGGAACAGGAACAAAAGCGTGTGACCGATTTCAAAGCCACGCTGGTCAAGCTGGAAGCCCAGATCGCACGGCTGCCGGTGCAGGCGGCCTGAGCGCCCAGAACAATCGATATCAAGGAAACCACGATGCAACGCGTCACCAAAGCCGTTTTCCCCGTCGCGGGGCTCGGAACCCGCTTTCTGCCTGCCACCAAGGCCAGCCCGAAGGAAATGCTGCCGGTCGTGGACAAGCCGCTGATCCAGTACGCGGTGGAAGAAGCCATGGCTGCCGGCATCACCGAGATGATCTTCGTGACCGGCCGCAGCAAGCGCGCCATTGAAGATCACTTCGACAAGGCCTACGAGCTGGAAGCGGAACTCGAAGCCAAACAGAAGACTGCGCTGCTGGAGGTCGTGCGTTCGATCAAGCCGTCGCATGTGGATTGCTTCTACGTGCGCCAGCCGGAAGCGCTGGGGCTTGGCCACGCGGTGCAGTGCGCGGAAAAGCTCGTCGGCGATTCGCCTTTCGCCGTCATCCTGGCTGACGACCTGCTGGACGGAGAGCCGCCCGTCATGAAGCAGATGGTCGACCTGTACGACCATTACAACTGCTCGGTGATCGGCGTAGAAGAAATCGACCCCGAGCAGAGCCGCTCTTACGGCGTGGTCGATGGCCGCCCGTGGGAAGAAGACGGCAGCGTCATCAAGATGTCAGGCATCGTCGAGAAGCCGGCGCCCGAAAATGCGCCGTCCAACCTCGGCGTGGTGGGCCGCTATATCCTGACGCCGCGCATTTTTGACCACATCCGCAACCTCAAGCCCGGAGCAGGCGGGGAGTTGCAGCTGACGGACGCCATCCAATCGCTGCTGTCTGCCGAACAAGTGCTGGCCTACCGCTACAAGGGCGTGCGCTACGACTGCGGCAGCAAGCTGGGCTACCTGAAGGCCACGGTGGAACTGGCGCTCAAGCACAAGGAAGTCGCCGACGAATTCCGCGCCTATCTGGCTGCACGCGGCTGAGTCCAACGCGCGCATCACCATAGAAAAAACCCGCGCAGCGTAAGCTGGCGCGGGTTTTTTGTTGCCGGATCGTGTCCCGTCCGTCCGGCGCGGAGTTCCACCCCTTTTGCGAGGAGAGGCTGCAGCCCCTTCTTATCGCGGTGCTGCCAACGGCTTGATGGTGTTGCTCAGCAGGCTCCAGTAAGAGCTGCTGCTGTACGGGAGCATCTGTTCAGCGTAGTTCCACCAGAAGTAGCCACCGATAAAGCGTGAGTCGCCCGCCATCGTGGTGGTGCCCATCGGGTAGTACGACTTGATCAGGTTCTGCTGCACCGATGCCGGAGCCGATGTGCTGGACGTGCCGATTTCGCCGAAGCCCACCTTTGCCACCGGGAAGATGCTTTCGAGCAACTTGAAATCGTTTGCCCACGTCGGATGCAAACCGGGACAGTCCTGGTAGGGGTAGTAGCTGAACAGCGCATAGTCAGCACCTTGGCGCACACGTGCAGGCAGATACGTCTGTGCCCAGGTACGCCACGAGTCCATCGGCAGCTCGTAGCAGTTCGTGCCCTTGCCGTCGTCGTTGTAGTACATCGTGACCGCGGTCAGGCCGCCTGCAGCTTTGACGATGTCATGCGCCGCCGCGACCATGTTGCCGATATCGCGCTCCTCACTCGCGGCCACCGAGTTCGGGCCGGTCGAGTCCGCGCGCAGCCATTCCCCGTTGATCTCGTTGGCGATCTCCCACACGTCCACTACGTTCTTCAGCGTGCCCACCAACTCGTTGGTACGGTCGGTGTACGTCTGCAGATCGCTCGGGAAGTAGTACGAATCCATGATCTCGCCCATCACGTAGGCGACAGCATGAAGTTTGACGAGTGCTGGGTAGTACTGCGCAGCCGACATACCCGGGTCAAAGACCACGCGCACGGTCGGCTTGTACGGCAAGTGCGTGAGCGAGGCCACGATCGCGTTGATGTTGCTGACGTCGTCAACCGTGACTCCATAGATCGGTGCCTTCGGACGCGTGGCCTGCGCCGAGGCGGTTTGGGTTCCGACACCTGTCAGCGTCACCGCCGCCGTCAGACCTACCAAAGCGCGCAGGCTCATGCGCGCCGCTCTCTGTGCTGCTTTCTTGGTTTCCAACATTGTGATTTTCTATTCCCTCGGACGCAAAAACCTTACGCCCAGTACGTCGATGGACAAGCGCCGTCCTACCTGTGCGGTATCCCGATGTGGTGTGACTTCTTTGACACACTGAACACCGAACGGGTGCGAGCGTCAGATGACGCCCCGGTCGGCGAATGGATGCGCGATTAGAGGTCCTGCTGAGTCGATGGATCGATCAGCGGCCGTGCGCTTATTGATGGACTGGTACAGCTGGCGCGGGCACACCCGAGGGCTGCTCGCGGCTTGAAAAATATAACAAGCCCTGCACTTCAGTTGGCTGCCAACTGTGTTCCCCCCGTCGGCAGCCAAGCGGGATGATACCGAATGTTGCCGGGAGATCAACGAAATTTAACGCTGCTTACGCAACAATAATAAAAAAAACCGCGGTCTACAGGACACGCGGTTTCTTTGAAACGCCCGCTGGACGGACGTCTTGCCGGCACAGCCGTTCTTACTTGTGCCGGTAATTGATGCGACCCTTGGTGAGGTCGTACGGCGACATTTCCAGCTTCACGCGGTCGCCCGCCAGAATACGGATGCGGTGCTTCTGCATCTTGCCCGATGCGTAAGCCCAAATTTCCACGCCGTTTTCCAGTTGCACGCGAAAACGATTGTCGGGAAGTGCTTCAGACACCACCCCTTCAAATTCAATCAGTTCTTCCTTGGCCAAACTTGTTCCTTTGTATGCAGCACGCGGCTGCGCCGATGGTTGCAATGATGTGATGACCCACCCGAACCACGCTGCACGCCTGGACCGGCATGCAGCGGTACGCCGCGATCATCTGCCCGGACAGCGGGCCTGGGGGGTACCGAGTTGCACGAAACATAAACTGCGCCCACCTATGGCGAGCGCCGCTTCGTGCAAGCAAGAGCGAGGATGGGTGGCGGTCGCAGATGCGCGCCGCCCGACTCGGCGCGGGGTATTCCCCGGTGCTGGACTCAGCCGCCACCGGCCATGACTGGCCCGGCGGAGAGCCGGATTCGCCCGTTATTCTACCACGGGCGCGTTCCGCGGTTTCACGCCCCGTCAGCAGGAAGCGACAGTTCAGGAACGTCGCCATCGATGATGCTCTCAGCGAAGCGCAGCGCAGCAATGCGCGCAGCGCCCACATTGCTGAATTGCCGGTCCCCCGATAGGCGGAAGACCTGGGTCTGCCCGGGTTCGGGCGACTCCCCTGCCCGACAGATCATCACGGCTGCGTTATAGCTGCGATCCTCCCTGGCCTCGGGCCAGCGTGCCGTGCGTTCATGTTGGAAAGCCAACGGATAAATGTCGAAGCCTTTGTATTGGCCCGCCGGCGATGTGTCCATCTGAAATGCCCCCTTCTTGAACGTCGAGTGCTGTCTGACTATACACCCGTGCGTTTTGCATGGCGATGAAAGCGACGGCAACGTTTGACTGCGGGCACGGTGCAATGGGCACACGCCCGCCTGCCCGGCCACGCCTTCGGCACCACCACGAAGGCTGGTCTGAAGAAGTTTCACATCGCCACCCCTCCACGGCAGGGTACGGCGCAACCGAATTGTGCTAGCTTGAATTGGTGCTTGCCACGGCATTCAAACGGCTGCCCGCCGTCACCCGCAAGGCACCAATTCCGATCCTTTCAAGAATGACGATGCGCCTGATCTCTCTGATTGCCCTGGCGTGTGCCGGGCTGATGCTGTCTGCCTGCGGTGGTGGTGACGGTGGCTCGTCATCGAGCCCGCAAGCCAGCGCTGCTTCCAACGCCGCGACCGCACAGTCGAAAGCGATAGCTGCAACCGCCGCAGCCACCACACTTGCCTGCGGAGTCAACGGCACGTCGCCGCTGGCAGGCGTGCAAACGTGGATGTATCAGTTGCAGGGCATGACCACCAGCGCGCAAATCGATGCGCTGGACGCCCAGCCGTACGACATGCTGGTGATCGAGGCCAACAACACCGTCAAGGGGCTGGAGAATTTCAACACCGTCGACATGGTGGCGCGCCTGCGCACCAAGCCCGACGGCTCCGCGCGCAAGGTGCTCGCCTACATCGACATTGGCGAGGCCGAAGACTTCCGCACCTATTGGACATCGAGCTGGAAGGCGCCCACAGCGAGCGGCCCCGGCACTCCTGACTTCATCATCAAGGCCGACCCCGATGGCTGGGCCGGCGATTATCCGGTCGCGTTCTGGGACCCGCGCTGGCAAGCGCTCTGGCTCGGGCCGAACGGCGCCGTCGCACAACTGGCGCGCGAGGGATTCGATGGCGTCTATCTGGACTGGGTCGAGGCGTACGCCGAGCCTTCTGTAGCAGACGCGGCCCAGGCAGCCGGCATCGATCCGGCCAAGGCCATGGTGGATTTCATCGCCAAGATCCGTGCGGCCGGCCGGGCCATCAATCCGCAGTTCGCGGTGATCCAGCAAAATGCGTCGTCGTTGATTGACGACGTCGGCGGGTCAACGCTGCTGGCAACGATCGATGGCATCTCACAGGAAGATACGTGGTTCGGCGGCAGCTCCGGCGCCGCATGGAGCAGCGCCTCCGGTGGCGACAAGGCTGCGAGCACTGCCGACACGCAATGGACGATCGAACAGTTGCAGAAATACTGCGCCGGCAACGTGCCCGTCTTCACGATCGACTACGCGTTGAAGACCACCAACGCGCAGAAGGTCTACACGGCGTCGCGCGGGCAAGGCTTCCGCCCGCTGGTCTCGCGCATTGCGCTGTCCAAGCCGACGACTACGCCGCCCTGGAATTACTGACCACGCTCAACGACGCACCGGCCGGCGCATCGGCAAACGGCAGGCCGACGTAGTTTTCGGCCAGCACGCGCGCGCCGCCCGCTGTGCTGGTTACGTAGTCCAGCTCGGCGCGCTGCAGCCTCTGCATGAACGGCGTGTGGTCGTCAAAGCGATGCAGCATCGACGTCATCCACCAAGAGAAGTGCTCCGCGCGCCAGACGCGTTGCAGGCAGCGCTCGGCGTAGCCTGCAAGCTGGGTGGTGTCGTTCTGCTTGTAGCGTGCCGTGAGCGCCTGTGCCAGGACGCGCACATCGGCAACGGCGAGGTTCATGCCCTTCGCGCCGGTAGGCGGCACGATGTGCGCAGCATCGCCTGCCAGGAACAGGCGCCCGTACTGCATCGTCTCGCAGACGAAGCTGCGCATCGGCGTGACGCTCTTCTGCAGAATCGGACCTTCCTTCAGGCGCCAGCCGTCGTTGTTTTCCAGGCGCGTGTGCAGCTCGTCCCAGATGCGCGCATCCGACCATTCAGCCAGGTTCTCGTCCGGCTTGCATTGCAGGTAAAGCCGCGTGATCTTGGGTGAGCGCATGCTGAAGAGCGCAAAGCCGCGATCATGGTTTGCGTAGATCAGCTCTTCCGCCGCCGGTTCGGCTTCCGCCAGGATGCCAAGCCACGCAAAGGGATAGACGCGCTCGAACACCGCTTGCCGCTGTGCCGGGATCGCCTGCCGGCAGATGCCGTGAAAGCCATCGCAGCCGGCGATGTAATCGCATTGCAATGTCTGCGGCACGCCGTCGTGGACGAACTGCACCGAAGGCGTGGCCGACTCGATGTCGTGCACCGACACATCGCTCACATCGAACAACAGCGGCGCACCCTGCTCCACGCGTGCGGCAATCAGATCCTTCACCACCTCGTGCTGCCCATAGACCGTGATCGAGCGGCCGCCCGACATCGCCGTCAGATCGATGCGATGGCGTTTGCCGCCGAACAGCAAGTCGATACCGTGGTGCACGAGCCCCTCGCGCCGCATGCGCTCGCCCACGCCTGCTTCGTTGAGCACGTCGACCGTGCCTTGCTCCAGCACGCCGGCGCGGATGCGCTCTTCAACGTACGCGCGGCTCTTGGTTTCGAGGATGACGGCGTCGATGCCGTTGCGGTGCAGAAGCTGTCCGAGCAAAAGGCCTGACGGACCTGCGCCAATGATGGCGACCTGGGTGCGCATGATGGTTGTCTCCGGATGGATTTGGAATCGTTCTGGCAACCATTGTTGGCGCGTGCCTTGATATCGCACAATGCAATATTGTCGATAAACTCTATCGCCGATTCAGATAGTGCGATTGCCATGTCCACCCTGCCCAACTTCGATCTGAACTTGTTGCCGATCCTGCTGGCGCTGCATGACGCACGCAGCGTGAGCATGGCCGCGCAACAGCTTGGCATGAGCCAGCCAGGCGTGAGCACGGCGCTGGGCAAGCTGCGCGCGGCATTCGACGACCCGCTGTTCGTGCGCACCTCGCGGGGCATGGAGCCGACGCCACGGGCGCTGGCGCTCATTCCAGCGGCGCGCGACGTGCTGGCCCGTGTGCAGGAAGGCATTCTTGAGACCGGCGCGTTCGATCCGGCCACCACCACGCACACGTTCTCGATCTCGTTGTCCGACGTAGGCGAGATGGTCTTTCTGCCGCGCATTGTCGAGGCGATGGCACGGCAGGCGCCGCGGGCTTCGGTGCAGTCCGTATCGCTTCCGCCGGCGCAGATCGAGCGCGCGCTGGAGACCGGTTCGCTTGACCTGGCCGTCGGTTACTTCCCCGACCTGAAAAAGAACAACTTTTTCCAGCAGCGGTTGTTTACGCATTACTTCACGTGCATCGTGCGGGCTGACCATCCCGTCACGCGCGGCGGCAACACGAAGCTGTCGATGGCGCAGTTTCTGGAATACGGACATGCCGTGGTGCGCGCAGAGGGCCGCAGCCAGGAACTGTACGAACGGTTTCTGGAACGCAAGCGCATCCGACGGACGCCAGCGCTACTCACGCCGCATTTCATGAGCATTCCGTTCATCCTCGCGCGCACAGACTTGATTGCGACGGTGCCGCACGCCGTCGGACTGTCGTTCATGCAATCGCACGCCAACATCCGCGTGATGGAACCGCCGCTGGAGCTGCCGAGCTTTGATCTCAAGCAGCACTGGCATCGCAAGTTTCACAATGACGCCCGCAGCCAATGGCTCCGGGCCCTCGTGTCGTCGCTGTTCAACGATGAGGCGGATGAATGGCGTGAACCCGGCCATCGGCCTGCTCAACGGAAGAACACAAGGTAATCGATCGGGCCGGGTATTGCCGGGTCTGCCCGATGTGTAGCGTGCCGCCCCGGAGGCAATGCCATTACTTCTTAGCAGCGTGCTCCGCATCCATCTCGGCAAACACCGTCTGCGCCAGATGGAAGGCATGGTTAGCCGCCGGCACACCGCAGTAGATTGCCGTCTGCAGCAGCGTTTCCTGAATCTCGTCGCGCGTGACACCGTTGTTGGCGGCAGCGCGCAGGTGCAGGCGCAACTCACCGTCGCGGCCGAGGGCGACCATCATGGCGATCGTCAGCAGGCTGCGTGTGTGGCGCGGCAAGCCGGGGCGTGTCCAGATCTCGCCCCAGGCGTAGCGCGTGATGAGGTCCTGAAACGGTGCTGTCAGCTCAGTCTGCGCAGCATTGGCACGGTCGACGTGGGCATCGCCCAGCACGGCGCGGCGCACTTCCATGCCCGCTGCGTAGCGTTCACGATCATCCATGGGCAACCTCGCGCACAACGCCGGTCGTCAAGAAGCTGACAAGCGCTTCCGTGTAGCCGTCGGCCTGCTCCCAGTTGGCGAGGTGGCCAGCTGACAGTTCGATGTACTGGGCGCCGGGCACGCCGTCGGCAATGAGCTTGGTCTGTGCAGCCGGCGTGGAAATATCGTGCGTGCCGCCAATCACCAGCATCGGCACGCGGATGTTCGGTAGTTGCGCGCGCAAATCCGCATCGCGAATGGCTGCACAGTTGCCGTTGTAGCCGGCATCCGGCGTGGATAGCAGCATCGCCTTGACGATGTCGACGCGGCTCGCGTTGGCGTCGCGGTAGCCCTGGGTGAACCAGCGCTCCAGCACCGTTTCCGTAATGCTGGCCATGCCGCCCTGTTCGACCTGCGCGATGCGGGTGTTCCAGCTTTGCTGCGTGCCGATCAGCGCGGCAGTGTTCGTCACGACCATGCGAGGGAAGCGCTCGCCGTGATACGCGGCCAGCCACAGGCCGGTCAGCCCGCCCATCGACAGACCGCAGAACAGCGCCAGCTCAATGTTGTAGTGGTCGAGCAGCGCGAGCACATCACCACCGAGTTGCGCGACGCCAAACGGCGCGTCCGGCACGCTCGATTGTCCGTGGCCGCGTTGGTCATAGCGCAGCAGGCGGAAGTGCTGGCGCAATGCTTCGAGCTGCGGCTCCCACATACCGAGGTTGGTGCCGAGCGAGTTCGACAGCACCAGCACCGGCTTACCCGTGCCGGGCCCATCATCGAATTCGTGATACAGGCGGACGTTGTCGTGTTCGAGCCGGGGCATGGTGTCTCCGTGGAATACGTGTTCAGGGGTGGCGGCGAGCGTGTTCCGCGAGCACGCGGTCAACGGCGGCGCCCGCATCGCCAAGGTAATGGGTGGGGTCGAGCAGCGCGCTCAGCCGCTGCGGTGCGGCGGCCCCCCAGATGCGTAGGACGTCGGCATCCTGGGCCAGTACGTCATGCAGCGTCTTGTGCTCGTGTACCGCTTTGCGGCTGGCCGCTTCGACCACATGGTGCGCTTGCAGGCGACCAAGATCAGTACCGAGCGCCAGCATCACGGCTTCACCGAGGATCAGGCCGTGCGTGAGGTCGAGATTCGTGCGCATGCGAGCGGCGTCGACCTGCAAGCCCTCAACGATCTCGCACATCCGATCGAGCGCGCCCGCCGCGAGACAGGCCATCTCGCGCAACGTCGCCCACTGCGCCTGCCAACCGCCGAGCGCGCGTTCGTGCTCCTGCGGCAGCGCAGCCAGCAGCGTGCTCGCCAGGCCAGGCATGCGCGTGGCCACAGCCAGCACCGTCGCGCAACCAACCGGATTACGCTTATGCGGCATGGTGGAGGAACCGCCCTTGCCCGCAGCGGACGGCTCGGCAACTTCGCCAACCTCGGTCTGCATCATCAGTGAGAGATCGCGGGCGAAGTGACCCAGCGTGCCGGTCAGCAACGCGAGCGTCGTGCCGATGTGAGCGATTCGATCCTGCTCGCCGTGCCAAGAGAGCGTCGGCAGTGGCAGATCAAGCTCGTGCGCCAGCGTTTGAGCGACTGCGCGCGCATGTTCACCCAAGCTGGCGAGCGTGCCCGCTGCCCCGCCAAACTGCAATGCGGGCACATGCGCGCGCAACGCGGTAAAGCGATCCTGCGCGCGATGCACCGCTTCCAGCCAGCCCGCAACCTTGCGCCCGAACGTTGTCGGCAGCGCCTGCTGCAGCCACGTGCGCGCCACTATCGGCGTATTGCGATGACGTTGCGCCAGCGCAGCAAGCGCGTCCGCCAGCTTTTGCAAATCCGCTTCGATCAGGTCCGCCGATTGCCGCCACTGCAGCATCAGACCGGTATCGATGATGTCCTGGCTGGTGGCGCCCCAATGCACGTAGCGCGCGGCGTTTTCATCATGCTGCGCGACAGCGGCAGTCAGCTGCTTGACCAGCGGGATCGCCAGGTTGCCTGCGCTGGCCGCGGCATTGCCGAGCGCTTCCAAGTCCAACGTCGCCTTGGCGCACACTGCGCGAATCGGCGCAACGGCTTCGGCCGGAATCACGCCAAGCGCGCCTTCGGCCTGGGCGAGCGCAGCCTCCACATCGAGCATCGCGCGCACGGTGGCTGCATCGGACCACACCGCCAACATGGCAGGCGTGGAGAAGGCGCGATCGAGCAGTCCGCTGGTCATGGCCGTATCAAACGCGTTCGATCACCAGCGCGATGCCCTGCCCCACACCGATGCACATCGTGCACAGCGCATAGCGTCCGCCCGTGCGTTGCAGCTGATACATCGCCGTCGTCACCAGGCGCGCGCCGCTCATGCCGAGCGGGTGGCCTAATGCGATGGCGCCGCCGTTCGGATTGACGCGCGGATCGTCATCACGCAGGCCCAGTTGACGCGTCACAGCCAAACCCTGCGCAGCAAACGCCTCGTTCAGCTCAATCACATCCAGCTGATCGATGCTCAAGCCAAGCTGCTTGAGCAGCTTTTGCGACGCCGGTGCCGGGCCAATGCCCATCACGCGCGGCGGCACGCCAGCGGTGGCCATGCCGACAATGCGCGCACGCGGCGTCAGGCCAAAGCGCTTGGCAGATTCTTCGTTGGCAAGCAGCAGCGCGCAGGCGCCATCGTTCACGCCCGACGCATTGCCGGCCGTCACCGTGCCGTCCGGACGTACCACGCCCTTGAGCTTGGCGAGCGCTTCCATGGTCGTTGCGCGCGGATGCTCGTCACGGCTGACAACGATGGCATCGCCCTTCTTCTGCGGGATCGTCACCGCGGTGATCTCCTGCGCAAGCGTGCCGTCTTCCTGCGCACGTGCCGCGTTGGCCTGGCTGCGCAGCGCGAAGCGGTCTTGATCTTCGCGGTTGATGTTGTAGTCGGTGGCGACGTTCTCGGCAGTCTCCGGCATCGAGTCGACGCCGTACTGCGCCTTCATCAGCGGGTTGATGAAGCGCCAGCCGATGGTCGTGTCGTAGATGGCAGCATCGCGCGAGAAGGCGCTGGCCGCCTTGCCCATCACGAACGGCGCGCGGCTCATGCTCTCGACGCCACCCGCGATCATCAGCGCGGTCTCACCCGAGCGGATGGCGCGCGCAGCGGTGCCGGCGGCGTCCATGCCCGAGCCGCACAGGCGGTTGATGGTCGAACCTGGCACGCTGTCCGGCAACCCGGCCAGCAGCGACGACATGCGCGCCACGTTGCGATTGTCTTCGCCCGCCTGGTTGGCGCAGCCGAAAATCACGTCGTCGATGGCCGACCAGTCGACCTGCGGGTTGCGCGCCATCAGCGCCTTGAGCGGCACCGCGCCCAGGTCATCGGCGCGCACGGCGGACAGGCTGCCGCCATATCGGCCGATGGGAGTCCGGATGGCGTCGCAGATAAAGGCTTCGGTCATGATGGTTCTGTCTCCAATGGTTCTAGGCACGACGCAACGGCGCCGCCGTCATCGTCTGCAGCGTATCGAAATCGAGGCCGTCGGCCATCTCGCGCACCACCAGCCCCTCGGGCGTGATGTCGATCACGGCAAGATCGGTGTAGATGGTATCGACACAGCCGATGCCCGTCAGCGGGTACGTGCACGACGGCACGATCTTGCTTTCGCCCTGCTTGGTCTGGTGCTCCATCATGACGAAGACGCGCTTGGCACCAATAGCTAGGTCCATCGCGCCGCCCACGGCGGGGATGGCATCCGGTGCTCCGGTGTGCCAGTTGGCCAGGTCACCCGTGGCCGACACCTGGAAGGCGCCAAGCACGCAATAGTCAATATGGCCGCCGCGCATCATGGCAAACGAATCGGCGTGATGGAAAAACGATGCGCCAGGCTTGACGGTGACCGGCTGCTTGCCGGCGTTGATCAGGTCTTCGTCTTCTTGCCCGGGCGCGGGCGCGGGACCCATGCCGAGCAGGCCATTCTCGGTATGCAGGATGATTTCGCGATCGGCCGGCAACTGGTTCGCCACGAGCGTCGGCAGGCCGATGCCCAGGTTGACGACCGAGCCGTCGGGAATATCACGCGCCACACGGGTAGCGATCTGATCGCGCGCCCAGCGCTGGATTTTCGTGGTGGTTTCGGCGGTCATGCGGCCTCCTTGGCGGGTTGCGCGGAGCCGAGCTTCACGACGCGCTTCACAAAAATGCCCGGCGTGACGATGTGCTCGGGGTCCAGCTCGCCCAACTCCACCGTCTCGCTGACCTGCGCGATGGTGCACTTGGCCGCCATGGCCATCACCGGCCCGAAGTTGCGTGCGGTCTTGCGATAGACGAGATTGCCCCAGCGGTCTGCGCGCAACGCCTTGATGAGGGCGTAGTCGGCAGTCAACGGCAGCTCGAACACGTACGGCTTGCCGTCGATGATGCGCGTTTCCTTGCCTTCGGCCAATTGCGTGCCGTAGGCGGTCGGGCAGAAAAAACCACCAATGCCGGCACCTGCGGCGCGGATGCGCTCGGCCAGGTTGCCTTGCGGCACCAGTTCCAGTTCGATCTCACCGGCACGGTAGAGCGCATCGAACACATACGAATCGGCCTGACGCGGGAACGAGCAGACGATTTTGCGAACGCGGCGCGCCTTGAGCAGCGCTGCCAGGCCCGTCTCGCCATTGCCGGCGTTGTTGTTGATGATGGTCAGCTCACGCGCGCCGTGCGCGATCAGCCCGTCGATGAGTTCCGAGGGCATGCCGGCAGTACCGAACCCGCCGATCATGATGGTGGCACCGTCCGGGATATCGGCCAGGGCGGCCTCCACAGACGGACAAAGCTTGTTGATCACGTGCATTCTCCGGCAAGGGCGCCGCACATTCTCGATGGTAGGCGCGGTTCGGAGCATCGCGGGGCCAGACATGGCCGGGCCGCGATCGGGCGGCCTGCGAGTCTCCTGTTTGATGATCGGATCGACAAGGCCCGGGCTGTCTGGCCTACCCTTACTTTCCCTTACTTGTTCGCTATACGAACGTAAGTTCGATCCAAGAACCAATCTACGCCTCTCGACGTTAAGGTGTCAAGGCGTACGCATACCGATCACCCGTTCGAGTAGCGAAACCGACGCAATGCCAGTAGTCTTGAGTGCACTGCACCGCTTTCCGCCTTTCTTTGCATGTCTGCTTCCGAACTGCCCACCGAAAAGCCCAGCGATTCCTACGTCCAGTCGTTTGCACGGGGGCTGTCGGTCATCCGCGCGTTCAATGCCGAACGCCCCGCGCAAACACTTTCAGAGGTGGCCGAAGCCGCCGGCCTGACCCGCGCCGGCGCCCGCCGCATCCTGCTCACGCTGGTCAGCCTGGGCTATGTCAGCTTTGAAGGCCGCCTCTTCCGCCTTACGCCCAAGATCCTCGATCTCGGCTTCGCCTACCTCACCTCGATGCCGTTCTGGAACCTTGCCGAGCCGGTGATGGAAGAACTCGTGCAGACGGTGCATGAAAGTTGCTCTGCCTCGGTATTGGATGGGACGGAAATCGTCTACGTCCTGCGCGTGCCCACGCAGAAGATCATCGCGCTGAACCTGTCGGTCGGCAGCCGGCTGCCGGCGTTCTGCACGTCGATGGGCCGTGTGCTGCTGTCGGGTCTGCCCGAAGATCAACTCGACATCGCCCTGCGCGAATCCGACCGGCGTGCACGGACGCAGCGCACCATTACCGATGTCGACGCATTGAAAGAGGTCATTGCCGGCGTGCGCGAGCAGGGTTGGGCGCTGGTCGACCAGGAGCTTGAGGAAGGGTTGATTTCGCTGTCGTCGCCGATCCGCAATCGGGCTGGCGACATCATTGCCGCCATGAACATCAGCGGGCAGGCCAACCGGACTTCCGGTAAACAGATGACGAAGCAGTTTCTCGGTCCGCTGCAGCAGGCGGCCGAGCGCATTTCGGCCATGGTGCGTGTACGGACCTGACCCGAGTTGAAAGCGGCCGCGCCAGTGCGCTTCCCGCCTCGCATCCCGACAGTTTTTTCAATAAAATTGTGGCTCCGTGGGCAAAGAGGATGTCTGTGACTCAACACACCGCCATTCACACCGGTCTGGATGTGAAAGGTTGCCAACGCCGGGGGCGTGCTTCGCGCGTCCTGGCGCTTGCCCTCCCGTTGCTGTCCAGCCCTGTTTGGGCCCAATCGACGCCGTTGGCGACGGCCCTGCAGGAATTGACGCCGCTGGCCCGCATGCTGGTGGGCGCCGCCACGGGCCGCAGTACGGCGGCTGCCGGCGTTCCGGCCCTCACAGGGCCCGCCCGTAATGCAGACCGCGCTCTTGCCCAGGCCTGCGCCGAAATCAACCGTTTCACCCCCGTCCCGCTCGACCGCGAGACCGCGCTGGCGCAATGCTCGCTGGCGCAGAAGAAGAACCTCGTCTTCGTCATCACCCTGACCAACTACGCGGCGCACTCGGCTGCGTCGCAGGGCTTTCGGCTGAATTTCGTGCCGATCCTGCAGAAGAACATCTGCAACAACGGCGATGTGCGCATCCTCACGCGGCTGGGCTTGAGCCTGGTCTACCGCTATCGGGGCAACGACCACGAGACGGTGGGCGACGTGCCCATCAACGAATCGATTTGCGGCACGCTTTAAGCGCGCGCTTCGCCCCGGGAATCCCCTGATGGAGCGCAGTCGGCCGCCATGTCATTAATGACAGACAAAGTCTCATTTCACGAAACATCCGCCGGGCTCCTGCCTTGCTGCGCCAGCCTGACCGGGCTGCGGGCGCGCGACCCGGCCACCCCCACATCCCGCCTGTGCACCGCACCCCGCCCTGCTTGCCACCTGCCATCTGTGCCGCTGCGGCATGGACTATAGTTGGGCGTTTCACCTGGCGTCATATGGTTATCCGAAGTCCGCGCATGCAAAAGACGCATACGCCGGTATGCTCGCGGGCGGTTCTTATTCGCACACTGTCCACCACCCAAGTCGTCAAAGAGGAAATCCGATGAAAACAAACCGACGTCTGACACACTTTGCCGGTGCCGCCATTCTGGCCGCGGCAACCCTGGCCGCCGCCACCGCGCATGCCGATCAAATTTCCGACATCAAGAAGAAGGGCGAACTGGTCTGCGGCGTGCTCGGCACCGACGAGCCGTTCAGCTTCCTGAAAGACCCGATGAGCCGCGAGATCGTCGGCTATGACGTCGACATGTGCGACGCCATCGCCAAGAGCCTGGGCGTCAAGCCCGTGCTCAAGCAACTGGCCGTGGCCGCCCGCCTGCCCGAACTGCAGCAAGGCCGCGTGGACCTGCTGGCCGCCTCGCTCACGCACAACAAGGAGCGCGAGGCGCAGATCGACTTCTCGGTGTCGACGTTCATCACCGGTCAGAAGGCCATGGTGAAGAAGAGCAGCGGCATCACGTCGCTCGGTCAGCTGGACGGCAAGAAGCTGCTGACCGTCAAGGGTTCGACCATGGAAGCCAACATTGCCAAGGCCATCAAGAACGCCGATGTTGTCTCGTTCGACAACAGCCCGCAGGCACTGCTGGCCCTGCAGCAAGGCAAGGGCGTCGCCTATGTGAACGACGAAACCACGCTCATCGGCAACATGGCCAAGATGGGCCCGGCAGCCAAGGACTACGCGCTCCTGCCGGAAAACCTGTCGACCGAACACCTCGCACTGGGCATCCGCAAGGGCGAGCCGGCCTTCAAGAAGCAGGTCGACGACGTGCTGCTCGGCATGGAAAAGAGCGGCGAGGCGCAGAAGCTGTTCGACAAGTGGTTCGGCCCGAATACCAAGATGGCCTTCCCGCAGCGCACCTTCAAGATTTCTACCGACAAGATCGATTAATCGTTAAAGGTCGGGCCGCCCAGACACCGTTCTGGGCGGTGAATCTCCATGCCCCATTTTGATTTGTCGATGCTGCTCTCGGGGCAGTATCACCAGTGGCTCGTCAGCGGTTTCTTCCTGTCGATCAAGCTCTCCGTACTGGCCTTCGTGCTGGCGCTGCCGCTTGCCATCGTGGTGGCGCTGCTGCGCCTGGCGCCGCTGGCACCGCTGCGCGGCATCGGTCAGACCTATGTCGAAGCCATCCGCAACGTGCCGCTGCTCGCCCACATGCTGTTCTGGTATTTCGGCGCGCCGCAGATCCTGCCGGAGTTCATCCGGGACTGGCTCTACAGCATGAACTACGAGGCCGCGAGCGCCGTCATTGCGCTCGTGCTCTACACGGCCGCATATATGGCGGAGGACATCCGCAGCGGCATCCGCTCGATTCCGAAGGAACAGCTTGAAGCCAGCCGCGCGCTCGGGCTCTCGTTCCTGCAGGCCATGCGCCTGGTGGTGCTTCCGCAATCCTTGCGCGTGACGGTTCCTCCGCTGGTCAGCCAAACGTTGAACCTGTGGAAGAATTCCAGTATCGCCATGGTCATCGGCGTGGCCGAATTGATGTACCAGGCGCAGCAGGTCGAGTCCGCCACGTTCCGCGGCTTTGAGGCGTTTGCCTTTGCCACCGCGGCCTATCTGACCATCTCGATTGCGATCACGGTGTTCTCGGCCTGGTATCAGCATCGCTACCCCGTCCGGACGTTGTAGCCATGCTCGATCTCATTCAAACCTACGGTATCTATTACCTGATCGGCCAATACCCGAACGGGCCGCTGGGCGGGTTGGCGCTGACGTTCCTGCTGGCGTCCGCGGGCCTTGTGCTTGCGCTGCCGGTTGGCATCCTGCTTGGCCTGTGCCGCGTCAGCCCGATTGCCGCGCTGCGCTGGCCGGCCACGGCGCTCGTCTATGTCGTGCGGGGCACGCCGCTGCTGATGGTGATCTTCTGGGCGTATTTCCTGCTGCCCTCCATCACCGGCCAGCGCACCGACCAGTTCAGCACCATGCTGACCGCGCTGGTGATTTTCGACGGCGCCTATCTGGCGGAGATCGTGCGCGCAGGCATCCAGGCGTTGCCGCGCGGGCAAATGGAAAGCGCCCGCTCGCTCGGCCTGTCGTACATGCAGGCGATGCGCCGCGTGATCCTGCCGCAGGCGCTTCGCAACATGCTGCCGTCGCTCGTTAATCAGCTCGTGTCGACCATCAAGGAAACCTCGCTCGGCTACATCATCAGCCTGCCCGAGGTGTCGTTCGTGGCGGGGCAGATCAGCACCGCCGTGATGGTCAAGTCTGCCGAGGTGTACGGCCTGCTCGGCATCAGCTACTTCATCATGTGCTTCAGCCTGACGCGCGTGGCGTTTTACCTGGAGCGCCGCCTTGCCGCGCGTGCCCCGTCCAAACCATGAACATGATCACGATTGAACACGTCGACAAGTGGTACGGCGATTACCACGCGCTAGTCGACATCAACGAAACCGTTGCCAAGGGCGAAGTGGTGGTGGTGTGCGGGCCGTCGGGCTCGGGCAAGTCGACGCTCATCCGCACGCTGAACCGGCTCGAAGCCATTCAGAAAGGCCGCATCGTCGTGAACGGTCACGACGTGCATGCGCCGGGCGTGGACGTCAACGTGCTGCGCAGCGGCATCGGCTTCGTGTTCCAGCAGTTCAACCTGTTTCCGCACTTGACCGTCATGCAGAACTGCACGCTGGCGCCGGTGCAACTCAAGCGCATGGCACCACAGGAAGCGAAGGACTTTGCGATGAGCCTGCTCGAACGCGTGGGCCTGCCGCACAAGGCCGGCGCCTACCCTGGCGAGCTGTCGGGCGGCCAGCAACAGCGCGTGGCCATCGCGCGCGCTCTGGCCATGAAGCCGCCGGTCATGCTGTTCGACGAGCCCACCTCCGCGCTGGACCCGGAGATGGTGAACGAGGTGCTGCTGGTCATGAAGGACCTCGCCCGCGACGGCATGACCATGGTCTGCGTCACGCACGAAATGGGCTTTGCGCGCGAGGTGGCCGACCGCGTCCTATTCATGGACCAGGGACAGGTGCTGGAACGCGCCACGCCCGAGGATTTTTTCCAGCGCCCGCAGCACCCGCGTGCGCAGCGCTTCCTGGCCGATATCCGCTCGCCGTGGAGCGAACCCGCCTGAACCGTCGGGCAGCTGCCAAATAAAAAACGGGGAACACTGTTCCCCGTTTTCTTTGGATGCACGACAACGCGGCTTACTGGATCGCCTTGTCGTTCGGGTGTGCGTACAAATCCTTCATGCCAGCCGTCATCGGGTAGTTCAGGTTCAGGCCCTTCGGCGGAATCGGCGACAGGAACCACTTCTTGTACAAGTCGTTCGCCTTGCCCGATTTCATCAGATCGGCAATCACGTCATCGGCCACTTTCTTGAACGCCGGATCGTCCTTGCGCATCATGCAGGCGTAGGTTTCCGTCTGCAGCGGCGTGCCCGTGACCACCCAGTCAGCCTGGTTCTTGGCCTTCGTGCGCTCGCCGTACAACAGCGGCTCATCCATCACGAATGCCACGGCGCGGCCCGATTCCAGCGTCAGGAATGCCTGGCCGTGATCCTTCGCCAGGATCAGGTTCATCTTGTCGGCGTCCTTGGCTTCGCCATTCATCTTCTGCAGGATGCGGTCTTCCGTCGTGCCGGCGGTGGTCACCACGGTCTTGCCCTTCAGGTCGGGGAAGTCCTTGATGCCCGAATCCTTCTTCACCAGCATCAACATGCCGTAGATGAAGATGTTGTTCGAGAACGCGACCTGCTTCTGGCGCTCGAGGTTGTTGGTGGTCGAGCCGCACTCGAAGTCAATCGTCCCGTTCTGCAGCAGCGAGATGCGGTTCTGCGACGTGATCGGCGTGAGCTTGACTTGCAGCTTCTTGCCCACCGCCTTTTCCACGCCGGCAACGATCATGTTGGAGATTTCTTGCGAATAGCCGGTGATGGTGTTCGCGTCAGCCTGGTACGAGAACGGAATCGACGACTCGCGATAGCCCACCGAGATCACGCCCGATTGCTTGATCTTGGCCAGCGTGTCGGTTGACTGCGCCTGCGCACCGGTGGACAGCGCTGCCAGCGCGCCGGCCGCAGCCAGCGTCAGGCCACACAGAATCCGTTTGGTCGAATGCAAGGTCTTCATGCTTCCCCTCCTATGGGTGTGTTCGCTCCAGACTACTTTGGTTACCAATGGGCGCGGGCCAGAGGCACATCATCAAGCCTGCACGCTCGGTCTTTGAATCTCGTTCTGAATCTCGTATCTCGTTCTTGTGTCACGCGGCCAGCGCATACGGCACTGGGGAAATCGCGGGCTTGCGGCCGGCAATCAGGTCGGTCAGCAAGCCTGCGCTGCCGAGCGCCAGCGTAAAGCCCAGCGCTCCGTGCCCCACGTTCAACCACAGTCCCTCCACCGGCGACGCCCCGACCACGGGCACGCCGGTTGGCGTTGCAGGCCGCATGCCAGCCCACGGCGCCGCATCGGCACCCGCGTCATTGGCGCGCATGGCACCCGGAAACAGCGCCCGCGTTTCGTCATACAGCGTCTGGGCGCGGCGCGTGTCCAGCGCCGTCGACCAGCCCACTAGGTCAGCCATGCCCGCCACACGCAGCGTCTGGCCGATGCGGGCGTAGACAATCTTGCGCGCCGCATCCGTCACGCTGATCACCGGGGCAACATCGCCCTCGCCCAGCGGCAGGCTGATGCTGTAACCCTTGAGCGGATAGAGCCCGGGGTCGATGCGCAACGGGCTGAGCAGCCTGGCGCTGGTCACGCCCGCTGCCATCACCACCGCATCGGCGGCAATCTGCTCGCCATCGGCCAGTTTTAGACCGCGCACACGGCGGCCTTCGGTCCACAACGCGTCAACGCCGGTAGCGAAGCGCAGCATCACGTTCGGCATCGCGCGCAGCCGGTTGAACAGGCCGACGCAAAGCTGGTGGCAATCGGCCACGTCTTCGTCGGGCGTGTAGATGGCGCCGACAATCTGGTCACGCACGCCGGCAAGCGCTGGCTCGTGGGCCACCGTTTCGTCGGCGGACAGCGCATGCTGCTCGCAGCCGAGCGTGGCCTGATAGCCGACCTGCGCGCGGGCCGACTCGAACGCCGCGGCATCGCGGTGCACCACCAGCTTGCCGCGCCGGGCAAAGCTGAACGCCAGATCCGGCGCCGCCTCCCGCAGTGCTTCCATGCGTGCGCGGCTGTAGAACGACAGCGCAAGCAGCTCGCGCGTGGTGCGGTCGGCCCGGTCACGATTGCAGGCGGCGATAAAGCGCAGCCCCCAGCGCAGCAGAGCCGGGTCCAGCGACGGCTTCAGCCGCAGCGGCGAATCGCGGCGCAGCAACCAGCCGGGCACGTGCGAAAGCACGCCGGGGCCGGCCAGCGGTGCCACATAGCTGTAGCTCAACTGGCCGCCGTTGGCGTAACTGGTGCCCTCGCCCGGGCCCGGATGCCGCTCGACCAGGGTGACCTGATGGCCTTCCTGAGCCAGCGCGTGGGCCGTGCTGATGCCGATGATGCCGGCGCCGACTACTGCGATGTGCATGAAAGAAGCTGCGAGATGGGGAATGTCGGGTGCAGCTTAAGGAGCCCGGAGCTGGTTGGGCAAATGCGGAGTTGTTGCGGGGGATGTTGTGGGGCTATGGGTTCTTGGTGGGTTCTTTTGGACTGGTGGTCGATCCCTTGTTTCACCCCCTGCCGGGGGCGACTCACTTTCTTTGTCTTGCCAAAGAAAGTAAGCAAAGAAAGGCGCGCCCGAGATGGCGAAAGATTCCTTGAATTTGCGTAACCGGTCGGAGAACGGGAAAACTCGCTTCGCTCAGACAGTTCCCGTTCTTTTTTCCGCCCGCTTACGAAAATTCAAGGCGCCATCTAGGGCAGGAACGTCAAAGGCCAAACCGGTGGTGCGGTGAGGCTGGCGTGCTGGGAGCGCACGCCGCATGCGGGGTTGAGCGGTCCGCCGGGGGTGAAATTCGGTGCGTGAGCGGCGGGTGACGCCGCGCCACCTGCTTGCCGCTAGCCTGCCCCGAGCCTGAAGACGCTGACCGCGCGGCGCAGGTTCCCAGACTGCTCCTGCATCGCTTGCGCCGCCGCCGCAGACTCTTCCACCAGCGCGGCATTCTGCTGCGTCACCTGGTCAATCTGACTGATTGCCTGGCTCACCTGCTCCAGGTTTTGGCTTTGCTCGTCCGACGCCACTGCAATCTCGGCAATGATGCTCGAGACACCTTCAATGGCGACACTCACGCGGGCCATTGCGGCATGCACGCCCGACGCCTGCTCGGAGCTGAGTTCAACCTTTCCGGTGGATGCCTCGATCAGCTCCTTCACTTCCTTCGCAGCACCCGACGCGCGTTGCGCCAGCGATCGCACTTCGCCGGCCACCACGGCAAATCCCCTGCCCTGTTCGCCGGCTCGCGCGGCCTCCACCGCAGCATTGAGTGCCAGGATGTTCGTCTGGAAGGCAATACCCTCGATCAGCCCGGTAATCTCCGCAATCTTCTTGGACGCCGTGCTGACCTCGCTGACCGTTTGCACCATCGCGGTCACTTCAGCGCGTCCGGCTTCCGTCATCTCTCGCGCACTGGCCGCGAGCGACGTGGCTTGACGCGCGTTCTCGGCGTTCCGCTTGACTGCCTCGGTCAGTTCCGTCGTGCTGGCCGCGGTCTCCTCGATCGACGCCGCCTGTTGCTCGGTGCGCGTGGACAAGTCCATGTTGCCCGCCGCAATCTGGCCTGCGGCGCCAGCCACAGACTCGGTTGCAACGCGGATGCTTCCAACCGTACCCACCAGTTGCTGCGTCATGTCAGCCAGTGCCTGCAATAGCTTGCCGGTCTCGTCCTTCGAGTTGGCGGCTGCCACGCTCGACAGATCCCCGGCTGCGACACGGCTTGCAATGCCGGCCGCCACCTGCAATGGCCGGGTGATGCTCACTGTCAGGAAGTAGGCAAAGACAAGGCCAAGCGCCAAGATCAGCCCTTCCAGCACCATCAGCAACGTGCGGCTGTTTGCGGCGCTGGCGCCGATGTCCTTCGCGATGTCGTCGATGGACCGGCGCTGCACCTCCAGCAGTTGGCGCATGATGTCCTGGTACGCATTGGCACCCGGCACGAAAACCTGGTCGAGCACGCGCTGGGCTTCGTCGGGATTGCCCGAGGCCTTGGCCGCGTTGATGGCATCCCGCGCGCTCAGATAGCCTTTGCGCAGCTCGCCGATCTTGGCGAACAGCGTCTTCTCTTCTTCGGTGGACAGCAGCGCTTCCACCTTCTTCTGGTACTCGCCCGAGGCCTTTGACGAAGCCGCCGCCTCTTGCGCAAAATACGGCCCCAGCGAGGGATCGGCGCTCTTGGCGACTGCAATGGTGCGGCGGATGCCGACGACGAGATTGGCATACCAGTCGCCGATCAGACGCTCCTTGAGCAGCGGCTCATTCATCATGGCCCGTGTGGCCGTCGCGGCATTGTCCAGACGCCAGATTGCAATGGCGGTGATGACGACGGAAAACGCCAGCACAGCCGCAAATCCGAAGGCAAGACGCTTGCCGATTCCCATGTTCCTGATGCGCTGCATGCTGTTTCGTTCCCTTCGCCACCGCGTGGCCACCTGGTCTGCTGACACTCTCCGCCAATGCGTCGTCGGCTGGTCGGCAGTCCGGGTGGTGAGTTCAGCGCCGGAGCGGCAGCCAAGCGATGTGCAATAGCGAAAAGGAATCGGCCAAGAAATCTTGATTGGGCTGAGGGGTGCGAAAAACCGTTCCCTCAAAGAGGCCCTTCTTGCCTATCGGATCGAAGTAAAGAATCTGAACCCGCGTCTAGCGGGCAGTTTTCGCTCAGCCCACTCGATGGGGGCGACACGGCACGCCATCCACCGTCAGGGTTGCTCTCTACGCGGCGAGGAAGTAGCGAGGAGCTCGGGCCCCCAAGCGTGGACCACAAAGCCCGGCGCGCCAGCATCCAGGCCCCGACGACGGAGCAAAAAGCGTCGTGGTGTTGCTGCTAAAAGCAGCATGCGCAGAGCAAAAAGCCTCGCGGCTGGCGCTTGGAGCGCCGTGCGCGAGGCTTAGAAGGTCGAGAACGGGGTTGAAGTGTTGCGCGCGGGGTTCCGAACGGCAGCGGAAGCTCTCGGCAGGCCTTACTGCAACATGAAGGTCTCGTATTCCAGCCGATCCAGCTTCCGGTCCAGGATCACCAGGCTCGCCATCACGACCAGCAGCAGCGACACGGCGAATCCGTATCCATACCACGCTGGCCCAAGCTGCAATGTCATCCACGTCAGCACGCCGTTGAGGGCCACAAACGCCGCCGTCAGTGCCAGCACCACGCGGCGCCGGTCGAGGTAGAAGAAGATGTTCACCACGCCCAGGAACACCACCTGCAAGCTCGCGGCAATGGTGTCGACGTACAGCAGCGGCAGGTACAGCTCGGAAATCTGCAGCGCGCGCAGCACCGAGGCGCCCACGGCAAACAGCACCAGCGCGGCCATGGCCTGGATCTTCACGATCTCGTACAGGCCCGCGCGAATGGTCTGCACCATCGTGTTGCGCATGTCTTCGATGTGCTCGAGCGATGCGCCGCCGCGCACGGCGTCGTAGAAGGCGTCGTAGTACTCGACGAAATCCGTCTCGATGCGCACCAGGAACACGGCCATGCCGGGAATGATGCCGAGGTATGCAAGAAACACCGGAATGTCGTAGATGACCGACGCGTTCAGCGGGCCGATCACCTGCTGGCCCGTGCCCGGCGCATACCAGAACATGAACTTGTCGAGCCAGATGCCGAGGTTGTACAGCAGCCCGATCAGCATGAGCGACGGATACGCGAACCGCCGGTCGAACACCTCGAACGACAGGAAACGCCGCCCGCTGAAGTTGCGGTAGATGAGCGCCGCCATGCCGATCAGCAGGCAAAGCTGCCCCGTCACGAACCCCGCCAGCAGCCCTTCCAGCCCCAGCCGGTTGAACAGCAGCGCCAACAGCACGGTGAGCGTGTAGCCGATCAGGAAGATCCACACGATCGCCTTGTACTGCTTCATGCCCGACAGGAAAATCACGGCGATCCAGATATTGGCCATGACCACGAAACCGGCCAGCATCAGCAACCGGTAGATGGCCGACTGCTGCGGGAACGCAAAGAGGATGACAAGCAGACCCAATCCGCCCGCCACCAGCGTCATCACGAGCGACACGGCGTGGTAGTTGGGCAGGATCAGGTCGTCGCGCTTCTCGAACAGGCGGTCGGACGTAAAGCGCGTGAACGCCAACTGCAGCGGCCCCGTGAGGATCAGGCTGACCGCAATCAGGTAGGTGACCGACACCTGGAACTGCGTGATGAGCGAGCCGGGAACCACGAACGGCAGGCTCAGGATACCGATCAGCAGAATCCCGACGATGGAGAGAATCCACGGCCCCGAGCTGATGATGCCGGCGTAGGTATAGGCGCGCAGCAGCCCGAGCAGGCTGTCGCGCTTGAGCATCTTGCGCAGCTCAAAACCAATGCCGGCCATCAGCGGGCTCCCTCATGTGGCTTGTTCTGCCGGGCGAGGTGCGGGCAGGCAGCCGCAGCGGCAGAGGCAGCATTGGCACCGTGCTCGGTACTCAGATCGGGCAACGTCTGCAGGCGCGTATAAAGCTCGCGGTAGCTGCCGACCATCATCTCTTGCGTGTAGTAGCGCTCGACGCGCGCGATGCCGGCTGCCTGTGCTGCATGCCAGCGCGTTTCATCACGCAGCAGCGTCAGCACTTCGGCGGCCAGGGCGGCCGGGTCGGCAATGCGCACCACGGCACCGGCCGCGCCCAATGCCGCGTCTTCGCCCTCCAGGCCGAACAGGAGCTGCCGGCACGAACCCACATCCGTCGTGACAGACGGCACGCCCGCGGCAAACCCTTCCAGCACTACCAACGGCAGCGCCTCGCTGATGGAACTCAGCACCAGTACGCCCACTTTCGGCAGGATGTCGTCGATCTTCTGGAAGCCCAGGAACTTGATGCGATCGCCGAGGCCCAGGCTCTCCGCCAGGCTGTGGCATTCCTGCGCGTATTCCGGATCTTCGTCTTCCGGGCCGGCAATCCAGCCTTCCGCATCGGGCATCTCGCGCGTGATGGTCAGCATCGCGCGGATGAACGTCTTCACGTCCTTGATGGGTACCACCCGGCCGATCAGGCACATCACGCGCGGCACGCTGGCCTGCCGCTTCTCGCGCAGCGCAGCCAGACGCGGCAGGTTGATGCCGTTGGGAATGCTGCGCGTCTTCTCGGCCGGCGCGCCGTCAATGACCTGCCGCTGCCGGTTGCCTTCGTACAGCGCAACGATGTCTTCGGCCGCGTCGTAGCAGACACGGCCCATGGTCTCGAAAAAGCGCACCCACAGATCGCGGAAGTAGCTGATCTGCGCGATGTCCTTTTCGAAGATGCTGCGGTTGTCACGGATCCACTGGCTCTGGAACAAGTCGATCTTGCGTTCCTTGGTGTAGATGCCGTGTTCCGATACCAGCAGCGGCCGCCCGCGCCTGTAGCGCAGCAGCGCGCCCAGGAACCCCGCATAGCCGGTCGAAATGGTGTGGAACACCTTCACCGGGATGAGGTCTTCCGCAATGCGCACAAGCTGCCACAACGGCTTGTGCATGATGCGCACGGTCCAGAAGTAATCGGTAAACGACGGGTCGGTGCAGTAACGCCGGTAGTAGTCCGTCATCATGTCCCACGCGCGGTGGCTGTAGAGGAACTGCTCCTCGGCCAGCGGACCATCGTCGCGCAGGTCGGCAATCGACGCGCGGATCAACTCGGCCGTCTCTGCCTTGTTTGCCGGATTGCGCAACGCGTCGTGCAGCTTGCGCGAGCGCTCGAACGCGGCGGCATCGCCACCACTGGCCTGCACCAGCGGCGGCGGCGGAAAGTCGTACAGGTAGTGGCACTCCAGGTGCACCACGTTGTCGGGAATGGCGTAGACGGGCTTGCCGTAGTCTTCACGGCGGCTGCCGATGAAGACGATGGCAAAGCGGATGTCCGGAAACGCCCGGATCATCTGGTTGACCCAGCTCGACACCCCGCCGCTCACATAGGGAAAGGTCCCTTCAAGCAGCAGCGCGACGTCGGCGGACTGGGCGCGCGGAAATTGGTCGTTGCTCATGATGTCCAGTAGCGCAACAGCGGCCGCAGCAACGGCAGCGGAGACCGGCTGGAGAACTGCGCCAGCGCCGCACGGGCGCCGGCATAGTCGCGGCGCAGGTAGCAGGCTTCGGCCAGCGGCGGCAGCAGGCGGTCACGCGGGAAGCCGAGGGATTCAGCGCGGCGCAGGTGAGATTCGGCCACATCGGGCTCGCGGCGCGACAGGGCAAGGCGGCCACGCATGTACCACAGCGCGGCGTTGTCGGGCTGGATGTCGAGCGCGGCGCTGGCATAGCGCTCGACCTGCTCGGCGGTGTAGCGGTACACGTCGCCCTGCACCAGGTTCTGGTAGATCAGTTCCCAGTACAGGTCGGCCAGGCGCTTGTTGATGTCGTAGCGGGCCTCGGGCGTGGTGGCTTCTTCCAGGCGCGGCAGCTCGGCCAGGATCTTTTGCGTGAGCACCTTTTCGGCGTTGTCGAGCATGCCGTAGGCCAGCAGGCGGATGTCGTCCACCGGATCAGCCAGCAGGTCGCGCAGCACGGGGCTGGCCGTACGCGTGGGCATGGACTGCATGGCCACCAGCGCGGTCATGCGGCTTTGCACCGGCGCGCGCTCGTTGCTGAGCTGTGCGCGCAGCCGCGCCCCGCCGCCGTGCGTCACGCGCGAGATCAAGTGCGCCACGAACACCGGCAGGCCAACCTCGGCGATGTCCTTGTCGTCTTCGGGCTTGGGAAAGAGCTTACCCAGCAGCAAGCTGCCGAGCACCAGCAGGCACCCCGCCACCGGCACGAAAAAGCACAGCGCCGTCAGGTAGCCATACGTCCATACAAAGGGCACGCGATAACGGCGCGGCAGCAAGCGCCACGCAGCCAGGCCGATCAGCGCCGCGGCGGTGCCCTGCAACATCAGGCATGACAGCAGCAGCGCCAGGCTGTTGCCGGCGTGCAGTGCCATCACCACTGCCGCAATCTGGGCCGAGATGCCGCCGAGCGTGAGCTTAAACATGATCGATCCGCATGGCCTTTGCGCCCCTATGCATCGAGGTGACAGCGCGTGAGGAACCGCTGCAGCGCCTCGCCGGGGTGCTCACCCGTCACGTGCAGCGTCTGCACGGTGATGTGCCCGCCCTCGAAATCGACGCCGAACTGCGCGCGCAGGCTGTCTTCAATGCGCACCAGATAGGCCGACACGGCACCGGCGCCCGACAGCGGCATCAGCGTGATGATGGCGCGGCGGCTCTTGCCGCTGGCCTGCCACACCACATCCAGTGCGCGGCGGCTGCGCACCACGCTCTCGAACAGCGCATCGCTGGCCTCGTCCTTGTCAAAGATGAGCGCCACCACCGACGAGTCGATACCCGTGTCGCGATGCAGACGCGCCAGCCGGCCGAGGTCGAGCGCGAACTCGTACGGCGCGTCGGGCACGAGATCGAGGATCTCCGAGCTGACGGTGAGGTGGCGCACGCCGTCGGCGTAGTAGCCGAGCAGCACGAGCAGGAACTGCAGGTTCTCGAACGACAGCGAGAGGAACGGCATCTGGTGTACGACCACCAGCCCGATCAACTCGTCCGCCCCCGACAGCACGGGCGCGCACGCCACGTAGCGCGAGCTGTCTTCCGTGCGCAGCTCGGGCGCCTGCGGGTGGCCCAGCGTGTGGGTGTCGATGCAATGGCGGATCAGCGGATCATCGGCGACGATATCGAACGGCGTGCCGACGCGGGCGACCGGTTCGGTATCGATGCGGTTGCCCGTTACACGCACCATGGCAGCCACTTCAAGCTGGCAGGCCTGCGCCGTCCATTGCAGGAACGGCTCGGCACCGGGCAGTTGCGCCACGTCAGGCGCGTTCTCGGCGCTGCTGTGCTCCCGTGCGGCCAGCGCGATATTGCGCAGCTGCGTGAGCGTGTCGCGCAGCGTGGTCGGCTTGGCCAGCAGGTCATTCTCCAGGCGCTCGTGCGACAGGCGCAGCAGGAAGTGGTTTTTGGTGAGCGCCGCCAACCGGTCGTTCAGGTAGCCATTGACGGTGCGGGCGCGTGACAACCGCGCGCCCCAGATGTCGCCGTACTGCCCCCCAATCAACACGAGCATCAGGCCGCCCAGAAAGTACATGCGCGGGAAGCTGGCGGCAGCGGCCGTCTGTCCGTAGAACACGGCCCACGCGCCCAGCACGACCAGCGCGGCAAGTGCGCCGAGCAGCGTGCCGTAGCGCAGCGCCAGGATGAGCGGCACCAGCCACATCCACGGAAAACCGTAGCCGAGCAGCAGCGGGTTGTCGGGCACGAACAGCCACACGATGCCGATGGCCGCCACCGCAGCACCCAGCGTTTCGAGCACGGCGCTCGGGCTCGACACAGCGGGAGCAATCAGGCGCCCGTACCAGGTCGAGGCGCCAATGCCCTGCGCGTTGCGCCGGCGCTCATTCCGCCCGCCCTGGGCGCGCGCATCGGCGCCGGGGCGGCCGGCCGACTGGGCAGAACTTGCCGACTCGGTCTTCATCAGCCCCGGCCCAGCGGCGAGAGCAGCTCACGCAGCAGCTTCTGCGCCACCGCCGACACGGCATCGCGGCTCCAGCCGGTGCGGCTGCCCGCTGCGCTCCAGATCACGTTGCCGGTCTGCACGTCAATCACTTGCAGCGTGATGCCCACCGCGGGCTCGCCATCCACGCCGACCTTGTAGCGCCACTCGTCCACGGCGCCGGTCAGCGCGTAGCGGGCTTTCTCGCCGCGCGCCCAATCCAGCGCGCGCGATACGGCCTCGCGCTCGGCGGGCTCGAACAGCGATTCGCTGTTCAGGTTGGCCGGATACTGCTTGAGGTTGGAGAAGCCGCGCGCCTTCAGGATGCTGGCCGCAATCGTCTCTGCACGCAGGCCCGCCTGCGGCGTTTCGGTGTAGTTGACGATGGGCAGCACGACCCACGCATCCGACGCACTGGTTGCCGGCGCACGCGCGCTGTCGACCACCGCGCAGGCGGACAACGCCAGCGCCGCACCAACGCCCGCTACCAGCGTCAGCCAGCGCCGGCGGCCGGCTTTCATCGTGTTGATCAAGGGTGTCATCGCGTTCTCCCTGGAGTCTTCCGTTGTGTGCTTCATGTCGTTCTTTCCCCGTTGCATTGTTCTTGCTTGTCAGTAAAGCCAGCGGTAGCGCAGGCCGATCTCCGTCAGCGGCGATGTACCCGCGCGCGTAATCGACTGGTGTTCGATGTACAGCGCCAGGTGGTCGTTGCCAAATACGCTGCCGGCCACGCCAAGCTGGGCCTGCACACCCCACCCTTCGCGGTTGTCATGCAGCATGCCTGCATCCATGAAGGGCCGCCAGGCGCGCGTATAGCGGTCCAGATAATCCGTGCCGAAGCCAAACAGCATGCCAAACTGGTTGAACGAACGCGGCATGATCTGGTCGACGTCCGGTGCAGCGCCCGAAGGAAGGAGGCGCGCCATCAACGGGCTGACCGTGCCCGTCGCGTTGTAGCGCGCGACAGTACCCACCACGCGGATCGTGTAGTCCGGATATTCCACCCGGAAGCGGTGGCCGATTTCGCCATCGAACACCATGCCGCTGCCGAGGAACGAACGATCCTGCCCGTAGAAGCGGTTGCCTTCCACGCGCGCGCGCACGTATTCGTTCTGCGTCACCCGCCAGTTGTTGCCGATCGAAAAGAGATCCTTCACGCCGCCCACACGCAGTTGCGGCGTTTCATTGGCCGGCTGGTTGCGACCGATCGACAGTTCCGTGCCCACTGGCCCAACCTGCCCAAGCAGCCCATCCAGCCGGAACGCGTAGAGCGAGGCCAGCCCCTGGCGCCAACCCACCGTGCCCTTCCACTGCGTGTTCTGCGTCTGGTACTGCGAGATCCAATCCACCTGCCGGTCCTGCGCAGGCACGCCGGTCAACTGCGTGTCGTCGGTCGAGCGCTGGTTCCGTTGGGTGGCGCGCACAAGCATGCTGTAGTGATCGGTCAGGCGGATCCCGGCGGCGGCGCTGGTCTCGAAGTACGTAAGGGGCGCCTGCTTGAACCACGTCTCGCGTGGCTCCAACGCCTGTGCATTGGTCAACAGCGTCTCCTGCACACGTTCGTGCAGCTGCTCGTCATCGGGCGCGGTGCTCAGCCCTTCAAACGACAACCGCTGCGCCTCGCCGAGGCGGTCCGTCATCACATTCGCATCGATGCGGTTGTAGAGCGGAATACGGTCAGGCGTGTCGTCCAGCAAGCGGTTGAGCGTCTGCAGATCGCGCTCGGCCAGGGCGATGGAAATCTCTGCATAGGCCGGCCGCGTCATGCGACGCGTGTACTGCTGCAGCAGCCACGCGCGCGCCAGATCGTTCGCCTCCTGCGACAGCGCCCAGCCCAGCGCCGCTTCCTTGGCCACGGCAGAGACAAGCTGGTCGCTCACGCGGGCGTTCTTGCGCTTGTCGGTGGGAAGCTGCGGCGGCTCGGGCGGCAACGTATCGATATCGCCCAACTCGGACTTATCGATCGCCGAGCGGCCGCCTTCGCGGGCCAGCTTCGTGGCGCGGCGATCATCGCGCAGCAATTCGATCAGCAGGCGCTGCGACAGATCGCCAGAGCCAAAGGTTTGAGCCAGTGAGACGCGCCGGGCACGCAATTCCGCACGGGCATCTTCTTCCAGCGGTGCCGCATCGGCATCGCCCACCGCGACGCGTGTGCCTGCGCGGCGGCCCGTTGGCAGCTTGGTCTTTCCGCCACCTGTCGTGTCTTCCGCACGCCACAGCAGCCACCACGCCTCGCGGCGCAGCGCCCAGGCAGCATCGGCCTGACCGGCCATTTCGCGTGCGTCGGCATAGGCCAGCAGCCAGAGCGGATCGGTCTGCATCGACTTGCTCTGGCGGCCCAGGTAGCGCAGCGCCAGGTTGGCGTCGAACAGCTGCAGGCCGGCGGCAGCGTAGGCTCCCCAATATGCGGAATCGTTTTCGGCCTCGTTACGCCAAAGCGCCAATGCGCGCTTGAGTTCAGCGTTCTGGCCGGAATCCAGCAGACCCCACAGGAAGGCGGCCTTCACATCGCTACCCGCGTCAGGCAGCGACACCGCGCGCCGCAGATCGCGCATGGCGGCATCCCACTGACCGCTCTGACGGAAATATTCGGCGCGGGCGCCCAGCACGCCGGCAGATTGTTCGGCCGCTCTGCGCTGCTCTGGCGTGAGCGAGGCCAGCAGCCCCTCGATGCGGCGGAAGGCACGCGCACGCGTGTAGTAGTAGATGGCCTGCTGCAGATGAACCATCGTGCCCGCCTTCCGGAACGCGAGTTCAGCCAGGCGACCCGCGTCGATGGGGCTGGCGTCGTAGAAGTCGATCATCGTTGTCAGATCGTCTGGCTCAGCCCTGCCGCCGATCAGCAACTGTCGATACGCCGCACGCGACAGATCGTCACGCTGGTTCAGGCGCGCGAGCTGGGCGAAGGTCCGCCAATACAGGTCATCGGTTGGCGAGGCCGTCTTGTCCGCAGCCTGCATGGCAGCAAGGGCCTGGGCGAACTGCCCGCGCACGTACAGGATGTTCGCCAGCTTGAGCGCGTACCGCGCGTTGGGGCCGAACTCCTTCTGCAAACGCACGTAGGTGTCGTAGGCCGGCTCGTCTTTGCCTGCGCGCTCGGCCAGATTGGCATAGCGCTCCAGCACCACTTGCCGATGCGGACCGTGCGCGATGCTGTCCAGATACGCCAGCCCTTGCACGGGTTCACCCAGGCGCTCGTAGGCCGCGATAACCTGGTCGAGCAGCTTCATGTCGCCCGGGTTGCGGCTTGCCTGGTAGCGCAACGCTGCCAGATAGGCGTGGTCTTCATTGAGCGCGGGCGCCAGACGCAACACATGGTGCCAGGCGGCATCATCCCCAGTGGACTGCGCATACGCCAGCCAGTAGTTCAGCGCCGCCATCGGTTGCCGGTTCCACTCAGCCACTTGCGCGGCACGTTCGGTCCAGATTTTCAGATCGGGGCGTTGACGCACAGCGGCCTCGGCCACGCGCATGGCGTCGTTCAGATTGCCGCTGCCCATGAAAACCTGGAATGCGAGGTCGTAATCTTCCGCATCGAATGGCGCAATCCCACGTGCGATCGCCTGTGCGCCAGATGGCTGCGGAGACGAAGCAGCATCGCCAGCCTTGTCCTGTTTATCCGCCACCGGGCGAATGCGCGCAGCGTAGCGCTGGCGACGCGCCAGACCTTCCGGGCCGTCCATGAACACCAGGTCTGCCGGACTTGGCAACGGCTCAGGCCGGCCGGCGAATGCCCAGTCATGACGGCCGATGCCGGAGGCCAAGGCAACACGCTCCTGCGCCTGATACCTGGACAGCCGCAGCAGGCGGCGCGCGTATTGGTCTGCCAGATCCGGTCGATTGCATGCCATCGCCAGGCGCGTGAGAAAGCGCAGCGTTTCGGTATCGTCGATCAGCGGGCCAACGCGGCGCTGCGCTTCCGTCATGGCATCGTCAAGCAGGTTGCCGGACTGCAATGCCTTCAACCCTGCGATGAAGTAGCGGCGCTGTTCGTCGAGCGAGGTGGCTGTGGCCTGCGCGGCAAAGTTGGCAGCCGCAGCGGCGCGGTATTCGCCCACGCCTAGTGCGATCTCGGCAGTACGCGCCTGCCATTGCGCGGCACGCGCCACGTCCTGTTTAGCCAGGCGTTGATAGAACTGGACAGCAATCGCGCCCTGGTCCAAGCCACGCGACTTGGCGGCGAGCATCTCCAGTTCGGCCGCGGACCAACGATAGTCCAGCGCCTGCTTGAGCAGGCCACGCAGGTCAAGCAGCATGGCGGCGCGTTGGGGATCGTTCGGTTGCAGCGCGTATGCGCGTTGCTCTCGGATCGCGATGTCAAGCAGCAGCGCTTCACGGTCGAGCGTCTTGTCGTGCAGCGCGCGCATGCGAGCAACCATGGCTTCGGCTTCCGGCAAGCGGCCGGTGCGAACGTACTGGGCGGCCAGCACGCTCAGGAACTCGCCATCGTTCGGACGCACGCGCAGCCAGGCTTCCAGGTAGGCCACGGACAGCGCATCCACCTTGCCGCCCTCCAGCAAGCGCGCCTCAAGGCGCTCGCGGGGGAACATCAAGGCGAGCGCAAGCCCGATCAGTGCACCAAGGGTACCGATCAGCCAGGCTGGCAGCAGCCGTTCACGCGGAGTCAGGTCAGCAGACCACATCGATACGTTGGTAGGTCACGGTTTGCGCTGCAGCTCCTGTCAGATCAACGCGTAGGGTGTTGTCTTGTGCGCGGGCGGTGCGCGCCGGGTTGCCATTGACCTTCACGCGGCAGGCTCCCGCGTTGGCCAGACGAACAAACGGCTTGTAGTAGCCACCGGCCTCGAAACTCAACGCATTTCCGTTTCGTGCGAAGTTGCGCACGAAGGCTGCGGCTTCCGCAATGTATGCGGGCTTCGCCGATTCCGCTTCAGGTGCGAGCGTAAAGCGTGCGGCGCCATCATCGAGATGGATATAGATACCGCCCGCCGCCTTGTCATACCCGACCACCCCCCGCGCATCCGCCATGCGCGGCGTACCGCGGGCCATCCAGCGCAGTTCGCGCAGGTCGCCATCACCACGCACCACCCAGGTATTGTCATCCCCGACTTCCCGGGCGATGGCCATGCTGCGGAAGTCCAGCACCTTCGCCACGTACTCGGTCGAATAGATCGGGAACACGGGCTGCGCTAGCGCGTAGTCATAGACCTTCTTCAAGGCCTTGAGCGAAGCAAGCTTGGTGCCCGAATACATGTGGTAATAGATGTTGATTGGCTTGAAACGATACGGCGTGTCGGTCAATTGCAGCGTTTCAATCAGCCGATCAAAACCATAGAACGGCCCAGTCCAGTCATTGGTATAGACGTTCTCGTTCTGGTTTGGCGCGAATACCTGGTAAGCCCCGGGCCCCTTGTCGATGCCGAGCGGCGCAATCTCCGTCCATGAGGGCGAGCTGCGCGTGATGGTGGTATCGCCGCCGTTCAGGTTGAGCACGCCTGCATCCCACGTCATGCGCACGGCAATCTCCGGCGGCTGGCAGTCGCCTGACCATTGCAGGATCTTGACGCGCTTGCCGGGCGGTGCGAGGCGCTCGTTGATGTAGTTGATGGAGCCCGAGATCTCGCGGTCGAGACTGAACTTGTATCCCGGGATGGACAGCGCGAATGCAGTGTCCCCGCCACCCTTGTCCGCACCGGGCCCTTCCTTCGCGCGGTCTCCCGCAGCGCCGGGCACCGTGCGGCTCCAATCAAACGGGTGCGAATAGGTATGCGTGCCCAGTTCGACGTACGGCAATGCAAACATCTGACGCGCAATTGCTTCCAGGCGCGGCGTCAGCTTCGGGTAGAGGCCGCTTGCGCCCACCTCGCCCTCGATCACCGAGAGCGTTGTCGGGATGCGGTACTTCTCCCAGACGTCCTGCAGGAGCACTTCGCCGGAATACTCGGGGCCTGGAAACTCGGCGCGCGAGGCAAAGCCGTCGCCGTCCACGTGCACGAGCATGAGCCGGCGGCCGTTTTCAGAGGTCACATCGGGGATCGGCATGTCAGGCAGCGCAAGTGCGCGGCGCAGAAACTCGATCGGCTGGACCACCCAGCGCGCCTGTTCAACGGTGTCCATCGAGAACACCGCGTACGGATTCAGTACATAGCCGCCCCAATCGGTAATGGCTGCGGCATCAAACTCAAAGTTGCCCGACTTCAACCGCAGCAGCGACTGTCCGTTCGCGCTCACCTTGATCGGCTGGGCTTCACGGCGCTCCGGTTGCGGCGCCATCTCAAAACCCATCATCCTGTCTTGCGACACCACCGAAAGCGGCCCGTTGGCACGCCCACGCACAAGCTGCAGCTTGAACATGTCGGCCATGCTGCCGTCAACCGGCAGACCAAACTGGTTCAGAAAGGCGATACGTACGCCGTCATGAATGCGTTGCCGTACCCAAGACGACAGCGCCGCCACCTGCTTGATCGGACTGGTGTTCACCCACACCACCACGCCGGCGTAGCGGTCGGGCGGTACAGAAGCGGGCAGCGTCTTGTTGATGTCGGCGTACTCGACGTCGTAGCCAAGGAAATTGAGCGGCGTGGCCACGAAGCGCACGCCCTCGCTGGTGTCAATGGTCGTGCGCGGGTCACGATCCTGGAGGATCAACACCTTGCGCGGCAGCACTTCGATGCGCCCTACACCAATGGTCGACAAGTCCGGATCGGTGACATACGGCACCACGCCCTGCGCCTTGATGCGCTTGGCGGTATCGCGCGCACAGGCCCGGTCGGCCGGCGGACAGTAGTCGATGGCGATGACGGGGAGGTGGTACTCGTCGCGAATCTTGCGGACCTGGCCCATCAGCCACGCGCGGTCGGCGTCGCTCACTTCCTTGTATTGCTTGGCGCCCTGGTCCCAGCCTCGATACAGCGATTCAAACGCCACCGCATACGCTTGGTCATGCACCTGCGGCAGGATCTCAAACCCGCGGTTGAAGATCAGCTTGGCGTCCGGATAGCGCGCCTTGATCGCCCGAATGACCCGCACCATGCCGGCTTCCTGCGCCGCACGCGAGGCGTCATCCTTGGCCACCAGCTGATACGAGTCGAGCGTATCGAGGAAAAAGCCGCGGTAGCCCTTGTCCCACAGCGGCTTGATGACGTGTTCGACATAGAACGCCGGCCACTCGGGCCGGGCCTGGTCGACCACGCGGGAGGCCCACGCGGCGTTGTCGCCGAGCAACCATGACTTGGGCAATGCCTTGAACCATTGGCGCTGCGGCGTGACCTCGCCCAGGCTCACGTAGGCGAACCACTGCGTGCTAGGCGTCTTGAACTGGGATGGGTCGAAACCGTGGTCCGGCTCGACGACGACGGCATCGAACGCCCGCAACTGGCCCACGGGCGGTTTGTCGCCGTAGTACCACGCGATGTTCGGCGCGCTGGCCGCGGCGGGGGATGTGCTTTCCAGTGCTCCAGCCGTTTGCTGGGCATGCGCCTCCCCGGGCATGCATACAAGCGCTGCAGCCAATACCGCAGCCAAGCGCCCGATGATCCCTGCTGGTCCTGTATTCCCCCGCTTCCCCCCGGAATGCCGCACTGAACGGCAGAGAATCCCCATAACCCACTCCTATGCAACGATGTGCATACACTTGCAGCCGATCTGCGCCGGCAACCAATGGACCTGCAACGCTTCCGTTTGCGCCCCGCCGAACATCTGTCTTCACTCTCGATCACCGCCTGCAAACGCAGGCCCCGCAAGGCTAATCGGGACAGTATGGTCAGCCCGTGCAAGTATCGCCCAAGCTATGGGTACGCAGCAAACCACATTTTGGATGTCCGACCCCCTACGGTGGACATAGGTAATTCTTTGCGGTAAGTGCCCAAAGTGCTGGTTTGACAAAGCGATCCGCGCTGCACCATGATCAGCCGAAGCCACATTTGAGGCGGCCGCGCGGCGCATTGACGGCACAAAACGTCTTCCGTAGCGTAACTGCGGCGGCCGCATTCGATCCCATGTCAGCCCTCCTCCTTGCACTGCTGATCCTGATCAGCGCCTTTTTTTCTGCTTCCGAAATCGCCCTGACGGCCTCGCGGCGCACGCGCCTGCAAACCTTGGCCGATGATGGCGACACCCGGGCCCTGCGTGTGCTGCAGCTCAAGGACATGCCCGGCAACTTCTTTACGGTGGTGCAGATCGGGGTAAATGCGGTGGCCATCCTGGCCGGTGTCATCGGCGACAGCCAAATTTCGGGGCCGCTGGTTGCGGCGCTGAGCGACTGGTTGCCGGCTGCCCGCGCCGAGCGTATCGGCAGCTTCGCCGGCTTCATCATCGTGACGGCGCTGTTCATTCTCTTTGCCGACCTGCTCCCCAAGCGCCTGGCCGTGCTTTATCCGGAGCGCTGCGCGATGTCGATCATCGGCCCGATGCAATCGTGCCTGCGCGCGTTGCGGCCGGTGGTATGGCTGTTCAACGGGGCCGCCGACATGTTTCTCAAGCTGTTTGGCGTGCCGACGCATCGGGTCGAGCAAATCACCACGGAGGACATTGCAGCCATGGTCGGCGCGGGTGCCGAGGCCGGCGTGCTGCGCAAGCATGAGCTGGCGATGATTGAGAACGTGTTCGAACTGGAATCCCGCACCATCACTTCGGTAATGACCGTGCGCGACGAGGTGATCTACTTCACGGTGGACGAACCTCTGGAGTCGATCAAGATGAAGATCATCGCGCAGCCGCATGCCGAATACCTGGTCTGCCGCGAAGACATCGACTCGGTGCTCGGCTTCATCGCGTCCAAGGACATCCTGCAGCAGATCCTGTCGGAAGAGTCTTCCTCCGTGATCCGCAACATCAGCAAGCACTATGACAAGAATCTGCTGGTGCTGCCGGACACGCTGAACCTGTCACAGGCGCTGACGCGCTTTCGCGAGATGCACGAGCGGTTTGGCGCGGTGGTCAACGAATACGGGCTGGTGGTGGGCGTGGTGACGCTCGACGACATCGTAGGCGCGGTGATGGGCGACATCCTGTACCTGGGTGAAGACGAGCAGATCGTGCGCCGCGATGACGGCTCGTGCCTGATCGACGGTGTCACGCCGCTGGGCGACGTGAAACGCGCCTTCGACCTCGACGACCTGCCCGGCGAACACCACGTCGAAACGCTTGCCGGGCTGGTCATCTATGCGCTCAAGCGCATCCCCAAGAAGAGCGAAACTGTCGATATCGGGCCACTGCATATCGAAGTGCTCGACATCGACAACCACCGGATCGATCAGTTGCTGGTGTCGCGGCGCATCGATCCGCCGGCAGCGACCGTGCCCTAGGCGGCGTGGGCGGCAAACACGTCCTTGGCGGCAAACATGCCGTTGAGCGCCGCCGGAAAACCCGCGTATAGCGCCATCTGCAGGATCGTCTCGGTGATCTCCTGGCGTGTCAGCCCCACGTTGAGCCCTGCCGCAATGTGCACCTTCAGCTGCGGGGCTGCGTTGCCCAGTGCGGTGAGCGCGGCAATGGTGGCGATCTCGCGCTCGCGCAGCGTCAGGCCGGGGCGGCAGTAGACATCTCCAAACCCGAATTCGACGATGTAGCGGCCGAGGTCGGGCGAGATGTCGGCCATGGCCTCGACCACGCGTTCGCCAGCCACATCATCGACTTCCTTGAGTTTTTGCCAGCCCCGCGCGTAGCGATCGTCCTGCAGGTTGGCGTGGTTTGCGGCTTGTGCGGTGTGGTTGGTCGGGGTCATGCGCGTCCTCGTTCGGTTGGCGTTTTGGCTTGTGCTTCGATTTGGGAGATGAGGAAGCAGAGCCCTTGGCACCCCCGATGCCTTCGGCGGCTTCAATCCGTGCCCGGATGCCGTCGTAGACAACGAGTTTGACGCGCAGCACGGCCAGCGTCTCGGCCCGCGCGCGCAGCTCCGCTTCCAGCGCCGCCGCATGCAACTCCAGCAGACGTTGGCGCGCCGACACACTCTCCAGACTGTCGCCTTGCCGCCGCAGCGCGGCGTACGCCTGCATCTGCGCGATCGGCATGCCGGTATCGCGCAGGCGCAGCAGGAACTCCAGCCACGTCATGTCTTCGGCACGGAAGACACGATGGCCGTTATCGCGCCGCTGCACGCTGTCGAGCAGGCCGATGCGCTCGTAATAGCGCAGCGTATGCGTCGACAGGCCGGTGGCTTCTGCAACCTGGGCGATGGTCAGGAATGTGGTCATGAACGGAGCTTAGAAGTTAGAGCGCACTCTAAGTCAAGCGACTTTACGCGAATTCTTCCGGGCCTCCCAAAACAAAGCGCCGGCCCCTTTTCGGAGGCCGGCGCCTGTGTGCAGAAAAAACGGCAGGCTGCAGCTGATCAGCCGCCCACGCCGTATGCGCTCTTGTCCTGCAGCTTCGGACGGTGGTCGCGCTTCTTTTTCTTCTTGTGATGGTGAGCCTTCTTCTCGCCTGCGGCCGGTGCCGATGCCGCAGGTGCCGGCGCGGCGGCAGGCGAGGCAGGGGCTGGGGCAGCCGGCGCGGAAGCCTGCGCAAATGCGCCGGCGCTGAAGACTGCAGCCACAAGGGCAGCCAGGAGCTTGTTCATCGTGTTGTCCTTATAGAAGAGACTGGTTTATGGCGCGTTCCGGTACTGGATGGAGCGTGACCCAATCCGCTCCCGCACCTGCTGTGCAATGCGCGGCCCGATATCGGAATGACCCGGAATGACCCGCGCATCACCATGCAGTGTGGTGTAGGTGCCAGCGGTTGTCCACCCGAAGCCTGACGGTACGCCAATGCGCACGCCGGAGCCTTGATGTGTCTCAACCCATCGCAAGCAACAGCAGAGGCGCCAAAACTCACCTTGTTACGCGCGCTTACACCGTGGGAAGAACGCTTACAAACGGCGGTCAGCGCGTCCGCAATGTCAGGCGTTTTTGGAGGCATGGATCGCAAATGGGACGAGATCCATGTATCTGGAGTCCCAACATCCCGCTTGAATCTGATTAAGGAGTCTCACATGAAAGTCGCTCAATCCCTGGCCGCTCTGATCGTTGCTGGTGCCTTCGCAGCCCCCGTGTTCGCGGCTGGCACCGCCTCCGCACCGGCCGCCGCACCTGCACCGGCCGCGACCGCTGCAGCGACGACCACCGATGCCGCTTCGGCACCGAAGGCTGAAGCCAAGCACGAGAAGAAGCACGCTCACAAGAAGGCCCACAAGGCTGCAGCCAAGTCGGAAGCCAAGACCGACGCCGCTTCGGCACCGAAGGCCGCTGCGCCCGCCAAGCAATAAGGCCGTCGCGCCATGAAAAACGCCGGGACATTCCCGGCGTTTTTTTTGCCTGCTTAGCAGTGCATCAATGCAGATGCGGCAGACGCTTCGTGCCTTCGATCTGCACGGCTTGCAGTTCATGCGGCTTGAGGCCCAGCTCGCTCAGGATGGTCGGCGCGATCTGATTGGTATCGACGCGCTCGTCCACGATGCCAGCGTTGACACCCGCCCCCCACACCACGATCGGCACATGGCGATTTTCGGGACGGAAGCCGCCGTGCTCGGCGATCTTCGATAGCTTGCTGCCGGCCCACACCGTGCCCTGCTGCGCGATACCGACGACATCCGGAATGCGATCATCGCTGGGCTTCGCGCCAAAGAAGTCAGCCACCTCCTCGCCCACCACGAAGCGGCTCGCGCCGGCTTGCGTAAAGGGCTTGGCGATGGCATTGCCCGCCGAATCCGAGCCCACCCCTGTACCCGAATAGCCCAGCAGGAAGTGCTTCGTGAAGTGCAGTGCGGCCGGTGAGCGGTCGTTCAACCACAGCAGGATGCCGTCGTCGTCCATCGCGTGCGCAACGAGATGCGGCTTGGTCGCGTCCTTGCAGGTTGCGGCGTACTTTTCCCATGCGCAGTTGAGCGCGTCAATCATGTCGCCGTCGTTGACGATGGTGAGGTCTGCGCGGCTGTCGGGCGACTGGCCGTGCTTGGCCGACACGATCACCACCGTGTTGGACGGGTCGGCCGCCTTGACCAGCTCGCCAAGCTTGTTGTCGACGAAGGTCAGCGCGCTTTGCAGGACCACACCCGGCACTGCGCCGTTGTTGATGTAGCCACCCAGGCCGCCCGATACCTTGTTGGCAGTGTTGGACGGGTCCGGGTAATACGCCGACTTATTCAGCTTCTGTGCGGTCGACACAGCCTGGAAGTTCATGCCAAGGATGGCAGGCACGCCGGGTGTGCCGTTGCCGGCGTGGTCGTGGCCCTTGAGCCAGTTCAACACGGCCTGCACCTTGAAGCTGTCGTAACGCTGCGTGTTCGTATTGTCTTTGGTCCAATCGGCACCGGGGCCGGCGGGCAGCGACGGGTCGGTTACCGAGCTGTTGATCTCGGGCGCGAACAGGTCGTCGATACCCTTGCCGCTCGGTCCGTTGAGGATTTCGTACGCGGCATGCTTGTCAGACCATGCCGTACGCAAACCATGCTTGCGCGCCACTTCAAACACCGTGTTGACCTTCAGATATTGGTGCGGATACACCGGAGCACAGGTGACGGGCGACACCGGTAGAAAGCTCGGGTCGATCAGGTCCTGCGCGCGGCCCGTCAACTGCGAGATCTTTGAGAAATCCGCATACAGGCCTGGGATGCCCTGGCCGCTGTCAAGACGGTTCGGGTCTTTCGCGATCACTTCCGCATAGAAAACTTCAGCGCCGGGCTTGGTGGTGTGGCAGTTGGCGGCTGTCGTGCCGGCCGGAAGCAGGCTGCGGCTGTACGCGTCGTCGTAGTAGATGCCGGTGGTCTTCGGGTTGCCGCCGGTCACCTGGCCGACCATGCCCGGAAACGAGTCGGACGGGAACGGCGTGCGGGCATTGCGGTAGCTCACGCCGTGGCGCACAAGGTGCGCCAGTGTGGAGCCGGGATGGTTGCCGACATACCAGTCGAGGTCGGACTGGTGCAAGCCGTCGACCGAAATCAGCAGGACATGCTTCGCGCGCGCGTGGCTCGCATGATCGTCATCGTCATCGGCGTGCGCGTGTGCAGACAGACCACATGCCAGCGTGGAAAGCACGGCAACAGCAAGAGTTTTCTGGGGGGACACGGGTTTCTCCTCTGGATTACCGCCATCGGGCGGCCCGGTCACGCTAGCCTTGCTGTATGTCGGCCCGGCGACCCGTCCGTGTCGCTCGCATGACAAATGTAACGTCGGCCCGCCGGCCGGATGAGCCAACGTTTGCACCATCATCATCCGTTCGGGCGGTTCTACTAGAATGGCGTGCCCGTCGTTCCGTCCAATCGCGTTTCTCTCCAGTTCCGTTCGCTCATGCTGCTGCCTTCGCGTGCCCCGCTCCGCCTTCTGCTCCGTCTTTCCTTGGTCTTGGTTAGCGCGTTGTCAATCAGCGCTGCCCAGGCACAGACGGCCCCTGCCGCCAACGCGGAAAACAGCGCAGAGGCCGGCGACTGGAGCATCGCTGTCGGCCCGGCGATTTACATGTCGCCCAAGTATCCCGGTGCAAAATCAAGCTTCGTGTTTCCGTGGATCGATCAGGAAATCGAATACAGGCACCGGTTCTTTTCCAAAGGGATGGACTTTGCCGGCGTCTACCTCGCCAACAACGACACGTGGCAGGTGGGCGGCGACTTCCAGTTCGACCCGACGTGGCGCCATGCGCATGACGACGCGCGCCTGAATGGCCTGGGCAATGTCAACGCCACGGTGCGCGCCAAGGCGTTCGCTCAGTACACGGTGTCGTTCCTCACGTTGTCGACCGATGCGGAGCAGGACATCCTTGGTAACCGCCAGGGGTTGATCGTCAATGCCGATGCCTACGCGAGTGCGCCGGTGGGCCGCTGGCTGTTCAGCCTCGGCACCGGCGTGTCATGGACGAACGGCCAGTACATGCGTACGTTCTTCGGCGTGGACGATGGGCAGAGCGCGCGTTCGGGCCTGCCGGTATTTGCCACGCATGCGGGGCTGCGCGACATCCACTTCAACGCAATCGTCACGTGCAAGCTCGATGACCGGTGGACGGCCAATGGCTCGCTCACGGTAGCGCGACTGCGTGGCGATGCAGCGGACAGCCCGGTCACGCAGCGCCGCCAGCAGGCCACGGCCATGGCCTCCCTCACGTACCGGTTCCGCTGACATCCCGGCCAACATCGGGCGCCACGATGCGCGCAATCGCTTGCGCAGGCAGGGGGTTCCTTGCCTTGCGTCCGAGCGAACGAGGCAATCCGACCATGAAACCAGAACTTGCCCCGCGCGCCTCTCACCCAAAAGGACCATGCTTCCTTTTCACAACAGGCACGCACGTGCATTAGCGCAATCGCGCTGCTTTTTTTGCTAGTCTGTTTCGCAAGCGGCGATCACTTCCGATCAATGCGCGGGCAGTGAACGGTGTCTTCCCACCGGCGGCGGACACCGCAAGACAGGAGGGCTTGACCATGTTGCGGTGGATTGCAAACTGGGCCTTGAGCCACGCACCCTCTCCCGAGAAGCAGGCCGAACGCGCGCTAAGCGAATTGCGCATGGAGCTGTACCAGGCAGAGCAGCGCGTGATGGATGCACAAATGCACGCGGACTATTACCGCGCCCGTATCACGTTCCTGGAAGACGTCGTCAAGAAAGGCATTGAGCGCGTTTCCGACCAGCGCAAGGGCAAGCAGGAAAGCGCCCACGCATTGCGCGCCGGGCTCAAGTTCACGGCCGAGCTGTGGCGCGAATCGCAATCGCGCGACTCGCATGTGCTCAAGCGCCGCACGGCGATGTCGTTCATCGACCCGCACGACGCCCAGGCCGACGACTCGCACGCGCCCAAGATCCGCCACTTCTCCAAGATCCCCGTGGATTCGGCGTTCGACGACAACGTGAGTGCGCTGCCCTCCAAGCACGCCGCGGCGGAAAAGGCGTAGCGCGTGCGCTGGCCGGTGCGGCCAGCCCGCAGTGACCACCACCCTTCAGTTGCGTCAACATGTTCGGCTCCGTGCGCAAGCGGTGGCGTCTACGGTGCCACCATCGACACGCCGTACTGGGCAAAAATCCGCTGCAGTTCGCCGCTCGCACGCAGCGTGTTGAGCGCGCTCTCGAGCGCCTGTGCCAGTTCGCGCTGATCCGCCTTGACGGCCATGCCGATCGCCCAGCCACGTGGCGGCAACAGCGGCGACTGCAGTTCGGTTGCCACAAAGCGCGTGGCAGGCGGGCTCTGCGTTTTCAACGCGTTTTCATACTGCGCGCGCGTCACCATTGCCGCGGCAATCTGCCCGGAAAACAGCGCACGCAGGGCCTCGTTGGCCTCCGGGTAGATCTTCACCTTGTCGCGCAGGCCTCCGTTGGCGCCGGCAAGCAGTGCGCTTGCGCCGCCCGATCCCTGCTCGGCGCCGGTCGCCTGGCCAGCAAGGTCTTCGAAACTGCTGACCTTGCCGACGCGGTCGCTGTCGTACACCAGCACGTAGGCTTCACGCAGGTACGGCGCAAAAATCAGCACCTGGCCATTCTGGCGAATGAAGTTCGGGTCGACCGGCACATGCAGCATCACGTCAGCCGGGCCATATCCAAGGTAATGCCCCTTCCAGACCATGTTGCGCAGGTCGCCCGACATGCCGTCGTCATCGGCATCGAACGGCAGCAACGACGCCGACAGCCCCATCTGTTTGCCGAGCGCGTTGGCAAGCGCCACGTCGATGCCGCTGAGCTGCCCCCCGACGTTATCGGAGAACGGCGGCAGCCCCTTGTACAGCGCGACCTTCAGCGCGCCGCTCTGGCGGATCTTCTCCATGTCGGCGTGGGCAGGCGCGACACTACCCACCATGGCTGCCGCAGCAAACAGCAGGCTGGCAAGGCGACGTAAGACGCGGGCCGCAGCCAACCGGAAACGGGCGTTCATGAGACCTCTCCTGGCGGAAAAAATGCGCGAGCCGACGCACACTAAGGCAGGGACAGCATCGGCTCGCAAAGCTGCCATAGCGGCAGGCCGACCTACTACTCCTGTACGCGGCGCGATTCCAGATACGTCTTGATCGACCAGACCGCTTCCTGGCTGAGCACGCCATCAAAGGGCGGCATGTAGACGCGGCCGTCGCGGGTGCGCCCGTGGCGGACGGTGGCGGTGAAGTACTGCGACACCTCGCCGTAGCAGGCTTCCTTCTTCTTGGCGTCGGCCAGCGACATGCAGTCGGTGTCGAGCTTGCGCAGGTCGGGGGCGATGCCACCGGAGATAGCCTCCAGCCCGTGGCAGCGCGCGCAGTTCTGGTTGAAAGCGGAGGATCCGATCCGCAGTGCTTCGTCGTGTGCGGGGCCCGTCCGGTATGGATTGTCCTGACGCCAATCGGCGCCGAGTTGCGGTAAGGTGTGCGTGTCTACGGCCTGCGGTGTGACATCGCCGTGAGCGGATACGGCTGCGGGCAATCCCCCGGCCAGAAGTGCGCAGGCAGAAAGCAGCGCGAGCAAGTTGCGAGGCGTTTTCAAGAGTGTCTCCTTGTTGTCGTTAAAGCGATCTTTTGGAGGCATTTCTGCAAGAGCCATACCAAGGCGCAAACCTGCCGGCAATCCCGGGCAACGTCCCTTAGGCGCTCCAGAGACCGGAAGCCGGGGTTGGCACAGGTGCTCAGGAATGCAACACCCTGGCAAGGGTCTTGCTTCATGGCGCAACACTTCCGGTTCGCACCTTGACCAAGTCAGGCGATCCGGGCGACCCGCACACAGATTGCGGGCGAGGTTTAAGGAGACACACCATGACCCCTCACGCGGCGCCCGGCCCGCGCGCTTCCGACAACGCTCCGGCCACGCTCGGTGACGCACCGCACGATCAGCCCGAACTGATCGCGCAATCCCACGAGCGATCCAAGTCTTACGGCCTGCGGCCCTACGAGTCGCCCGACTTCTGCCCGGTGCTGCACAGCGAGCTGAAGACCGAGATCGAGCGCAGCCAGTCGCTGTTCACGCATGCGCTGCCCGTGATGGAGACGCTCTACAGCCAGATCGTCAACACGCAGAGCATGGTGATCCTGACCGATACGTCGGGCTTGATCCTGCATTCGATGGGGGACGACGATTTCCTCGCCCAGGCCAGCAAGGTGGCCCTGCAACCGGGCGCGCTCTGGTCGGAAGCGAGTCGCGGCACAAACGCCATCGGCACGGCGCTGGCCGATGGCAAGCCCACGCTGGTCCACGGCTCCGAGCACTACCTGCAGGCCAACCAGTTCCTCACCTGTTCCTGTGCGCCGATCTTCGATCCGTACGGCGCCACCGTGGGCGCGCTCGACGTGACGGGGGACCACCGCGGCTTCCACAAGCACACCATGGCATTGGTGCGCATGTCGGCGCAGATGATCGAGAACCAGTTGTTTGCCAACACGTTCCAGGACGTGGTCTGCATCCACTTCCACTCGCGCCCGGAATTCATCGGCACGTTGGTCGAGGGCATTGCGGCGTTCACGCCGGCGGGGCGCTTCCTGTCGGCCAACCGGAGCGGCGAATTCCAGCTCGGCCTGTCGATCCGCGCGCTGCATGCCCATACGTTTTCGTCACTGTTCGGGTTGTCGATGTCGCAGCTGATCGACCGTGAACGCACCGCAGCGGCGGGCATCGTTCAGCTGCAACTGCCCAGCGGCGTGAAGGTGTTTGCGCGCGTGGAATGGAAGCAGCTGGCGAACCGCATGGTGGGCGGCGCGATGGGCGCCGACCTCTCCGGGGACCGCGACAGGACGCCGCGCCGGGCCTACATCGAGCCCCCCCGGCAGCCCGCCAGCCTCGAAGCGCTGGACACCGGCGACGCGCAGATTCAAACCGTGATCGGCAAGCTGCGCAAGGTCATCGGCAAGGACATCCCGGTCATGATCCTGGGCGAAACCGGCACCGGCAAGGAATTGCTGGCGCGCGCCATCCACGCCGACAGCCCGCGCCACGCCGGCCCCTTCATCGCCTTGAATTGCGCGTCGATTCCGGAAGCACTGATTGAATCCGAACTGTTCGGCTACGAAGAAGGCGCCTTTACCGGCGCGCGCAAGAAGGGCGGCATCGGCAAGATGGTGCTGGCCAACGGCGGCACGCTGTTCCTTGACGAGATCGGCGACATGCCGCTGCACCTGCAGGCGCGCCTGTTGCGCGCGCTGCAAGAGCGTGCGGTTTCGCCGCTGGGCAGCAGCAAGCTGATCCAGGTGGACGTGACGGTCGTCTGCGCGACGCACCGCAACATGCGGGAGATGGTGGCCAGCGGGCAGTTCCGCGAAGACCTGTACTACCGCCTTAACGGGCTGGTCGTGCGGCTGCCCGCGTTGCGCGAGCGCACCGACCTCGATGTGGTGGCCGACAAGCTGTTGAAGCTCGAACAGGCCGACGCGCCGCCCATCAGCGAAGCTGTCATGCAGATGTTCCGCAGCTATCACTGGCCCGGCAACATTCGCCAGCTCGGCAATCTGCTGCGCACCGCCCGGCTGATGGCCGAAGGCGCTCCGGAAATCACCGAAGACCATCTGCCGGACGATTTTCTTGAAGACTGGCAGGCGCGGCATGGCGACCAGCCGGCTGCGGACAACACGGTGGCGCCGGCGGCGGCTGTACCGTCCGCCACGCAAAGCGTGGGCGGCACGCAGCCCAAGCGGCTGGCCGATGTGGAGAGCATGGCGATCATGGCGGCCGTGAAGGCGCACAACGGCAATATCTCCGCCGCTGCAAAGGCGCTCGGCATTTCACGCAACACGATCTACCGCAGGATCGACGAAGCCGGCGGCTTGCCCTCAGACACCGACTGACCACGCCGAAGCACGGATGGCAGCGCCCAGCGCTCTCGCCATCTCCCCCACCGGCAGGTGTCCGCCCGGCACCCACATCAACCGCGCATGCGGGATCGCCGCAGATAACCGCAACGCATTGCCGGGCCGGCAAACCTTGTCTTTCTGCCCGTGCAGCAGCGTCACCGGCAGACCCCTCGCGCCGATACGCGTGGCCGCCCGCAGCAACGCTGCCTTCCCCAGCCCTGCTCGCCGATACAGGTAATGCGCCTGCAACCGGTACTTGCGCACGAGGGCCATGCGCTGCTGCCAGGTTTGGCGACGTACCGGCGGCCGCAGGCCCAATAACCGATGTTCCGCACGCTGCCACGCCGTGGCGATGTTCAATTTCTGAACAGTTGTTCCAAGCTGCAACATGTCTGTTGCAAAGAGAAGGCGACCGCGGGCAGCCGGAAAACCCTCGGCTCGCCCATCGACGCTTTGCAGCAGGTCACGACCGGCGCTGCGCGCGTTGAACAAGGCCTGCACATCGTCGAAGCCCGTCAGGAACGCGCCGCGCAGCACCAGTGCCGATACGGCATCGGGAAAGCGATCGGCATAGGCCAATGCCAGCGCTGCGCCCCACGAGCCGCCGACCACCCCCCAGCGCTCGATGCCGAGCGCATTGCGCAGTTGCTCGAGATCGGCCAGCAGCGCTGTGACCGTATTGCGCCGTAGCGTGCCGGCCGGCCGCGAGCGCCCGGCACCGCGCTGGTCCGGCAGCACCGCGCGATGCAGCAGCGGATCGAACCAGGCAGCCATTGACGGCGTGCAGCCGCTGCCCGGGCCGCCATGCAGCACCAGCCACGGTTCGCCGCTGTCGGGCCCGCATTGGCGCACATGCAGGCAGTGGCCGTCCGGCGTGCGCAGGTTGAAGCGGGCGGAGATGGCCGGCCAGGCGGAAGTGGGCATGGATGTTGCCTTGATGACGATGCGGCGGCGCCGGGCAAACGCCTGCACCACCGCTGAACACCGCAGTGCACTCACTAACTATGCCAACCCTCAAGGAGGAGACATGAACTGGACAACCCCCGCCTATACCGAACTGCGACTCGGGTTCGAGATCACCATGTACATCGCCAACCGCTGATGCTGCTCGGCTGAGCACGCAAGGCTGCACGAACCCGCCGGTTCTTCACGGCGGGTTTTTTTTCGGCGCTCAGCGCGCCTGCGTGACAACCATCCCCTGGCCGACTTCTTGCTCAATCCGCCCGACACGTTGGATCTGCATCATGACGATACTCAGGGTTCTAGGTTCAGCCGCCGGCGGCGGCTTCCCACAGTGGAACTGCAACTGTCGCAACTGCGACGGTGTGCGGCGCGGCACCGTGCGCGCCACCCCGCGCACGCAGTCTTCCATCGCACTGGGCGACGGCCGGCACAACTGGATCGTGGTGAACGCCTCGCCAGACATCCTCGCGCAACTGCGCAGTTCGTCGGCGCTGCAACCGGCACGCACGCCGCGCGATACGGGCATCGTGGGCGTGGTGCTGATGGATGCGCAGATCGACCACGTAACCGGTCTGCTGATGCTGCGCGAGCATCGCCAGGCGCTGCCCGTCTATGCCAGCGCGGCGGTCATCAGCGATCTGTCTACCGCCTTCCCGCTCACGCGCATGCTGTCGCACTACTGCGGGCTGGACACGCGCGCGCTGGCGCTGGACGGCACGGCGTTCTCGGTGCCCCCACTCGACGACGTGGCGTTGACAGCGATCCCGCTGGAGAGCAAGGCGCCGCCCTACTCGCCCAGCCGCAACGCGCGCCGACTGGGCGACAACATCGGCCTGCGCATCGTCGATCGCAGAAGCGGCCGGCGTGCGTTCTACGCGCCCGGTCTCGCGCGCGTCGAGCCGCATGTGTTCGACGAACTGGGCGCGGCCGACGTGGTGCTGGTGGATGGCACCTGCTGGCAAGACGACGAGATGCTCACCCTCGGTTTTTCCACCAAGACGGCTGCCGACATGGGCCACCTCGCGCAATCCGGCGCCGGCGGCATGATCGACGTGCTCGACCAGTTGCCGGCCACGCGCAAGGTGCTGATCCACATCAACAACACCAACCCGATCCTCGATGAAGACTCGCCGCAGCGCCGGGAGCTGGACGCACACGGCATCGAGGTGGCTTACGACGGCATGGAAATTTCGCTATGACACACCCTGTTGCCTGGACCGCCGAAGAGTTCGAAGCACGGCTGCGCGCGAAGCAGGCGGGCTATCACATTCATCATCCGTTCAACTTGCGCATGCGCGCTGGTGAATGCACGCCCGAGGAAATCCGCACGTGGGTTGCAAACCGTTTCTACTACCAGGTCAACATCCCGCTCAAGGATGCGGCCATCCTGTCCAACTGTCCCGACCGGGCAACGCGCCGCGAGTGGATCGTCCGCATTCATGACCACGACGGCGACGATGCGCAGCCGGGCGGCATCGAGAGCTGGGTGCGCTTAGGCGTTGCCGCGGGCCTGACGCGCGACGCGCTGTGGTCTCAACGGCATCTGCTGCCGGGCGTGCGCTTTGCGGTGGATGCGTATGTGAATTTTGCGCGCCGGGCGCCGTGGCAGGAGGCGGTGTGCTCCTCGCTCACGGAGATGTTCGCGCCGGACATCCACAAGGAACGGCTGGCCGGCTGGCCCGAGCACTATCCGTGGGTGCAGCCGGACGGGCTGGCGTACTTCCGCTCGCGCATTCCACTGGCCTCGCGCGACGTCGAGCACGGCCTGCGCGTGACACTCGATTACTTCCGCACGCCCGAACAGCAGCAGCGCGCGCTGGACATCCTGCAGTTCAAGCTCGACATCCTGTGGTCGATGCTCGATGCCATCCAACAGGCCCACGCCCATGAACCCGCCCTTGCCTGATCCGGCCCACCCCACGCTGCACCGGACCTTCCGGCTGCAATGGGAAGACATGCAGCAAAGCTGGGTGCTGCTCTACCCCGAGGGCATGGTCACGCTCAATGACAGCGCCGCCGCGATCCTACAGCGCTGCGACGGTGCGCATACCCTCGACATGCTGATCGACGACCTGCAATCCGCCTTTGGCGTGCAGGGCATCGCTCCGGAGGTCCACGCCTTTGTCAAACATGCATTCGAACGTGGCTGGCTCGTTTGACGCCCAATCGCTGCTGGCACCCGCAGCGACGCCGATGCCCGGGCCGCCGCTCTGGCTGCTGGCCGAGCTGACCTATCGCTGCCCGCTGCATTGCGCCTTCTGCTCCAACCCGGTCGACTACACGCGGCATGATCAGGAACTCACCGCCGAGCAGTGGTGCGATGTGTTCACACAGGCCCGGGCGCTGGGTGCGGTGCAGCTGGGCCTGTCGGGCGGCGAACCGCTGTTGCGCAAGGATCTCGAAACGCTGGTGGCGCATGCGCATGGGCTCGGGTTCTATGTGAACCTCGTGACGTCCGGGGTGGGCCTGACCGATGCGCGGCTTGGCGCATTGCGCGCTGCGGGGCTCGACCATATCCAGCTGTCGTTCCAGGATTCCACGCGCGAGCTGAACGACTTTCTCTCCAGCACGCGCACCTTTGACCTGAAGCGCCGCGTGGCCGATCTGATCAAGGCCCACGGCTATCCGATGGTGATGAACTGCGTGATGCACCGGCACAACCTGCCGCACATCGGCGCCATCATCGACATGGCGCTGGAAATCGGCGCTGAATACCTGGAGCTTGCCAACACGCAGTACTACGGCTGGGCATGGGAGAACCGCCTGGCGCTGATGCCGACCTTGGAGCAACTGCGCGATGCCGAAGCGGTGGTGAACGACTACCGCACCCGCATCGGCAGCCGATGCCAGTTGCTCTACGTCGTGCCCGACTACTTCGAGCAGCGCCCGAAGAAGTGCATGAACGGCTGGGGTACGACATTTCTCGGCATCGCGCCGGATGGCGTTGTGCTGCCGTGCCACTCCGCGCGCATGCTGCCCGGCTTGGAGCTGCCGAACGTACGCAGCCAGCCGCTGCGCGACATCTGGCGAAGCAGCGACGCCTTTCAGCGCTTTCGCGGCACGCATTGGATGCCGCAGCCGTGCCAGTCGTGCGAATCGCGCGAGGACGATGCGGGCGGGTGTCGCTGTCAGGCGTATCTGTTGACGGGCGACGCGACACGCACGGACCCGGTGTGTGGAAAGTCGGCAGATCACGGCGCGCTGCAGCAGGTGGTACTGCAAGGCCGGATGGCTGCGATGAATGGGTTCGGGCAGATGCGCGACACCCGCACCGGCGAGGTCCCCATCGTGTTTCGCACCGATGCCAACTCGCGCCGGCTTACGCGGCCATAGAGCGCAATCCCGCAAAAGAGAAAGGGCCGGTCAATGCCGGCCCGGTTTCCCTGGCGAACAACGCAGAAACTCAAGAGCCCGTACTCAACACCCAGGTCACGAGTTGCTTTGCTTCGTCTTCCTTGAGGTTGGGATGCGGGGGCATCGGGATGCGGCCCCACGCGCCCTTGCCGCCTTCACGGACCTTTTGCGCCAGTCTGGCCGGCGCGTCGGCATCGCCCTTGTATTTGGCGGCCACGTCGGCAAAGGCCGGGCCGACGATCTTCGCATGCATGCTGTGGCACGAAAAGCAACCGCTCTTGTCTGCCAGGGCCTGCATGTCGGGCGCGGCGTGGGCGGGCGCCGCGCCAATTGCTGCAAGCACGACGGCCAGCAGCGAGAACACTCCATGACGCATCATCACGATCTGAAACTCCTTGAAGCTGTGCGAGAGGCTGGGCGCCGCACGGGGCGCACAGCACTCCACCACGCACGTCAGTTCTTGTGCAGCTTGAACACCCAAACCGAACCGCCCTGCTCCAGGAAGTTCACGCGCTTGGCCACTTCACCGCCCCACAGCGGCACTGCACCACCCCAACCCGACACCACCGCCACGAACTGCTCGCCCTTGTCTTCCCAGGTGACGGGCGGCGCGACGATGCCGCTGCCGGTCTGGAATTGCCACAGCTCCTTGCCGGTCTTGGCATCGGCCGCCTTCAGATAGCCTTCGGGCGTGCCCCAGAACACCAGGCCGCCGGCAGTCGTCATCACCCCGCCCCACAGCGGCGCGTTGTTCTTGATCTGCCATTCGATCTTGCCGGTCTTCGGGTTGATCGCGCGCAGTGCGCCGATGTAGTCCTCATTGAGCGGCTTGATGGTGAAGCCGGCACCCAGGTAGGCCGCGCCCTTCTTGTAGCTGACGGGCTCGTTCCAGATGTCCATGCCCCATTCGTTGGCGGGCACGTAGAACAGGCCGGTTTGCGGGCTGTACGCCATCGGCATCTGGTTCTTGCCGCCCAGGAAGCCGGGCTCGGCAAACACCGACTTGCCCTTCTTCTCTTCACCCGCAGCTTCGGCCGGATCGCCGGGGCGGTGGTCCGAGGCGTAATTCGGGCGGCCGGTCTTGAGGTCGATGCCGGTTGCCCAGTTGACCTTCACGAAGGGGAACGCGTTGAGCAGCTTGCCGGTCTTGGCGTCGTTCACGTAGAAGAAGCCGTTGCGATCGGCCTTGCCGCCGACGCGCTTGCCGTCCATGTCGAACGTCACGAACTCGTTCACGCCGTCGAAATCCCAGCCGTCGTTCGGGGTGTTCTGGTAGTGCCAGACGATCTTGCCGGTGTCCGGATCGATGGCCAGCGTGGAGGACGAATACAGGTTGTCGCCCTTGCGCAGATGGCTGTTCCACGGGCCCGGGTTGCCGGTGCCGAAATAGACCAGGTTGGTCTGCGGGTCATACGTGCCGCCCAGCCACGTCGATGCGCCACCGGTCTTCCAGGTCTCGCCGGGCCAGCTCGCGTTGAGTGTGCCCGTCATGCCGTTCTCGGTCTTGTTGCCGTCCTTGTCGTACTTGTAGCCCATGTGGCCTTCAACCGTCGGCCGCGACCAGATCAGCTGGCCGGTCTTGGCGTCGCGCGCCTCCACACGGCCCACCACACCAAACTCGCCGCCCGACACGCCGGTCAGCACCATCCCTTTGACGATCAGCGGCGCAGCAGTGGTCGAATAGCCGGCGGCGTAGTCGTCGATCTTCTCTTTCCAGACGATCTTGCCGGTGTCCTGGTTCAGCGCGATCAACTGCGCATCCAGCGTGGAGAAGATGACGAGGTTGTCATACAGCGCAGCGCCACGATTGACCACGTCGCAGCACGGCATGATGCCGTCGGGCAGACGCTGCTCGTACTTCCACAGTTTCGTGCCGGTCTTCAGGTCGATCGCATAGATGCGCGAGTACGACGCGGTGACGAACATCCTGCCGTTGTAGATCAGTGGCTGGGCTTCCTGCCCGCGCTGCTTCTCACCGCCAAACGAGAACGACCATGCCGGCACAAGCTGGCTGACATTCTTCGTATTGATCTTGGTGAGCGTCGAGAAGCGCTGCCCTTGCGTGCCCATGCCCCAGGTCAGCACGTCGTTCGACGATTTCGCGTCATTCTCGATCATGGCATCAGTAACCGGGGGCGTTGCCGCGTGCACGGCAACACTTGCTGCTGCCATGGCAGCAGCAAGTGCAATCACTCGTAGTGTCCTCATTCTCGTCTCCTCTACCTCTCTTTATGGTCCGGGTCCGGCAGTGTGATGTCACACCGGTCGACTCAGGGCAAATCCCGTGCCATCGAAAAACGCTGTGAAACCGCGGTTTCAGACAACTTGCCGCGCGGTGTTGCGTGCCATACCGCAACACATCGTTTGTTCTGTTGCGAAATGGAGCAACACCGTGGTGCAGCCCGCGCAGCGCTACTGCACACGTGTGCGCCGGCCCAGCAACATGCGCTGCACGCAGCGCTGCGCATCGAACCACTGATGCTTGACCACCCCGGCAACGTGGAGCACCACTAGGCAGAGCAGCAGATCGGCCGTCGTGCCGTGCACCGTGTAAAACATGTGCTGCAGTGCGCTGTCGACCCAGCCCCAGCGCGGCAACGGCACGCCCCAGAAACGCGTTCCGTATGCATTGAACGAAGACCCGAGATAGCCCGATACCGGCATGACCACCATGCACATGTAGAGCAGGCGGTGGGTGATGCGCGCCAGCTCTGTCTCCCAGCAGTGCAACCCCGGAATCGACGGTGGCGCAGCGCGGCGGACACGCACAACCACGCGCCACGCGATCACCAGCGCCGCTGTCAGCCCGAGCGATTTATGCAGATTCACCAAGGCCGCCTTCCCCGGCGCGCCTTTGGTCAGCCCGGTCATGTAGAAGCCCAGCGCGAACAGGCTGCCTAACAGCAAGGCGCTCGACCAATGCAAGGCGATCGGCAGGCCCGCGTAAGCGGGGGCGGAGGCGGGGGGATCAGCGCGGCGCATCAAGGCTGCCCACCGAGGTTGGATAGGTCACCACGCCCCAGGGCAGCTTGTAGCCCGGCAGCGTATCGACGACCTCGCGCTTCTGCGGGTCGATCACCTGCACCGTGTTCGAGCGGCCGCAGGCAAGCAGCAGCGTCTGGTCACCCGGCGTGAAACTGAAGTGCCAGCAACGCTTGCCGACCGGGATGGTGGCCACGGGCGCAAAGGTACCGGCATCGAACACTTGCAGCTGATCTGCCCGGCTGGCGGCCACCCAGAGATATCGGCCGTCCCGATCAAACGCGACACCGTATGGGCCCTGGCCCGTCGGCACAGTCTTGATCGGGTTGAAACTGGCATCCAGCAACAACAGGTTGTTCGAATTTTCCAGCGTCACCACATAGGTCTTTCCGTCCGGCGCGATCTTGATGCCGCGCGGCCGATTGCCGAACGGCGCGACATCCACCCGCCGGACCTGCTTGAGCGTCGACAGCTCATAAACGCCGACCGTGTTGTCGCCCTCATTGGCGACCAGCAGCAACGTGCCGGCCGGTGAAAATTCGATGGCTTCGGTCTCGCGTGCGGCCTTGATGCGCCCGACGACCGCCCACTGGTTGAGATCGATGATCGCGACTTCAGCGGGCGCCTCGTCCTTTTCATCGTTCTCGTCTTTCCCGGCTGGGCGGTTCTTGACCGGCGGCCCGCCTTCGGAGGATGGCTCGTAGGTAACGAACGCCCGGCGGCCGTCGGGCGAGATGCGCATGAACTCAACGTTCCTGCCGACCGCGATGCGCTTGATTTCCTTACGCGTGGTCGTATCGACCACGGACACATCGGCGCTGCCCTGGTTGGCCGTCAGCAACCAGCGGCCGTCGGGCGTGACAGCGAGGCCGCGCGGGTCCTTGCCCACGGCAATCTCGTCAAGCCGTTTGAGCGTATGTGCGTTCAGCACCGTGACGCCACCGCCCTGATTGGTGACATAGGCGACGGGGTCTGGCACCACGGCAACCGCCTGGAGCGTCGATACCCAGCCTACGCACAGCAGCGTGGCGATCCGGAGGTAAGAGGTCAGTGCGTTCATGGTGGTCTCTTCTGAGGGGCTCAGTCCGCGTCGGCACCCGCGGTTTTGCCTCCGAACGAATACGTCAGGCCAATCCAGATCGCGCGCGGCGATGCCGGCGTCATGAACTGCTGCGTCGCGAGCGTGTAGATGCTCCGCATGCCCGACAGGCCGTACGTGGAATAGCGCTTGTTGAACAGGTTGCTGATGTACGCCGAAATCTCGAGGTGTTTTGTCGGCTTGTAATGCAGGTTCAGATTGACGAGGCCGTAGCCGGGCACCTCGCCATTCGGGTCGGCATTGCTTTCGTTGCCGTGCGCGATCTGCTTGCTGACGAAGATCACGTTCCCGCCCATCGACAGGTTCGGACTGAAGGCGTACGACGCGCCCAGCTTGAGCGTCTTCGAGGGGATGCCCGGGATCTTGTTGCCGCTGACCACGTTCTGCCCGCTGGCCGTGGTGAATGCCGACTTATAGATTGCATCGACATAGCCGAAGTTGGCCGACAACGACCACTTGTCGATCTTCGTGCTGGCGCCCAGTTCAAAGCCGCGCCGCTCCGTCTTGCCAACGTTGGCAAAGTAGCCGTACGTGTTTGATGTGGCGATGAACTGGATGTCATTGCTGAGGCGCGAGTCGTAGACCGACGCGCTCCAGTAGGTGGACTTGCCAATTTTTCCGCGGCCGCCGAACTCGATTGTTTTAGCCACCACGGCTTTCAGGTCGGGATCGCCGTTGAACCCGGTCGGCAGCGAGCACGGGCTGTTCGGATCGGCGCAAGACAGCTCGATCGAGGTCGGGGCGCGCATCGATTCGCTGTAGTTGCCGAAGATGCCCTGACCGGCCCCGAGGTCGTAGTTGAATCCCAACGACGGGTTGAACCGGTGGTAATGATGAGAGCCGGCCAGGCTGTTGGTTTGCGGGCCGGCGACCGCCCCTGCCGGCACACCGTTTGGGTTGGAGGCTGCGCCGGATCCAGTGTTGGAATACCGGTAGGCGTCCACATAGCCGGGGTTGTAGTACGACACGCCTGATACGGCGTCCGTCCAGGAATAACCGCCGTCTTCGTTCAGGTATTTGTTGTTGGCACCGCCCTGGTTGAGCGTGGTGTAGTTGAAGCTGCCCGATGCGGTCACGCTCAGCTTTTCCGTCACGCTCAACGTATCGGTGAAGTACAGGCTGAAGTTGTTGACGTTGGACGACAGGTTGACCGCGCCGATGACGTTGCTGCCCGCGAACAATGCCGGGTTCGATGCCGAAGGTGCCGATCCATTCGTGGTGAATCCGTACGCCTGATTGGGCGTCACCACCGCCTGATAGCTGATCAACCGTGCCAGGTAGGTGGTCTGGTCATACGTGATGCGCGAGTGGTCGAACGCGCCACCGAACGTGAACGTATTGTTGCGTCCCGCCAGCTGGCCGAAGTTCGACCACTGCAGGGACGTGCCCACCGTGTCTTCATGCGTGGCGGAATCGACAACACTGGTGTTGATGGCGTTGGTCCAGCGGCCGTAGCCGAGCGCCAGCGCATTCGTGCCGGTCACTGCATTGACTGCCGTGCCGTTGGGCGCCTTGTTCGCGCACTTGTACGTGGTGATGCCGCCAGCGGTGGTCGTTGCCAGCGAGCCGTCGTCGTTGAAACAGCCGTCATCCAACTGCGCATTGCTGTTGACGTTGTGAAGGCTGGCCTTGCGGTAGTAGACGCTGCCAGCCAACTGGTTGGTGTCGTTCAGCCAATGACTGCCCTTCAGGTTCAGCAGCGCCATCCGGTTTGAGATGGTGTCGGGCCACGTATAGGCTGCACTGCGGTCGGCCATCATGTCCATCGGCAACGACTGCGTGCCGCTCAGCGAGGTATCTGCCAGTGCGGCCGAAAGCTCCAGCTGGGTAGCGCCGTCGTTGCCGTGCCACCGCGCTTTTCCATAGAGTTGCTTGACGTTCGAACCCGAGTGGTCGCGAAAGCCGTCTTGCCGGTCTAAGTTGCCGGCGACGAAGTAATCGGTGCCGTGGGCCTTGTCGACGATACCGGTCTCAAAGCTCAGCGCACGGCGGCCGAACGACCCGCCCAGCGCCTCGATCGACGTGCCGGCGTTGTCCTTGCCGTTCTTGGTGTTGACGACCAGCGCGCCGCCCAGGGTGTTGAGGCCGAACATCGGATTGGAGCCCGGCAGGATGTTGACGCTGGACATCGCATTCATGGGAATCAGATCCCAGTTCACGATGGAGCCGAAGGGCTCGTTCATCCGCACGCCGTCAAAGTAGACCGACACGCCAATCGGCACGCCCAGCAGCGACGACACCTGGAACCCGCGGTAGTTGATGTCGTTCTGGTACGGGTTGCCCGACCCGTTGCTGATGCTGACCTGCCCGAGGTTGTCGTTCAGCAGATCCGCCAGGTTGGAGTTGCGTTGCTCGCGCGCATCCTTCGCGCTCACGCGCTGCGCATTGGCAGGAAACTGCGACAGCGGCACGCCAATGCTGTCGATCGGGGTGGAGCCGACGACCTGCGCGGTCGGCAATGCCACCGCCACGATCTGGTCTTCGGCAAACGCGGGCGAGCAAAGCCTCACGGCAGCGAGCGCAGCGACCCCGCCAGCAAGGCGCGGCGCGGCATTGCGCGCACGGCGGGCGCCCTTCCCCGAACGGCTGGTATTCGAAAGCACGAAGTGTCTCCCTGATGTTCTCGCTCGCGGTTCTCGGGGCGCGGGTCGCAATGACGCACCCCGGAGAACAGGCGTGGCGATGGCTAATCCCGGCGGGAAATCAGCGGCAATGGGGTAGACACCTGCGCGCGTTGCGGCAGGGCAAATGGTTGGCACACGGCCTTGTCTCCTCTTCTTTTTTGCCTGCGGGGTCGTTGCCCCGCAGGTCAGCGGCTGGCGCTCGGGGTCGATCCCCCTTCGCCAGCCGTCCAGCTACACCATCAGAAGAAGCCCAGCGGCTTGGTGTCGTAGCTCACCAGCAGGTTCTTGGTCTGCTGGTAGTGGTCGAGCATCATCTTGTGGGTCTCGCGGCCCACGCCCGACTTCTTGTAGCCACCAAACGCTGCGTGCGCCGGATACAGGTGGTAGCAGTTCGTCCACACGCGCCCCGCCTTGATGGCGCGGCCCACGCGGTAGGCGCGGTTGATGTCGCGCGTCCACAGACCGGCGCCCAGGCCGAAATCGGTGTCGTTGGCAATCTGCAGCGCCTGCGCTTCGTCCTTGAAGGTGGTCACGGCAATCACCGGGCCGAAAATCTCTTCCTGGAACACGCGCATGCTGTTGTCGCCCTTGAGCAGCGTCGGCTTGATGTAATAACCCTTCGACAGATTGCCGGGCAGCACTTCCACATCGCCGCCGACCAGGCATTCGGCGCCCTCCTCCTGCGCGATCTCCAGGTAGCTGCGAATCTTGTAGAACTGCTGCTCCGAAGCCTGCGCGCCGACCATCGTCTCGGTGTCGAGCGGGTCACCGCGCTTGATGGCGGCCACCTTGGTCATCACTGCGTCCATGAAGCGGCTGTAGATGGATTCCTGCACCAGCGCGCGCGATGGGCACGTGCACACCTCGCCCTGGTTGAAGAAGCCCAGCACCAGGCCTTCGGCGGCCTTCTCGATGAAGCTCGGCTCGGCCTGCATGATGTCTTCGAAGTAGATGTTGGGCGACTTGCCGCCCAGCTCCACCGTCGACGGAATGATGTTTTCGGCCGCGCACTTCATGATGTGCGAGCCCACCGGCGTCGAGCCCGTAAAGGCAATCTTGGCGATGCGCTTGCTGGTGGCCAGCGCCTCGCCGGCTTCCTTGCCGTAGCCGTGCACAACGTTGAGCACGCCCGCCGGCAGCAGGTCGCCAATCAGCTCCATCAGCACACAGATGCCCAGCGGCGTCTGCTCGGCCGGTTTGAGCACCACGCAATTGCCGGCGGCCAGTGCGGGCGCCAGCTTCCATGCGGCCATCAGCAGCGGGAAGTTCCACGGGATGATCTGGCCGACCACGCCCAGCGGCTCGTGGATGTGATACGCCACGGTGTGCTCGTTGATCTCGGCAGCGGAGCCTTCCTGCGCGCGGATGCAGCCGGCGAAGTAGCGGAAGTGGTCCACGGCCAGCGGGATGTCGGCATTCAGCGTTTCGCGCACGGGCTTGCCGTTGTCCCACGTTTCGGTCACGGCCAGCAGTTCGAGGTTCTGCTCGATGCGGTCCGCGATCTTCAGCAGGATCAACGAGCGGTCCTGCACCGAGGTGCGGCCCCAGGCGTCAGCGGCGGCGTGCGCGGCGTCGAGAGCGCGGTCGATGTCTTCCGCGGTCGAGCGCGGGAACTCGCCGATCACCTCGCCCGTCACCGGGGTCGTGTTGGTGAAGTACTGGCCCTTGACCGGCGACACGAATTCGCCACCGATGAAATTGCCATAGCGCGGCTTGAACGAAACGATGGCGCCGGGAGTGCCGGGATGAGCGTAACGCATGGGTTGTCTCCTGATGTTTGAGTGATGACCGCAGCGTCGTTGTCTGCGCTGTGTCCGGTCGTCATCTGCAAAACCCGGGCCATCCCCTGAAGCGGATGTAGCTTCCTCTCCAAGTCGGCGGTTCAACCCGGCCGGCCTGCCGAACTGCTCCAGAATGGAACAGCGGGTGTTGCAAAGCGCAACGCCCCATCGCCTGAACAAGGGGCGGCCCCGCGTGCGAACACGCTGCACGCATGGCACGACTTTCGCGATGCGAGCCGTTCATTCGAACTTCCAAGCCACACGATGAGAACGGGTCCCCTTCATGCTGCCGCTGCCGCGCTGGCCGCGGCGTGTCTGTCATCGCAGGCCTGCGCCGATACGAACGTCGACCCTGCAGGCTCGCCGCTGTGGCCGACGATTCGTCAGGAAGTGTTTGGCCCAGCGCAGACGATGTTCGACAACCGCATCAGGATCATCGGGCCGGCATTTGCGGAAGACCCGATGCAGGTGCCGATTGCGTTTGATGCGTCGGCGCTCGGCAAGGTCGAGCGCGTCATCGTCGTGGTTGATCGCAACCCGATCCGCAAGGTTCTGGAATTCGCGCCGATGCGTGCGCGGCCGGCGCTGTCGTTCCGGTTCAAGCTGCAGGAAGCGTCTGCGCTACGCGTGGCGGCGCGTACGCAGGACGGTGTCTGGCATGTCGGTACGTTACAGGTGGATGCCACCGGCGGTGGCTGCACGCTGCCCGGCGCCACGCGCCAGGACGCCACGTGGAGCACCACGCTAAACCAGGTCGAGTCGCGCGTGTTTCCGGGCTTCAACGGCGCAGGCAGCCGCATCCGCGTGCGCGTAATGCATCCGATGGACACCGGCCTGGTGGCGGGCATTCCGTCGTTCCATATCGAGCAGCTCAATCTGCTCGATGCCAAGCGTCAGCCCATGCTTGAACTGGCGTTGTACGAGCCGGTGGCCGAGAACCCGATCTTCTCGTTCGATATGGATGGCCCCGTTGAACGCGGCATCAGCGTCGCCGGCGTCGACAACAACGGCAACCGCATCCGCGCACAGGTGACACGATGAGCCGACGCCACCCACGGTTGGGCCTCCTGCTGTGCCTTGCAATGTTGAGTGCCCTCGCACGTGCGGCCGGCCCCGACTACCACCTCGTACCGCGCGCGGTTGCGCCGGACGTCTGGGTGCTGGAAGGCGCCAACGCGGATTTTTCTGCGCGCAACGGCTGCAACATCATCAACACCGGTTTCATCGATACCGGCGATGGCGTGCTCGTCATCAATACCGGACCTTCGCTGCTGTACGGCGAACAACAGCGCCAGGCCATCCGTACGGTCACATCGGCGCCGGTGCGCTGGGTGTTCAACCTGAACCTGCACCCCGACTATTTCTTCGGCAACCAGGCCTATGCGGATGTCGGCGCCCAGGCGCTGCCCGGCACCATTGCCGGTGCGCAACGCGAAGGCGCGGCCTATGCCGACAATCTCTACCGTATTTGCGGCACGTGGATGCACAACACGGTGTCGACGCCTCCTGGCACGCCGTTGGCGCTTGGCACACGCACGATGGGGCACCACCGCATCGACCTCATCCGCCTCGACGGACATACCGATGACGATCTCGTGATCGTGGACCGGACCAGCGGTGTGGTCTTCGCCGGCGGCATTGCCTTTCGCGACCGGATTCCCACCACACCGCACGCCAACATTGCGCATTGGCTAGCCAGCCTGGACGCGTTGCAGAAGATCGTTGCGGCCAGCGGTGCGCGCGTGTTGATCCCCAGTCACGGGCCCGCGCTGGGCAACGCAGACGCCATCTCACAAACACGTCAGTACCTGCAGTGGCTCGATGCCCGCATGCGCCGTGCGGCAACCGAAGGGCGCGACCTGGCCGAGGTGATTGCGATGCCGGTAGACGCGCCCTACGCACAGTGGGGTGGCATGCCCGCGGAGTACACGCGCAACGTGACCCGTTTCTACCCACGCTACGAGACCGCCGCGCTGGCGCCCTGACATGGCGCCAGACCCCGTGCGGCGAAGCTGGATGCGCATCATGCTCGCGACCTTGATCACCCCGGCGCCGACGGTGTCTGCGGCACCCGCACGTGTCACGCTGCTGCGCCTGCAGGACGGCCTGTACGCCGCGCGCGCTGCCAACGCAGAAGCCTCACGCGCGAATGCCGGAGAAGTCGTGCCCACGCTGGTCCACACCACTGGCAACGGCGTACTCGTGGTCGACCCTGGCCCGCACGCGCGATGGGGGCACCAACTGATCGCGGCCATCCGGCACATCACGGCGGAGCCCGTTCGCTGGGTCATCAACACGCACGCGCATCCCGAGCATGTGCTGGCCAACGCCGCCTTCGCACAACTGCAGCCGCGCCCGGCCTTCCTGGCGTCCGCCGCCACCACCGATCTGATGCGCCAGCGTTGCCAGCCCTGCCTGGCGCGGCTGACCGCCCTGCTCGGTGCGCACGTCATGCGGGAGACGCAGATCGTCTATCCGGAACCGGCGTTGCGCGATGGCGATTGGCTGCACACCGGCAAGACGGCGTGGCAAGTGCGCATCTACAACGCCGCGCACAGCGCATCTGACACGGTGCTGTACGCGGCGCAGCGCGGGGTGCTGTGCACGGGTGGCCTGGCATATCGGCAGCGCGTGCCGGACCTGCAGGAGGGCTCGCTGGTCGGATGGCAGCAAGCACTGCATGCACTCACACAACTGCCCGCCAACATCGTCGTTGGAACCGCCATCGGCACGCCGGCTCAGATGCTGCAACCGACGCTGGCCTATCTCGACATGCTCGCAAGCAGCATCACGCGCGCCATGGAAACCGGCGGCGATGCGGCCCGCGCGCTCGACTACGTTCCGGGCGACGCCTATCGCGACTGGCGCAACTTCCAGCCGCGCCATGCGCTGAACGTCGCGCGTGCATGGCGCGAGCTTGAAGATCGCTGGATGCAAAGCGCGCCGAGCGCCTGATCGCCCGATCACGGCTGCTCCACTGCTGAACAGACCGCGGACAAGTGTTGCGCTGACTGTCCCGCCACGCCACATCGCCCGCATCCGCGCGCGTGTCGCAAACGTTAATCAACGGCATGCAACGCCTTGCAACACCAGACGAACGCCGTGGTACGCATATTGCGAAGTCCCGCCGGCGCTGAGCGCGCGCCCCGCGTTCTTGGCGCCCACACCGCATGCGTTCGAGCCAATTCAATGGACGCATCAGACAACGACAATAGGGAGACAACATGCAGAACTCACGCCTTCGACCCGGCGTCCTGACCGCCATCGCAACCGCCCTCGGCTGCGCAGCGGGTGGCGCCGTTGCGCAATCGTCGGTCACGATCTACGGCACCGTCGATGCCGGACTCCAGTACCAAAACCGCAGCGCGGCAGGCGGCAGCATCACCGAAATGCATTCGGGCGGTATCAGCCCAAGCATCTGGGGCCTCAAGGGGTCGGAAGACCTGGGCAGCGGGCTGAAGGCCAACTTCAACCTCGAAGGGCATTTCAGCAGCGACACCGGCACGCTCACCACCGGCCCAGGCTTCAGCTCAGAGCTGTTCCGCCGGCAAGCCAACGTCGGCCTGAGCGGCAACTGGGGCGCGATCACGCTGGGGCGCCAATACAGCCCAGCCCTCATCGGCACGATCGGCACGGAAGCGCGCGGCTTCAAGGAGCAGTTCTCGAACCTGTACGGCTGGGCCTACAACCAGCTCCCCGCACCGGGCAACGCGATGGGCGCAGGCACCAACCCCGGCAACGACGTGGGCGTGTTCATCGGCAACGCACTGCAGTACTCCAACAACTTCGGCCCCGTGTGGCTGGGCGTTGCCTATTCATTCGGAGAGACCGCCGGCAGCTTCAAGCGCGGCAATGAGCTGTCGCTGGGGGCCACATACACGGGCCCGGTCACCGTCGGTCTCGGCTATCAATCGACGGCGGACAGCGGCACGGGCGAGATCCTCAGCCGCTTGTGGAGCGCAGGTGTCGCCGTGCCATTCGATGCCTTCACGGGCCGGGTGAACTACATCGGCGTCACCAACAATGCGCCGACCGGGCAACGTGTGTCAGACGTCAAATCGATCGGCGTCGGGCTCGACTACAAGTGGGGCCCTGCCAATACCGCCACCCTGGCCGGCTACTACAGCAAGTACGAAAGCAGCGCGCACGACAGCTCCACCAAATCGATCGTGCTGAGCAACGACTACGCGTTCTCCAAGCGCACCACGCTGTACGCGCAACTCGTGTACGTCAATGCGGGCGCAGTGGGCACGGCGGATCCGCTGGAAAGTCTCAAGACGTCGATCGTAGCGGGCGGCACTGCGCCGGGCGCGAAGACCGTGCTGGCAGGTGTGGGGCTGAAGCATTCGTTCTGAGCAGCACCCAAGCAGGAAGAAAGACCCTTGGCCCACCCCAGGGGTTTTTTGCCATTGCGATACGAAGCATGAATCCTGACGCAGCGCATGGTCTGGACAGGCGATCCGCGCTACGCTGAAATATTCTCAACGTCACGATTCCTGCCTGCCGCACCCACGCGGCGGCACTCATTGGAGGTGCCTTGATTCGCGTCCTGCCTGCCTTTGTCCTGGGCACGCTCAGCTCAATCCTGCTGGCCTTGAACACCTTGTTCTGGAGTGTGCCGCTGTTCACGCTGTCGGCGGTCAAGCTGCTGGTGCCCGCGGCGGCCGTCCGCCGCCCGATCGACCTGATGCTCAATTGGGTCGCCACGCGCTGGATCGCTTGCAACAACGCCTGGATCGGCGTGCTGCAACGCGAGCCGTGGAGCGTGGAAGGCGCTGACAATCTGCGCTACGCGGGCTGGTATCTGGTCAATTGCAACCACCGGTCGTGGGTGGACATCTTCGTGCTGCAGCGCGTGTTGAACCGGCGCATCCCGCTGCTCAAGTTCTTCCTCAAGCAGCAGCTGATCTACGTGCCGGTCATCGGCTTGGCATGGTGGGCGTTGGATTTTCCGTTCATGCGGCGGCACTCCAAGGCGGCGCTCCGTAAGCACCCCGAGCTGCGCAATCAAGACCGCGAAACCACGCGTCGTGCCTGCGCCAAGTTCGCCCACGTGCCCACCAGCGTCATGAACTTCGCCGAAGGCACGCGGTACACCCCTGCGAAGCACCAGGCGCAATCGTCGCCTTATCGGCATCTGCTCAAGCCGAAGGCCGGCGCGCTGGCCCTGACGCTCAACGCCATGGGTGGCCGGTTCCAGTCGCTGCTCGATATCAGCATCGCCTACCCCGACGGCACGCCGAGCTTCTGGCAACTGGCCTGCGGCCAAGCCGGCCGCGTGATGGTGCATATTCGCGAGCTGCCGATTCCGCCCGATTTCTGCACGCACGACTACAGCACCGACGCCGCCTTCCGCAGCGATTTCCACTGCTGGCTTGCCCAACTGTGGGAGGAGAAAGATCAGCAGATTGAGAACATGCTCGCGCGGGCAGGCCAGCGGCGCAGCGTGACCACCGGTGCCGACATTCTTTCGCCAGACGAAATCTAAGCGCCAAACAAAAAGCCCCTTGGTCGTAAAACCAAGGGGCTTTTGCTACTGCTGGCGGAGAGGGTGGGATTCGAACCCACGGTACCGTCGCCGGTACGCCTGATTTCGAGTCAGGTACATTCGACCACTCTGCCACCTCTCCGGTAACTGGGTCGCTGAATCGCTAAACCGCGACTATAACAGAATTTTGCGGCCCGAATCAAGAGGGTCCGCACAACCCATCAAGCAGCCGGTTTCAGCACTTCCTGGCCTCCCAGGTACGGGCGCAGCACCGTCGGCACCGTGACCGAGCCATCCGCATTCTGGTAGTTCTCCAGCACGGCAACCAGCGCACGGCCCACCGCGAGGCCCGAGCCGTTGAGCGTGTGAACCAGCTCCGGCTTGCCCTGCGCGTTGCGGAAACGCGCTTGCATGCGGCGCGCCTGGAAGTCGCCCATGTTCGAGCACGAGCTGATTTCGCGGTACGTGTTCTGCGCCGGAATCCACACCTCGATGTCGTACGTCTTGGTGCTGCCGAAGCCCATGTCGCCGGTGCACAGCACGACGGTGCGGAACGGCAATTCCAGCTTGCGCAGGATGTTCTCCGCGGCGTTCGTCATGGCTTCCAGCGCGTCGAACGACGTTTGGGGCTGCACGATCTGCACCATCTCCACCTTGTCGAACTGGTGCTGGCGGATCATGCCGCGTGTGTCCTTGCCGTACGAGCCGGCTTCGGAACGGAAGCACGGCGAATGTGCCGCGAACATCATCGGCAGCGCATCGGCGGCGACGATCTCATCGCGCACGAGGTTCGTGAGCGGCACTTCGGCGGTCGGGATCAGGTAGAAATTCTCGACACGTTCGCCGTCTTCGCCTTCGGCGCTGTGCCCCATCTTGCGCGGCACGCGGAACAGGTCTTCCTCGAACTTCGGCAACTGACCGGTGCCACGCATCGATGCAGCGTTGACGATGTACGGCACGTATGCCTCGGTGTAGCCGTGCTCCAGCGTGTGCGTGTCGAGCATGAATTGCGCAAGCGCGCGATGCAGGCGCGCCACCTGCCCTTTCAGGACGGTGAATCGCGCGCCGGACAGCTTGGCGCCCGCGTCAAAATCCAGCCCCAGCGCGGCGCCCAGATCGACGTGGTCCTTGACCGCGAAATCGAACGTGCGCGGCGTGCCCTCGCGGCGCACTTCCACGTTCTGCGTCTCGTCGCGGCCGGCCGGCACGCTTTCGTGCGGCAGGTTCGGGATCGACAGCATCAGGTCCTGCAACTTTGCCTGCACCACGTCGAGTTGCGCGGCAGACGCCTTCAGCTCGTCGCCGATGCCCGACACCTCGGCCATCACGCCCGATGCGTCCTCGCCCTTGCCCTTGAGCATGCCAATCTGCTTGGACAGGCTGTTGCGGCGGGCCTGCAGCTCTTCGGTGCGGGTCTGGATGGCCTTGCGTTCCGCTTCGAGTGCGGCAAAGCCGGCAACGTCGAGCACGTAGCCGCGATCTTTGAGGCGCGCGGCGACGGCGTCGATGTCTTTGCGCAGCAGTTGGATATCAAGCATGGTGGGAAAAGAAAAACCGGAGATGGCGAGCGATCTGAACGATCGAAAAGGCCGATTTTATCGTACCGGCCCGTGGGGCTTATTTGTTGCGGGAGGATTTGTCGTGCTGGGCATGCCACTGCGCATCCAGCTCGCGCAGGTGCCGCAGTTTCTCGCCGATCTTGCCTTCCAGGCCGCGCGGCGTCGGCACGTACCAGTTCTGCGGCGGCAAATCGTCGGGAAAGTAGGTTTCGCCAGCGGCGTAGGCCTCGGGCTCGTCATGGGCGTAGCGGTAGGCATGGCCGTAGCCGAGTTCTTTCATCAGCTTGGTCGGCGCATTGCGCAGGTGCACGGGCACGTTGCGCGACTTGTCCTGGCTGACGAAAGCCCGCGCCGCGTTGTAGGCGTTGTAGCCGGCGTTCGACTTGGGCGCGATGGCCAGGTAGATCACCGCCTGGGCCAGCGCCAGTTCCCCTTCCGGCGAGCCCAGGCGTTCGTAGGTTTCCGCTGCGTCGAGCGTGATGCGCCCGGCGCGCGGGTCGGCCAGGCCAATGTCTTCCCAGGCCATGCGCACGATACGGCGCGCGAGGTAGCGCGGGTCGGCTCCGCCATCGAGCATGCGGCAGAACCAGTACAGCGCACCGTCCGGATCGGAGCCGCGTACGGACTTGTGCAGCGCGCTGATCTGGTCGTAGAAGGCGTCGCCGCCCTTGTCGAAGCGTCGCAGATTTTCTGACAGCGCGGAGGCCAGCAGCGCCTCGTCGATCACCGGAACAGTATCGCCCTCGGCCTGCGAACGCGCAGCGCGGGTGACGATTTCCACGTTGTTGAGCAGCTTGCGGCCATCGCCGTCGGCCGACGCGACGATGGCGTCGAGCGCGGCGGGCGTCCACTCCAGCCCGCCCAGCTCTTGGCGAGCACGTTCGGCAAGCTGCTTCAGCTCGTCGTCCGACAGGCTCTTGAGCACGTACACCGCAGCACGCGAGAGCAATGCGCCGTTCACCTCGAACGAGGGGTTTTCCGTCGTCGCGCCGATAAAGGTGAACAGCCCGCTTTCCACGTGCGGCAGGAAAGCGTCCTGCTGGCTTTTGTTGAAGCGATGGACCTCGTCGACGAAGACAAGCGTGCGTCGGCCATTGGCGCGAAACTGCTCCGCACGCTCCACGGCCTCACGGATGTCCTTGACGCCAGACAGCACGGCGGAAAGTGCGATGAATTCCGCGTCGAATGCGTTGGCCATCAGCCGCGCCAGCGTGGTCTTCCCAACGCCGGGCGGGCCCCAGAGGATCATCGAATGCGGCTCGCCAGAGGCAAAAGCCACGCGCAGCGGCTTGCCCGGCCCCAGCAGATGCTGCTGGCCGATCACATCGTCGGCGGAATGGGGGCGGAGGCGCTCGGCCAGCGGCATGTGGGCGGGCGCATCCGGGAAGAGAGATGCGGAAGCGTTCATGCAGGGATTGTCGCAGAATCCGCCCGCCGGCCGCTTCCCCGGCAACGTCAGGCGGCGCGTGCGTCCAGCGCCGACGCCTCTGCGGCCGTCCTGCTCCGGCCGATCGAAAGCACACAGATCAGCGACAGCGCCGCAAAACCGGCATAGAAGATCGCCATTGGCCACCACAGCGGGAAAAAGCGATCAGCCAGCACCGTGGCAAGCAGCGGAGTCAGGCCACCCGCAAAGGCGCCGCACACCTGATACGACAACGAGATCGCCGTGTAGCGGATGCGTGCCGCGAACATGCCGCTGACAAAGCCCGCGATGATCGCGTAATAGCCGGACTCGGCCAGCGTTGCGATGGCCACCCCTGCAAAGACGGTATGCGCCTCGCCCATGCGGACCAACGGCAGCATGATGAACGGCACGACCACCGCGAAGGCCGCGAGGATGACCAACATGCGGCGTGTTCCGAAACGGTCGGCCAGCGTGGCCGCACCAAGCTGCACGAAGAACTGCAGCACGGCGACCCAGAACATGCAGTCGAGAATCATCGCGCGATCGAGCTGCAGGTACTGCGTGGCATACGAAATCATGAAGATGTTGCTGAAGTACACACCGGCAATGCCGTACACGTTGGCGCCGATGGCCAGCGCGATCAGCGGCCATGCCTTGAGCGCCTCCGCCAGCGGCTGCTTCGCCACGTCGCCGGACGCCTGCATCGCCCCGAACTCCGGCGATTCATTGACCGACATGCGGATGACAAAGCCCACGGCCAGCAACACGGCACTCGCCAGGAAGGGCAAGCGCCAGCCCCACGCCAGGAAGGCCTCCGGCTCGAGCCGGCTGACGGCGGAAAACGCCAGCATCGACAGGATCAGGCCACCGGCGCTGCCAAGCTGCGCGAACGAGGCGAAGAACGTGCGCCGCCCTTTCGGCGCGTGTTCGCCGGCCAGCAACACCGCACCGCCCCACTCGCCGCCCACGGCGATGCCTTGCAGTACGCGCAACGCCACCAGCGCGACCGGCGCAATCCAGCCGGCCTGCGCATAGGTGGGCAGACAGCCGATCAGCACCGTGGCAATGGCCATGAGGCTGAGCGTTCCCATCAGCGCCCGCTTGCGGCCGAGCTTGTCGCCGATGCGACCGAACAGCACGCCGCCGATGGGCCTGGCGAGAAACCCGATGGCAAATGAGCCGAACGAAGCCAGCAGGCCCAGCAAGCGGTTCTCTCCCGGGAAGAACAGCGGCCCGAAGACAAGTGCCGCCGCCGTGGCGTAGCTGTAGAAGTCGTACCACTCGATCGTGGTGCCGATGAACGATGCCATCGCTGCACGGCGCGGCTGGGCCGTCGATTGCGCTGTTTGCATGGGTCTCCTCTCCGTTCTTATAGGTGTCGCGTCAGGCGCGGTATTCGACGCCGGGCAGCGCACATAGCATCTCGAACGCCAAGTTGGCGCCCAGCAGAGCCGTCGTCCCGAACGGGTCATACGGCGGAGACACCTCGACCAGGTCCGCCCCGACGATGTCGAGGCCGCGTGCGCCGCGCACGATCTCCAGCGCCTGCGGCACGGTCAGGCCGCCAATTTCCGGCGTACCGGTGCCGGGCGCATAGGCGGGGTCGATACCGTCGATGTCAAAGCTGATGTAGACGGGGCCACCCTGTACGCGAGCGCGCACCTCTTCCATGAGCGGCGTGAGCGAGCGGTGCCAGCATTCCTCGGCGGTCACCACGCGAAAGCCCTGGTCACGGCACCAGTCGAAATCCTCGGCCGCGTAGCCGGTGCCGCGCAGGCCGATCTGCACGACGCGGCTGCAATCGAGCAGCCCATCTTCCACAGCGCGGCGAAATGGCGTGCCGTGCGCGATCTTCTCGCCGAACATGGTGTCGTTGACGTCGGCATGCGCATCCACGTGGATCAGGCCGATGCGGCCGTACTTGGCATGCATCGCACGCAAGATGGGCAGCGTGACGGTGTGATCACCGCCCAGGCCGATCGGCCGGCAGCCGTCGGCAATGATCTCCCGGTAAGCCGCCTCAATGCGCGCGATCGAGTCATGCAGGTTGTATGGGTTGGTCGGCACGTCGCCGAAGTCGGCCACGCGCAGCGAGTCGAACGGCGCCGCGCGTGTGGCCATGTTGTACGGCCGCAGGAGGACGGATTCTGCGCGGATCTGCCGGGGCCCGAGCCGCGCCCCGTTGCGGTTGGACGTGCCAAGGTCGAACGGCACGCCGACAAAGCACGCGTCCAACCCGGCGGCAGACGTGGCGGCAGGCAGCCGCATCATGGTGGTAATGCCGCCAAAGCGCGGCATGGCGTTGCCCGAAGCGGGCTGGAAGAGGTCGGCGCGGTCGTTCATGGCAGTCGCATGGTCACATCGTCCTGAGACGATGTAAGTAGTGTCAATACACTGCATTCTTGCCGATGGATTTCGCACGTAGAATGCGAAATCTCCGAATCAAACATCGATATAGATCGATGTATCGATCACCGTGCTGGGACAAGCTTCCGATCTTGATCTGCGACTGATCCGCGTATTCCTCGCCGTGGTCGACGCGGGCGGCATCACCCCTGCCCAGGCAACGCTGAACGTGGGGCAGTCCACCATCAGCACACAGCTGTCCACGCTGGAGACGCGACTCGGCTATCGGCTATGCGAGCGCGGCCGCAGCGGCTTCCGGCTCACCGCGCGCGGCGAACGCTTCGTCGATTCCGCACGCAAGCTGCTGGGCGCACTCGACGTCTTCAGCGCGGAGGCCCGCAAGGTGGGTCGCACGCTGGTCGGCACGTTGAATCTCGGCTTGATCGGCCATGCGCCCGTCAACGCGAATGCGCGTATCAGCCAGGCCATCGAGCGCTTTCGGGAGCGCGATGAATCCGTGCATTTCACGGTCTCGGTGCGCCCGCCCGGGGAGCTGGAAGGACTGCTGCTCGACAGCAAGATCCACATGGCGATCGGCTATTTCTGGCACCGTGTGCCGGCGCTGGACTACACCACGATCTTCCACGAGACTCAGCTTGCGTATGCGGGGCGCGGCCATCCGCTGTTCAGCAAGGCCGGGGACGTGACGCCCGCGCAGGCATTGGCGCACGCGTGGGCGTGGCGCAGCTATCCCCTGCCCGATGCGGCGGGGTCGCCAGCCGAGCGGCCGGTGACTGCAGTGGCCGACAACATGGAAGCGGTGGCCATGCTGGTGCTTTCAGGCCGGCACCTGGGTTACCTGCCGGAGCACTTTGCGGCGCCGTATGTGGCACAGGGCCTGTTGACGCCGTTGGCACCCGCTGCCATGCGCTACGAGGTGCCGTTCGACATGGTGGTGCGCCGCGACGCCCGGCGCAATGATCTGCTGGCCGCCTTCATCGCCGACATGAAAGCGGCCCACGCCTAGGAAAACGGCAAGCCGTCAGTTCGATGCCCGTTGCACCAATTCCATGAACGCCTTGGCCGGCAGCGGCCCATGACACGACTGGGTGCCGTTGGGCGCGCGCAGCAGCAGCCAGACGCTCTCGCTGGCCGGTGGCTGAATCACGAACGGTTGGTGCGCCGCAGCCTCAGGCAGACGCGGATCGACCGGCGCCTGGATCGGCACGACCTGCCCGGCGTGCCCCTTCACCAAGGCGCTGCACTCGGCGCCTGGCAGCTCGGTCGCGTGCAGGAAATCCTTGTTGACCAAGGCCTCGGCAAGCACCGTGTCAGGCGCGGTAAGGAAGGAGTCGACGTCAAAACGGGACGCACCCGTGGAGGCGCATCCCGCAAACACGGCTGCCGCTGACGCTGCAGCGGCTACGGCGGCGGCTCGGTGCAGCGACGTGGTGAACGGCAAAGGCATGGTCGGTCTCCTGGTCTAGGACAGCAACGGCGCCGGCCTGCACGCGTCATTGCTTGATGACGTCAGCCCCCTTGGGCGGCGTAAAGCGGAACACGTTGGCCGGCAGTTGCGGATTCTTCTGGATGTTCGAGAACGTCAGCAAGGTCGTGTCTCCGAAGGCATCGCGCAGCTCCATCCCCTGCAGCTCGCCGCTGCGGAAACCGATGGCTATGCGTTCGAACTGGGTGTCCTTGGCCTTGGGGGTAAGTTCAGCCCAGTCGATGCCGTCTTTGGTACCGCCTTCCTTGAGCGTGAAGTTCTTGGCCAGATCGTTGCTGCCGAACAGGATGGCGGCCGGGCTGGAGCCCAGCGAGGCATCAAGCTTGCGCTCCGTGATTTGGTTCAGGTCTTTGTCGAAGATGTAGAGCGTCTGGCCGTCGGCCGAGAGTTGCTGCTCGTACGGCTTTACATAGCGCCAGACAAAGCGGCCCGGGCGCGAGAAAACGAAATCGCCGCTGGACGTGCCGGCCACGCGCAGCGGGCTGCCGTTGGTGCCGCCCTTCACCTGCCGCTGCACGAACTCACCGCGCGCGGTGCTGACGTTGCTCACGAAGGCGTTGAGCTGTTCGACTGCCCCCGCGTAGGCGCCGGCAGACCATGCCGCCAGCGAGACCAGCCCGGCGGCCATCAGGTGACGTGCTTTCAACACAAACATAGGAATTCCGGTTTCAGTTGATCTTGTTGTTAGTGGCCGGCCGCGCCGGAACATTCCGCCCGCGCGGTAACGCGATGTAACTGCAAATGCGGGCAGCGTCATTCCTCTTCGACGACGTTGCCGTTGCGGTTGGGCGCCAGGATTTCGCGGTTGCCGTTGCCGGACATGGCAGACACAAGGCCCGCCTTCTCCATGTCCTCGAGCAGGCGCGCGGCGCGGTTATAGCCGATGCGCAGGTGGCGCTGCACCAGCGAGATCGACGCGCGACGGTTCTTGAGCACCACGTCGACCGCCTGGTCGTACAGCGGATCAGCCTCACCGCCGCCCGCACCGACAAGGCCAGCACCGCCACCAAAGCCATCGACGCCGCCCTCGCCGTCAGCCACGCCGCCTTCGAGAATCCCTTCGATGTAGTTCGGCTCGCCCTGCGCCTTGAGGTTATCGACGATGCGGTGGACCTCCTCGTCCGACACGAACGCACCGTGCACCCGCACCGGCAAGCCGGTGCCAGGCGCCAGATACAGCATGTCGCCCATGCCGAGCAGTGCCTCGGCCCCCTGCTGGTCGAGAATGGTGCGCGAGTCGATCTTGCTGCTGACCTGGAACGCGATCCGCGTCGGCACGTTGGCCTTGATCAGGCCCGTAATCACGTCCACCGACGGACGCTGCGTCGCCAGCACCAGGTGGATGCCGGCGGCACGCGCCTTCTGCGCAATCCGTGCGATCAGTTCTTCGACCTTCTTGCCGACCACCATCATCAGGTCGGCCAGCTCATCGATCACGATGACGATCATGGGCAGCTTGTCGAGCGGCTCCGGCGCGTCGGGCGTCAGGCTGAACGGGTTGGGAATCTTTTCTTCGCGCGCGGCGGCTTCTTCGATCTTCTTGTTGAAGCCGGCCAGGTTGCGCACGCCCATCTTGCTCATGAGCTTGTAGCGGCGCTCCATTTCGCCCACGGCCCAGTTGAGCGCGTGGCCGGCCTGGCGCATGTCGGTCACGACCGGGCACAGCAGGTGCGGAATGCCTTCGTAGATGCTCAACTCCAGCATCTTCGGGTCGATCAGGATCAGGCGCACCGCGTCCGCCTTCGCCTTGTACAGCAGCGACAGGATCATCGCGTTGATGCCGACCGACTTACCGGAACCCGTGGTGCCGGCCACCATGCAGTGCGGCATCTTCGCCAGATCGGCTACGACCGGCTTGCCGGCAATGTCCTTGCCCAGCGCCAGCGTAAGCTGCGATGCGCTCTCGTTGTAGACCTGCGAACCAAGAATCTCCGACAGGCGCACCGCCTGGCGCTTCGGGTTCGGCAGCTCCAGGCCCATGTAGTTCTTGCCCGGAATCGTCTCGACTACGCGGATCGACACCAGTGACAGCGAACGCGCCAGGTCCTTCGCCAAGTTGACGATCTGGCTGCCCTTGACGCCCGTGGCAGGCTCGATTTCGTAGCGCGTGATGACCGGGCCCGGATAGGCCGCCACCACCTGCACTTCCACGCCGAAATCCTTGAGCTTCTTCTCGATCAGGCGCGAGGTGAACTCCAGCGTTTCGGCGCTGACGGTCTCCACAACCGGCGGGATCGGATCGAGCAGCGCCAGCGGCGGCAGGTCGGAATCGTGAATATCGACAAATAGCGGCTGCTGCTTTTCGCGCTCCACGCGCTCGCTCTTGACCACGGCGGTCGGGCGCACGATCTGCACCGGCGGCGATTCTTCGATGCGCACGCGGCGCGTTTCGACCACTTCTTCGCGCTCGACCTTGGCCGCCTCGCCGATGGCCCGGTCCTGTTTGCTCTCCCGGCGCGTCTTGAAGCCGACGAACAGCATCTCGACGCCCGCACCGATCTGCTCGGCGAGGTTCAGCCACGAAAAATGGAAGAACAGCGACAGCCCGACCAGGAATGCAAACAGCAGCGCCAGCGTGCCGCCCGTGAAGCCCAGCGAATGCTGCATCGCACCGCCGATCACATCGCCCAGCACGCCTCCCGGTGCACGCGGCAGCTTCATGTGCAGCGAGTACATGCGAATGGCTTCCAAACCCATGCTGGAAGCCAGGATGAGCGCAAAGCCGATCCACGTGACACTGGCATCAACACGCGCCGTGGCGGTGCGCGGTAGACGCTCGTCCGACATCAGCTCGCGCCAGCCGCGCCAGACCTTGCGCACGAGCAGAACAGCCCACCAGTAGGCGGACGCGCCAAAGACAAACAGCAGCAGATCGGCCAGCCACGCGCCCACGCGGCCGCCCAGGTTGCGGATCTCGTCGACCTGGCTGGCGTGGGTGAAACCGGGATCGGCCCGGTTGTATGACAGGAGAATGATCAGGAAGGCGATGGTCACCGCCAGCATCAGGAACCAGCGGACCTCCCCCAGCAGCCGGCCAATGCGGGACGGCAGTGCGGACGGATCGGTGCGGGTTGTCGGAGTGGTGGAAGCTCGAGCCATGCGGGAGACGCGGAGAGACGGATGTGCCGCTCGGGGAGGCCGCGCGGCTTGGGACAGCACAAATACGATGCCAAGGATTGTAACGCGGCCCTATCACCGCCATTGGAATTTACAACCGGGCGGGCGAGGGGGTGCCACTTTATAATGGCGCCCATCACCCTCACCTAGCCTGCACGGCGGCGCTCCACCCCTCGTGCCGCGCACACACAGAACGCATCATGGCAAAACACGCAAAAGTGCTGATCCTTGGCTCCGGCCCCGCCGGTTACACGGCCGCGATTTACGCTGCCCGGGCCAACCTGAACCCGGTGCTGGTCACCGGCCTGGCGCAGGGCGGCCAGCTGATGACCACCACCGACGTGGAAAACTGGCCCGCTGACAAGGAACACCTGCAAGGCCCCGAGTTGATGCAGCGCTTCCTGGAGCACGCCGAGCGTTTCAAGACCGAAGTGCTCTTCGACCACATCCACACCGCGCATCTGAACGAAAAGCCGATCCGCCTGGTGGGCGATTCCGGCGAATACACCTGCGACGCGCTGATCGTCTCCACCGGCGCCTCGGCCCAATACCTGGGCCTGCCCTCGGAAGAAGCCTTTGCGGGCCGCGGCGTGTCGGCCTGCGCCACGTGCGACGGGTTCTTCTACAAGGGCCAGGAAGTGGCCGTGGTCGGCGGGGGCAACACCGCCGTGGAAGAAGCGCTGTACCTGGCCAACATTGCCAGCAAGGTCACGCTCATCCACCGCCGCGACAAGTTCCGCGCCGAACCGATCCTGATCGACCGACTGCATGAGCAGGAGAAGAAAGGCAAGATCGAGATCAAGACGAACATGGTGCTCGACGAGATTCTGGGCGATGACTCCGGCGTGACGGGCGCCCGGCTGAAGGGCACGCACGAAAACGAAGGCAAGACCGAAGAGATCAAGGTGGCGGGCGTGTTCATCGCCATCGGCCACAAACCGAACACCGACATCTTCCGCGGCCAGCTCGATATGAACGACACGGGCTACATCCGTACGAAAAGCGGCCTGGACGGCATGGCCACCGCCACCAACATCCCGGGTGTTTTTGCCGCCGGCGATGTGCAGGACCACATCTACCGCCAGGCCATCACCAGCGCCGGCACGGGCTGCATGGCCGCGCTGGACGCCCAGCGCTACCTGGAAAGCCTGGAATAAGCTTCACCGCCCCGGCTTCATGGGCGCAAACAACGCGGCCGATGGGTGACCATCGGCCGTTTTGCCGTGTGCGGCGCCTTCGTATAATCGACGGACGCTCCACCTCGATGTGCTCGCCTCCCCTTCATCATGAAACGCGCCTCCTCCCCCGCCAACAAGCTCAGCCTGACCGACCTGGCCAGTCTGCGTGACCAGCTCAAGCACGAGACGGAGGCACGCGAAGCCGAGCGGCAGCGCGCTGAAGCCGCTGCACGCAAGGCCGCCGAAGAGGCCAACGTGTTCCGAGCCAGCATCGGCGAGGTCAGCGCGCTGCGCCAGAACAAGCGCGTCGAACATCCGCGCAATCCGCCCGCGCCCGACCCCGTGCACTCGCGCGCCGAAGAGCAGACCGTGCTGCGCGATTCCCTGTCGGATGAATTCGACGTGGACAACTTGCTCGAAACCGACGACACGCTGTCCTACCGGCGCCCCGGCATTGGCGACGACGTGCTCAAAAAGCTGCGCCGCGGCGAGTGGGCCACGCAAGACCAGATCGACCTGCACGGCATGCGCCGCGAAGAAGCCCGCGAGGCGCTGGCCGCCTTCCTGCGCCGGGCGGTACAGCGCGGCATCCGCTGCGTGCGCGTGATCCACGGCAAGGGCCTCGGCTCGCCCGACAAAACGCCGGTGCTCAAGGGCAAGGTTCGCTCGTGGCTGGTGCAGAAGGAAGAAGTGATCGCTTTTGTCGAGCCACGCAACACGGCCGGCGGCGCGGGCGCGGTGCTGGTACTGCTGCGCCAGCCGCACGGATCCTGAGGCGCAATCCGCGCACTCAACGGCTCATAAGAGAACAACTCGCAAATGCACGTGACGCGCCTGCAGCTGGTGATGCACTGGGTGGAGATCCTCGCGGTCTTTTCGTTTGCCGTCTCGGGGCTCGCCGAGGCCAAACGGCGTCGGCTCGATGCTGTGGGCGCGTTCATCGTCGCGTTCCTGACCGCGTTTGGGGGCGGTACGCTGCGCGATCTTCTGCTCGATGGGCGGCCGTTCTACTGGATCGAGCACGAGCAATACCTGCTTGCGCTGTTCGTGATGAGCCTGTTTGCCAACTGGGTGATCCGGCTGGTGAGCCAGCTGGTTTCCGACCGCGTGCTGATCGTGGCCGACGCCATCGGCTTGGGGCTCTTTGGCGTGCTCGGCACGCAACTGGCGCTGGATGCGGGCGTGCCGATCTTCGTGTCGGTAATGATGGGCGTGATCACGGCGGCCTTTGGCGGCCTGCTACGCGATGTGGTCTGCAACGAAGTGCCCATGCTGCTGCGGGACAATCACCCGTACGCAACGTGCGCGTTTCTCGGGTGCTTCCTTTACGTCGGGCTGACGCACACGGACCTGCTGCCGAGCGTGTCCGTGGTGATCGCCACGCTGGCGATCGTGATCGGGCGGCTGGTGACGCTGCGCTGGAACATCACCCTGCCGCGTTGACCCACGCTGACCGGCGCGAGCGTGCCGGCCAAACACTGCGGCTTCAGACCGCTGCTTCGTCCTTCTCGCCGGTGCGGATGCGGATCACCTGCTCCACCGGCATCACGAAGATCTTGCCGTCGCCGATCTTGCCGGTCTTGGCCGCCTTGACGATCGTGTCGATCACGTTTTCGACCTGGCTTTCGGCCACCACCACCTCGATCTTGATCTTCGGCAGGAAGTCGACCACGTATTCCGCACCGCGATACAGCTCGGTGTGGCCCTTCTGGCGGCCGAAACCCTTGACCTCGGTGACGGTCAGGCCGGTCACCCCCACGTCGGCGAGCGACTCGCGCACTTCGTCCAGTTTGAAGGGCTTGATGATGGCGGTGATTTGTTTCATGGGTGTCTCGCTCACTGGTTGGTGAAGTATTCAAGCGTCCAATAATACTGGAGCCGGCTAATGCGCACATCGTGGGCGATGCCGGCCACCGTTTGCAGCAGCGTCGGATCGTCGGGAAAATTCTTCAGCACGTCATGCTCGCTGCCGTCGCGCAGGGGGCGCCGCTGCCACGTGTTGCCATATTCGTCGTTGTAAGCGATGGGCGTGCTCGATCCAAACACATACTGGTTATCGAACCACAGCACGCGTACGCCGGGGCCCAAGGCGCGGTGCACGCCTTCGACGTGACGGCGCAAATGCTGCAGCGGCACATGCGACCACCAGCAGCCCGCCGTCATCACGTCGAACGTGCCGGGCGCGAAGGGCAGCGCATCGTTGTCGGCACGCACGAACGCCGCCCCGGCAATGCCCTTGTCGCGGGCAATGCGCAGCACGGCGTCGTTGTAGTCCGCGCCAACGATGCTGCGCGCCTCCGTCATCGCCTCGGTCCAGAAACCGGTGCCGCACGCCAGATCCAGGACCCGCGCACCCCGGGTCACGTCGCGCACGCGCGCCTTCAACCACGCCAAGTCGCCCTGCCGCTCGGGCTTCGTGTAGATGCGCTCGTATTCGGGCGCGCGCTTGGCGTAGTAGTCGAGCATGACCGCGGCTTACTCTTTGAAGCGCGACGTGATCGGATACCGCCAGTCGCGTCCGAACGCGCGCTGCGTCACGCGAATGCCCACCGGCGCCTGACGCCGCTTGTATTCGTTGATCTTGATGAGGCGCACGATCTTCTGTACGTCGGCCTCGGCAAACCCATTCGCGATGATGTCGGCCACCGGCTGGTTCTGCTCCATGTAGCGCTGCACGATGGCGTCGAGCGCATCGTATTCGGGCAGGCTGTCCTGGTCGGTCTGGTTCTCGCGCAGCTCGGCCGATGGCGCGCGGGTCAGGATGCGCTCGGGAATCACTTCCGACAACGTATTGCGATAGCGGCACAGCCGGTAGACCAGCGTCTTGAAGATGTCCTTGATGACGGCAAAACCGCCGGCCATGTCGCCGTATAGCGTGCAGTAACCGACGGCCATTTCGCTCTTGTTGCCAGTGGTGAGGACGATGCGGCCGCTCTTGTTGGACAACGCCATCAGCAGCGTGCCGCGAATGCGCGCCTGGATATTTTCTTCCGTCGCATCTTCGGGCAACCCGCGGAACTCCTCCGCCAGTGCGCCCTTGAATGCGTCGAACATCGGGCTGATGGCGATTTCGTCGTACTGCACGCCAAGGCGGGCCGCCATGTCGCGCGCGTCCACCCACGAGATATCTGCCGTGTAGCGCGAGGGCATCATCACCGCGCGTACACGGTCGGCGCCCAGCGCATCGACGGCAATCGCAAGCACCAACGCCGAATCTACGCCGCCCGACAAGCCGATGATCGCGCCCGGGAAGCCGTTCTTGCCGAGGTAGTCGCGCACGCCCAGCTTGAGCGCCTCATACACCTGGGCTTCGAGCGAGGCCTCCGGCACGATCGTACCGGGCAGGGCGCGTCCGCCATCGAACTGAACGTAGCCGACGCCCTCCACAAACTGCCCCATCCGCACGACAACGTTGCCTTCGGCATCAAGCACGAACGAGCCCCCGTCGAACACGAGTTCATCCTGCCCGCCGACGAGGTTTGCGTACACATGCGGCAAACCCGATTCCTTCACACGGGCACCGATGATCCGCTCGCGCAGGTCTTCCTTGTCGAGGTGGTACGGCGAGGCGTTGGGGATCAGCACAACCTGCGCGCCGGCGGCCTTGGCATAGGCCGTGGCCGTGGCGTACCAGGCGTCTTCGCAGATGATGACGCCGAAGCGCGTGCCGTCCACTTCGAACACAAAGGGCTCGGTGCCGGGCTGGAAGTAGCGCTTCTCGTCGAAGACCTCGTTGTTGGGCAGTTCCAGCTTGTTGTACCGGCCGACCACACGGCCATCCACGGCCACCGTGGCGCTGTTCGTGGGCTTGGGCAGCACGCCGGGCGCCGGGGCTTCCAGCGAGAGTTGCGGGTGCCCGATCAGCACGTGCAAACCCGGGAAGGCCGCCAGCTCGGCGATGAGCGCGTCGAGCGCACGGGCGCTCGCATCGATAAAGGCCGGGCGCAGCAGCAGGTCTTCGGGCGGATAACCGGTGAGCGACAGTTCCGGCGTGAGCAGGATGCGCGCACCAGCCTGGTGCGCTTCGCGCGCGGCAGCGACGATGCGGGAAGCATTGCCGGCGAAATCGCCGACGGTGCAGTTGATCTGGGCGAGAGCGACAGAGACGGTCATGGGGGCAATGTGGATTGCAAGCGCGGCATCCGAAGCTCGAATTAGAATCGGCGGCATGACCTCTCGCCCCCTTGCTCCCGAGCCTCAAGCGCGCGCTGGTTCGCGACACGAATTGGCCGATTATCGCACGCGACTTGTGACCGATCTGCGTGACATCGGCCGCGATGCCTGGGACGCCCTGCTCGCCCTGCAGCCCGAGGCAACGCCTTTTCTGCGCTTCGATTTCCTGCACGCCCTGCATGCGAGCGGCAGCGCGTCGCCCGACACCGGCTGGTCGCCGCAATACCTGACACTGTGGCAAGACGGCCCCGACGGTGAAGTGCTCGCCGCCGCTGTGCCGCTGTATGTGAAAGGTCACTCCTATGGCGAGTACGTCTTCGACTGGGCCTGGGCCAATGCGTACGCGCAGCACGGGCTCGAGTACTACCCGAAATGGCTGTCGGCCATCCCTTTTACGCCGGTGCAGGGCGCGCGGCTGCTGGCGCGGGATGCGGCTGCCCGCGCAGCGTTGGTCGAAACGTTGCTGACAGTTGCGCGACAGAGCACGTTGTCATCGCTGCATGTGCTGTTTCCCACTGCCGGTGAAGCCGAGCAACTGCGCAGCGCCGGCATGCTGCTGCGGCAAGGCGTGCAGTTCCACTGGTGCAATCCGGGCTTCGCCAGCTTCGACGACTTCCTGGCCGCGCTGGAACAGAAGAAGCGCAAGAATATCCGCGCGGAGCGGCGCCGCGTGCATGAGGCCGGCATCACCTTCCGTCACGTCCCCGGCGCAGCCGCCACGGACGCCGACTGGCGATTCTTCCATCGGTGCTATCGCACCACTTACCGCGAGCATCACTCGTCGCCGTATCTGAACCTGGAGTTCTTCCGCGAGATCGGCCGGACGATGCCGGAAAACCTGCTTCTGGTGATCGCCTCGCGTGATGGCAATGACATCGCCAGCGCGCTGCTGGTGCTCGACATGCGACCTGAGGCGTCCGTCATGTACGGCCGCTACTGGGGTGCGGTGGAACATCACCCCTGCCTGCACTTTGAGACGGCGTATTACCAACCGCTGACGTACTGCATCGCGCACGGCATCCGCACGTTCGAAGGTGGTGCGCAAGGCGAACACAAGATGGCACGCGGCTTCGAGCCCGTGGCGACGCTGTCGGCACACTGGCTGGCGCACCCCGCATTTGCCGATGCTGTGGGCAGGTTCCTCGACCGCGAAACGGCCGGCATGGAAGCGTACCTGGACGAGTTGACGGACCGCTCACCGTTCAGGCAGCGGCAAGAATCGGATTAACAAGGGGAAACAGCGGAGGCGGTAAAGGCAGCGTCCGCACGAACGGCGGACGCGGAGGTGAAGCTTAGTGCGCGGCGGGCTTCTGTTGGGCGATTACGCAGTGTGGAGCGTTCGCATCGACAGCCACTGTGGCCGGTGCGACGGCACGCTCGCCAGCGTGCGCTGCGTCCGGCGGCCCCACCAGCAATGCCCACACGGTGAATGCAGCCATGGCTGCCGCGGAAAGCACGGGAACGACAACGGTCTTGTTCAACATCGCAGTACCAAGGGTTGGAGTCAAACTTGACGGGGAGTCTAGAGGGGTCGTTTCCGGTGGGCAAATGAGCGTTTCTTAAATCTCTGTGTAGCAGAACTACCGGGCGGTAAGTATGCGCAATTCAGCAAAATATTCGTGAAGCACATACAGCACCGCCGCTGGGCAAAGATGGCGATCTGACGCGAATTACCGAATGGCCGCACGCAAGGCAGACAGCGGCTCTGCAAAGAAAAAATCCCGGCGCTCCATCCAAAGGCCGGGATTTGTCAGACACGCCGTACAGCGAAATCGTGAAAGTGCTTACTTCTTATAGTTGGCGACGCCGTCGACGATTTCCTTGTGGGCTTCTTCAATGCCGCCCCAGCCTTCGACCTTGACCCACTTGCCGGCTTCCAGCGCCTTGTAGTGCTCGAAGAAGTGCTTGATCTGGTCCAGCAGGTTCTGGCCGATGTCCGACAGATCGGTCATGTGGGCGGTGGCCGGGCTGAGCTTGTTGACAGGCACGGCAACCAGCTTCGCGTCCACGCCCGATTCGTCCGTCATCTTCAGCATGCCCAGCGCACGGCAGCGCACCACGCACCCGTGGATGAGCGGGAACGGCGTGACGACCAGCACGTCGACCGGGTCACCGTCGCCCGACAGCGTCTGCGGGATGAAGCCGTAGTTGGCCGGGTAGCGCATGCCGGTGCCAACGAAGCGGTCCACGAACAGCAGGCCGGTTTCCTTGTCGGCTTCGTACTTGACCGGATCGCTTTGCGCCGGGATCTCGATGATGACGTTGAAGTCGTTGGGGATGTCCTTGCCCGGCGAGACGTTGTTGAAGCTCATGGAAATGCTCCGGAGTGCGCGAAGTGCGTAAAGACGCGACGCAAGTGGTTAGAAGGAAGCGTAAAAAACTGTCGGCGGGAATTATAGCCTTTCACATCCGGCCGCTCGCCCTGCCCGCGCCACACCCGTGCGAAAATTGCACGTTGCCGATCTTTGCAGGATCCCCCCATGCATGCCCAGCACTTCATCGCCAACCGTCTGATGTCGCCCGATTCGGGGATGCGCATCAAGGTGTTCGATCCGTCCGACGGCCAAGCCTTTGCCGAGATTGCCCGCGGCAATGCCACCGACATCAACGTGGCCGTGCACGCTGCGCGGCGTGCGTTCGAGGGCGTATGGGGCCAGTTGGCACCGGCCGAGCGCGGCCGCGTACTCATGCGCGTAGCCTTGCGCCTGGCCGATCACGAAGAAGAACTGGCCCGCCTGGAAGCCCGTGACACCGGCAAGCCCATGCGCCAGGCGCGCGCCGATGCCCGCGCCGTGGCCCGCTACTTCGAGTTCTACGCCGGAGCGGCCGACAAACTGCACGGGCAGACCATCCCCTATCCGGCCGACACCACCGTGTTCACCGTGCGCGAGCCGCATGGTGTGACGGCGCACATCATCCCGTGGAACTACCCGATGCAGATCTTCGGGCGCAGCGTGGGCGCAGCATTGGCGGCGGGCAACGCGTGCGTGGTCAAGCCGGCGGAAGACGCGTGCCTGTCGGTCCTGCGCATGGCCGAGCTCGCTGCCGAGGCGGGTCTGCCCGATGGCGCACTCAACATCGTGACCGGCTACGGCCACGAAGCCGGTGCGGCGCTGGCGGCGCATCCCGGGATCAACCATGTGTCGTTCACCGGGTCGCCGGAAACGGGCAAGGCGATTGTGCGTGCGGCCGCTGAGAACCACGTGCCGGTCACGCTTGAGCTGGGCGGCAAATCTCCACAGATCGTGTTTGCCGACGCCGATCTGGAAGCCGCCATTCCGGCTGTGGTGAACGGCATCATCCAGAATGCGGGGCAGACCTGCTCCGCCGGCAGCCGCGTGCTGATCGAGCGCAGCGTGTACGAGGCAACGCTGGACCGGTTGGCCATGGTGTTTGAATCAATCCGGGTCGGCCCGTCGTCACTGGATCTGGATTGCGGCCCGCTCATCAACCCCAAGCAGCAGCAGCGCGTGTGGGATTTCGTCTCCGATGCGCAGCACGCCAACATCCCCGTGATGGCGCAGGGCCAGGTGGTGGCCGAGGCGCCCGAAACCGGCTACTACCAGGCGCCGATGCTGCTGCGCGATGTGCCGCACACGCACCGCCTGGCACAGCAGGAGGTGTTCGGCCCGCTGCTGGCCGCCATGCCGTTCGACACCGAAGCCGAAGCTCTGGCGCTGGCCAACGGCACACCGTACGGCCTGGTGGCCGGCGTGTGGACGAACGATGGTGGCCGGCAGATGCGCCTTGCGCGCAAGCTCAGGGCCGGCCAGGTCTTCATCAACAATTACGGCGCGGGCGGTGGCGTTGAACTGCCCTTCGGCGGAACAGGCCAATCGGGCCATGGGCGCGAAAAGGGCTTTGAAGCGCTCTACGGCTTCACCACGCTCAAGACCATCGCCATCCGCCACGGTTGAAGCGCAAGGCAGCATCCACCCACAACACGAGGAGACACCATGCGGCTTGCCGGCAAGATCGCCATCGTTACGGGCGGGGGTTCGGGTTTCGGAGAAGGCATTGCCAACACCTTTGCCCGCGAGGGCGCGCGCGTCGTCGTCAATGACCTGAATGCGGAGGCCGGTGAACGCGTGGCCAGCGCCATCCGCGTGGCCGGCGGCGATGCGCATTTCGTGCAGGCCGACGTCTCGAATGGCGATTCCGTTGCCAAGCTGCTGGGCGCCACGCTGGCGCGCTATGGCGGTCTGGACATCGTCGTGAACAACGCCGGCACCACGCACAAGAACAAGCCCCTGCTGCAGATTACCGAAGACGAGTTCGACCGCGTGATGGCCGTCAACGTGAAGAGCATTTACTGGACGGCGCGTCACATCGTCCCGCACTTCCGGGAGCGCGGCGGCGGCGTGTTCGTCAACGTGGCGTCCACGGCGGGCATCCGGCCGCGGCCAGGGCTCGTCTGGTACAACGCCAGCAAGGGCGCCGTCATCACGGCCAGCAAGGCGATGGCGGCCGAGCTGGGCCCGGACAAGATCCGCGTGAACTGCGTGAACCCGGTGATGGGCGCCACGGGCCTCATCGAGCAGTTCATGGGCGTACCCGACACCCCCGAGAACCGTGCGCGCTTCCTGGCGACGATCCCGATGGGGCGGCTCTCGACGCCGCAGGATGTGGCCAACGCATGCCTGTACCTGGCGTCGGATGAGGCCGAGTTCATTACCGGCGCGTGTCTGGAAGTGGACGGCGGGCGCTGCGTATAAACCCTGCCGGCGAGCGTATTGGCGCGCCCGCCCGAGAAGCGCAGAATGCTGTGGCGGTTTTCCAGGCCGGGGTAGGTAACGAGGAGCACTCGGCCTGAACTCACAATAACTCCGGAGACCCGATGGCCACCACCACCCCACCCACCTCACCGGTCGGCGGCGCAGGCACGCTGCCGCCCCAGTCCACAAGCGCATTTGAAGAAGCCACTTACCGCAAGGTGACGTGGCGCCTCGTTCCGTTCCTGCTGCTGTGCTACGTGGTCGCGTACCTCGATCGCGTCAACGTTGGCTTTGCCAAGCTGCAGATGCTCAACGACCTCAAGTTCAGCGAGACCATCTACGGCCTCGGCGCCGGCATCTTCTTCATCGGCTACTTCCTCTTTGAAGTGCCAAGCAACGTGATCCTGCATCGCGTGGGCGCGCGCATCTGGATTGCGCGGATCATGATCTCGTGGGGCGTCATCTCGGCAGCCATGATGTTCGTGACCACGCCGGCCATGTTCTACGTGATGCGCTTCTTGCTCGGCCTGGCGGAAGCCGGTTTCTTCCCGGGCATCATCCTGTACCTGACGTACTGGTATCCCGCGCAGCGGCGCGGGCGCACCACCACGTTCTTCATGACGGCGATCGCGCTCTCTGGCGTGATCGGCGGCCCCATCTCGGGCTGGGCGATGAAGGCGTTTGCCGGTGTCTACGGCCTGGCCGGCTGGCAGTGGATGTTCCTGATCGAAGGGATTCCGTCGATCATCGTGGGCATCTTCGTGCTGGCGTATCTGGACGACCGTATCAACCACGCAAAGTGGCTGACCGACGAAGAGAAGGCCCTGCTCGCCCGCAACATCGCCGCGGAAGACGCCGACAAGGAAGACCCGCCCATCGGCACCGTCCTAGCGAGCCCGCGCGTATGGCTGATGAGCCTGATTTACTTTACCTTCGTGATGGGCCTGTATGGCGTGAGCTTCTGGCTGCCGACGCTGATCAAGCAGACCGGCGTGGCCGATCCGTTCTCAGTGGGCTTGCTGACGGCGATTCCGTACGGCGCGGCCGTGGTCGCGATGGTCTTGGTGGCCCGCAGCGCCGACCGCCTGCGCGAGCGCCGCTGGCACATCGCAATTCCTGCAGTGGTGGGCGCGGTTGGGCTCGTGCTCTCGGCCGTCTGGCACACCGACACCACGCTGGCCATGGCGGCGCTCACACTCGGCACCATGGGCATCCTGACCACGTTGCCGCTTTTCTGGAGCCTGCCGACCGCATTCCTGGCGGGGACCGGCGCGGCCGCCGGCATTGCGCTGATCAATTCGCTGGGCAATCTCGCGGGCTTCCTGAGCCCCTACGCCGTCGGCTGGCTGAAAGACGCCACGCAGAGCACCGATTCGGGCATGTACATGCTGGCCGCGTCGATGGTGCTCGGTGCGATCCTCACGCTTTCCGTGCCGGCACGGATGGTGAACAAATAGGCGTCGTGATCAGCAAGAAAAAAAGGCCGGGGTCATCCCGGCCTTTGTCATTTCACGGCAAGCAAGGCGCTTTGCCGGTAGTGTCGCTGGGCCTCTTCCATCCGCTCCGTCTGCTCGAACATCTGCGCCAGTGCCAGATGCGCATGGGCGCGCAGGTTGCCTGAATGGTCTGCATCGGCATACTTCAACGCCGATTCCAGGCTCGACTGCGCCTTGCCCCAGAGCTGCTCCTTGAAGCACAGCATGCCGAGCGTGTAGAACAGATCGGCATCCACCGGATGCTGGCCGAGCCATTTCTCGGCTTGCTGGATCAGCGGCAACGCCTTGCCGGGCACTGCACAATCCGCATAGCGGCGGATCAGGCGACCATCCCAATGCGCCTTCAGGCCGTCTTCGACGATGCGTTTCGCATCATCGGTGCGACCCAGCTGCGCAAAGTACAGCGCCGCCTGCGAAGCGATGCGCGGTGAGCGGCGCTCCTCCGGAGTGAGTTCGCGCCAGAAGCTGTTGAGGGCATCGGCATCGTGCCGGCGCTCGGCCAGCAGCGTTTCACAGGCCATCTGCTTGAGGCGCGCGGCCAGCACCGAATGGATGGCGTTACGCTTTTCCAGCGCGCGCGTGAGGCGCAGCACCTCGCCCCAGTTCTTCAGATGCTGATGCGCGCGCAACGCAATGCGCTGCGCCTGAATTTGCCGCGAGCCCTGTGATTGCAATTGCGCGATTTTTTCCAGCGCACCTTCCGCATCGCGCGCATCGACCAGCAGTTCCGCCATCGACACCAGCTTCGCCTGCTCACGATCAGGCGAGGCGACTTCGGCCATCCAAGCGTCGCGGCGCTCGGTTTCCTGCATGCGGTGTGCGGCGCGTGCCCCGATCAGTGCGGCCGTTTCGCGCTGCGGCTCCCAGGCCTGGGCTTCGCGCGCCTGGCGTTCCGCATGGCCGAAGCGGCCGGCAAACAGGCTCTCCATCGCTTCGCGCAGCGCCGCCGAAGCCTTCAGAATGCGGTTGCGCTCGCGATACGCCGCGGCACGCGCTGGCATCCCGGCCACATGGTGGAAAAGGCGCATCACAAGATGCAGCACCACGAAGGTCGCCAGCAGCGCAGCCAGCACGAAGTTCAGCGACATCTCCACCCGGTAAGGCGGATAGAACAGCACGACGTTGCTCAGATTGAGTTCTGTAAACAGCGCCAACCCGACGGCGGCGGCAAACAGGAGCGCGACCCAGAATACCCAGCGCATGCTCACTCCTTGCCCGAACCGCGCACGGCGGCAAGGCTGTCGGCCAGCGTCGGCACTTGCAGCGTGCCAACCATCGCGCGCACTTGCGAGAGCTGATTCTGCACCGTGGTCACGCGCGAAGATTGCGTATCGAAGTAGCGTGCGAGCAGCGTGTCGGCGCGACCGAGATCGGCACGGAACACGGCGTCATTGCGCGAGAGCAACGCCAGGCGCGCATTCATCAGGCGCAGCTTCAGGTTTTCGCGCAGGAACCACGCTTGGTCGGACGACAACAGCAGCGCCTCCGTCTGATCAACGCGGCGAACCTGCACAATCTGGCCGAGCTCGCCGCGCACGTCGTTCCACAAGCGGCCCCACCAGGCACGCACGCCTGCCGACCACCCGGCGCTTGCCGGCGTCGATGCGACCGGAGCCGATGCAGCCTGCGCCTTGGCATTCTTGGGTGATTTCGCAGCACCATGCGGCGCCTGCGCAGCCTGCTCCCCCTCCAGCGGCTGCGCCGACGAAAGGAGCGGCAGCGTATCGACCGCGTTGATGGCGTCATCCAACCGCAGCGCAGCGCCGGCCAGATCAAAGGACGGCATCGATTTGAGCTTGGCCATATCGCGCGATACCGCCCTGCGCACGGCATTGAACTGCGGTTTGTCGAGCGTGGCCAGGCGAGCGTCGACCGTTTGCAGTGCGGCCAAAGCTCCAGCAACGTTGCCCGTCAGTTGCAGCTGTTCGGCGGTGACTTCCAGGGACCGCTGGATCTCGGCGCGCTGCCAGTCATCGCGGTTGCGCAGAAGGTCTTGGTTGGCCTGCTCGAGGGCGGCCTGGCGATCGCGCGTTTCCGCAGTGCGGGCATCCAGTGCGCCGAACTTCTGCTGCAGTTGGGAAACCGAATCCTGATCCGCACGCGACAGCACGCGCATCTCCTGCGCCAGTGCCTCGTTGGTTTGGGCGTGTTGGCGGATCTCGCGCGCGAGGCGCTCATTGCGCACCTGCAGCGCGGCAACCGCCGCCACGACGGCCACGAGCACCACCCAAATCAACCAGCCGCCACGGGCTGGCGCATGGTTGACCGTCATGGTCGGTGCAAACGCCGCCGGCGATGCTGCTGGCGCAGGAGCCGGACTGGGCGTGGCCGCAGCCGGCGCGGATTCCGGTGCAGATGTCGAAGCCGGAGCGGACGAGGGAACGGGAGTCTGCGTCACAGTGGAAGAAGAAGTAGACAGGTTTGGTTCAGCCGGCACCGTTGGCGGGGCATGCTCGGGCGACGCAACAGGACCGGCCCAGGCCAGCACGCTGGCAAGCAGGCGGTCGTCACCGGCGCCGGTTAGCGTCACGTCGCGAAAGCCCAGCGATTCGGCCTGCTCGACGATACGGGCATGCGAAGCAAAGCAGGGCGCGCCATGCAGCGTATCCAGATCCGCAGGAGACAAATTGGCGCGGGCCAGCTCATCGAGATTGCGGACCGCTTCTGAACTGGTGAGCGTCCAGGCGTGGCGGGCCGACAGCACGGCTCGCAACGCGAGCCACGCGGCGGCATCGGGTACCGGTACGCTGCGCCGATAGGCTTCCACCGTGCGGACCGATGCACCGGCTTCGCGCAGTTGGTCAGCCAGCCATTCACGGCCACCGTTGCCGCGCACGATCAACACTTCACGGCCACTGAGCGAAGGCACGTCCAACCGCGCGTACAACGCCTCTGAATCCTGGCGTGCATCGTCGGCATGCGTGTCGGGCTTGATCACGCGGTGCGCGGGCGGTGCGACGCCGTGCGTGGCAAGCGCCTGTGCGCTCGCGGGGCCCACCACCGCCACCGGCACATCCTGCGGCCAGCGGAACCCCTCCGGCATGGCGGCAAATGCCTGCTGCACGGCGTTAGGACTCACGAACACGACGAGCGCATAGCGCGAAGGATCAGCCAACGCGGCACGCAAGTCGTCGAGATTGGGCGTCGGCGCAATGTCGAGCAGCGGAAACTGGTGCGTGCGCAGGCCGTGGCGCTCAAGCGCCGCCACCAGCATGGGCGCCTGTGCACGCGGCCGCGTGACAACGACCACGGGCGGGGGTGCCGGTTGAACAGGCGGCGAGCTGGATGCGGGCGACGATGGTGACAAGCGCGGTGGCAAGTGGTCGTCCATGGCGGGCCGTGCGGTTAGGTAGCGGGTGGCGCGTCGGCGCCCAGCATGGCGAGGATGTCGCGTGCGCCGCCTGCCAGCATCTGCTGCGCGACGCGCACACCCAGTGCGTCGGCATCGGCCAGCGTGGACGGCTTGTCCTCGCCATCGGCAGCAAGTTTGCGGCAGCCATCCTGCGAAGCGACAAAGGCTCGCAGGCGCAGCGTGCCGGCGTCCGACCACTGCGCGAACGCGGCCAGCGGCACCTGGCATGAACCGCCCAGAATGCGGGAAACAGCGCGCTCGGCGGTTACAGCCAGCGCTGTCGGCGCATCGTGCAGCGGCGCGAGGCACGCGCGCACGTCTTCACGATCCGCGCGAATTTCAATGCCGAGCGCGCCTTGCCCTGCTGCCGGTAGCGATTCTTCTGGCGCGATGGTCGAGCGGATGCGATCAGCCAGCCCAAGGCGCCTGAGCCCGGCGGCGGCCAGGATGATGGCGGCGTAGTCGCCGCGGTCAAGCTTGCCGAGACGCGTATCGAGGTTGCCCCGCAGCGGTTGGATGACCAGATGCGGAAACCGCGCCCGCAGCGATGCCTCGCGGCGCAGGCTAGACGTACCGACGACGGCGCCGGCCGGCAGCGAGGCCAGATCGGCGTAATCGTTGGAAACAAAGGCATCGCGCGGGTCTTCGCGTTCGAGAATGGTGGATAGCGCAAAGCCTTCCGGCAATTGCATCGGCACATCCTTGAGCGAATGCACGGCCAGATCGGCACGCCCTTCGGCCAGCGCGACCTCCAATTCCTTCACGAACAAACCTTTCCCCCCCACCTTGGCGAGGGAGCGGTCGAGAATCTGGTCGCCGCGCGTGGTCATTCCAAGGATGGACACGTCGCACGCGGGATAGTATTTTTGCAATGCAGCACGCACGTGTTCGGCTTGCCAGAGGGCGAGCCGGCTTTCGCGCGAGGCGATGACCAGCTTGGTCGGCGCCTGGGCTGCAGGAGTCGTTGCAAGCTGGGATTCGACGGGAGTCGGGCGGGCGTTGGAAGACATGCGGCAATGTTAGCACGCAGCTTTTTCGCGACAGTCCGGCTATCACGTTGAAGTGATACAGAAACGAGGGCCCTTCAGGCACCTTCGAGCACCCAACCTAGGAGACACCATGACGCAGCCCGCCGCGCGCCGCGCTTCCTCGCGCGCGACCACCGCCCGCAAGGCTTCCGCCGCCCCCGCCAAAACCAGCGCGACCCCCAAGGCCATCAAATCTGCCAAGCCCGCCGCGAAACCCGTGGCCAAGGCCAATGGCGCGGACGGAGCCAATGGCGCATCACTCGGCCCCACTTCCCGGCGCTCGTCGGGCAGCGCCGCGGCCAAGGATCAGCCGCTGAAGGAAGACATCCGCTTCCTCGGGCGCCTGCTGGGCGATGTGCTGCGTGACCAAGAAGGCGGCACCGTCTTCGAAACGGTCGAGACCATCCGCCAGACCGCTGTGCGCTTCCGCCGCGACGGCGACCGACAGGCCGAGCAGGATCTCGACCGGCTGCTGAAAAAGCTCTCGCGTGACCAAACCACATCGGTGGTGCGTGCCTTCAGCTACTTCTCGCATCTGGCGAACATCGCTGAAGACCAGCATCACAATCGCCGCCGCCGCGTGCATGCGCTGGCCGGATCGCCGCCGCAGCCGGGCAGCCTGATGCGCGCGCTCCTATCTGCCGCAGATGAGGGCCTGTCGGGCGATGTGCTGCGTCGATTCTTCGAATCCGCGCTGATCGTGCCGGTGCTGACCGCGCACCCGACCGAGGTGCAGCGCAAGAGCACGCTCGATGCGCAACGCGAAATCGCGCGCTTGCTGGCCGAACGCGACGCACCGCTGACCACCCGCGAACGCGAGCGCAACACCGCGTTGCTGCGCGCCCACGTCACCAAGCTGTGGCAAACGCGCATGCTGCGCACGACGCGCCTGATGGTGGCCGACGAGATCGAGAACGCGCTGTCGTACTACCAGACCACCTTCCTGCGCGAAATCCCGGCGCTGTACCGTGAGCTGGAAGAAGACATCGCGACCGTGTTCCCGCGTCGCGGCGCACGTGGCGAGCCCGCCCCGCTGCCGCCCTTCTTCCAGATGGGCTCGTGGATCGGCGGCGACCGCGACGGCAATCCTTTTGTCACGGCGACGACGTTGCGCGACGCCGCACAAAAGCAGGCAAGCGTGATCCTGGCGTGGTACCTGGAAGAGATCCACGCGCTGGGCGCGGAACTGTCGATGTCGACCTCGCTGGTGGATGTGAGCGCGGAACTGCAGGCGCTGGCCGAGCGCTCGCCCGACCACTCCGAACATCGCGCGGACGAACCATACCGCCGTGCGTTGATTGGCGTGTATGCGCGCCTGGCCGCCACGTGCCGCGAGCTGACGGGCCAAGACGCTGGCCGCCATGCCGTGGGCCCCGCTCCGGCTTACGGCAATGCTGAAGAGCTGCGCGCCGATATCCAGATCGTGATCGATTCATTGGCGGCGCACCACGGCGAAGTGCTGGCCGATGCGCGACTGGCATCGCTGGCGCGCGCGATCGATGTGTTCGGCTTCCACTTGTCGTCGATCGACCTGCGGCAAGTGTCGGACGTGCACGAGGCGACCGTCGCCGAGCTGCTGAAAGTGGCCGGTGTGGAAGGCGCCTATGCTGCGCTGTCCGAGGCCGACAAGCGCACGCTGCTGCTGCGCGAGCTGCAACAGCCGCGCGTGCTGACGCTGCCGTTCCATGCCTACAGCGAGCAGACCACCTCGGAGATCGACATCTTCCGTGCTGCCCGAGAGGTGCGTGCCCGCTACGGCAATCGCATCGTGCGCAACTACATCATTTCGCACACCGAGACGCTGTCCGACTTGCTCGAAGTGATGTTGCTGCAGAAGGAAGCCGGCATGTTCCGCACGGGCGCCAATGGCAGCGGCAGTGCCGCGTTGGACGTCATGGTGATCCCGCTGTTCGAAACCATCGAAGACTTGCGCAACGCCCCGGAAATCATGGGCGACCTGCTCGCTCTGCCCGGCTTCGATGCCGTACTGGCCGCGCAAGGCAACGAGCAGGAAGTCATGCTCGGCTATTCGGATTCCAACAAGGACGGCGGCTTCCTCACTTCTAACTGGGAGCTGTACAAGGCAGAACTGGCGCTGGTGGAGCTGTTCCAGCGCAAGGGCGTGCGTCTGCGCCTGTTCCACGGCCGCGGCGGCACTGTCGGGCGTGGCGGCGGTCCGACCTACCAGGCCATCCTGTCGCAGCCGCCGGGCACGGTGAACGGGCAGATCCGCCTGACTGAGCAGGGCGAGATCATCTCCAGCAAGTTCGCCAATCCAGAGATTGGCCGGCGCAACCTGGAGACCATCGTTGCGGCCACGCTGGAGGCCACGCTGCTGCCGACGCGCAACCGCCCGAAGGGTCTTGAAGAGTTCGAAGCAGCCATGCAGGCGCTGTCGGACAACGCCTTTGCCGCGTACCGCAACCTCGTCTACGAGACCCCGGGCTTCAAGGACTACTTCTTCGCCACCACGCCGATCACCGAGATTGCCGACCTGAACCTGGGTTCGCGCCCGGCCTCGCGCAAGCTGATGGACAAGAAACACCGCCGCATCGAAGACCTGCGTGCCATTCCGTGGGGCTTCTCATGGGGCCAGTGCCGTCTGCTGCTGCCGGGCTGGTTCGGCTTTGGCAGCGCGGTGCAGCGCTGGCTCGACGATGCGGGCAACGCCAAGGCCCGTGCTGCGCGCCTGACCACGCTCAAGCGCATGCACAAGCAGTGGCCGTTCTTTGCGAACCTGCTGTCGAACATGGACATGGTGCTGTCCAAGGCCGACCTGAACGTGGCGTCGCGCTACGCCCAATTGTGCGACGACCGCAAGCTGCGTAACGCGGTGTTCTCGCGCATCTCTGCGGAGTTCACGTTGACCGAGCAGATGCTGGCCGCCATCACGGGACAGTCGGAGCGCCTGGCCGACAACCCGCTGCTGGCGCGCTCCATCAAGAACCGCTTCCCGTACCTTGACCCGCTGAATCACCTGCAGGTCGAACTGCTCAAGCGCTTCCGCTCGGGCAAGGCCGGCAGCGACGATGCACGCGTGCGGCGCGGCATCCATCTGTCGATCAACGGGATTGCCGCGGGCCTTCGCAACAGCGGCTGATCAGGCAGCCAGCGCGGTGGCGGCCGGGCGTCGGCTGATCCACGCCATCGCCATCGCGCCGGCGTACGACAGCGTCATCAGGCCAAACACCATCGGCGAGGCGTGCGCCAGCTCGGGCACCACCGTCACGACGGCGCCCGCCGCTGCCACGCCCAGCAAACTGCCCGTCTGCCGCGCGGCGTTGAGCAAGCCCGACGCCGTGCCGGCCAGCTCGCCCGGCGCCGCAGACAGGATCGTCGAGGTCATCGGCGCAATCGCCAGCGCGGTACCGCCGCCGTACGCCACCATCGCTGCACTCACCACCCAGAGGTGCACCTGCCCTGTCAGCGCGGCCGACGTGGCCAGCAAACCCGATGCGCCGATCACGAGGCCGCTGAGCATCATCGTCGGCATAGAAAATGCGCCATCAACTTGCCCGCGAAGATATTGCCCGCCGACAGGCTGATCGCCATCGGCAACATGACGAGGCCCGTCTGGCGTGCGCTGAGATGTTCGACGTTCTGCAAATGCAGGCTCAGCACGAACAGTGCACCGTAATAGCCGAAATTCAGTAGGAACCCCACGCCGTTGACCGCGCCCAGCGTGCGATGCCCCAGCCAGGCCAGCGGCACGAGCGGCGCCCGCGCACGGCGTTCGGCCATAACGAACAGCGCACCGGCCGCCACCGTCAGCAGCGCGGCACCCCACACCCACGGCGATTGCGCGCCGCGCACCGGCCACTCAATCGCAGCAAAACATAGCGCTGCGAGCATCACCGCGCTCGTCACCTGCCCCGCCCAGTCGAACGGCTTCGCCCGTGCCGGCTGGTCGTTGCGCACGATCATCCACGTGCCCAGCATGCCGACCACGCCCAGCGGCACGTTGATCAGGAAGGCGCTGCGCCAGCCGTATGTGTCGACCAGCACGCCGCCCACCGCCGGGCCCACGGCTGCGGCAGTCGCGACGATGGCGCCCCACAGGCCGATGGCCCATGCGCGCTCGCGCGGATCTTGAAATGTGCTGCGAATGAGCGACAGCGAACTCGGCAGAGACATCGCCGCGCCCACGCCCTGCAGGATGCGCGTGGCAATCAGCGTGGCCACGGAAGGCGCCACTCCGCAGCCGGCCGACGCAACGATGAAGACCGCCATTCCCGCCATGAACACGGTGCGCGCGCCAATGCGATCGCTCAGCAAACCGCCCGTGAGGATGAACGCGGCAAACGCCAGCGTGTAAGCGTCAACAATCCAGGCAAGTTCTGCGACGCTGCTGTGCAGGCTGTCGCGCATGGCGATGAGCGCCACGTTGACCACGGTGGTGTCGAGCACCGCCATGAACACGCCCGACGTGAGAATGCCCAGCGTAGCGTTGCGGCGCCAACGGCTGAGATCGGGCTGCAAGTGAGCCGGGGCAGCGGTATCAATGGTGTTGGCGTGACACGAAGACATGGCGGAACCGTTTGGCAATTTCATGCAGCGAAGTGTAGGCTCGGGAATGCATGCAAAAAAGCAGTGTTTCTGCATTCCGTCGCTGCAAATTTGCATCACTCATCTACGATTATTCGGAGCCAGACGTGAACTGGGACAACGGACGCTTTTTCCTGGCCGTGGCGCGCACCGGCACGCTGCGCGGTGCGGCGCAGCGTCTGGGCGTCGATCAGGCCACGGTGGGCCGCCGCATCGCGGCGCTGGAAGACGAGCTGTCAGCCAAGCTCTTCTTGCGGACGTCGACCGCGCTGGTGCTCACCCCGGCAGGAGAAGCGCTGATCGGCCCGGCAGAAGCGATGGAGCAGGCGGCGCACACCATTGAGCGCCGCGTTGCCGGCATCGACGACCAACTTGCCGGCACGATCCGCGTGGCCACGACCGACACCATGGCCGCCACGTTTGTGCTGCCGGCCATCGCGCAGCTGAGGCAGCGGCATCCCGGCATCGACGTTGTTTGCATGGCGTCCAAGAGCATTGCCAACCTCACCAAGCGCGAGGCCGACGTGGCCGTGCGCACGCTGCGGCCCGATTCGCCGGACCTCATTGCGCGGCGCATCGGCCAAATGGAAACCGGTATCTATGCGAGCCGCAGCTACGTGGCCGCACGTGGCGAGCCGGAGGAAGGGACGGCCTTTGCGGGGCACGATCTCGTGCTCTATCCGCGCAACGAAGTGCCGTGGATGTGGGAAGACCTCTGCGGGGAGCCCATCACGCGCGGACGCGTCGTCTTGCAAAGCAATTCGGCGCTGGCGCTGTGCGAAGCGGTGGCCGCCGGCATTGGGATGACGGAACTGGTGTGCAGGCGTGCGCAGGCTTATCCGCAACTTGTGCGTGTGTTGCCCAACCGCCGTAGCATGCAGGACGTCTGGCTCGTGACGCACGCCGATCTGCACAAGACCGCACGCGTACGTGCCTTGCTCGATTGCATCGTCGAAGCGTTCGACGCGGAAAAAAAAACCGCCACACCGTAACGAGCGGCCGGTGTGGCGGCCCAACAAACCGCTTAGCTAATGAACGCCACCGGCACCGGGTCTTCACCCAGCGCCGAAAGCAGCACCGCCCAATGCATCGTCTCGTCGCCCAGGATGCTGGCGGCGGCCTTGGCAAGGTCGCGCGTGTAGAAACTCGGTATCACCCCTAGGTAGGCTGAAGCAGCGCCCTTCTCCAGGCCCGCGGCAAAACGCAGCACGTCGGCCTGCGACTTCAACTGGCTGACCGGAAAGTTGTATTCCGCCACCGTCTTCTCCATGACCGGCGTGCCGCCCAGCTTGGAGATTGCGCCCGACAGCACTGCCGCATGCGCCTTGTGTTGGCCCTGGAACTTCACCGCCGTTGCGAGCACGGGCTTTTGCAACAGGCCGCTTTCCGCGCCCACCTGATAGGCGGCGATGGCCTGATACTCAAGCCCCAGCGCCACGTTCAGGATGTTGACGTCGTCTTTCACGCTGCCGGATTGCGTCTGCGCCCAGGCCGGCATCGATTGCCCCAGCGACACCGCCACCATCGAACCCAGCGCCATCAGCCCCGGGGCGCGCAGCAGCACGCGGCGGCGCGCGTCGATGCGCGTGCTGTCGGTCGCCAATTGATCCGTCTCTTGGGTCGTATCCATCGTCGATCTCCTTGCATTGTGGGAAGGAAGCGCGACCCGTGCGGTACGAAGTGCGAATCGCGGGCGTTTATCGAGCGCCTGATCGCTTGTACGAAGGGCGTACCCAACTGGATGCAAAAAAACCTCAGCGCCTTTCACGTGAATTCACCCACGAGCACGGTTTCTACCTACACTTTGGGCAAAATCGTTCACAGAAAACTGCCCACGTGCTCACCTATCAGCGCTCCGCCGAAGACCCCGCCGAGCAACCTGCCAACCCGCCGGCAACGTCCGCGTCGGCGCGCGCTCCGAGCGCGGACGCGGAAGAGCTGGCGGCATTGCTGCAACGCACCAGCCTGGGCGACCGCGACGCCCTGCGCGCGCTATACACGCGCTGCGCACCGAAACTGTTTGGGCTCGCGCTGCGTATCTTGGTCAGGAAGGACTGGGCCGAGGACGTTTTGCAAGAAAGTTTCGTCAACATCTGGCGCCATGCCGGCGATTACCGTCCGCATCTGGCCGCCCCCATGACGTGGATGACCACCATCGTGCGCAACCGTGCACTCGATTGCCTGCGCCGGCAGCATGCCGAGCGCGTACAGGAATCCGTGCCGCTGGACGACACCTACGCCGATGTCCTGGCCGACCACGCTCCTGGCCCTGCGGACATCGCGCTCGCCGGTCAGCAAGCCCGCGCGCTGGCCGAATGCCTCAAGCGCCTGGACCCGAAACAGCGCCAGGTCGTGTCGCTCGCCTATCTGCGTGACCTGTCGCACAGCGAGCTGGCGCAGGCGCTCTCTCTGCCGCTGGGCACCGTCAAATCGTGGATGCGACGCGGCCTCGACCGCCTGCGCGAATGCCTTGGAGCACCGTAATGGACCCGCGCCGCCACCCCCAACTTGTCGACAAGCTGGCCGCTGAATACGCGGTCGGAACGCTGCGCGCCGGCGCACGCCGCCGTTTCGAGCAGATCATTCGCCACGACGCCGCCACACGGGCGACGGTGGAACGCTGGCAGCGCTATCTGGCCGACCTGCCCTCGCTTCAACCGGCGACAGTGCCGCGGCCGGACATTCTCCGCCGCATCGAAGTGCAACTCGGCTGGCGCGAGTCCGCGCCGGAGCGGGGGGCGCTCTGGCAACGGCTTTGGCAAGGCGCGGGCTTCTGGCGCAGCGCCACGGCGGTCGCGGCGGTGGTCGCGGCGGTGGCGATCGGGCTGAACCTGCGTTTGGCGCAGCAATTGCGCGAGGCGCCTGTCGCCAACGCGGTGGCCGTGCTGCAGGACGCGCAGGCCCAGGCGGCCGTCCTCGTCACCTGGGATGCGCGCACGGGCACCCTGTCGCTCAAGCGGCTGGATGCCACGCCGCTCAATACCGAACAGGCCTTGCAGCTCTGGGCGCTGCCGCCCGGTGGGCATCCACAGTCACTTGGCGTGATCGGGCACCAGCGCGCCGTGCGGCTGACGGTAGCGCAGCCGTTGCGGCAGGTGCCGGCGCTTGCCATCAGCGTAGAGCCGCGTGGCGGCTCGCCCAATCCGGAGGGGCCGACCGGGCCGGTGGTCTTCAAGGGCGCGCTGATCGACAGCACGCTGTAGGCACCCTGGCGCGGGGGCCGGAAGGCCTGTCGGGCGATATAATCGCGGTTTCCTGAATTTGCGGCTGACGCTTCGTCGGCCGCGCTCCTCCAGCTGTCCGCCCATGACCTCCCAACTCGCCAAGAAGGCCGAAGCGTGGTCCGCCCGCTTTAACGAGCCGGTGTCCGATCTCGTCAAGCGCTATACCGCGTCGGTGTTCTTCGACAAGCGCCTCGCACTGTTCGACATCCAGGGCTCGCTGGCGCACGCCGCCATGCTCGCCAAGCAGGGCATCATCGCCGAAGCCGACCGCGCCGCCATCGAAAAAGGCATGGCACAGATCCGCCAGGAGATCGAAGCCGGCACGTTCGAGTGGAAGCTGGATCTGGAAGACGTGCACCTGAACATCGAAGCGCGCCTGACCGCCATGGCGGGCGACGCCGGCAAGCGCCTGCACACGGGCCGCTCGCGCAACGACCAGGTCGCCACCGACATCCGCCTGTGGCTGCGCAGCGAGATCGACAACATCGTCGGTCTGCTCAAGGCCCTGCGCAGCGCGCTGCTGGACTTGGCGGAGCAACACACCAACACCATCGTCCCGGGCTTCACGCACCTGCAGGTCGCGCAACCGGTGGTGTTCGGCCACCACCTGCTGGCCTACGTCGAGATGTTCACGCGCGACACCGAGCGCATGCTCGACGCTCGCAAGCGCGTCAACCGCTTGCCGCTGGGCGCCGCCGCGCTGGCTGGCACGAGCTACCCGATCGACCGCGAGTTCGTTGCCCAGCAACTCGGCTTTGACGGCGTGTGCCGCAATTCGCTGGACGCCGTGTCCGACCGCGACTTCGCCATCGAATTCTGCGCCGCTGCGGCGCTCGTCATGACACACATCTCGCGCTTCTCTGAAGAGCTGGTGCTGTGGATGAGCCCGCGCGTCGGCTTTATCGACATTGCTGACCGCTTCTGCACCGGCAGCTCGATCATGCCGCAGAAGAAGAACCCTGACGTGCCGGAACTGGCGCGCGGCAAGACCGGCCGCGTCAACGGCCACCTGATCGGCCTGCTCACGCTGATGAAGGGCCAGCCGTTGGCCTACAACAAGGACAACCAGGAAGACAAGGAACCGCTGTTCGACACCGTGGATACGGTAGTCGACACGCTGCGCATCTTTGCCGACATGGTGCCGGGCATCACCGTCAAGGCCGACGCGATGCGTGCCGCCGCGCTGCAGGGCTATGCGACCGCCACCGATCTGGCCGACTACCTGGTCAAGCGCGGCCTGCCCTTCCGCGATGCACATGAAGCCGTGGCCCACGCCGTGCGCGCGTGCGACGACCTGCGCTGCGACCTGGCGGATCTGTCCGTCGCGCAGCTGCGTGACATCTGCGGCCTGGGCGACAAGTCCGACCTGATCGGCGACGATGTGCACGCTGTGCTGACGCTGGAAGGCTCGGTCGCTTCGCGTAACCACATCGGTGGGACGGCGCCGGAGCAGGTGAAGCAGGCCATTGCGTTTGCTCGGGCGGCGCTGGCTGAGTAATCGGCCGCACCAACAGACAAAACGCCGTGCTGAGTTGACCAGCGCGGCGTTTTTCGTTTGTGACGCACACGGGCGCTTTGGAGCGCGGGCGGCGTCGGGCGAATTGCCGATATTTGCGAAGGACGGCTATCCTGCAAGCCATCGCGCACAAGAGGGCCATCCTTGAACGACCAGACAACTCTTGTCGCCCAACTGGCCGAGTCCCTTGCCGGGGACGCTACTGCCGAGAGGGCGGAAAAAGAAAAGCGGTACCTGAAGAGCGACCTCCGATTCATCGGTGCTTCCGTGCCGGCTGTGCGTCGTGTGGCCCGCACTTTTGTTGCCGCCCACCCTGCCCTTACTGTGGACGACCTCAAGGGGCTGGTCGACGCGCTCTGGAATACGCACACCCATGAGCTGCGATCGGTGGGCATCGCGGTGCTCGAACTTCGGAGCGAGCTGCTGCGCCAATCGGACCTCGGATGGCTGAAAAGCCTGGTCAATCGCAGTACCACTTGGGCCCATGTCGACTGGCTCGCGATCAAAGTGGTTGGCGCGCTGGCCACCCGGGTGCCAGCGGTGGAGTCCGACCTGGACGAGTGGTCCGCACATACGAATTTCTGGGTGCGGCGCAGCGCGCTGTTAGCCTCTCATGATCCGCTCGCAGCCGGCCAAGGTGACTTCGAGCATTTCGAACGGCGGGCCGTTCTGATGCTGCAGGAGCAGGAGTTCTTCATCCGAAAGGCCATCGGATGGGTACTGCGCTCGACCTGCAAAAAGACGCCATTGCGAACGATCGGCTTCGTGGAGCGGCATGCTGGCGAGATGTCCGCTTTGACTTTCAGGGAAGCCACCCGAGCGCTGGAACCATCGCAGCAACGGCGGCTGCAACGCCTTCGGGCGAACCGATAGCCCACATTTTTCGCCTTGCAGCGGCCGATAAGACTTCATCCAGCCGAACGCACCGCGGAAGCGCCAAACAAAAAAAAACCGCGCGATACTCTCGCGCGGCTTGTTTCTCTGTACGACTGAACCTCAGCGCACGCAGTCGACAAAGTACTCCATCCTGCCATCGACCTCTTCCTCGACCAGCCCGTGGATGTCGGTCTCGAAGCCCGGGAACAGCTTGTTGAACTCGCGTGCGAACTGCAGGTACTGCACGATCGTCTTGTTGAAGCGCTCGCCCGGAATCAGCAGCGGAATGCCCGGCGGATACGGCGTCAGCAGGATGCCGGTGATGCGGCCTTCCAGATCGTCGATCGCGACGCGCTCGGTCTCGCGGTGCGCCATCTTGGCCCAGGCGTCCGACGGGATCATCGCCGGCTCCATGTCCGACAGGTACATCTCGGTCGTCACACGGGCCACGTCGTTGGCCTGATACACGCTGTGGATGCTGTCGCACAGTTCACGCAGGCCGATGCGCTCGTATTGCGGGTACTGGCGCACGAATTCAGGCAATACGCGCCACAGCGGCTGGTTGTTGTCGTAATCGTCCTTGAACTGCTGCAGCTCCGTCACGAGCGAATTCCAGCGGCCCTTGGTGATGCCGATGGTGAACATGATGAAGAACGAGTACAGACCGGTTTTCTCGACAATGATGCCGTGCTCGGCCAGGTACCGCGTGACGATGGCGGCCGGGATGCCGGAATCGCTGAACTTGCCGTCCACATCCAGGCCCGGGGTGATGATCGTGGCCTTGATCGGATCGAGCAGGTTGAAGTCTTCGGCCAGGTTGCCGAAGCCATGCCAGCGCTCGTTGGCCTTCAGCATCCACGCTTCGCGTTCTTCGATGCCTTCGTCCGACAGGTCGTTGGGGCCCCAGACCTTGAACCACCAGTCGTCGCCGCGGCCGTTGCCGCCATTCGTGCCCAGGTATTCGTGCTCGACCTTGCGCATGGCGCGGCGGAAGTCCAGCGCTTCGGCAATGCTCTCTTCCACCAGCGCGGTGCCGCCCGGCGCTTCCATCATCGCCGCGGCGACGTCGCACGAGGCAATGATCGAGTACTGCGGACTCGTCGACGTGTGCATCAGATACGCCTCGTTGAAGCGATACGTATCGAGCTTGCGCGTCTCGGAATCCTGCACGAGGATCTGCGAGGCCTGCGACAGACCCGCCAGCAGCTTGTGCGTGCTCTGCGTGGCGTAGACCAGCGCGTCCTTGCTGCGCGGCCGGCCGTGGCCGATCGCGTGCATGTTCTCGTAGAACGGGTGGAACGACGCGTGCGGCAGCCAGGCTTCGTCAAAGTGCAGCGTGTCGATTTCGGTCGACAGCATGTTCTTGATCATCTCGGCGTTGTACAGCACGCCGTCGTAAGTACCCTGCGTGATGGTCAGGATGCGCGGCTTCTTGTTCTTGGCCTTGCTGGCAAACGGATGGTCGGCAATCTTCTTGGCGATCGTTTCCGGCTCGAACTCGCTCTTCGGGATCGGGCCGATGATGCCGAAGTGGTTGCGCGTCGGCATCAGGAACACGGGAATCGCGCCCGTCATCATGATCGCGTGCAGATTCGACTTGTGGCAGTTGCGGTCGACGACCACGATGTCGCCGGGCGCCACGTTGGCGTGCCACACCATCTTGTTCGACGTCGACGTGCCGTTGGTCACGAAGAACATGTGGTCCGAACCGAAGATGCGCGCAGCGTTGCGCTCAGACGCGGCCACCGGGCCCGTGTGGTCCAGCAGCTGACCCAGTTCTTCCACGGCGTTGCAGACGTCGGCGCGCAGCATGTTCTCGCCGAAGAACTGGTGGAACACCTGTCCCACCGGGCTCTTCAGGAACGCCACGCCGCCCGAATGCCCCGGGCAATGCCACGAATACGAACTGTCCTGCGCGTAGTCGATCAGCGCCTTGAAGAACGGCGGCGGCAGCGAATCCAGGTAATTGCGCGCTTCACGGATGATGTGTCGGGCCACGAACTCGGGCGTGTCCTCGAACATGTGGATGAATCCGTGCAGCTCGCGCAGCACGTCGTTCGGCAGGTGCCGCGAGGTGCGCGTCTCGCCGTACAGGAAGATGGGGATGTCGGCGTTGCGGCGGCGCACTTCGGCTACGAAGGCGCGCAGGTTTTCGACCGCCTCCGGTTCCGGCTTCTCGTTGTCGGGATTGATGAACTCGTCGTCATCGATCGAGACGATGAAGGTGGACGCGCGGCTCGACTGCTGCGCAAACGAGGTCAGGTCACCATAGCTGGTGAGGCCGATGACCTCCATCCCTTCGGTTTCGATGGCCTCGGCCAGCGCGCGAATGCCCGACCCGGAGATGTTCTCGGAGCGGAAGTCCTCGTCAATGATGATGACGGGAAAACGGAATTTCATCGTGGTTCCTTATGGATGAAGCTAAAGGCACCGCTCCGGATACGCCTGAACGCGCGGAAACGGACTGCAAACACTAGGTCTTGGGCAACGTCACACCGTGCTGGCCCTGATACTTGCCACCACGGTCCTTGTACGAGGTTTCGCATTCCTCGTCGCTCTCGAAGAACAGCACCTGCGCGCAGCCTTCGCCGGCGTAGATCTTGGCGGGCAGCGGCGTGGTGTTGGAGAACTCCAGCGTCACGTAGCCTTCCCACTCGGGCTCGAACGGTGTGACGTTGACGATGATCCCGCAGCGCGCGTACGTGCTCTTGCCCAGACACACGGTCAGCACGGTGCGCGGGATGCGGAAGTACTCCATCGTGCGGGCCAGCGCGAACGAGTTCGGCGGAATGATGCACACATCGCCCTTGAAGTCGACAAACGACTTCTCGTCGAAGTTCTTCGGATCGACGATGGTGCTGTTGATGTTGGTGAAGATTTTGAATTCGTCGGCGCAGCGGATGTCGTAGCCGTAGCTCGACGTGCCGTAGGACACGATGCGGCGCCCTTCGGATTCGCGCACCTGGCCGGGCTCGAACGGCTCGATCATGCCGTGCTGTTCGGCCATGCGGCGGATCCACTTGTCGGATTTGATGCTCATGGAGCGTCCAGATACCTTGGATGAACAAATGGGGGCAGCCTTCGCGATGCGAAAACTGTCCCCATTTGGTCACGCCAGCGGCCGGGCCCGCGGCTGGGGCCGGTTTGGAACGCGGATTGTACTCCCAAACCTGTGACGGAAAACCCCGTATCGGCTGACGGCTTGCGCTGGCCTTGTCGAACCACCCAGGGCAGATCAGCCCCCGGATTCCGCCGCCTGGGGCAGTTCTCCGCGCGGCCCGACAGAGCCGGCCATCTCCGGCTCCGCCACAAACCGGTCGGGTCCCGTGTAGAGCAGAAAGTGGCGCCCGGTGCACCGCGCAAACAGCGTCAGATTGACCCGCTGCGCCATCTGGTGGCCCATCTGCGTAACACCCGAGCGCGATAGCAGGAACGGAATGCCCATCTGCGCGCCCTTGATGACCATCTCGGAGGTCAGGCGGCCGGTGGTGTAGAAGATCTTGTCGCCGCCGTCCATGCCCTCCAGCCACATGCGGCCGGCGATGGCATCCACGGCATTGTGGCGGCCCACGTCTTCGATGAAATGCAGCAGTTGGCCGTGCGCGTCGAACAACGCGCAGCCATGCACCGATCCCGCTTGCTTGTAGATCGACTGCTGCAGGCGGATAGTGTCGACCACGCGGTACAGCGTGGTCTGCGTCATGCGGGCGTCAGGCGGTAGATGGATGGCGTCGATCTCGTCCATCAGCGAGCCGAACACGGTGCCCTGCCCGCAGCCGGTGGTCACGGTGCGGCGGGCGGTCTTCTCGTCCAGGTCGGCAATGCCGGCGCGCGTGGTGACGGCTGCGGATTCGGTTTCCCAGTCGACCTGGATGGAGGCGATGTCTTCGATGCTGCCGACCAGGCGCTGGTTACGCAGATAGCCCAGCACGAGCGCTTCGGGGGCGCCGCCCAGCGTCATCAGCGTCACCAGTTCGCGCTTGTCGAGGTAGACGGTGAGGGGGCGCTCACCGGGGATATAGACATGGCGAGCGCGGCCCAGCTCGTCGAACACTTCAACCTCGTCGAGCAGTGGAACGGAAGCATTGGTCAGTTCTGGGCGCAGCGGCATCTATGTCTTCGTTCAAATAAAAATGCGCACGGCAAGCGTGCGCATGGTGCGGCTGGTACCTGCTCCGGGGCAGGTACCTCGTGCAGGCGATCAGTTCGCCACGATCACGCCGCAGGCGACACGCCCGCCGGAATTGCCGGTCGGTTGGGTCATGTAGTCGTCTTTGCCTGCGTGGACGATCAACGCGTGGCCGACCAGGCTGGTGGGGCCGGGCGACAGCGTCACACCGGAAAGAACGATCGAACCGACGGCCTTGCCGTTGGCATCGGATTGCAGCATCGGAATGTCGCCAGCATGATGCGCGCCTTGACGCGGATCACCGTGCTGCTGGCCGGTCGGGTTGAAGTGGCCGCCAGCACTATTGCCATCCGGCGACGAGCAATCGCCCTTTTCATGCACATGGAAACCGAACATGCCGTTGGCCGGCAGACCGGAAATGTCCACGGCCATGGCAACCCGATTGTCGCCTTGCTGTGCGAGCTTCACGCTGCCTTGCACGGTGCTGCCGCTCTTGGGTGCCAGCACGGCCGAGGCCGTCATGGCGCCGTCACCGGCATTCGCCGCCTTGGCGGTCGACGCTGAGTTCGATGCGCAGCCGGCCATCAGGCCGATCGCGGCGACTGCAATCACGAGTTGCTTCATGTGTCACCTCCAGTCAGGGTTCACTCGGGGAGCGGACGATTGTACTGCCGGATGATGAACAAGCAACATTGGCAAGAACGACTCATCCTTTGGCCGCCGGCCCCGGCGCTTGCGGGGCAGGCGCCACAAACGGCCCCGGGTCCACGCACGCTGCGCCCGGCTGCGTATGTGCAGCCTTACCGCCGGCCTGGTAGAACGCCGCCACCTTGTCCTGGGCCTTGCACGTCTGGAACGCGGCCACCTTGTCGCCCCAGGCTGCCTTGGCTTTCGCCACGTCTGCCTGGGCTTTCTGTTCTTCCGTCGGCGCCGGCAGCTTGGCGCCGGCGTGTCCGCTTGTCAGGCTCAGCATGGCGGCAGCAAATGCCATACCTGCGGCGCGAGTCAGCGCGGGTGCATGCATGGTGAGGTTCCTTGGATCGGTGGCAGTCAATGGCGTCATGATTTGGCCGGCTGCTCGGTGGGCGACGGCGGCACAGGCGGTTGGGACCGTTGCGCGGGAATCTTGCCGGCCTTGACGTCGTCGTACCAGAGCTCGTGGTGCTCCTTGGCCCAGGCTTCGTCGACATAGCCGTCGCGCATGGCCCGGTATGCGCCTTCCATGCCGATGGTGCCCATGTAGATGTGGCCCAGCGACATGCACATCATGCCCACCGCCGCGATCGCGTGAATGACCTCGGCCAGCTGCATCGTGCTGCGGTAGTAATCCACACCGGGGACGATGCGATCGAGCGTCCAGCCCGAGGCAGACAGGATCAGCCCGAAGACGACCAGGCCGCCCCAGAACCAGAGTTTCTCGCCGGCGTTGAAGCGGTGCGACGGCACTTCGCCGCCGTGTTCGCCGGCAAACATGCCGCCCAGGCTCAACAGCCATTTCAAGTCGCCCTGGCGCGGCAGGTTATCTCGCACCCACATCACGAAGGCCACGATGATGCTGACCGTGAAAAGCGGCCCCACCAGGTTGTGCAGGTTCTTGAGCAGGTAGGTCAACCAGCCGAACAACTGGTGACCGAGGATCGGCAGCAGAAAATGCTTGCCCCACAGCATGACGATGCCCGACACACCCAGCGTGACGAACGAGATGGCCATTGTCCAGTGCACGTAGCGCTCGGTGGGGGTAAAGCGCTCGATCTTGCGGCCGGTCGGTGCTTCCTTCAGGGGGATCATGCCGCGCCAAAGGAAGAAACCGAGGATCACCGACGGAACGAGCACCATGAGCCAACCGCCCCACACGGTGATCACGCCATTGCGGAACAGCCGCCACTTCTGTCCCGTACGCTGGATCAGCACGCCGGCCTCCAACCCGGGAATGCTTGCGTAGTGCGCCTGATCGGAATTCACTTCGCGCCAGACCGGCGCGTTGTTGCCGGGTTGCGCGGTGCGGCGACCAGCCTGATCGTGCGCCTCTTTGGCAAGATCGCGCTTCTGCAGATCAAACACATTCTCCGAGACGATGTTGGAGAACGGCTGGGCCGGTTGTACGGCCGGATTGACCGGGGCGGTGTTGGCAGCGGGCGCACTGGCCGGCTGCTGCGCGCTCGCCAACGCTGCCGCGCTGCCCAGCACCACGGCCATCACAAGATGTTTCCAGGAAGTGCCCATGGACGAACCTCCGCTTGCGCGCGTCATGGCGTCTTGTTGTACTCGTTCTGGTATTGGCCGCGTGCTCGGATCTGGTTCTGCCAGCTCGTGCGGTTGCCGGGGGTCCAGTTCTTGGCCATGAACGGATCACCTTCCGCACCCTTGTAGGCTGGCGCATCGTCCTTGCGATGCGAAGCGAACGCGGTTTGCGGGCGCTCGCCGCAGGCGCCGAGCAACAGCAAAGCACCAAGGGCGAACACCAGGCTGGTCGATCGTGCGGGGGCGATCATGATTGCGCTCCCGGCGCCGAAGCCGGTGCGGCAGGTGCGGCCGGGGTTGCGGGCGCCGCCTGAGCGCCCTTGCCCTGCGCGCCGCCGTAGGCCGTGCCCCATCCGAACAACTCCGCGCCCTTCCCGCGTTTCATGACGCGGTTGCGCAGGATGTCGGAAATCACATCGCCATCGCCGCCGAGCAGCGCCTTCGTCGAGCACATCTCCGCGCACAGCGGAAGCTTCCCTTCGGCCAGGCGGTTGCGACCGTACTTCTCGAATTCTTCCTCGCTACCGTTCTTCTCGGGGCCGCCTGCGCAGAACGTGCATTTGTCCATCTTGCCGCGCACGCCAAACGTCCCTTGGCTCGGAAACTGGGGCGCACCGAACGGGCATGCATACGAGCAGTAGCCGCAGCCGATGCAAACGTCCTTGTCGTGCAGCACCACGCCATCTTCGGTGCGGTAAAAACAATCAACCGGGCAGACCGCCATGCACGGCGCATCGGAGCAATGCATGCACGCCACGGAGATGGATTTCTCCGCGCCGATCATGCCGTCGTTGATGGTGACCACGCGGCGCCGGTTCACGCCCCAGGGCACTTCGTGTTCGTTCTTGCAGGCCGTGGCGCAGGCGTTGCATTCGATGCAGCGCTCGCTGTCACAGATGAATTTCATGCGTGCCATGTTGATCTCCCCGTCCTTATGCGAACCGCTCGATCTGGCAGACCGTCGTTTTCGTTTCCTGCATCATCGTCACCGAGTCGTAGCCGTAGGTCGTGGCCGTGTTGATGGCCTCGCCACGCACGATCGGGTGGGCGCCTTCCGGGTAGTACTCGAGCAGGTCCTTGCCCTGCCACCAGCCGGAAAAGTGAAACGGGATGAAGGCGTGGTCGACACCCACGCGCTCCGTCACCAGCGCACGCACCTTGATCTGGGCGCCGGTCGGCGTCTTGACCCAGACGAAATCGTTGTGTCGGATGCCCCGGTCGGCTGCAGCCTTCGGGTTGATCTCGACAAAGTTCTCCTGCTGCAGCTCGGCAAGCCACGGGTTGGAGCGCGTCTCCTCGCCGCCGCCCTCGTATTCGACAAGGCGGCCGGAGGTGAGAATGATCGGGAATTTCTCGTAGACCTTGTTCTCGATATTGCGCTGCTGCACCGTCTTGTACAGCGTGGGCAGGCGCCAGAAAGCCTTCTTGTCGTCGTGCGTGGGGTACTTGGCGACCATGTCGGGCCGCGTCGAATACAGGGGCTCGCGGTGCTGCGGAATGCCGTCGGGGAAGTTCCACACGATGGCGCGCGCCTTGGCGTTGCCAAACGGATGGCAACCATGCTTCATCGCCACGCGCTGGATGCCGCCGGACAGATCGGTCTTCCAGTTCTTGCCTTCGGCGGCCTTCTTCTCGGCATCGGTCAGGTCGTCCCACCAGCCGAGTTTCTTGAGGAACACGTGATCGAACTCGGGGTAGCCGGTGGTCAACTCCGAGCCGAGCGAGAACGAGCCATCTTCGGCCAGCAGGTTGACGCCGTCGCGCTCCACGCCAAAGTTGGCGCGGAAGTTACCGCCGCCCTCCATCACGTGCTTGCTGGTGTCATACAGGTTGGGCGAACCGGGGTGCTTGAGTTCGGGCGTGCCGTAGCACGGCCACGGCAGGCCAAAGTAGTCGCCGGTCAGGTCGTAGCCGGTTTCGGCATCCTTGCCGCCCTTGCAGCGCAGCGTGCGCACATCAAACAGATGCATGTTGCGCATATGAGCCTTCAGGCGTTCCGGCGATTGGCCCGTGTAGCCGATCGTCCAGTTGCCGCGGTTGATTTCGCGCAGGATCGATTCGATCTCCGGCTCACGCCATGTCATGCCGGCGCGCTTGTATTCGGTGATCTTGCAGTTCTTCGACAGCTCCTTGCCGAACCCAAGGCGATCGGCGAACGCCTGCATGATCACGTGGTCGGGCTGCGACTCGAACAGCGGGTCGATGACCTTCTCGCGCCATTGCAACGAGCGGTTCGATGCGGTACAGGAGCCCGACGTCTCGAACTGCGTGGCGGCCGGCAGCAGGTAGACCGCACGATTTGGATTGGGCGGCGCGCCATCGGCGGCGGGCATGTTGGCCATGGCCGCCGTAGCCGACGGGTATGGATCGATCACGACCAGCAGGTCGAGCTTGTCGAGCGCGCGCTTCATGTCCATCCCGCGCGTTTGCGAGTTGGGCGCGTGACCCCAGTAGAAAACGGCGCGGACGTTGTTGTCCTGATCGATCAGGTCGTTCTTTTCAAGCACCGCATCGGCCCAGCGCGAGACGGTGGTGCCCGACTTTTCCATCATCGCCTGCGAGGCAAAGCGGCCCTTGATCCACTCGTAATCCACGCCCCATACGTTGGCGAAGTGTTTCCACGCCCCGGCAGCCAGGCCGTAGTAGCCAGGCAACGAATCGGGGTTCGGGCCCACGTCGGTGGCACCCTGCACATTGTCGTGGCCGCGGAAGATGTTGGCGCCACCGCCCGACTTGCCGATATTGCCCAAGGCCAATTGCACGATGCACGAGGCGCGCACGATGGCGTTGCCGATGGTGTGCTGCGTCTGGCCCATGCACCACACCAGCGTGCTCGGGCGGTTCATCGCCATCATCTCGGCGACCTTGTGGACCTGTGCTTCCGGCACGCCGCACACCTCTTCGACCTTGTCCGGCGTCCACTTGGCGAGCACTTCGTCGCGCACCTTGTCCATGCCGTAGACGCGGTCGTGGATGTACTGCTTGTCTTCCCAACCGTTCTTGAAGATGTGATACAGCACGCCGAACAGGAACGCGATATCGGTGCCGGAGCGGATGCGCACGTATTCATCCGACTTGGCCGCCGTACGCGTGTAGCGCGGGTCGACCACGATGACCTTGCAGCCCGTTTCCTTGGCGTGCAGCAGATGCAGCATCGACACCGGATGTGCCTCCGCCGCGTTCGAGCCGATGTACAACGCACACTTGGCGTTCTGCATGTCGTTGTACGAGTTGGTCATCGCACCGTAGCCCCACGTGTTGGCCACGCCGGCGACGGTGGTGCTATGACAGATGCGCGCCTGGTGATCACAGTTGTTGGTGCCGAAGAACGACACCCACTTGCGCAGCAGATACGACTGCTCGTTACTGTGCTTGGACGACCCCACGAAGAAAAACGAATCCGGCCCGGTCTCCTTGCGGATGGTCTGCATCTTGGCGACGATCTCGTTGAGCGCCTGTTCCCAGCTGATGCGCTGGTAGCGGCCGTCGACCAGTTTCATTGGCGTCTTCAGGCGGTATTCGCCGTGACCATGCTCACGCAGGGCGGCGCCCTTGGCGCAATGCGCACCGAGGTTGATCGGCGAATCGAACACCGGCTCCTGGCGCACCCACACGCCGTTCTGCACGACGGCATCCACCGAGCAGCCGACCGAGCAGTGCGAGCACACCGTGCGGCGCACGACGATATCGCCCTTGCCTTCGGCGGCCTGGGCCTCGCCCACCACCGATTTCTTTACCAGCGAAAGCTGCGTTGCGGCCAGCCCTGCCCCGACGCCGATGCCGGAGCGCTTGAGGAACGTGCGGCGGTCCATGGTCGGCAATGCGCCGGCCAGGCTGCGCGCCAGACTGCCGGCCAGCGACGAGGCGCCCTGGCCATTTGAACGCCGGGTCGAAGCGGCTTTGGTGTCCTGTACCGCCGGTTTGCGGGTCAGAAGCATGAGGTCACCTGAGGATGTGGGGTGCGTGCAGTGACGATGAAGCGGAAGCGGCGCGCATGCGGCCGCGTCAGATCCACGTCGTCTTGTAGTACTTGCGGATGTGTTCGCTCAGGCGGTAGCCGGTGGCGCCGTCATCCGCGGCGTCGGTTGCGGGTGTGGCCGGAGCGGTGGGCGCTTGCACCAGATGGCCGGCTGTGGCGGCAGTGCCTGCAGCCGCGGCTGCAACCGCCGCGCCCATCAGGAAGCGGCGGCGAGTAGGTGCTGCATCAGCGGAATCCGCTTCTGGGCGCGCGTGAGGGACGGTGTTCGGGCTTGGCATTTCGATGCTCCCCGGCTCAATCAAACCGATGACCGAATGTAATAGGAATTTTCGAACACATTTTAGGAGTAACGGCATGGGAAAACCATGCCCAAATCCCCTTCCCGAGGGATTTTCCTGACGATTTACCGATGAATTTTTTCAATGAGTCGGATTTGAACCGCTCCTCGGTGACGCTGGCCCCGCGTGGCTCTTCGGAGCCCGCTTAATTTTTAGGCAGCCGAGGCGACGGCTGTCATGCCAACTCGAGGGCGAGCCGCTCCACGTCGAAAAACGCTTTCGCCAATGCAGCCACATCGGCATAGAACGCAGCGCGCGGATGCTGCAATACAGCATCGCAAGCCGTATCGACCCAAGGGGCCAGATGACGCTGAAAAAATCCGCGCTGCTCTTCGATGCGCGCAAGCGCAACGTCGTCCCCGGCGATGAGGTAACGCATCACCTCGCACAGCGTGGCGAGATGGTCTTCCGTTTCCGTAACGCCCTCGGCGCGCTCCAGACCGAAGCGGCGCAGATCATCCCGCAGCACGACGAGCGGCTTTTCGTTCAGGAAACCGGCCTGGTAGTACGAGCCGTACAAGAACACCTCCGGTTTGCCGACGCCGATGAACAGGTCGGTGTATTCCTCGTCAGCCTGCGCGGCGGTCGTCTTGCCGGCGCGGGCGACAAGCCGCCGCCACGCCTGGGTGAGCGCGCTGCTGACTGCCGCTTCGGCATCGACCGAGGCGGTACCGTCATCGCCTATCGGGTCGAGCGCCGCGGCGGCGATGCGCTGCAGCAAATCGGCGTCCGCCGCCTGGAAGAACAGCGTAGCCAGGAGGCCGTAAAGGTCAGCACGGGCGAGATCCTCCGCGCTGTCGGCGGGCGTCGCGGCGGGCTGGAATTGCAGGGGCTGGGCGTCGGTCATGGGATCAGAGATCGGCTTCAATGCGCGGCTTCAATGCGCGGTTTTCAGTGCGGGGCGCCGGGGCGTTCGCCGTTCTGCATCATGTCGATCACCCGGCAGTCGCTGCACATCTTGAGGCGCTCGGCAGCGGCGCCCGAGAACGCCGGATGCGCGCCCAGCTTGGCCAGCATCGTTGTGACCATCTGCGCGGTGCCGAACGCCTTGTTGCAGCGGATGCAGTGGAACGGCTGCGCCTGATTAAGCGTCATCGGCTGCCGGGCGTCGGCCGACAGGTTCAGGCGCGGCACGAGCGCAATGGCGTTTTCAGGGCACGTCGTTTCGCACAGGCCGCATTGGACGCAGTTGTGCTCGATCATGGCCAGCACGGGGCGCTCGGACTGATCGCGCAGCGCCTGCGAGGGGCACGCACCCACGCAGGCCATGCACAGCGTGCAGCTTTTGCGGTTCACGGTGATGGCGCCAAACGGTGCCCCCGCCGGGAGCGGAACGACGGCCTCGGTGGCCTTGGCGTGGCGCGCGAGATGGTCGAGCGCGAAATCCAGCGTCTCGCGCTTGGCAGCGGCCACCGCGAAGGTGGCGGCCGGCATGTCACGGCGAAAGCCGCGCAGGGGGCCCGAAACATCAGCACGGCTGAGGCGCGCGTCGAGCGCAGCGGCATCCGCCACGTCGATCAACACCACGCCAGCCGCATCCGGAGGTTCGCCAAGCCCCTGCAGCACGGCCTGCGCCACGGCGACCTGCTCGGCGAGCATCGCACGGTACTGCGGTGCATCGTCTTCGGTCAGGAGAATGGCGATGCGCGCGGCCCCATAAGCCAGAGCGGCAAACCACAGGTCCAACCCCGTCGATGCCGCGTGGAAAACTTCCACCGGCAGCACATTCACCGGCACGCCCTGCGCTTTGCCGATGCGCGCGGCACGGCCCAGTTGCTCGATCAGCGTGCGGCCGCGCTCACCGTTATGCAGCAGCACCACGGCATCGCGCCCACCCGCCGATGCATACGTGCTCAGCAACGTCTTCAGCTTGCGCCCCTGGTACGGCGCGCTGGGATACGCATACGTGATGGCGCCGGTCGGGCACGCCGTCGTACAGGCCCCGCAGCCCACGCACAGATTCGGCGTGACCTGCACGCTACCGCGGCCGTCCTTCCACTGCGACGCGATGGCCGACGCAGAACACACCTGCACACAGGCGTCGCAACCGACCTGGCCATTACGCCCGTGTGCGCAGATCGATTCCTTGTATTGGAAGAACTTCGGTTTCTCGAACTCGCCCACCATTTGCAGCAGGGCCAGCGATGCCGTCAACTGGCGGCCGGCGTCTGCACCGGCGTGGAAATAGCCCTGCGGCGGCTGGTGCTGCGCAAACGCCGGTGCATCGTTCAAATCGAAGATCAGGTCGAAGTGGCCCGACAGCGCCTGCGGTGCATTCACCCGGCTGAAATCGATGGCCATTGCTTCGCCGCACGCCTTGACGCATGCGCGATGGTCGCGGCATGCATCCAAGTCGATCTGATAGAGCGCGTCAATGGCGCCTTCGGGGCAAACATCGATGCAGGCGTTGCAGCGCGTGCAGCGGTCCAGGTCGATCGGATTGCGGTTGCGCCACTGCACCTCGAACGCGCCGAGCCAGCCCTTCATTTCCACCAACTCGCCCGCATGGACGGGCCAGCGGCGTTCCGTCGGCGGTACGAGCGGACCGCTGACGCGGTCGCGTCCGGTGACGAGCACCGTCACGCTCAGTTGGTCGGCCAGTCGCTCTGCCCACGGCATCACACGCTCGGCAGCGCCGACAATCAGCACGTTCCCGTCGGAACGGTAGTCGACCACCGGCACCGGGTCCGGCGCAGGCAACCCTGCCACGGCCAACAGGGCCGCTGTCTTGGCCTGCAAGCCGCGCGCATCGCGCTTGGCCCCCGCCGACCACCCACCCGTTTCGCGCACGTTGACAAAGCGGATCGGCGCGGTCACGCCCTCATGCTGGACGGCCATTTCTGCAAACAGTGCCTTTTCCTGCGTGCACGCGACAATGACATCCTCCGCGCCATCCAGCGCCTGAGTGAATGCGCCGATCTCGCGGCGGCAAAGCAGGTGGTGCGTCTTGCCGGGCGCATCGATGGCGGCTTCAGACGCGCGCAGGGCGTCGCCCACCGCATCGGCATCGAGCGGCATGGTGTGATTGCAACTGCAGAGCAGCGTCGGCATGGATCTGAGCGTGAGCGCCTGCGTGCGTGGCGCAGGCTGTGGGGACATGGCCGCACGGTCGTTGCCGCGCGGTACTCTTTCTTTATTCTACGGACGGTGGCTTAGCGCTGCCATGCGGGGTTGCCTGGGCGGTGTCTTCAACGGCGGGCGACTCGCCATCGGCAGGTTCAGGCGGCGTCTCGCCGGTCACAGCGGGCGAAGCGTCCGGTACCGGTGCGGTTCCGGTCGGCGCAGCCAACTCCTCATCCAGTGGCTCGAACAGCCGCAATTCCGCCGTATGACGCAGCTCTCGCAACATCTCGGGCGGGATCGGATCGGGCTGCGAATAGTCGTCGATGTACGTATCGAGGCCGTCCATCACATTGAAGTGCGGATCGGCGAAAAGCTTCTTGAGCGCCGCGCGCTTGACGGCCTCGTCCACCCCGCGCGCGACGAACGGCGCGAAGTCATCGGACGGCGTCAGCTTGGCGGCATCATCCAGCGTGAGCGGAGGCGGCGCCGCGGGCGTGGGCTCGATCGTCGACACATCGGGCACGACGGCGGGCGCCGGATCGGCGGGCGGGGCCGCTTCTGGTTCGGGCTCGCCCCGCCGGTCGGCAGCCTTACGGCGCGACCAGCGCGAGAGGAAAGTTTCGTCGCTCACGGCAGCTTCACTCAAAACTTCGCTCGGTCTTCCGGCGGCAGGAACGATTCCGGCCGGCGCCGCTTCTTCGGCTCCGGCCGGTAGTTTTCTGCCACGTACGCCTTCAGCCACTCCAGCGCCGCGGCGTCCAACGGCACGTTTTCAACCGTCTCGCCACCGTCCAGCCAGCGGCCAGCCTCGTTGTAACTGAGCGAAACCGTATGCGGAATCGCGCGGCCTTCGTCCGCTGTGCCAGCCTCACCCAGACGCCACAGTACAAACCAGCAGGGCGCGGCTGAGGTCACGTTCAAGTAATAACCCTCGGCCTCGTCGCGAAACAGCGTGACGGAAAAGCCTGGCGTGAGCCAGCGCTCTTCGCCGGACCCATCTTCGGCACGGTCCAGGCAGCGCGGCGCCGTGCCGTATTCGCCAAGGTCGGGAACGACCGCCTCCAGCCGCCATTGGAACGGCTGCCAACGGTTGGCCGTGGGGCGGCGGCACAACACCACCGCCACCCGCACAGACGGGCGATCAGCAGGCAGCGGCGACGTGGATTCCATGGCGTCAGGTGTTCTGCACGACGATGGACGGGAACTTGCTCGTCATGTCCTTCGCCTTTTCGGCCACGGCGATGGCGACGCGGCGTGCGATCTGCTTGTAGACGCCGGCAATGGCGCCGTCGGGGTCGGCCACTACAGTCGGGCGGCCCGAATCGGCCTGCTCACGGATGGACAGGTTCAGCGGCAGGCTGCCGAGGAACGGCACGCTGTATTGTTCGCACATCTTCTCGCCGCCGCCGGCGCCGAAGATGTGTTCGGTGTGGCCGCAGTTCGGGCAGCAGTAGACCGCCATGTTCTCGACCACGCCGATGATGGGAATTCCCACCTTTTCGAACATCTTCAGGCCCTTCTTGGCGTCGAGCAGCGCGATGTCCTGCGGCGTGGTGACGATCACCGCGCCCGTCACGGGCACCTTCTGCGATAGCGTGAGCTGGATGTCGCCCGTGCCCGGCGGCATGTCCACGATGAGGTAATCCAGATCGCGCCAGTTCGTCTGCTTGAGCAGTTGCTCGAGCGCCGAGGTCACCATCGGACCGCGCCAGACCATCGGGTTGTCCTGCTCGATCAGGAAACCGATTGAGTTGGCCTGCAGGCCATGGCCCTCCATCGGTTCCATCGTCTTGCCGTCGGCCGACTCCGGCTGGCCCTGGATGCCCAGCATCATCGGCTGGCTCGGGCCGTAGATATCGGCGTCAAGAATGCCGACATTCGCCCCTTCCGCCGACAGCGCCAGCGCCAGATTCACGGCGGTGGTCGACTTGCCCACGCCGCCCTTGCCCGACGCCACGGCGATGATGTTCTTCACGTTCGGCATCAGATGCACGCCACGCTGCACGGCGTGCGCGACGATCTTCATCGACACCTGCACGCTCACATTTTCGACACCCTGCACCTGGCGCAGCGCCCCGATCACCAGCTTGCGGATCGGCTCGAACTGGCTCTTGGCGGGGTAGCCGAGTTCCACGTCGAGCGCCACCTCGCCGCCATCGACCCGGATGTTGCGCGCCGATTTGGACGACACAAGGTCGCGCCCGGTATTGGGATCTACCACGCCGCGCAGGGCTTCGGTGATCTGTTCGATGGTTACGCTCAACATTTGCTCCAGAAATCTAATGCGAATGGGGGACGGGCCAACGGTGACGCGGCATGAACTTTGCGGCGCCCTGGCCACTCTATGTACTGTTTTGCTATTGTATTTTGCCGGCGCATCGTTCGTTCGATTCCCCCCAATATCCCTCTGATGCGCCGGATATCGGCAAACCCACAAGAACCGATCCCGTTATCCGTAGGAGAAACCATGAAAGCCAAGCTTATTTCCGTCTCGCTGATCGCCCTGCTGGCCGCCGGCTGCGCGACCGAGCAGCAGAACCAGACCGCCATGGGCACCGGTGTTGGCGCCGCCGTGGGCGCTGGCATTGGGGCGCTGGTCGGCAATGGCAAGGGCGCCGCGATTGGTGGTGCTCTGGGCGCGGCAACCGGTGCAGCCGTCGGTTACAACTGGGGCGCCATCAAGTCCAAGCTGGCTGGCGATACAGCCGGCACCGGCACGCAAATTTCGGAGCAGCCAGACGGCTCGCTCAAGCTGAACATTCCGAGCCAGGTCTCGTTCGACACCGACAGCGCTGTGATCAAGCCGTCGTTCCGTGGCCCGCTGGATAGCGTGGCACAAACGCTCACGCAACATCCGGAACTGGCCGCCAATGTGGTCGGCCACACCGACAGCACCGGCAACCCGAACTACAACATGACGCTGTCGCAAAAGCGCGCGCAAAGCGTGGCGAGCTACCTGACGGACCGCGGCGTGGCCCGCAATCGCCTGTCCAGCGAAGGCCGGGGCCAGAATCAGCCCGTTGCCGACAACGCCACCGAGGCTGGCCGCGCCCAAAATCGCCGCGTCGAAATTTATTTGAAACCAATTCAGGGGTAACCCGGTCATAGAAAACAGGTGCCGCTTGCCACACGTTGCTGGCTCGCGATGCGTGGCTGACCTCCCGGGCGGCACCTGATTTCTCCTCCTTTTCCGTTGTGGAAAGCTGCGCCGGCACTGACCGGCGCTTTTTTTTGGGCCCACACCGTCCGCGGCATTCTGACGCATACGCCGGGCGCATGATCGAACCCGCCGTTCCGCAGATTCCTCCGCGACCGGCCTGAGACCGCCGGCCGCGCTAAAATATGCGTTTCTCCGCGCGCCGCGCCCTGTCCGCGGCCCGCCCGCACCTTTCTGGCCTGCCCATGTCCGAACGTCGCATCCTCGTCACTTCCGCCCTGCCCTATGCCAACGGCCCGATTCACATCGGCCACCTGGTCGAGTACATCCAGACCGATATCTGGGTGCGCTTCCAACGCATGCGCGGCCACGAGACCTACTACGTGGGCGCCGACGACACACACGGCACGCCCGTCATGCTGCGCGCCGAAAAAGAAGGCCTGACCCCGCGTCAACTGATCGAACGCGTGTGGACGGAACACAAACGCGACTTCGACAACTTCCTCGTCTCGTTCGACAACTACTACAGCACCGACTCCGACGAAAACAAGGAGCTGTGCCAGAACGTCTACCTCAAGCTGAAAGAAGCCGGCCTGATCGACGTGCGCGAAGTCGAGCAGTTCTACGACCCGGTCAAGGAGATGTTCCTGCCGGACCGTTTCATCAAGGGCGAATGCCCGAAGTGCGGCGCAAAAGATCAGTACGGTGATTCGTGTGAGGTCTGCGGCGCGACATACCAGCCGACTGATCTGAAAAATCCGTATTCGGTGGTGTCAGGCGCGACGCCGGTGCGCAAGTCGTCGGAGCATTACTTCTTCAAGCTGTCCGACCCGCGCTGCGAGAATTTCCTCCGCGACTGGGTGGCCGACCTGGCGCAGCCCGAAGCCACCAACAAGATGCGTGAGTGGCTCGGCGAGGAAGGCGAAGCCAAGCTGTCGGACTGGGACATCTCGCGCGATGCGCCCTACTTCGGCTTCGAAATTCCGGGCGCGCCGGGCAAGTACTTCTATGTGTGGCTGGATGCGCCGGTCGGCTACTACGCCAGTTTCAAGAACCTGTGCGCCAAGCGAGGTCTCGATTTCGACGCGTGGATCAACGAACACTCGACCACCGAGCAGTACCACTTCATCGGCAAGGACATCCTGTATTTCCACACGCTGTTCTGGCCGGCGATGCTCAAGTTCTCCGGCCACCGCACACCGACCAACGTGTTCGCCCACGGCTTCCTGACCGTGGACGGCGCGAAGATGAGCAAGTCGCGCGGCACGTTCATCACCGCGCAAAGCTACATCGACACCGGCCTGAACCCGGAATGGCTGCGCTACTACTTCGCCGCCAAGCTGAACGCGACGATGGAAGACCTGGACCTGAACCTGGACGATTTCATCGCCCGTGTGAACAGCGACCTGGTGGGCAAGTTCGTCAACATCGCCAGCCGTTCGGCGGGGTTCCTTGTCAAGCGCTTCGAAGGCCGCGTGAGCGACGCCGCGCTGGGTCATCCGCTGATGGTGCAACTGCGCGAAGCCGCCCCGCAGATCGCCGATCTGTACGAAAAGCGCGAGTACAGCAAGGCGCTGCGCGCCGTGATGGAGCTGGCCGACGCCGTCAATGCGTTCGTCGACACCGAAAAGCCGTGGGATCTGGCCAAGGACGAGGCCAACCGCGAAAAGCTGCACGCCGCGTGCTCGGTCGCGCTGGAAGCGTTCCGCCTGCTGGCCGTGTACCTCAAGCCGATTCTGCCGACCACGGTGGAGCGCATCGAGGCGTTCCTCAACGTTGAGCCGCTGACGTGGCGCTCGATCGACTCGCAACTGTCGTCCGCCAAGCCGATCCAACCGTACTCGCACCTGATGACGCGCGTGGACAAGAAGCAGGTGGATGCGCTGGTCGAAGCAAACCGCCAGTCGCTGCAGGCCACCGCCGATGCACCCGCTGCTGCCGCCAACGGTGCGGCCGCCATCGAACCGATGGCCGAAACCATCACCATCGACGACTTCGCCAAGATCGACCTGCGTGTCGCCAAGATCGTCGCCTGCCAGCGCGTGGAAGGATCGAACAAGCTGCTGCAGCTGACGCTGGATGTGGGTGAAGGACAGACGCGGAATGTGTTTTCGGGCATCCAGTCGGCATATTCGCCGGAGGATCTCGTCGGCAAGCTGACCGTGATGGTTGCCAACCTGGCACCGCGCAAGATGAAGTTTGGGATGTCGGAAGGGATGGTGTTGGCGGCTTCGGCTGCTGATGAGAAGGCTCAGCCGGGGCTTTATATTCTTGAGCCGCATTCGGGGGCGGTGCCGGGGATGCGGGTGCGGTAATGGGTGTGTTTGGGATGGGCCTTGGTGGTGCATCCCTTGTTTCATCCCCTGCCGGGGCTGACTCCCTTTCTTTGGTCTTGCCCAAAGAAAGTAAGCAAAGAAATGCGCGCCCGAGATGGCGAAAGACTCCTTGAATTTATGTCGCAGGGAGGGGAAGGGAAAAACTCGCTTCGCTCAGACAGTTTCCCTTCCTTTTTCCTCCCTGCAACAGAAATTCAAGGCGCCATCTAGGGCAGGAAAGTCAAAGGACAAAAGCCGCACCCTCGGGGCACCAGCCCAAACGACAAGGCCAACCTCGCGACGGGTTGGCCTTTTCTTTTGACGTTAGGCCCTTGATGGCGCCTTGAATTTTCGTAAGCGGGCGGAAACAAGACGGGAAACTGTCTGAACGCAGCGAGTTTTTCCCGTCTCCGCCCGGTTACGGAAATTCAAGGGATGGGTCGCCATCTCGGGCACGCCTTCCTTTTGCTTACTTGTCTTTGGCAAGACAAAGAAAAGTGAGTCGTGCCCGGCAGGGTACGAAACAGGGGATGCACCACAAAAAAGACCAGAGCCAACAACCCAAAAACCCCCTACCCCCCATTCAACCGGTCATCACTCCGCGAAGTCGTCGTAACACGCCCATCCGCCCCAAAGTGCACATTGAAGAAAGCCCGCTCGGTAGCGCTTTCCATCCACCGATACCCCCAAACCTCTTCCTGCTTCAGCTTGAACACCTCGACCTTCCCCGGCTTGCCCAGCATCCGGCGGATGTCGTCCTTGGTCTGCCCCGCCCGCACGCGCCCAAAATTGTCGGCGGTCAACACCTGCTCGATCTTCTGCACGTGCCCGTCGGGCCCGATCGTCACCATCCACGTTGAAGTCCCTTCGGGTCCGCGCGGATACTCAAGCTGCCGCGTGCCGCCCTCGCTCTCCCAGATCATCTCGGGCTGGCCGGCGGTGGCCCTGACATCATCTTCGGTGGATTGCCCCGCCACGATGCCCTTGAACAGCAGGTTGTCCGGCTTGGCCGACTGCCATGCACGCTTGGCAGCGTCGCCCACACGATCCACGGCCTGGTCGACCTTTTGCTGATCGCAGCCGAACAGCCCCAGCAATGAAGCCAGAACGCCCATGGTGACTCCCACTTGTGCGAGTTGACGAAGATGCGGCATGGAACTCCTCGTGCGAAACATGGACCCGCCGCCATTCTGGCAGCCGGGCCAACCGTTTACCAACGTTTGTTGAACAGAACCGACGCGCCATTGATCGTACCGCCGCGTGCCACCACCGACCAACGCCGCGAAAACTGCCACGTCAGTTTGACGATGGAATCGGCCGTCGACAGGCTCTGCTCGTAGCCAACGGTGATGCGCTCGGAGATTGCCTTGCCGAGGCTTACCACCTGCGGGTCGGTCAGGCCTGCGGCGGACGGCCCGATCGAGAACTCGTCGAGCCCGAAGCGCCGTGCCACGTTCTTGCCCGCCACGTTGCCCAGCAGGCCGAGCGCCGCGCCTGACATCGCCTGCTGCTGACCCAGGCCGGCGTTCGATGCGCTATAGCCGAACATCAGCCACGAGAGCTTGTCTTCATCGGGCACGTTGGGCTCGGAGACAAGCGTGACGCGCGGCTGCCGCACCGTGCCGGTCACCTGCACGCCGGCTTCCACTTCCTGGTTACGGCGCATGGCGGTGATGTTGAACGACGGGTTGTTGATTGGCCCCACGAAGTTCAGCACGCCCCGTTCGATGGCCAGCTTGCGGCCGAACGCCTCGTACGTGCTGCCCTCGCGTACGTAGATCGTGCCGGTGCCGCGCAGGGGCACGAGCGGCTCGCTGTGCACATGCATCTGGCCACCAAGTGACAGGTCTGCTCCGGCACCCTTGAAGCGGAAGTTGTCGCCAAAATCGACATCGACATCGACCACGGGGCTGAAGCGGCCAGCCGGCTTTTCTTCGCGTTTGACACCGCGTTCGGCCTGGTTGCGGGCGGCATCGGTGCGGCGGACGATGACCACGTCGTCGCCCAACGAAGGCGCGCCGTCCTTCGGCAGATCGAACAGGCCGCGGTCGACCTTGAATTTGCCGGTGATGGCCACGCGGTCATTGTCGTTTGCAATGCGCGCCTGGCCCGACAGCACCAGCGTGCGGTCCGGATCGGCAAAGAGCTGCAGCTTGTCGGCCACGATGGAGCCCGCGAGGTTCGGGTTCGCCTCGCCCAACTGCACGCGGCCCTGCGCACGCACGGTGCCGTCGCCGCCGTGGAACACCACCTCCTGCAGGTCGACCACGTTTTGGTCGAGCGCCACGCGCACCACCCCCTTGGTCAGGCGGATGCCCTGATCGTAAAGCGCCACGTCGATGTCCTGGCCGGTCAGGAAGCCGCTCACTTTGGGCGCGCCCACGGTGCCCGCAAACGTCAGGCTGGCAGCAAGCTGCCCGTCCGTTGCTACATCCGGCCCGAGCAGGTCGCCGATGCTCTTGAGGTGCGGCAGGCTGATCGTCAAGCCGCCGGAGAGCGGCGACGTGGGTGCCATGAGCGCCAGGGAGCCCGGTCCCGGATCCCGCACGAGCCCGACACCCGCATCAAGATAAAGATTGCCGACGCGCGTCGACTGCACATTGCCGCGCAGCCCGAGGCGCATGCCCTCGCCACGCGCTTCCACGGTCGCTTCGGTCAACCCCAATGCCGTGAAACCGCGGCCGGCATTGATGGACAGATCGCCGCTGCGGCGGGCGATGCGCGCCGTGCCGGTGGCCGTGCTGCCGAGATCCAGATCCCATTGCCCGTCGACGACGAGATCGGTGCGTACCGGCGCAGCCTGGCCCGTCCAGGCGCGCACAAGCTCCAGCACCCGCGCAATCTGCAAACCGTCGAAACGGCCGGCGCTGCGCACGTGGCCCTGGGCGGATTCGACACGCTCAATGTGGATGGGCGTCTGGTCCAGCGTCAGGTCCGCACGGCCCATCATCAGGCGACCGGGTGCCACCGCGAGCCTCACCGGAGCCGTGAGTTGCAGGTTGGGGGCGCCCTGCGCCGACAGCGTGGAGATCGTGCCGTCCCACCCATCGCCGTCCTTGCCGGGCGTCAGCGCCCCGTCGCCTGCCAGTGCAAACTTGAACGGCTGGTTGCGCACGTTGCCGTCGGCATCGGCGCGGAAGCGGTGGGCGCGGCGCGTGCCATCCAACGTGGCATGCACTTCTCGCAACGACAGGCTCGGGCCCGTCACGCGCTGCGCGGTCAGCTCGACCAGCAATGGCCCATCGATCCCATCGCGGATCTGCGCCCGGCCGTTGGCGGTGTCGATCTTGTTTCCCTGATAGGCAAGCTGATTGGCGCGGAACGTGGCATCCACTTGCGGGCGCTTGATCGTGCCGGAGACATCGCCGGACAAGGTGACTGCCCCGCTCACGCCAAGCTGCAAGCGTGCGAGCTGCGGCGCATCGATGTCGACATGCATGCGATCGCCGGCAGCGCCGAAACTGCCCCGCAGGCTGGCCTTGTTGCCGGCCACGTCGAGCCTGGCGTCGCTGGGCAGCAGGCGTTCGCCGCGCAGGTGGACATTGCCCTCGCCGGTCATCGGCAAGCCTGCGTATTCGCTATCGCGCACGGAAAATTTGACGGCGGCGTCGATCGGCTCACCCAGCGAGCCGCGCGCGTCGAACTCGGCATTGACGCGGCCCTTTGCCACCTTGGCCAGCCGCGACGGATCGAACTCCGCCAGGTTGCCCTTGAAGGCGAACGACTGCGTATCGTCGTGCTTCAGCGTGCCCGCCAGCGTCAGCCGCGAGCGCCCCAGCGACACCTGGGCGCTCTCCACTGCAACCTGCGCCGCATCCAGCACGGCTTTCGCTTGCGCACGCATGTCCCCGCCCGCCAGATCAAGCGCCACGCGTTGCGTGCCACCCGCAAACTCCACGGTGATGGGGCCAGCAAGTTTCGTCTTCTCCAGCGATGCGTGCAGCGCCTGCAGATCGAGCTGGCGCACATCCACGCGCAGTGCGCCATGCCCCTTCTGCACATCGGCGCCACCCGTGAGCGCCGCGCCGCCCAGCAGACGCACATCCAGCCCGGTGAGCTGCTGATCGATTTCGTTCAGCCGCACCTGCGCACGCAGCGATTGCAGCGGCAGCTTCTGCTTGTCGAGCGTGCCGGGCTGCGCGTTGTCGATCTGAATGGGGCCAGCCACCGTCAGCGTCTTGGCCTTCTCGTCGGGGCGCAGGTCCGCGTGGATCGACAACGACGCTTCGGGCGCGCTTGGCGCAAACGCACGCGGATTCACGTGTTCCGCCGACACCACGGCACGCGACAGCGGCAGCGCCCCGAACGGGGTGGCATCGATCAGCGCCTGCGCGGTCAGCTTGGCGCCGGTGCCGGTTGCGTCGATATGCAGCGCTTCCAGCGAGCCCGACAGCTGCGCCGACACCGAGGCGTCCTGCTTCTGGCCGTTGACCTCAAATTGCGTCGCGAGTGTTGCCGCACCGGTGAGCGGATATGGCCGCGTGCCGGTCATGCGCAGCGTGGCGGCCAGCTTGCCGGCGGGCGATTCCATGCCGTCGAGCAGCACATTGTGGTGCGTGCCGTCGCTGTGCAGGCTGCCGGCAATCGATTTCAACTCGGTGGTCGACGTGCCCTGCCGGATGGCGAGGCGGTCGACGGCGAGGCGGTCCACATCCAGCGCCAGCGGCAGCGCCAGCGAATCGGGCGGACCGCTCGGCGGGGTGGGCGGCGTCGGATGCAGGATCACCTCGACATTGCCCGCACGGAGATACGCGAAATGCGCATGCCACGGCCCGCGCGTGATGGCCCAGCGGCCTTCCACATGGTCGATGCGCACTTCCGTGCTGCCCGCACGCACGTGCAGATCCCGCAGCGAGAGCCCCTCGCGCACCGTGCCGCCCTCCAGCTTGCCCGACACATAAGCGTTGCCGAAGCGCGTGGCGAGGGCCCACAACTGCGCCGTGCCCGATTGCGAATGGATGGCCCAGACCAGCCAGCCTGCGAGCCCCAGCACGATCGTCAGGACCAGGGCAGCAAAGGCACCGGACCAGCGCAGCGCGCGGCGGCCCCAGCCGCGCTTCGGACGCGCCGGACGTGCTGTAGCGGGTTGGTTCGATTCGGGCGTTTGCGGATCGGTCATCGTCATGTTCAGAACGCGATGCCCAGCGACACGCTCGGCCGGAACTGCTTCTGCTGTATGCCGTAGGCCATGTCGAGCTGGATTGGCCCCACCGGGCTCTTCCAGCGCACGCCGACACCCACCCCATTGAACCAGCGGCGCTCCGACCAGTTGTCGGTGGCCGTGCCGGTATCCCAGAACACGGCGGCGCCCCATTGCGGGAGGAACCAGCGTTGATACTCCAGCCCGCCGGTGACGAGGAACTTGGTCGGCAGCGTGCTGCCGTTCACGTCGTTACCGATGCTTTGGAAATCGTAGCCGCGCACCGACTGCGTACCGCCCGTGCGGAAGCGCAGCGTGGCCGGTACACCATCGCCGGCACCGGAGGTGATGACAGCGCCCAGCTCGCCGCGTGCAACGAAGATGTCTCGCTGCCCCACCGGCACGAACTGGCGGATGCGGCTGTACGACCGCACGAACGATTGGTCGGTCAGCACGCCTTTCACTGCCGCGCCGATCTGCGTGGTGATGATGTTGCCGCGGCGCGGAAACAGCGGGTCGTCCACATCGCGGCGCGTCCAGGCGAAACCCGGCACGAGCGCCTTGCTCAACTGGCGCTCGGCGCCTTCTGGCCGCAGGTCGTCATAGTAGAAATCAACGGTGAACGACGTCTCATAGATGCCGCGTACGCGCGTCTGCTTGAAGCCGGAGCGATAGCTGCGCGTCTCGGTGCCCGAGGTGTCGGTGCGGTCCATGCTGGTGTAAAGGCTGTTGACGTATTGCTTGTCGTCAGGCGGCACCGTCACGCCGGCAAACAGGTACTGGCGGCGTTGTTCGAGGCGGGCCTGCGTGTCGAGCACCCATGCCTTGCTGAACAGGTTCAGATATTGATAGCGCCCTTCCAGCGAGGCGCCCGTGTCCGTACCGTACCCCACACCGCTGGTGATGCGATTGGGCGGGTACTCACGCACGCGCACGCGCACCGGCGCGTTCACCGGGTTCTTCGGATCGTCGCCCAGGTCAACGATGGCGTTGGAGAAATACGGTTGCCCCTGGATGGCGGCCTGAAGCGACTGCAGTCGATCAGCCGAGTAATCCTCACCCACCCGCAACGGGTTCACGTGGTTGATGATGCTGAGGGGATAGCGTGACAAGCCCTGCACGTCCAGCGGCCCCAGCGTATATGCCGGACCGCTGTCATAGCCTACCGACAGGTCCGCCTTGCTTTCGTCCGGATCGACACGCGCCTGCGACGACGTCTGCTTGGCCGCGTAATAACGTTTGCTCTGCAGGGCGGCTAGACCGTCGTCCTTGGCTTTGTCCCAGCCTGCTTGGCGGAACGCCATCCCGTGCTGCAGGCTCCACGATTTTTTCAACTCGTCGATGCGCTTGGCGTCTTGCGTAACGGCGCCGGTAAAGTCGAGCGCCACATTGTCGATGGTGGTACGCGGGCCGGGCTCGACCTTCACGTTGACGATGCGATGGTCCGGCGGGCCTTCAAGCTTGGCGGTCGCCTTGGGCACGAAATAGCCTTCGGTGGCCGTCAGCTTGGTGACCTGGTCGCCAATGGTTTCGACCATGTACTGGAGCTGGTCGTCGGTGATGTCCTTGCGGTCTTTGTAGCGCGACAGGTCCAGATGGCGCTCGAGCAAGTCGCGAATGGACTTCGGCGCCTCGATCTTGACGTCGTATTCAGCGTGCGCCGGGGCGCAGATGAGGGACAGCGCAAAGCCCGCCGCCAGCGCGGCGCCGGGCAAACCCAGAAGACGGAAGCGTGGTGGTCGGAACGGTCGCGATGGTCGATTGGAGCCGGTCATCGTGGCAAGCGTGGCGCCGCCCCACGGGCCGGCTGAGTCGAAGGAAAGGCGTATTTGACCATACCGCCCCCGGCGCGTGCCCAGGCAAATGCAACGAACGCGCCCTTCCGGATCGGCGGAAGGGGTTTCGCACGCGCCGTGCCCAAGGCCGTTACGACGGCCAATACGGTAAAATGCGCGGGTTTTCCGCCCGGTATCTTTCCGCGCGGGCAAGATCATCCAACATCACATACCGCCATGGCCCTGTACAAGTCCGAGATCACCCAGTTCCTGGAAGAACTCAAGACCCAGAAGCCCGACCTGGAAGCGCAACAGCGCCAAGGCCGCTCCCTGCTGTGGGACAAGGACCCGATCGACCTGGAAGAGCGCGCACGCGCCAAGGCCGCCCGCGTGGCGCAAAAGCCGTACGTCTATTCGCTGGACTGATCGGCCGACCGGCCTTCAGCCCGCCCAGGCGCCCGCCGCATGACCACTTCCGCGCAGGACAAGCTGCCACTGCCCGTCGAGCTGCCCAGCGTGGCGCCCGATCAGGATTCCACGCCCGCGCAGGTTGATGGCCTCGCCTTTGCAAGGCTCTACGGCGAGCCGCTGTTCAAGCTTCCGCAGGATCTCTACATCCCGCCCGATGCGCTCGAGGTCTTCCTTGAAGCGTTCGAAGGGCCGCTGGATTTGCTGCTGTACCTGATCCGCCGCCAGAACTTCAATGTGCTGGACATTCCGCTGGCGCAGGTCACACGGCAGTATCTGGCGTACATCGAGCAGATTCGCGCGACCAACCTGGAGTTGGCTGCTGAGTACCTGCTGATGGCCGCCATGCTCATCGAGATCAAGTCGCGCATGCTGCTGCCGGTCAAGAAGACCGACGAAGGCGTGGAACCCGAAGACCCGCGCGCCGAGCTGGTGCGCCGCCTGCTCGAATACGAGCAGATGAAACTCGCCGCGCAAAAGCTGGACACCGTGCCGCAACTGGGCCGCGACTTTCTGCGCGCGCAGGTCTACATCGAGCAGAGCTTCGCGCCACGCTATCCCGACGTCAATTCCGACGACCTGCGTGCCGCGTGGGCCGACGTGCTGCGCCGGGCCAAGCTCACGCAGCACCACAAGATTTCGCGCGAAGAGCTGTCGGTGCGCGAGCACATGAGCCAGATCCTGCGCCGGCTGCAGCATGCACGGTTCATGGAGTTCACCGAGCTGTTCGAAGACGCGATCCAGTCCGGCAAGGGCGCGCCCATCGTGGTCGTCAACTTTGTCGCCATGCTCGAGCTTTCACGCGAATCGCTGCTCGAAATCACGCAGGCCGAACCGTACGCGCCCATTTACGTGCGCCTCGCCTATTCTCCGACGTAATTCGTCCGACCCGACTCGGGCCGAATCACACAACAACTATGAAAGTCATCTCGTCGATCCAGGAACTGCGCGATCAGCTGCGCGGCCAGAACCGCGTCGCCTTCGTGCCGACCATGGGCAACCTGCATGAAGGGCACCTGAGCCTGATGCGCCTGGCGCGTCAGCACGGCGACCCGGTGGTGGCGTCCATTTTCGTGAACCGCCTCCAATTTGGCCCGAACGAAGATTTCGACAAATACCCGCGCACGCTGCAGGACGACATCGAAAAACTGCAAAAAGAAGGTGTGTACGTGTTGTTTGCGCCCACCGAGCGCGACATGTACCCCGAGCCGCAGGAATATCGCGTCGAGCCGCCGCACGACCTTGGCGACACGCTCGAAGGCGAATTCCGCCCCGGCTTCTTCAAGGGCGTGTGCACGGTCGTGATGAAGCTGTTCTGCTGCGTGCAGCCGCGCGTGGCCGTGTTCGGCAAGAAGGACTACCAGCAGTTGATGATCGTGCGCCGCATGGCGCATCAGTTTGCGTTGCCGGTCGACATCGTCCCCGCCGAAACAGTCCGCGCGGATGATGGTCTGGCGCTGTCGTCGCGCAATGTCTACCTGACCAACGAAGAGCGCGCCGAAGCCCCTGAGCTGTATCGCACGCTGCATCAGGTGCGTCAGGACGTGCTGGAAACCGTGCTGCAGGGCCAGGCGTCGCACGAAGAGGTGACCACCAAGGCAATGGAATATCTGCGTGGCCGCGGCTGGCAACCCGACTACGTCGCCGTGCGCCGCCGCTCCGACCTGCAAGAACCGACGCCCGAGAACATCGCTGCGGGCGAACCGCTGGTCGTGTTGACGGCCGCCAAACTTGGCAAGACGCGCCTGATCGATAACCTCGAAATCTGAGGGATGCGGCAGCCGCGTCCTACGACAAAGCCCGGCAATGCCGGGCTTTTTTCATGCCGCCGCCGATGTATCGGCAACACTCGCCTGCGGGGGCGATTCTCCGAGCCACTCGAGAATGCCGCTCCACTGCTCCACGTCTTTGGCCACGCGCGAGGGCGCCACGTCCCACAACGTCAGGCCATGTGCGGCCAGTTGTACGTAGTTCTGGGTATCGCGCAGATAACCGAGGATCGGCACCTCCAGCCCCTGCACGAAACGCTGAAGCTGTTCTGCGGCACGCGTGCGCATGTCCACGCGCATGCCGACCACGCCGAGCTTGACCTCGCCATGGCGCACCGGCTTTTCATCGGCCAGTTTCCGCAGGAAGGTCTGCGTGGCCAGGATGTCGAACATGGAGGGCTGCAACGGCACGATTACGTAGCCGGACATCTTGACGAGATCCGCCAGCCGCCAGCCGTGGAGACCCGCCGGCGTATCGAGCACCACGTGCGTCGTACCCTTGGGCGGCTTGGCGATGTGGTCGGCATTGATTTCCCAGGTGCGGATGGGCTTGGCGGTCTCGGGGCGCAGCGCCAGCCACCCGCGTGAGGACTGCTGGCGGTCGGTGTCTCCCAGCATCACGGCATGATCCCGCGCGGCAAAGTAGCCGGCCAGATTGGTCGCCAGCGTGCTTTTGCCCACCCCGCCCTTCGGATTCGCTACAACGGCCACCGGCATGCCTGCCTCCTTGCGCTCGTCGAATCATGTGCCGAGTCGATCACTCGGCGGATCTGCCCATCCGCCAATTATGGCTCAGCCCGCACGTGGCAGCGTTCGGAAGAGCGCAGCGAGGTCCAGATGCGCTTCGCACGTGTCGGCCAGACGTTCGAGCGATGCTTCACGCAAGGCAGCATAGTCCTGCGCCCGCGCATCGCTCACACCGGCCCAGGCGAGCAACGCGCGGCACGCCTCGGGCGCGTCGAACAAGCCGTGCAGGTAAGTCGCCAGGATCTGCCCGTCGGCGGAGATCGCGCCATCTGCGCGGCCATCGTCCAGTTGAACGGCGGGGCGCGCAAGAGCCGCCCCCACGGTCACGCCCATGTGGATTTCATAGCCGTCGATGGCCGCACCGCTTTCGGCCAAGGTGCCGCGCACCTGACGCAACTGCTTGGCCGGCTCCAACGTGGTCTCGAAATCCAGATAGCCCAGACCCTGGACGCTGCCAGCTGCGCCTTCCAGCCCGTTCGGATCATGCAGGCGCCGCCCCAGCATCTGCATGCCGCCGCAGATGCCGATCAGCTTGCCTCCATAGCGCAGATGCCGCGCGATGGCCGCATCCCAGCCGTTGGCGCGCAGCCAGGCGAGATCGGCCTGCACGCTCTTGCTGCCGGGCAGGATGATGAGGTCGGCGGGCGGAATCGGCTGGCCAGGACCGACCAGGCGGACGTCCACCTGGGGGTGCGCGCGCAGCGCGTCGAAATCGGTGTGATTGGACACGCGCGGCAACACCGGAATGACGACGCGCAGCGCATCGGCCGAGGCTGCGCGCTGTGCCGTCTGCACCGCGTCTTCTGCGTCGAGGTGCAGGCCGTGCAGATACGGCAGCACGCCAAACACCGGCTTGCCCGTCTGCGCGGTCAGCCAGTCGAGCCCGGGCCTCAGCAACGAAATATCGCCGCGAAACCGGTTGATGACGAAGCCCGCCACGCGCGCGCGCTCGCTGTCTGACAGGCAAGCGAGCGTGCCGAGCAGGTGCGCGAACACGCCGCCGCGATCGATGTCGGCGACGAGCACGACGGGGCAATCGACGGCTTCGGCAAAGCCCATGTTGGCGATGTCGCGGTCGCGCAGGTTGACCTCCGCCGGGCTGCCGGCGCCCTCAACCAGCACAAGGTCGTAACGCGCACGCAGCCGTGTGTGCGATTCGAGCACGGCAGCCATGGCGGTGGGCTTGTAGTCGTGATACGCGCGAGCGTCGAGGTCGCAGCGCGCCTGGCCGTGGATGATGATCTGGGCACCGGTGTCGCTGTTGGGCTTGAGCAGCACGGGGTTCATGTCGACCGTGGGCGCGACGCCCGCCGCCTGCGCCTGCAGGGCCTGGGCGCGGCCGATCTCGCCGCCATCTGCGGTGACGGCGCTGTTGAGCGCCATGTTCTGCGGCTTGAACGGCGCCACGCGCACACCGGCGCGATGCGCGACACGGCACAGGCCGGCGACCAGCGTGCTCTTGCCGGCATCGGACGTGGTGCCCTGGATCATCAGCGTGCCCCGAAGCGATGTGGGCGACACAGGAAATGGAGCTTTCGACATGCGCGGATTATCGCACCGGCGTTATCGTGCCCGGCTGCTCCGCGCCCGCTAAAATGCCGGAATGTCACGCCGCCTCACACTCGTTCTCGGGGGTGCCCGCTCAGGCAAGAGCCACCACGCCGAACAGCTCGCGCTGCAATGCGCGGGGGCCGTCACGTACGTTGCCACCGCCGGCGAGGGCGATGAAGAAATGCAATTGCGCGTGGCCCTGCATCGCGCACGCCGCCCGGCGAATTGGGGGCTGGTCGAAGAGCCCGTGCACCTGGCCGAAGCGCTCTACACGCACGCGCAGCACGGTGGCTGTGTGCTGGTCGATTGCATGACGCTGTGGCTCAACAATCTGCTCTTCTCGGAGCACCACGAATACCCCGAGACAGGCCTCGTCACGCCGCCCGAAGCCTGGACGGCGGAGATTGACGCGCTGCTCACCGCCCTGCCGCTGCTGCCCGGCGAGGTCATCCTGGTCAGCAACGAAATCGGCCTGGGCGTGGTGCCGATGGGCGCCGTCACGCGGTTCTACGTGGACGAACTGGGCCGGCTGAACCAACGCCTCGCCGCACTGGCCGACAACGTTCATCTGCTGGTGGCGGGCATCCCGATGGTGGTCAAGGGGCCGGCACTCGGCGCTGCAACGTGAGCGTATTGCCGGGCGGCGTATTCGATCTCGGGTGGCCGCTCGTGACGCTCGCCGCGCTCGCGGGCGTGCTGCTCGACCGGCTGTTCGGAGAGGTGCCGCGCTGGCATCCGTTGGTCGGCTTCGGGCGCCTCGCCAAAGCCATTGAGCGCTGGATGAATCGCGCACCGGCCGCGGTATCGTGGTCGCGCCTCGTTGGCGTCGTTGCATGGGCGATCGCCGTGTTGCCGCTCGTGCTGCTTGCAGGATGGCTCGTCGGCGTGGCGCGTGATGTGTCGCCCTGGCTCGTGGCAGCGCTTGATGCCGTTGCACTCTATTTCGCCATTGGCGCGCGCAGCCTGCACGAACACATCGCCCCGATCGCGCTTGCCCTGCGCGATGCGGATGTTCCCCGCGCACGCGCCCTCGCATCGCGCATCGTCTCGCGTGACCTCACGCAAGCCACGGATGAGCCCATCGCACGCGCCGCCGTGGAATCTGCGCTGGAGAATGGCAGCGATGCCATCTTCGCCCCGCTGTTTTGGCTCGTCGTGGCGGGCGCGCCGGGCGTGGTGCTGTATCGGTTGGCCAACACGCTCGATGCAATGTGGGGCTACCGCAATGCGCGCTTTACCGGCTTCGGCTGGGCGGCCGCGCGCATCGACGACGTGCTCAACTGGATTCCCGCCCGCCTCACGGCGATCAGCTATGCGCTGCTTGGCCACACCGCCGATGCGCTGAACTGCTGGCGCACGCAGGCGCCGCAATGGTCTAGCCCCAACGCCGGCCCGGTGATGGCCGCAGGCGCCGGCAGCCTGCGCGTTCAGCTCGGGGGCGCAGCACGCTACGACGGCGTGGAAGAAGCGCGCCCGTCGCTCGGCACGGGCGAGACAGCAACGGCAGCAGATATCGCACGCGCGTTGACGCTCATGTCGCGCACGTTGTGGTTGTGGCTCGGCGCACTTGGCTTGCTTGCAGCGCTGGCGTGGGGCCTGTCGTGAGCGGCATCGTCCACGGCGGCAATCTCGCGGCCGCACGCGCGCTGTATGGGGAGCCTGCCGGCGGCTGGCTCGACCTCTCCACGGGCATCAATCCGCATGGCTACCCCATCCCGCCGATTCCACCCGATGCGTGGTTGCGTCTGCCCGAAGACGACGGCCTCGAAGCGCTGGCCGCCGCGCACTACGGCGTGACCGACGCACGCGCAGTGCTGGCGGTTGCAGGTTCGCAGGCGGCGATTCGCACGCTGCCGACCCTGCTGCCGCGCGGGCGTGCCGGCATCGCGCAGATCGGCTACAGCGAATACGCGCCCGCCTTTGCACGCGCCGGCCACGACGTTGTACCGTTGCCCGAAGGGGCCTTTCTCGGCGATCTGCCGAACGACGTACGCCACCTGGTTGTCGTCAACCCGAACAACCCGACGGCACGCTTGCTGCCTTCAGCAACGCTGCGCGATTGGCTCACGCGCCTACAGGCGCGCGGCGGCACGTTGATCGTGGACGAGGCGTTTATCGAAGCGCTCGACGATGGCCCCACATTGGCACCCCTCGCCGGCACGCCGGGGCTCGTGGTGTTGCGCTCGATCGGAAAGTTCTACGGGCTGGCGGGCGCCCGCATCGGCTTCGCGCTTGCAGCACCGGAACTGCTGGCCGCACTGCGCGACGCGTTGGGGCACTGGACCGTCAACGGCCCGGCGCGTGCCGTCGTGCGTGCGGCGCTGGCCGATACCGCCTGGCAAGCTGCCACGCGGGCGCAACTGCAGCTTGCGGGCAGGCGGCTTTCGACGTTGCTTGATCGCCACGGGTTGCCGAATGCCGCAACACCGCTGTTTGCCTGGGCACCCGGCGCATATGCGCAGGCGCTGCACGCAAGCCTGGCGCGCCTCGGCATCTGGACCCGGCTGTTCGATGCACCCGTCAACGGCTTGCGCTTCGGCCTGCCCCCGGACGAGACTGGCTGGCAACGCCTTGCCGATGCGCTAGCATCGCTGTCGCACTCCGCTTGAACTGCCCCCCCGATGCCCAATCGTCTCTCTCGCCTCACCCGTCGCCTGTATGTGTGCGGCCTGTCTGCCATTGCGGTCACGATCGCTGCCGCACCGGCATGCGCTGCCATTTCCGTCACAGACGATAGCGGCGCCACCGTGACCCTGCAGCGCCCCGCCCAACGCATCGTCAGCCTCGCTCCACATGCGACCGAGCTGCTGTTCGCGGCAGGCGGCGGTGGCCGCATCGTCGGCACCGTGGCTTACAGCGACTACCCGCCACCCGCACGCGACATTCCCCACGTGGGGGATAACCGCTCGCTCGATCTGGAGCGCATCGCTGCCCTCAAGCCTGATCTGGTTGTGGTCTGGCGCCACGGCAACGCGCAAAAGCAGATCGACCGCCTGCGTGCGCTCGGCATTCCGCTGTTCTTCTCTGAGCCGCATCGCATGAGCGATATTCCGCGCTCGATCGAGGCGCTCGGCACACTGCTCGACACCCGCGCGAGCGCGCACGACGCCGCGCAGCAATTCCGCCAACGCGCCGATACGCTGCGCCAACGCTACGCGAGCCGGCCGCCGGTTTCGGTGTTCTATCAGGTATGGGAACAGCCGCTGATGACGCTCAACGGCCAGCACATCTTCTCTGACGTGCTGGCGCTGTGCGGCGGCCGGAATGTGTTTGCCGGCGAGCCCTTGCTGGTGCCGACCGTTTCGCCCGAGGCCGTGATCGCAGCCAACCCCGAAGTGCTGCTCACCGCGAGCATGGGCGCCACGCAAGGCAGCCGTCCGATCGACACGCTTGACGCTTGGAAACGCTGGCCGCAATTGCTGGCGGTGCAACGTGGCAATCTCTTCAGCATCAACGGTGACCTGATCAACCGCTTCGGCCCGCGCCTGGTGGAAGCCGCAACGCTGTTGTGCGAAGACCTGGAACAAGCCCGAGCGCGGCGCCTCGGCTCGCAAGCCACCAACGGGCAGGGGCGCTAAACCACGCGCGGGTCAACGGTTCCAGAACAGCAGCACCGGCAACGTGTCGGGCAGCACGCGAAAGCCGCAGGCCGCCCCCCATTGCAACGGCCATTGCAGCGTCTCGGCCAGCGGCCGTTGCAACCAGTGCGCCGCGAGCGCACGCATACAGCCGGCATGTGTGACGGCCCACACGCACGAGCCCGGCATCGCAGTCGTTGCCTCGGCCCACCTCGCGACGCGCGCCAACAATTCAGCCGCCGACTCCCCGCCATGCGGATTGCCGTGCACGAGATCGCGCGCCCACTGGTCGATTTCCGCACGGGGGATGTCATCCCACTGGCAACCTTCCCAGGCGCCAAAGTCGAGTTCCATCAATTGCGCATCGAGTTCGATCAAAGGGAGTTGAGCCGCTTGCGCCATCGCTTCGGCCGTCAGGCGGCTGCGTTGCAACGGGCTTGCCAGCAGACGATGCGGAGTGTGCGCGGCGAGTTTCTCGACGATGGCCGACGGCTCCGGGTCCATCGGCGAGGCCAGCTCCAGATCGGTGCGGCCATAGCAGAGACCTGCCGTCATGGCGGGCCGCGCGTGGCGGATCAGGATGACATCCATGCCAGCACTCCCCACAGAATCAGCAGCTCGAACATCTGCTGCGCCATGCCCAGACAATCGCCGGTGATGCCGCCGATGCGGCGCACGAAATAGCGGCCCAGCAGCCAGCGCGCGACGATCAAGCCGACGACGATCAGCGCCGCGCACATCGGCCCGAACCACAGTAGAGGCACGACACCGAACGCGCCAGCCCATAACGCGTCGCTCCATCGCATCCGTTGCGCCACCGGCTTGGCTTTGCCTTCCGTCCGCACGTAGTCATGCGTGAGCAGGTAGCTGACGGCTGCGGCGCGGCTGGCAGCGTGCGCCGCCACCATTGCAACGAGAATGCCAATGCTATGCGGCGCCATCGCGCTCAGCAATTGCCACTTCAGCAGCAACGCCATGCACACGGCAATCGCCCCAAACGCGCCGATGCGTGAATCGTGCATGATGCGCAATCGGTCTTCAGGCGTGTAGCCGCCGCCGAAGCCGTCTGCGCAATCGGCCAGACCGTCTTCGTGAAACGCACCGGTCAGCAACAGCGTAGCGACCATCGACATGGCCACTGCCACACCCTGCACGGGCACCGTGCGCGACACGAGCCAATACACGGCCGCTGCTGCGGCGCCCACCAACCACCCGATCAGCGGAAAGTAGCGCGCCGCGCGATTCAGCCCCGCTTGCGAGAACCCGACCGACGCAGGCACGGGGATGCGGGTGAAATACCCGACCGCCGTCCACAGCGCTTGCCAATGTTCGCGCAAGGGACTCATGGCGATGCGCGCTCGCTTACGCCTGCGCTGGCGAAGGTTGCCATCTCGCGCAGGAATGCCACGGCCGACACGACGACCGGATACGCCAGCACCGCACCGCTGCCCTCGCCCAGTCGCAACGACAGCGACAACAGCGGCCGCGCATCGAGCACCTCCAGCAGGGCGCGATGCCCACGCTCGTCCGAGACATGACCGAACACGCAATAGCGCAGCACGTCGGGCGCCACACGGGCCGCCACCAGCACGGCGGCCGTGGCGATAAACCCATCCACGAGGATGACCATGCGCCGCTGCGCCGCCTCAAGCACCGCCCCTACCATTGCGGCAACTTCGAAGCCGCCGAAGCAGGCAAGCACGTCCAGCGGCTCACGTACATCAGCATGCCTGACCATTGCGGCTTCCAGCACGGCCCGCTTGTGGGCGAGGCCGTCATCGTCTAGCCCAGTGCCGCGGCCAACGCATTGCGCGACCGGAAGATCGCACAACCGCGCCATCAGGCACGCGGCAGACGCCGTGTTGGCGATACCCATTTCACCCAGCGCGATCACGTTGGTCCCGAGCGCCGCGTGGTGTGCCACGCGCTGCGCACCGAGTGCCATGGCGCGATCGCGCTCGTCGGCGGTCATGGCCGTTTGCTGAACACCCTCGGCGGCAAAGTTCCGCGTTCCGGGGCCAACGGGCGCATCGACCAGACCCGGCATATCGGTCGTCCACAACGGCGCGGCAACGCCGGCATTCACCACCTCCAGCGCAAACCCATGCTGACGGCAGAACACGTTGACGGCCGCACCGCCTGCGAGGAAGTTGAGCACCATCTGCGCAGTCACCGCTTGGGGGTACGCGCTCACGCCAGCGTGGGCGATGCCGTGGTCTGCAGCAAACACCACCATTGCGGGACGCGTGAGCTGCGGCGTGTCGGTGTTCTGGATCAGGCCGATCTGCACCGCCAGCGATTCGAGCCGGCCCAGTGCGCCGAGCGGCTTGGTCTTGCTGTCCACGGCGGCCTCCAGGCGCGCGCGCAACGCATCGTCAAATGGTGGAATGTGCACGGCTTGATTCATCACAGTTCGACTCCCGGCTGCGCCTGGATGCCTTGGGAAAACGCATGCTTGACGAGCGTCATGTCAGTCACGGTGTCGGCAGCCTCAATCAACTCGGGCGGCGCACCGCGTCCGGTGATCACCACATGCTGGGCCGGCGGCCGCGCGCGCAAATCGGCCAGCACAGTCCGCACGTCAAGGTAGTTGTACTTGAGCGCAATGTTCAGTTCATCCAGCAGAACCAGGCCGACGGTCGGATCGCTCAGCAGCTCGCGTGCGCAGGCCCATGCAGCTTGCGCCTTTTCAGTGTCGCGCGTGCGGTCCTGCGTCTCCCAGGTGTAGCCCTCGCCCATCACGTGGAAGCTGCATTGTTCGGGAAAACGGCGCAGGAAGCGCTCTTCGCCCGTTGGGATCGCGCCCTTGATGAACTGCACCACGCCGACCTGCATCTCGTGGCCCATGGCGCGGATCACCATGCCAAACCCGGAGCTGGATTTGCCCTTGCCGTTCCCGGTGTTGACGAGCAGCACGCCGCGCACGTCGGTGGCGGCGGCAATCTTGGCATCCACTACGGCCTTCTTGCGCTGCATGCGCGAGCGGTGGCGCTCGTTCAGCGCGTCATTGTTCTCTTCAGTCGTCATCGGAATCATCAGGAATCAAGGCCGTATGGCGGCCGTTGGCCACCTCGGCAATAGGCGTGCGCAGCACACGTGCGCAATGCTCGGGGGTCAGCACCTCGGCTGCGATCCCCGCGGTCGTGTGACCGGCGCCGTCCATCAGCAGCGCATGCGTCGCGAAGCGGCGCGCGAGGTTCAAGTCGTGCACGGTCAGCACGACCAGCCAGCCCTGTTTGCGGCAGCCTTCGCGCAGCAGGCGGAGCACGGCAACCTGCTGATGCAAATCGAGGTGAGCGACGGGCTCGTCGAGCAGCAGCACGCGCGCCTCCTGCGCCACCACGGCAGCCATCGCCACGCGCTGACGCTCACCGCCAGAAAGCGTGCGCACATCGCGTTGTGCCAGCGACTGCAACTGCAGCGCCGACACCGCTGCATCCACAGCGCGCGCATCGGCATCTCCCTCCCATTCCCAGCGCGCGAGATGCGGGTGGCGGCCGGTCATCACCGCGTCGTACACGGTGATGGGAAAGGTGTCGTGCAAGGTCTGCGGCAGAAACGCGCGACGGCGGGCCATCGCCAGCGGCGGCCAATCGGCAAGCGGCACACCGTCAAGCGCGACGCTGCCGCCGTCCGGCGAACGCAAGCCCGCCAGTACCGAAAGCCAGGTCGACTTGCCCGCGCCATTCGGGCCGACCACGCACCAGAGCTGGCCGGCGGTGGCCGTCATCGATAAGCGCTCAACCAGCACACGCCCATCGACCGCCACTCGCAGATCGTGCAGCACCAGTTCGGGCGCCGCGTCCAATTGCGCGAATGCATCCGGGGCAGGACTTGGGCGGCGCCGCCAGCTCATCGCGCGCTCCGCATCAGCAGGTAAAGAAACGTCGGCACGCCCAGCAGCGTGGTGATCACGCCCACAGGCAGCTGAGTCGGGGCGATCAGCGTGCGGGCGATCAGGTCGGCCAGCATCAGCAGCCCGCCGCCGGCCATCGCCGTAGCGGGCAAGTGGATGCGCACGTCGCGCGTCCACGCCAGGCGCACCATGTGCGGCACCAGCAAGCCAACAAAGGCGACGGAACCCGCAATGGTGACTGCCACCGCCGTGCAAAGCGAGGCCACCACGTAGATCAGCGCACGCACACGCGCCACGGGCACGCCCAGCGCACGGGCACGGGTTTCGCCGGTCAGCAGCACGTTCAGGTCACGCGCATGCGGCAGCACCACAGCCACGGCGGCCACGAGCGCCATCAACGGACCAACATAGCGATCGGCGCCACCCAGGTAGCCGACCATCCAGAAAATCATGCCGCGCAGCTTGTTCTCCGGCGCAACCGTCAGGATGAGGGTGATCAGGCCGACCCAGCCGGAGGCCATCACCACGCCGCCAAGCAGCAGGCGCGCGTTGGCCTCGCCGGGCTCACCACGCCAGAGGTGCTGACGCGCCAACGCCGCCACCAGCGCCATCGACAGCAAGGCGCCCGCGCCGGCACTCGTCTGCACCGCCCACCACGGCAGCGAAAACAACATTGCTGTGAGCGCCGCCACCGCGCCGCCACCGGACACGCCCAGCACATACGGATCGGCCAGCGGATTGCGCAGCAGCATCTGCATCAGCGCTCCGGCAAAGGCCAGCAGCCCTCCGGCGGCAAACGCAGCGCCCGCACGCGGCAGGCGCAACTCGGTGACGATGCCCGCTGCCAGGCTATCGCCACCGCTATTGCCAAAATAGAGGGCCCTCCAGACCTCGGCGGGCGAAAGCTTCACACTGCCGAGCATCAACGACGCCACCAGCACCACCGCGCACGCAAGCGCCAGCAGCGACCACAGTCGCCAGGCAAAACCGCGTGCGGGCAGTGCAGGTGTTGTCATCGCTTCGGTTCGTGCTGTTGCCACGACAGCGTGAAGAACACCCCACGCGACGCCGTGTTGTACGGGTAGATCAACTGGTAGTTCTTATTCGTCACGTTCTCGACCCGTGCCGACACTGCCCAGTCAGGCGTGATCTGGTAGCGGCCGACCAGGTTCAGCAGGCCATAGCCGCCGAGCGTCTTGGTCGAATCCTGACGATCTCCCGCCGCATTCCATTCCACACCCGCCGAGAACGGCCCGAACGTCTTGTATGCCGAGACGCTGCCGAAGTGCCGCGCACGGCGCGACAGCAACTGGTTGGCCGACAAGTCCTGCGGGTTCTGCATGGTAAAGCTGGCACGCAGATCCACGCCATAGATCGAACCGCGGTAGGAGGTCTCCAGCCCGTTCACGCGCGCGCAGTTGACGTTGGCCGCCGTGAAGGTGCCCGCCACCGGATCGAACACGCTGGTGATCAAGTTGCTGTAGTCGGTCTCGAACGCTGTCACGCGCACCAGGCCCATCGCGCTGCTGTATTCGACGCCGCCTTCCACTGAACGCGCCTTCTCAGGCTGTACATTCGGGTTGCCGAAGAACGGGTAGTACAACTCGTTGAAGCTGGGCGCGCGGAAAGCATTGCTCACGCTCGCCACCGCCTTCCATTGCGGATTGAATGCGAAGCCGTAACCGGCGTAGTAGCTGTTTGCGCCACCTAAGTCCGAGTAGCGGTCACGACGCAGGTTCAACTGCAATTGGTGCGGACCGAACTTTCCTTCGTAACCGATGTAGCCGGAATCGACATTGCGCGTGGGCACGTTGTAGGCATCGCTGTCGATGCTGGTCTGCAGATGCTCCAGTCCCACCTTGAGCAGCTGATTCGGCATGAAAGCCCAGTCGTTCTGCCAACTCGCTGTTTGGTTGCGGGTATTGAAGCGCGCCGGCACCTGCAACACGCCATTCGTGAAATTCAAGCTGCGGTCGTCGCCTTGCGACAGCGTTACGCGCGTCTTCCAGTCCTGCGTGACCTTGCCGTCCACATAGGCCGACATCGAGCGCACCACGTTGTGTGCAACATTGTTGTCGGTGGGCTTGCCGAAAGCGTTGTCGTAGCTGACGTCGCCCCAGGTCTGGAAGTACGTCAGGCCCGCTTGCCAATCTGCGGAGAAGCGATGCGACAACTGCGCCGACACGCTCTTGTTCGTGTAGGGATTGTCGTTCGGGTTGGCCTTGGGCGCCTGCAGCGGGTTGATGGTCGAAAACCCGTTGGTCTTGAATTCCGACACCGACAGCGCAAACGACGTATCACCGTTCTCGCCCACCGACCCGCTGATGCCAGCCTGCGCGCGCTTGGTATTGCGGGCGCCGTATTCGATGTCGGCATTGGCGAGCGGGCCATGGCCGCGACCGTTGCGCGTGAAGATCTGCACCACGCCGCCAATCGCGTCGGAGCCGTACAGCGCAGACACGTTGCCACGCACCACCTCGATGTGATCGATCTGATCGGACATCAATTGCGCGATCTGCGCACCACCCGAGGTGCCGGACGCCACGCGCACACCGTCAATCAGAACCAGCGTCTGATTGGAGCCGGCGCCGCGCATGAACAGGCTGGCGTTGGTGCCAGGGCCGCCGTTCTGCGCGATTTCGATGCCGGCCTCGCGGCGCAGCAGCGTCACCGCATCCGGTGCCTGCGAGCGCTCGATGTCAGCGCGGCTGATGACCGTCGTGTGCGGCAGTGCATCCGACAGAGGCTGCTCGCTGCGCGAGGCCGTCACCACCGTCGGATTCAGCTCGCCGACGGGCGTGCTGGCGACCTGTGTGTTGCTTTGTGCCCAGGCCGGCGCAACTGCACCCGCCATGACCCCCGTGAGTGCGCCCGCAAGCGCGCGCATGGCCGTCCGGGGCATCCGGAGTGGCCGCTTTGTAGTCAAGCTCATGTTGAAAAGACAAGAAGCGTCAGCCGGACCCGTTCCCCCGCGGGTCGCTGGCAGCAGGATCTCGATGCGATTCCCTCCAGGGTTGCACATCGGCTCGGAGATCCACCGTCCTGGCCGGTATCCGGGCTGGCGAAGCGGCCTGTCCGCCTTCCCATTCCCGAAGGAACAGTGGCATCTGGACAGACCGCGCGGTACCCATCTTCTTTGCGAGATGGCGGGCACACGCGGCGTTCGCTTACCGTTGCGGGGGCAGCGCAGGTTGGCGCATCGCTTGGGGCGCGCGCTCCCTGCTTCCCGTTTAACTGCAGATGGTGCTGCGGGCACCAGGACGCGGCGAAGTTTAACGGAAAAGGCACACCAAACCCGTCGCAGTCGCGGTAAAAACACACCCTCCGCATGCTGTGCCCGCGGCGTCGCCTCATGCCGCCACCTATTGCGCATCCGTATGGAGGACAGGCGCGACGCGCATGATCGGCTAAAATCCCCCCACTCGATTCTGATTGACACCCAATGCTGAACGAACTCGAACAACTTGCCGGCAAGATCGCGCGCGTGCTGCGTCACGCCGATGCGCTCGCCGCCGAGAACCAGCGCCTGCGCGCCGAAGTCGAGCGGCTTCAGGCGGAAGCCGAGGCGTTCAAGACCGAGCGCGACGCGATGGTCGCCGATCGCAGCGTGCTCAATGCCAAGATCGAAGAAGCGCAACTGCGCATCCAATCGATTCTCGACAAGCTGCCCACGGCCACCGACGCCCGCCAGCTTGACCTCCTCGGCCAGGCCGCCGGCGCCGACGATACAGCGGCCGCCCCCGCCCCGCACTCGGAGACCTAAGCATGAGCAGCAAGCAAATTGAAGTGAACATCGCCGGGCAGGCCTACAAGTTTGCGGTCTCGGCCGATAACGAGGCCGCGCTGCGTGAGGCCGCGGCCATGGTCGACAACCAGATGACGCGCATCAAGAACGGCTCGAGCACCAAGGGCATCGAGCGCGTCGCCGTCATGGCCGCCATCAGCATTGCATCGGATTTGCTGTCGATGCAACGCCAGGCCGCATCCGATTCCGCCCTGCCGATCGATACGATTCGCGCCAAGCTGGCCGATCTGAACGCCCGCACGGACGAGGCGCTGCGCCAGTACGGCGAGGTCATTTGACTCAGTACAAAACGTGTTTGTAACCGGATCGCATCCGGGCTTGGGTTCGGATGCGAACGGGTGTATAGTGTCACCCAACGGCTTCCGGCATCTCCCGCAAACCCTTGCAGCATAAGGCTTTAGCGGCTACAGAGTCGAGAAAAACGGTTGCCTGCGATGGATCTTTCAGACGCATCGCCATGCGCTCAAAACACAGCGTGATGATGCGTCTGACAGTTTCCCTGCCTGGTTCGCCATGGCCATTAATTCCTTGAACCGATAAGCATTGCTTGGTGCGGGATATGCCGTGTGGGCGAGCGCGTCTTCCAGCGCATAGCGTGCGACGTAAGTCGTGGGCTCCCTGCGCCGGTGATGTACCCGAAATGCGGCTTCCGCTGCCACTCTGAACCTCACTTGGGTTCAGGATGCGGGTCTAGCGGCCAAGGTGGGGACCCAACAAAAGGCGGTAGTGCACATGTGCGCTGCCGCCTTTTTCTTTGCCTATCGTGAATGCGCTCGACGTTGCCGTGCCGCCAATGGCGAGGGGGCGGCCGTGTTGCTATGCTGCGCACACCGTCACTTTTCCGCTTCTGCGCACCTCGCGCGCGAACCCCGCACGATGGCCACCCAATACTGGTTGATGAAGTCCGAGCCCGATGAGGCCAGCATCGACACGCTGCACGACAAGGGCACCCTGCCCTGGACCGGCGTACGCAATTATCAGGCGCGCAACTTCATGCGCGACCGCATGCGCATCGGCGACGGTGTGCTGTTCTACCACTCGTCCTGCCCGCAGCCGGGCATCGCTGGTCTGGCGGAAGTCTGCTCGACCAGCTATCCGGACCCCACCCAATTCGACGCCAAAAGTCATTACCACGATCCAGCATCGAAGCCGGAAGCGCCGCGCTGGATGCTCGTCGACGTGAAGTTCCTGCGCAAGTGCGCGCTGATCGATCTGCCGACGTTGCGTGCCCACGAACAACTCGCCGACATGACGGTGTTGCAACGCGGCAACCGACTGTCGATCACGCCGGTCACCGGGGCGCAGTGGCGTTACATCACAACGAAATTGATGCGCGATCCTGAGTAAATGCCGGTTCGCGGCTGGAAATTGTTACAAACGTGATGAACGATGCGCGCAGCAGCCAGTCAGACGCATCACATTGCTTTTTTGGGAGAACACAATGAAATCTGTCCTGGCCGCAACCATTTTGGGGACTGCAATGATGACGACTGCTTTCGCACAGGCCGCTCCTGAGACGAATCATTCGGGCGTGCTTTCGCTGGATGCTCAAGCCGTGGCTGAAGTGCCGACCGATACCGTCACGCTCACGCTGAGCGCCGAGCAGGAAGGGGCAGACCCGGGCGCGATCTCGACGACGCTATCGCGCAAGGCCGACGAGGTCATCAACCAGGCAAAGCGGACGTCAGGCGTGCAAGCGGAAACGGGCGGCTTCAATATCTATCCGAACACCGATCGCAACGGCAAGATTAGCGTGTGGCGCGGTCGTGCCGAAGTGCGCATCACGTCGAAGGACTTCGCGGCGGCGTCCAAGCTGGCAGGCCAGCTGGCCAATCAGATGCAGGTGCAGAACGTGAACTTCACGCTCTCGCGCGAGGCGCGCACGGCGGCCGAAGCCAAGCTCATCGATCAGGCTGTGAATTCGTTCCGCGACAAGGCACTCACGACCACCAAACTGTTCGGCTATACGAGCTACACGATCCGCGACGTGCATGTGAGCGAGGGCAGCAACAACCCGGGCCCGCGCCCGATGATGCGCATGGCAGCCGCTCCGGCATCGTACGATTCGGCGCCGGTGCCCATCGAGGGCGGCAAGGCGCAGGTCACGGTGACGGTTTCCGGCGCCGTGCAGATGCTGAAATAAGCAGCGAACCGTTCCATGAAAAAAGCCACCGACGTTCGGTGGCTTTTGCTTTGCTCGGTTGCTGCGTCAGGCGTGCGCCTGGTTTTTTGCACCGTTGCCTGCGCGTCGATACGACCAGACCAGCATGGCGATGCCGATCAGGATCATTGGCAGCGACAGCCACTGGCCCATCGACAGGTTCGCCGCGAGCAGGCCGAGAAAGTTGTCCGGCTCACGCGCAAATTCTGCGGCGAAGCGGAACACGCCGTAGCCAAGCAGGAATGCGCCCGACACCGCACCCATCGGCCGCGGCTTGCGCGCATACAGCCACAGCAGGATGAAGAACAGCACACCCTCGCCAAGGAACTGGTAGATCTGCGAGGGGTGGCGCGGCAGCATGTGGTACTGGTCAAAAACGGCCTGCAGGCCGCTGGTGACGGCCTCTTGTGCATGCGAAAGGAGCCACTCACGGTCTTCGCCCTGTGCTTGCGGGAACATCATCGCCCACGGCAGGTTGGGCGACGACACGCGGCCCCATAGCTCGCCGTTGATGAAGTTGCCGAGGCGCCCTGCTGCGAGGCCGCACGGCACCATCGGCGCGATGAAATCGGTCACCTGCATCCACGAGCGGCCGCGCATGCGCGCATACAGCATCATCGCCACGACCACACCGAGGAAGCCGCCGTGGAAGGCCATGCCGCCTTCCCAGACCTTGAAGATGTCGAGCGGGTGGGCGAAATACCAATCCGGCTTGTAGAACAGCACGTAGCCAAGGCGCCCGCCGAGAATCACGCCGAGCACGCCGTAGAAAAGCATGTCGTCAAGGTCCCGGCCGGTCCAGCCTTCGGCGGCGATGTGCGGCTGGCGCGTGCGCAGTCGGCCGAACCACAGGAACATGATGAACGCCGCCAGATACATCAGGCCGTACCAGCGGATGGCGAGCGGCCCCAGATGCAGGGCGACGGGATCGAATTGCGGATGGATGAGCATGAATCCTGTGGGTTTCAGGTTTGGTTGTGTTCTTACAGCTTGGCGACGGCTTCGGCGCTGGCCACGAACCACGGCAGCACCGGCGAAGCCGCATCGCGCCGCCACACCAGTCCGGTCTCGATGATCGGGCTTGGCGCGGCAAGTTCGAGATAGACCACGCCGGTACGCTGCAGGTTGCATAGCGATGCCGGCACCAGCGCGACGCCCATCTCGGCGGAGACAAGGCTGACGATGGTCTGCATCTGGATGGCTTCCTGGCCGATGCGCGTGGCAGCCCCCGGTTCCCCGGGCCGACCGCCGTGCGCGGCATGATAGCCGGTAATGATGTCATACAGCGCAGGCGCGGACCGGCGCGGGAAGATGATCAGCGGTTCGGCCGCTGCATCTGCCAGCGCAATCGGCTGGCCCGGCGCCACGCCCCATTGCGCCGCACGCGACGCGGGCACCGCCAGCACGAGGCGCTCGCGCACCAGCGGACGGTATTCCAGCTCGCCCGGGACGGAGCCGGCATGATGAGCAATCACGACGCCGGCATCCACATCTCCCGCCAGGAGCGCTTCGATTTGGACATCGCTGGTGGCCTCGCGCAGCAGAAGCTGCACATCGGGGCGCGCATCGCGAAAGTGCCGCAGCAAGGCGGGCAGGATGCCGTAATCGGCGGTGCTGACGAACGACAGCGACAGCGAGCCCACCTCCCCGCGCGCGAGCCGTTGCGCGAGCGCCGGCAGCGCGTTTGCCTCAGCTAACACACGCCGGACTTCGCCGAGCCAGCGGGCTCCGACGGCCGTCAGCGCCACGGAACGCTGCGTGCGATGGAACAGCGTGACGCCCAGTTCGTCTTCCAACGCGCGAATCTGCTGCGACAGCGGCGGCTGCGTCATCGAAAGCCGCTCGGCCGCGCGCCCGAAATGCAATTCCTCGGCAACGGTTACGAAGTAGCGAAGCTGGCGCAGATCCATATCGGCAACTGATACGTTTTACGACTCAATAATCGCTCAATAATATATTTGACGCGCCATTTCTCCAAGCGCATGCTGGGCGCCAAGCTGTTGACTACAACGATAGTGCCGACCCCACGGAGACCCCCATGCCAGACAACAAGCGTTCGCAACACATCACCCAGGGCGTGGCGCGCTCGCCCAATCGCTCGATGTACTACGCGCTGGGCTACACGAAAGACGACTTCAACAATCCGATGATTGGCGTGGCCAACGGCCATTCGACCATCACACCGTGCAATTCGGGGCTGCAGAAGCTGGCCGATGCCGCCGTGGCTGCAATAAAGGACGCCCGCGCGAATCCGCAGATCTTCGGTACGCCCACCATTTCCGACGGCATGTCGATGGGCACGGAGGGCATGAAGTTCTCGCTGATCTCGCGCGAAGTGATTGCCGACTGCATCGAGACCTGCGTCAACGGCCAATGGATGGACGGTGTGGTCGTCATCGGCGGCTGCGACAAGAACATGCCCGGCGGCATGATCGCCCTGGCGCGCACCAATGTGCCGGGCATCTATGTGTACGGCGGCACCATCAAGCCGGGGCACTGGAAGGGTAAAGATTTGACGATCGTCTCGTCGTTCGAGGCCGTGGGCGAATTCACCGCCGGCCGCATGAGCGAAGAAGACTTCGAGGGCATCGAGAAAAACGCCTGCCCCTCGAGCGGTTCGTGCGGTGGCATGTACACGGCCAACACGATGAGTTCGTCGTTTGAAGCGCTGGGCATGTCGTTGCTGTATTCATCGACGATGGCCAATCCCGATCAGGAAAAGGTGGACAGCGCCGCCGAATCCGCGCGCGTGCTGGTTGATGCCGTGCGCCGCGACCTGAAGCCGCGCGACATCATCACGCGCAAGTCCATCGAGAACGCCGTGGCCGTGATCATGGCCACCGGCGGCTCCACCAACGCCGTGCTGCACTACCTGGCCATCGCCCACGCGGCAGAAGTGGAATGGACCATCGATGACTTCGAGCGGGTCCGCAAACGCGTGCCCGTCATCTGCAACCTCAAGCCGTCGGGCCAGTATGTGGCCACCGACCTGCACGAGGCCGGCGGCATCCCGCAGGTGATGAAGCTGCTGCTCAATGCCGGCCTGCTGCATGGGGATTGCATCACCATCACCGGCAAGTCGCTGGCTGAAGAACTCGCGCACGTCCCTGACCAACCGCCCGCCGATCAGAACGTGATCCTGCCGATCGACAAGGCGCTCTACCAGGAAGGCCACCTCGCCATCCTGAAAGGCAACCTGGCCGAGGAAGGCGCCGTGGCGAAGATCACCGGCCTGAAAAATCCCGTCATCACCGGCCCGGCGCGCGTGTTCGAGGACGAGCAAAGTGCGATGAGCGCAATCCTGGGCGACCAGATCAAGGCTGGCGATATTCTGGTGCTGCGCTATCTGGGGCCGAAGGGCGGCCCCGGCATGCCGGAGATGCTGGCCCCGACCTCGGCCATCATCGGCAAGGGCCTGGGCGAGTCAGTCGGCTTCATTACCGACGGACGCTTCTCGGGCGGTACGTGGGGCATGGTGGTCGGCCACGTCGCACCGGAAGCCTACGTGGGAGGCACGATTGGATTGGTGCACGAAGGCGATTCGATCACCATCGACGCGCACCAGCGGCTGCTGCAGTTGAACGTGCCGGACGACGAGCTTGCCCGCCGCCGCGCCGCGTGGAAGCAACCGGCGCCGCGCTATACGCGTGGCGTGCTGGCGAAGTTTGCAAAACTGGCGGCAACGGCCAGCAAGGGCGCGGTAACGGATTGACTCGCTGGCGACACCCACAAAAAAACCCGCCACACGGCGGGTTTTTCTTGATCCGATCAGCGCTGCGGCGGCTTCTGCTGCGCGGCGAGCGCATCGTCCAGCGCGGCGCCCAGCCAATCCATGAGGCGGGCCTCCAGTGTGCGCGTCAATTCCGCTGCGAGCTGTTCACTCAGCAACGAGAGGCGCGAGTCCATGGCGGCGCGGCATTGCGCTTCGATGAGCGCTGGCCATTCGGATTGGAAACGCCACATCACGTCGCCCATCACGCGGGCGGCGTCGGTGCCTGCGGGCGGCATGGCCGAGGTGGGTGCAAGGCCTTGCTCGCGCAGGGCGGGCGGGATGTCTGCGTTGGAGGCTTCAGCAGGCGTGCGCGGCGGCGCGGCAGGCGCTACAGCGGGTGCAGCGTCCTCCAGTTCGACAATCTCCGTCAGAACCGGGATGTTGTTGTCCGCCGGGGACCCGGGATAGCGTCCGTCGGTCATGCGCGCCCCACGTCGTGGTGTTGGATCGGATAACCGCGATCGCGGTAGAAACGGAAGCGATCGCGCGCGGCGGCGCGGTCGGCATCGTCATCGCCGACGATCTCGATCAATCGGCTGAAGCGCGCGAACAGCGCTGGCGGCTCAGGCGACAGGTTGACCAGGATGTCGTGATGCGGGGCGTCGTCCAGAGGCTCAGTTGCATCAGCCAGCAGGATCGGCGTCTGGGCAGCCAGGGAATGCCGCAGACCGCAGTGCGGCAGGAAATCGAGCGGACTGAACGTCCACAACTGCGTGTCGAACGCTTCCAGCGCAGACTGATCTCCGACCACAATCACCTTCTGGCCCGCGCCGTAGGCCTTGCGCACGAGCCGGCACGCGTACGCCAGCTTGCCGGGCACATTGCTGTGGAAATCGACGCGGGTCATACGGTGCAGTGCCTCCGGCTCGTCAACCGCGGTCCATCAGAAAACGCGTCAGCAGCGGCACCGGGCGGCCCGTGGCGCCCTTGGCCGCGCCGCTCTTCCAGGCCGTGCCGGCGATGTCGAGATGGGCCCAGTCGTACTTTTCAGTAAAGCGCGCGAGGAAGCAGGCGGCCGTCACGCTGCCGGCAGGGCGACCGCCGATGTTGCCCATGTCGGCAAAGTTGGACTTGAGCTGTTCCTGGTACTCCTCGTCCAGCGGCATGCGCCACGCGGTGTCGAGCGACTGCTTGCCCGCCGCCACCAGTGCATCGGCCAGCGCATCGCTGCGGGCATACATGCCGGTGTTGATGTGGCCCAGCGCGATGATGCAGGCGCCCGTGAGCGTTGCCACGTCGATCACAACGGCCGGCTTGAAGCGCTCCACGTAGGTGAGCGCATCGCACAGGATCAGGCGGCCTTCGGCGTCGGTGTTGAGGATTTCGATGGTCTGGCCCGACATGCTGGTCACCACGTCGCCCGGCTTGGTTGCGATGCCGCTGGGCATGTTTTCGCAGGTCGGCACCACGGCAATGACGTTTTGCTTGAGGCCCATCTCGGCCACGGCGCGCAGCGTGCCCAGCACGGAGGCGGCGCCGCACATGTCGTACTTCATCTCGTCCATGCCTTCGCCCGGCTTGAGCGAGATGCCGCCCGTGTCGAATGTGATGCCCTTGCCGACCAGCACCACCGGGGCCTGCTTGGCGGGACCGCCTTCATAGCGCAGCACGATGAACTGCGGCGGCTCTTCGCTGCCCTTGGTCACGGCCAGGAATGCGCCCATCTTGAGCGCCTCGATCTGCTTGCGGCCGAGCACTTCGACCTTGAGCTTGAAGTCCTTGGCAATCTGGCGTGCGGTGTTGGCCAGGTAGGTCGGCGTGCAGATGTTGGACGGCAGGTTGCCCAAGTCACGCGTCAGATCCATGCCGTTGGCGATGGCAGTGCCGCGGGTGGCCGCCACGCTCGCGGCCTTGGCGTCGGCAGCCGGCACCGACAGCACCAGCTTGCGCAGGCCGTTGCCGCTCTTGTCCCGCTTGCTCTTGAGTTCCGGATGGCGCTCGATAAAGCGGTAGCTGGCTTCGCGGATGAGCGTGACTGCGGTCAGCACGGCCCAGGCGGTGTCCTTGTCGCGCGCGGTGTGCTCGGTGAGCGTCCATGTCACGCTGGCGGCCTTGGTGCTGGCCAGCGCGCGCAGTGCGGTGCGGACGGCTTCGGCATAGGCGCGGTCGGTGAAGTCGGCTTCCTTGCCCAGACCGACCAGCAGCACGCGGGCGGCGCCCACGCCAGCAACTTCGTGCAGCAGCAGCGATGTGCCGCGCTTGCCTTCAAAGTCGCCCAGTTTGACGAGGCGGGCAACCAGGCCCTTGGTAGCCACGTCGAGCGCCTTTGCGGCGCCGGCCAGGGTCTGCGACTCGAACAGACCGATCACGAGGCAATCGCTCTTGGCGGCCAGGGCGCCGGCTTTGGCCCAGTCCAGGGCTTTTGTGCTAAATTCCATCGCGCTTCTCTCTATGAGGCGAGTCAACGAAAGCCCATATTATCCGCGATTTTGCGCAGGGGCTCCGGTGGAACGCACACTGGTCATGACCTCGCCCTCCCATCCCGCATCCGCATGATTTTCGAACAAGCCCTGCGACGCGAGCTGTCCTTCACCGCCGGCGCCGTCTTTCTCGTGCTGCTGACGTTCATGCTGACCACCCTGGTGATCCGCATTCTCGGCATGGCCGCCAACGGCGAAGCGAACCCGAACGACGTCCTGCTCCTCATCGGCCTGGCAACGCTGGGCTACCTGGCGATCCTGCTGTGCGCCACGCTGTTCATCTCGGTGTTGCTGGTGCTGACGCGCTGGTACAAGGATTCCGAAATGGTGGTGTGGTTCACCTCGGGCATCAGCCTGACGGATTTCATCCGCCCGGTGCTGCGCTTCTCGCTGCCGTTCATCTTGCTGGTAGCGCTGCTGGCGCTGTTCGGCTGGCCGTGGGCCAACCAGCAGAGTGCCCTGTTCCGAGACCGCTTCGAGCAGCGCGATGTGCTGTCGATGATCTCCGCCGGCCGCTTCATCGAGCCGGCGCACGGCAACTACGTGCTTTTCATCGAGGGCGTCGATGGCGGCATGAAGCACGCCCGCAACCTGTTCGTCGCCAATGCCGAGCAGGACAAGATCGGCGTCGCGATGGCCAAGACCGGCGAATTCAAGACCATGCCCAATGGCGATCGCTTTATCGTGCTCGACAAGGGCCGCCGCTATGAAGGCACACCCGGCAAGCTCGACTACCGCATCGTCGAGTTCGATAAATACGGCGTGAAGGTTGCCAACAAGCCGCCGCAGGCTGACGCCAACCTGCCGACCAAGAGCCGCTCCACAAAGGATCTGCTCGCCGACCCGACGCCCGAAAACCTTGGTGAACTGGTCTGGCGGATAGGCCTGCCGCTGCTGGCGCTGAACTTCGTGCTGATCGCCATTCCGCTGGCCTACGTCAACCCGCGCCTCGGCCGCTACACACCGATGATTTTCGCGGTGCTGATTTACCTCACGTATTCGAACCTGCTGAACCTGTCGCAGGCTTGGGTCTCGCAGGGCAAGATGACCGTGCTCATGGCGTGGTGGCCGATCCACTTGGTTGCGTTCATCTGCGCGATGCTGCTGTTCCGCTTCCGCCACTACAGCGCGGCTGGCCTGAAGGGTATTTCTGCCCTGCTTGGCTTCGCACCCAAGAAGGCAGGTGCGCGATGAAGATGCCGGTCTATGAGAAGTACTTTGCGCGTCAGATCTACGGCGTGTTTGTCTTCATCCTGTTTGCGGTGCTGGCGCTGTTCATCTTCTTCGACATGCTGGGCGAGCTGGGCTCGGTGGTCGGGCGCTACACCACGCTCGTCGCGTTCTTTCACGTGATGCTGCAGGCGCCGACGCGCGTGTACGAAGTGATTCCGGTCGCGGCGCTCATCAGCGCCATCTATGTGTTCTCGCAAATGGCGAGCCAATCGGAGTTCACGATCTTTCGCGTGGCGGGGCTCGATACGCGCCGCGCGCTGCTGTCGTTGTTCAAGATTGCGCTGCCGCTGGCCCTTGTCACGTACGTCTTCGGTGAATTCATCGGACCAAAAGCGGAAGAATACGCACAGAAGGTGCGGCTGGAAGCTTTGGGCGCAACCGTGTCGGCCGGCTTCCGCTCAGGCGTGTGGGTGAAGGATCGCGGCCCCGCCAAGGCGGACGGCACGGGCGGGGAAGTCACCCGCTTCGTCAATGTGGGCGCCCTGCAGCCGGATCAGTCCATCAAAGGCCTGCGCATCTATGAATTCGACTCGGACTACCGCCTGAGTTCGATTCGCGTGGCCGAACAGGCGCGCTATCAAGGCCACCAGAACTGGCAACTGAACGACGTGACCGAGACGCGCTTCATTGAATTCCCGCGCAAGCCGGGCACGGTCGCCCCGCAAGACTCAGTGCAGGCCGTGCCGGGCGCGCCCGATGCGCTGGCGCCCGACTTCCGCGGCGAGCAGACCAAGATGCCGCACCAGGAGATGCGCTCCGAACTGACGCCGCAGATCCTGTCGGTGCTGATGGTCACACCGGACCGCATGGCCACGCTGGACCTCTTCCAGTACATCCGCCACCTGCGCGACAACAAGCAGGACACGCAGCGCTACGAGATTGCGCTGTGGAAGAAGGTGGTCTATCCGTTCACCGTGCTGGTGATGATGGCGCTGGCCCTGCCCTTTGCGTACCTGCATGCACGCGCAGGGGCGGTCGGCCTGAAGGTGTTCGGCGGCATCATGCTGGGGTTGTCGTTCCAACTGGTCAACAACCTGTTCTCGCACGTCGGCCTGCTCAACACGTGGCCCGCCATCTTTACGGCCATCGTGCCGGGCGCGCTGTATCTGGCACTGGCGCTGGTCAGCCTGCGCTGGGTGGAGCGTCACTGATGGCTGCCCGCGCTCTTATCCTGTTTGCGCACGGCGCGCGCGATGCCCGCTGGCGTGAGCCGTTCGATCGCCTGCGCGATCGGTTGGCGGCGCAGCAGCCCGACATTGACACGCGCCTCGCCTTTCTCGAACTGATGACGCCCGACCTGCCGGGCACCATCGCTGACCTGGCCGCAAACGGCACGCAAAGCATCACTATCGTGCCCGTGTTCTTCGGCCAGGGCGGCCACCTGCGGCGCGATCTGCCAGCGCTGATCGCGCAATGCGCGCAGGCGCACCCCACGCTTTCCATCCGCTGCGTCGACGCCGTTGGCGAAGACGACGCCGTGCTTGACGCCATCGCCGGCTACTGCGTCCGCCAACTCGGCTAGAGCAAGTCGTCCTGCTCCGATTGAGCTACGCGTGCGAAGCGCGCATGCACGTTGTTTTCGACGTGAAAGCCGTGCGTGTCGAACTCCGCCAGCTCCAGTGTCAGCCCAAGATAGCGGCGCGCAAACACGTCGGCCAGATGGGCGCGCATGGCATCGAACATCGCCGCACAGATCGGCCCGGTCACATTCTTCGGCCGGCCTGCCTTGATCCGGAACGTCACGTGGATGAAGGCGTCATCCGCGCCGCCGTCAGCCATGCGGTATTGGTCCAGACGCAGCGCGCGCGTGCGGATGCCAGCGGTGGGAAACACCTCGGCGTGGCGGATCAGCACATCGTTGAGCGTGCGCATCAGCTCGGGGATGCGCGCATCGGCTTCGACATTGGCGGTGTATTCGATGATGACGTGCGGCATCGCAGGCGCCTGAAGAGAAGGTTAGGTGATTAACGCACCACCGCGGCTTCAGTGGACAGCGCTGATTCGAGCGCATCCACCACCCGCCCCAGCCGGCCAAGCGACGGCCCCCGTTGCACGCACACATCCCAGAGTGCGGGCGCAGCTGCCAGCTTGTGCGCGGAGAGCGCGCCCTCTGCAAGCTGCGCGCCAATGAGCCGCAACGGCGCGAAGCCGAGCCCGAAACCCTCCGCCACCAACGCATGCTGCAACGGCACCGATTGCACCTCGGCAGCCACGTTGGGCGTCAGCCGCTCAGCCTCGTAGCGCCCGAGCAACCACGCACGCATCTCGCACCCGGCCGGATTCAGCACCCAGGCTTCGTCCCGGACCTGCGCCATCGACACCGCAGCCGGCAGCTTGCGCGAGGGTGCGGCAATCAGGCTGACCGGCTCCGTGCCGATCACGCGGATACCGCCGTCCGAGCGATGGCCGGCAACACCCGATGGCGCCAGCCACAGCGCTGCATCCAGCTCGGCGCGGTGAAGACGCTCACGCAGGACACCGCCCCACTCACAGCTCAAACGAAACGACACCGCGGGATAGCGCTCCCGCAGGCCCGACAGCACCCGCGCGAAGCGCACGTCGCCCACGGCGTGGCTGACCCCCACACGCAGCGCGCCTTCCGGTTCGCCCGAGGTGCGCACGCTGCCGCGCAACGCTTCGAATTCACCGACGATGGTGCGGCACCGGGCAAGCACCGCCTCGCCCTCGGCCGTCAGGCGGAATGGCTTGACGCGGCGGTCGAACAGCACGGTATCCAGCGCGCGTTCGAGCCGCTGAATCTGCTTGGTCACGGCCGGCTGCGTGAGCGGCAGGCGCTCCGCTACGCGCGCGATCGAGCCCGTCTGCGCCAACAGCACAAAGGTACGCATTTCCTCGAGCATGCCGACATTCCTCTTCGTTATGTTTTTTCTGACCAAATTGAATTGGATTCATCTTATGACATGCGCCAAAGTCGTGCCAGACGCGCGCCATGCGCGGCCCCAAAGACTTCAGCGAAGAGGAACCCATGAAAGCCCTGGCTCTGACCGACGGTTACGGCATCGATGCCCTGCACCCCATCGAACGTGATGACCCGACGCCTGCATCCGACGAGATCATCGTTCGGACGCGCGCCGCATCGCTCAACTACCGCGATCTCGAGATCGTCTGCGGCACATTCTTCACGCGCTTTCCGTTGCCGCTGATTCCGCTCTCGGACGGGGTTGGCGAGGTCGTGGCGGTGGGCGAACGTGTCACGCGCGTGCGCCCCGGGGACCGCGTGGCGGGTACGTTCTGGCAACGTTGGGATGCCGGCGACTTCCGTAACGCCGACACGCGCCGCATGCTCGGCGGCCCCATCGACGGCTGGCTGGCCGACACTGTGCGGCTCGACGCGGGTGGCGCGGTGGTCGTCCCGGCGCACTTGAGCGACGCGGAGGCAGCCACACTGCCCTGCGCGGGGGTCACCGCCTGGCATTGCCTGATCGAAGCGGGCAACCTGCAGCCCGGAGAAACCGTGCTTGTGCAGGGCACGGGCGGCGTGTCGATGTTCGCCGTGCAATTCGCACGGATGGCCGGCGCGCGGCCCATCGTTCTATCCAGCAGCGACGCCAAGCTGGAGCGCGTCCAGGCCCTGGGCGTGCCCGAGTCGGACACGATCAACTATCGATCCACGCCGGAATGGCATGAAGCCGTCCTGGCACGCACGGAAGGCCGGGGCGTCGATCACGTCATCGAAGTGGGCGGCGGCACGCTGCAGCGCTCGCTGAAAGCGTTGCGGATCGGGGGACAGATTCACCTCGTCGGCTACCTCGCCGGGCGCGAGGGCAGCGTCACGCCATTGGAGATCTTTGCGCGCAAGGCGGTGATCCGGCCAGCATCGGTGGGGCCACGCGCGTCATTCGAAGCGATGAACCGCGCGCTGGCGTTGCACGGCCTGCACCCGATCGTCGATCAGGTGCTGCCGTGGCATGACGCGCCCGCAGCGTTCGGGATACTGCAGGAAGGGAAGGTGTTCGGGAAGATTGCGCTGACGTTCTGAGGCCGGCTGAACGTCTCAGGCAGCCAGGATATGCGGCTCGCCCGCGAGGATTTCTGAAGCCGCAGCCGAAGCACGCCCGGCAAAGGCGTCGCCGATCATCAGCAGGCTCGGATGCTCGGGATTGATCCACTGCGCGGCGGCGCCATCGGCCATCTGCTGCAGCGTGAAGCACGCCGAGCGCTGCTCTGGCGTGGTGGCCGCCTCAACGACCCAGGCGGGCGTCGACGGTGCGCGGCCACGGGCGATCAGGTCAGCTGCGATGGTGGCAGCCTGATCACGCCCCATGTAGTAGACGAGCGAGTCGGCCTGCGCAACGGGGCCCGCCACGGCGCCTTCGGGTTGCGGCGTGTCCGGATCGGTCGCCTTGGCTTGCGTTACAAACGCGACGCTGCGAGCGACGCCGCGCTTGGTCAACGGTTGGCGAATGGCGGAGGCCGCTGCCAGCGCGGCCGTGATGCCCGGAACGATCTCGTAGTCGATGCCGGCTTGCTCGAGCGCCTGCAGTTCTTCATCGGCGCGGCCGAACAGCATTGGATCACCGCCCTTGAGGCGCACCACACGTTGGTACTTGGTGGCCAGATCGACGAGTTGCCGATTGATGAAGCGTTGCGCGGTCGAACGCTTGCCGCACCGCTTGCCGACCGGAATGAGCACGGCCTGCGGGCAGTACTGGAAGACCTCGGGCGAAACGAGGGCGTCGTGCAGCACGGCCTCGGCTTCGCCCAACAACCGTGCGCCGCGCACCGTGATGAGGTCCGCAGCGCCGGGTCCTGCACCAATCAGGCTCACGTGGCCGAGCGTCTTGCGGGTCTTCGCTTCCATTTCCAGCTTCCTTTGCCTTTTCCTGACGGGGCGCAAGTTACCGCGCCCCTTTCGGGTTAGGAAAACGCACGGATCATGCCAGCCGCCACGGTATGGTGCGTGGCTTCATCCACCAGGATGAACGCGCCGGTGGCCGGATTATCGCCATACGCATCGCAGACGATCGGCTTCTGCAGACTGATATTGACCGTACCGATATCGTTAAGCGCGATCTGCTTGCGGCCGGTTTCGTGCGACAGCGTATGCACGTCGAGCACGCGCTCTACATCCGACACGCGTGCGAACACGGTGGCCGTAGTGTGCTTGAGCACGTATTTGCGGGCCGGGTTCAGCTCGTGTTCGTCGAACCAGCACAGGTCGGCGTGGAGCTTCTTGGCGGCGTTGGCTGCAGTAGTGGGAGCCGCGACGATGGTGTCGCCGCGCGAAATGTCCACATCGTCGGCCAGACGCACGGTGATGGTCTCGCCGGGGCCGGCGGAATCGGCTGCGCCATTGGGCGTCAGTACTTCGGCCACGGTGGTTTCGCGGTTGGCAGGCAGCACGCGCACGGCCTGGCCGACGCGCACGGTGCCGGCTTCCACGCGGCCCATGTAGCCGCGGAAATCATCGGCTTGCGAGCCATCCTGACGTGCCACGAGCTGAACCGGGAAGCGCAGCGCATCGTCGCCGGTCGGGGCGGTGTCTTCCACCTTCAGGTCTTCGAGCAACGCCAGCAAGGGCTCGCCCTGATACCAAGGCATGGCTTCGGAGGCATGCACGATGTTGTCGCCGCGCAGCGCCGACACCGGTACGTAGCGCACGTCGTGCAGGCCCAGTTGCGTCGCCAGCGCATCGTAAGCGGTGCGGATTTCGTTGAAGCGCGCTTCGCTGTAGTCGACCAGGTCCATCTTGTTGATGGCCACGATCACGTGTTGCAACTCCAGCAGCTTCACGATGGCCGAATGGCGCTTGGTCTGCGCCAGCAGCTCGGTCTTGCCGCCGACGGTCGTCACGCGCGTTGCGTCGATCAGGATGATGGCGGCGTGCGCCGTGGAGGCGCCCGTCACCATGTTGCGCGTGTACTGCTCGTGGCCCGGCGTGTCTGCAATGATGAACTTGCGGCGGGCGGTCGAGAAATAGCGGTACGCCACGTCGATCGTGATGCCCTGCTCACGCTCGGCTTCCAGGCCGTCGGTCAGCAGAGAGAAATCGATCTGCTCGCCGGCGGTACGCTTGTTCTTGGCGTTGGCGAGCGCTTGCAGCTGGTCCGTCAGCACGGCCTTGCTGTCGTACAGCAGGCGGCCGATCAGCGTGCTCTTGCCGTCGTCGACGGAACCGGCGGTGATGAAGCGCAGCAGGCCCTGGTGCGATGCTTGATTTGTCATGATCAGAAATACCCTTCCTTCTTGCGCTTTTCCATCGAGGCTTCGCTCGTCTGGTCGTCCATGCGCGTGGCGCCGCGTTCGGTGATTTCAGTCACGGCCGTCTCGGCAATGATCTCGGCCGGCGTGGCGGCCGTGCTCGCCACGGGGCACGTGCAGCTGATGTCGCCCACGGTGCGGAAGCGCACCGACAGGACTTCGCTCACGTCGCCATCTGCCTTGGGCGTGATCGGCGTAACCGGCACCAGCAGGCCGTTCTTGCGCACGACTTCACGCTGATGCGCGTAGTAGATCGGCGGCAGCCCGAGGTTCTCGCGGGCGATGTACTGCCACACGTCGAGTTCCGTCCAGTTGGAGATCGGGAACACACGCATCTGCTCGCCCTGCGCCATGCGGGCGTTGTACAGGCTCCAGAGTTCCGGGCGCTGCGCCTTCGGATCCCACTGGCCGAATTCGTCGCGGAACGAGAAGATGCGTTCCTTCGCGCGGGCCTTCTCTTCGTCGCGACGGGCGCCACCCATCAGGGCATCGAAACCGTTCGCTTCGATCGTTTCCAGCAGCGTGACGGCCTGTGCGGCGTTGCGCGAATCGGTTTCCTTGCGCAGGCGCACGGTGCCGCGCTTGATGGAGTCTTCCACGTGGCCCACCACCAGGCGCGCGCCGAGTTCAGCAACGCGCTGATCGCGAAACTGGATCACTTCCGGGTAGTTGTGCCCCGTATCGATGTGCACCAGCGGGAATGGCAGTTCGATCTTGCGGTCACCCAGACGGAAGGCCTTGAGCGCCAGATGCAGCATGACGATCGAATCCTTGCCGCCGGAAAACAGCAGCGCCGGATTGCGGCATTCGGCCACCACCTCACGGATGATGTAGATCGACTCGGCTTCGAGCCAGTCGAGGTGTTCGTTCTGCACCGGCGTCAGGGCCGTGCCCGGGATCTCGCTCATCACTCCCATGATTCTTCCTTCGCTTTCGCTCAATTCTGTTGCGACGGGTGCGTCGCCGAACTTGTCACCGCATTTGCCGCATGCAGACCGCATTCCTTGCTGTCGCGCGATTCCCACCACCAGCGGCCGGCGCGCACATCCTCGCCGGCGCGCACCGCGCGCGTGCAAGGCTCGCAGCCGATGCTGGGATAGCCCTTGTCGTGCAGCGCGTTGGTGGGCACGTTGTGCTGCTCGAGGTACACCCAGACTTCGGCCTCGGACCAGTCGAACAGCGGGTTGTACTTGGCGATGCCGCGGGCCTCGTCATCTTCGGCAAACGGCAGGTCGGCACGCGTGACGGCCTGTTCGCGGCGCTGGCCGGTGAGCCACGCGTCCGCGTCTTTCAACGCGCGATTCAGCGGCACCACCTTGCGGATGTTGCAGCACGACTTGCGCAGTTCGATGCTGTCGTAAAACGCGTTGAGGCCGTGGTCGCGCACGTAGGCTTCCACCGCGCGAGCGTCCGGCGCGTACTGCTCGATGGCGTAACCGTAATGCGCCCGAACGCGATCGAGCATCTCCAGCGTTTCGGCGTGCAGACGGCCCGTCTGCAACGTGAAGATGGGCAGGTGCGCTCGCACGGCCTCGGGGCTGCGCAGGATCGCATCAGTCACGACCATGTCTTCGGCAGCGAGGCTGGTGGCGAACTTCGCCACGCCGTGCTTGGCGGCAATCTCAGCCAGGCGCTCGAACAGCGCGGCTTCCTTCGCGGCCAGGGCTTCGGCCGTGCCGGTGTAGGCCGGACGCGTCCAGAGCACCGGGCGACCGATTGCGGACACCGGCACTTCCGAGACGCTCACGTCTTGCACGTCGCTCACGCGGCCTCCTGAACGGCACGCTCGCGGCGGAACAACGGACGCGGCTCGTCGACGGCGCCTTGGTAGCGCACGCTGATCTCGCCGAAGCCGTTCAGTGCATCGTCGATGTTCTTGTCTGCGCGCACGGCGTAGGCGTCGAAACCGCAACGGCGCATGAAGTCGAGCTGGTCGCGCAGCACATCGCCGATGGCGCGCAGTTCACGGGTGAAGCCCAGGCGCTGGCGCAACAGGAACGCCGTGCTGTAGCCACGACCATCACGGAAGACCGGGAAATCCACGGCCACCAGCGACAGGTTCGGCAGGTCGGCTTCCAGGGCGAACGGCTCGTCGTCAGGAGCCAGCCAGACGGCCAGCGTGCCGGCGCGAGCGCGGCCGAGAAGCGCGTCACGGTGGGCTTGCCAATAGGCCAGCGGCACGATGGCGTGCGCAGCGGCATCCACATCAGCTTGCGTCAGTTCGCCACCTTCGGGCGCGCGCAGCACGGTCCATTCGTCAGCCACGATTTGCGGGGCACCGTTTTGCAGCTTGATGATCTTGCTCATGTTCGTTTCCCTCGCATTCAGGCTTCTGCACGGGCGTAGACGCGTTCCTTGAACGGGGTCATGCCGATGCGGTGATAGGTGTCGATGAACAGCTCGTCTTCCGTGCGGTTTGCAACAAAGGTGTCGATGATGCGCTCGATTACGTCGGGCATTTCTTCGGCCTTGAACGACGGGCCGATGATCTTGCCGATCGCCGAATCGTTGCCCTGTGCGCCGCCCAGCGACACCTGGTACCACTCTTCGTCGTGCTTATCGACACCCAGGATGCCGATGTTGCCGACGTGGTGGTGACCGCACGAGTTGATGCAACCCGAGATGTTGAGCGACAGCTCGCCCAGGTCGTGCACGTAATCGAGATCGTCGAAGCGCGCCTGAATCGCCTGCGCGATGGGAATCGACTTGGCATTGGCCAGCGAGCAGAAGTCGCCGCCCGGGCAGGCAATGATGTCGGTCAGCAGGCCGATGTTGGCGGTGGCCATGCCGTGCTCCTTTGCCAACTGCCACAGCTCCAGGAGGTCGTGCTTCTTCACGTCCGGCAGGATCAGATTCTGCTCGTGCGCGACACGCACCTCGCCAAAGCCGAAGCGCTCCGACCAATCCGCCACCAGCGCCATCTGCTCGGCCGTGGCATCGCCCGGGGGCAGCGCCGCGCCCGGCTTGAGCGACAGCGTGACCGCGGCGTAGCCCGGCACGCGGTGCGGATGCACGTTGCGGCTAACCCAGCGTGCGAACGCCTTGTTCTCCAGCAGCGCCTTTTCATAGCCGGCATCGGTATCGGCCAGCTTTTCATACGCAGGCGGCGCGAAGAACTGCGCCACGCGGTCGAATTCGGCCTGCGTGATGGTCGAGGGGCCGTCCTTGATGTGCTGCCACTCTTCTTCCACCTGGCGCGCAAACTCCTCAGCGCCGATGGCCTTCACGAGAATCTTGATGCGCGCCTTGTACTTGTTGTCGCGGCGGCCGTAGCGGTTGTACACGCGCACGGCGGCCTCGATGTACGACAGCATGTGCTGCCACGGCAGGTCTTCCTTGATGATCGCGCCCAGGATCGGGGTCCGGCCCATACCGCCGCCGGCAAGGATGCGCAGCAGCGTCTGGCCGTCCTTCTCATAGGCGTAGACGCCAATGTCGTGCAGCTGCGTCACGGCGCGGTCTTGGCGCGAGGCCGACACCGCAATCTTGAACTTGCGCGGCAGGAACGCGAACTCCGGGATGAACGTCGACCATTGGCGCAGGATTTCCGCCAGCGGGCGCGCATCGATCACCTCATCCGGCGCCACACCGGCAAACTGGTCGGTCGTGATGTTCCGGATGCAGTTGCCCGAAGTCTGGATGGCGTGCATTTCGACCGAGGCTAGCTTGGCCAGGATGTCCGGCACCTGCTCCAGCTCGATCCAGTTGTACTGGATGTTCTGGCGCGTGCTGAAGTGGCCGTAGCCGCGGTCGTGCTCCGCCGCGATATGGCTGAGCATGCGCATCTGGTTGGCGCGCAGGTGGCCGTACGGAATCGCCACACGCAACATATAGGCGTGGCGCTGGTAGTACAGACCATTCTGCAAGCGCAGCGGCAGGAACTCTTCTTCGGTCAGTTCGCCCGCGATACGGCGGCGCACCTGGTCGCGGAACTGCTCAACGCGGTCGGCGACGAGGCGGTGATCGTAAGCGTCGTATTGGTACATGACTGTTCAGTCCAATCCGGCTGGGCCGGCGTGCGATTCAATTGGGGGAATGCGTTTGTTATGGCGCTGCTGTCGTCTCAACGACAACAGCGGCAATCAAGCGGCGCCGGCATGAATTCACGCATCACGACACCAGCTTGATGGCCGTGATCGTCAGCGTGGCGGCTAGCGCGCCGCGCACCAGACGTTCCGGCAGATTCTTGGACAGGCGCGCGCCCAGCCAGATACCCGGGATGGAGCCCACCAGCAGCGACGCCAGCAGGTTCCAGTCGATGGTGCCCAGGTACATATGGCCCAGGCCCGCCACGGCGGTCAGCGGCACGGCATAGGCGATGTCGGTGCCGGCCACTTCGGCGCTCTTCAATTCCGGATACAGGATCAGGATGAGCGTCGCACCCACGGCACCGGCACCGATGGACGACACCGTCACCAGCACGCCCAGCACCGCGCCAACGAGAACCGTGGCTGCGGCCAGCGCCGTGCCTTGCAGGCGATAGCGCGGATTGCGAGCCAGCCACCCCAGCACGCGCTGGCGGAACAACAGCGAAATCACGGTCAGGATGACCGACACGCCAATCGTCAGGCGAATCACGTGCATCCATTCAGCGTCGAGGTTGCCGGCGCTCTTCAGCACGATCACGGTCACCAGCGCCGCCGGCAGGCTGCCCAGGCAGAGGCGCTTGACGATGTCCCAGCGGATATGACCGTGGCTGCGATGCGCGATCGTGCCCGCGCCTTTGGTCAGCGAGGCGAATGCCAGGTCCGTGCCCACTGCGGTCGCCGGCGAAAAGCCGAACATCAGCGTCAGCAGCGGCGTCATCAGCGAGCCGCCGCCAACGCCCGTCAGGCCGACCAGGAGGCCGACCAGCAGACCGGAAATCGTATAGGCAAGCGTCATGGCGCAGGGACAGTGAGGGCGTGTTATCACGAAGTTCGAGCATCGTAATGAACTGGCCTCATATCCCAAACCAATAAAAAATTGTTTGTTTATATGGTGTCGGTTATAAGTAGCGTTCAGTTCGCACCTGTTCTTCTTATTGACCGCGCAGCCATGAACCTCCACCAATTCCGCTTCGTGCGCGAAGCCGTGCGGCAGAAATTCAACCTGACAGAGGCCGCAAAAGCGCTCTATACATCACAACCTGGTGTCTCAAAAGCCATCATCGAGCTGGAAGAGGAACTGGGCGTCGATATCTTCACCCGTCACGGCAAGCGCATCCGGGGTCTTACGGAGCCGGGGCGGCGCATCCTCGCCTCCGTCGAGCGCGTGCTCGAAGAAGTTGAAACCCTCAAGCGTGTCGGCAAGGACTACGCCGCACAGGACCAGGGCAACTTCACCATCGCGACCACACACACGCAGGCGCGCTACGCGCTGCCCAAGGCCATCGCCGAGTTCACGCGCAAATATCCCAAGGTGCGCCTTTCCATTCAGCAGGGCACGCCCGCGCAGATCGCCGAGATGGTGCTGCACGACCAGGCCGACATCGCCATCGCCACCGAAGGCATGTCGCACGTGAAGGATCTGATCTCGATCCCGGGCTACCAGTGGCAGCATGTGGTGGTGACGCCGCCTGACCACCCGCTTCTGTCGCGCCAGCACCTGACGCTGGACGACCTGAAGGGTTATCCGATCATCACGTACGACCACCACTTTGCCGGCCGGCCCAAAATCGACCACGCGTTCGAACTGCGCCAGATCAAGCCCGATATCGTGCTCGAAGCCATCGACGCGGACGTCATCAAGACCTACGTGGAAGTGGGCCTGGGCGTGGGCATCGTGGCCGGTGTGGCATTTGACGCCGAGCGTGACCGCAACCTGCGCGCCATTCCGGCAGGCCACCTGTTCGGCACCAACGTCACGCACCTGGGCGTCAAACAAGGCGCGTACCTGCGCGGCTTCGTCTACACCTTCATCGAACTGTTTGCGCCAACGCTGACGCGCAAGCTGGTCGAACAACTCATGTCGGGCGATCACGAAGCATACGAGCTGTGATTCGCCCGCATTCGCAATGCCTGAACTTCCCGGAGACTTCATGACGACCCGACGTCGCCTGCTGTGCGGCATGGCGCTCTTTGCCAGCGCTGCTGCACTTGCCCTGCCTGCCCGCGCCGACATGCGCGTGGGCGTGGTCCTGTCGACCACCGGCCCCGCCGCCGCCATCGGCATTCCCAGCAAGAACACCGTGCAGATGTGGCCGGCGACCATCGGCGGTCAGCGCGCGCAGGTCATCGTTCTGGACGACGCCTCCGACCCGTCGATGGCGGTGCGCAACGTGCGCAAGCTGATCGCCGAAGACAAGGTGGACGTGATTGTTGGCCCGACCATCGTGCCAACGGCGCTGGCGTCGCTCGATGCCGTGGCCGAGGGGCAAACGCCAATGATCACGCTGGCAGCATCTGCCTCCATCGTCGAGCCGCAGGACGCCAAGCGCCGCTGGGCCTTCAAGATGCCGCAGAACGATTCGCAGATGGCCACACTCGTCACCCAGCACATGGCCGACAACGGCGTGCACACCGTCGGCTTCATCGGCTTTACCGATGCGTATGGCGAGAGCTGGTGGCGTGAATTCTCGAAGCTGGCCGACGTGCGCAAGCTGCGCGTGGTGGCCAACGAGCGCTTTGCGCGCACGGATACCAGCGTGACGGGGCAGATTCTCAAGCTGATGGCCGCCAAGCCCGACGCCATCCTGATTGCCGGGGCCGGCACCCCGGCCGCCCTGCCCCAGCGCACGCTGGTCGAGCGCGGCTACAAGGGCCGCATTTACCAGACACACGGCATCGCCAGCACCGAATTCCTGAAGGTGGGTGGCAAGGACGTGGAAGGCACCCTCTTCCCGACCGGCCCCGTGGTCGTGGCGCGCGAGCTGCCGGCCAGCCATCCGGTGCGCAAGGTCGCAGTGGAATTTGCTGATCGCTACGAGGCCAAGTACGGCCCCAACACCGTCACGCAGTTCGCGGGAGACGCATGGGGCGCGTGGCAGTTGCTCGACAACGCCGCGGCGCGGGCGCTCAAGACTGGCGCCCAGCCAGGCACCCCCGCCTTCCGCGCCGCCCTGCGCGACGCGCTGGAAACGACGCGCGATCTGACCGTGCCCAACGGCGTGCTGAACCTGAATGCCCAGGATCACCAAGGCTTCGACCAACGTTCGCGCGTGATGGGCATCATCAAGAACGGCCGTTTCGCATACGCCGGCCCGCGCTAACTCAATACGGAATACGGAATACGGAATACGGAATACGCAGAGACTCGCCATGACACGCATTGCCTTCATCGGCCTCGGCAACATGGGCACGCCGATGGTCCAACACCTGATTGCCGCCGGGCACACCGTGCGCGCCTATGTGCGCCGTCCGGAAGCCGCCGACAACGCCCGCGCCCTCGGCGCCGAGCCCTGCAACACCCCCGCTGAAGCGGCGCCCGATGCGGAGGTCATCTTCACCAACGTCACGTCCACGGCCGATGTGGAAAGCGTGCTGCTGGGGCCGGCTGGTGTCATCCATGGCGCGCCGCGTGGTGCCGTGTGCATCGATCACAGCACGATCTCCGCCGTGGCCACGCGCCGGATCGCGGCCGATTTGGAAGCGGCGGGACTGGAGTTCCTGGATGCGCCGGTCTCAGGCGGCACCGCAGGCGCGCAGAAGGCCACGCTGTCGATCATGGTTGGCGGCAAGGCCGATGTGCTGGAACGCGTGCGGCCGCTGCTCCAACTGCTGGGCACGACGATCACGCACGTCGGCGGCCACGGTGCAGGCCAAGTCGCCAAGGCGTGCAACCAGATCGTGCAGGTCATCAATATCCAGGGCATTGCCGAAGCCATGCTGTTTGCGCGCGCCCAGGGGACCGACCCGTCGCGTGTGCTGGCTGCCATCGGCCCGGGCTTTGCGGGCAGCCGCATGCTCGACCTGGAAGGGCCCAAGATGGCCGAGCGCAACTTTGCCGCCGGCATCGAAGCGCGCCTGCACGACAAGGATTTCGGTCTGGTGCGCGAGATCGCCCAGGAACTCGGCCTGCAGATGCCGGCGATGGAGCTGGTGGCTTCGCAGCTCAATACGCTGGTCGCCAACGGCTGGGGGTATGACGATACGGCGTCGCTGCTGCGCGTGCTCGAGCAGCAGAACAAGCAGCAGACCGATTGAGCGCCTTTCGGCCCGCCTTGTTCGGATGGCCGGACTTCTGGCATAATTGCCGGCTCATCAGCACCTGCCCGAGTGGTGAAATTGGTAGACGCAGGGGACTCAAAATCCCCCGCCGCAAGGCGTGCCGGTTCGATTCCGGCCTCGGGCACCAGAATTCAAGCCGCTTCTGTTCACGCAGAAGCGGCTTTTTCATTGGACGCCCGGCAACGCAACGGCAGCCGGCAACACGCCCCGCGCGGCGTGGGATAATGGCGGCTTTGCCCCGGGCGCGGCTCAAGAGGTTGATCGCACGGGCGCGCGAGGGCCTTTATCCGCGTGGCCCGCCCCACCATCGACATTCTTCAGCACCCAAAATGCCCGCATACCGTTCCAAAACCTCCACCGCCGGCCGCAACATGGCGGGGGCACGCTCGCTCTGGCGCGCCACCGGCATGAAAGACGAAGACTTCCAGAAGCCCATCATCGCGGTGGTCAATTCGTTCACCCAGTTTGTTCCGGGCCACGTGCACCTGAAAGACCTGGGGCAGCTCGTCGCGCGTGAAATCGAAGCCGCGGGCGGGGTTGCCAAGGAATTCAACACAATCGCCGTGGACGACGGGATCGCCATGGGCCACGACGGCATGCTGTATTCGCTGCCCAGCCGCGACATCATTGCCGACTCGGTTGAATACATGGTCAACGCGCACTGCGCCGATGCCATGGTCTGCATCTCCAACTGCGACAAGATCACCCCGGGCATGCTGATGGCCGCCATGCGCCTGAACATTCCGGTCATATTCGTCTCGGGCGGCCCGATGGAGGCGGGCAAGACGCGCCTCGCTAACCCCGTCACCAAAGCCATCGAAATCAAGAAGCTGGATCTGATCGACGCGATGGTGATCGCGGCCGACAGCAAGTATTCCGACGAGGAAGTGGCGGAAGTCGAGCGCTCCGCGTGCCCGACCTGCGGTTCGTGCTCGGGCATGTTCACGGCCAACTCGATGAACTGCCTGACCGAAGCGCTCGGCCTGTCGCTGCCGGGCAACGGCACCGTGGTCGCCACGCACGCAGACCGCGAGCAGCTCTTCAAGCGCGCCGGCCGCCGCATCGTTGAACTCGCCCGCCAATACTACGAGCAGGAAGATGAGCGCGTGCTGCCGCGCTCGGTCGGCTTCAAGGCATTTGAGAACGCCATGACGCTCGACATCGCGATGGGCGGCTCGACCAACACGATCCTGCACCTGCTGGCCATCGCGCAGGAAGCGGAGATCGACTTCACGATGGCGGACATCGACCGCCTTTCGCGCGTCGTGCCGCAGCTGTGCAAGGTCGCGCCGAACACGAACAAGTACCACATCGAAGACGTGCACCGCGCCGGCGGCATCATGGCCATCCTGGGTGAGCTGGACCGCGCCGGCAAGCTGCACACCGACGCACCCACCGTGCACGCGCCCACGTTGAAGGACGCGCTGGACCAGTGGGACATCGTCCGCACGTCGGATGAAGCCGTGCAGACCTTCTACCGTGCCGGCCCGGCGGGTATCCCGACGCAGGTCGCGTTCAGCCAGAACACGCGCTGGCCGAGCCTGGACCTGGACCGCGCCGAGGGCTGCATCCGCTCGAACGAGCATGCGTTCTCGAAGGAAGGCGGCCTGGCCGTGCTGAGGGGCAACATCGCGCTGGACGGCTGCGTGGTGAAGACCGCCGGCGTGGATGAAAGCATCCTCGTGTTCGAAGGCACGGCGCACGTGACGGAATCGCAGGACGAAGCGGTCGCGGACATCCTGGCCGACAAGGTCAAAGCCGGCGACGTGGTGGTCGTGCGCTACGAAGGCCCGAAGGGCGGCCCGGGCATGCAGGAAATGCTGTACCCGACGAGCTACATCAAATCCAAGGGCCTGGGCAAAGCCTGTGCGCTGCTGACGGACGGCCGCTTCTCGGGTGGTACGTCGGGGCTGTCGATCGGTCACTGTTCGCCGGAAGCGGCTGCAGGCGGCGCGATCGGCCTGGTGCGCAACGGCGACAAGATCCGCATCGACATCCCCAACCGCACGATCAACGTGCTGGTGTCGGACGAAGAACTCTCACGACGCCGCGAAGAGCAGAACGCCAAGGGTTGGAAGCCCGCGCAGCCGCGTCCGCGCAAGGTATCGGCCGCACTCAAGGCGTACGCCAAGTTGGTCATGTCGGCGGACAAGGGCGCGGTGCGCGACCTGTCGCAACTGGACGACTGATGCAACACGGGCCCAGCGCGCGATCCACGTGAAAAAAGCCGCTCTTCGGAGCGGCTTTTTCTATTGCGCTGGTGGCGCGATGCTCAATCCCACTGCGGCGCGAGCCCGTCTGGTGAAACCTCCCGGCCGTTGCGCTCAAGCCCGGCAATCTGAGCCATGTCTTCGTCCGTCAGGTGCAGCGTTTGCGCGCGCAGGTTGCTCGCAAGATGCTCTCGCTTGGTTGACGACGGGATCACCGAATAGCCCAACTGCATCGCCCACGCCAGCACGACCTGCGCCGGCGTCGCTTCGTGCCGCTGTGCGATCGCGCCGATGACCGGATCGCCCAGCACCTTACCGTATGCCAGCGTCATGTACGACGTGACGTGGATGCCCTCGCGCTGCAGGAAATCGACGAGCTTGCGATTTTGCAGATAAGGGCTCAGTTCGATCTGGTTGGTGGCGATGGCGTCTTTACCAGCCACCGCAATCGCCTGCTGCGTCAGGGCGATGTTGAAGTTCGAGACGCCGATCTGGCGCGTCAAACCCCGAGCCTTCGCTTCGGCCAGCGCGGTCATGAATTCTTCGAGCGACACGCCGTTGTTGGGCGCCGGCCAATGGATGAGCGTGAGGTCGACGTAATCGGTGCGCAGCTTGGTGAGGCTGTCTTCGAGACTCGTCACCAGCATGCTCCGGGCGTAGTTGTCGACCCAGATCTTGGTCGTCAGGAACAGGTCTTCGCGGCGCACGCCGGAGCTGGCAATGACCTCGCCTACCTCCGCTTCATTGCCGTAAATTTGGGCGGTGTCGATGACGCGGTAGCCGAGTTCGAGGCCATTGCGGACCGAGTCGATGACAACCCGGCCCTTCAGGCGAAACGTGCCGAGGCCGAAAGCGGGAATCTTGTTCATCGTGTGCTCCAAGGGGAAATCGAATCAGGGGTTCATCGCAAGGCGCGCCCGGCGCTGCACGACCTGCAGAACCACCAGCGCAAGGCCTGCCGCGGCGATCACTGCGCCGACAATCGGCACCGCCGCATAGCCCAGTCCTGCGGAGATGGCGGCGCCGCCCGCTGCTGCGCCCAGCGCGTTGCCGAGGTTGAACGCGCCCACGTTCACGGACGATGCAAGCCCCGGTGCCTCAGCTGCGGCACGCATCACGCGCATCTGCAGCGGCGGTACGACCGCGAAGGTGGCGATGCCCCACACCAGCAACGCGGCGGCCGCACCGATGTGCGTCTTGGCGAGCACGGGGAACGCGAGCATCGTCACGATCAGCAGCAACAGAAAGCCGATCAGGCTGCCGTCGAGCGAGCGATCTGCCAGGCGGCCGCCGGCCATGTTGCCAATCGAAAAACCGATGCCGATCAGCACCAGCATCGCCGTCACGAATGCCGGCGAGGCGCCGGTCAGTTGCGCAAGCGTCGGCGCAACATACGTGTAGAGCGTGAACATCGCGCCCGCGCCGAGCACCGTGGTGGCAAGCGCGCCCAGCACGACGGGACGCGTCAGGACCGCGAGTTCGGCGCGAAGGTTGGGCATCTTGCCGGCATCGCCCCTCGGCAACGCGGTAATCAGACCCGCAATGGCGATCAGGCCGAGGCTTGCCGTGGCGGCAAACGACATGCGCCAGCCGATCAGTTGGCCGAGCCAAGTCGCAGCCGGCACGCCCCCAACGTTGGCGATCGTCAGGCCCATGAACATCGTTGCGACGGCGCTGGCCTGCTTGTCGCGCGGTACGAGGCTGGCGGCAACCACCGATCCCAGCCCGAAGTACGCGCCGTGATTGAGGCTGGTGACGAGCCGCGCGAGCAGCAGCGTCGTGTAGTCCGGCGCAACGGCTGACAGCAGGTTGCCGATGGTGAAGATGCTCATCAGCGCAATCAGCGCCTTGCGCCGTGGCCAGCGTGCGAGCAGCAGCGTCATGATCGGCGCGCCGACCATCACCCCGATCGCATACGCGCTGACCAGCATGCCAGCCTGCGGAATCGATACATGCACGCCGTCGGCAATCACGGGCAGCAAGCCCATCGGCGAAAACTCGGTGGTGCCGATGCCAAAGGCGCCAGCGGCAAGCGCGAGCAGCGGCAGCGTCGGGCTGTTGCGAGTGGGCTCGGCAGAGGTGTGGTTGGGGTTCATGCGATGCACTCCAAAGTAGAAGAATGGAAAGCGGGCAGACCCTCTGCCGCGATTTCCGCAAACGTTTCAGCAAGCGGGCGACGATTTCGGCGGAAATGCAATGCGTCCGGCGCGTGCGCCAAGGCGACGGCGCAGCCGCGAGCGTCCACGACCGGCGTAATGACCATGGATGGCAGTGTGGAGGTTCCGCCTGTGCGGAAAAACCCGCCCGCCCACGAAACAGTCTTGATTGGCAATCAACAATCCGTGCGCCCCGGAATGCACTCAAGGTCGGCCACACAGCCGCACGGCAGGCTTTCCCAGATATGTCACGCCATGATATATTCCGGCCCGAACCGTTTGATTTCGCCATGTCTGCGCCAGCCCGACCTTTGTCCAAACAGGATTTCGAGAACCTCTCTGATTTCCGCTACCACCTGCGCCGCTTCCTGCGCGCCTCTGAAGACCTGATCCACGCCAAGGGCATCACGCCGTTGCAGTATCAGCTGCTGCTCCACGTGAAAGGCTATGCCGGGCGCGAATGGGCCACCGTTGGCGAACTGGCCGAGCGCCTGCAGGCCGCGCCGCATGGCACGGCGGCGCTCATCACACGCTGTGAAGAAGCGGGCCTGGTCGAACGTCGATCGAGCGACACCGACGCGCGCCAGGTGGAAGTCCATCTCTCCAGGAAGGGTGATCACCTCGTCACGCTGCTGGCCGGGCTGCACCAGAGTGAGCTGTCGGCCTTCAGCCGCGCGTTCAAGCTTCCGCACCTCGATCAACCCGTCGAACCGCCCGCCGAGCAGTAACCTCATGCACACCGTTGAACACACACCCCATCGGCGCGACTTTGCAACCGATACCACGCTGTTCCGCACCACGGCGCTGGCCGTCGTCATCGCGGCGTTTGCCACATTGGCCGCCGTGGCGCTGCTCAACCTGATCCGCTTCTTCACCAACCTGTTCTTCTTCCAGACGTTGTCGCTGGCGGACCGCTCGCCGGCCGCCAACACGCTGGGCGCCTGGGTGATTGCGGTACCGCTCATCGGTGGGCTGATCGTCGGGCTGATGGCGCGCTTCGGTTCGGAGAAGATCCGCGGCCACGGCATTCCCGAGGCCATCGAAGCCATCCTGTTCGGCAAGAGCAAGATGTCGCCGAAGGTGGCGGTGCTCAAGCCGCTATCGTCGGGCATCGTGATCGGCAGCGGTGGCCCGTTTGGCGCGGAAGGCCCGATCATCATGACGGGCGGCGCGATCGGCTCGCTGTTCGCGCAATTTTTCAAGCTGACGGCCGCCGAGCGCAAGACGCTGCTGGTGGCCGGCGCCACGGCTGGCATGACGGCCGTGTTTGGCACGCCGGTGGCCGCGCTGCTGCTGGCGGTGGAACTGCTGTTGTTCGAGTGGCGCCCGCGCAGCATGCTGCCCGTAGCGGTGGCGTGCGCCGTGGCGGGCTTCCTGCGTGTGCTGGTGTTGGAACCCGGCCCCCTCTTTCCACTGGACACCGCGCCTGCGACGCTGCCTGCGCTGGGCTCGTGCGTGGTCGCCGGGTTGCTGTGCGGCGCGCTGGCGCGTTCGCTGTCGATGGCGTTGTACAAAACCGAAGATCTGTTCGGCCGCCTGCCGATCCACTGGATGTGGTGGCCGGCCATCGGTGGCCTGGTGGTGGGCATTGGCGGCTATTTCGAACCGCGCGCGCTGGGCGTCGGCTACGACGTCATCGGGGATTTGCTGCACAACCATCTCGCCATCCGCGTGGCGCTGGCGCTGCTGGTGGTCAAGGCCATCATCTGGGTGATCGCGCTGGGCTCGGGCACGTCTGGCGGGGTGCTTGCCCCGCTGCTGATGATGGGCGCCGGCTTGGGGGTGTTGATCGGCCCGGTGCTCCCCGGCGGCGACCCGGGCCTGTGGCCGCTCGTGTGCATGGCGGCCATGCTGGCCGGCGTCCTGGGCGCCCCGCTCACAGCCATCGTCTTCGCCTTCGGGCTCACACACGATGTGAACGCGCTGCTGCCGATCCTGCTGGCGGTGGCGGTGTCCTACGGTTTTGTCGTGCTGACCATGCCGCGCTCGATCATGACCGAGAAAATCGCACGGCGCGGCTTCCACATCTATCGCGAATACGCCGTCGACCCACTGGAGCGTCACGCGGTGCAAGAGGTGATGACGCGATCCGTGCAGACCATCGACGCACACGCCACGCTGGCCGACACACTCGCCAGCCGCTTTGGCGAACAGCAGGCGCACCGTGCGTTTCCAGTGGTGCAAGGTGGGCCGAATCGCACCTTGGTCGGCATGCTCGACCGCGATGCGCTGCTGGCAGGCCAGAAGCGTGGTGCCGTCACCGTGGCCGAGTTGTTTGGTGCGAATGCCCCCGTGATGGCGTTGCCCGGGGAGACCTGCCGTATCGTCGCCACCCGCTTGGCAGTGCATGGGCTGGAGCGGCTGCCGGTGGTGGCCGATTCACAATCGCGCGCGCTGGTGGGCATTGTTTCGCGCAGCGACCTCGTCAAACCTTCGCTGGCATTTTTTGATGAGGAACAGCGCCGCGAGCGCTTCCGCCGCGTGCCGCTGTCGGGCACGCGCACGCAGCTCGCACTTCGCCGCCGGCGCGCAAGCCGCGTCGCGCGCTAGTCTCAGCCGGCCACGTGCCGGTTGCGCCCGGTTTCCTTGGCGCGATACAGCGCCAGATCGGCGCGCTTGAGCATCTCCGAGGCAGTATCGCCCGGCCGGCAGACCGTCATGCCCATGCTGACGGTCATCGACAGCCCCGTCGGGAAACTCTCATCGGCCTCGGCCACCGCCGTACGCAGGCGCTCCGCCACCTCGGTGGCGGTTTCAAGCGTGGTGCGGCCCATCACCATGGCAAATTCCTCGCCGCCCAAGCGCCCGACCAAGTCACTGCTGCGCAGTACGCCCGTGGCAAGCGACGCAAAGCGCTGCAGCGCCATATCCCCCACAGCGTGGCCCCACGTGTCGTTGATGCGCTTGAAATGATCCAGGTCGGCCAGCACGAGCACGAGCGGTTCGGCGCGGTTGTGGGAACGCGTGAGCACCGTATCGAACAGCGCCAGGAAGCGGCGGCGTGTCAGCACGCCCGTCAGATGGTCGAAATGCGCCTCGTTGGCGAGCGCGCTGTTGGTGCGCTGCAGTCGCTGGTTCAGATGACGCGTCACGCGGTGGTGCTGCCGCTCGCGCACCAAAGACCACGCCACCAGCACGAACGTCGCCAGCACGCTCACGAACAGCACAAAGCCAATCATCAGATTGCGCGCGTGGTTGGCGATCTGCTGGCTCCACCCCGGCAGCGGCTCGGCCACGACGACGGTGAGGTCTGCGCTCGCATTGCGCGACACGGTGAGCGATGGCATCGCACTGCCCTCGCGCCAGGCCAGCGCATCGCGCACTTCGGTCGGCACCCAGCTGGGCACGTCGTGATGCGCCTTTGCGGTAGGCTGATACGGCCAGGGCTCAAAGTCGACGCGCTGGTAAGCGTTGTAGCGGTCGGTGGCGCCCATGCGCTGCAGGCGCGCATCCGGGAGGATCTTGCCCACCAGCGATGCATCCGTGGACAAAATGATCAAACCGTTCGGATCGGTCACCAGCGATGTCGGGTGCGACACCCAATGCTGCAACCGCGACAGACTTACCTTGGTGCCCATGACCGCGACCAGGTAACCACCGGCGTCATACACCGGCGCGGCGAAGAACAGGCCCGGCAGGCCCGTCACCCGCCCGACGGTGAACTGCTCGCCCAGGCCGCCCAGCAATGCCTCCTTCATATAAGGCTGCATGCTCGACTGCACGCCGACGAGCGAATCGGCACGGCCGGCGTTATTGGCCAGCACCACGTAATTGTTCTGGTTCACGACCCATACGTAGTCCAGCCCGAGATTGCCGGCGGTGGCGTTCAGGAATGCGTCGATGTCGACCACTTCCGGGTGTGACATCGCCTGTTCGGCACGCGAGCCCTGGTCCATCAGATTCCAGCGCCGGGTATCGACGCGCTGCACCGCGCGCGGGATGGCGTCGATCTGCGCCAGCGTCTGCGGCAGCGCGCGCAGCAGGGCCACGTCGGCCGTGATCTGACTCGACATCCCCTCCGCCACCTGGGCGGCAAGCTGGCGCCGCGCCTCGACCATCTGCTGCATGTCGCGTGCGCTCATCGTGTCGGCCACGAAGCAGGCGGCAAACCACGAGACGCCCACGCCCACCAGCACCGCAGACAGCCAAAGCCCCCAGCGCGCCGCGCGCAGCCGGGCTCCGTGCGACAAGGTTGCAGAGGCGGGCCCAGGCGCCTTCACGTCAGGCCTCGCTGCTCAGGAAATCCGCCACCGTCGGGTAGCGCAGCGCCACACGCAACTCGCGCGCAAGCCGTGTATTGCGCAGCCGGCGCGATTCGCTCATGAAGGACAGCAGCGCCGGCTCGATCTGCTGGAGGGCCTCCGCACGGGAAATGCGCGGCGGGCGCTGCAAGCCGCGCGCGTCGGCCACGGCGTCAAAGTAATCGCCCATGCGCAGCTCCGATGCGTCGGTGGCATGCACGATGCGCTGCGGTCTCCCCCGGAACAGCGCGGCAATGACCGCGCGCGCCAGGTCATCGGCGTGGATGTGGTTGGTGTAGACATCGTCCTGCGCGCGCAACGCAGGCGTTCCGCGTTCGAGCCGGGCAACGGGCAGCCGGTCCGCTGCATAGATGCCGGGAATACGCAAAATCGACGTGCGCCAAGCGCCGCCCGCACCGAACCAGCGCACACGGCGTTCGGCGGCGACGCGGCGTTGTGCACGCGCGGTGCTCGGTTTCACGGGCCGGGATTCGTCGACCCAGGCACCGCCCGCATCGCCGTAGACGCCGCTGGTGCTGGCGTACACGAACGCGCGTGCTTGGAGAGGGGTTTTCAAGCGGCCAGTAAGGCCACCCGACCTCCGCGCCCGCTCGGGTAAAATGCGTGGTTTTGTAGCGCGGGAATCCGGAGACGGTTGCGCCAGCGTGTGCAGTAGCGCAGCAGTACGCGGATCATCGTCGCCAACAGCAGGCGGCGGTGCCAGATGCAGCACGCGAGAGCTTAAGCCGCGCAGGCGGCGCAACGACGCGGCATCGTCGAGATTGGCGACAATCGGCACGGCACCCGCTTCGCGCAACGCAGTGCGGCCTTCGAGACGCGAGGTGACGGCAAAGACGCGAAAACGCGTGCGGAGCAATGTCAGGCAGCGTTGCCCGACATCGCCGCAGCCGACGATCAGCACGCGTGGAAGTCCCAGGCGTGGCGCAGGTTTGGATGGCCGAGCGACTGACTGATTCATCATCGGCCGTGCTGCCGGATTGACCACCATTGCATGCCCAGACGGGCGACCAGACACTCTTTTCAACATATTCGGATTGTAGTATGGCTTATCAGATCAACGTGCTGCCCAGCGGCCGCCAGTTCCAGGCCGAAGACGGCGAGACCATCCTTGCAGCGGCGCTGCGCCAGGGCATCGGCCTGCCATACGGCTGCAAGAACGGCGCGTGCGGCTCGTGCAAGGGCCATGTGCGCGAAGGCTCTGTCGTCCAGGGCAACCACTCGCCCAACGCGCTGACCGCCCAGGAGGCCACCGAAGGCCGCGCGCTGTTCTGCTGTGCCACGCCGGCCACCGACGTCACCATCGAAGTGCGCGAAGTGCACGGCGCCGGCGATGTCCCCATCAAGAAGATCCCGTGCCGCGTCGCGTCGCTGGAAAAGGCCGCGCCGGACGTCACCATCGTCAAGCTGCAACTGCCTGCCACCGAGCGTATGCAATTTCTGGCCGGGCAGTACGTGGAATTCCTCCTGCGCGACGGCAAGCGCCGTAGCTACTCGATTGCCAACCCGCCGCACGACGACGGCCCGATCGAGCTGCACATCCGCCACATGCCGGGCGGCGCCTTTACCGACTACGTATTCGGCGCCAAGGAAGGCGCCCCGGCCATGAAAGAGCGCGACATCCTGCGCTTCGAGGGCCCGCTGGGCAGCTTCTTCCTGCGTGAAGAATCCGACAAGCCGATCATCCTGCTGGCCTCGGGCACCGGTTTCGCGCCCATCAAGGCCATCGTCGAGCATGCGCAGTTCATCGGCAGCACGCGGCCGATGACGCTGTACTGGGGCGGGCGTCGCCCGCAAGACCTGTACATGCACGCCAAGGCCGAAGAATGGGCGCGCACGCTGCCCAACTTCACCTACGTGCCGGTCGTCTCCAACGCCCTGCCGGAAGACGCTTGGACGGGCCGCACCGGCTTCGTGCACCAAGCGGTGATGGCCGACCACCCAGATCTGTCGGGTCATGAGGTCTACGCCTGCGGCGCGCCTGTGGTGATCAACTCGGCGCGTACGGACTTCGCCGCCCAATGCGGAATGCATCCGGACGCGTTTTTCGCCGATTCCTTCACCTCAGAGGCCGACCTACATCCGGCCGGCTGACGTTGCACAAATCCAAACAGGGTCAAAATTTCGTTTTGACTTGACTTGGCATCCGTCTTATTCTTCCGCCTTATGAACCAAGCCCTGCATCTCCGACGCCGCCGCACGTTGCTCCCTCCGGGAAGCCACGCGGCTGTCTGCTGATTGCATATCGGGTTCACAAGATTCGACGATCACAAGGCCACGGGGCGCCCCCCGTGGCCTTTGTCTTTTTCCAACGCGCGTTTTTTCGGTTTTTCATCTTCCTGCCGCCTTTTTCTGGAGCTTTGCCATGGCGTTTGCTGACTACCCCGTCCAGTCCCTGATGTACATCACCAACCGGCCCGAGATCGTCTTCACCGAAGGCAAGGGCTCGTGGCTGACGGACCACAACGGCAAGCGCTACCTGGACTTCGTACAAGGCTGGGCCGTCAACTGCCTCGGCCACTCCAACGACGGCATGATCGAAGCGCTGAACGCGCAGGCCCGTAAGCTGATCAACCCGAGCCCGGCGTTCTACAACGAGCCGATGGCCAAGCTGGCCGGCCTGCTGACGGCGCACAGCTGCTTCGACAAGGTGTTCTTCGCCAACAGCGGCGCCGAAGCCAACGAAGGCGCCATCAAGCTGGCCCGCAAGTGGGGCAAGAAGCATAAGAACGGCGCGTTCCAGATCATCACGTTCGACCACAGCTTCCACGGCCGCACGCTCGCCACCATGAGCGCATCGGGCAAGGCCGGCTGGGACACCATCTTCGCGCCGCAGGTGCCGGGCTTCCCGAAAGCCATCCTGAACGACATCGCGTCGGTGGAAGCGCTTATCACCGACGAGACTGTCGGCGTGATGCTTGAGCCCGTGCAAGGCGAAGGCGGCGTGCTGCCGGCCACGCCCGAGTTCATGCAGCAGCTGCGCGCGCTGACCAAGAAGCACAAGATCCTGTTGATCGTTGATGAAGTGCAGGCCGGTTGCGGCCGCTGCGGCACGCTCTTCGCCTACCAGCTCTCGAACATCGAGCCGGACATCATGACGCTCGGCAAAGGCATCGGCGGTGGCGTGCCCCTCTCGGCCCTGCTGTGCACGGATGAAGTCGCCAGCTTCGAGGCCGGCGACCAGGGCGGCACCTACAACGGCAACCCGCTGATGACGGCCGTCGGCTGCTCGGTGATCGAGCAACTGCTGGCGCCGGGCTTCCTGGCGGGCGTGCAGGAACGCGGCACCTATCTGCGCACGCAACTGCTCAAGCTGAGCGACGAGTTTGGCCTGGCCGGCGAACGCGGTAACGGCCTGCTGCGCGCGCTGCTGCTCGGCAAGGACATCGGCGGCCAACTGGTCGAAGCTGCACGCGAGATGAACCCGACGGGCCTGCTGCTGAATGCTCCTCGCCCGAACATCCTGCGCTTCATGCCTGCGCTGAACGTGACGACCGAAGAGATCGACACGATGATCGGCATGCTGCGCACGTTGCTGAAGGCGCACGCCTAAGGCGTACTGCATACCCTGGGGCGGCGCGCAATGCGTCGCCCTGCATCGCCCTATACCCCTGTTCCCACTCCGAGGTTTGCCATGGCCGTGACGCGAGGAGTGCCGGCCACGGGGATCGTGTTGTCCGATGATTCCGCGTGGCTTCCGCTGGACGATATCTACAACTTCCTGTCACAGGAGACGTTCTGGGCCCGCGGCCTGCCGCGCGATGTGTTCGACCGATCGGTTGCAAATTCGCTCTGCTTCGCCGCTTATCGGCTGAACGGCGATGGCTCACGTGGGGAGCTTGTTGGTTTTGCGCGCGTCATTTCCGATAGGGCGACGTTCGCATACCTGTGCGATATGTTCGTGCTGCCGGCGATGCGCGGGAAAGGCATCTCACACGCTTTGATGGACTTCCTGCGCGAGCACCCCGACCTGCAGACGCTGCGCCGCACAGTGCTCGTAACAACGGGCGCCGACTGGCTTTATCGCAAACACGGCTTTGCCGATGTGCCGGAGGGTGTCGGGTTCATGCAATTGCATCGGCCGAATATCTACACGGCGGCTTCTGCCTGAAACGCGGGTCGCGCGCGAAAGAAAAAGCCCCGCAATCGCGGGGCTTTCTCGTGGTGCTTGAGGGTGCTTACTCGCCCAGGTAGGCCGCACGCACCTTCGGGTCGTCCAGCATCTGCTTGGCATCGCCGCTCATGGTGATGAGACCGGAGTCCATCACGTAGCCGCGGTGCGCAGCCTGGAGTGCCAAGCGCGCGTTCTGCTCAACGAGCAGCACGGTCACCCCTTGCGCCGAGATGTCGCGCACGACCTCGAAGATCTTTTCCACCATGATCGGAGAAAGACCCATCGACGGCTCGTCCAGCAGCAGCAGCTTCGGTTGGCTCATCAGCGCACGCGCCATGGCCAGCATCTGCTGCTCGCCGCCCGACATCGTGCCGGCCAGCTGGTTTGCACGTTCCTTCAGGCGCGGGAAGATGCCGAACATGCGGTCGATGTCGGCCTTGATGTTGGCCTCGTCGTTGCGCGTGAAGGCACCCATCTGCAGGTTCTCGACGATGGTCATGCGCGCGAACACGCCGCGGCCTTCTGGCACCATCGCCAGACCCTGCTTGAGCAGGTTGTAGCTCGGCACGCCCTTGATGGACTTGCCCAGATACTGCACGTCACCGCCGGCCCAGCCCTGCAGGCCGGTGATGGCCTTCATGGTGGTCGTCTTGCCGGCGCCGTTGGCACCGATCAGCGTGACCAGCTCACCTTCGCGAATCTCCAGATCCACGCCCTTGACCGCCTGGATGCCGCCGTATGCGACCTTCAGGCTGTCGATCTTCAACATTACTGGTTTCATATTCCGTTCCTCTGCGTCAGTGCGCTGACGCGCCGAGGTAGGCCTCGATCACGGCCGGGTTGCTCTGCACTTCATGTGGCAGGCCTTGTGCGATCACCTTGCCGTAATCCAGCACGGTCAGGCGGTTGCACAGGCCCATCACCAGCTTCACATCGTGCTCGATCAGCAGGATGGTCTTGCCGTCGGAACGGATCTTGTCGAGCAGGCCGCGGAGTTCCACCTTCTCCGTGGCGTTCATGCCGGCGGCCGGCTCGTCCAGGGCCAGCAGCTTGGGCTGCGTGGCCAGGGCACGGGCGATTTCCAGACGACGCTGGTGGCCATACGACAGGTTGCGCGCCGTGTAGTTGGCGTACTTCCCGATGCCCACGTAATCCAGCAGGTCATGCGCCCAGTCTTCGATCGACTGCTCTTCCTCGCGTGCCGCCTTGGTGCGGAACACCGCGCCGATCAGGCCCGCCTTGGTACGCACGTGGCGGCCGACCATGACGTTTTCCGCCGCGGTCATGTCGCCGAACAGGCGGATGTTCTGGAACGTGCGAGCTATGCCGGCCTTGGCCACTTCATGCACAGCGGTCGGCTGGTAGGGCGTGCCGCCCAGCACAAACTCGCCTGCGTCAGGCGTGTACAGGCCCGTGATGACGTTGAAGAACGTAGTCTTGCCGGCGCCGTTCGGGCCAATCAGACCGTAGATTTCGCCTTCGCGAATTTCCAGGCTCACATCGGACAGCGCTTGCAGGCCGCCGAAACGCTTCTGGACTCCTCGGATCGAGAGGAGGACGTTGTTGTTGCTCATGTGCGTGCCTCCTTCAGATACGGGACAGTCCACCAGCCCGCTGCTTTTGCGGACGGTCTTCCTTGCGCGGCGAGGGCCACAGGCCCGCAGGGCGATACAGCATCACCACCACCATCGCCAGGCCGAACAGCAGCTGACGAAGCACTTCCGCTTCCACGATCACATGGCCGAACAGCTTGTTCTGCACCGGCTCGGCCAGCGCACGCAGCAACTCCTGGAAGCCGACCAGCAGAATGCCGCCCAGGATCACGCCCGGGATATGGCCCATACCGCCCAGCACCACGATCGCCAGGATGTAGATTGACTCCCACAGCACGAACGATTCCGGCGACACGAAGCCCTGGAACGAGGCGAACATCGCACCCGACACACCACCGAACGACGCACCCATCGCAAAGGCCAGGAGCTTGATGTTGCGGGTGTTGATGCCCATCGCCTTGGCGGCGATTTCATCTTCACGCAGCGCAACCCATGCGCGACCGATACGCGAGTTCTGCAACCGCAGGCACACGATGATGATGATCGCCGCCAGGATCACGAACAGGTAGTAGTACATGTAGACCGAGTCGAAGCGGATGCCGAAGAAATCGTGGCGCTTCGAGAAGTCGAAACCGAAGATCTTGACCGGCTCGATCAGGTTGATGCCCTTCGGACCGTTGGTGATGTTCACCGGGCGGTCGAGGTTGTTCATGAAGATCCGGATGATTTCACCAAAGCCCAGCGTCACGATGGCGAGGTAGTCACCGCGCAGCTTCAGCACCGGCGTGCCCAGCAGAATGCCGAACAGCGCCGCCAGCCCGGCACCCAGCGGAATCACCCACCAGACGATGAGGTGCAGCCCATTGGGGAACAGGTTGTGGATCCACTCGAACTGGTTGGTCAGGTGCGGCGAACCCAGCAAGGCCATCATGTAGGCACCCACCGCGTAGAACGCGATGTAGCCCAAATCGAGCAGGCCGGCAAAGCCCACCACGATGTTCAGGCCCAGGGCCAGCATGATGTACAGCAGTGCGAAGTCCAGCACACGCACCCAGTAGTTGCCACCTGCAGCACCCACAATGAACGGCGCGAAGATCGCAAGGATCAGGAAGCCGTACAGCGCGGCGCGCGTCTTCATCGGCGCTTTGAAATTTTCTGTCATGGCGCTCCCCTTCTTATGCGCGGTCCGCAACGCGTTCGCCCATGATGCCGGACGGGCGGAACAGCAGCACGCCAATCAGCACGATGAATGCGAACACATCCTGGTAGTTCGAACCGAACACACCGCCAGTCAGATCGCCGATGTAACCGGCACCCAGTGCTTCGATCAGGCCCAGCAGCATGCCGCCGACCATGGCGCCGGCCAGGTTGCCGATGCCGCCCAGCACCGCGGCGGTAAACGCCTTCAGGCCGGGGATGAAGCCCATGTAGAAGTGGGCGTTGCCGTAGTTGGTCGCCATCATTACGCCGGCAACCGCAGCCATGGCCGCACCGATCATGAAGGTGGCGGAGATCACGAAGTTCGGGTTGACGCCCATCAGGCCGGCCACACGCTGGTTCTCGGCGGTCGCACGCATTGCGCGGCCGAGCTTGGTGCGGTTGACCAGCAGGATCAGGCCGACCATCACCAGGATCGACACCAAGATGATGACGATTTCCTTGCCCGTGATGGTCGCGCCCGTGGAGCCGATATCAATCGGGTTCGAGGGCAGCAGTTGCGGGAAGGTCAGCGGGTTGCGCGACCAGATCATCATCGCCAGCGTCTGCAGCACGATCGACACGCCGATCGCCGTGATCAGCGGCGCCAGGCGCGGCGCGTTGCGCAGCGGCCGGTAGGCGACACGTTCGATGGTGTACGCCACGATGGCGCAGACCGGCATCGCAAACAGTAAGGCGAACACCAGCGTGAGCCAGTCAGGCAGATTGGGGAAATATTTCTGGAGGAAGTTGATGGCAGTCAGGGCAGACATTGCACCGACCATCAGAACATCGCCGTGGGCGAAGTTGATGATGCCGAGAATACCGTAGACCATGGTGTAGCCAAGTGCGATCAGCGCGTAAATGCTGCCGAGCACCAGACCGTTCACGATCTGCTGGATAAAGATATCCATGAGAACAGCTCCTGCTATGCCTTGCTTTGTTGTAGGCGACGGGATGACGTGCCCGCAAGGTATGCGATCAATCGGATGGGTAAGGTGAGGTTGCTGGTAAGCGGCCTGCCGAACGCGCCCATGGTGAGGGCCTTGTGTAACTGGCGAGGCTATAAAAAACGGCACCGCTAGGGTAGGCGCGGTGCCGTTTTCAGGGCGGTAGCCCTTCGATTACATCTTCACAACGTCAAGAACGCTCTTCTTCTTGTCCTTGTAGTTGTACAGGGTGATGGAGCCTTGCTTCAGGTCACCCTTGTCGTCGAACGCGATGTTGCCGATCACACCGTTGTAGTTGGTTGCCGGCATGGCAGCCAGGATCTTGGCAGCGTCGGTCGAGTTGGCACGCTTCATCGCGTCGATGATCACGTTGACGGCGTCATACGTGAACGGTGCGTAGATCTGCACCGGCGTGTTGAAGCGCGCTTGGTACTTCTTCTCGAAGTCCGCGCCCTTCTCCATCTTCGACAGCGCCAGGCCTGCTTCCGAGCAGACGATGTTGTCGATCGCGTCGCCGGCCAGTTCGGCCACCTTGTCGGTACACACGCCGTCGCCGCCAACGATCTTGGCCGTGATGCCCAGTTCCTTGGCTTGCTTGGCGAACGGACCGCCGGTGGCGTCCATGCCGCCGTACATGATCACGTCCGGCTTCTTGCCCTTGATCTTGGTCAGAATGGCCTTGAAGTCGGTCGCCTTGTCGTTGGTCGCCTCACGCGCCACGACGTTCACGCCGTCAGCCTTCGCGGTCTTCTCGAACTCGTCGGCCAGACCCTTACCGTAGGCGGTGGCATCGTCAACAATTGCCACGGTCTTGGCGCCCAAGGTCTTGGCGGCGTAGTTCGCCAGTGCCGGGCCTTGCTGCGCGTCAGTCGCAACCACGCGGTAGGTGGTCTTGAAGCCTTGCTTGGTGTAGTCGGGGTTGGTCGACGACGGCGAGATCTGCACGATGCCTGCATCGCTGTAGATCTTCGAGGCCGGGATCGAAACGCCCGAGTTCAGGTGGCCGACAACGGCAACAACGTGCTCGTCAACCAGCTTCTGCGCCACGGCGGTACCGGTCTTCGGGTCGCCTGCATCGTCTTCACCGACCAGTTCCAGCTTGATCTTCTTGCCGTCGATGGTCAGGCCTTCCTTGTTGGCTTCTTCAACGGCCAGGCGTGCACCGTTTTCGTTGTCTTTGCCAAGGTGAGCAATACCGCCCGTGAGCGGAGCCGCGTGACCGATCTTGATGACGGTCTCGCCGCCACCGGCAGCAGCAGCCGGAGCCGATGTTGCTGCAGGTGCAGCAGCTTGGTCTGCGGGCTTTTCCTCGTTCTTACCGCAAGCTGCTACGAGTGCCACGGCAGCCGCAAGCGGCAGAACTTTGGCAAACTTAATTTGCATGAGTGATCTCCTAGATCTCGCAAGAGCAAGAAGAGCGTCCTGCCTCCCGGCCGCTCCCCCCGCGCCGATTGTTTCAATTTGAAACGCGCGAATTGTATCCCCTTTTATTGCGGATGCAATACGCGTCGCAACAACGATTTTTGCAGTAACTACGCCGCTTTACGGGCTTTCCCCAATGCCCAAACAGGCGTCATTTCGCGCAGGCATTCGCGAACGGCGCCTAGGCATATCAAGAATCGTGCCAGAGTAGGGGAAACCCCCTATCCAGGCGGCCTCGCGAGCGATTTCCACGGTAAATCAAGGCCTCGCCGGTATTGGAGGCGTTTCCGCGGCGCACAAAACAAAACGGCCACTCCCAGAAGAAGTGGCCGTTGATTCATCAAAAGCGCTTTATGCACCGCATTAGGGCGCACCGTTTTTGTGCGCTTTTAAGTGGGCATTTACATAAAGGGATTCAATTCATTTGAAGCCCCCTCGGAAGGGGGAAGGACATGTTTTCCTGAATGCCGTCGAGCGGACGCACGGTGCGTGCACCCAGCGCCTTGAGCCGATCGACGATCGATTGCGCCAACTCCTCGGGAGCCGACGCACCGGCGGTCAGGCCCACGCGACGCTTGCCGGCTACCCATTCAGGTTTGACCTGTTCAGGCGTATCCACCATATAGGCAGGCACTCCAAGCTTTTCGGCCAACTCGCGCAGGCGGTTCGAGTTCGAGCTGTTCGGGCTGCCGACTACGATCACCACTTCCACTTGCGGTGCCATGAACTTCACAGCGTCTTGCCGATTCTGCGTCGCGTAGCAGATGTCCTGCTTCTTCGGCTCGTGCACCGCCGGAAAGCGTGCCTTGATCGCAGCAACAATTTCCTGGGTCTCATCCACAGACAGCGTGGTTTGCGTCACGTACGCTAGGCGCGTCGGGTCCTTCACTTCGAGGTGCGCAACGTCGTCGACGGATTCGACCAACAACATGCCGTCGTTGGCCTGGCCCATGGTGCCCTCCACCTCGGGATGGCCCTTGTGCCCGATCATGATGATCTCGAAACCCTGCGCGCGCATCTTCGAGACCTCCACGTGCACCTTGGTCACCAGCGGGCACGTCGCATCGAACACGCGCAAGCCGCGCGCCTCGGCCGCCTCGCGAACCGCGCGCGACACACCATGCGCGCTGAAGATGACCGTGCCGCCCACCGGCACGTCGTCAAGTTCCTGCACGAACACCGCGCCCTTGTTGCGCAGATCGCCAACGACATAGGCGTTGTGCACGATCTCGTGGCGCACGTAGATGGGCGCGCCAAACAACTCCAGTGCGCGCTCGACGATCTCGATGGCGCGATCCACGCCGGCGCAGAAGCCGCGCGGCTGCGCCAGCAAGACTTCAGCGTCGGCCTGGGTGACAGGATCAATCGAATCGAGCGGGGCGTTCACAGCGTGGCTCATATCAGAGAATGCCGATCAATTGGACTTCAAACACGATCGTCTGGCCAGCCAGCGGGTGGTTGAAGTCGAACAATGCGGAGGTCTCACCGACTTCCTTGAGGACGCCTGCATATTTACCGCCGCTCGGCGCATTGAACTCAACCAGATCGCCCGGCTGGTAATCCTCTTCGAACGACGAGTTTTCGCGCAGCGTGGCCAGTGACACCCGCTGCAGCAGTTCAGGATTGCGGGGGCCGAACGCGTGCTCGGGAGCCAGGCGAAACGTCGTGCGCTCGCCTTCGCGCATACCGAGCAGTGCCTGCTCCAGCGTGGGCGCCATCTGGCCTTGGCCGAGCAGCAGCGTTGCCGGCTTGTCGTCGAAGGTGGTGACGATGTCCGTCTCGTTTTCGAGCGCGATGCGATAGTGCAGCGTCAGAAATGAATCCGGGCCGACCACCTTGCCTGCGCCGCTTGGCGTCGTCGCGGACGCCTCGTTCACCAAATTTTGCACGCTCAACCTGCTTGACCAAAAAGTAACCCGCTATTGTACGTCAGCCCTCCGTGCGGCCGCAGGCGCGGCGTGCGCCGCACTCCGGCGTGCAGGGCCTTCCCTATCGCTCATCTCAATCTATGGCAATCGTCGACTGGCCGGCCCACGAGCGGCCGCGTGAAAAACTGCTCGCCCATGGCCCCACAGCCCTCTCCGATGCGGAACTGCTGGCCATCTTCCTGCGCGTGGGGATGCCGGGCAAAAGCGCCGTCGACCTCGCCCGGGAATTACTCACCCACTTCGGGTCGCTCGCGCGCCTGTGCCACGCGTCACAACAAGAGTTCTCGTCGATCAACGGCATGGGCCCCGCCAAATACGCGCAATTGCACGCCCTGCTGGAAGTTGCGCGACGCGCACTCAAAGAAGATTTCGCCCGCGGCCAGACCATTGACTCGCCACAGAGCGTGAAGGATTTTTTACGCCTCACGCTCGGCCATCGCCCGCACGAGGTGTTCGCATGCTTCTTTCTAGATGTGCGACACCGGCTGATTGCCTGGGAAGAACTCTTCCAGGGCACGCTGACGGAAGCCCGCGTGTACCCGCGCGAAATCGCCAAGCGCGCGCTGCACCACAATGCAGCTGCAGTGATCCTGGCCCATAACCACCCCACGGGCCATACCGAACCCAGCGAATCCGACATCAACCTGACGCGCGAGTTGCGTCGCGCGCTGGCCCTGCTCGACGTGATTGTTCTGGATCACATGATCGTTGGCTGCAGCGACGTTTATGGCTTCCTCGAACACGGCAAAATGTAGTGCCGATGCCGCATCGCGAGGTCCCCAACGGCAATCCATCGATCTCGTTGATTTGTCAGCAGTTTTGTGTGTATAATCCGCGTTTCGCTGAAGTCCCACCTCTACAGTGGCGCTGCGCTTGGTTTTGGTCCCAGCGCCCGGTCGCAAACTGTAGCCAACGAATTTAGTTAGGAGTGCTCCATGGCACGCGTCTGTCAAGTGACCGGGAAAGCGCCGATGGTCGGCAATAACGTTTCCCACGCAAACAACAAGACCAAGCGCCGTTTTCTGCCGAACCTGCAGAATCGCCGCTTCTGGGTCGAATCCGAAAACCGCTGGGTCAGCCTGCGCGTCTCGAACGCTGGTCTGCGCCTGATCGATAAAAAAGGCATCGACGAAGTGCTCGTGGACCTGCGCGCACGCGGCGAAGTCTAATTAGGAGTTAAACATGGCCAGCAAAGGCGGACGCGACAAGATCAAGCTGGAATCGACCGCAGGTACGGGTCATTTCTACACGACCACCAAGAACAAGCGCACCAAGCCGGAAAAGATGGAGATCATGAAGTTCGATCCCGTCGCCCGCAAGCACGTCGCTTACAAGGAAACCAAGATCAAGTAATCCTCGCGGATTGCGCATCTTGTTTCCGTCGGCATGACCGACAGCAAAAACCCGCTTTCAGGCGGGTTTTTTGTTGCCTGCTGTTTGGTGCATGCTGCGGTGTACACTGCTCTTCTTTCCGATTGACACGCGACTGTGTTACCACCAGCCGCGCTTGCACCGCGTCCCGCGTCTTCCATGAATTTCGATGTTGCCGTTGTTGGCAGCGGCTTGGCGGGCCTGACCGTCGCCCTGCACCTAGCCGATCACCGTCGCGTGGTTGTCATCAGCAAACGCAGCCTGCCGGAAGGCGCCAGCGATTGGGCGCAGGGTGGCATTGCCGCCGTGCTCGATTCGGGCGACAGCCACGATGAGCACGTCGACGACACGCTCATCGCCGGGGCTGGATTGTGCGATGAGGCTGCCACCCGTTACATCGTCGAAAACGGGCGCTCGGCCATTGAATGGCTGATTGGCCATGGCGTGCCTTTCACACGCGACGAGCAGGCTGAACTCGGCTTCCACCTGACGCGCGAGGGCGGCCACCGCCATCGACGCATCATCCACGCCGCCGATGCCACGGGCCATGCTGTGGTCACGACGCTCGTCGAGAAGGTGCGCAATCACCCGAACATCACGCTGCTGGAAGACCACTTCGCGATCGACCTGATTACCGACGCGAAGCTCGGTCGTCCGGGCATGCGCTGCCATGGCCTCTACGCGCTCGACATTGCATCGGGCCATGTCAAGACGATTACCGCCAGCCAAACCGTGATGGCCACGGGCGGCGCGGGTAAGGTCTATCTCTACACGACGAATCCGGACACGGCCAGCGGCGACGGTATTGCCATGGCCTGGCGAGCGGGCTGCCGCGTGGCGAACATGGAGTTCATCCAGTTCCATCCCACGTGCCTGTACCACCCCTTCGCGAAGTCCTTCCTGATTACCGAAGCCGTGCGCGGTGAAGGCGGCAAGCTGATCCTGCCCGACGGCACGCGTTTCATGCCCGCGCACGACGATCGCGCCGAATTGGCTCCACGCGATATCGTCGCTCGCGCGATCGACTTCGAGATGAAGAAACGTGGCCTGGACTGCGTTTATCTGGACATCAGCCATCAGAGCCCGGCGTTCCTCAAGGAACATTTCCCGACCATCATGGCGCGCTGCCTGGAGCTGGGCATCGACATCACGCGCGAACCGATTCCGGTTGTGCCGGCGGCGCACTACACCTGCGGCGGTGTGGTGACGGACCACCTCGGGCGCACGGATATCGCCGGCCTGTACGCCGTTGGCGAGACGGCATACACCGGCCTGCACGGCGCCAACCGGCTGGCGAGCAATTCGTTGCTGGAATGCATGGTGATCGGGCGTGGCGCGGCGGAAGACATCCTCGCGCAACCGCCCTCGGACCCCACATCGGTGCAGATTCCCGCATGGGATGAGAGCCGCGTGACCGACCCCGATGAGGAAGTCGTCGTCTCACACAACTGGGACGAGCTGCGTCGCATGATGTGGAACTACGTCGGCATCGTGCGCACGAACAAGCGACTCGAGCGGGCGCAGCACCGCATTGCGTTGTTACGCGAAGAGATTACGGAGTACTACGCCAACTTCCGCGTGAGCCACGATCTGCTGGAGTTGCGTAACCTCGTCGAGGCCGCCTCGCTGATTGTCGACAGCGCGCTGTCACGGCATGAGAGCCGCGGCCTGCATTTCTCACGCGACTACCCTGAAACGCTGCCCAAGGCGCTGCCGACGGTCATGCAGCCGACCCATCGACAGATCGCCCGGAAACGCTGAGGCTTAGGCTTACTCGACGATCCGCAAAGAGAAGTCGGTCGCGCGCACGTCTTTCGTGAGCGCGCCGACGGAGATGCGGTCCACGCCCGTCTCGGCAAAGGTGCGGATCGTCTCGATGTTGACGCCGCCGGACACCTCCAGCAGCGCCCTGCCCGCGGTCAAGCGCACAGCCTCGCGCATCGCGGCCGGCTCGAAGTTGTCGAGCAGCACGGAGGTGGCACCGGCCGCCAGCGCCTCATCCAGTTGAGCGAGCGTTTCCACCTCGACCTGGATCGTCACACCGGCATTCAACGCCTGCGCTGCACGCAGGGCCGCCGTCACGCCACCCGCCGCAGCGATATGGTTTTCCTTGATCAGAATGCCGTCGTACAAGGCCAGACGTTGATTCTCGCCGCCACCAATCCGCACCGCGTACTTCTGCGCCAGACGCAAGCCCGGCAGCGTCTTGCGCGTGTCGAGCACGCGGGCGCGCGTGCCTTCGACGGCTGCTGCGTAACGCGAAGTCGCCGTCGCCACACCGGACAGCAACTGCAGGAAGTTCAGCGACGGGCGTTCCGCCGTCAGCAGCGAACGCGCCGGGCCTTCGATCTCGCACACCACGGAATCGGGTGCCATGCGATCGCCTTCTTTCTGGCGCCACGTGACGCGCAACGTCGGGTCAACGGCGCGCATGCAGGCGTCAAACCAGGGCGTGCCACAGAGCACGGCATGCTCGCGCACGATCACGCGCGCGCGCGCATGGCGATCGGCGGGGATCAGCAAGCCAGTGCGGTCGCCCGTGCCAACGTCCTCGGCAATGGCTGTCGCCACGTTGGCGGACAACGCCTCGCGCAGTGCCGGGCCAAAGCTATCGAAAATTGCCTCGGCCGCGGGGGCGAGACGCGTCGTGTTCATCTGCGCTGCCGTCATGCCGGGCCGATTCCTTGAAAAAGTTGTGCGTTGGCGGCCAGGTCGCCTTGCGGGCGAACCGCGGCTTTCTCGCGCGCGGCAAAGTCCAGCATGCGGTCGATGCAGACCACGGCTTGTTGCCCGATGACCGGATCGACGTGGATCTCGTTGCGACCGGTTTCCAGCACCTCGGCCAGATTGGTCAGCGCATTCATCGCCATCCAGGGGCAATGCGCGCAGCTTTTGCAGGTGGCCGCATTGCCAGCGGTCGGCGCCTCGATGAAGCGCTTGCCCGGGGCGGCCATGCGCATCTTGTGCAGGATGCCGTTGTCGGTCGCGACGATGAACTCTTGCGCTGACAACGACTGGGCCGCCGCAATGAGCTGCGAAGTCGAACCCACCACATCAGCCTGTGCCACCACCGATTCCGGCGATTCCGGATGCACAAGGATCTTCGCGTTCGGGTGCTCAGCGCGCAGCAGGTCAAGCTCCACGCCCTTGAACTCGTCGTGCACGAGGCACGAGCCCTGCCACATCAGCATATCGGCGCCGGTCTGCTTCTGAATGTAGCTGCCGAGGTGGCGATCGGGTGCCCACAGGATCTTCTTTCCCTGCGCATGCAGATGCTGCACGATCTTCAAGCCGATCGACGATGTCACCATCCAGTCGGCGCGCGCCTTCACGGCGGCGCTGGTATTGGCGTAGACAACCACGGTGCGATCCGGATGCGCATCGCAGAAGGCGATGAACTCATCCGGCGGGCAACCCAGATCCAGCGAGCAGGTCGCATCCAGATCCGGCATCAGTACGGTCTTTTCGGGGCTCAGGATCTTGGCAGTCTCGCCCATGAAGCGCACGCCAGCCACGATCAATGTCTTGGCCGAATGGTCGCGGCCAAAGCGCGCCATTTCCAGCGAATCGGATACGCAGCCACCGGTTTCCTCGGCCAGGTCCTGCAGGTCGGCGTCAACGTAGTAATGCGCGACCAGCACGGCCTCACGTTCCTTGAGGAGACGCTTGATGCGGGCCTTCAGGTCGTCGCGTTCCTCACGCGACAGCACCGGCGGCACCTTGGCCCAGGCGTGGGCCACGCAACTGGCGCCGGATTGCGCGTCGGAAAGCATATCCGGGCGCTCGAATTCAACCGTCTTGATGTGGGTTTCCATGGTGGTCTCCGCGTCCGTTCGCGCTGTGAAGGTGCCAAGAAGCTGGCGCGGCAATGAAACGGACGGCGTGTGAGGAGGACTGGCACCGCAATACATTGTCGCGGCGTATTCAAAATGGGAATTGGGGCAGTTTACCCAAAAGAAAAGCCCCGCTGCGGAGCGGGGCTTCACCTATGAAACAAGAAACTCAGGCGTAGCGGCGCAGGCGCACAGCAAATTCCTGCAGTGCGTGGATGCCGCTTTCCTCGGCGCGCTTGCACCATTCCTGCAGCTGATGCAGCAATTGCTCGCGCGTGGCGTTCGAACGGCCCCACAGCGCACCGAGCTCGCGGCGCATCTCGACGAAGGTGTGCAGCGCCGAATGATCCGACACGATTTGCGAGAGCTGCTCGCGCTGCGGCGCGCCCAGCTTGGTCTCGTCGCGGTGGAACCACTTGCGGGCCGGTTTCAGCGCGCGGTACTCGACAACGCGCGAGTCCTTCAGCTTGGCCAGTTCCTGGCGATAGGCCGCCTTGACCGTCTTGGCGTAGCGCGCCATCACGTCGTAGCGGTTGGCGATGATGGCTTCCAGCGTGTTCTGGTCGACCGGCTTCACGTCCCCAAAGCGGGCCTTGGGCGCCACCTTCTTGACCTTCGCCAAACCCACGATTTCGAGCGCGCGGATGTAGCCCCAGCCGATGTCGAACTCATACCACTTGACCGAGAACTTGGCCGACGTGGCGTACGTGTGGTGGTTGTTGTGCAGCTCTTCGCCGCCAATGATGATGCCCCACGGCGACACGTTCGTCGAAGCGTCTTCGCAGTCGAAGTTGCGGTAGCCCCAGAAGTGGCCCAGGCCGTTGATGATGCCGGCAGCGTGGATCGGGATCCACAGCATTTGCACGGCCCACACCGTGAGGCCCAGCGCACCGAACATCAGCACGTCGAGGATCAGCATCAAACCGACGCCTTGCCACGTGAACTTCGAATACACGTTCTTCTCGACCCAATCGTCCGGCGTACCGTGGCCGAACTTCTGGATCGTTTCCTTGTTCTTGGCCTCAGCGCGATACAACTCGGCGCCTTCCATCAGCACCTTGCGGATGCCGCGGGTCTGCGGGCTGTGCGGATCCTCTTCGGTTTCGCACTTGGCGTGGTGCTTGCGGTGAATGGCGGTCCATTCCTTCGTGACCATGCCGGTGGTCAGCCACAGCCAGAAACGGAAGAAGTGTCCGGCGATGGGATGCACGTCCAGCGCCCGGTGCGCTTGGCAGCGGTGCAGAAAAATCGTGACGCTGGCGATGGTGATGTGCGTCATCACCAGCGTGAAAATCAGGATTTGCCACCAGGCCCAATCGAGGGTGCCGTTGGCAAGGAAAGTCAGAAAGGAGTCGATCAAAGTGTTCTCCGTGGTCAACTCAGGGTAATCAAAGCAGCTTTTGGACCTTCATTCGATCCGGATGTTGCTGCCTCTTAAGGCTATCCCGCTGTCGCAGCGTTACGACAATGGGGTCGTGTTGGCGGTGGTTCGGGTGTTTGTACCCGGCTTGCGCATCACATCGGCGAGCTTCCCGCTACCGGTCATATGATCTCCGCCCCAGCGCAATACAAGGTATTTGCGGTCCTTTGTCACAATGGCCAAGCCTTTGCGACGGCCCGTCTTTCCTTCGTGGGAGCATTTGGCATTTTAACCGAACACCCCCTCTATTCCATGCGGGAAAACAGCCATTTTGACCTCGGACAAGCGGGCAGCGTTCCGCTCGCAGCTGTGTTAGTCCGACCGTGATGGCGTGGATGGGGCTGTCACATCACTCGAAGTGCGCGGGGCGCCCTGTTGCAGCGCCGACGCCCCGCGCACACGCACTTCCCGTTGCGGGTAGGGGATATCGATGCCTGCTTCCTTGAAGCGACGGTAAATCGCGCGGTTCAGGTCGGACTGCACGCCCAGCTTGCCGTTATGCGGATCGCCGATCCAGACGCCAAGCTCATATTCGATGCCGCTGTCGGCGAACAGGGCCATGAAGGCGGCGGGCGCCGGTTCGGGCAGAACACGCGGGATGCCCTCTGCACATTGCAGCAGCAACGCCAGCACGCTTTCAGGATCAGCGTCATACGACGCCTGCACGCGCACCGCCACACGCACGGTGCCGCGCTCGTTGTGGTTCTGAACGGCCTGCGCGACCATCAGTTCGTTCGGGACGAGCGTATCGCCGTCGCCATTGCGCACCACGGTGTAGCGGGTGCGGATCTGCGTGACGATGCCGGTGTACGTGCTGACGGTGATCTGATCGCCCAGCTTGAGCGAGCGCTCCAGCAGGATGATGAAGCCCGAAACGTAATTGCTGGCGATCTTTTGCAAGCCGAAACCCAGGCCGACGCCAAGCGCGCCGCCAAACACCGACAGCACCGTCAGATCGATGCCCACCAGCGAGAGGCTCAGCAGCAGCGACACCAGCAGCAGCACCGCCTTGGTCACACGCGACAACACCACCTTCAGGTTGGCATCGATCGCGGAAGCACGCGTGATGCGGCTGTCCAGCCACGAGCCGAACCACATGGCCACCAGCACAGTGACGAGAATCCACACCACGCCCATCAGCATGGCCGCCAGGCTCACCTTCTGCTTGCCACCCAAAGCAAAGCGGATGCCGTCGAGGTAATCCACCACATCGCCGAGCACGCCCAGCACGTAGAGCACCATGCCGATCCACATCAGCGTGGTGAGCACGCGCTCCGCGAGGACGAGCATGCCGTGCAGCTCGCCGTTAGCCGACAGCACGCGGCGCAACACGTAGAAGCCGAGATACAGGATCGCCAGGCCAAACAGCGGCACCGCGGCCAGCCGGAACACGCTGATCGGCATGGTGCCAACCAGCGCATAGCGCGCGCCCACCACCAGCAGCCAGCCGATCAGCGGGAACATCGCCCGCTCCAGGCTGGACCAGGCAAAACGCAGGGCGAAGGTCTCGTTCACGTGCGCCGAATGCAGGCGCCGCGAGATCGGCCGCGCCAGCAGCCAGGCGGCACCGAGCACCAGTATCAGCACGCCCAGTTGCCAGATAAAGCGCGGGCCACCCAGATCGCGGACGATGTCGTCGATCATGTGGCCCAGCGCAATGTGATTCAGGTTTAGCGGCAATCCGTTCATTGGGTTGACGGGTTATTGCAAACCCTTACTGGGTCCGATAGGGCAATGCGTCACCCACATGCTTCTGCCAGTTGGCGGCATAGCGCTGGGCGAGATCGGCGTCGCCGCGCACGATCAGTACGTTCTCGGCGTTGCCGCGCTGTGCGGTCTGCGTGAAGTTGAAGCTGCCCGTGACCAGCACTGGATGCGCGCCGCGCGGGTCGATCACGATGACCTTGTTGTGCGCATTCTTGTAGCGCACCTCCAGCCACACGGGGATGCCCGCGTTGGCGACCTCGGGCACGCGGCTGCCGCCGGAGCGCGTCATCTGCTCGCGGTCGGCCAGCACGCGCACATCCACGCCACGCTGATGCGCCGCCAGCAGTGCTCGCGTGATCGCCTTGTTCGACAGCAGATACGCCTGCACCAGCACCTGCTCACGCGCCTGGTCGATGGCATCTGCCAACAATCCTTCGATGTCGTCATCGGGCGTGAACGCGGCCTGCACCGTGCCCTTGGCGGGTTGCACCGGCGGCGCGCTGCGGGCCAGCGCGGCACTGCCGGCCGCAAACATCAGCCATGCGACCAGCAGCCACCTGAAGCGGCGCACCATCATGCGCGGCGCTCCAGGACGGCCGCGAAGAAGCCGTCGGTCTGGTGCGTGTGCGGATACAGCTCGAGGTAAGGCCCCATTTCCAGCGCGATCTTCTGCGCGGCCAGCACCTCGCCGGCGGGCACAAGCACGAAGTCTTCATGTGCCGCCAGGAACTGCTCGACCACCTGCTGGTTCTCGCGCGCGAGCACACTGCAGGTAGCGTAGACGAGCCTGCCACCCGGCTTTAGCAACCGCGCTGCCGATGTCAGGATCGACAACTGCTTGGCCGACATTTCTTCCACGGCCTGCGCGGACTGGCGCCACTTCAGGTCAGGATTGCGGCGCAACGTGCCCAGGCCGCTGCACGGCGCGTCGACCAACACGCGATCGATCTTGCCCGCAAGACGCTTCACCTTCGCATCGTGCTCGCTGTCGATGCGGCCCGGATGGACGTTCGACAGCCCGCTGCGCGCCAGGCGCGGCCCCAGGTTCGACAAGCGCTTTTCCGATACGTCGAAGGCATACAGGCGCCCAGTCGAGCGCATCGCTGCGCCAATCGCCAGGGTCTTGCCACCGGCGCCGGCGCAGAAATCGACCACCATCTCGCCGCGCTTGGGTGCCAGCAATTGGCAGAGCAATTGGCTGCCTTCGTCCTGCACCTCGACCGTGCCGTTGGTGAAGATATCGAGCTTGTTCAACGCCGGCTTGCCGGCCAGGCGAATGCCCACGGGCGAGAGCGGCGCCGCAACGCCTTCAATACCGGCTTCGGCAAGCGTGGCGAGTACGGCGTCGCGTTCGCCCTTGAGCGTGTTCACGCGCAAATCCAGCGGCGCCGGCGTGAGCCATGCTTGCGCCAGTGCTTCGGTGAACTCCGCACCGTGCTGGGCAACCAGCGCGTCGAAGAGCCAGTCGGGCAGGTTGGCGCGCACGCGGGCCGCCAGCGCGGCGCGGTCACGGTTTTCCCAGCGATCCAGCCATTCGGCTTCAGCCGGGTTCAGGAACGGGGCAATGGCCTCACGGCCGGCCGTCTGCAACAAGCCGAGCAGCACCAGACGGCGACGCGCCGGGCCAGTGCCGCTCTCGGCAAACTGGCCGAATTCCACCTTGCGGCGCAGCACGGCAAAGGCCGCTTCGGCGACGATGCCGCGCTCGCGGTGGCCAAGTTCGTGATGCTCGCGGAAGTATTGGCTGACCACCATGTCGGCGGGCGCCGCAAAGTGCAGCAGGCGCGCAAGCACCTTGTCCAGGTGTTCCAGATGGCTGCCATGCACGCCCGTGCGCGGGCGCGGGGCGCTGCGGGGCGCAGGTTTGCCCTGCGGGGCCCGGTACCAGCCGCCGCCACCCGAACTCGCGCGCTTGTTGCCCGACCCGCCGCCGCTTCCATTGCCGCCCGAACGCTGACGATTCTGGCTCATGCTGCCTCCCGGGCGTTGACGCCAATGACAAGCTGCGATTCATCCGGCGAGACGCGCACAACGCCGTCTTCGATCGACAACCGCCCTTCCACGAACCAGCGCACGGCACGCGGGTAAATCGTGTGTTCCTGTGCCAGCAGCCGCCCGGCCAGCGAGTCGGGCGTGTCGTCCTGACGCACGTCGATGATGGCCTGCAGCACGATAGGGCCGTGGTCCAGGTCAGCGGTGACGAAGTGCACTGTCGCGCCATGCACCTTCACGCCCATTGCCAGCGCGGCCTCGTGCGTGTGCAAGCCGGGGAAACATGGCAGCAGCGAAGGATGAATGTTCAGCATGCGACCGGCGTAGCGCGTGACAAAGCCCGCCGTAAGGATGCGCATGAAGCCGGCCAGCACCACCAGATCGGGCGAAAAGCCGTCGACCACCTGCGCCAGGGCGGCGTCGAAGCTGTCGCGATCGGGGAAGGCCTTGTGGTCGACCACCGCGGTAGCAATGCCGTGCGAAGCGGCAAATTTAAGTCCCGCCGCTTCGGGCCGATTAGAAATGACGGCGGCAATCCGTCCCGACCAACCTTCGGCCTGACAGGCGCGGACAATGGCTTCCATATTGGAGCCGCGTCCGGAAATGAGAATGACGATGTTTTTCATCGCGGCATTTTATCAAGTGCGCCGCAGTTCCCCGAGAAAATCGGGTGTGACGGCTGCAAGGCCATGCCGTGGGCGCTTTTGCAGTCACCGTGGCATTTTGCCGACGGGTGCCGGCAAAAACCTTGTCGCACCCGCAAAAGGAAGGGGCAACCGTTGGCGTGCATTGGCGCGCTCTGATAATCTCAGCACCATAAATGTCCGCGCTCCCGAGGGGTCGGGTGTGCAGCTCGCGATGATTCGACGCAAATCAAACGTCCGTTCATCCTGCGCTGCAACATCGTGCGGGCGATACCGTGACGGTCGATCGGCACAGGGTGATACGCCCGGCCCGTCGGCCATCGCCCGCGCCGGGTCGACACGCGTACAACAACAAGAGGGCTCTGCCCTCACCGGGGAATAAGAATGACGAGCTCGCTGCGTAGCCTGCTGGTGGTCGACGACCACCCTCTCGCCTTGTCTGGCACGACCACATTTCTTGCACACGCCTTGCCTGAAGTTCAGGTGCACGCGGCCATTGGCCGTCGCCAGGCGCTTGCGCTGGTCGAAGAAGGCGTCCGTCCGGACGTCGTGCTGCTGGACGTGTGGCTGTCCGACTGCACCGGCTTCGACGCCATGCGCGAGCTGCGCGGCAAACTGCCTGAAGCGCGCTTTGCCTTCATGTCGGCGGAAAACACGCCGGAAATCGTCGCCAAGGCCCAAGCGCTGGGCGCCATCGGCTTCATCGGCAAGCATGCCGATGCGCATGCGTTCTCCAAGGCAGTGGCCGGCATCTTTGGCGGCGATGCGTCCTTCCCGTCGGAAGACGATATGGGCGGCATCAATGGCAAGGGCGGCGCTTCGCACGGCATCCCCATCACGCCGGCCGAACTGGGACTGACGCCGCGTCAGGGCTCGGTGCTCGCGCTGCTGCTCGAAGGTCTGCCGAACAAGTCGATTGCACGTCAGCTGGGCCTGACGGAAAACACCGTCAAAGAGCACGTCTCGGCGATTTTGCAGCGGCTGGGCGTGCGCACGCGCATTCAGATCATTTCGCGCATGGAGCGTTTTCGCCTGACGGGCGCGGCCTGAACTGAGCGTCTGGCCTCTTGAATCCGGCGCCGCCATCGACGGCGCCGTTTTACATTCCCATCCGTATCAGTAGGCCACCTGCGGCTCGGCTGAGCGGCCGCGCAGCCAGCGCTTGAGCAGCACGCGCAGCATGTTCGGGTCCATGGGCTTGGCGAGCAGCAGATAGCCGGCTTCTTCGGCACGCGCCAGGGCGGCGGAGTTGCGATCGCCGGTCAGCAGCACGGCGTGGGCATCGGGGTGGCTAACCTGCCAGCGCTCAAGCAGTTGCAGGCCGTCTTCCTCGCCGGGCAGGCGCAAGTCGCAGAAAATGATCTGCGGGCGGATGCCGCGCGCCAGCAGTTGCTCGGCGGAGCGGCCATCGGCGGCACTGTGGACCTCCACGCCCCACGCTTCAAGCAGCGCATGCCAAGCCTTGCGGATCTGCGGGTCGTCGTCCACTACCAGTACCACGCCTGAGAATCGCGGCTGATCGAGCACGGCGCGCTTTTGCTCGGCGCGCGGCTGCGTGGCCAGCGGCGCCTTGATCTCGGCGGGCACCGGCCGTAGCGCCATCCAGAACATCGAGCCGCGCCCCGGCACCGACCGCACACCGAACGTGCCGCGCAGCAGACGCACGCATTCCTTGTAGATCGACAGCCCCAAACCCAAGCCCTGGCTCGGATCGCGTTCTGGGTTTTCGACCTGGTAGTAGGTCGAGAAAATGTCTTTCTGATGCTCAGGCGCGATGCCGATACCGGTATCCCACACCTCGATCCGTAAATGCTTCTGGCGCACGCGCAGCGCCACCATCACGCCACCGCGCTCGGTGTAGCGCAGCGCGTTCTGCAGCAGGTTGAACAGCGCCCGGCGCAGCAGCACCGGCTCGGCCATTCCGTATACCGGCAGCGGCGGAATGCGCGCCGTCAGCGTCAGGCCCTTGGCGCGGGCATCCGGCATGAATTGCTGGACCACCTCGGTGATCACCTCGCCCAGATCCACCGGCTCCAGCGTCGGCGAGGTCTTGCGGCTCTCCAGCTTGGACAGGTCCAGCAGCGAGCGGAACAGCAGATCGATGGTCGCGGCGCCCGAGGCGAGTTGCTCCACCAGCGGCGCCAAGGATTCCGACTGATTGCGCGCCCGCAACGCCTCCACCAGCAGCACAATTGCATGCACCGGCTGACGCAAGTCGTGGCTGGCCGCAGCCAGGAAGCGCGATTTTTCTTCCGACGCCGACAACGCGCGCTGCTTTTCATCCTGGTAGCGGCGCGCGAGCTGGCGGCTCTCGTTCTCCAGCTGGATTTCGCGCACCAGCGTGTTATGGATGTTGACGGCATGCCGGGTCAGCAGCGCCGCAAAGAACAGCAGCACGCCGCGCAAATACAGCCCGTGCCCCGGAAACGCCTGCTCGGCCAGCAAAAAGTGCGGCGCCAGGATGCCCGTTCCGAGGATCAGGAGGCTCGACGGCACCGGCGCTTGCGACAACACCGCCGCCGCCGCCACACCGATGATCACGATCATCAGCAGGCTGCTGAACTCCAGCGACGGCGACATCAGATACAGCCCCGCCGAGCAGCCCCACGCCACCCCGCCCACCGCCGACATGACGTGCATGCCCGTCCACCACTTGCGGGTGTGCGCGGCCAACGTCATGCGGGTCAGGTCGTAGCGATAGCCGAAATAAAAGCGCAGGCCCGACGCCGTCAGGCACAGCATGATCAGGCACCAGCCCAACAGCCCCGGCCGGTTGGAGGCATCCCAGAACGCGGCGACCGTCAAGGCAGGCAAGACAACCGAGGCGGCAATCCCCATGGGCGCCCCGCGATGCACGGCAGCGAGCAGCTTGGCTCGGGCATCCAGTTCAAGCGGCGCGCGGCTTGCAAGCCCGAACTTGGCGAAGAAAAGGCGCAGCGAGGCGTTCAAGGAGATGTCGGCAAGAAACTGGATACCGGATTGTGCCGCAAGCATGAACCGCGCGGGCGCATCGTTCGGACGATTGTGCAACACCCAGGTTCATCCCCCCTTGACCCGCCGGGGATGGGGCAATCCCTTATATAATGTGCGTTTTGCTGGATTTTGGCCGGGTACCGCGCCAATCCGGTTCAAAAGAGCACTTCTTCCTTGTTCGACCACCGACGCTTCTCGTGAAAGTCTTTCGCGGCCTGCCCAACGCCGAAAGTCGCGCGCCCTGCGCGTTGACCATCGGCAACTTCGACGGCGTGCACCGCGGGCACCAGTCTCTGCTGGCCCGCGCACGCGCGGCGGCCGACGCACGCGGATTGCCGCTGACGGTCATGACGTTCGAGCCGCATCCGCGCGAATTTTTCATGCCGGACCGCGCGCCCACCCGCATTGCCCTGCTGCGCGACAAGCTGGAAAGCCTGCGCCGACAGGGCGTCGACCGCGTGGTCGTGGAGCATTTCAACGCGCATTTCGCCGCGCAGACGCCCGACGAATTCGTCCGCAACGTTCTGGTGGATGGTCTCCACGCGCGCTGGCTGCTGGTGGGCGACGACTTCCGCTTTGGCGCCAAGCGCGCCGGAGATTTCACCTACCTGCAGGCCGCCGGCGCGCAGTTCGGCTTTGAAGTCGAGCAGATGGGCTCGGTGTCGGAGTCCGGCATCCGCATCTCCAGCTCGGCGGTGCGCGAGGCGCTGGCCGCGGGCGACCTCGAACATGCCCGCCGTCTGCTCGGTCACGGTTATGCCATCAGCGGACACGTGGTGCATGGGCAAAAGCTCGGCCGCTCGCTCGGCTTCCCGACGCTGAATCTGCGCATCTCGCACCGCAAGCCGGCAGTGGCCGGCATCTTTGTCGTGCAGGTGCACGGGCTCGCTGAAAAACCGCTGCCGGCCGTCGCGAGCATTGGCGTACGCCCGACGGTGGACGACTCCGGCCGCGTGCTGCTGGAAGTGCATATCTTCGATTACCACGCCAGCGTCTACGGCAAGCTGGTCCGCGTGGAATTCATGAAGAAGCTGCGCGACGAGGCTCGCTACGATTCGCTCGATGCGCTCAAGGACGCCATCGCGCAGGACTGCGTTCACGCGCGGCAGTTCTTCGGCCTGCCCGTTCCGCCGTCTGGCGAGTCGCCGACGCTTCGGCGCGACTTCGCCACCTCCGCCACCGACCGAATTCAGTAGGCGGCCGACACGTTCGCCGCCCAGAAGCCACACGCTGCGCACGCGCGCCCTGCACTGTCAGCCGCGCCTGCACCCACCCGAATTGCCCGAATCTGCCCCACATCACACCATGTCCGATTCCAAGAAGCCTACGCCGGAGAAGAGCAAGTACCCGGTCAACCTGCTGGACACGCCCTTCCCCATGCGCGGCGACCTGCCCAAGCGCGAACCGCTGTGGGTCAAGCAATGGCAGGACAAGCAGCTCTACAAGAAGATCCGCGCCGCGCGGAAGGGCGCGAAGAAGTTCATCCTTCACGACGGCCCGCCGTATGCCAACGGCGATCTGCACATCGGCCATGCGGTCAACAAGATCCTCAAGGACATGGTGATCAAGGCGCGCGGCCTGACCGGGCTGGACGCCGTCTATGTGCCGGGCTGGGATTGCCACGGCATGCCGATCGAAATCCAGATCGAAAAGCAGTTCGGCAAGGGCCTGCCGGTCAAGGAAGTACAAGAGAAAGCGCGTGCCTACGCCACGGGCCAGATCGCTCGCCAGAAGGCGGATTTCGAACGCCTGGGCGTGCTGGGCGACTGGGCCGATCCGTACCTGACCATGAACTTCCGCAACGAAGCGGATGAAGTGCGTGCGCTGGGCAAGATCCTGGAAAAGGGCTACGTGTTCCGCGGCCTGAAGCCGGTCAACTGGTGCTTCGACTGCGGCTCGGCATTGGCCGAAGCGGAAGTCGAATATGCGGATCGTACCGACCTGTCGATCGACGTCGGCTTCCCGTTTGCCGACATCGACGCGCTGGCGAGCGCCTTCCACGTCGGCGCCGATGTGCTCAAGGCCAAGCCGGGTTGGATCGTGATCTGGACCACCACGCCGTGGACGATTCCGTCCAACCAGGCGCTGAACCTGCACCCGGAAATCGAATACGCGCTGGTCGACACGGCGCGCGGGCTGCTGATCGTTGCCAAGGAGCGCGTCGAAGCCTGCCTGCAAAGCTGGAAGCTCGAAGGCACCGTCCTGGCCACGTGCGAAGGCGCAGCCCTGTCGGGCGTACGTTTCCACCATCCGCTCGCCAAGATGGACGCGGGGTACGATCGCACCTCGCCGGTCTATCTGGGCGACTACGTGACCATCGACACCGGCACGGGCATCGTCCACTCCGCGCCCGCCTATGGCGTGGAAGACTTCCAGTCGTGCAAGGCCCACAACATGCCCGACTCGGAAATCATCAACCCGGTGATGGGCAACGGCGTGTACGCGTCGACGCTGCCGCTGTTCGGCGGCCAGATGATCTGGGATGCCAACCCGAAGATCGTCGAAGTGCTGCGCGAATCGGGCAACCTGTTCGATGCGCACAAGTACGCGCACAGCTACATGCACTGCTGGCGCCACAAGACGCCAATCATCTATCGCGCCACGTCGCAGTGGTTTGCCGGGATGGACGTGCAGCCCAACGACGGCAACAGCACGCTGCGTGAAACGGCGCTGGCAGGCATCGATGCCACCGCGTTCTACCCGTCGTGGGGCAAGCAGCGCCTTCACAATATGATTGCCAACCGCCCGGACTGGACGCTCTCGCGGCAGCGCCAATGGGGTGTGCCGATGGCCTTCTTCGTGCACAAGGAAACCGGCGCGCTGCACCCGCGTACGCCCGAACTGCTGGAGCAGGTGGCCCAGCGCATCGAACAAAGCGGCATCGAAGCCTGGCAGACGCTCGACCCACGCGAGCTGCTCGGCGACGAGGCTGACATGTACGAGAAGAATCGCGACACGCTCGACGTGTGGTTCGACTCGGGCACGACGCACTGGCACGTCATCCGTGGCTCGCATGCGGCGGATCTGTACGATGCATCGGCCGACTTGCCGGACGGCCGCTTGGCTGATCTGTACTTGGAAGGTTCCGACCAGCACCGCGGCTGGTTCCATTCGTCGCTGCTGACGGCTTCGATGCTGTACGGCAAGCCGCCGTACAAGGGCCTGCTCACGCACGGCTTCACGGTGGACGGCGAAGGCCGGAAGATGTCCAAGTCGATCGGTAACACGATCGCGCCGCAGGAAATCGCCAACAAGATGGGCGCCGAGATCATCCGCCTGTGGGTGGCCTCGACCGACTACTCGGGCGAACTGGCCATCTCGGATGAGATCCTGAAGCGCGTGGTGGAAGGATATCGCCGCATCCGCAACACGCTGCGCTTCCTGCTCGCCAACCTGACCGACTACGATCACGCCAAGCACGCGTTGCCGACCGAACAATGGCTCGAAATCGACCGCTATGCCGTAGCGCTGACGGATTCGCTGCAAAAGGAAGTTCTTTCGCACTACGACGTGTACGAGTTCCACCCGGTGGTCGCCAAGCTGCAGACGTTCTGCTCGGAAGACCTGGGCGGCTTCTACCTCGACGTGCTGAAGGACCGCCTGTACACCACGGCACCCGATTCGGTGGCGCGCCGCTCGGCACAGAACGCGCTGTATCACATCACCCAGGCCATGCTGCACTGGATGGCGCCGTTCCTGTCGTTCACGGCGGAAGAGGCCTGGCAGGTCTTCGCCCACGGCACCGAGCACACCGACACCATCTTCACCAGCACCTACTACGACGCCCCGGTGCCGCAAGGCGCCAGCGCCCTGCTGGAGAAGTGGGCCGCCATCCGCAACGTGCGCGGCGAAGTGACCAAGCAACTGGAAGCGCTACGCATCGACGGCAAGATCGGCTCGTCGCTGCAGGCCGAAGTGACGGTGTCGGCGGGTGAATCGGTGCATGACGCGCTGGCCAGCCTCGGCGACGACCTGCGCTTCGTGCTGATCACGTCGGCGGCCAAGCTGGAACGCGCCCCGGAAGGCGGCGATCTACTCATCACCGTGGTGCCGTCGACGCACGCCAAGTGCGAGCGCTGCTGGCACTACCGCGCCGACGTCGGCCACGACCACGCCCACCCGACCCTCTGCAAGCGCTGCACCGACAACCTGTTCGGCGCCGGCGAACAACGGAGCGCTGCCTGATGGCCACTCGCAACAACGGCAAGAGCAAATCGATCGGGATGAAGAAGAGCGGCGGCGGTCATGGCGTGGGCCCCTGGCTGGGCCTGGCCGTCATCTGGATCCTGCTGGACCAGTTGACCAAGATCGCCGTCCTCAAAACCTTCACGTACGGCGAGTCGCGGCCGATCACCGGCTTCTTCAACCTGGTGCTCGCCTATAACAAGGGAGCGGCGTTTTCGTTCCTGGCCGCGGCGGGGGGCTGGCAGCGCTGGTTCTTCACGGGGCTGGGCGTGGCGGCGGCGCTGTTCATCGTGTGGCTGCTCAAGCGGCACAGCGGGCAGAAGATGTTCTGCTTCGCGCTGGCGCTGATTCTGGGCGGCGCGCTGGGCAACGTGATCGACCGCGTCATCTACGGTCACGTGGTCGACTTTCTCGACTTCTACCTGCACAACTACCACTGGCCGGCCTTCAACGTGGCGGATTGCGGTATCACCATCGGCGCGGTCCTGTTGATCGTCGACGAACTGCGGCGCGTTCGTCGCTAAGACTGCCGTTCCAGGCCCCCAGCATTTGAACGGAGAAGCGGTGCTGTGCCTCGATGAGGCCGGCCTGCGCATCGCCACGAACAGGACGCGCTGGTCCATCTGAGCGGCGAGGCGCCGGGCAAGGTACATCGATGGTTGCCACGCCGGTCATCCGCCTCGATGCGGCGTTCTGAGCGCTGCGCACCGGCCCGGCCGGCGGCATCGCGCAGAAGATCACCAACTACCCCCTGAAGCTCGCCGTGTTCGGCGGCATCTCGGCGCATCTCCACGCCAGCAGCGCGCTGCGCGACTGGTTGCGGGGTTTCTACAAGCGCGACGCGATCCGCCCTCGCTTGGCGACTTGGCCGCCGATGCCCGGCCCGTGCGCGCTGAGTAAGGCCCGGGTTCAGTAGCGCACGGCGTACCACGCCCGCTTTACGTACTCGGCAAGAATCGAGCCGGCTTCGTAGACCGGCACCGACTTGGCCAGCGTGTCGCCCGGGAATACGCCCTGCGCACCCCACGTGATTTCCGGCCACACCTTGCGAAACACGGCCAGCGCCCGGCCGGTGTGATACCAGCTCGTAACCAGTATTGCGCTTTGCACCTGCTGGCCCGCTAGCGTCTGGCGCGTCATCCGCGCATTTTCCATCGTGCTGCCTGACACACATTCGTGGCCGATGCGCTCTGCGGGCACACCCGCCATCACCAAGCGACGTTCGATCAGCAGGCAATCGCCCTGCCCGCTCACGAACACGCGGGGCGCCGCGCCTGCGTGGTACAGCTCGGCCGCGCCAATTACCCGCTGACCCGATTCGCCGCCCAGCACGACGATCACGTCGGCGTGTGCAAGCCTCGGCTCCTCGCGCAGCCAACTCTTGGCCCCGCAGACGAGCACCGCACTGAACACCATTGCAACGATGGCGCAACCGCCAATCCAGGCGAGGACACTGCGAACTGTCGAACGACCGAAGACCATATCGCGAATACGCATTTGACGAAAAACCGTGGCGCCAGACGCGCCGTAGGGCAAGCCGGTATCATCGCCACTGTTAAGCAGGAGGCCCGGGCACCGGGTTGTATCCTGCCCGCGCATTTTGCGTCAATCGGATTCCCAAGCGGGTTGTTATGGAACTGCAAGGCAAACATTTCGTCCTCGGCCTGACCGGCGGCATCGCGTGCTACAAGTCCGCCGAGCTGGTGCGGCTGTTGACCAAGGCCGGCGCGACCGTGCAGGTCGTGATGACCGAGGCCGCCGCGCACTTCATCACACCGGTGACGATGCAGGCGCTTTCCGGCCGCCCGGTCTTTACGTCGCAGTGGGATGGCCGCATTGGCAACAACATGCCGCACATCGACCTGTCGCGCGAGGCCGATGCCATCGTCATCGCGCCGGCGTCCACCGACTTTCTGGCCAAGCTCGCGCATGGCATGGCAGACGATCTGCTCTCTACGCTATGCATCGCACGTGATTGCCCCCTGCTCGTGGCGCCCGCGATGAACCGGCAGATGTGGGCCGCACCAGCCACACAACGCAATGCCGCCCAACTGCGCGCCGACGACGTCACCCTGCTCGGCCCCGATGCCGGCGACCAGGCCTGCGGCGAAGTCGGCGACGGCCGCATGCTCGAGCCGGAAGACATCGTCGAGCAACTCATCGGCTTCTTCCAGCCCAAGCTGCTGCGCGGCCACCGCCTGCTGTTGACGGCGGGCCCGACCTTCGAGCCAATCGACCCGGTGCGCGGCATCACGAACCTGTCCAGCGGCAAGATGGGCTTTGCCTTGGCGCGGGCGGCATCGCAGGCCGGTGCCGAAGTCACGCTCGTCGCTGGGCCGTGCCATCAGGAAACGCCTGCGGGCGTATTGCGCATCGATGTGCAGACCGCCCAGCAGATGCACGATGCCGTCATGCGCGAACTGGATACGGCAAAGAACGACATCTTCATTGCCGTCGCCGCTGTGGCCGATTGGCGCGTGGCACAGGCGGCAGAGCACAAGCTCAAGAAGCAGAACGACGCCGACGTGCCTTCTCTAACGTTCACGCAGAACCCCGACATCCTGGCGGCTGTCGCACGCCGGCCGAATGCGCCGTTCTGCGTCGGTTTTGCGGCCGAAACGGAGCGCCTGGAGGAGTTCGGCGAGGCCAAGCGTCAGAAAAAAGGCATCCCGTTGCTGGTCGGCAATCTCGGCCATCAGACTTTCGGCCGCGACGACAACGAAGTGGCGCTCTTCGATGCAAACGGGATCACGCGCCTGCCGCGTGCCGACAAGCTGACGCTCGCGCGCCAGATCGTCGCGGCCATCGCCGATCGCGTGCACGGGGCACAGTCATGAGCCCCGCACCGATCCGTCTGTCCGTCCTGGACCAAAGCCCCGTCATCTACGGCCACAGCGCGCGCGATGCCATCGCCGCGACGGTCGACCTGGCGCAACTGACGGATGCGCTCGGCTACACGCGCTACTGGTGCGCCGAACACCACGGCCTGCGCGGCGTCAGCAACCCTGCGCCGGAAGTGATGATCGCCCGCGTGGCGAGCGCCACGAAGCACCTGCGCGTCGGCTCCGGCGGTGTGATGCTGCCGTACTACAGCCCGTTCAAGCTGGCCGAGCAGTTCCGCCTGCTGGAGGCGCTGTTTCCGAACCGCATCGACCTGGGCGTCGGCCGCGCACCGGGCGGCGACATGCGTACCGCGCAGGCCGTAGCCATGGGTGACTACAACCGCGGCGACATCTTCCCGCAGCAGGTGCAGGAACTGATCTGGCACCTAACGGGCACGCTGCCGCCGGATCACCCCGCCTATGGCGTCATCCTGCAGCCCGAGATCGATACCCGACCCGAACTGTGGGTGCTCGGCTCCAGCGATTTCGGCGGCGCGCTCGCAGCTCGCCTGGGCATCCGTTTCGCGTTCGCGCACTTCATCAATCCGCACGTCGGGCACATCGTCGCGCAGCAGTACCGCACCGATTTCGAACCCGGCTACGATGCACGCCCGTATAGCGCCGCCGCCATCTTCGTCATCGCCGCCGACACCGAAGCCGAGGCGCGCCGCTACGAGGCTGCGATTGATCTGCGCCGCGTGCAGATGGCGCTTGGCGTGAACGGCCCGATCCCCACCGTCGAACAAGGCGAAGCCCACGTCTACACCGAGCGCGACCAAGCCATCGTCATGCGCGAGCGCCCGCGCAGCATCATCGGCACGCCGGAATCCGTCGCCGAACAGATGCATGCGCTCAAGGACCGCTTTGTGGCCGATGAACTGATCGTGCTGACCGTCGCGCCAAGCTACAAGGCGCGCCTGCGCTCCTACGAGCTGCTGGCCGAGGCGTTTGCGCTACCATCTCCGGCTTCTGCAACCTCTTCGGCCAGCCCCGCATGAAACTCGACGTCAAGATCCTCGACGCCCGCCTGCACGACCAGCTTCCGCAGTACGCCACCACCGGCAGCGCCGGGCTGGACCTGCGCGCCTGCATCGACGCCCCGCTCACCATCGAGCCCGGCACCACGCATCTGGTCCCGACCGGCATGGCCATCCACCTGGCCGATCCGGGCTATGCCGCGCTGATCCTGCCGCGCTCGGGCATGGGCCACAAGCACGGCATCGTGCTCGGCAACCTGGTGGGGCTGATCGATTCGGACTATCAAGGCCAACTCATGGTCAGCACGTGGAACCGTGGCAGCACGGCATTCGTGCTCAATCCGATGGAGCGCCTTGCACAACTGGTGATCGTGCCGGTCGTGCAAGCCGAGCTGAACATCGTCGACGACTTTGCCGAGAGCGAGCGCGGTGCCGGTGGTTTCGGCAGCACCGGGCGCCACTGACAACATCGCCTACGCATAAGAAAAAAGGCCCGGGACTTCCGGGCCTTTTGTTTGGTGCGAGAAGCGCGTCAGGCTTCCGCTTCTTCCTGGGCGGGTGCCGGTGGCGCTTCGTTCTCGGAGAACTCCAGCTTCACCGCATCGGCATCGTCCAGATCCACGACCACCTTTCCGCCATTCACCAGCTTGCCGAACAGCAGTTCGTCGGCCAGTGCCTTGCGGATCAGATCCTGAATCAAACGCTGCATCGGGCGCGCGCCCATCAGCGGGTCGAAGCCCTTCTTCGCCAGGAAGCGACGCAGCTTCTCGGTGAAGATGGCATCCACCTTCTTCTCGTGCAGTTGCTCTTCCAGCTGCATGAGGAACTTGTCGACCACGCGCATGATGATTTCCTCATCCAGCGAGCGGAAGCTGATGGTTGCGTCCAGACGGTTGCGGAACTCCGGCGTGAACATGCGCTTGATGTCGGCCATCTCGTCGCCCTGTTCGCGCGCCGTGGTGAAACCGATCGTTGCCTTGTTCATCGTCTCGGCGCCCGCATTGGTCGTCATGATGATGATCACGTTGCGGAAATCCGCCTTGCGGCCGTTGTTGTCCGTCAGCGCGCCGTGGTCCATCACCTGCAGCAGGATGTTGAAGATGTCCGGATGCGCCTTCTCGATCTCGTCCAGCAGCAGCACGCAGTGCGGCTTCTTGGTCACGGCTTCCGTCAGCAGACCGCCTTGGTCGAAGCCCACGTAGCCCGGAGGCGCGCCGATCAGCCGGCTCACCGCATGGCGCTCCATGTACTCCGACATGTCGAAGCGGATGAGCTCGATGCCGAGGATGAACGCGAGCTGCTTGGCGACTTCCGTCTTGCCCACGCCCGTCGGGCCGCTGAACAGGAACGAGCCGATCGGCTTGTCCGTCTTGCCCAGGCCGGCACGCGACATCTTGATGGCCGAAGCCAACGCATCGATGGCAGGGTCCTGCCCGAACACGACCGACTTCAGGTCGCGCTCCAGCGTCTGCAGCTTGCTGCGATCGTCCTGCGACACGCTTTGCGGCGGGACACGGGCGATGCGCGAGACGATGTCCTCGATCTCGCCCTTGCCGATCGTCTTCTTCTGCTTCGACTTCGGCAGGATGCGCTGCGCTGCACCGGCTTCGTCGATCACGTCAATGGCCTTGTCCGGCAGGTGACGATCGGTGATGAAGCGCGCCGACAATTCAGCCGCGGCGGTCAGCGCCGACGATGCGTACTTGACGCCATGGTGTTCTTCAAAGCGCGACTTCAGGCCACGCAGAATCTGCACGGTCTGATCGACCGTCGGCTCCACCACATCGATCTTCTGGAAGCGGCGGGACAGTGCTGCGTCCTTCTCAAAGATGCCGCGGTATTCCGTGAACGTCGTCGCCCCGATGCATTTGAGCGCGCCCGACGACAGCGCCGGCTTGAGCAGATTGCTGGCGTCCAGCGTGCCGCCCGAAGCGGCGCCCGCGCCGATCAGCGTATGGATTTCGTCGATGAACAGGATCGCGTTCGGGTTGTCCTTGAGCGACTTCAGCACGCCCTTCAGGCGTTGTTCAAAGTCCCCGCGGTACTTGGTGCCGGCCAGCAGCGCGCCCATGTCGAGCGAATAGACGACGGACTTCGCGAGGATGTCCGGCACTTCGCCCTTGGTGATGCGCCATGCCAGGCCCTCGGCGATGGCCGTCTTGCCGACACCGGCCTCGCCCACCAGCAGCGGATTGTTCTTGCGGCGGCGGCACAGAACCTGCACCACGCGCTCGACTTCCTGCTCGCGGCCGATCAGCGGATCGATCTTGCCGGCCTTGGCCAGCGCGTTCAGGTTCTGGGTGAACTGCTCGAGCGGACTTTCCTTGCCGTCGCCGCCTTCGCCTTCAGGGTTGCCCTCGCCTTGCTTGGCGGGCTCAGCCTGATCCTTGCGGATGCCGTGGCTGATGAAATTGACGACGTCCAGCCGCGTCACGCCCTGTTGCTGCAGGTAGTACACCGCGTGCGAATCCTTCTCGCCGAAGATGGCCACCAGCACGTTCGCGCCCGTGACTTCCTTCTTGCCGTTGGAGGTCGATTGCACATGCATGATGGCGCGCTGGATCACACGCTGGAAGCCGAGCGTAGGCTGCGTGTCGACCTCGTCCGTGCCGGGCACGACGGGCGTGTTGTCAGCGATGAAGTTCTTCAGATGCGTGCGGAGATCTTCGATATTGGCGGCGCAGGCGCGCAGCACCTCCGCAGCGGTCGGATTGTCCAGCAGCGCAAGCAGCAGGTGCTCCACCGTAATGAATTCGTGGCGAGCCTGACGGGCTTCGACAAACGCCATGTGCAGGCTGACTTCCAGTTCTTGCGCGATCATGCTTCCTCCATCACACACTGCAACGGGTGGCCCGCTTGCCGTGCATGGGTTGATACCAATTCCACTTTCGTCGCGGCGATATCTCGTGTGTAGATACCGCACACGCCCTTACCTTCCCGATGCACAGTCAGCATGATCTGTGTGGCAGTCTCCCGGTCTTTGCTGAAGTATTGCTGAAGAATCATCACGACGAATTCCATCGGGGTGTAGTCGTCGTTGAGCAGCAGCACCTTGTACATCGCGGGCGGTTTGAGCGCTTGCTCTTTCCGCTCCAGGACGGTGCCTGCATCGTGTTGTGGAGTGGTCGCTTGCCGGATTGCCATGGTCTTATTCTAACCACTCCTTTCGAGTTCGCAATTTGGGGAAATAACGCCGACTTCAAGGTCTACAAACGGTTTGCCCGATGCCGCGTGCGTCGATCAGCCCTCGGGCGGGAAGGGTTTTACCGCCTGCAGGCTGACTGGAGCGGGCGCAAGGTCCGGGCCTGAAACGGCAGCCGTTTTGTGTACTTTGGGACGACCGACTCGATTTCGAGCAAATCTTCTTCAGAAACTGACCGTTTTTCGCCACAGACCCACCTATTGTGGCCTTGACAGTCTGTTGCATTCCTCGAACAATCGAATTCAACATGTGCGCCCTACTGCCCCGCAAACCGTTGGCAGCGAGCCGCATGAATGGTGAGCCCGGGAGGCCTCACACCAGTCGACAACAGATCGACAACCGCTTCAGGCTGTGGTGTTTGCCACAAGAAGACCGATCGCTTGCGGCGCGGTTCCACCCGCGCCGTTCGTCGTGCCTCGCAGGCCGGCGGCCGGGCGATGACTGCGCGGTACCGCTCTGCACTGCCCCGACAGGCATACCCTCCCGGCTCTGATTTGTGATTTAACGGAGGGGTTTTCATGGCACTCGGTACGGTCAAATGGTTTAACGACGCCAAGGGTTTCGGTTTCATCTCGCCTGACGAAGGCGGCGAGGAGCTGTTCGCGCATTTCTCGGCCATCCAAATGGCTGGCTTCAAGACGCTCAAGGAAAATCAGCGCGTCTCGTTTGAAGTGACGCAAGGCCCGAAGGGCAAGCAGGCCACCAACATCCAGGCTGCCTGATTGGCGTTGTGCGGCACCTTGCCGCATGGCGAGGGCGCGCAAATGCAAAAAACCCGGCGACATGCCGGGTTTTTTGTTGCCCGGGCGCAGGACAATGACGGCGGTGCACCGCGCGTAACACGTCGTTTCGGGCAATCCGGGTTCCATCGAGGGCACAAATGGCATCCTCACCGGCTCAGATGGCAACACATTCGACCTGGGCAGCCTCAGATCGCAGATCACCCGGCACGCTCGGGAGAAGATCCTGTCACAGGGCAAATTGCTGCTTTAGGCCGCGGCACAGGCGAGCGCGCACTACACTGCAATATCGATTCACCGTTCGCCCGCCCCTTCTTCGCTCCCGAGGAACCTCATGCTGGAAACCGCCGCGCTGGCAGCCGGACTCTCCTGGACCAGCGGATTTCGCCTCTACTTGGCCGTATTTGCTGCGGGCGTGCTGGGCCGCACGGGTTGGCTGCATTTGCCGCCCGGCCTGCAGATGCTGGAATCGTGGTGGGTGATCGGCCTGGCCGGTGTGCTGGCGGTGGCGGAATTCTTGGCCGACAAGATTCCCGGTTTCGATTCGGTGTGGGATGGCATCCAGACCTTCATCCGCGTGCCTGCGGGTGCGATTCTGGCCGCCGCCGCGTTCGGCCAGCTCGATCCGCAATGGATGGTGGCCGCGGGCTTGATTGGCGGGACGCTGGCCGGCACGGCGCATGCCACCAAGGCCGGCACGCGCGCGCTGATCAACACGTCGCCGGAGCCGTTTTCGAACTGGGTGGCGTCGTTCAGTGAAGACGTGGCGGCCAGCGGCGGTTTGTTGATGGCGTTCTTCCTGCCGATTGCGTTCCTGGTGGTGCTGGCGCTGCTGCTGTTGGTATCGGTGTGGCTGCTGCCCAAACTGTGGCGCGGTGTGCGGCGGCTGCGCGATGCATTGCGCGGGCGCTCGCCTGGGCCAGAATCGCCCGGCACAACGCGGCTGCCGCACTGAGGCACCATCCGAACGCGCAGCGGCGAGAAACGGCATCCGCGCCGCGCATGCGCATCCCCTAGGCAAATTCTGATTTATAGTTTCGCCCCTGCTCATACGAAGCAGCCATCGGTACACTCGCGCCATCGCTTTCAGTGCCATAGAGGAAGTGATCGAGGTGTGGAAACCTCGTGCGTAACGGGTGAGGACCGAGCATAGGTTCTTGCCCTCGACTGCTATGGCTTGGCTTCGTCACCCTCCTGGGGCGAGCCAGGCATGAGCGGCTTCGGCCGCGCCGACTGTTACGCATCGGTTTTCCACCTTGCCTGTGCTCGCCCACCCCTCCACCAAGGGTTGGGCGCGGTTCCGTTCATCAGATGAAAAGGAATGCCGTGACCCGCTCGATCTCCAAATCCGCCGATTCCCCGGCTGGCGATTCGCTTACCGAATATCAGAAAGGCTTTGGCGCTACGCGTGAGTTTTTGCGTGCCCTGTCCCCGCGCGCCGCAGCCCCCGAGCATTCCGCAACGAGCACGGCGGACTCGCCAGAGCAACCCGAACACCCCTGCTGAGCAATGGGCGAGGCCCGGCGCACGGGCCCGCAGCGCCGTTGTTGCAGCACCGGCGTTGGGGCTTGTTGGGGCTCGCCCACCCTTTTTTTCGCGTGCGAACGCGGCCAGAACTGCGAGCGTCTGCGGATGGCCGTTGGCGGCGCGAAATAAAAAAACCCCGGCCAGCCGAAGCTGCCGGGGTTTTCCTTAGCATCACGGCCGAAGCCGCGAAGCGCGTGCTTACATATTGTCGATCATCACTTGACCGAAGCCCGAGCACGACACTTGGGTCGCGCCTTCCAGCAGACGGGCGAAGTCATACGTGACCTTCTTCGACAGGATCGACTTCTCGATCGACGAGATGATCAGGTCAGCGGCTTCCGTCCAGCCCATGTGACGCAGCATCATTTCGGCCGACAGGATTTCCGAACCCGGGTTCACGTAGTCCTTGCCTGCGTACTTGGGAGCCGTGCCGTGGGTGGCTTCGAACATCGCCACCGAATCCGACAGGTTGGCACCCGGGGCGATACCGATACCGCCAACTTGTGCAGCCAGGGCGTCGGAGATGTAGTCGCCGTTCAGGTTCAGCGTTGCCACCACCGAGTACTCGGCCGGACGCAGCAGGATCTGCTGCAGGAAGGCGTCGGCAATCGCGTCCTTGACGATGATTTCCTTGCCCGTCTTCGGGTTCTTGAACTTGCACCACGGGCCGCCGTCGATCAGCTCGGCGCCGAATTCCTTCTGTGCCAGCGCGTAGGCCCAGTCACGGAAGCCACCTTCCGTGAACTTCATGATGTTGCCCTTGTGCACGATCGTGACCGACGGCTTGTCGTTGTCGATCGCATACTGGATGGCCTTGCGCACCAGACGCTCCGTGCCTTCGCGCGAAACCGGCTTCACGCCGATGCCCGACGTTTCCGGGAAGCGAATCTTCTTCACGCCGAATTCGTCTTGCAGAATCTTGATCAGCTTCTTCGCCTTGTCGCTCTGGGCTTCGAATTCGATACCGGCGTAGATGTCTTCCGAGTTCTCGCGGAAGATGACCATGTCGGTCTTCTCCGGCTCTTTGACCGGCGAAGGCACGCCCTTGAAGTAGCGCACCGGGCGCAGGCAGACGTAGAGGTCCAGTTCCTGGCGCAGCGCCACGTTCAGCGAACGGATGCCGCCGCCCACCGGCGTCGTCAGCGGGCCCTTGATGGACACCACGTAGTCCTTCAGGACTTGCAGGGTCTCTTCCGGCAGCCACACGTCCGGGCCGTACACCTTGGTCGACTTCTCGCCGGCGTAGATTTCCATCCAGGAAATCTTGCGCTCGCCCTTGTAAGCCTTCTCAACCGCCGCGTCCACCACCTTGATCATCACCGGGGTGATGTCGAAGCCGGTGCCGTCACCTTCGATGTACGGAATGATCGGGTTGTTCGGAACGTTGAGGGAGAAGTCTTGGTTGACGGTGATCTTCTCGCCGGCCGGGACCTTGATGTGTTGATACATGGACGACTCCAGTGCAGACCGCAGGTAGCGGGTGGACGGTGGGGGTTGACAGCACAGCGCGCCGCTCTCGGGTTGGCCGGCGTGGCGCACTGCAATGAACTGGCGATTCTAACGGCCTACGATGACGCGCTCACGATGCACCGCACAAATCTCGCATCCCGCGCAGGCCGCAACTCTTATATAAGACACAAGAGTGAATTTCGCATTATGCCGGAAAATTTCACCATCCGCCATACTCCCGCACGTGGCGGCGCTGCTGTCAACTGGCGGGCAGACGGGCGTCGGGAGCCCGGCCGATCCGGGCTCGGGCATCGATCGATCCGGGGTCCGCTCCCAGCCGGGCATTCCAGGCATCCGCCAGTCGGGCCAACGCGGCGCGCAGGTCGAACGCGTTGTCGGCGTCGAGCAAACGGATCAGGCCCATGCCGTCCAGGCCAGGATTGCGCCGGACGAGCCATGCGAGCGTCTGGATGTGTTCGGCAAAGCGATCGTCAGCCTGGTGCAAATGGCTGAAACAGGACAGACCGGCGTGGCGATCCAGCGGAGCGCCGGAGAGCGTCTGCGACACGAGCATGAAATCGTCGAGAGCGGAATCGCCATGCGAAGGCGCACGGAAGCCAGGCACCGCGCCGAGCAGAAGCAACGTACCGCAGCCGAGGACAAAATCGCGGCGCCGGAAGTGAGCAGGCTTGGTGGGCTGGGCGGCCCCTGTGGGGCGGGGGGACGTCGGCGGAATAGACACGGTGGGCCTTGGGCAAAATCGGCTCGCAGTTTCAAGGCGCGGGCGCCGTCATCCAATCAGACCGGTCCGAAATGCTGCCGCGGCACACCGGGCACTGGGCATCTTTCTTGCGCAGCGCAACATGTGCCACATGGCGGATCAGGGCACACCGAAGCTTTTGCCCCACCTCACAAAAAATTCAACGCGACATGTCAACGCGCCTGTAACGGGCTGCGTTATTGCAGATGACTCATTTAGCGGGTCGTTGGTTAACTCACTGATCTATAAAAGGATTCACCATGAAGAAGCTGATCGCTGCCCTGATCGCCGGCCTGTTCGCCACCGGTGTGTTCGCCCAAGCCTCCGCTCCGGCTGCTGACGCAGCTGCTGCTCCGGCTGCTGAAAAGGCTGCCCCGAAGGCCAAGAAGGCCAAGAAGCACCACCACAAGAAGGCTGCCAAGAAGGCTGCTGACGCTTCGGCTCCGGCTGCTGACGCCGCCAAGCAATAAGCTTGTGTTTCTGCCGGGCCCGCGTGGCTCGGCCGATACAGAAAAAGCAGGTGCTTATGCATCTGCTTTTTTTTTCGCCCTCGCCTGCTGTCAAAATAGCGCCATCAAGCTTGAGTACCTTGCCCACTCCTCACAACAAGAAACAGGGATGGCGCAATGGAATTCCGATCGATGTTCGCTCCGGTGCGACGAAAACGCACCGTGTTCACGATGCTCTCTCTTGCCGCGCTGGCCGCTGCCGCTGTGATTGCAGGCTGCGGTGGCTCGTCGTCCGATTCGACGCCGGTATCGACGGCCACGCCGTCGGATGCGGCCACGGCTGACGCCAACATCCAGGCCGCGTGGGTGGAGATCGGCGACAGCAACCAGGCTGTCGTACGCGCCGTCACGAGCTATACGAACAGCGCCTCGCCCGTCGACAGCTCGGTCTGCCCGCTGCTGACGGTGGACGGCACCTCCACGCGCATGACGCTGCGTGTGGCGGCTGGCACGCCGGCGCAACGCACCACGGCCAGTGCCGCCAGCGATTCGAAAGCCTCGTCGTTCCCTGTGAATGCCTGCGAAGCCACCGTGGCCTCCACGGCCAAGGCCGCGTCGATCGGCTCGCGCGTGCTGCCGCTGCCCAAGGCCAACCCGCAGCGCGTGGTGATCCTGGCGGACACCGGCTGCCGCATGAAAAAGTCGAGCAACACGTTCCAGTCGTGTAACGACCCGCTGTCGTGGCCGTTTGCGAGCGCTGCTGCCACGGCCGCCAAGATGAACCCGGACCTCGTCCTGCACGTGGGCGACTACCACTACCGCGAAAACGCCTGCCCGCCTGACGTGGCCGGCTGCCAGGGCAGCCCCTGGGGATACGGCTGGGATACGTGGCAGGCCGACCTGTTCCAGCCCGCCGCTCCGCTGATGGCTGCGGCCCCGTGGGTGCTGGTCCGCGGCAACCACGAGGAATGCGCACGCGCCGGCCAAGGCTGGTACCGCTTCCTGGATCCACGCCCGTACTCCACCGCCCGCTCGTGCGACGACCCGGCCAACGACACCGCTGCCAACGCGTCAGACCCGTACGCCGTCGCCATCGGCAGCGACACGCAGGTCATCGTGTTTGATTCGGCTAAGGCCGGCACGACGGCATTGGCGACCACCGACCCGTGGTTCCAGACCTACCAGAAGCAGTTCAGCACGGTGGGCACGCTGGCCGCCAAGCCGGGCGTGATGTCGATCTTTACCAACCACCATCCGATCCTGGGCTTCGTGCCCATCGCGGGCAGCACGCCGCTGGGCGGCAATGCGGCGCTGCTGTCGGTCATGAACAGCCTGAACGCCACGGCGTATTACCCGCCGGGCGTGCAGGTCGCGCTGCACGGCCACGTGCATGACTTCCAGGCCATCAACTTCACCAGCAACCACCCCGCGACCATCGTTGCCGGCAACGCCGGCGATTCGCTCGACGTGGCCCTGCCCGATCCGTTCCCGGCTATCAGCCCGGCTTCGGGGGTAACGGTGGGCAGCATCTCGCACAACAACTCGTTCGGCTTCATGGTGATGGACCGCCAGCCCGCGCCCGCCAAGGGCTGGTTGTTCAAGGCCTACACCGTAGCCGGCAAGCTGCTGACAACGTGCACGCAGAACGGCACGAGCCTGGTGTGCGACAAGACAGGCTTCGTCGCACCTTGAAGCACCTGCGCACCGCGCTGTGGGTTGCCGCCGCACTCTGCTCGGGTGCGGCGGCAGCTGAATCGATCGGCTTGACGCCCAGGCTGGACGCCGTGCCGCCACCTGCCGAGTCGACCGCGTTCAAGCCGGACCCGAACCTCGTCGCGCTCGGCAAACGGGTGTTTTTCGACCCGCGCCTGTCGGAGCCGCAAGGCACCTCGTGCGCGGCGTGCCATGATCCCGGCCGCGCCTTCGCGCCGACGCTGAAGGGCGAGGCGCTACGCATCGGCGTGCCGGCCGGCAGCCGCCCCGGGCACGTGGCGGCACGCAATGCGCCGTCGCTGCTGTATCTGCGCTACATCCCGCATCGCTATTTCTTCCAGGACGACGACGCCAGCTTCCCGTCGCCGTTCGGCGGCTTCTTTGCCGATGGCCGCGCAGACTCCATCCCGGAACAGATTCGCGGCCCGCTGTTCAACGCGGACGAAATGGGCAACCGTTCAGCGCGCGACCTGCAGCGCAAGGTGGCCGGCACCGACCTTGGCGAGGCATTTGCAAAACAGTTCGGCGCCAATGCGGTGCATGAGCCCGAACGCCTGGTCAGCGTGCTGGGCAAGGCGCTGGAGGCCTATTTCCAGAGCGACGAGCTGGCGCCGTTCACCTCCCGCTTCGACGATTTCCTGCGCAAGCGCACGCCACTTTCCGCCGCCGAGATGCGCGGCCTCGCCCTGTTCCGCAATCCGGACAAAGGCAACTGTGCGTCGTGCCATCTGATGGTGGAATCGTCTTCGCGGCCGGAGCGCTCGCTGTTCACGGATTTCGGCTACGACGCCATCGCCGTGCCGCGCAACCCGCTGCTGCCCGCCAACAAGGACGCACGCCACTTCGACGTCGGCCTGTGCCAGACCGCCCGCACGCTCAAATGGCCGGAGCCCGATCAGTGGTGCGGCTACTTCCGCACGGCGGGCCTGCGCAACGTGGCGGTGCGCCAGACGTTCATGCACAACGGCGTGTTCCGCACGCTGCGCGACACGGTGGCGTTTTATGCCACGCGCTCGACCGACCCCGCGCAGTGGTACCCCGGCGGCAAGCGCTTCAACGATGTGCCGGCCAAGTACCAGGGCAACATCAACGTGAATGCCGTGCCGATGAACCGCCGCCCCGGCACCACGCCTGCGCTGACGGAAGACGAAATCGACGACATCGTTGCATTCCTGCGCACGCTCACCGATGCGCGGTATGTGGCGCTGATGCCCGATCCGGCAGCCGACAAGGCGCGCTCCGCGCATGCGCCAAAGGTGGCCGCGAAGACGGTCGCCCTCGAACGTCAGCCTCCCGCGGGCACCAACACGCGGTAACAACTTCGTCGCGCAGCCCGCCGCCGTTTCATTGACGGCGGCTGGCCGAGTGCCGATCATGGAGCGTTTCTTTTCTGATCCGTTCGCGCCATGACCACCCTGTCCCGCCTCTTTGCCGCTCTGTCGCTGGCCGTTGCCGCCACCGGAGCCCTCGCCCAGACACCCGCCGCGCCCACCGCCCCGAATACCGGCCTGCCCGTGGTCGACCTGACCATCGGCATGTACAAGGTCAAAGCCGAGGTGGCGGCCACCCCGCAAACGCGCGAGACCGGCCTGATGTTCCGCAAGTCCATGCCCGATACCGCAGGCATGCTGTTCGTGTTCGATGAATCCGCCGGCCACTGCTTCTGGATGAAGAACACCGACCTGCCGCTGTCCATCGCCTTCATCACCGACGACGGCACCATCTCCGACATTGCCGAGATGAAGCCGCAGACCGAAGACAACCACTGCCCCACCCGGGCCGGCAGCTATGCGCTGGAAATGAACAAGGGCTGGTTTGCACGCAAGGGCGTCAAGCCCGGCATGAAGGTGGGCGGGCTGCCGCGCTGAGGCCCACGCCCATACAACAACAGAGAGGAGACCGCCGCATGCACGCCTTCGACAACAACCGTCGCCGCTGGATGCAGCAGGCCGGCGCGCTGGCCGCGGGTGCGGCGTCCGCCGGTTTGCCGCTGCATGCCCTGGCCGCCGATGCGCCCAAGAAGGGCACGCGGTTGATCCTGCTGGGCACGGCAGGCGGGCCCACGCCCAAGAAGAATCGCTCGGCGCCGGCACAGGTGATCGTCATCAACGGCGTGTCGTACGTGGTCGATTGCGGCAACGGTGTCGCACGCCAGTATGTGACGGCGGGCCTCAAGCTCAAGGACATCCGCCACGTCTTCCTCACGCATCAGCACTCCGACCACAACGCCGATTACGGCACGTTGATGCTGCTGGCGTGGGCCACCGACCTGACCGGCCCCGTTGACGCCTGGGGCCCGCCCCCGCTGGCCGCCATGACGACCAAGTTCCTGGAGCTGTACGACTACGACATCCGCACCCGCATTGCCGATGAGGGCCGTCCGCCGCTGGCGCCGATGATTCATCCGCACGAAATCAGCGAAGGCGGGCTGGTCATGCAGGACGCCAACGTGAAGGTAACGAGCGCGCTGGTCAAGCACCCGCCAGTGTCGCCGGCATTTGCGTTTCGCTTTGATTCGGCAGACCGGTCCATCGTCATCTCCGGCGATACGGCACCGAGCGAAAATCTCGTGCGCCTGGCGTACGGCGCCGATGTGCTCATCCATGAGGTGATGCACCTGCCGTCGCTCGACAAGCTGCTGTCCACCGAGCCGAACGCCAAGACGCTGCGCGAGCATCTGCTGGCGAGCCACACCTCCACCGAAGAGGTCGGCCGCATCGCCACCGAGGCCAAGGTGAAGACGCTGGTGCTGTCGCACTTCGTGCCCGGCGGGTACCCGTATCTGGAAGATTCAGTCTGGCTCGATGCCGTACGCCCGCACTTCAAGGGCGAGATCATCGTCGGGCACGATCTGCAGGAAATTTAAGGCCGGCCGCTGGTGGTTTCGCTGCAATCGCGGTAGAGCTGATTGCGGCCGCCGGGCAGGGTCTCGTCGGCGAGGAAGCCGGTGGGGCCCTTCGTCCACCACACATATTGGCCCGACGCATAGCGCGCACCCGAAGCGGCCATCACGTTGGCAAAGACCAGCGTCTTGCCGTTGAGCGTCATGGCGGCCAGCGGGGTGTCGCCCACCGTCATGTATTTCACGAGCAGCGTCTTGCCGCCCTCGCACGTGTAGCGCACGTCGTGCGGGTCCTTGATCGGCAACGCCGAATACGCACGCGCCTGATCGATGGCCTTGTTGAGACCGGCCTTGGCAAAGTCGAGCGCGGTATTCAGATCGTCGGACGACATGCCGGGCACCGGCGATTGCTGGGCGGTGGCGACGCCGCTGAAGACGCCGGCGCCCAGCGCCAGCCCGAACATCACTGCAGTTGCGAAACGACGCATGGATCCGTCTCCTGGAATGGTCAGCGAAACCGGTTAGTCCGCCGCGTCGCTGTCAGGTTCGGTGGGCTTGAGCACAAATGCGGTCGGCTCGACGCGCTGTGGCAGTTCGTCGGACAACGCACGCGCGGCTTCGGCAAAGCACTGCACGAGGCTATCCGCCAACGATGACGGCGCATGATGCTCGGCACGCATGGCGCGCACATCGAATGTCTGCGCGGGCTCCAGCGCGAACAGCGCGATGCGCTCCATGCTGCCGGTGGCGGCCGTGAACTGATCGAGCATCGTCACGCCGAGCGACTCCTCCACCAGCGAACGGGCCAACGAATACGTCTGCACTTCCAGCGTCGACTGCGGCGCCAGCCCGCCGCGCGCCAGCGTCTGCCCGACCAGCGAGCCAAGCGAGATCTGGTCTTCCAGTCCGATAAACGGCTTCTCGGCAACGAGCTTATGCAGCGCGCGGCCGTCCGTCTTGCCGCCCACCCAGGCGCGCGGCGCGGCCAGCAGAATGCGGCCCTGCGCGACCGGCGTGGTGCTGATGGCCGGATGCACGGGCGGCGCAAAGGCAAAACCGACGTCGATGTCCTGCGAGAGCAACCCTTGCACGATCTCGGCCGTGTGATGCGTAAACACGCGCACCAGCGTATCGGGATGGCGCTGCGAGAAACGCCGCACGGCAGGCGCGAGGATGCTCGGGGCCAGGCTGGGCGTTGCCGCCACGCGCAAGCGCCCGGCGCCCTTGTGACGCAGATTGGCCGACACGCGCCGCACGCGCTCGACCTCCTGATACAGCCGCTCGACTTCGCTGAACAGCTCGAACGCCTCCGCGGTGGGCTGCAGGCGGCCCTTGGTGCGGTCAAACAGGCGGAAGCCGAGTTGCAGCTCGGTGTGCTGCAGCACACGCGTCACCACGGGCTGCGACACGTTCAGCATGCGCGCCGCCTCGCTGACGGTCCCGACCAGCATCACGGCGCGGAAAACTTCAATCTGGCGCAGACGCATGGCCGCCGGTCCTCACAATCCGAATAGGGAAGCGCCGATTGTGACATCCAGCGCCGGTCTTCGGCTAGGCGTGGGCCGGTGTGGCGGAAACGCCCTCTGCCTCCAGCGCGTCCAGGAACACGCGCACCTTGCGCGGCACCAGCTTGCGCGCTGGCATCAGCGCGTAGACGCGCAGCGCGGTCAGCTCGAAATCGGGCAGCACGCGCACGAGCCTGCCGGCCGCGACTTCCGTGTCGCCTACGGAGCGCGCCATGCGTGCCACGCCCAAGCCGCGCACGGCTGCGCGGGCGCGCATTTCGGCGTTCAGGGTCTGCAGGCGCGGCTGGATCGGGACTTCGATCGGCTCAGCCGTCGGCTCGCCGACGGGGCGGAAGGCCCAGCTGGCGTCATCAGGGCCCGAAAGGCAGGGCCAGCCGGCGAGGTCTGCTGGCGTCTTGAGCGGGGGGCGCTCCGCCAGCAAGGTCGGCGACGCATACAAACCGCGCGGGATCAGCACCACGCGACGCGCCACCAGCGAGGAATCCGGCAGCACCTGATCGACCATCACGAAGACAATGTCGTAGCCACTGGCCAGCAGGTCAGGCTGCTCCCAAGAGATATGCACCTGAATTTGCAGATGCGGATATTTCTCGAGCGTGCGGCATACGGGTTCGGTCAGGTGCTGCGCACCGACTTCGTACGGTGCGGCGATGCGCAGCGTACCGGCCACGGTCTCGCTGGCGGCAGTGGTATCGGCGTGCACTTCGCGCAGGCGCTCGAACAGTGGCGCGATGTCGTCATAGAAGTGCGAGCCCGCTTCGGTCAACCGCAACTGGCGCGTGGTGCGTGTCATGAGCCGCACGCCCAGCGCGGCTTCCAGCCGTGATACGGCGGCGCTGGCGGTCGATTTGGGGATGCCCAGCGCCTCGGCGGCGGCGGTGAAGCTGCCGGCCTCCACCACGCGGCAGAAGGTTTCCCAGTCGTTCCACTCCATTGTTCGCATGACTGGACAGTGTTCCTAGAGTTGGCCGTTTATCCGGCTGGCGGGCAAGTTTATGCTCGGGCACATGTCGCTGCAAATCCTCAAACCCGCGTCGCTGCGGGCATTTCCCCACTTTTCTTCGGCGCGCGTCCACGCTTTTGGGCTGGCGATGGGCCTGTCCACGGGACTCGATTTTGTCTCGTCGCAGATGTTCGCCGTGGCGGGCCAGCACATCCAGGGCGGTGTGCATGCGAGCCCAGAGGCGTATCTGTACGCCGTCACAGCGTATGCCGTGGCGGCCGTGGTCGCCAACCTCGCCATCGGCCGCATTGCCGCGCACGTGGGCTACCGGATGTATTCGCTGGTGGGCATCGTGCTGTTCGCCATCGGCTGCGTGGTGTGCGCCGAGTCCAACAACATCGGCGAGCTCGTCATCGGACGGACGATCCAGGGCCTGGGAGCGGGCGGCCTGTTTTCGGCGTCGCGCATTCTGGTGCAACTCACGGCCGAGCCCGACGAGCGCATTCCGCCGATGCTGATGTTCAGTGTCGGCCTGTTCGGGCTGACCACGATTGCACCGTGGATCTGCGCCGAGGTGCTGGAATACAGCGAGTGGCGCGTGATCTTCTGGATCGAACTGGCGCTCGCCGGCGCGGCATGGATGGCGATGTTCTTCCTGCCGCCCGAACACCATCAACCGCGCACACGCGCTGCACGCCGCCCCGATGCGGCGCCGCCACAACAAAGCCAATGGGATTGGATTGGCGTGGGCGCCATGGCCATCGGCGCGCTGTCGTTCCTGATGGGCCTGTCGGAGCTGCGCTACAGCCGTCTGACGGCCTCGCCTGTCATTCCGCTGTTATTGCTGGGCGGTGCGGCTTCGTTGCTGCTGGCCATCCACCGTCTGCGCACGCACCCCGACCCTTGGCTGGATCTTTCCCGCCTGAACGGCCGCCGCTATCTGTGGGGCATCGGCTTTTACGGCGTCTATTACCTGATGAGCGGGTACTGGTCGTACCTGTTTCCGGCGGTGTCGCAAGGCGGCTTGGGTTTTACTTTTCGCACGACCACGCTGTTCCTGATGATCAGCGGGGCGGTGTCGACGGTGGTGGCCGTCGTCATGACGGTCTGGTTGCCGTTCTTCTTCCGCAAGCGCCGCTTCATTGCCATCGGCTTTGCGGTGTATGCGGCAGCCGCGCTGCTGCTGGCGACAAGCCTGATGCCGGGCGCGCCGGACTATGCGTTCTTCCCCGTGTCGGCCCTGGAAGGCGTCACGCCGGGCGCGGTGATGATCCAGGTGGCGATGATGACGTACCTCGATCTCGACCGCGAAGACTTTGCGCACGGCTACCAGATGAAGAACATTGCGCGCCAGTTCGCGACCGCGGTAGGCACGGGGCTGGCGGCGGTGTCGCTGCAGACGCAGCAGGCGGAATCGCGCTCACTCATCGTGGCGCACGTCACGCGGTTCACCTCAGACCTGCAAGCTGCCAACCCGCTCACGCCCGAGCGGTTGGCAAGCCTCTCTGCCGAAATTGATCGGCAAGCGACGCTGTTGGCAGGCACGCAACTCTTCAGCTGGTTTGCCGTGGCATGCAGTGTGTTTGCCGTACTCGTGTTGGTGCAGCGCTCGCTGCGCTGAACCCGCGCGCTACGACTTCTGCAACGCGTACCGTCCGGCCCCCGTCACGGCAAGTAACAGTAGCCCGCCCATGATGCTGAGGTTCTTGTAGAACTGAACCATATTGGCAGTCTGCATGGCGCCTTCGACGTTCCAGAACGTATGGGCGATCAGCGCAGTGCCCAGCACGAAAAGCGCCATCAACAGCGCCAGCGGCCGGGTCCAGAAGCCGATCAACAGGGCAATCCCCACGCCAAATTCCATGACGACAGCGATGGCGGCCGCTACTACCGGCATGGGCGCACCGACCGTCCCCATGTAGCCGACGGTGCCCTGGAAGCCGGTCAACTTGCCCCAGCCGGAAATCAAGAACAGCAGCATCATCAGCACACGACCGAGCAAGATCAACTCGTCGCGCCAGCGTTGAATGAATGCGTCCATAGCAGCCTCCGGAGCCGGTCTTGGTGCTTCAAGTCTAGGCGCTGGATTTGCCAAGTGTGGTTTCGAGCGCATCGAGTACCGCCTGGATCACACGGTGCCGCACATGCTCTTTCCGCTCGATCATGCCGACCGTGCGTACCGGTGTTTGCGGCGGCATGGGCAGCACGCGCAGGGCCGGATCGCTCTCCCAGCTTGCGCGGCGCAGGCGGGGCACCAGCGTCACCCCCACTTGCTGGCGCACCAGCTCGACAATCGCCTCGATTGAATTGACCTCGATGAACTCATTGACTGCCATGTGCGTCTTACGCAGGGCGCGGTCGATGAGCGCACCCGTGCGCACCGCGCGGTCGAAGCGCAGGAAGGGATGGGTGCGCAAAACTTCCTCAGCGCGGCCACGCGTATGGCGGCCCGCCACGACTACCAGCGGCTCGGTATAGAGCGGGTGCCACGCAAGGTTGGCAGGCAGGCGCTCAAGATGTTCGACCACCAGCGCGCCATCCAGCTCGCCCGCCTCCACCTGCTCTGCCAGTTCGCCCGATTTGCCGGTGATGAGCTTGACGTCCAGCCCTTTGTGCACCTGCTTGAGCCCTGCCACCGCATGTGCCAGCGACCCCATCACCGACACGACCGCGCCGATTGCCACGGCGCCGGACAACTCCGTCTGGGGTTCGTCGCCGATGCGCATGGCGTCGTACAGGCCCAGCAGATGCTCGGCTTGCGGCAGCAGCGCGCGGCCGTGCGCATTGAGCGTAACGGTGCGTCCGGACCGGTCGAACAGATCGCGGCGCAGTTCGGTTTCGAGCGCACGCATCTGCAGGCTTACCGCGGCCTGCGTCAGTGCTACGCGCTCGGCGGCGGCGGCAAACGAGCCGTGGCGAGCCACGGCAACAAAGGTGCGGAGAAAGCGGACGGTACTCACGGAAGGGTCCGGTGGACTCTCAAGTTTCTTTTAAGCTGAATCCAATGAATTTTAACTTTATTAAATCGAGCGCACCGCAAATAATCGTTCGTCAGACCTTCCCGTTTATTCGCGCTTAAGCCCATGTCCCACCGCTTCGATTGGCAGAATCCGTATCCCACCGTCCGCATTCCGCTGTTTGCGCGCAATGTTGTGTCGACGTCCCACCCGCTGGCCGCACAGGCGGGGCTGCGCATGCTGCTCGCAGGCGGCAGTGCCGTCGATGCGGCCATCGCGGCGGCGGCCATGCTCACCGTGGTCGAGCCCGTCTCGTGCGGCCTCGGCAGCGATGCATTCGCAATCCTCTGGGACGGCAAGGAACTGCACGGCCTGAACGCCTCCGGCACCGCGCCGCAGGCATGGAACCTCGATTACTTCCGCAAGAAATACGGCGAAGATGCCAACGGCAACCCCAAGCGCCCCACACGCGGCTGGGACGCGGTGACCGTGCCCGGCGCCATCTCCGCGTGGGCTGCGTTGCACGAGCGCTTCGGCAAGCTGCCGTTTGCCGATGTGCTGGAACCCGCCGCCGAGATTGCCGAGCGCGGCCACACCATCGCGCCCATCGTTGCGCACAAGTGGGCAGCGGCCATTCCGGAGCTGCACAACCAGCCCGGCTACGCGCAGGCCTTCATGCCGCACGGCCGCGCGCCGGAAGTGGGCGAAAAATTCAAACTGCCCGACGCAGCCGCTACGCTGCGCCGCCTCGGCCAGACCAACGGCCGTGATTTCTACGAAGGCGAACTCGCCGAGCGCATCGCCGCCTATTCGCGCGAATGCGGGGGCGGCATGACCGCACAAGATCTGCGCGACTATCGCCCCGAATGGGTCAAGCCGATCACCAAGCGCTACCGCGGCTACGACGTGCACGAAATCCCGCCGAACGGCCAGGGCATCGCCGCACTCATCGCGCTCGGCATTCTGGATCGCTTCGATCTTGGCGCCCTGCCCGTCGACTCGGCAGACTCGCAGCATCTGCAGATTGAAGCGATGAAGCTGGCGTTTGCCGATCTCTTCCAATACGTGGCCGACCCGCGCTCGATGGAAGTCACGCCCGAGCAGATGCTCGACGACGCGTACCTCGATGCACGCGCCAAGCTCATCGACATGGGCCGCGCGCAGATGCCGACCTTCGGCATGCCGCGCGCCGGCGGCACGGTGTACCTGACCGCCGCCGACGAGAACGGCATGATGGTCTCGTTCATCCAGTCCAACTACATGGGCTTCGGCTCGGGCGTGGTGGTGCCGGGCACCGGCATCAGCCTGCAGAATCGCGGCTTCGGTTTTTCGATGGACGCGCGCTCGGCCAACGTGGTGGAAGGCGGCAAGCGGCCATTCCACACCATCATCCCGGCGTTCCTGACCAAGGACGGCCAGCCGCAGATGAGCTTTGGCGTGATGGGCGGCGACATGCAGCCGCAAGGCCACCTGCAGACGCTCGTGCGCATGCTCGATTACAAGCAGCAGCCGCAGGCCGCGTGCGATGCACCGCGCTGGAAGGTCAACCGCGATTTCACGCTGGACGTGGAAGGCACGATGAACGCCAAGACCGTCGCCGCGCTGGAAGCACGCGGGCACAAGCTCGAATCGGTGGCCGATCCGTACATGGATTTCGGCTCCGGCCAGTTCATCTGGCGGCTGTCGGACGATGCCGACCACGGCTACGTGGCCGCCAGCGACAGCCGCCGCGACGGCCACGCAGTAGGTTTCTAAAGAAGCCCCGCTGCACCAGCGCGCTGACCCGTCGGACCGGGCGGGCGACGCGCTGCGGTTCCCATAAAAACGATCCCGGCCGGCACCAAAGGAACCCTCACCATGACCGCACCTTCTGCGGCAGGCGCTGCTGCACCCGCTCGCCCTGCAACCACAAGTGCAGCCCACGCGCGCCGCATCGTCATTTCGTCGTCGATCGGCAACGCGCTCGAGTGGTACGACTTTCTCGTCTACGGCTTTTTCGCGTCCATCATCGGCAAGCTGTTCTTTCCGGCCGATGACGAATGGGTCTCGCTGCTGTTTGCGGTGGGAAGCTTTGGCGTGTCGTTCATCACGCGGCCGGTCGGTGCGATCGTGCTTGGCATGTATGCCGACAAGAAGGGGCGCAAGGCCGCACTGACGCTGTCGATCCTGCTGATGATCATCGGGACGCTGGCGATTGCCGCGATGCCGAGCTATCAGCAGATCGGCATCGTCGCTCCCGTCACCATCCTGCTTGCCCGCCTGGTGCAGGGCTTTGCGGTGGGTGGGGAATTCGGCAGCGCGACGGCCTTCATGGTCGAGCACAGCACGCGCGGGCGCGGTTACTACGCCAGCTGGCAATTCGCCAGCCAGGGCATTGCGACCATTCTGGCGGCGGGGCTCGGCGCGCTGCTCACGGCATCGCTCTCGCCGGCCGATCTGGAAGGCTGGGGCTGGCGCTTGCCGTTCATCTTCGGCCTGCTGGTCGGCCCGGTCGGTTTCTACATCCGCCGCCATCTGGACGAGACGCCCGAGTTTGTTGCCGAGCAGAAGAAGACGACCATCGACCCGCAGGCTTCATTCAAAGCGCAATGGACCAACCTGCTGCTAGCGGTGGGCGTGGTGGCGCAGTCAACGGTGTCGGTCTATGTGCTGCAGCTCTACATGCCCACGTACGCCGTCAAGCAACTGCACCTGCCGGCGGCGCAGTCATTTGCGGTGGTCGTGCTCAATGGCGGGCTCCAGTTCCTGCTCTCGCCGGTGATGGGCGCGCTGTCGGATCGCATTGGCCGCATCCGCATCATGCTTACCACATCGGCGCTGATGATCCTGCTGATCTACCCGATGTTTGCACTGTTGCGCGCGTATCCGACCATCGGTGCACTGCTTGCGCTACAAGCCGTGTCGGGCATCTTCAAAGCAGCGTATTCGGGCCCGATGCCGGCGTTGATGTCGGAGATTTTTCCCACGCGCGTGCGCTCGACCGGCCTGTCGCTCGGCTACAGCCTGGGCGTAACGCTGTTCGGTGGATTCGCGCCGTTCATCGTCACGTGGTTGATCCACACCACGGGCGATACGCTGGCGCCGAGCTACTACGTGCTGACAGCAGCCGCGGTGAGCGGCGTCTCGCTGACGATCATCGCGCTGCGTCGTCGCAGGCAAGTGCACGCTGGCTGAGCATTTACACTTTCTTTACGGAGCGTCACACCCCTTTTTCACGCTTTTTACGAGCGAATCGATACGGTGTCGTCATGTTCAACGACATGGCGACGCGGGTCGTCGCCACCTTCCATCATGGCGCGATCGATGCTCCTGTCTTCGCTGGTTCCGCAATTGCTGCCGCCTTCTCCGGCGGCGGTACCTCGCCAGGTTGCTCTGCCGGCACAACAGCACGTGTGTCTGTGCGTGACCGTGCCCGGTGACACACCGCATGCGGTTCGGCGGCAGATGCACGCATTGCTTGGCGACGCGCTCGGGCTGTACATCGTGCGGCATGACGCGCGCCGCAAAGCGGTCACCGTGGATCTCGAACTGGCTCACGCAGATGTGGATGCGGTAATCGACGCGCTGCTGCATGGCTTGCCGCGCGCCACGCTGGGCCGCATTACGCCGCTGCGCACGTCGCACCGGCGCGCGCATGCTGTGCTGCATTGAGGCGTGCCATGTTCTCAGGAATCTGGATTCCGCTGGTCACGCCGTTCCACCATGGACAGGTCGACACCGCCGCACTGCGGCAACTGGTACGCCATTACGAGGGCGCCGGTGTGTCGGGCTTCGTGGCGCTGGGCACGACCGGTGAAGCCGCGCTGCTCTCTCAGATCGAGCGCTACACCGTTTTGGAAACCATCGCGGACGCTTGCGGCGAGCGCACGCCGTTTCTGATCGGCGTCGGCGCGACGGACACACGCGACGTATGCGCGCAGATCCGCCACTACGAGCGATGGAACAGCGCCGGCTACCTCGTGCCCCCGCCGTATTACGTCTGCCCTTCGCAAGCGGGATTGCACTGGCACTACGCACACGTGGCGGCCAGCACGGCCCGCCCCGTGATGCTCTACAACGTGCCCAAGCGCACAGGCGTCTCGATCGCGCCCGATACCGCGCTGGCGCTGGCTGAACAGCCCAACATCATCGCCATCAAGGAATGTGTGGCTGGGCATTTCGGCGCGCTGCAGGATGGGCCGCTGGATGTGCTGAGCGGCGATGACAGCGCGCTGCTCGATTGCCTCGCACATGGCGGCACGGGAGGCATCCTGGCCGGTGCGCATCTGCGGCCGGAATTGTTCGTGGCGCTGGTCGCACACCATCGCGCCGGCCGCATCGACGAGGCCAAACGGCTGGCTGACGCACTGGCACCGCTGGCTGCGCTGCTGTTCGCAGAACCGAACCCGGCGCCGGTCAAGGCATTGTTGTCAGCGGAAGGACGCATCGGCCCTGACACGCGCGCGCCGATTCTGCCGGTGTCGGAGTCGCTGCACCGCCGCCTGCTGGCAGCGATGCGCGCGTTGGAAGATGTCGAAGCGGATTGCCGGTTACGACTCGCCTAGCTGTAGGGAGGACGGATCAGGCGCCCTTGTACCAAGCTGCGTTGAACGGCGCGCTATGGTGCATGTAGCGCGTGCTGCGGTGACGGCGGCGGGGGCTGGCCGGGGCGGGCGCCTCGTTTTCCTCCACCGTCTCGCGTTCGGCCACGGTGCGGGCGCGGGGCTGCTGCACTTGCGAGTAGACGCGTTGCTCCATCCGGTCGCGCGCGGCCGCAACCCGATCGGGTGATGCAGGTTGCGTGGCTGCTTCCGTGGGCGCGGGCGCCGCAGTCGACGCCGGCGCAGCGGCGTTGGCGGTACCGGTAGCCATGGCCACGCTCATCGCATCGCCGGCCTGCTCGGCCGTTGGTGTGTGGCTGGCGAGGCTCTTCACCCAGGGCGCGTGGTACATCCCCACGTAAATCGCACCCGTCACGGCAATCAACGCAGCGGCCACGCTGCTGAATGCGCCGCCTAACACGACACCCGACACGCGTTCCCACCACGGCTTGGGCCCGGCTGCAGCCTGTTCCACGTCCGACACCTCAGTCGGATCAACATGGGTAGCGGCCAGATGCGACGGCTCCGTGGCGACGGGGGGTTGAGCAGTGATCGAAGCGGGCAAGCGCATGGTGAGAACTCGACATCATGGAGCGGCAGCGTCATCTTCTGCCGATCGTTATTCGGGAACCGCCGCATGTCATATGTGTGACAGCCGGACGGGGGATGAGCAGCCTTGGTTAGCAAGTTTCTTGCCGGCTTTGGTGCAGCGCCGCAAATTCCCGCGAGCCCTTGCCGCTCCTTGCATCTGTGCTGCACGCAGACGATTCGGCAGCGCGGCGGCATGCCCGTATGTACGCACAGCAGGTAGACTTTGCAAAGTTTACCGGGTGTGACATCCGGCTTGACCCTGCCTACTCGCCTCACCGGACTTAAGGAGAACATCGTGCGTTGGGATGACATGCGCGAAAGCGACAACGTGGAGGATGAGCGCGCATCCTCGGGCGGCGGCTTTGGCGGCGGCGGCATGCGGCTGGGCATCGGCGGCATCGCAATCGTCGCCGTGGTGGGCTTGCTGATGGGCAAGAACCCGCTGGAGATCCTCGGCATGGTGATGCAGGTGTCGCAGAATGCACCGACGCAATCCGCGCCGCACAGCCCAGCCCGGCCGACCGGGGAAACCGACAACGACCGCAGCAAGCAATTGGTTTCGCACGTGCTCGGCGACACCGAAGACACGTGGACGCAGCTGTTCAAGCAAGCCGGCCGCGCGTATCAGCCGCCCAAGCTGGTGCTGTTCCGCCAAGGCATCCGCTCGGGCTGCGGCGATGCCACCTCGGCCGTCGGCCCGTTCTATTGCCCGGCTGACACGAAGGTCTATCTCGACCTCGGCTTCTTCGACGAACTGCGCCGCAAGTTTGGCGCGCCCGGCGACTTTGCCGCCGCCTACGTCGTCGCGCACGAGGTGGGCCACCATGTGCAGAATCTGCTAGGCGTGTCGGAAAAGGTCAGCCGCGCGCAGGCCGGCAAATCGCAGGCCGGGGCGAATGCGCTTTCGGTCAAGCTGGAGCTGCAGGCCGATTGCCTGGCCGGCGTGTGGGGCCATTTCGCGCAGCAACGCGGCCTGCTGGAGCGCGGCGACCTGGAACAGGCGCTGACCGCAGCGCACGCCATCGGCGACGACACGCTGCAGCGCAACGCCGGCCGCAGCGTCACGCCCGACGCCTTCACGCACGGCACGTCCGAGCAGCGCATGCACTGGTTCCGCCAGGGCTTCGACGGCGGCGATATTCGCCAGTGCGACACCTTCCGCGCCGGGGCCGACGCCTGATCGCCCAGTCAGCGCCCGCCCGCGCAATCCAGCAGCGCGCCGGTCACGTAAGACGCCGCATCGGAGAGCAGCCAGACGATGGTCTCGGCCACTTCCTGCGGCGTGCCGGGGCGGCCGATCGGCGTGGCGCTGCCCAGGCGCTGAGCGCGATCGGGCTGGCCGCCTGAGGCGTGGATATCGGTCTCGATCAAACCGGGACGGACCGCATTGACGCGCACGCCATCGCGCCCGAGTTCACGCGCCAATCCCAGCGTCATGGTGTCGACGGCGCCCTTGGAGGCGGCGTAGTCGACATATTCGTGCGGCGACCCCAGCCGCGACGCTGCCGACGACACGTTCACCACTGAACCGCCCACGCCGCCGCGCGACGTCGACAGGCGTCGCGCCGCCTCGCGCGCCACCAGAAAGGCGCCCAGCACGTTGGTCTCGAACATCGTGCGCAGCCGGTGGGTTGTCATGTCGGCCACGTCCTGGGCCTCGGCGACGATGCCGGCGTTGTTGACCACGCCGTGCAGCGCGCCAAAGCGTCCGGCCGCCGCTTCGAACAGGGCAATCACATCCTCGTCGCTCGACACATCGCCCTGCACCGCCAGCGCATGGCCGCCGGCCTGCTCGATGAGCCCCACCGTCTCTTCCGCCGCCTGCCGATTGCCCCGATATTGCAGCGCGACAGTCCACCCGCGTTGCGCACACAGCACCGCCGTGGCGCGACCGATACCCCGGCTCCCGCCGGTAATGACGATGGTCTTGGACATGCCGTCTCCCGATGTGTTGTTGTGTTCGCAATTGTGCCGAGATGCCGATGTTTTGGCATGGAGGGATGTGTCCGAATCCGACGAACTCCTGCGACTCGACAGGGCTAGACTAGCTGCCGGCTTCCCCGATCACCACCATGCATCTCGACCACAACGCCTGCTACCACGCCGTGCAGTCGCGCGATCGCCGCTTCGACGGCTGGTTCTTCGTCGGTGTGACATCCACCGGCGTATATTGCCGCCCGGTTTGCGCGGTCCGCACGCCGCTGGAGAAGAACTGCCGCTTCTTCACCACGGCCGCCGCCGCGGAGCGCGCGGGTTTTCGGCCGTGCCTGCGCTGCAGGCCGGAACTGGCACCGGGCCACAGCCTGGCGGAAATGTCGTCCAACCTTGCACGGGCCGCCGCCCGCATGATCGACGAGGGCTTTCTGCAAGAGCACGACCTGGCCGCACTGGCCGCGGCCGTGGGCGTGACCGACCGCCACCTGCGCCGCATCTTCCGCGCCGAGTTCGACGTCTCGCCCATCGAATATGCGCAAACCCAGCGTCTGCTGCTCGCCAAACAGCTGCTGACCGATACCGCCATGCCCGTCGGCGATGTTGCCTTTGCAGCCGGTTTCGGGAGCGTCCGACGGCTGAACAGCGGCTTTACCGAGCATTACGGCTTTGCTCCTACGCGCCGTGCAGTCGCGCGATCGCCGCTTCGACGGCTGGTTCTTCGTCGGTGTGACATCCACCGGCGTATATTGCCGCCCGGTTTGCGCGGTCCGCACGCCGCTGGAGAAGAACTGCCGCTTCTTCACCACGGCCGCCGCCGCGGAGCGCGCGGGTTTTCGGCCGTGCCTGCGCTGCAGGCCGGAACTGGCACCGGGCCACAGCCTGGCGGAAATGTCGTCCAACCTTGCACGGGCCGCCGCCCGCATGATCGACGAGGGCTTTCTGCAAGAGCACGACCTGGCCGCACTGGCCGCGGCCGTGGGCGTGACCGACCGCCACCTGCGCCGCATCTTCCGCGCCGAGTTCGACGTCTCGCCCATCGAATATGCGCAAACCCAGCGTCTGCTGCTCGCCAAACAGCTGCTGACCGATACCGCCATGCCCGTCGGCGATGTTGCCTTTGCAGCCGGTTTCGGGAGCGTCCGACGGCTGAACAGCGGCTTTACCGAGCATTACGGCTTTGCTCCTACGCGCCTGCGTTCGCGCACGACGGCGCCCCGCGCCGAAGACGGCCCCACGCTCATGCTGGGCTACCGGCCGCCGTTTGCTTGGGACGCCTTGCTTGCGTTTCTGCAGGCACGTGCAGTCGATGGCGTCGAGGTGGTCGACGCTGACAGCTACGCCCGCACAATTGCCGTCGACTACGGCGGCTTGCGGCACATCGGCTGGCTGCACGCGCGCAATGTGCCGCAACGCCACGCAGTGGCACTCACTTTGTCGCCCAGCCTGCTGCACGCCATGCCGCCGGTGCTGGCACGCGCGCGGCGGCTGTTCGACCTCGATTGCCGGCCCGATCTGGTCGATGCGCACCTCGGCACGCTGGCTGCCGAGACGCCCGGCCTGCGCGTGCCGGGCGCCGTGGACGGCTTCGAGATTGCCGTGCGCGCCATCGCCGGGCAGGTCATTTCGTTGGCGCAGGCGCGGCGCATTCTTTCGCGCATGACTGCCGCGTATGGCGTGCCATTGCAGCAATCGCGCGAAGGGCTGTTGGCGGCGTTCCCGAGCGCGGCTGCACTGGCGAACATCGACGCGCAGGCGCTGTCCGCGCAGACCGGTCTGCAGGCCAGCCGCGCTGCCGCCGTCGTCGAACTTGCCCGCGCCATCGACTGCGGCAGGCTGCGGCTCGAACCCCTGGTGCCGCTCGCCCCTACGCTGGCTGCCCTGCAAGCGCTGCCCGGTGTGGGCGAATGGACTGCGCAATACGTTGCCATGCGGGCGCTGAGCTGGCCGAACGCGTTTCCGCTGGGCGACTACGTCTTGCGCAAACGCCTTGCTGACGCCGACGGTACGTTGCCCGGGCGCCGCGCCATGATCGAGCGTGCCGAGCCCTGGGCGCCGTGGCGCGCGTATGCCGCCATGCATCTCTGGCACCGCGAAATTGCGCTCCCCCAACCTGTATCGCATTGAAGAATCGACCGCCATGTACCGCCATATCTTTGCGTGCCCGCTCGGCGATCTGCTCTTGACCGCCACCGAGACTCACCTGACCGGCGCATTCTTTCCCGGCCAGAAAACGATTCCGATGAGCGCCGCGCGGATGTCGCCGGGCGCGGACATCCCGATCATCCGCGAGGCGCAGGCACAGTTCACGGCGTACTTTGCCGGCAAGCTGCACGACTTCGACCTGCCGATGGCCCCTGAGGGCACGCCGTTCCAGCAAGACGTCTGGCACTTGCTGTGCGGCATCGAGTTCGGCAATCGCACCACCTACGGCCAGATCACCGCGCGCCTCGGACTTACCCGCGAGCATGCGCGCGCGGTCGGCACCGCCGTGGGCCGCAACCCGATCTCGATTGCCATCCCGTGCCACCGCGTGGTCGGCGCGGACGGCGCGCTCACAGGCTATGCCGGCGGGTTGCCCCGCAAGGCCGCGCTGCTGCGGATCGAAGGACACCCCGCGCAGGTTGGCGAACGCCTGCCCATGCCCGGCGACGGCCGGCAAGGCTTGCTGGCGTTGCTGCCTGCATAAAAACCAAATCGCGCGGACAATGCGCGCACAACATCCCAACAACGATAACGAGACCCCCATGCGCCGCTCCGATGTGCTTGAACTCCTCACCCTCGCTGCCCTGTGGGGCGGCTCTTTCCTGTTCATGCGCGTTGCCGCGCCGCCCTTCGGACCGGTTGCATTGATCGCGTTGCGGGTGGCCATCGCCTCGTGCTTCCTCGTTCCGACGCTGGCCTTGCGCGGCGGCATGGGCGCACTGCGCACGCACTGGCCGCATCTGCTGGCGGTGGGCGTGCTGAATTCGGCCATCCCGTTCTGCCTGTTCGCCTTTGCCGAACTGACACTCACGGCGGGGTTCACCTCGGTGCTCAACGCCGCGGCCCCGCTGTTTGCGGCCATCGTCGCCTTCACCTGGCTGGGTGAGCGGATGTCGTCGCTGCGCGTGCTGGGATTGGCGATCGGCTTTGTCGGCGTGATCGTCCTGGTCGGCGGGTCGTCTGTCATCGACGCAAAACAGGGCGGCGTGGCCGTGGCGGCCGCGCTGGCCGCCACCGTGCTGTATGGCGTCGCCAGCAGCTACACCAAGCGTTTCCTGACCGGCGTGCCGCCGCTGGCCGTGGCGACCGGCAGCCAATTGGCCGCCGCCATCGTACTCGCACCGCTGGCCTACTGGCTGTGGCCGGCGCAGACGCCCACCGGCAGCGTGTGGCTGCACGTCATCGCGCTGGGCATTGCGTGCACCGGCGTCGCCTACATCCTCTTCTTCCGCCTTGTTGCGCATGTGGGCCCGACGCGCGCGGTGTCGGTCACTTTCCTGATCCCGGTATTCGGTGTGCTGTGGGGCATCCTGTTCCTGGGCGAGCAACTGACGTTGAACATGGTGATTGGCTGCGCCGTGATCCTGCTGGGGACGTCGCTGTCGACCGGCGTGTTCGCACCCGGCAAAAAAGCAGCTGCAAATGGCACCACCCCAGCAAGCGATAAAGATTCGCTCTTGCGTTCGGGCCGCTGAATGGCCAATGAGCGCACCGGCTGTCCGGGGCGCAATAGCTTGCTCAAAGTCCACTTGAAGCCGACGCTTAATTGCTCGGCTAAATTCATGGGCAATGCCGTTATTTCCTCTCTCCCCCGCGCGCATTGCGACGGACTTAATTCCGCCATTTGTAATGAGTGCCACGCCACCACCATCGCTCTGAAATTTATTCAATGGCCTGGGCATTGACTCCGCAGCGAGTATTAAAAAATCTGCAAAACTGAAGTAGATGCCTGAAACATCGACCAATGCGCACTCGATCTTAGCAATCCGATAATCCGATTTGAGAAAATTGCATCATCGAAATCGGATATCTCCGCGCGATGCGAAGATTTTCTTTGTTATGCTCGCCCTCGGTCGATGAGGGGCGTGCAAGGGAATGGCGCATTGACTGCAAAACCGCCAAATTCCCGATTGCCGGCGGGTTCTCCGCTGCACAGCCGACTACGCACGCTCCATCAAATACGTTGGATACGCGCATGCTGGACGTCTACCTGAACAAGCATCTGATCGGTCAGCTATCGTGCGGCCGCAGCGGTTGGGCGTTCGAATACGATGCACGCTGGCAGACTTCTTCGCAGGGCTTCGATCTGAGCCCGCACCTGCCGCGGGGCGCCGGCATGATCGCCGACACGGCAAAAGCCCAGCCGGTACGCCACTTCTTTGAATACCTGCTGCCGGAAGCGGCGCGCAGCACGCCCAAGGCGGCGGCCGCGGCGCTGGAACATCTCGCACAAGCAGCGCCGCATCTGGATGGCCCGCTGGCCCTGGTGCCCAGCGGACTCAAGCCATGCAGCGGCCGCGCCGACGGGCTGTCCGAACGCGATCTGGTGCTGCAGTTCCAGCAAACCGTTGGGCGCCCGCCCCGCAGCACGCCGCTGCGCGCGGCGGAACCTCGCGCACGCTACGGCACCGATACCGCAGAAGCTGTAGAAGAAATCAGCCTCCCTTTCCTGGCCTCGAATGGTCTGCCCGTGTCGATGTGGCTGGGCCGGTTTTCCGCGCCTGCCAATGCCGCGCAGTCGAGCCATTTCGTGCGGTTGGACTTTGGTGAAGGCGCGCACCTTCCGTACGCGACCATCAATCACTGCTGGGCCACGCTGTTGGGCCGCAGCATCGGGCTGGACACGCCGTTCATCGGCCTGCGTCAGTTTCCGGAAACCGCCGCCGTGGTGCAACGCCTCGATCGCACCTTGCGCTGCAAGAGCGACGACACCGCGCTGGTGCAGGCCCGCTATGTCGTCTCGGCGGTGCAGTTGCTGGGGCTCTCGCCCAAGTACCGCTTCCTGCCGATCACCGTCGAGCAGGTCGCGCAATGCGCCAGTCTGTGCGCGGACCCGGCTTCCGCGACGGCCGCGCTGTTCCGTTGGATGGTGTTTTGCCTGTTGATCGGCGGACGCAACGCCTCGGCTGGCACGCTGCATTTTCACATCGGTGCGGACGGCATCCGCCTGGCGGCGCACGATCACCTGTTCTGTGCGGCGGTCTACGCCAACGAATGGAATGCCGATGAACTCTCGCCGGACGCGCAAGCCCGCTATGAGGCCATCGACCAAGACGCGCTGCTCGCCCTGGCCGATCACCTCGGCTACGACGCCAGCCAGGCGCGCCGCGAGCTGCTGCGTCTGATCAGCATGCTGGCGCCGCAGTCGTCATTCGTGGCGACACATCTCTCGCAGGCGTTGGGACATTCACCGACGCGCGCAGCGGAGATCGACTTCCTCGCGCGCATCCACCGCCATGTGTCCGAGACGGCACGGCGACTGGGCGGCAAGACGGCGGAAGTCTGACGCTGAAACGCGCGGCCACCGCAGGCGCTCAAAGCGCCGCCAGACTGACCGAGCCGTAGCGGGCGTAACCGTGCGCTGCCAGGGTATCCATGGCCTCGGCTTCGGCGCGGGCAAATGCCAGCGCAAGCGTATCGGGGCTTCCGGCGCCGCTGGCAAAGGCCTGGTACGCCGCGAATGCCTCGCGCGGTGGCACACCACTGCGCTCGAGCACCCGCTGCGCGGCTTCCAGCGCCGCACGAATCGCCGTCTCCCCGGGCGGGGCATCGCGAAACGCTAGCTGTAGACAGGACGTCGTCGGATTCATCCGCGTTTCGATGTTCGATTCACTGGAACAGCACACCTGACCCAGTCTAGGAAAGCGCCTATCGAGTGCCAAGCGTGACGCTCATTCCTGAGCGCGCGTTTCCGTGTGGCGTCGGGTCCGCAAGGATCGACTTGGGGATGCCCCCGGGTGCACATGCTCTGAATCACGTTGCATAATCGAATCGATTGACCAAGCAACGACTTTGGCGGCGCCACCACAACGACAGGAGACAACATGATCACGCCACCCATCCGTTTGAAACGTACTGCGCTCGCCTGGCTGCTGGCCGGTGCTGCCTTGCCGGCATTCGCACAGATTCCGTTCAGCCCCGGCGGTGCATCGTCCGCGCCAGCACAGGTTGCACCCGCTGCGGGCGGGATCGACGTGGCGCAGATCAAGCCTGCGGTGGACGCGGCGGTCAATGCCGAATATGGGCAGCTCGACCTGCTCTACAAAGACATCCACGCGCACCCGGAACTGGCGTTTCAGGAAACGCGCACCGCTGCCAAGCTGGCCGAGCAGATGCGCAAGATCGGCTTTGACGTGACGGAGCATGTCGGCAAGACCGGCGTGGTGGCGGTCTATCGCAACGGGGCCGGCCCGACGATCCTGGTGCGCACCGAACTCGATGCGCTGCCGATGGAAGAGAAAACCGGCCTGCCCTACGCGAGCCACGTCCACACAAAATGGCGCGGCGAAGACGTGGGCGTCGCGCATAGCTGCGGGCACGACCTGCACATGGCGTCGTGGGTGGGCACGGCGAAGACGCTGGTGTCGCTCAAGGATCGCTGGCACGGGACGCTCGTGTTCGTCGCACAGCCTGCCGAAGAAACCGTATCGGGCGCACAGAGCATGATCGACGACGGCTTCTTCAAGCGCTTCCCCAAGCCCGACTATGCGTTTGCGCTGCACACGGGCCCGGGGCCGTACGGTTCGATCGTCTTCAACAGCGGCCCGATCACGTCGAACTCCGACGGGTTGGAAATTACGTTCAAAGGTCGTGGCGGGCACGGCTCCGCGCCTGACAAGACCATTGACCCGGTGATGATGGCGGCGCGCTTCGTGGTCGACCTGCAAAGCGTGATCAGCCGCGAGAAGGATCCGCAGGAATTTGGCGTGGTGAGCATCGGCGCCATCCAGGGCGGCAGCGCTGAGAACATCATCCCGGACAGCGTGCTGCTGCGCGGGACGATCCGTTCGTACAAGCCGGCGGTGCGCCAGAAGATGCTCGACGGTATCCGGCGCACGGCCAAGGCCGTCACCGAGATGTCGGGCGCGCCGGACGCCGATATCAAGATCACCGAAGGCGGCAAGGCGGTCAACAACGACCCGACCGTGGTCGCGCGCACCGAGGCGATGTTCAAGACCGCCTTCGGCAACGACCGCGTGCTGCGCGTGCCGCCCATCACGGCCAGCGAAGATTTCTCGGCGTTTGTTGACGCGGGCATCCCGTCAATGTTCTTCTTCATCGGCGTGAACGATCCGCAGACATTCTTCGCCTCGCTCAAGCCGGGTGCCAAGCCGCTGCCGACGAATCATTCTCCGCTGTTCGCACCGGTGCCCGAACCGTCCATCAAGACCGGCGTGACGGCGATGTCGCTGGCAGTGCTCAATGCACTGCAATGGAACAAGGCGTCGGGCCAGTAAGTCGGCGTTGAGATGGGCGCGGCCCGCCTGGTCACCGGGCGGCCGCGCCTTTTGATTTTTCAGGAGGGGATTCCATGTTCCACCGTTTCATCCGCACCAGCAGCGCCCTGCTGCTGTGCGCCTGTGCCGCGGCTCCCGCACTGTCGCAAACCGCGCCAGCCACCAACCGTCTCGACGAAATCATCGCGCGCGGTACGCTCCGCGTCGGCACCACCGGCGACTACAAGCCGTTCACTTACAAGAATCCTGCCGATGGCCGCTTTATCGGCCTGGATGTCGAGATGGGCGAACGTCTGGCCAAGGCACTCGGCGTGAAGCTGGAAATCGTTCCAACCACGTGGTCGACGCTGATGCAGGACTTTGCGGCTGACCGCTACGACATCGCCATGAGCGGGGTGTCGGTCACGCTGGAGCGGCAGAAGAAGGCGTTCTATTCGATTCCGTATCAACGCGACGGCAAGACGCCGATCACGCGTTGCGAGAACCAGTCGAAATATCAGACGCTGGCGCAGATCGATCAGCCGAACGTGCGTGCCGTGGTCAACCCGGGCGGCACGAACGAGAAATTCGCGCGCGAACATCTGAAGCAGGCGCAGATTCGCGTGTATCCGGACAACGTGACCATCTTCAACGAGATCGTCGCCGGCCGCGCAGACCTGATGATGACTGACGCGGTCGAAACCAAGCTGCAGCAGAAGCTGCACCCGGAGTTGTGTGCCGTGCACCCGGAAGCGCCGTTCGATTTTTCGGAGAAGGCCTACCTGCTGCCCCGCGACGTCGTGTTCAAGAACTTCGTCGACCAATGGCTGCGGCAGACGACCGAGAGCGGTGAATTCGCCAAGCGCTTTGATGCGTGGCTGGCGTATCCGTGGAATACACCGGCCAACTAAGCGGCCTGAGCAGCGCTATGCGCGTGCGGTGTGGCGCCCTCGCCGCACCGCCCATCAGCAGCCGAGGCACACGCCATTCAGCTGCGCGCCGTGGGGCCAGACCGTGCCGGACCAGACCGGCGCGGTCCTCACATACACCGCCGTGGCGGTCAGCGAACTGGTCCTGGCCGCCATGCTGGCGAAGCTGGCAAGCTCAGTGAAGACTGGTCCGATCGCCGTGTTGCAGAGCCAGCGCATCGCGCAGCAGTGCGTCGGTCATGTCACGCCCCAGTAGCGCCGGGTCGAAGCGCGCAGAAAAGCGCGTCGAGCATGACTCGACTTGCAGCACGACCTGGCCCGGCGGCAGCAGTTCAATGTCGACGTGGATGACCTCGTCGTCTTCGGTAAAGGAATGCAGCAGCGTCAGCGCACGGTAGCCGTCGGCGCGCTCTACGGCGGCCTCCGTCCAGGACGGCGCGAGTAGCGCACAGTTGACCAGCGTTTCGGGCTCGTCGGGGCGATACAGGTGCAGCCCCATCATCGTCGAAGCGGCATCGGCCACGCTGGACCATTCGGCCGCCGGAATCAGGTCACCCAGCAGGCGGATGTCGTCGACAGCCGCATCGGTCTGCACAAAGGCGGCACCCAGGAAGAACGCGGTCTCGTCGCGGAAACCACCCGCCACTGTGGTGCGCCACAGGCGGTGGCTGCTCTTGCTGCCCAGCGCCACTTGCGCCAGCACTTTGGCCGCGCGTGCGCCGTCGGCGCCCGACCACTGCTCCACCGCGCCATGCGAGAACAGGCGATCGGCCATCACAAGGTTCACGCCTTCGGGTAGCACGCGCTCTTTCAGCCAGTTTGCAAGCACGTGCACACCGCTGAACGGCATGTCCGGACGCCCGATCGCATGCGCGCGCACGCGTCCGTTTTCCGGCACGTGGAACGGCATGGCAAACAGCCTCGCCTGATAAGCGACGCCGTCAATCACAAAACGGGCGATGGAAGCGGTGGTGATGGACATGGTGACCTTCCTGCTGCAAGGGGCGGAAAACGCCGCCCGTACCTGCATCAACGACCATCCACGCCGAATGTTTAGCCGCCGCAAGGGGGGCTGACGGCAGGGGAATCCCCAAGGCTGTAACGCGACGCAACAATCCGCGCACATGAAGACAGGAATTTTTTGCCGCCGCCGTCGTCAGACCTTCGCATTAAGGGTTATCCCGCATGCCACATTCCCGTGTCAATTCAATGACTTATGTGCAAATTGCGGTGCTCGAACGGTCACAATTGTTCGTGATTTTTGAACAAAGAGTTTAATAGAACTGCTTTTTTACTGTTCGAGCAACGACTAAGCTTATGCCATCGCGTTACCGCACCGCAGCGAAAACTGCCCTGCGGCAATGCTCACCCCCCCCTGTTGTGGAGTCCATCATGAAGACCAAGAACCTGATTCTCGCCTCGCTGATCGCTGTTGCCGCTGTTCCGGCCTTCGCTGCCGGCGTGCAAAACAAGGACCCGTACACCAACGGCCAGGCCGTGACGAAGGCTGACCCTTATACGGATGGCGCCCGCAAGGCAGACGTCTACACCGACGGCGCCGTGCGCAAGGCTGACCCGTACACGGATGGCGCGCTGCGCAAGGCCGATCCGTACACCGATGGCGCCCTGGTCGGCAAGGCTGACCCGTTCACCGACGGCCAATAAGTCGTCGATCGGCTGACCGTATCACCCTGTATCTCTCTCCCTCCCCGATGCCGGAGCCCGCGTTGGCACCGGCACCGGCTTACTGAGGCGGCCTTTCCGGCCGCTTTTTTTTTCGCCTACACCCGCAGATCTCACTTGGCGAGCCCGGACTTTTCCCCCTCAAGGCTGCGGCCGCCTGTCCGATAGAAGAGAATGCATTCGTTGGCGGGACGCCTTTACTTGGGCCCGTTGCGCAAAAACGTGCCCTCCCCGCCACGGCCCGATCTCTGAACATCAACATGCGCAAGCGCATCGCTATCGAACACCTGCGGGTGGGCATGTACCTCGACGAATTCGTCGGCTCCTGGCTGGAACACCCGTTCTGGCGGGCCCGTTTTCGCGTGGAAGATGCCGCCCAATTGCAACGCCTGCGTGCCAGCGGCGTGCGCGAGGTGTGGATCGACACCACGCGCGGCACCGACGTGGCCGCCGCCAACGCGGCACCTCCGGCCCCCGAAATGCTGGCGCCACCGGCCTGCTCCGCCGACGCCCACATTGCGCCCCGCCCCATCACGCATGCGGAAGAAATGCGCCGTGCCGCCCGCCTCATCAGTAAGGCGGAGGTCGCCGTCCAGGCCATGTTTGCCGATGCTCGCATGGGCCGCACGATCGAAGCGCGCGATGCACTGCCATTGGTGGAAGCCATTTCAGGCTCCGTCGACCGCCACCCGAGCGCGCTGACCAGCCTGGTGCGCCTGAAAGCGAAAGATCGCTACACGTTCCTGCATTCGGTAGCCGTGTGCGCGCTCATGGTGTCGCTGGGCCGTCAGCTAGGGCTGTCGGATGACGAAGTCCGCGATGCGGGCCTCGCCGGCCTGTTGCATGACATCGGCAAGATCGCGATTCCGCCCGAGGTGTTGAACAAGCCCGGTGCACTGACCGACGCTGAATTCCGCCACGTGATCGTCCATCCGCAGGCGGGCCACGACATCCTAGCGGGCGACAGCAGCATGCGCGACATCGCGCTCGACGTCTGCCTGCACCACCACGAACGCATGGACGGCACCGGCTATCCGCACAAACTCGCGGGAGAAGGCATCTCGCTGTTCGCGCGAATGGGCGCCATCTGCGACGTCTATGACGCGGTCACGTCCGACCGCCCGTACAAGAAAGCGTGGGAGGCCGCCTACGCGGTGCAGCGCATGGTCGAATGGCGCGGCAACCATTTCGACCCGATGGTGTTCAACGCCTTCGTCAAGAGCGTGGGCATCTATCCGGTGGGTTCGCTCGTCCGGCTACGCTCGGGCCGGCTGGCGGTGGTCATGCAGCATGCACCGGGCGCCTTGCTGACGCCCACGGTCAAGGTATTCTTCTCGATATCGTCGGGCACGCGGGTTGCGCCCGAACTCATCGATCTGGCGCAGACTGGCGACCAGATCGTTTCCCGAGAAGAACCCCGCGACTGGGGCCTGACCGACCTCAACGAACTTTGGATACACGGCGACTGATCCGTCATCCCTTTCTCCGGCGCCTGCTGGCATGTCTTGCGCTGGGCTGGCTGGCGGGCAGCACATCGGCCATTGCCGAGCCCCCTCTGCGCATCGGCTCCAAGCGCTTCACGGAGTCGTACGTGTTGGGCGAAATCCTCACGCAGACCGCAACCCCGCGTGGCCCCGCCGAACACGTACCCGGCCTGGGCAACACCGCCATCGTCTTTGCCGCGCTCAAGAACGACAGCATCGACGTCTATCCGGATTACCTCGGCACCATCGCCGCCGAAATCCTCCACTTGCCCGCCGAGCAGGCGGCCAATCCCGATCAAGCCGCGCTGCTGGCCGACGTCAACCGCGGCCTGGCGCCGATGGGCCTGGCGGCCGGCGTGCCGCTGGGCTTTGAAGACACCTACGCGCTGGCCATGCGTGACGCCGATGCCGAGCGCGAGCACATCCGCACGCTGGCCGACCTGGCCACACATCCGTCGCTGCGGCTTGGCCTGTCGCACGAATTTCTCGGCCGCGCCGACGGCTGGCCGGCGATCGTCCAACGCTACAAGCTGCCGCAACGCCCGACAGGCCTCGACCACGGCGTTGCCTATGACGCGCTGCGCGCCAGCCAGGTCGACGTGATCGACATCTACTCCACCGACGCGAAGATTCGCCGCGAACACCTGCGGGTGCTCGACGACCCCGCGCACGTCTTCCCGCGCTACGACGCCGTGTTGCTTTACCGCGCCGACGTTGCGCAGCGGCATCCGGCGCAATGGCAGGCGATCAGCGCGGTGACCGGGCGCATCGGGCGCGACGACATGGTGGCGATGAACGCGGCGGTCGAACTCGAAGGCCAGTCGTTCTCGCAAGCTGCGCAGCAGTTTCTCGCCGGGCATGGCAACGCGCTGGCCGCGACACCGGCTCGCGCGTTCTTCGGCCGGCTGACGGACGGCCTGGGGCGGCTCACGCAGCGTCATCTGATGCTGGTGGGCATCTCGACCGGCGTTGCCGTGCTGCTCGGCGTGCCGCTGGGCCTCATGGCAGCGCGTCGACGGATCAAGCAGCCAATCCTTGCCGTCGTGGGCGTGTTGCAGACGATTCCGTCGCTCGCCTTGCTGGCGATGCTCATCCCGATCGTTGGGTCGATTGGCGTGGTGCCGGCGCTGATTGCGCTGGCGGTCTATGCGCTGCTGCCCATCGTGCGCAACACGATCGTCGGGCTGGAACAGGTGCCAGACGGCTTGCGCGATGCCGCGTTGGCGCTGGGGTTCACGCCCTCGCAACGCACGCGCGTGGTCGATCTTCCGCTGGCGCTGCCGGTCATCCTGGCTGGCGTCAAAACCGCCGCGGTCATCAGTGTGGGGACTGCGACCATCGCCGCGTTCATCGGCGCCGGCGGCTATGGCGAGCGCATCGCCACGGGGCTCGCCCTCAACGACAGCGCAACGCTGCTTGCCGGCGCCATTCCTGCCGCAGGGCTGGCGCTGCTCGTGCAGGCCGCGTTCGAGATGGCCGAATGGTGGCTGCGCCGAAGACGCGGCGACACCCCGCTCCGCTGACGAGCACGCGCGCGGGCGTTCCATTACCATCGCGGACATTCCAGCCGCCTTGCCCCCCGCCCCTGCTTATGACTACGCTTCCGTTTTCAACCGCCCTGCTCGTCGCGGCGGCCGGCGTTTATGCCGGCGCCCAGAATGCCCTCGCGGGCGGCGGATCGTTCATCACGTTCCCCGCATTGCTGCTGGCCGGGCTCAACCCGCTAGGCGCCAACATGACCTCGACGATCGCGCTGTTCCCCAGCCAGATCACCTCGTCGATCGCGGGGCGAAAACTGGCCGGCGGCGTCGATGCCGGCGAGCATCACCTGTCGCTGCGGCAGCTCATTGTCATCAGTCTGGTGGGCGGCGTGCTCGGCGCGTTGTTGCTGCTGGCAACGCCACCGTCGTTCTTCGCCAAGCTCGTGCCGTATCTCGTGCTGTTTGCAACCAGCGTGTTTGCGTGGGGCAGCTTCCGCCGCAAACCGCTGCATGCGGCATCGGGCATGTCGACCACCGCGCTCGCAACCGCCCAATTTGCGATTGCCATTTACGGCGGCTACTTCGGCGGCGGAATCGGCTTCCTGATGCTCGCCGCGCTCACGGTGGCCGGCCAGCAGGTGCGCATGGCGGGCGCGACCAAGAACGTGCTCGCCATGACGATGAATGCATCGGCCGTGGCGGTGTTTGCGTTCTCCCCGCAGGTCAACTGGGCTGCCGTGGTGGCGCTGGGCATCGGGGGCATCGCAGGCGGATTCGCCGGTGCGTGGCTGCTGCACCGGCTGCCGGAAAAAGTGCTGCGCGGCTTCGTGGTCATCGTCGGGGTCATCCTGACGGTCTGGCTGTTCATGCGCGCTTGAATGCAGCATCCGCTGGCGGCTTGACAGCGTTTGTCCGACAGGCGGTTCAGTCTGCGCCGACTGTCCGTCGGGTTAACGCTTCCCTATTGTGACGTTCGGGATGCACCTCGTGGCACGCGGCATGCGTGCCCTGAAGTCGACCCTGTTTCACAACAAGGAGAACGAGCATGCAAGCACGCAAGATGTCGAGTCTGGCCGCCGCAATCGCCGTGGCCGCCTGTGCGTGGATCGGCGCGGCGCCCGCGCAGGCCCAGCAGAAGGATCACAGCGCAGTGACGGGCGTCGACAGCCCGATGGAGGGCCCGCGCACCCAGGTACAGCGCAATGCCGATGCCGCTGCCAACCCCGGCTATCACAACACCGCGACCGGCGCACAGCCGGAAGCCACGCCCGGCACGCTCAAGCAGAAAGTCCACCGCGCGCACGTGAAGACCGACAAGTGGGTCGACAAGCACGTCACGCACCGTCACGGCAAGGGCTCGTCGGCGGCGGAGTCATCGTCGGACCGCGCATTCTGGTCGCGCCGCGCCAACCAGTGCGACTCGCTGGTGGGGGAAGCCCAGCGGGTCTGCCGAGAGCGTCGCTCGGACACCGCGGGCAGCGGTCAATAAACGCACCCTGCCCATGAAAAAAAGCCGACGTTTGCGCGTCGGCTTTTTTCATTGCGGCGGCGTCTGCGTCAGACGATGCCGGTGGCGTAGAACACGGCAATCACGAAGAACACTGCCAGCGTCTTAATGATCGTCACGCAGAACACATCGCGATACGCCTCGCGGTGCGTCAGGCCCGTCACAGCCAGCAGCGTGATCACGGCGCCATTGTGCGGCAGCGTGTCCATGCCACCCGAGGCCATCGCCGCCACACGATGCAGCACCTCCATCGGAATGCCTGTCGCCTGCGCGGCCTGCACAAACTGGTCGGCCATGGCCGCCAGTGCAATGCTCATGCCGCCCGATGCGGAACCGGTGATGCCGGCAAGGGTGCTCACCGTCACCGCTTCATTGACGAGCGGATTCGGAATCGCGCGCAGCCCATCGGCGAGCACCAGAAAACCCGGCAGCGCGGCGATCACGCCACCGAAACCGTATTCCGAAGCGGTGTTCATCGCGGCCAGCAAGGCGCCCGACACGGCCGCCTTGCTGCCGTCCGCAAAGCGGCCCTTCACCGCGCGGAAGCCAAATACGAGCACCACGATGATGCCGATCAACAGCGCCGCTTCCACGGCCCAGATCGCGGTCAGCTTGTCCGCTTCAACGGTCAGCGGCTTGGGCAGTCCGGGCAACGCAACGGTCGCGACCTTGCCGTACCACGTCGGAATCCAGCGCGTGAACAGCAGGTTCATCACGCCCACCAGCACCAGCGGCGACAGCGCGACGAGCGGGTGCGCCAGCGTGCCGGTCTCGGCCGTTTCGGGCTCGTTCACCAGCTTGGTCAGGCCGTGGTCATAGCCCTGGCCATTGCGCAGTGCCACGCGGCGGCGCCATTCCAGATACGACATGCCCACCACGATGATGAACAGCGCACCGATGGTACCCAGCCACGGCGCGGCCCAAGAGGTGGTGTGGAAGAACGTGGTCGGGATGATGTTTTGAATCTGGGGCGTGCCCGGCAGCGAATCCATCGTGAACGAGAACGCGCCCAGCGCGATCGTGCCCGGGATGAGGCGCTTGGGGATGTTGCCCTGGCGGAACATTTCCGCTGCAAACGGGTACACGGCGAACACCACCACGAACAGCGACACGCCGCCGTACGTCAGCAGCGCACACACCAGCACGATGGAGAGCATCGCCCGCTTGGCCCCCACCACGCGGATGACCGATGCAACGATGGAGCGCGAAAACCCCGACAGCTCGATCACCTTGCCGAAGACAGCACCGAGCAGGAACACCGGGAAATACAGTTTGACGAAGCCGACCATCTTCTCCATGAAGATGCCGGAGAACACCGGCGCCACAGCCGATGGATCAGTCAGCAGCACCGCGCCCAGGGCAGCCAGCGGTGCAAACAGGATGACGCTGTAGCCGCGATACGCGGCGAACATTAGAAATGCCAGCGCAGCCAGCACAATGATGACGGACATCGACAATCTCCTCGCATGCTTTTCTTTTTAAGAGCGAAGATTGTATGTCGCGATGCAACAGATTCCGTTACGCAATCACGCGTATTGAACTGGCGGCGGAACTGACGTTCGCGTGCGCCCGACGGGCGTCCTCGTCACGTTGAAACAGGCCGACATGACCGATCAGTGGTGATGTCCCCACCCGCCGCGACCGCCCCATCCGCGCCCACCCCAGCCGCGATGGCAGCCCCAGCAGCCGCCTCCGCCAATCCAAACGCTGCCGAACACAGGCGCTGGATAAACCGGCGCGGGGTAATAGGCCGGCCCGTAGTAGTAATAAGGATCGTACGGATACGCTGCCACCGGTGCAGGCGCCACAGCGGCAGGCGCAATCGGGTTGCCATAAGCGTCGTAATACGGCGCGACCACACAGCCGCCCAGCAGGACGACCGCGCATGCGACCACCACGCCCGGCAGGATGGCGGCGCGACGGCCTGGTTGCGATGTCGGGGTCATCATGTGCTCCGTTGGATGCATGTGGATATGCGTTCGACAGTGTTTGGCCGCCTCAATTCCAAGGACTTCGCATGCCGCAGCACCGGATCGCTGCCGGATCACTTACCATGACCGCTTCGCCGCCCGGGCTGGGGAGAGATCGAGGCAGGCGATGTCCATAAAACACTGGAGGACACATCCATGCAAGCCACGGCAGCGCCCACCCAGGGCGATCGGGCACCGGCACCGGCCATCTCTGCGGCCACCCGACGCAAGGCCATCATCGCCGCCACGATCGGCAACGGCCTCGAATGGTTCGACTTTACGGTCTACAGCTTCTTCGCCGTCATCATCGCCAAGCTGTTCTTCCCCACCGGCAACGACTTCACCTCGTTCATGCTGACGGTCGCCACGTTTGGCGTGGGATTCTTCATGCGCCCGGTGGGCGCCGTCGTTCTAGGCATCTACGCCGACCACGTCGGCCGCAAGGCTGCGCTCACGCTCACCATCATGCTGATGGCGATCGGCACGGCCATCATCGGCCTTGCGCCGACGTACGCGCAAATCGGTATTGGCGCGCCCATCCTGATCGTGATCGCGCGGCTCATCCAGGGCTTCTCTGCTGGCGGTGAAGTCGGGGGCGCCACGGCCTTCCTGATCGAGTATTCACCAGACGAACGGCGCGGCTACTTCGCAAGCTGGCAGCAGGCGAGCCAAGGCATCTCGTTCATTCTCGGTGCCGCCATGGGCGCGATCGTCACGAACGGCCTGTCGCCGGAGCAGATCGATGCATGGGGCTGGCGCATTCCATTCCTGTTCGGCCTGCTGATCGGCCCGGTCGGCATGTACATCCGCTCGCACCTGCACGAGCCGCCCGCCTTTGAAGCGCAGAAGGCAAAGGCCGCGAAAGAGTCGCGCCTGGCACCGCTGTCGCAAGTGCTGCGCGATCATCCGCGCGAGGTGCTAGGCGGCCTGGGCGTGACGATTCTCTGGACCGTCTGCACCTACACGCTGGTGTTCTACATGCCGACGTATGCGAAGCAACAGCTGGGTCTGCCACTAGGCGCGACATTCCAGTCGACAGCGCTGTGCGGCGCGATCATCTTCGTGCTGTGCCCGCTCATGGGCACCCTGTCCGACCGCATCGGGCGCAAGCGCATGCTGGGCACGGTGGCGCTGATCATCGCAGCGGCAGCGTATCCGCTCTTCCACTGGCTCAACGTCCACCCGACGGTGCAGACACTGCTACAGGTGCAGGTGATCCTGGGTGTGTTGCTGGCGGCGTTCACGGGCCCGGCGCCGGCCGTGCTGGCCGAGCAGTTTCCGACGGCGGTGCGCTCCACCGGCCTGTCGATTTCATACAACCTGGCGGTCACCATCTTCGGTGGTTTCGCCCCGTTGATCGTGACGTGGCTGATTGCCAGTTCGGGCAGCAAGCTCGCACCGTCGTACTACGTGATGGCCGCGGCGATCATCAGCGTGCTTGCGCTGTCGCTGATGCACGACCGCACGGGCAAGCCGATCGAAAAATGATCGCGTGAAATAGACCCGAAGCGAAACTAGGCTGAACAACGGCCGGTGGATCACCCCACCGGCCGTTCGTCTTTTGCGCCGAGCAACGCCGCGTTTTCCAGCACCCGCACACCGGGCGCATCCACGCGCGCTGCCGTGACGAGCGCCGCCGCCACCGATTCCGCCGGCACCGGCCGCCACGTCCGGGGCACCATCCATCCGATTGCGGGCGACAGGGCTTGCGCAATGCGCTCGCCGAGGCGAAATTCCGTGCGCGCGCCGAGCAGCAGCGAGGGCCGGACCACCGTCACCGAAGGAAAGCCGATCGCCAGGATTTCAGCCTCCACTTCGCCCTTGCAGCGGTTGTAGAAAACGCGCGAGCGCGGGTCGGCGCCCAACGCGCTCACCAGCAGAAAATGATGCGCGCCGGCAGCAAATGCGCGCCGCGCCAGATCAACCGGATACTCGACATCAACGCGCCGGAATGCTGCCTGGGAACCGGCCTGGCGGATGGTCGTGCCGAGCGCGCAGATGACGATGTCGGCGGCAAACGCAGACTGGATTTCCAGGGCATCCAGGCGATCGAAATCGACCACGCATTCGCGCAATCGACCCGGCGCGGCCTGCCCTGGTGTCAAGGCCCCGCGTCGGCGTACAAGGGCGGTCACGCTGCCTGCCCACGGCTGCGCGACCAGCCGACGCACTACCGCACGGCCCACCAGTCCGTTGGCGCCGGCCACCAGAACGGACGGTCCGCGCGGTTGCTCAGGCGCTTCGCCGCCCGCCGCTAAGCCTTGTCCGACAGGCATTTGCGCACTCGACATGATGTTCTCCATGAAGTTGGCACTGGCCCAGAAACATAGTGTACGGCGTCTGGAGAGCCGGTTGGCTGCCATGCCGCTTGCGCGGTTTCGGTGCGCTCCTCGCGTGAAGAACGCTGGCGGAAATGCAAACAAACGGCGTCGATATCAGGTGTTTCCCGGATGCCTTCCCGCAAACCCATACGGGGCAAGTGTCGGCTGCAAGCAACGGCCCGCAAACCCTTGCAGTTAGGGGATGTGCAACCCTTCACAACGGTGATATAAAACGGGTCGCAGTACAACGCTGTCCAACAAACCTGAAGTGGGGAACTGACATGACGACCAAATCCGAACTCGTAGCCGCCATTGCGAAAGACGCTGAACTGAGCAACGCCGCCGCTGAGCGCGCGCTGAACTCCGCGCTGGAAAACATCAAGAAGACCGTCGCCAAGGGCGGCACCATCACGCTGGTTGGCTTCGGTTCGTTCTCGTCGGGCAAGCGTGCTGCACGCACCGGCCGCAACCCGCGCACCGGCGAAGCCATCAAGATCCCGGCAACCAAGACCGTGAAGTTCACGGCTGGCAAGGGCTTCAAGGACGCCGTGAACAAGAAGAAGTAAGAGTCTTCTGCCGAGCCCCGGCATGCGTGCCGGGCCGGGAGACTTGCAAGGGACCCTACGGGGTCCCTTTTCTTTTGGTGCGTTTGATCTGGCAACGTCAGCCAACCGGCCACAAAGCCACCAGATAACCGACCGAACCGACACGCGCGATAACCGTATCCGGATCGCCCTCTGCATCGAGCCATGCAGCAGCCCCCTGCGGTACGTCGTCGGCGCCGATCGACAACACGCCGTGCACGCAATACACCAGCCATTGCATGCCCGCATGCAAGCGCGGCAGTGAACGACGCTCGCCGGCCGCAAGAGCGATGGCCTCGGCACGATGCGCCCAGGCGTCGCGCCGCGTCATCACGTTGAAATCCGACAGCGGTGCATCCAGCGTGGCATCCACATCGGCTTCGCCGGGAAAGCGTGCGGGGGCCTCGCCGGGCGCGAGCGTCACGGCTTCGGCGTCGGCGCGGTGCATCGTCAGCCGGCCACCCGCGATCACCGCCAACGAGCGGTCAATGCCGGCAAAACGCGAGAACGGCCCGGCCGCATCCACCTGCGCAGTGCTCACGCGCCAGTCGAAATGGTCGAGCGTGGCGCCAGCCGGCGCGATGGCGATTTCAGTCGTGACACCGCCGCCGTTCTTCCACGGCATGCGGCGCATTGCATCTGCAGGGATCAGTTTCATGAGCGGCGCAACAAGTGATACGCCAGGCGCGCCGCAACGCGCACGGTGCGGCGATCCTGATCGTATTCGGGATTGGTCTCGGCGATGTCTGCCACGCGCACCTTGCCGGTGGCGCAAACGTGCTGCACAAGGGCCTCGAGCACCGGAAGCGTGATGCCGTACGCTGCGGGCGCGGACACGCCGGGCGCCACGGCGGCGGCCAGCACATCCATGTCGATGGTCAGGTAGACGTGATCGGCATCAGCCAGCCATGCATCGAGATCGGCCATGCGCGCATCGAGGTGCCGCTCCTGCATGTCGGTATCTTCCACGTAGTGCGCGTGCAGCGCGTCGGCGCGGTCGAACAGCGCGGGCGTGTTCGACAGGCGGCTGACACCGAGGCAGCAATACGTCAGGTCGATACCGTGCGCGGCGCAGTCTTCGGCGATCTGGTCGAACGGCGTGCCGGAGTTCCCGGGGCGACTCGTGCGCAGGTCGAAATGCGCATCGAAATTGACGACCGCGAGGCGCCCGCCCCAACCTTGTTTCTGCCAATGCTGACGCAGTCCTTGGTACGTGCCGAAAGCCACCTCGTGACCGCCCCCGAGCAACACTGGCCGCGCGCCCGCATCGAGCAATTCGCACACGCATTCCGCAAGTGCGGTTTGTGCGCGTTCGAGATCGCCATCGTCACATGTGACATCGCCCGCATCGGCGAGCGCGGAAAGACCATGTGCAGGTACGTTGGCCAACGCACGGCGGATTTCACGCGGGCCCTGTGCCGCACCGGCCCGGCCGTGGTTGCGAACGACGCCCGCATCGCACGCAAACCCCAGCAGCGCGGGCACGCCGGACAACGTCGTCGCATCGGCCGACTGCACGATCTGGAACAGGCGCGTCACGTCACCGCGCTCGCCGGTGTCGTCACGCCCCTGCCAGACGGAGGCATCGAACATCGTCCTCATGCGCGTGTCAGCACCGCTTGCAGGAACGAACGCGTGCGCGCTTCCTTGGGCTCGCCAAAGATGACCGACGGCGGCCCGGCTTCGACGATGCCGCCGCCGTCCATCACCACCACCACGTCGGCCACTTCGCGTGCAAAGCCCATCTCGTGCGTGACCACGAGCATCGTCATGCCTTCCTTGGCGAGCACCTTCATCACCTGAAGCACTTCGCCAACCAGTTCTGGGTCAAGCGCGGAGGTCGGTTCGTCGAACAGCATCACCTTGGGCCGCATCGCCAGCGCACGCGCAATGGCCACGCGCTGCTTCTGTCCGCCCGACAGACTCGCGGGCATTGCGTCGGCCTTGTGTGCCAAGCCCACTTTCTGCAGCAGCTCGCGCGCTTCCGTCTCTGCTTCGTGCTTCGACTTGCCGCTCAGCATGCGCGGGCCAACGGTGACGTTGTGCAGCACCGAAAGATGCGGAAACAGGTTGAACGACTGGAACACCATGCCGACCTGCTGGCGCAACTGGTTCAGCTCGCCATCGGGCAATAGCGTGCCGTTGTCGATCAGGCGCTTGCCGCAGATGTCGATGGTGCCGCCTTCGGCTGTTTCCAGCCCGTTGCAGCAGCGCAGGAACGTGCTCTTGCCCGAGCCGCTGGGGCCGATGACGACGACCACCTGCGAGGCGTCAACTTCAAAGTCGATGCCCTTGAGCACGGTGTGATCGCCATACGATTTAGTGAGCCCGCGGATCTCGATCATGGGCACATCCAACGCGGATTTGAGCGTTTGCGGGTTCGCATTCGTCATGTTCATTGCACCATGCCTCCCGCACGGATGTTGCGCTCAAGCCGGTGCAGCAGATAGCTGGCGGCGCTGGTCAGCACCAGGTACACCAGCGCAATCGCCAGATACACCTCCAGCGAGCGATACGACACGCTGATGATCTTCTGCCCTTCGTGCATCAGGTCGTGAATCGTGAGCAGCGACACCAGCGCCGAGTTCTTGATCAGCGCGATGAACTCGTTACCAAGCGGCGGGATCATCCGCACCACGGCCTGCGGCAGGATGATCGCGCGCATCGACTGCGCCGACGACATGCCGATCGACCGTGCCGCCTCCATCTGCCCGCGATCTACCGACTGGATCGCACCGCGCACGATTTCCGACACATACGCGCCCGAATACACGCCCAGCCCCAGCACGCCGCACACAAACGCCGGCAGCAGGATGTCGAACTGCGGCAGCCCGAAGAACAGCAGGAAAAGTTGCACCAGCAGCGGCGTGCCACGGATGAACGTCACGTACACCGTACAGATGCCGTAGATGAATCGGCGGCGCGGGTTCAACCGCCCGATGCCGATCAGCAAGCCGAGCACGCAGCCGAGCACCAGCGCGGCGGCCGTCACCTCGACCGTGACGAGCGCACCGCGCAGGATGTCCGTCCAACCGGCCCAGACAGGAGAGAAATCCAGTTCCATCAGCGTGCCCGTCGGTCGTTACTTGGCAGCGGCGCCAAACCACTTCTTGACGATCTGGTCGTACGTGCCGTCGGCCTTGATCTTCTCCAGCGCGGCGTTCAGCGCCTTGGTCAGTTCAGGCTGATCGCGACGCACGGCGATGCCGTATTCCTCGGTAGTCAGCGCGGGCTCAACCAGGCGCAGGCCCGGACGCGCCTTGACGTAGTACGCGGCGGCGGGGCGACCGGTGACGGCGGCATCGGCGCGGCCGATTTCGACGAGGTTGAACATCTGCTCGTTCTTTTCGACTTCCACGCGCTCGACCTTCGGATAGTTTTCCTTCAGGTAGTTGACCGACTTGGTACCGACCTGCACGCTGACCTTCTTGCCGTTCAGATCTGCCGGGGTCTTGATGGCCGTATTGCCTTGCTTGACCATCGCGACCAGGCCGCCGTGGTAGTACGGCACCGTAAAGTCCACCACCTTCTTGCGCTCTTCCGTGATGTAGATGCCCGAGATGGCCACGTCAAAGCGGCGCGAGATCAGGCCCGGCACGAGGCCCTTGAAATCGATGTCCGTCCATTCGACCGGGCGGCCCATGGTGCGGGCCAGCGCTTCGATCAGGTCCACATCAAAGCCGGTGCGCTTGCCGTTTTCGACAAACTCCATCGGCGCGAACGTGGCATCGGTGGCGACGCGCAGCGGCTCCCCAGCAGCGTGCGCAGCGGTTGCGAAAGACGCCGCAGCGGACAACGCCACGGCACAAGCCAGCATCGAATGCATGAAATGACGACGATTCCCCATGAGTGGTCTCCTTGTGTGATGCATGTGGGGTGAAAGAAAAACGAAGCGCAAAATTTGAAAATTCAGAGGTCCTGCAATCGCGCAGATATGGACGCGGCCGCTGCAACGGTCATGTCGATCAGGCGCTGCTCCTTGCCGCGCACGCGCGTTGCGGGCGCCATCAACGTAATGGAGCCGAGCGCGTGGCCGGGCAGCCGGAACACCGGCACGCTCACGCCCCAGACGCCCGGGTCGACCTCCCCTTCGGACAGCGCATAGCCCGCGGCGCGAATGGCGGTGAGTTCGGCTTGCAGTTGCGCCTGGGTGTCGGCATCGATGGCCAGCAGATCGGCGAGGATGGCGCGCGCCGCAGCGGGCGGCATGAACGCGAGCAATGACTTGGCAGAGGCGCCGGCCAGCAGCGGCACACCGCGCCCTTTCTCGAACGAGCAGCGCAGCGACTGCTGGCTCTCGACCATCTCCAGGCAGACGGCTTGGTCCTTTACGGCCACGACCAGCCCCACCGATTCGCCCGACTCGGCCACGAGTTTGGCCATACCAATGCGCGCTTCCTGCACCAGATGCGAAGCGTGGTCGAAACCGAGTGCGAGCTGCAGGCTGATCGGGCCCGGGGCATAGGTGCCGGCCGATTCCAGCACGAAGCCCCAGCGCTTGAGCATCGCCACCTGGCGGTACAGCGTGCTTTGCGGCAGGCCGGTCAGTTCGACCAGCTCACGCGCCGCGACCGGGCGGCCGTGGCGCGCGATGGTGGCGAGCACCATCAGCACGCGGTCCGATCCGCTCGTGGCGGCAGCGGATAGTGCTGGCGAAGGGCCCAAGCCCGGCTCGGTCATCGCGATACTCCGTCGAGTGATGTTGCGACGGAGAATGCGACGATTTTCTCAATCCATCAACGCGACATTCCCATCGAACGGGAATGCATCGCGAATTCGGTATTTACACCTAGGACGCATGAGTCACATTCCGGCGCCTTCGTCCAGTCGCGCTTCCAGAAACGCGACGACGGCGTGGGCGATTGCCTCGCTGCGGCATGTCGTCAGCGCGGCGTACAGCGGTGCGGCCAGGCCGTTGAGAAAGTCGATGGGCGCGTCCGGACCTTCGGCGAGATAGCGCTGCAAAGCCGAGAAGGCGCCGGCCTGGCTCAGGCGCCAGTCGGCAATCGAGGCCTGCCGCACGTGGCGCGGCGCAAACGGCACCGGCTTTGGCGGCTGGGGCGCGGTCTTGATGGGCGCGTGGCTTGCGACATAGCCGTCGGCCATCAGGCGCGCGAGGTCTTCGGCGCGATCTTCAATGTCGGGGCCGGCGCTGCTCAACTGCGCCAGGATGTCCGCGGCGCACCGCTCGCCATTGACCAGTAGCAGGATCGCCCGCTGCCGATGCGTGACGTGCCCGCTGCGCGCTTGCAGTTCCTGCGTGCCGCGCTCGGTGCGCGACAGGATATGACTCAGATCCACCGTCCCCTCCCTTGTTTTTTTGCGTCTGTTCGAAGAGAGGCCAGTCTAGAAAAACCCGGCGCTACGCGGACCATTAGAACGCCGTGTGGGGGGAGATACCGACTATCACGTGCGCGGCATTGCGTTCGTGCGGGCGAGGGGCATGGCCATCGACCGTCAAATTTGAATTGAAACCAGATCGACTCACGAGACCTTTATCGTCTGCGATTGGAAATCTACAGTGCAGCGCATTGCCACCCCAACGGAGTTTCACCATGTTCATCCGCCCCGCCCTGCTTGCCGCCGCCGTGCTCACCCTGCCGATGGCGCTTGCCATCGCCCCGGCTACAGCTGCGGCAACGTCCGATGCAGACCTCATCCGCCCGGACCACGTCGCGGCAACCGACACGCCGCAGGCCGCGGCCGCCGTGCTGGCAGCGCGCCGCTACGCCACCTTCTGGCATACCGGCGATGCGCGCTATGCCACCGAAGCGCTGTCGCCGTCCTTTGTCGACCGTACGCTGCCAGCGGGGCGCGTGCAGGGCACGCAAGGTCCGCTCGACGCATCCAAGGCGTTCCGCACGGCCGTGCCGGACATGCGCGTGGAGATCGAAGACATGGTCGTCGCAGGTGACCGCGTCTCGGTGCACCTGCGCTTTCGCGGGCACTTCACCGGCGAGTTCGGCCGCACGCACGGGCAGAACCAGCCGATCGACTTCCAGGCCTTCGACCTGTACCGGATTGCCGACGGCAGGATCGCCGAAAACTGGCACCTTGAAGACAACCAGACGCTGCTGCGGCAGATGGGCCTTCAACCGTAATCCACACGGCTTCATTAACGCCCATTAACAGCCCTGCTCCCTGCGCCCGCTATGCTTCGGCCCAGCTTGCAAACCGCTGATGCGGATGCCGAAGCGTCAGAAGAATCGAGCCAATCAACACACAAGAACATCTTCGGGAGAAGCATATGGGAATGGGGTTTCAGGGCGCGTCGCGCGCCTGGGCGGGCGCGCTCGCCTGCGCGGCGGTGCTGGGCGCAACGAGCTTGGCGGGCGCTACGGCTGCCCACGCACAACAGGCCAGCGATCGGCAGCAGGAGATGAAGCAGGCCTGGGCCGCCGCCCAGGCCGCTGCGAAGGTGGGCCCCACTTCGATCGAACTGCGTGACCAGGCCACGCTCAAGATCGGCAAGGACGAGGTGTTCATTCCGCAGCCGGCCGCGGGGCAGCTCATGCACGCCATGGGCAACAGCAACAGCCCCGACATGCTCGGCCTGGTCATGCCCACCAGCGACGATGATGAATGGATGGTCGTCGCCAAGTACGAGGCCTCGGGCTACATCAAGGACGACGACGCCCGCGACTGGAACGTCGACGATCTGTACAAATCGCTCAAGGAAGGCACGGCTGCCGCCAACGAAGAGCGTGAGAAGCGCGGCATCCCCGCACTGGAAATCCAGGGCTGGGTCGAGCGTCCGCACTATGACGCCGCCACGCACCGCCTCATCTGGTCGATGGCTGCACGCTCCAAGGGCCAGCCGGCCGACGATCCCGGTGCGGTCAACTACAACACCTACGCATTGGGCCGCGACGGCTACATCAGCCTGAACCTGATCACCGGCCGCAACCACGTCGACGCCGACAAGCCCGCCGTGCAAAAGCTGCTCGCCGATCTCGATTTCAAAGACGGCAAGCGCTACACCGATTTCAACGCGAAGACCGATAAGGTGGCCGAGTACGGTCTGGCCGCGCTGGTCGGCGGCATCGCCGCCAAGAAGCTGGGCCTGTTTGCGGTGATGGCCGCGTTCCTGGCGAAGTTCGCCAAGGTGGCGATCCTGGCGGTGGCAGGTTTTGGAGCGGCCATCGCCAAGTTCTTCAAGCGCAAGCCGAGCGCATAAGCCGTGGCCAAGCTGCTGATCCTGCTGTTTTCCGGGCTGAAGTTCGGCAAGCTGCTGACCACCGGCGGCACGATGCTGCTGTCGGTGGCCGCCTATGCCTTCGTGTTCGGCTGGCGCTATGCGGTGGGTTTCGTGGTGCTGCTGTTCATCCACGAGATGGGCCACTTCATGGCGGCACGCCAGCGCGGGATGACCGTGGGAGCGCCCACCTTCATCCCCTTCGTGGGCGCGTGGATCGATTTAAAAGAGCAGCCGATGGATGTGGAAACAGAGGCCCATATCGGCCTGGCCGGGCCCGTCGCCGGCACGGTGGGCGCGATGCTCTGCTATGGGCTCGCACGCTACACCGACAGCCAGTTGCTGCTGGCCCTGGCCTACGCCGGCTGCTTCCTGAACCTGTTCAACCTGATCCCGCTCTCGCCGTTTGACGGTGGACGCATTACGGCGGTGCTGTCGCCGCGCATCTGGTTTTTGGGCGTGCCGGTGCTGGTGGCGCTGTTCGTCTGGCGGCCGAGTCCGATCCTGATCCTGATTGCGGTGTTGGCCGTGCCGCAGTTGATGAAGGCGTGGCGCTACGACCCACATGCGCCGGAAAACCGCGCGTACTACAGCATCTCAAACGAATCTCGCCTGACCTACACCGTGTATTACATCGGCTTGGTCGTGTTCCTGGCGATGATGAGCCACGAACTGCACGACATGCTCGGCAGCGTGCGCGCATAAAAAAACCTCCGCTGGTGCGGAGGCTTTTTCTGAATCGCCGGGGCGATTCGCCTTAGGCGAAGTTCTTGGCAACGAAGTCCCAGTTGACCAGGTTCCAGAACGCCTCGACGTACTTCGGACGGGCGTTGCGGTAGTCGATGTAGTAAGCGTGTTCCCACACATCGCAGGTCAGCAGCGGCTTTGCGTCGGTCGTCAGCGGCGTGGCAGCGTTGGAGGTCGACACCAGATCCAGCGAGCCGTCGGCCTTCTTCACCAGCCAGGCCCAGCCCGAACCGAACGTGCCGATGGCCGTCTTGGTGAACTCTTCCTTGAACTTGTCGAAGCTGCCCCACTTGGCGTTGATGGCGTCAGCCAGCGCGCCGGTCGGAGCGCCACCGCCTTGCGGCTTCAGGCCGTTCCAGTAGAACGTGTGGTTCCAGACCTGTGCGGCGTTGTTGAACACACCGCCCGAGGACTTCTTGACGATGTCTTCCAGGCTCAGGTTCTCGAACTCGGTGCCCTTGATCAGGTTGTTCAGGTTCGTGACGTACGTCTGATGGTGCTTGCCGTAGTGGAACTCCAGCGTTTCCTTGGAGATGTGCGGCGCCAGAGCGTCTTGGGCGTACGGCAGCGGGGGGAGCGTGTGTTCCATTGTTCTTGCCTTCTGTGGGTTGTACAGGTTGGGAGCGACGATTGTAGGAGACTTGCAAAACCGGCGCAAACCGCAGGCTAAATAGTCGGAATACCCGCTAAACGCGTGCGGAATCGCGATCATTGCCGCTATAAGGTCATGCGCTGGTCACAGTTCGAGCTTCGGTTGCACCCGGGCGATTTCGATGTCGGCCGTGCCCTGCGCCAGCCTCGCCTCGATGTGCGTCCGGGCATGCAGTGCGTTCGGATCGCGGATGGCGTGGCCCTTGTCATCGAGCAGCACCGCATACCCGCGCTCCAGCGTGCGCTGCGGCGCCAGCAGTTCCAGGCCGGCATGCTGACGCGCCAGGCGTTCTTGGGCGCGAGACAGCGTGTCCCGCATGGCGCGTGCCAGCGTCGCTTCGGCTTGCTGGAGGCGCGTGCGCTCTCGCGTGGCATCCGGGCGCGCCGCGTTCAGGCGCATCGTCAGGAGACGCTGGAGATGTTCCGCGCGCTGCACGCGGCCGGTGAGGGCAAAGCGCAGACGGCCCTCCAGATGGGCGAGTTGCGTGCGGCGTTCGCGCATCTGCGCCTGCGGGCTGCGCAGGCGGCGCGCGAGCCAATCGACGGTCTGCGCGCGGCGATCGAGCTGCCGGCGGAACTGGGCCGACAGCGCATCCCAGTCACGCCCCACGTCGCGCAGCATGCGTGCACGGTCCGGGCTGACCAGTTCGGCCGCTGCCGTGGGCGTGGGCGCGCGTACGTCGGCCACAAAGTCGACGATAGTCACATCCGTCTCGTGTCCGACGCCTGCCACGATGGGAATGCCGGATGCGGCCACCGCACGCGCCACCGGCTCTTCGTTGAAGGCCCAGAGGTCTTCAATGCTGCCGCCGCCCCGGCACAGGATGACCACGTCGACCTCTGCCCGGGCATTGACCCGTTCCAGCATGGCGGCGATGCGCTCCGAGGCACCAGCGCCCTGAACCGGCACGGGGTAGACCACCACCGGCACATGCGGGGCGCGCCGACGCAGCGTGGTCAACACGTCGCGCAGGGCCGCCGCCTGCAGCGACGTCACCACACCAATCGCGCGCGGATGCCGCGGCAGGGGCCGCTTGCGGCCAGGGTCAAACAGGCCTTGCCCCTCCAGCGCGGCCTTCAGCCGCAGGAAGGCCTCATACAGATTCCCAAGGCCGGCCCGGCGAATCGCTTCAACGCTCAATTGCAGTTCGCCGCGTGCCTCATACAGGGTGACCAGTGCACGCACTTCGACCGCCTCGCCTTCGCGCGGCGTGAAATCGGCGTACTGGTTGCGGCCTTTGAACATCACGCAGCGGATCTGCGCGCCCGCGTCCTTGAGCGAGAAATACCAATGGCCGCTGCCCGCGCGCGTGAAGTTGGAAATCTCCCCGCGCACCCAGCCCAGCGGAAAGTTGCGTTCGAGCAGCCCGGCAATGCGGCGGTTCACCTCACTGACGGTCAGTACATCCTGCGAGCCCCGAGTCGGTGCAGACGCGGCGGCTGGGGCAGCCCCTACTTCAGGAGCAGATGCGGGCGTGGGCGCGGTCGCATCCATCCAGAAAGGTCGGCGGGAAGACGGTGGCGGAGTCATAAGTGGTGCAGGGAGCGCAAATCGATGAGGCCTGAAGGCGACATCTACCTTGAATAGGGGAGGCAACTCAAGCGAAGTGGGTCACCTGTCCACAGCATAACGCGCTTGTCAAGCTTGACAGCGGTCAGGTGACGCGCTCTGTGCATTTTGGCGCAACCCATTGATTTTTCTGGAAAAACCGCCCATGTCAAAATTTCAGCAGCGCAAGTAATTTCGTTCTGCGTCAAGCATTTAGCACGAGCGCCCCAAGGATGTTCACAAAGTTATCCACAGCATCGCTGGAAAACTGTGGTGTGACGCCTCGGCAGTGGATAAATCCGCCGTGGATTCTCACATGCGCGAGCCTCGTCTCCATGGTTTTTCGAGGGAAACAACGCTGCCCAATTTTTAAGCGCAGCATCGGCCACCCTTTTGAATCAGTCACTTAAGGTGTTTGTCCGGGCAATGTCCACAACCCATCCACAAGACTGTCCCGTGCGGGTGTGGATTTCCTCCTTCTCTTTCGCGGCGCGGGCCCGTTTTTCTCTGGATCAACGCCCAGACCACGTTTGCCTCATTTTTAGGCACCCCATCGCACTTCCTTTCATATCAAGCACTTAGCGTGCTTGTTGTGGCAATGTCCACAACCCATCCACAACACTGTCCCGCTGCAGTGTGGATTACCCGCTCTTCAGCACGGTCCGCCGGCTGTTTCGCCTGGATTGACACTGAAAAAGCCGGTTGCACATTTTTTGAGCAGGGCACCGAAGTGCCTTTCGCATCAAATACTTAGCTTGCTTGTCCGGGCAATGTCCACAACCCGTCCACAAGACTGTCCCGCCTGGCTGTGGATTGCGCGGCCCGCATCTTTCATGACAGCCCGTTGACCATCGCCTGCGCATGTCACGATGCTGCGCCATCGTGTTGCCGAGGCAGGTCCGACGCGCTAGAGTGCTGCCTGTTTTTGCCGCAACGGACAGCGTTCGGGGACGCGGACGGCACGAGCACACCATCAGAATCACACTCCTTTCACAACGACAAAACGGGTTGTCCAGTGTTTTCCATCATTCAAGCCGCCGGCTGGCCGATCTGGCCGCTGTTGATCGCCTCGGTGCTCGCACTCGCGCTCATCATCGAACGCTTCGTCGCCCTGCAACGCAAGAAGATCATTCCGCCCAAGGTCTATGACGAGGCGCTCGCCGTCGCGCATCAGCGCCGCGCCACCCCGGAAGTGGTGAACACGCTGGAGCAGGGATCGCCGCTGGGCCGCCTGCTGGCGGCTGCGCTGCGTCACGTGGTGCTGCATCCGAACACCTCGCGCGATGCCGCCAAGGAAGTGGTGGAAGAAGCCGGCCAGAACGTTGCCCACCGGCTCGAACGCTATCTCAACGCACTCGGCACGATTGCCTCGGTGGCGCCGCTGATGGGCCTGTTCGGCACGGTCGTCGGCATGATCGAGATCTTCGGCAGCCAGACCGCCGCCGGCACGAACCCGCAGGCGCTGGCGCACGGCATCTCGGTCGCGCTGTACAACACGGCGCTGGGCCTGGTGGTGGCCATCCCGACGCTGATCTTCTGGCGCTACTTCCGTGGCGTGGTCGATAACTACGTGGTCGAGCTGGAGCATCTCTCCACCACGTTCCTCGACGCGATCCTGCCGCCGCGGCGCGGTTGATCCGGGCCACGCCTTACTGGAAACAGCCATGCGCTTCCGCCCGCGCCGTGCCCGCGAAGAGCCGGAGATCAACCTGATCCCGCTGATCGACGTGCTGCTCGTGATCCTCATCTTCCTGATGATCACGACCACGTATTCCCGCTACACCGAACTGAAAGTCAACCTGCCCACCGCCGAGGCTGAAAAAGCCACCGAGCGCCCGGGCCAGATCGTCGTGTCCGTCACCGCCAACGGCGTCTACTCTGTCGACAAGCAAGTGCTCGACACGCGCGATGTCACCAGCCTGGCCGATGCGCTGCGCAATGCCGCGGGCAAGGCCGGCGGCCCCGAGCCCATCGTCATCGTCAACGCCGATGCTCAAGCCGCGCACCAGGCGGTGGTCAATGTCATGGAAGCCGCGCGCGTGGCCGGTCTGTCGCACCTGACCTTCGCCACGCAAACCGGCAACGCCCGCTAAGAGACCGCTTCTCAACCACCATCACGCATGCCCGTCGCCCAGCACCGTCTCGCCAGCTTCGTTACCCGCCAATGGCAGCAACGCGGCTGGTTTGCGTGGGTGATGTGGCCGCTGTCGTGGCTGTTTGGAGCGGTGAGCGCCCTGCGCCGGCTGCTGTTCCGCCTGGGCGTGCTGCGCTCGGTGCGGCTGCCGATGCCGGTGGTGGTGATCGGCAATGTCACCGTCGGCGGCGCCGGCAAAACGCCCGCCGTGATTGCGCTGGCGTCGGCGCTGGCTGAAGCCGGCCTGCGCCCGGGCATCGTCTCGCGCGGCTACGGCGCACAGCTGAAGCATCCGCGCCCCGTGCGCGAACATTCCCGCGCAGAAGACGTGGGCGATGAACCGCTGCTCATCGCCCGCGCCACTGATCTGCCGGTGTGGGTGTTCCCCGACCGCGTGCTGTGCGCGCAGACGCTGCTGGCCTCGCACCCGGGCTGCAACGTGATCGTCTGCGACGACGGCCTGCAGCACTACCGCCTGCGCCGCGATATCGAAATCATCGTGTTCGACACGCGCATGGGCGGCAACGGCTTCCTGCTGCCCGCCGGCCCGTTGCGCGAGCCGATGACGCGCCGCCGTGACGCCACGCTCATCAACGACCCGAACTACCGTGCCACACCCGACCGCCCGGACGTGTTCGGCATGCACCTCGAGCTGCAGGACGCCTACAACCTGGGCGACCCCGGGCTGCGCCGCCCGCTGGCCCAGTTCGCCCGCATCGAAGGCGGTCAATTGCTGGCCGCGGCCGGCATCGGCAACCCCGAGCGCTTCTTCGCCTCGCTGCGCGCCGCCGGCCTCAAGCCGAGCACGCTGCCGCTGCCCGATCACTACGATTTCGCTGAAAACCCGTTCACCGACAGCCACGCCGAGGTCATCCTGATCACGGAAAAGGATGCCGTAAAATGCGGCCATCTCGACGACCCGCGCATCTGGGTGGTGCCGACCACACCGGTGGTCGACCCGGCGCTGGTCGAACAGGTCTGCCAGCGCGTGCGCGCCCTGGCCGATCGCGCAACGCTCAAGGCAAGCGCACAATAACGCCACCCTTCCGCTGTACCGGCGCGCCGCCCTCCGCCTTGAGCGGCCGCCACGGAGCCTCTACCGCCATGGACAATCGCCTGCTGGAAATCCTCGTCTGCCCGTTGTGCAAGGGCACGCTGCAACACGACCGCGCCAACAATGAACTGATCTGCCACGTCGACAAGCTGGCCTACCCGATCCGCGACGGCATCCCCGTCATGCTGGCCGATGAAGCACGCCAGACCGTGGAAGGCACGCCGGTCGATCCGGCCTGATACAAAGGTCGCCGTCATGTCGCACGCGCCGTTCATCGCTGTCATTCCCGCGCGGCTGGCGTCCACGCGGCTGCCCAACAAACCGCTGGCCGACATCGACGGCAAGCCGATGGTGGTGCGCGTGGCTGAACGCGCGCATCAGTCATCCGCCGCGCGCGTGGTGGTTGCCACCGATGCAGCGTCGGTCGCCGACGCCTGCATGCAGCATCACGTGGAAGCCGTGCTCACGCGTGCCGACCACGCATCCGGCACCGACCGTCTGGCCGAAGTGGCCACCGTGCTGGGCCTGCCCGATGACGCCATCGTCGTCAACGTGCAAGGCGATGAGCCGCTGATCGCACCGACGCTGATCGACAACGTGGCCGCGCATCTGCGCGACCACCCCGACTGCGCCATCGCCACTGCTGCGCATCCGATCCACGACCCGGCCGACGTATTCAATCCAAATGTCGTCAAGGTGGTGCTCGACACCGCCGATCGCGCACTGTTGTTCTCGCGCGCACCGCTGCCGTGGGCGCGCGACACCTGGACGCCCGCCGTCATGGCCCGGTCCGTTGCGGAACGCCCGCTGCCGGCCATGCCCGTGCTGCGCCATATCGGCATCTACGCGTACCGCGCCGGGTTCCTGCGCCGCTTCCCGCAATTGGCCGCCGCCCCCATCGAACAGACCGAACAGTTGGAGCAGCTACGCGCGATGTGGCACGGTGAGCGCATTGCCGTGCTGACCACCGATGACGCCCCCGCCGCCGGTGTCGACACCCCCGAAGACCTTGCCCGGGTACGCGCTGCCTGGGCTGAACTCCTGGCGCAGGACGGCCCCTGAGCCCGCATTTCTCTGAAGTTTGCGCGCGGGGCTGCCAAAACCCCGGCCCCGGCATGGCATAATCGCGAGGACGACAAGCCGCATGACGGCGCCCACGCAGGCGCCACAGCGGCGACAGGGAGACAAATCGAGCCATGGGTGCCGCCGTCCGGCGGACGCCTGATTCCCCAGAGTCCGGTAAGGCTGGCGTCAACTTCGCCCGCTAGGCTGCCTGTTCGCGTCGATTACGTCGCCATGGTTTTATCCGCAGGCGTATTGGGAATCCGCCCTCTTGGACCGATTCCCAACGCGCTTCACACAGCCTGACAGCGCGACAGGATTCGAAAACTTGAGGAACTCGTCACCATGCGGTTGATTCTGTTGGGCGCGCCTGGCGCCGGCAAAGGTACGCAAGCCAAATTCATCTGCGAAAAATTCGGCATTCCGCAGATCTCCACCGGCGACATGCTGCGCGCGGCAGTCAAGGCTGGCACCCCGCTGGGTATCGAAGCGAAAAAGGTGATGGATGCCGGCGGCTTGGTGTCGGATGACATCATCATCGGCCTCGTGAAAGACCGCCTGCAGCAGCCCGATTGCAAGAACGGCTACCTGTTCGACGGCTTCCCGCGCACCATTCCGCAAGCCGAAGCCATGAAGGACGCGGCCGTGGCAATCGACTACGTGCTGGAGATCGACGTGCCGTTCGACGCCATCATCGAGCGCATGAGCGGCCGCCGCGTGCACGTGGCGTCGGGCCGCACGTACCACGTCAAGTACAACCCGCCCAAGACCGAAGGCGTGGACGACGAATCCGGCGAACCGCTGATCCAGCGCGACGACGACAAGGAAGAGACCGTGCGCAAGCGCCTGGACGTGTATGAGAACCAGACGCGTCCGCTGGTGGACTACTACTCGCAATGGGCCGCCAACGGCAACAGCGCCGCCAAGGTTGCGCCGCCGAAGTACCGCAAGATCAGCGGCGTGGGCAACGTCGATGAAATCACGGCCCGTGTGTTCGGTGCGCTGCAGGACTGAGCACACCCCGCAGTACCCGCCAGGAAGAAAGGCGCCTCAATCATGAGGCGCTTTTTTTTGCTGGATCGCCGGCCGCTTCGCGCTAACATATGACGCTGAACTTGACGCGAACGTAAACGTCAAGTAACTCGCAATCCACACACGAGGAGACACGGCATGGAGATTCGCGATCAGGTATTCATCGTCACCGGCGGTGCGTCGGGACTGGGCGCCGGCACAGCACGCACGTTAGCGGAAGCCGGCGGCAAGGTGGTGATTGCCGACCTGAACGAAGCGGCCGGCACGGCGCTGGCGCAGGAACTGGACGGTCGCTTCGTGCGCTGCGACGTCACGTCCGAAGCGGACGGGCAAGCCGTTGTGGAAGCCGCCACATCGCTGGGCACGCTGCGCGGGCTGGTGAACTGCGCCGGGATTGCCACGGCGTCGCGCACGGTGGGCAAGACGGGGCCGCACCCGCTGGACCAGTTCGCACGCGTGATCAACATCAACCTGATCGGCACGTTCAACATGATCCGCCTGGCAGCGACGGCCATGGCGGGCAACACACCCAATGCCGGCGGCGAGCGTGGCGTGATCATCAACACGGCATCGGTGGCCGCCTTTGACGGGCAGATTGGCCAGGCCGCCTACGCGGCGTCCAAGGGCGGCGTGGTGGCGATGACGCTGGCGATTGCGCGGGACCTGTCGCGTGACGGCATCCGCGTGATGACGATTGCGCCGGGCATTTTCGAAACGCCGATGCTGCTCGGCATGCCGGCCGAAGTGCAGGACGCGCTGGGCAAGATGGTGCCGTTCCCGCCGCGCCTGGGTAAGCCGTCGGAATATGCGCAGCTTGCGCGTGCGATCGTCGAGAACCCGATGCTCAATGGTGAGACCATCCGCCTGGATGGCGCCATCCGCATGCAGCCGAAATAGGCGTGGCGATCAGGTCATGAGGCGGCGGGCAGCGCCATCCGGCGAATCATCTGCCACGCCGCTTCGGCCGCCGGAGACAACGACCGGTCATGTCGCCGCGCCAGCACGATCGCGCGCGTTTCCTTAGGCGACAACGGTACCGCGACCAATGGCGAAGAAGACGGCAGCGGCAACGATAGCGACGGCACCACGCCCGCGCCGATACCGGCTTCCACCATGCCGAATACGGCGCTGCTGTGACCCATCTCCTGCGCAACGTCCGGGTGAACGCCGTGGCGCAGGAAAATGCGGTCGATGAGCGGGCGGCTGCCCGAAGCATGGTCGAGCAGGACGACTGCCGTCCGATGCAGATCTTTCCAGCGCACACTGCTGCGCTGCGCGAACGGGTGATCCTTGCGACAGACGAGGCAGAAGGGATCGATCAGCAGAGGCTCGGTCCATAGGCCTTCGGTATCGAGGGGTTCCACCACCACCCCAAAATCAGCTCCGCCTGTGCGGATCAATTGCAACGTGTCGACCTGCACGGAGTCACGCACGATCATGCGGATGTCTGGATAGCGCACCGCGCACTCCGCCACGTAGACCGGCATCAATCGGGTCGACACGGTCGGACTGGACGCCACGACAACGCGGCCGCGCCGCTGCTCGCTCACCTGGCGCGCCTGTTGCAACGTGTCGTCCAGATCAGCGACGAGACGATCCAGCGCCGTCGCCAGCGAACGGCCCACTTCCGTCAGCACGACTTCGCGGGTGGTGCGATCGAGCAGCTTCAAGCCCAGTTCGCCTTCCAGCTCGGAGATCGAGCGGCTCACGGCCGGCTGGGTCAGGCCGATGGTGTCGCCCGCCCGGCTAAAGCTGTGCGCGCGTGCCACCGCGAGAAAGACGCGCAACTGGCGCAACGTCACATTCATGCTGATAGCGTATGAATTGATTTGATCAATGCATTTGTATTCTAGATAGGGATGTTGTGCAATAGCGGCTATCCCGCCATCCAACCGCGCCGTCATGTAATGGTGACCGCGCACGCACATGAAGATTCCGCTGTTGTCTCCGTTGTTGTCCCAGATCGATGGGTTTATCCGCGCCATGCTCGTGATGGTCGCGCTCGCCCTGTTCTTCCCCGCGCTAGGCGCGAGCGATGGGCCGCTGCGACTCGACATCGTCACCATCGTCGGCGTATCGCTGGTGTTCTTCCTGCACGGCGCAGCGCTCTCGCGCGAGAAAATCGTGGAAGGCGCGCGTAACTGGCGCCTGCATTTGTTCGTGCAGAGCTGCACGTTCATCCTGTTTCCGCTGATCGGCGCGGTCATTCTGTTTGTCTGCAAGCCGTTCATTCCGGCTGAGCTGTTGTTGGGCGTGTTCTATCTGTGCGCGCTGCCGTCCACCGTCTCGTCGTCGGTGGCGATGACAGCCATGGCCAAGGGGAACGTACCGGCCGCCATCTTCAATGCAACGATCTCGGGGCTGATCGGCATGATCGCCACGCCGCTGCTGATGAGCTTTGTGATCCAGGCGTCGGGCGCGGACCTGTCGGTGGGCAAGGCGCTGCTGGGTGTGGCAGAACAACTGCTGCTGCCGTTCGTGCTGGGTCAGTTGCTGCGCCCGGTGCTCGGCGGCTTCATCAACAAGCACAAGGCGATCATCAGCAAGGTCGACCGCGCGGTGATCCTGCTGATCGTGTTCAACTCGTTTGCCGATTCGACGCACGCAGGGGTGTGGTCGAAGTATCCGTGGGAGACCATCGTGGCCGTGGCGGTCATGAGCAGCGCGCTGCTGTTCGTCGTGCTCGGTGCAACGACATGGCTGTCGCGGCGCGCGGGCTTCAACCTTGCCGACGAAATCACCGCCGTGTTCTGCGGCTCGAAGAAGAGCCTGGCGAACGGGGTGCCGATGGGGAAGATCCTGTTTGCCGGCAACTCCGCGCTCGGCCTGATTGTGCTGCCGCTGATGATCTATCACCAGTTGCAGCTGATCGTGTGCTCGACGCTCGCGCGCAGGTATGCGGATCGCGTGGCCAACGCCGAGAACAGCCCAGCTACCCCGGCGAGCCGCGTGGCTTGATCAACGCAAGCGGGTCAGATTCTCGAATACTGCTTCTGGCCAGTGGTAGGTGCGCACCCAAGCGTGCCCGCCATCGGCCGTCTCCAGCCAGTCGCGGCTGACCGACACACCGCCCAGGGCTTCGTAGAAGCCGATCGCGGCGGTGTTCGCCTCGTACACCAGCAGATGTAACTGTGTGATGCCCTGAGCCGCGGCCCAACGCGCCGCTTCGCCCATCAGGCGCTTGCCGACACCATGGCCGCGTGACGCTGGCAGCAGATGCAGGTTGTCGACCAGCGCGCCCCAGGGCGTATCGTCCCCACGCAAGGCACACAGAAACCCAATGGTCTCGCCGTTCAGATCGGCACACCACACGTATTGCCCGGCCGGGGGTGCAGTCATGCGTTCGTGCCACTTGGCCTGCATCTCCACGTTGGCCACGTCATCGAGATACGCGTCGGTCAGGATGCCGAGCCCGCGATACGCGCTCTGCCAGCTTCGCGTGTGGATGTCGGCGATGACGCTGGCGTCCGACGCACCGCCCTCGCGCAGCACAATTTTCGTCATGCGTCAGACGCCCGGGTTGCGCGACAACGGCGGGTTCTTGGCAAAGTAGGCGCGAATGCCGCGCAGGATCGCCTCGGCAAGCTGGTTCTGGTGCCCCAGGTCGTTGAGCTTGGCTTCTTCTTCCGGGTTGGAGATGAAGGCCGTCTCGACGAGGATCGACGGAATGTCGGGCGCCTTGAGCACGGCAAAACCCGCCTGCTCGACCTGCCCCTTGTGCAGCCGGTTGATGCCGCCGATCTGGTCCAGCACGGCCTTGCCGACCTTCATGCTGTCGCCGATCTGGGCGGTGGTCGACAAATCCAACAGCACGCGCGTGACCTGGGCGTCTTTCGAGCCGAGATTGGCACCGCCAATCATGTCGGCGGCGTTTTCCTTGTTGGCGAGCCACTTGGCCTGCGCGCTGGAGGCGCCGCGATCCGAAAGCACGAACACCGAGGCACCCCGCGCTTCCGGGGTGACGAATGCATCGGCGTGGATGGAGACGAACAGGTCCGCCTGCACGCGGCGCGCCTTCTGCACACGCACGCCCAGCGGGACGAAGTAGTCGGAATCGCGCGTCATCATGGCGCGCATGTTGGGCTGGGCGTCGATCTTGGCCTTGAGCATGCGAGCGATCGACAGCACCACGTCTTTCTCGTGCGTGCCGGCGCCGCCCGTGGCGCCCGGGTCTTCGCCGCCATGGCCGGGGTCGATGGCGACCGTAAGCAGGCGGCGCATGCGCGGGCCGCTCGACGGCGCACGCGGCACGGGTTGCTCGGGAAGGACCTCCAGCGGCGGCGTGTTCGGCGCGTTGGCGAGCGTCGACGGAGAGGTCGTCGACGTGGGAGGCGGCGCCTTGCGAGGCGGTGTGCGGCTGGCAAGTGCCGGAGGTTGCGGCTCTTCGATCGCTGGCTTGGTAGGGCTTGCGCTGCTGTCGCGGCGTGCCAGCGCGGCGATCGGATCATCGTCATCCGACGGCGCCGGCATGGGCGTGCCGCCGGACGCAGCAAAGCGCTCCTGCTTGCCCTCGGTGGCCTGCACGAGCTGCATCAGCGGGTCGGGCGGGTTGGTCGGGTACAGGTCGAACACCAGCCGGTTCCGATAGCCGGCAATCGGCAGCAGCGTGAACACCTGTGGGTTGACGCTTTCCTTCAGGTCGAACACCAGACGCACGACGCTCGGCCGGTTCTGACCCACGCGCACTTGGCGGATGTACGGATCGTTCGGCGCGATCTTGGCGACCAGCTCGCGCAAGGTCGGGTTCAGTTCGAGCCCGTCGATGTCGACCATCAGCCGATCCGGATCCTTGATGAGCTGATGCGTGGCCTTGAGCGCGACGTCGGATTCGATCGTCACACGTGTGTAGTCCTCGGCGGGCCACACGCGTACGGCGACGATGTTGGCGCCGCGCGCAATCTGCGGGCCCACCAGGCTCAGGATGACCGTGCCTGCGCCAGCCTTGGCCATGCGCGAGAGCCATTGGCGGCGGGCCTGGCTTGGCAGGTGGGGATCATCCGGTTGGTCGGTCGGCAGATGCTTGATCAGCATGGGAACAGGTGTTGCAACGACTGTAGAAGTTGAAGGCCGGTCTGTGTGCGTGCGCTCAGACGTGCGGCGCGCGGTGCATGCTCAACGCCGTCATCGTAGGTTTCGTGCACAACGTCGACCGATAAAGCGATGTGCAAGTCAGGCGTGCCCAGCAGCGCCTGCGCCTTCTCTGGCCATTCGACGAGACACAGCGCGGGTTCGGCAAAGCAATCGCGGAAGCCGGCGTCGGTCCACTCTTCCGGATCGGCAAAGCGATACAGATCGAAGTGATAGACCTTCTGCGTGCCCGTAGTTCCGGCAACGTCGTACGGCTCGACCAGCGTATAGGTGGGACTGCGCACGCGCCCGGTGTGTCCGAGGCCGCGCAGGATGGCGCGCGACAGCGTCGTCTTGCCCGCGCCCAGATCGCCGGAAAGCTGCACCTGCAAGGGCCGCGCGCCCAATGCCCGCACGGCCTGCGCGAGCGCCGCGCCAAAGGCCGACGTGGCCGCTTCATCGGTGAGCGAAAGCGTGCGCTCGGCGAGCGGAGGGGTCGGACCAGAAGGCGCGTCAGCAGGGAGCACGGTGGGCATTGCGTACAATTTGGGCATGTCCGCCACCCCCACGTCATCGCCCGAAACGAACCTGCATGCACGCCTGCCAGCCGATGCGGCCGGCATGCAAGCGCTTGTCGCGCAGATTCGCTCCTGGGGTGCCGAACTCGGTTTCGATGCGGTCCGCATCGCCGATGTCGACCTGTCGCACGCTGAAGAAGGGCTCCAGACGTGGCTTGCGCAGGGGTTTCACGGTGACATGGATTATATGGCGAACCATGGCATGCTCCGCGCACGCCCGGCCGAACTTGTTGCCGGAACGGTACGCGCGATCGTCGCACGCATGCCGTATCTGCCACATCTGAACGATCCGCGAAAGGCAGGCAGCGATTGGCGCACCATCGAGTGGGACCGCTTGCGCCGCCCAGAAGACGCGACCATCTCCCTGTACGCCCGGGGCCGCGACTATCACAAGGTGCTGCGCCAACGCCTGCAGAAGCTGGCGGAAAAGATTGCGGCCGCTGTCGGGCCGTACGGCTTTCGCGTGTTCACCGATTCAGCGCCGGTCCTGGAAGTCGCACTGGCCACGAACGGTGGCCTCGGCTGGCGCGGCAAACACACGCTGCTGCTCGACCGCGATGCGGGCTCGATGTTCTTTCTCGGAGAAATCCTCGTCGACCTCCCGTTTCCCGTTGATCCGCCCGTGGAGCCCCACTGCGGCAATTGCACGCGCTGCATCGACGTCTGCCCTACGCAGGCCATCGTCGCGCCATACAAGGTGGATGCACGCCGTTGCATCTCGTATCTGACCATCGAGCATAAGGGGAGCATTCCGGTTGAGCTGCGCCCGGCGATGGGCAACCGCGTCTATGGCTGCGACGACTGCCAGCTCATCTGCCCGTGGAACAAGTTTGCCGTACCGGCCAACCTGGCGGACTTTGACGTGCGCAACGGACTGGACGCGGCCACGCTGGCTGAGCTGTTCAGCTGGACGGACACCGAATTCAACCAACGGCTCGAGGGCAGCCCAATCCGCCGCATCGGGCACGAGCGCTGGCTGCGCAACATTGCCGTGGCGATCGGCAACGCGCTGCGCGGGCCGCTGCTGGATACAACGCGCACGCTGCTGACGGCCGCCCTGCATGAACGCGCTGATCACGCGTCGGAACTCGTGCGTGAACACGTCGCATGGGCGCTCGCCCAATGACGTGAGCACTCCCTGTGGGGCAACGTACCAGCGCATCAACACTGTGACGCGTGGTTAATCTGTTTTTTACGCTGCTTGCAGATTGTTTTAAAAACAAAACATTACGCCGCTAGCACAAACCCATGAATACCCCTTAATGCTGGCACAGGCAGACCCTTATACCGCCTAGTACGCAAACGCTTGCGCATCAGGGCAGACACCAATTGTTTCTCAATAAAATATCGGGAAAATTGCGGCCTAATCCTAAACCGCTCACATCGATGTTTTCCGCTCTTGTTGATCTCCGTTGCGCATTGCAGGCTGCAATCCGTGTCCGCTCATCCTGGATTGCACGCGCGTGGCGCGACGGCATTGTTGGCGCATTGCTCTGCGCCGCGTGTGTGAGCCCGGCATGGTCCACGGTGAACGTCGAGGGGGTGCCCTTCGACGACGCCGCGCGCGTGGCCGGCCGCGAACTGCTGCTCAACGGCACGGGCCTGCGTTCGGTGTTCGTTATCAAGGGCTATGTCGCGGGTCTGTATCTGCCCGAGCGCGCAAAGAACGCGGCCGTCGTCCTCGGCATGAAAGGCCCGAAGCGGTTGCAGATTCATCCGTTGCGCAATGTGGGCGCCGACACGTTCATCCACGCATTGAACGACGGCATCCATCGCAACCAGACCGAAATTCAAATGCAGAAGCTCGCCGACCGCCTGACGCAGCTGGAAGACGCGATGCGCCAGATCGGCTCCACCAAGCGCGGCGACACCATCAACTTCGACTACGCCCCCGATGCTGGTACCACCATCAGCATCAATGGCGTGGCGCGCACCAAGGCCATCCCCGGCGAAGATTTCTACCAGGCCGTGCTCAGCATCTTCATCGGCAACAGCCCGGTGGACCGCGAGCTGAAAAACGGGTTGCTCGGAAGCTGACAGCCTGACGATCGGCTTTTCAGGGTTTCCCCGGTCGCCGCGTGGTTGGCGTTTGCAGTTGTGCTATTCAGCAGATTCCTACAAGAACGCGGAACGCGCACCAAGCCACAAGGAGGATGACGATGCCCAAGGGACGACTGATCGCCAACCTGATCGGCGCCGCAGGCATGGCGTTGTGCGGTCCAGCACTGGCCGACAACTACCCCGCCAAGCCGCTCAAGCTGATCATTCCATTTCCGCCGGGCGGCACGACCGACATCGTCGGGCGCAGCGTGGCCGATCAGCTATCGAAGGTGCTGGGCCAGGCCGTGGTGGTGGAAAACAAGGGCGGCGGCGGCGGGTCGATCGGCGCCGATGCCATCGCCAAGGCCGCGCCGGATGGCTACACGATTGGCATCGCCACCGTCTCCACGCATGCGGTCAACCCGGCGTGCAACCCGAAGCTTTCGTACGACCCGCTGAAGGATTTCAAGCCGATCACCAATCTGGCCACGGTGGCCAACGTGATTGCGGTCAACCCAACCTTTCCGGCCAAGAACTACAAGGAATTTGTCGCGGCGCTGACGGCCAACCCCGGCAAATATTCGTTCGCGACATCCGGCACCTGCGGCATCGGCCACATGCTGGGTGAAGCGTTCAAGGTGCTAACCAAAACGCAGATGGTCCATGTGCCGTACCGCGGTGCGGGCCCGGCGCTGAACGACGTGCTGGCCAACCAGGTGCCGATCATGGTCGACAACCTGCCCTCGTCCATGCAGTTCATCAAGAGCGGCAAGCTGCGGCCGATCGTGGTGGCGTGGAACAAGCGCATCGATAGCCTGCCCGACGTGCCGACCTTTGCCGAAGTCGGCCTGAAGGATGCAAACGACCCTGCGTGGTACGGACTCGTCGCGCCGGCCAGCACACCGGACGAGGTCATTCGCAAGCTCAACGAAGCTTCGGTCAAGGCGCTGAAAGAACCGGGCCTGGTCGATCGATTTCGCGGCGCCGGTGCCGAGCCTGTGGGCAACACGCCGCAGCAATACACGGCCGAAATAAAGCGCGAATTCGAAAAGATGCGCACCCTCGTCAAGCAGCAGAACATCAAGCTGGAGCAGTAACGCTGCCCGCCCGGGGGCCTGTGCTAGATTCGCAGGATTGTTTTCAGCGCCGGCCTCCGTCATGCCATCTCCTTTCGACGCCGTTCTCGAAGCGCCCTTCGGCAAGCTGGGCGTGCGCGTGGCCAACGGTGCGCTGCGCGAACTCGCTTACCTGCCCGAAAGTACGCCGACTGTCGATTCATCCGACGCGTTGATCGCCAGGCTGGCTCGCCAGCTCGACGCGTACTACAGCGACGCGCGCGCGACATTCGACATCCCGCTCGCACCCGCCGGCACAGATTTCCAGCTCCGCGTGTGGCAGGCCATCAGCGCCATCCCGTGCGGCAGTGTCATCACCTACGGCACCATCGCGCAACAGATCGGCAGCGTGCCCCGAGCGGTCGGGCAGGCATGCGGCGACAACTGGTTCCCCATCCTCATCCCCTGCCACCGCGTGGTGAGCGCGTCCGGCATCGGCGGGTTTTCGCACCACACCGATGGCTACCTGCTGAACATCAAGCACTGGCTGCTGCGCCACGAAGGCGTGATGCTGATATGAGAACGGCTGCATTAAAAGACGCAGAGGCCCCCGCCCTGCCGCCGCAGAGCGCAGACGCCATCCAGCGCTTCTGCGACGCACTGTGGCTGGAGGACGGCCTCGCCCGCAATACGCTGGATGCGTACCGGCGGGACTTGACGCTCTACGCGCACTGGCTGGCCGCGCGCGGCAAGTCCATCGCCGAAACCGAAGACGGCGACCTGGCCGATTACTTCGCCGCACGCCATGCCGAGAGCCGTGCATCGTCGGCCAACCGGCGCCGCACCGTCTTCAAGCGCTTCTTCCAGTGGGCGCTGCGCGAGCAGGTGGTGAGCACCGATCCGTCGCGCCTGCTGCCGACGGCCAAGCAGCCGCCCCGCTTTCCGAAGACGCTGTCCGAAACCCAAGTCGAGGCGCTCATCAACGCGCCGGATGTCGACACGCCGCTCGGCCTGCGCGACCGCGCGATGATCGAGCTGATGTATGCGAGCGGGCTGCGCGTGTCGGAAATCGTCGCGCTGAAAACGGTGGAAGTCGGCCTGAACGAAGGCGTAGTGCGTGTGGTCGGCGGCAAGGGCGGCAAGGACCGCCTGGTGCCGTTCGGCGCCGAAGCGGGCGACTGGCTGCGGCGCTATTTACGCGATGGCCGCACGGCGCTGCTGGGCGAACGTACGGCTGACGCGCTGTTCGTGACCGCGCGCGGCGAAGGCATGACGCGCCAGGCGTTCTGGTACCTCATCAAACGCTATGCGCTGCTCGCCGATATCCACGCGCCGTTGTCTCCGCATACGTTGCGGCACGCGTTTGCCACGCACCTGCTAAACCACGGCGCAGACTTGCGCGTCGTGCAGATGCTGCTCGGCCACGCGGATATTTCCACCACGCAGATCTACACCCACGTCGCACGCGAGCGGCTGCGCACACTCCATGCGCAGCACCATCCACGCGGATAGCGACCGTTCTTCCCTGCCCCGTATGAGCAAGTCAAAGCACGTTTCCGAGACGCCCGCCACCCAGTATCTCAAGGCGCATGGCGTGGTGTTTGCCGAACACACCTACGACTATGTCGACAAGGGCGGCACAACAGAGTCGTCGCGCCAGTTGGGCGTGGACGAGCACCACGTCATCAAGACGCTGGTGATGGAAGACGAGCACGCGAAGCCGCTGATCGTGCTGATGCACGGCGATTGTTCGGTCTCGACCAAGAACCTCGCACGCCAGACCGGCCGCAAGTCCGTACAGCCCTGCAAGCCCGAAGTGGCGCAGCGGCACAGCGGCTATCTCGTCGGCGGCACGTCCCCGTTTGGGGTGCGCAAGGCGATGCCGGTGTATGTGGAGGCGAGCGTGCTGGAGCTTGAGCGCATCTACATCAACGGCGGCAGGCGGGGCTTTCTCGTGAGCCTCGCGCCGAGCGTGCTGACGACCGTGCTGAACGCGCAGCCCGTCAACTGTGCAAACCCCGATTGAAACGAGCACGGCGGCTGGGGCAACCTATGCGGCACGCTACAATCCCGCAGCCTGATTTCATCGATTTCCTATGTCTCCAGTCGTCGCAACCGTCATTTTTGCCCTGGCCGCCTACCTGATCGGCTCGATCTCGTTCGCCGTGGTGGTCAGCCGCGCGATGGGTCTGGCAGACCCGCGTACCTACGGCTCGGGCAACCCCGGCGCCACCAACGTGCTGCGCTCCGGCAATAAGAAGGCGGCCATCCTCACGCTGCTCGGCGATGCAGCCAAGGGCTGGCTGGCGGTGTGGCTGGCACAATGGCTGGCGCCGCGCTTTGGCGTGGACGAGACCGGCATTGCGCTGGTAGTGATCGTCGTGTTCCTGGGCCACCTGTTTCCGGTGTTCCACCGCTTTGAGGGCGGCAAGGGCGTGGCCACGGCGGCAGGCATTCTGCTCGCACTGAACGTGTGGCTCGGGCTGGCCACGCTGGCCACGTGGCTCATCATCGCCGTGTTCTTCCGCTATTCGTCGTTGGCGGCGCTGGTGTCGGCGGTGTTCGCGCCGTTCTTCTATGTGTTGATGAACGGCTTCGACTGGATTGCCGGCGCGGTTGCGCTGATGGCCGTGCTGCTCATCGCGCGCCACCGCGCCAATATCGCCAAGCTGCTCGCCGGCAAGGAAAGCCGCATCGGCGAGAAAAAGAAAACAGCTTAATTTCGCAGCTCGGCGCGCACCGAATGCGCGCGCCGATGTGCTCCCGGCGGCCGCCCCGTATGCCGCCGGATCAGTCGCCGAAAGGCGGACATGTCCTGATAGCCGCACTGCTCGGCAATCGTCGTCAGGCTCAGCGTGCTGACTTCCAGCAAGTGACACGCGCGCTCCACGCGCAACCGGTGCAGCAATTGCAGCGGCGACATCCCCACGGTTTTCGTGAAATGACGCAGCAGCGTCCGCTCGCTGGTCGAGGCGGCTGCGGCGAGTCTTCCGAGATCAAACGGTTCGTGCAGATGCTGCTGCAGGTATCGCCGCGCGCGCAGCACGACGCTGTCGCGAATGGCCGGTTTGCTGCGCAGCCAGATGCCGATGGCCTCGCCGCGCGACGAGTGATCGAGCGCCGTATTGCCCAGTGTGCGCGCGAGCCGCGCATCCGCCAATCGCGCAACCACGCGGTGCATGAGCGCCACGCCATGTTCCATCGCCCGCGCGGTGATGACGTTGCCGCTGCTGACAATGGCCTGTGCCGGCACGACCTTCAGACTGGGAAAATTGCCCTGCACCCACCCGGCAATCAGCCACGTGACGGTCAGGCGCTGCCCGGGCGGCAGTACGTCAGCCAACATCGCCACACCAGTGAACGGCGACGCCACCAGCCGGCCCGCGTCGAGATATCGGCGGACTGTGGCGCGCTCCGCTTCTAGCAAGGCCAGGCGCTGCTCCAGGGTGCCGATGTGGTCGAAATGCAGCGGGGGGACAATCAACGCGTCACCCAACTGCGCGTCGTCTTGCGGTAGGGCCTCACAACGGCAAGCGAGCGTCTCTGCGGCCGCCTGCCAACGCGCCGGGTCCCGAGCGACAAGTCGCCAGCCGAACACCGGCGTCTTGGCGACATTGGCCCGCTTGCCGGCCTGCATCGAAGCCAGCGCATTGGCCACGCCAAGCGTGTCGGCAGCGGTGGCCAACGTGGAAAAGGCGGCATCGGGAAAGGTCAGCAGGTCAATTTTCGGCATGCCCGAGTATAGGCGTGCGCGGCAATCTGCGTGGCGATATTGGCCTGAATTCTGGCGGGAATACCTCTTTCGAATCAGACCCGCCCGATTGACGATGCGACGGTGGCTGCGCGCAGACGCACCCGCCTATAACAACATCGACATCAGGAGACAACGCACGATGCAGCGATTCATGCAGGGATTCGCACTGCGCGGCACGCTTGCCACGGCCGCACTTGCGGCGCTGGCCGGCTGCGCCAGCACAGACAGCGGCTGGACAACGCCTTCGGACACCGGCCTTTCCGCCGAAATCAGCCGCACCCGTTTCGGCATTCCCCACGTCCGCGCCAACGATTACGCCAGCCTCGGCTTCGGCATGGCCTACGCTTATGCGCAGGACAACATCTGCCTGCTGGCCGACCAGGTCGTCACTGTCAACGGCGAACGTTCGAAGACGTTCGGGCCGGACGGCACGGTCGTGGTGTCGTTCAAGCCGGTGCCGAACACGCAAGCCGACGCCTTCTTCAAGGGGGCATTCGACGAAGCTGGCTTGCGCGCCGGCTATGCACAGATGTCACCTGAAGCGCGCGAGCTGCTGCGCGGCTACATCGCGGGCTACAACCGCTATCTGAAAGACACGCCGGCCGCAAGCCGCCCGGCCGCCTGCCGCAATGCCGACTGGGTGCGCCCGCTTACGGTGGCCGACATGATGTTGATGGGCGAAGAAAAGGCCATCCAGGCAAGCGCGGGCGCCATGCTGCAAAGCATCGTCGCCGCGCAGCCGCCGGGCGGTGCGCCCGCCTCCGCGGTCGTTCCGCCGCATGCCGTCGACACCGCCGCGCTCGACCGCGAGCTGCAACTGCGCGACATGCCGATCGGCTCCAATGGCTGGGCCTTCGGCAAGGCCGCCACGGGCACCGGTCGCGGTGTGCTGCTCGGCAACCCGCACTTCCCGTGGACGACCACCAACCGCTTCTACCAGGTCCACCTGACCGTGCCGGGCAAGCTGGACGTGATGGGCGCATCGATTGCCGCCTTCCCCGTCGTCAGCATCGGCTTCAACAAAGACGTCGCGTGGACGCACACCGTTTCCACGGGCCGCCGCTTCACGCTGTTCGAGCTGAAGCTGGCCGAGGGCGACCCGACCACCTACCTGATTGACGGCAAGCCGCACAAGATGACCACGCGCACCGTGGCCTTTGACGTGAAGCTGCCGGACGGCCGCCTCGAGCGCCGCACCCACACCTTCTACAACACGGTGTATGGCCCCGTGCTCTCGATGCCCGCCGGTGGCATGCCGTGGACGTCGCAGAAGGCCTACACGCTTCGCGACGCCAATCGCAACAACACGCGCTCCATCGATACGTGGCTGCATATCGCGCAAGCCACGGACGTGGCGGGCATCCGGCAGGCCATCGGCAACCTCGGCATTCCGTGGGTGAACACGATTGCCACCGACCGCAACGGCCGCGCGCTGTTTGCCGATGTGTCGACCACGCCGGATGTATCGGCTGAAGCCCTCAAGCGTTGCGCGCCGTCGCCGCTGGCGGACAAGCTCTTCAAGGGCGTGGGATTGGTGCTGCTCGACGGCTCACGCGGTGCGTGCAACTGGCAGGTCGATCCGGCATCGCCCGTGCCAGGCCTCGTGGCGCCAGCGCGCATGCCGGTGCTCGAGCGCGATGACTACGTCGCCAACAGCAACGACAGCTCGTGGCTGACCAACCCGGCGCAGAAGCTGACCGGCTTCTCGCCGGTGATGGGTTCGACCGACGTGCCGCAACGCCTGCGCACCCGCATCGGCATCATCGAAATCGAGCGCCGCCTGAACGGCACCGACGGGCTGCCCGGCAACAAGGTCGATCTGCCGAACCTGCAGGCGATGATCTTCCGCGACGCAAACCTCGCCGGCCATCTCGTGCGCGACGATCTGCTGGCCGCCTGCAAAGCCACGGCCAACCTCGATGCCGATGTCCGCGACGGCTGCGCGGCCCTTGCGCAATGGAACCAGACGGACAACGTCGACGCCCGAGCCGCACACCTGTTCCGCGAGTTCTGGATGCGCGCCAAGGACATCCCGAATGTCTACGCGATCGACTTCAACCCGGCGGATCCTGTCTACACGCCGCGCAGCCTGCGCATGGCCGATCCATCCGTACGCACGGCCGTGTTCAAAGCGTTTAAGGATGCCGTGGGGGCCGTCCGCACGGCCGGCTTTGCGCTCGATGCGCCGTTGGGCGCTGTGCAGGCGGCACACGCGCCCGGCGGGGACATCGCCCTGCACGGCGGGGAGGAGTACGAAGGCGTGCTGAACAAGTTGCAAAGCACGCCGATCGGACCGAAAGGCTTGCAGGTGTATTTCGGCACGAGCTACATCCAGACCGTCACGTTCGACGATCAGGGCCCCGTGGCCGATGCGCTTCTGACCTACGGTGAATCGACCGATCCGGCCTCACCGCATGCGTTCGACCAGATGCGCGAGTTCTCGGCCAAGCGCTGGAACCGGTTGCCGTTTTCAGAAGCCGCCATCGCCGCCGATCCGGCACTGAAGGTGACCAAGCTGTCGCAGTGAGGTTTGGCCGCGGCAAATGCAAACGCCCCGCTCGTGCGGGGCGTTTTGCTTGGAAGCGCGACCGGCTCAGTCGCGGAAGTTATTGAAATCCAGCGGCGTGTCGCTCACGTCCTTGCGCAGCATGGCGATCACGCTTTGCAGGTCATCGCGCTTGGCGCCGGTCACACGCACCGCATCGCCCTGGATGCTGGCCTGCACCTTGATCTTGCTGTCCTTGATCGTCTTGACGATCTTCTTGGCCAAGTCGCCCGAGACGCCCTTCTTGATCTTGACGACCTGCTTCATCTTGTCGCCGCCGATCTTCTGCTTGTCCTGGTAATCCAGGAAGCGTACGTCGACGTTGCGCTTGGCGAGCTTGTTCATCAGCACATCGTTGACCTGGCCGATCTTGAAATCGTCATCGGCAAACAAGGTCAGTTCCTGCTCCTTGTGCTCGACGCGGGAGTCGGAGCCTTTAAAGTCGAATCGCGTCGAGATCTCTTTGTTGGCCTGTTCCACGGCGTTCTTCACTTCCACCATGTTGGCTTCGCATACCACGTCAAACGACGGCATCGTGTTCTCCTTGCAGACTTGAATTCGGGTTGCTGCGGCGCCTCTGTGCGGGTGCCGCGTGCGCCATGGCTTCTATAATCTCGGCTTTCCGTTCAGATTTAGCGCCATGGCGTTGCTCGACACGCATTATCCCCTACGCCAGCACAACACGTTCCGTTTCGAGGCCACTGCCCGCTACGCGGCACACGTTCGCACGCCGGACGACGTTCCCGCCGCGCTGGCCGACCCGCGTGTGCAGGGCTTGCCGGTGCTGGTGCTGGGCGGTGGCAGCAATGTCGTGCTCACGCGCGATTTCGAAGGCCTGGTGTTGCTGATGGAGATTCCGGGCATCGCCACCGGCCGAAGCATGGCCGATGGCCGCGCAGTCCACACCGTCACCGCAGGCGCCGGCGAATCGTGGCATGGCCTGGTCGCCCACACGGTGGCGCATGGCTTGCCTGGGCTGGAAAACCTCGCGCTGATTCCCGGCACGGTGGGCGCCGCGCCCATCCAGAACATTGGCGCATACGGCGTCGAGATCAAGGACCGGTTCCATTCGCTGCGCGCCTACGACCGCCACGCCGGCGAATTCGTCACCCTCACCGCCGCCGATTGCGCCTTCGGCTATCGCGACAGCCTCTTCAAGCGCACCGGCGCCGATCGCTACGTCATCACCGAAGTCACCTTCGCCCTGCCGGTCGACTGGCAGCCCGACACGCATTACGCCGAACTCGCGCGCGAGTTGGCCGCGCAGAACATCGCCCGCCCGACGGCGCAGGACATCTTCGATGCGGTGGTCACCATCCGCCGCCGCAAGCTGCCCGATCCGGCTGAAATCGGCAACGCCGGCAGTTTCTTCAAGAACCCCATCGTCGATGCCGCGACGCGCGATGCCCTCGCCGAGCGTTTCCCGAATCTGGTCGGATATGTGCAACCCGACGGCACGTACAAGCTCGCCGCCGGCTGGTTGATCGATCAGTGCGGCTTCAAGGGCCGGCAGAGCGGCGCAGTGGGCGTGTATGAAAAACAGGCGCTGGTGCTGGTGCACCGAGGCGGCGGCAGCGCGGTCCAGTTGATGACGCTGGCGCGCGAGATCCAGGATGCGGTTCATGCGCGCTTTGGCGTGCGCATCGAGCCTGAACCGGTTGTGGTGTGAACGGGCGCACGGAGGAGCGCCCTGGGCATCTTGCGCCACATGGCGTGCGCCAAGAACCGGGCAGTACTCGCCCGACGTACCCGCGGTCGACCCAATGGCCTAAAATGGCTGGTTTGACCCTACGACCACCCTTTTCGCGTTCCATTTCATGACCACCGAAACCTTTGACGGCGTCCGCCTGACCACCAAGGCCAATGTGTACTTCGACGGAAAGTGCGTCAGCCACAGCTTTACCCTGCCCGACGGCACCAAGAAGTCCGTGGGCGTGGTGCTGCCGGCCACGCTGACCTTCGGCACGGCCGCCGCCGAGATCATGGAATGCGTGGGGGGCTCGTGCGAATACAAGCTCGACGGCACCGATGAATGGAAGACGTCCGGCGCCGGCGAAAGCTTCCAGGTTCCGGCCAACTCGAAGTTCGACATTCGGGTGACCGAGGCCTACCACTACATCTGCCACTACGCCTGAAACCGGCTCGCGATCCTACTGCGCACTCCGATCTTGGCCCTGCGATGCTCGCCGTACCCGTGTACGGCTGCGCTTCTCAGGCCAACCTCGAACCGCTCGCTACGGATTCTGAACCGGTTCAAAGAACTGAAAGACTGAAGAGACACACCATGGAAACCATCCTGCAACATGTTCCCGTCGGCCAGAAGGTCGGCATTGCCTTCTCGGGCGGTCTCGACACCAGCGCTGCGCTGCGCTGGATGAAGAACAAGGGCGCGCTGCCCTATGCCTACACCGCCAATCTCGGCCAGCCCGATGAGGAAGACTACGATGCCATCCCGCGCAAGGCGATGGAGTACGGTGCAGAGAAGGCCCGCCTGATCGACTGCCGCCCGCAGCTGGCCAATGAAGGCATTGCCGCTATCCAGTCCGGCGCCTTCCACATCAGCACTGGCGGCATCACGTACTTCAACACCACGCCGCTGGGCCGCGCCGTGACCGGCACCATGCTGGTCGCCGCCATGAAGGAAGACGACGTCAACATCTGGGGCGACGGCTCGACCTTCAAGGGCAACGACATCGAGCGCTTCTACCGCTACGGCCTGCTCACCAACCCGGCGCTGAAGATCTACAAGCCGTGGCTGGACCAGGCCTTCATCGACGAGCTGGGCGGCCGCGCCGAAATGTCGGCCTTCATGACGAAGGAAGGTTTCGGCTACAAGATGAGCGCCGAGAAGGCCTACTCGACGGACAGCAACATGCTGGGCGCCACGCACGAGGCCAAGGATCTGGAGCATCTGAACAGCGGCATCCGCATCGTCAACCCGATCATGGGCGTCGCGTTCTGGAAGCCGGAAGTCGAGGTCAAGGCGGAAGAAGTGTCGGTCACGTTTGACGAAGGCCGTCCGGTCGCCGTCAACGGCCGCGAGATTGCCGATCCGGTGGAGATGTTCCTGGAGCTAAACCGCATCGGCGGCCGTCATGGCCTGGGCATGAGCGATCAGATCGAGAACCGCATCATCGAAGCCAAGAGCCGCGGCATCTACGAAGCCCCGGGCATGGCGCTGCTGCATATCGCCTACGAACGCCTGGTGACCGGCATTCACAACGAAGACACCATCGAGCAGTACCGCATCAACGGTCTGCGCCTGGGCCGCCTGCTGTACCAAGGTCGCTGGTTCGACCCGCAAGCGATCATGCTGCGCGAAACCGCCCAGCGCTGGGTGGCGCGCGCCGTGACCGGCACCGTTACGCTGGAACTGCGCCGCGGCAACGACTACTCGATCCTGAACACCGAATCGCCCAACCTGACCTACGCTCCTGAGCGTCTGTCGATGGAGAAGGTCGAGGACGCGCCGTTCAGCCCGGCAGATCGCATCGGCCAACTGACCATGCGCAACCTGGACCTGATGGACACGCGCGAGAAACTGTCGATCTACTCGAAGGCTGGCCTTCTGTCGCTGGGTACTGCCAACGCGCTGCCCCAACTCGACGGCGGCAAGAAGTAACCGCCTGCCGCTTCAAGGCAAAAAGGCCGCTCCGACATCAATCGGAGCGGCCTTTTTCATGGCTGCGGATCTAGGCTGCCAGCCTTAGTAGCGGCCGCACAGCAGGTATTCCATCAGCGCCTTCTGCACGTGCAGGCGGTTCTCCGCCTCATCCCACACGACGCTCTGCTTGCCGTCGATGACAGCTGCCTCGACCTCCTCGCCCCGGTGCGCGGGCAGGCAGTGCATGAACAGCGCATCGGGTTGTGCGCGCTGCATCATCGCCTCGGTGACCATCCAGTCGCCAAAGGCCTTCTTGCGCGCTTCGTTCTCGGCTTCGTAGCCCATGCTGGTCCACACGTCGGTGGTCACCAGATGCGCGCCGTCGCAGGCCTCGAGCGGGCTCTCGAACACATGCACGAACGGCGAAGCGGAGTCAGCTACCATGGCCGCATCCAGCTGATAGCCCTTCGGCGCAGAAAAGTGGAAGCGGAAACCGAGGATCTCGGCTGCCTGGATCCACGTGTAGGCCATGTTGTTGGCATCGCCCACCCAGGTGACGGTCTTGCCCTTGATGGGGCCACGGTGCTCGATGAAGGTGAAGATGTCGGCCAGCACCTGGCACGGGTGGTATTCGTTGGTCAGCCCGTTGATGACCGGCACGCGCGAATGCGCAGCGAAGCGCTCGATGATCTCCTGCCCGAAGGTGCGGATCATGATGATGTCGGTCATGCGGGAGATGACCTGCGCGGCGTCTTCGATCGGCTCACCGCGCCCGAGCTGGGAATCGCGCGTGTTCAGGAAGACCGCGTGGCCGCCGAGCTGGTGAATGCCCGCTTCGAACGACAGACGCGTACGTGTGGAATTCTTCTCGAAGATCATGGCCAGCGTGCGGTCGTGCAGCGGGTGCCATGTCTCGTAGTTCTTGAACTTGGCCTTGAGGATCGCGGAACGGTCCAGCAGGTATTCGTACTCTTCCAGCGAAAAGTCCTTGAACTGCAGGTAGTGCTTGATCGAGCTTGGTGGGTTCATAAAACAACGAAGGCGGCCTGCAGATGACGCATCGGAAACATCCCGTGACACGTCGCCCTAGCCGCCTTGCCTGTTGAAGATTCAGTCCATCATACGGGATCGCCACCCATTTGGCGAGTTTCGCGCCAGTGCGCGCCGCTACCGTAAAGGCCCGGGTGAAAGGCCGATGAAAGTCTTATATAAGATATAATACTGGCTGCCTCGGATGCCCCAGCCGTCCGCAAACCGGTACGACAAGCCGGTCTGCCCAGTTCACGAATCGGCAACCAGGCAGGCGCATCATCCGCACCACAAGTGCACCCCGTTCGAACGTTGCGGCACCCGCACGGTCGAAGTCGTTTGCAAATCTCCACAGCCCCACGCAGTCCATGGCAGCCAACCCTCGCCAATTCTTTATCCAGGGCGTCACCCGCGACGGAAAAACCTTCCGCCCGAGCGACTGGGCCGATCGGCTGTGCGGTGTGATGGCGCAGTTCCGCCCGGCCGGGGATACCGGAGATCCCCGCTTCACCTACTCCCCCTATGTGCGCCCCGTCATGTCGGGCGGCATCCGCAGCGTGTTCGTCGACGAGCGCCTGCGCGACATCGAACCCAAGGCGCTGGATTTCGTGCTGAACTTCGCGCACGACAACAACCTGCAGCTCGTGGAAGCCTGCATCCTGCCGGAAGGCAGCGCTCCCGCGAAAGCCTAATCCCCAAGACCGCCGCACCAAAGTGCGCATCGAACATTCGAGGCGCACAGAATGCAAAAAGCCCGTCCAAAGACGGGCTTTTTTATCGTCGGAGCGCGACGTTGCGTGTCACGCCATGCCGGCCAGGCCGGCATCACCCGAACTTAGGCAGCCATTGCCTTGATGGCAGCGGACAGACGCGACTTGGCGCGTGCAGCCTTGTTCTTGTGGACGATCTTCTTGTCAGCGATGCTGTCGATCGTGCTTTGGGCGGTCTTGAATGCAGCAGCAGCGGCAGTCTTGTCGCCAGCGGCCACAGCCTTGCGGACGCCCTTGATTGCGGTACGCAGACGCGAGCGCAGAGCCGAGTTGTGAGCGTTCTGAACGACGGCTTGGCGTGCGCGCTTGCGTGCTTGTGCGGTGTTTGCCATGGAAAAATCCCTGAAGAAACGGTAGCAAGCGCCCCGGGAGACACGGAAGGCCGAAGCGCGCAAATTGGTGAAAGACGACAATTATACGCAGAGTTCTTCCTTCAACGCAAACCCTGTTGTGAATTCGCCCGGATACGTGCAGTTTGGGGCTTCTGCGGCACTTTTAGGCGCGTGGTGAGCCGATCCCTATAATACGGCCGCAATTGTGTCCTCCGGTCACGTTCGTCACGCCGGGCGCGAACCCCGCATGGTGCTGTCGGTCAGACCGCCATCGCCGTGTTTGCCTCCCTGGCGGCGCCCAACCACGCATTCATCTTGAATCTCCTCAAAACCCTCGCCACGATCAGCGGCCTGACGATGCTCTCGCGCATCACGGGGCTCATTCGCGAGACGCTCATCGCCCGCGCTTTCGGCGCCTCGGTTTACACCGACGCCTTCAACGTCGCCTTCCGTATCCCCAACCTGCTGCGCCGGCTTTCGGCCGAGGGCGCGTTCTCGCAAGCGTTCGTGCCGATCCTGGGTGAATTCAAGAACCGCCAGGGCGAAGCTGAAACACGCGCGCTGGTCGACTCCGTAGCGACGGTGATGACGTGGTTCCTGGTAATCATCTCGGCGTTGGGCGTGATTGGCGCGCCGTTGATCGTCACCGCCGTCGCGACGGGTTTCAAAGAGCACGAAAGCCAGGCCTACATCTCGGCGATCTTCATGACGCGCGTGATGTTTCCGTACATCGGGCTGGTGTCGCTGGTGGCGCTGGCGTCGGGCATTCTGAATACGTGGCGGCAGTTCGCGGTGCCGGCTTTCACGCCCGTGCTGCTCAACCTGTCGTTCATCGTGGCGGCGGTGTTTGTGGCGCCGCACCTCGAAACGCCAATCTACGCGCAGGCCTACGCGGTGATGGTAGGCGGCATCCTGCAACTCGCCATTCAAATTCCCTCGCTGCGCAAGGTCGGGATGCTGCCGCGCGTGTCGATCAACGTGCGGGCGGCATGGCACCACCCGGGCGTACGACGCGTGCTCAAGCAGATGTTGCCGGCCACGCTATCGGTATCCGTCGCTCAGATCAGTCTGATCATCAATACGAACATTGCGTCGCGCTTGCCCACGGGCAGCGTGTCGTGGCTGAACTACGCGGACCGCCTGATGGAATTCCCCACCGCGCTGCTGGGCGTGGCGCTCGGGACGATTCTGCTGCCAAGCCTGTCCAAAGCCAGCGCCGAGAACAACCGTGAAGAGTACTCATCGCTGCTCGACTGGGGCCTGCGGCTGACCGTGCTGCTGGCGGTGCCCTCTGCGGTGGGGCTGTTCGTGTTTGGCGCACCGCTCACGGCCACGCTGTTTCATTACGGCAAATTCAACGGCATCGACGTCGAGATGACGCGCCAGGCGCTGACGTCGTACGGCGTCGGGCTGATCGGGCTGATTGTCATCAAAATCCTGGCGCCCGGCTTCTATGCGCGGCAGGACATTCGCACGCCGGTAAAGATTGCGCTGGCGGTGCTGGTGGCGACGCAGCTGTCCAACTATGTCTTCGTACCGATTTTCGGGCACGCGGGGCTGGCGCTGTCGATCAGCTTTGGCGCGACCATCAATGCAGCGCTGCTGTTCTTCGGCCTGCGCCGACGCGGTTATTACCACCCGCTGCCGGGCTGGAAGCTGTTCATCGCGCAGGTGACGTCAGCCGTATTGCTGCTGGCCGGTGTGCTCCTGTGGCTCGCCCGCAATTTTGATTGGGTTGGACTGGGCGCCAAGCCGCTTGTGCGCATCGCGCTGCTCGGGGCAAGCTTGGTCCTGTGCGCGGTGGTCTATTTCGGTACACTGTGGCTCACCGGATTGAAGTTCTCCACGTTCCGAAAAAAGGCCATCTGATGACCACTAAAGTCCTCGATTATTTTTCGGCCCTGGTCGCGGACGACGACAGCATCCCCCTCACAGAAACCGCCCTGTCGATTGCGCAGGACGCGTATCCGGATCTGGACCTGCAGGCAGAGCTGGCCGCCATTGACGTGCTTGTCGCGCGGATCAAAAACCGCATCGCCGAGGGCACGCCCGCCATCCAGCGCCTGCGCCTGCTCAATCAGTTCTTCTATCGGGAACTGGGCTTCGGCCCCAATGCAAACGATTACTACGACCCCGAGAACTCTTATCTGAATGCGGTGCTGCAGAGCCGGCGCGGCATTCCGATCTCCTTGGCCGTGCTGCTGATGGAAATCGGCCAGCAGATCGGCCTGCCGCTCAAGGGCGTGTCTTTCCCCAACCACTTCCTGGTGCGCATGAGCATTCCTGCGGGCGAGGTCGTGCTCGATCCGCTGACGGGGCAGACACTGTCGAAGGAAGAGTTGCAGGACATGCTCGACCCGTACCTGGAAAAGGAAGGCATCGAAGACCCGAACTCGGTGCCGCTCGGGGTGTTCCTGCAGGTGGCCACGCACCGCGAGATCATCGCGCGCATGCTGCGCAATCTGAAGGCGATCTACCTGCAGGAATCGCGCTGGCAGCGCCTGCTGGCGGTGCAGCAGCGGCTGGTGATTCTGCTCCCCGATTCCATCGAGGAGGTGCGCGACCGGGGGCTGGCCTACGCCAATCTGGAGTGCTTCCGGCCCGCGCTGGAAGATCTCGAAGCGTACGTCGATGCCCGGCCCGATGCAGCCGATACGGCCAAGCTCAAGGAGCGCATGCCAACGCTGCGCGCCATGAGCAAGCATTTGAACTGACGTCTACTTCGGCGCCACGCCGCGACGGCGCTTGAGCAGCTTCCACAAGCCGCCCAGCGCCAGCGGCACGATCGCCGCGCCCAGGCCGATCAGTACGATCGTGTTCAGGTGATCGCGAATCACGGGCACATTACCGAACGCCTCGCCCGACAGCACCAGGATCGCCACCCACAGCACGGCGCCGATCATGTTGAAGAGCTGGAATTTCGCGAACGTCATCTTCGACACGCCCGCCACAAACGGCGCGAACGTGCGCACCACGGGGATGAAGCGCGCCATCACCAGCGTCTTGCCGCCGTGACGTTCATAGAAGCCGTGCGTTTTCATCAGCGCTTCGTGATCGAGGAAGCGGATGTGACCGTCGAATACCTTGGGGCCGATCCAGGAGCCGACGAAATAGTTGACGGTGTTGCCCGTTGTGGCGGCAATCACCAGCAATACGATGAGCAGCCAGGCATCCATCTGACCCGTGGCGCACATGGCCCCGGCAATGAACAGCAGCGTGTCGCCCGGCAGAAAAGGCAGCACCACGAGGCCGGTTTCGGCGAACACGATGGCGAACAGCAGCACGTAGACCCATGCGCCGTATTGCTGAATCAGCAAGCCCAACGACTTGTCGACATGCAGCACGATGTCGACCAATTGCATCACGATATCCAAACCATCCCCCTGAACGAGCGGGAAATGATACCGGATGTGACTTAGATTTCCCCTAGCCCTTTGCGGGGCTTGCGTCGGTGCGCCGCACAGGGCGTGACATTTATAATGCCGCGATGACTTCCGCCTCGACTTCCCGCCGCCCCATCCGCCCGCTTCCCGACCAGTTGATCAGCCAGATCGCGGCCGGCGAGGTGGTCGAACGGCCGGCGTCCGTGGTCAAGGAACTGCTGGAAAACGCACTGGACGCCGGTGCCACGCAGCTCCAGATCAAGCTGGAGGAAGGCGGCGTGCGGCGCATCGCCATCACCGACAACGGCGTCGGCATTCCGGCCGACGAATTGCCCGTCGCGCTGATGCGGCATGCGACCAGCAAGATCGGCTCGCTGGAAGAGTTGGAATCGGTGGCGACGCTGGGGTTTCGCGGCGAGGCACTGGCCTCGATTGCCTCGGTGGCGGAGTTGACGCTCACGTCGCGCACCGCCAATGACGCCCACGCCACGCAGATCATCGCGCAAACCGGGCGGGCCCAGCCGGCCTCTGGCGGTGTCGGCACCACCGTCGATGTGCAGCATCTGTACTTCAACACGCCGGCGCGCCGGAAGGCGTGAAGGGCATTTCGCTGTTCGTGGTGCCGAAGTTCATGGTCAATCCGGACGGCTCGCTGGGCGCGCGCAACGACGCGCACTGCGTGTCGATCGAACACAAGCTCGGCATCAAGGCGAGCCCGACAGCCGTGCTGCAATTTGGCGATAACGGCGGCGCGATCGGCACGCTGGTCGGCGAAGAAAATCGCGGCCTGGAATACATGTTCATCATGATGAACGCGGCGCGTTATGCGGTCGGCATGCAGGGCATTGGCGTGTCGGAGCGTGCCTATCAGAAAGCCGTCGCCTATGCCCGCGAGCGCGTGCAGAGCCGCCCCGTCGATGGCTCTGCTTCCAAGGCCGTGCCCATCATTCACCACCCGGATGTGAAACGCATGCTGCTGACCATGCGTGCCATGACCGAAGGCGCGCGCGCGCTGGCCTACGTGGCCGCCGCAGCGTGCGATGCCGGCCATCACGCTGCCGATGACGCAGCACGCAAGCAGAACGCGGCGCTGTACGAATTCCTGGTGCCGATCGTGAAGGGCTGGAGCACCGAGATGTCGATCGACGTCACGAGCATGGGCGTGCAGGTGCACGGCGGTATGGGCTTTATCGAAGAGACGGGCGCCGCGCAGTTTTATCGTGATGCGCGCATTCTGCCGATCTACGAAGGCACTACGGCCATCCAGGCCAACGACCTGATTGGCCGCAAGACGGTGCGTGACGGTGGCGCGGTAGCGTTGGGCA